>OJGD01000001.1_pt1 | contig 787610 bp, 688 predicted proteins | sample 1594571 | NCBI WGS metagenome assembly OJGD01 (sample SAMN05416771, study PRJEB24817) | seawater metagenome | isolation source: Sea water | place: Canada:Atlantic | collected 2013-11
GTGCCTGAGAAAGCGCCACTTGTCGTTGCTCCTCGCTCATTTGGAGCAACCAAACCACACTCGTCGCGTCCCGGCGGGGCCCGCTAAATTGGCGCTTTCTCAGGCGCAACAGAGGCATGATGAAACCTCAACAGACCCTAAGCAATTACTTGAATGAGAGTGCATGAAAGATAATACTCCGAGACCTGTGTTTGGGCGTTTCCTTAAATTTTGGCGCGGCGTACATCAGCTTAGCCAGGAGGATCTTGCAGATCGTTTGAATAGCTCTCCGCGTCATATCAGCCGTCTCGAGAATGGCAATAGTCGGCCCAGTGAGACCATGGTACTTGATATTGCCCGTGCTCTAAGTCTTGGACGGCGGGATTTAACCCATCTTCTGATTGCGGCGGGCTTCGCTCCCCGAGAGGAGCGGGTAGACTTTAATGCCCCCGAACTCAAATGGCTTCGCAAAGCCTTGCTGATGAATTTGCGGGCTTTAGATCCGTTTCCGGCATCGGTGATAGACAGCTCGACAAATATCCTAATGGTTAATCGAGGCTGGGTACGTTTTTACTCGCGAATAGTGAGTGCAGAGGCGTTAACTTCGGTCACAAATTTTTATGACTTTATATTCAGTCACTCGGGCGCCGGTAATATTGTGAGTGATTGGCCAGATACCTTGTCGGCTATTCTCATGTCCATTCAGCAGACGGCCTTGTTTACCGGTGATGAAACGGCGCTTAACACGATAGAACGCCTGCAAGCCTACCCAAGCGCGCCAGCTGATTGGCGCCAGCGTGCCGCGCGTACAGAACCTATGGCGAGCTTTCGTGTACAGCTGGATATCGAGGGCGAGTTAAAACGGTTTTTCAGCGTGGGGACGATGGTGGGTGCCCTAGGGCCAACCGCCTTTGCCTCTGAACCGCAGCTAAGTATTGTGACCTTGTATCCAGAGGATGAGGCCTATGATTTTGGTGACTCATTCGATAACGACCTAGAGCATCCTCTGCTGTTTTATTAGCCGCTAGGCAGTGGATATTCGCCACCTGGACATTCGGTGTCGTGGTGGATGAATCTTTAGTTAACCAGAATGCCTGAAGAATCTTAATGAGGTCAGGCAATATGACAGCGGCAATCCTTTCTGAACGCGATATACAGTTCATGCTCTACGAGCTCTTTGATGCTGAGGGCTTAACTGCCAGGCCCCGCTATGCAGATCACTCTGTAGACACGTTTAATGCGGCAATCAATACAGCCCAGCATATTGCCAGCAAATATTTTGTTCCGATTCGCAAGAAGGTGGATGAACAGCAACCCACCTTTGACGGCGAAAAAATTTCGATGATCCCGGAAATAAAAATTGCTGTTGATGCCGCCATTCAAGCCGGCTTTGTATCCTCTACGGCGGACTACGAATTCGGGGGAATGCAGTTACCCTTGCTGGTGTCTGCTGCGGCTAGCGCATACTTGTGTGCCGCTGGCAGCACTACCATGGGCTACCTTGCCTTAACTTCCGCCAATGCTAGTCTTATTGAGCATCATGGTTCTGCCGAGCAAGTGGAGAAATGGGTGAAGCCCATGCGCAGCGGTCGGTTTGCCGGCACCATGGCGATGACCGAGTCGAGTGCTGGCTCAGGGCTAGCGGATTTGTTGACAAGCGCTGTACCGGCGGATGATGGCAGCTACCGAATTAGTGGCAGCAAAATATTTATATCCGGAGGTGATCACGATCTCAACGAGAATATAGTGCATTTGGTTTTGGCGAGAATTAAAGGTGCGCCAGCGGGTGTTAAGGGGATTTCCCTGTTTATTGTTCCTAAAATACTTGTCAATGAAGATGGGTCTTTGGGCGAGCGCAACGATGTGGCGTTGGCAGGGCTCTTTCACAAAATGGGTGGCCGTGGACAAACCTCTACGGCGCTGAACTTTGGTGAAAATGGCGGTGCCGTTGGCTATTTACTGGGCGAAGCTAACCGCGGTCTTAGCTATATGTTTCATATGATGAACGAGGCGCGGGTTATGGTCGGCACCATTGCGGCCTGCACGGCGTTAACCGGATATCAATATTCATTGGACTATGCGCGGGAGCGTTTTCAAGGGCGACTTCCGTCGAATAATGATCCACTGTCGGCGCCGGTGAGTATCATTGAGCACGCTGATGTGCGGCGTATGCTACTTGCCCAAAAGGCCTACTCGGAGGGCGCGTTTGCCCTCTGCCTGCTGGGTGCGCAGTTGGCTGATGATCGCCACACCGCCCTCAGCGAGGACGCGCGTGTCAAAGCAGACACCTTGCTAGATTTCTTAACGCCTATTATTAAAAGTTGGCCATCGGAATACGGCCCAAAATCAAATAATTTGGCGATACAAGTGCTTGGTGGGCACGGCTATATCAATGAGCACCCGGTAGAAATGTTCTACCGCGACAACCGACTTAACCCTATTCATGAGGGCACTACGGGCATCCAGTCACTTGATTTGTTGGCTCGCAAATTGCCGATGAACGGGCAGGCGGGATATTTATCTTGTCTAGCTGAAATACAAAAAGATATTGATGCGGCAATGTCGACTAATTTGTCGGGCCCAGCAATGCAGCTAAGCGAAGCGGTATCGGTGCTCAAGAGCACCACCGAGTCTTTATTGCAGGCCATGATGACAAAGCCAATTGATCTGGTATTGGCGAATTCTGTCAGCTATTTAGATATGTTTGGTCACGTTGTGATAGCTTGGCTGTGGTTGCGTCAGGGCCTGGTTGCGCAAGCGGCACTGTCGGCTAAGCTTCATCAGTCTGATATGGATTTCTATCAGGGAAAGTTACAGGCGATGACGTATTTTATGAATTTTGAATTGCCGTTAATTAATGTTTGGTCGATGCGCTTAATGGAACTTGATGCGACGTTTTACGATATGAAAAATAATTGGTTTTAATAACGAGTAAAAGGAGATGTGGTGTGGCGACATTAATAGATAAACAGGATGTGCAGAATTATATTGGCTTCGAGCCTGAGGCCACCGACTGGCTGACGATAGACCAAAATAGAATAAACCAATTTGCAGATTGCACGATCGATCATCAGTTTATTCATGTTGATCCAGAGCGAGCGAAAGACTCCCCCTTTGGCACCACCATCGCTCATGGCTTTCTCAGTCTGTCGATGCTGTCTTATTTTTCTGAACAGTACAGTATTCTGATCGATGGCTTTTATATGGGGATTAATTACGGCTTCGATAAAGTGCGATTTCTTTCGCCGGTCAAAGTTGGCAGTCGTATACGAGCAAAGGCCAAAATATTATCAATTGAAGAAATAAAGCCCGGTAACTTTAGGGTGAGTACCGAAGTCACCGTTGAAATAGAAGGTGAGGCTAAACCCGCCTTGGTTGCGGAATGGATCAGCGTGCAAATGGTCGCGTGAAGCGAATTGACGGGATAGTGAGCCCCGAAATTATTAGGAGAAAGTGATGAGTATTCGTTTTGATGGCCAAGTGGCAATAGTAACCGGTGCCGGAAATGGCTTGGGTCGCAGTCATGCAATCGCGCTGGCCGCCCGTGGCGCCAAAGTCGTTGTGAATGATTTAGGCGGCGCGCGCGATGGCGCGGGTTCGTCTTCTGCGGCTGCCAAAAGCGTAGTGGACGAGATTAAAGCCGCCGGTGGTGAAGCCATCGCGCACGGCGCCAACGTTGCAAACTACAGTGAAGTTGAAGACATGGTTCAGCAAGCGCTGAACGCCTGGGGACGCGTCGATATTTTGATTAATAACGCGGGTATTTTGCGTGATAAATCATTTACCAAAATGTCGATAGATGACTTTAAGTTGGTGATGGATGTTCATCTTATGGGCTCGGTAAACTGCACAAAAGCAGTGTGGGACCTCATGAAAGAACAGCAGTACGGTCGTATCGTTATGACCACGTCGTCGAGCGGACTGTATGGCAATTTTGGTCAGACCAATTACGGTGCGGCCAAGATGGCGGTGGTCGGCTTAATGAATACCTTGGGTTTAGAGGGCGCTAAATACAATGTCAGAATTAACGCCTTGGCACCCACAGCGGCAACGCGCATGACGGAAGATATCATGCCGGAAGAAATATTAGCCATGTTGGTGCCGGAAGCCGTAACTGCTGGTGCACTGATTCTCTGTCATGAGGGTGCGCCCAGTCGTCATATTTTATGTGCCGGTGGAGGAGGCTACGCAAGTTCAAAAATATTTGAAACCGAGGGTGTTTATTTAGAGCCAGCTCAGCAAACACCCGAGGCGGTAGCCGCGCATTGGGATGAGATTTGTAATACCGATAAACAAGCACCCTTGGACAATGGCGCTAAGCAGTCAGAGAAATTTTTACTGAAGGCCCAGGCATTTTTAGCGCAAGACAAGGCATAATTTTAAGTAAAAATTGCAAGATATTTGGAGTAAATATAATGAAAGAGGCAGTGATAGTATCGGCGGCGCGGACCCCGATAGGAAGAGCGTATCGCGGCGCATTTAATAATCTAGAGGCACCGTCATTATCGGCTTTTGCGATTAAAGCTGCGGTTGCGCGGTCCGGAGTAGATCCCAGAGAATTGGACGACTGCATAATGGGCGCCGCGATTCAGCAGGGTACGCAGACGATGAATTTCGGCCGCATTGCGGCAATGGCATCGGGTTTGCCGGTATCAGTCGGCGGCATGACAATTGATAGGCAGTGTTCCTCCGGTTTGATGGCGATTGCAACAGGTGCTAAACAGATCATTTTAGATGGCGCGCCGATGCTCGTTGCCGGTGGCTGCGAATCGATTTCATTGGTACAGAACGAACACATGAATATGCACCGCTTGGTTGATCCTGCAGCGATCGCCCACGTGCCAAATATTTATATGGCTATGCTGGATACCGCTGAGGTCGTGGCGAATCGCTACAATATTTCGCGCGATGCCCAGGATGAATACGCGCTGCAGTCTCAGCAGAGAACTGCAGCTGCACAGCAGGCAGGGAAGTTCGCCGATGAGATTGTGGCGGTCACGGCAAGCAAGTTGGTGAGCAATAAAGAAACCGGTGAAACTTCGCAGGAACAGGTCACCTTGAGCCAGGACGAAGGTAACCGTCCGTCGACCACGCTGGAAAATTTATCGTCTTTAAAAGCAGTTCGCGACGGCGGCAGCATTAGTGCAGGAAATGCGTCTCAGCTTTCTGATGGCGCGGCAGCGGTCGTTATGATGGATGCCAAATTAGCTGAACAGCGCAATGTAGCTCCCCTGGGAATATATCGTGGTGTTGCGGTTGCCGGGTGTGAGCCCGATGAAATGGGTATCGGGCCGATCTACGCAATTCCAAAATTGCTTAAACATGCTGGACTGAAAATGGATGACATCGGTCTCTGGGAATTGAATGAAGCCTTTGCAGTGCAAGTCATTTACTGCCGCGACAAACTGCGTATTCCCAATGAGCGTTTAAACGTTAATGGCGGCGCTATTTCAATTGGCCATCCTTATGGTATGAGCGGCGCGAGAATGGTGATGCACGCCTTGCTAGAGGGTAAGCGTCGCGGTGTGAAATATGTTGTCGTCACCATGTGTGTCGGTGGCGGTATGGGCGCGGCGGGCTTGTTTGAAGTGTGTCTCTAGTCGCAAGCTTGCGACGAGGCGGTTATTAGCTGAAATCGCACGCTGGTGATTGAGCAAAAATATCACCAGAGTGCGATCTGAGCGGGCTTATTGACTGTTGTTCACTACCAGCGGCACGTCAACGGTACCGCTCATGGCCGCCGGTATGGGGGCTTGGGTGATACTGCTAATGTGGGTGAAGTAAGGATGGAATCCATACACCATAAGGCCGAGGGTATCCCCTGTGGTGACGGGCTCCGAAACCCCGATCATTTCCTGTGCGATCAAGCCGCTGCCGCGTATTGGCAACACTTGATCGTTAATTAAAAAGGCATCGCCGCCATCAGCGGGTATTTTGCCCAAGCCTATATACAATAGATTGCCGTCACCATTGCCGCCACTGACATTCAGCATGGCTAAGGGAATGCCTGCGAGAACACCATCATTTGTCACGGTTTGCAGGGGAATGAATTTTCCCTTAGCGACCAGCTGGCTTAGCAGTTCGCTTGGTAGCAGATTGACGATATCGTCTAGATAATCGACCAGTGACGTAGGATCAGCGCTGGCTGTTAGTACTGCAATCAAAGTGCTTGATGCTTCTACCGGCAATGATGATAAGGTCGCGAGAACGGTTTGTAACGGCAGAGCGGTGAGCAGATCGACAACATTGCTCAGGCCGCCGGGAATAATCTGCGTTTCGTCAAAACTAGTGAGTGAGCCACCGCGTTTTACTTCGCTGCTGCTAGTGCCGGATTGCTGGGCAGTCAGACTAAAACAGACGTCGGGAATGGCTGGGGCACTTGTGCCTTGTAATTTGGAGGCCAAAAAATTCAAGGCTAGATCGTCTGTTTGAAAAACTTGGCCATCGCAATACAGCGTGCCTTCGGTGCCGAATAAGATTTGCCGACCGGCGGTTTGTAGTGCCGGTAAAATATGACCGTCTTTCTGTATAAACAAGTGTGCCTCGTTGCCTTGGCCTTTCCAGCACTCGTAATTTTCTACCGCTTCATTAATGTTAAAAAGTACGTCATTGCTACCTTGAATAAATAAGGCGTCGGCGGTGGAGAGCGTTCTGCCATCTTCGCGTTCGCCTTCACAAAACGAAAGTGGGCTGTGACCCGCCAAGCGGGTCACGGTTTCAGCAGCGATTTCGCCGGTGGTGCTTGCGCCAATAATGGCCTCGAAAAGATAGGGTTCAAGCTTGCCCATCGATGCGACTGATAAAATGTCTAACCAGATATTCTTCGGCGTATTGTTGGCGTACAGGCTGTAGGGCAGGTTGCTCCACGTTGCCAAGGGCACAATGGCGTCAAAGCGTTTATCGACACTGGAGCACACCGTTTGAAAGCCGCCACCGTAAGACAGACCAACGGCGCCAATGAGCGGGTCGTCGCCCTCAAAACTCAAATTAACTAGGTTCTCTTCGGCCCAGTCTATTATTTGCGACACATTGCGGCAGTCGATATCGGGGTCCATCACGGTGATATTGCCAGTAGTTTCACCAAAACCTCGCTGGTCAAAACTAATGACATAAAAGCCCTTTTCCAGCCATGCTCGCCTGGCGACATCACCAGAAATATCATTGGTGAGAAAGGATTCGAGTGGATTGGGGTTTTCGAAATTTTTGGCGCGAGAAAGACCAAAGCCGTGGCTATGGAGTATTAAAGGGACGCGCTTTCCCTGCGGATTTTCCGGCGCGTATACCGTAAATGCTACGGTCTCGCCGTCAAAGCCGGTGAGCGTTTGATCGAAGTGGTTTTGGCTTTCGGGCTGGCCGTTATTCCCGCTGCCGGGATTATCAGTGGGTCCGCCCCTAGTTGACGAGCTTGAGCTACCGCCGCAGGCTGTGAGTACCGTGATAGCACTAATAAGGGTGAGTTGGGCGATTAAGCGGGCGCTGGGGAGCATGATATTGCCTCTTTGTTATCGTGGCGGATTACTCGGTTTGAATGCGACAGCAGAAGTCACTTCGTTGTAGGTAATCCGTTTATTGAGGGGCAGTATAATGTTTTCAGTGAAAATATTAAGGGCGGCAGCATTAAACTTTACGCTTTCGTGAACTATCGCACTTAGTGCTCGTGAACTGGCGCGGCGCGCCATGTTGTGGCGCGTCGCGATGCAACTATAGATTTAGCCGAGTTTTTGCCCCGGGCGTGATGGTGGTGATGTTGGGTTGGGAAGGTCAGTACATGGCACAGCGCATACATATTTTTGCGCACCCAGGCCCGGCGGTGATTCAAAAAATACAGATCGTAATTCCAGTTCACGTGGTTGTGGGCCGCCCATAAGCCTTTGAATGCGGTGCCAAAAAGAAAGATTTCGGTTAAGCCAAGGTATAGGCAGATAAACTGGAACAAGAAGTTCGGCATGATAAACCAGAACAGGGAGTGCTCAACAGAGGTTTGGGTAACGGAGATTTCACCTTTGCCGTCATTTGTGCCTATAAAATGGTGTGGGCGATGACCAATTTTAAAGAGTTGTTGCAAATAGAGTAGTGGTTTCCAAGTCATCCGACGAGCGTGCGAAAACCAGTGGGCGCCGCCGACCGCATTGGCTTGAGCCAGCCCGCCATGAGTGCGGTATTGCAGAGGTTGCAGTTGACCTGTCACGACGAGCTTTTCGTTCGCAGCCGGCAAGGCATGATCGCGACACCACGCGCCATTTGGCACAGCAAGTACCCTGATGAGGGTGGGCTTACACGGGAAGATATTCGACCTTGCCGGCTCTGCTTGTTATTGTCACAGGCAGTAAATTCCGGGATGGAGTAAGGAGTATCATGCCTACATCGCTGACCCATATCGCCATGCACGTGCAGGATCTAGCGGCCTGCGTCGATTTTTATCATCGCTACGCCGAGATGAATATTGTCCACGAACGACCGCACCACAATGGCAAAGTCATTTGGATGGCCGAGCACGGTAGAGAAAAGGAGTTTATTTTAGTGCTGTTGCCCGGTGGGCCGGGTAGGGCGCAAAGCGATAGCGACTTCTCGCATTTGGGTTTTGCCGTCGCCAGTCGTCATGCTGTCGATAGTATCGCCGATCGCGCTCGCGCCGAGGGCATTTTGGTGTGGGAAACCCGTGAGGAAGATTACCCTGTTGGCTACTACTGCGGTTTGCGAGATCCCGACGGTAACTTTGTCGAATTTAGTTACGGCCAGCCACTGGGGCCGGGTGCTGAAAATAGGGAGTTTTAAGTGTGATTGATAAAGGCCTGAAAAAAGGTGTAAAAAAGTCAGTGGATGGGGTGCGCTGATGCTAGTCAGTCTCGCAGACTACAAACAACCGCGGGATCGCGCTGCGATAGAATTGCTGATGTCCCACTATGCCTTAGATCCAATGGGTGGTGGTGAAGCGCTGCCAGATGAGGTTTTGTCCGGCCTATGTGACGCCTTAGCGGAGGTTGCAAATGCCGCAACGATTTTGATTTTCGATGGTGAAAAGCCGGCGGCACTGGCCACGGTATTGCAAGGATTCTCAAGCTTTAAGTGCAAGCCCTTGCTAAATATTCACGATGTGATTGTATTGCCGGCCTACCGTGGCCAGGGTTTGGCCCAGCGCTTAATGTCTGAGGTAGAAAAGTTAGCCAGGCAGCGGGGTTGTTGTAAAGTAACCCTCGAAGTCCTGCAGGGTAATACGCTTGCGCAGGCTGTTTACCGGCGCTGCGGTTTTGCCGCCTACGAACTTGATCCTGAGCTGGGACAGGCCCTGTTTTGGCAAAAAGAATTATAGCGAGCTAGTCATAGATTGGCGTGTTCAACTTTTGGTGTGGTTATCTAAAAGCGGCCGCGCTATGCTTAAACGTAATTCATCTCACGCTAAGGAAAGTGCTTTATGAAAGGCAAAATTCTCGATTTCAACGCGACAACATCGCAGGGTGTCATTGCTGGCGATGACGGTAAGCGTTATAACTTTGAAGCTGCCGAATGGAAAAGCGAAGGTTTCGCGGGCGCTGGATTGGCCGTGGATTTTGTTGCTGAGGGTGACACGGCTAAACAGCTTTATATGGATAAAAGTATTGTGCCCGCCTCGTCTAAAAAAGTCGCTGCTGCTTTACTGGCGTTTTTCTTCGGCGCCTTTGGTGTTCATAAGTTTTACCTTGGCTACAACAAGCAAGGCGTCATCATGTTACTGACGTTTTTATTCGGTTTTATCCTTCTCGGGCTTCCCTCTATTGCCATCGGCATCATCGCGTTTATTGAGTTTATTTTATACATCACCAAGTCAGACGAAGATTTTGAACAGACCTATGTTATTGGTCAGCGTCCGTGGTTTTAAGCATCTACAAGTAAATTATTATGGCTTACAGACGCATCGTTGTATTAACCGGCGCAGGTATTTCCGCAGAGTCTGGTATTAAAACCTTTCGTGCTGAAGATGGCTTGTGGGAAGAACATCGTGTTGAAGATGTGGCAACCCCTGAAGGGTTCGCTGCTGATCCGGAGCTGGTGCAGAACTTCTACAATGGTCGGCGCGCACAGTTGTTAAGCGATGCGGTAAAGCCCAATGCGGCACATATCGCTTTGGCGGAATTGGAGCGAATTTATGGCGCCAACTTGCTGCTTGTAACTCAGAATATCGACAATCTTCACGAGCGAGCGGGCTCCCAAAATATTATCCATATGCACGGCGAATTGCTCAAAATGCGCTGTGCGTATACCGACAAAATATATCCCATTCAAACTAATATTGAAGTCGATGACCGCTGCCAATGCTGCGGCATGCGCGGTGCACTTCGACCCCATGTGGTGTGGTTTGGCGAAATGCCGCTGCAAATGGACGAGATCTACGATGCGCTCGACGCCTGCGACTTATTCCTTGCCATTGGCACCTCTGGCAATGTTTATCCCGCTGCGGGTTTTGTGCGGCAAGCGGCGCTGTCTGGCGCGCATACTATGGAAATAAACCTGGAGCCGTCCGCCGTGGAGTCGGCATTTGCTGAGCATCGTTACGGACTGGCGAGTGCGGAGGTGCCGGCGTTGGTTGCGGACCTAGCGGAGCGTTGAGAGCTCTTGAAGCAGTTGGCAACCTTAATCTAGGTTATAAAAATATTTGAATCAGTATTGTGATTTGGTGTGACCTTATGAGCCTTTTTAAGCTTTATTAGCTATTTAACGACGCCTTTACGCATTTCAAAATAGTGTAATCGTACTCACCATCTAAAGATTCAAACACGGTTTTCATTTTGCCGTCTTCACTTAACTCAAAGGCAAATAGTATTTCCTTTATTTGCTTGTCGTCGAGGGTGATTACATCGCTAAGTGAGAGTTCGCCATTGCTGATACCTTGGCAAAGATGGCTATAGATGGTGTTGATAGACAGCTTGCGTTGGCTAGCGATATCTTCCGCTGTGTTGCCCTGTTTTAGCAGCATGATGCTATTAGCCGCAGTGTCGTTAATATCATCGTTCTGGTCGCCGCTATTTCCCGCATTGGCCAGAATGACGTCTAAAAATCCTTGTCCATAGTTGTCTAATTTTTTCTCGCCAATACCGGATATGCGGCCTAGCTGCTCAAGTGTTTGGGGTTGGCGCTCGGTCATTTCGGCGATGGTGGCGTCGTGGAAAATCATATACGCGGGAATGCCTTGTTCGCTGGCCAGTGCCTTGCGGTGTTCGCGCAGGGCGTCCCACAAGGTGTTGCTCTCCGCGCCAGAGAAAGAGCGATTTTTGCGCTCTTTGCTTTTTTTGCTGACCTTGACCATTTTCCGTAAGGTCAACTGTTCGTCACCTTTTAGAACGGGCCTGGCGCTATCGGTGAGTTGTACGCTGCCATAACCCTCTACGTCTACCTTGAGTAATCCTCGGGCAATTATTTGCCGATACAGCGTTCGCCATTCGGTGGCGTTAAGCTCGCTGCCAATGCCGTAAGTCGAAATTTTATCGTGACCAAATTGGCTAATACGCTCGTGTTCTTTGCCCAGCAAAACGTCGACTAAATAACTCACGCCAAAACGCTGACCGGTTCGATATACGCACGACAGCGCTTTTTGGGCGGCGAGGGTGGCGTCCCACGTTTCCGGCGGTGTGAGGCAGTTGTCGCAGTTACCGCAGGGCTGATCTAAGTTGTCATCGAAGTAGCGCAGCAGCGCTTGGCGGCGACAGGTGGTGAGTTCACAGAGGCCGAGCATGGCATCGAGCTTGTGCTGCTCCAAGCGTTTGCGGCCTTCTTCAGCGGTGGAGTTGCCCTGCATTTGCCGCAGGGTAATGACGTCTTGCAGGCCGTAGGCCATCCACGCATCGGCAGCTAAACCGTCGCGACCTGCGCGACCCGTTTCCTGGTAGTAGGCTTCGATGCTTTTCGGCAAATTTAAGTGCGCCACGAAGCGCACATCGGGTTTGTCGATACCCATGCCAAAGGCAATTGTCGCAACGATTATCACGCCGTCTTCGCGCAGAAACCGCTCTTGATGTTGTTGGCGCACGTCGTTGCCGAGGCCTGCGTGGTAGGGTAGCGCGGTCAACCCCTTGCCGCTAAGCCACTGCGCGACTTCGTCTACCCGTTTGCGCGACAGGCAGTAGACAATGCCCGCTTCGCCTTCGTGTTCGTTCAGAATAAAGCGCAGTAATTGCTCGCGGGCATTGCCCTGATTTTCACTGATACGGTAGCGAATATTGGGTCGGTCGAAGCCGTCGTTAAAAACACGGGCTTGCTGCAGTGAAAGCCGCTCGATAATTTCCCGTTGTGTCGGCCCGTCTGCGGTGGCGGTCAGTGCGATGCGGGGAATGTCGGGGAAACGTTCGTGCAGAATAGAAAGCTTGATGTATTCCGGCCGAAAGTCATGGCCCCACTGTGATACACAATGCGCTTCGTCGATGGCAAATAAAGCGAGGGGCGCTCGACTCAGCAGGTCGAGCATGCGCGGCATCATCAGGCGTTCTGGCGCGACGTAGAGCAGGTCTAGTTCGCCATTCATAAGCGCAGATTCTACGCCGTTAACTTCCATAGCACTTTGGCTGGAATTTAAAAACGCCGCTTTTATACCGTTCTGGCGCAGCGCCATGACTTGGTCTTGCATCAGCGCGATCAAGGGAGAAACGACGATGGCGGTGCCACTTCGGACGAGCGCCGGTACCTGGAAGCAAAGCGATTTACCGCCACCGGTAGGCATTAGCACGAGGGCGTCGCCGCCGCCAATCACGTGATTTACGATCTCTGCTTGCTGGTTGCGAAAGGCGTCGTAACCGTAAATGCTTTGCAGAATGTGCAGGGCGGCATCTGCGGGTTTTTGGGTATCAGTGTGTAAGATAGCGGGTTACCACATTAAGTCGTCGGGAATTTGATACGCTGCGTAAGGGTCATCTTCAGCCACGATGTCGCTGGCAGATTGGGTGTTGTGAACGAGTACGGCACTGTCGTCGCGCTGTTTGATTTTGTCGGCAATGATGGCTGGCACTAGCTCGTAACCGTCTTTCAGTTTGACGAGGGCGATTACACCCTTGATTAACTGGGTCTGCAAGAGCGCGTCGACGTAGAGCTTTTTAATTTTCTTGCCATCGGTAAATTGATAGGCGATCTCGCCATTTTTGCGGTCAATTTTATTCAGCGTTATTAGCTGGATAATCTGCGCTTGAATGGCCTTTTTGTCGGCTTCGGCCTGGCGCTGGCGATTAAGCTCGCGGTCGCGCTCGGCTTTGTCGGCAAGCGCGCGTTTGGCCGCTTCCTTGCCTTCATCAACAAGTACTTGGCCCGTGCCCTTGGCTTGTTTTACCTGCTTGCGTTTTTCTTGATTGAGTTGCTTGGCCTTTTTTTTGTCGACCATGCCGGCTTTAAGAAGCTGCTCTTGCAGAGATGCCATGCAATAACCTCTATTTGCTTGTGTTGAGTTGGAGTTGGGTTGCCTGTGTATATTCTATGCTATTCGTGGCCGCGGAGCTTGGGCTTATTGCTTGATTATACGCATTGGTGCTGATGGCTTGGTCTTGGGCTAATTGTCAGGTGCCAGAGTTTTGCAACTTCTACTTTTCTTGATGATACCTTACACTGAGCCCCTCTTTTCGCAGACTAAAGCCTCTTATGAAATCAAATATCGCCACCTTACTAGTAAGTTCTGTTCTCGCAACTGCGACGATTAATGCCCAAGCAGATGCGGATAATGCCAATCAATATCGTTACCTGGAAGCCGCCGTTGCCTACCAAAGTACCGATTGGGGGCCTTTCAGTGAAGAAACCAATGCGACCTTTTTAGCGAGCATCGATTTTCTAAAGTATGTGCATGCCCATGCACGGTATAACAATGGCGACACGCATTTGCCTAAAGGTTATCAGCAAGACGGCTGGCTGACCTACGGTATCGGGGCGCATTACTTCATTTCCCCTAATACCTCTTTACTAGTAACGGCTGATCGCCACGAGCTGGGCTCCAATAATAAGAAGCCCGATGAAACGGCAAGGGAGTATCGCGTAGGTATTCGCCATGATCTCAACGCCCAGTGGCGGCTTACTTTGGAAGCGGGTGAGCATGATCTGATTGTGGGCAGCGACACCACCTTTATTTTTGAGACGATCTATTCCTACAACGAACATCTCGGCGGCAGTTTCCGCGTGCGGGACTATGACGAACTTGACCTTAGTTCTTATGAGTTAGGTTTTCGTTACAGTTTTTAATTAGGTCTTGTTAGAAAAGGCACTATACCGATAGTTTTTGTGCAGTGCCTGTTGCTTTGTTGTCCCCAACCTTGCGTATTAATACTGTGATGGCTTTAGCGGCCATCAGGTATCGCTATATCAAGCTTCAGCAAGTCTATGGCAAGCGCTTCCGCCACTTTGATTCCGTCGATTCCCGCCGACAAAATGCCACCTGCATACCCCGCGCCTTCGCCTGCTGGATAGAGTCCGCGGGTATTTAAATTTTGATAGTCCCTGCCGCGTTTGATGCAAATAGGCGACGAGGTACGGGTTTCAATGCCGGTGAGAATGGCGTCGTTCATAGCGAAGCCTTTGATTTGTTTGTCGAAGGCGGGGATGGCTTCGCGGATCGCCTCATTGGCGAAATCGGGAAGCGCTTTGGATAGATCACCCAGCGATACTCCCGGTTTATAAGACGGTGTGACGCTGGCGAGGGCGGTTGATGGCGTGTTGCGTAAATAGTCACCGACCAACTGCGCCGGCGCATTGTAGTTTTCGCCGCCGAGTTGATAGGCCAGGGTTTCTAGCGAGCGCTGCAAATCGATACCCGCCAGGACATGTTCCGGGTAGTCCTTATCTGGTTCGATTCCCACTACCACGGCGGCGTTGGCATTGCGCTCATTGCGGGAATACTGGGACATGCCATTGGTAACGACGCGGCCTTCCTCAGACGTGGCCGCAACCACGGTGCCGCCCGGACACATACAAAAGCTGTAAACACTGCGGCCATTCTTGCAGTGATGCACGAGCTTGTAGTCGGCGGCGCCCAAAATAGGGTGACCGGCTTGTTCACCAAACCGCGCTTTGTCGATAACGGATTGGGGATGTTCAATTCTAAAGCCGATGGAAAAGGGCTTTGGCTCGATGTATACGCCTTGGTTTAGCAGCATTTCAAAGGTGTCGCGCGCACTGTGGCCAATCGCCAGAACGACATGGCGGGTTTGCAGGTGCTCGCCGCTACTCAGGGTAAGGCCCGTGATTTGGCCTTGCGCGTCACTGCTCTGTTCGCGGTGAACCACATCGACTTTGGTGTTAAAGCGTATTTCGCCACCGAGACGGGTAATTTCGGCGCGGATGTTCTCCACCATTTTTACCAGCTTAAACGTGCCGATATGCGGTTTGCTGACCATCAGTATTTCTTCGGGCGCACCGGCCTTCACAAACTCAGTCATGACTTTGCGACCGAGAAAACGACGGTCCTTCACTTGGCTGTAGAGTTTGCCGTCGGAGAAGGTGCCCGCGCCGCCTTCGCCGTATTGCACATTCGATTCGGTATTAAGTTTGCGTTCGCGCCACAATCCCCAAGTGTCTTTGGTGCGTTGCCTAACATCTTGGCCGCGCTCCAAGACAATCGGCTTGAGTCCCATTTGAGCGAGTACCAAAGCCGCCAAAATACCGCAGGGGCCAAAGCCGATAATAACGGGGCGTTGTTGCTCCTCGTTAGGGAAGTCGCTCTGCGCATGAGCAAGAAATTTATAATCGGTATCTGGGCTGGGGCTGAGGAATGATTTGCCTTCGAAGCGCACCAGCAATTCGGCTTCCCGTTCGGCGCTGAGACTAATATCCAATTGATAGATTAATTGAATATCCCCTTTTTTACGGGCGTCGTAGCTGCGCTTAAAAATGTTTACTGCCTTAAGTTCATCGTCCTGAATAGCCAGTCTGGCTAAAATGGATTTGCGGAGTGCCGTTTCATCGTGGTCGAGCGGCAATTTCAAGTCGTTGAGTCTGAGCATTGGCGGGGGTCGCGGTGTACTGGAAAACGCGAGATTCTACCACGGAATAGTTTTGTGCTCCCAGTCGATAAAAGTCGCTTCTGCCGCAGAATGGTCAAGTGATGACGCGGTGTCCTGCATTAGGGCAAGTAAGCTCTCTGCCACAAAGGCGGGGGAGAATAGTTTTCCCTCTGGCACAGAGGTCTGAAAAGGTCGTGACAGCGGTGAATCTGTGGTGCCCGGATGAAAAGCAATAAGGCGGACATTTTTTGCGCGGCGGCCATATTCGATGGCGGCAGTGCGAATCCCCATGTTTAAAGCTGCCTTCGACATCCGGTAGCTATACCAGCCGCCGAGATGGTTGTCGCTAATGCTGCCAATGCGAGCGCTAAATACGGCCATCACACAGGGCAGTGATGATTTGAGAAGTGGCGTTAATGCCTTTATCCAAAGCAGCGGCGTTAGCGCATTGCTTTGCATAATGCTGAAGAGTGCGTCGGCCTTGATATCCTCCAGGCGCTTTTCGGGTTTGATTCCGTCATCGTGCAAGCGGCCGTTGCAAATGATGACGCGATCAATATGCCAGCCGATTTCTTTCAGATCTTTTACGCATTCATCAATGCCCAGCTCTGAGTTATCGCATTGCCAATAGCGAACGTCAGCGTGCGCAGTGCTGGATAATTTGCGCCGGCTTATGGCAATGATTTGGCTGCCATCATCCAATGCTTCAATGGCATTTATGCAGGCGGCGGCGAGGGCGCCACTGGCGCCAATAACAATGCTTGTTGATTGCATGGGGCATCACTGCTTTTTAGCTAAACGGTGTATACGCTGTCGCCGAGTGAGTAGATGACGAGATAGCTGGCTTGTAGGTTTAGGCTACCAGTCCAGCGCTATACCCAGACGACCATGCCCACTGGAAATTAAAACCACCCAGCCAACCTGTCACATCGAGCACCTCGCCAATAAAATACAAGCCGGGCTGGTTCTTGGCTTCCATGGTTTTGGAGCTGATGTCGGCGGTGTCGATCCCACCGCGGGTAACTTCTGCGGTTCGGTAGCCTTCCGTTCCCGAGGGCTTTAATACCCAGTTATTTAGCCGTTCGGCGATGCTGATTAGCTGTTTATCTGTGTATTCGCCCAAGGGCTTTTCAGCCAATTCCTGCCACCACAGAAATTGCAGCTCTGCCACGAGGCCTTTTGCTAATTTGTGGCTAAGTACAGTTCTCAATAGGCTTTTAGCTTGGCTGTGTTTGGCGCCTAACAGCCAGTCGCTAGCGCTTATTTTGGGCAGTAAATTGATGGTAATAGCGTCACCGGGATTCCAGTAATTTGAGACCTGTAGCGCGGCTGGTCCCGAGATTCCGCGGTGGGTAAATAAGATGTTTTCGGTAAAGGTGGTTTTGTTGGCGGACATGTCGACTTCCAGCGCCAGCCCGGACAATTTCTCGCAGAACTGCTTCATGCCGTCGCTGAACATAAACGGGACTAAACCGGCGTGGCGTTTGGTAAGCGTTAAGCCGAACTGCTTGGCGATATCGTAGCCCATGCCGCTGCCGCCCAGTGTGGGTATAGATAGCGCACCGGAGGCCACCACAAAAGACTGGCAGTGTAGCTCTAGAAGTGTGTCTTGTTGATTGACTGAAAGTTGATAGCGCAGTGACGATTGGCTACTTGCTTCTCGCGCTGCCACGGCAATGAGATCAGCGTGGCAACGTATCTCAACACCGGCATTGGCGCATTCATCCAATAGCATGTTGAGGATATCTTTGGCCGAGTTCAGACAAAATAGTTGACTGTGCCGGCGCTCTTCGTAGGGGATTTGATAGCGCTCTACCATGCCGATGAAATCCCACTGGGTGTAGCGACTCAAGGCGGCCTTGCAGAAGTGGAGATTGTCGGAAATGAAGTTGTCGGCCTCGACAAAATGATTGGTGAAGTTACAGCGACCACCGCCCGACATCAGAATTTTTTTGCCGACCTTATTCGCCTTCTCGAGAACTAGAACTCGGCGCCCGCGCTGCGCGGCGGTCAGTGCACACATCAAGCCGGACGCGCCCGCACCGAGAATGATCACATCGTATGTATTGGGGTCGTTCGCCACAGGTTTGGTTTCGCCGTCTATTAAATGAATTGCATGCGGATGCGTCGGGGGCGCAGTATACCGTCTAATGCCAAGTCTGGCAGCGCCGCCATTGTCTTCGATGTGGGCGCTGAGTTCATTTGCGCGGTTTTTTGCCCATGGTCTTGTGCGGCGCAAAAAATAAAGTATTAATCTGGTGTTTTGCGTCAGACTGGTGCAGATTTTGCTAGAGTTCTAGCAGTCATTTCAGTTCCTGATCCTCTCAGTAAGCTCAAGTGATACCCATTAGCTAATTTCTTATAAGGCGAGGTCTCCTTAATGAGTCGCAATCAAGCGCGTGTTCAAGCTGTTTCCCAGATAGTTAATCGTAAGCCAATTGACGTTACGATGCCTGAGCCTCTCAGTAAAATCTGGGCAAGTGATGTTTTCAATCTGTCAAAGATGGAAGAAGCACTGTCTAAAAACGCATTTAAAGCATTGAAAACTACCGTGCAAACCGGTGCGCCACTCGATGCGGCGACTGCCGATGTTGTCGCTGCCGCAATGAAAGACTGGGCACTGAGCAAAGGCGCTAAGTTCTTCTCGCACATTTTCTACCCAATGACGAATGCCACCGCTGAAAAGCATGACGGCTTTATCATTACGAATTCTGACGGTAACCAAATTACTGAATTCACCGGTAGCCTGTTAATTAAGGGCGAGCCTGACGGCTCCTCTTTCCCCAACGGCAGCCTGCGCATGACCAATGCGGCGCGTGGTTACACCGCGTGGGATCCAACCAGTCCAGCTTATATTATGCACACCGATAATGGCTCTACGCTGATGATTCCAAGCGTTTTCATGAGCTGGACCGGCGAAGCCTTGGATAAGAAAATCCCGCTATTGCGCTCAAATTCGGCAATGAATAAAGCTGGTCAACGCGTTCTGTCGCTAATGGGTGAAGCTGAAGTTGCGGCTTTAAACTCTAGCTGTGGCGCTGAGCAAGAATACTTCCTGATCGATTCGAATTTCGCCAATAGCCGTCCAGATTTACTGTTGGCGGGCCGCACACTATTCGGTTCTTCGCCAGCGAAAGGCCAGCAGTTTGACGATCATTACTTCGCTGCTATTCCCGAGCGTGTGCAAGTGTTCATGCAGGATTTAGAGGATAAGTTGTACCGTTTAGGTATTCCGGCTAAAACTCACCACAATGAAGTCGCACCGGGTCAGTTTGAAATTGCGCCCTATTATGAGGCAGCGAATATTGCGTCTGACCACCAGCAACTTCTGATGACACTGTTAAAGCTAACGGCTAAGCGTCATGGTTTTGTGTGTTTATTGCACGAAAAACCGTTTGCAGGCGTTAATGGGTCGGGAAAACACGTGAACTGGTCGGTTGGTAACGCGACTCAGGGTAACTTGCTTGACCCTGGCAGCACCCCACACGACAACATTAACTTCCTGCTCTTTTGTGGTGCGGTAATTCGTGGTGTGCACCTTTTTGGCCCATTATTGCGCGCGGTTATCGCTTCCGCCTCAAATGACCACCGCTTGGGTGCCAATGAAGCCCCGCCAGCCATCCTGTCTGTTTACCTTGGTGACCAGTTAGAGCGCGTATTTAACGACATCAAAGAAGGCAAATTGTTGAAGTCTGAAGTGGGCGGCTTTATGGATTTAGGCTTGAGCCAAATATTGAAATTTGAGCGTGATCCTGGCGACCGTAACCGCACTTCGCCATTCGCATTCACTGGCAACCGTTTTGAATTCCGCGCGGTGGGTTCATCTGCCTCGGTTTCTGGTCCATTGGTTGCTATGAATACCATGTTGGCTGACTCCTTAAACTGGATTGCCGATAAGCTGGAAGCAGAATTGGCGACCGGTACTAGCAAGCCAGTAGCGGCTATCAAAGTATTGAAAGAGTTGATGGAAGGTCACAGCAACGTGATTTTCGGCGGCGACGGTTATTCGAGCGAATGGCACCGTATTGCCGTTGAAGAGCGCGGTCTGAAAAACCTGCCTACCTCTGCAGATGCGCTTCCTGCCTTCCGCGACGAAGCGGTTGTTAAATTGTTCTCTAGCACTGGCGTACTAACCCCCGTCGAGCTGGCGAGCCGTTTTGAAGTCTATTCAGAGCAGTACTTGCTGTCGATTGAAGTAGAGGCCAAGCTGGTAGTCGATATGGCAACCACGATGATCTACCCAGCGGCTGTTGAGTACTTGTCGCAAATTGCGAGCACTGCGTCGTCTATGGCTGCCTTGAATATCACCCTTGATAGCGGTGTTGCGTCAGCGGTTGCCGGCGAAGCGAATGCCATGATGGCGGCAGTAGCGACATTAAGCGCAGCGTTAGACGTGCATGACTTTGATTCTACCGAAGCGCATATGCAGTACGCTGCAAGCACTCTGCGTAGCCTGATGGTTGAAGTGCGTGGTCACGCTGATACTTTGGAAACATTGGTTGCTGATGATCTTTGGCCGCTGCCTAAGTATTCAGAAATGTTATTCATTAAGTAATATCCGCGCAGCCTTCGGGCTGCGTATTATTTTTTGATGTTAATTTGCTTCAAATAAAAACGCCCTCTTAGCGAGGGCGTTTTTATTTTGGGCTATTTTGATTCTAATACTGTTTAAGCGCATTAGAATCCTGGTTGGCGGTTATTAAACGCGCTTTAGGTCGCCTTCAATGTCCGCAGTTTTACGGCGGGCTAGGGCGAGATTTGAGTTCTTTTTATCGAGTACGAGATAGATAAACAAGCCTTCATTGCTCGTGCTTGGACGGATTATATGAAGCTGTGTGTCCAGTGTGATCAAAATATCTTCGATCTTTCCGGTAATGCCCAGTGATTTCATGGTTTTCATTTTTGCCTTGACCACTTCACTGTTGCCAGCGGCAGCCATTTCAAGGTCAACCCCAGAACCAGCCGAAGCTAATAGCATTCCTGAAGTGTAGTCCACAACTGCACAACCCATTGCGCCGTCGATTTCCATCATGCTTTTTACGGCGTCGTTTAAATTACTCATAGTTTTTACTCTCCTGGTTAAATCTGTTTTGTTTTAGCAAATTAAATACTAACGTTTTGGGCTCTTTAACATTCTTATTCCCCTCTAGCGTGGATGTGTCGCTTCCGGCGCCGGAGTGTTCTACTGGCTAAGCAACATTGGCTAAATCGAGATCGCCAATTTCAACCGCTAAGCGGTTTATTAGTAAGCGTAAACTAGCGATATTCATGGCGCTTTTGGCCGACATGGACAGTACAAAATCCTTGTCATTCAATTGCAGTGCAACAAAAGCAACATTGCCCTGCTCTGATTCAATGAAAGTAATTTTGAAGCTTTTCGACAGAATCTGTTTGGTCACCGCATTGCTTACGGAGTACAGCGTACTTGCCGCTGCAGCCATGGTTTCGACATCAAATCCTTCGCTCAGGCGTGAAAAATGATGAACGGGAAATCCGTCAGTGGTTGCCAGTGAGATAATCTCTATCGCGTCATTGTTGCTCGAATATTCATTGAATAAGCCAATCAGCTCGCCACTCAATTTTTTATTAGCCGACATGTAGTTGTGCTCCTTCGGACTCTTCCGTGTTGCTGATTGCATCGATCATTTGCAGAAGCATGAGAGAAGACTCAACATCGCGTGGATCAACAGGCATGATCGGGGCAGATAAACCGTGCCCTTGTAAAACGTGTTCTAAAAACTCCATCAGTACGTCTAATTCCTCAGCCGTGGCGTTTTCGGAGTGGCTGATTCCGACTACAACTGGGACGTTATTTTTTAATGGCTGGAAATGGCTGAGAATATCGTCGATGGCATCGATATTAATGCCTTCACCGTATTTGACTAAGATGACCAGCCCCCACAAAGAGGTATTCACCATGTCCCAAAGCAGTGAAAAGCGCTTTTGTCCGGGTAATCCAAAGAGTCCCAGCGCGATATCGGCATCTAGACTCAAACGCCCATAATCAATACCAACGGTGGTGAATTCCTTGCCTATATCGACAGAAGACCTCGCTTCTGTGGCGAAGGGAGAGATTTCACTAATAGTGTTTATGAGCTGGGTTTTCCCCGCGCCCACTTCGCCCACTATCGCTAATTTATTATAAATTTGATCCATAGTTAGCGACGTCCTAGGATTTAGCGGATGCGATAAAGCGTCGGAGAACTCGGCTAAATCGGTCTGCGGTTTTATTTACTGGTTGTTCCGCCGTATTGGCTGATATCGATGGATTGCTAACTACCCTCAAGTTTGGGACTCCGACGCTCGAATGTGTTTTTAATAGACCCAAGCTCTCTAGTACTGACAAGTAATGAGTTAATTTTTCATTAGATGAGCACAGCTTCAGCGCTAAAATCCGTTCGAAATGTGCAGGTCTTTTTGTCAGGTTAGAGCAAAGGCGGATGAGTTCTGGAGTCATCCTCATTTGCGTTGGTCGCGGCCACGCAGACACGGAAACAACGCAGTCCTCGTATATTTTTTTGCTTGTGCTGCTAATGTTCGCTGGTGCGGGGGTTGGTGTGGCTAATGTTGTGGTCGGTGCAGGAGTAGGTAGCTCAGGTCGACCAAAAAAACTTTCTAGCCGCGTTTTATCAGTACTGCTTTTTGCTTGGATCTTGTCGGCTAGGCTTTCTTTGAGTCTTGCGATGAAATCTAAGTGCGCATCTGTTCCAGCGCCTATGATACGAATTTTCCAACCGGCAAATTCCGCCGCGTCGGCATTGCAATTCATTACTACACTGAAGTCACTGATACGAGGATCACGCCCTATACGGTAAATGGCGTTGGCCAAAGACTCGGCATTTCCTTCCATAATTTGCAGGCAGCTACTATCGGAAACAAGGAATACGCCGGTGATATCATTCTCTCTGTTGTAAACTCGGGTTGAGTTATAGAGCGCCATGAGTTGAGTAGAAGCGTCCCCTTCATCGGGCTGGGTCGTGATCGTGCTAATACACGCAATTCTTTTCATGGCTTTCGTTCGCTAGGCTATGTGCATTCTGTGTTGCTGAACCAGACGTTTAAGCAGAACGATGTCTTGTCCGGTTAAAGTCACGTCAGCAGCAGACTAGTTTTTAGGATATTCTTCCCTGATGTGATCGAACTATGTCGTAGTCACGCTGACTTCCGTATTCGTATTAGTACTCATTAAGTGGCGGTGGTCGTAAAAACGAGAAATACATCACTTTTTTCAGGCGAAGCTGTCTATTGTGGAATGACTGGGGAGTATTGCTGGTCCCAAATTGAATATTCAGCTTCTCAGTTCCAATAAGGGCCTACAGATATTCTATAATTCACTTGGCTAGTGCTTGGATGATACTTAAAGCACCGCAAACTTTAGTTACCGTAGCGAGGAAGTGGTTTTGGCGCAGCATCCAGTTATATTGCAGATAGCGCGGGCAGATGAGGCAATAGTGAAGGAGGATTTTGATACGCTCCTCGATATTTACACTGAAAATGCGGTACTTGTCGTTGAACCGGGGCGGAATGCTGTTGGTAAAGCAGCGATACGAGCAGCTTTTGAGAAGATAGCGGTGTATTTTAGGAACAGATTACAAGTAAGACAAAAGGGTATGCAGCTACTTGAGTCGGGTGATACTTGCCTTGTGTTGGCGCTGACCGAAGTTGCCGCGCCGAACTATCCGGCCGTTGAGCGCAAAGCATGCTATGTGTTCAATAGATCCGCTGACGGCACGTGGTTGTGTTGTATTGATAATTCTTATGGCCACGATATTGTATTTCATGATATTTAGCTTGCAGTGAAGTCACTGGCTGCAATGAAATCCTGTGACGAGAAGTGTGTGAGTGGGGCTGGGTAGACGTGACGAACATCTACCCAATTAGAGCGAATAACAAGAGTAGATAGTGTGGATTTTGATAATTACAAACAGGCATTTTTAGATTTTTCTGACCACGTATTTGCCGTTCTTTTACAATCGGAGACCTACGCTCAGCTAGCACTGGTGCTGGTGGTCTTTGCTATTACCTATTTTATTACCACTTACATTCGCAAGTTCGTGCCAGCCTTTGCTGACGCGCCGGCAAATGCACCTCTCAAGCCACTGCGCAAGCTTACTGGCAAACTTGGTGTAATGATTTTCCCTTTGCTTACCATTTTAGTGTTGAGCTTTGCAGTTGAAATAAGTGAGCAGTTGCTCGGTGAATACTGGCTGGTGCGAACAGCTCTAATTGTCGCCATGATGTTGGTGTTTAGATCGATAATTCGCGATTACGTCAAAAATGATTTTATTGCGTTTGTCTTTCGCTGGGTTGGTCAACCCCTGTTATTTTTACACCTGCTAAATATTCTAGAGCCGATCATTGCCGTGCTGGAATCGGTTGAGGTGGCCGTCGGTAATATTGAGATTTCAGCCTATGGCGTAATGCGGGTGATGTTGGTTGGCTCGATGTTGTTTTGGCTGGGGCGCGTCTCAAATAGTACCGGTCAGGAGATGATTCGACGCCAGGAAAAGCTCGATTTCCGAACCAAAGAGGTTGCCGCAAAGTTACTTGAAGTTGCGATCTTTGTAGTGATCTTTCTTCTCCTGCTGCAGGTTATGGGTATTAATCTCACCGCGTTGGCGGTCTTTGGTGGTGCTCTCGGTGTCGGTTTAGGTTTTGGTCTACAGGCAATTGCATCTAACTTTATTTCCGGCATTATTATTTTACTGGATCGCTCCATTTCCCTGGATGACTACATTGAACTTGAGGATGGCCGCACCGGTATTGTTCGCGAGCTGACTCTCAGATCGACCACCTTGGAAACCTATGATGGCAAAGACATCATGGTGCCAAACGAGAAGTTTGTAACCGAGAGTTTTACCAACTGGACGCACAAGAATAAGAAGCAGCGTTACCGAGTGGATTTTTCGGTGGCTTACGACTCAGATATACGCAAGCTAGTAGAGATAATTAAGGAAACCGTCGCCTCGCATGAGCAGGTCATTAGTGGTGAGGATATCCCTTTTGAAGAGCGGCCGGATTGTGAAATAGACAGCTTCGGTGATTCCGGGGTGAATATGTTTGTCGAGTTTTGGATGATGGGTATCGACGATGGTAAAAACCGTGTCGGTGGCGATTTGCTGTTGATGATATTTGAGGCTATGCGCGAGCACGGTTTCCAAATTCCATTCCCGCAGCGCGAAGTGCGGGTATTAAACGAGAAGTACGGCAAATAGCGTTGTTTGCATTACATAGACAGTCTGAGCCATTAGTGGCGGCTGTCTATGTAGGTAGTTTATGACTGACTCATGGTAATTCTAGCGACGCGACAATTTCGTAAGATCGCAATCGTGCCTCGTGGGAATATATCTGTGAAGTGATCATCAGCTCGTCAGCCTGGGTTCGCTGGATAAATTTCTGCATCTCTGCTTGTACTTTATCTGCGGTGCCAATGGCTGAACACGACATGATTTGCTGGAGTAGCATTTGCTCGCCCCCTGATATTTGCGCTAGGTAGTTGTCTGCGGGTGGCTGTAGTTTACCCGGTTGCCCGCGTCGTAAATTGACGAAAGCGCGTTGCATTGAGCTTGCTAGATAATGAGCTTGGGCATCGGTGTCGGCGGCAAAAACATTGTAGCCGAGCATGACATAGGGCTTGTCCAGTTGCGCAGAAGGGCGGAAACGTTCGCGATAGAGGGCAATCGCGTTCAGCATTTGCTCTGGCGCAAAATGTGAGGCAAAGGCGTATGGCAAGCCGAGAGAGGCTGCCAGCTGCGCGCCAAACAAGCTTGAACCTAAAATCCAAAAGGGAATGTTGAGGCCGTATCCTGGCACGGCATGAATTTTCTGATCAGGATGAGGTTCGCCAAAATATCCCATTAGCTCAACCACATCTTGCGGAAATTGATCGACATCGGCGTTGAGATTGCGGCGCATGGCGTAGGCAGTCGCTTGGTCGGTACCTGGTGCGCGGCCAAGCCCAAGATCGATGCGGTTTGGGAACAGCGCCTCTAATGTACCAAATTGCTCAGCAATAATGAGTGGGGCGTGGTTGGGTAGCATAATACCGCCAGCGCCCACGCGGATGCTGTTGGTACCGCCGGCAATATGAGCAATAACCACCGCCGTCGCCGCACTGGCGATACCTTGCATATTGTGATGCTCAGCTAGCCAGTAGCGATTGAAACCCCATTTTTCTGCGTGTTGCGCCAGTGACAGGCTGTTATTGAGTGATGTGCCCGCATCGCCGTCGGCGGTGATGGGTGACAAGTCGAGGACTGAAAGTTTAACCATGAGTAAATCCGTATTGTCTGTTGCGCAGGGTGTTGGCGAGATTTTACTCGCTTAGCATTTGCCAGAACTGCTGCAGTTTCGCTTGGCGATCACTGCGGTGTGTTTGAAATTGCACGTGACTATTTGGCGAATTTGGTGACAGTTCGATACTCCAAAGTGCATCCAGTTCATTGGGCAGCAGAGAATAGCGAATATCAATAATACGCTCGGGGTTGTTTGGGTCTAGTGCGATATAGCCTTTAGAAAACCAGCGAAAGCGCTCAATATCTGCGGCCTGGCGGCTTGTTGAAATAAGCCACGGTAAGTCTGAGTTCAGTGTCAGCACAGGGATGCTTTCGCCGGGGAATACCTTTGTGGTCCTGCCGACGCGGACTGCGTCCACGTAAAAGGCATCGTCAGTGCGATACACAATTTTCCAAAGTAGAATGTTGCCGAAGGAGGGTTTTGCCTCCAAACTGCGAACGAGATGGCCGCGGCTGGATGCCAGTTGGTGGCCAAGCGTTTCCGCGCGATCTCGTTGCCACCAACCCAGGCAGGGATAGGCAATGACCCAAAAAAGCGCTACCGACGCAGCCCACTGCCAGTGTTTGCGTAGGCTGAGCAATAGCAACCCAGCGATTGGCAAGGTATAGAGTGGGTCGATAATCGACATGACATTCCACGCTACGCGCTCGTTACTAAACGGCCAAAATAATTGGGTGCCATAGGTGGTGCAGGCGTCGAGTAGCGCATGGGTGGCGTAACCTAGTGTGCAAAATAAAACGCTTTGGGGCCAGCTAAGGCGGCTTCGCCGCCCTATCAAATAGTGCAAAACCAAGCCGCAAATTAGGCCGCCTAAGGGAATAAAAATAAGCGAGTGGGTGAATTGGCGATGGTATTCAAGAAACAATAATGAGTCACTACTCGAGCGAATAAGCACGTCCAGGTCGGCGGCCATACCCGCAAAAAAGCCGAGTGCGACGGCGACGCCGCGGTGTGCGTTGCTATTGCGGGAGTTGCGAACAGCAACCGCGCCAAGTAAACCTTGGGTAAGGGGATCCATGTGGTGCTCTGATTTTTGGGCGAGACGAGAGTGTAGCTGAAAAAGGACGGGTAATTCACGTCATGTGATTAATGGTATCCCGGTCGGAAATAGGGTGATGGTGTGCTATTTACCGACCAGTATTTCCTCGTAATCAGCTGGCAACAGCTTCTTTTTTGCATTGTAAGACAGTAATCAGGCTGTCTAAATGGCGAATGACTTCGACACCACTATTAGTGAGGTAGCCACCGTCGGGCAGGGTGATTAAGTCTTTGTCAAAAAGCCGCTGGGTGGCCGCAATGGTGCTTGCGTCGGCGGTATGATGTACCTTGATGCCTTCCAGTGCGGAGGCGGGGTTAAATTGGGTGAGTACGCGTATTTCGTCAAGAACGTCATTAGATAGCGGCATAGCTACAACCTTGTATTGTTATGAAGTAAAGGTCTTGCATATAACATCCACACAGGAATGTTAGCTCTGGGGAGATTGTTTTTCCGTATACCCAGACTGAATACTGTAGCGCGATTTTGTCTGTTCGGCCAAAGGCATTTTGATTATTTAATTTTTCTTGGCAAACGGGGCAAGCGGTGGGCATTAGAAGAATAAAACGGGGAGTGATGAATGTTTAAAGAATACGGTGAATACGATGCCCTGGGTATGGCAAATTTGGTCAAGGCTGGGGAGGTGACACCTGCGGAGCTGCTCGATGCAGCCATTGCCCGCGCCAATGAGATTAACCCTGCGATCAACGCGATTATTCATCGTTTCGATGACCGAGCTTACCAGTATATTAAAGATGGCCTACCCCAGGGGCCGTTCACCGGGGTGCCTTTTGTACTAAAGGACTTACTGGCTGCGTTTGCCGGTGAACCTATGACGATGGGCAGTCGAGGTATGGCGGTTGTACCTAGTTATGACAGCGAGTTAGTGCGTCGCTACAAAGCCAGTGGTGTGAATATATTCGCCAAAACCAATACCCCCGAATTTGGACTCATAATCACCACCGAACCAAAAGCCCACGGGGCTAGCCACAATCCCCGCAAATTGGGCTATAGCACCGGTGGTTCGTCGGGTGGCAGTGCGGCGGCGGTGGCAGCTGGCATTGTACCGATGGCACACGGTGGTGACGGCGGTGGTTCCATCCGGTTTCCCGCCTCATGGTGCGGTGTGTTCGGTTTAAAGCCCTCCAGAGGCCGTAACCCCTTGGGCCCTGACCAAGGCGAGGATTGGCAGGGCGCCGTTGCGGAACATGTGCTGACGCGCAGTGTGAGAGACAGCGCGGCAATGTTGGATTGTAGCAGCGGTCACGAGATTGGCGCTCCGTATAATATTGCGCTGCCAAGCGCTACGTTCTTGTCGGCAACCACTCGCGATCCAAAACCGCTTCGAATTGCCCTTAGTCGCAAACCGCTGGTCAATACCTCACTCGATCCCGAGGTAGACGCCGCGCTGAGTAAAACGGCGCAGCAGCTACGTGATCTCGGTCATGAGGTCATTGAGTTTGAGCCTGATATTCATATTGACCGGTTCTGGCGCGACTTTTTTGTGATGGTCTGTGGCGAGGTGGCTGCGATGGTCGCACTCTACAGTCGTCAGTACGGTAAAGCTTGTGTCGCAAAATTCGAGCCGGCAACTAAAAATATGGCGATGATTGGGCGCTCTTTAAGTGCGGCAGATTTGGTAGCCGCCAAAAAAGGGTGGCATGACATTCAGCTTGCGATGGGACGGTTGCTGGAGCATCACGATGTCATGCTTTGCCCAACGGTGCCCACGCCCGCAGTGCCCCACGGCGTATTGCCCAACAGTCGCATTGAAGAGCTACTGATGTTGGCTTCTCATCGGATTAATGTGGGTAAATGGTTGTTTAGCGCGGGATTAGTTGAGCAGATGGCCACACCTGTACTCGCAAAAATGGCGTTCACCATCATGGGGAACATCACCGGCTTGCCGGGCATGTCAGTGCCCCTGCACAACAGCAGTGACGGTTTGCCGATAGGGATGCAATTTACTGGTCGGATGAACGACGAGGCGACGTTGTTCAGTCTTGCCGCGCAATTAGAGCGCGATATAGGCTGGTCTTGAAACCGCGTCGTGATGGATTGTGGTGGCGAGGCCGGCGCCGTCGTTACCTCTCATCGCCATCGCTGTCTATAAACGTGGTTAGCGAGCGGAGGCGCCGCCATCAACGGCAATCGCTTGCCCGTTAAGATAGCTGTTCTCCGGCGCCACCATCATTACCATGGCGGCGACGATTTCGTCTGGCTCTCCCAGGCGTTTCATGGGCGAGCCTTTTGCTAGTAATCCCTGCATAGATTCATCCATGCCATCGGTGACTAAGGGTGTCGGACTGAAATACGGACAGATCGCATTGACCCGTATATTGTATTTTGCGTATTCCAGCGCTGCGGTTTTGCTAATCCCAACCACCGCATGTTTAGCCGCACAATAGGCCGTTAATTTGGGCGCGCCACCCAAGCCTGCCATAGACGCGACATTGAGAATCGTGCCGCCCTCAGACTGAGTTAGCATTTGTTGAATCTGGTATTTCAATCCGAAAAAAACGCCCTTAGTGTTAACCGCAAAATTAATGTCTAGATCGGCTTCTTCAGTGTCAATTAGCGACTTCATTGCGCTCGACATGCCCGCATTGTTGATGGCGATATCTAGTCTGCCGTAGCGTGCCACAGCAGTTTCTACAAGGGCGCGAACATCCGCCTCTATAGATACATCGCAGCGCTGCGTGACGATATCGCAACCCCGATTTCGGAAGGCTTCGGCAAAATCGTCGAGTGATTCAAGGATTAGATCCGATAGCACTAATTTGCTGCCCGCGTTGGCAAAGCGATCCACAAGCAGTCGACCGAAGCCGCCAGCTGCGCCAGTGATTAAAATAACGTTGTCGTTAAAGCCTTCAGTGTTCATGTTTGACTCCCGTGCACCATTTGTAAGAAATGCTTGAATCCGCGTGGCTAAATTGTCAAACCACCATCCACGACAATACATTCGCCATTGGTGTAACTAGCGGCATCCGACACCAGATACAATACGGTTCCGGCCATCTCCTCGGGTTCGGCGTGACGGCGCAGAGGGATCGCGCCAACCACTTGTTCAACTAATGCTTGCTGTTGAAACAGGGCGCCGGCGAAGCGAGTTTTTGTTAAACCGGGCAGCAGGGCGTTGACGCGGATTCCCAGTGGCCCGCACTCTTTGGCGAAGGATTTAGTCATATTCACCACGGCGGCTTTGCTAATAGAGTAGATGCCTTGCTGTTCGGCTGGTTGCAGCGCGTTCACTGAGGCGGTGTTGACGATAGCTCCGTGGCCTTGTTCGCGCATCAATTTGCAGGCTTCGATCGTCATGAAGAAATAACCGCGAATATTGACCTCGACGGTTTTGTTGAAGGCATTGAGGTCGGTGTCGAGAATATTGCCGTAGTAGGGATTCGCTGCTGCATTGTTGACTAAAATGTCGAGCTTACCGTGACGCGTTTTAATTGTTTCAAATAGCGTGGCAATATCTTCCATTGATCCCACGTGACAAGCGATCGCCTCAGCTTTACCAGCAGACGCTTGGATAGCTTGAACCACCAACTGACAGTCATCTATTTTTCGACTTGAAACAATGACGTGGGCACCATGTTTGGCTAGTAACTTTGCGATGGCTTCACCAATACCGCGACTGGCGCCTGTGACTAGGGCTATTTTGCCGCTGAGATCGAATAGGGATGTACTCATTGTGATTTTCCGGTTACGTATAAAATTTGGTTTAGGTATTCAGTATTTTAAGCCTTAGGGCAGCAGAACCACTTTGCCCTTCACTTTGCGCTCAACCATCATTTGCAATGCGTCAACGGCTTTGGCTAATGGCAATTCGGCGTCGGTAATAACCTTGATTTTCCTATTGTGATACCACTGAAATAGCTCTTTGAGATTGTCCGCAAAGACCTGGGGTTCATGCTGGGTAAAGCTTCCCCAAAATACGCCGATAAGTGAATATTCTTTTACTAGGGTTAAGTTAACGGGCAGCTTAGGAATTTCGCCGCTGGCGAATCCGATCACCAGTAAGCGGCCATTGCGTGCCATGCAGCGCGAACATATGTTAAAGGCATCGCCGCCAACTGGGTCAAATACGACGTCTACACCTTTGCCTTGGGTGATTCGTTTCAATTCAGTTTTTAAATCTTGCTCGCTGTAATTAATTAGCTCGTCCGCACCATTGGCTTTGGCAATTTCTAGCTTTTCTGCGCTAGAACACACGGCAATTACTCTTGCGCCGATTGCTTTGCCAATTTGCACCGCGGCGATTCCTGTGCCACCCGCTGCGCCGAGTACGACCAGGGTTTCACCAGTCTGGATGTTTGCGCGTTGTCGGAGTGCGTGCTGGGCGGTGCCATGTGCACAGACCAAATTGGCTGCGTCGACAAAGGGCATGTCATCGGGGATGGGAACAACGCTGGCCGCATGGCATTTCACCTGCTCGGCATAGGCGCCGTAGCCCGCGCTAAAACCGAGTACTCTGGTACCGGCAGTGAGTCGTGTCACATCCTTTCCGCAGCTTAGAATTTCGCCGGCGAATTCAAGTCCGGGGGTAAAGGGCAGTGCGGGCTTATCTTGATATAGACCCTGTACGATTAGCGCATCGGGGAAGTTAACGCCGGCGGCTTTGACTGCCACTACCACTTCATTGGCGCCAGGTATTAGATCGGGTATGTCTTGGTAGACAAGCTCTTGGATCGGCGCGTAGTGATTGCAAATAATAGCTTTCATAATTTTCCAATTCGATCGTGTATAAATAAAAAAGGGACGCTGCGCATACCCCGTTGGGTTTTAGTCGCGCAACTCGCGACGCAGTATTTTGCCAACATTGCTTTTAGGTAGTTCATCGATAAGCGCTATATGTTTAGGTACTTTATAAGGCGTGAGTTGGGTGCGCAGGTAATCGCGTAAACGATCGGCGTCGAAACGGTTAGTCGCGGGCACCACAAAAAGTTTAATGGCCTCGCCAGATTGCGAATCGGGAACGCTGATGGCAGCGCACTCTAAAATATCTGGGTAACTGCTCGCTACCTCTTCAATCTCATTGGGATACACATTAAATCCAGACACCAGAATGATGTCTTTTAAGCGATCGACCAATTTGAGATAACCATCTTGCTGACGAATGGCAATATCGCCGGTGCGCAGCCAGCCGTCATCCGATAATACTTCTGCTGTGGCTTCGGGACGCTGCCAGTAACCTTGCATGACCTGCGGGCCGCGTACACACAGCTCTCCGGCTTCCCCGTCTGGCAGCGTGTTACCTTCGCGATCAATAATGCGAACCTTGGTACCGGGCACCGGTATGCCGATGGTCCCCGACTGGATACGCCCTGGTGGATTGGATGAAATAACCGGTGAAGATTCTGTCATGCCGTAACCCTCCGCGATTTCGATGCCAGTCAGTGCCTTCCATTGGGTGGCTACTTTTTCGCTGAGTGCCATGCCGCCGGCAGAGGTGCTTTTTAAGGCGCTAAAGTTCAGTTGTTGAAAGGACGGATTGTTACAAAGGCTGGCAAAGAGAGTGCTAATGCCCGGAAATCCGGTAAAGGCAAAAGGTTTTACGGCCTCGACCAATGCATCGGTATTCCGCGGATCAGGTATTAGTATGTTGTGGCCACCGCGGAATATGAGGGTGAGCATTTGTACGGTAAAAGCGTAGATATGATAAAGCGGCAATGCCGCCACATAGGTTTCCGCCCCTTCATTGAAATAGGCGGTGGATTGCGCGATACATTGGTGAGCATTGGCGACAAGGTTTTGGTGGGCGAGCATGGCGCCCTTGGCAACGCCCGTCGTGCCTCCGGTGTATTGAAGAAGTGCAAGTGCGTGTGGTTCCAGTGCTACGTCGGTAAAGTCCGCCTTTGCGCCAGCTGCCAGGGCGTCGCGAAACCCCACCTCACTAGGTAAACCTGATTTGGGCATCGGCTGGCTGTTTGCGACATCAGCTAGGGCGCTGTGCAAATCGCCTACGTCGGTAAAGATGACTGTCTGAATTTGGGTGTTTTTGGCGACCGTCTCTACGACTGCTTTTTGCGATGCCAGTGTCACTAGCGCTTTGGCGCCGGAATCATTGAACTGGTGCTGCATTTCTCGCGGAGTGTACAGGGGGTTGGTGTTGACGATCACAATACCCGCGCGCATAGCACCGAAAGCGGCAACCGGGTACTGTAATAAATTGGGTAATTGAATAGCGAGTCTGTCGCCGGGTTTTAAATCTGTTTGGGTTTGCAGAAATGTAGCGAATTGGCTACTTAGGGAATCCAGCTCTTTATACGTTAGCGTTTTCCCGAGGCATGTAAATGCCGGCTTATTGTGGTAGGTGATAAAGGCGTGTTCGAGTAGGTCAACTACAGTATTGGCGTCGTTCATTGCTAGCTACCATCGGTTGTGGGTCGCGTTAAGACGTGTATTTTTGACAACATTTTGCGAGGTAAAAAGCGCGGTGTTTCTCTTTTTTACTTAACAACAGAATATGCTGTCAGGTAAAAAGAGAGACGCCGCGAATGGCCTTCCTGGGAGGTCTAAACTTACTTAGCGCAGCTGTTTAAAATTTGTAGGTGACTTCAAGCCCAATTACCCGACCTTTGGCGAGCGGTGCAAACGTGCCACCAATGCTGGCCGGTAGCTGTGTATCACCGCCGTGCTTGACGTCATCCAGTAAATTATTACCGTAGATGCCGACCACCCACGATTCATCATTGGTGTGGAAATCTACGCCCGCATTGAGCATTTTTTGTTCAGTGATAAAGCCTTTATTATTGTCGGTATAGGCTGATTCATCGCGAAATGCGTAGCTAATACGAGACGCGATATAACCAACAGAGCCGAGGCTGAGGTCGTGATTTACACCCACGCTGTAGGTCAACTCTGGCGCACGGGGCAAGTCGAGGTCTTCGTCCTCACTGTCGATATTGCCGTCGCCATTTAGATCCGCTTTTACATCTTGATATTCGGCGTCTAACCAGCCGATCGACGCAGTGAGAAGAAGGCTGTCGGTCACCGCGATAGCGCCGTCAATTTCGATCCCGAAAATCTGCGCGTCGGCCGTATTGCGGATCAGCTGGTTGGTGCCCAGCGCGCCAGGGAAGTTAAGCTCGCGCTGCATATCTTTGATCTGATTATAAAATACCGCGGCATTTAGACGGCTGCGACCGAATTCAGATTTAAAGCCCAGCTCAAAGTTGTCCACGGTTTCTTCATCAAAGGGGCCGGGGATATCAGCTGGATCTTCGCTATCGTAGGGCGCAGGTATTGTGTCAGTGGGTAGCGCGGTATTGCGAAGATTGTAACCACCGGAGCGGAAGCTTCGGGTCCAATGTGCAAACAGCCTCGCGTCGTCTGACAGCAGATAGGTCATGCCAATTTTAGGAGACCAGTTGCTCCAGTCTTCACTGTCCTCAAAATCAAACTGACAAGATGCTGCATCGCTTGGCGATGGCGCAACAATATTGCAGGTCGGGTCGCCAAATAATGGCGAGTTGGCGGGCAGCGTGGCAATTCTAGCTTCTTTTTCTTCGTAGCTGTAACGCAGACCCAAGTTAAGAATTAGCGATTCTGTGACATCGTAATCTAGTGAACTGAATATCGCCCAGGTTTCGACACCGTAAATACCGCCGCCATCGAAGGAGATTGGGGCAGCGGTAAATACATTCGGCCCAAATAAACGGCGCTCGTGATAATCGAGGTCACTATTAAAATAGAATATTCCTGTGGTGAGGTTGGCTTTTTCGGCAAAGCGCCCGGTGTAGCGCAGCTCATTACTGACTTGGTCTTGTTCGGTCCAGCTACTTGAGTGGAAAATCCAGAACGGTTGTGAGTCTATATCACCGAGGCTTTGTGCTTCGTATGTGCGCCAGCCGGTGATATTGGTGATCGTGCCGTCGCCAAAGGCGACATCGTGATTAATTTCCAGGGTCATGAAATCGGTTTTAGTATTGTAAAAGCCGCGCTCATCAATCGAGAAATCGTGGCTGTTGCGGTCCCAGCTGGAGGTCACGCCGGGGATGGCATTTGTCGCTGCTTCAACACCATCGCCATTGCGGTGGTTTTGACCGGCAGGGCCATCGCTATCATTTTTGGCATGCTCCCAACGGAAGATAACATCCGTGTTGTCGGCGGCTTGCCAAGTGACAACGCCGCGTATCATTTCCTGCTCCGCCGCACCAAAGTCTTCGCCGTCTAGTTGGTTTTCGAACCAGCCGTCATCGTCGTTGAAGTACATGGTAAATTTGGCGCCAACCGTGTCGGTGATGGGGCCACCTATTGTGCCCATCAGATACTTGTTGAGGCCACCAGGTCCGCCGCCATCAACGGCTGCTTTGATGCTGCCGGCAAACTCATCTCCTGGCTTTTTGGTGTTCATTAAAATGGCGCCACCGGTCACATTGCGGCCGAACAGGGTTCCCTGCGGGCCACGCAAGACTTCGACGCTCTCTAGATCGAATACGTCAAACACCATGCCGCTGGATACGCCCATGTAAACGCCATCGACAAAAATGCCGACGGTCGGGTCAATTGATAATATAGAGCTATTGATGCCGAGGCCGCGTATCGAGAAGTTGGCGTAGCCCTTTGCCGTTCCAGCATCGTCTAGGGACACGTTGGGTAGGCCAACAGATAGGCTTTCCATGTTGCGGACTTTAAGTGCGTCGAGTTGATCTGAGTTGTATGCGGAAACGAGAATGGGCACATCCTGCGAGTTCTCATCTCGTTTCCGAGCGGTCACAATCACCTCCTCCATTAGTGTGGCGGCGCTTCCTCGCATTTGGGTTTGTGCCACTGCGGTGGTGTTGCCCAAGCTAGCGGCAATCCCCGCGGCCAATGCTAGGTGTTTAAAGCGAAGTGGATGTTGTGACGAAAAACGGTGTCGAGTTAACGGTAAGCTGCATGGTAATTCAGTAGATTTCATTTTGTACTCCTTATTATTCTCAGAACATAAAATGTGACTGTCATGCTCTGGAAATGTTAATTATTGTTCTAAGCTGCCGGGCCGACGGTTCTGGTAAAAGCTCGTTCTGATCCAGTTAATGGAGAGCCTAGCGAAGGGCCTATATAAAAAAAATAACAATTCCCGCCGAAGTCAGTTACCAAAAACGCCTATCGCTAGTGAATTGTCAGTTAAGTGGCAGTTGAGCGGGCTTATACCGGGTGGGGTGAGCTAATTTTTGCAGCGCGACACATTGCGCTTGCAAAACAACAGTGCTTATTCGATTGGCTAGCAAAGCTCGGCCGCTATGACGTATATTGTTTCCGGTGTGACGACACGGCTCAATCCACTCCCCATTCAGGTTGAGAAAAATAATGTTGAATGAAGAGATAAGAATACCGACCAGCTATATCCAGACACTGTTAAACCGTGTGCAGGAGCGAGGTTACGACACTGAGCAACTATTAAAAGAAGCGCAGATCGAACGCGCCGAGCTTGAGCAACATCGTTATTTTTCTGCGGTGCGTTTCGGCAAGCTTTACCAATGTGCGCGCGGAGCCATGCAGGACGAATGGTTTGGCATGTTGACCGGTGGCAAAATTCATAAAGGCTCTTTTCGCTTGTTATCGCTGCTGATGGTGCAATGCAAAACCCTGCGCCAGGCTTTGCGGCGAGCTAGGGAGTTCGGCCATATTTGCCGCGGATTCAAAATCACTGTCGGCTTAGACGAGATCGACGATGTCGCGCGCGTGCGCATGGAAGCCTTGGATCATGTCGACCCAGATGAGTACAAAGAAATCATCAGTAACTCGAATCCGGCGACGATCCGCACCACGATGGCCGCTTGGCAGCGACACTGGAGTTGGCTTATTGGCAGTGAAGTGACGGTATTAAAGACCTATTTTGCCTTTCCAAAACCCAAGGACGATTGGGAAATGGCACAGTTTTCTAGCAAAGAAACGGTGTTCGATCACGACTTCAACGGGTTTGAGTTTCCGCGTGCGCTACTTGACTATTCGATCATTCAAACAGCTGAAACTGCCGAAGAGTTTGTGCGAATAGCTCAGTTCAGCCTGATTGTGAACATTGGCGAAGAGCACACCACCAAGTCGCGTATCAAAGCGATGTTGAATCAGAATGTTGGCCACAATATGTTGTGTGCAGATCGTGTAGCCGAGCGTCTGAATATGTCGCTGACCACCCTGCGGCGGCATCTACAAGTGGAGAATACGTCGTTTCAGCGTCTTAAAGACGAGTGTCGGATGGAAGCCGCATTCCACTATCTGGGTTGCCCTGACATAAGTAATCGCGAAATCGCCGAGCGTTTGGGCTTCGACGAGGTCAGCGTATTTTTCCGCGCTTTCAAAAAATGGACGGGATTAACCCCCGGTCAATATCGCGCCTCTCATTCTGTTGGCGCTTAAGCCCGCAGGCTACCCTGATTTTTTTTGCATATATCTTGTTGCCGTGCCGTTCCTCCGTGAATGGTATTGTGCCCTAGCTTAATTTCCCCCTCGTTTACACGTCGACGCTTTTGGTAACTCACATCGGCGGAAATGGCAATTGCGTGTAGCGTGTAAGTTTCTAGAATCTCTCCTATATAAAATTAATTGCGCGCGCTGCTCTATCATCTGCTGAGAGCAGCCGTGCGCAGCAAGCTGGAGAACCATGCGCAATTTCACTTTTACTACCAGTAAGTCGATTGTTGTTGAAGTCGGTGCGGCAAAGCGTATCGCTGAGATTTGTCGCGAGCAGGGAATTTTTAATCCGCTTATTGTCACTGATCCGGGGATTGAGAAAGTCGGCGTATTGGATGTTTTGTGTGATTGTCTTAAAGCTGAAAAAATGACGTTTGCTACCTTCGCTAAGGTGGTGGCCGACCCACCAGAAGCCGTGGTGGAAGAGGCGCTTGCCTTGGCAACATCTGAGCGCGTCGACGGGGTGATAGGCCTCGGCGGTGGAAGCTCGCTAGACACCGCCAAGCTAGTTGCGCTATTGGCCAAGTCCGGTGAATCCCTGCAAGCTATTTACGGTGTCGAGCAAGCGCGCGGACCGCGACTACCTTTAGTGCTTATACCCACGACCGCGGGTACCGGTTCAGAGGTAACGGCAGTTGCAATTGTAACGACTGGCGCGACCAGCAAAATGGGTGTGGTATCAAAGTTTCTCTATCCGGATGTCGCCATTCTAGATGCTGAACTAACGCTGGGATTACCGCCCGCCGTTACTGCTATGACTGGTGTGGATGCCATGGTTCACGCGGTGGAAGCCTACACCAGTGTGCGGCAGAAAAATCCTTATTCAGATTTACTCGCCGGTGAGGCGCTAAGATTGATGTCGACCCATATATTAAGTGCGACTCGAGATGGCAGTAACCTGGAGGCTAGGCAGGGCATGATGTTGGGTGCCTGTCTGGCGGGACAGGCATTTGCTAATGCTCCCGTTGCCGCGGTACACGCTCTGGCATACCCCCTTGGTGGCCATTACCATATTCCTCACGGCTTGAGTAATTCCTTGGTTTTACCGCAGGTGCTAGCCTTTAATGCGCCCGCTGCAGAAGAGCTGTATGCGGAGCTAGCCGAGTTTGTTATTCCACCGTTGAGCTCAGATCTACGAAAGCCGTCGAGCGCATCAGAACGTTGCCAGCAATTCATCGACTATTTTGTGAGCTTGATTAAATCCTTGGCGTTACCGTCGCGTCTGTCGGAAATGGATATTCCAGAAAAAGACCTTCCTATGCTTGCGGCGGATGCCATGAACCAACAGCGTTTGCTGGTGAACAATCCTAGACTCGTTACCGTCGCGGACGCTTTGGCGATATATCGCGCTGCGTATTAGATGCGCAAAGTAGATTGATACCAATACCAAACTTATACAGCAGGGTAAGCAAAAATAATGACAAAGCCGATTGCGGCGTCCGAATCGCCGGACCCAATGCACCGTCAACACTATCGCTGGTTTCTGCCGATCAGTACTCGATGGATGGACAATGATGTGTACGGCCACGTTAACAATGTGAATTACTATTCCTATTTTGACACGGTCGCCAATACCTATCTTATTGATCATTGCGGACTCAATATCAAACGCGGTTCCGTCATCGGATATATAGTGCACTCCGAGTGTTTTTATAAGCATGCGCTCGCATTTCCTCAGCAGCTTGAGGGCGCGCTGCGAGTAAATCGCATTGGGAGTAGTTCAGTTCAGTACGGTATTGCCATTTTTTCTGCGGGCGCTCAGCAGGCCAGTGCCTACGGTACATTTACCCACGTGTTTGTGGATCGGCAGACGGAGCGGCCGGTCGAAATTCAGGGAGAGCTTAGAGCCGGATTGGATCACCTGTTGCACGCGAAGTAATGTGCGTGGCAGAAATATATCCTCCAGTCTTTACTAATAATATCTGGGAATATCACGCAATGACGTCAATAAAAATACCTCGTCAAGCCGACAATGATTATACTCGAGAAGCAGCCGCAGAGCGGCGCCGCTTTATTGAAAATAACACGCCAGCAATTTTGCATCATACCTCCCAGTTTTCTTTTGATCCGAATATCCTGCCTGGGAATATTGAAAATTTTTCTGGCGTTGTGCAAATGCCGATGGGCTTTGCAGGCCCACTACTAATAAACGGGGAACATGCGCAGGGCGACTTTTACGTGCCCATGGCGACTACCGAAGGAACCCTTGTCGCTAGTTACAATCGCGGCATGAGTTTAACGCGTGCCGCTGGTGGTATTACCACCACAGTGGTTGACGACGCTATGCAGCGCTCACCGGTTTTTGTGTTTGCAAACGCACGTGGTGCGAAACACTTCGACGAATGGATGCGCGAGAATTTTGCGGCGATTAAAGTTGCTGCTGAAACCACCACCAACACCGGTAAATTGCGCAATATAGAGCACTATTTTGCCAGCCGCATGCTGTACCTGCGATTTAACTATACCACTGGCGATGCCGCTGGACAGAATATGACCGGCAAGGCGACGTATGTTGCCTGCCAGTGGATTATCAATAATTACCCAGAGAAAATTGTGAATTATTATTTGTCGGGAAACATGGATACCGATAAAAAACACTCTCAACTCAATACACTGCACAGTCGTGGAAAGCGCGTTGTTGCCGAAATTACTTTGCCCAGAGCGTTACTTCAGGAAAAGCTAAGGACCACGCCTGAATCCTTGTACCAAGCGCGAAAGACCTCGCAGCTAGGCGGGCTAATGGCGGGGGCGGTTCACAATGGTGTTCACCCGGCAAATGGCGTTGCCGCGGTGTTTATCGCAACAGGGCAAGATGAAGCTAATGTTGCAGAGTCCCACGCCAGCTTGGTGTTCTCGGAAGTGACTCCTGAGGGTGACTACTATTATTCGGTGACGATGCCGTCGCTTATTGTCGCGACTTACGGTGGCGGCACCGGATTGCCGACGCAGCGAGAATGTCTTGAGGCTATGGATTGTTACGGCACCGGCAAGGCACGAAAACTGGCAGAAATAATTGCCGCTACTGTGCTATGCGGGGAAATATCGCTGGGTGCTGCGGTAGTCTCAGAGGAGTGGGTGAGTAGTCACGATGAGCTGGGGCGAAACCGCCCTTAGGAGAGGCGACGCGTATTTATTAGTCATTTTAATATCAGATCAATAGTCATAAAAATAATCTAGGAGAACTATGTGATGGTGTCACTGCAATCAATAAAAAAAGAACGGCTCATATTTGGAGCTTACCTGATCGTACTTATCATAATGTTAGAACTGGTTCTGCATCACTTTCATTTGCCGGCATGGCCGGTATTTTTGGTGATGATCTTTTTCTTTGAGTCACATATGGACCGTACAAAAGCACCCCATTTAATACTGGGTGGGCTCGTAGGCATCGCTTGTTATCTACTTACTCTGCAGTTTGTCGAATTGTTTGCTAGCAGCCTCGGCGTTGACACAGCGCGCTTGATTTTTATTTGTATGGTGGTTTACGCGATTGTCGCCTTTGGCGAAATACTGCCTATGATATTTAATAATTACGCGTTTATGTTTTATCTAGTGAGCGGTCTAGCCGCGAAATTGGACGGTATCCCCCCGCAGCCGCTGGTCTGGATGAGTCTTGTGGTACTTGGCGGCGGTCTGGTTATAGTTAGCATTCTGGGTATTGCTCGTTTGGTTGCGCTTACACTAGGTGCCGCTAGTACCGCCGCCGAGCCCGACGGTTAGCGGTTTCACTGAGAGGGGGCGCAGTGGTGCAGAACAGCTGACAATAGCCCCCACAGTAGAATGTCGCTATTTCATCCCAGTGGTGTGAGTAGGTGCCGGGAATGGGCGCGATCGTCTTAAAACTAACGCATTACCTCATGCGCAGTATTACTTATATCCATCAATGCAAAGGCAGCTTATTGTGATTTACGTCCTACTGTCTTTTGCTATTTAGCAATGGCAGCTGTATTTCAATCGAATAATAACGCGAGGTTGCCATGCCAGCGAAAAAAACAACGACGTCTGAATACGCTCGTTTATCAAGCACATTCGACGCGATCAGCGCTTCTCAGGCAATTATCGAGTTTGAACCTGACGGCACTATTATCACCGCCAATGCTAACTTCCTAAGTGTGACTGGATATTCAGCCGGGGATTTAGATGGCGCGCATCATCGTATATTTGTAGATCCCAGCTACGCGAAGAGCGCGGAATATCGCGAGTTTTGGGGCGCACTGAGTGAAGGCCAAGCCCAGACTGGCGAGTTTTGTCGGTTTACCAAAGACGGCGATATATTTTGGATACAAGCTTCCTACAATCCGGTATTTGACAAGGCGGGTAATGTTAGTCGAATTGTGAAAGTCGCCAGTGATATCACCGCACAGAAATTAAGGAATATAGACTACAAAGGTCAAATTGAAGGAATTGGCCTGAATCAGGCAGTTATTCAATTTGATGTTGGCGGTACGATTACACTGGCAAATGATAATTTTTTAAATGCGGTTGGCTATAGTCGTGATGAGGTTGTCGGAAAACACCACAGCATGTTTGTTGATCCGACCTATCGCCAGTCTTCGGAATACCGTAATTTTTGGTCAGAGCTCGGTAAGGGCCAGGCCAAGGTGGGCGAGTTTAGCCGCGTAAGAAAAGATGGCAAAACTATTTGGTTGCAAGCCTCATACACACCGATAAAAGATTTAGAAGGTAAGGTCTTTAAGGTTGTAAAGTATGCGTCAGACATTACCGCGCAAAAGCTTCGCAATGCCGATTTCCAAGGTCAAATTGAAGGTATCAGTCACTCTCAAGCGGTTATTCAATTTGAAACTGATGGTAAGATTATTGCGGCTAACGATAATTTTTTAAACACCATTGGCTACAGTCGCGATGAAGTTGTTGGCAAATACCACAGTATGTTTGTCGAAGCGGCTTACGGGAAATCGGATGACTATCGACGGTTCTGGGCGTCACTCGCTGCTGGCGAAGCGCAAACCGGCGAGTTCTCGCGCAAACATAAGCAAGGTCACGAGGTTTGGATTCAGGCCTCTTACACACCAATTAAAGATATGAGTGGCAAGGTATTTAAGATTGTTAAATACGCCACTGATATCACGGCGCAAAAAATTCAGAACGCAGATTTCCGCGGCCAAATTGAAGGCATTAGTTCATCGCAAGCGGTTATTCAATTCGAGACCGACGGTAAAATTATTTCCGCCAATGATAATTTCCTGAAAACGCTGGGTTATCGAGCGGACGAAGTGGTCGGCAAGAGCCACAGCATGTTTGTCGATCCCAATTACCGTCAATCCGAGGAGTATCGTCGCTTCTGGACGGCTTTAGCAGCGGGCGAGGCACAGACCGGAGAGTTTCGTCGTGTTCGTAAAGACGGCCGAGATGTTTGGATACAAGCTTCTTACACACCGATAAAAGATATTCAGGGCAAGGTCGTGAAGGTCGTGAAATACGCGAGTGATGTCACTGATCAAAAGTTACGAAATGCCGATTTTGAGGGACAGATTCAAGGCATCAGTTCGTCGCAGGCGGTAATTCAATTTGAAACCGACGGCACGATTATTACCGCGAATGATAACTTTTTGAATACCTTGGGTTATGACTTGGGCGCAGTTGTCGGTAAGCATCACAGTATGTTTGTGGACCCTTCCTATCGCAAGTCGGATGAGTATCGTCGTTTCTGGGACATGCTAGGTAGTGGTGAGGCGCAGATTGGTGAGTTCTGCCGAAAGCACAAAGATGGCAGCGACATATGGATTCAAGCCTCTTATACGCCGATTAAAGATTTCTCTGGCAAAGTATTTAAAGTAGTGAAATACGCGACCAACATTACTGAGCGTAAAGAAACTGTTGCCGAAGTAGAGGCTTTAATTCGCGCGACACAGGAAGGTCGTTTAGAGAATCGCGCAAAACTGGATGGTGCCAGTGGCGACAACCTGAGATTGCTAGAAAATATAAATGCCATGCTTGATGCGATTACCGCGCCGATAAATGAAGTGTCTTCGGTTATGCAGGCTGTTGCTGAAAATGTACTGAGTGTCCAGGTGGCTGGTGATTATCGCGGTCAGTTCGACGAATTGAAGCATTCAGTGAATACTGCCGTTTCCCAGCTGCGTGATTCGATGTCCCACGTGCTTGAATCGTCCAAGCAGGTTTCTGCGGCGTCGGGCTTAATTGCCTCAAGCAGTCACTCGGTTGCGGTTGGTGCCTCTCAGCAAGCGGCATCGCTAGAGCAAACCACCCGTTCTTTAGATGAGGTGGCAGAGCAGACTCGGCAAAACGCCGAGAATACTCGCCATGCGCAGCAACTCGCGCGGGAAACTCAAGATTTAGCGCAGTGTGGTAGCAACACCATGGGTCAAATGTTGAGTGCGATGGAACGAATCAAAGCCTCAGCCAAAGACACTCAGACAATCATTAATGATATTAATGAGATTGCCTTCCAAACCAATTTGCTGGCGCTGAATGCCGCCGTAGAAGCTGCGAGAGCAGGTGAGTCAGGACGCAGTTTTGCGGTGGTCGCGGCCGAGGTGCGCAATCTAGCGCAGCGTGCCAAAGAGGCGGCGAATAAAACCGCCAGTTTAATCGCGCAATCGGCAGAATCTGCGGAAGATGGCGGTCGTTTGTCTAGCGATGTGAATGGTCAGCTAACGAACATCATGGGTGCGGTCGGCAAGGTCGCGAATATCGTCAATGAGATCACCACGGCGAGTGAAGCCCAAACCAGCGGTATTGAACAAATCCACTTGGCTATCTCGGATATGGACCAGGTCGTACAGCGCACCGCTGCAGATTCTGAAGAGTCTTCCAGTGCCGCAGAGGAGCTGTCTGGACAGGCGCAAGAATTGAACCACATGGTGGGTCGTTTTGAGCTTGGAGAAGACAAGCGAGTGACCGATGTGCGACAAAATAAGGCCCCTGAAGCAGCGCCAGCTCGTGGCTGGCAGCAGCGCCGGGCATAAAGACCGCAGTTAAAAAAAGCCAGCGCATGCGCTGGCTTTTTTATACCTCTTATTCAGGGTGCTCTTCTAACTCGTCATTCGGTCGAGGTGAGGTTACCGTTTCTGGTGGTGGCGTGTTACCACTTTCTGGCGGATTATTTTCTGGTTCAGGATCTTTAGGTTTATCTGTCTTGGGTTGATCCACCAGCTGAGAGGCGTTGCGCGCCGCATCTTTTACAGCTTTGCGGGCGGCGGCGCTGACTTTGGCTGGATCGTTGCTGGTTTTAGCTGCAGTTTGCGCTGCTTCTCGCGCCACTTCCTTCATGTTTTCAGCGACGGGTTCAAGTGCTTCTGCCACGACGCTGTCCGCGACTTTGTCCGCAGCGACTTTCTTCTCATCAGCGGCAATACCGACATGGTAGGCGGCAAAGCCTGGCATAACCATTTGGTTTAGCGCGAGACCGATAATTTGGCCGTCGACATTAGATCGAATGACCGAGCTGCGGTTGGTAATCGGGTCGGTAACGCTGCCGAGTATGTCGCCTTTTTTAACATTCTGGCCCAGCTTGGCCTCGGTGAGGAACACGCCGCTTTGATCTGCACGCAGCCAGGTCGATTTATAAAAGACATTTTGCTTGGGCGCGCGACTCGGTTTAGTACCAATCATATTCATGTGGTACATCACCGCTTTTATGCCGTTCACACTTTGTATCACTTCTTTAAGCTGCAGGCGCAATGGTTCGCCGGCCTCTAGGGTTACCGCTGGTATGCCTGCATCTACCGCTGCGCGGCGCAGTGTTCCGGGGGCGCCGGCGCCGTCTAACACCGTGACGTCATGGAACATCTTACTAAATTGCATCACGCTTTCTTTGCCTAAATTACCGCGTAACTGGGTGAGGTTGGTGCGGTGAAATGAGCCCGTGTGAATATCAATGAGGCGGTCACAGTGAGTGATAACTTCGTTAAAAAAGCTGTGGGCAATTCGACCCGCCGAGCTGCCTTTGGGGTCGCCGGGGAAGTAGCGGTTGAGGTCGCGACGATCTGGCAGATAGCGGGATGTGCGACGAAAGCCGTGCATATTAACGATGGGGACGCCAATAACAACACCGTTTAATTTGTCGCTCTCTAAACTAAACATCACTCGGCGTATAGCTTCTACGCCGTTTAGCTCGTCGCCGTGTACCGCTGCGGTTAAGCACAAGGTGGGGCCGGGTTGATTGCCTGCAGCGACAAGGATTGGCGTTGGCATGGCGAGCCCGGCAATGGCCTGACCTGCTGTCCAGTAGAGCCGTTCAAAACTGCCCCGTAAAATGTCTTGTCCCAATAAATTGAAAGCCACTTCCGGGGTGCCCTGATTACCAGAGTTCGCATCAAATTTGCTGTTTAAATCGGGGTCTTTGCGCCCGTTTGAGGTAAACGTAGTACCGTCCTCTGCGCGTTTAGTTTCACTGACGGTGCTTGAGTTAAGGGACTTAGATTCGTCCAGTGTCTTTGGAGATTGCTCATTGGCCGCAGCAGACTGAGTGAACAGTGGCAGACTTAGCGCTATGCAAAAAATAAAGATGCGTCGCATGATACAGCGGATTACTCCGTTATTGTTGGTAAGCAAGCCTGGGCTTGCGCGTTAACTACATTTGTTACTACTAGTAAGACCGCCGCTAGCGAGTAAATTGTATACAAAATCACCAGCGGAAACGCCTTTAAATTGACGTTTGCGCAATTTCATTTGCTTTGCGCCTCTCGGAGTTTGACGTTAAGGATGGACTAAGTTCATTTGCCGGTCTTGGCATTTTTACCGAGTTTGGACAGTATTACGGAGAAAAATCGGCGCTGGATGGTGAAAAGAGCCAAGAACTCTGGCCCATGTCCGACTATAATTGCCAGCATTGATCGCGCTGTGAACATTGTGTCACAGCAAATAATGATAATTTGGGGAGTTATTCATGGCTAAAGATCGGCTGATTATATTCGACACGACACTGCGTGACGGTGAGCAAAGTCCTGGTGCGTCGATGACGCGCGATGAGAAAGTGCGCATAGCCAAGATGCTAGAGAAAATGGGTGTCGACGTTATTGAAGCGGGCTTTGCGATAGCCAGTGTGGGTGATTTTGAATCGGTGCGAGCGGTCGCTGAGGCGGTGAAAGGCAGCACCATATGTAGCTTGGCGCGCACCGGAGCAGAGGATATTGATCGCGCTGCGGAAGCTCTGCGCCCGGCGGAGTCGGGACGTATCCACACCTTTATAGCCACCTCGCCAATCCATATGGAATACAAGCTGAGAATGGCGCCAGACAACGTGGTTGAGCGCGCGGTGGCGGCGGTTAAGCACGCTCGCAACCTTATTGGCGATGTCGAGTTTTCCTGTGAGGATGCATCCCGCTCAGAATATGACTTTCTGTGCCGCATCATTGAACAGGTTATCAATGCCGGTGCGCGCACCATCAACCTGCCAGATACCGTTGGTTATGGTGAGCCGGGAGAATACGGCGCCATGGTGGCGCGTTTGATGAACTCGGTACCCAACGCCGATAAGGCCATTTTCTCCGTGCACTGCCACAACGACCTTGGTTTGGCGGTGGCGAACTCACTGTCTGCGGTTATGCACGGTGCGCGACAAGTGGAATGTACGATTAATGGTTTGGGCGAGCGGGCCGGTAATGCCTCTCTGGAAGAGCTGGTGATGGCAGTGCGGACCCGCGCTGACATTTTCCCAGTTGAAGTGAGTGTCGATGCCACCCAAATTGTGCCCACCTCGCGTCTGGTGTCGTCGATCACCGGTTTTCCGGTGCAGCCGAATAAAGCCATCGTCGGTGCCAATGCCTTCGCACATGAGTCCGGCATTCATCAGGACGGGGTTTTAAAATATCGTGAAACCTACGAAATTATGCGAGCCGAAGATGTCGGCTGGAACGCCAATAAATTAGTACTGGGCAAGCACTCCGGTCGCGCGGCCTTCAAAGCCCGCTTAGAGGAGCTAGGCATTACCCTGGAAAATCAGGCGGCTCTGAATTTGGCGTTTACTCGCTTTAAAGAATTGGCGGACAAAAAACATGAAATTTTCGATGAAGATCTGCAAGCCTTGATGAGCGATGTGCAGCCCGCGGAGCGCGAGTTGCGGTATAGCTTTGCCGGTTTGGAAGCGCTATCAAAAACGGGCTCAAAGCCCCGAGCGGATATTCAGCTGCTTATCGATGGTGAATCACAACAGGCTTCTGCCGAGGGCGACGGGCCTGTGGATGCCGCATTTAAGGCGGTTGAATCCCTGGTAAATAGCGGCGCTATGCTCTTACTTTACTCTGTAAACGCCATCACCAGCGGTACAGATTCCCAGGGTGAAGTCCAGGTACGACTAGAAAAAGACGGTGTTATCGTGAACGGTAACGGCGCCGATACCGATATTATTGTGGCCTCCGTTAAAGCCTATTTGGACGCGTTGAATCTTCTGGAAGCGGGCGTCTTAAAAGCCCATCCACAGCGGGGCGTGTAAGTGAACGAAGCACTGCGCTTAGATTATTTGCAGGCGATGGGCGTGGACAGCTATGTGCCGCGCTACGTGCTGGATGGCGCGGCAGAATCACCGCTTTGCGACATGGGTTTTCCGCCTGCGGATTATGACGATGGCGACGCGGCATCGGCGGACAACTACGATATTGAAAGCGAATATCAAAACCTAAGTGCGCAGCGCGATAGTGAAAAGTCAGCGGCCGGTAGTTCGCAAGCCAGGGCATTGCAAAACAGTTCCCCGCAAAGCAATGGCGAAAGCCGGTCGCGCATTGCGTCTGAGCTTGAGGGTATTAATTTAGACGGCAAAAGCGCAAAACGCGCTGTTAACGTCGAAGAAAAAGACCAGCTTAATGCAGCGAATGATGGCGCGGCGCAAGCCAATCCCAGTTTTAGCGTTGATCTAGTCGGCACAGATATTGGGCTGTTATTTGTGGTGGACACTACCGCATCAGCGCTGACCCCCAGCGAGAAGCGGTTGCTCGCCAATATTGCCGTTGCGGTGAAAACCCATCATCACATTGAGTCAGCACCACGCTTTTCTAGTACTAAATTCCAGTGGCCGGTCGTTAAAACCCCCAGCTTTGCGCAGGGCGCCAATGCGGCGAAAGATGCACTCTTAGGGAATGTGATGGCGCATGCCGAACGCCAAAATGCGCCTTGCATAGTGGTGTTTGGTGAGCAAATACAGCCGTATTTCGATCACGACATCCTGGCCAGCGCCAGCTTGACTGTCCTGTTTAGCGCCAGCCCAGCAGCGATGATGAGTGATGGCGCTTTAAAAGCCGCCTTATGGCAGCAGTTGCGTGGGCACGCCTTTCCCACTCAGGATAGTGAATAACATCATGCCGCGTGTCGCTATGCTGGGTATTCATCACCTTGATCAGTGCTTATTAATAGAAACACGATCTGATCCGCATCCTTGGGGGCGGGTCAATTGGCTGCGCAGTCTTCGCGACGATCACTGTCTTGGTTATTGGCAAGACAATGAATTACTGGCGATTAGCGCTTATACCTTGGTCTTGGATGAGGTCAGCCTTCTGAATATTGTGGTTGATACCGACAGCCGTGGCGGCGGTGTGGGCAGGCATTTACTCACCGAGGGTTTGGAGTGGATGCAGCAGTTTGGCGGTCAGCGCTGTTTACTCGAAGTACGGGTATCTAATACAGTAGCGCGAACCTTGTATAGTAAGCTCGGCTTTATCGAGGACGGCATCCGCAAAAAGTATTATCCACTCGGCGACGGTCATGAAGATGCGGTTTTGATGTCAGCCGATCTGCCGCTGTTGTGAACAGCATCAAGCCGCAGTTAAAACCTATTTATTGAGATTAAAATTATGCAGGAAGTAGAATCTGATTGGTGGTTTATTGGATTGCCTGAGGAATGGTGTACCGAGCAGGACGACGACAGTATTCTGATCTTCGACCAGGATGAACTCGGCTGCATTAGTTTGAGCAGTTTACAGGCAGAGAATGGCAAGGCCGCGACCGAGAAAGACCTGCTCGACTTGATCAAAGAAGTCGGAATACCGATAAAAAACGGCAAGGTTTGCAAAATAGGCGACGATTATCGTGGTTGGGAGTTTGAAACTGTCGAAGAAGGAGATTATATTCGCGAATGGTTCTTGCATGGTGGAAGTCACTTATTGCTAGTGAGCTATGCTTGCGCGGAAGATGATAGGGATATGGATCGGGCAGCGGTAGATCAAATTTTGGATACTTTGCGGGTTAAAAGCGAAGAGTAAACAAATTTGTATAAAAATTGAACAGGTCGGCAGTTTCGCCAAAATGGCTATGATAACTTCCGCTTAATTATTTGGTTAGACGGTGAAGTAATGAAAAGAATAATGATTACGCTGTTGGTGTCACTGCTGTTATCTCCAGCAATGGCGGGTACTTCAGCGACCGGGAATAATCCTGCAAACCTACAGTTAGCCTCTGTTAGCGCGATGGTTGTCGATGCCGACACCGGCGAAGTGGTGTACCAAAAGTATTCAGATATCGTGAAACCGATTGCCTCGCTTACCAAAGTGATGACGGCGATGATCGTGCTTGATGCCCACCAGCCGATGCGAGAAGTGATTCGTTTTTCTAAAGATGATCGCAGAGCGGTTAATAATTACTACTCGCGCATACGTCTAGAGTCAGAATTACCTCGCAGCGAAGTCTTGCGTCTTGCCTTAATGTCGTCTGAAAATCTGGCAGCCGCCGCATTGGGAAGAAATTATCCGGGTGGCATGACGGCCTTTGTGGCAAAAATGAATGCCAAAGCGAAGTCCTTAGGTATGAAGAATACCGTCTTTGTGGATAGCAGCGGTTTGTCGCATCACAATGTCTCAACTGCGTCAGACTTAGCTAAATTAGTTGCCGCCGCAGCGAAATACCCTGAAATTGCAGAGTACTCAACGACCACAACTCACACGGCTAACTTTGGCCGCCCGGCGTATAGTCTCGCCTATGTTAATACCAACTCCCTGGTGCGTTATAAGCGCTGGGATGTGGATATGAGCAAAACCGGTTACCTCAACGAAGCTGGACGCTGCCTGGTGATGAAGGCGAATGTCGATGGCAAGTCTTTGCTGTTTGTGATGTTAGACTCTTTTGGCAAAACCAGCCCCATTGGCGACGCTGGCCGTATTAAGCGTTGGCTAGAAACCGGTAAGGGCGGTAATGTGGCCACGGCAGCGCATGTGTATCAGAAGAAGAAAGTATCTGAATATATGACGGCTCGCGCGACAGCCAGTATTCGTTAAACACATTTGCTAGCGAACACCCCGAAGGGCCTTCCTGCCGACAGGAAGGCCCTTCTTGTTTTCAGTGATTCGCAATCGAATTGAACATTCGCGGCGAGCGATTTTAGAACATAAGGTTTGAATATAATGCGAGTAAATTGGAATATCACGCCGTCTGAGCTTGGCTCTTTGGCGGAATATATTTGTACTATCGACAGCGTAGCTAAGCTTGAGGAAGAGCTTGAGCCGCTGATTATCGCGTGTACAGACAAGGCAGTCAGCATGATGCACGACAATATCGACGACGATTCCCAGTATTTGATATTTGAAATCACGGCTGACGGCATCTTAAAAATTGTGGTAACGGACGACACCAAACAGCGCGAAGCGGGACACAAAGTCATTTGTGATATGTCTACCGTTGAGCCGTATCTCACAAAATCCTCGCACTGGAAGTTTAAAGATGAGCGCTTTGCAGATGTTGTTAAATTCTGTCTTCGCGACTATTTGACCACCTGTAGCGGCTTTATGCGCTTCTCCTTAGTGGCGACCTTCTCGGAAGGCGATAGGACTAAAACAGAGTTACTTTAAAAGCCCTCTGCACGACTGTTATTTTATCCTCTGCCTGCGTCGCTTAAAGACGCCTACTTTTCGCAAAGTCCTACCCAATGCACCCGCTCCTCTTGTATCGATACTCGGTCGTGGCCGAGTATGGCGGAGGTTCGGTTTGTGTATTCGGTCGTGGCCGAGTATGGCGGAAATTGGTTTGTGCACTCGGTCGCTGCTCAATATGACGGTGCTTGAGTATGCTGTGCGGGCTCCCACTTTCGTCATCCCCGACCCCGATCGGGGATCCATAAACCGAGGACTATTCGCTGCTTCCTTGGTCGAGAAATGCAAAGGGATCGCTGTGCTCACCTGGATACTCGGTCGTGGCCGAGTATGACGGGGATCTGGTATGTGTACTCGGTCGCTGCAGAGTATGACGGGGATTTGGTATGTGTACTCGGTCGTGGCCGAGTAAGGCGGACTTTGGTTTGTGCACTCAGTCGCCGCTCACTCGCACAATGTGCGTGACCTCCGCTGCGCGGCGGTTCGTGCGATTTCTCCTTGCCAGAGAACAACATTCCCGCTTGGTGACCTTCCCATTTTCTTCTTTTACGTCAATATCGGACCACATATTGCGGTGCAAGATATGTTGACTGACGTATATCTACACCTTGCCTATGTTTGGCATTCTAGGTCTCCGACACAGGCTATTGTCCATTGAGTGGTCTGTGCTGCCAGCGTGGATGGACTACGGCATCAGTAATTACGGTAAGTGGGGGAAGGGATGAAGCTTGTTTCAATAAATCGAGCGCAGAAACAACAGATAGAATTCGACGGTAAGTTGGTCGAAACCGGCATATTCAAAGAGCCTGTTGCGTCGTCGGTCTATGTGAGCAGTGCTGGAATTGAGAGTGATAATATCGTCGACCTGAGTGTGCATGGTGGTGCAGATCAGGCCGTTTATCTTTATAGCCAAGAAGACTATCAGTGGTGGGCTGGCTTTTTGGGTAGAGAGCTTGAGCCGGGATTGTTCGGTGAGAACCTCACCACACAAGGCTTTGATCTGCGTGAATTAGTTATTGGTGATCGCCTAATGATAGGCAATACCATTCTAGAAATATCTGCGCCGCGCACCCCCTGCTTTAAGCTGGCAGTGCGTATGGGAGATAGTAAATTTGCCAAACAGTTTGTCTTTGCGGGCAGGCCGGGTGCTTATGCACGGGTGCTGCGAGACGGCAATATCAGCGCCGGTGACCCAATCATATTAGTAAAGACCGACCAGGCTTACGCAGGAGTGCTAGAAGTGTTTGAGCTCTGGCACGCTAAGCAACGCTGCCCGCATTTGATCCGCAAGGCCTTAGCATCGCCTATTTCAAATTATCACCGCAGCGTCATTCACGATTGGCCACTGACAGAGTAAAAACCGCATTGCCCACAGGATTTACCTAATTTGATCTGCATAACGTACAATAGCGCCTCTGATAGATAAGGGCGTGGTTAATGGCAATTCAGTGGTATCCGGGGCATATGCACAAAGCTCAAAAGGCGATTGCCGAGGTATTACCTCAGGTTGATCTGCTAATTGAGGTCTTGGATGCGCGGATTCCAAGTTCCAGCGAAAATCCCGCCATTGCTAAATTGCGTGGTGAAAAGCCCTGCATCAAGGTGCTGAGTAAGTCTGACTTGGCAGACCCCAAGGTGACGGCCGAGTGGCAAGAATACTTAGAGCGTGATCGCGGGGTAAAAACCTTTACCACCACCACCGACGAGCCCGGCAAAATTCGGCAGATAATTGATCTCTGTCGCAAAATGTTTCCCGCAAAAGACGCGAGTTTAAAAACCATTAACTCGATGATCGTCGGTATTCCCAATGTGGGCAAATCCACGCTCATCAATATTCTCGCAGATCGCATTATCGCCAAAACCGGCAATGAGCCAGCGGTGACAAAAAGCCAGCAGCGAATAAACCTAGGCAGCGGCATTGTGCTATTCGATACCCCCGGTATTTTGTGGCCAAAAATTGAAAACCCAAATAGCAGCTATCGCTTAGCCGTCACCGGCGCAATTAAAAACACCGCTATGGAGTTCGATGATGTCGGGTTTTACGCCGCTGAATATTTAATTAAGGCCTACCCAGAACTACTCAAAGCGCGCTTCCAGCTCGATAGTATTCCCGACACCGAACTGGCTTTTTTAGAGGCAGCAGCGCGTCGGCGTGGCGCACTTACCGGTGGCGGCCGCATTAACTTCCATAAAATATGCGAGTTGCTGATTAACGAATTGCGCGCCGGTACTGTGGGTCGGATTAGCCTGGAAACACCTGCTATGATTGAGCGCGAAAATTTAGCCGTTGCCGAAGCAAAGGCAAAAAAAGAAGAAGAGAACCAGGCCCGAAAACGTCGTTTTAAAGATGGCTCTCGCCGTTCAGATAATTGAAAGACAAGTAAGTAATAGGAAAACACCATGGTAAATAACGATGTCTTGCGCCGAGTGCGTTACATCTTTGATTTTAATGATTCAAAAATGATGGCGATCTTTAGCTTGGCTGATCACCATGTTTCCCGCGAAGAAGTGAGTGCGTGGTTAAAAAAAGAAGAAGATGACGGCTTTGAGCATTGCGATGACTTGCTGTTAGCGGCATTTTTAAACGGTTTAATTGTTGATATGCGCGGCGCCAAAGACGGGCAGAAGCCAGTAGTAGAGAAACGCCTGACAAACAATATGATCTTCATGAAGTTAAAAATTGCCCTAAGTCTAAAAGCGGAAGACGTGATGGCGATACTGGCGCTGGCAGACTTTAAGATTAGCAAACATGAGTTGAGTGCCTTCTTTCGCAAGACCGACCACAAACATTATCGCGACTGCAAAGACCAGATTTTGCGAAATTTCTTAAAGGGTTTGCAGTTGAAGTTCCGCAATACTGACGGCGACGAATCGTAGCACTGCTTTTTGATGTCGCCTGGTTTTCTGGAAACCTAGAGTGATCATACGTAATCTAACATCGTCAAAAGTAAGTCGATATTAAACCTGATTGTTAGCAAGCTCATTCGCGGTCAGACACAGGCATTGTAAACTTCGATGTAAGTCGTCAAGGCATGTGAGTAAGAGAGCACTTCCTACTGTATACCTAGTAAGCGGCTTAACTCGTTGAAATTTATAAAAACAGAGATATGATCAAGGGAAGGGAATGTTTGGCAGAAATAAAGGATATTCGTCTTCGTTTGACCGACGCTCGCTAATAGCGGGGCACCGCTCATTGAATTCTAAATAAAATTTTGATCAGCATAAAAGCCAGTTCCGTGATAAGGCGGCCAAAGTGATATATGGTCAAAGTCGTCGCAAACTGTTAGGCGATTTTGAAGAGGGCTCGACGTGACGAATATTGACGATAAGGCCGTTGGCATAGTTCGGGCACCAAACAATAGGCCTGCCGTGCGTAAAGTTCGGGTAGATGAACTTCGCTCCGTAGCGCACTCGCTTTCTCTTGCGTTTTACGATGACCCGCCAACTCGTTGGGTATTTCCAGATGATCAGCGCCGCAAATTGCTCTTGGAAAAGGTGTTCAATTTTTACTTGAAAAAGTTGTGGTTTAGGCACGAAGAATGTCTCACAACAGACGACTATTCTGGAACAGCAATATGGCTCCCGCCCGGGGGATGGGAAGTAGGGCCAGTGCAACAAGTCTTGTTACTTCCGGGTATGGCCATACGACTCGGTTTCTCCTTAGCCAGGGTCCTTCGTGCCATCGAAAAACTAGAATCAAACCATCCTAAAGAGCATCACTTTTATTTGCCGTTTGCTGGTGTTGTTCCTGAGCGGCAAGGGAAAGGCATTGGTTCAACACTGTTGACACCCGTTCTGGAGCGATGTGATAGAGAACAGCTTCCGGCCTATTTGGAGGCCTCGTCGCCATTAAATCGCCGACTATACGAACGTAATGGTTTTCTAGCTACAGAGGAAATTAGATTCGCAGATGATGCGCCACCCGTGTGGCGTATGTGGCGAGAGCCGAAATAGCCTCGGAACGAATAGACACGCGCCTAGCAATTCGTTCTAGTTCTTCAGCGGGACTGGCCGTCACAGGCAAGCCTCTTTGCTCATGCAAAATGTGATGATTGAACTATGTGAAGCGTCCCTACACGCCTTTTAATTGCAAGTAGTCTTACCCTAGTCTGTTACGTGCTGATCTTTGCAGGTATTCCATATCAGTATCCAACATCCAGAAATGTTCGCAAATTTTGCATTTCATTCTGGAGTTTCAAGTACAATTTTAGTAATCGTGATAGCGGCGCTACTTATTGGCATAATCGGCGGGGTTGCTAGATTCATGCTCAAGAAACTTGGCAAATGCAGGGGTCATTTAAATAAGTTGTTTGCCACATAACTAGCGCAAGAAGTGCACCCCTGCTGGCTGGACGTCATAACCGCTCCGTGTTTTCGCTGTCGCTGTTGCGGCTGTAATGTGTCAATGTTTGATTTTGCCTGAGGGAATTCTATATGCCTGAATTGGAACTACTAGAGCTCGCACATTTGTCAATGAGTAACATGCTGGCAAGTTTCGCTATCTTTCTAACGTTAGTCAGTGGCTATCTAATCATTGCTTATACGGCAGGTGCCGAATTTAGCCGGTCACAAGTCATCATCATAAACATTCTTTTTGTACTCATGAGTTTGATATTTCTTTTCGGAGTGTATGGCTATGGTCAGGCAGCGCTAGATCTATCTCTTGAGGCTCGCGACTTAAATCCATCTAGGCCTTACAGGAGTTCAGAACACCTTCCAGTAATCACAGTCTTTGTAAATTCCTTGGCTATAGTTTCAAGTATGTATTTCATGTGGCACATACGTAAGACTAAATAGGTTTGTTAAGGCCTGCATGAGTTGCTACATAATTCAGTGTTAGGCTTCCAAAGAGAAAGGGCTAGGGTGTGCGAAAATCAGACAGACTTTTTCAGTTAACTAATATTCTGCGTACACATCAGCCCATTACTGCAAAGCAGTTAGCTGAGAAATTGCTTGTGTCTGAAAGAACTATATATCGCTATATTGATGATTTATCTTTGTCGGGAATACCGATATATGGCGAGCCAGGTGTTGGGTATCGGTTGTCAGAGGGCTTTGAGTTACCGCCAATACAATTATCTGCGGGTGAGCTTGAGGCGCTCATCACGGGGGTTAGCTTTACAGCGTCTTTAACTGGAAAGCATCTTGCGGCGTCAGCACACTCACTGCTGTCAAAGATCGAAGCTGTATTGCCGAAGGCATCAAGTCTGATTCCTGATGAGGAGCGCGTGGTAAGGGTGCCTGTAAGCCATCGCGATTCTGAAGCGTATCAAGTTTGGGGGAAAGCGCATTCAGCAATAGAGAAAAAGCGTTGGCTGAAGATCGCTTATAACTCGCTTTCAGAGAGTGTGACGTCGAGAACCGTATATCCTTTGGGTCTATTTTATTGGGGAGGCAGATGGACGCTAGGGAGTTGGTGCGATCTGCGCGGCGACTACAGAGACTTCAGGCTTGACCGTATAAGCGAGCTAGACCTTTGTGAATATACCGCTCCTTTACCAGAAGGTGTTTCTCTATCGGCATATATTGAATCAAAAGAAAAAGTGAACTGACACAATGCTGTCAGTAGCAACGCCTTACAGTTGGCATTCAAGCAATAACTGGGGCACTAATATGATAAAGAATGGCAACATTGATAGCATTGGCGGCATGGAGTTCGCGACCTTCAGGCTTAAAGACGGTGTGACAGAAGCAAGATTAATAGAGCTGTCTAATAACGTCGAGGCAGATTTTCTTAGTCAGCAAGGGGAGCTAATTCTCCATCTTTTGGTTCGTGGTGCAGATGGTATTTATGCAGATGTGGCTATTGCCAGCTCGCAGGAAAAGGCAGAGGAGTATTGCCAGCAATGGTTAGATAACACCGTTGCACTTGAATATTTAGAACTTCTTGAAAAAGACTCTGTGAACATGACGTTCTGGACGAGAATCAACTAAAATTTTAGCAGAATAAGGCTGCGCAGGAACCCAGAAGCTTTGGATCTGCGCAACTTTAACGGGTGGTAAATAGCTGTCCGTACTTCTCTGAGTAATCTAGATAGTCCCTCGCTATTTGTAGTTTGAAGAGTAAAGCCCCGTATTTTCTCTATGTAAACGCAATTTAAGTTTGCGCCCACTGCCGCAATAAATTGTGGTAAACCCCGGTGAGTTGAATGATGGCGGGGTGGTCTTCATTGCCCTGACTCAGATTCTGAATACTCATATCCATGTCGTATAGCAGACTGCGCTTTTCATCGCTGGCGACCATACTTTGCAGCCAGAAAAACGAGGCGAGACGTCGGCCTTTGGTGACAGGTGTGACTCGGTGCAAGCTAGTGGAGGGATAGAGAATCATATCTCCGGCAGCGAGCTTAATACTTTGTGTGCCGTAGGTATCCTCGATGACCAGTTCGCCGCCGTCGTATTCGTCCGGCTCTGAGAAGAACAGCGTCATTGATATATCTGTTCGCACTTTAACGGCTGTACCCTTTACCTGCCGAATAGCATTGTCGACGTGCACGCCAAAGGAGTGACCACCTTGGTAGCAATTGAACAGTGGCGGAAAAATTTTTAGGGGTAGGGCGGCAGACATGAATAAATTGTTCTTGGCAAGGGCGGCCAAAATAATATCGCCGAGCTGATTTGCCGCGTCGGAATTCTCTGCCAACTGAATATTGTTTTTATTTTTTGCTGACTGGTAACCCGCAGTTACTTTGCCATCTACCCACTCTGCTGCTTCCATAACACGGCGGCAGTGCGCGACTTCTGCTTTGCTAAGAACGGCGGGTATTTTAACTAACATGCATTTAGACCTTTACCGGAAACGCCCCGCATGTGCGGGGCGGTAGGTTTTCTCTGTCGTGTATATTATTGCGTGTAGAGAATTAGAACTCCAGACTAGCGGTAAGTGCTACGCTTTTACCGGTGCCAGGTACGCCGCGACTACCGCGAGGTTTAAGCAGGTATTTCTCGTCGCTTAAGTTATTCGCATTCAGCTGTAACTTGAGGTTATCAGTCGCTTGGAATGACGCAGCTGCACTTAGCAGAGTGGTAGCGTCTAGTTCAGTGGTGCTGCCATTCTCGTATTCGCCAATGTACTGCAGACCACCGCCCACTTGCCATGCTCGATCAAATTGGTAGGTCGTCCACAGGCTAGCGCTGTGGTCAGGAGTATTGAAAATAACGTGGCCAATTTCTTCTGGATCGCCAGAGTCTTTGATTTCGCTATCGGTATAGGTGTAGTTGGCAATGATGGCCCACTTGGATGTGATGGTGCCGTTAATGCCCAACTCAAGTCCTTGTACTACTTGCTCGCCGTCAAGTACTAGTACGTCATCATTATCCACGTCATTGGTGGAGGCATTGGTTTTCTCAGAGCGGAAAATGGCTGCACTGGCTAACACTTTGGCGTCGAACAGTTCCCATTTGGTGCCGAGTTCGAGGATTTGATCTTCTTCAGCATCGAGGTTTTGCTCATCAGAACTCAGCGTTAAGTTGCTGCCAAGTGGCGTTTGAGAATTGCCGACACCGACATAAATACTGCCATTTTCTGCCGGTTTATAGGTAATTGCGGCGTTCCAGCTGATCAAGGTGTCACTAGCCTCGTATTTGAATGGTGGTGTTTCACCACCACGACCTTGCGATGTATAGTTTTGCGAGTATTCCTGCTCATAATCTTCTACGCGCACACCTAGGGTAACAAGCCACTGCGGAGTAAACGTTAGGGTGTCGCTTGCGAATAATGATACGGCGTCGTAGGTGCCTTTGCGCTGGCCTCCGGCACGGCTAATAGAGCCGCCGTATGGATCGTCGGTGACGGGGTTGTATAGGTCAACATTGGGCGGATTATCGTTGGTGGCCAGCAGCTCGTAGTTGATATATTCCTCTTGGGTAATATCAATGCCCGTGACTAGACTGTGTTGGACGCTGCCGCTGGCAAAGTCACTGCGCAGGGTAGTTTGGTTAGAAATGATATCGCGGTCTTCGTCACGTCCTTTAACGCCTCCGCGGCGTACGTCGCCGGTAGATGAATCAAAGCTCGGACGGGTGAAGGCGGCGGAGGTTTCGGTTGTGCCGATAAACGTTTGGTTGCGCAGGCTTAAGGTGTCGCTGAAGTTATGTTCAACGGCCACTTTAAAGGTGGTGATTTCATTCTTGTCGTAATCGCGATTTTCAACACCGTAGTAGTTTTCTGCGGTGGCTTCATCCAAGTAGCGCTCGCCGTTGGCGTTGGTAAGTAATGGCACACCGCCATCGGGAATATTGTCTTGATCAAGATAGGTGACGCCACCAGATACGGTGGTCTTTTCAGATAATAAATACGTTAACGCGCCGGCAAAGCCGCTGCCTTTGTTTTCAGTAACATCGCGTCCAGGTACGCCGCTGTCTTGGGTCATAACATTAATGCGGCCGGCCAAATTATTGCTCAGGGCACCGTTGATGTCAGCGGTAGCGCGCAGTTGACTGTCGCTACCGACCAACACGGTGCCACGTTTAAAGTCTTCAAACTTAGCGGTTTTACTTACCAGGTTAACCGAGCCACCGGCTGAACCGCGACCGCTGACGGTAGAAGAGGGGCCTTTGGTTACTTCTAACTGCTCCAGGTTAAATGTGTCGCGGCTATACGCGCCGATATCTCTCACACCATCTACATAAAGATCGTTGGTAGCGTCAAAACCACGGATACTCAAATTGTCGCCGGCCGCAGCGCCGCCTTCACCGGCCTGCATGGTAATGCCCGATACATTGCGCAAGGCGTCACGTAGGCTAGTGACCGCCTGGTCGCGCAGCACCTGCTCAGGTACAACGCTAATAGTCTTTGGCGTGTCCGCTAATTTTTGGGTGTACTGCGGAGACGATGCTTTCTCTGCTTTGTAGGGCGAGATTACCGTCGATTCAACCTTTACTGCAGGAAGGGTCTGTTGGGCTTCTTCGGCGGCTAGGGCTGTTAATGTTGTACTGGCAAGTGCGACGCTAATCGCCTGCGCGAGAAGTTGGCGCCGCGGCTGGTTTGGTTTGTATCGATCTGTCACGTTGAATGTCTCCTAGTAGGTTCTAATGTTGCTGATCCCATATGCCACTGTTTATAAATAAGATGACCGAGTGGTTAGCGGGCTTTTGTTTGGTCAACTCGTGAAGTCGAAGCACATAGTAATGAGAATCAATATCAAATACAAATGGTTTGTATTTAGATTGTCTTTTGGGAGGGCTCACCAAAGCTTGTCGCGGTGTCGTTAGATTCAAATAACTGATTGGGTATACATCGGGTTTTGCGTGAAATTACGCGCGGCTTTAGTGCATTTTTCGCTAAAAATCGTTAATTCATAAACGTCGACGCAGTCAGCGTAAATGCGGGGGCTTTATCGATTGTCTTTCCTAGGAATGTCCCGTATTTTGTGTGTTTAGAGCTTGGTGACAGCAGTCCTGCTAGGAAGAACCCACTAAGCACGAGGCATGGATGCGTCTTTATGTGTAGTAGATAGGATTATAATAATGATTAATGAAATCGGCCCCGTTCAATCACGTCGTCATGGCAGAGTCCTGCACGTCATTTTAAGCCGTCCAGCATTAAAGAACGCCATAAATGAAGAGATGGTGACCTCCTTATACCGATGCTTGCGCGATGCGGCGCAGGACGACACCGTGGGTGCCGTTGTGCTTGAGGGGGCAGGCGACGCGTTTTGCTCTGGTGCAGACATCAAAAATTTGGCACTCGGTGTTGAGCACACCCGCAAATACTCTACTGAAGTGTTGTTACGGGTGGGTGCTGAAGCCGCCATGTTATTGCATGAAATGCCAAAACCGACCATCGCGATGATTCGTGGTCCGGCGGTGGGCGGGGGTTTGTCGCTGGCTTTGGCCTGCGATTTTCGCTTGGCGGATAGCACCGCAACGCTGGGCTATGCCCACACAAAAATTGGCTTGTCCGGCGACTTCGCGGCGGCCTATTTTTTAAGCAAATGGATGGGGGCGGGCAAGGCGCGGGAATTCTGTTTGTTATGCCCAACCTATAGCGCGGATGAGGCCTATAGAAATGGTCTGCTCAGCAAGGTCTGTGATGTGGATTCGCTATGCGGTGAGGTAGAAAAGCTGGCCACGCGATTAGCGGAGGGACCAACGAATGCACTGGGCTGCATTAAAAACAATCTAAAAAATGCCGAAGAATTAAGCTGTGAGAGCTACATCGCTGAAGAAATCAAAAACTTCCAGCGCTGCCGTAACAGTGATGAGCACCGTGAAGCACTAGCGGCCTTCCTCGAGAAGCGGGAGCCTGTATTGCCTAGGGTCAAGCTTGCAAAGTAATAACTGGCAAGCGCCTGTAATTAAAGTACCGCCATCAGCTCACACTGCTTGGCGTATTTTTTTGTTTGGCGAGTTTAGTGGGTAAATTCTCAGTGTGGTTCTGGCCATATTTGAGCGTGCTTTTTTTCACTGCAAATCAGTCTGATTCTCCCAAGACTATGATACCTTGCCGGTTTTAATAATACGGCGCGCAGTGCGATGGTAGACAATTCCCCAGTGTATTTTCCAGAGGTAATCTCTTCAGAGTGGATGGCGATGCCCATGCCTGAAGGCGATAGTTTTGACAGTCAGCTCGCTCCCTATGAGTTCCGTAAGGCCGGTGATGGCAGGGCGGAGGCGCGGTTTGAAACCGGTAGCGCTAGCCAAAATGGGCAGAATGGACTTCACGGCGGTTTTTTGGCCGTACGCGCTGAGCAAGTGTTGTATCTCCCTCTTTATATTAATCGAAGTGTTGCGTTCGGCAGGGTGGTGACGATTGATATGACGCTGCAGTTTGTCGCTGGCGGCACTGTGGGCTTGCCGCTGTTGGCGGAAATTGAGTTAATTCACGAAACTGGACGTATGGGGTTCACGCGCGGCGTGCTCAAACAAGAGGGGCGGGTGTTAACGAGTTTTACCGCTACTCTGCGTAAATTAGCTGCCACCTAAATTAGCCTTATTTTGTCTTTTCACTGCGAACATGCGATGCGTACACACTGGGATATTTTTTGTCAGGTCGTCGATAATTACGGCGACATTGGCGTTTGCTGGCGTCTAGCCCGGCAATTGGCGGCGGAATACGACCTCGATGTGCGCTTGTGGATTGATGACGTCGCGAGCTTGTCCCGCTTGGTTCCCGCCGCGAACACTGTGACAGTCGAGCAACAACCTCAGCTGATAGACGGCGTTTGGGTACACTTCTGGGCCACGCCGTGGTCGCCAGTGTCAGCGGCAGATGTGGTCGTGGAAGCGTTTGCTTGCGAGCTACCCAGCGCCTATATTGCCGCCATGCTAGCTCGGGAAAAGCCGGTATTGTGGTTGAATCTGGAATATTTGAGCGCCGAAGACTGGGTCGCAGGCTGCCATACCCTGCCGTCCTTGCAGGCAAATGGCCTGCAAAAATACTTCTTTTTCCCTGGCTTCAGCGCAGATACTGGCGGCCTGATCAGAGAGTCTGGTCTGTTAAAAGACCGGCGAGAATTTCAGCGCAGTGCCACCGCCCGTGAGGTGTTTTTAAATCGTATTGGGGTGCAGTTAGCCGCAGATAGCACCTTAGTTTCGCTGTTTTGTTATGAAAATCCCCATCTGGCAACTCTCTTAGATCATGCTGCAGTGGCGGGGCACCCCTGTCATGTTTTGGTGCCTGAGGGGCGAATCGTCGGTGATGTTTGCCGTTGGCTGGCACAGGATGAAATCGCATTTGACGGGGTTTACGCGCGGGGCAATGTCACGATTCAGTTGATTCCGTTTTTGAGTCAGCAGGACTATGACCGTTTACTGTGGAGCTGCGATTTCAATGTGGTTAGGGGGGAGGACTCCTTTGTCCGAGCCCAATGGGCTGGCAGACCCTTTTTGTGGCATATCTACCCGCAGGAGGACGGGGCTCATCTCATTAAAATGGAGGCATTTTTAAGTCACTATTCATGCCAGCTAAGCGCTGGCGCCAAGCAAGAATTGCTAAGCCACTGGCGGGCTTGGAATTCTGCTGATCAAAGTGTGCAGTTGGATGGCTTTATATTTGCGCCATCGGCAGAGCTGGCGGGGCATGCGGAGCGATGGTGTGGGGTTTTAGAAGGGCAAAATAATCTTGCGGAATCGCTAGTGCAGTTTTATCAGAATTGGGTATGATACGCAGCCAAAAAAATTGCTGGCTTAACTCAATTTCCATTCGGATAAACCTATGAAAACAGCACAAGAAATGAAGCCCAATAGTGTGATTCTGATCGACGGCCAGCCTTGGATGGTTCAGAAAGCAGAATTTACGAAATCTGGTCGTAACAGCGCCATTGTTAAAATGAAGCTAAAGAACTTGCTTAGCGGTTCAACGACAGAAACGGTATACAAGACCGACGACAAAGTTGAGCCGGTTGTCCTCGAACGTATCGCCGTAACCTACTCCTATGTTGCCGATTCGGTCTACGTATTTATGGACGAAGATTACAATCAGTACGAATTAAATGAAGACGATATCGAAAGCGTATTGCCTTATATCGTTGACGGTATGTCTGATATTTGTGAAGCGGTATTCTTTGACGGCAAAGTAATATCTGTTGATCTGCCGACCATGATCGTTCGTCAAATTACCTACACCGAAGGCTCTGCTCGCGGCGACACCTCTGGCAAGGTTATGAAGCCGGCTAAATTGAGTAACGGCACCGAAATCAAAGTGGCAGACTTCTGTGAGATTGACGACTGGATCGAGATTGATACTCGTACCGGCGAATACAAATCGCGAGCTAAAGCACCGGTTTAAAACCGCTTTAGCAAAAAAGCCCAATGTTTAGCTCATTGTACTGAGTCAAACATTGGGCTTTTTTATGCCTGCGGTTTAGGTATTTGTTAGTTACTAGCCAGAGAGCTCTTACTGTAGCAGCGGCTTAAAGCTTGTTCGCGCGCCTCATTAAATCCTCGCATTGAAAAGCGATCGCTATTGGTGTTTAAGTGGCGTGACATAGCATCAGTACTGGGTACCAAAACATTGACTGCATCTGAGTGGGTCATCAGGTCAAGCAGCTCAGTATTCGCAAAAACATGACCCATAATAATTTTGTGGTTATTTCCTGCGCCAGGTTTTATGGCAACAACTTCTAACGGTAAGGAAACCGACACGCCATCGAAATTGGCATCCATTGTTACCGTCTTGCCTGCTAGCGACCACACATCTGGGCTTGAGCTCGTCCAGGTGAGATACAGCTCGTCGCTGCCGCAGGTATTGCTATGTTTTACTAAGCCAAAGTGATGGCTGGCTTGATTGTCTGCTGTAACGGTATAGCCAGTAGAGTGAGAAAGCTCGTCGATTTTCCAAGCGGGGGTGACATTGGCAAAAACGCTAGCAGACAGCAGTGCTGTACTTAGTAACAGCAAACAGGGAGAGGTTTTTTTCATATTAGGCCACCATGTTTTTAAATTTGTTTCAGCGTTGGGTTGCAATCATACTGGCGGTAAAATCCTTTGTAATGAATACGTACTCCCCGCAAATGTGAACGCACTCACAAAGTTTAGCAGTTAGGATAACATTTTATTTTAAGCCAAGCTTTGAAACGTGATATTGAATTGCGCGTTATTTAATGGTCTTAATTCGGTCGGTGTACTGTACGTGAGCCGTATTAATGCCCAAAAATAGACCAGCCCGTTTTTTGCACAAGCAATTCCAGCGCCTGGGTTCCCAGCTTGCTGTTGCCGATGCTATCGAGTCCGGGCGACCAGACTGCAATAGAGGCCTTGCCCGGCGCGATTGCTAAAATACCGCCGCCAACCCCGCTTTTTCCGGGCAAGCCCACTCGGTAGGCAAACTCGCCTGAGCCGTCGTAGTGTCCGCACATCATCATCAGTGAATTAATACGGCGGGCGCGCTGGGCAGAAACTACCCTAAATCCGGTGCTTTCATTAATGCCGTCGGACACCAAAAACAAGCCGGCCTGCGCGAGCTGCTCGCAACTCATGGATATGGAGCAATGGTGAAAATACGTGCCTAGCACCTGCTCTACGGGATTCTTCAAATTTCCAAACGCGGCCATGAAATGGGCGAGGGAGGCATTGCGATCGCCGGTAAGTTTTTCTGATTGGGCCACTTTCTCGTCTATGCCGATACTATTGTCATCGGCGATAAAACGCACAAACTGCAAAATTTCGCCCAGGGTTTCTCTGGGTTTATGGCCCATCATAATGGCGTCGGTTACCGCAATCGCACCGGCGTTGATGAAGGGGTTGCGGGGTTTTCCGCCCTCGTGTTCTAACTGCACAATGGAGTTGAATGGGTCTCCCGATGGCTCTCTGCCAACACGAGACCAGATCGCGTCACCGAGCTTGCCGAGGGCGATAGTCAGGGTGAAAACCTTAGAAATACTTTGTATCGAAAATAACTGATGGGCACTGCCGGCATTAAACACCTGGCCATCCGGCAAGGCGACGCTGATACCAAATTGCTCGGGGTCGATGCAGGCTAGCTCAGGGATATAGCTAGCGACCTTTCCCTTGTTTGGCTCGGCGGTGATGGTTTTACAGATATCGTTGAGAATGTCTTGCATTGCAGTGTGAAAGATTTTCTAGGAACAGAAGAGGATAGTGTAACGCGACTTGCGGGGCAGAGATATTACAGGTGCTGTGATACGCAGCTTTAGATAAAAAATTGGCTAAACCGAGTTTAGGGGAAGCTCACTGATGGCCCTTGCTAGAAAAAAATGTGGTCGCAAGTGACGACCACATTGTTCTGCTTATCATATTGGATCAGCTTCACGGCTTCTGCCAAAGCGCGGCAAGCGTATTCACCGCAAGGCGTCGATGAACTTAAAGCAGCGAGCCAAATCGGTAACTGACATCAATACCGAAAGTGCGTGGTTCGCCTCATTGGTTGGTACCTACGCTGCCGAACAGTGAAATCGATACCGCAGCGCAAAGTGGTGTTAGCGATAATGTGTGTTTCATGGTGAGAGTTCCTTATTATATTTGTAAAACGGTGGTCACTGTTATGCGCGGCAGGGTTGTAGCAGTGCCGATGATGGTTAGTTTGGTATTTCAACGAGCCACTAGCTAGTGACTCGCTCCGAGCGACGTTCAGAATCTGTTTAGACAGTGCCGCTACCTTGATATGCGGCCGAGATTTCTTTTACTAAATCGCGAATCTGCTGCCGCTCATACGCTAGAAATGTTGCGTCTTCCGGCTCGTAACTCACTGTTGCGCCAGCACCTGCAAACATAATGATATTGGGTAGCAATGGATGATCTTCTTCCGATACCTCAAGACTCTGAGTGTTTCCGGCAGCGTCAAACCACAGTTGCAAATATTCCTGCCAGCTGTAGTTTTCATCGCCGAGAAGATACGCCTTGCCCGATTCGCCCTTTGTTAATGCCACTAGAGTAGCCTGCGCTACAGAGCGAGAACTGATGTGATTGGTGCCACCCTTGGGGGCAAATACCGGCAGATCTGGCAGTGCGCCGCTCGCGTAGGCAACTAATGCCCCGATGTGGGGTATGTCTAGGCCGGGGATATGACCCAGCACAAAGGGCAGATTCAGACTGCACACGGTAAAGTTTTCGGTGCTCAGTGCTCGCACGGCCTCGTCGGTTTTGCTGCGCGAGGTGACATAGGGGCAGACGCCAATTTGCTGCGGTGCCACTTGAGGGTAGAACGTGCCGATATACACTGCGCTCTTCACACCGGCGTCGCGTGCTGCCGCAAAAAATCGCGGCACGGCCTGATCATTTACTTTGCTGTAGAACTCTTCGGGGCTGACACTGCCGTCAAACGGGAGCTGACGAATATCTGCGGCAGCGGCAAACACAAGCCAGTCAAAACCCGCAAGGCGACCATCGCCAACATCATCGTTCACGTAGTCGCACTGTAAAAAGGGCATTGCCGCTAAAATCGGTGCAAGGGGCTTTTTGCGCGCCATAATCGTTACGTCATGACCCTGGTTCTGAAGATAAATAGCGGCGTCGCCGCCCACCAAGCCTGAACCACCAACAATGAGTACTTTCATATTTTTATCCCTAATTAATTTAATGTGCTCGACCATTTGGTCTACTGATGTAAAGACTGGTCACTGCTCCATACAACGTTTACATCGCGACGTGTATAACAGTAGCGACCATCGATATACTCCACGCGCTCTTGATAGCGAATCGCCATATCCAGCTTTCGGCCCTGGCCATCTTTTTCATAGATATGAGACGCGATACAGTAGGTTTCCCCTTCGTAGTGGTCTTCATGCCATTGGCCTAGTTGATTACCCACCAGATGGAATGTGGCGCTGTAGGTTTCTTTTAAAAAGCCGAGTGTTGCAATAAAGTCATTGGCATTTTCGCACTGCCAGTGAGGCCCCTTTTGGGTGAAGTCATTGCTGATGATTTCGCGCATGTCGTCAAACTTGCGGTCGTCGGCAATTTGCGCATACCGCAAAGCCAGATTCTGGGCGTCAGAAAGCTTGTGCATGCCGTTTTAGCCTTTTATGAGAAGTAATTCGCTACAGTGTACAAAAATAGTTCTGTTATAGTTAGTTCAATAAAAGCACATTAACTGTGAGAAAATGTACAGATGGATTGGGACGATATTCGCTATTTTCTAGTGCTGGCACGCACCGGCTCGCTTAGCGCGGCGGCGCGCGTGTTGGGGGTTACGCACGTTACGGTGGCTCGGCGTATCACTCGTCTCGAAACTGAGCGCGGGGTGAAATTGTTTGATCGGCGCCAGAAAGGGTATTTACTCAGTACCGCTGGCGAGCGCTTGATGGCTGAAGGCGAAGCGGTTGAAGAGAGCTGTCTACATTTCGAGCGGAAAATACGGGGGCAGTCAGATGTGCTCTCCGGTCCCCTAACCATATCTATTCCCGAAACATCCCTCATTGATCTGTCGGCTCCCATTGCCGCCTTTATGAAGAGTTATCCCGACGTCCAACTCACGGTACTGGCGACCTCGGAGCAGCTCAATTTAAACCAACTTCAAGCAGATGTCCTTATTCGGATGACAGATACCCCACCAGAGCTTTTAGTGGGGCGTCGCTTGGCAGAAATTCCCCTCTATGCATACGGTAGAGAGGATTATGTGGAACAGATTAACGGTGACTACGAGAGCGCCAACTGGGCTATCTGGCAGGCGGTATTTGGCAAAAGTGAGGGCGATAAATATTTTCGTACCCTCGTTGCCGAGCCGCATATTACGCTGCGCACCAATAGTAATAGCCAGCTATTAGCGATGGTTAGGCAGGGCGATTCACTCGGCTTAATGTCGGCTCAAATTGCGGCGCAATACCCCGAATTAGTCCCTGTGTCAGATACGCCATTAGTGACAACAGGGCTGTGGATACTGACCCACAGCGACCTGCGTCACTCAGCCAAAGTTCGTTGTTTTATGCAGTTTATGGCAGAGAAATGTTAGAAATTATGTGGATGTAAACCGCAGAAACGTAATACGAAAGACGTTTATTTGTCTATTTTTGAAACCTCTTGCTCTAAACGCCTGAACATGAAGATTGTCATTTTACTTTCTTCTGTTGAAAGGTTGCCGACGACTTCTTTTATAACTTTACGCCCCGTTACCATCATATCCGCGCAATGCTTTTGGCCTCTAGGCGTGAGCGTAATCATTTTTTCCCGGCCTGAATTTGGCGATTCTTCCAAGCTGATGTAATTCAGAGGGTCTTTAGATAAAGCACGGAGTGCGCGTGATACACCGCTGTTAGTAATGTCGTACCAGACGGTCATGAGTCTAACGACATCCTTGCGACTTACTGATAACTCACCGCTACGCAGCGTCTCAGAACGCAGTATCCACATGATCACCGTCTGGTGCCGGTCTAGGTTTCCGGGCTCCATCAATCCAGACGCAATTCTCATCCCGATAGAAAAGTAGATGGGATAGAAATAATCCAAAAAATAATCTGGTGCTGTCTCTTGTGTAAGAGGTACGTCGTCAAATGTTTCCCAGTTATCGCTCAAGATTGCACCTAATTAGTTGATCTATAAGTGAATTTAGTTCTTTTTCCGGTTGCTGTCAACACTATATGAAAGTGGGAATGTTACAAAATAAGACATTTACAAAACCTGAGTGTTACATATTGTAATAGTTTTATTATGTTAAAGTTCTATTTTAGAATAGTTCCATATTGACAGTGTTTTTGCGAGGGGATAATCTTACCCAAACCAAAATGAGAAGGAACAAGGGAATACACGTGAATAGCCCTAACTTGGAGACGCAGTTCAATACCCTGCGTAACGCATATAAGGCAGAGCCTTTCCCGACCTTAGCAACTCGACTTGATCGCCTGCGTCGGGTTAAAGCGCTGTTGCTTGATAATGAAGCGGCCCTCTGTGAGGCGCTCTCCTCAGATTTTGGGTATCGCTCTATAGATCAAAGCTCCTTTGCGGATATCACAACGACAGTTAAGTCCGTTAACCACGCTATCAAGAATCTAAAGTTTTGGATGCAGGCCGAACGCAGAACGCCTGATTTCAGTTTGCGAATGAGCGGTGCTAAGACCTATGTCGAGGCATTTCCAAAAGGCGTGGTAGGGATCATTAGTCCGTGGAACTTCCCCGTTAACCTTGCGCTGTCACCGCTTGTGTCGGTGCTGGCTGCTGGGAATAGGGCGTTGATTAAGCCGTCGGAGATAACGCCGCATACCTCAGCTCTACTTGCTGAGCTGATTGCGAAGTACTTCTCGGCTGAGGAAGTCTCGGTAGTTTGCGGTGGCGTAGAGGTCGCGCAAGAGTTTGTGAAGATTCCTTTCGATCACATTATATATACAGGTGGCGAGACTGTAGCGCGATACATTATGCGTGATGCGGCAGAAAACCTAGTACCACTCACTTTAGAGTTAGGTGGAAAATCCCCGGTTATCGTCGCCGCAAGTGCAAACCTGGTGTATACCGCGTCGCGTGTTGCATTTGGCAAGTACTTTAACGCCGGCCAAATTTGTATTGCACCTGACTACCTCCTTATTTCAAAGGGGCAGCTCGAAGAATTTTTGATTGAGCTTAAAAGTGCGGTCGAGCATCTCGACTCCTCTACTGGCTATGGGGATGCGGTGTCAGTGGTTAACCCCCGTCATCGTGATCGGCTTAATGACTTGGTCTCTGAGTGTGAAGCGGATGCCAGAGTTGTCCGTTTTTCAGGTGTGAACCAATCTGATTATCAACTAACCGTTGTAATCGATCCTCCTAGTCACGTTGCATTGCAGTGCTCAGAAATCTTTGGCCCTGTATTGCTGATCAAAACTACCGGCGATATTAGCGACCAGATAAATCTCATTAACGAGGGCTCGCACCCGTTGGTTATTTACTATTTTGGCAAAAGCGAAAAAGAATTTAACCGCGTCGCTAGAGAAACCCATTCAGGGGGACTCGTTAAAAACGAAATTATCTTCCAGTACGCCAATGACGACCTGCCTTTCGGCGGTGTTGGCGGCAGCGGTATGGGTAAATATCGAGGCGAGTACGGATTTAAAGAGTTTTCAAATAATAGGGCTGTGTACAAATCAGGTTTTGTCGATATATCTGGTTTTATTACGCCGCCGTATTCCGGCATGTTCAGAATGGTTAATAAAATAATGAGGAAGATATGAATAATAATGCGTTGATCGATACAGAGGTTGACCTAGACGCTATTGTAAAAAATATGCTGTCGCCAGAGGTTATTAGCAATCCATATCCTATTTACAAAATACTGCGGGCGCATGCGCCGGTAAATGGTTTGCTCGACTATCCACCAGGCACAGTGCCGGGTGTTGATGCGCCATATCCTGCATGGATGATTACACGGTATGCCGATGTTGATTATGTAGTGAATAATCCTGATATTTTCTCGTCTGAAGACCCAATGCAGGCTAATTCAACAGCGCCTAGCCTTATGCTTGTAAATCACGACAAGCCGCGTCATACCGAGTTACGAAATTTAGCAAAAATTGCTTTTACACCTAAGCGTATTCATGACGATATTACTGATCGCCTGCGCGCAGAGGTTGTGCAAATTGTAAATAAAAATATCAATAAAGATATGGACTTTATGGCTGAGGTGGCGAGCTTTATACCGCCATTAGTTATGACCTATTTAATGGGATTGCCACGGGATGACTATAAATTATTAGTTCGGTGGGCTAACGCCTTTATGGTGTCGTCAGACTTTACCCCTGAAGAGCGCCAGAAGTGCAACGAAGAGTTGTTTAGCTACTTCGTTGCCAGTGTCGACAAAAGATACGCCGATATCGCCGCTGGTGTGGAAGTCTCAGATGACCTTATGACCGCATTCATCACTGCAGAATATAAAGGGGAAGGGCTGACTAAAGATGAGGTTGTCCTATTTTGTATCACGCTCGTTGTTGCGGGTGCGGAATCTACCACTTATTTCTTGGGCAACCTCCTCGGTGTCATGCTTGAGGATCCATCCTGGTTCTCACGACTAAAAGAAGATCGAAAACTGGTTCGTCCATTTATGGAAGAGTGCTTGCGTCGAGATGGACCGCTCCAGCGTTTATTTAGACCAGTTATGAAAGACTGTGAAATTGGTGGTCGACAAATCAAAGTTGGTGATTGGGTCGCATTCTTTATGGGTGCTGCCAACCACGACGAAACGGTGTTCCCTGAACCAGAGAAGTTCATTATCGGGCGGAAGAACATTGGCAAGCACTTTACCTTTGGGCGCGGAATTCATAACTGTATGGGCGCGCCTTTGGCCCGGGTAGAAGCGGACATCATGATGAACGTCATCCTGGATACCTGTGATGAAATTCAGGGAGATTTGTCTTCCTCAAAAAGACAGTCCGGCGGATTGCTGGCATATGGCTTTAGTAAATTACCCATTAAATTAGTTAAACATAGTTGAGGATGATGGTGAATGTTTTGCGTAGATGTTGGAGTTTAGTGTGCGTGTAATTGTGACAGACAGATCGAATGAGGTTGAAGAGTACTCGGTTAACAACTTTTCGGAATTGTTCACTGTTCTCAGTGATGAAATGAAGATAGATGCTATGTGTGGCGGCAGTTGTTCCTGCGCCACGTGTCACATTTATATAGAAGATTTGGGGCAGAACACCGTGGTGGAAGCAAATCAGACTGAGAAAGAGGTCTTGGAAGGCTTACTTCATATGCAAAGCAATAGCCGATTACTCTGCCAGCTAGAACACGTGAACATAAATGAAAATATTGCTATTCGAATAGCGGCGTCGGAATAGGAGATTGAAATGAGCGATCTTGATATGCAAGCGTTGGAAGAGGCGAATTTAGCCCTTACCAAAGAAGTGTTTAACCGCATCTCAAATCATGACGCCGATGGGATTTGTGAATTGCTTCATAAGGACGCGTTTATTGAGTTCTATGGGCCAGAGATTATTCCTTATGCGGGAAAATATCATGGCGAAAAGTGTCGTGATTTTTTTACCAACATATTCTCATCAGTTGAAATCAATGAGTTTGCGCCTGAAGAGTTTATTTGTAAAAACGACAAGGTTGTTGTGGTTGGAAAGTTGCACTTGACCTCAATAAAGACCGGTAGGGCGATAAAAACAGATTTTGTACACGTTATTACCTGCAAGGACGGAAAGTGGCTGGTGTTCAGAGATTTCATGAACACATTTGTTGCGTATCAGGCGTTTAGCGAGTAGCGCCCTTACGTTTGACGTTTCATTAGAATAAATAAAGATAGGGGAATGATATGAGTGAGATAGATGCAAATACCGTTGCGCAGAATAATATCGCGTTAACAAAAGAAATGTTTGTATGCCTTGGTAATCGTGATCTTGAGGGGATTATGGCGCGCCTCGATCCAGATATTTTCATTCAGTTCTACGGTTCGGACGAAATACCGTATGCAGGTGAGTACCGAGGGCTGGCTGAAAGCCGAAAGTTCTTCGAAACGGTTTTTGAATCAGTCAATATTCATATGTTTCAGGCTGAAGATTATATCGGATCGGGCGATATGGTCATCGGCTACGGTCAGTTAAGTCTAACAACCAAGACTAACGGTAATCCTATCGTCTCCGATTGGGCGCATGTCATCACATGTAAAGATGGAAAGTGGCTGAGATTTAGAGATTTCATGAACTCAGTTGTGGCATATAAGGCGTTTACTAACAATGTCGCTTAAGCACAGAAGTATTTACTACTCAGATGTAGGGCTATTTGTCTTACTGGCAACACCGATTCTAAACGATTTCGTCATTAATTTTCTGCTGTCTTTCGGAAATAGTGATTTTTACACGGGGTTATCTAGGTCGGCGGTAGTTAGCTTTGTAGGAATAGCTGGGGTTTTAGGTTTAGGGATCTCTATTCTTCGCTTGAAGATTGCGGATAGTCGGGATGTTGTTCTGATTAGCCTGCTAGTCAAAATTGCCGCGGCTTGTTGGTTGCTATATGCGTATTCTCAAGGAATCTCGGACGCATTCTTGATTTTGGCTATTGCAGATATTTATGCGGCGATAATGTTTGGTATTGCGCTAATTCGACGAACTTAAAATTAAAAGCGGAAAGCGGCCGGTGTTTGTTTGATCTCGTATTAGATTGTCAAACCTGCTAAGTAAAAATAATTAACAAGTGGTGCTTTAATAATGAATTACTTAAATCGAATGATGGTATTAGCAATCGGTGGTAGTGCTGCAATATCGACTCCTCATACAGTGTTTGCTGCGGGTCAAGGTAGTCGTCTTTTAGAAGAAGTGATGGTTACGGCTCAGAAGCGGGAAGAGGATTCGCAAGATATCCCTATCATGATAAGTGCATTCAGTGGCGAGAAGCTCGACGCCATGGGGGTGGATTCCACATCAGACTTACAAAAGATAACGCCGGGGCTAACCTTTACCTATACCTACGGCTATACCGTTATCTATTTGCGCGGTATTGGCACTGATGCATTTCTTCCCAACGCAGATCCCAGTATAGCCACCTATATAGACGGCATAAATATCGGTCCCAGTCAGGGCAAGCAGGATACACTTGGTGCGGTTAAGCGTGTAGAGGTACTTAAGGGCCCGCAGGGAACGCTATTTGGTCGTAATGCCACAGGTGGTGCGATTAGTATTATTACTGAAGACCCACCAGAAGAATTTACTGGCTACTTGAAGTCAGAGATAGGTAATTATAATTCCAAGGCAAACCAGTTGTATCTTGGTTTACCGCTAACCGATACATTGGGTATGACGGTGTCCCTGTTTGAAAGCTCAAATGACCTGTTCGGTCGAAATGAAGTTGATGGCCAGCCTGGGCCAATGCGGGACGAATTTGCTGAAAGTGCCCGTGTAAAGCTCCGGTGGGACCCCTGGGATAGCTTCGCAGTTACCTTAATAGCCTCATATGGCAACCAATTTAGCAGTAACTCGCTTTCTCAAGAGAATACACGCCCGGCAGCGGTCTTGCTTGCGGGGACTGAGCCCGATGAGGCAGACCGAGTTTGGCACAATACAGATCTGGGCGGCAACTCCACAATGAATGAGTTGTACGGTGCGATCGTCGAGTGGAATCCCGGCCCACTAGACGTGAAGTTTATCTACTCAGAGAACTATGCTGATGTTGACGAGGCTCACTACGACTTAGACTCTACAGACCGCAATGAAGCGTATTTTTATAGCGCTAATCAGTTTAACGAGCAGAAGACCTACGAGTTACAGTTCTTATCCAATGAGAATTCTTGGCTGTCAGATGATGTTCAGTGGGTTGCGGGTTTATATCGTCTAGAGGGCGAGGGTGGCTTTGGCAGTTTATACCTCTATCTAAATCCATTGGGAGTTGCTGCTGGAATATTGGGTCTTCCCGATATACTGAGTAATCTTTTAGGCCCGATAGTAAACGATACCCCGAATGTGGTTTTGGGTAATGGCGGTATTTTAACGACTGAATCAAATTCGGCTTACGCTCAGGCGACATGGTACACCACTGAAAAATTCAACATTACCGCCGGTATCCGTTATCAGGAGGAAGTTCGCGGTATTACTAATAGTTATTTAGATTATGTATTGCCGACGGCGGGTTCTCCGCCAAATGATTATTATAATAGAGACGACCGTTCCCAGAATATCCGTTTGGCTGATTTTAGCGCGCCTGATCTAGAGGAAAAGACGGTGTCACCACGTATCGCCTTGCAGTATTTCGTGAATGACAGTACTCAGGTTTTCGCTTCTGCACAACGGGGCTACAAGAGTCCAACGTATAATATTATCAACTTCTTCACCGACCCAGATGCTGTTGATCGCGAAGAAGCGACAGCATTTGAAATCGGCTTTAAGTCAGATCTGTTTGATAGTGCCTTACGCTTAAATGGTGCGATATTCAAAACTACGATCGAGGGTTTGCTAACCGCACTGATCGCGATCCCCTCCGGCGGTATCGTTAGTTTCAGAAATGCGGGTACCGCAGAGATAGAAGGGGCTGAGGTCGATTTTCAGTGGCAACCAATGGAAGACTGGAACCCCGGCTTAGTACTTAGTGGCGGTGCGACCTATCTTGACGCGATATATTCCGATTACCAAAATGGCGCTGGCTTTGACGACGATACGGGCCTCTATTTCGGTGACGATAGTTTAACCGGAAGTCCAGCTCGCGATTTTAGTGGTAACAAAATCGTTCGTACACCTCGATTTAGTTCCAGTCTGTCTGCAAACCAATTTTTAGATGCTGGCGACTTTGGCAGTTTTGAATTCGGTGTTGATTACTACTATACCAGCGGTTTTAACACGACTCCTCAGAATTCACCTCATTTCGTGCAAGACCAATACGAAACCTGGGCCGGACGTATTTCCTATTTCTATGACCCCCTTGGTCTACAGATAACCGCATTTGTTAACAATGCGAAAGACAAAGACTACTTCCAGGCAATTGTTCAGCAAGATTTCGGTCGCACTGTGTCCTTCGCGCCACCGCGTACTTATGGTCTTAAAGTGAAGTGGGATTTTGATACGTTTTTTTAAGCATAACTAGTGGTGCCCTTGCAGGGGGTGTGTGACGGCGTGCCCTCTGCTTTTTTAATTCTAATAAGGATAGTCATTATGAAAATCATAAAACATATGTCAAAAGTATCGTTGTTTCTAGCAATCTTAATTCCGATAGCGGCGAATCGCGCGTACGCTCAGGCAGAAATCGTTAACTTGCTGTCTATCAGCGAGGGCCCTGCTGCGGCATTGCTATTACCAATTAGTGACTTAGGTGTGCTGCCGCCAAGTATCAATAATCTTGGCGCCGTTTTCCTGACTGGCTTTGACATACTTTCAAATGACGCTGGCCCAGTCGCCACCGTTTTCGGATTAGGCGGGCCGCTGAAGGGGCAGTTAGTGCCTATTCTAGATGTACTAATTGAAAATCCGCTATCGACCGTTGACTACTTTATGGGTGGCGGGACAGTTATTTCGCCGGGTTTGACGGTCATTCCTGCGGTGCCCTTACTGAATTCACCTTTGACAGGTTTGTAGCTTTATAGCGTGGGCAGTACACCGGTTTGGCGATACTGCTCACTCTGTTGGATCGTCGTTCTTATATGAATATGTTTACCAGGCGATTGATAAATTTCATTGTGCCTAGCGTAGATTTAGAGGTTTAAGTTAATGATGAAGATGCGAGCCTATAGTGGTCTTGTATATCAAGCGAAGATAAATCCTGACACTCCCGCGATTATTGATGATTTTTCGGCCTACACATATAGCCAAATGCTATCTGATGTTTATTGCTTAAAAAGCGCCTTGGAAAGCGCCGGAATTACTGGGCAAGATCGTATTGCGGTGATTTCCACAAACCGCTACGAGGTGATGTTGCTGGTGTTATGCGGCTTGCTCGGTGGTCCGGTCGTGGTTCCGGTGAATCGCCGTGTTGCAATAGATGAAATGGAGTGGATTGTTGATAACGCAGCAGCCAAAGCCATTTTTGTAGATTCTGAACTTGAGAATGAAATTTCGCTGTGCGGCCGAGATGTATTTCAAAATACTCCCGTGCGTGTGTTCTCAGGCTTAAATGCTAACAATGCATCTAATGATTTCCTGTCTTGGCTGCGAGATTTTCCAGACGCGGCCATTGACGCTGAGTATCTGCCGTCGCGTCCATATTTGCAGGTGTACACCTCTGGCACTAGCGGTAGACCGAAAGGCGTTGTCTTAAGCGAGGAAAATTGTCTGGGACAATTGACCTCCTTGCTATTGTCTATTGATTTGTCTCTTGCTCAGGGTGACAGTATTTACGAAGGGCTTCCGCTATTTCATGTCGGCGGTATATTCATCTCACTGCTTGCCTTAAATATCGGTTTAACGCTTAGGTATGCTCAAAAGTTTTGTCCCGTCGGATTTGAATCTATGGTCTTGGCTGGCGATGTGCAACACGCGGCGCTGGTGCCAGCCATGCTACAAGCCTGTGTCTCCCTGCCCAAAAATGACAAAGATAGCTTTCGAATTAAGTCAATTCTTTACGGCGCTTCACCCATAAATTCCTCAACCTTGACCCACTCAAAAGACCGGTATGGCTGCGACTTCTTACAGGTTTACGGCATGACCGAAACACATAGCCTTATTTCCGTCATGTCGGCTGCGGATCATCGATACTTATTCGATACAAATAAGATTGCCGGAAGCGCGGGTAGGGCGATACCAGGCTCCGTACTGGAAATAGTCGATGCGGATGGCAATGTCTTGCCCTGCGGTAAAGCCGGTGAAATCCGTGTCAGCTCCCAGAATGTCATGTGCGGTTATTGGCAGAACGAAGAAGCGACACGAGACACCCTGCGAGACGGTTTCCTGTATACAGGTGATGTTGGCTATCTTAATGAAGAAGGATTTCTATTCATTATCGACCGCCTCAAAGACATCATTATTTCCGGTGGCGAGAATGTATCTTCCCTTGAGGTTGAGTCTGTTCTTCTTGGTCATCCAAAGGTGGTAGATGTTGCGGTTGTTGCCACCCCTGATGTTCGCTGGGGTGAAGTGGTCACTGCTGTGGTAGTAAGCAACGACGATAGTTTTTCAACGACTGAACTCATTGAATATGCAAAGCCATTGCTGGGCGGATTCAAGACGCCAAAAATAGTCCACGTAGTTGACACTATTCCCAGAAATGCAAATGGCAAAATTTTAAAGAAAGTACTACGTGAGCAGTTTTCAACGATAGGTAACATGTAATGGAAGAGATCAACGATAACACTCAGGCGGACAACCCTCAGATGTTTTCAAGTTTTAAGTATGAGATAAAGGCGATGGTGGCTCACATCGTATTGAATCATCCTGAGAAGCGGAATTGCCTCACTCGGGACTTCTGGCGGGAGCTTCCCTTAGCTGTAAAGTATTCGGAATCCAGAGGCGATGTTCGTTGTATCTTGATTCGCTCAGAAGGCGGAATGTTTAGCGCGGGTATCGACCTCGCGTTGCTCAATGCACTGAAATCTCTGGGTGATGATCTTGATGTGTCGCGGCGAGCGGATTATTTGCGCCGGACGATACTGTCTGTGCAAAGTTCTATTTCTTGTCTTGAGAGAACACTCATTCCGGTTGTTGCAGCGGTACAGGGTGCCTGTATAGGCGGAGCGCTGGATTTGATTTGCGCGGCAGATATACGGATTGTCGAAGAAGGCACAACGCTCACACCCCTTGAGATGGATCTTGGTTTTGTTCCAGATTTAGGCACTGTTCAACGACTCACTGCCATGCTGCCTTATGGAGTGGTAGCGGATTGGCTTATGGATTGCCGGTCATTAACGGGTAGCGAGGCCAAGGAAATAGGTTTTGTTTCTCGCGTTGCGAAGACACCGCAGGAGTTGAGTGAACTGGGCGTAGCACTAGCGGAGCGAATTGCACTGCGTTCACCGGTTGCAGTTCGTGGTGCCAAGGAGCTAATGCGCTTCACCAAGGCTCATGGCGTTGAGGCGAGTTTGCGTTATACCGCGGCGTGGCAGTCCGGCGCATTTCCCGGAGATGATATAGATCTGTGCTTCGACGCGAAACGGCAAAAGATCTCACCGTCGCATCAGCCCATGGTTGATGATCGTAATCTATATGGTATTGATGATGACGGGCGCCGAGATATATTTTAATCAACGCCCTTCATACCCACCCATTAGCCTCTTACGTTTTTAGTTTACACACCATTTGGCCGGGATCTTCCCGGTCTTTTTTTGCTTGATTTTCAATGGTGGTGTTCGCCGCCAATATCATTGCCCTGCGCGTCATACACGCCTGAGCTGCCGTGTTCGACAAAGCCCAGATTGATCATCTTTCTTAAAAATGGGTCGGATTCGCTATCGCCAATATCGGCGTAGTCGGTGGTTTGATAATCAAGATGTTTACTAAAAAACGCGTCGATGATTTTGCTGTCGCTGCTCATTTCCGTTAATGACCAGTGCGATATTTTACCTTTGGCGCTGCGCTTATAGGATTTTACGATCTTGTAGGCGGGAAGCCAGACCACAGTGATGGTCTCGTTGTCATTGTTTAATGTGTAGGTTTCTTCGCGTTCGCAGGCTTTGCCCGATTTTTTACTCAAGCTCATTTTGGATAGCAATGAGTCTGCGATGAGCTGGTTTTTCATGCTCCAGTCGTCGTCGGTTTTTACCACTTTTATTTCGTTGGGTGAGTATTCAATGCCGCGCTGATACGCATCAAAATAGCGATTTAATTTTATGCTATTGCTGTGGTTGCGCTCCCATAGCTCGGTGATGCCTCGCTCTGGATACTGCTCAGCCACGCTATTGGCGCGACGCCACAATACCATGTGAGAGAACGTTTCAGGCTGGGCGCTATGTTCATAATGGCTAATTTGGTAGTGCGCACTAATCGGTGTATTTGCGGTGCAGTCGGCTGCAAATACTGCGGGTGCGGATAAGGCCGATATAAAAAGACTCGCTAAGCTGCAGATTAATCGACCTGAGATGTTCGGGAAAACGCGGTGCCGCTTCAATGTTACTTCCTCTTTATAAATCTGTTTACATCTACTTATTTATAAATAAAGGCGCCGGTTTTCACCGGCGCCGTCAGGCTTTTATATTATTGTTATCATGGTGCTACTTGCTTGCTATTTGCTTTATTCGCAAGGTCTGCAGCGTAGTTCATGACATGAAATATCACGTTTTGCTCGTTAGTGCCGCTAACTAGCGCAGCGCCAGGGCCTTTCGCGTAGACGCCAACATCTTCACCGGCGTGGGTTTCAGAACCGAGCGGCACTAGGGCCTCTTGGTGGAATCCTGGCGATTGCGTGTCGACTAACAACAGGTCTTGGCGACCAGCATCGATTGCGGAGTTGTAGCCCTCGTCTGCATCTGTTTCATCACCGAGGTCGCGAAAGCCTAGCCCGTTAGTGTAACCAACGGTGGTATAGGGCATACCGTCTGCGGCAAGCGAAGGTGATGTGGAACCGATGTCTACGACTTTACCCAAGATGGGATTGCCGCGCTTCGGGTAACCCGCAATAGTAAATACATGGCTGTGGTCTGCAGTGACGATAATTAAGGTCTCATCACTATTGGTTAGTTCAACCGCTTTAGCCACCGCTTCAGATAGCTCTACCGCATCTGTTAGGGCGTTGTAGGCGTTGCCTGCGTGATGAGCGTGATCGATACGTCCCGCTTCTACCGTCAAGAAGAAGCCTTCGCTGTTCTTGTTCAAGATCTCGATCGCTTTGCCAGTCATATCACGCAGCGATGGCTCACCGGCAACGTCATTTTTACGATCCGCCTCGTACTGCATATGCGATTCATTGAACAAGCCGAGCACCTTGGTGGCGGTTTGGGTGTTCAGCGCATTGAAGCCAGCTTTATCAAAAATGTAACTACCAGTGGGGTTGAGTGCTTGCCATTCAGCGGTTAGGTCGCGACCGTCGGTGCGATCACCCTCAACACTACTCACTGCGTCTGGGCTGTTAAACGCGGCGTCTTTAGGTAAGAAACTGCGGCGACCGCCGCCCATCACAACGTCTATACCATCAACGCTTATTCCGCCAATGCGGGCCTCTAAGTTAGCTTTAAAATTAATTAGCTGCGAGGCGATATCTTCGCAGCCAGCGTCTTTAGCCGCGGTAGGCATATCGCCATCGTCTTCCCAATTGCGGTCGGCCGATTTAGCGAAGGTCGCTGCTGGCGTGGCGTGGGTGATACGGGCAGTAGACAATATGCCCGTCGATTTCCCCGCAATTTCTGCCAACTCAAGTGCGGTTACCAGCTCATTTCCAGCAACCGTGCTGCAATCGCCGCGCACAATATTTTCGTTTACACCAATTACGCCCGCGTCGGTTTTAACACCGCTCATCAGCGCCGTCATGGTGCCTGCGGAGTCGGGTGTTTGGGCGTCTACGTTGTAGGTTTTTGCCAAGCCGCTATAGGGAAATAGATCAAAGCTCAGGTTGTGGTCTTCGCCGAGTTCACCATTGAGCTGCCCAGCTAAAATACGTGCAGCGGTTACCGTTGAGATACCCATGCCATCACCGACAAATAAGATGACATTCTTAGCGGCGCCACGGGTGAGATTTGGCGCGGTAGCTGACGCAATTTTAGTTTCTGCGTCACTGAACCAAGTATTGTTGCGGGTGTTGCCGATAAGATCGGTTTCGGCTGGCCCGGTAAAGGGTTCACACACAAATTTGGTGTCGGTGATTTCGCTAGTTTCTAAAACGCCATTGCTATTGCTATCGGCACCGCTGTCAAACTGAATACCGCCACCTGGGCAGTTACTGTCGCCAGCTGCTAACTGTGTTTGGGTGATTAAACTGTTCACGCCGTTGCTGCCATCAGCACCATTGCTACCGTTTGCGCCGTTGCGGCCATCGTCGCCACCGCAAGCGGTTAAGCCTGCTATCGCGCTTGCTAAAATCGCTAATTTAAACTGTTTCATTGCCATTCTCCTTATTCGCTGTCCAGCAGATCAAGCGCTTGGTTAATCAGGTGGAAAACCATGTTTTGCTCAACAACACCGCGAACAAATTGTGAACCGGGGCCGCGTGCGTGCAGGCTAATATCTTCACCGGCATGGGTTTCAGAGCCCAGTGGTACTAATGCTTCCTGATGAAAACCAGGTGACTCGGTGTCTACACTGGCGAGGTCAGCACGTCCTGCCTGAATACTTTCTGAGTATACTGCGTCGGCATCTGTCACCGCGCCAAGATCGTGAAAGCCAAGCCCGTTAGTGTAGCCCACCGTGGTGTATGGCATGCCATCTGCTGCTGTTGTCGGCTCGGTTTCACCGATATTGACTACCTTGCCCAAAATTGGATTGCCGCGTTTTGGGTAGCCCGCAATAGTGAATACATGACTGTGGTCAGCGGTGACCATAATCAGGGTGTCGTCGGGGCTGGTTGCATCAGCCGCCGCTTGTACTGCGTTTGATAATTCAATGGCATCACTTAGTGCGCTGTAAGCACTGCCGGCGTGATGGCCGTGGTCAATACGACCTGACTCAACAACGAGCAAATAGCCATTGCTATTCTTGTTGAGAATGGCGATGGCCTTGCTGGTCATTTCAGTTAGTGAAGGCTCGCCGGCAACGTCATTGCCGCGATCTTCTTCGTACTGCATGTGTGACTCGTTGAACAGACCAAACAATTTTGTAGTGGTGCTGGTGTCAACCGCGTCGAAGCTGTTCTGATCAAACACATAACTACCGGCTGGGTAGCGTGTTTTCCACTCGGCAGTTAAATCGCGGCCGTCGGTGCGATCACCCTCAACACCGCTCACTGCGTCATTGCTATTAAACGCGGCATCTTTAGGTAAAAAACTGCGGCGACCGCCGCCCATTACGACATCGAGACCGTCTACATCTGCGCCGTCTATGCGCGATTCTAAATTGGGTTCAAAGTTAACTAGTTGCGAGGCGATATCTTCGCAGCCTGCTGTCTTGGCAGCCGCTGGCATATCTCCGTCGTCTTCCCAGTTGCGATCAGCTGATTTAGCGTAGGCGGCAGCGGGGGTGGCGTGGGTAATACGCGCGGTAGAGATAATACCTGTCGACATGCCTTTCATTTCCGCCAGCTCAATGGCGGTGATTAATTCATTACCGCTAACAGTACTGCAGTTGCCACGTTCGATATTCTCGGCAACGCCCAACACCCCCGCGTCGGTTTTAACACCAGACATCATCGCTGTCATGGTGCCCGCAGAGTCCGGAGTCTGTGCATCAACATTGTAGGTTTTAACCAGCGCGGTGTGGGGGAAGGCCTCAAAGCTTAAGAAGTTTTCCTCACCGAGATCGCCGTTTTGTTGGCCCTGTAAAATACGTGCTGCGGTCAGGGTAGAAACCCCCATGCCATCACCTACAAATAGGATCACATTCTTTGCTTTGGCCGGAGTAGTGGCTGTAGCTTTAGTTTCTGTGCTTGTCGCAGCATCGGTATACCACGTGTTGTTGGTTTGATGAGAAGGCAACACAGCGGCAGCTACCTGAGTGGCTATTGTTAGGGGTAAAACCCCTGACAATATGGCGGTTTTGATACGCATTTTAAGGCTCCTGGTCTGGAAAATGACTTTTCCTATATAGGTATGTTGTGCGTGGGTGATATCCCGGGAAAAATGAGCAGTGGCACAAAGCCACTTACCGGCACAAAGACTAGAGCCTTAGCCTTACAGTTTAATTGCGCTTATATTGAAGTTTTAAGACGATAAGATGACAGCGCGGCGAGCCGCGCTTTATTTGTTTTTTTATTGTTAGTGGACTGCATTGCTAGCAGCCTAGCGCTGAATAGGGCGTATACAAATTTTGTGGGAAGGGCTGCTGACTAGGTGAAACTGTTTGGCAGCAGCGAGATATTTACTTAAGCGACGATGCCTGTGGTTAAAAAAGGCCGCTATTACTTTACTGAGTATCGGCCCTGCGAACTTAGGCTCAAATGACACCTCATCCGTTAAAATGCATCCCTCTTTATCTGCGCTTATGCTGCGCACATGCCGCCACGACCGCATAGATCCCATTTTTGATTGCTCTACAAATCCAGCGCCCTCATCAAGGCTTTCCAGTGTTAAATCTGAGTAGTCAATCGGTACAATTTTTAAAAATAAAATCCAACTCCTAAACAGTCTTTTACCCGGCGTAAAATCAATTGTCGCTAAACTCGTAACCCCGCGAGGTGAAGACATTCGCAAATACGGAGACATCTCTTTCGATATTCCGTCGATGGACGTAATCCACTGCCAGACATCGCTTTTGGACGCAGTAAGGTGTGTCGAATTTCGTATCGTGTACTTCATGTTTAATCTTGCCTAATGCGAGCTTACCGCAGTCACTGCAGGATATCGTGGCGCTGCCTGCGGCGATAGCAGCGCCTTGATATGTAAAATCTAAACGCCAAAACTGTCGAAGACCTGCTGTTCAGTTAAATTCTCTGTTTGGTTTGAGAATTCGTAAGAACTCGGTTTCTGATCAATAAATATCTGCCGTTTAAAACTGATGCTCGATTCCTCGTTAAATAAACCCAAGGGAACGATGTACTCACCAGTTGGCTTTAGATGGTAATACAAATGGGTACCGCAATGACTACAAAAAGATCGCTCAGCCCACTCGGAAGAATCATAAACTTTGACAGAGTCCTTGCCAGTAATACTGATATTCGAACCACAGTGCACCGCCAGAAGAGGGCCGCCTCCCCAGCGACGACACATGCTGCAATGACATGCTTCAAATTCAGCTACATCGTCTGACTCAATGGTCACAGATTCGCAAAGGCATTTTCCTTTCATAATTTTTCCTCATTTTTTGGGGCGGATTATTGTTTACTTAACGACTTAGAACAGAAATTGGCAAAAGGCGGGGATTTTTCTTGAAGCGTATTTAAAAGGCAACTGCCCGCCATTATATACTCTTCTATTTTTGCTGATCATGGTCATGTGACGGCTCGATTTTATCTTTTACAGCCATGTAGGCCCTTTGAATCGTCATAAAAAGACAGATCACCGCTGCTATTCCGCAAGGAAAAAGCAGAAGCGCAATCTTGGCTGCATACCCCATAAATGCAAATACACCGAGCAAAAAAACTATGAACAGCTCCGTAATAATAGACTCCCATTCGAGCGCGAAGCCGATCTTTATAGTCTTTGATGCAAAGTGTCTTACTTTCATTGCTTGATGGCTCTATGAAAAATAGCGTCGCGCTCTACGGCGAATTTGGCGCCTCTTTTCTTTTTTTAAGGAGAGGCACTCCAAAATTGTTATACGGCATTGCTACGGCGAAAAGTAAGGAAATATTCGCGATCTCTGCAATTAAGTGTATTGCCAATCTCGCAATCCAAATTGAACGGTTGCAATTCTCTTCCATTTTCACATTCACCTTGACTTAGGGAGATTGACAACTGCGAATCATTCCGTCTCGTAGCCACTCCAGCTTGCCTGCATATGGTTGATTGTCCATTTTGCCCGGCCGATCTGTTCGGGTAATAAATTTCCATTCGTGCAATACCTTCACTTATGCATAGATGCATGACATTCAGGATGCCAGGTACTTGCTCGGTAGTATATTGCCAGCAGTCTTGGTGCAAATATCGACTCATGCTGCTTTCGTTTGGCGTAACTGCACAGCCAAATAAGAAAGCGATTTTTAAGTAGAAGAGAGCTCTCATGCCGTATAACTACTTAGCGTTTATCTGTTGTGCGCAGCACGGCATATAAACGTCTGTTGGACTGAGCCGCTTTGCGGTGTTGGCATCTATTATTGGGGATTGTTTTTAGAACACTGGTATTTACTCGGGCCATTCCTAGCCAACCATCCTTAGTCGTCTGATCCATTTCTGGTATTTCCCTATTGTCGCGTGGTGATCACGTGCACGTTCCTGCCCCATTTAAGCATTTTTCCTGCAAATGTCCACACGCCATTTCAGTGGCGCTTTTGTTCGTATCTCTTCATGGCGAGAGGATAAAGAATACTAACGAGGCATTATTGCTATTTTCCGGGGCGGTGAGGAGGCTGATCTTCTTTAACCCCGCTCTTGCCGATACTCATCAAAATCAACGGTTTTCATTTCACGACCAAAGCGCGTTGTGTTGTAGGGCCAATTGTTGATGATTTTGCCGGATTCGTTTTTATACCAGCTGCCGCAGTCGCCTCCCCATACTGTATCAGCTAAGGCGTCTTGCATTCGCTTGTTAAACGCTTGTTGCGCAACGGCTGTTGGCTGAAGGCTGCGCAGGTCTTCCTTGAGGGTTTTTGTAATGCATTGCATTAAGTAGCCCACTTGCTTCTCTACCATGTAGATAATGGAGCTGTGGCCTAGGTTGGTGTTGGGGCCGTACAGCATATAAAAATTGGGGAAGCCCGCTAGGGCAACACCGCGATGGGCTTCGGCGCCGTCGCGCCAAACTGTATTGAGCTCTATGCCGTTCTCGCCATGCACGATGAGTGGCACTAAAAAATCTGTGGCTTGAAATCCGGTTGCGTACACAATGACATCGACCGGACGCGGAATATTATCGCGAGTTATTATGCCGTCGGAGTTCATGCCACTAATCGGTGATGTAACCACCTCTGCGTTGTCTTCTTCGAAGGCTTGATAAAAGTCGTCGCTGACCAATACTCGTTTACAGCCTAGGGGGTAGTCCGGGCGTAATACAGCACGTAGATCTGGATTACTGATGCTGGCGTTAAGGTATTGGCTTGTCATCCATTTTATAATTTTGCCGCGGAATGAGCCCGCTAACATTGCGCCGAAGGTGAAGCAATCTTGGCGGAGATAGTAATACAGTCGCAGTACTTTCTGTGTCCACGGCAGTTTTCTAAAAAGACGTTTTGCCTTAGTAGAGTATTCTTGGTCACCTCGCGGAATGATGTAACTTGCGCTGCGTTGGTAGACGTATAGTTTTTCGGCTTGTTTTGCCAAAACAGGGATGAGCTGGATAGCACTGGCTGCGCTGCCAATGACGGCAATACGTTTACCTTTAAAATCCAGGTCGTGCCGCCATCGCGCGGAGTGAAAGGTTTGGCCGGTAAATTGTTCGGCGCCGGCAAAGTGGGGAATATTGGGCCGGTTCAATTGGCCGATGCCGGAAATTAAGATACGACTGCGTAGTTGCTCGCCATTTGCGAGAGTTATCAGCCAATGGCCTTCTTGTTGATAGTCAGCGCTCACCGCTTCGCAATTAAAGCGGATATGGCGGCGCAGTGCATATTTGTCGGCGCAGTGCTGAAAGTAGCGTTTAATTTCTAGTTGCGGCGAGTAGGTGCGGCTCCAATCTGGATTGGGTTCAAAGGAGAAGCTATAAAGTGCCGAGGGCACATCGCAGCAGGCGCCAGGGTAGGTATTCTCATGCCAGGTGCCACCGACCTCGCTGTTCTTTTCGATTATTTCAAAATTGCTAATGCCAGCTTCGCGTAGCTTGATTGCCATGCAGAGGCCTGACATGCCCGCGCCTAAAATGACGACATCCAAATTCTTCATTGCCTTCCTTATTATTTTTATTGCTCTATCTGTCGTTCACCTGCCGCAGTTAGCGATAGGGCGGTTTAGCAATAAAGTGGTGATGGCTTCTTACAGAGAGATAAGCCTAAGCACGAGCTACGAGCATAAGATGTGCTATCGCAAAAATATACTGTAAACCGCCGATCTTATTGCCCTAAGTGGGTATTTTGGTCGCGTCGCACCACTAGCGGCTATGCCTAGATCTAAAACGTAATAAAATTGTTTCTTATTTGTCTTTGATAATCATTATCATTTATAGTAATCTTGCGCCCTATGCTTGGCGCTGCGGTTATTGGGCGCTGTTTTGGATAAATACCACGGAATTTAAGTGATAAATGCGCGCTGCGGACTGGCAATTTAATGGGGGAGGAGCTGGTTGCGGCAACAACACTAGCTATAACGCCATTATGGATTTGCCTTTCACCCTTACTGCGATCTCTTTGTATCAAGGCTGTAGCAGATGAGAAGAAGGGATTCGTGGCTTGGCTTGTTCCTTGTGCTCTTTTTACATGGTGGCGCCATTGCCGCTGTGTTTTGGTTGCCGTCACCTGAAAATAACGTATTGGTGATGCCCACTATTCAGGGCGTAATAATTCCTGCACCACCTGCCGAGGCAGTGCAAATTCCCAGTGCAAGTAAAACTCCGCCGCCGCAAAAGGAAGTCGAAACACCACCTAAGCCGCTTCCTAAACCGAAGCCAAAACCCAAGCCGCTGCCAAAACCAAAACAGAAATTGCCGCCGCTGCCAAAAGCGCCGCCGTCTGAGAAGGCGATAAGCCGCGAAGATCAAGCTGAGGAGCCGCAACCTCCGCCTCCGCCAGTGCAGAAAACGGCGAAGCTAGCAGAGGAAGACAATAAGGCCTTGGGAGCGCCGATTACGCCGCCGCGCCATGACGCAAATCCCTTGAATAATCCTGCGCCGGCGTATCCGACTATTTCTCGGCGTTTGAAGGAAGAGGGCATCGTGATTTTAGAATTGCTGATTTTGCCTGATGGCAAGGTCGGAGAGGTGCGAGTTAAAAAATCCAGCGGTTTTAAGCGTTTAGACAAAACCGCGATGAAGGCGGTAAAGCGCTGGCGATATTTACCCGCCAAGCGCGGCGACGAGGCGATTTCCTATTGGTATTTACAACCTTTGGAATTCTCGCTGAATCAGTAACTGCAGTCATTCACAGCATTAGCCATTTTGAAGCGGCGTTAGCCCATAGCAAGATCGATTGAGGAAGTAGATTTATGGAAAACCCCTATGGCGTAGAAGCGCTCTGGAGCCAGGGCGACATGGTCATCAAGGTGGTGGCAATGATGTTATTGGCGATGTCGATCGCCTCTTGGTATGTCATTGTCATCCGCTCCTGGCGTTTATTTCGTTTGCGCAAGCCGACTCGCGCGCTGGTGGATTTCTGGCACGCCCAGAGTTTTGCTGAAGGCTTGCATTTGCTTGGGAGTCAGCGCGACAACCCTTTCCGTCATTTAGCAGAAGAAGGCCAGTCGGGCTTAGACCACCACGTAAATCACAAGGCTGATTTACACGGGCATTTGCCCCTGGCGGAGTGGCTCACTGCGTGCTTAAAGGGCTCCATCGACGAGAGTTCAGAAAACCTTCAACGCGGATTAGCCGTCTTGGCATCGGTAGGCTCTACGGCACCGTTTGTCGGATTGTTCGGTACGGTGTGGGGCATTTATCACGCCCTAGTGAATATTGGTGTTTCTGGCCAAGCGGGCATAGATAAAGTTGCTGGCCCAGTCGGGGAGGCCCTGATTATGACGGCCTTTGGTTTGGCAGTCGCGATTCCAGCGGTATTGGCATACAACACTCTGGCCCGTGGCAATAAGGCGATTATCAGTAAGCTGAATCGTTTTGCGCATCAACTCCACGCTTATTTAATTACCGGCGCGGCACCCGCTAATCGCAATGCTGAGTCTATTAGCAGTCTAGCCAAGGCGCAGCAAAAGCGCAGCGAGGCAGTCTGAGATGGCGTTCGGTGGTGGTCTGGATGACGACAGCAGTGAGGTAATGAGCGAGATCAATATGACGCCGCTGGTCGACGTGATGTTGGTCTTACTGATTATTTTTATTATCACTGTGCCGGTGATTACCAACTCGGTAAAAGTCGATTTGCCTCGCGCTGACAATACGCCTAATGAAATTAAACCTGATGCGGTGACCTTATCAATCACGGCGGACGGATTAATTCACTGGGACAAAACCGAGTTGTCGATGGAGGACCTGGAACAGCGTCTTTACCTTGCCGCCGAGAAACCCGTGCAGCCCGAGGTGCATATTCGCGGTGACCGCAGTGCGACCTACGAGCATGTTTTAAAAGTCATGGCGGCGGTGCAGCGGGCGGGTATTTTAAAGTTGGGTTTTGTAACCGAGCCAGAGAGCTAATAGCGATGTTGCGATATTTTTACTGCGCGGCGTGCTTGCCTAGAGTCTGTCAACTATGAGTTTGAAAGGGTTTAGCGCGACATTGCATTTGGGTTCATTAAGACAATGGCACTGGGTCAGCTCAGCGGTGTGCCTGGTCGGCATGCTGCTGTTTTCGGTCACCGGAATCACTTTAAACAATGCCACAATCATTCCGGCTACACCGGTGATTACGTCAATAGAAGCGGTGTTGCCACAGCAAATTTTAGACAACATCGAGTTGTCGGACGCTGACAAGGCGCCACTCAATGCCGAGTTGCGAGGCTGGTTAGAGAGCGAGCTAAATATTTATATAGCAGGCTCGGTGCGCGGTGAATGGAGTGATGAAGACGTGTATGTGGCGTTGCCGCGACCCGGTGGTGATGCTTGGTTGAGTTTGGATTTAACAAGCGGCGATATTTTGTACGAGCGCACCACCCGAGGTTGGGTGGCGTATTTAAATGACTTGCACAAAGGGCGCGACACGGGCGCGGCGTGGAGTTGGTTTATAGATGTATTTGCGATTGCCTGCGTGGTGTTTTGTGTATCTGGTTTGCTGTTATTGCAGCGCCATGCAGCGAGCCGTCCCTCAACCTGGCCGATGGTGGGATTGGGCTTGGTGATACCGCTGATACTGATAATTTTGTTTGTGCATTGAACGAATTATCTGTGAATTAATTTTTTTAAATACTTTTTAAGAACGTAGTGGATAGGTGTGTTGATGATTAAGAAAATGACAGCGATGGGCCTAGTGGGCATGGCGATGATCGTGTCGGCGCAGGCGGGTGATATGGCGCTTTCCCTTGAGTTGCCGCGTATTGATGTTGCCGAGTATCACCGCCCCTATGTGGCGATGTGGCTGCAGAATGACGACAGCGGCGATGTAACGAATTTAGCAGTGTGGTATCAGCTAGATAAACGCGATGACAAGGGCGAGCAGTGGCTAAAGGATATGCGCCAGTGGTGGCGTCGCAGCGGACGTAGCGCAAGCATGCCGCTTGATGGGGTAAGCGGAGCAACACAGCAACCTGGTGTACACAGTGTTGATCTTGCCAAGGTGGCCGATTCCCTCGCCCCCGGAAGCTATAAATTATATGTCGAGGCGGCCCGCGAAGTTGGTGGTCGTGAGCTGCTTAAAATTCCGTTTCAGTGGCCGGTGACATCCTCAACGACCTTGGAAACAGAGGGTAAGACCGAGCTGGGCAAAATCCTTTTGAACTTAGCACCTTAATTATTCTGCCGACGATTTGGTATTGAAATACTGCGTCTGCCTTGGGCATTAAATAATATTTTGGAGACCCTATATGAAGAAATCTAAACTGGCGATAATTGCTTTACTGGCATGCTCACTTCCCCTTGTCGCGAATGCTCACCGTGCATGGGTGCTGCCCGCAGCAACGGTGTTATCTGGTGAAAATGCGTGGGTGACTTTTGATGCGGCGGTGTCTAACGATATTTTTTTCACCGACCACGCACCGATGCGCTTAAACGGCATGAAGGCAATTGGCCCCGACGGTAAAGAAGTCGAGATGCAAAACCAGCACACTGGCAAATACCGCAGCAGCTTTGATTTAGAGTTGAGCAAAGAAGGTACTTATAAAGTATTTAGTGCTAGTAGTGGCTTGCGTGCGCGCTGGGAAACAGAAGATGGCAAACGCGGCTTTTGGCCCGGCCGTGGTGAAACACCAGCACCGGGTGAGTTTAAAAAAGCCGTGCCTAAAAATGCAAAGAGTCTGCAGGTGAGTCAGTCATCGCGTCGTATGGAAACCTTTGTGACTGCAGGTCAGCCAAGTAAAACGGTATTTGCTTTGCAAAACGAAGGTTTGGAGATGGAGCCGATCACTCATCCCAATGATTTGTTCTCAGGCGAAAAAGCGCAGTTTCGTTTTATGATCGACGGCAAGTCTGCGGTCGGTGTTGAAGTAACCGTCATTCCAGACGGTGGGCGTTACCGCAACAGCCCGAATGAAATTAAAGCCACCAGTGATAACAAAGGGGTGGTCAGCATCGAGTGGCCATCGGCAGGTCGCTACTGGCTAGAGGCAGAATATCAAGACGATAAAGCTGCGAAACCGGCGACAACTCGTCAAGGTAGTTACTCGGCGACGCTAGAAGTGCTTCCTCAGTAGTACTTTACTGATCTAGCGCGGTAATTTTACGTGGTGCTCACGGAGCGATTGCTACTCGTACTCGCAGTTTTGCTCGGGTATGCCGCGCTGTGCCTATGGCAATTTCGGCGCGGCGGCAGTGGGCGTCTGCAACCCGTTGACTCGTCCGTGTCTGCGGCGTCGATGCTGGTCGCCTACGCCAGTCAGAGTGGGGTAGCGCTAGCATTGGCGCAACGCAGTGCTAAGGCATTGCAGGCGATTGGGCCGGTGCGAGTTTTGCCATTAAATCGCGTTGATGATGCGGTATTGGCCGGTACTGAGCACGCCTTTTTTGTGGCCAGTACCTATGGCGAAGGCGAACCACCGGACAATGGCAACCGCTTTGCGCGGCGCTACTTAAATGGCAGTTCTGCGCAAATTTCGCATTTAAAATTCTCTGTCTTGGCGCTGGGCGATAGCGCCTATCAACATTTTTGTGCCTTTGGCCACAAGCTGCACGAAGGCTTATCCAGCCATGGTGCCGCACCCGTGTTTGCGCCTTTGGAGTTAGATGGTAATGCGGAAGGCAACGTTGATGCAGTCTTGCAGCGCTGGTATCAGCAGCTCGCCCATTTTGGTGCTGAGTCTTCGCTGCCTGATCTCACAGAGTTATCTTTCCAACGTGATCACTACCAGTCGTGGCATTTGGATTACCGCAAGGTCGTTAATGTCGGCAGCGTTGGTGAGCCACTGGTTCATCTCAAGTTTTCGCCAGCTCAGGTTTTAGGTGATGTTGCGCTGGACACGCTGTGGCAGGCGGGTGATATCGCAGAAGTGTTGCCGCGCAATAGCGTTATTCGCTGCGCCGAATTTGCGGCAAAGTACAAACTGGATTTTGAAGCTAGCTTATCGATCGACGGCAAAGCCTGCAGACTTATCGACGAACTTCAGCGCCGCGCTTTACCAGTCAGCGATATAGCGGGCCCAGTGGTAGGCGATCTGGACTCGGTGTCGGCGTGGGTGACGAGCCTGCCATTATTGGCGAAGCGGGAGTATTCCATCGCGTCTGTGCCGGAAGATGGCAGCCTCGATTTGCTGGTGCGGGTGCAGGGCCGCGACGGGATTCCGGGGGTGGCATCACACTGGTTGGGTAGACATTTAGCTATCGATGATTCAGTTGCCTTGCGGGTGCGACGCAATCCTCTGTTTCATGCGCCTGAGTCGAATATCCCCGTGATATTTATTGGCAATGGATCTGGTTTCGCCGGTATCCGCGCTCATCTTCGCGCGCGGCAGTTAAGCAATAGAAAAGACAATTGGCTGATGTTTGGTGAGCGCAGCCCCCGCGCTGACCGTGTTTTTAGTGATGAAATTGCTGAGTGGCAAGATCACGGCTATTTGCCTCATATCGACTTAACGTTCTCGCGATGCAGAGAACAACCCGCCTATGTGCAAGATGCGATTTTAGCCAATGTGGCTGATTTGAAGGCTTGGCTCAGCGCCGGTGCGGCGATCTATGTTTGTGGTAGCCGCGAGGGTATGGCCGCGGGCGTTGATCGGCAATTGCGCCGAGTATTGGGTGATGAACAGCTTGATGACTTGGCCGATGCGGGTTTGTACTGTCGAGATGTGTATTGAATACACCGCTATTGTCCACCGTGCGATCTCTTTGCTGATTTGATGCGTAGGCAAAGACAGTGGGTTTTGAGAGTATACTCACCCTAAATTTTTCAATTTATAGCGAGGGATTTTTGCCTTCGCTGTGTTTAAACATTATCTATATTTTTTCTGCTGAGTGATGAGTGTTGAATTCTTACTGCAGCGTCCGCAATGGTTTTTTATAAATGAACAATTCCCCACGTTTGAGTAGTTCTCGCAAGGCCGTCATTTGGGTGGTGTTATTGCTGCTGTTTGTTGTTGGTATTTGGTATCTATTGGGTCGTACACCGCCGGCACCGGAGCAAGTCATGCGGAGGGGCTGGGGTGGTCAGACCTCGTCCGTGCGTGTGGTGCCAGTCCAAAAAGGTGGCTTAGATGTGCAAGTGCGTTCCATTGGCACTGTGACGCCAATGAACACGGTGGTCGTGCGCAGTCGGGTGGGCGGGGTGTTAGACAAGATTGTATTCACTGAAGGGTCTGAAGTGAGCAAGGGCGATTTGCTAGCGGTGATTGATCCCGCTCCCTATCGTGCACAATTTGAGCAGGCACAGGGACAGCTTCAGCAAAATCAGGCGCAGCTTGCCAATGCCAAGGTTGATTTGAGTTTGTATCAAGGTTTGTACGCTGAAGACTCAATAGCCCGTCAGCAGCTCGACAGTCAGGCTGCCCTGGTGCGGGAGTTAGAGGGTGCAAACAAAAGCCAGCAGGCGCAGCTTGATGACGCGCGTTTGCAATTGTCGTGGACTCGTATTGAAGCGCCTATTTCAGGGCGGCTTGGTTTACGTCGGATCGATGCGGGAAATTTAATTGCCGCCAATGATAGCGAAGGCTTGGTGACTATCACCCAAACCCACCCGATTGCTGTTCTGTTTACCGTTTCTGAGGTAGAGGTCCCTGCGCTAGTTAAAGCGTTTAACGTTGGCGACTCCCTGCGCGTTGAAGCGTTAAATCGCAACGAACAAAATATCATCGCTACTGGCAAGTTGGTGACCTTGGATAATCAAATTGATACCACTACAGGTACTTTGCGGGTAAGAGCAGAATTTGAAAATTTGGATAATAGTTTATTTCCGAATCAGTTTGTTAATGTGCGTCTGCGTTTGAACAGTATTGCCGACGCATTAACTATTCCCGCTGACGCTGTTCAGCACGGCTCGCAGGGTAGTTATGTGTACGTGGTGGAAGACAGCAAAGCGTATATTCGGCAGATTACCACCGGCATCGTTGACAGTGATCGCGTTGCGGTTATAGACGGTTTGCAAGCCGGCGATCGGGTAGTGATAGAGGGCTTGGATCGTCTGCGCGATGGCCGCGATGTCATCGTTGATGGTGATGCGCCGGTGGCCGCCGTAGACCAGCGGGCGGGTGGAGCAGCGGATTCAGGCTCTCGCGAGGGTGGAAAAGCACCTAATAGCTCAGCAGGCGGTCAACGCCCGAATCGTGATGGCGGCGCAGCCGCGTCGTCACCGCACTAAGGCGCGATCATGAATAGTATGTCGCGCCTTTTTATTTTACGGCCAGTGGCCACCTCACTGCTGATGCTCGCGCTTTTGGTGGCGGGTGTGTTGGCGTGGCGACTGCTGCCGGTAGCGGCGTTGCCGCAGGTGGAATATCCCATCATTCAGGTCTTTACCTTTCATCCAGGCGCGGGGCCAGACGTAACAGCGCGCACGATTACGGCGCCATTAGAAAGACGGCTGGGGCAAATTCCAGGCCTTAAACAAATGGCCTCTACTAGTTCGGGCGGTGCTTCAGTTATTACCTTGCAGTTTGCCTTAGAGGTAGACCTTGGTGTTGCCGAGCAAGAAGTTCAGGCGGCACTTAACGCCGCAGACAGTCTATTACCCAATGATTTACCGACACCGCCCATTTATCGCAAAGTGAACCCCGCTGACGCGCCAATTATGACCCTGGCGATTAGCTCAGAAAGTCTACCGCTGCCGGAAGTTCACGATTTGGTCGACACTCGTATGGCGCAAAAACTAGCGCAATTGTCGGGTGTGGGTTTGGTCAGTTTAGCCGGCGGTCAGCGTCCGGCGCTGCGTATACAGATTAATCCCACGGCGGTGGCAGCCTACGGTTTAAGCTTAAATGAAATTCGTTCGGCAATTGCCGCGACCAATGTTAACCAACCCAAGGGCAGTTTTGATGGCCCCAATAGAACCACTTTGCTCGATGCCAACGATCAAATACGTTCGGTAAAGGATTATGAAAAACTGATTATCGCCTATCAAGAAGGTGCACCACTGCGCTTGGGTGATGTGGCAAAAATTAGCGACGGTGCTGAAGACCGCTTTCTCGCGGCGTGGGCCAATAGTCAGTCAGCGGTGCTGCTAAACATTCAGAAACAGCCCGGCGCCAATGTGATTGATGTTGCTGACCGGGTGCGGGCACTGCTGCCGCAGTTGTCCGCAACTATGCCGACGGCGGTGGACGTCACGGTGTTGAGTGATCGCACCGATAGTATTCGCGCCTCTGTTCGCGACGTGCAAAAGGAATTGCTATTTGCCATCGGCTTAGTCGTGCTGGTGACCTTTGCCTTTTTGCGCAGCGTGCCGGCCACCATTATTCCCAGCATTGCCGTACCGCTGTCTTTGGTGGGCACTTTCGCCTTTATGTATTTGGCGGAGTTTTCCATCAATAATTTAAGTTTAATGGCGCTGACTATTGCGACCGGCTTTGTGGTCGATGACGCCATTGTGATGTTGGAAAATATTGCCCGTCATCGTGAAGAGGGTGATACGCCGATGGCGGCCGCGCTAAAGGGCGCCAAAGAAATTGGCTTTACTTTAATTTCTTTAACACTGTCATTGATTGCCGTATTAATTCCGCTGTTGTTTATGGCCGATGTCGTGGGGCGCATGTTCCATGAGTTTGCAGTGACCTTGGCGGTGGCCATCGCGATCTCGCTGGTGGTGTCGCTAACCCTAACGCCAATGATGTGCGCGAGAATGTTGCGTGAGCCACTGCAGTCTGAGGATAGTGCGCCCGGTGCAATGGATCGTTTTATTGCTCGCTACGGTGAGATGCTGGACTGGGTCTTGGCTCGTCAACCCGCCGCCATGATGGCCATGTTAGCGACGATTTTACTGACGGTCTTACTGTACTTTGCGGTCGATAAAGATTTCTTTCCGGTACAAGACAGTGGTGTCATTCAAGTCGTCACAGAGGCGCCGCAAAACACCTCGTTTGCGGCGATGTCCCGTCGTCAACAAGCACTGGCAGCCGCCTTGCTTGAAGACCCTGGGGTGTCGAGTTTGTCTTCTTTTATCGGTGTTGATGGCAGCAATACCACGCTAAATAGCGGGCGCATGTTTATTAATTTACCCGCTCATCACGATCGTAGTGAATCGGTTTTTGATGTGATGGCACGCTTGCGCGAGCGCGCCGACGATGTCGCCGGTATTGAAGCGTGGTTCCAGCCGGTGCAAGAGCTGAGTATTGAAGACCAGATTACTCGCACCCAATATCGCTTTACGCTTACCGCCGCCAGCACCGCCGAACTTGCCGAGTGGGTGCCCAAACTTATGGCGGCTCTGCAGCAGCGTTCAGAATTGGTCGACGTTGCCAGTGATCTGCAGCAACAGGGCGAAGAAGCGTACATCAATATTGATCGCGACGCGGCAGCGCGCCTTGGTGTAAGCGTATCGTCGATAGCAGATACATTGCAGAACGCCTACGGTCAGCGCCAGATAGCGACCTTATTTACCCAGTCGAATCAGTACCGTGTGGTGTTGGAAGTTGACCCCGTGCAGAGCAGTGGCTTGGCTGCATTGAACAATTTGTATGTGCCGACTGCCTCGGGCGTGCCAACACCACTGAATAGCGTGGCAACGGTGGAGCAGCGTTCAGCGGCCTTGCTCATTAATCATCAAGGCCAATTCCCCGCAGCCACCTTGTCATTCAATTTGGCGGACGGAGCCTCGCTTGGTGAAGCGGTTAAGGCAATCGAAGCGGCCCAGCTAGAGATTGGTTTACCGCTGGGTATTGAAAGCCGCTTCCAGGGCGCCGCCGAGGCGTTTAGGGCCTCGCTGTCTAATACCTTGTGGTTGGTGTTAGCGGCGGTTGCCACCATGTATGTGGTGCTGGGCGTTTTGTATGAAAGCACGATTCACCCAATTACTATTTTGTCGACCTTGCCATCGGCAACCGTTGGCGCCTTGCTCGCGCTCCTTATGACCGGCCGCTCCCTGGATATGATCGCGGTCATTGGTGTGGTCTTACTGATTGGGCTGGTAAAGAAAAACGGCATCATGATGGTGGACTTCGCCCTCGATGCGCAGCGCAATCAGGGAATGAGTCCGCGTGAGGCTATTCATCGCGCGGCCCTGTTACGCTTCCGTCCTATTTTAATGACAACCTTGGCGGCCTTGTTTGGCGCCTTGCCGTTGATGTTAGCCGGTGGCTCGGGTGCAGAGTTACGTCAGCCATTGGGTTTGGTGATGGTGGGCGGTTTGCTGGTGAGCCAGGTGTTAACGCTGTTCACGACACCGGTCGTGTATTTGTTTTTTGATCGTTTCAGCGGTGAGGAATATTCGGGTTCAGATTTAAACCTGAACGATGATGTCGATTCACCGAGTGGCAATGCATGAATTTGTCGCGGCCCTTTATATATCGTCCGGTTGCGACGGGTTTGCTGTCCTTGGCGCTAGTCTTGGTGGGTTTGCTCGCGTGGCGGCTGCTGCCGGTAGCGCCGCTGCCGCAGGTCGATTTTCCGGTAATCAGTGTCACCGCTAGCTTGCCCGGTGCCAGTCCGGAAAGTATGGCGAGCACGGTGGCGACCCCGTTGGAAAGGGCGCTCGGTAGTATCAGTGGTATCTCGTCAATTTCGTCATCGAGTAATCAGGGATCGACGCAAGTTGTGCTCACCTTCGACCTTGATCGAAACCTGGATGAGGCTGCCAGAGATGTGCAAGCGGCGATTAATGTGGTGCGCGGTGAGTTGCCGGCAGGTATGCCGGGCAATCCGGAATTTCGGAAAATAGATCCATCGCAGGCGCCTATTATGGGCCTGGCCTTGAGTTCGGAAAATCGTTCGCCGAGTGAATTATACGATGCCGCGTCGACAATCCTCGCCCAGCGCTTGGCGCAAATTGTTGGGGTGGGTGAAGTTGGTGTAAGTGGCGCGTCTTTGCCTGCAGTTCGGGTGCAGCTTGATCCGGGCGCGCTATTGCATCGCGGCATTGCACTGGACGAAGTGCGCAATGCCATTAGCCAGGCAAATGCCTTGCGTCCCCTAGGCGTTATTGAAGACAGTCGTCATCGCTGGCGGGTGAGTACCAATGACCCGCTGCGCAAGGCCAGTGAATATCGCGATTTAGTGGTTCGTCACAATAACGGCGCAGTGGTGCGATTGGGTGATGTTGCCGAAGTTAGCGAGTCGGTAGAAAACCGCTATAGCAGCGGTTTCCACAATGATCGCCCAGCAGTAATTTTGATGGTTAGCCGTCAGAGTGGTGCCAATATCGTGGAAACCATCGACGCTATATATCAGGAGTTACCGCGCTTGCGCGCGTTAATGCCAGCCGATAGTGAACTGTCTGTGATTATGGATCGCTCGCCGGTGATTAGGTCGACCTTAAGTGAAGCGCAACTGAGCCTGTTAATTTCCGTTGCCTTGGTCATGTTGGTGGTGTGGCTATTTTTGGGTAGCTTTCGCACGGCCTTAATTCCGTCTATTGCCATTCCCGTGTCGTTGATCGGCGCTTTTGTCGCCATGTATTTCTACGGTTTTTCGCTTAACAATTTATCCTTAATGGCCTTGGTCGTTGCCTGTGGCTTGGTGGTTGATGACGCCATTGTCGTGCTCGAAAATATTGAGCGGCATATTGAAGCCGGCTTGTCGCCACTGCACGCATCGCTGGTGGGGGCCAAGGAAGTTGGCTTTACCCTATTGGCGATGAACCTGGCATTGGTGGTGGTGTTCGTCTCTATTTTATTCATGGGTGGGGTGGTCGAGCGCTTATTCCGCGAGTTTTCAATTACCCTGGCGGCGGCTATGCTCATTTCGCTATTGGTGTCGCTCACCTTGACGCCGAGCTTATGTGCGCGCTGGCTGCGACCCCGCCGTGATTCACACTTTGTCGACGACGACAATGGTGAAAAAGGTTTCGAGAACCGCATGGCGGCTTATAGCCATGAGATGTTTGAGTCTCTTAAAAATGGTTATGCCAGTAGTTTAGACTGGGCCCTGCGCCACAGTATTGTGGTGATGTTAGTGTTGGCTGGGGTGATTGCCTGCAATGTCTATTTGTATATTGCACTGCCTAAAACTACTTTGCCGCAGCAAGATACCGGACAAGTGCGTGGCTTTGTCCGCGGCGATGACGGCTTTTCCTTCCAATTAATGCAGCCCAAAATTGAGGTGTTTCGCAAATACATTTTGACCGATCCCGCAGTTGCGGACGTGACGGGCACCAGCGGTGGCAGCGGCGGTTTGACCAATGCACAGCTCACCTTAAATTTAAAGCCGCTGTCTGAGCGCGGTGTCTCTGCACAAGCCGTCGTCGATCGCTTGCGCGCCAATGCACCCAAAGTGCCGGGCGCGATGTTATACATGATGGTTGATCAAGACATTCGATTGAGTTCGCCGTTTAGTCGCAGCGAACATGAACTGTTACTGCGCTCGGATTCGCTGGAAGCCTTGGATATATGGAGTCGCAAAGCGTCGTTAGTCATGCAGGAACTACCCGAGTTAACCGACGTTGATGCCATTGGTATGGCCGATGCGCGGCAGATCACCTTGAACATTGATCGGGAGCTAGCTAGGCAGTACGGCGTTGATATGAGTACGGTGGCATCCATGCTGAACAACGCCTTCTCTCAGCGTCAGGTTGCGACACTATACGACGACATGAATCAGTATCGCGTGGTGATGGAGCTATCGCCCGGTTATACCTCCCAACCGGCGGTACTGAGCCAGTTAAATGTATTAACCAGTGACGGTGCGCGAGTGCCACTGTCGACTTTTGCAACCTGGGATTATGGCATGGGCGAAGATCGCATTCGCCACGAAGCCCAGTTTGCATCAGAGGGAATAGGCTATGCACTGGCACCGGGCGTAACGGCACTTGAGGCGGAAAGCGCCATAGCGGAGGCACTTGATAGCATTATGCTGCCAACCGCAGTCCATGTTGCACCGGATGGTGGGCGTCCAGATTTTGGTGCCGATCTCAGTCAGCCGTGGTTGATTCTATGGGTTCTATTAGCCGTGTATTTGGTACTTGGGGTTCTGTACGAGAGCACGCTACATCCACTCACCATTTTGTCGACCTTGCCGTCGGCGGGAATCGGTGCACTGCTCGCGCTGAAAATTAGTCATACAGAGCTCAGCTTAATTGCCTTGCTGGGGCTGTTTTTATTAATCGGCATCGTAATGAAAAATGCCATCTTGATGATCGACTTCGCGCTGCAAGCTCAGCGTCGCGATGGCATGTCGCCGGATTTGGCTATCAGGCAGGCCGCGCGTTTACGTTTGCGGGCAATATTAATGACAAATCTCGCCGGCTTATTGGGGGCAGTGCCCTTGGCGATAGGCTTTGGCGAAGGCGCGGAATTACGTCGGCCCTTGGGGATTACGATTATCGGCGGGCTGGCTGTTAGTCAGTTCTTAACGCTGTATACCACACCGATTATTTATCTCTATTTAGAGCGTTTACGCCAATACGTATTGCGTGATAAATCGCAATGTATGGATGGCGGCCATAAGCATCTAGCGGCAGACAACACAGATGCGGCTCTTGCCGAAAAGAAGCGATGAATTTATGAGTTTATTAAAAGTGAAATATGTTTTTGTGTTGCCGCTGCTACTTGGTTTGGCGGCCTGTAGTGTTGGCCCTGATTACCAGCAGCCGCAGTCTAACGTTCCCGCGGTCTTTAAATACGAGGCTGGCTGGCAAACGATTTCGCCACAAAGTTGGGCGGCGCAGGGTGATTGGTGGACGGCGTTTAAGGACCCCGAATTAAATTTATTAATTACCCAGGCAAACGAAGCTAATCAAACCCTGGCGCAGGCCGAAGCTCGCTATCGTGCTGCGCAGGGACAGTGGCGACTGACACGCGGTGATTACAGCCCGCAGCTCGACGCGTCCTTAAGTGGCAACCGCAGTGGTGGAGACAGCATTAGTGTCAGCGAAAGTTATTCTGCTCGGCTAAACGCGAGTTGGTCACCCGACTTGTGGGGACGTGTGCGCCGCAGCGTAGAAGCTAGCCGCGCGAATATGCAAAGTAGTGCAGCCAATCTCGTTGCCGCTCGTTTAACTATTCAGCTCGCCGTGGCGCAAAGTTATATCCGCTTGCGAGCACTAGACTTACAGAAGATTATTCTTGAACAAACCATGGTTGCCTACGAGCGATCAACCAAGCTAACAAGCAATCAGTATGAGGCGGGTATCGTACCGCGCTCAGATGTGATTCAGGCTGAGACTCAGCGTCAGTCCTTAAAAACGGATCTTATCGATTTAGAAAATCAGCGCGCGATAGAAGAAAACAGCATTGCGGTGCTGCTGGGTAAAGCGCCGGTAAATTACGCCTTAACGCCTACCGAGCAACTGCCAGAGCTGCCGGTGTTACCTGCGTCGCTGCCGTCAACGCTTATATCAAGACGTCCCGATGTGGTGTCTGCCGAACGTCAGCTCGCCTCTGCCAGCGCGCAAATAGGCGTTGCTCAAGCGGCGTGGTTACCCAGCTTCAGTATCACGGCAGGTTACGGTGCAAGTGCTGCACGGTTTAGCGATTTGTTTGATGCACCGCAGGCTATTTGGTCAGTGGGGCCATCGTTGGTACAAACCCTGTTTGATGGCGGCGCGCGCAGGGCGAGCAAAGATATTGCCGTTGCCCAATACGACGAGCAACTCGCTAACTACCGGCAAACCGTTTTGGATGGCTTGGCAGAAGTAGAAAATGCCCTCGCCACAATCAGCTTGTTAAAAGATAAGGCCGAGCAGCAAGATATATTGTTAAAGCTCGCCGAAGAAAACGAACGCATCGTCAATAACCGCTATAAGTCTGGTCTGGTAAGCTTTTTAGAAGTGGCCACTGCGCAAAACCAAACCCTTAATGCACGACGTACAAGATTGAATACCTCTGCAGATCGTCTGCAAGCATCGCTGCAATTGGCAGCGGTGATTGGCGGCGGTTGGGATTTGAATGATCCGGTGGTGCAGTCGGTTAGTTTGGGGGCTGATTCGGCGAAGTAGCAATAATAGGTATTCACTGGCGGAAAGCATAATTGGTTTAAGTATGCTTATAGGTAATTTACCTTTGTAGACTAGGTATATCCCGCAGCATCTATTGGTTAAACGTTCTTCGTAGTATACGAGTTAACCTTTGGAGGCGTGCGTTATGTATTTGGCTCGATTAATTTACACCAGTTGTCCGTCTAAAAGTTTTAAGCCAGAAGATATAGAAAAAATATTGACCGTTGCCCGAAAAAACAACGTAGCGAAATCTGTCTCTGGTTTATTGTATTTTAATCAGAGTCATTTCTTACAATGTTTGGAAGGTTCACGAAGCGCGATCAATTTGATATACCACAAAATTTTGAACGATAGTCGTCATGAAGCACCTATAATCTTAGATTATACCGAGATCGTAGAGCGTGATTTTCCCAAGTGGGAAATGGGCTACTTACCTGAAACCGCTGACACCAGGTTGTTATACCGAAAGTTTTCAGGAGCAGATGAATTTATTCCCTCTCATATGTCAGGTGAAAGTTGTCACAGACTAATGATTGAAATGAGAAAGTTGGTTAAGGCTGTGTAAGTCTCACTTACTTCTTTTCTCGGAAAAAGAAGTAAGCAAGAAATCCGCCCGCAATCACTCACCCTTCGGGTACCCTGTACTTCTCAAAATCCAATGGGATCGCTGCGGAACTCGCCTTCGGCTCAGGCAGTCCTCACTAAAAGCATCCCATTGAATTTCTGCGATGCTCGGTGAGTTCAAAAGCGGGACTAACAGCGGTGCCATGTTCTAGTATTAAATTAAACAGAACAAAGCAGAACCACAGAACTTTCAGCCGACGTCCAAATCCCTTCAGCACCGCTGAGCACTGCAGCAGGTAATGGGTTAAGCGGGAAACTATTTGAGCCGTAGGTGTGTTTTTTCCGGGGGCACGCTGCCCGTGCCGTTACTTGCGAAGCGCGGAGGGTTTCGATGGCGTTTTTTGCCATCGACGGTGATGCAGGGTGCCTTTTTTCTTTGCTCACTTTCTTTTGGGCAAGCAAAAAGTCAAAGTTTTTTACTTGATCGCCGCCTTTTGGCGACCCGTAGGGTGAGGCACGTAATGCCGAAGAAAGAAAGTTGCCCAGCAAGGCGAAACCAAGGCTTGCAGTATGCACTCAAAACATTCAACGAGTAAAAGCAATCGCTGCGCTGGATACCCGATCGGGGTCGGGTATGGCGATGTACTAAAGAATTTTTACACTCCCGAATACGATAGCTTTAACCACTGTACTTGCAGCTTAGCTAATTTCCCGTCAGCACTGCAGCTGTCTCCTAAGTCGCCACGCTACACTGCACCCCAGTATTACTTTTCAAGCACTTTGAAAAACCGCTGCATGCTGATCATTAAGCAAGGTAAAAAGCTGAGTGTAATGACCGTTGATATCAAGATACCGGTCAGTACCACAATGCCGACGCCCCGGTAGAGTTCAGCGCCAGCGCCGGGAATAAAGACGAGTGGTGCCAAGCCAAAAATTGTTGTGAAGGTCGACATTAATATTGGCCGCAAGCGCGCAGCAACGGCCTCGCGCACTGCGTCGATCACGTTGTGGCCGTTGCGTACCGCATTGCGGGCGTGGTCGACGATGAGAATGGGGTTGTTGACAACGGTGCCCAATAAAATCACAAAGCCCAACATGGTGATCATGTCGAAAGGTTGGTGAAAGCCGCCGAACAGATTGCCGAGACCGTTGATGCTCACTAGGCCGACAAGCCCGCCAGCAATACCCAAGGGCACGGTTGCCAGAATAAGTAATGGATAGCCCCAGTGGGTAAAGATTGCGACGAGCAGCAAATAGATAAGGATTACTGCCACCACTAAGTTTTCGCTTAGGGAATCGCGTGTGGCATCGAGTTGGTCGGCGGCGCCAGATATGGTCATGGTGACGCCAGGGCTGACTTCGCCTGCACCTTGCATGGCGGGCAGCATATCGTTGCGAACTTTGTTTACCGCGGTTTCTAAGGCAACGTCCCGAGGGGGGATGATTAATAGGGTGACGGTTCTGCGGCCATTTACTCGGCGCAGCGTGTCGCTGTCAACGGTATGACGAATATCGGCCAGCGCGCTTAACGGCAGCACATTGCCGTTCGGCGTTAGCACCGGTTGCTGCGCTAGTTGATCCAGTCGCTGACTGCGTCCTGCACTGCTGTATAGAAAGATATCGACCTTGTCGTCGTCAACGAAAAACTCATCTACAAACGCACCATCACTGAGAGCGGATACGGCAAATCCGAATTGCTCACTATTGAATCCCACTTCTGCCATGCGGCTCCAGCGCGGCACGATTTCCACCAGTGGTTGGTCGAGGCTCAGGGAGGCGGGCACGGAATCTAGCTGGGCATTGTCGAATAAATCGCCAGCGCGTTTAAAGGCGTTGCCCGCGGTGTCATAGAGCCCCGCGAGGTCGGCGCCAGCGATATCTAGATTGACGGCGCGGGTGCCGCCTTGGCTACTGGAGATAATGGAGCCTCGCCCAGAGAATCCGCGCATGCCGGGATACTGTCCGAACAGGTCGGTGAGGGCGTTCATCATTGCGTGAATGTCGTCGCCACGGGTGGGTTCGCTAATAACTCGCAAACCGCTAGTCGATACCCGCAACAGATAATATTTGAGCGACGGCACGGTGGCTTCGCCGCGATGGTAGAGCGCTGGGTCAGCGTCGACTGCCGCCAGCAATTTGTCCTGTACCTCGCTGGCGATACCCATCATTTCGTCGAGGTTGTATCCCGGCGGGGCGATCATCGACGAAAACGCCTTGGGCTCTTCTCCTTCGGGCAAGTATTCAGCTGGGGGCATTAGCAGCCAAGCCGCTCCTAAGGTGGATAGCAAGGTCACGATAATGCAGCTATTTCGGCGCCTCGCGGACGCCGTTAACCAGCTTATCCAGCGGGCCATGGTTTGGTTCATGGCGCTGTCCTGCTCGGGACCTGCCACTGAATTGCTGGACAGGCGCGCGCAGGCGGCGGGCACAACTAACACCGCCATTAACATCGACGCAATGATGGCGCTGGAGATGGCGATAGCGATGTCGGAGTAAATCTGTCCGGCCTCTTCCTGTACAAATAATACTGGCGCAAAAACCAATACGGTAGTGGCGCTGGACGCCAGTACCGCCGGCCACACTTCCTGCACACCGATAATGGCGGCTTCAATCTTATCCAGCCCTCGGCGTCGTGCTTTTTCGATGCTCTCCAGTACCACGATGGTGTTGTCTAGCGTCATGCCAATAGCGAAGGCGATGCCCGCCAGGGAAATTACATTGATGGTGCGGTCGAACAGCATTAGGCCCAGAAAGGCGGCGACGGTGCAGATGGGAATCCCCATCAAACCGATCAGTGTTGCTCTGGCAGAGCGCAGAAAGGCGTAAAGGACTAGGGTGGCGAGGATGGCACCCAGCGTGAGGTTGCTGACCACATTGCGCACTGAATCTTGTACGTAGCGCACATCGTCTCCAAGTAAGACGATGTCTAGGCCGTTTGGCGTCAGCAAGTCGCGGCGCAGTTCCTCCACCGCATCGAGCATTGCGTGTTTGATTTGGATAACATTGGAACCGGCTTCCCGGCGCACCGCGAGAGTAATGCTGCGCTGGCCATCGACATAGGAAAGATCCCGGACTTCGAAATGATCCATGCTCACTTCGGCCACATCTTTGAGATAGATATCACTGCCGCTGCGGCTAGCTAAAATCATATTCTCAAGGCTGGCTATATCACGAAAGCGACCCACGGTGCGGATAAGGTAGCGGCGTTTGCCATCGTTGATGTCGCCCCCTGAGGCATCCTGGTTGCGGCTGCGAATGGCGTCGCGTACATCGGACAAGGTGAGGCCGCGCTGGGAGAGTTTGGCAGGATCAATAAGAATTTTGACTTGGCGTTCAGTGGCGCCTCGCTGTTCGATCTGCGATACCCCCGGTACCCGTTCGAGGCGGGGGCGGACATCGTCTTCGACAAAGTCTCCGATCATGTCAATATCTAGCCCCAAGGGGTTGCCGGGCTTGGGCAGAATATTGAAATACATAAAGGCGTTTTCAGAAAACGAACTGCTGATAAGCAGCGGCTGGTCGACGTTTTCGGGGTAGTTGGGCACCTGACTTAAGGCGTTTGAAACGCGAATTAGGGCTTCATTGACGTCGACGCCAAAGGGGAACTCCAGTTCGACGGTGGCGCGGCCGGTTTCCGCCAGCGACTCCATGCGCTGTAAATTGGGTAGCGTGCGCAAGTAGCGTTCTTGCTCGATCAGAATTTCGCTTTCTACATCCTGTGGTGTGGCACCCGCCCAGCCTGTGATGACGGTAATGGTGCGCACACTTAAATCAGGAATCATCTGCACGGGAATACGGAACGCAGCGGCGACACCCAGCACACAGATAATTAGTACAATCACCGCCAATAAGGTGCCTTGGCGAACGCTGGCACTGAGCATTTATTTCTCCTCTGCGCCGGTGAGCGGCACAATGCGGATGTCTTGGCCATCGCTGAGTAATTCATTGCCGCGAATCACCACCTTGTCGTCCCGTTGCAGGCCCTCGACAACTTCTATCTGACCGGAAAACTCTCGGCCCACCGTGATCTTGCGTCGGCTGGCTTTGTCCTGCGCGGTGACAAAAACACTGTAGTCGCCGTCGGGGTGGCGCAGCAGTGCATCTCGGGAAATTAGTAGTCGAGGCTTTCCGTTAGCTGCGCTAATTGAAAATTCTGCCACTGCGGAGGTGCCAGGTAACAAACCGTCTACTGGGCCGTCGGCTTGCAGTCTCACCCGGAAAGCACGAGCGGTGGCGTTGCCCACGGGAATAATCGCCGCGACACTGGCGTCAACGCAATATCCGGGGCGTGTGTCGGGACAGAGACGCACTGAGGTATCGGATAGGATATCCGCGTAGCGCTCCTGGGGAACATTGACATCGACTACCACTTCTTCGGGGGAGACGATGGCAAAAGCCGGATCGCCTCGGCTTAGCCATTCACCATTGTCTGTCAGACGTTGATTCACCACGCCATCGAAGGGCGAAAGCAGTGTATGTCGCTTAAGCGTGGCGGCGGCCAGTTCTGCGTTGGCGCGGGCTGACTTCAGCGCCGCGTCGGCCAGCGCAAAATTAGCCTGGCGGGTACTGACCTCATTTTGGGAAACGTGATTGCTTTTTTGTAGTCGCTGGGACTCGCTGAGTAGTCGAGCCGACTCTGTCTTAGTGGCCTCAGCTTGCTCTTGCATAGCCAGTGCCTGCTTGTACTGCAGGGCTGCCAATTCCTCGTCCTGGCGCAGCAGTGGCTGGCCCTTTTTGACCCTGACGCCAGCGTCGACAATGATTTCCTCCACCAGGCCATCGACACGCACCGACACATTGGCGTCCCGCAGCGCTACAACTGATCCGGAAAAACGCAGCGCCTCGCCCAGCTCAGCGGGCTTTGGTGAGCTCACAGACACGGGAACAGTCTCGGCGAATGTCAGCGGAACGAGGGATAGAAAAAGAAAAATGGCGATGGCTGATTTTCGAAAATGCAAAGATGTCATTGACCAAGCTCGAATTAGTAAGTTGATTTGTTTTACGCAGAATACCTTGTGACTGATGTTAACAATCGGGGGTAGTACAAAACCGAGAGGTAGTATTGAAAAACCAAAAGCAAACTATAAGGTTTCTCAGTTCAAATGTAACCACCGGCGCACGTAATCCGGATTGCGATACACGGTTAGTTCAAATGTCGGACGTCTGATGAGGGGAGCTTAAAGGCAATCGTTTCACTGATCTGCTTCCCCCAATTGGGAGAGCGAATGACAGGTGCTGCAACACATACGCATTGGGTAGGACGCGATACTACAGAATCGTCGTCCGTGTTAAATCGATGATTGTTACTGCAACACTAGTAGCTCAAACCAAGGTCCTCTGAGCACCGCAGTCGGTGACCGGTTGAGCGCAAAGCTATTTTAGCCGAAGGCGAATTTACTCACTCGCCTCGTGTTCTCTCACAAACTCAATACCGCTGCGCTCGGCGCCGCTCGCTATGGCGTAGGTCAAAATGTGACCTAGTAAATTCACCGTGTACGTTTCAACGGGAATGTTTTGTTTCTTTAAAGCGTCGGCCATTAAGGCCATTTGTTCCGGTTCGACAAGGCTGTCCCACTGGCCGTGGTATAAAAATACCGGCGGTGAATTTTTAACGACGTGGTTGACGGGCGAGGCTTCTATCCAAGTTTCTTCGGCGTTCGCTAAAGGTTCGCCAATCAGTTTCAATACCAGTGGTGAGTTTGGCCAGCGAGTGAGGTCGGCGGGGGTGCCACCGGCAACGATGCTGCGTAATTGCGGTGATTTGTCGCGATCTAAGCCCGCCATTAAGATTAAGTGAGCCCCAGCTGAATAACCCCAACCGCTGATGTTGAGGGGGTCAATTTCGTATTCGTCGGCGTGCTGGTAGAGCCATGTGATAGCGTCTGACACATCCTCAACCTGCGACGGATATCGGCTTTCAGGTGCGAGTCGGTAGGTGATATTGAAGACCACAAAACCGTCGCGGGCGAGTTTTTTGCTAATGCCTTCCATTTTTCCGCTGCGGTTTGTCCAGCCGCCGCCGTGAACCACAATCACTGCTGGTTTGGGACCAGCAATGTCAGGGATATACATATCTCCGGCTAGCGCGCTGGCGTCGACTTCCTTAAAAACAATATTCTCGATTTTGCGGACGTCAGTGGATTTGTTAAAACCGGTCGTCGAACAGGCTAAGACGAAGAGTAGGGCAAAGGCAATGAGAAGTAGTTTCATAGTCGCTGTCGTGGTTTGTGTGGCGTAAATACGCGCTGGGGCCGCTGAATATGTTAGTGAGTAATTATCTGTGCTGTTTGTACGGATATTAACGACAAGTAGATTCTGATCGAACGCCTTTACGGGCTTTTACCAGCTTGGCTTCAGCCGGTGGCGCGATTTGCCAGCGATGTTTAGCAGCCGTAAAAATGTAGGGCATTCAAAATGATTATCAGTCTTGTAGACGGCGGCGTGCCTAAGTCCATCGCGAATACGGCTTAGCTCGGCAATTTTCTTGTCGAGATAAGCGCTAGCCGGTCCAGCACATCTGCTTAAAAAAGTCGTCGAAATCCCTTTCTACCGGTGGATTGGATAAGGCCTTTTTCTTCGTAATATCGTAGCGTAGAGCTTGGTAATCCGGATGCCTTAGCAACTTCAGCGAGGTCCATGGATGACCCGGTTATTGGCAGTATGATTGCGACACTTGACTTCAAGTTGACTTGAACTTGTATGCTATCTGTCAGCCGTGATACTCGCAAGCACAGCTACCGATACACGTTTATTGGTAATAGGAGTCGTTTATGGATGCAGAGTTTTGGCACCAGCGCTGGGGCGCTAATGAGATTGGGTTTCACCAAGAGCAGGGAAACCCCTTGCTTAAAGCGCATTTTTCTAAATTGAATTTGGCTGTGGGTAGTCGGGTTTTTATTCCCCTGTGCGGCAAGACTAAGGATATTGCTTGGATGTTAGCGCAGGGTGTCCACGTTATTGGTGCCGAGCTTAGTGAGTTGGCGATAGAGGCCTTATTTGCGGACTTGGGGCTTCGTCCTGATGTGACAGAGCTGGGCAAACTTCGTGGCTATCGGGCGCCATATATCGATATATTTGTTGGCGATATTTTTGAGCTGTCGGCGGAGCTAGTCGGCGAGGTAGACGTTATTTACGATCGCGCGGCATTGGTGGCCTTGCCTGAGAGCATGAGGCGCAGTTATACCGTTCTGCTGACGGAAATGTGCCGCGCGGCACCGCAGCTCATAATTTGTTTTGAATACAACCAAGACCTGCAAGAAGGGCCGCCGTTTTCAATTGGCGAAGCTGAGCTGCGTGATCATTATGAGGCAGTTTACGCTCTGCAATGCCTGGATCGGGTGAAATTAGACGGAGGTTTAAAGGGCGGTGCTGCTGCCAATGAAGTGGTGTGGTTGCTGAACAAAACGGAAGTGTAACTGCTGTGAGCAGTTTGGACATACACCGACAAAGGTGTATGTCCAAATGAACTACTTAAAACTCACCGAATATTGAGCTAAGTGGTAGACATTGGCCACCAAGCAGCGGTATTTCGTCGGGTGCACACAGAGATTCTGTGCTGCCGCCACCGGTGCTGCCTTTACAGGCATCGGCATTGTCATAGCTGTCGTCCACCACCTCATTGATCCACTGGGTCACCAAATTAAAGGCAGTGCCGTGAACTGTGCTGCGGGCAATCGGAGGCATGCGCGCGGCGAGGGTTGTCGCCTCGGGCCCCAAGCGATAAGGTAAAATAGAGTCTATGGCGCTGCCGGGCACGATGTCATATTCGCGTCCGCCGCGGCCTTCCGTGCCACTCGCGGTTGGTCCCTTGCAAATACCGAAGGTGTCGTTCACCGAGCGGAACACATCGAGGTAAAAGCCGGTGTTCTGGGCTAAGCCGCGAGGGTTATGGCAGTGGCTGCAGTTTACTTCTAGGTATGAGCGCACGCGCTTTTCAATATCTTGATCGCTGCTAGCGGCGAAGCCCGCATCACCAGGAACATTAAATTTGGGGTTGCGCTCAACGGCGGTTAAATACTGCGTCGTCGAATCCAATGCTAAGTTACTAGGGCAGTTTTTCATCAAGCCATTTTGGCAGAGATATAGCAATTGGTTTTTGCCATTAATTGGGTGTGAATCAATGCCGCTAGGCAGTGGGGACTCACTGGCAAAGGGACGGTTCAAATTACGCGCTTTAGGCCCAATCGGAGCGGTGCCTGTTTCGGCGTCGTCGTTGGCATGACAGCTTTGACACTGGTTGGCGTTCGGCAATGAGTAACTGTCGGTAGAGCCCACGTAGTGCTCGCCACTGTCGACATCGTGGTAATCCCAACTGCCGCTAACGACGTCGCCTTGTTGTAGCAATCTGGCGACTTTTTGGCCATTTTCTACTGCCCACTTATATTCCAAGCCTTCCCAGTAGAACTGACCGCCACTGGTTTGACGCTTTATTATCAAGCGCGTTTCAACAGCTGTTTCAGTTTGACTTGGTTCGTTAGTGAAGGAGAACGTCTTGGCTAATATAGTGCCTAGCGGGAACAATATGGCGGCGTTGGCATTGTCTTCGCCATCGCGGTAGATGGCTTGCTCGCCTTCTGGAATATAGGCCACGCGATACTTGGTGGAATAATCAGAAAACAATTTTGTATTCAGCACAAACGGCACACCTTGGCCGTTAGGTAGACTGGTCGGATCTTGTGGATCGCTGAATAAATGATACTGATCCAAGCGCGGGCAATTAACTCGATAGGCGTCTGCATTAATTTTTCCGTCAGCCACATTAGTTTGGCAAAGCTGATCGATTAATGATTGTGGTGGCGCCGGATCAATATTACCCGAGGCGACAAACTCCGGTATCACAATTGGCGGCAAGGCTGCCATATTGCTGCCATAGCTTTGTTCGCACAAATGGGGGGTTAAATCCGTGTCGGCCGGAAAGTTTGGAACACTGGTAATAATATCTACTATATCTTCTGGTCCGTCTGGTGGTAAGTTAATTAATACTTCTAAGCCTTCTGTGCCGTGGAAATTAGCAAAGGTTGCGCTGTCACTGTCGAAGTTGTTATCCGCGTCGATACACGAATACCACCATTGAGGTTTTTTGCGCTCGCCTGCGTCGTTAAATTTGTAGGCGTTATAGCGACAAGACGGGTTAGGGTATTGGTTACCTGAAATAGGCTTACCTTCCGCATCTGCAGGAATAGGTTCGCCCTTGCTGTCAGTTGGGTAGGGGCAGTCGGCATTGTATTCGTCCTCATAACCATCCCAAACGATATGCGCACCGCGATATTCTCCCGCGCCAGCGAGCATTTTTAAACCGACCAACATGGGAAAGGCCGATGTGATTTGCTCACCACCGGTTTCTAAAATGGCGGCAAAATCTGGCTGCGGTAGATCGTTACCATTATCCTTAAAGGTGTTATTCCAAATGTGTACGCCTTCGCTATACAAGTCCATGCGCCGGTCGCCGGGCACACCAAATAACTCGTAGCTGGTGTGGACAATACCTGCGGTGCCGTTGTTCTCGAAGGTGTTTTCGAATACATCGATTTTGTCGTAGCCCATGGTCAGCATGCCGGTACCACGGGGCACATTAGAGACAATGCTGCCGGGTTCGGCAAAGTTGTAGCTATTGTTGTTGCGAGAGGTATTGCGGTACATACGGGTGCGGCTACCGTAGCGTGTTAGACCATCTAAATCGTAGACCAGGAAACCACCGGTATTACATTCAGATAGGTTGTCGACGTATTCGCCACCGCGCACGTTTTCTATTTCAAAACCAAAAACGTTATAGGCTGCTCGGCTATTGCGAATGATGGCATTGTCAGTTTGGCCAACATAGATGCCGGCGTCTGACGCACCCACCGATTCAGTATCTTCAACCAAGATATTTTTTGAATTAACGGGATAGATTCCGTAGCGCCCAGATAGCTTGCTCACAGTGTAGTCGGGGGAGCTGGTGTCAGTTTCCAATGGGTTGGGATTGTCTGGGTTGTGGCGTGCAGGGTCGGTACAGGCAACGTTAAGCTTGCTCGTGTAGTTGGCGGCGGTAATGGGGTCTTCGTTAGTGGTATTGCGACCACTGGACCAGATGGCGCGAACGCCGCGCAGCGTGCCGTGGTCAACGCCTTGCAGTTTAAACGCGTCGCCTGGTGAGTCGAGCACGGTTAAGTCTTCTACCGTAATGCCGCGCACGGTGGTGGCTAAAAAGCCTTCTTGAGAACCGCTATTTTTAAAGGATAACACCGTTTTGTCTTTGCCCTGGCCTTTAACCAAGATGTCTTCGGTGCCGGAAATTTGAATGCCGGATGTCAGCTCAAAATAGCCTTCGGCGAATTCGATAACATCTTTTGGCTTAACCTCAATCATTGCCACAAGCATTTGCTGGGTGGCATCGGCGCCTGGCTGAATGACAAAGGTACGGCCCAGGGAAGCATCACCTGGGTTACCCGTGTCTGGGTTTTCTGTTGCTGGAGTGCCGGCAGATGACGAATTGCTGCTCGAACCTCCGCAAGCGACAAGCCCAAGTATTGCTACCATGAGCGTAAGTCTGATCAATTCTCTATTTAGCATTTGCATTCATATCAGCCTGTAATGTTTGTCTTAGCAGAGTGGGCGCTAGCATTATTTATCGCCTCTCTGTTTTTGGTTCTCCCCAAACTCTATGCTAGCGGGTAAAAATTTGCGTACAATGCAAATTCGTGCCGAGAATAGGTTAATTCGTGACAAAAAACTCAGCGACCATTACGACCAATCTGCAATGGGCGCATATGATTGCCCAGGTTATCGCAGAAGGCTGTCATGTCGATCGGGAACACCTATTTAAGGAGGCCAAGTTGCATCCCAAAGCTTGGCAATCACTAAGCCGGGTCAATCAAGGTGACATTACCGCGCTGTGGCGAGCCGCAGATCGCTTGGGTGCTGCACCGGATATTGGCCTTGGCGTTCTAGAGCATTTTCATTTCCGTACTCTTGGGCCACTGGCATTTAAAATGATGGTGGCCACAACTTTTCGGCAATCTATTATTGAAGCACTCCAGCAAATAAGCGTGGTCAGCGAAGCCTGGCATTACACGCTAAGCGAGCAGGGCACGCTTAGCGTGATGACGTTCAAACTCGCCAATCCGCGAATGGAGATAACCCATCACTCCTACGATGCCTTTATTAGTGCCTGTACCCGTACTATGCAGGACTGTTTTCCCGGCGAAAATTACCGTTTTGCAGAGGTTTGGTTTGCCCATCCGGACTTTGGTCTGCGCGATAAATACGAGCAACTTTTAGGCTGTCCTTGTAAATTTAATACGACTAGCTATGCAATCTGCTTAGCGTCGCGGGTACTCGATTTGCCTTTAGCGTCTGCTGATCCGCTACTGTACGAATCGCTGGATTCCCGTTTAAAGCACCAGGCGCTCAATCTTAAAAACCTCAGCGGTGGTATCGAGACCGCGATCCTGGCGCTGATTGATAATGGCCTGGTTCCCAGCCGCAAAACCGTTGCTGACAAGATGGGCTTGGGTGAGCGCACCTTGCTTCGTCGATTGCAGGGCGAAGGCATTAGCTATAAAGAAATTCAGGAGCAGGTTTTCGAAAAACTTGCGCTGCACTGGCTAAAGCGCAGCGAATCCATGAATTTTATTGCTGAGAAACTATGCTACTCCGATGCCGCCTCACTTAGAAAAATGCTTAAACGCAGAACCGGACTCAGTGTCCGTGAACTCAGGGCATCCTTGCTCGATTAACGCGGCAATAGCAGCTTCATTGTCGGCCGCTTTCGCTACTCAACTAGTGCTTTTTATAAATTGGTATTAAGCATTAAGCGCTTAAATACCACTGCGTTGTGATCTTCTAAATCCCGCTCTGGTTCTTCTGCAAGTGAGATATTCGGGAAGCGCTTAAACATTTCTCCCAAAGTTAAGTACAGCTGACGTTTGGCTAATGCCGCGCCAATACAAAAACGTGGGCCGTAGCCAAACAGTACATCGGGCTCGAACTTGCGTCTTACGTCGAGTTTTTCCGGCTTGTCGAAATGAGCCGGATCGTGGTCTTTTAAGTGTGGCATCATCAATACCATTTGACCTTTCTTCACGTCTTGACCAAGCAGCTGCATATCGCTGGGCGCGTAGCGCGCAAAGCCCATTTTAGAGTTGCCGGACCAGCGCATAATTTCGCTGAAGGCATTGGAAAACGCATCGGCAGATTCCAGTGCGTAGGGCACTTGATCAGGGCTTTTTAATAAGGCGTAGACCGACCACTGCTGTGCGATCAAGGTGGTATCTGCCCCAGCGCCGATCAGCGCGAGAATGAGGGTGATAATATCCCACTCATTGAATTTCTCATTTTCCGCTTCGATTTTTAGCAGGGCGCTGAGGAAGTCGCCTTCCTGCGGGTTTTCGCGGCGCTCGGCAATCACCACCTGCAGTATATCAATGGCCTTATTGCTGTCTTCCTGGGCGCGAAGACGGCGCTCATCCGATATGGTGGGGTTCCATGTTTCGGTGAAGGTTTGGGTAACGCGTTTCATTTCCGGCCAATATTTTTCTGGTACGCCGACCATCGCGGTAATAGAAATAAAGGGGATGTGTTGGGCAATCTCAGTAATGTAGTCGAAGGACTCTGGCGTGCCGATGTCGTCAAACAGGCGCTTAACGTGCGGCTCTATTTGGCGCTGAATGTTTTCAACCACATTGCGCGAGAACGCCGGCGAGGTAATGCGGCGCACCAGGCGGTGATGATCGGGGTCGGCTAGCAGACTGTGGCCTACCAGCGCTTTCTCGAACTTGTTCCAGTTCTCCTCGGTGGGGCGCGGCGGGGCAAATTCCCAGTCGTAAAAATCAGAGGAGAGGTATTCGCGCTTCCAGCAATCCATGATATCTGGCATCTGGGTCATGATCCACGCCTGCCAGGGGGCATACCAAACCAAAGGGCCGCGCGCGGCGATGGCCAGGCACTGTGGCGCGGGGTTTTCGGCATAGGACTGTGAGTTAGGATCGAATAATGACTCGATGGGGGGCAGAGCAGTTGCACTTTCTGACATGATTGATCCTCTCTGGTGACGCGCTTGGCGGCTCAGATTGTTATTGATGCGATAAAATTTTAGCTGCTTGCAAAAAAATATACTCCAGTGTAATTTTATTCTCAAGTTACTTAATAAAAATTAACATCTGGAGTCCCAAGCTATGAAAGATTTCAAAGGCAAGGTAGCGGTTATTACCGGCGGTGCGAGCGGTGTAGGGCGGGCAATCGCCCATTTGCTCGCCAAGGAGGGGGCAAAGGTCGTTGTCGCTGATATCGAGGCCAAGGCCTTAGACCGCACCGTGTCTGAGCTAGCGGCACTGGGTTGCGAATGCATGGGCCAGCGTGCCGATGTGACGGACGCAAGCTCGATGAATTCTCTGGTAGACGCTGTTATGGCGCGCTTTGGTGCAATTCACTTGGTATTTGCTAATGCGGGTGTGGGCACCGGCGAAGCCGGCAATATGTGGGACTATGAGTTAAACGACTGGGAGTGGGGCTTTCGGGTGAATACCTGGGGCTTAATCCACTCGATCAACGCTTTCTTACCTAAATTAGTTGCGCAGAATGAAGAGGCTCATTTTGTGGTAACGGGCTCCGGTAATGGCGCCTTTTTAATGTTGCCAAATACGCCGATCTACACCGCAAGCAAAGCCGCTGTGCAGGCCATTACGGAAAATCTTCACTATCAGCTGCAGGCTAGCCAGTCGCCGGTGAAAGTGAATGCCCTGTTCCCCGGCCCCAATGTGGTGAACACCGGTATCTTTAATTCTGAGCGCAACCGTCCGGAGTCGCTGCCGGGTAATCCTGATAAGCCCGATTCTGGTATTCATTCGGTAGAGGATATGAAGGCCATTATGGCGCAGTACGATATGCAATTGCAGACCACCGAGCCAGAGGAAGTAGCTGAGTTTGCCATTCAGGGCATTCGAGACGAGCGCTTTTGGATATCACCAATGTCTGACAAAGCTCGAGCCGCCTTTGTGGCAAGGGTAGACAGCATTTTAAATAAAACTACGCCGACGGTTCCCGACGTTTTGTAGTTAACCCGCGCTGGCGCTCAGTGCGCCAGCCTCGTTTGGTTCTCTGCCTAAGCTTGCGGTACTATCGCAATCCAAATCGGGGTTTAGAGGTGAATATTTTGCCAGTAGTGCAGCTTGGACGTAGAGAAAGAAAGAAAAAGGCGGTTCGCGACAATATTTGTGAGCAAACCCTGCACTTGATTAGCCGATACGGCGTGGATGGCATCACCATTGATGCGATATGCGATTGTGTCGATATCGCCAAGAAAACCTTCTACAACTACTACGGTTCCAAGCACGATCTATTGGTAGATATTTGTCAGTCTGAGTTATTGCAGCGCACCGACGATCTGATTACCGAAGCCATAGCGCAGAGTGACGAACTGGCTGTACAGTTAGATTTTATTCTCAGCGTATTGGCTACACGCAACAGCACCGCCAGTAAATTAGAACGCGAATTGATTGGCTATTTAGTGGGCTCGCTGTCAACGAATATGAGTCAAGGAGCCGGGCAGTTACAATTTATGAGCAACTGCTATCACCGTCTATTCAATCACAGCAAAGAGCAATTGAAAGCGGGGCTTAGCCCGCAGTTTTGCGCGGAAATGACGGTGGGTATGACCAATGTGATTACCCTTAATTGGCTGCACGATGACCACTACGACACCTCTGCGCGGTTTCAGTCTCTGCAGCGCTTTTTGAAAGACAGTATGCTGAAGTAATTCTTTATTTGAGCAATGCTCTTATTGCTGGCAGCTATCCTAAGCGCAAAAGCTGAGTGATTGCCTTCAAGCGATTAATGACCAATGACAGTAAAATAAATAAGCAGCCTACTAGCTGGCTCGCGTTCATGCTCTCACCAAACCACGCCATCGCTATTAGTGTCGTCCACAGCGGTTCTAGCACCATAATAACGACGCCGTGGCTATTGGCCGTTAGGCTCTGCGCATAGGTTTGAACTAAAAAGCGCAGTGCGGTACCAATCGTCGCTGAGAGAAGAATCCAAACAACTAATTCGCCATGCATATCGGAGACTGTGGGTTGCCAGGGCTCAAGAATAGCTGATGCTAGCCCGGTTATTATGCCCGTAGTAGCCAGAACAATCGTCGTTAAGGCCAGCACTGGAATCTTGTTCGTTTTACCTTCTTCACCATCGTCACGAACAAATGATTGAATATTGGTGACACGCGCATTTAAGTTGAAATACAAGGCGAAAAGAGCCGCGGACGACAGTAATAGAATATGGGAGGTTTCTATTTTTAAGGCGTGATCCATTGGCGCACTTAGCGATAGAAAACCGAGACCGATAAGCGCGACCGGCAGGGCAACCCAAGTGCTGGTGGGAATGGCTTCCTTAAATAAAGCTCGTCCAATTATCGGAACCATCACCACGCCAAGGCTAGCCAAAAACGCCGCTTCACCAACATGGCTTGCTTTAGCGAGGCCTGTCACCCAAAAACACATGGCAATACCAAATACTAAGCCAACCCGCGCTGAGTGCAGCCACGCGGAGACAGCCAGCTTGCCTAGTGCACGGTAAGACGCACAGCTGAGAAGCAAGGCCGCAAGAAAAAACCGAATTGACATAAATAGCAGGGGTGGCATCTGCAGCACAGCTTCTTTTGAGAACATCCAGCTGATAGAGGCTAGCAGGGTCACAAGCACCAGTAGCAAATCAGATTTATACGCGTTGTTCAAAAGTTCGGCCTGATTGATATGGGGGCGGCTAGTATAAAGGGTCTCTAGTGACTTCGCATTCACCGCAACTTGTAGATGGTGTGGGTGTCTACTCTCGCTTATGCTACTACGCCACATCGTCTCTTAGGTTTGTGGCGCCATAAGAGTCTTTTAGCGTGATGTTTATTTATCGAGTGACAATGAAGATCGAATTAAAATACCTCGCCATTGCGTTGCTTGCCCTTGTGATTGCCGCTTGTAGCAACCTTCCGAAGGATGCGGGTAGTGCAGATTCAGGTCCGCTGGACGGCAGCGAACGGCTTCACCCAGATTTAGGCTCAGAATCCACTGCTTACAGAGAGAGCGGCCGGGCATCTTTTTATGCGGATAAATTTCAGCTTCGAAGAACAGCAAATGGTGAGTTGTATAAACACGAGCTACATACCGCCGCTCATAAGACGCTCCCCTTCGGCACTTTTGTCAAAGTGAGCAATGTGGTGAATGGCAAAAGTGTTATTGTAAGGATTAATGATCGAGGTCCATTTATTCGCGGGCGTATTATCGATTTATCAAAATCAGCGTTCAGTAGTATTGGCAACCTCGCGAGTGGCATTCTTAAAGTAGAAATTGAAGTCATTGAATAACCCTATGTCATTTCGGGTCGGGCGCAGCGGGCCTGTAGCGATGAATACCCCCGTGGCGAGGTCTCGTACCACGAGACGTTTTCGGCACAGGGTTGATAAGTAAGGCGTCTATAATTTTTTGGTGACAGTTTCGATTATCGCTTTTTTTTGTGTTTGTACATTGCGGTATCAGCCTCTTTAATCATCTCCTCAGCTGATTTCTCAGTGTCATAGTCGAAGCGCTCTATGCCAACGCTGTATTCAATCTGGTAGGGCTTGTTCATGGATGAGTTGGTTTCTGCTACTGCTTTTGCCAAACGGTCTAAAATATCTTGGGTGTTTTGTTGATCCGAATCGGTGATCATGGCGACGAACTCATCGCCACCTAGTCGACCGATAACGTCGGTGTTGCGAAAGGTGTCGAGCATTATTTTGGCAAACGTGCTTAGGACAAAGTCGCCTTCATGGTGGCCGAACTCGTCATTGATGATTTTAAATTTATTGAGGTCAATGAGTAAGAACGACATGGACATTTGTTTGCGACGACACATTTTTATGCTGTGATCGGCAAGTGATAAAAAACCGCGCCGATTCGAGATCAACGTTAACTCGTCTAGCGTCGCTAGCTGAATTGACTTTATCTCTTGTTCAATCATCGCGCCGAGATCTTCGAGAAGTTGTTGATCTTCTGAGTCCATCTCTCTAGGTTTTTGATCGATCAGGCATAAGGTGCCGATGTTTAAGCCGGTTCTGATTTTTAGGGTATAGCCTGCATAAAAACGTATGTGGGGAGCATCTGTGACAAGTGGGTTGTCATGGAATCGTTCATCCTCAACAGCGTTCGGTATGATGAACAAACCGTCTTGGTTGATAGCGTGTCCGCAAAATGAAATATCCCTGGGCGTTTCACTTGCTTCAAGTCCTTGCTTTGACTTAAACCACTGACGGTCCTCATCTATTAGACTCACGAGCGAAATAGAGACGTTAAACATCCGCTTGGCCATCCTAGTGACGCGGTCAAAGCGCTCTTCGTGGGACGTGTCGAGGATATTTAGTGTTCTTAGCGCATGTAAGCGCTCGGCCTCATTACTCGGGATTGCAGGTTTAATCATTACACTACCTTTAAAGTAAAACTTGCTCGTCAATTACCGTCAGCTTGGATTGTAAATCATGGCGTCGAAATCAAAAATATCTACCCTGTGTGAAAAGCCAAAAAAATGCCTTTCACAGTCTCGTTGTGTATTAGTTCGCATAATGCGTTAAATCGACACAGGCATAAGTAGAACGAAGATTCGCTTTACGACCGCTAGTTCAAGCTGGATTTCGAAAAATGATGTGTTAATGGTGCGGATGCTAAATCGCAAATCGACAATAAGCCATTGTGTACTCTGCGTATATTTACGTTTAAGGCGGTTTCTCTAGCAAATAGATACCCAGCGATGATCTTTCATTCGCCTATGTGTGTCTGAAAACTCTGTGCAGATAGCGATTTTGAGAACTAATGAATGGCAGATTTCGACGCGCTGAAACGCCTTCGAGGCTTTATCTCAGGGCTGTAATCACAATCAAGTAGCTTGAACTCTTGATCGTGAATTTGGAATGACGAAAGCGCTATGGTTTTAAGGTGTTTGCCGCTTAATGAGTTTAAAAAACGCGTAGGAAGGATCATCGGCCCCTGGGCAGCCGATATGAGAGCCGGCGACAAACGGATGCTCCAGGTTGACGATGCTAGGGTCTTGGATATTTACCCAGTCTGCCACCACTACGCGATGAGAGAATTTCCATTCGCCATCCCGCTTTTCGTACTTGTCAAAATAGCGACCACCTATCAACACGTCGATACTGCCGTCCGGCCCCGCTGCTTTATGGAACGCTAAAATGTAGACTTCGCCCTCTGCGTAGTCACCGTCAATTTCGATATTTACGGTGGTTACATTGTGGTGAAGTATTTCCATGGGCGCCTGAATTTCAGGCAGTTTGTCGATAAAGTCGGTCGCCAGCCCCTTAAAGAAAGCCCCGTGATCGTCAAGCGCGTCTGCATGGTAGAGCGCGCGCAGGGCATCGTGGTCATGCCTGTCAGCCGCTTGGCAATAGCGATTAACCAACTCCAATATTTCCTGTTTATCTATGAAATAGTGGAGTCGTTCGTCAGCTGATGTTGTCATTTTCATTATTTCACTTTATCCGAGGTGTTTTTATTACGGCATCGTCTATAAGCACTAGTACTCCTTCAGCATCATGTTGAAGGAGTGCTAGCAAGCAAGGTAATAGTCATTGCTCTTAATTTCGTCGTAGATAGTTTGTCGCGCTTGCGATATGTGGGCTTGAATAGATCGCGGTGGATGAAAAGTACTCGCTTGCTTTGCGTTGTTTAGTTTTGGACGATTAACGGCTAAGCAACGTGCGATTCGAGCTAACTTGATCGCTCATTTGCTCAGTGAATGGTCTTTCATGTGCATATTTGTAATCTCTACTTGACCTGCAAAGGGAAACCTTATACTTTTTTTACACTATGGTTACCTTTTTATGGTCATGCTATTCGGTAGGGCCGGTGTGGGAGAAAAGTATGGGTACGCGTTATGACAAACCAATCCCATTTGGGTGGTTTGCGATTGAATATACAGCGCAATTACAGATTGGCGATGTAAAGCCGCTGCGCTATTTCGGCCGGGATCTGGTGCTGTTTCGCACTGAATCTGGGGTGGCGTCGTTGCTCAATGGCCACTGCCCGCATTTGGGCGCGCATCTCGGTCATGGTGGCGTTGTAAAAGGCGAGAGTATTAGCTGTCCCTTCCACGCGTGGGAATACAACGGCGAGGGCTTTTGTACCAAAGTCCCTTACGCGAAGAATATGCCACCCAAGTTTGACGGTAAGCAGGCCATCGTCCGTTATCCGGTCGTGGAACGTAACCAAATGATTTGGGCGTGGTATCACCCCGAAGGTATTGAGCCGCTGTGGGAGGTCGAACCCCACCCAGAGCTGCACTCCGCCGAGTGGACGCCGATGGATGTCTACGACTGGAAATTCAATTCGATTATTCAGGAAACTGGCGAAAACGCGGTGGATATTGCCCACTTTGTCACTGTGCATTCCTCACCCGAAATGCCGGTGGGTGAAGTCACAATCTCTGGCTATCAGCGCAGCACAGTGATGGACAGTTTAACCGAGGCCATTGATGAGTTCGGCAATATTGACCGCAGTGGTGAAAACTTTGATATGGGCCGCTTGGTAACCTCGTCATATGGGCCGGGGCAGACCTATCAAAAATTCTCGCGTTTATTTGAAATCGTCATGATGGGTACCGTTACCCCCATTGATGATCAGAGTATGCACATGCGCTTTAGCTTCAGTATGCCTAAGCAGCAGTCAGATGAGCACAAGCTATACGCCAATGCCTTCCGCGATGAGATTGTTCATCAGGTGGAGCAGGATATCCCGATCTGGGAAAACAAAGTCTATTTAGACGACCCGACACTGTGTGATGGCGACGGCCCCATCGCCAAGTATCGTAAATGGTTTCAACAGTTCTATGTTGCTTAACGGCAGGCTGTGAATAGCAGAATAAAAATCTGAATCTTAAATGCTAATAATAATGAGGAAATGATGATGACAAATGCGACTAAGCCAGTGGGTGTGCCGGGCGATATCTTGAATTGGCCAATGCTGAAAATAAGCTACCTCACCGACCCCGCCAGTATTGCCGCCTTATTGCCACCTGGCATCACGCCGGGTAAAACGCCGAAGGTGACCTTAACCGTTTACAATTTCCCTGTGCTCAATGAGCCTGAGTATGGTTGCGTGGTAAATATCGATGCCAATTACAATGGTATTGAAGGTGAGTACACCTTGGGTATTGCCATTGATCAGGAGGCTGCCATATACGGCAGTCACGAGCGCTGGGGGCAGCCAAAGTATTACGGCGAAACCAAGTATTTCCGCTTAATGGATTACATCAGTGCCAGCGTGACCCATCGCGGTTACACCTTTTTAGAGTACAGCGGCCAAGTCACTGGTGAAGGCGAAATTCCGCCTGAGTTTGAAACCAATGAATGGTGGATTAAATGCCTGCGCGGTGTCGATATGGCGTCGACTGACTATGACTTCCCTCCCCATGTTGTGCGGGTATACAGTAAGTATGGCACCGCCTATGTTGAGAAGTTGAGCGGTAAACTTACCCTTAACGACAGCCCTTGGGACCCGGTGGCAAGTAAGCTACCAGTGCGCAGTGAGCCCGAAGCTCATCTGTGGACGCCGATATTTTTAGATCGTCGTATCACCCTCGAAGGGCCTCTAGATCCAGAGGGATTCCAGCCCTTTGCCGACACCATCGGCGGCTCTCGTTGGCCGGGTGAATTTGGCGCGCCTAAGAAAGGGTAGGGTGGTTTTTGGCTTGAGTGGTCTTCTGTTAAGCGGCCACTCTTGCCAAGCGTATTGCTTTATCTTGGTGCGCGACATGCTGCTCGATGGTGCAATTCATGGTGGGCAGACTTTTAAGGAATGGCCGTTTTTTTACTTAAACGCCGGTATAGCGGCGTTTTATTGGGCTTGGCACGAAACCTGTATTAGCTCTAATGTCCGCACTCTTGGTGACATTGGACGACCTACAATTTGGAAATGGAAAGCTAGGGTTCCGATCTCAGATAATTTGAGATGACTGGTCCGAGAGCTTTCGACCTTCGGCGATGTTAGCAGCTATGCTAATTCACAAGGTTACACGGCGGGACAAAAGCCCGGGAGACGATCGGCGATATTCGCCAGGAGTGCTCTATGAATCTGTGTAAAACCGCTGGAGGTTTACCTATGAAGCGAATTGCCGCTTTACTGCTTACCCTGACGTTCTCGTCGTTCTCTTCTGCTGCTACTGACAGCTTTAAAATCTGCTGGTCTATCTACGTGGGTTGGATGCCTTGGGGCTACGGCGCCGAGCAAAAGATCGTGGATAAATGGGCTAAAAAATACGATCTCGATATTGAGGTTGTGCAGATCAATGACTACATCGAATCCATTAACCAATACACCACTGGTGAATTTGCCGCCTGTGCCATGACCAATATGGACGCGCTGACTATTCCCGCTGCTGGCGGCGTTGACAGTACTGCGCTGATCGTGGGCGACTTCTCTAACGGCAATGACGGCGTGGTGTTGAAGGGTTACAAAGACCTTAAAGACATCAAGGGCCAGAAGGTCAACTTGGTTGAGCTTAGTGTTTCTCATTACTTGCTAGCGCGTGGCTTAGAAAGCGTGGGAATGAGCGAGTCTGACGTCACAGTGGTAAACACATCTGACGCCGATATGGTCGCTGTCTTCCCAACTGCGGGTGTGACATCGGTAGCAACTTGGAATCCGCTGTTAAGTGAAATCATGACTATGCCGGGTTCGAATAAAGTATTCGATTCTTCGCAAATTCCAGGTGAAATCATCGACCTGCTAGTGATTAACACCGACGTGTTAAAAGCCAATCCAAACCTGGGTAAGGCCTTAACCGGTGCGTGGTATGAAATCATGGCTACCATGAGTGATTCAGGTAAAGCCGGCGTTGCTGCAAGAACTGAAATGGGCACGGCATCTGGCACTGATTTGGCTGGTTATGAATCGCAACTAGCGAGCACAAAAATGTTTTATACCCCAGCCAGTGCGGTTGAATTTACTAACAGCGCAGCGCTAAAAACCACCATGAAAAATGTTGCCGAGTTCTCGTTTGCCCACGGTCTACTGGGTGACGGCGCGCCGGATGCAGGATTTATCGGTATCGAAACACCCGCTGGCGTATACGGTAATAGCGAAAATATTAAATTCCGCTTTGATCCAAGTTATATGCAAATGGCCGCAGACGGTAAGTTGTAAGGCTGAAGATCGACCTTTGTGCGGCGATGAGCGACGCGAAATCGCCGCGCAAATGAGCAAAGCAGCTTACACAAGAAATACAGTCAACAAGGCAAGAACCTATGAAGCGACTTATCAATTTTACACCCTCGAGAATATGGCGAATCGGCTTAGCTCTGCTGCCCTTCGCCGCCATTATTCTGCTGTATATTTCAGCGTCAGATGCGCGACTGGCAGAAAACGCTGCCGATAAGTTGCTCCCTAGTTTCTCGCAAATGGGAGACGCTATTCAGCGTCTCGCTTTTGAACCGAGTAAGCGGAGTGGCGATTACCTGTTTTGGCAGGATACCGTGAGTAGCCTCCGTCGCCTGGGTCTGGGCATGCTAATAGCAGCATCGCTGGGTATGTTCTTTGGATTAATGACGGGGGCATTGCCGGTTTTAAATGCCAGCTTCGCGCCCTTGCTTACCGTGGTGTCGCTGGTGCCGCCGATGGCCCTTTTGCCGGTTTTGTTTATTGTGTTTGGTTTGGGTGAAGTGTCGAAGGTGGCGTTGATTGCTATTGGCGTTACACCCTTTATTGCCAGAGATATCCAAAAGCGAACCTTGGAAATTCCCCGAGAACAATTGGTCAAAGCCCAAACCTTGGGCGCCAATAGTGGACAAATTATCTTGCGGGTTTTGATTCCGCAATTGATGCCTAGGCTGATCGATGCAGTGCGCTTGTCACTTGGTTCTGCGTGGTTGTTCTTAATCGCAGCCGAAGCGATTGCCTCAACTGACGGTTTGGGATATCGCGTGTTTTTAGTTCGCCGCTACTTGTCTATGGATGTCATTTTGCCCTACGTAGCGTGGGTCACTGTCTTGGCATTTACGATCGATTATTTACTCGCCCAATTAAGCCGCTTTGCCTTTCCCTGGCATGCGCAGCAGGAGGGCAAGTCATGATCGAAATTAAAAATATTTGGAAACGCTATGGCGACAATGTCATTTTGGAAAACATTTCTGCCACGGTAAAAGAAGGCGAGTTTATTACCTTGGTCGGCGCGTCCGGCTGTGGGAAAAGCACTTTTTTGAAAATGCTCCTGGGTACAGAAACCCCGTCGCAGGGCAGTATTTTATTAGATGGCAAGCCGATACCGTCGGAGCCGGATGCAAATCGCGGTGTGGTTTTTCAGCAGTATTCGGTCTTTCCCCACTTAAGCGTATTAGAAAATGTAGTAATCGCCCGCGCCTTTGAGAAAACGCGCTTAGGTTTTTTATGGGGCGGGGCAAAAAGGGCTGCCCGTCAGGAAGCCGCTGAATTACTAAACATTGTCGGTCTTAGTCATATGCAACATCGCTTCCCCGATGAGTTGTCGGGCGGTATGCGACAGCGCTTGGCCATTGCGCAGGCCTTAACTTTAAAACCTCGAATTTTATTATTAGACGAACCCTTTGGTGCGCTAGATCCGGGTATTCGTGCCGACATGCATGAGCTGGTATTGGATCTATGGCGCAAGCATAAGCTCACCGTCTTCATGGTGACCCACGACTTAAAAGAGGGTTTTCATTTGGGTACACGGCTGTGGGTATTTGATAAGCGTCGAGTAGATGCGCAAGCACCTAATGCCTACGGGGCGGGGATAACCTATGACCTGCCAGTGGGTGTCTGTGAGCAGGAAATACTCGATGAAATTGACCAGAGCTTGGCTGTAAAAAGTCAGGTGGAGCACGTTTAAAATGCAAAAATATCAAACCGAATTGCCCGCAGGAGGGCATTGGTCATTTGAGGCGCGACGGGGTACACAGCTTACGCTGTGCGATATCGATGGCGGCGGCAATGCCGGTATGTTGTTTTACAATCCACGAAATTTATTAGAGCGCTACAACGCGCCAGACACCTTGAAATGCCAGCACACCTTTAAGCTGACCAAAGGCCATTGCCTGTATTCAGATATGGGACGGATTTTTGCCTCGGTGATTGTGGACGATCACGGTTGGCACGACACCGTCTGCGGCAACTCCCACGCCAGCCATGTGGCTGATCGCTGGGGTGCGCGGGACTATCAAAATGATCGCAACGAGTGGCATCAAAACGGTTACGACGCCTTCCTAACTGAGTTGGCTAAATACGGTTTGGGGGCGGCGGATATGGCTGCCAATATCAACTGGTTTAGCAAGGTGATTACAGACGCCGAAGGCAATATGTCCCTGGCTTCGAATGCAAGTGACGCGGGCAGCAGTGTCACCCTGCGTTTTGAAATGGATACACTTGTTGTGGTTCACGCCTGTCCGCATCCCCTTAGAAGTGATGTGCAGTATCCTCGCCACCGTATTGGTATTGAGTTAGGTCTCGCTGCGCCGATGACCGACGACGATGTGTGTTTAAACCACTGTGACGAAAACCGTCGCGGTTTTAAAAACAACGCACTGTACTATTTAGGCAGCTGAGGGGAGGGCCGCAACATGATTAGAGAAAGTAGTTTGTTGGTAGACGACGCGGTGTTCCGCGAAGTGGTTTGGGCGGGTGATTATTATTTAGGCAAAGTCGATGCCGGCCAAACATTCCGTATTCTCGATTTAGAGGGTAATCAGGCAGCCGATACCCTGTTTTTTTGTGCGGACAATCCCGCTGAGCGATACAGCGCCACTGATACCATTCGCGAACAACACAATGTGTATTTAACGGCGGGCTCGCTGCTGCGCAGCAATGAAAATCGCGCCATGCTAGAGATTGTAGCCGACACCTGCGGTCGTCATGACACCCTCGGCGGCGCTTGTGCCACGGAGAGTAATACCGTGCGTTACGATCTCGAAAAACGCTGTATGCACGCGTGTCGAGATAGTTGGATGTTAGCGATTGCCGAGAAACCTGAATACGGTTTGAGCAAGCGCGACATAAGCCACAATATTAATTTCTTTATGAATGTGCCGGTGACCGAAGACGGTGGTTTGAGTTTTGCAGACGGAATTTCCGGCGCGGGTAAATATGTTGAATTAAAGGCCTTGGTAGATGTGTACGTTTTGATCTCCAATTGCCCGCAGTTAAACAATCCCTGTAATGCCTATAACCCAACACCGATTGAATACCTGGTGTGGGATGCGTAAAGGAATCCTCAGACGCCTGACCCCCGACGTCTGACTAATTTAAATCATCTTCAGTGGACGGCCACTGTCGTATGACATAACGGGACGGCCCGTTACCGGATTGCTATGTTCCAGAAAGTATTAATCGCGAACCGTGGCGCTATCGCCACCCGTATTATTCGCACCCTCAAAAGCTTCAATATCACTGCCGTCGCTGTTTATGCCGAAGCTGATGCGCGCAGTCTCCACGTTCGCAATGCCGACGAAGCCTATAGCTTGGGCGACGGCGCAGCGGCCGACACCTACCTAAATGCCGATAAAATCTTGGCGATCGCGAAGGAGTGTGGCGCAGAGGCAATTCACCCTGGTTACGGTTTTCTTAGTGAAAACGCAAATTTTGTTGGCAACTGTGAGGCAGCTGGCATCGCATTTATTGGGCCGACCGCCCAGCATATGCTCGACTTTGGTTTAAAGCATGGCGCGCGGGAAATTGCCGAATCGGTTGGCGTACCGCTGCCACCCGGCACGGGTTTGTTAAACGATTTAGAGAGTGCGGTCAGTCAAGCCTCGGCTATTGGCTATCCGGTAATGTTAAAGAGCACAGCTGGCGGCGGTGGTATTGGCATGCAGGTCTGCCACGATGAGGCGGATTTGCGCAGCGGTTTCGAAAAAGTTAAAAAATTAGGCGGCAATAATTTTTCAAACGATGGGGTATTCCTTGAGAAATTTATCGCCCGCGCTCGCCATATCGAAGTGCAGGTGTTTGGTGATGGCTACGGCCAGGTAGTTGCCATTGGCGAGCGCGACTGCTCGGCGCAGCGCCGAAACCAAAAAGTGGTGGAGGAATGTCCGGCACCGAATCTGCCTGATTCAGTGCGGCATTTGCTGTATACCCAAGCCGAAGATTTGCTGTCGGCGGTTAAATACCGCAATGCTGGCACGGTGGAATTTATTTACGATCAAGATAGTCGCGAATTTTATTTCTTAGAAGTCAACACACGCCTGCAAGTAGAGCACGGCGTGACGGAAGCGGTTTGGGGTATCGATCTGGTGGCGTGGATGTTAATGCTGGCCAGTGGTGATTTACCTGACCTTGCCGATTTGCGCAAAAAGTTGGTTCCTAAAGGTCACGCAGTACAAGTGCGGGTTTACGCCGAAGATCCCTATCAGCAATTTCAGCCCTGCGCGGGCTTGCTCAGCAAGGTTAAATTTCCTGAGGCTGATGGCTTGCGGATTGATCACTGGTTGGACAGCGGCATTGAGGTGTCGCCGTACTTTGATCCGATGTTGGCTAAGATTATTTTTCATGCCCCCGAGCGAAGTGCGGCGCTGCAGGGCGTGGCGGCGGCGCTAGATAATACTGAGCTGTATGGCATTGTCAGCAATAGGGAGTATCTGCGAACTTTGCTCGATGATCCCTTGCTAAAAGAAGGTTTGGTCACCACGCGTTATTTGAATGACTTTCAGTGGCAGCCAAAGCGGATCACGGTGTTGCAAGCGGGTACTCAAACCACCGTGCAGGATTTCCCTGGCCGCAGTGGTTACTGGGATGTTGGCGTGCCGCCGTCTGGTCCCTTCGACAGTTACTCATTCCGCTTGGCAAATCGCTTGTTAGGCAATGACGAGCGCGCCGCGGGGTTGGAGATAACCCTGCAAGGCCCGAGTCTGCAATTTAGTGTTGCCACCGATATTGTCTTGGGTGGTGCAGACATACCCGCTACGGTGTTTGGTGGTTCGGCCGGCTCGCAAGGACTGGCGATAGCAAGCTGGCAGGTCGTTCGCATTGAGGCTGGTCAGACCCTAACACTTGGTCGCATTAGCGCCGGTGCCAGGGCGTACTTGGCTATCGCCGGCGGTATTCAATGCCCGGAGTATCTGGGATCACGCTCTACCTTTACCCTGGGGCAATTTGGCGGTCACAGTGGCCGCGCTTTGCGGGTGGGTGACGTCTTAGAATTGAGCGACACGCCTGCACAGATTCACAGCTTGCCCGAACAACTCAAGCCACTGATAAGCAACGACTGGACTCTGCGGGTAATCTACGGGCCGCATGGCGCGCCGGACTTTTTTACTAACGCAGATATTGAGGCGTTTTTTTCTGCGAGCTGGGAAGTGCACTACAACTCCAGCCGCACCGGTGTGCGCTTAATCGGCCCTAAGCCAACATGGGCGCGGGACAGCGGCGGCGAAGCGGGTATGCACCCGTCTAATATTCACGACAATGCCTACGCCTTTGGGACGGTGGATTTCACTGGCGATATGCCGGTTATTCTCGGCCCGGATGGCCCATCCTTAGGTGGCTTTGTGTGCCCCGCAACGGTGATAAGCGCCGACCTATGGAAGCTCGGTCAGCTGCGCGCCGGTGATAAATTGCGTTTTGTGGCGGTGACGATTGACGATGCCGTCGCGGCCGAGGCCGCGCAGGAAGCTAGTATCAACACCTTGGCAGGTGATATGCCCGACGTGACATCACTCACGGAATTACCATCACCCATCGTTCAGCGCTTGAGCGCTGACGAAGTCGGCGACGAGGTTGTGTATCGGGTTGCTGGCGATCATTTCCTATTGGTTGAATACGGCCCACTAGAGTTAGATATACGCCTGCGTTTCCGCGCTCACGCCCTAATGCAGTATTTGCAGAAGAATCCGGTGGGCGGTGTGCGGGAATTAACTCCCGGTATTCGTTCACTACAGTTGCATTACGATTCCCAGCGTATCTCCTTGGCGGAGTTACTTGCGGTATTGAGCGCGGCGGAACGGCAGCTCGCAAGCCAACTTGAACAATTAAATGTGCCGTCGAGAACCGTTTACCTGCCGCTGAGTTGGGACGACGAAGCCTGTCGCCAAGCCATTGCGAAATATCAGCAATCGGTGCGCGAAAATGCGCCCTGGTGTCCGAGCAACCTTGAATTTATTCGCCGTATAAATGGCTTAGACAGTATTGAGGCAGTGAAAGACATTGTCTTCGATGCCGCGTATTTGGTGATGGGTTTAGGCGATGTGTACTTGGGTGCGCCTGTGGCTACGCCAGTTGATCCGCGCCATCGTTTGGTGACCACAAAATACAATCCGGCGCGAACGTGGACGGCGGAAAACTCGGTGGGTATCGGCGGTTCCTATCTTTGTGTGTATGGCATGGAAGGGCCGGGTGGCTATCAATTTATTGGTAGAACACTGCAAATGTGGAATCGCTACCGGCGCACGGCGGAATTTACCGAACCGTATTTACTGCGCTTCTTCGACCAAATTCGTTTCTACGAAGTGAGCCAAGAAGAATTGCTACAAATTCGTGATGACTTCCCCTTGGGTAAATATTCGCTGCGCATTGAAGAAGGCGAATTTTCCTTGGCGGATTATCAGCAAATGCTGGCTGATAACTCATCTGAAATTACTGCACATACCGAGCAGCGCGAGCAGGCTTTTGCGGAAGAATTAGCACGCTGGCATGCCGATGGCCAATTCCATTACGAGGCGCCTGAAATTGATGACGCCGCCGATGTGGTCAGTTTGCAAGAGGGCGAAATTCCCGTAGATAGTTCTGTCGCTGGCAGCGTGTGGCAACTGCTAGTCAAAGAAGGCGACGTGGTTGAAATGGGACAGCCATTGCTGCTGCTGGAGTCGATGAAGATGGAGATAGCCGTGTTCGCGCCACAGGCGGGACGGGTTAAAAAACAATTATTACGCGAGGGTGCGCGGGTGAGTGCCGGCCAGTCTGTGCTTATTTTGGAGGAGTTGTCATGAATCTTTCACTGACTGAATTACGAGCGGCCTATGCTGCTGGCACTGCTACGCCGCGAGATGTAATGGCGATTATTGGCGAGCGCTGTGAACAATATACGGATCACAATATTTGGATTCATCAGCTTACGGCCACGGAGTTAGAACCCTATTTAAAACGTTTGGAAGCTAGCTCGCCATCTGCCTTGCCCTTATACGGAATTCCTTTCGCCATAAAAGATAATATTGATTTGGCGGGAGTGCCGACAACAGCTGCCTGCGAGGAATTCACTTACACGCCGCAACGCTCTGCATTTGTGGTGAAACACTTGATTGAGGCGGGGGCAATTCCGGTTGGCAAAACCAACCTCGATCAATTTGCGACAGGCTTGGTGGGCACGCGCTCACCCTGGGGCGCATGCAAAAATAGTTATGACCCGAGCATGATTAGCGGCGGCTCCAGCGCGGGGTCGGCGGTGTCGGTGGCGCTGGGCATGGCAACATTCTCATTGGGAACCGATACCGCAGGGTCTGGACGCGTACCGGCCTGCTTTAATAATTTGGTGGGGGTAAAACCCAGTATCGGCTTGCTCTCTGCCAGCGGCATGTTACCCGCTTGTCGGTCTTTAGATTGCATCACCATTTTCGCCCTGCAGTGCGACGACGCCAATGCGATTCTAGCGGTCGCCGAGGGCGAGGATGCCACCGACGCCTATAGTCGCAACAACCCCTTTGCCAACCACGCAAGACATTATGGACAGTGGCAGGGTAGCTTGCGGGTGGGTGTATTGCCCGCCGAGCAGCTCGCCTTTTTTGGGCATGAAGAATACGCACAAAGCTATCAAGCGTCTTTGGCAGCGATCGCCGCGAGCGGCGTGGAATTGGTCGAAGTTGATTTCTCACCGTTTATAGAAGCGGCGCGTTTGCTATATGAAGGCCCTTGGGTGGCCGAGCGTTATATTGCGACTTCGCCGCTTATTCAAAAACGCCCAGAGGCCTTGCTGGATGTTACTCGAACTATTATCAGCGCCGGTGACAAAGGCTCTGCGGTCGATGCTTTTCGGGCGCAGTACCGTTTAAAGACATTGCGCAAAGCGGCAACGGCCGTGCTAGAAAGCGTCGATTGTTTGCTTACCCCCACCGCTTGTCGCCCCTATAGTATCGACGCGGTGAATGCAGACCCAATCACCCTGAACAGTAATTTGGGCTATTACACCAACTACATGAATCTCTTCGATTTAGCCGGTGTGGCGGTCCCAACCGGATTTACCGGTAGCGGTTTCCCCTTTGGCTTAACCTTGGTCGGTGAGGCTTTTACAGATCGGCGGCTATTGTCGGTGGCGAATCGTTTGCAGCAGCTCTTCCAGTTGCCGCTAGGAAAGGGGCAGGGCGACTACCAGCCCTTGGCTTCAGTGCCCGTTAAAGATCAACAAACTATTTTAGTTGCGGTGTGCGGGGCTCATTTAGAAGGGCAGCCGCTAAACTGGCAGTTGACCGAGCGCGGTGCCTATTTGCAATCTAAAACCATGTCGTCGCCTGACTACAAACTTTACGCCCTAGCCGGAGGACCGCCGTTTAGACCTGGGATGGTCGTTGCGCCGGCAGGAGAGGGCTGCGCCCTAGAGGTCGAGGTGTGGGCGGTACCGACCGCTGAGTTTGGTAGCTTTGTTGCCGGTATACCTGCACCCTTGGGTATCGGTAAAGTCACCTTGCAAAACGGCAGTCAGGTAAGTGGCTTTATCTGCGAGGCATCGGGTTTGGCTGGCGCAGAGGATATTAGCCACTTTGGCGGCTGGCGGGGGTATTTCGCCAATAAATAATTATTATTTTAGGGCGCATTAATAGTTGGGTGAGAGGATCTACATTATTAATGCGACCTATAATGCTGAGATCTAAATCGCCATAGCGGTGTCTCGTATTCCTGTTCTAAGCCCGTTTTGTTTTGATCGCCGTTCGCTTCTGAAAATTTAAATGGTGTAGTATCTCTCGTCTAGTTATCGCCTTCAGAGCGCCAATACTACGACGGGGAATAATAATATGAATGGTTTGGATTCGAAATTTGCATATGTAAATGGCACTCGGCTGCATTACTTTGAACAGGGTGCCGGGCCGCTGGTATTGTTGGTTCACGGCTTTCCCGAAATTAGTTATTCATGGCGGCATCAGTTGCCCGCGTTGGCGAAGGCAGGCTATCGCGTCGTAGCCTACGATCAGCGTGGTTATGGCCTGTCGTCTAAATACGCAAACTTAGAAGCCTACCGTATTCATCAACTCGTGGACGATGCCGTTGGCTTGGTGCAGGCCCTCGGTGAAGAGTCGGCTATTATTGTCGGTCACGACTGGGGGGCTGCTGTTGCGTGGTCGGCGGCATGGCTCCGGCCTGATATCTTCAAAGCAGTAGCTGGGTTGTCTGTCCCATTTGGCGGTAGGGGCATTATCCCTTTGCCAGGAAGCCCCTTTGGCGAGTTAGAACCCGATCCACTTCATGAGGCACTTGCAGGGCCTGGCCAAGATTTTTATCAAACCCATTTTGGCAAGATTGATGGCGCAATCGCTGAAATGGAAACTGATGTTCGCGGGTGGCTGCGTGGTGCAGTACTGAGTTTGTCTGGTGACGGACTTCGTCCGACCGGGATGGATTTTGCGGCTATGGACCCGATCGATCTGATTCGCGGCAGTGCTCTATGCATTGCCCATGGAGAGCAGATGAAAGATCGGTTTTTTGATATCCCCTCGTTGCCAAACTGGTTTAATGAGAATGATTTGGACGCCTATACCACAGCCTTTGAGGGCAGTGGGTTTGTCGGTCCGCTCATGTATTACAAAAATCTGAATGCGGACTGGGAAGATTTAGCCTCAATGGGCGATAGCCCTCTGCAGGTTCCTGCTACCCTTATTCTCGGTGATTTAGATATTTGTTACGGCTGGGGTCAAGAAGCGATATCCCGCGCGCCTGAACGGATTCCTAATTACCGCGGTACTCATCTCCTTGGGGGCTGCGGCCATTGGACACAGCAGGAGCGTCCGGAGGATGTGAATCGCTTATTGATTGAGTTTTTTAACTCCCTCTAAAAATTGAGGGGCTAATTTTCAGTAAAGCATACCGAGCACTTAATATGGCTATGTGCTCGGTAGTTGAAGGTTAGTTCTTAGTACTTGCTTTGATCGATTAAGTCTACTTTTGCTCAAGCGGCCAAAGGCCGTTTTCTTCCAGTACGCCGCGCAGGGTAAGCAGCGCATTGTTCATGGCCGGAAAGCCCGCATAGACGCCTATTTGGAAAATGGATTCACTAATTTCCTGCGGCGTGCAGCCGACGTTCAGGGCCGCGTGAATATGGAGTTTCAGCTCATCTTGTTTGCCCGTCGCGCTTAGCGCGGCAATAGCCACTAATTGGCGAGTGGTTTTGGGTAGTACATCCCGCGCATACATATCCCCCACCACAAAACGGGACATCTCCTTGGCCAGATTCTTATCAAAGCTTAGCCATAACTCATAGGGCTTTTCTTCTGTGTAGCCACTGAATAGCGCAGCTGTGGTGTCTTTTATTTTCTTTGTCTTGTCGTCGGGCATGATTTGATTCCTTGCTGGTCTGCTTCTGCACAGATAGTAACAGGCCCAAGCTCATGATAAAGGAACATTCCTAACGTATGGCGGCCTCAATCTAAGTCCAAGAGTTAAAAGCTATCGTAATGATTGAAAAGTACAGTTGGATAGCTTGCCTGCATGGGGCTATAACTATGTCTGACAAAAGAATTATTTATCTCAAGGGAGAGCGCAATGTCGAATAACAAATGTCCAGTGAACCATACAGCTGGTGGTGGCACGACAAATAAGGATTGGTGGCCGAACCAGTTGCCATTAGAGATTTTGCACCAGCAGTCCGCTAAATCTAACCCAATGGGTGAGGATTTTGATTACGCAAAAGAATTTAAGAGCCTCGATTTTGCCGCCTTAAAGGCCGATATTGCGGCCCTGATGACCGATTCCCAAGACTGGTGGCCGGCTGATTTCGGTCACTATGGTCCCTTGTTTATCCGTATGGCATGGCACAGCGCCGGTACCTACCGTATTGCTGATGGCCGCGGTGGTGCTGGTAGCGGCAGTCAGCGCTTTGCGCCCTTAAATAGCTGGCCAGACAACGGCAATCTCGATAAAGCACGCAGATTGCTGTGGCCGGTAAAGCAAAAATACGGCAAGAAAATCTCCTGGGCAGATCTGATGATTCTGACCGGCAACGTCGCGCTAGAAACCATGGGTTTTAAAACCTTTGGCTTTGCCGGCGGCCGCGAAGATATTTGGGAACCTGAGCTGGATATATACTGGGGTGTTGAAGGCAAGTGGTTAGAGGACAAGCGTTACTCCGGTGATCGCGATCTTGAAAATCCGCTGGCAGCGGTGCAGATGGGTTTGATTTATGTGAATCCAGAAGGCCCAAATGGCAAGCCCGATCCCCTAGCGGCAGCGACAGATATTCGCGAAACCTTTGCGCGCATGGCGATGGATGATGAAGAAACCGTTGCCTTGATCGCCGGTGGCCACAGCTTTGGTAAAACCCACGGTGCAGGAGATGACGCGTTAGTTGGTGCAGAGCCAGAGGCGGCGGGTATCGAACAGCAGGGCTTCGGCTGGAAAAGCAGCCACGCCAGCGGTAAGGGCGCCGATGCCATCACCAGCGGCTTGGAAGTGACATGGACAAGTACGCCAACCCAGTGGAGCAATAACTTCTTCGAGAACCTGTTTGGCTATGAATGGGAATTGACCGAAAGCCCAGCGGGCGCGCATCAGTGGCAGCCCAAAGATGGCGCGGGTGCAGGTGCGATTCCAGACGCCTTTGACTCGACTAAGCGCAAAGTGCCGATGATGCTGACCACCGACTTGTCGCTTCGCGTTGACCCTGCTTACGAGAAGATCTCACGGCGTTTTTACGAGAACCCCGATCAGTTTGCCGATGCCTTCGCCAGAGCGTGGTTTAAATTAACTCACCGCGACATGGGGCCGCGTGCGCGCTTCCTTGGGCCGGAAGTCCCAGCCGAAGAGTTGATCTGGCAAGACCCGATTCCAGCGCTAGATCACGCTTTGGTGGATGAGAGTGACATCGCTGGCCTAAAAACAAAGATTGCCGCTGCCGGTTTGTCGGTTGGCGAGCTGGTCTCTACTGCTTGGGCGTCTGCGGCCACCTACCGTGGTTCAGACATGCGCGGCGGCGCAAACGGCGCTCGCATTCGCTTGGCACCGCAAAAGGACTGGGAGGTCAATCAACCTGCGCAGTTGGCTAAGGTTCTCAAAGTGCTTGAAGGAATTCAAAGCGACTTTAATAGCGGCGGCAAAAAAGTCTCACTGGCAGATTTAATTGTGTTGGCCGGTGGGGTCGGCATCGAACAAGCGGCTAAAAATGCGGGGCAGACAGTAAGCGTGCCGTTCACTGCGGGACGTATGGATGCCACTCAGGAGCAAACTGATGTGGACTCTTTTGCCGCTTTGGAGCCGATTGCCGATGGCTTCCGCAACTACGTCAAGGGGCGCTACTCAGTTCCTGCAGAAGCATTGTTAGTAGATCGCGCACAATTGATGACCTTAACAGCACCAGAAATGACGGTACTTGTCGGCGGTATGCGGGTGTTGGGCACCAACGTTGGTGGAACTCAGCACGGCGTGTTTACCAACAAAGTCGGCGCGCTTAGCAATGACTTCTTTGTGAACCTGCTAGACATGGGCACCGAGTGGAAAGCGACTTCGAAAACCGAGGAGGAGTTTGAAGGCCGAGACCGCAAAACAGGTGACGTCAAATGGACGGCAAGCAGAGCAGACCTCGTGTTCGGGTCAAACTCACAGCTGCGTGCAGTGGCAGAAGTCTACGGTAGTTCAGATGCCCAGGGTCGGTTCGTAAATGATTTTGTCGCGGCATGGACGAAGGTCATGAATGCAGATCGCTTTGATCTTGCTTAATTTCAAACCTTAAAAAAATCCCCAGCATGCTGGGGATTTTTTTTTATCTTAATTCTAAAAATAAATTATTATTTATCCTGCAAATATTTCTGCGCCTTTAACAAAAACTTCTCGGACTGATTAAAGCCCGTTTCCATTTTTGATTGCACTGAACAGTCGCTGATCTTATCCCAATGTGAGGCGACCGCATCTGGGGTCTGCTGTTCTGGTGGCAGATAGACGCCTTCTGTTTCAAAAATAGCACTTGTTGCGTAGCCACCTGCGCCGGCGCAGAGAATATTTCTGCTTGGTGCGTCGTCATGGCAAAGTACCAGTGCGCCTGCGGTAACCGCTTCGGGGACCAGCATGGCTAAGACTTCTGCAGGCATAAGGTCTTCGGTCATGCGGGTTGCGGCGGTGGGCGCAAGGGCATTAACGCGGATATTATTTTTCGCGCCTTCAATGCCCAGGGTATTCATAAGGCCGATAACTGCCATTTTGGCTGCGCCGTAGTTGCTTTGGCCAAAGTTGCCGTATAAGCCGCTTGAGGAGGTGGTCATCACAATGCGGCCGTACTCCTGCTGTTTCATGATGTCCCATACCGCTTTGCTGCAGTTGACTGAACCCATGAGATGAACATCCATAACGAGCTTGAAATCGTCTAAGGACATTTTAGAAAAGGTTTTGTCGCGCAAAATACCGGCGTTGTTGATGAGAATATCGACGCGGCCCCATTTGTTGATGGTTTGCTGCACCATGTCTTCTACTTCAGAATAAATCGCGACGTTGGCACCGTGGGAGATGGCTTCGCCGCCGTTCGCTTCAATTTCTGCGACGACGGCTTGCGCTGCGGCGGATGAGGCGCCGGTGCCATCTCGGCTGCCGCCTAAATCATTGATGACGACTATTGCGCCGCGAGCGGCGAGGGCGAGTGCGTGACTGCGGCCTAAGCCATTGCCGGCGCCGGTAACGATGGCGACTTTGCCATCAAAACGAATGCTCATGGGGTTTCCTCGCTGATGTTTTTTTATAAGGCGTGTATCTTAGAGTGTGGGGCAGTATAAATCGATATGGGCGGTGCTGCTCGTGTTTTACTTAGACGCTTCTGAAGGAGAAAGTACATGAATGCTATTGAATCGGTCTCAGATTTTTGTCCCTACTGTGGCGAGGCGATAGAGATATTGGTGGATGCCTCAGGCGGTGATGATGAGTATATCGAAGACTGCGAGGTGTGTTGCCGGCCGATGACGATCGCCTTGTCACTTGATGGCGACGACAGCATCAATATTCGCATATATGCGGAGAATGAGGCGTTTTAGGATTGTTGGATCCTTGTTGCTCGGCTGTTCTTTAGTACTTCTCTTGTTTGTCTTACTTTTTATTCTATTTCGCCAAGTTCGCGCAGGCGTTGGTACATAGGCTGAAGTTGCTGTTCAAACTTTTTCCATTGATCTATGCGGCTGGTGTTAATGGGCGATCTAACCTGGGCTGCGGAGGTGGTTCTCACCGCCCTGGGGTTGTTGTAAAAATGCAGACAGTTTTCTTCCCACGGTAAGTCGAGAAAGTGTAGTAGCGCTTTTACGGTGGCTTCGTAATCGCTGATCAGTGTTTCGTATTCCAGGAAGAACACCTTGTCGGGCAGTGCGCTTTGCCAGTAGCGATACAATTCACTGGCGGCTTGGTAGGTGTCGGCTAATTCTTCTTGATCGTAGGTGAATCGCAGTCCGTCGGCAAAATACTGGCGATAGCATCCCCACAAATTATCCATTGGCGCGCGTCGGCAAAAGATGATTTTTGCGTCGGGGCAGGCAAGGTGAATGAGTCCCAGTGCTTTGTAGTTTTGTAAATTTTTGTCGGTAAAAAATGGTGTGCCGTGTAGTTCACTCGTCATTGATTGGTAGTTGTCACCGATGGTTTTCCAGTCGGCTGGGCTTAAGTCATTGGCCCACAGAGGGAAGGGCTTATCTATTTTCTTTTGCCGCAATACGGCGGATGTGGCGCGCTGCAGAGCGACCAATTCGTCACCGGCGGTGACCATGGAATGGGTCGATATAATTTGTTCTACCAAGGTGGTGCCGCTGCGTGGCAAGCCGCAAATAAAGATTGGGCTGGCGTTTTTAGTCTCTCTTGGCAGTGGTGTTTGCGTTAACAGCTCTTGGCTAAAGTGCTTCGGAATATCGCGGGTTTGTTGTATTTCATCTGCGTGATGATATTCGAGTAAGCCACGTTTTAATTTTGCGCCTTGTTCGATATGGCTAAATTGCTTTTGGGTGTCGCCTTGAAATTCATAAGCGCGGGCTAGGGCGTAGTGAATACGCGCTTTATTGTGAGCCGTGACTGCGGGCTTGCTCACTACCGCTTCCATGCTTTCTAGTTCTTCAGTATCGATGTCGCGCAGTAAATCAGATCTATTCCAATAGGCGTAGCCGTCCAGTGGCGAGAGGCGTACGCAGCGATTAAAGCTGTCTAAGGCCTCGGTCATATTCCCCATTTCTTTGAGTATCACGCCGCGTTGATTCAAGGCACTGGTGTTTGCTGGCGCTAAACGCAAAGCCTTGTCGATAGCTTGCAAAGCCTTGTCGTGTTGGCCTAGCAACCTAAGTGCGGTTGTTTGAAATAGAAGCGTAGTGAGGTCGCGAGGCTTGCTACTTAAATACTGCTCGGTGGCGGTGAGCAGTCCGCTGTAGTCGCCGGCCTCGACGAGCCCTTTAAATAGTAAATGCCAGGCGCGTGTGAGTTGCGGAATTTGAGTGAGTAGTTGCCGGCACAGCACGATGACTACCGGCCATTTTCCGCCATTGCCTAATTGGGTGGCGAAGTTGAGCGCTTGCGCTGCGGGCATTTTATTATTGCCGGACCGGCCGGGAAGGCTAATGGCGACGTCTTTTCGTTCGTGCTTGTCGACAGGTGATTTACTCGAGCCTTTTTTACTTGCCATTGGTGACCATATTTAAGTGGGAATAAATGCAGATATGTTTTCGCGGCTTAGTCTTTTTACGGTTAAAGCGGCACTTGCTAACAGATTGAAGGTTTATTGTAACGGCTGGCTATAGCCGGCGATACCGGCGAATGGGTTTTTTAAAGTCCGCGTCAGATTTCCTGATTAGCGTTTGTCTTTTTGGTAAAAAAATTAATAAAAACAGTGCTTTATGGGTTGCGCGCAGCTCGTCTAAACGGAGGATGGTGTGGCTGGGGTGCATGTGTGAGAATTTTTCACCATGCAGAACCCTTATAAAAACGAGTTGGAAGGAGAGATACAATGAGTCAGGTAGCGCAAGTGCCGCGCCAGCCGCATATTATTGAGGCAGCGGAATTACCCGATCGCTATGCCCGCGGTTGGTACTGTCTCGGTCTGGCGAGCGAGTATACAAGTACGCCGGTCAAACTCAATTATTTTGGTACGCGTTTGGTTGCCTATCGCGGCGACGATGGCGAGATTCATATCCTGGACGGCTACTGTCCACATATGGGTGCCGATCTCAGTGAAGGTTGTGTAGAGGGTAGCTCAATTCGCTGTCCTTTCCACGCTTGGCGCTGGGGTGCAGACGGTGTTTGTGATGATATTCCCTATGCTAAGCGTATTCCGGCGAAAGCGGTTATCCGCTCTTACCCGACTTTAGAAGAAAATCATTTGCTGTTTATGTGGTTTGACCCTGAAGGCAATCCACCGATTGAAGAGCAGCGTCCACCTCGTATCGACGATGTATTTAGCGACGACTGGACGATCTGGCAGATGGATTTGATGACCATCAACACCAATGCCCGCGAATTGATCGACAATATGGCCGATGTTGCGCATTTTGGTCCGATTCATGGTGCACCGATTACCGAGTTCAAAAATATAGTCTATAAACATACTTATCGGCAGGAATTAACCGGTGGCTCCGAGTTGCTGGCAGAAGATGGCGCTCTGAGTTCCGAAGCGACCTACTACGGCCCCGCCTATATGAATACCTATATGACCGGGCAGGCTGGTGGTGTGGACATCGCTTCTCGTTTACTGGTGACGCATGTGCCTATTAACCACAACAGTTTTGACTTGCGGTTCGGTGTGGCAGTGAGAAAAATCGCTGGTATGTCGGAACAGCAAAACGAGGAAATGGCGCGTGAATATGTTCAGCAAAACCGCACGGCATTTTTTCAGGATGTCCATATTTGGCACACTAAAACACGGGTAGATAATCCGGTCTTGTGCGATGGTGATGGCCCAATTACGCGCTTGCGTCAGTGGTATAACCAGTTTTATGTCGATGTTGCCGAGGTTCCGCAAGCGTTCAACGAGAAGCGTGAATACGTTGTGGATTATGCGCTTCGAAATACCTGATTAATTTAGTGTAAAAACGGGAAGCAGTAATGAATGTTCGCAGTTTAGCTTACGTAGTGATTGAATCGACAGAGCCACAGCAATGGCTAGACTACGGTACGAATATATTGGGCTTGATGGTTGCGCCAACAATGCCACAAGACGGCAATGTGTATTTGAAATTGGATACGCGGCCTTATCGCTTTGCGATTGTGAAGTCAGACCAGAATCGCCTAGCTCGCTGTGGCTGGGAGCTGGCAGACGAGGCGGGATTTAATGACGCAAAAGCCGAGCTGGCAGCGGCGGGTGTGGCCTTTGAAGAGGCGTCTGCGGCAGATGCACAGGCGCGTCGTGTTCGTGGCTTGATTCGCTTGCAAGATCCCTCAGGGAATGGTCTTGAGCTATTTTGGGGTGGCGAGCTGGACTACGCTAAGTTTATCTCGCCAAAAGGTATTTCGGGTTTTGAAACTGGCTTTAACGGCGATATGGGGCTTGGCCATGCAGTTCTGCCAGCGGCAAAGCTGAAGGAAACCCACGCGTTTTATAAAGAGCTGTTGGGCTTTGGTGACAGTGACTATATGCATTTTAAATTTTCGCCGGACCCCGATGACCCGGGTCAGGGCTTAAATTTCATGCATGTGAACAACCCCCGCCACCACAGCTTGGCCTTGTATGAAGATCCGGCTAACCCGGTAGGCTGCGTGCATTTAATGTTAGAGGTCACTGAGGTCGATGAGGTGGGTTACTGCCTGGATCGAGTTCAAGAAGCTGAGATACCCATAATATCGACCTTGGGTCGTCACACCAACGACAATATGTTGTCGTTTTATATGGCTACCCCGACTGGCTTTGCCATGGAATTTGGCACCGACGGTTTGCAAATGGACTGGGAGGGATTCACCCCAACGGTCACCAGTCTGCCAAGTTTGTGGGGCCATAAATTTTCTATGCCAGACGCGTAATTCTGCGCGGCTTTTTGCGGCGAGTAGTCGCATCGGTTTAGGTCGTGGTTTGGCTATTTAAAGTTTAATAGTCATCTCGCCATTAAGAATGTGTACAGGAGAAGTGCGATGAGCGTAGCGCAAGCTAAAAGTGACACCAAGGTATTGTCAGTACCAGAGATGATGGCTGCCATAAAAGACATGCAACCGCGTTTGCGGGAGCGGGCGGCGGAAACCAAGGCACTGCGGAAGGTGCCGCAAGCCTCTATCGACGAATTGCAGGAAATTGGCTTTTTCCTAGCCCTGCAGCCAAAGCGCTACGGCGGCTTAGAGCTTTCGCCACAAGATTTCTTCCGTATGCAAATTGCCTTGGCAGAGGGTTGTATGTCGACGGCTTGGGCAAGCGGTATTATCGCCGTTCACGCATTTCAAATTGCCGTTATGGATGACCGTGCTCAGCAAACCATTTGGGGCGACAATGTCCACACACGCGTCTCGTCATCGTATGCGCCAATGGGTAAGGTCACGGTAGTTGATGGTGGCTTTAAGCTCAGCGGGCGCTGGGGTTGGTCGAGCGGTAGTGACCACTGCACGTGGGCTTTGCTTGGCGCCATTATTCCCGGTGACGGCTATCGTACTTTCTTAGTGCCAAAGGGTGACTACGACATTATTGATACCTGGCAGTCTATGGGTTTGGAAGGCACAGGCAGCAATGATATTGCGGTTAATGATGTGTTTGTACCAGATTACATGACCCATAAACAAACTGACGGCTTTGCCTGCACAAATCCGGGCCAAGCGGTGAATACCGCGCCATTATACCAACTGCCTTGGGCGCAAACCTTTATTCGCGTGGTGTGTACGCCGGCGATCGGTGCCTGCAAAGCGGCAGTCGATCTCTATAAGCACGCAGTACTGAATAAGGCGAGCGGCGACCCGACTAAACTGGCGGGCGACACTCAAGTGCAAGAGCGTATTGCCGGTGCATTGAACGGTATAGATGAGATGGAAGCGCTGCTGTTCCGCAATTTCGATGCGATGATGGCGCTGGTGGAAGCGGGTAAACCGGTTCCCGTTGAGGATCGTGTTCGCTATCGCTATCACGCCTCGCTGGTTATTACGAAAAGTATCGACATCATTGACTCATTATTTGAAGTGGCTGGCGGTCAGTCGGTGTTCTTGGGTAGCGAAATCCAGCAGCGCTTTTTGGATGTTCACACTGCCAGGGCGCATGTGGCCAATAACCCAACTAGCTTTGCGCGCAATTTGGGTGGTTTGGGATTGGGCATGGATAACGGTGACTTCTTCGTTTAAACCATCACTGGTTTGAATGAAAGCCCGGCACTGCCGGGTTTTTTTATGTCCAAAATTTGTGCAGCGCTCGTGTTTGAAATCGATAAATCATAAAAACTACACATTTGCTTAGTCGCTGTCTGTTGGATAGAGGTGTAACATAGGGTTTTTTATCACTATTTATTTAAAGGATAGCGCCATTCATGCGAAGAACTAAGATTGTGGCCACGGTCGGACCTGCTTGTGATTCAAGAGAAATGCTCGCAGAAATGATTAGCGCTGGAGTGAATGTCTTTCGCTTAAATTTTTCACATGGCACCGCTGCTGAGCACGCAGACCGCGCGGCCTTGATTCGTGAACTGGCGCTTGAAGCCGGTTGCTATGTTGGTTTATTAGGTGATTTGCAGGGGCCAAAGATTCGTTTGCGCAAGTTGGCTGTCGACCCGATTGAGCTTAAAAAGGGCACCGAACTGATCTTAGATACCGAACTAGCCGATGGCGAGGGAGATGCCGCTCATATTGGGGTAGATTACGAGCCCTTGGCGCGCTCGGTAAGCGCCGGTGATGTTTTGCTATTAGATGATGGTCGTCTGCGTTTAAGCGTGGACAAAGTCGTTGGCGAAAAAGTGTATTGCCGATCTGAAAGCGTGGGTAAATTGCAGTCTCGCAAAGGCATTAACCGCTTAGGTGGCGGCCTGTCGGCTCCCGCCTTAACTGAAAAAGACATGGAAGATATCAAACTCGCCGCGCAAATTGGCCTCGACTTTATTGCCGTGTCCTTCCCCAGCAGCGCCGAAGATATTGAGGATGCGCGAGTTAAATTAGAAGCCGCTGGCTGTTTTGCCCATATCATCGGCAAAATCGAGCGGGCCGAAGCGGTTGCCAGCGACGAGCATCTCGACGCGCTTATTCGTGCTTGTGACGGTGTGATGGTGGCGCGCGGTGATCTTGGTGTGGAGATTGGCGATGCGAGTTTAATCGGCTTGCAGAAGCATATTATCAAGCGTGCGCGGGTGCTTAATCGCCCTGTCATTACGGCGACCCAAATGATGGAGTCGATGGTGAGTAGCCCCGTTCCGACCCGCGCCGAAGTATTTGATGTGGCCAATGCCGTCCTCGATGGCACCGATGCCGTCATGCTATCTGCAGAAACCGCTTCTGGGCTTTATCCAGTTGAAACAGTAAAGGCCATGGCCCGCAACTGCGAAGGCGCTGAACTTTACCCCTCGGCGCGCAAATCCAGCTATCGACTCGAGCGCAAATTTGAGTCTGTCGAAGAAACCTTGGCGATGAGCGCAGTCTATGCCGCCAATCATCAGCTTGGTGTAAAGGCGATCGTCTCAATGACCGAGACGGGCAGAACCGTATTGCTGATGTCGCGGTTGACGTCGGGAATTCCAATCTTTGCCTTTAGCCGCAACCCCACGACCTGCAATCGCGTAAGTCTATATCGCGGTGTCTATGCTATTGCCAGCCCAGCAGCAGGCATAGAAATTGACGATTGCGTAAGTGCAATTAAGGATCGCGGGCATGTGGTAAGTGATGACTTGATTCTAGGGACCACCGGCGATCAAGTGGGTGTCGACGGTCACACAAATACCTTGAAAATAGTGAGGGTGAGCTAAAGCGGTTGTGCCGATTTATGTGTCATTTAAGGCTCCAGTGTTGGAGCCTTTTTTATGTCTACTACACTCCAGTGTCGTGATTGGAAGTCGAGTTTTAGCGATGAAAAGCGTCAAAATTATTACCTGTTTTTTGATTTTATGTTTTGGAATGTCATATTTCCTTGGGTTTACGCCGCTCTTGCTAAGTCTGTTTGTTCTGATCATCAGCCTACTTTGCTATTTTTATTACGCGAAAGATAAGAAGGCCGCGATGACCGGTTCTTGGCGCGTCTCTGAAAATACCCTCCATCTTCTCGCCTTGCTTGGAGGGTGGCCCGGTGCCTTATATGCGCAGCAACGTCTTAGGCACAAAACCCAAAAGACATCGTTTCGAGTTGTGTTTTTTCTAAGCGTGTTAGCAAATTGTAGTGGCGTAGTCTTATTGCATTCGCACGATGGGCAGAAGCTACAGCGCGTAGCGATGAACAGCGTAGATAGTGCGCTTATTCGCTATGTTGATTCAGACAGGGCCAGATTGCCATTATTGTTTATCACAAGACTTCGAACGCGCTAGTGCAATACCTATCAAGCTACCTTTCGTGTAATGAACAGCAAGCTAAATAAGCCCGTGTTTGCTTGCGCTACTGATCGCCTGGGTGCGAGTGCTAACGCCAAGTTTGTGAAAAATATTTTTTAAATGAAATTTGACGGTGTTTTCTGAAACGAAGAGGCTGCGCGCAATATTTTTATTGGTTTCCCCCTTGGCGAGTAGGGACAGGATTTGCATTTCTCGTGACGTTAATGCTTCCGGTAGTTCGGTCTGAGGGCTGGTGATATTGTCGCTTTCCTCACATTGACCCAGTAGATTGGTAATATAGCGATTAAGCGTACTTGACCAACTTCCGTTTAAGCGCGCTTTGAGAAGACTGATTACCTTTGGCCCTTCATCTAAAACACTGCGAATGACGCCGTATTCAGCTGCCAAGGTCAGCGCAATTTTTAGTTCGCTAGAGGATTTTTCTGCATTACCTTCGTTGCTCTCCAAAATGGCATTGAGCAAGTGAAGCTTTATTTCCCGCGCGATTAGATTGTGGTCTTGGGCTCTTTGAATGGCCAGTTTGAGTTTGCTTCGGGTGTCTTGCAGCGGCTTAGTGTGCACTTCTAAACGTATTCTACTTAAGGTCGCGTCTTCTATGGCGTCGGCAAAGCTTAGAAACGAGGGTGTGCTTAATTCTGGTGCCGGGTAGCCCAAGGTTGCGGCTATTGATAAGGCTTGTTGACTATTTTCGGTTAGTAAAGCTCGGCGGACGTTTTCCCATGCGCAGAGACGAACAATCCTCGGCCAGTTTGCGCTGATGGCAATATCTTCCAGTGTGTCTAGTAGCTTTCTGGCTTTGTTTGGCTCCCCTTTGGCGTCGTAAATTCTGATCATAGGCAGGTAAGCCGCTGATACAAAGTCGGGAAGTAGTCCGGTATTTATTTCCTGATGATACTGTTCAAAAACTTCTACCGCGGTGTCGAAGTCATTATTCTCGTAGAGTGGGAATAAGCAGCAGCAGACCGCCGATGTTGCTGCGTAGGACTCTTCAATATTAAGACCTTTGGCTTTTAATATTGAAATACTGCGTTCGTAGGCGTCGTTAATATTGCCCTGTAGGTAGCTGCTGATAATGGTTAGGCCGGTGTTATAGCCGGCTAAAAATGGCGCGCTATCACCGTGGTTGTGATTGCGACCAACCGCAATATGATATCTTGCTGCGGCAAAATTGCCGTAGGCAATGCGGCGGCATGCTTGAATGTTGGCCGCCGCACCCAGTTCGAAGGCCCAGAAACCTCTGGCTTCGTGATTTTCAGTATTGATATCTGCAACGTTGGCAAAGGCGTGGTCAAGATGATCTAGCGCCATTTCAACGACGGCCATTGTTATTTGCCGTTCAATTGCAAATTGCTCGTCTAGCGGTTGCTCGCCAAGTTTTTTAAGCACGTCGAGGTAGGGAAGTACTTTCGATCTGCGCCGCAGAAACGTCAGTGCCCATGTTATTTTAACAATCAGTCTGGGGTGCTGAAAAATATGTGCCAAAGGGATTTTATCGGCCCAGCGCTCTACAGAATGTAAGCAGGCATTGGTGATTTGATCGGTTGCCCAGATGTCCATCGCGGTGGTGGCGAGATTAAAATCTTGGGCTGCCACCGCGTGAAATAAGGCATCTTCATATAGCTGGTGCTCTAAAAACCACGTGGCAGCTTTGCTATGTATTTGACTGCAGCGCGCGGGGTGGCGTTTTCTAACTAGCTCTTGCAAATAGTGCGCAAAAAGTCGGTGGAACTGGAACCAGTAGCGTTCATTGTCGATATTGTTGAGGAAAAGCCCTTGGCGTTCTAGCTGCTCTAGAATGTCCTGGCTATCTTTTCGCCCAGTGATCTCTTCGCATAGTGGTGCGCACAATTTGGGTAGTAGCGAGCAAGTTAGTAAGAATTCCTGCACATCGGATGCTTGCTGCTGTAGTACATTGCTCGCTAGGTATTCTGTGATCTGGAACGGTGTGTAGGACTCTAGATTATTTAGAGACTCTTTCACGCTTCGTTTTGCCAGTGTAAGTCTGAATAGTTGCAGGGCTGCCGCCCAGCCTTCTGATCGACTGTATATGATTGCGAGGTCTTCATCACTTAGGGATAACTGTTGTTCTTTTTGAAAGAATTCCTTTGCCTCCTGGAGAGAAAACTTAATTTCTGCGAAACGAAGCAGCTCTAATCGCTGCTGGACCTGAAGTTCGGTTAGTCCAATTTTTGGCAGCGAACGTGAACCAATAAATACTTTGACAGAGTTGGGTAAATTACTAAGTATATTTCTGAAGAGGTGTTCAATTTCAGGTTCGTCGATGAACTGAAAATCATCGAAGAATAAATGTATATCAGTGCCTATTTCGGCAAGCCGATTATTGAAGCGCTCTGCTCGGCCTTTCGGTAGAGAGTTTTCCTTACGGGTTTTACTGTGTTTTGCCTCTTGGCTTTCTTCAAGGTCGCTTATTATTTTGTCGAGGTGGAGTAACAGCCGATGTAAATCATTGTCGGCCTCATCTAATTTAAGCCACGCAGTCAGTTTTCCCGCGTCTTTGCTGAGATCAAGAATTTGCTTCAGCAGGGTGGTTTTGCCATGTCCCGCTGGTGCTTGAATAACCACGCACTGGATTGCGCCAAGCTCGCTAATTCGGGTCAACAGCTCCTGGCGGAGAACCTGCTTTTGCTCTCCTAGTGGCGCTTGGAACTTGTGATGCGATAGCCCAAGGTCTGAAATATTACTGCTAGTGAGCATAATTATTATCGTTGCTTGCCAAAATTGGCTGAGGACCGATGAGTGTACTTATCGTATAAGCTACTCACCTAGTCTACTTGTTTTATTTTGGCCGTGCACGGTGGCTGTCGCTGGTATTTTTGCTAAGTGAGTTTACAGCTTAACGAGAACTTTGCCGTTGTTTTCGCCGGTGTATAGACTCTGTAGCGCAGTCGAGGCGTGCTCTATCCCCTGATGACTGTGCAGTTTAAATTTTATTGACCCATCTTGTATCCACTGGGCTAAATAGCGCTGCATGGCCGGAAACTCTGCCGCGTGGTCGAGTATGACAAACCCTTCTATTTTTAGTCGTTTCATAATGCTGTTGTGAAACATATACGGTCCAGGAACATTTTCCGCAGAGTTATACATGGAGATAAGACCGCAAATTACCACACGACCATTGTTGTTCATTAGCTTTAGGCAGCTGTCCAAAATACTGCCGCCAACATTTTCAAATTGAATGTCTATGCCATTTGGGCAGGCCTGCCGAAGGGCATCCTCAACGTTGGCGTCGCGGTAGTTTATTGCGGCGTCAAAACCTAATTCTTCGACTAAATACCGGCACTTGGCATCGCTGCCTGCAGTCCCGACGACATGGCATCCGCTAAGCTTGGCGATCTGCCCTGCCAGACAGCCGACAGCGCCAGAGGCGGCGGTGACCACCACTGTTTCACCCGGTCTGGGATGCGCAATATTAAGCAGGCCGTGGTAGGCCGTGGGGCCCGCGATGCTCATTACGCCAAATGCCAGGTCTAGCGGCATGTCTTTTGGTGCGACAAACGCTTGCACCGCGTTGGCGTCCAGTATTGAGTACTCTGCCCATTCTGTCAGTGAGCTTACTAGTTGTCCTTCTTGATATAAGCGGCTGTTGGATTTAACAATCTGGCAAAGCCCAAAGCCTCTCATGCTGTCGCCCAGGCTTATTGGTTCCATATATAGCTCTTCACGCTCGCCCAGCCAAAGGCGGTTGGTTGCATCCATCGACAGTATTAGATTTTTGACAAGCAACTGGCCCTCTTCCAGGGGAGGTAATTCTCGTTGCTGAAGGCTGAAAGTGCTGTCGTTGATGTTCGCTTCTGGGCGATTATCGAAGCGCCAGAACTGGCTGTGCGAAGGGCTGGTCATCATTATTTCCTAATTTCTATTTATATGTTTTTTGTTCAAGTGCCGCCCACGCTTATGTGATCCGTATTGTAGCTAGGCCGCGCAAGCGCTTGATACATCCCTAATTTGTACCTTAAACCGTGGCTTGATTCATCTACCCATGTGGGTAGTGCTAGCTGGGCGCGTTCTTTGCCAATAATAGCCTGATTCTCTTAGTGATCACGCCCACCGCTGAATAAAAATAACTGCTCGTTTGGGTAGTTGGCGCAGGGCTACTCGACGGAGAGAATGCAACACATAAATAGATAAGAAGAGATCTGGCATGGGAAAACTTATCAACATTGATAACGGCGGCACGCTTACTGATATTTGGGTATTGGACGGCGATAACTCGTATCACACCAAGACAATCACTACTCCCTTTGATTTGAGTAAGTGCTTTTTCGAAGGCCTTAAGAAGATTTCAGAGGATATCTATGGTCATGAAGATTTGCGCGCGCTGCTGCAATCTACTGATCACATAAGATACAGCACCACGCAGGGAACCAATGCTCTGGTTGAGCGCAAAGGGCCTTCGCTGGGCTTGCTGCTGAATACTAGCGACAATGACTGGTGCCGTGAAGACGATCATCAAGCGTCTTTATACGCCGATCTTTTGGGCGCTCGAGTGGCAGTGCTCGATACGACGCTCGCTCCTGACGATTATCATACAGCGCTGACTGAGGCGGTAGGGCAGCTTGCGGCTGCTGGCGCGAGTCGAATTGTTGTTGCCTATACGGGCGATGCGTATGTCGAGCAAGAGCGGGCTTTGCACAGGATGATGTTGCGCTCGTTTCCGCGCCATCTGCTGGGCTCGGTGCCGGTATTGTATTCCAATGCCTTGTGTCGGCACGCAAATCCAAATGTTCGTTTATGGACCGCCCTATTCAATGCATTTCTACATCCAGCGATGGAGCGTTTCCTCTACAACACCGAAAGTGAATTGAGTCACTTTCGTACCCGAAATCCCTTGCTTGTATATCGAAATGACGGCTATTCCGGTCGAGTTGCGAAAACAATTGCATTAAAAACATACAGCTCAGGTCCCCGTGGCGGTGCTGAGGGTGCCTTAGCATATAGCAATTATTACGACTACCGGCGTGTGATTACGGTGGATGTCGGTGGTACTACCACTGATATCGGTTTGATCGAAGATGGCAAGATTGTCGATAGTCGCCTCGGTTTAATCGAGGGTGTGCGCTGCAGCGATCCGCTGGCGGAAATTGTCAGTGTCGGCGTTGGCGGTGGCTCAATAATTCGAGCTGAAGGCGGCGAAATTAGAGTTGGCCCCGAGTCGGTGGGTGGAGCGCCTGGACCTGCCTGCTTTGGTATGGGGGGCGATAAAGCAACAATTACCGATGCCTTGCTGGTACTTGGCTTGCTCGACCCCAAAACGTATTTCGGCGGCAAATTGGCGCTTAAGTATGACAAGGCGGAAGCCGCCATTCTTCGTCATGTCGCCGAGCCGTTGTCTCTCAGTCTGGAGCAAGCGTGTACGCAAATGCTAGACGCGTGGGCGGGGAAAATCGCCGATGGCATTCGTGAGTACACCACGATTACCGACGATACCGTATTAATGGCATTTGGTGGTGGTGGGCCGATGGGTGTCGCCGCAGTCGCCAAAAGCGCCGGGATTGCTACGGTGCTAATTCCACGCTTATCGGCGGTATTTAGCGCCCACGGTATCGGCTTTAGCGATATTGCTCATCAGGCAACTGAGGCAGTAAGCGATGTGAGTAGTGGCACGATTGCCGAGGCCTATGAACGACTTAAAGATCGTGTTTTGCGTGATATGAGCACGGAAGGCTACAGCGCAGAGCAGTGCGAGTTAGAGGTGTGGTATGAACTTGCAGGTGAGTGCCATGAGTTAGCGGTGGGTAGCGATGGTGAGCTTGTTTGTGCGGAGGTGCAGGGCGACAACGTGCTTCTCAGCGTGCGCGCAGTCCGACGCATAAGCCACGCGAGACTAGCCCCGAAAGTCCATTTGGAATCCAGTGAGCCGAAGGTGTTTTCTGATCGAGCATTGATTGGTCCGGGCGGTGAGTCTGAGCGCGTACCGGTATTTCGTGTCGAGGATCAAATTGCGGGTGCGGCGGGTATCGGGCCGGTGGTTTTGGAAGAAGCGTTTTGGACCTGCAGCGTACCGCGCGGTTGGGGATTTGAGTTTACCGCAAATCGCGACATTGTATTAAGTGCCACAAGTCACCAAGCGATTTCAGAATAAGGAGAAATAATAATGAAGGTGTTAGCGACGGAATATTTGCGTGTCGATCTTCAAAAAGAGATGTGGGAATGCGATAGGTGCGATCACGTTTTAGGATCGGCAAGAGAGAATTATAAGCGTTTTTTACTCATTTATGATCGTAACCCCCGAGAGGTGCATCACCCATTGCTCGACCCTGAGCGGTATCGGTTTTGTTTTTCTCCGGATCCCGAAGTGTGCGTGATATATGAGTTTTACTGTCCCAATTGCGGCTTGATGATGGACGTTGAATACACCGTCCCCGGCCACGCACCGCTTCACGACTTGGAACTTGATATCGACTCCTTGAAAGAGAAGTGGAGCGGATCTGACTTGCAAGCCAATTCAGCGACTACCGCTGCGTTTCGATCTTAGTTGGAGGCACAATAATGAAACGTATAGCAGTAGACATCGGCGGCACATTTACAGATTGCTTTGTCAGTTGGGGTGAGCAGTTTATACAAACCAAGGCGTTGACTAGCCATCATAATTTGGCGCTGGGTTTTAATGATGCCCTTGATCAGGCTTGTGAAATTTTAACCATAGATCGCCGCCAGTTGTTGCAGTCGGTAGATTCCGTGCGCTATGCGACAACCTTAGGTACCAATGCACTTATCGAACGCAAGGGCCCTAAAGTTGGCGTTTTGATTACAACGGGTTTCGAAAGCACCATTCCTATTTCCCGCGGTCGCGGCTATTGCGATGGCCTTTCAGACGAGCAAGCCAGGGATATGTCCAGGGCCAAGCGTCCAGATCCCCTGGTGCCAATTTCGCGCATACGTTCTGTAAAACAGCGTATGGACTATCGCGGCAAAATATTAATGGATTTGGACGAAGCCGACGTTAGAGAAAAACTCAAACAGTTGGTGGATGCTGGTGTTCAGGCCCTTGTTGTTACCCTCATCAACTCGGTTGAAAACCCTGAGCACGAATTGCGTATTCAGGAAATATTCGAAGAAGAATTTCCGTCGTCGATGCTCGGTGCAATACCCATGGTGTTGTCTCATCAGGTGGTGGGGCGCAAGGGTGAATATGTTCGGAGTTCGTCAGCTATAGTTGACGCGTTTTTGCATTCTACAATGTACTTTGCGATGAGTGCGCTTGAACAAAATCTTCGCGAAAACGGCTACACACGTCCCATGTTGTTAGTACACAACTCGGGGGGCATGGCCCAGTTAAACTCCACCGATGCGCTAAAAACCCTGCACTCCGGTCCTGTGGCGGGAATACACGCAGCAGGCCAATTATCACTACAGGGTGATATTCAAAATATCGTTTGCGGTGATATGGGGGGAACCTCATTTGATATCGGCTTAATTACTGACGGCGGCACTAAACACTACGATTTTAACCCCGTGGTCGACCGGTGGCGGGTGTCGCTACCCATGGTGCATCTAGTGACATTGGGTGCCGGTGGCGGTTCTATTGCAAGTTACGACACGATTTTTAATACCGTGCGTGTCGGTCCTCAAAGTGCCGGCAGCGATCCCGGTCCAGCTTGTTATGACCGAGGTGGAATGAACCCTACCGTTACCGATGCCGATTTACTTTTGGGTTACTTAGATGCGGAGAATTACGCCAAGGGCGCGATCCCATTGAACACTCGTCGCTCCTATCAGGCGCTCGAGGATATATGTGATGAAATGGATATTTCAGAACTTGATGCAGCCCTCCTTATTAAATCAATGGCCGATAGTGAAATGGCTGCCGGTCTCGTTCGAGAGCTAAATGGCGGCGGCTACAAAGCCAGCGAGTTTGTGTTTCTAGCCTACGGTGGCAACGGCCCTTTGCACGCTTGTGGTATTGCCGACAAGGCGGGTATTAAGAAAATTCTCGCGCCGCCATACAGCAGTGTGTTTTCCGCATGCGGCGGCGCGGGTTTAGATCAAATGCATATCCATGAAAAAAATGTGTCGCTGGGTTTTTACAATAAACATACCCGCGCACTTTATTCGGAATACAGTGCATTCAATCGTTTGGTTGAATCTTTGGAAGAGAAGGGGCGCGCTGATTTGCTGCGTCAAGGCTTCCGTGAAGAGGATATTCAGTACTCCCTAGAATTAGACATGCGTTACGGTATTCAAAAGATGGAAGTGAGTATCGAACTTGAAAATCGTCGCTTGAAGAAGCCGCAGGAAGTGTTGGCGGCGATTGAATATATGAACGCAGATTTTGCCAAGCGATATGGCAGCGAAATTGTATCCCCTGAATCGGGAGTATGGGTTTCTACCGTTCGAGTCGTGTCCCGCGTGGATTTAGGTACAGTGAAATTTTCAGACTTGCGGCCACCGACCGAACGGCTATCTCCGCCGGAACCGGTGACCTATCGGGAGTGCTATTTCAATGGTAACTCCGGCCCGATACGCACGCCGATATACGGTCCTGACGCACTGAGTAAAGGTGTTGAAATCTCTGGCCCGGCAATCGTTAACCCAGGAGAAACCACCTACTTGGTAGAACCCGGTTGGCGCTATGTTGCAGCCGCCCAAGGCGCGGTGTGGTTTATTTGCGAAAACGACACGCTCGAGCAGTAATTCAATAATTGACGGCTCCCCAGCATTGGAGTGAGGAAAATAACAATGAGCACAAATTTGGTAAATCCTGATACCGCTGATGATCAAGAATTGGTTGATCGTTTTCTGAGTAAAAATAGGGCCTTCTTGGGTCCCGATCCAGAGATCCAGCGTAATCACCATGTTGCTGCGCGCTCGCTGCATGAAGAGCAAGTGTTAAGTGCGGGGGTGGACAGCCATCTATACGCTGAAATCCGCTCCGGCCTGCGTGCAGCGCTTGACGAAACATTTAAAATTGCGGAAATGACTGTGGCTTCACCCGCTGCGCAATGCGCAGATATGTCTACTGGCTACTTTACCGCGGCAGGTGATCTTTCACTCGCGTCTACTCGTGGTGTGGCCGGGTTTACGGTAAGTCTGCATTATCCCATCCGCTTTATTCGGAAATATTTTGAGGCCGATGACACGGTGGGTATCAATGAGGGCGACGGCTTCTTGCTAAATGATGCTCACTACGGCGGTATTCACAGCCCTGATCAACATCTTTTTATGCCCATTTTTCATGACGGAAAAATTGTTAGCTGGTGTGTTTGCGCCATGCATGAAGGTGAAATTGGCGCACGTGTGCCAGGCGGTATGGGGCCGATGATCGAGTCGCCTTGGGATGAAGGTCTGCGCGGCTCGCCGATTAAAATGGTAGAGAACTACGCCCTAAAAACGGATTTAGTGACGTTTTTTCAGAATAGTTGTCGTGAACCGCAAACCATGTTGGCGGATTTGAAAGCGCGCTTAGCGGCCTGCTGCCGAATGGAGCGCCGAGGCAAAGAGCATATCGCTCGCTACGGCATAGATTCAATTGTTGGATTTTTGCGAAGCAATGTGGAATTTATGCGCGACGAAGGTCGTCGTCGCATTGCGGAATTGCCCGATGGCACTGTGCGCACACAATTCTATATTGACGATACCATGCGCGAGCCCGCGTTATTAAAAGTTATGTATTGCTTCACCGTGAAGGGTGACAAAGTCATCGTTGATTTGCGTGGCAGCTCTCCGGAATTATTTAATCGCCCCATCAATAGTTTGTTGAGTACTCAGGTACTGGGTGTAGCGATAACGCTTGCTCACCATATTTGGCCTGATATGCCGTGTGCACAAGCGATTATTGATTGCTTTGAGTTTATTACTGACCCTGGTTCTATTGCTGATTGCTCAGATCAGGTTCCGGTGGCGCTCTGCATTCAGCCAATGTTCAAGATTATGACGGCTGCAGAATTGGCCTTTGCCAAATTGTATTTCGGTGCACCTAAGAAGTATGGCAAAACCAAAGCGGGCTGGTTTAACCAACCCGCCGCCATTATTTACGGGGGGGTAACTCAGCATCAGGATTCCTGCGGGAATATGTGTGGTGATCTCAATGGTATGGCCGGTGGTGCGAAGTGCGACGAGGATGGTGAACACAGTATTGCACCGTGTTTCGGCGCCAATGTCGATATCGGCGAAAGTGAAGATGCTGAAGAGAAGTTGCCATTCATATACGCGATATCTAAACGAATTTGGCCGGGTAACTGCGGCTTCGGCAAGTTTCGAGGCGGAGCGGCTTATGAATACGGCCTCATGCGTTACGGCGAGCAGCCGTTTGGTTTTCAAACGTTTACTGGTGGCTCTTACTTCCCGTCTACCTTTGGTCTTTATGGCGGCTATGCCTGCCCTACCTACGGTACGGTGAGAGTACGCGGTAAAAATTTGTTTAATGTATTGAAAGAAACACCGGAACTGTTCGAAGCGTCGATGGCAAGCATTATGAATGACCGCTTGATCGAGGGAGCGGAATACAGCAGTCATTCGATGGCAGTTGCATTCGAGTTGTACCCTGAGGGCGAGCTGTTCATGACCAGCCAAGGTGGCGGCGGTGGCTACGGCGACGTGTTAGATCGCGATCCTGAGATGGTTATTAAGGATTTGGAAGAGGGGCTTATCCGCGCAGAGACGGCGAGCGATTTATACGGTGTTGTTTATGACACCGAAACCTACGCCATCGATGAGGCAGAGACCGCGAAGCGCCGCACAGAAATACTCAAGGGTCGACTTGCCCAAGGTATCAGCTGGGATGAATTTATGGCGACACGTGTCAATCCTGAGCCACCACCGGCGGTGCCGTTCTTTGGTCGTTGGAATAACTCCGAAGAGTTGTATTGCGGGCCATTCGGTAAGGCGCTGCCGTCCGAGTTGCCTCCTATCATCATGCCGGACCCAAAGGATGTAGAGATCCAGCAGCTAAAATCGCAGCTTGCGGCGTTGCAAACGCTATCTTAAGGGCTTTCGAAATTGTTGATAGGTGAATAAAAAATGATAGTAGAAAAAAACAAGACAGGTCCGGCAATTTGGCTTAATGCCCATGCTTTCGCAGAGCATGTACTGTGCGGCGGTAGGGCGCTACCGTGGGCTAATAATACCGAGTTCGCCGAAGTATATAAAAAGCTTCAGGGTATCCTCGAAGCTGATCGAATCAGTGTGCCCTTGATGGGGTTTTTAGACAGCTGGATCGATAGGCATCCCCATGTTTTGCAAACAATGGCCGGCAAAAGTCGTGTTCGTTTTGCGATAAAACGATTTCTGACAAACCAGGATTTACGCGCAGATATGCTGGAGTGGATGACAGTGTGTTGCGCGATGGTGGACACGGAGGTGGTGCTAGAGATTCCGTCGAATGCGGCCCTTATTTCGTGGGCGCATGCCCGTGCCAACCCCACCGCGAAAATTGAGCCCTTGTCTGACCTCGATATTGACTCGACCTCAGTGTATCTGGCGGACACCGTGAGACAGCTAAAGCCGTCGGGAATAGCGGGTATCGTTAGCACCTTGTCTGAGTCGGATTTAAATGCCGGTGCCAGCGTTGAGCTTTATAAACCCTTGGCGAATGTCGCTGAAAATTATCACTGGCAATTTGCCTTTCGCAAACCGTTGGTCGGCACACAATTTGATAGCCAGCAATATTATTGCCTGGGTGATGATGCCGGTAGTGACAATACAGATTTGGTATCGCTCTCAGCCGAATTTTGGCAGGAGAGTGAAAGTAAGACGGCAGCGCTAGATAGCAAATGGGCTTACGCAGAGCTACCAGGTTTTGTAGAGCCCGAAGTTGTTCGAACAAAGATCGCCGCACTGCGTCAGCAATAAGAAGGAGAGTCTGATGTCTGTAAAGGAAGGTCAGTGCTTGTGGTCACCCACAGAGGAATTTGTTGCTAGCAGCAATATGACGAGCTTGATGTCCTGGTTGAAACAACAAGGAATTGCGAGCTGTGATGACTATAGTGCGCTTTGGCAGTGGTCGGTGGCGGAGCCAGAAGACTTTTGGGCTGCGCTGTGGCGATATTTTGAGGTGATATCGGATACCCCTTATCAGCAGGTTATGAGCAGCCGTGAAATGCGGCCTGGGGTGACATGGTTTACTGGGAGTAAGGTTAATTTCGCGGAACATATTCTCCGGCATAAAGGGGATCATCCCGCCATATCGGCGATGTCAGAAAGTGATTCGCTCAGCGTGCTTAGCTGGAATGAGTTACATGAGCAGGTGAGGCGGGTCGCTACTGCGCTGCGCTCATTGGGAATTAAACCAGGCGATAAAGTCAGCGCGGTACTACCGAATCGCACAGAAACAGTTGTCGCGATGCTTGCAACGATAAGCGTTGGCGCGGTATGGAGCAATGCGGCGCCTGAGTTCGGAACTCAGGCGATTCTTGACCGGCTTGGGCAAGTTAGCCCAAAGCTGGTCCTTTTTTGCGATGGTTACACCTTTAACGGCAGTCGGTTTGATCGCACACAGGTGCTGTCGGATTTGCTTGCTAAATTACCCTCAGTTGAACAGCTGGTGCGGTTAGATGTGCTCGGCGAATGTCCGGCCTTTAATACCAAACTTCCGGTTCAAACGTGGCCGACGCTGCTGAGTACAGAGGACCCTGGTGTTGAGGGATTTAAATTTGAACGGGTGGGTGCGCAGCATCCCCTTTGGTTTGTTTTTTCCTCAGGTACGACAGGCTTACCGAAAGCCATTGCACACTCCCATACTGGCGTCTTAATCGAAATGTTGAAGTTCATGAGTCTTCATATGAACTTGAAGCCGGGCGACAATAGTTTCTTTTACACAACGACGGGCTGGGTCATGTTTAATCTGCTAGTCGGCATGATGTTGTCGGGAGCAGGAATTATTTTATATGACGGTAGCCCAGTTTACCCCAGTACCGATACCTTGTGGCGTTTGGCCGAAGAAAGTGACGCTACGCACTTTGGGGCTAGTCCCACTTATGTTCAGCTAATGGAGGCCAACCATATTGTTCCCAAGGATCATTTTGCGCTGACAAGATTATCAACAGTATTGGTTGGTGGTTCGCCATCAATGCCATCCACTTTTGATTGGTTTTATCAGAATGTGAAGTCAGATATGTGGGTAACCTCCCAAAGTGGTGGCACTGAGATTGCAAGTGCATTTGTGGCAGCCACACCGACGCAGCCAGTTTATGCTGCGGAAATACAGGCTCGGGCTTTAGGTATGTCGGTAAAGTCTGTCGATGATCATCAGCGTGAATGTATCGATCAAGTGGGTGAGCTAATTTGTGATCTACCATTTCCATCGATGCCTTTATATTTTTTAAATGATGAAGATGGCGAGCGCTATCAAAAGTCCTATTTCGAAGATATAGCCGGTGTTTGGCGGCACGGCGATTTTATAAAAATCAATGAGCGGGGAGGTTGTTATATATATGGCCGTTCTGACGCTACTTTAAATCGCTTTGGCGTTCGTATTGGTACCGCAGAGATTTACCGCACTGTCGAAGCCGTAGCGGGTGTCGCTGACAGTCTTATCGTGTGCGTCGAGACTGAGAATGGTGGTTTTTATATGCCACTGTTTGTGGCTTTGGAACCCGGTGTTGAGCTAGATGATAGCTTGCGCAATACGATTAAGTCAGAGTTGAAAATGCAGTGTTCTCCGCGGCACGTACCCGACGAGATTGTCGTTGTTGCAGAAGTGCCTTACACCCTAACTGGCAAAAAATTAGAAGTGCCGGTCAGGAAGTTACTAAAGGGGGCGAAAGCGGCTGAGGTGGCTAGTGCGGGCTCTATGAAAAATCCAGATAGCTTGAATTTCTATATTGATTTTGCCATAGAAAGGCTAGCTAAGACTGTCTGACTTTGTATTCCGTAAATTTAGATTTCGATACGTAAATTCTAAAACTGCACAAATGGGTAGTGTGAGACATAGCCGCATTTTACATAAACTGAACTTGCTACTCAGAATGTTCAATGCAGGCTAGATTTATTTCATTGAGCGCATGAAATTATAAAAATAAGGATGAGATAAAATATGTCCCCAAAGTATAGAAGGAAATGTCCCCCTTTTGTTATTAGCCTCGTTTCTTTTTCCATTATGATGACGGCAGCCACGTTTGCACAGGCACAGGACGGCATAGATAAAAAGAGCTCGCGAACCCGCAATGCCTTACTAGAAGAGGTGGTGGTTACGGCGCAGCGGCGAGAGGAGAATCTAAATGATGTCCCTATTGCGGTTACTGCGCTGAACGGTGAGCAGCTGGATATCCTAGGCGTAACTGACACCCGTGATCTCAATATCATTGTTCCAGGTTTTTCAGCGTCTGAAGGTGGGTACGGTGCGCCGGTCTATACATTGCGTGGTGTTGGCTTTCCAGATTCAACCTATTTTGCTAGCCCGACAACTGGGGTCTACATCGACGAAGTCAGTATGCCGTACTCCATTATGTCCAAAGGTCCTAATATTGATGTCGAGCGGGTCGAAATTCTGAAAGGCCCGCAGGGCACATTATTTGGCAGAAGCACAACAGGCGGGGCCATAAACTATATTGCTAAAAAGCCGACTGACAATTTAGAGGCGGGTGTGACTGCGTCCTACGGACGATTTGATCGCAAAGATCTAGAAGCCTATGTAAGTGGCCCAGTGTCAGACAATTTGCGATATCGTTTTGCTGGGCGCTATATTTTGCAGGGCGATCCTTGGCAATACAGTAATACAGATCGCAGCCGCGAGCTGGGTGAGCAGGATAAGTTTTCTCTTCGATCCATCTTTGATTGGGATGCGAGCGACGATGTGAATGTGCGGTTGATGTTGGCTGGGTGGCGAGATCGCAGTGATAGCCGTGCCGGACAGCCGGTATATTTTAATGCGCAGAACCCCCAAAGTGATTTGCTGGCATCGGAAAATGTGAAGAATTATCCGTTTATTCCAGATTCTGATGACCCGCGTGCCGCCGAGTTTTGTAAGGGGCATTCCTCCTGTGTAGACGTAAATGGTAAGCCCTACGATTTCACCCAGGATGAAACGTTCTATCAGGCGGCATTGCGTCTTTCCTGGATGTTTACGGAGACCGTCGAAGGTATTTTATTGGTTTCATATAATAATTTTGAAGCAGATGGCAGCGAAATTCCCGCTTCGTCTTATTCCGAACGACATATAGAAACTACGCTTTTCTCTGAAATTGAAAATGTCGACGTTGAGTTCCGATTAACGGGAAGCGCCGAGCTATTCAATGGGCCAGTTACTTGGACTGCCGGTCTGCATGCTACCCCACATGAAACCGGAACGGATTATCGCTTGTTTGGTGCTAGTGATAACAACAGCGTTTTTTATGTTGTTCCCCTTGTCGGCGCCTTACCGGGGCTTGACGATATAAGTCTATTGGGCAGCTATTACATTGGTGATGGGGAAATGGAATACCGTTCTCAATCTGCCTTCGGTAACGTCGAATGGCAATTCACCGACACATTAAAAGTGACCGCTGGAGCCCGTTACACTGATGAGGAACGGGATTTCAACGGCTGCCTAGCAGATGACGCCAAGGATAATAATACTAATGTAAACCTCGTGTTCACGGCATTGTCACTGCAGCGCGCGCTACTTGCATTAACCACTCCAGATGTCACCACACCCGGTGAATGTATTACCCTTACCGAAGATGGCCAGTTTGATCGCTACACAGATAATCTAGAGGAGCACAGCTTGTCTTGGCGTCTCGTTGGGGATTGGACGCCGAATGACAATGTACTGATGTATTTGTCTAGGTCACGGGGCTTTAAATCAGGTTCATTCCCGGTCACAAATACCACCGATCAAGGGCAGTATGTACCCGCCCGCCAAGAGCAGGTTGACGCCTATGAAATTGGAGCTAAATTAAACTTCTTTGATCGTCGTTTGCAGCTTAATACTGCCGCTTTCTATTATGACTATGTCGACAAGCAGCTCTTTTCGCGTATTCAAGATCCGCTATTCGGCTCGCTACCACAGCTACAAAATGCGCCATCGTCCGAAGTTACCGGCTTTGAAATAGATATATCAGGATCACCGTTTGAAGGCCTATACCTTTCTGCCGCAGGTGCGTATATCGAGACCGAGGTTAAGGAGTTTCCGAATGCCTTTAACACCCGAGGCCAGCCGGCAGATTTAACGGGCCGAGAATTTAACTATTCACCGAAGCTGAGTTATACGATTTTAGCGGATTACAGCTTACCAATTGGCAACGAATATGAGGCCGGTGTTGGGGTAGATTACAGCTTTAAAGATGAAACCAATTCTACCTTAGATGGTGACCCGTTCTTTGCACATGACGATTTCGCTATCACAAATGCGCGTTTGCGTTTTGGACGATCAGATGCGAAATGGATGGTGACGCTATACGGCCGAAACGTATTTAACGAGTACGCGACCACGGGGCATGTGCAGGTGGTAAGCGACATCGTAACGCGATACGTCAGCGATCCTCGCACCTACGGCATCACGTTTGATTATAAATACGATTAATTTTCTTTGCCGTGCGAAAAGCGCGGCTTTTTTAATTTCTAGATCATAGTCGATACTTACTAGCGCTTTATTAGGGGGTTTAATGAATCAGGTTCTTGTCGCTGGTGTAGGCATGGTGAAATTTGCCAAGCCCGGAAAGCAAGCGCCCTACAGAAAGATGGCTAGCGAGGCAGTGAGTGATGCATTAAAAGATGCGGGTCTAAATTACTCGGATGTTCAGCAGGCATTTGCCGGCTATATATATGGCGATAGCTGTAGTGGTCAGCGAGCGATCTATGATGTTGGCATGACCGGTATTCCGGTGGTTAATGTCAATAATAATTGCTCCTCGGGCTCTAGCGCGATTTATCTTGCTAGGCAAGCCATTCTAAGTGGTGAAGTGGATTGTGTTCTCGCCCTGGGATTTGAAGAAATGCCCAGCGGGGCAATTGCATCTCAGTGGGATGATAGAGAATCGCCATTTACTATTTTTGACGAAGCCTTAGACAGGCTAGATTACCCAGCCGCCCCGTTGGCCCTCCGTTGTTTTGGCGCTGCTGGCCATAGCTATATGGAACGCTACGGCGCAAAACCTGAGTTGTTCGCGCAGGTAGCGGTGAAAACCCGTAATCATGCGGTGAATAACCCCTATGCCTTATTCAATACGCCGCTTTCGCTTGCCGAGGTGATGAACTCACCGATGCTATATATGAACTATCTCACCCGACTAATGTGCTGTCCGCCAACCTGCGGCGCGGCGGCAGCGATTATATGCAGCGAAGACTTTGCAAAGCATCACGGTATTACCCGAGGTGTCGTCATTGCGGGACAAAGCATGGCTACGGATAAGCTCGACAGCTTTAGCGATCCGATGAACTTGGTGGGTTCGAGTATGACTCGACAGGCAGCAACTAAAGCCTATTCCCAGGCGGGGATTGATGCGGCGGATGTGGATGTCGTTGAGCTTCATGATTGTTTCACTACAAACGAAGTGCTTAGTTACGAAGCCTTGGGGCTGTGTTCTGAGGGAGGGGCGAGTCGTTTCGTAGCCGATGGCGATAATACGTATGGCGGGAAAATTGTTGTAAATCCGTCTGGTGGATTGATGTCTAAGGGACACCCCATTGGAGCAACTGGTTTAGCGCAGTGTTTTGAATTAACAACCCAATTGCGCGGAGAGGCTGGGGCGAGACAAGTTACCGGGGCGAAGGTGGCTTTGCAGCATAATCTTGGTTTAGGCGGGGCGGCGGTGGTTACTGTTTACGCAAAAAGCGTTTGATAGCGTAAAAACATCGATTTGGGTTTCAATAGAAGTCGATGCACGTTTTCTTGCTGTGTATTCAGTATTTCAAGCTACACTGGCGCCGAATAACTAACCCACTAATGCCATCGGGACTTCGTGGCCCCATTTGGTGTGTTCAATTTCGTGGTAGCTACTCGCTTCTAGCAGCGTCTCTTTTACCATGGCTAACATGCTGACCCAAGCGGCTTTACCGTCACCGCTAAAGTCGTCGCCAAGCGCCATCTCTAATGTTTCTAGCATGGCTTGTATAAAAAAATCGTAGTGACGATCACTGACGCCTTGCTCGCTGTAGCGCTGCCCCATGTTGTGGGCGACCACTTTGAGTCCATCCATATTGCCCAATGAATGCACTGTGGTGCAAAGCATATTGATGAGTTTGCGATCTTTGCTATTGTCGGTGCAGTTAAATAGGTTTCGCAAATCGGGTGCCAACTGAAACAGGCGTGCATAGAAGACTTTGGCAAAAGGCTTGCCGATGGACTTCACTGCCTGTAATTGCGATTGAACGATAGCTATTTGCTTGGGTGTCATGGTGCGCCTCATTTTGGTTGTCGGCGGCTGGCGATAGTGGATCGTCGCGTCGAGAAAAATTTAACTCCTTACTTGTTGGACAATTTACTCCGGTGGTGATGTCGTGATTATTCGAAATTACCGAGGTCTGCATACATAGATTGCGTAGTGAATTGCGGTAATTCACTACATCTTTAAGGGGGGGATGCCGCAATAAGGCTGAGACGCGCTATTTGTGAGGCAAATAGCGCTTAACGGCGAGCTTGATAGGGCGCTTATTCTGCGTTTGCGGCACCTAAAAATGCGGGGTTTTCGCCACCACCATGCACGGTTAGGGTTGATCCGCTGATGTATGAGGCAAGATTACTTGCTAGAAATAGGCAGGCGTCACCGATATCTTGGGGTACGGCCATCCTGCCCAGTGGAATCGTGTTACCTACCGCAGCGATCCCAGCCTCGTCGCCGTAATGCAAGTGGGCTTGCTCGGTGCGAATGAGCCCGGCGATGATGGTATTGGTGCGCACCTTGGGTGCCCATTCAACGGCGAGAGAGGTAGATAAGCTGACTAAGCCCGCCTTTGCAGCACCGTAGGCCGCAGTACCTGGCGATGGTCGGACTGCGCTTACCGACGCAATATTGATAATAGCGCCACCGCTGTCTTGGGTTTGCATGACTTTGTTACAGGACTGTGCGAAGTTCAGCGGTGCCAGTAGGTTTAGTCGAATAATGGATTCTGAGAATCTTGGCGACACGGTGGCGGCGTCAGCAGCTGGCGCTCCGCCGGCATTGTTGACGAGCACGTCGATGCGACCGTAGTCGCGGACAATGGTATCGACGAAACTCTGTATAGCATCGGCGTCCCGCACATCCAGTGGCAGAAATACAGCGGTATTGCCATCTGCGGTGGGTAGCTCATCAGGCTCACTGCGGCCGCAGATAATGACGGTAGCACCGTTTTCGAGGAAGCGTTCGCTTATTCCACGGCCAACACCTTTGCCACCGCCAGTCACGATAGCAACTTGGCCCTTAAAGTTTAGTTTGTTCTGCATTCCCACTCCGTCGCACATGTGATTTGATAAGCTTTTTTATAGGCTGTGCCATTCCGCTGGTTGCTTCGGTATAAAACAATTCCAGCTGTTTAAGCTTAGCTAGGCCAATCTGCGTTAAGTTTACCGTATTTTGATCGCGCGGAAATGGAATATACCGGGACGTTAACTTTCTAAGCCAGTATGAAATTGCCGTAATACGTGGCCTGTAGCGTGGTTTGTGACAAGGGTAGTCTGAAGGGACTAATCTGTAATGCTTAAGGCACCTCTGATTAAATGCCACCCGAGTGGGCGCTCTTATTAAATGAGGACGATTTGGGCTGGAATACCCGCGTATTGTTATTTTGAATGCCTAAAGCGATCAGATTTGTTTGATGATAGACCGTTTTTGACAGTATTCTCGCTGGGTCAACATGTATACACTAAACCTTATATACACGGTATTTTGCTTACTTCGGCGCTTAAATAATGAGCACTAGACGTCGCAGTTTGCATGACAAACTGAATAACAATGCGAGATTTCTACATGAGTCAAAGAAAAGCAGTAGTGGCAATTTTAGGTGGCACAGGTGGCTTGGGAACGGGTTTGGCGAGGCGTTGGGCCGAGGCCGGCTACCCAATCATCATCGGTTCACGCACCCAGGAAAAAGCCGAGACTGCGGCGCAGGAATTACGTGAGTTAATGCAAGAGCGCGGAGTAGGGGACGTATCGGTTAGGGCAATGGATAATGTCGCTGCTGCCAATGCGGCAGATATTTCCGCGTTAACTGTGCCCTTTGCTCACCATGCTGACACGCTGCTTAGTGTTAAGGCCGCTTTGCAGGGCAAAATTTTAATTGATGTGACCGTGCCCTTGCTACCGCCAAAGGTTGCCCGTGTGCAGCTACCGGCTGAAGGCTCAGCGGGACAGATTGCCCAGAATATTTTGGGTGAGGGGGTTAGTGTTGTGTCGGCCTTTCAGAATGTGGCGGCAGTGCATTTGCAAGATGGCAAAGGGATGGACTGCGACGTCTTGGTGTGCGGCGATAATAAAGAAGCGCGTGCAAAAGTCATTGAGCTCGTCGAGGCGGCGGGTTTGCGTGGTTTTCACGCCGGTAGCATCGCCAATGCTGCCGCAGTTGAGGCAATGACCTCGCTACTGATCTTTATCAACAAGCAATATAAGTGTCACGCTGGCATTAAATTAACGGGCTTGGACCATTAATCCCACATGACGTCGTCACTGCTTATTCACGCGCTGGCTGGGATCCCAATGGTGGAACCCGGCGATAATCTGGCGGATCTTATTCTCAAGGCCTTGGATGACTCCGAATGGGCGCTAGAGGATGGTGATGTTTTGGTGCTGGCGCAAAAAATTGTGTCTAAAGCGGAAGGCCGTTACGCCTATTTAAACGAAGTAGAGCCGGGGCCTGAGGCGATTGCCTTGGCGGCGCAGTGCGATAAAGATCCGCGTCATATGCAGGTCTTGTTAAATGAATCCCGCGAGGTTATTCGTCGCCGACCAGGGGTGGTGATTGTTGAACATGTACTCGGCTATGTGCACGCCAATGCGGGCATTGATCGCTCCAATATAAGTAGCGATGACGAGAATCCGCGTTTGCTATTGTTGCCCGAAAATCCCGATGGCAGCGCGGCTGCATTGCGTTCGTCGCTATCGGCGAGCACCGGCAAAAACGTCCATATTTTGATCAACGACAGCGCCGGCCGCGCCTGGCGCAATGGCACCATGGGCTTCGCGATTGGTACCGCCGGATTTGAGGCATTGGAAAATCGCGTTGGCGAGCAAGATTTGTATGGCCGACCACTGGAAATTACCGAGGTTGCTGTGGCCGATGAGTTAGCCGCAGCGGCGTCTTTTATGATGGGGCAAGGTGACGAGGCGCTGCCGGTGGTATTGATTCGCGGTGCAACACTGCGCCCATCAGCGCTTGGCTCCGCGTCTTTAATCCGCGACCGAGAGAAGGATATGTTTCGCTAATGGCTGAGGTAAGTCTCCCCGCGGGAACAGCATTTAGCGGCGGCGTATTGGCCTTGAGTGGTGGTGTTGGTGGTGCCAAGCTATGCCGAGGTTTAGCGGCAGTGTTAGCTGCTGAGCAACTGACAATCGTGGCAAATACCGGCGATGATTTTGATTATTGGGATTTGCGCATCTGCCCCGATCTTGACTCGGTGATGTATGCTCTTGCGGATTTAAACGACGAGGAGCGCGGCTGGGGCTTGCGGGACGAGACCTGGCGAACGCTCATTGCCATGCGCAGATTGGGTGGTGATGAATGGTTTCAAATTGGTGACCAGGATTTGGCAACCCATATGCTGAGAACGCAGCTTATGGCTGCCGGCGAAACCTTGTCTACCGCCACGCAACGCATAGCGACGGGCTTGGGGATTTGTCACACGCTCTTGCCGATGACTGAGCAGCCGGTAGCGACCAAGGTGAACACCGCTCAGGGTTGGCTGGATTTTCAGCATTATTTTGTGCGCGATAAATGTGAACCCGAAGTACTCGACCTGCGTTTTGAGGGTGTGGATTCAGCTGAACTAAATCCATTGGTAAGCCAGATGTTGACGGATGCAAGCTTGGCGGCCATTGTAGTTTGCCCGTCGAACCCCTTTGTCAGTATTGATCCGATATTGAGTTTGCCCGATTGCCGGCGTTTGCTAAAGGCGTCGTCGGCGCCCGTTATCGCAGTGTCACCGATTATTGCAGGCCGTGCAGTGAAGGGGCCTGCGGCGAAGATGATGCGGGAATTAGATATGCCAGCTACGGCGCTGGCGGTGGCGGAGTATTACGGTGATTTGCTGGATGGCTTTGTATTGGATGAGGCCGATGCGGAGTACATGGATGACATTGCGGCCATGGGCCTAGCGGTTTGCGTGGCGCCGAGTTTAATGACGGATATGGAGAGCAAGATTTCCTTAGCGAAAGAGGTGTTGGCATTTGCGGCAAGCTTGCGGGCTTGAGGGTTTTCGCGTAACACCGTGGCAAAACACATTCATAGAGATCTTTGCAGGAAGCGGCGTTTTGTTTTCTGGCGGAGGATAAAATAGCAATCGTGCAAAGCTCTCTCATAATAAAAGTGAACGGACAGAAGCGTATAACACTATGTGGGCACTATTGCCGTTAAAAGATTTTGTGCAGGCCAAGCAGCGTCTTGCCGGATGTTTGACCGTATCGGAACGCCGAGGTTTATTTCATGCGATGGTGGAAGACGTCCTGACGGTCTTAGCTGCGCACCCGGGATTTGAGCGTATTGTGGTGGTGTCGGATGATCCCGCTGCGCAATTATTGGCGGAACATTTTGGGATAGAGTGCTGGTCTGAGCGCGGTCTTGGTCACACTGGCTTAAATGGCGTCGTCGCGGCGGCGCTACAGGAAATGGCGACACACACACAGAGCCAATCTAGGGCGAGTGTGGCAATGGTGGTACACGGCGATTTACCGCTGCTGGGTGAGAAGGAGTTGAATTTACTGATTTCCCAGCACTCTGCACTAACAGAGGTTCATCCTTCCGCAGTGAGTATCGCCACGGATAGACATGGTCGCGGCAGTAATATTTTGATGTGTGATCCGGCGCGGGTTCCGGCCCTGTCTTATGGCCGCAACAGCTGCGCAGCGCATCAAGCGTCAGCCATGGCAATGGCGTTGCCCGCACAAGTTATTTCCCTGCCGGGCATTGCTCAGGACATTGATACCCAGGAGGATCTGCAGCGCTTGCTGGCTATGAATGCCTTGTCCGCCGCAGAGCGAACCTTGGCCTATTTATATCAAAATGGCATCGCGCAGAGACTAAAACAACTGGCTAATGGCGCAGCAAATACACCTGTACCCACGTGGAGCGTAGTATGAGCAAAGGGCTAGCCGTGGAACACGCACTTGCGGCAATACTGTCTCACGTAAGCGATGATGGCCTGAGCACCGAACAGGCATTAGCGCTTGCCGACATGACCGAAACCCAGGCGCTGATGACGGCCGCGGCAGGCTTGCGCGATCGCGGTTTTTACAATGGCATCAGCTATTCCCGCAAGGTATTTATTCCGCTCACTTATCTGTGCCGCGATGTTTGTCATTACTGTACCTTTGCGAAAACCCCTAAAAAAATAGAGCAGGCCTATTTGCCGGTCGATGACGTTTTGGCCCAGGTCAAAGTGGCAGAGAGCATGGGCTGCAAGGAAGCGCTATTTACCTTGGGTGAAAAGCCTGAACTTCGCTATAAGGCGGCGCGGGATGCCTTGGCGGCGATGGGCTTTGCCAGCACACTGGAGTATCTCGCTCATGTTGCTGCTCGAGTGGTGGCAGAAACCAATGTACTACCTCACATAAATGCGGGTTGCATGGACGATGCGGAAATCGCGATGCTTCGGCCGGTCTCGGCCTCAATGGGGATCATGCTTGAGTCTGCTTCAAGCCGACTTTGCGAAAAGGGCATGCCGCATTACGGCTCTCCAGATAAAGACCCCGCACTGCGTTTAGAAACGATTGCGCGAGCCGGTAGAGCATCGGTGCCATTCACCTCTGGTATTTTGATTGGTATTGGTGAAACCCGTCGTGAGAGGGTGGAATCTCTCTTGGCACTGCGTGATCTGCATCAGCGCTACGGCCATATTCAAGAAATTATTGTTCAGAATTTTCGCGCTAAACCCAATACCAAAATGGCGACGGCCCCCGAGCCAGATTTAAATGAGTTGCTGTGGACTATCGCGGTAGCGCGTTTGATTTTCGGCGCACACATGAGCATTCAAGCGCCGCCGAACTTGAGCCCGGGGGTATTGCCGCAATTGGTGGCAGCCGGCTTAAACGACTGGGGCGGCGTGTCGCCGCTTACGCCCGATTTTGTCAATCCCGAAGCGCCGTGGCCGCACTTGGAAAACCTGGCGCAAGAAACCGCCGGCGCGGGTAAATTTCTGCACGAGCGTTTGACCATCTACCCATCGTATGTGCGGCAATACACGCGCTGGCTGGATGCCGCGCTGCATACCAAGGTTTTACAATTAAGCGATGGTCAAGGTCTTCCCAAGGAGGATGACTGGGTTGCGGGGCAGGATGTGGCTGCACCAACTGCCGACTTGGCACTGTTGCGATCAGAGTCCGCTTCATTAAAGAACTACGGGCCGGTATCTGCTGATATTGGCCACTTAATTGATCGGGCACTACAGGCAGAAGCGTTAAGCGAAGCTGATATTGTGCGCCTGTTTAGCGCCCGCGGTAGTGATTTTGCTGCGGTGTGTCGCGCGGCGGATCAGCTGCGGCAGCAACGCTGCGGCGAACGAGTGAGTTATGTTGTTACCCGCAATATTAATTACACCAATGTGTGTTATTTCAAATGTCAGTTCTGTGCGTTTTCCAAGGGTAAGCTAAGTGAGAATTTGCGCGGTCGGCCCTATGATTTGTCAGGCGAAGAAATATCGCGACGCGCAATTGAGGCATGGCAGCGCGGTGCCAGTGAAGTGTGTATGCAGGGCGGAATTCATCCCGAATACACTGGCCAAACCTATCTCGATATTGTGGCCACGCTGCGTTCGGCTACACCCGATATGCACATTCATGCTTTCTCGCCCTTAGAGGTGTGGCAGGGAGCTGAAACCCTGGGCCTGGATCTTGAAAATTATTTGCAGAAACTAAAAACAGCTGGCTTACACACTCTGCCGGGTACTGCAGCAGAGGTGTTAGATGACGACGTGCGAGCCGTATTATGTCCAGACAAAATAAACTCTGAGCAATGGCTGACGGTGATGCGCACAGCTCACCAGGTGGGCCTGCGCTCAACGGCAACCATCATGTATGGTCATGTTGATAACTATCAATCGTGGGCGCGGCATTTATTGCGGGTTCGACAAGTGCAGGTCGAAACCGGCGGCTTTACCGAGTTTGTGCCGCTGCCCTTTGTGGCGTCAGAAGCACCGATTTACCTGAAAGGAAAATCACGGCGCGGGCCTAGTTTCCGTGAGGCGGTGCTGATGCACGCCGTCGCGCGACTGGTGTTCAATGGCTTGATCGACAATATTCAAGCTTCGTGGGTGAAGATGGGCGAACAAGGTGTCGAGGCGTTGCTCAATGCCGGGGTCAACGATCTTGGTGGCACCTTGATGAATGAGACTATCACTCGCGCTGCGGGCGCTGTGCACGGCCAGGAAACGGCGCCGGACCAGATGGAGGCGCGTATTCGTCGCGCTAATCGTCAACCGTTTCAGCGCAATACCCTATACGGGCCCGCAGATGAGCAGCAGAGTCAGCGCTCTCGCGTTGCCGCTCCGCTGGATGAGATCGTCAATACACCCGCACATAAATATGAGCGCAGTAAGCTGGCCGCTGACGAGGCTTTGATTGCGGTCGGATAAATTTTGCTGCCAAACATAAAGGAATAAGGAATGGGCATTTATGCATTAACAGGCGGCGCGACTGGCATTGGCGCGGCGATTAAATCGCAACTTCGCGACGCGGGACACAAGGTGATCGTGGTTGACCTCGTTGAGGGTGATGTTTGTGCAGACTTGTCGGAGTTGGCGGGTCGCCAAAAAGCCATCGATGGCATTCGGGCGCTGGCACCAAACGGCCTCGACGGTTTTATTCCCTGTGCCGGTTTGGGGCCATCAGTACGACCTTTTTCACTAATCACAAAAGTAAATTACTTTGCCGCCGTTGCAGTCACTGAAGGTCTTCTCGATTTACTCGTGAAACGCAAAGGCAGTGTAGTGATGATTTCCTCTAATTCGGCTGCCATGGTTGGGCGCGATGATTACGTCGAATTATTGTTAGCTGATAAAGAAGCGCAGGCCTGTGAATTCGTCGACGGCAAAGACGGCCACTCTGCTTACGCGGGTTCAAAGCATGCGCTAAGTTGTTGGCTGCGTCGCAATGCCCCTGACTATGCGCGGCAAGGTGTGCGTATAAACGCTGTGGCGCCGGGCATTATCAATACGCCGCTGAGTGATAAAGTTCTCGCCGATAAAGATCTTGGCCAAGTGATGAAAGATTTTGGTGACAGTGTACCGATAGGTTCAATTGGTAAGCCTGAACAAATCGCCGATGTGGTGTGCTTTATCTTGAGCAGCAAAGCCAGCTTTATGGCGGGATCGATTGTCTTTGTCGACGGCGGTCACGACGCCATGTTGCGCCCAGATCAGTTCTAGCAAATGTGCTAGCACCAGCCCGCTTGCCAGCGGGCGGTGTTTTTTAAATCCCGCCAGTCAATTTCAAATTCTCGCTTGGTCATGATGGCTTCCATCAGGCAGTGAATCACCTGGCCATCCTCATCAAATTCGACTTCTCGAATCAAAAAGTGCTTTTCTTTGCGCTCGGGCTTAAGCGCAGTCCATTTACTGTTGAGGAGCTTTTTGGGATTTAAGGGAGTCATGAGTAGTCGTTGTGTGTAGCTTGTTATATAGATTTGCGATTGCTCAGTGTACGTTGAACTCAGCGTTCTAGATGAACGTAGACATAGCTGCGTAATTTTCCGTGCATAAATGCTTCACTTGGAAATGCCTTGGGATACGCTGATAATACTGCCTCGCGAGCTGTGTTGGTAATCGCGATGTCGGAGTTGTCATGTCGCTAGTTTATCCACTTATACCCATTATTTTGCCGATTATATTGTGCGCCGCTATCGGCGTATTTTGGGTGCGTTTACGTCAGCCTTTTGATCATGACTTTGTGCGGGTGCTGGTACTGAGTGTGGGAACACCTGCGCTGATCGTGGGTACGCTGGGAAAAACAGAGATTAGCGCTGCGCAACTCCAGCACGTCTTGTATGCCAGTATGTGCATGCTAGGTTTTAGCGCTTTGTTTGCTGCGCTGTCCTGCTTGATCTTGCGCGTTGATTTGCGCAGTTTTCTGGTGCCCTTGGTGTTTGGCAATTTTGGCAATATGGGCTTGCCGCTGTGTCTTTTTGCCTTTGGTGAAGAGGGGCTGGCAATTGGTTTGGGGATATTTTTGATCACCACCATCGTCCACTTCTCATTGGGGGCAGCGATATTAAGTGGCAAGGCGATGGCCAAAGGCGTGCTTGGTTCGCCGATCATATACGCGGGTGTGATTGCCTGCGTGCTAATTTTAAATCACTGGAGCTTGCCGCTCGCGTTGCAAAATACTTTGAGTCTCTTGGGTGGGCTTGCCATTCCACTGATGCTAATTACCTTGGGTGTGTCCCTGGGTTCGCTGAAATTGCAGGCGGCCGGAAAGTCGATTGGTCTGGGTGTGCTCCGCTTAGTTGTTGGGCTCGCCGGCGGGTTCGCTGCCGTGTATTTTTTGAATCTCGAAGGTATGGAGCGCAAGGTACTGTTACTGCAGTCCGCTACGCCGGTGGCGGTATTCAATTATTTACTGGCAATGCAATATAAGCGTGAAGCCGATGTGGTGGCGGGAATGGTGGTGAGCTCAACCCTGATCAGCTTTGTTAGTATTCCGGTGTTGTTGTATTTTCTGGGTGTTTAGGTGAGCTAGCAAGGCAGCGATGGACTTCGCTGCCTGTGGGTTCTCGCATTAGCGCACAATGATTTTCTTTTTAGCTCGGACAATTTCAGATTCTAGTCTTTGGTATATCGCCTTGACGTCTATGTCGCCGCCAACCGCTGCGCGACTTGATATTTGGGTGACAGGGAATATCGCCTCGTCTTTAAAGGGCACCTCTAGGGCGCGACTGCGACCTAATCTGTCGATATAAATGACCCATTTGAGACTGTGTTCCTTGCGCAGATAGTCGCCCATGACGATGCCCATTGCCTGCAGCAGGCGGGTTTGATCGCCGGTGACGATTTTGCGGTCCAGCAGGGTTTGTATCAGGCGAAGGTCATTGTCGCGGCTTTCGCCGAAACTGCGCCCGAGTTCAATGCGGCTGAGGTCATTTAGCTGCGTGCGGCTATCCTCCATATATTTTTCATCTAAGGGCGTCATGGGGTCAGTGCGCCAAGGATCGGCTATACTCAGCGGCGCCAAAATAAGCAGAAGCACTAGGGCTGGGAAACGCATTGGATTTTCTCCTGTCTCAAGTCGGCAAAACGTTGGTTTTCTATGACGTTTGATTACAATTAACGCAATTTGTTTCGCAAAAGTGGCTAAGCCTAACCGGTTTACAGTGATTTGTCCCTTGAGCTGTGTGGCACTGGCCAGTACCATTAGCGGCTTGCACCAAATTTGGAGATAGCGGCATGATTTCGGGTAGTGTAGTTGCCCTGGTAACCCCGATGCACAGCGATGGCAGTATTGACTGGCAAGCGTTGTCGCGTCTTATCGAATGGCATATAGAGCAGGGTACAGATGGTATTGTCGCAGTGGGTACCACTGGTGAGTCTGCGACCCTTGCAATGGATGAGCATAAAATGGTCATCAAGGCCTGTGTTGATCAAGTTGCTGGCCGCATTAAGGTTGTGGCGGGTACCGGTGCCAATTCGACTGCCGAAGCGATAGAGCTGACTAAAGTCGCCCGTGAAGTAGGCGCAGACGCGTGCCTACTGGTGACGCCATACTATAACAAGCCTACCCAAGAGGGTTTGTATCGCCACTATATGGCGATTGCCGATGCGGTGGATATTCCCCAAATTTTATACAATGTGCCGGGTCGTACAGCCTGTGACATGTTGAATTCAACGACGATTCGCCTGTCAGAGCACCGCAATATTATCGCGATCAAAGACGCCACCGGTGACGTGGCGCGCGGTAAAGAATTGATTGATGCGGTCGGCGATAAGCTGGACGTGCTGTCTGGCGATGACGCCACAGCCGCAGAACTGATGTTGTTAGGCGGCAAAGGTAATATTTCGGTGACCGCCAATATTGCCCCTGCAGCGGTAAAAGCGGTATGTGTGGCGGCGATGTCTGGTGATAAGGCAGCGACTATTGAGGCGGATGCACCATTGAGAATATTGCACGAGCGTCTTTTTGTTGAAGCTAACCCCATCCCTGTGAAATGGGCTTTGTTAGCCATGGGGATGATGGAAGATGGCATTCGTTTGCCCTTGACGGTATTAAGTGAAGCGGCACAACCACGCGTTAGTGAAGCGCTAACGCAAGCGGGATTATTAGACTAGATGAGCACTTTTATGCGCAGCACCAGTTTTCGATTAACGGTAGTGGGTCTGGGGCTGGCAATGTTGTCGGGCTGCTTTGGCGGCGATGGGATGTTTCGCGATCGCGGACATGATTATCGTCGTGCAAAATTAAGCGCGCCAATTGAGTTGCCGCCGGGAGTGCGTTCCGACACCCTTGATGACCAATATGTGGTGCCGGGAATACAAAACCACAAGCCCCTCGAAGGCGAGTTTGAGGTTTTGCGACCGGAGCCTCTCGCAAAGAACGTGGGGACTGCCGAGGTTAAAATTCAGACCTTGGAAGACCGCAGCTGGATATTACTAGATGGCGACCCGAACCAAGTATGGCCGCGTATGCGGGTTTTCCTTGGCCGTGCAGGTTTAGAAATTGCAAAAGCGGACGGTGAGGCTGCCATTATTGAAACCCAGTGGCGCGATCCCAATGGTGATGGCGCCAGCCGCGAGCGTTTTCGCTTCCGCCTGGAAGAGGGTGTACAGCAGGGAACCAGCGAAATACACGTGTTGGTCCAAATAAACGGCAATGAGCAGTGGCCGGCAAAGTCGGATAGCTCTGAGCGTCAATCACAGATGGTACGAGTGGTAGCCCAGTATTTAGCTGACCAAGAGACAGCTGGGTCGGTGTCAATTTTGGCGCAGCGCAAAGATGGTCAGGGTAAAATATTTATAGAAGGTGGCGAGGGTGGCCCGGATAGTCGCCACTTGCGTTTAGAGCTTCCTGTTGACCGTGCATGGGCTGCGTTAGGGCTTGCGCTGGTGAAAGCCGGATTTGAAATTGAAGACGAGCGTCGCGAAGTTAATAAATATTGGCTTACTTACGTTGATCCAGAGGCTGAGCAGCCGGGTTGGTTTGCGCGTACTTTTGGTGCTCGCCGTAATGGTTTGAGCCGCTATGTGGTTGAAATGCAGGAAGTCGGCCCAGAAAAAGCTCGTATTTACTTAAATTACCAAAAGGGGCGTCGTCTCCGAGAAGCAGAGCGTGAAAGATTGCTTACTCGCATTATGGGGTATTTGTATTAGTGCGCTTTGCATCGCTGGGTAGCGGCAGTAAAGGTAACGCTACCCTGCTCGAAACCGATCAAAGCTGTGTGCTGATTGACTGCGGATTTACCATAAAGGAAACCGAGCGGCGCATGGCGCGTCTGGGGCGGTCGCCGACGGACCTGGCGGCAATCTTGGTTACCCATGAACACAGCGATCACATCAAAGGTGTGCTGCCACTCGCTCGAAAGTATAAGTTGCCGGTGTATTGTAGTCATGGCACCGGTGAATACGGCCAGCTTCGGCTTTCACATCACTGGCAACATTTAGCGCTGGGAACGGAAGTGGATATTGGCGGTATTGCTGTGACGCCAGTCGCTGTTCCCCATGATGCCCGTGAGCCCTGTCAATTTGTGTTCAGATACCGAAAAAAAACATTTGGGCTGCTCACGGATTTAGGTAGTATTACGCCCTTCGTTCGGGAGCACTACCGGCGCTGCGATGCCCTGCTTTTAGAATGCAATCACGATGTCACCATGTTGGCCAATGGTCCTTATCCGTACTCACTAAAACAGCGGGTGGGCGGCGATTGGGGGCATTTGAATAATCAGCAGGCGGCTAGCTTGTTGGCTGAAGCAGACGTGGAGCATCTCCAGCACGTGGTGATGGCCCATTTAAGTGAACAGAACAATACCCCCGCCTTGGCGAGGGCAGCGATAGAACCGATGTTGGCAAACAGTGACGCGCTGCTGTCTGCTGATCAAGAGGCTGGTTTTGACTGGCTTGAAATAGCGTGAATTTATTGTGCTAATGAGGCAAACCATGGAAAAACGCGAAGAGTTGTATTCCGGCAAGGCAAAATCAGTCTACAAAACTGATGACCCTGACCGTTATATCCTCAATTTCAGAAACGATACCTCGGCCTTTGACGGTTTGCGGGTAGAGCAGCTGGATCGCAAAGGTATGGTGAACAACAAGTTCAATGCCTTCATTATGCAGGCACTGCAAGCGGCGGGTATTCCCACCCATTTTGAAAAGCTGCTGTCAGACAACGATGCCTTAGTGAAAAAGCTCGATATGTTACCCATCGAGTGTGTGGTGCGTAATATCGCTGCCGGTTCGATCGTTAAGCGGTTGGGCGTGGAAGAGGGTAAGGAGTTAAATCCGCCTACCTTTGAAATGTTCCTTAAAAACGACGCCCTGCATGACCCGATGATCAACGAGTATCACATTCGGTCTTTCGGTTGGGCAAACGATGCGCAGCTAGACCGGATGAAGGAACTGACCTTTAAAGTGAACGACGTGCTGAAGAGCATGTTCGCTAATGCCGGAATGCTTCTGGTGGATTACAAGCTGGAGTTTGGCGTATTCAGCGACGGACAAATTCATCTCGGTGATGAGTTCTCACCAGATGGCTGCCGTTTGTGGGATGCCGATACCCGCGAGAAGCTGGATAAAGACCGCTTCCGTCAAGGTTTGGGCAACGTTGTTGAGTCATACGAAATTGTTGGTCGCCGTTTAGGAATTGATTTCGACGCCTAATTTAAACATAGCGAGTTGTAGGATGATTGTCATAAATGGGCTTTATCCTACTCTCCGCTAAACACCCTCTTCTCAAGATCTAAGTTTACATGACGAGATTAGTCCACAAACATCGCTTATCGCTGCTGGCAGTATTATTACTGTGCCTTAGCTGGTCGGTGTGGTTGCAGGGGAATCACGTCCATGTTGCGGAACACTCAGCGATTGATGCCTGTGTGGTCTGCCACTACAACGCGGCAAGCTTGCCGTCCACGGCGAGCAGTCCCGATATTATCCACACGGCAGCCGTGTTTTCGGATACGGTGTCGCTTGTCGTATTTGTACTCCTTGTCACATTGCGCCCACCTGCGCGCGCCCCACCTGCAAAACTCATCGTTTAAATCTCTGGAAGTGTCGAATTTATTGAATGCGTACAGCGAGGCTTAGCTCCTTGTTTACTGTGCGCGCGATTATTTTATGGGCGCGTGCTAGTTGCTAGCAGCGCGTGAGTTCGATGTTTCCTGAATAGCATGTTGATTCGGTAGTCGCGTGACTGCCGATTGCGATGACTTGATACGCAGGATGTTTTCTGATGAAAAAATATATTCTATCTTCGCTGGTAGCAGTAAGTGCTGCGCCGGTGATGGCCGCAAATGAAAATCGTATGGAGCATGTGTTGGTGACTATGCCAATACATAAAAAGGAAGCGCAAACCGCCTTACCAGTAACCGTTTTAGATGGCGCCGAGTTGCGACGCCGAGCAGCGGCAACGATTGGTGAGACCTTAAATAATTCGCCGGGCTTGAGTAGCGCAAGTTTTGGTCCTGCGGTAGGGCAACCGGTTATTCGCGGTCAGCAAGGGCCGCGAGTACAGGTTCTACAAAACGGCATGCAAGCCTTAGACGTTTCTACCAATAGTGCAGATCACGCTGTGTCAGTAGAGCCTATTTTGGCAGACAGTATTGAGATACTGCGCGGGCCGGCGACAATGCTTTACGGCGGCGGTGCAATTGGCGGCGTGATTAATGTGGTAGACGGGCGTATTCCTGCTAAGCCGGTAGACGGTGTTGAGGGAGTCGCAGAGCTGCGTAGTAGCAGTGTGAATGACGGCCGCAGTGGCGTTTTTAGAGTGGATGCGGGCGACGGTCAGTGGGTTGTGCACCTCGGCGCGTTGTACCGAGATTGGTCTGACCCAGACATTCCGGGCTTGGCGATAAATCCCCGTAATGTTGACGACGTCGACGAGAGCACTGACGGTAGTATAGGCAATGCCAGCGGGCGAACCCGCCGCCTAACCCTGGGTAGCAGCTATCACTTCGACAGTGGCTACTGGGGTTTAAGTTATTCCGAACTGAGTAATCAATACGGTATTCCCTCCGGCGTTCATAATCATGATGAGCACGAGGAAGATCATGATGACGAAGACCATGATCATGAAGAGCATGATGAAGAGCACGGCGAAGCGGGTGTTAGCCTCGTTATTGAGCAAACGCGCTGGGACATGGCGGGTGATTTCCATTTCGACGGTCCCATAGACCTCATGCGTTGGCGTCTAAGCTACAGCGATTACCAGCATCAGGAAGTTGAACCCAGTGGTGAGGTGGGCACCACATTTAGCAAAGAGGCCTGGGCTGGTCGCGTCGAGGTGTCCCATGCGCCGTGGGGACAATGGCATGGTGTATGGGGCTTGCAGTGGCAAGATGCCGATTTTTCGGCCTTGGGCGAAGAGTCATTTGTGCCTGAAAACACCACGCGATCTGTCGGTCTGTTCTGGCTGGAGGATTACCACGCCAAGAATTGGTCGCTGGAAGCTGGACTGCGTGCAGATGTTGATCGTTTAGAGATATCGCAAGCGATTGCTGATGATCAGCAGGACACGAGTTTTAGTGCGTCATTAGCGGGTATCTACGATATTGATGAAGTGTGGACGCTGTCGCTTTCGCTATCAGAGTCACAGCGCGCTCCGAACGCGGAGGAACGCTTCTCTAATATCGGCAATACCTTGGAACAATATGTTGTTCACGGTGCAACGGGTGCTATTGAAGTTGGTGACGTAAACCTATCAACTGAAAAATCACGTAATGCCGATTTTAGTGTGCGAGCAGATTTTGGTGGTTTAAGCGGGAAGTTGACTGCGTTTCACAATGAATTTGCAGACTATATCTACCTTGATAATACCGGTACCGAGAGCGATGACGTGGAAATTCTGCAATATCGCCAGCAGGATGCGACATTTACCGGGCTCGAATACGAGTTTAGTTATACTCTGTCAGCAACCAGCACAGAGCAGCAATATGTGGTGACATTATTTGGCGATCGCGTGAGTGCTGAACTAGATAGCGGCCAAAATGTGCCGCGTTTGCCACCGGGGCACGATGGTTTGAGCCTGGCGTGGTTATGGCAGCAGTGGCGGGCTGATGTGAGCTATGTACACGCCCATGCGCAGAATAAAGCAGGTGTAAATGAGGCGGTCACCGCTGCATATAATCGCTTGGACGCCAGTATTTCGAGGGAGTTAAACGTGGCGGGAAATGACTACACGATTATGCTTTCTGGGCACAATTTGGGTGATGAAGAGATCCGCAGCAGTGCATCTTTTATTCGCGATTATGCGCCTGAGGCGGGAAGAAATATCGAACTTGCACTGCGAGTTAAATTTTAGTTTTTTAAAAAGTACGTTAATTTCAAGTAAAAAAAGCCGCTAAGATAGAATTCTCAGGGGCTTTTTTTTTCGCTTGTTTCAGTGATAATTGTAAATCTCCAGATAAGTTCACTAATTGTAATTAAGTCGTAGTTCTCCCCTGCCGGGGAACAATCAGTAGACAGCTCGTGTCAGATCACCTGAATACGGAAGTAAGCGGTATGGATTAACGTTTGTTACTGTTCTAATGGGTTTAACGGAGTAAAGCACCATGAATAGAGATCAGGCTGAAGGCCGGTGGCGTGAATTTACCGCGAAAGTGAAGCAGGAATGGGGCGATCTGACGGATGATGAAGTATTGCAAGCCGAAGGCAATATTGACGCGATCGCAGCTAAAATTCAGCAGAAATACGGTGACTCAAAACAATCCGTAGCAAAAAAGCTGAATCAATTAATGGAGAATTTTGAAAAATGAAAAAATTATTGGAAAATTTGAAATCTACGCAAACCAGCAAGTTGTTAGTCGCATTTTTCTTGTTGTCGACTACCGTTTTTGCCATCAGTGCATGCGAACAAAAAGGCCCTGCTGAGAAGGCTGGTGAGCAGATTGACCAAAGTATGGATAGCGCTAAAGATTCATACAACGAGGGTGTTGAAGAAGTAAAGGACGAAATAGACGATCATAGCTAACCCTGGCATGATGTAAATAGATCCGTATTTGGGTCGTCTTATCTTTAAGTGCCTGGAAAGCCAGTTGGAATGACACTAGTCTTAGTGTTTATTTCAGCTGGCTTTTTTATGGGCTAATTTATTGCCAGGCAATACAATGTCGCCACTGTTGTTAATTTCTTGAGGCACGGTGTGCAATCTAATTCCGCCCGTTTAGATCGATTTCTCAGCGTCCGTCTAGGGATTAAGCGAGGGGATGTTCGCCTGCTTCTCGCGCAAAAGAGAATTGAAGTGGACGGTGTTTTTGCCACTGACATCAGTCAGCTTGTTGGAAAGTTTTCTCGTATTTGTTTGGACGGCGAAGTGCTGACTAGCAGACAAGCGCGCTATTTGATGATGAACAAGCCGGCAGGTGTGGTGAGTGCGACCAAAGACGATAAGCATAAAACAGTTGTCGATTTACTTTCGTCAGGTGAGGGCGCGGGCTTACATATTCCAGGTCGTTTAGATTTTAATACCACTGGTTTGTTGCTATTAACTGATGATGGGCGGTGGTCGCGGCAATTGAGTTTACCCGAATGCAATATCGGCAAAGTATATACAGCGCTATTGGCACAGCCATTAGATGACTCGTATATAACTGCATTTGCCGCAGGTATGTACTTCTCCTATGAAGATGTAACTACCCGACCGGTGAGGTTAGAAATAATATCCGATTACGTCGCAAGACTTCGGCTCGTCGAAGGGCGCTACCATCAAATAAAGCGAATGTTTGGGCGCTTCCAGAACGAGGTCTTAGCATTGCATCGCGACGCGATTGGGTCTGTCGTTTTAGATTCCGGTTTAGCGCCTGGCCAGTATCGCGATTTGACGCAAGACGAGGTCCTGGCCTTGGCGTGTTAGTGGAATGTTTAATTGCGATAGTCGCAAGGCGCTATTTTTGCGCATCTTAATTTATACTTCGTCGCTGAAATAATGATAACTCGCCAATTTGGAGCGATAGCCGTATATGGCTGATTTACCCATTCAATCTGTGATTGCCGATATTCGCTCAGTATTGGCGACCGGCAATGAACTCGTTTTAGAGGCGCCACCCGGCGCGGGTAAAACAACCTGCGTACCATTGGCCGTGCTGGCGGAACCGTGGCTTGAAGGGCAGCGTATAGTGATGTTGGAGCCCCGCCGGATAGCGGCGAAATCCGCTGCGGAGCGTATGGCCGAGCTGCTGGGTGAGCGCACCGGACAGACCGTAGGCTACCGAATGCGAATGGAAACGGTAGTCGGTCCGACGACTCGCATCGAAGTCGTGACCGAGGGCGTTCTCACTCGCATGTTGCAGGACGACCCGTCGCTAGATGGTATTGGCTTATTAATTTTTGATGAGTTTCACGAGCGAAGTTTAGATGCCGACCTCGGCTTGGCACTTACATTGGAAAGCCGAAAATTATTTGCTGATCTCCGCACAACACCGTTAAAGCTATTGGTCATGTCGGCGACCCTGGACGGTGATCGAGTATCTGATTTATTGAACGGCGCGGCCATCGTGCGCAGCCTCGGTCGTCAGTTCCCCGTCGCATTACGTTACGGTGACGCTTATAGCCCGCAACAAGATCTAATAAGCCGTGTGTGCGCTACCGTTCGCCAAGCGCTGGACGAAAACACCGGGAGTATTTTAGTGTTTTTGCCAGGGCAAGCAGAGATCCGTCGCTGTCTTAGTCGCCTTACTGAGGATCACTTTGGGGTGTCTGTGGTGTTAGCTCCGCTGTACGGTGATTTAAGTCTTGCTGATCAGCGTCGCGCAATCGCGCCGGCAGAAGAGGGTTGTCGCAAAGTGGTGCTGGCGACGAGTATTGCTGAAAGCAGTTTAACAATCGATGGTATTACGGTTGTGATCGACTGTGGTTTGTCGCGGGTGCCGGCGTTTGATCCACGCACGGGAATGAATCGTTTGGATACTCGCCGTGTTTCGCGTGCCTCGGCTGAGCAACGCGCTGGTCGTGCGGGGCGTTTAAGCGAAGGGGTGTGTTATCGGCTGTGGAGCGAATCGCAAAATAATGAATTACTGTCTTATAGCGAACCAGAGATAGCACAAGCGGACTTGGCTAGTCTGTGTTTGCAATTGCATCGCTGGGGAATGAGTGATCCAAGCGAATTGCAATGGATGGACACGCCGCCGAGCGCGGCATTTCAGCAGGCGACAGATTTACTGCAAAAACTAGGTGCTTTGACGACAGAGTCCGGGGCACGCTCAATTAGTTCGCATGGTGAGTTAATGGCCAGTTTACCGCTTCATCCGCGTTTGGCACATATGCTTTTAACGGGACGGGAACTCGGTCACACAGCGCTCGCGTGTCAACTGGCAGCCTTGCTGAGTGATCGCGATTTTGGCCCCAGAGGCGCTGCCGATATTCAACTGCGACTGGATATATTGAACGGTGATATGGCGATTGATCGGCAATCTAAATCGCTAGTTAGTCGGTTGCAAAGACAGCAGCAACAGTATTTAAAAATATTGTCGCGTGTTCAGACGAGGCTAAGCCCTGTTCCGGAGACTGCGGTAGACGCCGGTTTGTTATTAGCCTTCGCGTATCCAGATCGTATCGCTAAGCAGCGGCGTGAGCGGGGCTGTGATTATGTATTAAGTAACGGTCGAGCGGCGGTGTTGCAGGAGTCTGACGGTTTGCGCGCTGCCGCTTATATTGTTGTCGCGTCTCTGGGTGGGAAAGCCGGAAGTCGCGACGATACCATTTACCTGGCGGCGTCTCTGCCGGTATCTCATTTTGATGGAGCGCTAGCGGAATTAGTCGACGTCAATTGCACCGCCGAGTGGAGTGAGGCTAAAGCGCGATTTGTCGCAGAGCGTCGGCGCTCAGTGGGATCAATTGTTCTACATACCGAAACACTTGCGAAGGTACCTGAGGACGAAAAGCGTAGAGCCTTACTGGCCTTTGTGCGCAGACGTGGTCTGGCGATATTTGAATGGCCGGAGCCAGTATTGCAGTGGCGTGCACGGATTAGCTTGCTAAGACAGTTCGCGTGCCAGCCGGGCAAGTGGCCAGATGTGAGTGATGAGGGTTTGCTTGAAAGTTTAGAAGACTGGCTGTCCCCCTATTTGATCGGTGTGAATACACTGCAAGATTTCAAGCGTTTGGATCTGGCAAAAATAATGACGGGCTTGATAGATTGGCCACAGCAGCAGGCCCTAAAAACGTTAGCACCCGAATCTTTCACGGTGCCATCCGGTTCTGCAAAGAAAATTGATTACTGCCAGTCGCCGCCAGTATTGGCAGTGAAATTACAGGAAATGTTCGGTTGCCAAGACACGCCGCGTGTTGCCGAGGGGCGGCAGGCTCTGGTAGTTCATTTACTCTCTCCCGCGCGTCGACCTCTACAGGTCACTCAGGATCTTGCTGGATTTTGGCGGGGAAGCTATCACGATGTAAAAAAGGAAATGAAGGGGCGTTACCCCAAGCACCCTTGGCCGGATGATCCGACCACCGCAGTTGCGACTGCACGTTTAAAACCTAAGCCCGCTGCGAAATAATAATGTGTAAATTTAGCGCATAAAAAAGCCCCGCAAGCTTGCGCTGCGAGGCTTGAATATTAGCTTGTTGTTTAGAAGCGAACAGCTGCGCCAATTAGCACGCCATCTGAATCGATGTCTCCGCCGCCATCAAACTCAACGCTTTCGTCAAAGATGCTTGCGTAAATTTCAACCTGCTCGCTCGGGAAGAAGCTCGCATCAAGGCTAATGCCGTCGCTTGATGTGTCGCCAACGTCTGCGATGCTTGCGCTCAAGCCCAAACCAAACATATTGTTGAAGTAGTAGGTGCCTCCTACAGAGATTTGGTAGCCACTGTCATCGTCAGTGTCGATATAGCCTATCGCCACGTCATAACCAACTGAAGCGCCTTGGTTCAATGCATTTACGCCGTGAAGGCTAACGTCGAGGTAATCTACGTCGGCATTGTCATCATCTTCGGTGCTGTAGCTTACAACGACATCAGTAGTGTCGTTTATATAGGTGCCCACACCGACGCGAATGGTATCTACGTCTGATGCGCCTGTGTCTACCGTTGCCCAATCAGCTTCGATGATCAGGTTGCTGCCAGTGACAAAGCGGCCGCCGATACTGGTGCTCTCTATGTCGTCAGCGCCGGGAAAGTCTGGCTCAACACTAAGAAAAGAAAAATCAACGAAAGAAGATTTGTCGAGGAAGCTGGCCTCTGCCAGTGGTCCTTTGCTTGTGTCAACTTTATCAAAGTGGAATTCACCACCAACGCCAAATCCATCGTAGTCGGTGCTGCCGATTTCGCCACTGGTGTAAACTGCGCCCACTTCAAATTGGTAGTCTGCATAGGCTTGACCGGTTGCCGCTAAGGCGATGGCGCTTGCTAATAGTAGTTTTTTCATTTTGTTCACTCCCCGTAAGAACTGATCACCACGATAAAGATCGTCTGTGACACAGTCGTTTCCTTTGTGTGATATTTTTATATTTCCATAGTGATGCACCGAGATAACGCGATTGCTTTATTTTGGTGCGATCGAGACCGAGATTAACACAGTATTTTCAGGGGAGGGAGTAGCGGAAGGCCGGTATTATTGCCACAAAGTGGTGCCGAAAGACGGCTTATCGCTGTTGTCCGTAGTCTGCGTATTGAGCCAATACCTCCGCCATTTCCTGTTCGCTTAGCAATGTGGGGCCGCCGTGTTGTAGGCTGAAATAATAGTTTGCTGCTAACTCTTCAACTTCTTTTGCCAAGGTTAGGGCTGTAGTCGGATCGCTGCCATAGGCGATTTGACCGTGGTTTGCCAATAGGCAGGCTTTGCGCTGTTTAAGGGCATGACTCACCCGTTCCGATAACGCCTGACTGCCGTATAGTGCGTAAGGCGCACACGGTATGGATGACCCTCCCGCGACCGCAATCATGTAGTGGAAAGCTGGTATCTCTTTGCGTTGGCAGGCTAATACGGTGGCGTAGCGAGAGTGGCAGTGCACAATACCACCTGCCTCGGGGTGATCTAGGTATATTTGCCAGTGCATCCGCCATTCGCTGGACGGTCTTAGTTGGCCGTCGGTGATCTCCCCGTCCGGTTTGATATAAACCAGATCGGCTGGGCGAGCATCCCCTGCAATTTGGCCGGTGGCGGATATCAGCATGCCGCCATCAGCCGTTTTTACAGACGCATTGCCGCTGGCGCCGGGACTGAGCTCGGCTCTGCTTAGCCCGTGAAGCGCGCTAACGAGCTGAGCGCGCTGTTGCTCCCATTCCACTACGCCGCATCTCTCAGTGCCTGGATCCGCTTTTCTAGCGGCGGGTGAGAGCTAAACAGGGCAGCTAGATCGGTTTTCTTTTGGCTGCTAATGGCGAGAGCGGTCATTTCACCGGGCATGTCGTTGGGCAGCCCCTGTTGCGCTTGTAAACTTTGCAGAGCCGCAATCATATCATTGCGACTGGCTAGGCTGGCGCCTGCGGCATCCGCACGAAATTCTCGCCAGCGCGAAAACCACATTACGATGGTTGAGGCGAGAATCCCTAAGACCATTTCGGCAAAAAACGTCGTGACATAATACCCAATGCCGTAGCCGCGTTCAGTTTTAAATACCGCGCGGTCAACCGTGTGCCCGATAATGCGTGCGAAAAACATCACAAAAGTGTTTACCACGCCTTGTATTAAAGTGAGGGTAATCATATCGCCATTGGCAACGTGACCAATTTCGTGCGCGAGTACGGCGCGTACTTCGTTGGGCTTCATTTGTCGCAGTAAGCCTTCTGACACCGCGACCAAGGCCGAATTTTTGTTCCATCCTGTAGCGAATGCGTTGGCTTGGGGGGAGGGGAATATCCCGACTTCGGGCATGCCGATACCCGCCTTTTGAGCGAGCTCCGCCACGGTTTCTAAAAGCCAGCGCTCGTTGCTATTGCTTGCCTGGGTAATAATCTGAGTGCGGGTCGAGCGTTTCGCGATCCATTTGGAGATCAGCAAAGATATCAGCGAGCCGGCCATGCCGAAAACGGCGCAAAAGATCAGCAGAGAGCCCAAATTCAGGTCAACACCGTTTTGCGCCAAGATACTTTCAACCCCGAGTAAACTCAGGGTAATACTGGCGACCAGTACAACGGCCAAGTTTGTGGCCAAAAACAGAAAGATACGCATCATGGGAAATAATTCCGGTAAGTGGATACTGCCTATTAGATGGAGGTTTGTGCGCCTGGTTTCAAGTTACTGACTACGATTTTCGTCGCTATCCTCAGCAAATATGATGTCGTCGGCTGCTTCGTCTATATGGTCCGGCGTGTTTTCGTCAATTTGCTCATCGTCGGCCAGTAAATCGTCGACTTGGCTCATGATAGCCGGGCCGGCCTCCACTTTAGGATTTGCCGTTTCATCCGTTTCACATTCGAGGGGGTGGGCGCGCAGTTCAATATTTTTGCTGCTTTGTTCAAATACCACGTTGATGGCCTCATCGCGGTGAACCGTTCTGTACAGTACGCGCTTGTCGCGGCCATCAACCCACTCCAATTGTTTGTTTAGGTAGTGTCCGTGCTGATTCTGAATAACAAATACAGTAGCCATTATTGCCTTACATCATGTTGAAATTGTGTAACAAGAGGGTAATTTTAAACTGTTTGGAGCGGGGCTTGAATACGTTCCTCGTCTTCAAACTTTAGGGTCGTCGAGTAGTATATCTTTGGCGTCATTGATCTGGCTGGCTAGGAAGTCGTTGCCTCCGCGGTCAGGATGAATTTTTTGCATGAGCTTGCGATGCGCAGCAATTATGTCGTCTTTGCTTGCGTCAGCTTTCAGGCCAAGTATTGATAAGGCTTGAGCTCGGTTCATTGCACTGTTTGATTTTGGCTTTGATTGTCCCTGACTATTTTCATCTTGCTGTTTGCTAGTCCCGATTTTGTTGTAGGCGTATTTCAATGCTAGCTGCCGTATAAACGGCAGCGCGCCGCCGATAAGACCGGCAATCCAGGGTACTCGACCGGTTAGTGATAATAGCACTAATGCTGCTGCGCTAAGGCCAATGACTAAGGTAACGTAATAGGCGCGCCGCTCCTTGGCGGGTTTACTTTGCACTAGTTTTACAAAACGATATAGGCCGTACAAAACCACGGCGGCAAAGAGCAGACGAATTATCATGTTTATCCTTAAGTCGAAGCGGCACGTTATTTTGCATGCCATCGCAATTTTTAGCTGTGCTAAAGTATAAGGCCTCGAGCGTCATATACCCACAGTTGTGACGACTGTGTTTACCTTCTAATAACGGATTTGTAGATGGCTTCTGGTTTTTCACCCGCGCAACGCTTTGTATTATTTCAATCTTTATATCAGGCCAGTCAGTCCGGTGAGAATAACTGGGATCAGGTCGTTGCTTTGTTGAGTAAGGGGCAGCAAGCGGCCCAGCGCGCAAAGCTCGACAGCGTGGCGGCGCAGTTCGCCGACGGTCAGCGGGTGATGTTGGAGGAGTTGCGGGAAGGCGGTGTCTTTCTGGAGTGGGAACTGCAATTTTTGCAGTTGGGTTTGGCCGTGGGGAATCTCGCCAAAATGTATTTGCGCCTTGCGGAGCACTACCGGCTAATGGCGGAATTTCAGCTGAGTGTAAAGCGCCACACGCGGTGGCCGTTGGTATTAGTGATTGCGGTTGCGGTGATATTGCCGGCTTGGGCTATGAGTGCAGGAGTCACTGCCGGGCCATACGCGGGGATCGCTATGGTTGCTGGCGTGTTGCCACTGTTATTGGGCTTTGCTTTTTTGAGGATAGCGCCTCGTGTGCCGTTTTTGGCGCGTGGTATGACGTCACTTTGCTATCGTTTGCCTGGCTTGGGAAGGGCTTTGGCGCAATACCAGAGTTACCACTATATGAATCACCTTGCTGATTGTATTGCTGCCGGTTTCAGCTTGCCACAGTCTTTGAAGCAGTCTGCGCGGCGATTACCCGAGTCGCCGATCAATAGACGATTTCATAAATTAGCAGCAGAAGTGGAAGCCGGTGAACAGTTTTCTGCCGCGCTGTTACGAAGTGATATTTTGAACGGGGTGGAACTGCCGTCGGTATCTAAACTGGGGGAGGCTAAACAAGTGCCAGCCCAATTAGGGCTGGCGATACATCGGGTTTGCGAGGAACAACTGACTTTCTGGTCGGGCTATTTGCCCTGGTTACTACTGGGTTTGCTGCCGTATATTGTCTTGCTTAATGCATTGTTTCTCGGCCGCTGAGCTGTTCCAGCTCTTTCACATAGTGGCGGCGATCTGACAATTCGCTTTCAATGGCGAAACGTTCAGTGTTGCTTTGCCATTCGGCGTTCTTCAATAATTCCCACAATTTGCGGCTACATAGGTTTTTAACATTCATATCATTACTTTGCTTGTTCATCTTCTTCTCCTTACTTTGCGCTCTCTGCGCCTTCTTCCATCATCACTTTAGTTTTGCATCGGTTTGCTTACCGTTCACTACTATCTATGCTGTCCGTGACAGCCTTATGACAACGCCATTTTTTTGTCTGTTTCGTCGAAATTTATTGACCCATATTGGTGCGATGTCAAAAACATGGTCACTGTGGGTCATCAAAACAGCGCTTTTCCAGACCTAAGACTTAGGTGTGCTGGATGAAAGCGTCCTATTTTGAGCAACTGATCTAGATAATGGGTGCTAATACTGTATGTACTGGCAACCGTGCTACGCGGGGTTTTGCGGGTAAAGCTGGCCCAAATGCGGATACTATCAATTGCTTAAATCGACTGCTTATTTACCTTGAATAATTTTTGTGTTTCGTCAAGGTTAATGCTCAGACACCTTTAAGCTAGCAAAGTTCGAGCCAGTGTGTAAATAGGTTTTTGCGCGGTTTTGAAAAAATAGTTTGGGGTGAGCATGCTAGGCAGGGTGCCTAGCATGCTCAATCTACCTAAAAGCTAAGATGAACTCGCCAGAAAAAGTCGGCTTCCAAGGAGTCTAGCTCACTGCTGTTGATTACGTCATCGTGGACGGGCAGTGCGGCAACAAACTCGGTGAATAGATACTCACTGAACTCGATTCTTAATTTTACCCCCGCGTCGGCAATACTTTGGGTGTCGCCGAGCTCACTATTGGTATTGTTAAACCAGCTCGCGCCATATTCCGCGAACACAGAAGGCGAGATTTTGTACTCGTTCCATGTAAACGTTTTTTCCAGGCTGGCGTTGATGTAGTAACCCTCGTCGCCGATTAATACACCTGGCAGGTAGGCGCTTAAGGTATTCATACCGCCTAAAACAAATTGCTGTTGTTGCGGCACTTGTTCGTCGGTAAATTGACCATTTGCAGAGAAGGAGAGCAAAGTGTCCTCCGCTACGCGCATTAAATAGCGAGCACTTGGCTGCAGTGCAATGAACTCTGCGGTTCTGGCTGATGGGACAACATCCGGAGCGGCAACGCCAGGGTTTTGCGCCATAAAGGCAGCTTGATATTCGGCGTAGTTGTCTAGTGTGCCGCCATCGCCATAACCCGCTAAGAAGTTGAGGCCTACATTGAGTTGCGCCGCTGCTATTTCTTCAGTCTGGTAGCGTACTTTTTGGTATTTAAGTCCGATATCGACAACTTGATAGGTTTCTTCCAGTAGCTTGCCATTGGCTCCCGCCTGCTGAATGGTGGAGTCGGTATGTGACAGCCTTTCGGTGAGGGAGATACGTGATTCAAGGTCGCTGAATAGTATTTGTTCGCCGTGGAAGGCAGCTTGTAAAATCTCGGCATCTAGGCTCACTGTCGTCATCACCGTTGTGGTGCTGCAGCCGAGCAAGCCAAGGAGACACAAGCCTTGTTGTTGAACTTGCGCGAATTTAGGGTCGCGGCTGTATTCAACGTAGGATAAATCAACGCCGTAAAGTCCGCTGGTAAAGGGGCGGTCGATACTAAGGCTAAATTGATCTAAGTTTTCACCGTCGCGGGATTCGCCCAAATCGGTAAATGCGGTCTGGTAGGCAACTGATAGTTCAGTACCACCTTCAAAGCGGTGTTTTATACCTGCTAAGCCAAAGTAGCGTCCTAAGAAGCGACTACCTTTGTTGTTGGCCTCAAGAATGTAGTCAGTGCTATCGTAGTTTTCGACGGCAGTTTTGGTCATTACCAAGGCGACAGCGTCGTTGCCAGCTTCTTGGTAACTCATGCTGTATTGGTAGCCGCCGCGTTCCGCTTTAAGATTAGCCAGAATGCGCGCGCGATCAAACTCGGAGATACTCAGGTCTGTATCGCCGACCAGTTCTTCGAAAAACGGTTTGATATCAGCGTCGACAAGAATATCGGCAAGCGTCAGTTGCTCTACAAATACGACAACGCCGTCGCCTTCCCGAGCATAGCGGATTCTGACAAGCAAATGACCGCTTTGGTAATAGCGTTTGGTGAGGTTGATAATTCCTTCGGCAGGTGTTTTTGCGCTGCCTAAAAGATCTTGTACATCAGCGTCGGCAAGGTAGCGATTACCTAAAACCCGAACATTGGTGCCGTTGATGACACTAGAAATGGCGGTGTTTGATACTGCGCTGTAGGCACTGACTTGTGCCGGTGTCGCAAGTTGTGGCGGTATTACTGGGGGCAAATCGATTGCCATGTGAAGCTCTCCCTATATAGTAAGTTTCCATAGGCCCGCCACTAGGCGGGCCATTGAAGTTGTTATTGCTCTGTTTCGATAATTGACAATTCGACGCGGCGATTCTCTGCGCGCCCTGCATCACTAGCATTGTCTGCGATTGGTTTACTAGCACCGTAACCTTTAGCGCTTAAGCGGCTGCTGGCAACGCCATGTTCGCTCAGGTATTGCTTAACTGACTGAGCGCGGTTTTGAGCTAGGTTTTGGTTGTAGCTGTCGCTACCCTTGCCATCGGTGTGACCTGCGATTTCGATTTTCTCCGCCTTTGACTGCTGAATAACGACTGCGGCTTCATCTAAAATTGTAGTTGCGTTAGCGGTCAGTACGGCGCTGTTAAACTCAAAGAATACGCCGTCTAATCGCAGTGGGGCAGCCTCGCTGAGGTGGCAACCGTTGGCGAGAACCGCGTTACCTAAGGGTGTGTCTTGGCACTCGTCTTTGTCATCACAAACACCATCGGCATCTTGGTCTGCGCAGCTAGAGGCGGCACTCGCACGACTGGCCATGAGATCGCGATCTAGCAGTGCAACGAGCGCCGGTTGATCGAATGGACCATTGTTCGGGCCACCGGTGAGGCCGCCATTATTACCGCCGCCGCCAAGTGCATCGTTTACAATGCCATTGCCGTCGCTGGTATTGGTGTCGTTGTTGGTTAGGGCATCCTCTAGGCTGCCGCCGGTAAGATCGGCCAGCGCACCGTCAAGGGGATCGGTGATTGGGGCAGCCATCTCTAGAACTGGCTCAGTGACCGGCGCAAGCGCGTCAAGCAAGGTGTCGCCAATTTCATTGTCGACAACTTCTGTAAGAGGGTCTAAGCCACTATCAAGGCTATCGATAACGGGTTCTATAGCGTCGCCAACTAGCTCAGTAATAGGTTGTAGCGGCGATATTTCATCACCGTTGCCGTCACTGCCACCGAGTAGGTCATTTACAATGCCGTCGCCATCGGACGTGTTGTCATCATTATTTGTTAGTGCGTCTTCAATGCTACCGCCGGTGACGTCGGCAAGAATCCCATCAACTGGATCGGTAATCGGTTCTGCGGCATCAAGCAAAGGATCGACAGCTGGGCTCAGTGCATCTAACAAGGCCTCGCCAACTTGATCGTCAATAGCGTCGGTGACTGGGTCAAGTGCAGCATCTACTGCGGAAATTAAGCTATCAATGGAGTCGCCAAGCGGGCCAGTAATGGGCTCAAGGGCCGAGCTTTCTCCTACTTCGGTGCCGCTGTCAGTGTTAACATCGCCGCCGCCGAGCAAGTCGTTTACCAAGCCATTACCGTCTGCGGTATTTTCGTCATCGTTAGTAAGTGCGTCTTCAATGCTACCGCCGGTCAAGTCTTCGATAATGCCGTCTACCGGATTAGTAACAGGCTCTAGTCCAGCAAGTACGGGTTCTGTTACGGGGCTTAGTTGTTCTAGCACGGGCTCTAGAACTTGATCGTCAATAACATCGGTAAGAGGGTCTAAGCCGGTATCAATTGCGTCAATCAAGTCTGAAAGACCGTCGCCTAGCGATGCAGTGATTGGTCCTAAAGGAGATATTTCATCGCCATTGCCATTGCCATCGCCGGCGCTTGATTCATTTGAGCCGCCGAGTAAATCGTTGACAATGCCGTCGCCGTCAGCGGTGTTGTCATCAGAATTTGTTAGGGCGTCTTCGATACTGCCGCCGGTGACGTCCGCTAAGAGTCCGTCTACTGGGTCGGTAACGGGTTCTAGGGTGTCAAGCAGGGGTTCCGTGACCGGAGCTAGCGCGTCTAATAGAGTTTCACCGATTTGGTCGTCGACGGCGTCTGTGATGGGGTCTAAGCCCAGGTCTACTGTGCTAACTAAATCGTCTAGCGATTCACCGAGCGGCCCAGTAATAGGGGCCAGAATCGAAGTTTCACCCGCCTCGTTGCCGCTTTCGGTATTAGCCGATCCTCCGCCGAGTAAGTCATTGACGGCGCCATTGCCGTCGGTGGCATTGTCATCAGTATTGCTAAGTGCGTCTTCAATACTACCGCCAGTGAGGTCGGCAAGTAGGCCATCTACGGGGTCGGTGACAGGCTCAACGGCCGCCAGCAGTGGATCGGTTGCGGGTGTTAAAGCGTCTAGGATAGGCTCTAATAGTTGGTCGTCAACGACGTCTGTCAGTGGATCTAGGCCGAGATCTATAGCAGTGATAAGAGGATCGAGTGATGCGCCTAAGCTCGCACTAATTGAGCCTAAGGGGGATAATTCACCCGCTTCGGTGCCGCTGCCAGGTACTTGGGGGCCGCCGAGTAAGTCGTTGACAATGCCGTCGCCGTCGGCGGTGTTTTTGTCGAGATTACTTAGTGCGTCACTTACGCTGCCGCCGGTTAGATCGGCAACGATACCGTCAATTGGGTCAGTAATTGGTTGCAGCGCGCCCAGCAGTGGGTCGGTTAATGGCGAGAGTGCGTCGAGTACCGGTAGGCCCAGTTGATCGTCGATGGGATCTGTTAACGGGTCAAGCGCCATATCGACAGTATCGATTAAAGGTGCCAATGAGTCGCCGAGAGGTTTGGTGATCGGTGCGAGAATTGATTTGCCATTGGCAGCGCCTTGTGCGCTTTTAGGGGCTAATAGTGCCCCCAAATTTACAATTCTGGTAAGTTCTTGCGCGTTGGCAGAGGGGCTAAGTGTTAAGCCGGTGCTACTTGCTGCGGTTAATATGATTACAGACGCTAAAGTTGATGGCGATCGTAAATTCATCATATTTTTCATCCTGAATAGTTAAAAATTGCAATTGCTAAGCTGCAAGACGCGATTATTCGCCGAGTCCTTTGACGCTAGAGTTGTGTGGCTGCGATTATAGGTATGCTCATGGCTCAATATAAGCACATATTGTGTTAATAATGTGCTGTTACGGCTAGCTGCTTTTGTGACTGGAGTCACAGCTTCATCTGAAAGACGGGTGTTTGGGTGCTGCGCATGAAAATCTAACGCCAGGTTTTAGCGTCAAGATGTTTGGTGCAGAAGATGAGGCTGGAGTCGTCTCTCCTCCAGCCTAGGGTATTGCAAATTCCCCACTATTTTTAGTGGGGTTTATTTCATTCTAGTTGTCGATAACCGCATCGACAAAGTAGTGGTCTACGCCATTAACACGCTCTTTAACCAGTCCGTGGCAGTCAGTTTCAAAGCCGGGAAAACGCGAATTGAAGTCGCGCACAAACTGTAAATACCGAACGATGGTTTTGTTAAAGCGCTCGCCCGGAATCAATAGTGGAATACCTGGCGGGTAGGGTGTTACCAGCATTGCAGTAATGCGGCCTTCTAGCTCATCGATGGCAACACGTTCCACTTTTCGGTGAGACATTTTTGCCCAGGCATCGGCGGGAATCATCGCCGCTTCCATTTCCGATAAATACATTTCAGTGGTGATACGCGCTAGGTCGTACTCTTTGTAGACATTGTGAATATTGTTGCATAAATCACGTAGACCCACTTTGTCATATTGGGGGAATTTCGCGGCGAATTGCGGCATGACTCGCCACAGTGGTAAGTTTTGATCGTAGTCATCTTTGAATTGCTGTAGCTCGGTTACCATCGAGTTCCAGCGGCCCTTGGTAATGCCGATGGTGAACATGATGAAGAAGGAGTACATGCCGGTTTTTTCGATAATAATACCGTGCTCAGCGAGGTATTTGCTGACAATAGATGCGGGAATACCGATGTCATCAAAGTTGCCGTCGACATCGAGGCCGGGAGTGATGATGGTCGCTTTAATGGGGTCGAGCATGTTGAAGCCCGACTCGATTTCGCCAAAGCCATGCCAGCTGTCATCAGAGTGAATAACCCAGTCGTCGCGGTCGCCAATGCCTTCTTCAGCAAGGGTCTTTGGCCCCCAGACACGGAACCACCAGTCGTCGCCATAATCGGCATCGACTTTGCGCATGGCGCGACGGAAATCCAGTGCCTCAAGAATAGATTCTTCTACCAGTGCTGTGCCGCCGGGCGGTTCCATCATGGCAGCCGCTACGTCGCACGACGCGATAATTGCGTACTGTGGGCTGGTAGACGAGTGCATCAAATAGGATTCATTGAAGCGGTGGGTATCCAGCTTCCGCTGGGTGCCATCTTGCACCAAAATTTGCGAGGCTTGGGACAGGCCAGCCAGCAATTTGTGGGTGGATTGGGTGGCGAATACCAGCGTGTCGTCCGAGCGTGGACGACCGGAGCCGATGGCGTGCATATTGTGATAGAACTCATGGAAGGCCGCGTGGGGTAGCCATGCTTCGTCGAAGTGCAGGGTGTCGATGGTCGAGTCGAGAATATCTTTAATTTCTTCGACGTTGTACACAATACCGTCGTAGGTGCTTTGGGTAATCGTCAATATGCGCGGTTTTTTGTCTTCCGCGTGACGTGCAAAGGGGTGGTCTTCAATTTTTTTGCGAATTGCCGCGGGGTCAAATTCACTTTTCGGTATTGGCCCGATTATGCCGTAATGATTGCGCGTCGGCATTAAGAATACCGGAATGGCGCCGGTCATTATAATACTGTGCAGAATGGATTTATGGCAGTTGCGGTCAACCACTACGATGTCGCCAGGGGCTACCGTAGAGTGCCAAACCACTTTATTTGATGTGGACGTACCGTTGGTGACGAAGAACAAATGATCGCAGCCAAAGATCCGCGCCGCGTTGTTTTCACTGGCGCTAACTGGGCCGGTGTGGTCGAGTAATTGACCGAGCTCCTCCACCGCATTGCAGACGTCGGCGCGCAGTAGATTTTCGCCAAAAAACTGGTGGAACATTTGTCCAACAGGGCTTTTTAGAAATGCCACGCCACCGGAGTGACCTGGGCAGTGCCAGGAGTAGGAGCTGTCGCTGGCGTAATTCATAAGCGCTTTGAAAAACGGTGGCGCCAAGGACGAGAGGTATTTATTGGCCTCGCGAATAATGTGTCGTGCAACGAACTCCGGGGTGTCTTCAAACATATGAATGAAACCGTGCAGCTCGCGCAAAATTTCATTGGGAATATGACGTGAGGTGCGAGTTTCACCGTAGAGGAAAACCGGAATATCGGTGTTGCGCTGGCGCACCGCTGTCATGAATTCTGCAATCGATTCTAAGGCTTGGCTCACCGTTTCATCGCTGCCGTCGCCAAACTCTTCGTCGTCGATCGACAGGATAAAGCAGGATGCACGGCTGGCTTGCTGGGCAAAGGCAGTGAGGTCACCGTAGCTCGTTAGTCCGACTATCTCCATGCCTTCTTTACTGATGGCATCGGCAAGGTCGCGAATGCCTGAGCCTGAGATATTTTCGGAGCGAAAGTCTTCGTCAATAATGACAACGGGAAAACGAAATTTCATTTATATGGCCATTGTTGGGTTAAGGCTATTCCCAGTTTCTAGCTGGGCTCGTTTGCGCATTTAGTTGGTCAGATCGAGGGAATTATTTAGCCCAGATTCTGAGGGTGCTCGCGCGCTGATTTTGAAACTTTTTTACGGTTTAGTCCCGCAATATTTCTACCCTATCAATAATCCATGACAACTGTCAGCTATATAGGTGCAATTTGGCTGTCGATTGGCATGGAATTGAGGGGGTTACTGCTGTGTTGCGTGTTTTGGTGGCCTGCTGCGAACAGGCCGCCACGCTTAGCCCAAACTATCCACAAGATATTGTGGTAGTGCAAAAGCACCCATGTGGAGGGCGGGATTATAATAGCGAGTTTGAATGCCACTGCTGATAAAACGGCTTGTTAAGGTCGCCAGATCGAGCTCGCGCGCAGCGCTGCTGTCACTAGCCCAGGCGAATGTCATTATGCCACCTACATAGCTCGGAACGGCTGCGGTATAAAAGGCGGTATCTGCAAATAACGGCGATAGACGTTTGTGGGTGGTGCTCACTTCGTCTGGCTGCATAAAGGCAACGCCGTTTTGTGCGGCAAAGATACCTCCAGGCTTTAAGCAGCGTTGAATACCCTGATAAAACGGAGAGGTAAACAATACTTCGCCAGGCCCGATTGGGTCTGTGCTATCAGACAGAATAACGTCGAATTGGCGCGAGCACTGTTTGACGAAATCAATTCCGTCACCAATCACAATTTCTGCTCTGGGATTATCGTAGGCACCGGCAGAATGATTGGGTAGGTACTCTACACACATGTCGATAACCGCTTGGTCGATTTCGACTTGCACGACACTTTCTACTTCCGGGTGTTTGAGTACTTCGCGCAATAGACCGCCGTCTCCGCCGCCAATAATCAACACATTTTTAGCATTGCCATGTGCGAATAAAGGCGTGTGGGCCAGCATCTCGTGGTAAATGAACTCATCGCGCTCGGTGGTTTGAATAATACCGTCGAGCGCCATTACCCGGCCGAAACTGCCGGATTCAAAAATAATAAGGTGCTGGTGTTCGGTCTTGCTTTCGAACAAGACCTTGCGAATTTTAAAGCCCTGGTGGTACGCGTCGTGGAGTGTTTCGTCAAACCACTCAGACATCGTCCATTCTCCCGCGCAGGTTCTCGCCAACTTCTATACGTGAAGGAGAGAAGGCCTTTTGCAGGATTTCCACGGCCAATTCGGGCTTAGCGTCACCGCACATAAAGACGTCGAACGCGGCGTAATCTCGCTCCGGCCATGTGTGCACGCTAATATGTGATTCAGCTAGTACCGCCACACCAGAAATACCGCCATTGGGGGTAAAGTGGTGCATATGGATGTGCAGCAGTGTTGCACCGCATTCTTTGACGCAGTCAATAAATGCTTTTTCCATGCGGGGGAGTTCGTCGAGGTGCGAAGCGCCCCAAAGATCGATAATTAAGTGCGTACCAGCGTAAGCAACGCCGTCGCGGATGATGAAGTGGTCGAGATTTTCGTCCGACTGTGTAATCGGATTACACGTGGCTGCGCCGGCCTCCAGAGAAGGCATATGATCTAAGCTTTTCATTTAGCATAAATCCTCCGCGTTGGTTAAAGAGCGGGCGATTTAAACGTGTTTTACCCCAAATAGCAATAAAAAATCCCGTAAAATTCCCCCCGTTTGCCGATAGCAAAGTCCTTGAGCCGCCAGTGTTTTTCCGCAGCTGCTGGGGGTGGCGGAATGTGGGCGAATCAAGGCATAGTAGTACTATTCCGCGAGGCTATTATGAGGAGCATGACAAATGAGTATGTTTGACCGTTACCGCAAGCCGGCAGTGCTTCCAAGTGCTGAGCAAGCCCTTCCTGGTCGCGAAGAAAAAATGCAAGTGCCAGCGGAGCACACCGTGCTCAAAACGCCGTTGCAGGGCCCGTTTCCGGAGGGCATGGCACAGGTTGTGTTTGGTTTGGGGTGCTTTTGGGGCGCGGAGCGCAAATTTTGGCAGCAAGCCGGTGTGTATTCTACTGCCGTGGGGTACTGTGGTGGCCACACCCCCAACCCCACGTATGAAGAAGTTTGCTCAGGTATGACGGGCCACAACGAAGTGGTGCTGGTGGTATTTGACCCCGGCCAAGTCAGTTTTCAAACTCTGCTTAAGCTATTTTGGGAAAGCCACAACCCCACCCAGGGAATGCGGCAGGGCAATGATGTTGGCACCCAGTATCGCTCTGGCATTTACTGTTCTACGGCTGAGCAGCAAGAAGTGGCCAAAGCGTCTTTAGAGTTGTATCAGGAAGCTCTAGCTAAAGCGGGATTGCCCGAAGTGACAACCGAGATTGTGACGGCGGGTGAGTTCTACTATGCGGAGCCTTACCACCAGCAATATCTCGATAAAAATCCCGGTGGCTACTGCGGTTTGGGCGGCACAGGTGTGAGCTGCGTTTTGTAGTGAGGTGCGTCCGACGTCAGACGTCGGACGTCAGGCGATTAATTCCCTCTCCATTTCATTTGATACAAATCGTGGCGACGGTCGCGCAGATTCTGCACAGTGCCGCTATTGCGGGCTACCCGCAGTGATTCTGGGCGCAGATCGGCAATAGCGACGGTTTCCACATTAGGAGTTGTGTCGGCGGCGATACCGTCCCGCGCGAAGTGGAAATCGCAGGGCGTTAAAATACAGCTCTGGGCGTATTGAATATCCATATTTGCCACATTCGGCAGGTTGCCCACATTGCCAGACATAACGACATAAACCTGATTTTCAACCGCCCGTGCTTGGCAGCTGTAACGCACCCGCATATAACTTTGGCGTTCGTCGGTACAGAAGGGCACGAAAAGTATTTCCGCGCCTTGGTCTACTAAGTGACGGCCTAGTTCTGGGAACTCAGAGTCATAGCAAATCAATACACCAATTGGGCCGCAGTCGGTGTCGATGACTTGTAGCTCGTTGCCGCCTTCAATATTCCACCAATACACCTCGTTCGGGGTGGGGTGGATTTTAGCTTGTTCGTCAACGCGGCCGTCGCGGTGGAATACATAGGAAATATTTTCTACTCGGCCATTGGGTACACGGGTTGGATGTGAGCCGCCAATAATGTTGATGTTGTAGCGAACCGCTAAATCTTGCATGGCTTCAACATAGCGCGGTGTGTATTTGGTGAGCGCCTCTATCGATTGAATCGGCGTTAGCTCTTGGTCTTCAATAGAGAGCAGTTGCAGCGTGATTAGCTCTGGAAACACCACGAAGTCGCCTTTGTAGTCAGCAACCACGTCAACAAAGTATTCAATAAACGACATGAATTCGACAAACGAGGTGACGCGACGCTGCATATACTGCACGGTGCCGACGCGCACGGTGTCTGGCTGACGGCCTCCGTGGCGTTTGGTGTGAGCGACGCTGGCAGCGGTCTCCACTTTGGGGTTGTGCCACACAAGGTGGACGCCATAGCCCATAGAGTCTTTGTCATCGGTTAAGTAGTTCGGCATTAAATCGATGACTTCGAAGTTGTTGCGAAGCTGAAACGATAATACCGGGTCGCGGGTTTTTTGATTGACCACGGCGTCGAGATAATTTTCGGCTGTGCCGTATTTTTTAATGCGTCGCGACAAGCTTGGCAGCCGGCCGACAAAGACGATGCCCTTTAGGCCGAGTTCTTCGCAAAGTTTTTTACGGGCATTATACAGTCGTTGGCCAATGCGATAGCCTCGCACGCTGCTGTCGACACACACTTCCATTCCGTAAAGCCATTCGCCCTCAGGGTCGTGACGGGTGCCGTAACCATTGGCGGTGATGGCGGCCCAGCTATGGGGTCGCAAACAGACGTCGCCGCTAACGCGAAAGGTTGCGCAATAGCCGACGATTTCTTCGTCGAGGGTGACCGCAAATTTCCCCTCCGGAAAATTATTTAACTGGCCACGCAATTCGGCGCGAGAGTAGGGGTCAATGCCGGTGCCGGTATAGACGCGCTTTGAGAGCGCCGCGATAGCGGAAATATCCGCCAAGGTTGCGGTGCGAACTCGCAGGACTTTGCCAGAGGCAGCAATATTCTTGCTGCCCGCTATTGTGTTTGCCATGTTGATGCCACTCTGAATTAGGTGAGAAGTCGTGTGTTGTGCCAGCAGTGCTGCGCTTAGGTTTTGCTCTTGCTGGAGGCGCTGCGACGCAGTGGCGCGGCTTTATTGGGAGTTGATTTTGAGGTTTTATCGTCAGTTGCTTCCGGTGTTTTGGTTTCTGTTTTGTCGCCGCCTTTGCGATTGCTCGCCAGGCCGCTCAATGATTTTAAAACGCGGGCGGACAAGTCTATGGTTTTCATGCCTTCGGTAAATGCGGTTTTGGCCATTTGTTGGATCATTTCTGAGTCCCCCTCGCCAATGCGTTTATATACTGCATCCCAGAGTGGTTGAGCGTCGGGAAGGCCGACAAGGCGGCGCATTTCTTCCGGACTAATTTCAACCTCAACATGAATTTTCATAGATCTGACTCCGTCTTATGTTCGCATTCAGTATGTCACTGAGTGGCCTGTGTATGCCAGCGCCGAGCGAGTTTCAATGGTTTAATATAGAGACTTTTGCACGATTGTTATTTTGCCGTTCGCCGGCGTCGCTTAAAGGCGCCTACTATTGGCAAAATGGTACCCGAAGCACACGCTCAGCTCGCGTACCCGCAGGGCATAAAGGGCAGTCTCTACTCAATCGGTCATTTATAGCTATAAACCCGATGGGTCGGCCCCGCCCTCATTTACCGTCCCTCTGGTCATGTTCTCCGCTGCGCTCCGGTTCGTGTATTTTTTCCTTGCCAGTCAGCAATATTCCGGCTTGTGCAAAGGTCTCATATCGTCGCGGCGATGCATAAAAACCACGTGAAATAGCCGTTCATTTAGGCCCTTAAAATCAATTTCCTAGCTCGGCCAAAACGTACTGCAAAATGCCACCATGGCGGAAATAGGCCATCTCCTCGGCGGTGTCAATTCGCAGTCGCCCCAGCACTTCATGGCGACTGCCATCGCTGCGCGACAATACAATTCTGAGCTTTTGCTTCGGTGCGAGTTTGTCGTCGCAAGATACAATATCGACGTATTCATCGCCCTGAAGGTCTAGCATTTCTTGGGGTATTTCCTTGTCGAACTCTACGGGCATGACGCCCATACCGATCAAATTAGAACGGTGAATGCGCTCAAAACTTTCGGCAATTACCGCCTTTATACCCAGCAGTAAGGTGCCTTTTGCGGCCCAGTCGCGACTTGAGCCGGTGCCGTATTGCTTGCCGGCAATAACCACCAATGGCGTATTGCTTTCTTGATATTTCATAGCCGCTTTATAAATAGGCACGACACTTTTGCCGTCCGGTGACAGGGTGTAACCCCCTTCGCGGTCTACCAACTTATTGCGCAGTCTGGTGTTGGCAAAGGTGCCCCGCAGCATAACCTCGTGGTTGCCTCGTCGTGAACCGTAGGAGTTAAAGTCATCTGGCTCAACGCCAATACTCTGCAAATAATGGCTGGCGGGGCTGTCTAGGGCGATTTTACCCGCCGGTGAAATATGGTCGGTGGTAATGCTGTCGCCAAATAAACCGAGAATCCGTGCGCCGCGCAGGCTTGGGAATTCCTCTCCTGCTAAAGATGGCGACTCGAAAAAGTTCGGCAGGCGAATATAGCTAGAGTCGGCTTGCCACTGGTATGTATCCGTTTTTTCAATATCGATAGCTTGCCATTCGTCTGTGCCTTGATAGACATCGTTGTAGGCTTCGCGAAACATGCTGCCGCTGACAATTTTGCGAATGTCATGAATTTCAGCGTTGCTCGGCCACAGGTCTTTGAGAAAAACCTCATTGTTCTTGCTATCAACGCCAATGGGGTCTTCTTGTAGATTGAGTAATGTGCTGCCCGCTAGCGCGTAGGCAACAACAAGTGGGGGCGATGCTAGCCAACTGGCCTTTACCTGCGGATGAATTCGACCGTCGAAATTGCGGTTGCCCGACAACAGTGCCGATACCACCATGTCTTTACTGTCAATGGCTGCGGCGACTGGTGCCGGCAGCGGGCCAGAGTTACCGATACAGGTGGTGCAGCCATAGCCAACTAAGTCGAATCCGAGAGAATTGAGGTCTTCTTGTAAATCGCTGTCGTTTAAGTATCTGCTAACGACTTTTGAGCCTGGTGCGAAGGAGGTTTTTACCCACGGTTTTACGCGCATACCGCGCTCTCTCGCTTTGCGGGCGACAAGGCCGGCCGCAATCATCACGTCTGGGTTGGAGGTGTTGGTGCAGCTGGTTATAGCCGCAAGCACCACATCGCCATGATGAAGTTTTAATTTCATGTCGGGAATATCCACACTTTCCTTGAGGTCGCGGCCGTTTATTTCTAAGTGCTCGCGCATAGCGGCGCCTAAATCTCTCAGCGCAACACGATCCTGCGGTCGACTCGGCCCGGCGAGGCTGGGCTCGACAGTATCGAGATCTAGTTTTACGGTGTTGGTGAACGTCGGCTGGTCGCCGGCATTTCGCCACATGCCTTGCGCCTTGCAGTAGGCCTCTGTTAAAGCGATATTTTCACTGCTGCGCCCGGTTAGCTTCATGTAGGCGAGGGTGGCCTCATCAACCGGGAAGTAGCCGCAGGTTGCGCCGTATTCAGGTGCCATATTGGCAATGGTGGCGCGGTCGGCCACACTTAGCTCAGCGAGCCCGTCGCCGTAAAACTCGACGAATTTGCCGACGACGCCCGCTTTGCGCAGAATTTGTACCACCGTCAACACCAAATCGGTTGCGGTAAGCCCTTCATTTAACTTGCCGTTTAATTCGAAGCCGATGACTTCGGGTAGCATCATTGAATAGGGTTGGCCAAGTAGGGCGGCCTCGGCCTCGATGCCGCCAACCCCCCAGCCAAGGACACCTAAGCCATTGACCATTGGGGTGTGGCTATCCGTGCCTAATACGGTGTCGGGATAGGCCATACCATCGCTGTTCCACACTACTTGCGCGAGGTATTCCAAGTTTACTTGATGGCATATACCGGTGCCGGGCGGCACCACATTAAAGTTCTGGAAGGCGGATTGCCCCCATTTTAAAAACCGATAGCGCTCGTCATTTCGGGCCATCTCATTGGCCACATTTTCACCAAAAGCTTGCGGGGAGCCAAACTGGTCTACGGTGACGGAGTGGTCGATAACGAGGTGGACTGGAATCTGTGGATTAATAGCCGAAACATCACCGCCACGCTTGGCGACGGCGTCCCGCATTGCAGCTAAGTCGACAATGGCAGGTACGCCGGTGAAGTCTTGCATTAATACCCGAGCAGGCGAGAAATTAAGATCTTCACCGCCGCTTGGCTTATCGAGCCAGCGCGAGAAGGCGACGATGATATCCGCGTTGACCGACTCACCGTCAAAATGACGAAGTTGGTTCTCGAGTAGTATTTTTAGCGATTTTGGTAATTGCGAAAGCCGGTCGTCACCGAGTTTGTTTAAATCAAAATAGTCGTAACTGTGGCCGTCGACATTGAGAGTGGCGCGCAGATGTTCGGTTGTTTGCATGGTGAGCTCCCTCGCTAAATATGTATTGCCTACCCTAGCACAGACCGTCAAATTTGCGGGACTATCCGCGTGCTATTGCTGCTAAATTTAAGAATGCCTCGTTTACTGCCCGTATCAGTCACGCTCGGGGGTTGTGGCCAAGGCATCTGAAATCTTGTCAGGCATATGCCTGAATTCAATATGGATAAATTAATAACTATGGCGCCATTTTTCTAATGAATTTATGTTTCTGCTGTGTTGTAATCTCTGGGTTTTGAGGGGTGTCGGCCCCAGCAAGACCACCGACACCTGCTACCCAACTCGCTGTTAATAATAATTTGAGGGGGCGCATTGAAAGCCACTAACACCCATGACCCCGAGTATTTTCACAAGGTGGTCGATTGTCAGTATGCCTGCCCGGCACATACGCCGGTTCCAGAATATATTCGTTTAATTGCCGCTCAGCGTTATACCGACGCGTATATGATCAACTGGGAATCGAATGTGTTTCCCGGTGTGCTGGGGCGTACGTGTGACCGTCCCTGCGAGCCAGCCTGTCGGCGCGGTCGTATCGACGAAGAGCCAGTGGCGATATGTCGATTAAAACGTGTAGCCGCCGATAATAAAGGCGACATCACTGACCGCATGCCGATCATTCCCAAAAAGAAAAATGGCAAGCGGATTGCGCTAATTGGGGCGGGTCCCGCGTCGTTAACCGTCGCGCGAGACTTGATGCCACTGGGTTACAGCGTAGATCTATACGATGATCAACGCGCCGGTGGTGGCTTTATGCGCAGCCAAATCCCCGCTTTCCGCTTACCGGAATCGGTGCTAAACGAAGAGGTTGATCGGATTCTCGATATGGGTGTGTTGACTCATTTCAACCATTACGTCGATAGCCTCAAAGCCGTATTAGATAAACATTACGACGCGGTGTTTGTCGGCAGCGGCGCGCCTCGTGGTCGCGATTTGGATTTGCCTGGTCGCCAAGCCGCTGATGGCAATATTCATATTGGTATTGATTGGCTGTCCAGTGTGGCTTTTGAGCATGTTGAAGCCATTGGTAAAAATGTCATTGTACTCGGCGGTGGTAATACCGCGATGGACTGCTGCCGCACCGCCCGCCGCTTGGGCGGCGACGAAGTAAAGGTCATTGTGCGCAGCCCCTTCGCAGAGATGAAAGCGTCACCCTGGGAAAAAGAAGACGCCGCCCATGAAGGTATTCCGATTCTGGATAATCACGTGCCCCAGGAGTTTATCGTTGAAGATGGGCGTCTCGTGGCGATGCGCTTTGATCGTGTGAAAGCGGTATATGACGATAAAGGTAAACGGAGTTTGGTCTCCACCGGTGAAGAGCCGGTGATTGTGCCCTGCGACGATGTCTTGGTGGCCATTGGCCAAGAAAACTCCTTTCCGTGGATTGAGCGTGACGTCGGCATAGATTTTGGCAAATGGGACATGCCGGTGGTGGATGAGACGACCTTCCAGTCGAGTAATCCCACCGTATTTTTTGGCGGCGATGCGGCCTTTGGTCCGCAAAATGTTATTACTGCCGTGGCCCACGGTCATCAGGCCGCTATCTCAATCGATTTGCACTGCCAGGGCGACTCGGTTAGCAAGCGACCACCGCCAGGGGTGACCTTGGTGAGTCAAAAAATGGGTATCCACGAGTGGAGTTACGATAGCCAAGTTGAAAATGACGACCGCTATCATGTTCCGCAAGCTGAGCTTTCGCAGACCCTTAGCAATCGTAAATTAGAAGTGGAGCTTGGCTACGACGCCGCGACCGCTTTTCAAGAGGCTCAGCGCTGTTTGAATTGCGATGCGCAAACCGTATTTAGCGAAAAACTGTGTATTGAATGTGATGCCTGCGTCGATATTTGTCCGACTGATTGCTTAAGTATCGTTGTTAATAATGCCGACGAGGACAGCGTTCGCCAGACCTTAAAAATGCCGGCGAACAATATTGAGCAAGACATTTACGTGTCTGCTGATTTACGCACTGGCCGCGCCATGATTAAAGACGAGAATGTCTGCTTGCACTGTGGCTTATGCGCAGAGCGCTGCCCAACAGCAGCCTGGGATATGCAGAAATTTTATTACTCGGTGACTAAAGCGGGGCAGTGCGGCTGATATGAAACGCATCGAAGCAGTAAACGATTTTGTCATTAAATTCGCCAATGTGAACGGTACCGGCTCTGCCAGTGCAAATAATATGTTCGCCAAGTCGCTATTTCGAATGGGTTTGCCAATAAGCCCCAAGAATATATTTCCGTCGAATATTCAGGGTCTACCAACCTGGTATGAAGTGCGGGTAAACGAGAAGGGCTATCTCGGCCGGCGCGGTGGCGTCGACATGATGGTGTGCATGAATCCGCAAAGTATGGCGAAAGACATACAAGAAGTGGAGGCGGGTGGTTATTTTTTCTATGACTCCAGCAAGCCCTTAGACCTGCGCATGATGCGCAGTGATATTCATTTTATTGGCGTGCCGTTAAAGGACTTGTGCCAGCGTGAATACAGTGATGCGCGTCAGCAGCAGTTATTCCGCAACATCATCTATGTTGGCGCCCTGTCGGCGCTGCTCGATATTGAGTTTGATGTGCTCACCGGTTTGGTGTCGGATCAGTTCCGCGGCAAGGAAAAGTTGATCACGTCGAATGTTCGCGCCTTGGAAATTGGCTATCACTATGCGGCTGAACATTATCAATGCCCCTTGGGGATTCGGGTTGAGCGCCGCGATGCGGTGGGCGACCAAATACTGATCGACGGTAATACCGCCGCGTCACTTGGCGCGATATATGGCGGCGCAACGGTTGCGGCGTGGTACCCCATAACGCCGTCGACCTCGGTGGTCGATGGTTTTGATAAATACTGTAAGCGCCTGCGTATAGACCCAGGTAGCGGCAGTAAAAATTATGCGATTGTGCAGGCGGAAGATGAGCTAGCGGCAATTGGTATGGTGATCGGCGCTAGCTGGAATGGTGCTCGGGCATTTACCGCAACCAGTGGCCCCGGCATTTCTTTAATGAGCGAATTTTTGGGCTTGGCTTATTTTGCCGAAATCCCGACGGTACTCATTGATGTCCAGCGCGCCGGTCCCTCTACCGGCATGCCAACCCGTACCCAGCAGTCTGATGTCCTCGCTTGTGCTTATGCATCCCATGGTGACACCAAGCATGTCTTGCTGTTTCCGGCGACACCGAGGGAATGTTTCGAGATGACGGCGGAAGCCTTTGATTTAGCGGAAACCCTGCAAACCCCGGTCATTATGTTAACGGATCTCGATCTCGGTATGAACGACACCATGTCGCCGCCGCTAGTCTGGGATGACAAACGTCAATACCAGCGTGGCAAAGTCTTTAACGAAGAGCAGTTAGAGGCGATGAGTGAGCGTTTTGGTCGCTATTTAGATGTCGACGGCGATGGCATTCCCTATCGAACCTACCCCGGCACCCATCCGACTAAAGGCGCCTTTTTCACTCGCGGTACGTCGCGGGATGAATACGCGGTCTACACCGAAGACGGCGAAGCCTATGAAAAGAATATGCAGCGCCTGCTGAAGAAGTGGGACACCGCTAAGAACTTAGTGCCAATGCCTGAGATTGTTGAGGCTAAGAAAGGTGGCGCTAACGTCGGCGTGATTCATTTTGGTACCAGTCGCGATGCGACTCTAGAAGCTGTCGATGCGCTAGCCGCTGAGGGTATTGTGGTTGATACCTTGCGGATAAGAGGTTTTCCCTTCCACAAATCTGTCGATGCCTTTATCGAACAGCACGATACCGTGTTTGTGATAGATCAAAACCGCGATGCGCAAATGCGAACATTGCTGGTGAATGAGTGTTTGGTATCGCCACGAGATTTAATTTCAATTTTAAATTACAACGGCACACCTATTTCCGCACGCAAAATTCACGATGAAATTATTGCGGTTCTGCGAGGTGACAACGTGAGGCCGCTGCACAAGAAAAAAATGGCTAAGGAGTCTGTGTAATGACGTATATCCGCCCCGCGTTTCGCCATCCAGATTTGCCGCGCAATGATCTTGGCTTTACCCGCAAAGATTATGAAGGAGCGATATCGACACTGTGCGCCGGCTGTGGCCACGACTCCATTAGCGCTGCTATTGTGCAAGCCTGTTTTGAACTGTCTATTGCACCGCATAAGGTTGCCAAGCTTTCTGGTATTGGTTGTTCCTCAAAAACCCCAACTTATTTTCTGGGCAATTCCCACGGATTTAATTCGGTACACGGTCGCATGCCCTCGGTTGCCACCGGCGCGAATCTCGCCAATCGCGACTTAATTTATGTGGGTGTATCCGGCGATGGTGATACCGCGTCTATCGGTATGGGGCAGTTTACCCACGCGGTACGCCGCAACTTAAATATGATGTATGTGGTGGAGAATAATGGCTGCTACGGCTTAACTAAGGGCCAGGATTCAGCCACTGCCGATATTGGCTCGGCCAGTAAAAAAGGCGAGCCTAATCACTTTGAGCCAATCGATTTGGCAAGTGTTGCACTGCAGCTTGGCGCCACCTTTGTGGCACGCAGTTTTTCTGGGGACAGAGAGCAGCTAGTGCCACTGATAAAAGCGGCGATCAGTCACCGTGGTTTTGCTTTTATCGATGTGATTTCGCCCTGCGTGACCTTTAATAATAATCCTAAATCGACCAAGGGCTACGAGCACGTGCGCGATCATCTCGCGGCGACGGGTACGGTTGATTACGTGCCGTTTAAACAAGAAATTTCCACTCAATACGAGCAGGGTAAATCCAAAGAGGTCACATTGCATGACGGCTCTGTTGTGCATCTTCACAAAGCAGATCCGGAGCTCGATTTAAATAGCCGGCGCTCCGCCTTGCGCTTAATTAAGGACTATAAGGCAAAGGATCAAATACTTACGGGTCTGTTGTTCATGGACGAAAAATCCCAGGACTTGCACGAAATACTGGGTACCAGCAAAACTCCGCTGCGGGATCTTGGCGCGGCAGAGTTATGTCCTGGCCAGAAAGTCCTGGATAAGCTTAATGAAAGTCTGAGGTAATTTGTCGCTCCTTGGTTGCTTAGCTACCTCGTTAGTAGTCGTCTAATTCTGCCGCTTTTTACTCTATCGGTGGCCTGGATTTCTAGGAGTGTCTCAATCATACCGTTGATTTCATCCGCAACCTCTTGACGCAAGGTCACCATGGTTTTATGCGTCAATCGCTTAGCTTTGTGTTTACTAAGGTCCAATGGCTCACCAAATTGGATGTAGCACTTTTGCGGTTTTGGAATCAGTGTCCGGAACAGTCCTAGGGGAATGGGTCCCATTAAATCACTTCGGGTATTTTCATTGATAAGGCCGAGTTTGGTGAGAGCGCGACCGACTATGGTGTTAGGAAGATCTTCTCCTTCAATAAGGTGGTCATAAAAATCTTCTGGCCCAACAATGGCGGTGGGCACAATGGTGTAGCCGTGTTTGGCTGCTAGCTTGATGAACCCGTAGCGTTCCTTCCACAACAGTTGGTATTTTTTGTCGGCAGTCTTAGTAGCCTCATGAGCGCCGCCGGGAAATACAATTAAGTCACTGCCATTTTCCATCAGCGCAGAACACACCTCGGGATGACCAATTACAATACCTTGGTTTAGCAATAAATTTTCGTTGATGGGGTTCCATAAAAACTTGTCGCTCAATGCACGTATAAAGCGGCCATGTTCAGCGAACATTGGCAGGCCAATAATGGGCCCGTCGACGGCGTACATAGCGTGATTTGCGACAAATAGACAGGGCTTGCCAGGGATATTCTCAATATCAAGGATTTGAGGCTGAAACATTCGCTTGATGATTTGATAGCTGAAATTTCGCACCTTAGACTGGGGCGGCCTTACTTGTAGGACTTTGTCTATATAGCGAACTAAGTCTTGCCCGCTATAGGGTTCAGCGTTTTTGTCGGTAAATGCCATGTGGTGATCCTACTTGGGGCGTGAACGGCCGCGTATCTTAGCAGAGCAGGATGTTTAAAAGTAATTTGCTGAATACATCATTCGGGGTTGGAATTCCGGTGTTTATGACGGGCTGTTTTAGCCGTCGCCTTGATTTGAGTTGTGATTCGAGCTGTGATTCAGGTGGTGGTCTTGACAGTATGGCGGTTGGCCCAAGGGAATTATGTCGTTTTAAAAGAGAGCTTAAATAGGTATTGTGTCGACGGTAAATTAATCGGCACAAGTGGTCTTTGAAATAGATGGGATTTGTAAATGGACATAAATGACGCGATACCAGTAGGTTTTCAATTACTTGATTCGGCCCCTGGCTTTGATACTCATATGGGTAATATTTATATAAAGTACGTGGGTGAGAAGAAAGTGCTGGGGTTTCGGGTTCGAGATCATCATCTTAATATAGCCGGTACGTGTCATGGTGGCGTAATTACTTATCTTGCGGATATGCAGCTACTGTCATTTGAGGAGCAAATAAACGGTGAGAATGATCATTTTCCCACCAAGAATTTGGATGTTGATTTTATTGCGCCGGTGCCTCCCAACGCGTGGATAGAAATTGAGGCAGATTTGGTAAGAGAAACTAAAGGATCACTTTATTCGCACGCCGTGATGAAGGTCGACGGTCGCATCGTTGTGCGAACCACCGCTTGCTACCACATTTCGAAATAACTAGCGGCTAACTAGCAATAGCGTTTTTAGTGAGCGCCAGGGTCGAAAAAATACGAAAGCCGATATGCGGAAAGTTATGGTGTCGTTAACGGCTTTTTACTGGGCAGGAATTCATCTAAATGACCCTGCCAGCTCTTTGCGACCTCAACTTTTATATCTTTTGCGGTAATGGCTTCACCACACACTGAGCAATGTGTGGTGGCGTGCATTTCCTGCCCGCAGGATTTGTGGATATGAATGATGGGCGCGCCCCGTTCGTCGCTCATATGTTTGTCGCCCCAGCCAACTAGTCCAAGTATCACCGGGTGGAGCTCCAGTCCTTTTTCGCTGAGCCGGTATTCTTCACGTAAGGGCCGCTCTTGGTAGGGGGATTTGTAGAGCACACCGTAACTCACTAGCTTTTTAAGCCTATCGGTTAGCACGTGGCGGGTAATGCCAAGGCGTTGTTCGAAGGCGTCGAAACGTCTTACCCCCAAAAAACAGTCCCGGAGTATGAGTAAAGTCCAGCGATCGCCGACCACCGCGAGGGTGCGAGCGAGTGAGCAGGGTTGCTGATCAAGGTCTTCCCAGCGCATAGAACAGAATCCTAAAGAACACAGGCACTAGAATAAATTGACAAGTTCTAAAAAGGAACCTATATTTCGTTAGTTCCAAAAAAGAACTTATGGTGATTTATGAGCAATAGCAAACAAGAAAAGCACGTGGCGGTGGTTATCGGTGCCGGTGATGCGACTGGTAGCGCTATTGCCCGTCGCTTTGCTCGCGAGGGATATAGTGTGGTGGCAACGCGTCGCAATGCGGACTCCATGCAAACACTGCGTGAGGAAATAGAGGCTGAAGGTGGCGTGGCGCATACGCTGGCGTGTGACGCTAGAAATGAAGAGGCCATGGTCAATCTGTTTGCTTCGATTGAGCGGGATATTGGCCCAGTGGGCGTGGTGGTTTTCAATATCGGCGCGAATGTGATGTTTTCGATCACTGAGACGACGGCAAGGGTGTATCAAAAGGTTTGGGAAATGGCGGCGTTTGCGGGTTTTCTCACTGGTCGAGAGGCCGCTAAAGCGATGATCCCGCGCAACAGCGGTACGATTATTTTTACCGGCGCTACGGCATCATTGCGCGGAGGGAGTGGTTTTAGTGCTTTTGCCAGCGCCAAGTTTGCCCTGCGGGCATTGGCGCAAAGTATGGCTCGCGAACTCGGTCCCCAGGGCATTCATGTGGCGCACTCCATTATCGACGGCGCGATTGACACGGCCTTTATTCAAGACAACTTTCCGGAGAAATACGCTAGTAAAGCGCAAGCTGGCATTCTCGATCCCGACCATATTGCCGAGCAGTATTGGCAAATACATTGTCAGCCCAAAGACTGTTGGACCCATGAATTTGATTTGCGTCCCTGGCAAGAAACTTTTTAAAGGCATTGAATAACATGAAAAAAACAGTGGAATTCTTTTTTGATGTAGGTAGTCCGGCGAGTTATGTGGCGTGGGCGCAACTGGCGGCATTGGCAGAGCGTACCGGGGCCGAAATTATTTTTAAGCCGATGTTATTAGGTGGCGTATTTAAAGCGACTGGCAATCAGTCGCCGGCGATGATACCAGCCAAAGCGTGCTATATGATGATGGATTTACAGCGCGCGGCAGATCACTACCAAACTCCATTTAGCTTTAACCCGTATTTTCCAGTTAACACCCTAACCTTGATGCGCGGTGCGGTGGCGTTTTTAGACACACCGCGGTTTCACGACTATATAACTGCCATTTTTACGGCACTGTGGGTAAATCAGAACAACATGACCACCACGGAGGGCGTGAGTGAGGTTCTCAGTTCAGCCGGTTTTGATCCGGCGGAAGTTCTCGCTTTGTGCGAACAAGATGCCGTGAAAGCGCGCTTAAAAGAGATTACGAATGAGGCGATAGCGCGTCACGTGTTTGGTGCCCCGACTTTCTTTGTTGGCAACGACATGTTTTTTGGCCAGGATCGCCTGGATTTCGTCGAGCGCGCTTTACAGTAAAGTAAGCCGTAATTTTGACGGGACGCTTGCGATATTCCAAATAGTAATGCCAACGTCCCGCGCCAAAGTTTATCCAGGGTACCCCGCAAGATATGCGACATGTTTTTGGCTATCTAATTTTGTTGTTGTCTGCAGCTAGTCTAGCCGCCTGCAGTGCGGATGATTCTGCGGCGAGAGAAAATAGTTTAAAACCGGATCAGGGTTCTAGTGTATCCGTAAGATTTAAGTGCCAAGACTTTGGGGCGCTTGAAGTCAGATTTCTGGGGCCGGAAAGGCTGCAATTATTCAGGAGCGGGGAGGCGGAAGTATTAACAAGGGAGCGGAGCGCGTCTGGAGCTCGCTACGCCAATGCCGATACCCGTTTTTGGAATAAAGGAGACGAGGCGCTTTTAACTATAGATGGGCGAGATTTCCGCTGCGTTGCACCAGCTATGTAGTGCGACGTTTATAAAAACAAGCGGCCAATCAAGGTAGAAACGGCAGTTTCGGTTTTTAAAATGCGGGAGCCAAGGCTGAAGCTCTGCAAGCCAGCGTCGATCAGTTTTTCGCATTCGTAGGGGATAAACCCACCTTCCGGGCCAATGGCCAACACACAATCTTGCTGCACTTTTTGAGGTGGACTTTGTTCCGAATAGGGGTGGGCCAGCAGCCCTATTTTGTTTTCTAGCAGGCTGGGCAGCTCGTCTTCCACAAAGGGTTTAAAGCGCTCAGCTCGTCGCAGCGTTGGCAACACCGTATCGCCTGCTTGTTCCAGGCCTTCTAGCATGGCCTTGTGCAGCGTTTCCTCGCTGACGAGGGGGCTTTGCCAGTAGCTTTTGTCAACGCGATAACTATTGAGCAGAATGATTTCTGCTGCGCCGAGTTCTGTTGCAGCGCGAATAATTCGCCTTGCCATTTTGGGTCTGGGCAGGGCGAGTATTAACGTCAGTGCCAGTTTCGCGGGCGGTGGGTTGAGCAGTTCAAATTCAAAGCTCACGCTGTCATTGCTAATTGCAGTGATGGTGGCGCTGCCGGTGAGGCCATTTAACATGCCGACTTTGAGGGTGTCGCCAAGCTTGGCGCGCAGCACATTGCGAATATGTGCCGCGCGGTGGTCTGTTAGCGTGATGTTGTGTGACGTGGGATCACAGCCTAAGTCTTCAGGCCGCAATAGCAGCAGGTTCATTAGGCGGGTTCAGCCCACAGATCGTAATCGTCAGAATCGATGATATTTACGATCAGGGCATCGCCGGGTTTCACGTCGGTAAAGCCGTCCAAATACACTTTGCCGTCGATTTCTGGCGCGTCGGCGACACTGCGGCCGATAGCGCCTTCTTCATCGACGGTATCGATAAGAATTTCCTGTTGCGTGCCGATTTTGGCGCGCAGGCGTTTGGCGGAGATTTCCTGGGCGACCACCATAAAGCGCTGCCAGCGATCATTCTTCACGTCTTCTGGCACTTGCTCGTCTAGCTCATTGGCGGTGGCGCCCTCAACCGGTGAGTATTCAAAGCAGCCGACGCGGTCGAGTTGCGCTTCTTGTAGCCAGTCCAGCAGCATTTGGAAGTCTTCTTCGGTTTCACCGGGGAAGCCGACGATAAACGTTGAGCGAATAACTAAGTCTGGGCAAATCTCCCGCCATTTCTTAATGCGTTCCAAGGTCTTTTCTTGGTGAGCGGGGCGCTTCATGGCTTTTAGCACTTTGGGGCTGGCGTGCTGAAAGGGAATATCGAGATAGGGCAGAATTTTACCCTCGGCCATCAGTGGAATGACATTGTCGACATGGGGGTAGGGGTAAACATAGTGCAAACGCACCCAAACACCCATTTCACCTAAGGCTTCGCACAGTTCCAGCATGCGGGTTTTTATTGGGCGACCATCCCAAAAGTCGAGCTTGTATTTGGTGTCTAGGCCATAGGCGCTGGTGTCTTGTGACACCACCAAAATTTCGCGAACGCCGGCGTTGACCAAGCGCTTGGCTTCTTCTAGCACGCTGCCGATGGGGCGACTGACTAAATCACCGCGCATAGACGGGATAATGCAGAAGCTGCAGCGGTGATTGCAGCCTTCGGATATTTTTAAGTAGGCGTAATGGCGGGGAGTTAATTTAACGCCCTGCGGTGGCACCAAATCGATAAAGGGGTCGTGCTGTTTATTGGCGGGGGCCCATTCGTGGACGGCGCCAACCACTTCTTCATAGGCTGCTGGGCCACTAACGGCCAGGACGTTGGGGTGTACCGCGCGAATTTTGGCATCGTCACCCATGCAGCCGGTCACGATAACCTTGCCGTTTTCTTTTAGGGCTTCGCCGATGGCGTCTAAGGATTCTTGCTTCGCGCTATCGATAAAGCCACAGGTATTGACGACAACCACGTCGGCGTCATCGTAATTTGGCACAATGTCGTAGCCGTCGATACGCAATTGGGTGAGAATACGCTCGGAATCGACCAGGGCTTTCGGGCAACCCAAACTTACGAATCCAACCCGTTTTCTTGCGTCTGACATACTCATATTGTGCTCATACCTGGCGGCGTTTAGTGAATTTGGAAAAGCGCGCAATTTTAGCACGGCCGCTCGGCTAGCCATATACGAAGTGGGGTGTTTGCCTGCGACGATAGCGTTAATAGTGCTGAAAGTGGCTCTAAGCCGCGTGTTGGCGAGGGAATAATGTTGTGAATTCGATCCGAACGCCGTCCACATCAGGTGCTATTGGCAGCTGCAGCGACGGTAGTGAGGTGATAGTGATTTCAATCTTAACTTATTTGCCCTGAGTGCTCCGTGTTGCTCAGACAGCTGGCGTTTAATTGGGAACTAGCTTAGTGGCTTGCGGTCAATTACAGGCTTAGGGAGGCGGTTTGGAGCGGATATGACACCAGCAGTTAATTTGCTCAAAAAGCAGAAGGTTTCCCATACCGTCCACACTTATGAGCATGACCCAAGCAGCACGTCGTATGGCTTGGAGGCCGCAGAGAAACTCGCTATTGCACCTGAGCGGGTATTTAAAACCTTGGTTATCACGTTGAACACCGGTGATCTTGCCGTCGCGATATTGCCCGTGTCTGCAAAACTAAATATGAAGCAGGCAGCCAGGGCATTGGGTGCCAAGAAGGCCGCAATGGCAGGGCCCGCCGAGGTAGAGAGAGCGACGGGCTATGTGTTGGGTGGTGTTAGTCCGGTGGGGCAGAAGAAGTTATTGGCGACCGCGATTGATGAGTCAGCGCGGCAGTACGCTACTCTGTTTGTTAGCGCTGGCCGGCGCGGATTAGAGCTGGAATTGGCTCCGGAGGATTTACGGGCGCTAACTCGAGGTGTTTTTTTCGAGCTCATTTAATAAAGCTTGATTTTCAAAAGCGAATATTCGGATTGGAATGGGGGATTGGAATGACTAATTCTAAAGGTTCAGCGGCCAGTGCGCTGATTTTGGGGATTTCGCTGGTCTTGGGACTTGCGGTACTCGGTGTCCTACTCGGTACCGCAGTGACGCAATACCGCCAGTTTGAGCGCAGTGTGACGGTAAAAGGCTTGTCTGAGCGTGAGTTTACCGCCGATATTGCGATCTGGCCGCTGCAGTTTACCGAAGCCAGCAACGATCTGCCCAAGCTCTATATCCTGTTAGATGAGCGAATCGCGACCATTAAATCCTTTTTGCGCGACAAGGGTTTTTCCAGCGATGAGATATCTGTGTCGGCGCCAGCGATTACCGATAAATCTGCACAGCAATATGGCAATAACGGTGGCTCGCCATTTCGTTATACTTCGGAGCAGACGGTGACGGTATACACCGACAATATCGAAAAAGTACGCGAAGTGAGTCGCGAGCTGTCTGAACTAGGTCAAAAAGGCATCGCCTTTAACGGCAATAATTATCAGGCCCAAACCGAGTATATTTTTACCAAACTCAATCAGGTCAAACCGACGATGATTGAAGAGGCAACGCGTCAGGCACGCGCCGTTGCAGAGAAATTTGCCGCTGATTCCGACAGCGTATTAGGCAAAATTAAGCGGGCCTCGCAGGGCCAGTTTTCAATAAGTGACCGAGACAAAAACAATCCGCACATTAAAAAAGTGCGCGTTGTGTCTACGGTGGAATATTATCTTTCAGACTGATTTAACATTTGGTTTGCCTGATTTACTCAGGGTTTAGCGGTTGGTGAAATGCAGCGATTTTTAGGTGTAATAAAACTGGTGTTAGCACTTAGCTTATTCGGTGCTGCCACAATAAGCTGGGCTGACAGTAACGGCGAGGAGAGTTCAGCGTCGGTAAAAGCATTGCAATGGCGCGGGGCTTATCAGTCTCAGAAATTGAGTCTTGATAAAAAGCTCGGTGGGCGTGTGCCTGAAGGCTTTAAAGCGGGGCTTACCTCCCTTGCGTCGCAACAGCAGTTTCACAGCGATCGCGCCATAATGGGCGTCTTGCTACCCGGGGCAAACCTTGATTCAACACAAGCTGTAAATCTTACTAATTTTAAGAGAGGCATGATCGAGGTCGAGTTGGCTTTTCGTTTAAAGCAGCCAATAAAGCATGCGGTGGCCGACGTTGCCAGCCTAAAGAAGCTCGTGGCCGATGTTGCTCCTGCGGCGGAATTACCTGACTTAGGCTTTAAAAGTATGGGTATGCCAAGCGTCTTTGAGATTGTTCGTGCCAATGCGGCGGCGCATAGCTTTGTTGTTGGCGAGCCGGTGGCTATTGGCAGTGTCGATATTGATGCGATAACAGTTGGCTTGCATCACAATGATCAAATTGTTTTTTCAGCACAGAGTAATTCGCTTGCTAGCGGTGGCCAGTGGCCAATGCTGCTTGAATTAATTAACGACCGTGTGGCGCAGGGCTGGGTTATTTATCCTGATCAATGGCTATTGACCGGTGCCCTGGGACAGATGTTGCCTTTGCAAGCAGGGCGTTATTACGCCTCCTTCGGAGAGCTTGGCGTCCTCTCCTTGTTGGTTGAAGCGAATGCGCCGATTGAGCCACTTTCAGATGTTGATTATTGAGTCTTCGCAATAGTGCCTAACTGGCAGATGTCGGCGCAGGGTGCTAAGTAGTTGCTGACTATCGTCTTTATTTAAAAAATCACCAATTGAAACCTGTTCGCCGCAGTGGCTTAGGCTGATGTGTAAGGGGGCCCAAGGGTGGGGCTTTACCGTAACGAGTATATAACTGGTGTTTCTGGGCCACCGCCAGCTGCGTTCGCGGCGCCGATGGCCAACGTCAATACTCAGGGTTTGTGGGCTAAGACTGACAATTTGCTGTATTTGCAGATTTCGAAAAGTTCGGCTCAGTAACAGCCATAAGATCAGCAGCTCTAAACCCATAAAGGGTAATACCAGCCAGGCGCCGATGACAATGAAGCCAGCACTAAAGAGGGTGTTCACCGCCATTACCGCAAATATGATGCGGCGGTTTTGATCCCAGCTAGCAGAACAGTTTGGGCGCAGAATGATTTCTGCGCTGTCCTCGTGGTCTTGAATTGCAATCATAATGCTCAGCCTCTTGCTTAATTAGAGTCTAGCAGTTGCGGCGTTTGCTGCATGTTGGTTCGGCCTTGACTTTTGCTACATCGTCAGTGCGTTGCGGGTTGTCGCGTCCCCTGCAGCCCGAGTTGTTTAGCATTTTTCTAAAAACGCTTAGCTATAAACTCCGCAATTCCTTGGCATTGTAGTCCCTGCTTCCATTTGTGCCCATATTAAACCAGTCGTGAGCGAGTCCAGTCACGGCGTCCCCATCGCGTACATCGGTTTCGCAATTTATGTTGATGTGTAAGGAGTTGGATTTAACTTAATTATAATTATTAACTGAGCGCAGAGTGCTTGCTTAGTTTTTTAAAGCTGCTAATCTCGGCTCCATGAATACCGCATTATTTTATGTAGTTAAAAGTTTCAATTTCGGTGCAGTTTGCGCTGGGATTTTTGTCGCCTTCCTCTCCTGAGGCGATTGAGTTTTACTCAGTCGCCCGCAACACACCAAGCTAATCGTAATTAATTAGTAGCGGAATTTTTTTATTTTCGCTGGGTTTTTGCTATGGAGAAAATGATGCAAGACTTAACCCATATCCCTATTTTTGTTAAGCAATCTGATTATCAAGTTTTAAGCGAATTTCTGCGCCGCAATCGATCAGAGGCGGCGCAGGACTTACAGTCAGAGTTAGATCGTGCAGATATTGTTGAGGACGGTGAATACAAGCACGATTTCGTTTGTATTAATTCCTTGGTCACCTTTATTGATTTAGATTCACAATCTAAAACGAGCGTTACCTTGGTGATGCCTTGGCAGGCAAACGTCACGACATTGAAAATCTCCGTGCTGTCGCCAGTGGGATGCGCACTATTGGGTTTGCAAAAGGGCAGTGAAATTGAGTGGCCGCTATTGAATGGCAAGGTTCGGCGCTTGTCAGTGCAGAATATCGATATTCCGGCCTGCAAAAGCGAGCGCCGTCAGAGTGTAAGCGCTGGCTAAGCGCTACTTACAACAAATTTTGGCGAGCGAGCCAGTCACCACACAGTTGAATGGCTTCCTTTAATTGCGCCTCCTGTCCGAAGTAATAATGGGTGGCACCCTTAATTTCGTGCATTTCTTTGTTGTCGTGAGCTATCGCATCAAAGATTCGCGTTGTGTGGCTCGGTGTGCAGGCGTCGTCAGCACTATTGCCAATAACGAGGGCGGGCACGCTGATAGTCTGGGCGCAGCGCAGTCCGTCAGCATTGGAATCATCGTAACTCCACTGCGATAGCCAGCTGCGCAGCGTGCAAAAGCGGGCGAGACCAACTGGGCCGTTATTGACCACCTCAGGGTCGCCTAAGTAGCACCAGCGCGGCTTGCGGTCATTGGCGTCAATAGTCGGGTCTAGCCAGCGTGGGTCGGCCATGGTGCCGTGTACCACAAAAGCGAATTCATCATTGGGGCGGCCGCTACTTTTCAGGCTTGCCAATTTATCCTTTACCCATGCCGTAATTTTGCGGTTACGGGCAATTTGTGCGGCGCGATAGCGTTCCAAAAACGCTGCAGAATAGGGTGGCTGGTTGGTATTATCGGGATTGTAAATATCCAGTTCCGGGTCGCGGTGATTTGGGTCTTGTTCATCTAAAATCGACGCGTCCATCCACTCGGTCAATGTGTGGGTGCGGCTGATGTGGGCTGCCAGCATCATAATGCCATCGGCGGGAATAAGGTCTTGAATCGTAAGGTCTACCGCATCGCCGGCGGGCGTTGTAGTAATGGTGGGGTTTTCTGCCTGACTTTGGTAGAACATCGACAGCGAGCCGCCGCCGCTCCAGCCCGCGAGTATCACTTTATCGAAACCAAAGGTTTCTTTGGCGTGACGAATACAGTTACCTAAATCAATAACGACTTTTTCCATGATCAGCGCGGTGTCATTGCCGGGATATCGACTTTGGCAATAAATCACCGGATAGCCAGCCTTGGCCAGCTCGGTAATCATCGGTAGATATTCGCCGCCACCCACGGGGTGCATAAACACAATGACATTGTTTGTTTTCGGTTCTGCCGGACGCAGCAGATGTGACTTCAAGGCGCCAAAATCCATTGGCCCGCCGTAGGTCTCTTTAAATGGGCTTTTGTCTTGATAGAAAATTAAATAAGGTACGCGCTCGTAGGCTTTTTTCTTATTGGTCATGACGATACTCGCTGCTTGCTCACAAGAAAAGTATGGGTGGCAGTAGAGCAATTCTTAGATAATATGTCAATTATCTTTACTAAAATAGCGATAGCTATGCTGGTTATTCTAGGTCGATACCGCATACAATGGCATGCTTATCGTACTCGTAAATGTATTTACCTTGCGCTTATATGTCACGAGTGGCGGTGCATTTAAGCACCGTATATGCCTGGATAATTGAATGAAAAAAATAGCAGAGCATCAGGATTTTTTGATTGGCACCTTGGCTTACGCCTTGTTCTGGATGGACGAGAGTCTGCAGGCCAGCCTAGAAGCGGCGGGCTGGGAGCGAATGAATCGAACCAAATCAATGATCATGATAAGCGTGACCGTGGGTATCAATCGCCCCGCGTTCTTGGCGCGCAATCTAGGTGTCAGCCGACAGGCTATTCATCAATTACTGCAGGGTATGAAGGATGACGGTTTGTTGGAGCTGGTGCCAGATCCCGCCGATCGTCGCGCTAAAATCGTTCAGTTTAGTAGCGCCGCCGATAAAATTCGCCAAGATGCGGAAAAGGCTATTATCGGCATAGAAGACGAGCTCGGTAATCGCATTGGCAAAGCCCAATTAAAACAATTAAAGCAGGCGCTGAGTAAGGGCTGGGGCCCGATCGTTGTCGTGCCGCCGGTCTAGTATACCTTCAATATCATGTTGAAGGAGTACCCGTGGAGTGATTGCTAATGCCCGCTTTGTTAGCGGGCGCGTTTATCAATTTTAGCTGCACCAAAGGTTTCTTCTTTAAGTGGGCGAGTTTTTTCGGTCCACGCCGCCAGGGAACTTCGCGCATCGTCGCTGTGTTTTTGCATTAGCGACGGGTCGGAAGCGCGGCAAGTAATTTCGACTTGTATACCGTTGGGGTCATACATATAAACCGAGTGCACAAAGCCGTGGTCAACCGGGCCGAGGCAGGTTTTGCCGGCGTCATTGATGTGTTTGTGCCAGGCCAGTAAATCCTCCATTGTTTCTGCTTCTAAGGCTAGGTGCATGTCGAAGCTGTCTTTGCGGCCAAAATCGGCTTCTTTTGAAATGCCGGGTTCGTCAAAAAACGCGAGGTAGTTGCCGTCTCCCATCTCAAAGAAAATATGCAAAAAATTACGGTTGCGGCCGAGTCCTTCACCAAAGTCGATGTCTTCCTCAAAGGCAGCAGCTAATTTTAAGCCAAGCACGTCCTCGTAAAACCAGCGAGTTTGTTCTGCGTCACGGCAGCGGTAGGCGGCGTGATGAATATTGTGTAATGGCTTTAGTGATGCGTTCATACTGATCTCGCTACTCAGGTAATGGCTATTGTTGTTATTGTTGGTGTATCACAGTGATATTGCCCCTATCATATATAAAGTCAATTTACTTGACAATAAAAAGGCGTCTTGTTTGTATTGTCGACATTCATAATCATAAGAATAGGGGTGTGTTGTGAGCGAATCTTGCGGGTGGTTTGACGTTCGTCAGCGGGCTAAGGCATTTCTGGAACAGCGTATATATCCTGCTGAAGCCGTGTTGCAGGGCGCCGATAAGGCGGCCTCTGAGGCCAAGCTTGTGGAGTTGGTGGTCGAAGCCAAGGCTGCAGGTTTATGGGCCTTGGGGCACCCTAAGGAAATCGGTGGGCAGGGCATGCCCTTTCTCGATTACGTGTATATCAATGAAGTGATTGGCCGCTCTGAATACGCCCAGCGCGTATTTGGCACTTATTCCTTACAAGACTCTTTGATGCTTAAGCAGTACGCATCGCCACAGCAGCAGGAGCAGTATTTGCGGCCCTTGGTTGCCGGTGAAATTTGCCCGAGTTTTGCCATGACCGAGCCAGCGCTGGCCAGCTCCGATCCGACGCAATTACAGACCAGTGCCGTACTTGAAGATGGTGTTTGGCGTATCAATGGCCACAAGTGGTTTACCACCGGTGCGGATATCGCCGCCTATACAACTATTATGTGTCGCACGGAGCCTGAGGCGCCTGACCACAAAGCTTTCAGCATGATTTTGGTTCCCACCGACGCGGTGGGCTATGAGATTGTGAGAGATACGCCGCTACTCGGATTAAATAGCGGCCATTTCGAAGTGAAATACAAGGATATCCGTGTGCCTGAACATCACTTGCTTGGTGGTCGCGGCGAGGGCTTTGTGATCGCGCAGCGACGCTTGGGGCCAGGACGAATTTTCCATTGTATGCGCTGGCTGGGTCAGGCTCAGCGCGCCTTCGATTTAATGTGCGAGCGCCTACATAGCCGCAGTGCGTTTGGTTCTAGCCTCGCAGATAAGCAGCTCATGCAGCAACACGTATTTGATAGTCTCGCCGAGATTCAGGCTTGCCGACAGCTCACCCTGCACGCTGCGCGTTGCATAGACAGCGGCGACGCTGCGCGGGTGGAGATTGGGGCGATCAAAGTGGTGGGTGCACGCATGCTCCACAATGTGGTAGATCGCGCTATTCAAGTGTATGGCGCGGCGGGCCTTACCGACGATACGCCATTGAGTCGAATGTATCGCCACGCCCGCGAGGCACGTATCTATGACGGTCCAGATGAAGTGCATATTCAATCGGTTGCCAAGCAGGTATTAAAGCGCTATCGCGACAATGGTCAGGGCTGGGATTTTGGCGAGCGCGATGCGGAATGGGCGGGTGATCTGTGAGTGAGGCGGCGGCAGTGGCGGCGCCAACAACGAGAGCGGAGGATTTGCTGGCGCCATTGGAAAAAGCACTTTCAAGGCAGTTTGCTGAGCCCGTTACTATTGCGGGGCTGCGCCGTCTGACGGGCGGCGCCGCTGCCCAGACCTGGGCATTCAGCGCTATGACGTCGCAGGGTGAGCAGGCCTTGATATTGCGCCGTGGCAATGATGCCAGCCAATTTGGCGGAGCGCTTAGCAAATCGCAAGAGGCTTACGTTCTTGGTGCTGCGGTTGCCGCAGGCGTACCAGCACCGGCGATAGTTCTGAAGTTAAGTACTGAGGATGGCCTGGGCGAAGGATTTATCATGCGTCATATCGCTGGTGAAACCCTGCCGCAGAAAATACTCAAAGATCCGCGCTACGCTGTGGCTAGAGGAAAAATGGCGGGGCAGTGTGGCGACATTTTAGCGGCTATCCACGCTGTGCCGCTAAAGACGGTGACTGGATTGCATCGGGCTCTGGCGGCAGATCAAATTGCATTTTATCGACAGGCTTATGACGGCTATCAGCAATCCCTGCCGGTGTTTGAATATGCGTTTCGCTGGCTCGCCGAACATATCCCGCTCTGTACCGAGGAAACCTTGGTGCACGGGGACTTCCGCAACGGCAATTTGATAGTGGACGAGGACGGTGTTCGCGCCGTGCTCGACTGGGAGCTGTCGCATATTGGTGACCCCATGGAAGACTTGGGCTGGCTCTGTGTAAATTCCTGGCGCTTTGGGCGAATTGATAAGCCGGTCGGTGGCTTCGGTGACCGCGACAGCTTATACCAAGCCTATTCGCAGGCGAGCGGCCGACAGGTTGATCCTAAGGCGGTGACATTTTGGGAGCTATTTGGTGTGCTCAAGTGGGGAGTGATTTGCCTATATCAATGCGATATGCATTTGAGTGGCCGCGAGCGTTCACTGGAGCGGGTTGCTATCGGTCGCCGCGTTTCCGAGTGTGAGCTAGATATTCTCGATTTATTGCGGGGGGAGTAGACATGCCAGTAAATAAGCCAAATATTAGTCAGCTATGCGATGCTTTGCAGTCATTTTTAGAAACTGAGTTAGCGCCAGCGGTCAGCGACAGTGCACTTAAATATAAGCTCAAAATTGCGGGCAATGTGCTGGGAATTATTGCCCGCGAGTCTGAGTTGGGTGAGGATTTTAAGCGCATGGAGCGTGACGAACTCAATACCTTGTTGGGTGATGACGGCTCAGAGAGAAGCCAAAACCAGCGCCTGGTAGAGTTTATAAATAGTGCTGATATAAGGCCTGGGGAAGACGACATACTTCCAGTCTTAGAGCGCATTACTTTAGCCAAAATGGCGATAGATAATCCGCGCTATGCCAGTTATGTAAAGCATGTTGACCCCTAAGGGCTGGTTTTAGGGCCTTATTGTGAAGTCCGGATAGCTGAAGGGCGAGTGATTTGTGGGCGATTTTCTTGCTTATTTTTTCGTAAAAAGCAGTAAGTCGCCCAGCAGGTGGAAATGGAATCTCGCGGAAATCTGTAGTTTTTTGGCGCAGACAAATACAAGCCAATGTTAAGACCTATGTGCGGGGTTTTAGGCCGACGGCTAATTTAAGCTTTGGCTCCGCTTTCGAGTGAATCAGCACCCAAGCTGTGATTATCGCGATACTGGTGCGGGGTCACGCCCGTCCACTTTTTAAATGATCGGATGAAGGCGCTGGGCTCTGAGAAGCCGAGTTGATAAGAAATCGTTTTAATCTCTCTATTGTCGTGTAACAAATAGCCAATCGCGGTATCCCGGATCAGTTCGTTTTTGATTAATCTATAATCACATCCCTCCTGCCGGAGGCGGCGACGCAAGGTTTGCGGTGTTAGTCCAAGTGACTCGGCCATGTCCTCGTAGCAGGGTATTTCCGGTAGCGATTTTCGAATGATCCGCCTTATTTTCTCTGTGTAACTGCTACCTTGGTTGGGAATGTGCAGGAATTCGCTGGGTACCCGAGAGAGGTAGTCGTCTAGCTCCGCGGTGGAGCGAATGATGGGTAAACTCAGATATTGCTGGTGAAATACTATTTCACTGTGGTCTTGGCCAAATCGGGTATCGCTGAAAAATAAGTAGTGGTATTCACCGCTGTGGGCTGGCGCGGGATAGTTCAGGTTGACGCGATGCAGGGGGATTGTGCTGCCAGTTAGCCAGCATAAAAAGCGGTGGTTTATCATCAGGTGCTGTTCGTAAACCCAGTCAGTTAATGTCAGCCCTAGGTCTGCTTGGAGTCGGTAACTCATGTAATCGCCGCTGCGGACCAGCGCCAGGCTAAAGCCGAAATCGAATAAATTGTAAAAGCTAACATTGCGCTCTATAGCTTGTTTTAAGTCGCCGGCGCTCTGTTGATAGTAGGCTAATGCGTGAAACGTACCGTGCTTTTGTGGCTGTCGATAATGCCCCATTCCTTCGTCACCGGTGGCGTCGGTGATCCATTTATTTAGCTGGGAGAGCTGTGTTGGTGTGACCCTGGCGCGTGGACTGTTTATCGATTTGGGGTCTATCCCTGCACGCTCCAAGAGCTCATTGTAATGGCGCCTTGGTAGCCCGCAGCCCGACACCATATTGCGGATAAAGGCGATGGAGATGGTCCTGTTTTCCATAAAATACCGAGAGAAATTGGCCTGACTATTTCCCTGCAGACCAGTTTTTAGTCGCAGGCGCACACTTCAGAGTTTTCAGCACTAACTTGTAACATAATGTCTATCGTATGTCATTGACGGTCATTGCGGAAAAGGGGTTTGGGGGCGAACCTCTTGTCCACGTAATAATCATGTCAGTCAGGGACAAAAAGTATGGCTAATACAGCTTTCATCTACGACGCAGTTCGTACACCTCGCGGTAAAGGTAAAAAAGACGGTTCGCTACATGAAGTGAAGCCGGTTGACCTACTTGCCGGTTTACTTAACGGCTTGCGAGACCGCCACAATCTCGATACCAGTAAAGTCGATGACGTCATTATGGGGTGTGTTACTCCCATTGGTGAGCAAGGCTCTTGTATAGCCAAAACGGCCTTGTTGAAAGCGGGTTGGGATGAGCGGGTTGCTGGTTTTCAGTTAGACCGCTTTTGCGCTTCCGGTCTTGAAGCGGTGAACCTTGCTGCACAGAAAGTGGCGTCAGGCTGGGAAGATCTTGTCGTTGCCGGCGGTGTTGAGTGTATGTCGCGGGTGCCTATGGGCAGCAACGGCGGCGCGTGGGGCGAAGATCCGCAAACCGCGTTTGATAGCGCCTTCGTACCGCAGGGTGTGGGCGCCGACTTGATCGCAACCTTGGCTGGGTTTAGCCGTGAAGATGTTGATGCCTTTGCACTTCATTCTCAGCAAAAAGCAGCGGCTGCAAGAGACGCCGGTTACTTTGATAAATCCGTTATGGCGGTTAAAGACGAGAACGGCGTAACCATTCTTGAGCGTGACGAGTTTATAAAGCCCGACAGCAGCCTAGAGGGCTTGGCGCGGCTAAAGGCATCATTTGAGTTCCACGGTTCACTGGGCTATGACGACATCGCGCTTAGTAAGTATCCGCAGGTGGTCAAAATTAATCATATCCATACCCCAGGTAACTCCTCAGGCATTGTGGATGGTGCTTCAGCGGTACTGATCGGCAGCGAGAAAATTGGCGTCGAGTTGGGCTTAAAAGCCCGCGGCCGCATTGTTGCCACGGCAGTTACCAGTACCGAGCCGACCATTATGTTGACTGGTCCTGCGCCGGCAACTTGGAAAGTGTTGGAAAAAGCCGGTATGTCTATCGACGACATTGACCTGTTCGAAGTCAATGAAGCGTTTGCATCGGTAGTGATGCGTTTCCAAAAAGAAACTGGTGTTCCCAGTGAGAAAATTAACGTCAATGGCGGCTCTATCGCCATGGGTCACCCTCTTGGCGCGACAGGTGCCATGTTGGTCGGTACCTGCTTAGACGAACTTGAGCGTCGTAATTTGCGCTTTGGTTTGATCACTCTATGTGTTGGCGGTGGCATGGGCATCGCGACCATTATCGAGCGGGTATAGGGTCAGAATTCACAATTTGAATTGGCGGCTGACAGGTACCTCCAGTTGGCATTGACGACAAAATGAATGAATAGGTAGCGCAATGAGCGGAACATTTAATTACGTAAAAGACAGCAATAATATTGTGACGGTGACCATGGACATGAGTGGTCCAGTCAACGCAATGAACGATGAATATATTGAATTAATGAGTGCAACGGTTGAGCGTTTAGAAGCCGAGCGTGTAGACATTGCCGGTGTGATTTTAACCTCAGCGAAGAGCTCTTTCTTTGCCGGCGGTGATATTAAAAACATGCTTAAAGCGGTGCCAGGTGTAGATGAGCCCGCTTTGTTTGCGCAAACAGAGTTAATTAAAAGCCTGTTACGACGCATAGAAAAATTAGGTAAGCCAGTGGTTGCAGCTATCAATGGCGCGGCATTAGGTGGCGGTTATGAGATCTGTTTAGCCTGTCATTATCGCGTCGCGCTGAATTCGCCAGCGGTGTTGATTGGTTTGCCGGAGGTGAGTTTGGGCTTGCTACCTGGCGGTGGTGGTATCGTGCGTTTGGTCAGCAAAATGGGTGTTGAAAAGGCAATTATGCCCCTGCTTGAAGGCACGCGTTTTAAGGCCGATAAAGCGGCCGCGTTTGGTTTGGTAGAAGAGTTAGCGACTGATACCGACGATATGATGGCCAAGGCGCAGGCCTGGATTTTAGCGAATCCGGAAGCGGCAAATCCATGGGATATTAAGGGCTTTAAAATACCCGGTGGCGATTTGCGCAAACCAAATATCGCCCAGATGATTCAGGGTGCGGTGCCCATGTTGGCGCAAAAAACCAAGGGTCTAATGCCCGCGCCTGAAAAAATACTGGATGTGATCGCGAATACCTTGCGAGTGGATTTTGATACCGCCTTGCGAATTGAAAGCCGTGCTTTAGCGAGTTTGGTCACTACGCCACAAGCTAAAAATATGATGACCTTTTTCCTGCAAATGAATCAGGTGAATGGCGGTGGCAGTCGTCCAAAAGATGTTGCAAAGAGCAAGGTTAAGAAAGTCGGCATTTTGGGCGCGGGCATGATGGGCCAGGGAATCGCCTATGTTTCTGCTCTTGCTGGTATGGATGTGGTCTTGAAAGATATTAGCCAAGATGCCGCAGATAAAGGCAAGGCGTATACCGAAAAGCTGTTGAACAAGGCGCTAGAACGCGGTCGTATGACCGAAGACAAGAAGGCTGGCATTCTCGGTCGCATCACTGCGTCGGTAGATGCGAAAGATTTGCAGGGCTGCGATTTAATTATCGAAGCGGTGTTTGAAAGCGTAGATCTTAAGCATGCAATGACAAAAGAACTGGAGCCACTGTTGGCAGAGGGCGGCGTTTGGGGTTCTAACACCTCTACTTTGCCAATTACCCTATTGGCAGAAGCCTCTGCCAAGCCTGAGAACTTCATCGGTATTCATTTCTTCTCACCGGTCGACAAGATGCCGCTGGTGGAAATAATTGTTGGTGATAGAACCTCTCCGGAAACTTTGGCGAAGGCCTTTGATTACGCGCAGCAAATTAAGAAGACGCCAATTGTTGTTAATGATTCTCGCGGCTTCTTTACCTCGCGGGTATTTGGCACCTTTGTCGATGAAGGCGCGGTGCTGATTGAAGAAGGCGTAGAGCCGGTATTGATTGAAAATCTCGCTAAATTAGTGGGCATGCCAGTTGGTCCATTAGCCGTGCACGATGAAGTAAGCCAGCAATTAACGACTAAGATTGTGGCCACCAACCGCGAGCTCAATGAGCGCCTCGGCGACGATATGAACGTCGATACCGCCACTGGTCGTATGTCTAAAATCTTTGTTGAGGAATACAAGCGGAACGGTAAAGCCTATGAAGGTGGTTACTACGATTACGCAGCAGATGGCAGCAAGGCGATCTGGCCAACAATCCGTGAGCGTTTTGTTAAGCCGGAAATAGAGCTTCCGAATCTGGATATTAAAGAGCGTATCTTGTTCAGGCAGGTTGTTGAGTCGGTTCGCTGTTTAGAAGAAGGCGTATTGAAATCGGTTGCGGATGGCAACATCGGTTCAATCATGGGAATAGGTTTTCCTCCTTACACTGGCGGTGTTTTCCAATATATCAATACCTACGGCGTGCAGAAGTTTGCAGACCGCGCTGCCGAGTTAAGCGCGTTGTACGGCGAACGCTTTACACCACCAGCACTGTTGTTGGAAAAGGCCGCTGCTGGCGAACAGTTCGTTTAATTTAGCTTTCCTATAAAAGAGGCGGTGGGAATGTCTCGCCGCCGAAAAAATATTTAGTAAATTCCGATGTGATGCATCGAAACGTATTTAAACCGGAGCACAATTCCTATGTTGCCACGTAGTTTTACCGAAGAACAAAACATGTTCCGCTCAGCCTACCGTAAATTTTTGGAGCAAGAAATTGCTCCAAATTTAGAGCGTTGGCGAGAGCAGGGCATTGTTGATCGCGAAGCGTTCACCAAGGCCGGCGAGCAAGGGTTTTTGATGATCTGGCCAGAAGAGCAGTACGGCGGCATGGGCGATAATGATTTTCGCTTTGAGCAAATCATTATTGAAGAAACCAGCCGCATTCATGGTGGCGACTGGGCGAATACCTTACACAGCCGTTTGGTCGGTCCTTATATTAATCGTTTCGGTAATGACGAGCAGAAGGCGCGTTTTCTCCCCAAGTGTGCCACCGGTGAAACGATTCTCGCCATCGCGATGACAGAGCCAGATGCGGGCTCGGATTTGGCCGGTATGCGTGCCAATGCTAAAGACATGGGTGACCACTGGCTGTTAAACGGTACAAAAACCTATATCACCAACGGTATTAACTCTGATGTGGTGATTGTTGCCGCCAAGACGGATCCGGAAAATAACCCCTATGCGGTTGGCTTGTTTTTAGTTGAGCGTGGCATGGAAGGTTTTGAGCGCGGTCGCAATCTTAAAAAAATGGGTATGAAAGCACAGGATACCGCTGAGCTGTTTTTCAAAGATGTGCGCATTCCAAAAGAAAATGTCTTGGGCGATGCCACTAAGGGTTTCATCTATTTGATGGAAGGTTTAGCCGAAGAGCGTTTGATTGGCGCTTGTGGCTTCTTGTCGGGCGCGCATCGCGCATTTGAAGTCACCCGTGAATTTACCATGGAGCGTAAAGTCTTCGGTAAACCTTTGTCTAAAATGCAGAACACCGAATTTAAAATGGCGGACCTGCGGACCGAAATAGATGTTGCGCAGGCCTATGTCGATCAGTGTGTTGTTGCTCACAATGCGGGCTTACTGACTTCAGAAGACGCGGCTAAAGCCAAGTTATACACCAGCGAGCTGCTGTGCAAAATGGTAGATGAAGGCGTTCAGCTGCACGGCGGCGCTGGCTTTATGGATGAATACCCAATCAGTCGTATGTATACCGATGCGCGTATTACACGGATTTTTGCCGGCAGTTCAGAAATAATGAAATTAATCATTGGTCGCGATTTGTACTCAGACAAATTCGTTTCATTCTTTGAATAATTGTTAGGAATAATCGTTATGGATATTAATGGAAAAATTGCCGTTGTTACCGGTGGCGCATCTGGCTTGGGCGAAGCAACTGTGCGCGCTTACGTTGCAAAAGGCGGCAAAGCAGCGATCTTCGATATGAATGCGGAGCGCGGCAACGCACTGGTGGCGGAGCTGGGTGCGGACAATGTTAGCTTTCACAATGTAAATGTTGCCGATGAAGAATCGGTCGCCGTTGCCATAGCGGAAGTGATGGCAACATTTGGCGCAATCCATATTTGTAATAACTATGCCGGTATTGGTAACGCCGTGAAGACCTTGGGTAAGAACGGTGCCTTTCCATTGGATGCGTATAAAACCGTGATCAACGTTAACTTGGTCGGTACCTTTAATGTCGCTCGTTTGGTTGCTGAGCAAATGGCCAAAAATGAACCCTACGACGGCGCGAATGCCCGCGGCGTTATTATTAACACCGCTTCGGTTGCCGCCTATGAAGGTCAGGTTGGTCAGGTTGCGTACAGCGCGTCTAAAGGCGGCGTTGTTGGCATGACTTTGCCTATGGCGCGGGACTTAGCGTCCTACGGTATTCGGGTCAACACTATTGTGCCTGGTCTTATTCATACGCCCTTGTTTGAAACGCTGTCTGAAGTTGCCTACAAATCCTTGGAGGCCAGCGTGGTAAATCCGCAGCGTCTTGGTCGTCCGGAAGAGATCGCACATCTGTCGGTGATGATGGCAGAAAACGAGTATATGAACGGTGAATGTATCCGTCTTGATGGTGCTATTCGTATGCAGCCTCGTTAATTGTGGTGAGCTTTGCGTAGCGTTCTTGGCAGCGAGTTGAATCAACTCGCTGCCACAATAGGTTTATCAAATTCTGCATATCACTTAAAAAGAGAGCTTTTATGCACGCTAAATTCAGCCCTGAGGAACTCGCCTTTCAGGAAGAAGTGCGCGGCTTTATGCGCGATAATTTTACGCCGGAATTGGCCGCCCGTATTCATCATCCCAAAACCTTCCGCGATGCCAGTATAGAGTGGCAGAAGCTTCTTGATGGCAAAGGCTGGGCTGCAAATGGTTGGCCCGTAGAGCACGGCGGGACGGGTTGGAGTGCAACTCAAAAATATATTTATACCACCGAATTAGCTGCGGCTGGTGCGCCCGACGTAGTGCCAATGGGTATAAAAATGGTAGCGCCGGTGTTGTACAGCTATGGCTCAGAAGAGCAAAAGACGCGCTTTCTTCCAATTACAAAATCGTCCGATATTTGGTGGTGCCAAGGCTATTCCGAGCCTGGTGCTGGCTCTGATCTTGCCGCGCTGCAAACCCGTGCGGTTCGCGATGGCGATGATTATATTATCGATGGCACCAAAATCTGGACCACCTTTGCACAGTACGCAGATTGGATATTCTGTTTGGTGCGCACCGACAACACCGGCAAACCGCAGCAGGGTATTTCGTTTTTGCTAATTGATATGAAAACCCCAGGTATCACCGTTTCCCCCATCATTTCTGTGGACGACGAACATCACCTGAATGAGGTGAATTTCGAGAATGTTCGAGTGCCCGTGGCGAATCGTATTGGCGAGGAAAATCAGGGCTGGACTTACGCAAAAGCATTGTTGACTTATGAACGTACCGCGCTGTCGGGTGTGGGTTATTGCAAGCGTAAGTTGACCAATATTCGTCAACTGGCGAATCAGGTATCTGCAAGTGGGACTCGCTTGATTGACGACAGTGATTTCCGTGCGCGCTTAGCCGACGTGGAAATGGAAGTAATGGCGCTGGAATTTTTAGAACTCAGGGTGTTAAGCGCAATTGATAGTGGTGGTGCACCGGGAATGGAGTCGTCATTGCTCAAATTAAAGGGCACAGAAATGCAGCAGGCTGTTCAGTCTCTACAGTGGGATGTTGCCGCTGGTTTCGGTGGAATATCACCCGACGCAGACGATGAACTCTGGGAAAGCGAGGGCAATAGAGCCCGACGTGAATATATGTTTGGTCGCGCCTGCACCATTTTCGGTGGTAGCAACGAAGTGCAGCGCAACATCATCGCAAAATTTGCGCTCGGTCTACAGGCGCGTTAGGGGATTTAAGAATGGATTTTTCTTTAACTGAAGAACAGGTCATGCTGAAAGACAGCGTGGCAAAATTTTTAGCGGACAATTATGCCCCGGAGCAAAGAGAAGCTATCGTAAAAAATGAGGCCGGATATAGCCCTGAACACTGGGCGACGTTCTCAGAACTGGGGTGGCTAACCATTCCTTTTTCTGAGGCTGATGGTGGCTTTGGTGGCAATGTCGCTGATGTGTCGGCTGTGATGGAAGAATTTGGCAAAGTGTTGGTTGTTGAACCCTATTGGTCATCGATTGTATTGGCCGGCCAACTAATCGCGCGCTCAACAAACAACGATCTTAAAAGCCGGGTGATGCCGACAGTAATATCTGGTGAAGCCCAGTACAGTTTTGCATGGCTAGAGGCGCAAAGCAGTTTTTCGCTCAGTCACGTGAGTACAAAGGCAACTAAACAGGGTGATAGCTATCATCTAAGCGGTGAGAAAAAATTAGTACTCAACGCAAAAGCCAGCCACTTTATTGTGGCGGCACGTAGCTCCGGTGATGTGAATAGTCAGTCTGGTATTAGTTTGTTTGTGGTAGATGCGACTAATCCGGCACTGAAAATAGAAACCGTTCGTTTGATGGACGGACAGCATGCCTGCAACATTCAGTTTAGCAATCTTGTGGTAGGTCACGCTGATATGCTCACCCAAGAGGGTGAGGCGTATCCTTTAATCGCTGAGGTAGTTGACGAAGCCTTAGTGGCCTTGTGTGCAGAGGCTGTGGGTGCGATGACTTATCTATACAAGGCGACCGCCGATTACGCGAATACGCGCAAGCAATTCGGGGTAACCATTGGTAGCTTCCAAGCATTGCAGCACCGCATGGTCGATATGTTTATGGCCACAGAGCAATGTCGTTCGCTACTTGTTCGAGCCCAGTGTGCGATATTGGACAATAGTGCGGAGCGCAGCCAAGATGTTGCGGTCTTGAAAGCGATGGTAGGTAAATATGGTCGTAAGGTGGCAGAAGAAGCGGTGCAGTTGCATGGTGGTATGGGTGTGACTAACGAGATGCCCATAGGCCATTATCTGAAACGTTTAATGATGATTGATATGTACTTTGGTGGTTCAGATATCCATCGCCGTCGCTTTAGCGACATGCGATATCTTTAAGGTCCGAGTTTGTATAATAAATATAACATTAGAGGAATACGATGAAGCTATTTAATAATTTGAATGACCATACTCAGTTTCATGCGCGTATGCGTGGCGACATGATGATGGCGCGTGACAGTAAAAAGTCTCTGAACTACGCCGAGGCTTGGGACTACGTCAATTTGATCGCCGCAAATATTCAAAGCAAGGGTATTACTAAAGGCCAGCGAGTTGCGATTCTAGCGAAGAACTCGGTCGATAACCTCTGTGTTTTTCTCGCTTGTGCCCGCATAGGTGCGGTAGTGGTGGGGTTAAATTATCGTCTGGCACCCGCAGAAGTTGAATTCATCGCCAGCAATGCCGACGTGCAAATGCTGTTCTTTGATCAAGAGTTTGACGGACTGCGAGGCGACTATCTGCGCTCCAAGATCGGTGTATGTTTTGACAGCGACAGCAGTGCGGCAAAGCTGGACAGTTGGTTAGATAGCACTGCGACCTTGAATGAGGTCGAGATCAATGGCGACGACATCCTTTTTCAAATGTACACCAGTGGCACCACCGGCTTACCCAAAGGTGTTTTGATCAGTCATAACAATGTACTTGCTAACACTTACCAAGCGCCGATGGCGACCGGTAAAGGTGGTCGAGTTGGTGAAATTGGTTTGGTGATTGCGCCTACCTTCCACGCCGTCGGTTTAGTGGGTTCCTTAATGGGTGTTATTTACGGTGGTTCAATGATTATCCACCGTGACTATGATCCCGTCGGTATGATCGAAACCTTGGCCAATGAGCACGTTAGTACGGTGGCGGTTATACCGGTGATGCTGCAGTTCTCCTTGGCGATGGTGCCGAATATAAAAGACTACGATTTCTCTGAGTTACATACCATCAATTATGGTGCCTCGCCGATTTCGGAGTCCTTGCTGCAACAGTGCATGGACGCCTTTGGCTGCGATTTTGTACAAGGCTATGGGCAGACTGAGTCGACCATGGCGCTGACCTTCCTCACCGCAGATGATCACAAGAAGGCGCTAACAGGTCGCCCCGAGTTATTGCGCTCATGCGGGCGGGCGGTGTTTGGCACCGAGATGCGAATTGTAGGCAATGACGGTCAGGAATTGCCACTGGGTGAAATTGGCGAAATCGTTGCCAAAGGGCCGCAAGTCATGCAGGGCTATTGGAAGAACCCGGAGGCAACGGCTAAAACCGTGGTCGATGGTTGGCTGCACACCGGCGATGCAGGGCGTATGGATGAAGAGGGCTATATCTATATTCAAGACCGCGTAAAGGACATGATTATTTCTGGTGGCGAGAATATCTACCCAGCGGAAATTGAAAACCATCTAATGTCGCACAGCCAAATACAGGACGTCGCTGTGATTGGTGTGCCGGATCAAAAGTGGGGAGAAGTGCCACTAGCGGTGGTGGTTTCCGGTGGTCAGCCAGAGCTCAGCGCCGAGGAGCTTACCGAGTTTTGTCGCGGTAAATTGGCGGGCTATAAAATTCCTCGCAAAGTGGAATACATCGCTGCCTTGCCACGTAACCCAACGGGCAAAGTCTTGAAGAAAGATATTCGATTGATGATGGCGGAGAAATATCCGCCGATTGCCTAAGTCATTTTTCTACAAAGCTCTACCCAAAATTCGACGGCGGCTTTTTTGTGCCGCTGTTTGGGTAGGGCGAAGTAGAAGGTTCGTGTCATATCCCGATTTGCCAAGGTAAGTGGCACCAAGTCGCCGTTGCGGAAGTCGTTTTGCAACACCACCTTAGATAAACAGCCGATCCCCAAGCCTGATTCCACCGCGCTTTTGATCGCCTCATTGTGTTTGAATTCACGATAAATTTCGATGTCGGGCAACAGCCCTGCAAGCGCACGGTCGAAGGTGAAGCGCGCACCGGAATCCGGTTCGCGCAAAATCCAGCGGGCCTCTTTTATGTCTTTATCTTTTAGCACGCCTTTTTTGGCTAGCGGGTGTGAGGCGCTACAGAAGACCACGAGTTCATCTTCTTTCCAGGGTATTAGCTCTAGTTCGCGGTGCTGAACCTCGCGTTCAATCATACCAACATCGACTTCATAGTTGAGGACTTTGGCGACTATGTCTGGGGTGTTTGCGGTTTCAAACTGCACGTCGGCGTCGGGGTAGTTCTCTAAATAGTCCGCTAGATAGCGCACCACTAGATGGTTGCCAATGGTAAAGCTGGCGCCGACCCGCAGGTGGCCGATATCGGCATGGCGCTTTAAGGCGTCGTCGAATTGTTGGCAGTGGGCGAATAAGGTCTCCGCCTCTTTGCGCAGGGTGTGGCCGATGGCATTGAGTTTGATTTTGTTGCCCTGGCGATCAAACAGGCTCACGCCGTAGGACTTTTCCAAATTTTGCAATGAGGCGCTCGCGGCGGACTGGGACAGGCATAGCTGGTCTGCCGCCTTGGACACACTCTGGTGTTTGGCGACAGACAGAAAGATCTCTAGCTGTCGAATGCTGAAGTTCATAGCGCGGTTTCTCCGCTATTTAAACGTGTTGTACAGTGTAAGCGAATATGCTGTCAGTATCGATTAAATCGATACTGACTATAATAATATCCCGTTTTACTTGTAATAAAAATGCTTTTAGTATGGCGGCCTGTTATTGCGTAGGGGCTATTTGGGCTGCTAGCAGTGAAAGAATGTGATTTAACTCGTTCCCGTGGAGATAAGTGAATGACCGACGTAAAAGCAACGAATGTATACTGGCATGATGGCGAAGTAAGCCGTGAAGACCGCAACAAGCTGCTCAAGCAAAAAGGCGCAACCCTGTGGTTCACCGGTCTGTCTGGCAGTGGCAAAAGCACCGTTGCAGTTGCATTAGAAAAAGCCCTAATGGAAAAAGGTCATCTCTGCTACCGTCTAGACGGCGATAACATCCGCTTGGGTATCAACAAAAATCTGGGTTTTAGCGCCGAAGACCGCACTGAAAACATCCGTCGTATCGGTGAAATCTCTAAATTGTTTGTCGACACCGGTGTGATTGTGTTGTCGAGCTTTGTCAGCCCTTACCGCGCTGACCGCGACATCGTTCGTGAGCTGCACGACGCGGGCGACATGGATTTCCTTGAAGTGTTTGTCGACGTACCACTCGATGTGGCAGAACAGCGCGACCCCAAAGGCTTATACAAAAAAGCCCGTGCTGGCGAGATTAAAAACTTCACCGGTATTTCTGACCCCTACGAAGCGCCGCTAAAAGCGGAACTGGTATTGAATAGCCACGAGCAGAGTCTGGAAGAAGAAGTGGAAATTCTGCTGGCGATGATGACCGAGCGCGGAATTATTTAAAGCGTGACGGACGTCTGACGTCCGAGTCGCATTTATGTTTTCGTCCGACGTCAGACACCCGACGTCAGACTTTCTAACTAACGGAGTGACAAAATGATCAAACCACATGGCGCCGACGAGCTTAGCCCATTATTCGTATACGACACTGAAAAACATCACGCATTGAATGCAGAGGCAGAAACCCTGCCATCGCTGCTAGTCAGTTCTGCCGCTGCGGCTAATGCCGTTATGCTGGGTGCGGGTTACTTCACCCCATTAAAAGGCTATATGAACCTGGCCGATTCTTTGGCGGTAGCCAAAGACCTTTGCACTACCGACGGTTTATTCTGGCCCGTGCCTATCGTTAACCTGACTAAAGATGCGCAGGGCATTACGGCCGGTCAGCGTATTGCGTTACGCGACCCCAATGTTGAAGGCAATCCTGTTCTGGCGATCATGGATGTAGAAGCGGTTGAAACTGTTAGCGCAGAGCAAATCGACTTTATGGCTGAAAACATTTTCGGCACATTGGATGATAAGCACCCAGGCGTACAAACCTTTAAGGCTCAGGGCAACATCATGTTGTCTGGTCCGATTCAAGTGTTGAACTTCTCCTACTTCCAGGCTGACTTCCCAGATACTTTCCGCACCGCCGTTGAAATTCGCAATGAAATTGCAGAGCGCGGCTGGGAAAAAGTGGTTGCCTTCCAAACTCGCAACCCAATGCACCGTGCCCACGAAGAACTTTGCCGCATGGCAATGGAAGATCTTGGCACCGACGGTATTTTGATTCACATGCTGTTGGGTCAATTGAAGCCAGGCGATATTCCGGCTCACGTTCGCGACGCGTCTATTCGTAAAATGGTTGACGTTTACTTCCCTAAAAACACAGTGATGATCACTGGTTACGGCTTCGACATGCTTTACGCTGGTCCTCGCGAAGCGGTATTGCACGCACTGTTCCGTCAGAACTGTGGCTGTACTCATCTGATTGTTGGTCGTGATCACGCAGGTGTGGGCGATTACTACGGCGGTTTTGATGCGCAAACGATTTTCGACGAAAAAGTGCCAGCAGGCGCAATGGATATCGAAATTTACCGCGCAGACCATACCGCTTATTCGAAGAAACTCGACAAGGTTGTGATGATGCGCGACGCGCCAGATCACGAGAAAGAAGACTTCGTATTGCTGTCAGGCACTAAAGTGCGTGAAATGTTGGGCGCTGGCATTGCGCCGCCACCAGAATTTTCACGTCCAGAAGTGGCTAAGATTCTGATGGATTACTACCAAATTGAAGATGCCAAGGCTTAATTGCTAAGGCACCATCGATCGCGTAAATAAAAAAGCCGGAGCGAATCGCTCCGGCTTTTTTGCATCTTCAGTGTAATTCTTAGTTGCTCAATGGCGGCTTGCTGATACCACCTTTTATAATATCGTCCTGTCTCAGGGTTGGTTCAGTGGGCTCCTTTTCTCTTTCCTTGAGTAAGTCGTATAGCCGGTCTTCATCGTATGGCATTAGAGATGTGAGAACGATATCCATTGGTACATGGCAGCGCTGGGTATAAAATGCTGCTCTGGCACTTATCTGTTGTTCCAGTAACTCAGTGAAGTCGGTTTTGGCTTTGGCAAACTCGCCTTGCAAGTCTGCGGCCGATAGCTTTAGGTAGAAAGCCAACTCGTCCTCGGAGCAATGGGCAAACCGCAGCCGTTCATCGATTATCAAACGGGCGCGTTCCACGATATCCCGGTCGTGGAGTAACTCTTCTTGTAAGCCTCTTATGTGTACTTCCATGCTGCGCAATAGCACAGGATCACTGCTGCTAATATTGAACTCTAAATACTCTGCAGGAAAAGAAATGCTGTCATTGGGCTGATCAAAAATCAGTTCGCAATTAAAGAACTCATGGAAGGTATCGGAAAATTTGGCGCCGGGATTGGAAAAGCTAAAGCAGACTTTCTTTGGTTGCCAGAGGTGACTGGACAGCGTGTTGAGCAGCAAAAACATCTGTGCGGTGCCAAGTAAATTTCTCTGTCGGTAATATTTGCTGCTGAGATTATTGGCTGATTTGATAAGTGTGACCTGCTCTTCGCAGATTTGGTGCCGCCAATATCCGGTGTCCTGGTAATAGGCACTGTATTGACTGGCGCGCTCTAATCCAGCTTTAAAATCTGAGCTTAGTGACATTACCGTGGTAGGTAGGCCCAGCTCTGGAGTTTGAAGGTTATTCGCAAGATGGAGAGCAAAGTCTTGGCAGTGGTATTTTTTAGCGATGGTTTCAAGTAGGTAGTTAAATAAATGGCTGGACACAAAATGATTGGGCAGTGTGAGTAATTTGGCAGGTAAGCCAGATTTACTCGCGGCGTCCTTGAGGTCAATGCCTAGACTTTTGCACGCTTCAAACAACGCGTGGAGGACATCCTCGTCTTCAGTCAGAGTGTGTTTCATAGCACCTACTTCTTGTCGTTTTCATGGTCTTTTTGTTGTAGCAAATTTTATGCCTAAGGCCTCGGCAGCATAGACATATATTAGTTTGCCCATAAATATTCGCGTAAAGGTGGATGATTTTCGCGGGGAGGTTAATGTGATCTATATGTCGCCAGCTTAGCATCTTCCGAGGTGTTTTTAGCGGTGTGTCGTAGTGGAAATAGGCAAATAGTATTGAAATTAGCTAATTAGGTGTATTCGCTGATAACATCGAGCTACTTTGTGCGCGGGTTCAGCGTGCCAAATAATAATAACGTTGTCAGATAGAGGTGATGCTGTGGGATCTACAACTAAACATTTCCGCACCTGTAATTTATGTGAGGCCATGTGCGGCATCGAAATTACCCTGGAGGATAATGCGATCACCAGTATAAAAGGTGATCCACAAGACTCGTTTAGCCGCGGTCATATCTGCCCAAAAGCACTTGCATTAAAGGATTTGTACGAAGACCCCGATCGTATTCGAACGCCCATGGAGAAGGTAAATGGCCAGTGGCGCGAACTGTCTTGGGAGCAGGCGTTAGACAAGGTTACGGCGCGCATTACGTCTTTGCAGGCTGAGCACGGTAACGACGCGCTGGGTGTCTATCTCGGCAATCCCAATGTTCACAACACCGGATCGTTATTAATGAGCGGCGGGATGTTGCGAGCGTTAAAAACTAAGAACAAGTTTTCTGCCACCTCGGTAGATCAACTGCCACACCATATAGTGTCGTGGAAGTTATTTGGTCATCAGCTGCGAATTCCGGTGCCAGATATCGATAACAGCGATTATTTTTTAATGTTTGGCGCCAATCCCTTGGCGTCCAATGGCAGCATTATGAGTGTGGCCGATGTTAAGCAGCGGCTTAAAGATGTGCGTAAGCGAGGCAAAGTGGTGGTGGTAGATCCGCGACGCACATTGACCGCCGAAATGGCGGACGCTCATCATTTTGTGCGGCCCGGAACTGACGTTTTGGTCTTGCTGGCAATGCTGCATGTGCTGTTTGCAGAGGGCCTTGTTAGCACAGGGAATTTAGCCAAGCATCTCGATCGTGGCCCAATGAGCTTGGCAGATTCTTTCAGTGAGTACACCCCCGAAAGAGTTGCGCCGTTGACGGGTATGTCTGCCGATTTGATTCGCAGCTTGGTCCGCGATTTTTGCGCGGCCAAAGCACCGGTGATGTACGGACGCCTCGGTGTCTCAGTGCAGGAGTTTGGCACCCTCAGTCAGTACCTCATCATGCTATTCAATATTCTCACGGGTCGCTTAGATAGTGTGGGCGGTTTAATGTTTGCCAAGCCCGCGGTCGATATTCTCGCGCAAAGTGGGCGCGGCAATATGGGGCGCTTTCACAGTCGTGTGCGGGGTCTGCCGGAGTTTAATGGCGAGTTGCCGGTGGCGACCTTGGCCGAGGAGATTACCACCCCAGGTGCTGGCCAGATTAAGGGTATGTTGTTAATGGCGGGCAATCCGGTGCTGTCGACACCTAATGGTGAGCAGCTTGATCGCGCCTTTAAAGGCTTGGATTTGCTGGTTGCGATCGATTTTTATATCAATGAAAGCAGCCGTCACGCCGATTTTATCTTGCCGCCGGTGAGTCCCTTGGAGCGCGAGCATTACGATGTAATTTTTAATGTCCTGGCGGTGCGAAACAATGCGCGTTATGCCGAAGCACTATTCCCTCGGAAAGCGAATGCGCGGCATGATTGGGAAATTTTGTTGGGCTTGCGAGATCGCCTTCAGCCCGCACGGGGGCTTAAAGACAAGCTCGGACGGCAACTGCTGAGACGTGCTGGACCGTCGGGTTTGCTCGCCTTGTTGTTGCGACAGGGCCCCTACGGCGGAGGCTTAAACCTGTTTAAAGGTTTGTCCTTGGCTAAATTGAAAAAATCACCTCACGGTATCGATCTAGGAGCGCTTAAGCCGGCATTGCCAGGGGCGCTGTTTCATCGCGATCGTAAAATCCATCTCGAAGCTGAGTTCTTTCTAAAAGATGTGGCGCGGGTGGAAGCTAAATTCTTTCATAGTGGCGACGCGCCAGACCAGCTCTTGCTGATTGGCCGTCGCGATGTGCGCAGTAATAATTCCTGGTTGCACAATAGTCACCGCTTGGTAAAAGGCAAGGATCGCTGTACGGCTTTGATAAACCCCCTCGATGCGGAGCGGCTGGCAATTGCCGACGGTGATTTAGTCAGGGTGACATCGCGGGTTGGCAGTGTGGAGTTGGCGGCGCATATCAGTGATGAAATGATGCTGGGGGTTATTAGTATTCCCCACGGCTGGGGGCACAATCTCAGTGGTACCCAGTGGCAAACGGCGCAGGATCACGCCGGTGTCAGCGTCAATGACTTGACCGATGAAATGCAGATTGATGAATTGTCTGGCAATGCCGTGTTGAACGGTGTGCCGGTTACCTTGGCGGCAGTTGCAGATACCGCCGCGATTAGCGCGTAATATTTAAGATTTGCGAGCGGGGCGCTGACTGCGAATATACAGCGCCTCAACTTTTTGTCTTGCCCAAGGTGTGCGCCGCAAGAATTTTAGACTTGAGGCTATGCTCGGGTCGTCGGTAAAGCATTTTATCTTGATGCGGCGGCCCAATTCCTCCCAGCCGAACTTGGCCTCTAGGCGTGTTAACACCATCTCTAAGGTCAGTCCGTGCAATGGATCTTTTGAGCAGGGGGAGGATGGCGCGGGGTCTTTAGACTTCATCGCTGTCTTCGTCGATGGCTTCTACATCGTCGCTATCCGTTGAGGCAACCGTAGGCTCAGCCTTTTTAACTCGAATTTTAAAGCCTGCAATAATTTTGCCGTTCAGGTTTTGCATGGCCACTTTGGCTTCACCTGCTTTGGGCATATTCACAAAGCCAAAACCCTTGGATAGGTTCGCGTCTTCGTCTCTGACTAAGTTTAAGGATTGCACACTGCCATATTCTTCAAACAGGTCTAAAAGCTCTGCTTCGGTGGTGGTGCGGTTTAAATTGCGAATCAATAATTTCATGGTGCTGCCGTTGTAGTGATATGGCGTGAATTATAGCTGGTATAGACATTATCTTCGCCTGCTATCTTTGCGAGAAACCATGTCGATGGCTGTTCGCGTCGCGCTAAATATCCTAACATCACGCCTTCGCCCATTACCGACAGACTTTTCGTGATCGCACCTTCAATGCCGCTCGTTTTGAATACCGCCAGCACCAGCGCCGATTTAGCGCAAGCGCTCGGCCTGCGTATGGTCGACGATTGGAGCGAAAATGCGGATCAGGTGTATGTGTTTTACGACGCTGACCGCTTGGTTGTCGGTCTATCACCGGTGAATAGAGAGCATCCGGTCGCCGTCGATTTTGAATTGGCTTTGCGCAATCGCCACCCAGGAAGAGAATTGTTGATAAAAGCCGTGGGGGGCAGCCGCAACCGTGCCAGTGTGGTTGACGCGACTGCAGGCTTGGGACGCGACAGCTTTTTAATGGCGAGCCACGGCTGCACAGTGACCATGTGTGAGCGCATGCCGGTGGTAGCGGCATTATTGGCAGATGGCTTGCGCCGCGCTGAACGGGCCGATGATTGTTTTGAGATTGCGAGCCGAATGGGATTGCATCAAGGTAGTGCGACGGATTATTTGGCGGCTTTGGCTGAGGACGACTGTCCCGACGTGGTGTATTTAGACCCTATGTTTCCGGTGTCTGGCAAATCGGCGCTGGTGAAAAAAGAAATGCGTTTGTTTCATTCGCTGGTTGGCCTGGACGAGGACAGCGATGCGCTGTTGGATTTAGCTCTGCAGCGCGCCCGTCACCGTGTGGTGGTAAAACGTCCGCCAAAAGCGCCGTATTTGGCAGAGCGCAAACCGCAGTTATCCATTGCGGGAAAAGCGGTGCGCTTTGACATCTATCCTTTAAAAGCCTTCGCTAAATAAGAATGTCCAAATTACTTCGCTAACAGTTCTTTCAACATACCTTCGTACATCAGCGACAGCTTATCTAAATCCTCGGCGTTAACGCATTCATCCACTTTGTGAATGGTGGCGTTAACGGGGCCAAGTTCCACAACCTGGGCGCCGGTAGGTGCAATAAAGCGACCATCGGAGGTGCCGCCAGCGGTAGACAAAATGGTGTCGGCCCCAGTGACGGCCTTGATCGCAACTTGCGCTGCTTCAACCAGTGGCCCCTCGGATGTCAGGAAAGGTTGGCCGCTTAAATTCCAGTCGATGCTGTAATCTAAACCGTATTGATCGAGTAGCGCCAGGGTGCGAGCTTTTAAAATATCCGCAGTTAATTCGGTAGAAAAGCGGAAGTTAAATACCACCTCTAGCTCACCAGGGATGACATTCGTTGCGCCGGTGCCACCGTTGATATTCGAAATTTGGAAGGACGTGGCGGGGAAGAAATCATTGCCTTCATCCCATATTTCATCGGCAAGGGCGGCGAGCGCAGGGGCGGCCAGGTGAATTGGGTTTTTCGCTAAATGAGGGTAGGCGACATGGCCCTGTACACCGCGCACTGTCATCACTGCGCCAAGGGAGCCGCGACGGCCATTTTTAATGACATCGCCCACGCTATCGGTCGAAGAGGGCTCGCCGACCAAACACCAGGTGATTTTTTCGTTCTGCTGTTCCAACCATTCCACGACTTTGACCGTGCCGTTGATCGCCGGCCCCTCTTCATCGCTGGTAATTAAAAAGGCGATGCGGCCGCTGTGGTCGGGGTGGGCGGCGACAAAGTTTTCGCAGGCGGTAATCATGGCGGCCAAGCTGCCCTTCATATCGGCAGCGCCGCGACCGCGCAGCATGCCGTTTTGAATGACCGCTTCAAAGGGCTGGGTTTGCCATTTGGCGGCGGGCCCTGTTGGCACTACATCGGTATGGCCAGCAAAACAAAATATTGGGCCGCTGCTGCCGTGGACAGCCCAGAAATTATCGACGTCGCCAAAGCGCAGTGACTGGCATTGAAAGCCAATTTTTTCTAAGCGCGCCATCATAATTGCCTGGCAATCAGCGTCAGCCGGGGTGACCGAGGGCCGTTCAATGAGTTCGCAGGCAAGTTGTAAGGTGGGGGATAGCGATGTCATAGGGCGGTGTCGGCTTCTTTTAAGGGTAATGTATCAAGGCAGCTGCCATTGCGTCAGCGCGGTATTCTAACAGAATCTAACTGTGCATAAAGGCGCTTTAGCCGCTGGGGCTAGGACTGACCGAAACACTCATTATCACCTCGAATGAGTGGAAATGTCATAGAGGGTGCTGGGCAGCTTGGCTATTATCAAATGCCTAAATGGTAATGCTGCCCGCAATGTAGATAGCGTAAGGCGGCATGCTTTCAAAAACCATAATGAGAATCAGAGGAAAGGCTATGAGCATGGATTTGGACATCGCGGTCGCTGCCGCCGAATTCGATTTTGCAGATCAGGACATTCCCCAGCGCCTGCGTCATTGGGCGCGGGTAAAACCCGATCACCCATTTATGATTTGGGAGCCGCGCTCTGCTGAAGATCGCAGCTGGACTTACCAAGCCTTTGACGAAGAGACCGGAAAGATCGCGGCGGGCTTATACGCCAAAGGTGTGCGCAAACACGACAAGGTGATGATCCACGCAGAAAACTGCCCAGAAATGGTATTAGCCTGGTATGCCTGTGCCAAGATCGGCGCGGTGGGTGTGACCACCAATACCCGCAGCGTGGGCGGCGAAATTGAATACTTCGCGCGTCATACTGAAGCGGTTGGCGCCATTACCCAGCCTAAGTTTTTAGAGGAAGTGCGTAAAAGCGCTACCGGCTTAAAATGGATTGTGGTGACGGATGACAACTCCGGTGAAGTTGCCGAAGAATCTAAAGACGGTGCCGATGCGTTTAGCAGTTTATACGGCGACGCTGAATCGTTGCCTGCGCGCCCAGCAGAACCGATGTTGCCAGCGGGTATTATGTTTACCTCGGGCACCACATCGCTGCCTAAAGCCGTTGTTCATACCCATGCCAATGCTCTGTGGTCTGGTAATATGGGCTCGCAAAGTATGGGCATGAATACCGACAGCGTTTATCTCGGGTTTTTACCTTTCTTCCACGTCAACTGTCAAAGCTGGGCGTTCTGGGGCTCTCTTGGTGTCGGCGCGACGGCGGTATTGCTGCCGAAGTTTTCCGCTAGCCGATTCTGGGAAATTATTGAGAAGCATCAAGTCAGCCACTGCTCAATGATTCCCTTTGTCTTTAAAGCTATTGGTATGCAAGCGGTGCCTGAAAAGCACAGCTTAAAAGTGATGCCGATGGGTATTATTTGGAAAGAAATTGAAGGCTGGCTCAAGGCCAAGCCCTTTGCAAGCTGGGGTATGACAGAAACCGTTACCCACGCTACCCGTTCTGATTTTGTGAGCGATTGGCCGCAGGGCTCTATCGGCAAACCCACACCGGGTTACCATTTGGCGGTGGTGAACCCTGAAACTGGCGCCATGTGTAAAAAAGGCGAGATCGGCGAGTTGTGGGTGCAGGGCACACGCGGCGTGAATATCTTCCTTGAGTACTACAAAAACGAAGAGGCCATGGCCAAATCGTTTACACCCAATGGCTGGTTCAAAACCGGCGACATGGTCAGCGTCGGTGACGAAGGGAATTTCTTTTTCACTGATCGCGATAAGGACGCGCTCAAAGTGGGGGGCGAAAACGTTTCAGCCCGCCAGGTTGAAGAAGTGTGTATGCAGGTGCCAGGTGGCGGCGTAGGTGAAGTGGCGATTGTCGCTAAATCCCATGAGATGTTAGACATGGTGCCGGTTGCATTTGTGATTAAAGGTTGGGGAGCACCGGAGGACGAAGCGGCTTTTGGTCAGGCGATTATCGATCATTGCAAAGCCAATCTTGCCGACTTTAAAGTACCCCGTGCGGTGTATTTTGTGGATGAGTTCCCTCGTGCAACTTTAGAGAAAGTGGCTAAGAATAAGCTGCGAGAAATGGCGGACGAAATGCCAGCGGTGTAATTCGTTATCGCCGTTTACAAAGGTCGCGAAAGCGGCCTTTTTTTATTTCTATGTTAGTGTTTTGTCATAAAACCATCCTAATTTTGTCATCTGCTGGGTATAGCATTCGTTTTGCTGAAGCGCGCTAGGGCTTTGGCAACCGATTATTAGTTTCCAACATGTAGATGAGCAAAAAGGGTTGTGATATGGATCGCTATATTAAGCAACACGGTACTTTCTCTAACTTACATCAACAGCATGCGAGTGCTGAAATTGCTCGGCAGATTGATGAGTTCTTACATAATGGCGGTAAAATTGAGAAGTTGAATGGGCCTCAATTTCAGCCGCATCGGGTGGTTCGTATTGGCAATGGTATGATCACGGAAGCATTGTAGGCGGGTGTGTGCGGATATTCTCGTAACACAGCGAGAATATCCGCGCAGTCAAAATAGTTTAATTCAGTAAAATCATTGCAGCGTTAATAGCCATAATAAGCAAGGCGATAGACGTCAATAAAAATATTGTAAAGCGCAGCGCCACTTTGTTAATGGTTGCATGTACTAGGCTGTGTACGATGCGGCCACCCACGTAAAACCACGCTAGGCTAAGGTTTAGTCCGTCGCCGCCGCCAATGAAGGCGAGCAAAAATGCCGTGGCGTAAAATAATGTTGGTTGCTCTACTAGGTGGTTGTAGTTATCTGCCTTCCACTGTGTTTTGGGTGGCAACTGTAGCGCAAGTTCGCTAGTGCGTTCACCGGCTTCGGGTTTTAATTTTAGCTTTGCGATCATCGGTAAGCGCACCAGCGCCATCCAAAATAACATCACAAACGTCCACAGAATAAGAACAACGACTGGGGTGAATATGGGTGAGTGTTCCAACATAGCATTTCCTCATTGTTATTGAGTTTATATTATCGGTGTTATTTTCTGTTGCTGCCATGATTGATTTGCTGGTCACAGAAGCGGGCTTGGGCATTTCTAAGAGACGTCATTGCTAGTGGATATTTTCCGGCGTATAACAGATTTGCTGCTTTTGTATTTCGATACCGACACTAGCCAAGCTATTCTTGATTAAAGTGCTAAGCGGGGCCTCCTTGATGGCTGCCCCTAGCGAGTCGTCGGCGAATACACAGCGAACAAGCAGACTACTTGGGAATTTCTTGTAATCAACGGTATGCGTTAGCCACAGGAAGCCATCGGTATGATCAAGGGCATATTCACAAACCTCGGTGAGTTTTACGCGTATGGCATTGTCTAATTTTTTATCGTTTTTGCGCATAGCTTGAGTGATAGTGAATTTTTACATTGGGGTGGAATACTACGGGTGGAGTGGGTGTACGGCAATGAAATATGCCGATAATGTGTATAAATCAATATCGGTCGCACTTTCTGCCTTCCTAACGGTCATATTGACGTGGAAACCGCAGATAAAAAATTTGAACTAGGAGCGAAGAATGAAAACAACAAAAACAACAATTGGGATGCTAGCGCTCGTATTATCGTTTGGAACTGTTGGTGTGTTAGCTAAGCCACCGGGCGGTGAGCTGCCACCAGGTTTGCAGAAAAAGGTCGCTGAGGGTCGCCAATTGCCACCCGGTTGGCAAAAGAAGTTACAGGTTGGCTATCGTTTAGAGCCGGATATCTATGCGCATGGCCGTGTTGTCGTGCCGGTGGATAACCGCGGACACGTTATTGTGACGATTGAAGATCGTCGATTACGTTTAGTTCAGGCGACGCTAGAAATACTTGAGATTTTAAATTAGATGGGAGCGGGCTTATGAATGCTCATGGCAAAATTAATTATATTGAGTTGCCCGCTGCAGATATTGACGCTGTTAAGGGTTTTTTTACGAAAGCCTTTGGCTGGTCGTTTACCGATTATGGTGCGGATTACACCGCCTTTTCTGATGGGGTGCTAGACGGCGGGTTTTATCGCGCAGAGCTGTCGTCTACTGCCGCTAATGGTAGTGCACTAGTGGTTTTTTATAGCGAAACGCTTGAGGAAACCCGCAACACGGTTGTACTTTCCGGTGGGACAATACTAAAAGAAATATATGATTTCCCCGGCGGTCGCCGCTTTCATTTTGCCGACCCTAACGGCAACGAGTATGCCGTTTGGTCTGAGCCGGCAAAAACCTAGATTTTTTCTATTAACGGTGATTTCGCAAGTGCAGCTTGCTGATCACCGTATTGCTCATCTACCCATTCCGGGTGTTTGTAAATAATTCGTAAATCTTTATGTCGCCACACATCTTGCGCCATCTCTACCCAGCCGTGAATTTGTAAGTAGAGTGGGTTATAGGGCTTTTCTGGCATGCGGGTAACGCCATATTTAATCTTGCCGGCGTCATCTTCGCTGCGAAACGTACCGAACATTTTATCCCAAAAAATAAAGATGCCGCCAAAGTTGCGATCTATCTGCGCTGCGTTGCTGCCGTGATGAACGCGATGGTGCGAGGGTGTATTCATCACCTTTTCGAGAGCGCCGAGTTTGCGTATTTGCTCGGTGTGCAGAAAGAATTGATAAACCAGATTGCCCTCAATGGCCAGCAGCACCCAATTTTTGTCGAAACCGACGAGAGCGGCGGGAATCCACCACAATACCCAGCTGCCTGAAAAGGCAAAGGTGAAATTCTGTCGCAGCGCGGTAGAGAAATTCATGTGTTCAGATGAGTGGTGGGTGATATGCCCGCTCCAGAACCAGCGTACCTTGTGCATCATGTAGTGATTGATATAAAAACAAAAATCAATGAATACGATTAAGGCCAATATACTGACTGCCGAGGCCGGGGGGTTCCATTGCAGGCCGTATTGGTAAACCCACAGATAGAAGGCTTGGATGAATAGCGCGACGGCGATGCCGTCGACTATTTTGTAGGAGAAGCCAGCAGCCAGATTGGCGACGGTTTCGCGGGGGTGGTATACACCGCTTTTACCGCTGCGGCGAACATAGACAAATTCTGCCGCGATAACCGCGAGGAATAGCGCGCCGAAGGCAGTGACAAAAAATAGAGCATGAAGAACATCTTGCACGCGAAGACCTCGTCGAGTGTTCAATAAGAGTTACTATCTTAGGGCGCTAAGCTCAAGGTATATTGACTATTCGAGACACTTTTTTGACATTTAGCGCCATCATCACGATGATGTAGCAACAAAGACCAAGACACCTCAGAGAATATCGATGCTTGCACAATTACAGCTTAGCGGTGATTTGGCCGGCCTGCTTAGAGATTTTTTAGAGCAGGAGGGCGATGTGCATTGTGAGCTATATACAAATTTGCAGAGCTACAGCCTTAGCAGTCGCATGAGTTTTGCGCAGTGGTGGGCTCTGCTGGATAAAATTCAAGCCCGTTTCCCCGATCGCAATATTGGTTTAGCTTTGGGGCAGTGCGTGCGTTCCAAGCATCTTGGCGTGCTTGGCTATTTAACTTTGGCCAGTGATACCTTGGCTGATGCGCTCGGCGCATTTCAGCGTTATCAGCGCCTACTTCACGACGGCGAGAAAGCCAAAGTCAGCATCCAAAATGACATCATGGTGATGAGCTGGACCAGCGATTACGGCCCCTCTACTCAGCTTTCTGATGAGGTGTTGCTGGCGGGCCTGCTGGCCTTTATCCGTCAAATGACAGCAAAGCCAGATTTGTCGCCACTGCAGGTCGATTTTATTTTTCCCGCTCCAGAAACGACTGAAGACTATGACAAGGTGTTCAATGTTGCAGCTGGCTTTTCCCAGCCCGCGACGGCCATTTACTTTCCGCTCGAATATTTGAATTTGCCGATTAGTAATAGCGACCCAGGCTTGCGTAGCTTATTGGAGCGACAGGCGCAGGCATCACTGGCGATTCTTCCCGATAGCGAAGGGTTTGCCGGCGCCCTGAGGAGTGTATTGCTCAGGGCACTGCAAAGCGGTCGCAGTACCTCCGCCGATGTGGCGGCGATGTTGAATATGTCAGAGCGCACCTTGTTTCGGCGTTTAAATGAGCAGGGTTTGAATTTTAAGGCACTGCTCTCGCAGCTTCGTGTTCAGTTAGCGCGAGAGTATCTCGCTGATTCGAGATTGAGCTTGAGTGAAATTGCGCTGTTGCTTGGCTATTCGGAGCAGAGCGCCTTTAACCGCGCATTTAAGCGTGAAACAGGGCTTACTCCGCGTCAGTGCCAAGTGCGCAAACGACGTGAGTGAAGCAGGTAGTTATGGAGAGGTAGGGGTTATTCGTAATAGTCCTTGGCGCAGCTACACTCTATTATTCGCGATGACATAGCCGTCATTGTAGTGCGTTCTGAATTGCGAAACGGGAAAGTTGAGTGGCGAAAAACAAAAATAAAAGTAAGAGCGGCGGTGCGCAAGTTCGCTCACAGGCGTCCAAACGCCCTAGCAGTGATGTGTCGCAAGTTTTGCCCGCGACTGCTCAAACCCTATTTCAGCAGGCCTTACATCATCATAAGCAGGGGCAGCTGAATGCCGCCGCGCAGGGCTATCAAAAAGTGTTGGCTGAGTTTCCTGGCCATGCTGATTCCTTGCATTTACTCGGTCTGGTAGCACAGAGTTTACATAATCCCGCTCAAGCCAGCGCGCTGATCGAGCAGGCGATTAAATTAAGCCCTAAGATTGCTCAGTATCATTTTAACCACGGCGTGGTGTTGCAGGGACTTAGCAATGACCAGGCGGCGATTGATGCCTATCGCAATGCGATACGTCTAAAGCCTGATTATCAGCAAGCCTATGAAAACCTCGGTGTGGCCTTGCAGGACAGCGGTAGCGATGAGGCCGCACTAAAAGCGTATCAGCAAGCCCTAGAGCAAAACCCGCACTCAGTGCTCGCGTTAAAAAACTTAGGTACCTTGTATTTTAAATCGAGTCATACGGCGCTGTCGCTGCAGTGCTTTGAACACGCACTTCGGCTTTCGCCTGTGGACCCAGAGTTGCGCCTCAAACGCTCCGGCAGCCTGCTGCGCTTAGGTCAATGGCAAAAGGGTTGGCGAGAGTATCGATGGCGTTTTAGTGAGCAGTCTTTTCTGGAAAGCAATCCACCGCGTTCAACGGGTTTGCCCCACGCTGAAAAATTTAATATTGCCGGGCGGCGAGTATTTGTCGGCAGTGAGCAGGGCTTGGGCGATGAAGTTATGTTCGCTTCCTGTTTTAGTGACCTGATTTCTTCCGCGGCATCCTGTGTTCTTGAATGCGATCCCCGACTCGTTCCTCTGTGGGCGCGGTCTTTCCCCTCAGCGGAAGTGATTGCTAAGGGGGAGCTCGATCCACACGGGCTTGATAGTTTTATCTCTGCCGGCGATTTGCCCATGCACTTTCGGCAAGACGACGCGGACTTTTCTGGTCGTGCTTATCTGAAGCCAGATAGTGAGAAATACGCTCACTGGCAAGGTCGATTGCAGGAGCTGACGGGCAAGTTGAAGGTTGGTATTTGCTGGCGGGGTGGTGTGGAAGCCCGCGCGGTGAAAGAGCGCAGTATTGATCTAAAATATTGGCGCCCCTTGCTCAAGCACAAAGATGTCAGTGTAGTGAATTTACAATATCGCTGTGAGTCTGAAGAGCTTAAACAGCTCGGTGAACATATCCATACCTTTGCCGATCTTGACACCTATGCAGATATTGATGGTTTAGCCGCATTGATGAGCAATCTTGATCTGGTGATATCAGTCGACAACACGACCGTGCATTTAGCGGGCGCGCTGGGTGTGCCGGTATGGGTCCTGCTGCCCTGTGGGCCGGAGCGCCGCTGGACCGACGATAGTGATGACAGTGTGTGGTATCAGTCCGCACGTCTGTTTCGTAAACAAGGCGGAGCTAAAGATGGCTGGCGTGATGTCATGGCAAGGCTTGTTGCAGCGCTAGATGAATTTACGCCACCGCAGCGCGACGAGCGTGATTTGATTCGTGTTGAGCGCGAGGCTAAGGCTGATGTGCTCGTAAGCGACGGAGCGAAGACCTGCGTATTAGTTAACGACACCTCTAACTGGTATCACTGGGGCTGTAGTGGCACCAGCTTAAGTATTCATCGCGCCTTGCGACGAAATGGTTATCGGGTAGATGGCTTGCCAATTGCGATGACACAGAATCTGCCGGCCTTGCCGCAAAGCCCAGATGATTTTGATAGTGAGGAGGTTTACGCAAACTTTGCCGAGCACAATTCGCGTTTACTTGCTCGTCTCGCCAAGGCTGACGTACTCGTGATTAATGGCGAGGGCAGCCTGCACGGTGGCGGTATGGTGCCAGTCGGCTTGCTGTATATCGCCCACATAGGGAAAACCCGGTTACGCAAAACGGTGCAAATAATTAATCACTCCTGCTATCCGCAAGATGGTGACTTGGCCACAGATGGACCCTTGAATACCCTGTATCAGCGGGTATACCAACAGCTAGATTATGTTGCGGTACGTGAGCCAGTGAGCTTCCGACTTTTACAATCCTTAGCGATTCCCTGTGTGCAGAGCTTCGATTGCTTGCCGCTATTTATTGAGACATTCGCTGAACTGCGCTCCAAGACGGTGACCGATAAGCCGTATATTTTGTTGACCGGATCGGTCGCTTGGGCAGAGGCGATCGCCGAACCCTTAAGCCATTTTTTGCAACTGCAAATCGCAAACGGATACGGCATTAAAATATTAATTGGTGCCAGTGCTTTTTTGGCAGCCGATGACGTGGCTTTTGCGCAGTGGATGCAGCGCAGCGCGGCGGGGCAGTTCGAGCTGCATATTGCCGATACGGAGCGGCAGTGGCTGGAGTGTATCGCCAACGCTGAGCTACTAGTGTCTGGTCGCTTCCATCATAGTATTGCCGCTGCCTGTTTGGATACGCCGTTTATTGTCACCGAGAGCAATACCCCCAAGGTATTGGGTTTGTTGGAGTTACTTGGCATGTCGAATGCCTTGCTGAAAACTGACCAGGATTTCGTCACTAATTTACACGCAATGGCGGAGCAGCGGCTGCGTGACCCCGCGAGTTATGTATTGGCTGCTGAGCGCAGGGCAATGCTGCTGAGCTTGGCAGACAATAATTTTGCAGAATTGCATTAGTGCGCAGAGGTTTATTTTGAACGTTGAAATTCGCTGCGCAGGGTTTCAATCCGCTCGCGATTGACTTCAAAGTCGTAGTATCCAATGCGGGAAGAGCTGCGCACATCGACGGTGTTTTTTGACGGTGTATACAATAATTCCACATCATCTTTATAGCGCATGATTGCTGTGCTGGTGACGGCATGAAGATAATGTGTATCTCGACTAATCAATTCAGTGCGCGGCATGGCCAGCAATAAATTTTGCAAACGCTGCCAGTCGTCTTGCGATTTAACAGAAATCGGAGCGATATACTTCTCGCTATTATTTTCAGTGCTGGAAACGCAGTGTGGCGCGGCGGGGCATGCTTGAAACTTACCATTGTCAGCACCAAGCCGGGGCGCACTGCAGGCGCTGAGTAGTGCGCAGATGAGTAAAGCCGCTGCTGCGTGTGCGATGTGGCGAATATTAGTAGGCATAGAAACCTCGATACGTTGACGTCAATGACAGGTCTACGTAGAAAATCAGCAATTGGAGTTTTATACCGCGTCAGACAAGAGCGGTCTATGTTGAAGGAGTACTAGCAGTGCTCTATTAAACGTATTTCAATGTTCTTTGCATCATCGGAAAACCACACTGAATCTTCGTCAATGGTGCATTGCAGGCGCATGGTGCGCTGAGCTATATCTCTTAAAGCACCAGAGTCTTCGGCGCTGATCTCAATGATTTTGACATTGCCATGTTGCAGGACTTTGCTACGGTTTTCATCCCACCACATTTGCGCGGTGCGGCCGCCGTAAATAAAAATGATGACTTGCTTTGCAATAGCACGGGCTTTGCGTACGCGCTTTTCACTGGGCAGCCCCATTTCAATCCATAAGTCGATTTCGCCGGTGAGGGATTTTTGCCATAAATCGGGTTCGTCGTCGGTGCTTAAACCCTTGGTAAACTCCAGATGCTCGTCGGCGTATAAAGCGAAAGCGAGGATTCTCAGCATCATCCGCTCGTCGGTTTCTGATGGATGGCGAGCAACGGTAAATTGATGGCGCTGGTAGTAATGACGACGAAGGTCACTGATGTCTAAGGTGGTTTTAAAAAGCGTCGCGTTTAATGCCATTGTCAAATTCGCATATGAGCTGGGAGCGCTATTGTACGCAGATTTGAGCAAAGAGTTTACAGGGCATTTACGCCGCCAATAACCAGCGCGTAGCGCAGTCCTTTGCCTATCCCCACGAGAATAAAAAATGGAACAGCGGATATTCGCATAATACCGCCGACCACCGTAAGGGCGTCGCCGCCAATCGGCATCCATGACATCAGCAATGTCCACTTGCCGTAGCGAGTAAACCAATTCTGGGCGCGGATAAGATCTGATTTCCGCGCTGGAAACCATTTGCGATCCGAGTAATGGCTGAGCTTCATGCCCATCCACCAATTAATACCGGCACCTAGGGTATTACCCAAGGTGGCCGCCACCCATAGCCAAGCAGGGCTGAGTCCCGCGTTGAGCTGCGCCACCAATAGAATTTCGGAATAAAATGGCAGTAGCGTGGCCGCGCCAAAGGCGGTAATAAACATCAGTAGGTATTGGCTGATCATGTCCTTACGCTTGCTACCAGGTGTTTAAAAATATGCAGTTGTCGGGCTTGGAATGGCAGATATTCTGGGTGCCACTGCACACCGATGTGACAGCGATGAGTCGGTGATTCTACTGCCTGAATAATATTGTCGGCGTCGCGTCCCGCGACCTGCAAGCCATCCCCGAGTTTGTGAATGGCTTGATGATGAAGGCTGTTGATGTGGCAGTGGTCACTGCCAAGTATTTTAAATAGCGAGCTGTTGGGGTCGACGTTCAAGGTTTTCCGAGGAATTAACATGCGCTTGTTCGACGTCAGGCGACGGTGTTCGCGCAGGTCGGTATACAGCGTGCCACCCAGCACGATATTAAAAAGTTGCGCGCCGCGGCATATACCCAAAATGGGGAGGTCTTGAGCCAAGCTATGTTCTAGCGCCATCATTTCAAAGCGGTCGCGCTCGCGATTGATGGGCGCAATGTCAGGTGCGTCTGGCATATACAATTGCTGGTCGATATCATCACCGCCACTGATGATGATGCCGTCAAGCGCCTTGGGAATGGCGCAGCGCTGCGGCGTTAAGCGGTAAGCCACCGCGCCGCAACGCCACAGCGCCCAGCGAATGAACCACCACGCCAGGGGCAGGTGGGTATCGTCTCCGGTTACACCAATCAGCGGTTTATTCACAGTAATTCCGGAATTAACCAGCGGCTGACGCTGCTTGCCCAATTGGTAAATAAATTCGCTGTCGGGTTATCGAGGTATTTTCGGTAGCCTCGGCAGACCATATCCAGGCGGCGTTTATCCATAGCCAGGTTGTCTACTTGCAGCCAGTCGCGGTAGGGGTGGATCAGTCCCCACTGCGGATCGTCGATAAGACTATTGGGCAGTCGGTAATGCAGTGTTGGGCGAGCTTTTACCCGGTCATCCTTAACAGTGCGCCGCAGTCTTTCGTCGTCAATATGCGAGAACAGGGGCAGCATGTCTAAAGCCCGATTGCGTGTTGGGTTGTACTCAAGATAGTCGTCAATCAACTTATTGATATCGGGTTCGTAGTCGCTGCGCAGCAATAGTCTCACGTAGTCCTTGCCGAAGGGGTCGACGTATGAGGTCAGGCGGCGACTGAAATCGACATCGCAGCGCATTTTTAGCCAGTCGTAGAGACACAAGAAGGCGCGGAGATAATCTCTAATGGTCTCTGCACTGCAGTCGGGCATCTCAGGGTTGAGCTGCAGGCCAAAGGCATTCTTTGCTGAGGCGTGGGTGCCCTGAGCGTCTGAGTCTCGCAGTTTTTGAAACAGGGTTTCAAGCTGCCAAAGTTCATTCATCGCAATTGGAGGGGCGACTACTTCAAAGGGCACAAGCTGCTTGGCAATGGCGCCCACAATGGCCTCGGCGAGTTCTTCCAGGTCGTTGTTATCTGCCGATTCGTGACGCTCGCGGCTGATGCGTTTGATGTATGAAAAGTCGAGTTCAACGCCAAACTTGCCCAGTGACGACTCCATGACGTTGATTTCGTAATCTGATACGGCTTCCGCCTTGCCGCCATAGAGCGAAATAATCGTGTCGACAATGTCATTTATTTCCATGCCGGTAAATTCGATTTCCACGCCCAAGCGCCGCATTTTGCCGTCGGCAGTATTGCGGTGTTGCGGCAATGGCCACAGCGACTTGCGATAATCGTCCAATGAATCACTCATTTGTATCTCCAATGATATGGGCTACTGGAAGTAGGCGTTCGGTGTGCTGGCAAACCACCTGGAATAGGGTGAGTAAGGGCACGGCGAGCAACACACCGGGGGCGCCCCACAGCCAGCCCCAGAAGAATATCCACAAAAAAACGACGATCGGGTTTAGGCTGAATCGCAAGCCGTGGACAAAGGGATCAATAAATTGACCGGTGAATGCCGTGAATAAACCGTATGACAGCGGCGCGGCGAGGATGGCTGCGGGATTGCTGTAACTAACGGCGCTGACAATGGTGAATAGAATTATCGTAATGCTCACCCCCAAGTAGGGGATATAGCGCAATAGGCTGGCCACTGCGCCCCACAGCGCTGGGTCGGGGAAGCCTGCCAGCCAAAGCCCCAGTGCGGTGATAGCGCCAACGGCGATATTGACGGCGGTAATTGTCATTAAATAACGCGACATTTGGGTCTGCGCGAGCTCTGCTATCCGTGTTACCACGGCTTTGTCTCTCTGGGTTGGCAGGCTGTGAATAAAGCGTTTCATCAGCGCTTCCCCAGATGTTAGTAAGAAGAACAGGAGAATAATACTGAGTGTGCCGTAAACCCCAAAGTTCTTTGCAATCTCCCCAAGCTCAGTGCGCCAGCCGGCGTCGGCAATCACAACCTGGGTTATTTGCGGATCGCTGGCGTTGCTACTGAATTCATTGGCGAGGGAGTCAATGCTGCGGCTAGCGGCGTCGACGCTGCCCTTGTCGGTATTCACGTCATTGAGCTGGTCGCGCAACACGTCAACGGCTTCCGGTACACGTTGCAGCCAGTCGCTGGCCGGTGAGGCTAAGGCGTAAACGCCGCCGCCAATCGCACTCAAGCCAATTGCCATGATGATAGTTGCACCGATGCTGCGCGGTACGCCAATCCTTTGTAGGCGGCTAACTGCTGGCGCGAGTAGTAAGGCAAAAATCAGCGCCAGGGTGATTGGCAACATCACATCTCTGGCTACTTGCAGGGTGTAAAGAACCGCAAGAATAGCGAGGATCTTGATTGCCCAATCAGATTTGTTATTCAGTTTTGTATCCATAGCTTTATTGTGGTCTTCGATATTCGAGTACTCGCTATTGCTTAAGGTAACGTGTGAGGAGTGTCATTGAATCCTTACGGTTTGGCGGCGGCATTGGTTTTTCCGCGACATCGCAAGCCAGCTTGTTTGGCAAACGGATTTCGGTTTAGTGACGAAGTTAGTCTATATCTTGAGTTTGTTAGCTGCGCTCTCGTGGTCCGGCAAACCACCATATGACGAGGCCTAAAAATGGCAGTAACAGAATAAGTACAATCCATAGCAACTTACTGGAGGAGGTTTCTCGGCTTTGCACAATGTTTAAGATCGCCCATATATCGGCGATAAAAATAAGAAATCCTAAGACACCAGTAATGTGAAGCTCCATATCACTCTCCTGAACAATTGATCGCTATTCCGGCAAAAAACACGGTATAGGTATGTAAATGATTTCTGTTAGTAGAGTAGTTTAGCGGCGGAGAGTTCACCAGCGGAAAATACACGCCCCGCGAGCGCGGGGCGTAGAAGCAAGAAAATAACTTAATTGTGGGCGTGCAACATCTCGTTTAGGGCGATGGCAGATTTATTTGTTAACACCTCAATCGCGCCGTTTTTAGAGTTGCGGCGGAACAGTAAGTCAGACTGGCCGGACAAGTCGCGTGCTTTGCTCGTTCCCGCTACCGCGCCTTCGGCATCGATCATAGTGAGCACTGAGCCGGCGGTGATATACAGGCCGGCTTCAATGGTGCAGCGATCGCCCAGTGGAATGCCGACACCGGCGTTGGCGCCAATCAGGCATTCTTTACCGACGGATATAATGACGTTATTCCCGCCAGACAGAGTGCCCATTGTGGAGCAGCCGCCGCCCAAGTCAGATCCTGAGCCAACCATAACCCCAGCAGAAATACGGCCTTCGATCATGCCTGGGCCTTCAGTGCCGGCGTTAAAGTTAACAAAACCCTCGTGCATGATGGTGGTGCCTTCGCCCAAATAGGCACCCAGACGAACCCGCGCCGTATGCGCAATACGCACACCGGTAGGCACGACGTAATTGGTCATCTTGGGGAATTTATCCACTGACATGACTTCTAGCATCTCACCTTTCAGTCGAGCTTGTAGCTGGCGCTGTTGCAGTTCGCTGATGTCGACGGCCCCTTGGTTGGTCCAGGCTACGTTCGGTAGAACACCAAATAAACCTGTCAGGTTAATGCTGTGAGGTTTAACTAGACGGTGAGACAACAAGTGCAGTTTCAAATAACCTTCGGGGACCGAGCTTGGCGCGTCATCGCTGCTGAGTAAAGTGACTACTAAGGGTTGATTGCCAGTGGCGAGTTGCGCGGCGATCGCGGCTTGTTCTGCATTGTCGGACGCCGCAATGACATCGGCAATCTGAGCCATTTGCGCACTGGTGACGGCAACGGCGGTATTGCCTTGCAGTGACGTAACGATCGACTGAACCGCGCTGACTAGATCAGCTTTTGGATTTAACAGTGGGCTTGGGTAAAACGTATCTAGCCAGTCGCCTTTGCTATTTTGAGTGCCGAGGCCAAGGCCAAATGCGAAAGTTGCTTGAGTCATTATTGCGTCTCTATTTGGTGATAAAAAAGGGATGATGATTTAAAGCGTGTGGTGAGTGAACAGCGATTGATAGTCCGCGGCTTTAAAGCCGAGATGCAGTGCGCTACCGGTATCCAATAGGGGGCGCTTCATTAGCGTTGGATGCTCAAGAAGTAAGTCAACGGCAGTCTCTTTGCTTAGTGAATTGCGCTGTGTTTCTGACAGCTGCTTCCAGGTGGTACTGCGTTTATTGACCAAGGCATCGAGGCCGAGATTGTCCAGCCAACTCATGAGTTGTTTGCCATCGAGTGGTGCATCGCGGACATCGTGGAAGTGAAAATCAACATCATGGGATTCTAGCCAGCGTCTGGCCGCGCGCACGGTATCGCAGTTTTTGATGCCGTAGAGTGTTGTGCTCATGGGTTTTCTCTTAGTTGCTGACAACAGGCGGAAATTTTCGGCCGCCAAGGATAACAAATTCTGGCCTTGGGATCACGGCAATGTCGCCGATCACCGGCGATGGTGGCGATAGTCGTGGGGTGCTAAACCAATGGCCTTTTTAAATAGGCGAGAGAAGTAATAGGCGTCGTCGTAGCCAACCGCAGATGCAACTTGTTTTACCGATTGACCGGTACTATCCAGCAAATAGCAGGCTCGCTGAATTTTCATATTAATAAAATACTGTATCGGCGACTGACCGGTATGGGCTTTAAATTTCTTACTGAAGTGGTATTTCGACAGTTTTGCACTAGCGGCCAGCTCGTCGAGATTGAGCTGACCGTGAATGTGCTCTTGCATGGTGGCGCGCAGTCTTTCCCAGTTAAGCGTTTTACCACTTTGGGGTCGCTGTTGACGCACCAGCAGGGCAACGTAGCTGAGCAGTGCTTGCAATTGATGCCCGCCTTGAATGTATTCGGCTAGCTGGTAGCCGCTCCGTCGCAACTCAGACAGGCCGTCGAATATTCTCACCACACGCGGTTGAACGCCGATATTAAACGACGGTGTGCTCATCTGAATATGTTGATAGAAATGGTCGGCGAGACGGCCGTTAAAATGCAGCCAGTAGATTGTCCACGGGTCCTTGGTGTCTGCTTTATAAGCATGGGGGTGGTTGGGGGGGAGCAGAATAATATCGCCGCTATTAATACGATAGCGTTTGTCATCGCACATTAAGGTGCCTTTGCCGTCGATACAGTAGATAAGTAAATAGCTGTCCTGCTGTTGGCGCTGCATGCGGTGGCCAAATGCGGCGGGGTAATAGCCCATAGCAATGGGGAATAGCCCTTCGGTAAGCGGGTGGCCGGCGAGTTGAGTTTGCACAAATTGCGGTGTGAGAAAGCGAATTCCCAGCGGGGGGAGCGGCCAGTCAGAGGTTATTTTCATTTTAAGTTATTGATAATTAATGATTTAACGTATTTTTTTTGGTGAGAAGTACGATTGAGTGTATGCACAATATAGTCCATCAAGTCGGCAATATAGTCAATCCTACCGTCTGTGGGGATGTGTTTATATAGATGCCCTATTTGTGCGCATGCGACGAGAGGTCGGGTGCGCTATTGTTAGTCACAAAAATAAACCGGAGAAATACCATGGCCGCCGAAACCGCCGCAGCTACTACTGAAGAAGCAAAGTTCGTCGCCTCTCTCGTCGAGCGCTCACGCAAAGCGCAGGCTCAGATTGCGAATTATACCCAAGAGCAGGTTGACGAATTAATCACCGCAATGGTGTGGTCTGTTGCTCGTCAGGACGTGGCAGAGAAAATCGCCCAATTCACTGTGGAAGAAACCCAGCTGGGTAATTACGACGGTAAGTTTCTTAAAATCTTTAAGAAAACCCGCGCGGCATTATTCGATATTATCAACGACAAGTCGGTCGGTATTCTGGAAGAAGACAAAGAGCGCAATATCGTTAAAATCGCCAAGCCTGTGGGTGTTATCGGCGCCTTGACGCCATGCACCAATCCAGAGGCAACGCCGGTTATTAAGGCTATTTCTGCAGTGAAAGGCCGCAACTCGATTATTGTTGCGCCGCACCCACGCTCTAAGCTGACCAACAAAATGATCTGCGATTTGATGCGCGAAGCACTCAAGGCCTGTGGCGCGCCCGAGGACTTGGTTATCTCCATGGATAGCCCGTCAATGGAAGGCACCGCCGAGCTGATGAAGCAATGTGACCGTATTTTGGCTACCGGCGGCGCGCCAATGGTTAAGTCAGCCTATTCAAGCGGCACACCAGCACTGGGTGTCGGCGCGGGTAACGCAGTTATTACCGTTGATGACACCGCTGATCTGGACGAAGCTGCTGAAAAAATCCGTATTTCTAAGACTTTAGATCTGGCGGCATCGTGCTCTTCTGATAACGCGGTTATCGCCTTTGAATCAAACGTAGAAGCCCTGCTTGAAAAGCTGCAAGCGCAGGGCGGCTATATTTGTAACGCCGAAGAAAAAGCGAAATTACAAAGTATTATCTGGGAAGACGGCCACATTGCCGCTCGTATCGTGGCGCAGCCTGCAACGGTATTGGCTGATATGTCGGGTATCGATCTGCCTGAAGGCAAAACCTTCTTTATCGTACCTGAAACAGGCACTGGCCCAGAGCACCCGTTCTCTGGCGAGAAAATGTCAGTGGTAATGGCCTTTTACACAGTGAAAGACATTGATGGCGCTATCGCCATGACCAATGCGATTCAGGCTTACCAAGGTCAGGGGCACTCTTGCGGTATTTACTCGTACAGCGATGACAACATCATGAAGTTTGCCAACGCGACCAAAACCTCACGGGTTATGGTTAACCAGCCTCAAGCGCCGTCTAACAGCGGTAATCTATGGAATGGTATGCGCCAAACCTTCTCCTTGGGCTGTGGTTCATGGGGTGGCAATAGCACCAACAACAATATTACTTGGCGCGACCTGATCAACGAAACGTGGGTGTCTAAACCACTGGCTGTCACCAAAGAGATCCCGTCTGACGACGTACTGTTTGGCAAAGTAATGGACAAGTTCAAGTAAGACGTCGCGTGTAAACGCCGCAGCGATTGCGGCGTTATGCATTGTTTCTGCGTAAATAAAAGAGAATAACATGGACTTTAACCTTTCCGACGACCAAAAAGCGTTCGCCGAAAGTGCGCGGTCATTTGCCGACGGCGTGTTTAAGCCAAATGCAGCCCAGTGGGATGCAGAACATATTTTTCCAAAAGACGCTTTAAAGCAGGCCGGCGAGCTGGGCTTTATGGGAATGTACACGCCAGAGGATGCAGGTGGCTTAGGTATGAGCCGCTTGGATACCAGCGTGATTGTTGAAGAATTGGCGCGGGGTTGTACTTCTACCGCTGCGTTTTTGACCATTCACAATATGGCCACCAGCATGGTGGGCACCTACGGTAAGCCGGCCTTAATAGAAGAGTGGTGTGGCGACTTGGTAATGGGCGAAAAACTCGCTTCTTACTGCTTGACTGAACCCAGTGCCGGTTCTGACGCGGGCAATTTGCGCAGTTCGGCGCGCGCCGATGGCGACAACTATATTGTTAACGGCAGTAAAATGTTTATTTCCGGTGCCGGCTCGACCGACCTGCTGGTGGCAATGTTGCGCACCGGTGGCGATGGCCCCAAGGGTATCAGTGCTTTTGCCATTCCCGCCGACGCACCTGGTGTTAGCTACGGTAAAAAAGAAGAGAAAATGGGCTGGAATAGTCAGCCTACTCGCACCGTAAGTTTTGAAGACGTGGTGGTTCCCGCTGCCAATATGTTAGGTAGTGAAGGGGAAGGTTTTAAGATTGCCATGAAAGGCTTGGACGGCGGCCGCATCAATATCGCGACCTGCTCAATCGGTACGGCCCAAGCAGCAATTGAAGCAACCATTGCGTATGTGAAAGAGCGTAAACAATTTGGTCAGGCGATTGCCGATTTCCAAAACACCCAGTTTAAGCTCGCCGATATGACCACTGACTTAGTCGCGGCGCGGCAAATGGTGCGCTTGGCGGCGTTCAAATTGGACAGCCGCGATCCGGAGGCCAGTGTCTACTGCGCCATGGCAAAGCGCTTCGCGACCGATGTCTGTTTTACTATTTGTAACGACGCCCTGCAGCTGCACGGTGGCTATGGTTACATTAAAGAATACCCCTTGGAACGACATGTTCGCGACAGTCGCGTACATCAAATTCTGGAAGGGACGAATGAAATTATGCGGGTCATTATTGGCCGACGTTTATTGATGGATGGCGCCTTGGAGGTGATTAAGTGAGCAACTACAGCCCGACAGAAAAACTAAAAGTAGAGATCATTGACCACACAGCTTTGATTACTATCGACAACCCCGGTGCGAATACCTGGGACTCTGAGTCTTTATGTGGCATGCGCGAGTTAATCGCCAATTTAAACGCCGACAAAAATATTTACAGCTTGGTAATTACCGGCGCGGGCGAAAAGTTCTTTTCGGCTGGTGCAGATTTAAAAATGTTCGCCAGTGGCGATAAAGCAGTTGCACAGGATATTGGCTTGAAATTTGGTCAGGCATTTGAAGCCTTGGCAGATTTCCGTGGTGTGTCGATTGCAGCGATCAATGGCTTTGCCATGGGTGGTGGTCTCGAGTGCGCACTGGCCTGTGATATTCGTATTGCGGAAACTCACGCGCAAATGGCGTTGCCTGAAGCGAAGGTGGGCTTGCTGCCCTGCGCTGGTGGCACCCAGCGTTTGACCGCGCTGGTTGGCCCTGGCTGGGCGAAGCGCATTATTTTATGTGGCGAACGCATTAAAGCCGATAAAGCATTGAGCTTAGGTCTGGTTGAAGAAGTGGTTGAATCAGGCAAGGCTAAGGAAGCTGCCTTGGCCTTGGCTGCGCAGGTTGCCCAGCAGAGCCCAGTGTCTGTGACCTTCTGTAAAGAGCTGATCCACAAACCTCGCGAAGCGGTCATGCCACAAGGTTTGCTGCTGGAGCGCGAGCGTTTCATTCAGCTATTCGACACCTTAGATCAAAAAGAAGGTGTAAACGCTTTCTTAGAAAAACGCAGCCCAGACTGGAAGAACGCGTAATGACTGGTTATGTAGAAGAAGTTTTATTTGCAGAGCGTCGCAGCGCGAGTGGTCCGGCGGTTGGGGTGATTACCCTGAACGTCGAGAAGACACTTAACTCGCTGACCTTGAATATGGTCGAGTTAATGCTGGTCAAACTCCGGGAATGGCGCGAGCGCAGTGATATCGCCTGCGTATTCATTCACGGTGCAGGTGAGAAGGCGCTGTGTGCCGGCGGTGATGTGCAGGCCTTATACAAGTCCTCCATTGATCAGCCGGGCGGCCCCTGTGAATACGCCGAGGCATTCTTTGAGCAAGAATACCGCGTTGACTATCTGCTGCATCAGTTTGACAAGCCGGTCATTGTTTGGGGGCACGGCATTGTTATGGGCGGTGGTATGGGCGTGTTCGCCGCGGGTAGTTATCGCGTCGTTACTGAGCGCACTCGCCTTGCCATGCCCGAAATTACTATTGGTTTATACCCCGATGTTGGCGGTAGCTATTTTCTAAATCGGATGCCGGGACACAGCGGTTTGTTCCTCGCATTAACGGGGGCGTCGTTCAACGCCGCCGATGCGCGTTACCTCGGTTTAGCGGAAGGCTTTATTGAGCATCAGTACGCGGGAGAAGTGCTGAACGCGCTAGCGGGTACCGCGTGGTCTACCGGTGTGGCGGATAATCACGAGCGGGTATTCGATTTGATGGCAGGCTTTGTAGCGCGCTCAAAAGCGGCGCTGCCGGCGGGTAACGTGGAAGCTGCGGCGACAGAAATCGAAGCGCTATGCACTGCCGATGATGACGTGACGGTAATCAATAACATTATTGCCGCGCAGTCTGAAAATCCCTGGATTCAAAAGGCTGCTGCAACCTTGGCGTCGGGTTCACCACTGAGTGCGCGCTTGATTGCCGAGCAGATACGGCGCTGTAAGGGGCTGAGCCTTAAGGCTGCTTTCCAGGCTGAGGCCCTGTTGTCGACAACGATTATTCGTCAGCCCGAGTTTGCTGAAGGCGTGAGAGCCTTGTTGATCGACAAAGATAAAAATCCAGCTTGGCAGCATGCGTCGCCCGCTGACGTGCCACAGGCTTTGATTGAGCATCACTTTACGGCACCTTGGCCGCAAAATCCGCTGCACGACCTTTAAGGGAAAGTGCTTCGCGGTATTGGTAGGGGCTACGGTAAACAAGTTTTGAGGCGGTTTCGGTCGTCTCATTTTTTACATCGACAGGGCGCTCATTTGGGCATCCGCAGTCTAATAAACAGGTGAGTATTATGGCTAAGGTAGCGTTTATTGGTTTGGGTAATATGGGCGGTCCAATGGCTGCCAATTTGGTCAAAGCTGGTCACGACGTGACGGTATTTGATTTGGTGGCGGCGGCTATGGATGCTGTTGTTGCTCAGGGCGCAAGCAAAGCCGCCACTGCGCTTGAGGCTTTAGCGGGCGCGGATACCGTTATCACTATGCTGCCGGCCGGTAAGCACGTTGCGGGCTTATATCTTGGTGATGAAGGTCTTGTTGCCAAAGCCGCCGACGGCACTTTGTTTATGGATTGCAGCACCATTGATGCAGACACTGCTCGCCGCGTTGGTGAGGCCGCTGCTGCACGCGGTTTGCAAATGATCGACGCACCGGTTTCTGGTGGTGTGAAAGCAGCGCAAGCTGGCACTTTAGCCTTTATGTGTGGCGGCAGCGCTGAGGGTTTTGCCCGCGGTAAGTTGGTGCTAGAGGGTATGGGTAAAAATATCTTCCACGCCGGTGATCACGGTGCCGGTCAAATCGCCAAGATTTGTAACAATATGCTATTGGCAGTGCATATGGTTGGCACGGCAGAAGCCTTGCAGCTGGGTGCCAATAACGGCCTAGATCCCAAGGTGCTGTCAGAGATCATGTTGAATAGCTCAGGCAAAAACTGGTCGCTAGAGAACTACAACCCGTATCCAGATGTGATGCCAACGGCGCCCGCGTCAAACGATTATCAGCCCGGGTTTATGGTTCAGCTGATGTTAAAAGACCTTGGCTTGGCAATGGAAAACAGCTTAGTTACCCAGAGTTCAGTGCCTATGGGCGCTTTGGCGCGCAGCCTGTATGCGTCGTTTTCCTCTAAGGGCAACGCCCACCGCGATTTTTCGTCAATATTAGAAATGTTTCAGTCTTAAAAATCGACCACTGAGGCTGGCGACTCTCTGATCGACTTATATTTCCCTTCAAGTAACTCCTTTGGCGGTAGCTGTTTCGATGGCTACCGTCTTTTTTTGGTATACCATTCCGTATTTTTCTTGCCGAGCTTTTGTGGCACTGTAAAACGCGGGTAGTCGATTATGAAGAATGAGTCCTTGTATGTCTGACAGTGTGTCATCGAGTCTGGTGCTCATCGGTATGCCGGGTGCGGGCAAATCCACCATTGGCGAGGCTTTAGCACTTCAAAGCGGTTTGACGTTTGTCGATACTGATCGTCTCATCGAGCAGCGCGAGGGTCGGAGTTTGCAGGCAATCTTGGATGAGGAGGGTTATCAGCAGCTGCGTCGTATAGAAGCAGAGGTGCTGCAGAGTAGTGATTTCTCAAACAAGGTGGTGGCTACCGGTGGTAGTGCGGTGTATAGCTCAGCTGCAATGACCCACTTGCGACAATTTGGTCCCTGCATTTTTATTGATATTCCCCTGCTTGAGATAGTGCGGCGAGTCCAGAACTTTGCTGAGCGGGGTATTGCCGGTCCTGCCGGTCAAGATTTACAGGGTGTTTACGCCGAGCGCCTGCCTCTTTATCGCCGCTATGCGGATATTACCGTCGATGGCAGTGGTTTAGACGAGATGGCGCTGTTGGCGAAGGTGCTGGATTCAATTGCGGATTACAATAACTAAGGGGTGCAAGGCTTCGCTCGTGACGTTATGCTGAGATCTCTATATATATTAGGCCGACGCCGACGCCATTCGGCGAGTCGGTGACTTGATAGCGACAATAATGACCGTATAAGGAATAGTGAGTGTAATGCCTGTAAAAGCCTACACCAGCATTGAAATTTGCAAAGAAGATCTAAAATTCTCCGGTGCCCACTTTACCATTTTTTCAGCGACAGACCGCGAGCGCCTGCACGGCCATAATTTTAAAGTCAGTTTGTTACTTACCGCTGATGTTGGTGACAACGGCATGTGTTTTAGCTATGTCGAAATCAAATCACGCTTGCGAAAACTGTGCGCGAGCCTGGATGAATACACCTTGTTGCCCGCCGAATCGCCCTATATGCGAGTTGTTGAGAGTGGTGACTTTTATATCGCAGAGTTTAACGGTGAAGAAATACCCTTCTTAAAGTCAGATACCCTCCTGTTGCCAGTGCGCAATACCACCGTAGAAGAGTTTGCCCGCTATATACTGGAGCTGTTGCTCACTGACGCGCCCTTTATTGAAGGCAACGAGATTCGTGAATTGGTGATGAAGGTGTCATCAGGTCCGGGGCAGTGGGGATCCGCGAGCTGGAGCCGAGATTAGGCGCCGTGACGCGAGTATTTTTCTACCTACGCTAAATTCTATAGTGCATTGATCACACACGGGGCTGGACGATTGGTATCTCGTTCGGCATCTATTGCGTAAATTTCAGTAGCGAGTTCGTTTTATGACTAAGGTTTTAATTTTGAGTGGCGGCAGCCAAGGTATCGGCTTTGCTTGCGCCAAGCGTTTTATGGCAGAAGGCTATCAAATTGTTAATTTATCTCGTCGGCCAATTGACTTGGATGGGGTGACGCAGCTTTGTGTCGATATGCAAAAGCGCGATTGGCTGGATAATTGCATTGACGCTATAACGGCCGTCGCGGCTGGCGCTGACCAACTTGTACTGCTGCACAATGCGGCGCGTCACGACGGTGACACGGTGAAAAATTTATCGGCGGAAAATTTTGCCGACGTGCTGCAAGTGAATTTGGTGGCGCCGCAGCAGTTGAATAATTTGTTGATTCCGTTAATGAAGCCGGGTTCGGCGATTTTGTATATGGGGTCTACACTTAGTGAAAAGGCCGTTAGCGGGTGTGCGTCTTATATTGCCAGCAAACATGGCGTTGTTGGTCTGATGCGAGCGACTACCCAAGACCTGGTGGGGCTTGGTATACACACCGCGTGTATCTGTCCCGGCTTTACCGATACCGCCATGTTGCGTGGCAATATTGGTGATGATCCGGCGGTGATGGCGGCGATAACGGGAATGGTGAGTTACGGTCGTTTGATTGATCCGAGCGAAATAGTCGAGACGCTTTATTTCTGCTCTCAAAACCCGGTGATAAATGGCAGTGTGTTGCACGCCAACCTGGGGCAGATTGAGAGTTAGTCGTAGTGATTGTTAAATGAAGCTTGGGGTGTGGGCGCCTTAACTTGGCGTGGTAATTGGGAAAATAGCGCTGCGCTTTGCACGTTATCGCCCTGTATTAGGCCAAGGTATTTCTGCATGAATGGCGGAGCTTGCTAGGTGGGTATACGCACATCGTGCGCGCGAATAGGTAGTATCCAAGATGGTTAAGTTTTCTTATCCGCAGGATTATTTTTACCATGATGCGAAGCAGTCGTTTGTTTAGTTAGCGTAAATTATTTTTTAATATTTTTATCTAAATTATTGATAAACCAGCTGGATGGCAGTTACGTATCAGAGTAGAGTAAAGATGCTTGCACACTTTTAAGGCGTTCTGATTTAAGTCCCAAAACGGTATAGATCGGCGTCAAAGTACAGCACAGAAGGAGATTGCAAAGATGGGCATACTTGATAATGTTCGTGAGCAATACCTGAAGGGGCGTGACGAAGAAATGTCCCTGGAGGCTTATCTTGACCTTTGCCGTCAAGACCCCCTTGCTTACGCAACCCCCGCTGAGCGTATGCTCGCCGCCATTGGTGAGCCTGAGCTAATTGACACCCGCAAAGATTCGCGCTTATCGCGCATATTTTCTAATCGCCTCATTCCACGATACCCCGCTTTTGAAGAGTTTTATGGGCTTGAAGATGTCATCGCCCAGATCGTCGCCTTCTTCAAACACGCAGCACAGGGTTTAGAGGAGCGTAAGCAGGTTCTGTATTTACTCGGCCCAGTGGGCGGTGGTAAATCGTCTATCGCTGAGCGCTTAAAAAAGCTGATGGAAGCGGCACCTATATACGCCATTAAGGGCTCACCCATCAATGAGTCGCCGCTGGGCTTATTTGATCCCCTTCGCGACGGTAAACAATTGGAGGAAGAATACGGTATTCCTCAGCGTTACCTCACTGGCTTATCTTCGCCTTGGGCGATTAAGCGCCTGGAAGAATACGAAGGCGATTTAACTAAGTTTCGCGTGGTGAGAGTTCAGCCGTCGGTGCTAAAACAAGTTGCGGTCACTAAGACCGAGCCCGGTGATGAAAATAACCAGGACATCTCTACCCTTGTCGGTAAGGTGGATATTCGTAAGTTGGAAGCTTTTGCTCAAGACGATCCGGACGCTTATTCCTATTCCGGTGGCCTATGCTTGGCAAACCAGGGCTTGCTCGAATTTGTGGAGATGTTTAAAGCCCCCATTAAAATGCTTCACCCTTTGTTAACGGCAACCCAGGAAGGTAACTATAAAGGCACCGAAGGATTTTCGGCTATCCCTTTTCAAGGTATCATTTTGGCTCACTCCAACGAATCAGAGTGGCAGAGCTTCCGCAACGACAAACACAACGAAGCATTTCTCGACCGCGTCTATATCGTCAAAGTGCCATACTGTTTGCAGGTTTCTGAAGAGGTCAAAATTTATCAGAAACTACTCCGGCACAGTTCCTTGTCGAGTGCGCCGTGTGCGCCGGGTACCTTGGAAATGCTGGCGCAATTCTCAGTGTTGTCACGGCTTCGTGAACCGGAGAATTCAAGCATTTATTCAAAGATGCGGGTCTATGATGGCGAGTCGTTAAAAGATACTGATCCCGCAGCTAAGTCCTTCCAGGAGTATCGTGATTACGCCGGTATTGATGAGGGCATGAACGGCATGTCCACACGCTTTGCCTTTAAGGTTTTGTCGGCGGTGTTCAACTACGATAACTCGGAAATTGCAGCCAACCCTGTGCATCTCATGTATGTGCTGGAACAGCGCATTTTACGTGAACAATTACCCGAGGATACTCAGCGCGTTTACCTTGAGTTTATTAAAGGTTGGCTGGCAGTGCGCTACGCCGAATACGTGGGCAAAGAAATACAAACCTCGTACCTGGAATCCTACTCAGAGTACGGTCAAAATATTTTTGATCGCTACGTAACCTTTGCGGATTACTGGATACAGGATGAGGATTATCGCGATCCTGAAACCGGTGCGATTTTTGACCGCAGTACATTGAACGGCGAGCTGGAAAAAATTGAGAAACCTGCCGGGATTGCAAACCCCAAAGACTTCCGTAATGAAATTGTTAATTTTGTATTGCGGGCACGGGCACAGAATGAAGGTCGCAACCCAAGCTGGACCAGCTACGAAAAACTGCGCGAAGTGATAGAGAAGAAAATGTTCTCTAGCACCGAAGAGCTGTTGCCGGTCATCTCGTTTAATGCCAAAGCCTCGGCTGAAGACAAGCAAAAGCACGAAAACTTTGTTACGCGAATGGTGGAGAAAGGCTATACGCCTAAGCAAGTGCGTTTGTTGTCTGAGTGGTATCTGCGGGTCAGGAAGGCAGGTTAATTAGTCGACCGTTTGTAGAAGGGGCGTAATATGTCAATGATTATTGACCGCCGCCTGAATGATCGCAATAAAAACGCGACGAATCGCCAGCGATTCATCAAGCGGTACAAAGAGCAGTTGCGACGATCGGTTGCCGATATTGTGGCTGATCGCTCGATCACCGATATGTCTCGCGGTGGCGAGGTTGGTATTCCGGTAAAGGACATTTCTGAGCCAAGGTTTCGTATTGGCCGCGGTGGTGACCGAGAAATGGTTCACCCCGGCAATAAGGAATTTAATACCGGCGACATGATTGCCAAACCCAAGTCTGGCGGCGGTGGCGGCAGCGGCTCTGGCGGTGGTGAAGGCCAGGGCGAAGAAGGCCAAGATAACTTCATGTTTACTCTATCCAAAGAAGAGTTCATGAACCTGTTTTTTGACGATCTTGAGTTACCTCGTTTGGCGCGGAACGTGTTTGGCGACTCTCAGCAGTTTACCTACCGCCGTGCAGGCTATACACCAAGTGGCGTGCCGGCAAACCTGTCGGTGCCGCGTTCGGTTAAAAATGCCATGGCGCGCCGCATAGCGCTGGCAGCACCTTTAAAGCGTGAGCTTGAGGAGTTAAAACAATCTGGGGCTGCAATAGAAGATATTGAAGCGCTGGAGCAGCGCATTGCCCGCATCCCGTATTTAGATGAATACGATCTTCGATTTCGCCACCGTGTAAAAGAGCCAAAACCAATCAGCAGAGCGGTGATGTTTTGTTTGATGGACGTATCGGCGTCGATGTCGGAACAAAAAAAGGATTTGGCAAAACGCTTTTACACACTGCTATATCTTTTCCTGAGTCGCAAATACGAAAAGGTTGAGCTGGTATTTATTCGTCATACCTCAAACGCGGAAGAAGTCGACGAGCACGCGTTTTTCCACGACCCGCAAACCGGCGGCACGGTGGTGATGTCGGCCTTAAATCTGATGATCGAAATTCAGCAAGAGCGCTACCAGCCAAATCAATGGAATATCTACGGTGCGCAAGTTTCCGATGGCGATGCCTTTGGTAGCGACCCGCAGCGCAGCGCGATGCGGCTGAACAAGGATATTCTGCCCTGGTGTAAATACTTTGCCTATGTTGAAGTGCCTGATAGTCCGTCTACCATCACACCGTTGGCTGCGGCTTACAGTCAGATTCGCGATGAAACCTTTGCAATGAGCACTGTTATGGATCGGAGTGATGTTTACCCGGTGCTGCGTGAGTTGTTTCAGAAGGAGTCGGTATGACGGTAGCAAAACGAAGTGACACTATTTTATCTCACGGTGGCGATTGGGATTTTGAATTGCTACAGCGTTACGACAAAGAAATTGCAATCATTGCCAAGGAATACGGCTTAGACACCTATCCAAATCAAATTGAAGTGATAGCCTCTGAACAAATGCTCGACGCCTATGCGTCAGTTGGTTTGCCCATCAGTTATAGCCATTGGAGTTACGGTAAAGAATTTATTCAAAACGAGGAAGCATACCGTCGTGGCATGAGGGGCTTGGCTTACGAGCTAGTGATAAATTCTGATCCCTGCATAGCCTATTTAATGGAAGATAACAGCATGCCGATGCAGGCGCTGGTTATTGCCCATGCCTGTTACGGCCACAATTCCTTCTTTAAAGGCAATTATTTATTTAAACAGTGGACTAGCGCCGACGCGATTGTCGATTACATGGTATTCGCGCGTAAATATATCTTTGACTGTGAACAGCGCTACGGTGAGCAGCGAGTAGAAGAAACGATAGATGCTTGTCATGCCTTAATGGATCACGGGGTGGATCGTTTTCATCGTCCCTCGCCCTTGTCGGCGGAGGATGAATTGCATCGCCAGCACGAGCGCGAAGAGCACGCTTGGAAACAGTACGACGATATCTGGCGCACCTTGCCGCAAAAGGCGGTCGATAAATCGGGCGCTAAAAAGAAGAAGCGCAGTTTTCCGCCGGAACCGCAGGAAAATCTTCTCTACTTCATTGAAAAATACTCACCCACTTTGGAGCCTTGGCAGCGCGAAATTGTCAGGATTGTTCGCAAACTTGCACAGTATTTTTATCCCCAAGGTTTAACCAAGGTGATGAACGAAGGGTGGGCAACCTTCTGGCACTACACCTTGCTCAATACAATGTACGATCGCGGCTTGGTTGACGACGGTTTTATGTTTGAGATTTTGCAGTCGCACACCAATGTGGTGATGCAGCCCGGCTTTGATCATCCGGGGTATTCAGGAATTAACCCCTATGCACTGGGCTTTGCGATGATGAAGGATATTCGTCGTATTTGTGAAGAACCCGATGACGAGGATCGCGCTTGGTTTCCCGATATTGCCGGCAAGGATTGGCGAGAGGTATTGGACTTCGCCATGCGCAACTACAAAGACGAATCCTTTATCGCCCAGTATTTGTCGCCAAAATTAATTCGCGAATTCCACCTGTTTGCCATCGCCGATCAGCACAAGGAAGATCATTTGCGGGTAGAGGCAATTCATAATGAGGCGGGCTATCGCGAGGTGCGGCGTTTGCTATCTAAGCAATATAATCGCGATGTGCTGATACCCGACATTCAAATTGTGCGCTATGAACATATGGGTGACCGCTCCTTAATACTGCGCTACAACCAACTTCGCGAGCGACCTCTCACCGAGGATGCAAGTGAAGTGCTGAAGCACCTCAGTCGCTTGTGGGGCTTTACGGTTACCATGGAGATATTTGAAGAGGGTCGCGGTGTGGTCGATAAAATAGAAGTTAATCCCGCCTAAGCGCTTGCCACCATTGATAAAGTAAGTTGCTGGCAAGCGACTACACGACATTTCAGTGCATTCTAAATTAATTGCCCTCAAATCGCGCATTGGTCTTCGTTAAGAAGGCATTCAGTGCGCGTTGATGGTCTTCTGTGTGGTGGCATTGGCTTTGAACATCGGCGCAAACATCGAGAAAATCGCCGAGTTCCTGACGCTGAGCTAGCTTCATTAAGCGCTTGGTGGCCCGCAGGGCTTGCGGTGGTTTGCTTGCGTATTCGCTGGCATAGCGCTCAGCTGTCGCGATGAGTGTTTCTTTTGGTACACATTCAAGTAACAGTCCTAGTGTTAGCGCTTCTTCACTGTCAATGATGCGTCCGCTGAATGTAAGCTCCGCTGCACGTTGATAGCCGACCAAGCGTTGCAAAAACCACGCGCCGCCATCGCCGGGAATGATACCCAGGTTGACGAAAGTCTCGCCGAATCGCGTATTCTCGCAGCCAATGCGTAAGTCTGCCATGCAGCAAAGATCAAATCCGGCGCCGACAGCGGCACCATTTACCGCTGCTATGGTGACGATTTCCGCGCTGTGCATGGCTCTGGAAATGCGTTGAATTCCATTTCTGTAGCTTTCGCTGATTTCACTTGGGCTGCCGCCAAACATGCCAACCTTGTCACGCATGTCTTTTACATTACCCCCGGAGCTGAAGGCTGAGCCTGCTCCTGTAAGTATTAAACATGATATGTCTTTATTCGCGTTCGCCCAGGCTATTGTGGCGCACAGATCGTCGATCAGTGCTGTGCCGGTTAGTGCATTGCGCACATCGTCGCGTTCGAAGCGCAGGGTGGCGTAACGATTGGTGACAGTTAATGTGGCGTCGCTTAGTGTGGGTTGCTTAGACATTGTTTCTTGTTTCCATGTTTGGAATAAATTGAAAATTATATCAAAGTTATTGAAACCTAGCGCTCATGCGTGATGTCGAAAATAAGTGTCAAAGGCCGAATATAAGCTGGCCTTGTTCTTGCTATTCATAGATAACAGTATGGCGCTAGTTGCCGCGGCAGAATACAAATGGATCCGTTACTGCCGACTTAGCGTAAAGATATTGTGCTTGTGTTCTGGAGTATGTGTGGCATCCCTCACGCAAATAATAATGGGTGAAAAAATGACCAAAGTTTTTACAGATCAATTGGCCGCCTTGCCAATTAGCGAAGTGGAAGTCCGATCTATCGAAGGTGGGGCATATGCTGCCTATGTGGCATTGGAGGGAAAAATTCTAAGGGTATACGAGGTGGATAATAGCCCGCTAAGCCGACGCAGTGTTGGCGATATCAAGTCTGTATTGCTCGAAAATGGCTGCGGTGTAAAAGCGTTTTTAGTTCATCATTCAGCTTATGATGAAATGATAGGCATTGAGTCTGAAGTAGAGCCAGATATGAAGATTGCTTTAGCGTAATGTCACCAAGCTTATCTTATATTGCCCAGCGGCAGCGATAATATCCAGAGTCAGGCAACCGTGAATGCAGTCGTTGGTATCAGAGTTTGGCTCAACATGGCCTGGCAGTTCAATCTGATGATATTCCAGCGCAAGTGTCTGGCAGTTGCTGGTGCCGAGGCAAACTCAGTTTAGACCCAATCGAGAGCTTAGTACCTGGGTGATGATCGCCAATTGGGGCAGGGCGTATTGAAGGCCATTTCTGAGCTGTACAGTTTAGACGAAAAATCCATACAAGCATGGGAGCTGGCGGTTAACCGTTGATCTCCACTACCTGTTTCCACTCCGCTAGCAAGCAATCTCATTGGCCATCCCGAAAACCTCCTGGTTATTCAATAATGGACTGAGCCTACAGTAAATCGCTGCACTTCTAAATATTGTGTGAGTCGACATCCTGGATCTTCCAAGTGAGACTTTAGCCTCGGAGAGCGTTAATATACTGAGTTATATTGTCACTGGTGCGGATTTTTATGTATTTAGCTACGCTGCACCCTTAATGTGAATTTGCGCTTAACACGAGTGGGAGTGCCGGGTGTTGAAAGGCTATAAATCCAAAATAACAAGGTTTCCCTGGCGATACTTATTCATTGTTTTGATGGTTTTTGTCGTGGCCGCAACTGTGATGATTCCCATCTCAGATAGTAAAGTTAGAAATAATCAAGTTCAGGTACTAGAGCAACATCTAGGCAATGTAGCTGTAGCGAGAAGTAATGCGGTGCAAGCTTATCTTGAACGCTTGCGGAAAGATGTCTATTTTTTATCCGGTACACCGCCGATAGCGGGGATTATTCGTGCAAGTCAAAATGCAGGGGTAGATAAACAAGAAGACAGCAGCACCGAGCTGTGGTCTAAACGCCTGCAGGAAATATTTGCCGCTTACTTAGATACCCATCCTTCAGTCATGCAGGTACGCTATATTGGCCTGGCTGACGGTGGCCGTGAACTTGTGCGGGTAGATCGAAATAATGGCCGTATTCAAAAAGTTAAGTCGAGCGGCTTGCAGCAAAAATCAGAGAGGGATTATTTTCAAGATGCTATAAATCGCCGACCTGGTGAAGTTTATGTTTCAGACATTAATTTAAATCGTGAGCACGGTGAGATAGAAGTTCCCCACATACCAACACTTCGATTGGCGGCTCCAATTTTCGATCAAAATTTGAGCGTTTTTGGCGTTTTAGTTATTAACCTGAATGTAACGGAAATATTTCGCACCCTGAGTGCCGACTTAGATGAACATGAAAATATTTACCTTCTGAATGGCGACGGCGAGTTTCTGTTACACCCAAATGAAGAGAAGACCTTTGGATTTGAGTTGGGTAATAGTTATCGTTGGTCTGATGAATTCAGCACCGGAGAAGATGGTGGCGATGCTGTATTTATCCGATTAGATAATGGTCAAATTACCCACGCCATACTAAGTCAGATTGCCTATGACGGTAACCGCGCGATCGATCTGGTGGTAACCGCGCCAGATACAATTATTGCCGCTGCTGTTGCAAAAGCCAGATTATTTAATCTTTATATTTTATTCGGGTTTATTACGTTAACCCTGATGTTTGTATACCTCGTTGCAGCGAATCTTCGCCGTCGAACACAGGCGGAACAGCAGAATGCGACGATGGCCGCCATTGTCGGCGGTACCGACGATGCCGTAATTAGTAAATCTAAAGACGGTATAGTTCAGAGCTGGAATCACGCTGCAGAAACTATGTTTGGTTATAGTGCTAAGCAAGCGATTGGCAAAAAATTGATAGACCTAATTGTTCCGGAACAATTGTTGAGTGAAGAGCGCGACATATATAGCCGCGTCGTGAACGGTGAAACCGTTCCTCATATTGTTACGCAGCGACGTCCGTTAAACGGAAAGTTAATTGATGTTGCAATTACTGCTTCGCCGCTGAAGGGCGAGGACGGAGCTATTTTTGGTATGGCGAATATCATTCGTGATATTTCCGAGATGACGGCCGCGCAAAAACAATTGGAGCTATTAAATGAAGGGTTAGAGCATCAGATTGAGTTGCGTACTGGCGAACTTCAGGCTGCATCGGTCTTGCAAAATGGAATTTTAAGCAACGCTGGGTATGCAATTTTTACGAATCGAATCGATGGAATTATAACCCTATTTAATCCGGCGGCAGAACGAATGCTAGGGTATAGCGCCGATGAAGTCGTAAATAAGATGCCAATGTGGGCTCTATTTGAGCCGTCCGAGATACAGCCTGAGTTGGAGCGGTTGAGCAAAGCCAGCGGAAAAGGAAAATATATCTCTAGTGATGTTAACTACGAGCGCGAGTGGACCTTTGTTCGCAAGGATGGCTCTAAATTTCCGGTCATGCTAAAGAGCAATACCTTGTACGGGAATAATGGCGAAGTAATTGGCTATCTCGGGATAGCGCGGGATCTAACCGTACATAAACAGCAGCAGAAAGAGTTAGAAAGCGCCAAGGGCATAGCGGAAGAAGCCAGTAAAGCAAAAAGTGAATTTTTGGCGAATATGAGTCATGAAATTCGCACGCCAATGAATGCGGTACTGGGTATGCTGAATCTATTGAAATACACTGAGATGACTGATCGGCAATCCGATTACGTTCGTAAAGCCAGCGGTGCCGCCGAGGCCCTGTTGGGTATTATCAATGACATTCTCGATTTCTCTAAGATTGAAGCAGGTAAGTTACTTCTCGATGTTCGCCCGCTGATTATTGACGAAGTATTGCGAGATATTGCTGTTATTCTCAGTATGAATCTCAATGATAAAAACGTCGAAATTCTATTCGATATTGATCCGGCCGTTCCCAAAATGGTCTTGGGCGATGCCCTGCGTATGAAGCAGATTTTGATAAATCTTGCCGGCAATGCGGTTAAGTTTACAGAGCAGGGCGAGGTGGTGTTATCACTATCGGTTCAGCACGAGCGCGCGCAGAGTTTGGTACTGGGTTTCAGCGTGCGCGACACTGGCATTGGTATGACAAATGAGCAGCAGAAACGTGTTTTTGCATCGTTTACCCAGGCCGAGGCGGGTACCAATCGACGCTTTGGTGGCACGGGTTTAGGTTTGGTAATAAGCCAGCGTCTCATTCGTTTAATGGGCGGTGAACTTGAAGTTGAAAGCGAATTAGGCAAAGGAAGTACATTTTCCTTCTCCTTAATTGTCGACAAGGTTCAGGATCAGGAACTGCGCGAGGCGGAGCGAAGAACGCCTGCGCCCAAATACCGAAACTTGCATATTTTAATTGTTGATGACAATAGCAGCGCGCGACAGATCATTACTGGTATTTGCGAATCCTTGGGCTGGACCTCGCTCGAGGCTGGGTCTGGTGAAGCCGCGTTGGCTTTGATTCAGGAAAGTATCAGCAATGGTAAGTATTTTGATATCGCATTTATAGATTGGATGATGCCCGCTATGGATGGTTGGCAAACGGCGCAGGCAATTCGGGCTTTACACTTAACGGTAGGTTTACCGCGCCTGGTAATGGTGACAGCGCACGCTAAGGAAGTATTCGATCAGCGTGTGGATGCCGAGCAGTCTCCGCTTGACGGATTTTTAATGAAGCCGGTGACGGCCTCTGATATTTATAATTCGGTAATCGATGCACAGACGGATAAGTCACTTTCGGAAGTAGATGACAAGAGCGACGCGCAACAGGCAAAAAATTCACTTGCTGGAATGAGAATATTATTGGTTGAAGATAATTTAACCAATCAGCAGGTTGCGCGAGAGCTACTCGCCATTGAGGGCGCTGAAATTGAGGTCGCCGACAACGGTAAAGTTGGTTTAGATTGCATCCGTAACGCGGTTCGGCCTTTCGATGTGGTGTTAATGGATTTGCAGATGCCGGTGATGGACGGCTATGAAGCGACCAAGGAAATTCGCGGGAACTTGGGTCTTAAGCACTTGCCTATTATTGCGATGACAGCTAACGCCATGCCTGCGGACAAAGAGGCATGTTTAGCGGTGGGTATGAACGATCATATCGGTAAACCTTTTGAGCTGGCGGAATTGGTTAGTGCGCTGCTTAAGGCGTGCGGGCGCCAGAACAATGTCTCGTCTGCCACGACGGCCGACGTGAGCTTGGATACAAGCGAGTTGCCGCCGGCGCCGGAGGGGTTTTCGTTTAAAGAAGCTTTGCTGAGGATGGGTAATAATCGTGAGCTTTATGCAAGCCAGGCGCGCATGTTTGCAAGCCGGCACAGCGACGATATTGAAAACGTATTGAGCTTGCTGCGCAAGAATAACCGACCCGCTGTAGTCCGAGAGCTGCACACCTTGCGCGGTGTCTCCGGTACATTGGGTGCGCAGGCCTTAGCGGCGTGCATATCGGAGGCAGAAATTGCCGCCAAAAGCGTGGTTGAAGCTTCCGTTATTGAAACTATATTGACCAAGGCTGATGGCTTATTGCAGCAAGCCTGCAAGGTGTTATTGGATCTTGCAAATACGCTGTACCCCATTGCCGATATGGCTGACGCAGTTGTTGAAGATGAGGTGGCGGTGGATTCTGAGCAGCTACAAGCCCTGCTGAATCTATTGAAGGAAAGTAATATGCGGGCAATGGAAGTGCATGCGGAATTAAAGCCAGGCTTGGCGGGTTATGGTGAACAGGCGGTGGCCTTGGATGACGCGATCGCAATGCTAGACTTTGCCAAGGCGGCAGAGATTCTAAATACTATTTTGGCGTCGTAGCCTCGGTAATCTTATGGTGAGACACAGATTTTTATCAATTACATTTTTAACCAGGCATTCGTTATGAGTGATAGCAAGCCCTTTTTCCCGTCTGATGTCGTGCCGGGTATGTCATACCCTGAGCGACCGAAATTGTTGATTGTTGATGATCAGCCGGTGAATATTCAGGTTTTATATCAGGTGTTTAGTGCTAGTTGTGAAGTGTTTATGGCGACTAGTGGCAAGCAGGCACTGGAAGTATGTCAGCAAAAAAAGCCAGATTTAATTTTACTTGATGTTGTTATGCCAGATATGGATGGGATCGAGGTCTGCCGAGCGCTAAAGGCCGAGCCGGAGAGCCAAGATATCCCTGTTATCTTCGTGACCTCACAAGATAGCCCTGAAGAGGAAACCCTTGGTTTAGAAGTTGGCGCGGTAGACTTTATTACCAAGCCCGTCAATCCCGCGGTGGTCAAAGCGCGCGTTAAAACGCATCTCATGTTAAAAGTCCAAGCTGATGCATTGCGTGAGTTAGCATCCGTTGATGGTTTGACGGGGATTGCCAATCGGCGTCAATTTGATGAAAGAATTGAAGCTGAGTGGCGCGCATGCCGTCGTTCCAAGCAGCCGCTGTCCGTGATTATGATTGATGTCGATCACTTCAAAAAATACAACGATCACTACGGGCATTTGGACGGCGATATCTGCTTAAAAAGCGTTGCTAAAGCACTTAAAGAAAATGAGTGGCGAGGGCGCGATATTGTTTCTCGCTACGGTGGTGAAGAATTCGTTTGCTTGATGCCTGAGACTAATTTAGAAGGCGCAATGCAGAAAGCTGAGGCGATCCGCGAGCGACTATTCAAGCTCGCCTTGCCCCATGCGGTTTCTGATACAACGGATCGAGTCACGATTAGTGTTGGTGTGGCGTGTACTATTCCTGATGAGCGTGATTTGAGTAGTTTGCTTTCTGCTGCTGACACTCAACTGTATAAAGCGAAGGAAGGTGGACGGAATCGTGTTGAGGGTGCCTCGGTTTAATTTGCTGCCCCCTGCATTTTTCAAGGAAGGAGGCGAGCAAAAGCGTGCTTTTAACTGTCGGCTTTGAGAGTGGCAAGATCAATTACAAAGCGGTACTTGACGTCATTTTTTACAACTCGGTCGAAGGCCTTATTAATTTCCGCGATATCGATTAATTCAATTTCTGAAACGATATTGTGTGCTCCACAGTAGTCCAGCATTTCCTGAGTTTCTTTTATACCTCCGATAAATGATCCAGAGATCACTTTATTGCTGAGTATCAGCCCCGGTTTAAAGGCGAGCTGCTGATCGGGCAAGCCCACTAGACATAGCGTACCGCTGCGTTTTAGTGCTGATAAATACGGATTGATGTCGTGTAGTGCGGAGACGGTGTCGAGTATAAAATCGAAGCCGCGCGCAGATTTCATCGCCTCTGCGTCAGTGGAGATGATGACATTATGTGCCCCCAATGATTTTGCGTCCGCAGCTTTGGACTCACTGGTCGTAAATAAGGTGACGTCTGCACCAAAGGCGTGGGCAAATTTTAGTCCCATGTGCCCAAGTCCACCTAAACCGACTACGCCGACTTTCATGCCGGGGCCAATTTTCCAGCGCCGCAATGGCGACCAAGTTGTAATACCTGCGCAGAGGAGTGGGGCAACTGCCTTAGGATCGAGTGTGCTTGGGATATGCAGGGCAAAATCGGCGTCGACGACATAATTTGTTGAGTAACCGCCCTGACTGATGACGCTACTGTCCTTTCGTTCTTTGCTACCGTAGCTCATGGTGACGCCTTTTTGGCAGCAGTGTTCTTCGCCATCTTCACAGGGAGTACATGTCCGGCAGGAGTCAATGATACAGCCTACGCCGGCAAGGTCGCCGACTTTAAAGTCACTTACCTGATCGCCAACTCGAGTTACTCTGCCGACCATTTCATGCCCTGGTACGATCGGAAAACGGCTGCTTCCCCATTCGTTGCGCGCATAGTGGATATCTGAATGGCAAACACCGCAATACAGGAGTTCTAGCACAAGATCTTGACTTCCCGGTTCACGACGATCGAAGTCGACAGGTGCCAGTGGCGATGTAGCATTGCTTGCAGCATAGCCTTTAGATTGAATCATTCATTGCTCCAGTTTTAATGTGTGCACGAAATTAGCGTGTCAGTAATGACTGCGGATATAAAAAGTGGGCTTACCTTAGCGTACTTGGCGCAGCTAACTCAATGCTTGCAATACCGTGGTGTGCCTAGATGTTGCCGCCGAAGGTGTCTAAATGAAATGCAGAGATTAAATCTAATTAGTCGGCGATTATTGCCGCAGGGCGGCCATAAAAATAACCTTGAAAATAATCTATACCCATTTCTTTACAGGCAGTGGCGTCTTCTTCTGTTTCTACGCCCTCAGCCAATGTTGCTATGCCCATTTCTTGAACGAGTCTATTTAGCGATGCGAGCAATCGATACCGTGGTGACTCGCTGTTGCCAACGCCGCGTACCAAGCTGATGTCGAATTTAATAATATCGGGTGGCGCTTCGGTCAGTTCGCGTAATCTAGCCTGCCCAGCGCCAAAATCGTCGTATGCAAGACCAATATTCAGTGCGCTTAAGCCGTTGCGAATTTCAACCATGGCGCCTATATCGGTCACTGCGGCTTCATGGACTTCGAAAAATAACGTTAGGCTAGGGTGCAGCTTGCGAAGCTCGGTTAATTCTTTGAGCAATTTGTCCGGGTTATGGCACTCTTCAGGATGGGAGTTAAAGAACAGTGGCTTGTCGATTCCTGCGAGTTCTGCCTGTATAAAACCTTGCCGGCGAAACAGCACGCTCAGCTCAATTTGTCTATTAAGCGACTCTGCGATTTTGAATAATTCATACGGGCTGGCCCCCAGGGCGGGGTGTTTGCCTCGACCAAGCAGCTCGTAGGCGTAAACATCACCATTTCGGGAGGTAATGATTTGCTGAAACGTCGTGACAAGCTGTTGTTCTAATAACTCTGAAAACTCCTTACTTTTCACTGCAAAATGTTTTGGTAGGGTCTGCATGCTAATGCGGGTGCGGTCGTCGTCTTCATCGGTCTCCTGTTCGACCTTGGTGCAATATTCTATTCCAGCAAAATGGACGATATCGCCGACCTGGATTTGGATTTCTGTATTGCTTTCAATACGCTGATGATTCACAAAGCAGCCGTTGGTGCTCGCTAAATCCTTAAGGACCACCTTTCCGCCTTGGCAATCAATTTGGGCGTGGACACGAGATAGTGAGGCACTGTTTACGACGACATCGCAGTCTGTGCTGCGGCCAATGGTCATTGGCAGCTTATCTAGCACAATTCGCTGGGGTATACCGTTACTCACAATGCAGCTTTCGAGATAGTAGATAGTATCCATAAGTCCTTTTTATTCGGATCAACGCAATGAAGATGCTGATATCGTTGTCGGTATTGCAATCAAGTAAATATACCTGAGGGCGACCATCGAGTCATCGCTTGTATGACTTTGTATCATGCTAGATTATAAGCTCATGATTTTTAATGCTATTTACCTAGGGAGAAAGGACGGCAAGGAAAATAGTAGATACCAATAGTGTGGTTATCAGTACCAATGGTTTTGCTTGCTGTCGAAAGGCAGCTATTTGCTGAAATATGAGTGAATTTCCCACCCAGCTGCGACGATTTGCCACATTGGCACACCCAGTGTTACCCCATAAAATTCGGCTTCTTTTTTAGTGCGTGAGTCGGACCATTCTATGAAGCTGTTTCCATTGGATAAAACAGGCGCGGCGGTACTACTTTCTGCGGCGCTTCCCCTTAGTGTGTTTGCCGAACATGCACAGATGGAAGAGGTTTTAGTTCGCGATCATGAGCTGGGTACCAGCTTGCAAGTGGAGCAGTCTTTAACGCCGGGCGGCGTGTCGGTTCTAGATAGTGCGTCACTTATGGAGCGTAATACCGGAAATCTGGCGGACGCACTGCGATATATTCCCGGTGTGTGGTCCACCAGCACCAGTGGCAGCGATAGTATTTTCTTTTCTAGTCGCGGATCGAATCTTGATGCCACTAACTACGATATGAACGGTATTAAGTTATTACAAGATGGCTTGCCGGTTACCACGGCGGACGGCAATAACCACAATCGTATTATTGACCCCCTAGCTAGCCGCTACGCGAGCATTGCGCGTGGTGCAAATGCTTTAAAGTACGGCGCGAGTACTTTGGGGGGCGCCATTGATTTCGTCACACCCACGGCACGTAACTCGGACACTAAGCAATTGTTCCTCGGCTTTGGTAGCTTTGGACAAAAGCAAGCACGACTAACCCTGGGATCGGTGTTAAGTGAGTCCGTTGATGGGCTTGTCACCCTCGAGAAAAAGCAGCGCGATGGCTATCGAGACCACAATGAAAGTGAGCGCGAGGGCTTGTATGCAAACCTGGGCTGGCGAGTAAATGACAATATTGAATCACGCTTCTTTTTTACGTATATAAAAAATGATCAAGAATTAGCTGGCGCCCTAACAACGGCGGAGTTCGACGCAGATCCGAACCAAGCCGGCGCAACCGCAGAGTCGGGTAACTTTCAAGTGGACGTTCGCACGCGGCGTTTTGCGAATAAGACGACATTCACGCTCAGCGATGATAGTAAGCTCGAAGTGGGTGCGTATCGGGAAAATCAGCACCTGTTCCACCCGATTGTTGATAAGGTTTTAGTGGACTTTGATGGTCCCGGCCCTGACCAACCCGTTGAGGTTTTTAGCTTGCTGATCGACACCAAGCATCAGGATCAAGGTGTCGTGCTGCGCTACAGTCACACGCTGGGAGATCACTCGATACTGGCGGGCGTGAACTGGGGCGAAAACAAAGTTGAGGGCGGTAATTACCGCAATGACCGCGGCTTGAGAAATGGCCTTACGACGATTGTTGATAATAGCGCTGAAAGCCTGGAAGCTTTCGTGATGGATCGCTGGCAGTTTAGCGAGCGCTGGACATTGGTCTATGGTGTTCAAGCGATCTCTACAGAGCGCGATGTGCGCAATACCACGGTAAGCTCCGGTGTCTTGCGTAACCCGTCTGAGGATTACAATAGTATCAATCCTCGTGTTGGTGCCATATACCAATGGAGCGACGATATTAAGGTGTTTGGTAATCTTAGCAAGCTGTATGAAGCGCCTACTAATTTTGAGCTCGAAGACGAGATCAGTGCTTCTGGCGCGACACTAGATGCTATGCAGGGACAGGTCCTTGAGGTGGGGAGCCGAGGACGTCACGAGTTTGGTCACGATAACTTTTGGCGCTGGGACGCTTCTCTATATTACGCGTTGATTGAAGATGAAATCTTGTCGCAAGATGACCCCAGTGCACCAGGTACCAGTGTCACCAGCAATGTCGATGATACTGTTCACGCAGGTGTTGAGGCACTGATTGATGCAAGTTTTGCTATTTCCCACACCGCCAGGATTGAGCCTTTAGTTAGCGTCACCGTCAATGAGTTTTCTTTTGATGGCGATGCGACCTATGGCGACAACCGCTTTCCTGCAGCACCTAAATATGTCGTTCACGGCGAGATAATGTACCGCCATGACAACGGCTTTTATGCTGGCCCGACCTTTGATGTGGTTGATGAGCGCTATGCGGATTTTTCTAACTCATTCACTATTGATAGCTATACCTTGCTGGGATTCCGCCTTGGTGTAAATCGCGAGGTATGGCAGGTGTATCTCGATATTCGCAATATCACTGATGAAGAATACGTGTCAGTTCACAGCGTGGTTGATACCGTCGCTGCTGACTCTGCGATATTTAATGCTGGTGAGCCTCCTTCAGCTTACGCCGGATTTGTATTCCGCTTCTAAAGCCAGCTGAGGCCGCTAATTTGCGGCCTCTCTCTTTGGGCCCGCAATGTCGTGGCGCCTAAGCCTATACCTATCCTTCGGCGGTTCCCTAAGCAGTGCTAAGCGTGCAGAATAGCGCGGTGCTGGGTTGGGCGGTTCGTTGTATCCCAACCGAAATGAACCGTTAGCAAAGCTAACATATAATAATCGGCCAATAGCCGAGCCTATTGATTAAGGGATGGACAGGAAAAGATATGGGACCACTTGCCGGAATACGAATTATAGAAATTGAGGGGCTGGGGCCTGCCCCATTTGCGGGAATGATGTTTGCCGATATGGGCGCAGAGGTTATCTCTATTACCCGTAAATCTGCTGCCGCAGACAAGCCGGTGGCTAATACAATTAGCGAGCGCGGTAAAAAATCGATTGCCATTAATTTAAAAGACCCGCGTGGAATAGAGGCAGTACTAAAGCTGTGTGAATCTGCGGATGCCTTGATTGAAGGTTTTCGGCCAGGTGTTGCTGAGCGTTTAGGTATTGGTCCTGATGACTGCGCCGCGCGTAATCCCAGGATGGTTTACGGACGAATGACAGGTTGGGGGCAAACGGGCCCTATGGCGCATGCTGCGGGCCACGATATTAACTATATCTCACTGTCCGGAGCACTTCATGCAATGGGGCGTGACGGCGACAAGCCCGTGCCACCGCTTAATTTGGTCGGTGATTTTGGCGGGGGCGGTATGTTCTTGGCCTTTGGTGTGGTGTCTGCAATATTGGAGGCCAGCCGCAGTGGTAAAGGCCAGGTGGTTGATACCTCTATGGTAGAAGGCTCCGCCGCTTTAATGCATATGATGTACTGTTTCTTTAATCAGAATGTATGGGCAGATAAACGCGGCGTGAATTTGCTGGATACCGGCGCGCACTTCTATGAAACCTATGAAACTAGCGATGCCAAGCACATTTCACTTGGTCCTATCGAGCCTCAGTTCTATCACATTTTAAAAGAGAAACTAGAGTTGGACGACAGCTTTGAGCCGCAGATGGATCCGGCTCGCTGGCCTGAATTAGAAGAAAAGCTCGCCGCTATCTTTATAACCAAAACCCGCGACCAGTGGTGTGAACTACTTGAAGGCACTGACGCCTGTTTTGCACCTATATTGTCGATGACAGAGGCGCCAAAACACCCACATAACGTCGCGAGAAATTCCTTTATTGAGGTGAATGGCGAAATTCAGCCAGGGCCTGCCCCCAAGTTCAGTCGCACCGTGCCGACTGTGCAAGCGGGAGCCCCCCGACTTGGCAGCCACACTGACGACATATTGGCATCGCTTGCTGGCTACGACAGCGATACGCTTGCGGCGCTGCGGGCAGATGGGGTTTTAACCTAGTGCTACTTCAAGGTAATAAGTTGGGATTCAGAGATCCAGTGCGGCTTGCTGCGAAAGCAGACCGGCAAGCTGAACTCTAACTGATTACCTTGAAGGAGCACTGCTTCAGGACAATGTTTAGCAAGGGCCAATTGTAGGCCCTTTTTTTGTCAAAAATGTTGTCTGCCAAGATCCGTATTTGGTATCGAATCGTAAAAACCCTAATAAAGCGAATCGCTCAGTGACGGAGTTAACCATGATAGACCCAATCATTCTTGCCGAACGCGGCTTGGTACCTGACGTGCTGCTCCGGCGGGGGATTCGCAGAGAGCTTGCGGATCGCCTGGTGCAGGAAGCCAGCGATGATTTAAACAGCAACGAAGTCCGCCGCAGACAATTTCGCGATGAACTGCGCCATTCGGAAATTGCCATCAATACCACAGATGCAAATGCCCAGCATTACGAAGTGCCCGCGGCCTTGTTTGAACTTATGCTTGGACCCTGCCTTAAATACAGTAGCTGCTGGTGGGATGAACATTGCGACAGCCTCGCCGATGCAGAGCAGGCGATGTTAGAGATGTATGCGGAGCGAGCACAGTTGGCTGATGGTCAGAAAATTCTCGATCTTGGTTGTGGCTGGGGCAGCTTTACTCTTTGGGCTGCTGCGCGCTATCCCAATGCGTATATTACCGCGGTGTCGAACTCCTCGGGTCAGCGTCTATTTATAGAAGATCAGGCGCAAAAGCGCGGTTTGAACAATATAAAGGTCATTACCTGCAATGTTGGGGATCTCAGCCTTGATACGCGTTTTGATCGAGTTGTTACTGTTGAGATGTTGGAGCACGTTCGCAACTACCGCGATCTGCTTGCCAACGTCTCGCAGTGGCTAGAGCCAAATGGCCTCATGTTCGTTCACATATTTTGTCACGCCTACCTGCATTATCCCTTTGATGGCGGCTGGATGACCGACAACTTCTTTAGCGGCGGTCAAATGCCGGCCTTCGATACGCTAATGCATTTCTCTGAACATATGCGCATGGTCGATAGCTGGCGAGTCAACGGCGAGCACTATTCCAAAACACTGGAAGCATGGTTAGAAAAGCTGGATGACAACAAAGCTCAGGCGCTCGAAATATTAAAAGACGCACCCAACCCAAAAGTGCAATACCAGCGCTGGCGCATGTTTATGCTTGCCTGTTCGGAGTTGTTTGCTTATCGCGGTGGGCAGGAGTGGTTTGTAGGTCACTACCTGCTAACACCTGGGCAGTTAGCTGACTAAATACTGTTATTGGAAGAGCGGGCTTATTACGTAATCGGCTTATATATCAATATGTTGGTGAATTTTTGAACAACCCTAGGAAATTCACAATATATTGATAGAAGTCGTTGACAGGGCAAGCCCGCTTCCATATAGTACGCAGCCTGAAGCGCCCGTAGCTCAGCTGGATAGAGTACCTGGCTACGAACCAGGCGGTCGCACGTTCGAATCGTGCCGGGCGCACCAAACATAAGTCTTTGACTTATATAAAAAAACCTAGATCTTTGATCTGGGTTTTTTTATGCCTGAAATTTGGCTGTGACGCCTCAGTGACAAATCTGTGACAAAACGGCTCTACAACATAATCGGGGGATGGCACTCATCTCACCCTGTTAATCACACTGTCCCATCCGCAATGGGCCAGCACTCTCATCCTGTAATTTTCAAAGTTTCTAAAACCATACGCTCGTCGCGTCATCATTTCCATTTTGTTGTGGAAGCCCTCCGTTATTCCGTTACTTTTACTAAAGCGCCACATGGCCACAATGGGCTTTAACCAAGAGCGCAATGTGTTTGCTAGCGCCCGCAGTGGACTCTCAGCTAGCTCATCAAGGCGCATTTTTGATCGGTGAGCTGGTCTTGGCTAAATTGAATTCTCGAATCCAGGAGCGAAGCGAGCAAATGTCGTTGTTAATCCCAGTCAGCACTGCGTTCACCTGCGCGGCAAAATAGTCAAGACATTCGCCCTCTAGATTTAAAATGTCCACTAGAAAGATAGTTGCGTCATTTGAGGCTTTTGTTTCACTGGCAAGTTTTAATAATCGAGTCGTATTTGAGTCTTTGTATTCGCATAATAATTCATCTTGATCAGAAATCGAGTCGAGAAAAATAATCCAGATTGTAATGGCGGCTGCGATGTAGGGGCATGGTTCTTTTTTATGGAATCGTTTTCTTAAAGGTTCCAGGAGACACTGTTGAAACTTTGAGGAGCTGTCTTCTGCGAGACGAAATAGGGAGTCTTCTATCGCCGAGTTGGCAAATCGGCTGATAAGCGACTGGCGATATTCGGCGAAGTTTATACCAGGCAACGATATCAGCGTTTCTTCAACTTCTTGCATGTATCCATTAAGCCACTGCTGAAGATCTGGGTCTGATGCGGCTTCATCGACTCGCTGATACGAAAGTAAAATACCAATGTGAGACAATGCCGAATGGCCGCCATTCAACATGCTAACTTTCATAGCTTCGTATAAATGGACTGAGTCTGTAATTGTCACACCGGCTCGCTCAAATGCAGGTCTACCATTACAAAAATTATCTTCAAGAATCCACTGTTTCCAGCTTTCACAGACCAATAGACATTGGTCTTCTATACCTACGCTGTTAGCAAGTTGAGTACATGTTGATGATTTTGGTCGCGGTGTAATCCGGTCGACCATAGACAGAGGGAAGCTCACGTGGGCTTGAATCCAAGCAGCTAGATCCGTGTCAATTGCTCTAGCTAATCCTATTATTGCTTTGCGTGCCTGCTCGCCGTTTGCGATTAAATTATCGCACGACATGACTGTGACAGGCGGTAAATCTTGATCACGTCGTCGCATGAGCGCACGAACAATCAAGCCAATTGCTGATGTGGGTTTTTCGGGTAAAGCTATATCTTGAGTGATGTCGGGGTGCGTTAGATCTAATTCCCCACTTGCGTCCAGACAATATCCTTTTTCCGTGATTGTGAGTGACACTATCCTAGTATCTGGATGGGAAATTGCGGATATAGCAGGCTCGCGGTCATTGATGGCATTGACGAATTCAATAATCGAACCGATGATTCGTACTTCGCGCTCTTCTCCCTCAAGTTCCCAGAGTGAATATAGCTTGTCTTGCGTCTGCATAGCGGAATATAGCGATAGGTCATTTGGCATTAATGCTATACCGTAAATGCCCCAGCCTTGGCCGCCGCCTTGCTGCAGAAGTTGGTGTAAGTAATTCGCCTGATGCGCGCGATGAAATCCACCAACGCCAATATGGCAGATTCTCATATTGCAGCTATCAGGGGCGCGGGAATAACGCGGGTAATCTGAAATTTGGACGTGCTTGGCGAGTGCGCCGAGGTTTCGCTGATTAAGTTGCATTATGCGTCCAATTGTCGGTAAGCCACTGGGATATATCATTCACTGCCTGCGGGTGAGCATCACTTGGTTGCGTGGCAACAAAACCATGTATCTGGTCAGGATGCAGCTTTGTACATACCGTAACGCCAGCTGAAGTTATTCGCTCGGTGTAGGCTTGGCCTTCATCGTGCAACAGATCGTTTAACACCATCGCAGGAGGTAGCTTGCTTAAGTCGTCAACTCTCAATGCCGAAGCGGCTGCGCCCCGAGGAAGTCTTGTTAGCATATAACTGTGCTGAGTAAAGTTCCGAAAATGATGTTGACCAGGTAACTTTATGCGAGCGGCCCTAAAATTTGCGCTGAGTTAATTAAGCGCCATCGCCTTATAAAGGGTGTGGAGGTAGTCCGCGTCCTGAAAGTGCCGTCGAGTCTGGAATTCAACCGTCGAAGAACCATTAATCATCGCAATCAGGTTTAGCGCGATAATCTCGGGGTCGGAGCGCAGGGTTTGGCCGGGCTCGAGAACCGAATAAGAAATCATTGCCTTTATGCCCTGCAGGTGAATCTCTGCCAAGTCTCGCAGCTTTTCCTGAATATCGGGGCGCGAAATACCTATCGACTGGACGACATAGAAAATCGACGCACCGTGAGAGTCCTTATTTGCCTGGTCTTGCAATAGGTTCTCTGCGAGTTGGCGCAGGTTCTCGTTTAGTGTCGCTCCTTCTTTACAGCCCTTCAGCAGGATGTCCATTAGTTCAAGAGAGATCTTTTTCCATACATGGAAAAACAGGTTCTGCTTGTCTCCAAACAGCGAATAAATGGGCATTCGGGAATAGCCGGCGTATTCCGCGACTTCGTCGATGGTCAGTGATTCATAGCCCTTCTCGCAAAAAAGTGTCCACGCAGCATTGGTAAGCTCTTCAAATCTTAAGGCTTTTTGCTGTTCTCGGGATATTCGCGGGCGGCGTTCCGGCTTGTTCATTGATCTGCTATCCAAAATAGGCTTGACCACCATGGTAATACGAGATATATAATAATACAAAATGTATTACTAAACAAAAATAATAGTATTGCCGAAGTATCCCAAAGAAGGTGAATTCATGAGTAATTTTTCTAGGCTGGCGGCCTGCTTTACCCCCCGTAGTCGGTCCCTGGTGTTGCTTGCCCTAGTGGCATTGACCGCATCGATGGCGGAAGCTGACAAAAAGAAGTCTGGCAGTAAGATGGAGGAGATTCTCGTTACGGCTTCCTTTCGAGAGCAAGATGTTCAGGATGTGGTGGGCGGTATTCAGGTGTTCGGCGGCGAACAGCTTGATAAGAATGGCGTGTCCAGCATGGAAGATTATCTTCGTGATGTACCGAGTGTGTCGCTGCAAAAGTCCGGGGTTGGCAAGGCCAATATCGCCATTCGCGGAATATCGAACATGAACACCCTGGATATTGGCTATGCCGATGGTTCTCCTATTGCCGGCGTGTATTTCAATGATGTCGCGATTCAAGGTTCTGGCGTGTTTCCCGATCTGAATATTTTTGATCTGCAGCGCGTAGAAGTTTTAAAAGGCCCGCAGGGTACGCTGTATGGCGAGGGTTCGATGGGGGGCGCGATCAAGATGATCATGATGCCGCCCAATATGCAGGAGCTGGAGTTTAAGGTGGCGACGACGGTGTCAGAAACTGCCGAAGCTAGCGACCTGAACTGGGATGTGCGTGGTGCGATCAATATTCCAATTATCCAGGATAAGCTTGCCGCAAGAATTGTCGCCAGTAGCGGTTTCGATTCGGGTTTTGTGACCTACAGCGAGTTAGGTCTAGAAGATCCTGACGACGAAAATCGGCACTCATTGCGGGCTATTGTTTTGTTCAAACCACTGGATTGGCTGGAATTGGAATACATGTATTTGCTCGATTACAGCAATCGTGACCAGCTTCCGGTTGTCGATGAAGGTCGTGAAGATGACCTGGTTAATTCCCGCATTGAGAATCAGTTTGCCGAGACAGAATTTGATGTCCATTCTTTGACGGCGCGAATGGATCTGGGCTTCGCGGGTCTTACTTCGGTGAGTTCTTGGTTTAATACAAATCGGGATTCACAGCGCCGCATTCCCATTTTGCAGGGTATCGTGGATGTCACGGTGTCCGATAATAGTGGCGGTGCGGTTGCGACCGGCCCAAGTGTATTTCCAAATGGTTACACTCACGTATTAACTGAGCTTGAGTCATTCTCACAAGAGTTCCGTTTAGTGTCGAAAGGCGATGAGCGTATTGATTGGGTGGTGGGCGCGTTTTATCGCGATCGCGTTCAAAAATTTGATCAAGAGAAGTATGAAGAATTTGCGCCTGATGACCCACTGGGACTTCTCGAATTACTTTTGGGCCCTGATTTCCTCGCACTGTCAGGTTTGCAGGAAGACGGTTACGGTGAAGAGCCCTTCAAACAAACCGCGGTATATGGTGAGGTTTCCTGGGAAATCATCGAAGCGAAATTGGAACTGACGGCGGGCTTGCGGTGGTTTGAAGACAGCGTCGCGTTTTTTCAGGACACCTATGTCTATGGTGTAGAGGCGATACTCTTTGCTACCGATCCAGAGAATGTTGATCCTGAAACCGGTGAAGTAAATATCTTTTTCGCTGGCGAGTTAACAACCCGAGACTGGCTGCCAAAACTTTCTCTGGCGTGGTACGTCAATGATGATGCCATGGTGTACGCGACCGTCAGCAAAGGCTTCCGCTCTGGAACCCCAAACTTGTTCGCGGTTTTAGATGCGGGTCCACCGAATGTTCGCCCAGACTTCGTACTTAATCAGGAGATTGGTGCAAAAACGGCCTGGCTTGATAATCGCTTGATTGCAAACTTCGGGATTTATCAAATCGACTGGGATGATTTCCAAGGCTTGGTCATTGGCGAAGCTCGTTTGGGTGCGGTAGGCGGTGTGCCTTTTGGCTACCTTGGTACCGGCGGAGATGCAGTGGTTAGAGGGGCTGAGTTATCAGTGATGTACAAGCCCGTTGATAGCCTCACGCTGACCTTGGGGGTGGGATACAACTCCGGTGAGGTGGTAAAACCAGAGCCGGCAAACAACGCCAAGAAGGGGTCTGAGCTGCCTAATAAGCCAGAGCTTACTTGGAACCTTGGTGTTAACTACACCCGCCCATTGTGGAGCGACCTATTGGCTGAAGTCAGTCTCGGTTACACCTTCGTAGATTCGCAGCTCACGGTGTTTCAGACCGAAGACGTGCCAACAGGCATTCCTCTTGATAGCTATGAAATCACCAAGGCAGCTATTGGTATCGAAGGCATGAACTGGCGCGCGCAATTATTTGCTCAGAATCTCTTCGATGACAGAATCGTCGTTGCACGTTCATTACCATTTCCTCAATCCGCGATGATGCGTCCCCGCACTCTGGGAATGCGCTTTAGCTACGACTATTGAGGTTTATGTGATGCGGCAGTTTGAAAATACTTACCAGATTGCAAAGTCATTACCGGGAGTAGTCAGTCGGGATTTGCGGTGCAAGGACACGGGCCGTGACTACACAATCAGTGTAGCTGTGCCGTCCTGTTACGGAAAAAAGAAACGCAAAAAATACCCGGTGTTATTGGTGTTGGACGCCAGTGCCATTCTCGGAACCGCAATTGAAAGTACCCGCTGCATGGCGGGGACCGGCGAGATAGCGCCGTGCATTGTGGTTGGCTTGGGTATGCCTGATGGTGTTGACGAGTTGGTACTTGGCTGGCGTCGACTGTGGGAGTTTTCGCCGCCGGTTACAGACTGGGAACGCGATGATCCCTTCGGTGAGATATTTACTAACATTGCCGACCGCGCCGGAGTGGCTTTGCCAGATGTGCCGGGAAAAATGGGTATAGCAGACAGCCTGCTTCGCTTTGTCAGTGCACAGCTCCTGCCGCTGATTCACGAGGACTATCGGACAAACGAGAATGACGTCGCATTATTTGGCCACTCGGCGGGCGGAACATTCGCCTTGTACGCGCTTTTGAATAATCTGCCGGGCATACAGCATTTTATCTGCGGTAGTCCGGGGCTGGCGCTTTCGGGTGGCGCTTTAAGTAAGCAACTCGCGGGCATGAGTCGAAGCGATCTAGTGCTGCTGACCGGGAAATCCCTATTCCTTTCCCTCGGTGAAGACGAATACGACAATGCATTTAATCGTCTTTGCGGAATTACCGATACCGAACAATTTTATTTGGCGCTTCGTGCCGTCGCGCCGGAAGAGTTCGACATCCAGTATCGTCGAATAAGCGGTGCAGGTCATGCAACGGCAATGTCTGTGGCGTTGATGAACGGCGTACGTGCAGTTTGGGATACTGGAAAAGCCTATGGCGATGAAATGCCGACCTTCGCAAGGCCGGTGGTTTCCAATTGCATATCGATGCTGCGGCCATTCTTTAAACTATTTCATCTGCGTCGCAGCGATGAACCCGACAGCTCCATCTTGGCGTCGACGATTATGGGGCGCGATTTTTCGGTTCAGGTTTCGCTACCGGCGTCATATCAACACGAACCTACAAAAGCATATCCGGTGCTAATAGCGCTTGATGCTAGCTTGAGTTTTGCGACGGTTGCGGAAGCCGTATCCATCTTGGCGACTACCGGAGAGTTGGAGGAGGCAATTGTTGTCGGTCTGGGTGTGCCGAGGCGCGAGGGTGACTTTGCCTTCGGCCTGCGCCGACTTGAAGAGTTTTCACCACCGAATGAGGTGCTCGCAGGTGACGACGATTTGGGCCGAATATTTAAATCGCTATTCGCCCTCGGTGGAAAATCGGCACACCGTTCTCTGGGGAAGGCAGATCAGTTTCATCGCATGATTTGTGACGAATTGCTGCCCTCATTGAAAGCAGAATTTCGTGTCGACGAGGGGCGTCTCGCTATTCATGGACATTCTGCCGGGGGTACCTATGTCGCCTATGAAGCGGGCACCGAAGACTCACCATTTCAGTCGTATATTTGTAGTAGCCCCGGCTTGGCAATCAGTGATTCCTGTTTGTTGAGTGATAAGAATATCGAGGCGGTTCGCCGGAAAAAAGGGGTGAAAATGCAGCTTGTTACTGGCGAATTTGAGCACGATAACTATTTTAATTGTGTTGCCGGCATTCAGCACACGCCGGACTACGCAAAGTCTTTACAGCGCAATGGTGAAATAGAAATCAGGTATATCGATTTTGAAAACGAGACACATACCAGTGTGCTACCGCGAATGACTGGGAATACTGTCGCCCAGCTTTGGCCAACCGGCAGGCCCTATGGCGTTGAGTATGGCTACACTGAAGGTGCGCGTGAGCTTGAGCGAACTGACGTTTGAGGTAATGTTTGCGTCTAATGGCGAATATAGGTGTAAGCGACAATATTGAGCGTGGAAAGCAATATTATTGAGCTGCTGGGATATCGTCCCACTTTCGCTAATGCGATTACTGTAAAGGAAGGCGAAATTATGAGGAAACATCTGTAAATGCTCCCTTTGAAGAATTGCAATAATATTGGCGATCTTCGCCTTCGTGCTCGCAGTAAACTGCCGTCCCCAATGTTCCATTACATAGATGGTGGTGCTGATGACGAGTGGACGCTGCGTCGCAATACTGAGGCTTTTGACGACTACCAGTTGATGCCTAACTATCTCAACGATATTAGTCATGTTGATCTGTCGACGAATATTCTGGGTTGTGGGCTGACGCTTCCATTTCTGCTGTCGCCGACGGGCATGTCTCGGCTGTTTCACCATCACAAGGAGCTAGGGGTTTCAAAAGCGGCGGCGGAGGCGGGCACACTCTATGCCTTGTCAACGATGGCGACGACCAGTCTTGAGGACGTCGCTGCGGCGTCCGACGGTCCAAAAATGTTTCAGATATACATTTTGAAAGATCGTGAACTCACAAAAGAATTTGTGCAGCGTTGCAAGGCATCTGGCTACAAGGCCTTGTGTTTAACGGTTGATACTGCGCTGGCAGGGAATCGCGAAAGAGATGCCGTTTACGGCATGACCATGCCGCCTAAAATTAATCAAAATAATTTTTTCAGCTACGCCAAAAGTTGGGAGTGGCTGCTTAATATGGCGCTTAGTCCGGATTTTAAACTGGCCAACGTGGTTCATCGTGTTGATGCACTTGGTCAGGGGGCTATGGGCCTGATTGAGTATGTGAACAGTCAGTTTGATCGGAGTGTGACCTGGGATGATGTCGCGTGGCTAGCTGAACAGTGGGATGGTCCGTTTGTTATCAAGGGCATGACTACCGTGTCTGATGCAAGGCGAGCGGTGGAGGTCGGCGCTACAGCGGCGATGTTGTCTAATCATGGTGGGCGGCAGCTGGACGGTGTGCCGGCACCTATCGATACCCTGATGCCAATTCGGGACGCGGTCGGTGACAAGCTGGAGCTGATTCTGGACGGTGGCATTCGTCGAGGGACTCATATTGTTAAAGCGCTGGCGATGGGAGCGAATGCATGCTCAATAGGGCGCCCCTATCTCTACGGACTTGCGGCCGGTGGTCAAGCCGGTGTGGCACGCGCGATTGAGATACTCAAATCAGAAGTCGAGCGGGACCTCGCATTACTGGGTTGTTCCTCGATTGCAGAGTTACGCTCTGACCATATAAGCCAATTAAATATGAAAATGCGTTGATTTCAGAGCGAGTCATCACGTCTGGACCTATAAAGGTATTGCCGAATTTAGCCCCGACATTCGCTTTATAGACCTAAGTGCGGGCGAACGCCGCATCCGTCAACTTCATACTTCGTAGTCCCGTGCGCCATTGCTGTATTACAGGTGTCTCTGTAATTGTACCTATTATGTTGACTTGCCGTTACTTTAGGCATAACCTGTTTTACAGGTTTTAATAAGTTGATCTTAAAATTTACGCTATCAAAAAATGATAAGTAAGGAGCTAAATAAATGAATTACTACCCTTCGAACAAATTATTTCGGGCTGGAGTCGCGGCCGGATGCCTTTGCGCGAGCATTGTCGCACCCGTCAGTCATGCGCAGAACACGACTCAAGTTGTGCTCGAAGAAGTAATTGTGACGGCTCGAAAAACTGAAGAATCACTTAAAGACGTTCCTTCCGCTGTAAGTGCGATCAATGCCGATTCGATGAAAGGAATGGGGCTGAATACGGTAGCTGACATTGGCAATGTTGTTCCCGGTCTTAGGATTAACTCAGATGGCGATAGTCGTGCGTTTGTGCAAATTCGCGGTATTGGTATTACCTTGCAGACCCCAATTCAGCCCGGCGTTGGCTTCTTTATGGATGGTATTTACGTGCCATACACCTCAGCCGTGAATAACAATTTATTAGACACGGCCCAGGTAGAAGTTATTCGTGGCCCGCAGGGCACGCTATTTGGTAAGAACACATTAGGCGGTGCGATTAACGTTATTAGCAAAGAGCCCACCGAGGAATTGAGCGGTGAAGTAAGCGCTCGATGGGCAGAGGCAGATGACTCTGTTGGTCTAAGCGCTCGGGTATCTGGCACCATTATTGATAACAAGTTGCTTGGTTCTGTTGCGGTGGCTCGTGATGAATCTGATGGTTTTTTCAAGCATCTAACCGTTGGTGGTGGCTGGGATGCCCGCGAATCCAGCGCGATAAAAAGCGCCTTTAAATGGTTTGTTGGTGACGACGGCGTACTCCGCTTTAATGCTAGCTATGGTGAATATGAAGGCCCGGGTGTGGCATACACCCCAGTACCCAATAACGACACCGACGCCTCTAACTTTGATGGGGATTCCAGAAACTCGTTTCAAACTGAATCCCTTGCAAAAATTACACGGATCAACGGCACATACAATGCGCCAATGACAGAGCGTACCGACTTAGCTTTAACGCTTGGCTACGACAAGCGCGATCTGACTGAATCACAAGATAGAGACTTTGTGAACCCGGATATTCTCCGCGGTAACGGTAATATCGATGAAGATTTCCTGCAAAGTGAAATTCGCTTTGAAACGCAGTTTACTGACGATTTCCGCCTTATGTATGCGGCTTTCTATAGTGAGCAGAGCAATGCTGACACTGCCAGAACTGATGTGATACCTGCAGCTATGAGCACTTTCGCAACCCGTGATGTTGACGATAAGACCTACTCTGTCTATGCAAATGCTTTCTGGAGTTTTGCTGAATCCTGGGAGCTATCGGGTGGCTTGCGCTATGACAAAATTGAGCAAGAAGGCACTCTGAGTGGCTCGGCAGGCACACTGGATCGCAGCAATGCAATCACTTACAAGCTGGATGAGAGCCCTGTGTCGCCAATGGTGTCGCTGAAAAAATATTGGTCTGACGATCTAATGACCTACGCTACTGCGGCCAAAGGGGTTCGCGCGGGCGGCTTTAATGGTGGCGCGGTGCCGTCAGGATTCGAAACCTTTGATGGCGACGAAGTGAAGAGTTTTGAATTGGGTTTCAAATCTACTCTTGCGGAAGGCCGCGCTACTCTGAATATGGCGGTCTTTTTTGTAGAGCATGAAGATATTATTCTCAACGACTTGGTCCCAGATGAAAATAACCAGCTGGTCGTAGTAAACCGTAACCAGGGCTCTTTGGAAAACTGGGGTGTCGAAGGTGAGTTCAATATCTTGCTAAGTTCATCCTGGCAGCTGGGCGCTGGCCTGAGTTATATCAGCACCGATATTACCGATGATCCTACGGGGACTTTCGCAGCGTTTAACAATGAAGCGCTTCTCTTCCAACCAGAGTGGACGGCAAATTTAACCGCAGCATATAGCAAGGATATTGGGGTTGGACGTTTGGAATCTATGCTAGGTGTATTTTACACCGGCAAACAATACGCTTCTGGAACCGAAGCGCCAAGCTTCACTCGCGCACCTGAACTCGACGCTTCGGTGGTGGGTAATTTGTCGGCGGATTATATAATCGGCAATGTAAGTGTGGGTATTTTTGCCAACAATATTACCGACGAAGATTATTGGAGTTCTTATATAGGTGAGAGCGTGCTTTCAGCAATAGGCTTTGAGCAAGCGATTGGTGTTAAGGCTGCACCGAGAAATATTGGTTTGAGAGCTAGCTACTCGTTCTAATTATATTACTAGTAGTTAATTACTAAGTGACGGCCCTGTTGTTAACAGAAAACTGATTAGTGGCAGTGGTCGTTACATTTAAATTAGAAGAAAGTAGGTTACGTTTAAGTTCGCTTATGAATTTCTATGTTCAAAACTCAAGCTGCAGTTTTGAATCATTTTTAGCAGATTTAAAAATTAAACCCCATCAATATTTATCTTCCCCATTTCCTTACTTCTGAAAAATTAATTATCACCTTGCTGGTAAAGCGGCGCTTGCTCACAATGAAGCGGGTGCTTGGCAATAGATTGTATATTTTCGGCCTTTTGGATATGCGTTTGAAGCTTGCTCTAAAGACTAATAAATTGCTGATGAACTACAGTTAATACTGACTCAAAATTTAACTTCAGTTTTAAAAAATCATGACTCACTCTTCAAGTGGTCTAAAGGAAGTGCGGTACGGTACTGGACTGCCTTTAAGGAAAAGCTACTTTTAATATTGTCGATCCCTTTCACTCTGGTGAGCTTATCTTCAAGAAATCGCTGGTAACTGTTTAGGTCGGAAACAACCACTCTGAGTAGGTAATCAAAATCACCTGTGATGAGGTAGCACTCCATCACTTCGGGCCATTCCGAAATTTGGCCTTCAAACCCCTCTAACTCATTTTTCACCTGGTGGCTTAAGTTAACTTGGATAAACACGCTCACCGGCAAATTAATTTTCTCCGGATTTAAGAGGCTGACCCGTCCACGGAAGTAGCCGCCTTCTTCCAATATTCGTACTCGGCGTGCACAGGGTGTCGGCGAAAGGCAGACGCGCTCGGCGAGTTCAATATTGGATAGGGTGGCGTCTTCTTGGAGCGCCTCTAGGATTCTGAGATCGATGTTGTCCAGGTTCTGGCTGTTCATTGGCGGAAATTACCTCTTGGCTCCAAAAACTACAATTTATATTTGTTCTGGTTATTTGTGTGATTTTATTACGTTTATTGTAGTGAATAAAACTAAATATGGGGCTTTTTGGAGATTTATTTGGTGAGACTCGCTAGCGGGGGTGGTGCTAGATTATGTGTCTAATTCTAGTGGTCTAAATGTAAGGAATGAATGTGGAAATCAATTATAAAAACGGTTTTCAGGTACCCGAGCCGAGCAGTCGCCCGGGTGATACGCCCAACTTCAGTTACCTCAGTCTTCCGTCACCATTAGACAGTGTTCGGCCGGACACTTCGTGTAATGCATCCGAAATGCGTGACTTGGCTTACGGCCTGGTTCGTGTTCTTGATGACAGCGGAATGGCGGTCGGCCCATGGAATCCAAATGTCGATGCAGATTTTCTGGTGCGCGGTCTTCGTGCGATGGAGAAAACGCGACTTTTTGATGAGCGCATGATGAGGGCGCAGCGCCAGGGTAAAACCTCCATCTACGTTCAGTGCCGCGGCGAAGAGGCGGTATCTTGTGCGCATCAGATGGCCTTGGAAAAAGGGGATATGTGTTTTCCGACTTATCGTCAGCAGGGCTTGTTGATTGCTCAAGATTTTCCCATCGTCGACATGATGTGCCAAATATTCAGTAACGCCAAAGACAAGCTGGGCGGTCGGTCTTTGCCGTTTTTCTACTCGGAGCGAGACTACGGATTTTTCTCGATCTCAGGGAATTTAGGTACTCAGTTCATTCAGTCCGTGGGTTGGGCGATGGCATCCGCTATCAAGGGTGACGATCGAATTGCGTCGGGATGGATTGGCGATGGCGCATCGGCAGAAAGTGACTTTCATGCGGCGATGGTATTCGCGTCGGTCTATCAGCCGCCAGCTGTACTCAACGTGGTTAATAATCAATGGGCTATATCTTCTTTCCACGGCATATCCGGCGGCGCTGAGGCTAACTTCGCCTGCCGAGGTCACGGTTTTAATATCGCTTCGCTGCGAGTTGACGGCAATGATTTTCTTGCGGTTTACGCCGCGTCTAGTTGGGCGATCGAACGCGCCAGAAAAAATTTGGGGCCGACACTTATTGAATGGGTTACTTATCGTGCGGCTGCTCATTCTTCGTCTGACGATCCATCGAAATACAGACCCGATAACTCCTTTGATTTATGGCCGTTGGGGGATCCGATCCTGCGTCTGAAAAATCACATGATTCAGATTGGTATCTGGAGCGAAGAAAAACATCAGGCGTTAATTGACGAGTTAACGCTGGAAATAAAAGAGGCTGGAAAGCAAGCGGAATCGTTTGGGACGTTAGGCAAAGGAAGCAAGCCAAGCGTTTCTGAAATGTTTAATCATGTTTACAAAGATATGCCGGCGCATCTTAGACGCCAGCGTCAGAAACTGGGAGTTTAAGATGGCCACGATGAATATGTTGCAGGCGATTCGTGACGCCTTAGATCTGAAAATGGCCGACGACGACAACGTGGTTGTCTTCGGCGAAGACGTGGGTTATTTCGGTGGCGTATTTCGCGCAACCGATGGGCTCCAGAAAAAGTACGGTAAAAACCGTGTGTTCGATGCGCCAATCAGTGAGCTGGGGATTATCGGTGCTGCAGTGGGAATGGGAGCCTATGGTCTTAGGCCGGTTCCTGAAATTCAGTTTGCCGACTATATTCTTCCGGCGTACGACCAAATTGCCTCTGAGGCCGCTCGGCTTAGGTATCGGTCTTCAGGTGAATTTTTTGCCCCGATTACTATTCGCACGCCATGCGGCGGCGGTATCTACGGCGGGCAAACCCACAGCCAAAGTCCGGAAGCCTTGTTTACCCATGTGGCGGGCTTGAAGGTCGTAATGCCGTCAAACCCGTATGACGCAAAAGGACTGTTAATTTCATCAATTGAGGATGACGACCCTGTAATTTTCTTTGAGCCTAAGCGGATCTACAACGGGCCCTTTGACGGGCATCACGATAGACCTGTTGTGCCGTGGTCGAAGCATCCGGCGAGCGAGGTGCCAGAGGGCTTGTATCGCGTACCTATTGGTAAAGCTGCGGTCGCTTTAGAAGGTAGCGAGCTCACTATTTTAGCCTACGGAACAATGGTGCACGTGGCTATTGCTGCGGCGCAAGAGAGTGGGATCAATGCCGAGGTGATCGACCTTCGAACACTGTTGCCGCTAGATGAAGAGACCATTGTGGCGTCGGTGAAGAAGACTGGGCGATGCATTGTGCTACACGAGGCCACGCAAACCAGCGGCTTTGGTGCTGAGCTTGCGACAATTGTTCAAGAGCATTGTTTTTATCATCTTGAGGCGCCAATTCTGCGCGTGGCAGGTTACGACACGCCGTACCCTCACGCTCAAGAGTGGGATTATTTTCCTGGGCCAGCCAGGGTTATCGATGCCATGCGCGAAATTTTGGAGACCGCATAGTGACTACAATCAAGTTTAATTTACCCGATGTGGGCGAAGGTATTGCCGAGGTCGAGATTTCTGAGTGGATGGTTTCGCCCGGCGATACGGTTAGTGAAGATGACATTATATGCTCCGTTTTGACGGACAAGGCGGCGGTCGAAATTCCCTCGCCGTTTGATGGCACGATTGTCGCGATCGGCCCCGAAGCTGGCAGTATCATGGCAGTTGGCTCACTTCTGGTTACCTTCGATGTCGAGGGTGCTGAGGAGGAGAGCGACGCCAGTACAGCCTCTGGTGAGCAGACACCATTAGAAACGACACCCTCTCAGCCGATAGCGGACTCCCAGCCTATAGAAGAGGCCGAAGCTCTTTTCGCGCGTGTTGATGTGGTGGAATCTAGCGGCGTACAACGACGCATATTAGCTGCGCCCTCGGTTCGGCAGCGCGCCCGAGATATGAATATCGATATTCAGCTGGTGCGTGGAACTGGGCCTGAGGGAAGAGTTATTCACGCCGACTTAGACAACTTTGGTAGCTCAGGAGCGGTGCATTCACGGGGGCAAGTTAAGCAGCCTGATACAACGGTAACGACGCAAAAAATAACTGGAATACGCCGTAAAATTGGCTCAATTCTGCAGGATACGATGCAGCGTATTCCACACTACAGTTACGTTGAAGAAATTGATGTGACCGAGCTAGAGAAGCTTCGGGCAAAACTAAACCAAAGTCGTAAGGCGGATCAGCCCAAGTTAACTATGCTGCCATTCATTATGAAGGGGCTTGTCCAGGCGCTTAAGGAATTTCCACAGATGGCATCGCGTTACAACGATGTCGATCAAGTGCTGGAGCAGCATGCGGGTGCACATATAGGCATGGCTGCGCAAACTGATGCCGGCTTGCTGGTACCGGTTATCCGTCATGCGGAGATGCTCGATCTGTGGGGTTTGGCGGCGCAGATCTTAAGTATCTCGGAAAAGGCGAGGAGCGGAAAGGCAACCAGGGATGAGCTAAGTGGCTCGACCATTACGATCTCAAGCCTCGGTCCCTTGGGCGGTATTGTCACCACGCCGGTTATTAATTCTCCGGAAGTCGCGATTATTGGCGTTAATAAAATGGCTACCCGCCCAGTATGGGAAAACGGTGCATTTGTTCCGCGGCAGATAATGAATTTGTCGTCTTCCTTTGATCATCGAATTATTGACGGCTGGGAAGCGACTCAATTTATTCAGTGCATAAAAAATAAACTTGAGTGTCCTGCGATGTTATTTATCGATGGATTGGGAGAAGGCCAGTGAAAACCCAGGTGTGTGATGTTCTTGTTGTCGGTGGTGGCCCAGGTGGATATGTTGCGGCAATTCGCGCCGGTCAGCTTGGCCTTAAAACGATTTTGGTTGAAGGTCAGGATCTCGGTGGTACGTGCCTTAACCGCGGCTGCATTCCGTCAAAAGCCCTGATCTATGCGGCGTCCCAGTATGCATCAATGATGCCGAGCAGTGACTTGGATGCCATGGGTATAAAGGTCGACACTGCGCCGACCTTGGATTTTCCACAGATGGTAGAGTGGAAAAATGGCGTGGTCAGTCAGCTTAATAGTGGTGTGACAGGGTTGCTAAAGCGCGCAAAGGTGAATGTGATTACCGGCTGGGCATCATTTAATGACGCGAAAAATTGCGTTGTAAAGACGGCGGATGAGTCGATAGCGATATCTTCTGAACATGTCATTCTAGCGACCGGTAGTGTTGCCACAGAATTAGCGGCGCTACCATTTAGTGATAGCATTATTTCGTCCGCCGAAGCGCTTAACATGGATGCGGTTCCCGACAGTATCGCCATTGTTGGTGGTGGTTATATCGGGCTTGAAATGGGTACCGCCTTAACTAAGCTTGGCTGCAAAGTGACCATCGTCGAGGGCCAGGAAAAATTGTTGGCGCTTTATGATGAGGAGCTTACCAAGCCAGTGCATAACTGGTTGGTCGGTCACGGCGTTGCGATAAAGTTAAATTCAAGCGTGGTCGGAGCGGAAACGACTGACGCTGGCACTGAGTTGCGTTATGTTAACGACGCGGGAAAAGAGGACAGTTTGCTCGTTGATAAAGTACTGGTGACAGTGGGGCGGAGGCCAAATACCCTTGGCTGGGGTATCGAAAACATGTGTTTGGACATGAACGGTCCCTATGTCAACGTGGATAAAATGTGCCGAACTGCCGTTAAGAATGTATGGGCAATTGGCGATCTTATCGGTGAGCCGATGTTGGCTCACAAAGCGTCGGCGCAGGGTGAAATGGTCGCTGAAATTATTGCGGGAAAGCGGCGCAGTTTTGATCCGGTGGCAATTCCTGCGGTGTGTTTCACGGAGCCGGAAATTGTTGCCTGCGGCTTAAGTCCGAGTGAGGCGGAGACGTTGGGTTACGACGTCATTGTCAGTCGGTGTTCTATGCAGTCCATTGGTAAGGCCCATGCTATGGGGGCGGCGAAGACCGGTGGCTTTGTGAGGATTACAGCGCGAAAAGATACTCACGAAATTCTCGGTATCCACGCGGTTGGCAAGTATATTTCGGAATTGAGTGGCGAGTTTGTCCTGGCGCTGGAAATGGGTGCTCGCTTGGAAGATCTGGCGCACACAATCCACATGCATCCGACACTTGGCGAGGCCACTTTTGAGGCGGCGATCGCGGCGCTTGGGGCCGGTATTCACTGCTAAATGGCAGGCGGTATTTTTCAAGGTAAGCGCGCTTAAATCGGGCATATAGTGGCGGTGGGGTATCGGCGGTATGAACGACTTAAGTTGGGATGTCGATTACGCGATATTGCCGGTGCCGGCAGAGCTCGGCTTGGCTCGTGATGAAGAATATTTTGCGGCCTGCGCGAAAAACGCCACAGCCGTAATGCGGGTGTGGCGTTGTGAGCAAGCGCTCATTGCCACCCCCAAAGAGCAGCGTGGTGCTAACTTTAGCGCGGCCTGCGCTCAGTTGGCGGCGAGAGATTGGCCAGTGCATGTTCGTAGATCGGGTGGCAGTTGCGTGCCGCAAGGGCCTGGTGTCCTCAACTTTTCGATGATCTACCCCGCACCTGTCACTGAGGGTATAGAGGAAAGTTACGATCTGCTTTGTAAATTTTTAATCGGGCTTTTTAGCCAGCTGGGTATTAACGCCGAAGTGGGTGATGTTCCGGGGTCATTTTGTGATGGTCGATTTAATTTACAAGTAGACGGCCAGAAGATTGTTGGAACCGCGCAGCGGCGTAAACCTATTAAGCAGACGGAAAATGTAGCGGTACTAGCACACGCCTGCATACTCCTTGATCTTGATTTGGATACGGCCACTGGTGGCATTAATCAACTTTATGAGCTGATTGGTGATCAAGGTCGATTTGAGGTTGGTGCTTGTACGACAGTCAGGCAGTTGATGGGCGAGCGCTATCAGGGTGTTGAGGAAATAGGTGATCTACTGCGGAGTTATTTTCTCAAGAGTTTCAACACGTCATTAGGAGAACAGCCATAGTTTAATTAGCGACGAAGGTGAGAAGAATAGGTTTAGAAAGTGACTTGCTAAAAATTACGTTTACGAATGAGCATTAATAATATGAATAACTCGGTTTATAAGAAACATGTATTACCTACCGCAATACTATTTTTGATTTTGGGCCTGGCGGCGTTGTTTACCACGCCGATACCGGACCCTGGTTTTTTTAACTATTTTCCACTGCCAGTGGAAACCTCAATTATGAACAAGAAAATAGTGATCATTCTTGTGGCGTTAATGATGATTGGCATTTCTGTGGGCCTAATTAATAGGAAGTTCTGGTCGTGGATAGCACTTTTCTTTTTTGTGGGTGCATTCCATTTGTACACCGCTTTCTGCGCTTTTTATGGCTTTATGGCGATCGAGTATATCCCTCTTGGTCTCTCGCCAAATAATTTTGCATCAATCCAGGTTGCCGGAGGCGTTATCGCCTGTCTGTCATTTTATTTCCTTCAAAAACCGGTTTTTGTGAAGGTCTAAAATTTAGAGAGATATTTTAAGAACGTGGCCGCAGGCATGAATCATGCCTGCGCACCGATCGGTTACAAATTAGGACTGCTCGGCGCCAATATACGGTGCGAGATAGTCGACGGAGTAGCTCCACAGTTGCTCAGCCAGCATTTCATCACGACCAAGTTTGCTTGGCTTGGCCTCGGCGTTATCGGAAAAGTAGCGGCCGCCAATACCATCAAGTGACGGGTGGGTGGCAACAAAGCAACTCGTTGAGGCGCCTTGTGGTATGGACTTGCCAATGGAGATATCGAGCAGTTTCTTAACCGGCGCAGTTTTCATTGCCATGCCGATGAAGCCGCCAACGTCGCGGGCGAGATTGGTGTTAATCACTCCAGGGTGAACCGCGTTGGCGGTGACACCGGCGTCCACAAGGTGTCTATTAAAGGCAATCGCGGTGAGTAAATTGGCGAGCTTTGCCTGCCCATAAAATTGCCATGCATTATAGCGCTTGCTACCGTCGAGATTGCCGAAATTAATGCCGCGCTTACTCGCTGCCATATGCCCGGCGCTGGATAGCATCACGATTCGAGCTTTGTTGGCTGCTTTTAGCTGTTCTTGCAGTAAATACACAAGCAGGAAGTGGCCCATATGATTGGTTAAAAACTGCAATTCCAGGCCATCTTTTACCTGCAGTGTGGGTAGCGCCATAATGCCTGCATTGCAGATAATGACATCGATCGGCGTGTTTAGCGCTTGTATAGTCTCTGCGCAATGTTTCACCGATGCCATGTCACTCAGCTCACACACCGCCGGCGTAGTCTTGCCCGCGATGCTCTCGCAGGCTTGTTGGGCTTTCTCAATACTGCGAGCACAGGCAATGATATGGGCGCCACGCAACGCCAGCACCCGCATTGTTTCATAGCCAATCCCTGAGTTAACACCGGTAATGACAATAGTCTTTCCGCTGAGATCCATGCCGTCGGTGACGGCTTCGGCGGTCGCTTTTTTTGAAAACGTCATTGCGGTCATAATGGTGCTCTTTATTATTACTGAGGGTTGGGCGCTAAGCGGGAGTGTCAGGATTTCCAGGTCCAGCTAAACGAATAATTGGTCTGGGAGCTTAAGGAGCGCGACTTTAAATCACTCGTCGATTATGTCGGCGAACCGATACTGGCCGATAATTCGAAATGACTATACATAGCATTGCCCGCTGCAACTGCATCGCCATCACAAATGTGATTCACAATATTTTCATGGGCATCAATGATGCGGGAAATATCGTTTAGGGTGCGCTGGCTGCCAAGGTCTACTAGTAAGGATTCCATCAAGGGGTTTTGCAGCGCGTCTAACAATAGTCGATTTACGGGGTTGTGGGACGCTTCGGCCAGCTCCTGGTGCAAGGCAAGATCTGCTGAGACCCGGCGCTGATGATCGTCCATCGCGTCGCGCATTGCCGCTATGTGTGACTTTAGTGATAGCTTTTGTTCGTCGGTAGCCCGGATTGCCGCTAGTTGTGCGGTTTGAACTTCAATGCTGCGCCGAGTCTCCATTACCTGACGGTAGCTAATTTGCGTAGTTTGCAAGGCATAGCCGAATACTTGCGCCAGCACGTTTGAGTTCATCGACATCAATCTTGGTCGCCGACCATTCCCTATCTCAAGTATGCCTACCGCGGCTAGTGAGCGATAAGCCTCACGTACCGTGGTTCGGCTAATGCCTAAATCCCGACCGATTTGCATTTCGCTGAGTACGTCATCGCCTGGGCGCAGTTTTTCTCGTGAAATGTACTCCCAGAGATATTGGCTTACTTGTGAGGATAGCGATGTGGCTTGGTTTAAATCTGAGTCTGGCATTTGCGGGCATCATAATTTTTTGTTTTAAGAAGATAGCATCTTAGGCTGCCAAGCGCTAGGTAGCCTGGTGTGTCAAGAGACTAACCTGTATACAGGTATAGCTTTAAAATGGCGATTTAATTTGACTATTCTCTATATAACTGCAATCCTGTATTACAGCTATGCGGTTTATGTCATTGCCAATGTTTCGAGATGCTAAATAATAAATGCTGTGAAGCTGGATGTAAGCCATGAATTTATCTTTAGTTTAGTTAGATACGTTTTCGGGTGGTTTTAAGGCCATTGCCGCTGGGATATAAAAAGGAGCAGTTGCTAGTGAAAACAGTCAAACAAATATTCGTTGCAGCGATAGTGTTCGCTTTCGCAATAGTGTGTTTTGCTGAATTGCCTTCGGATGTGTTGCTCGCTAAGTATAAAGAAAAGATTAAGCACACACCTAAGGAGCGATTCGAACACGCATTGAGTGAGCCAATGGATCCAGTGCATATTATCGGTGGTATTTATTATATAGGTTCTACCACTGTTTCTTCTTTCGTTATTAATACTGGAGAAGGACTGGTGCTGGTGGATGCCGGCACGCCGATGATGTTTGACGCCATCAAGCATAATATCGAATCGCTGGGTTTTCAGCTCAGCGATATTAAATACATTATTTCTAGTCATGCCCATTGGGACCACGTCGGCGGCTTGGCTAATATGCAAAAGCAAACTGCTGCCAAAGTAGTTGCCCTCGGACTTGATGCTGAATCAATTGCCAGCGGTAAAGATACGTCGGCGGTGTCTTTTTTGGGCTTGAATTGGGATCCAGTGCCAATTGACCGGGTGATTAAAGATCGTGACAGTTTTACCCTGGGTGACGTGACTATTCATGCCTACGATACGCCAGGGCACACCAAAGGCTGTACGACTTGGACGACCACGATTCGAGAGGGCGAAAAAGACTATAAGGTGGCCTTTCTCGGCGGTACGTCAGTGAATGCCGGTGTGAAGTTGCTTAATAACCCGCTTTACCCAAATATTGCAGAAGACTATAAAAAGACCTTTGCTGTATTGGCCTCCTTGTCTCCGGACGTCTATCTTGCGCAACACCCATTCTTCTTTAATTTGTCTGGCAAGCTGGAGCAGCGTAAGGCTAACCCTGCGGTAAACCCCTTTGTCGATCCTGACGAATGGACAATGTTTATTCAGAACGATGAGCTTAAATTTCTTCGACAATTAGATGATGAATGGCGAGCCCTGTCAGCGTCTAAAGCAGTATCAAAATAAGGTGAGTACGATGACTGATATAAAGCAGCCAGAAAATTTATTGAGCCAGTTAGAGCTCTTGCTAGGTAAGGAGTGTGTGTTGACCGGTGACGCCCTGCGGGAGAGGGCGAGTAGTTACTGGGACAGCTCGCCAATGCAAGGCATAGCCCTATTAAAACCACATAGTACTGAACAGCTCAGCGCGGCGATGAAATTATGTCATCAGTTTGGTCAAACTGTCGTCACCCATGGTGGGCTTACCGGCTGTGTAGAAGGTGCCACGGTAGATAATCAAGATGTCATTATCTCGCTGGAAAAGATGAACTCAATTGAGGAAATTGATGCGGTTGGTTCTACAGTAATAGTTCAGGCGGGAGTAACTTTGCAGTACCTGCAAGAGGCTGTGAGTGAGCAGGGTCTGTATTTTCCATTAGATTTGGGCGCAAGGGGTAGTTGCACAATCGGTGGAAACGTTGCTACCAATGCGGGCGGCATCAATGTTATTAGATACGGCATGATGCGTGATCAGGTGCTTGGCTTGGAAGTCGTGCTTGCCGACGGGACAATCATGTCATCGATGAACCGCATGCTAAAAAACAATGCGGGATATGACTTAAAACAATTATTTATCGGCACTGAAGGTACGCTTGGTATTGTTACTCGCGTGTCGTTGAAACTGCAGCAGCAGACGCGCAGTCGCAATACGTGCTTGGTGGCAGTTGATGATTTCGCCTCAGTGACTAAATTGCTGAGCCGCTTGCAGGGTGATCTAGGTGCGGCGCTGAATGCATACGAAGTGATGTGGGGAGATTACTTTCACGCAGTGACTGAGCCAGGTTGGCATCGGGCTCCAATGGGGCGAGATTACGCCTTCTACGTGTTGCTAGAAGCTGCTGGTGCAGACGCTGAAGGTGACGGCCCACGCTTTATTGCGGCGATGGAGTCTGCGATGGAAGCTGGCCTGGTTGTTGATGCCATTATTCCTAAATCCGAGTCAGAGCGCCGAGCGTTGTGGGATATTCGCGAAGATTTCGACGCGATCGTTAAACCGCAGCCAACCTTTCTTTACGATGTAAGTTTACCGATTAAGTTTATGGAGGACTATGTGGCGGCGGTTAAACAGGGACTGGATAAGCTGTGGCCGCAGAGTAAGTGTTACATCATGGGGCACATGGGCGACGGGAATCTCCATTTATTTATAACTCCCAATTCGGCAGGTGACGATTTACACGGGCAGTCTGACGAGCAAGTTTACAAACCGCTGGAGAAATATGCGGGTTCTATTTCTGCAGAGCATGGCATCGGGACGGAGAAAAAAAGTTGGTTGCTTAAGAATCGCAGTATCGAAGAGCTGGATTTGATGAAAGTGCTTAAGCGTGCGCTTGATCCTCTGAACATCCTCAATAGAGGAAAAATATTTGATGTATAGAATGCTATTTGCTGGCGCGGTTTGGGGATATTTATGCTGTTAATATTGTTCCCGATTCTCGCGCCAATAGCTGCGCTGATAGGTTATTTAAACCCCGAATTAATTGCTCCTTTAAAAGACGCAATTGTGCCGCTGTTAGTTGTGGTTATGAGCTGCATGGGGATTACGTTAAAACCAGAGGATTTCGTTAAAATTCGGGCTTATCGAGGCGCGATGGTTTTAGGCATTGTTTTGCAGTTTACGGTCATGCCTATTGTGGCGCTATTGGTAGCTGCACTACTGAAGTTAGACCAGGAATATACTACTGGCCTGGTGCTAGTGGGGTCTGTTGCTGGAGGAACCTCTTCCAATGTAATGGCGTATCTGGCGAAGGGCAATGTGGCATTATCAGTATCAATGACGGCAATCTCGACCGTAATGAGCGTGCTGATGACGCCGTTTATCATGTCTGTTGCTTTAGGTGAGACTGTGCCTGTTCCCGCCAAAGATATGATTATGAGTTTGGTTCAGATCATATTGCTCCCAGTAAGCTTTGGCGTGTTATTAAATCATTATGCTGGGCATTATTTGCGCCCGCTTCAAGCTTACCTGGCACCAATAGCGACAGCTATTATTCTTGTGATTATCGCTATTGTCGTGTCTTTAAATGCTGACAGTCTTGGGTTTGCTATTTTGACGGTGGGCGCGGCGACCTTGTTACATAATGTTAGCGGCTTGGTGTTAGGTTATTTGGGGCCAAGATTACTTGGTTTTGATCGCGTAGTTAGTCGCACCATCGCAATCGAAGTCGGGATGCAAAATTCCGGCTTGGCGACGGCCTTGGCATTAAAATTATTCACCCCCGCAGTGGCTTTGCCTGGGGCAATATTCAGTGTGTGGTTGAACATAACCGGGTCATTGTTTGCTTCTTTTTCTATTTGGTTGGAGTCTAGAAAAGGACTTTAGGATATTGTGATGGTGCTATACGAAGATGCTCGTATATCGTTAGGGCATTGGCGTTAGGCGCGAGTACTTGCTCGATAGGACGCTCGTGACTCCGCGGTTTGGCAGCTCAGGGTAAGCGATGTGTAAGTGATCCATCACGATTATCAAGTGCGAAGTCGAACGTGATTTTGCTCTTATAGGTTGTTGGTCAATTAGAGAATTGTGCCCACGTAACGTTTCAAAACAGGCGTAATTTTTAAAAATAATAACTCTAAGATGCATTTTGATTGGGGGCTATATGAGCGAAGTAGTGTTAGTTAAAGGTTTGTGTGATGAAAAATTCTCACAGGTAAGAGATGAGTTTGAAACGAACTTTGCGGAGAAAGGTGAGTTAGGCGCGAGCTTTGCGGCAACCGTCGGTGGCGAGTTCGTGGTCGATATTTATGGTGGGAATCTCGATGCTGCACGAATGTCGCCTTGGGAAGTGGACACCATTGTCAACGTGTACTCTTCTACGAAAACGATGACGTTCCTAGTGATGCTGATGCTTTACGATAGAGGCCAAGTCGATTTAGACGCGCCCGTGTGCAGCTATTGGCCAGAGTTTTCCCAGAACGGTAAGGAGCATGTTTTGGTGAAACATTTACTTTCGCACACTGCGGGCTTGCCAGGATTTTCAGGTATTAAAAGCACACAGGAACTGTTCGATTGGAATCGTTGCGTGCAAGATCTAGAAGGTCAAAGCCCTTGGTGGGAGCCTGGAACCAAAGCGGGCTACCACGCTTTGACTCAAGGGTATTTGATTGGTGAACTGCTAAAGCGTATTACCGGCGATACCTTAGGGTCTTACTTCCGCAGAGAGTTTGCTGAACCCCTAGATGCTGATTTTCATATCGGTCTAGATCCCGTAAATTTCTTGCGGACGGGGCAACTATTCCCGCCCACAGGGAATGACGAGGCTTTCGAAATAGATCCCGAATCGTACTTGGCGCGAGTTTTAAACATTCCTGTCAAAGGCGACGTTATTCATACTCCGGAATGGCGGTCCGCAGAAATACCCGCTGCTAACGGACATGGTAATGCTAGATCAATCACTAAGATTCAATCTATTCTCGCAAATTTGGGGCAGGTCTCGGGTCGGACGTTTTTGTCGAAGCAAGCCTGTTGCAAAGCGGCCGAGATTCAGTTCGAGGGTGTTGATCAAGTCTTAGGCCTACCCATTGTCTATTGTATGGGCTACGCCAAAGTGACTGATACTCTGCCTTTTGCTCCAAGTTTAACAGCATTATTTTGGGCAGGGGCGGGAGGCTCCTTCGTATTGGTTGACCCTGAGAAAAATATTTGTTGTTCATATGTAATGAATCAGATGAGCAACACATTGATCGGCGACGCAAGGGCGCTGTCCCTTGTTCGCTCAGTGTACAGAGCGTTGGCTAGCTAAATAGATGGTAAGTATGCCGAACCGGGTCATTGTTTGCTTCTATTTCTATTTCTATTTGGTTGGAGTCTGGAAAGAATCTTTAGGGATATTGTGATGGTGCTATACGTAGAGGCTTGCATATCGTTAAGGTATTGGCATTCGGCGCGAACATTTACGCGACAGGACGCCTGTACCTCATCGGTTTAGTAGCTGAGGGGGAGCAAGGCTTTCAGTGAACTCTTGTTTTGTCTTTCTTCAGCATCCTCCAGAGATCGGCTTCTGCCAAAGTAGCTCTTGTAGAACTTGAATGATTTAAAACCGAGCGCGGGGCGAACTACCTTTAATATAAAATTGTGATCATGCTCAACAATGAGGTTTTTCCTTTCTCTTTAAATCTTTATATAAGTCTCGTCTAGCCGCCATCTATTGCCAGCTCGCTTTTTGATTTTATGAAAGACTTTTTTTTCGATGCGTGGTGCATAACGGACTACCCAACCTAGGCCGCGCTGTGGTTTACGTCGTAACCGCGCTCCTGCATGAGTTCCTCCAGATCGCGATAGCTGAGCGTATAAGCGACCTACTACTGGAAGCATTGTAAGATCATATCTTGCTGATGGTGACGGCCTTTTGAATAGCCCCAAAATTTTAGACCACTCCGTTACACAATTTGAAACGGTCTTCATATTGCCTTGGGGAGCTTGTGTATGTTTCGATAGGAGAACAAAAAGGCAGCAGCCAGCTTTTCTATTAATGTGGACGATAATCCAAGAGGAGCTAAACGTTTGGCTAGCCAATAAATGTGTACGCCCAATAGTGATAAGGAAAATAGCATAGCCATAGCTTCGACAGTGGTGCCCGCCTTGCAAAGCGCATCACTTAGCAATCCGCTCTATTATTTAGAAAACTTTCAAACGGTGATTCGCTGGGTTTTAGCTCATCACCCGGATTTGCTGTTGCAGGATGAGCAGGCGCTACTGGTGCAGTTGTTGAATCAATCGGAAGCAGGGCAGGCAATAGTTGCCCGTCTAGTTATGCGCAAGGGCGAGCTGTTCCGCCGTGATACCTTGGCTTACGATGAAATCCCCTCAATCGACGACGCATTGCAAGAGCTTGCGCAATCTGACTGGGTGGATCTAGAGCCTAACCTTGATGCCCATGATTTGTATAGATTGTGTCGTCGCGCGGAGTTGCACACTTTGCTGTCCGATGCTGGGTATGGTTTTGCAAAAAATATTCGAAAGTCCGAATTACTTGATCCGGTTCTGGAGTTAGGCGAGGAGCAAGGATCTCGTATTCTTCGTGACTGGTGGCCAGATAATTCAATACACATTGTCGGCTTGAGAAACGGCGCTCTCTTAGAGCGGGTGAGGCTGATGTTCTTTGGTAATCTGTATCAAGACTGGTCGGAGTTTGTTCTTGCTGAGCTCGGACATCAGCGCTATGAGTCTGTCGAGTTTAGTCCGCAGTCCCGCGCTTTTAAATCACGGCGGGAGTTGGATGACTATATTGCGATTCACCAATGTCAGGTGCGGCTTTTTGAAGAGGAACCGGTCGCCGATATTTTGCGCGACTGTCCCAGTCAGTTAGGTAACCCGTGGCTAGAGCACCGGCGCCAACGCATGATGTTTCAGCTCGCTCAGCAGGCCGAGCGAATGGCCGATGTGGAATTGGCTATACACATTTATTCGAACAATCCCTTGGATGAAGCTCAAGTGCGTTTATATCGCTTGCAGGAAAAGACCCGCAGCGATATCGAGCTGATGCTCGTACAGCTAGAAAACACCCTATTAAACATTCGTCGCCCTGAACCACGGCTACACCTTTCTCGCATTGCCCACCGGCTGCGACGTAAGGCCAAGTTGGCAACTACCGCTCCAGTTAAATCAATAATTCCCGCTCATCATTTTCAATTGGTGAAAGGCGAAGACCGTGTGGAGCTGGCGGCGTTAAATGAGCTTGAGAAGGATGAAGATGTTGTTGGCGCGTATTGTGAAAACACCTTGTTTACGGGTCTCTTTGCCTTGTTGATGTGGCCCGTACTTTATGCGCCGCTTCCTGGCGCGTTCTTTCATCCCTTCCAAGCGGGGCCTGCGGATCTGTTTCGGCCTGATTTTGCAGTGCTACGACAACGAGAAATTGATGCGAGATTAAGCCTCCTTAAGAGCGGTGAGTATCGCTCCGCGATGCTGGCGTGCTGGGATGCGAAACAGGGCATTGCCTGCACACTGATACATTGGCCGTCATTGCCGAAATCTTTGTTGGAGCACGCGCTAACCTATATTCCTGCTGAACACCTTGAGCTTGTGTTTCGCCATTTGCTAAGTGATTTGCGTAACCACCGCCGCGGTATGCCTGATTTAATCGTGTTTAATCTTAATCAACATACGTATCGACTGGTAGAGGTCAAAGGCCCGGGGGATCGTTTGCAAGATCACCAGCGGCTTTGGATAGAGACTATGCTCGCAGCGGGTTTGCCAGTTTCCGTGGCAGAAATACGCTGGGAAGACGCGCCATGATGCGAGTGTCAGTTAGGTCGCTGTGCGAGTTCGCTGCTCGCACCGGAAGTTTAGAATTTCGTTATACCCCCGCGCCGACGTCTGAAGAGGGCATGATGGGGCATATTGCGGTGCAGCAGCGCCGCCCCGACCCCTACGTCGCCGAATATGCGCTCAAGGGGCAATGCGCTGGCTTGGAAGTGAGCGGTCGCGTAGATGGCTATTATGCCAATCAACAAGAATGCTTTTTAGAGGAAATCAAAACCCATCGCGGTAATGTAAACCGTATTGGCCCGGGGCGTCGCGATTTGCATTGGGCGCAGCTCAAAGTCTATGGTGCGCTGCTTTGTCAGCGTGATAAGCGAGACAGTATCGCCTTGCGACTGACCTATTTCGAAGTGCGTGATGAGCTGGAAACCACCGAAGATATTACGTTTGAAGCGACTGAATTAGAGGAATATCTAGAAGAGCTTTGTCACTGCTATATAAGTTGGGCGAAGCAGGAGACTGCGCATCGAGAAGGTCGAGACAATGCCCTACTTGCGCTGAGCTTTCCTCATCCAGAATTTAGAACGGGCCAACATTCACTGGCGAAAGTGGTATACCTCTCTGCCAAGAACGCAGTGCCGCTATTACTGCAAGCGCCAACGGGCATTGGCAAAACCGTGGGGGTATTGTTTCCCGCCTTACGGGCGATGCCTGAGGTGGAGCTGGATCGCGTATTCTTCCTGACCAATCGCAATACGGGGCGTAAATTAGGGCTGGATGGCTTGCGCATAATTCTAGAATCGCAATCTTTGAGTTTGCCGCTGCGAGTGCTTGAGCTGTCATCGAGAGAGGCGGCATGCGACAACCCGGATAAGGCATGTCATGGCGATTCCTGCCCATTAGCGAAGGGCTTTTTTGACCGTTTACCCGCTGCCCGACAGCAGGCAGTCGAGGAGGGTTTTTTAACTCAAAGCGCACTTCGCCGCATCGCCGGCGAACACAATTTGTGTCGCTATTTTCTAGCGCAGGAAATGGCGCGCTGGTGCGATGTGGTCGTGGCTGACGTCAATCATTACTACGACCAGTTTGCACTGCTGTACAGCCTAACCATCGCCAATGAGTGGCGGGTAATGCCACTAGTCGACGAAGCGCATAATTTAATTGATCGCGCACGAGGGATGTATAGCATTGCCTTGGGTGAAGCGGAAATGCTCTATGGCATACGCAAAGTGCCGGCCCCGCTACTCAAACCCATGTCCGAACTTGAAAGCGCGTGGGCGTCAATGATTCGCCCCTTCCTGGATAGCGATGAAGACATTGAGCAGCGCCGCTACTACTTAAAGTCAGTGCCTGAGGATTTAAATACGGCGCTTTACGGCCTAATTTCAGCGATTACAGATTACCTAACCGATAACCCTGCTGCCGCAGAGGTGCAGAATGTGCTGTTTACGGCGCTTGGATTCTTGCGACTTGCAGATAAATTTGATGAGCATTCCCTGTGTACCTTGGAGTTTGAAACCTTTGCAGGCAGCGCGCGAGCAAAGCCGGGCAGCGCAAAGCTACTCATCGACAACCTGATTCCCGCCGATCATCTCGCGCAGCGATTTACTGATGCCGTAAGTACGATTCTGTTTTCTGCGACCCTGTCACCTGCGGACTACCACCGAGATCTTTTGGGATTGCCGCAGACAACTCACTTTATTGACATTGAAAGCCCATTTGCCAAAGACCAAATCGACTTACGGCTGGTAACAAACATTAGTACTAGGCACCACGATCGCGAAGACTCATTGGAGCCAATTTGCGAGCGTATTATTGCGCAATATAAGGCAAAGCCCGGTAATTACTTGGTGTATTTAAGCAGCTTTGATTACCTCAATACTGTCTATAAACGTTTGGGGGCGTTGGCGCCGGCGCTGCGACTGCTGCGCCAGACACCCGGCATGCCGCCATTTGAGCGTGAACAATTTATAACTGATATTAGTGATACCACGCCAAGTGTTGCTTTTGCGGTACTGGGCGGTGTGTTCGGTGAAGGTATCGACTTACCTGGCGATAAACTGATTGGGGTATTTGTCGCGACTCTCGGATTAGCGCCACACGATGAATTTCATGAGGTGCTAAGGGAGCGCCTGGAAGCGCGCTACGGTAGGGGCTATGACTACACTTATATATACCCAGGCTTGCAAAAGGTAATACAAGCGGCGGGACGCTTGATTCGGACGCCAGAGGATCGCGGCGTTATCGAGCTTATTGACGCCCGCTATGGTCGGAAAAAGGTGCGATCACTTCTACCTAAGTGGTGGGGAATTTAAGTCACTTCAATCTGTCTGCAAAATTCAAATCAAGCATCACTGGCGATGCTGGCAAATAGTGACTGACAAAACTGCCCGAACGCCAGAAAAGATGAAGTGCAACAACCTCGAACTAATATGTATCCCACTAGCTGATACCCTTGACGATTTGGGTTGAATGCGCCCGTGCAGCTCGGTGACCAAAGTGCGCTTTAGCTTGCTGTTTTACTGATCGCACACATTTAAGTTACTGTGTATTAACGATTACGCTGTGGTAATAAAAGTCAGCAGTGCTCGACCTTTCTGCAAGACAGTGCTACTTTTTGAGCCAATTTTAAAAGCGTCTAACTCAGCGTTTTAATTAACTATTTTATTGATGAAAAGTGCTGACAGATGGTTTTTTTTGTGCACAACATTTTTCGAAAATTCCAAACTTTAGATTGCATAGGGAAAGTTTATGAGCAGGCGGATGGTTATTATGCTGCTGCTGAGCGCAGTATTATTCGGCGGCGTATTTGGCATGCAGTGGTTCGGCTCGAAGCAGATGAACGAATTTCTAAATGCTATGCCGCCCGCCGCGGTGACGGTATCTAGTGCGAAAGCCGAGGCGATGACCTGGGAGAGTCGCCTGCAATCTGTCGGCAGTTTAGTGGCGGTCAATGGCGCTGATCTCACCGCGGAAGTGGATGGTGTTGTCACCAATATTTATTTCGATTCTGGAGAGTCCGTCAAACAGGGTGATCTTCTGCTGAGTATGGCGTCGGCCAGTGAGCAGGGCGACTTAAAGCGCTTGCAGGCGCAGGCCGAGTTGACGGAGTTGAATCGTAAGCGCAGCGAGCAGTTATATAAGAGTAAATCGATCTCGAAATCTGAGTTCGATACGGCGGTTGCGGAAACTAATGTTGCACTGGCAGCCGTACAGGCGCAAAAAGGTCGCTTGGAACAAAAGTCGGTTAAAGCGCCATTTGACGGCCAATTGGGTATACGTCGGGTCAATGTTGGTCAGTATTTAGGCGTTGGCGTCGCGATAGCCACTTTGCAGAAATTGGACCCCATTGATGTTGATTTCTCCATTCCCGAGCGCTACCTGTCTATCTTGGAGCCCGGCCTAACAGTTGCCGTAACGGTAGATGCTTACGGCGACGAAACATATGAAGGCCAAGTGCTGGCAATCGAGCCAAAAGTGAATCCACAGACACGCAATGTGGACGTTCGTGCCCGTTTATCGAACGTTGAGGGAAAGCTAAAGCCTGGCTTGTTTGCCACCGTGGTGGTGAATTTGCCTAACAGCAATGAGGTGACGGTGATCCCCCGTTCTGCGGTGAATTACACTTCCTATGGTGACTCTGTTTTTGTGGTGCAAAAAAATCCCGATGCGCCACCGCCGCCTGATGAGCCCAATCCTATGATGGGGCCTTATACGGATCTTGAAGTCATTCAACGCTTTGTCACTTTGGGCGATGCCCGAGGCGACTATATAGCAGTTAGTAAGGGACTTGAAGTGGGTGACGAAGTAGCTAGCAGTGGTTTGCTTAAATTGCGAAATAAACAACCGGTTATTATTGATAATAGTAATGCGCTAGCGCCCAAGTTAAATCCGAGCCCACCTCAGGGCTGAGGTGGGTCGTTGATACGGTGCGTGGTAAGCACACCATAAAATCCCGAGCATTGCGTGCGCTAGTAAGCTGAGAGAATAGATGAATTTCACAGATATTTTTGTAAAACGTCCAGTGCTCGCTGTCGTGGTGAGCCTGGTTATTTTGTTCCTCGGTCTGCGCGCGGGTATGGATTTAACCGTGCGCGAATACCCAGAGTTACAAAATGCCCAGCTTACCGTAACAGTCGCTTACCCCGGTGCTGATCCAGAACTGGTTGAAGGCTTTGTGACGACGCCACTAGAGCGGGAAATTGCCTCTGCAGACGGCATTGATTTCTTAACCTCTCAGTCCGGCCAGGGTATTTCGACCATCACCGCAAATTTGCGTTTGGATAAAAATGCCAATGAAGCATTAACCGAAATATCTGCAAAAGTGAATAAGCTTCGCAATCAGTTGCCGGAAGGCTCCGAAGATCCAATTATTCAATTGGCGGACGGCAGCGGCACCGCCGCTATGTATATCTCGTTTTTCTCGGATATTTTGAGTGAGAGCCAGATTACCGATTATCTGGTTCGAGTCGTTGAGCCTGAACTTGCAGCTATTGCAGGTATTGAAAAGGCCCAGATTCTGGGTGCACAAAACTACGCAATGCGCGTGTGGCTGAAGCCGGAAAAATTAGTGGCCTACAATTTAACTGCCAGCGAGGTTTTTGCCGAGATCCGTAAACAAAACGTGTTGTCGGCGGTTGGTACAACCAATGGTAATTACGTGAAGGTGGGTTTGTCGGCGGCAACGGATCTGCGCAATGTCGATGAGTTTCGGCAAATGGTAGTCAGCTCAAGCGACGATGCCTTGGTCCGTCTTCAGGATGTGGCCGATGTGAAATTAGGTTCGGAAACCTACGATAGCAGTGCTAGATGGGATGGTCGCCCCAGCTTGTTTGTCGCGTTAACGGTCCGCCCCAACGCCAATTTGCTCGATGTGATGGCAGAGGTGCGAGAAGTACTTCCGGCCATATTTAGAGCGCTTCCAGAGGGGCTTGAGGGGGAGGTTGGCTTTGACAGTACAGTCTACGTCAGCAACGCCATCAGTGACGTTAGGGCCACGTTGATTGAAGCAGTCTTGATCGTAATTGTGGTGATATTCCTATTCCTCGGCTCAATTCGAAGCTCCTTAATTCCCGCCGTTACGGTTCCCTTATCTTTGGTTGGCGCCCTGTTTTTGATGTACAGCATGGGTTTTTCGATAAACCTGCTTACGCTATTGGCGATGGTCTTAGCCATTGGCATGGTCGTGGATGACGCCATCATAGTATTAGAAAACATTCACCGACATATTGAAGAGGGCTTGGAGCCGGAAAAGGCAGCCTTGATAGGTGCGAGAGAACTGGTTGGGCCAGTTATTTCAATGACCATTACTCTGGTTGCGGTGTATGCCCCGATTGGTTTTTTAACGGGTATCACGGGCACCTTGTTTACTGAGTTCGCCTTTACCTTGGCGGGGGCTGTTTTAATTTCGGGCGTTATCGCGCTCACACTAACCCCGATGATGTGCGCAAAGATTTTACAGCCGTCCAGAGACGACACTTCTGGTAGCCGCCTAGCGCATTTTCTAGATGAAAAATTTGAAAATTGGCGGCAAGCCTATCGTCGAAATTTGCACGGCGCCTTAGATCAGCGCCATGTTATCGGGGTTTTTGGCTTAATCGTGTTGATCTCGTGCTATTTCCTTTTCACGTCAAGCCAGTCCGAATTAGCTCCCGCGGAGGATTTTGGCTTTGCAGGGTCTTTGCATGAAACAGACGGTTACTCATCGCAGCAGTACCTGGAGCACTACTTTAAGCAGAGCCAGGAAATTGCGCTTGGCAACGAGTATGTAGACCACATTTTCGCGTTTACCATCAATATGGGTGGTGGCACGAATACCGCGTTTATGGGAATGATCGCTGACGAGTGGGATAATCGCGATAAATCCATGGGTCAGATTACCGATCAGGTGAACGCGGAATTTCAAAAAATCCCCGGCGTTCGAGCTGCAATATTTCAGCCGCCGCCGCTGCCAACGCCTGGTCAGGGCTACCCTGTTGAGTTTGTACTCAAGTCAACTGCCGACGCGCAAACCATGGCGGATGTCGGCAATAAAGTTGTTGAAAGGGCTTTGGCGAGTAATCGATTTTTCTTCGTCGCTCCGGGTTTGAATATTGATCGCCCTGAGGCCGCCATTGATATTAATCGTGATAAAGCAGCGCTGCTAGGTGTCGATATGGATGCCTTGAGCGCAGACTTGGCCGCCATGATGGCGGGTGCTGAAGCGAATCGCTTTGCATTTCAAGGACGGTCTTATAAGGTGATTACTCAGGTCACTCGAGATGCCAGATTAAACCCTAAGCAGTTGGGTGAGTTTTATGTGCGCACTGGTAGCGGGGATTTAGTGCCGCTATCAACCATCGCCACGTTTAGTGATAAGGTCAAACCGCGATTCTTATCTCATGCGCAGCAGCTGCGTTCGAATACCATCGTTGCGGTACCGCGCCCTGATGTTTCGCAGGGCCAAGCCTTAGCGCTGCTGGAAGAAATTGCCCGCGATGAAATGCCCGCAGGATTTAAAATCGATTACGCGGGGAGTTCACGTCAGTTTAAGCAGGAGGGCTCGGCGCTACTGGCGACCTTCGGTTTTGCCTTAATCATTATCTATTTAGTATTGGCGGCGCAGTTTGAGTCTTATCGTGACCCCTTGATCATCCTGGTTACCGTGCCGATGTCGATTTGTGGGGCCCTGCTTACGCTGAATATTTTTGCGATGACCAACGGTATGCAGCTAACCAATTTCTCGGGTATGACCTTGAATATTTACACCCAGGTTGGCTTGGTAACCCTCATCGGTGTTATTTCAAAGCACGGGATATTGATTGTCGACTTTGCCAACCGTTTGCAGGAGCAGGGTTTGTCTAAGCGTGACGCGATTGAGGACGCGGCGTCTATCCGCTTGCGTCCGATATTGATGACCACTGCGGCATTAGTTGTGGCAATGATTCCGCTGTTACTGGCGACGGGACCAGGTGCGGCATCGCGGTTCTCACTCGGCATGGTTATCGCATCTGGTATGAGTATTGGTACTTTGTTTACTTTGTTTGTGGTGCCGGCGATGTATATGTATCTCGGCCGTGATCATGGCGCTGCGCCAGCGCCGGCCTTGACCGCCGAATAGTTGCGTTGCCGCGCACTGGTGCGTGAGGAGAAGGCCGCGTATGATGACGCGGTTTTTTTGCCCCTTTAGGATACGAATATGATTAAGCACAATAGCTATTTTGATGAAAAAGTTCAGTCCCTGGGTTTTGCGACAGAAACCAAACCTGCGTCGGTTGGCGTGATGGCAGCCGGCGAGTATCGGTTTGGTACCGAGGCGGCGGAGCGTATGGAAGTGATTAGCGGCGCCTTAACCGTGTTACTGCCGGGGCAAAGTGAGTGGCAGACTTTTGGTGCGGGCCAGGGCTTTGATGTTCCTGCTAATAGTCATTTTGATCTGCAAGTGGGTGTTAACACCGCTTACCTTTGCATATACGGTTAAATATACCAAATGAAAAGGCGCCCGACTGGGCGCTGCTGTCCCACAGTTTGACAGCAGTGGCTTAGTCCGCCTTTTTTATTGGCTATTGCGGTACGAAATTAGTTTGCTCAAATAAATTTTTGAAATGTATCTGCACGCGCTCCAAGTCCAATAGCGACATTCCACTCGAAAATCCAAACCACACGTATAGACCGTTAATATCTCGAAACATGGGGGGTAGGTAGCGGGGCGCTTTGATTAAGCCAGCCTGCTGGTATTGGTGGAGTACGGGTATATCGTCCAGTGCAACTTTGCCGACAAAGAGCATGGGGAGTAACTCTGGTTTGTCGGCCAGAATGGCGCTGCGAATAAAATTCACAGTTTCCACAAAGCCCTTTACGTAAGAGAGATCTTTTGTGAAGCAACTGCCGCCTTCGACCATACCGCCGCGGAAAACCCGCTGTGCGATTTTGTAGCTGTCGTGATTACTTAAGCCCTGTGCGACAAAGTGGCGGTAAACCTCTAAAAAATCTGCGCCGTTCTCCGCCATATCAATGGCGACGACACGGTCGCTGATCCGCCGCGCGCGATCAGGGAAGGAGCTAAAGGTCAGGGTTTCAATTAATACCGCCAAGCCTTCTTGAAGGGCGGTAATCCGCGGTGACCCAACACTTAGCCACGTTGCCCAGGGCTGATTGCGACCATTTAAAGTGGTGCCGACGTGAACCCAGCCTTCGTGTACTTCGAGTACCTGCAAATCCAGGGTGGAGAAGGATGAGTGGGTATTGACCTTGATGCAGTCGCCACCCGCCGATGCGTCGGAGACGATGCCATCGGTTTCCCTAACGGTAAATGCACTCTCGGCAAAGTAAGGTTGCAAGCGCTGTTGCAGGGCGGTCACGGCCGCCTCGGCGTTGATATTTTTAGGGTAGGCGGCCGCGAGGTGTTTGGCGGCGGGCAGTGAGAAAATATGGCAGAGGCGCTGCCCCATTTCGATGAGGGTCAATTTATCGCCGCGCAAGTGGTCGCGTGCCGAGCCGTACAGCTCGCGACTGGCCTGCAAAAATTCTGGCTTGCCGCGATTTTCAACCAGCTTGATTACCGTCAGGTACTGTTCGATGGTTTCCGCCAGTATATTGCCCAGCGGATCATTCTTGCCAAGGCGCTGTTCAACTTGCTTATGCAAATGGCTGAGCTCGGCACTTTTACTCGCAGGGTCAAAATTTAGCGGGTTGCGTAGATAGTAGTCTCTGTCCACGGCGGGTAATTTTTCCGCCTTGTCGTGAAAAAACTGCTTTTCAATAGTTTGCGGCCATTTAATTGAATCGAGAATGAGGATGGGCTTTTGAATAGCAATGAGCGATTCAGAAAGCTCCTTGAGCGACTCTTGATACTGTCGATCTAATTGATTACTCATGCGCTATGGGTCACTCCGAATCTGGGGTTTGAATGGCGAGCAGGCAGCGCAGCCGGTTGCGTCCAAAGCTGGCCATATTGATGAAGGCATTTATGCTGATGGGCACATGCATAAAGTCAGTCTCGCTTTGCCAGCGGCTATCATTGGTATCTGGGTCACTGATATACACAAAGTGTTGGTCTGACTTGCTGACATAGACCCAGTGGGGAGCCCGATTGCGGTTTAAGGCCCAGGTGCTGATAAGTGCAATGACGTGATCGTGACGTTCGAGAATCTCGCGAAACTGTGCTGGCCCCAAAGGATTAATTTCGAGGCTGGCGGGGTAGTGCTGCAGCTGTTCGCTAAAGTCTTGGTGTACTAGCTCGATGACCTGACGTTTCTCTTCGCTGCGCACGCTGTCGATAAACGGCGTGCCGCTGCGATTAATATATAAGCGCGCATTAAAACCGCGCTTTAGGGCCGATAGGGCTAAGCCGTGTGGAGAGCTGCCGCCGTGTCCGGTGGTCATGAAGATGGTGGTCGCCTCGCGCCATATTTGTAATTCTTCACGACGACTGATGGGGTATGTTGTGTCGATATTGCGCATCGCCATCATCAGCGCGGCTGGCCCACAGCTGAATTCGGTGGTTTGCCGGTAATAGACCGGCGGCTCGGTAATAAGCGAGCCGGTTTCTGCCTGTAGGCGTTTTTCAAAGCGCAACGCTGTGCAGCTATCTTCGTAATAGTCCTCAATCCGGTCGAATGCTAAATAGCCCAGCTTTTCATAGAGCGCAATGGCAGCGGGGTTGTCGACGCGGACTTCTAAGCGCATAAAAAGACAGTCGCGTTCGCGGGCCTGAGTTTCGGCGTGGGCTAATAATTGTTGGGCAAGCCCTTGGCCGCGAAAGTCGGGATCTAAGGCAACGGAGTAAAGTCTCGCCAGGCTGGTACCGGTGCGGAATAAGACGATGCTGTAACCGCTTGGCACACCGTTGCTTAAGATGACGGAACTGGAATGAGCACCAGGTTTAATGAGGCTTTTAAAACTGCGGCGCGAGAGTTTGTCACCACTAAAACAGCGCTGCTCTATGGCTTCGAGGGCATCGAGATCATCTTTGGTGGCGGCGCGAATAATATTCATTGGGCAGTGGTACATGAGCGCATAAGTAGTTCGCCGCTAATAGGAAGAGTGTTCGCAGGAGGACGTGAATACTACTAAATACATGGTACGCATAAGCCCCGCTAAAGAGTGGATCATACTGCGCAATATTTACTGGTTACAATCATCATCGGCATATTGTTAATGGTATAAATTGGTCGCAGAATGCCGGTCATTGTTTATTCCATTAGGATTTACCGGATGTCGCGTTTTTTTGTCGTAGTTGATGACTTAAAAGATTGGTCTCCCTACTATCCCAGCCAGGATGTTATCACCTTTGATGACTATCTAGAGCGCGTGACGCAGAGTAGCGGTGAGCGCGTGCGGGTCATTAATCTTTGCAAAAGCTATCGCTATTTAGGCACCGGTTACTATTGTTCGCTATTGGCGGAAGCTCGCAGCCACAATGTGCTGCCATCGGTGAATACCCTGAGTGAGCTGGCGCGAAAATCGCTGTCGGATATCTTGTTAGAGGGAGTGGAACCCTTGCTCGCTAAATTGCCTGCGGCCAAGAGCGGTGACACCTTGAGTGTCAGAAGCTGGTTCGGCGAGTGTTTAGCTCCAGAGTATGCCTCGATTACCAAAGCGGTATTTGAGCGTTTCCCGTCGCCCTTAATTGAAATTTCCCTGGAGTATAAACACCGCTGGCAGATTAAAAAACTGCAAATGATTGGACTCAAATCACTTAAGCCCGGCGGTGAACAGGAAGCCTTCGCGTCGACCTTTGAGCGTTTCAGCAGCAAGATGTGGCGCAAGCCCAAAGCCAGAAAAACCTTTCGCTACGATTTGGCGATACTGGTTGATCCTGAAGAAAAACTGCCCCCCAGCGATAAAGGCGCACTGCGCAAATTCACCAAGGCGGCGGCGCAGCTGGGCATATCGGCGGAGCTGATTACCAAAAAGGATTATTTGCGTGTGCCGGAGTACGACGGTCTCTTTATTCGCGAGACCACATCCGTAGACCATCACACCTACCGTTTTGCTAAAAAGGCGGCGGCAGAGGGTTTGGTGGTGATGGATGATCCCACCTCTATATTGCGCTGCACCAATAAAATCTATTTGGCTGACTTGCTTAGCAGTCACAAAGTGCCGACGCCACGCACCGAGTTTTTGCGTCGCGATAATCCTGAGGAGCTGCAGCGCATCGCCGAGACCTTGGGCTATCCCATTGTATTGAAGGTGCCAGACGGCGCGTTTTCTCGCGGGGTGGTAAAGGTGGAAGATTGGGCCAGTCTCGTCAGTGAAAGCCAGCGCTTACTTGATAAATCGGCCCTGCTGCTCGCTCAGGAATTTATGTACACCGACTACGATTGGCGTATTGGCGTGTTAGATGGCAAGCCCTTGTTCGCCTGTCGCTATTATATGGTCCGCAATCACTGGCAAATTTATAAGCACAGCAGCAGCAAAAGTCAGTCTGGTGGCTTTGACACGATGCCAACCTACGAGGCGCCAAAGAAGGTTATTGATGTAGCCGTAAAGGCGTGCAAATTAATTGGCGATGGTTTCTACGGTGTCGATGTAAAGCAGTCTGACAACCGCGTTGTGGTGATTGAAGTGAATGACAATCCCAGTATTGATTCAGGGGTGGAAGACTTGTTTCTGGGCGACGGCCTTTACGACTCGGTGATGGAGGTTTTTCTGCGCCGTATGGAACAACGCCGACGGTAGTATTTATAGCCCGAGGTTTTACAAATAATCCAAACACCGTCGCGCCTCTCCCACGCTTGCGCGAATATCGTAGGTTGGCGTTGAGCAAAGCGAAGCCCAACACAGCGGCGGCACTCAACTCCGGCGCTAATATTTACTGCCCCGAGGTTTTACAAATAATCCAAACACCGTCGCGCCTCACCCACGCTTGCGCGAATATCGTAGGTTGGCGTTGAGCAAAGCGAAACCCAACACAGGGGTGGCGCGCAACAAGGACATGGCACTAAACCCAATACTGGCCCTGTCATCGACCTACGCACGGCCTCAATTTTCATTATTTCCGCCCGGTGACAAACCACATTGCGCCAATAGCGCGCCAGCAAGTTTAACGTGTTGGCGTTGCGCCTGAGTTGACTCTATTAGTAAATCGTCGCGCTGCTTTTTCCAATCCAAATACGCTATCGGAATCGTTAGCCCATTGGCCGCCATCGCCGCAAATAATTCGTTTTCGATAGCTGTGATTTCACTCTGGACGCCAAACTGATGATTGTTTATTAGGCTGGCCTGTCGTTGAACCTGACTAATAAAGTAGGTGCTTAGTACATTGCGAAATTGCTGGGCGGCCGGTGTGGGTGAGGCTTGCAGGCACAAAGGTCGCCCGGATACACGCTGATCAATAATATCCGCAGCGGCGTTCAGCTCACGAATATTCAGTATTTGCGTTTTTAGCAGCGCGCCGCCATCTCCCAGTCTTATTTCACCCAAGGTGCTGAGCATCTCGTCCTTATCGTGCTGCCAATTGCCAGCTAACCATTGGTGTTGCCAGCGATTCCAGCGCGCCAGCGCCGCTGCGCTGGGATCGTCTCCACGATCGGGGTGGTAGCTGCGCAAATCTGGCGGTGCCTGCCAGAATTCGCGAAATTCAGCGCCGGCAATGCCAGCCGCAAACAGCCGGTTTGGAAGCTCACGCTGTTTTAGGTTTACGGCCTCGCGCAGCGTTGCGGCAAGGGATGCCTTGCCTTCGCTGTGTAAAATGTCAATACACGTTTCCGCCTCACTGAGAAAGCGCAAATCAAATATCAGTTTCGCACTCGCGTCACCGTGTCGGCCAAGGATACTGTTGCGTTCCGCGATAGTTTCCCGCAGCGCACACTGCCGCATGCGAAGGAAATCCAAGAGATCGATATTGCTATCGGCAAAGGTGATTGCCATGTCCCGCGGCCGAGGGAAGTGCAAAAAAGCGTCTTGCGGCGACGTGCTCGCCTCTCTGTCGAGAACGCGAGCAAGCCTTGTAAGATAGTCGCGCCAGTGATTTTCTAGCTCGCTGCTATCTGAACAGCCGGCGAGGATAAGGGGCAAACAGAATGCAATGGCGGCAACATACTTCCAGAACGGTTGGCGGTAGCTGGTCATGCGAGCTTCGCTTTACTCGCTCGGCAGTAACTTGCTGACGGCGGCGCGCAGTGATTTTGAATCCGGGGTTGTTATTGAATTGAAGCTTTCTGTCTCCCCGGTCGCAGGATCAAACACGTATTTATAAAAATTCCATTTGGGCGGGGTGCCGCTGGCATCGGCTACCAATTTTAGCAGTGGGTCTGGCTTGTCACAGCGAATACAGGATTTATGAAAAACAGGAAAACTAACACCGTAATTCGCATGGCAAACTTTGGCAGTTTTCTCGGCACTTTCATACTCTTGGCCACCAAAATCGGCGGTGGGTACACCTAATACCAGTAAACCCTGTTCTTTAAATTCCTGGTATAGCGCCTCAAGTCCCTCAAACTGAGGAGTGAAGCCACACATGCTTGCGGTGTTGACTACCAATACTGCTTTCGCACTTTTTACCGTGTCGCATAAATTGAGATCGCCAGCTTCAAGAGTGGCCCGTGATTGCTTGAGATAGTCGGGGCATTGCCAGTCTTTCTCTGCGGCTTGGGAGCGTGAAGAGATGGCGATCAAAATGAATAGCAGCACTGATAGTTGGCGCATGGTGTTAATCCCGTGTTGGTTTGATAATTTCGGTAGCCATGTCTTAATCTACCGAAAGGTGCATCTTCATGGCATTTTCTTTAATTCGCAACTCAACACATCGATATGCCAAGGCTGGTGAGTTAGATACCGATTACTCATAATAGCGTTTTAATACGTGAATGACTGGAAAATAGATGCTTAGTTTGCTGCTAGATGAACATGCGTGTCACTGTCGACGAGGTTTTGCGTGCTAGATGATGTGCGTTTTGCGCTGGTCGATTTAGAAACCACTGGGGGCCAAGCTGCCAATGATCAAATCATGGAAGTGGCAGTTCGCCAAATCGATTTTAGTGGCGGCGAAGAGAGGGCGTGGCAGTCACTTATTGATCCGCAGTGTAGTATCCCTTCTTTTATTCAGGGGCTAACTGGCATTTCTCCTGCGATGGTTAGGGGTAAACCGGTATTCAGTGATGTGCAGGATGTACTGTGGTCTCACTTAGAGAATGCAATATTGGTTGCCCACAATGCACGTTTCGACGCGGGGTTTTTGCGCGCTAATTTTGCCCGTTTTGGTCGCCAATATAATCCGCCTGTGCTGTGTACGCTAAAGCTTGCGCGCACCCTTTACCCCGAGTGGCCGAAGCATGGCTTAGAAGCCATTTGTCACCGGATTGGTTTTCATTCCGAAGTTCATCACCGCGCCATGGCCGATGTCGATGCGATGAAAGCGTTTTTGGATTTTGCGCGACGAGATGTTGGCGAAGCGGTGTTTAATTTTGAGGTCGGTTTATTGCTAGGTCTGCCAGTATTGCCGCCATCTATTAGCCAAACGGAATTTGATGCAATTCCCGGCCGGGCAGGTGTGTATCGATTGCTGGGAGAGGCGGGGGAGCTGCTGTATTTGGGCGCTGCCAACTCTCTGCAAGAGCAGATACTTAGCCATTTCTCTAATAGTGCCGGCGATAGCAAGGCGACAAAGTTAGCGCGCAAGGTGGCCGGACTGCAGTGGCAGGCGCACGCCGGTGAGCTGTCGGCAGGACTCTACTTAAGCGCTGCCTTGCGGCATGAAAAGCCGCAAATGCAACGCAGTGCCAAGGCGGTGGGCAAGCCCTGCTGTGTTCGTTTTGTGAGCATTGATAGCGGCGGCCATAGTCTGCGTTTGCGCTCGGGACTGCCAAACGATATTGGTCAGAGTGGTGAATCGGTGGTGTTGTTTCGCGATCGAAAACAGGCCAAAGCCCGTCTTGTGGTCTTAGCAAAAGACCATGATTTATGCCTTTCGCAATTGGCGCTATTAAGCGAGGGGCAGCGCTGTGACTGCTCTGTTTGTGATGACATTGACGGTCGTGATGATGACGACGCAGAGAATGTTGAGAATAGTGCTCCCACTGATTTAGCTGGATCGATTTTACGGCTAAAGTCTGCGTTCGCCGACTATCTATATACCCCCTGGCCTTTTGCGGAAGCCGTGTTAATTTACGAGTGTAATGACGCGGGCCTCGCCGAGTGGCATCTGGTGAATGACTGGCGGTACTACGGCTCGTTTATTTGGGATGCGAATCGTCAAACACTTTCGCCGTGTCAGCGCGCGGAAGTGGATGGGTCGGCGGCGGTGAGTCTTGCTGAGGCGGCCGCGAGATGCGAGCAACAACTGGACTTCCACTACGACCATTATCGATTGCTACGGGCCTTTTTGAATGAGCTGGAATGGCGGCCGCTATCTGCGTTTGCAAAAATATAAGAACAGGAGGTGCGGTTTCTAAAACGGCCCCGTCTTCAGGTATAATCACCGTCAACTTTCTTGGCCCAGTTTATTCTGCATCGATGTGATTGGGCGTGGCAGATCAGTGAGATTTTACTATGGCAATTTCCTCTTTCCATCCTCCGCGTCGTACTCTGATGGGGCCGGGTCCCTCCGATGTTCATCCACGTATTCTTGAGGCGCTCGGGCGGCCAACACTGGGGCACTTAGACCCCTTGTTTATTGGCATGATGGATGAAACCAAAACCCTCCTTAAGTATGCGTTTCAGACCAGCAATGAATTGACCCTGCCGATATCCGCCCCTGGCTCGGCTGGTATGGAGGCCTGCTTTGTAAATCTGGTCGAGCCGGGTGACAAAGTACTGGTGTGTGTAAACGGGGTATTTGGCAATCGCATGATTGAAAACGTGACCCGCTGTGGCGCCACCGCAGTGCGTGTTGATTTTCCCTGGGGTGCAGCGGTTGAGCCAGCTGCAGTGGAAGAGGCGCTTAAAGCGAATAGCGACGTTAAAATTCTCGCCTTTGTGCACGCCGAGACGTCAACGGGTGCCCTAAGCGATGCGCAAGCGCTGTGCGCTTTGGCCAAGAAGTATAATGCCTTGAGCATTGTAGATGCGGTGACATCAATGGGTGGTGTGCCCTTGCTGGTAGATAAGTGGCAAGCGGATGCTGTGTATTCAGGTAGCCAAAAATGTCTGTCTTGCACGCCGGGTTTGTCGCCGGTGACCTTTAGTGATGCCGCCGTTGCCGTTATAAAAGCGCGCAAGCATCCCGTGCAAAGCTGGTTCTTGGATATGAACCTGATACTGGGTTACTGGGGCGAGGGTGGCAAGCGCGCCTATCACCACACCGCGCCGGTCAACGCACTTTATGGGCTGCACGAGTCTTTGGTCATGCTGCAAGACGAAGGCTTGGAAAATGCCTGGCAGCGTCACGCGGCGATGCACGGCGCCCTAGCTGCCGGTTTAGAAGCGCTGGGTATTAGTTTTGTGGTTAAGGCTGAGCAGCGTCTGCCTCAGTTGAATAGCGTCTATATTCCAGAGGGTGTGGATGACGCCACCACTCGCCAATATCTCCTAGCGAATTATGATTTGGAGATTGGCGCTGGCCTAGGCGACCTCGCGGGTAAAGTGTGGCGTATCGGTTTGATGGGTTACAGTGCCAGAATGGAGAACATCAACTTATTGCTTAAGGCTTTGGCTGAGGCGATGAACGCACAAGGCTATACATGCGATGCCGCAAGTGCGCTTGCCGCTGCTGAGGCCACGCTAGCTTAAATGCAATAAGGGTGTGTTTACCTGAAATGCCGAGGCCTGTTAGTAGGTCTCGGCATTTTGTTTTGAACATAAGTATTTTTAACACTGATGGTCCTGTTAGGCATCTGCTAGTCTTCGTCTATATCCACTTGCGAGCGTGTCAATGTGTCTTTAAGTAACCCCTTGATCGAACAGGTTCGGCTTGATTTGCTGGACGCGATTGAAAATGACTCCATCGTCTTGCCGACATTGCCAGAGATCGCCCTAGAAATTCGTGAGGCGGCCAGTGACCCAGATGTCAGCGTGGGGATGTTGGCGACGATTATCGAAAATGACAGCTCAATCGCAACGCGTATTCTGCGCATTGCCAATAGCTCCTTATTGCGAGGTTTTCAGCCTATTCACGATGTGAAGTCAGCGATTGGGCGCATAGGTCTTGGCTATACCAGTACGCTGGTAACAACCTTAGCGATGCAGCAGATATTTTTGTCGACTAAAGAAGCGCTCAATCAGCGAATGCGTGCCATCTGGATGCACAGCACAGATGTTGCCGCTATTTGCCACACTCTTGCTAAATCCCAAACTAAATTAAAACCTGAGATGGCGACCCTTGCCGGAATTGTTCACCAAGTCGGCACCTTGCCGGTATTGAATTATGCAGTAGGTCGAGGCTTTTTACGTGATCATCCGGAATTGCTTGATCAAATATTAATCAGTTTGAGCCCGGAGGTGGGTAGTCGCATTCTTGAGGCTTGGGGTTTTGCCGATGAGTTGGTTATCGTGCCGACTCAGCATATGGATTTTAACCGTCAAGCGAAGGAAGGCGACTATGTGGATTTAGTCACTGTCGCCAATTTGCACAGTTATTTTGGCACCCAGCATCCTTTAGCGAGCGTGGACTGGTCAACCGTAACGGCTTTCGAACGGCTGGGATTGCCGGTCACCCTCGATGCGACCGACGATTATCATCAGCAAATTGAAGCGATGCAGGGCGCCTTGCGCGGCTAGTGGATTTTGCCGTTTAGGATAAGTAGCCGCCGTCTACGGTAATACAACTTCCCGTGGTGTAGCTCGATGCAGCGGATGCTAAATATAGCACTGCGCCGGCCATTTCGTCGGGCTGGGCTACGCGGTTAAGTGGTACATCCTTCAGAACAGTTTCCCGAATTTCGTCGTTTTTAACTAAAGCCGACGCAAACTTGGTATCCGTTAAGCCAGGTAAAAGGGCGTTTACTCTTACGCCCATCGACGCGCATTCTTTTGCAAACGCCTGGGTCATTGAAATAACGGCGGCTTTGCTGATCGAGTAGATTCCCTGCAGGGCGCCGGGTTTGACGCCGTTGATCGACGCGACATTTATAACGCTACCGCCGCCATTTTTGGCCATCAGTTTGATCCCAATGGACGACATAAAGAAGTAGCCGCGAATATTGACGTCTATGGTCTTATTGAAGGCGGCTAAATCTGTGTCGGTGATATGGCCGAAATAGGGGTTGGCGGCGGCATTGTTGACTAATATATCTAAACGGCCGTGTTTGCGTTCAATCGCTTCAAATACTGACTCAATATTTTCCATATCGCCGATGTGGCAGGCCATGGCTTCGGCGCTGCCCTGTTCCTGACGTATTTCCTCTGCAACCTGTTCGCAGTCGGCTGCTTTGCGGCTCGCCACAATCACGTGTGCACCGTGGGCTGCCAACGCTTTGCAGATGCTTTTACCAATACCGCGGCTACCACCACTGACCAAGGCGATTTTGTTGCTAAGATCAAAAGAGACATTCGTCGTTGCGTTCATTTTATTATCCTTGTTGCTTAGGATGCTTTTGGTTTGTCGTGCCGGCTCAAGTCTATAAGCAGGCGCTATATGCTTTGTTGCTTCGATGATCGTAATTAAAAAGAGCCTGAGATTTAGTAAATTATTCTTGTCTTTTGCTGCAAGGATTCAGACACGATGTACAGCAGTTCAGTCGTAGTAACGCAGTAAACCATGTCGTATCTTTATGCCATTACACCTTTGGCTGGGCATCAAATTGTTGGCCATTCACAGCTTTGCTGTCGTCGCTCATTAAGTAGAGGTAGAGCGGCATAATCACTTCTGGTAGCGGATTGTCCTGCGGGTTTTCGCCTGGATAGGCGGTGCGGCGCATGACTGTTTGGGTGGCGCCCGGGTTGATGCTGTTCACACGCGTATTGTTAAGGTCAAATTCTTCGTCAGCCAAGATTTGCATCATGCCTTCAGTGCCAAATTTCGATATGGCATAGGCTCCCCAAAAGGCGCGCCCTTTGCGGCCGACGCTGGAGGAGGTGAGAATGATGGAGGCGTTCTCAGCGGCGGCTAGCATTGGTAAGAGCGCTTGGGTCATCATAAATGGCGCACTTAAATTGACGTGTAAAACCTCGTCCCAGCTGTCGATGGTGGTTTGGGCCAAGGTTCGACGTTGGCCAAGTACACCTGCGTTGTGCAGCAAGCCATCTAGGCGTCCAAATTCCCGTTCTATGGTGTTTGCCAATTCTTCATAATCTTTCATCACTGCGCCGCGTAAGTGCAGGGGGTAGATGGCCGCCTGCGGATAAGCCGCGGCTTCGATTTCATCGTAAACCGCTTCCAGTTTTTCGACTGTACGTCCCAGCAATATCACGGTGGCGCCGTGTTGGGCGTAGCTTAGTGCGGCGGCGCGACCAATACCGTCACCGGCACCGGTCACGAGAATGATTTTGTTCTGAAGACATTGCGGTGCGGCGATATATTCTGGGGGAAGGCTTAAAGGCACGTAGAATCCTCGGATTTATGACTGCTGTAATTTACTGATCAGTGGAATAAGGTCGCTCGCTGTGTCGACAACATAATTTGCGCCCCAGCTATCTGCACTGTCATTTTCAGAGATATAGCCATAGCGGCAGGCGACCGTGCGCATGCTGGCGTTGCGACCGGCGTCGATGTCGCGCTTGTGGTCGCCCACGTAGATGGTGTTTGCTGGCAGGCAGTCAATTTCTTTGCAGGCTAAATAGATCGGTTCTGGGTGAGGTTTGCGATGCGTTACGTGGTCGGGGCAAATAGCGGTGCCGCAACGCGTTGATAATTGCATTGCTGAGAGCAAGGGCTCGGTAAAGCGCGATGGCTTATTGGTGACAATGCCCCACTTTAAACCCAGTGACTCAATGTGCGTTAACACCTCTGCCATGCCGGGAAAGAGGGTTGTGCTTACTGAAAGTTGTGCAAGATAGCGGTCGAGGAAGTCGTTCAGTAAATCGGCAAAGCCATCACTGTCTTCGGTTTGCTCAAATCCTAAGCTAACGACGGCGCGAGCGCCGTCGGATACTTTGCGGCGCACCGCGTCATAGCTTTGCGGCGCGCGGCCGTGCTCGTCGAGCATGCTGTTTAACACCGCGGTGAAGTCGGCAGCGGTGTCGAGTAGCGTGCCATCTAGATCAAACAATACACCGTGCAGCATTAGGCGGGCTTCTTAACGTGGATCATATAGTTTACGTCGACGTCTTTGTCGTTAAGTCGATAAGTACGTAGCAGCGGGTTATAGGTGAGACCGGTCATATGTTGCATTTGCAAGCCAGCATTGCGAACCCAGTTCCCCAGTTCGGCAGGCCGAATGAAGCGGCTGAAATCGTGGGTGCCCTTGGGCAGCATTTTCAGTAAATACTCGGCGCCGACAATCGCAAACATAAACGCTTTGGGGTTGCGGTTGATGGTAGAAAAGTAAATGTCGCCACCCGGTTTACACAACGCTGCGCAGGCGCGAATAACAGAGGACGGATCGGGAACGTGCTCTAGCATTTCCAGGCAGGTCACGATGTCGTAGCTGCCAGGTTCGTCGGCGGCGAGCTCTTCGGCGGTGGTTTGAAAGTATTCAACCTTGGCGCCGGACTCTAACTGGTGCAGGCGGGCAACGCTCAGGGGCGTTTCGCCCATGTCGATGCCTTTAACGCGGGCGCCACGTTGAAACATGGCTTCCGATAAAATACCGCCGCCGCAGCCAACATCAACGACCCGACGTTCGGCGAGTGGTGAGCGCTCATCGATATAATTGACCCGCAGCGGATTGATGTCGTGCAGGGGTTTGAACTCGCTGTTGCGATCCCACCAGCGGTGAGCCAGTTCTTCAAACTTCGCAATTTCTGCTGGGTCGACGTTGTTTCTATGCTGTTTCTGCGATTCCGCGTGCTGCATTTTATTCTCCGCTAATTCTTGTGCGCCAGAGTTCGGCGCGAGTCATGATGTCGCGGCGGTCTAGCGTGGTCAGTTCGCCATTATCCAGTACCTTGCGGCCCATGATCCAGCTATAGCGAACCTGATGACTGATATTGGTGTAAACCAGTTGTGAAACGGGGCTGTAAATAGGTTGCTGTTCCAGCGCTGATAGATCGATGGCGATCACGTCGGCCTGTTTGCCCACTTCCAGGCTGCCGACTAGGTGATCTATGCCTAGCGCTTTGGCGCCGTTTAGAGTGGCCATGGTGAGTGCGTAGTGGTCGGGTACGGCGCTGGCGTCACCGGCCACGATTTTGCCGAGCAGCGCCGCACTGCGCATTTCGCTGAATAGGTCGAGGTCATTATTACTGGCGGCGCCATCGGTGCCTAGCGCGACATTAATGCCGGCTGCGCGCATTTTTTCTACGGGAGAAAAGCCGCTGGCCAATTTCATATTTGATTCCGGGCAGTGAATTGCCTGGCAGCCATAGTTGGCGAGGGTGTTTATGTCCTCGTCGTTTAACGCAGCGAGGTGTACGCACTGGGTTTTTGGCCCGAGCAAACCTAATTCGGCGAGGCGGGCGATGGGGCGCTTGCCGGTTTGGGCGACGGCGTCGTCTATTTCCTGCTGGGTTTCGTGCAGGTGAATTTGAATGGCGGCGTCAGCCTCGGCGGCGAGGGTGGCCACCCGCAGCATGGCGTCGTCACCCACTGTGTAAGGCGCGTGGGGCCCGAAGGCTACCGTAATCAGTTTGCTGTGTTTTAGCTCGTCCCGCAGGGCGAGACCCTTGCGCAAATAGTCGTCGGGGCCGCTACCCCAGGCGCAGGGGAAGTCAAATATAGGAAAGCTGAGCTGGGCGCGAATACCTGCCTTGCGAATGACGGTAGCGGCGGCCTCGGGGAAAAAGTACATATCGCTAAATGTGGTGGTGCCACTGCGCAGCATTTCCGCAATGGCGAGCTCGCAGCCGTCGCGAACAAAGGCCTCATCGACCCAGCGACCTTCGGCGGGCCAAATATGGTCATTGAGCCAGGTGTGCAGCGGTTTGTCGTCGGCCATACCGCGAAATAAACTCATGGCCGCGTGCCCGTGGGCGTTTATAAGACCGGGCATAAGCACGTGATTGCTGAGTCGCAGCACTTCGCCGGCTTCAATACTCTCCGCGTCTTGAGCGGGCAGTAGGGCGCATATCTCACCATTGCGAATAGCTATCGCATGGTTAATTAGCGGTGTGCAATTGGGTGCGACGGGAATAATCCAGCGTGCAAATATAAGGGTGTCGACGACTTGTGGGCTTTGGGCAGGCATGAGGCTGTCCGTATCTGTTTATGCAAAGGCGCAAGTATACCTGTTAACGCGGCGACTGTGGTCGCCTTTGTTGCGGTAGCACATTGATTTACGGCGATTTTGAACTGTCTACGGGCTTGAGATTTATGCTATCATTGCCGCTTTATTTTCCGCTTAGACCAGCTGCGCCGTCGGCGGAGACGGTGGCAGTGGTGAGTTAATACCGGATAAGGCCGATTTCGAGGCGACACTGCCGCGTGACGACTATCCATAATAAGGAACTACCCCGTTCATGGCTGATATAGCTAAAGAGATTCTGCCGGTAAATATCGAGGACGAGCTAAAGCAGTCCTACCTTGATTATGCAATGAGCGTTATCGTTGGCCGGGCACTGCCCGATGTGCGAGACGGTCTAAAACCAGTTCACCGTCGTGTGCTGTTCGCCATGAGCGAACTCGGCAATGACTGGAATAAAGGCTATAAGAAGTCCGCCCGTGTGGTGGGTGACGTCATTGGTAAATACCACCCGCATGGCGATTCTGCGGTATACGACACCATCGTTCGGATGGCGCAGCCGTTTTCGCTGCGCTATATGCTGGTCGATGGGCAGGGTAACTTCGGTTCTATCGACGGTGATAATGCGGCGGCCATGCGTTATACCGAAATCCGTATGCGCAAAATCGCCCACGAAATTCTCGCCGATCTAGACAAAGAAACCGTGGATTGGGTGCCTAACTACGACGGCACCGAGCAAATTCCGGCGGTGATGCCCACTAAAATTCCCGCGCTATTGATCAATGGCTCCTCGGGTATTGCGGTTGGTATGGCGACCAATATTCCGCCACACAATTTAACCGAAGTCATTAACGGCTGTTTGGCTTTGCTGGACGACCCAGATATTACTGTTGACCAGTTGATGGAGCACATTCCTGGTCCAGATTTCCCAACGGCGGCAATCATCAATGGCCGCGCTGGTATTGTAGAAGCCTATAGAACGGGCCGTGGTCGTATCTATGTTCGCGCCCGCGCTGAAGTCATCGTCGATGAAAAAACCCATCGCGAGACCATTCTTATTCATGAACTGCCTTACCAAGTAAACAAGGCGCGCTTGATTGAGAAGATCGCCGAGCTGGTTAAAGAGAAGAAGATTGAAGGCATTTCTGAACTGCGCGACGAGTCTGATAAAGACGGTATGCGCGTGGTAATAGAAATGAAGCGCGGCGAAAGCGGCGAAGTTATCTTGAATAACCTTTACGCCCAAACCCAGTTGCAGAACGTGTTTGGTATCAATATCGTGGCGCTGGTCGATAATCAGCCACGTATTTTGAACCTGAAACAGCTGCTTGAGTATTTTATTCGCCATCGTCGCGAAGTGGTTACTCGCCGTACCGTGTTCCTATTGCGCAAGGCGCGTGAACGCGGTCATGTGCTGGAAGGTTTGGCGGTTGCGATTTCAAATATTGATGAAATTATTGCCACTATTAAAGCGTCTGCAACCACGCAAGAAGCCAAAGACAGTTTGATCTCGCGCCCCTGGAAATTGGGCGATGTAGCTGGCATGTTAGAGCGCGCTGGCGAAAACGCTTGCCGCCCTGACGATCTTGAAGATCAGTATGGCATGCGCGACGGCCAGTATTATTTGTCGCCTGTGCAAGTTCAGGCGATTCTTGATTTACGTCTGCAAAAACTGACTGGCCTTGAGCACGAAAAGCTATTGGGCGAGTATCAGGAGCGTCTGCTGGAAATTGCAGAATACTTAAATATTCTGGCGAATCCCGATGTGCTTATCGCAGTTATTCGCGGTGAATTAGAGCAGGTGGTTGCCGATTACGGCGATGAGCGTCGCAGTGAAATCGTTGCGTCACAGCTTGACCTTAACCACGAAGATCTAATTCCAGAAGAAGACCGCGTTGTCACTATTTCTAATGGCGGTTATGCCAAGTCGCAGCCCTTGGATACCTACCAAGCCCAGCGCCGTGGCGGTATGGGTAAGTCGGCAACCTCGGTTAAAGATGAAGATTTTGTCGAACATTTATTGGTGGTGAATACCCATACCACTATTTTGTGTTTCTCTAATATCGGTAAAGTATATTGGTTGCGTGCCTACCAAATTCCAGTAGCGGGTCGTAACTCTCGCGGTCGTCCGATGGTGAATTTATTGCCGTTAGACGCCAACGAACGCATCACATCAATTTTGCCGGTTAATGAATACACTGAAGGCTATTTCATCTTTATGGCCACCGGTTTTGGTACCGTGAAAAAGACGCCATTGGAAGCCTTCTCTCGTCAGCGCAGCGTCGGTTTGCGCGCGATTGAACTGGACGAAGGTGATGTGCTGATTGGCACTGCAATCACCAACGGCGAAAATGATATTTTGTTATTAACCAGCGCCGGCAAAGCGGCTAGATTCCCCGAAACGGCTGTTCGAGCGATGGGTCGTACAGCGCGCGGTGTGCGCGGTATTCGTATGGACGAAGATCAGCGCGCTATTGCGATGATTATTCCGCAAGAGGGCGGTCGGGTGCTGACCGTCTCTGAGAACGGTTACGGTAAGCGCACATTAGTAGAAGACTTCCCAGCAAAAGGCCGCGGTAATCGCGGTGTTATCGCCATGGCGATGAGCGAGCGCAACGGGCCGTTGGTCGGCGCGGTTCAGGTCTTCGAGGGCGACGACTTGATGCTGATCAGTGATCAAGGCACTTTGGTGCGTACCCGCACTGACGAAGTCTCGATTCTCAGTCGTAACACCCAGGGTGTTCGGGTTATTCGTTTGAAAGAAGACGAACATCTGGTGGGTGTGCAGCGCGTTGAGGAAGAAGACGAGAAATTGCTGCAAGTCGATGAAGATGCTGACACTGACACTGCGACCACAGACGATGTGATTGCCGGCGAAGCCGCCAGCACTGACGGTGACGATGCAGCAGCGCCTGCGGATGATAGCGGCGAGGAGTAATCCTTGGCACTATTCCCTGTTCTAGCTAAGTAATGAGTAGCGGCGCCGCTGGCGCCGTTTGTTTTTTTATTTTTTAATCTTTCGGAGTGGCGATTCAAGATGGCGCGTCGTTTTAATTTTTGTGCAGGTCCGGCTTCAATTCCAGAGTCAGTGTTGAAAGAAGCCAGCGAGCAGCTAATGGATTGGCAGGGCCGAGGTTTATCGGTCATGGAAATGAGCCATCGCTCCGATGAAATGGTCGGTATCGCCAACGAGGCGGAAGCCGATTTGCGCGAGCTGATGGGAATTTCTGACGACTACGCGGTGTTGTTCTTGCAGGGCGGCGCCAGCAGTCAGTTCTCTGCCGTGCCGTTAAACCTGATGGGTGAAGGCAAGGTCGTTGATTATGTCAACACCGGCGAATGGTCTAAAAAGGCCATAAAAGAAGCCAAGCGCTACGCCAATGTGAATGTGGTTGCCAGCTCCGAGGACACTAACTTCACAACTATTCCGTCTTTTGACACTTGGAAGCTTAGTGAAGATGCGGCGTATTTGCACTACACGCCAAACGAAACTATTGGCGGGCTAGAGTTTTTCTGGACGCCAGAAAGCAAGGTGCCACTGGTTGCCGATATGTCGTCTACCATTTTGTCGCGTCCAATTGATGTAAATAAATTTGGCTTAATTTACGCTGGCGCACAAAAGAATATTGGGCCTGCGGGTTTGACGATCGTCATTGTTCGCAAAGATTTGCTGGGCAAAGCCAGCTCGATTACGCCGACCATGATGGATTATAAAACCGCCGCCGATAACGATTCTATGTACAACACTCCGCCGACATTGGCGTGGTATTTGGCTGGCTTAGTCTTCAAGTGGCTGAAAGCGCAAGGCGGCTTAGAGGCGATGGAAGTGATTAACCGTCGCAAGGCCGATAAGTTGTATAGCTATATCGACGCCAGTGGTTTTTATAGTAACCCTGTTGAAGTGGCCAGCCGCTCTTTAATGAATATTCCCTTTGTATTGGCTGACGCAAGTTTGGATAAAGCCTTTTTAGCGGGCGCGGAAGAAGCCGGTTTGCTGAATTTGAAAGGTCATCGCTCGGTGGGTGGTATGCGCGCCAGCGTATATAACGCGGTACCAGAAGAAGCGGTAGACGCGCTGATTGCTTACATGAAAGATTTTGCACAACAAAACGGCTGAGACTATGAGCGAATCTAAAACGCCGCCAGTGAGTCTTGATGATTTACGTCAAAGCATCGATAGCATCGATACCCAGATTCATGATCTGCTAAATCGGCGCGCAAGCTGTGCCCAGCAAGTTGCCGAAGTTAAGCTGCGGGAGTTTGCCGCGGCTCAGCAATTTGAATCCAATGCCGACAGCAGCAGTTCGCAGCAGCTGTTGTTTTACCGGCCAGAGCGCGAAGCGCAAGTATTGGCGCGGGTAAAGGCGGCGAATAAGGGGCCGCTGGCAGATGACACGGTGGCGTTTATTTTTCGCGAAATTATGTCGGCCTGTTTGGCTCTAGAGAAGCCCATGGAAGTGGCGTATCTGGGGCCGCTGGGTACCTTTAGCCAGGCGGCGGCGCTTAAGCATTTTGGCCATGCTGTTATCAGCGTGCCACAGGCGTCGATTGATGATGTGTTTGCAAAGGTCGCCAATGGCCAGTGTCACTACGGCGTGGTGCCGGTAGAAAACTCTACCGAGGGCATGGTTTCTCACACTCTTGACGCGTTTATCAATTCCCCATTAAAAATATGTGGTGAGCTAGAGCTGCGTATTCGCTTGCATTTGCTGGTGAGTAAAGACGGCAAAGATAAGCCAATAACGCGGATTTGTGCGCATCAACAGGCTTTGGCACAAAGTCGTCGCTGGTTAGATGCACACTATCCAGGTATTGAACGTTCGGCGGTGAGCAGTAACGGTGAAGCTGCCAGAATGGCGGCGGAAGAAGAGGGCGTTGCCGCTGTAGCCGGTGAGTTGGCTGAGCAGCAGTATGGCTTGACGCAATTGGCGGCAAATATTGAAGACCAGCCTGATAACACAACGCGCTTTTTAATCATTGGTCGTGAAGATGTGGCCGCCAGCGGACGTGATAAAACATCCTTGGTGGTGTCGGCGCGCAACCGCCCCGGCGCCTTGTTTAAATTGTTAGAGCCTTTCCAAAAAGCAGACGTGATGCTCACACGCATCGACACGCGACCATCGCGAACTGAGCCGTGGACTTACGTTTTCTTTATTGAGTTTGAAGGCCATCGCGACGATGCCATCATTGTCGATATTCTTAACGATATTGAGCAGCATTCCATTATGTTTAAAGTTTTGGGGTCTTATCCCAAGGCCGCAATTTAATGATGCTGTTTGGCTTAATTTGTGAGGGTAATTCGAGTGGCCTGTGATGTGTTTGCGCTAGCAAATGTCGGTGTTCAGGGTTTGCATCCCTATCAGCCAGGCAAGCCGATAGAAGAGCTCCAGCGTGAGCTGGGCTTGGATAGCGTTGTTAAGCTGGCGAGTAATGAAAATCCTTTGGGACCGTCGCCGTTGGCAATGGCCGCCGCGCAAACAGCGTTAAAGCAGTCACATTTGTATCCCGATGCCAGCGGTTTTGAGTTAAAGAAAAAGCTCGCCGCTAAATTGGCTGTGCATGAAAACCAATTTACCCTCGGCAATGGTTCGAACGATGTTTTAGATTTGATTGCCCGCACCTTTCTGAGTGCAGGTAGTTCAGCAGTATTTTCGCAGTACGCTTTTATTGTTTACCCTATTGCGGTTCAGGCCGTCGGCGCACGTGCGATTGTCACGCCAGCCAAGAATTGGGGGCATGACCTTGATGCGATGGCGGCGGCGATTGAGGCAGATACCAAAGTTGTTTTTATCGCCAACCCCAACAACCCGACGGGTAATTATCTTGGTCGCGAGGCGCTGAGCGCGTTTTTGGCCAAAGTGCCTGAGCACGTCATTGTCGTTCTCGATGAAGCGTATGTGGAGTTTGCCGGTGTCGAGGATTTTCCCGATGGACTGACGTTTCTTGGTGACTATCCCAATATTATTGTCACGCGGACTTTTTCCAAGGCCTATGGCTTGGCTGGACTGAGAATTGGCTACGGCGTGAGCAGTCCGCAAATTGCTGATTTATTAAATCGTGTGCGCGCGCCCTTCAATGTCAGTATTCCGGCGATGTCGGCGGCGGTGGCGGTGTTGGATGATCAGGACTATTTAACTCGCAGTCAGCAGGTCAACAGCGCGGGAATGCTGCAGCTGTGTTCGGGCTTCGATGCGCTGGAATTGGCTTACATTCCCTCGGTAGGAAATTTTGTTGCTCTTGAGTTGCCTTGTGACGCCTTGCCGGTTTATCAAGCCTTATTAAAAGAAGGTGTGATCGTGCGGCCGGTGGGGGTATATCAAATGCCTAAGCATTTAAGAGTTTCAATTGGCTTAGAGCATGAAAATGCGCGTTTTTTAAGCGCACTGCAAAAATTAAAAAGTGAGGGTGTTCTTGATCAATAAGCTCACCATTATTGGCTTGGGGCTGATGGGCGGCTCCCTGGCCAAGGCCTTAAAAACACAGGGTGCGGTTGGCGAAGTGGTTGCTACCGGGCGGCGTGCTGAGTCACTCGAGCGCGGATTGCAGCTTGGAGTGATTGATTCCTATACCTTGGATATGGCCGAGGCCGTTGCAGGTGCCGACGTGGTAGTGATTGCCACGCCTACGCTAGTGGCCGAAAAAGTTATGGCCGAATTAGCGCCCTTGATGACGGCTAATATGGTCGTAACTGATGTAGCCAGTGTGAAGGGCAATATTCAGAAAGCGGCGGAGCGAATTTTTGGTGATGTGCCGTCGAATTTTGTGCTCGGTCATCCCATTGCAGGGTCGGAGCAAAGTGGTGTTGAAGCGTCGGCAGTAGACTTGTTTCTTGACCATAGGGTGATCTTGACACCACTCGCAAATACGTCTGACGCCGCGCTATCGCTAATTCGGTCGATGTGGGAAACCTGCGGCGCAGAAGTTGTTTGTATGGATGTTGCCGAGCACGATGCGGTGCTTGCAGCAACCAGTCATCTTCCCCATGTTTTGGCCTATACCCTTGTTGATGCGCTTGCTCAAAACGGCGCTGCGGCGGATATATTTCGTTTTGCGGCCGGTGGTTTTCGGGATTTCACCCGCATCGCATCTAGCGATCCGACCATGTGGCACGATATTGCGCTGGCAAATCGCGACGCCATTCTGCAGGGTATTGATACCTTTGCAGCCCATTTAAATACGGTTCGAGGGGCGATTGCCGACGGCGACGGTGATGTGATTTTAGAAACCTTTGAGCGCGCCAAGCACGCCCGCGATGAACATTTTTTGGGCCAGTATCTCGCTCGGCAAAAAAAGTCCCCTTCATCGTAACTTCATATTTTTCTGATTACCTATAAAGAGAATTTTATCGTGGATTTCTTGTTACAGCCCGGTGGTCAAATGCGCGGCACGGCCCGAGTTCCGGGAGATAAGTCAATCTCGCACCGCTCGATTATGTTAGGGGCGATCGCCGATGGCGTGACCACCGTGGATGGTTTTTTAGAAGGTGAAGATGCGCTGTCGACGTTGAATGCATTCCGGGCAATGGGTGTCGAAATTGAGGGCCCAGAAAATGGCCGCGTGGTCATTCACGGTGTTGGTCGCGACGGCCTAAAGGCGCCGAGCGGCGATATTTACGTGGGCAATTCCGGTACCTCAATGCGCTTGCTGGCGGGCTTGCTGGCCGGACAGAAGTTCGATGTCACCATGACCGGTGATGTGTCATTAAGTAAGCGTCCAATGGAGCGTGTTGCCAAGCCGCTGCGCGATATGGGTGCCGTGGTAGAAACCGCCGAAGGTGGACGTCCGCCATTAACCTTGCGCGGCGGCCAATCTTTGAAGGGTATTGATTATGTACTGCCGATGGCGAGTGCGCAGGTTAAGTCCTGTGTGCTGTTGGCCGGATTGTATGCCGAGGGCGAAACGCGTACCACGGAACCGGCGCCAACCCGCGACCACAGTGAGCGCATGTTACGCGGCTTTGGCTACGATGTTGAGGTCGATGGGCCGGTTGCCAAGCTGCAGGGCGGCGGACGATTAACAGCGGTACATATAGATGTGCCTGCGGATATCTCCTCGGCTGCCTTCTTTATGGTGGCTGCGAGCATTACACCGAATGCAGATTTAACGCTGGAGCACGTCGGTATTAACCCGACCCGCATTGGCGTGATAAACATTCTGCGCGCTATGGGTGGTGATATTACGGTATTTAATGAGCGCGAAATTGGTGGCGAACCGGTGGCGGATATTCGCATTCGTCACGCGATGCTTAAAGGTATCAATATTCCAGAGGATCAGGTGCCCTTGGCGATCGATGAGTTTCCGGTATTGTTTGTGGCCGCTGCTTGCGCTGAAGGGCAGACGGTATTAACCGGCGCGGAGGAATTGCGGGTGAAGGAAAGCGACCGTATTCAGGTCATGGCTGATGGCTTGCAAGCAATGGGGATCAGCGCCGTGCCGACTGAAGATGGTATCGTTATTCAAGGTGGGCAGATCACCGGTGCAACGGTTGAGAGTCATCACGATCACCGTATCGCCATGTCATTTGCCGTTGCCTCTTTGCGGGCAAGCGAGCTTATTCGAGTGACAGGCTGCGATAATGTGGCGACGTCTTTTCCCAATTTTGTGTCCTTGGCTTCAGGGCTGGGTATGAATATAGAAGTGCAGGCATGAGCGATTCAATAGCAGTGCTAGCTGCACCGGTAATTGCCATCGACGGGCCCAGCGGGTCTGGCAAAGGTACCTTGTGTCAAAAATTAGCACGTCACCTCGGCTGGCATTTATTAGATAGCGGTGCCTTGTACCGTTTGGTTGGTATGGCGGCAGATAAACACGGCTGCGCCTTTGATGACGAAGCAGCCATCGCCATATTGGCGGCAAATTTAGACGTTGAATTTGTTGCCGGTGAACCCGGCGAACCGACTCGTGTGCTATTGGAAGGCGAGGACGTTAGTGGCGATTTGCGTACGGAAGTCACCGGCATGCTGGCCTCGAAAGTAGCGGTATTACCTGCTGTGCGCAGTGCCTTGTTGGGTCGTCAGCGCGATTTTGCCAAGGCGCCAGGTTTGGTTGCTGACGGTCGAGACATGGGTACGGTGGTATTCACCACTGCGCCGGTCAAGATATTCTTAACCGCAAGCGCCGAGGAGCGTGCCGAGCGCCGCTACAATCAGTTGAAATCAAGTGGCGATGATGTTAACCTCGCGACCCTTTTAGGGGAGATACGCGCTCGCGATAAGCGTGATTCTGAGCGTGAATTGGCTCCTTTAAAGCCCGCAGACGATGCTGTGCATATTGATAGCAGCGGCTTGGGCATAGATGAAGTGTTTAACCGAGTGTTGACGGAAGTTAACGCTCGTCTTGTTAGTTTGTAAATTGAGACCTTCGCCACGAGCCGAGGTTTTGTTTTCTGGCAAGGCGAAAGCGCACGGAATGAGGGAATTTATACTTATAAATGACCGATTGAGTACGTTTTCAACGCCGCCAGAGAATAAAGCAGCAATCGTGCAATGTCTCAAAGACTAACTAAAAACCGTCGCATGCAGCGCAAACACCAGCTGGCGTTGTATTGAGGCAATATGAATTGACCCGTGTAAGCTGGATACACGGCGATACGGTGGCGTTGCCACTATTAAATACTCAGGTAATGACTAATGAGCGAGAGCTTTGCTGATCTATTTGAAGAAAGTTTAAAAACCATTGATATGAAACCCGGTTCAATCGTAACCGGCGTTGTTATTGATTTTGATAGCGATTGGGTAACTGTTCACGCAGGCCTTAAATCTGAAGGTGTTATTCCCCGCGAGCAGTTCTTAAGCGATAGCGGCGAATTTACATTGTCTATCGGTGACGAAGTTCAGGTTGCTCTGGAGTCGGTAGAAGACGGCTTCGGCGAGACCAAACTGTCACGTGAAAAAGCCAAGCGCGCTGAGGCGTGGACTACCCTTGAAGCAGCTTTTGAAGCTGAAGAATCGGTTATTGGTATTATCAATGGCAAGGTTAAAGGTGGTTTTACTGTCGATATCAACAGCATCCGTGCGTTCCTGCCCGGTTCTTTGGTTGATGTTCGTCCGGTTCGCGACACTGCGCACCTAGAAGGCAAAGAGCTTGAATTCAAGGTCATTAAACTGGACCAGAAACGCAATAACGTTGTTGTTTCTCGTCGCGCCGTTCTTGAGAGCGTAAACAGCGAAGAGCGCGAAGCGCTGCTGGAATCTCTGCAAGAAGGTATGGTTGTTAAAGGTATCGTTAAAAACTTGACCGACTACGGTGCATTCGTAGATTTGGGCGGTATTGACGGCCTGTTGCACATCACCGATATGGCTTGGAAGCGTATTAAGCACCCAAGTGAAATCGTTGAAGTGGGTCAAGAAATTGACGTGCGTATCCTTAAGTTCGACCGCGAGCGCAATCGCGTGTCTTTGGGTCTGAAGCAACTTGGCGAAGATCCATGGGTTGCTATCAAAGCGCGCTACCCAGAGAACTCACGCGTTAAAGCTAAGGTCACTAATCTGACTGATTACGGCTGTTTCGCTGAGATCGAAGAAGGCGTTGAAGGTCTGGTTCACGTTTCTGAAATGGATTGGACTAACAAAAACATTCACCCATCCAAAGTGGTTAATGTTGGCGACGAAGTAGAAGTGATGATCCTGGATATCGACGAAGAGCGTCGTCGTATTTCTCTAGGCATCAAACAGTGCCAACAGAACCCATGGGATGCTTTCGGTGGTCAATTCACCAAAGGCGACAAGATCAAGGGCGCTATCAAGTCTATTACTGACTTCGGTATCTTCATTGGTCTAGATGGCAACATCGACGGTCTGGTTCATTTGTCAGACATTTCTTGGAACGAAACTGGCGAAGAAGCCGTGCGTAAGTTCAAGAAAGGCGACGAGATCGAGACTGTCATTCTGTCTATCGATCCTGAGCGTGAGCGTATTTCTTTAGGTATTAAGCAGCTTGAAGACGACCCGTTCTCTAACTACGTTGCTGAAAACGATAAAGGCGCCATTGTTAATGGTGTAGTTAAAGAAGTCGATGCGAAAGCCGCTATCGTTGTACTGAGCGAAGAAGTGGAAGGCGTATTGAAAGCGTCTGAAATTAGCCGCGATAAAGTAGAAGATGCGCGTAACGTCTTAAAAGTGGGCGATGCTGTTGAAGTTAAAATCATCAGTGTAGATCGCAAAAACCGCGCAATGACCTTGTCTATTAAAGCCAAGGACGTTGATGACGAGAAAGAAGCTGTTAAGTCACTGCGTGAAAAAGAAGTCGAAACTGCTGCTCCTGCAACAATCGGCGACTTGATCAAAGCTCAGATGGAAAATAAAGACTAAGGTCTTTTGACTGAGTCTTAGGTTACGGGCACTTACTTTGAGTAATTGCTCGTAACTATCTGGCTTATATGCAAAAAAATGCTAAGCTAGGCTTGATTGTTGGAAACAACGGGAACAAGCAATGACCAAATCTGAATTAATTGAGTTGATTACCGAGCGTCAGCCGCAGCTGTCTCATAAAGACGTTGAGTTGGCGGTTAAAACCATGATTGAACATATGTCGACGGTTTTAGCGACGGGTGATCGAATAGAGATTCGGGGTTTTGGTAGCTTCTCCCTGCATTATCGGGAGCCTCGCATGGGGCGCAACCCTAAAACCGGTGATACGGTTGAGTTGCCCGGTAAATATGTACCGCATTTTAAGCCGGGTAAAGAATTGCGTGAACGCGTAAATTTGAGCCTAGAGTCAGGCACTTAGTGCTGGTTCGGCTAGCGTTATGATTAAAGAAACGGTATGGTCATTGACCATACCGTTTTTTTTTGGAAAAAGGTTAGATGCGTCTGATCCGTTCAATTTTAGTATTTCTATTACTGCTGCTAGTTTTGGCCTTCGGTCTTTTGTTTACCATTCAAAATGATGTGTTGGTGCCTTTAAATGTCCTTGTTGCTGAGCTTCCTGCGCAGCGCTTGTCTACTTGGGTGATACTGGCATTCTTTGTTGGTGGCTTAGCAGGAGTGGCAGCTAGCTCAATCGTTATTTTGCGTTTACAGGCTTCGCGCCTCCGTTTGCGCCGTCTTTTAAATTCTGAAAAAACTAAACTTGCCCGAAACCAAGTTATAAGTAGTTAATTTGGAATGAGTGCAGAGCTGCTTCAATTTCTATTTATTCTCTTCGCGGTTGCCTGCGGCTGGCTACTTGGCTATTGGTATCGTCCAAAGCAAAAATCCAGCAGTATTGATGACAATGCGAGTTCCTATTACAAGGGCTTAAATTATCTGCTCAGCGAGCAGGCTGGCGCAGCGGTAATGACCGTCATCAATGAGTTGCCTGTGAATATCGAAACGCTGCCGACCCACTTGGCACTGGGTAATTTAATGCGCAGTAAAGGTGAGGTCGATGGAGCGATTCGTATCCATCAAAATTTATTGTCGAGACCTAGCTTACCGAAAGATAAGTTGTACCAGGTGCATCTGGAGCTGGCGAGAGACTATATATCTGCAGGCTTGCTAGATCGTGCTGAGCGGTTACTGAGAGATGTTGTTGATGAGTCAACGATATATCGTATGGACGCCCTTGCGCACCTGCAAAACATTTACCAAAGTGAAAAGGAATGGGATCAAGCCATTGCTATTGCGCGCTTGCGTTTACCACAGCGCCATTGGTTAAAAAAACAAGCCACACCGACAGCTGACGAAAGGGCGGTCGAGTGCGCACTGAGCCACTATTATTGCGAAAAAGCTCAGCCCTTGCTCGCTGCTCACAATATTAAATCGGCTTCAAAAGAGCTCGAGATGGCGCGTCGGTATGACAGTAGCAATGTCAGGGCGTATTTGCTGTCAGCTGATGTTGCGATTAGCCAAAAAAAGCCACAGCAAGCATTGGATCTTTTGCATACTGTCATCGAGCGTCAACCCGCGTATGCGAGTGAAGTGTTGCCAATTTTTAGGAAAGCGTTTTCAGGTTTTGGGGATCGTAGCGCTTATCTCGATGCACTCCAGCGTATTGCCGTACAGGTAAATAGTGCCGCCTTTATTATTGAGGCTACTATCATCATGGCCGAGCGCGATGGCTACGACAAAGCACTCAGTTACCTGTGTGACGCGGCAATGCAGCGCCCGACCTTGGCACTGTTGTCGGCTGTGATCGATAGGTCTGAGGAAGACCGCGGGCCGAGCGTGGTATTAGTGCGCCAGCTATTAGATCAGCTTAAGTTTGAGCGTCCCACATACCGGTGTCGACATTGCGGATTTTCGGGTCAAAAACTGCACTGGCTGTGTCCCAGCTGTGAGCAGTGGGGTACCATTGCGCCCATTCGTGGAATACAAGGTGATTAAATTACATTATGGCTGAAAAATCCCCGCTGATTGTCGCGCTGGACTTTGCGGTGCGCTCTGAACTTGATTCTCTGGTTGCCAAACTTGACCCTTCACTGTGTCGCTTAAAAGTAGGAAAAGAGCTTTTTACTTTATTCGGCCCTGAGGTGGTACGAGATCTTCAGCGACGCGGATTTGAGGTTTTTCTGGATTTAAAATTTCATGATATTCCCAATACAACTGCGGCAGCGGTTGCCGCTGCCGCAGATTTGGGTGTATGGATGGTCAATGTTCACGCCTCCGGTGGCGGAAAAATGATGTCAGCGGCGAAAGCCGCGCTAGCACCTTTTGGTAAGGATGCCCCCTTATTAATTGCAGTAACCGTTTTAACGTCTATGCAAAGTAATGAACTTGGCAGTATTGGGGTTAACGATGACGCGGTCTCGCAGGTGGGGCGCCTTGCTAAATTGACGGCGGATAGTGGTCTAGATGGGGTAGTGTGCTCGGCGCAAGAAGTGTCTATATTGCGCGGCCAAATTCCAGATGATTTTTTACTCGTTACGCCGGGTATTCGACCAGAAGGCAGTGCCTTAGGTGATCAGCAGCGTGTTGCTACACCGAGTGAGGCGATTTCGATGGGTAGCGACTATTTAGTCATTGGTCGTCCCATTACTCGCAGTGCAGATCCTTTGGCGATGTTAAAGCAGATTAATGCTTCGCTCGGCTATTGATATTTAATCGACCACATTTTTAAAAATAGGGAAATAAATCAAATGGCAGTAATTGATGTTTTTAACGGTGATGCAGATGGTTTGTGCGCCTTGGTTCAGTTGCGCAGCGCAAACCCACAGGACAGTGTGTTGGTTACCGGTGTCAAGCGAGATATAAATTTACTCGACAAAGTGACCGCGCAAGCAGGTGACATTGTGACGGTGTTAGATGTCTCGCTCGATAAAAATCGCGATGGCCTAAATGCCGCCTTGCAGGCTGGAGCAGAGGTGACTTACGTAGATCACCATTTTGCCGGTGACATTCCTGAGCACGCTAATTTAACGGTAAATATTAATCCCGCTTCAGATGTGTGTACCAGTTTATTGGTTAACGGTATGTTAAAAGGGCAGTTCGCCGAGTGGGCAATAGTTGGCGCCTTTGGTGACAACCTTCGTAATAGCGCAATGGCGGTTGCAAAAACCTTAGAGCTAAGTGATGAGGAGTTGCAGCAGTTAGAAAACCTCGGCATCTACCTTAACTACAATGGTTACGGCGCCAGTATCGAGGATTTGCATTTCCCGCCGGCTGAGCTCTATCGTCGTATTGCGCCATTTGCCAGCCCGCGACAGTTTATGAAAGAGGCGGCAGAGACCTTTTCTCAGTTAGAAGAAGGTTATAACAATGATATGCGTGCGGCTGCGCAATTACCTGCTGTTCATGCAGATGAAGTAAGTGCAGTATTTATTCTTCCGGATGAGCGCTGGGCGCGACGGGTCAGTGGAGTTTACAGCAATGATTTGGCCAATGATTTTCCGGATCGTGCGCACGCTGTATTAACTGAAAAAAATAATGGTAACTATCTAGTAAGTATTCGCGCGCCGCTTAATAATAAGCGTGGTGCAGACGAATTTTGCCGGCAGTTTCCAACAGGTGGTGGTCGAGCCGCCGCTGCTGGCATAAATGATTTACCGGTAACAAGTCTTAATACGTTTGTTGAGAAATTCCAAGAGTTCTATCGGAGCTTATCGAACTAATATGTTCACCCTTGATGCATGGATTGCCCTGAGTGTTATTGCAGGTTGTTTACTAGCGTTGATTTTTACCCGGCGGCCACCCGATATTATTTTGTGCGGTGGTGTTGTGATTTTACTCTTACTTGGTGTTCTCTCGCCCAAAGAAGCGTTGGCGGGTATGGCTAATGAGGGTATGGTCACTGTCGGTATATTATTTATTGTAGCGCAGGCGCTGTCTGAAACCGGTGCAGTGAGTTGGATTTCCCTGAATGTATTGGGCCGTCCAAAGTCCGTGCGCATGGCTCAGTTTCGGCTAATGGCGCCGGTCGCAGCATTTAGCTCGATATTAAATAATACGCCCGTGGTGGCGATGATGATTCCCGCAGTGCGAGATTGGGCCAAGCGTAATAATTTGCCGGTATCGCAGTTGATGATTCCCCTGAGCTATGCGGCCATTGTCGGCGGTACATGCACCTTGGTGGGAACCAGTACCAACCTAGTTGTTAACGGCATGATGTTGGATAGCTTGCCCGAGCAAACGTTGGGCATGTTTGATTTAGCGTGGGTTGGTTTACCCTGTGCGATTTTGGTTGTCGCGTTTACCATCGTAACCAGCCGCTATTTGTTGCCGACGAGCAACGGTAAGGCAGAACGGTTTGGTGACACCCGTCAGTATATTATCGAAATGTTAGTTGAGTCCGGCAGTCCAATGATTGGGCAATCTATTGAGCAGGCTGGCTTGCGGCAGTTACCGGCGATGTTCTTAATTGAGATTGTCCGCGACGAACGATTGATGACGGTAGTTTCACCCAAAGAAATTCTTATGGGTGGCGATCGGTTGATCTTTGCTGGAGATGTGCGCTCGGTTGTCGACTTGAAAAACTTCCATGGTCTAAGGTTGGCTGAGGACCAGGCCTTCAAACTTGGCGATAATAATTTATCTCGCTGCTTAGTCGAAGTCGTGATATCACCCAACTTCCCCCATTTAAGTCGACCTGTGCGCGAAATGCGTTTTCGCAATAATTACGGTGCGGCGATTATCGCTATCTCTCGTAATGGCGAGCACCTCAAGGGACGAATTGGTGATCTTGAGTTAGAGCCAGGTGATACCTTGTTGCTTGAGGCCTATGAGGACTTTGTTCCCAATCAGCGTTACTCGCGTGATTTCTTGCTGGTCAGTGCTATCGAGAATTCACGCCCTGTGCGTCACGAGCATCGTGGCCGTGCTGGCATCATCATGGTCGCAATGGTGTTGGTGGTGGCAGTAGGTTGGCTATCAATGTTAAAGGCGGCTTTCTTGGCTGCGGGTTTAATGGTCGCGACAAGATGTATTCGTGCTGCTGATGCAAGGCGTAGCGTTGATTGGCAGATCTTGTTGGTTATTGCCGCGTCTATCGCCCTGGGTGGATCATTGGAGTCCACGGGGGCGGCTTCGGTCATTGCTGGTAGTATCGTCGGCGCGGCTGCCGGGTCCCCTGTGGCGACATTGGCGGCTATTTTTATTGTGACAACGCTATTTTCTGCGGTCATTTCTAATTTGGCCGCTGCGGTGATTGTCTTCCCCATTGCCTTGGCCGCGAGTCAGCAGCTCGAGGTAAGTATGCTGCCGTTCGCTGTGACTTTGATGATGGCGGCGTCGGCCAGTTTTGCGACGCCTATCGGATACCAAACCAACCTAATGGTCTATGGTCCTGGGGATTATCGATTTAGTGACTTCTTTAAGATGGGAATACCGCTCACCTTTATAGTCGGATTGGGAACGGTACTTATCGCTCCTTTAGTGTGGCCGTTCTGATTTACTCACATTGAGCTTCGGCGAGCTGCGACCATTGGTTGTGGCTTCGAAGCGCTGCTTGATCGACAATAATTACCGACACTTTTTGGCTAGAGAAACCATTCGCTCCGAGAAACTTGCACACCTGTTTGGCATATTTTTTTTCATTGACGGCGCCTTTGGCGACAGCAATTAAGAGTGCGTTGTGTTTTACCCAAATAGCATCGCTACCCGGGAAGCCGACGGCGCCTTCAAGTGCGCGCTCGATTTTTTTGTGCGCTGAACTGAAATCACGGGTCTGCGCGTATAAATGGTTGCTAAGAAGCAGTGTAAGAATCGTTGCACTGAAGGTAAATCGCGCTTTCATATGGTTTGTCCGTTGTTAGCTAGATCCATTTCGCATCTCATCTATTTAATCATGACATGGGTGCAGTATAGCCTGTCTCGTCTTTGTTTAATTTGGAGTTTGTTCAGACGAAAAAAAGGGCCTATGTTTGCACATAAGCCCTTTTAGATTTGGCTCCGCCTGCTGGGCTCGAACCAGCGACCCAATGATTAACAGTCATTTGCTCTACCAACTGAGCTAAGGCGGAACAGCTTTAACAGCTGAGGCCGCGCATATTAAGGATGTTTCTTGGGGTCGTCAACCCCTGAGGTGAGAATTTCTTGTTTTGGTGATTTTGTGAGCAATTTCCGCTGTTTAGCGCGTTTATTATGATTGGTGGGCTGCTTTGCAGCAGGGGGCGCTGCACGTTAAGATGGGGGTTTTGCTGCGGTCAAGTTTATGAGTAAGCCATTTCAGGTTGTGTCGAAATTTGCGCCTGCAGGGGACCAGCCAGCGGCGATTGCCGGTTTAGTCGAGGGCATCAATGCGGGTTTGCACGCACAGACTTTACTAGGTGTGACCGGGTCAGGTAAAACCTTTACGATTGCAAACGTTATCCAATCAGTCCAGCGCCCAACCATTGTAATGGCGCCCAATAAAACCTTAGCTGCACAGCTGTATGGCGAGTTTAAAGAGTTCTTCCCCAATAATTCGGTTGAGTATTTTGTGTCGTACTACGACTACTATCAACCGGAGGCTTATGTTCCCGCTTCAGACACGTTTATTGAGAAAGATGCCTCGATTAATGATCATATTGAGCAAATGCGATTGTCGGCGACTAAGGCGTTAATGGAGCGCTCCGACGCGATTATCGTGGCGTCGGTATCCGCAATTTACGGTTTAGGTGACCCAGAGCAGTATTTCAAAATGATCTTGCACTTAGTGCGTGGCGAGCGCATTGATCAGCGCAAGCTTCTTCGCCGTTTAGCAGAGCTGCAATACACTCGCAATGACATTGCCTTTCAGCGTGGCACTTATCGTGTTCGGGGCGATGTGATTGATATTTTTCCTGCAGAGAGTGATAAGAATGCGGTTCGGGTAGAGCTGTTTGATGACGAAATAGAGTCAATTACGGGGTTTGACCCCCTCACCGGAGAATCCTACGGTAAATATCCACGCATCACCATTTATCCCAAGAGCCATTACGTAACACCGCGCGAAACTTTGTTAAAAGCGGTCGACTTCATTGGAGAGGAGCTCGTCGAGCGCTTGGAGCACCTGCGCAGCAATGAGTTGCTAGTTGAAGCCCAGCGTCTTGAGCAGCGCACCCGCTACGATATTGAGATGATTCGCGAGTTAGGCTATTGCAACGGAATCGAAAACTACTCGCGCTATTTATCTGGTCGAGATCCTGGCGAGGCACCGCCGACTCTCTTTGATTATTTGCCCGAAAATGCCTTAGTCGTGATTGACGAATCCCACGTGACTATTCCGCAGATAGGCGCGATGTATAAGGGCGATAGATCTCGCAAAGAAACCTTAGTCCAATATGGCTTTCGTTTGCCGTCGGCGCTCGATAATCGGCCGATGAAATTTGATGAGTGGGAGCGCTTGGTACCGCAAATTATTTTAGTCTCTGCCACGCCTGGGAATTACGAGGCAGAGAATTCCGCCCGCGTTGTTGAGCAGGTGGTAAGGCCGACGGGCTTGATTGACCCAGAGATAGAAGTGCGGCCGGCGAGTACTCAGGTAGATGATTTACTGTCAGAGATTGTATTGCGCACGGCGGTCGGCGATCGCGTGCTGGTGACGACGTTAACGAAACGCATGGCGGAAGACCTGTCTGAGTATTTGGATGAGCACGGCGTAAAGGTCCGCTATTTGCACTCGGATATAGATACCGTCGAGCGGGTTGAGATAATTCGTGATTTGCGTCTGGGTAAATTTGATGTCTTGGTGGGAATAAACCTGCTGCGCGAAGGTTTGGATATGCCAGAGGTCTCGCTAGTCGCCATTTTAGACGCGGACAAAGAGGGCTTTTTGCGATCCGAGCGCTCACTGATTCAAACCATTGGCCGTGCTGCGCGAAACTTGAATGGCAAGGCGATTCTATATGGCGATCGAATTACCGGTTCTATGCAGCGAGCCATAGACGAGACCACTCGACGTCGCGAAAAGCAGATAGCGCATAATCTCAAAAATAATATCATTCCCATTGGTGTTATAAAGTCAGTGGAAGATATTCTCGACGCCGGCGCGATACCGGGCTCCAAGAAAAAGCAGCGTGGCAATGTTCAGAAGGTTGCTGAGCCTTCAGGTGACTATTTATTAGACGCAGCAGGTATGTCGAATGCCGAGTTGGCAAAACTACTGAAAACCCTAGAGCAAGATATGCAGAAGCACGCTAAGAATCTTGAGTTTGAAGCGGCGGCGAATGTAAGGGATAAATTGTCAGAGATAAAACAGCGCTTCTTTGCTAGCTGAATCGGCCATGTATTAATCTGGGTTAAAACCTTGTGCTGATGTAAGCGCGTGATTATAATGCGCGTCCTTGTTAGGCAAGCTATTCGACGATTGCCAGCACGCTTTGTACGACCGTAGCTCAGTTGGTTAGAGCATCACCTTGACATGGTGGGGGTCGGTGGTTCGAATCCACTCGGTCGTACCAATTCGTTTAATCCTCAGTAGAGGCTGCCGTTGCATCAGCGACAGAAGAACATGCCTCCCACACAAACGTTACCGTCGAGCAAATAAGCTACCTCGTGTTCTTGCTCACCGGATTCATACTTCACAGCCACTAACAGCCGTCCGTCTGGACACTCCAGCTTACCGTCATCGCGCAGGGCGATGCCCCATGAAAAATCAACCTCCCTACCTGGTTCATAGCGTATCGCTTTACCGCCGGGCTTGATGACCATTCGTGTGCCCGACTCGCCCTTGGGTGCGTTTCTAAACCAGTAGGTTCCCGCAATAGAAGGGGAGATGTCGGTGCTCAGCTTAACGCTTGTGCCGTTAACAACGGTGGTGCGGGTGCGGTTTGATGTGAGCTTAAAGCTGCTACACAGCGGCGCTGCCGTTTTCGGCTTCGCGGTACCTGAAATGCCAGCACTATTCGATCCCTGCCCCACTGAAGGTATCATGGTGTTTGGGCCTGTCGAGTTGCCTGGTGCTTGCGAGGACATCGCCGTGCTAGAACCGTTTGCTGACGCCGCAGAAATCGGCTTCTGAGCGGCTTCGTAAGCAGCCACCTTCTGGTCTACGATGGCTTGTAATTCCCTATTTCCTTCTCGAAAAATTTCGTCCACCGAGCGGTTGTCGCCATAGCGGGACTGCATGCTCGCCAAGTTGTCTGTAGAACCGCTCAGTACGTCTTTGCTGTACGCGGTGATAAATTCTGACTTGGCATCTGCTGGCATATCCGCTGAGTTCGCTAGCGCAGCGCCCGCTGCCAGCGCAAAGACTTTGTCCCAAGGCATTCTGTTTTTTGCCTTGCGCGCTTGCTCCTGCTCTTTTCGACGTTTTGTACGTTCTTTACGCTCTTGGTAGCGTTCATATTGTGCGACCTCGGCTTGGTACTCCTTGTATATTTTTTCGATAGTTGGCTTATCAGAGGGCATCATATCCAGAGGTTCGGCCACCGCATATTCGCGTTGCACATAAATACCTGTCTCGCTCTCGTTACCAAGAGTCACAGTGCCGACAAAGAACAGGTTAAACGCGTCTTTCATTTCGATAGGGCCACTGCCTTGGAGGTCGTCACGACCAGCCGAGCCAACAGTGGGGATGGCGATAAAATTACCCTGCAAGGTCACGCCGCTAGCAAAGTAATAGGTGCCGGAATCCGGTAGCGGTATGATCTTTTTGGTAAAGGGGTGTTGGTAGTGTTTAAACGTGCCGACAAAATAATCAGGATCCCCGTAGTATGCGTCGCTAGAACGAAGAAAACCCTCAAGAATAAGGCCTTGCTCATCGTAAATCGATCGGAACTGTTGGCCGCGATAAGTCACCGTGTATTCCCCAGCCACAGGTCTGCCCTGCTGCCAACGGCCATGGTAGCTAAGGTTGCCATCACGGGTCTGCTTGGTGCCTACACCATTGATACAATCACCCCGGACACACAGATCGTGTTCTGGGCAGGCAAACTCACCGTTGACCACACTGATTTTACACCGGTCCACAGGCATGGCGAGGGGCACGTAAGCCCAATGTTCAACATAGTGTCTAACAGCAATGGTTTTGGCCATACTCGGGGCTGCCAGTAATAGCAAAGCAAATGCCGTTATTAACGTGCCGCGAATTCGATAAATAGTCATTCTTAAAAGGACTCACAGTTGGCTTTTTCAACTACGATACCCACTTCATAGCAGGTATTCGATCCATCACTAGTTTCATATACGCCGTGAGCTTGCCCATTCTTCATCCGTAACACGCTGGTGAGTTGCGCGGCGTCGTAGCTGGAAATTTTCTTGCGTTGCTCATCAATATGCGTCACTACCATGGTGCGAAACTTACCGCTGATATCAGCGAGGTCGACAATGGTGACAGTGTCACGCTTACCCTCAATACCACTGGGGTAGGAAAGAACCGCGCTGAAGGTAAACCTCGGCTTCATGAAATCCTCTTTCATATCTGCGGCGTATTGGTCACCCGCGGCAGCCTCCTCTGTAGCCTTGTCCAAAAATGTTGAGGAAACCGTTTGAAATTTTCCATAGCTCAAAACAAAGTGGCGCTGATTATTCACTTGGGTGCGCTGCCAATCTTCCTGAATGCCGATGTGATCTTTCTCCCCCATATTAGCTTCGCGCTGTTGAATAGAGTGAAGATAATAGTCGGACTGTTTCCAGCTTCGGCATTGCCCAATTGGGGCGTAGACCTCATAAACAACATAGCCGTTAACGAAGGCCGTCTTTGGCGCCGAACGTGCTGACGCCATCAGTGAGCGTTTCTTGCCGCTCTTAGGTGTTGTTATATTTGGGTCTGGAGCATCGACATTGCCACACAATTCGTAGCTTGATAGATCGGTATTCAAATGATTTTCAGGCCTGGCTGTTTCACGGTTCGCGAGAAATTCCGCTTTTAAGTCTTGATAACCGGGCAGATTGAGTGCGGGCAGCGAATAGTCAAATGTCGTTGGTTTCATCGCGTCCTTGTGTTCTTGGTAGATCGGAGCGGCAGGCATTCGATAGACGCAGGCGGCTGTTACTAGTGTGGTAGAAATTAAAAACGGTATCGACAAGGTGCGATTCAACAATGTCTGCGTCAATGTAGGATCCTCGGCAAGGCAATGAGTCTGGTATTAAAATTTGTTTTATACAACAAGCGCTATGGCGGGCGCGGGACTACTACGAAGAAACTGAATGGAAAAGCCAGAAAAAACGGGGTAGATAGCTGCATAATTATTTATCTGGGTTCAAGATAAATAATCTGGCTTTCTACTGCAAGTCCTAGTGGGGAGTGTATTGGTTGTATGTGCTTGGTTATGTCGCTGGCTACTCAAAAATCCCTCAGTCATGTTTAGCAACAAGCTGTTATACTCGTCTCTGTATTTTTAATACTCAGCCAGCCTCGGAAAAGGGATTCCCGACTCGCTTAATTGCTTTGTTATAAATCGGGAATACGTCAATTAAATTAGCGCTATTTACTAAGGGCTTTTCCGCTAAGCCCGTCTGTTTTTTGTTTGCCGCCCTCTTAACATCCGTTCTCGGTGCCGCTGAGTTTGGCAGTGCAACTGTGGCGGAAGTGCGTACTATCTATGACGGAGATACCTTTCGGGTAAATATTGCCGGTTGGCCGTCGGTGGTTGGCGAGAGTATGCCGGTGAGAATAAAAGGGGTTGATACGCCAGAGCTGCGTGGCAAGTGTCAGTCCGAAAAAGACGCGGCGCGAGCTGCCAAGCAGTTCTCTGTCGGTCGGCTTAGAGAAGGGCGGGTCATTGAGTTGCGCTTTATCGAGCGAGATAAATATTTTCGTCTATTGGCCGAGGTTTGGATTGACGGTATGAGTCTTGGTGATCAGTTGATAAGCCAAGGATTTGCGGTGCCTTATACTGGCGGCAAAAAGATCGTCTGGTGCTGAGTGTCAGTATGTCTTATTAAAATTAGCTTTGCGGTGAGTGGGATTTATGGAGTTTGAAGCGGACTTTTGGTGGGATAGCAAATTTAGCGGTTTGAAATTTGCGGGTTCTATTCACGGTAAGCGCTATGTGTTTGCGATATCACGGACTGCATTGGTAGATTTTTTCCAGACCGCAGATACGGTTGAGCAGGCGATTGAGAACTTCGAGCAGAATCGGCCTCGCTTTGAAAGTATGGTTGAACGGTTTGTTCTTGGGGAGCGCTTGCCTCACGATGATGGCCCTGTCGTGGTTACCTTGTTGCGATGCATCGAGTATCAACTTTAGCGGTGTCCGGTTGCCTAGATAAGCTTGCAGCTCGCAGCCACAATCCGCATAATAGTCGACCTAAAATTTCTATGTTTTTCAATTACTCACGTGGCCTTTAGTAGGGGTCACCACTGAAAGGAAAGTGCAATGCCCGTAATTACCCTTCCTGATGCAAGTCAGCGTGTTTTCGATGCCCCCGTTTCTGTTGCCGATGTCGCCTTTGATATAGGTCCTGGCCTAGCTAAGGCTGCACTCGCTGGCCGGGTAAATGGCAAGCTTGTCGATACCAGTTTTGTGATTACTGACGATGCCGAACTGGGAATTATCACTGAGCGTGACGAAGAGGGTGTTGATGTTATTCGGCATTCGACCGCGCATTTGTTGGCGATGGCTGTTCAGGATTTGTTTCCTGGCGCACAGGTGACCATCGGCCCTGTTATTGAAGACGGCTTTTATTATGACTTCGCATACGAGCGCGCGTTTACCCCAGAAGATCTGGAGAAAATTGAAGCGCGAATGACCGAGCTTTCCTCTGCGGACTTGGCGATATCTCGTGTAGTGATGGGTCGCGAAGAAGCAGTAAAAGCATTTAGCGATCTTGGCGAAGAATATAAAGTCGAAATTATTAAAGACCTGCCTGGTAACGAAGACATCTCTGTTTATAAGCAGGGTGAGTGGATGGACTTGTGTCGCGGCCCTCATGTGCCAAGCACAAGTAAATTGAATGCCTTTAAGTTGACCAAGGTAGCAGGCGCCTATTGGCGTGGTGATCAAGCTAACGCCATGTTGCAGCGTATCTATGGCACGGCGTGGGGTAATAAAAAGGCGCTGAAAGCCTATTTAAATCGTATTGCCGAAGCTGAAAAACGCGATCACCGCAAAGTAGCTAAAAAGCTGGATCTCTTCCATATGCAGGAAGAGGCGCCGGGCATGGTGTTTTGGCACCCCAAGGGTTGGAGTATTTACCAGGCGATTGAGCAATATATGCGCAAGCAGCAGGGTAAGCATGACTATAAAGAGATACGCACGCCGCAGGTGGTCGATATTTCCCTGTGGGAAAAATCGGGTCACGCCGATAAATTCAGTGACGGCATGTTTACCTTAACAGCGGATGAGCGCAATTTCGCTGTTAAGCCCATGAATTGCCCTTGCCACGTGCAGGTGTTTAATCAGGGTTTGCGAAGCTATCGCGACCTGCCTTTGCGTTTGGCTGAGTTTGGCTCATGTCATCGCAATGAACCTTCCGGTTCCCTGCATGGCATTATGCGGGTGCGTGGTTTTACTCAAGATGATGCGCATATCTTCTGTACTGAAAATCAAATTCAGCCAGAAGTGGCCTCGTTTATCGATTTCCTGCACGAGGTATACGAAGACTTTGGCTTTAGCGAGGTGATTTATCGCCTGTCTACGCGTCCAGAAAAGCGCGTGGGCAGTGAAGAAGATTGGGATCGCGCTGAACAGGCCTTGGCCTTAGCATTAGACAGTAAAGGTTTGCCTTGGGAATTGCTTCCGGGTGAGGGGGCGTTTTACGGCCCCAAAATCGAATTCTCACTAAAAGATTGTATTGGTCGGGTATGGCAGCTGGGTACGATTCAGGTCGACTTCTCAATGCCAGGGCGATTGGGTGCGCAATATGTTGATGAAGCAGGGCAGCGCCAAGTTCCTGTCATGTTGCACCGCGCAATATTGGGCTCCTTTGAGCGCTTTATCGGAATTTTAATCGAACATTACGAAGGTGCATTTCCGGTATGGCTGGCTCCCGTGCAGGCCGTAATTTGTAATATTACGGACAAACAGGCCGAATATGTGAGTAATGTGCAAGATTTATTGCGAGATAGTGGCTTTAGAGTCGATGCGGACTTGAGAAATGAGAAGATCGGCTTTAAAATCCGCGAGCACACAATTCAGAAGGTTCCGTTCTTGTTTGTTGTAGGTGACAACGAGATCGAAACCCAGACTGTTTCGGTACGTGCACGCAGTGGCGAAGATTTGGGGTCGGTATCAATTAATGACCTCAGTAAACTCCTCGCAGATAGCGTAGCTAAACGTAGCCGCGCAAATTCGGAGAACTAGCAATTAAACGCGATAACGCAAAAGGGCGCAGCAAACGTGCGCCGATAAACGAAGAAATTGAAGCTAATGAAGTACGCTTGATCGACGCTGAGGGCAACCAGGTTGGCGTTGTTCCCCTTGCGGAAGCGCTGAAAGCTGCGCAAGAAGCGACATTAGACTTAGTACAGATCACTGATTCGGACCCAATCGTCTGTAAAGTGATGGACTACGGCAAACATGTTTTCGAGGCCAAAAAGCAGCAAGCTGCGGCCCGAAAAAACCAAGTTCGAACCCAGGTTAAGGAAATTAAGTTCCGCCCAGGTACGGAAGACGGGGACTATCAGGTAAAACTACGCAACCTGACACGTTTCCTTGAACACGGAGATAAAGCCAAGGTAACCCTGCGTTACCGCGGTCGTGAGATGGCCCACCAGGAATTGGGTATGCAGCTGTTGAAGCGGGTTGAAGAAGACCTTGCTGAATTAGGTTCTGTAGAACAATTTCCTAAAATGGAAGGTCGTCAATTGACCATGGTTATTGCTCCGAAAAAGAAAAAGTAGCGAGCTCTTAGGGCCTACTTGAATTAATTTACATTGAGAATGCGGAGTATCTAACGATGCCAAAACAAAAAGTACACAGCGGGGCGGCAAAACGCTTCAAGAAAACCGGTAGCGGTTATAAGCGTAAAAGCGCTCATAAAAGCCACATCTTGACCAAGATGACCACCAAACGTAAGCGTCAATTACGTGGTACTAGTGCTGTCCATAAGTCGGACAAAGTTCTAGTAGACCGCATGTTGCGCGCCATCTGATAAACGTCATCGAGATTAAGAGGAATATACTATGCCCCGCGTAAAACGTGGTGTGACCGCACACCGTCGTCATAAAAAGATTCTGAAACAAGCCAAAGGTTACTACGGCGCTCGTTCACGTATTTATCGTGTAGCGAAACAAGCGGTAATTAAAGCAGGTCAATATGCTTACCGTGACCGTCGTGCCAAGAAACGCGTATTCCGCGCTTTGTGGATCACTCGTATCAATGCAGGATCACGTGCTAATGGCTTAAGCTATAGCCGTTTGATCGCTGGCTTGAAAAAGGCAGACATCGCTTTAGACCGTCGCGTATTAGCTGACTTGGCAGTACATGACAAAGAAGCCTTTGCTGTGATCGTAGAACGCGCGAAATCAGCCTTAGCTTAAAAAGCGTTTGACCGTTGCGTGGCGGTCATTGTGCTTAGTTTTATTATAGGGAAAGGGCTAGCGCCCTTTCCCTATTTTTGTTTTTAAGACACTAATTTAAGTCACCGCTAATGATGTCCGTGAGGCTCATTAGCGGGGCAGTAGCGCAGAGATTGGGAGCGCAGAATGGAAAATCTTGAAGGCTTGGCGGCGGAAGCGGCGGCAAAAATCAGTGCCGCAACAGACGCGCAGGCGCTGGATCAGGTGCGAGTTGAGTATCTTGGTAAAAAAGGTCACATCACTGCGCTATTAAAAGGGCTTGGTGGCTTGTCTGCAGAAGAGCGGCCCGCAGCGGGCGCAGAAATTAACCGCGTGAAAGAGGCCCTGTCTGACCAGATCTCTGAGTCGAAGCTGCGCCTCGATCAAGCCGCTGTTGATGCGCGTCTTGAAGCTGAAAAAATTGATGTCACCCTGTCTGGCCGAGGTCAGCATGCCGGTGGTCTCCACCCAGTAACTCGCACTATCGAGCGCATCAGTGAATTTTTTGGCAGCATTGGTTTTGAAGTTGTTGAAGGCCCCGAAATTGAAGACGATTACCATAATTTTGAAGCGCTAAATATTCCCGCTCACCACCCGGCGCGCGCCATGCACGATACCTTTTACGTTGATGACTCAACGGTACTGCGCACGCATACATCACCGGTGCAGGTTCGTGTGATGGAGAGTAGTGAGCCGCCAATGAAATTGATTTGTCCGGGGCGAGTTTATCGCTGCGACTCGGATTTAACCCATACCCCGATGTTTCATCAGGTGGAAGGGTTATTAATAAGCGAAGACACCAGCTTTGCCGATTTGAAAGGCATGCTTGAATCCTTTTTGCGCAGCTTCTTTGAAAAAGAGCTTAGCGTTCGTTTTAGGCCCTCGTATTTTCCGTTTACTGAACCTTCGGCAGAAGTCGACATCCAGTGTGTAATGTGTGGTGGTGAAGGTTGCCGAGTTTGCAGTCACACTGGCTGGATTGAAATACTTGGTTGCGGCATGGTGCATCCGAGCGTGTTTGAGGCCTCAAATATCGACGCCGAGCGCTTCACGGGCTTTGCCTTTGGTCTAGGTGTTGAGCGCTTGGCAATGTTGCGCTATGGCGTGAATGACCTGCGCTTGTTTTTTGAAAACGATCTGCGTTTTCTCGCCCAATTTAAGTAGGCCGGTTTCTGTGTCTGTAGACAACTTAAGTACCTGCTAACCAAAAGCTTTTAGATGGAAAGAATATGAAATTCAGTGAACAGTGGTTGCGTGAGTGGGTGAGCCCCGCAGTCGATACCGAACAGCTAGCGGCACGGTTGACCATGGCTGGCTTGGAGGTCGACGCAATCGACCCCGTGGCGGGCAAATTCTCAGGTGTGGTGGTGGCGGAAATAATTGCCGTGCAGCCGCATCCCGATGCAGAGAAGTTGCAGGTTTGTCAGGTAAGCGATGGCAACAGCGAAGTCCAAATCGTGTGTGGTGCTGCAAACGCCCGTGCAGGTATTAAAATTCCCCTGGCGACATTGGGGGCGGTATTGCCTGGCGACTTTAAAATTAAAAAGGCTAAGCTGCGCGGCGTGGAATCTTTTGGCATGTTGTGCGCGGAGCAGGAGCTAGGTCTGGCGGAAAAGTCGGATGGCTTGATGGAGCTGCCAGCAGACGCACCGCTTGGGCAGGATATCCGTGACTACCTTAATTTAGATGATGCGGTCATTGAGCTTGGCTTAACCCCAAATCGCGCGGACTGCTTGAGTCTTCGCGGTATTGCCCGTGAAACAGCGGTGCTGAGTGAGTTAGCGTTTGAAGACAAAGCTATCTCTGCAGTGGCAGCCACCATAGACGACGTATTGCCTGTGGTCGTGTCAGCGGCGGAAGACTGCCCGCGCTATGTTGGTCGTGTCATTCGCAATGTCGATGTTTCTACGGCTAGTCCGCTGTGGTTGCAGGAAAAGCTGCGGCGCTGTGGTTTGCGCAGCATAGATGCTGTGGTCGATGTCACTAATTTCATTTTATTGGAATTAGGTCAGCCCATGCATGCGTTTGACTTGGATAAAATAAATGGCGGTATTACCGTGCGCCATGCAGCAGCCGGCGAAGCGGTCGCGCTGTTAGATGGTCAGAGCCTCGAGCTACGCGAAGGTGCACTGCTCATTGCCGATGAGAAACAGCCTTTGGCTCTGGCCGGTATTATGGGGGGCGAGCCATCGTCCGTTACCGATGCGACCGAGCACTTATTTCTTGAGGCGGCCTTTTTTGCGCCGGACAAAATCGCGGGTAGAGCTCGTTCCTATGGACTGCATACCGATTCGTCGCATCGCTTTGAGCGCGGAGTAGATTTTGAGCTGCCCGCGCGCGCAATTGAGCGGGCAACAGCTCTAATCCTAGAAATATGCGGTGGCGAAGCCGGTCCAATTAGCTTCGTAGATAGCCAGCTGCCAGCGCGCGAGCCTATTTTGCTGCGTGAAAAGCGTATCGAGAAGCTATTAGGTATGGCTTTAAGTACAAGCGACGTCGAGTCGATTTTGACGGGTTTGGGTATGTCGGTAAGCCCAACTGAGGGCGGCTGGACAGTTATCGCGCCAAGTTGGCGTTTCGATATAAGTATCGAAGTAGATTTGCTTGAAGAGCTGGCGCGGGTCTATGGCTATAACCGACTGCCGATAACACCCATCAGAGATACCTTAACTATTCGCACGGCGCCAGAGAGCAAGCGTGGCTTGCCGCTGGTTCGACAGCAGCTCGTGGCGAGGGGCTACCAGGAAGCGATTACCTATAGTTTTATCGATCCTGCGATGCATGCGGCTCTGTCAGAGGGGGACGTTGGTGTTGAACTGCTAAACCCAATTTCTGCCGATATGTCTATTATGCGGACAAGCTTGCTTCCCGGCTTGTTAAAGACCGCGATGCACAATGCCAAGCGCCAGCAATCGCGTATCCGTTTGTTTGAATCCGGTCTGCGGTTTATTAAGTGCGCTGATGGTATGAAGCAAATACCGACTGTTGCTGCTTTACTCACTGGTCGTCGTGAGCCCGAAAGTTGGAGCGAGAATGGCGAATTAGTCGATTTCTTTGATCTAAAAGCAGATCTAGAAAGCCTCTTGTCGGTGTCGAGCGGCACAATATCATTTAGCGCGGCGAAGTATGCCTCGCTGCACCCCGGCCAGACCGCCGATGTTTTTTGCAATGACGTGCGAATAGGGCGAATCGGTGCACTGCATCCGAGCCTGCAATCGCGCTGGGATTTTGTGAATCCGGTATATTTATTTGAGATCGATTTGCAGCCGATCTTAGAGCGCAGTGTTCCGGTATTTTCTGAGTTGTCGCGTTACCCAGAGGTTCGCCGAGACCTCGCTTTGATAGTAGACCGACAGTTGGCGGCGTCAGAGGTGCTGAGTGCGGTCAGAAAATCTGCGGGCGAAAACCTCAGTGACTTGAAGCTATTTGATATTTATCAGGGTAAAGGTATTGATCCTGAACGAAAAAGTTTGGCGCTGGGCTTGACCTTCCGTCATTCATCGCGCACCCTTAACGAAGAAGAGGTGGGTCAATCGGTTGACGCGGTTGTACAGACCTTGAAGGAGGCATTTGGCGCAAGTTTAAGGAACTAGTGTGATGACGTCCCTCACCAAAGCAGAAATGGCTGAACGGTTATACGAAGAGCTGGGCTTTAACAAGCGTGAGGCCAAGGAGCTGGTCGAATTGTTTTTTGAACAAATTCGGCACTGCTTGGAAAACAACGAGCAGGTAAAAATATCTGGCTTCGGGAATTTTGATCTTAGGGATAAGAGTCAGCGTCCTGGACGTAACCCCAAAACTGGCGAGGAGATCCCCATTTCTGCTCGCCGAGTTGTGACGTTCCGGCCCGGGCAAAAACTGAAATCCAGGGTAGAGGACTATGCTGGAACCAAGTCATAACGACGAATTACCACCCATACCGGGAAAACGTTACTTCACCATTGGTGAAGTCAGCGATTTGTGCTTGGTAAAACCTCATGTTCTGCGCTACTGGGAGCAAGAGTTCCCGCAGCTTACGCCGGTGAAACGCCGCGGAAATCGCCGCTATTATCAGCACCAAGACGTGCTAATGATCAGACAGATTCGCAGTTTATTATACGAGCAGGGCTATACCATCGGCGGAGCTCGTCAGCGTATGTCGGGCGATACAGCTAAAGATGAATCCTCACAAACCCGCCAAGTTATTCGGCAAATGCTCGGTGAGCTTGAGGAAGTGTTGAAACTATTGAAAAGATAGTTCACTCAACTTATATCTTGGGGTATGATGCAGCCCCTCAAGTCGGGGCGTAGCGCAGCCTGGTAGCGCACCACACTGGGGGTGTGGGGGTCGCAGGTTCGAATCCTGCCGTTCCGACCAATATTTAGGGGTTGAATTAACCCCTGATATTTTCCTTCTGATTTTCTGTATTTCACCCCTGTTTCGTTAATTTTTCCTGATATCTATCCTAACTGCGTGCTGCCTGGTGTGAATGATGGGCTTTCTACCTTGGCTGAGCAGGCCGTGGTAATTGATTTTGCTTGTCTTCGAATATAGTAACCCCAGCTAAGTAACTGTTAAGTCAATAGTATTATCACTTGTCTGATTTTGGTGAAGTGCTAGACATTTGTGTTAGCAGCTTTTATTCTTCGTCAGACTAAAAATATAAAAATACCTTGGGTGCTTACTTCAAAGAATACGTGTATTGCTCGCTGCTTTGCATACGCTTGCTTTTGTGATGCCTTAATTGCATTGTGGCGGTAGAGTAATACACAAAATAATAAGAAGAATTTTATGGTTCAAATAGGTGTGTCTCGCCGTACCGCGCGGGGGTTTTCTGTTCAACGTCTCATTGCATTATTAGCGATTGCGCTGGCATTGGGTGTTATTTCGTTTCTATTGTGGAAAACATTGCGAAATCCGCTCGAAACGGGCTTGCACATCATTCGATTAGAGCAATTGGATACCGCCGCCAAAGCGGATGCCGAGCTCAATCAGCAGATCGCCAGGGGACGGTTATCCCTTGATTCTGGGCCGCAGGAGCTAGAGCTGTCACGAGATCGCTTTACGGTTGCCCAAGAGGCTGTCAGCAGTGGCCAAGCGAGTTTAGCGGGATTGGCGCAGCCGATTGATGCGGCACTTGCACATTACAATGCCGTCGCTCAGTCCAAACTTAGTCTTCTCAATGATTACTCTGCCAAGCTGGCACGCTTAGCCCAGCATTTTTCCGTGTTGCGTGTTGCTGGTATTTCACTATTGAGTGCGCCATCTGTGAATGCCTCGGAAGAGCTGCGTAAAAATGTAATGTCTATTTTGCGTGAAGCGACGGCCTACGGCATTCAATCGTCGCCAACGAATGGCGGCTATATTGACGAGCTTGGCCAAGAAATTGTTGCCGCTGAAGAAGGCTTAGCAAATGACGCCGAGCGCGGTGCAGTCAGGCATTTATTGAATACGGTTGATTCTTTGCGCAGCGCCGCTGATCAGCTTCAAGTTTTGACCGAAGAATTTGATGCTGTGCCCAGCGGGCCGGCACTGTACGATTTGCGGACCGCCTACGAGAAACATTTCTATAATTTGCAAAGTACAGCGCGCAGCTATCGGCAAACCCTCGCCGTGTATGCGGTTGCGTTGCTGCTGGCCTTCGGTGTGATCGCGGTTCGATTGCGTTCGAGTTTCTCGACCTTGGACAGTTTGAACAGTGAGTTGCAGAATGCCAACGTCAATCTAGAGCAAATAGTCGATAAGCGTACGCAGGCACTGAGTAAGGCGCTAGACGATCTAAAAATGCAGCAAGGGCAGTTAATTCAGTCGGAGAAAATGGCTTCGCTAGGTCAAATGGTAGCCGGTGTAGCGCACGAGATTAATACCCCGCTAGGTTATGCATCGAGTAATGTCGAGATTGTCAGGGAGACGATGCAGGCTATGGATGGGGAGGTTGATGCCGAGAGTATTCTTGAGTTCGATACTCTTCTTGCAGATACCGAGTACGGTCTAAAACAAATTGCTGAGTTGGTAATGAGTCTGAAAGACTTCAGTCGTGTTGATCGCTCGCAATCGCAGTTGTTTGATTTGAACGAGGGCATCGAGACCGCACTTAAGATTTGCAATAGTCAGCTTAAAGATGGCGTTAAAGTCACAAGAATGTTCGCTGATCTACCGGAAATAAGCTGTGCGCCGTCGCAATTAAATCAAGTGTTCCTGAACCTTATCACCAACGCCGCGCAGGCAATGGACGGCAAGGGGCAAATTTGTATTCGCACCAGTGTTGTTGATGACAATGTGGAAGTGGCGATTAGTGACTCCGGAAGTGGTATGGATGAAGAAACTCGCGCCCATATTTTTGAGCCGTTTTTTACAACCAAACCGGTGGGTAAAGGCACGGGTCTTGGCTTGTCTATTGTGTTCCGTATTATCGAAGACCACGGTGGCACCATTCGAGTGGAATCCGAACTAGGTAAAGGAACGGAGTTTTTTATTCGCCTACCAATAGTGGGTGCGAGTAAAAGCGCAGACGTTATATCAGAGCAAGATGTGGTGGTGCTTGGAGATGCATAAAGTATGAATATGAATGTTGATACTGCGACAGAAGAACCCCGCGCGCGAATTTTATTTGTGGATGATGAACCTCGTATCCTAATAGCGCTGAAAGCATTGTTTAGGCGGGACTACGATGTGGTTACCGCCTCTTCGGGTGAGGCCGCTCTGGAGATTCTCCGGCAGGGTGATGTGGACGTCGTAGTTAGCGATCAGCGCATGCCAGAGATGACTGGCGTGGAGGTTTTACGTAAAGCTAAGGATCTTCGGCCACGGGCGATTCGAGTTCTACTGACGGGCTACTCAGATCTGAGTGCGATCCTGGCGGCGATAAATGACGGAGAGATTTTTCGTTTTATCAATAAGCCTTGGTCAAATGTTGATTTGCGGTCAACTATTGCCGCTGCGGTTAAGGCATCGGCAGTTGATTATGTGAAAGAAACGGTTGCTGCCGAAGAGGATTTAACGGAGCGCGTCCACATCCCAGGTATCGATGATGTCGGCACGTTGATTCTGGATGATGATGAATCCACTCGTAACACCTTGCAGCGTGTATTGGGTCGCGAGCGTTCGGTTTATACCGCATCGAATCTGGATGAAGCCTTAAACCTTTTAGAGCAGCATAAGATTGGTGTCATTATCACCGAGATTGCGGTGGGGGGAGAGGTTGTCACTGATTTGCTGGCCGCCTTGCGCCAACACCATCCGAGTTTAGTGGCGATAGTCTTAACCGCAAAATCTGATGCTGAGCAGGGTATTGATCTTATCAACCGTGGCCAGATTTATCGCTTTCTCAGTAAGCCGGTCAGCGAGGGTTTATTGCGCGGCAGCGTTAATTTGGCGATGCGACGATTTGAAATATTACAAAAGCATCCCGCGCAAACCTTGCGTCTTGCAGCAGAAGCTACACCGACGCCGCCGCCAGAGTCTGATCGTCGCGGTGTGTTCCAGAGAATTGGGCGCTTGTTTGGTATGACGGCATGAGCAATTTTTGGGGAGTTGCTGAATGAATGATGCAGTAGGCACAATTGAGCAAAAACAGGGGTTGGGGCAGTCCGCAGAGTCGGTGATCGCGATCGCCCTCCTGTGCGTTTGTGCGGCGGCGGGATTGGCTGCGTGGTTACTTTCCGGTGATGAGGCACCTGCGTTTAGCGCCGATAAAAGTGTGGTCGCGAAGGTCGCGACTGTGCAAGGTAATGAAAAATTGCAGTCTGAAGAGCAGGCGGTACTGGCTGAATGGCAGAGTCGCTTAGATGGCGAGTTTAGTCAGCGCGAACAAAATTTACGGCAACAGGCGCAGTTGGTGACTATGCAGCAGCAATCTGAGGCTCTGGCAATGGCGCAAGCTTCAGCGGAAGCTGCAGCTCGTGCTGCTGAGGTCGCTGAGGCGAGAGCGCAAAATGCTGAGAAAGAGCGTCAAGCGGCCTTAGCTAAAATGCGCGAAAAACCCGCTGACGTAGCGGCGGCTGAAGTAAAGACTCAGCCCAAGCTTGCATCGGCGTCGTTGCCTGTTAGTTCTGCGCCGGCAGTGAATACCGCGACTGTGCCGGCAAGTATTGACTGGAGTAGTTGCGCGCGTCCGGAATACCCTGATGAATCAGTTCGTTTTGGTCAGCAGGGTACGGTAACTATGTCGTTTTCGGTTGACGCTGAAGGTAATCCTAGCGATGGTAAGGTCGTTGACTCCAGTGGGACGCGACGTCTGGATTATCGCGCCTTATCTGCTTTATCACGCTGTCAGTTTGAACCCGAGCGGGTAAATGGCACCGCGGTAGCATCCTTGGCCCAAGTGCGTTTTACCTGGAAGCTGACGCGTTAAACGGCTGTAGTTTTCAGGTTTGCTGCCATGTATTGGGTAGCTGATCTTTTAAGCGGTAGGCGAAGGCAATAATTTCGGCTACTGCGATATACAGTTCTCTCGGTATTTCATTGTCGAGTTCAACCCGCGATAACAATTGTATCAACTGACTATTTTGGTAGATTGGAATGTCGTGTTGAGTCGCAATTTCAAGTATTTGGCGCGCAACTTCCCCCTCTCCCTTGGCACTGACGATAGGTGCATTTTGTCCGTCGTAGTGTAGCGAAACGGCAATTTCTCCTGGCTTATTCGTGTTCATGCTTGGGTATCCAATAAAGCCTTTGAATAGGCCTCTGATGCATTAATAGTAATCTTTTCGCTGAGGCATTGTACGCTTTGAGTGTTCACTCCTTGTGCCTCTAGAGCTTCCACGAGCTCGTGTTGCTTTCGCTCTATCAATTTACTGGTTGCCTTGTTTTCGGCAGTGAAGCGAATATCGAGCTCGGGTGCTTGTGATACTCGGACGCAAATAGGCCCTAGGCCCGGTAAGTCAAAGCTTAAGTTAATAGCCCAGTTATGTTGAGGCTTATCCGCCGACTTCTCGGCGTGTTGCTGTTCGTGCTCGGTTTGTTCAAATTTATGCAAATGGAGTTGCCATACATCAATGCCGTCATTGCCGCGGACCGGAAGTTCCACCATATATTGCGCTTGTGATTTATCGCTTTGCTGCAGATGCAATAGTTGATGAGACTCTTGGCGGGCGAGGCTGCCTCGCACATCTCGCAATACTTGCTGCAGCACCTCAAGCTCAGCATCGGCAAATTGAATACTTGCTCCTTGACGGCTTTGCGGACGAAGCTCACCGGGTAGTTCGGGCTTCGTGGGCTTGTCGGTGACGTTCTGGGGGTAGTGCTCGACGGTTGCCTTGCTGTTCGGATGCCCAAGAGTCAATAGGGGGCTTGACCTTGATTGCGGCGCATATTCATTCGCTAGCGTTGATCGCTTTGTTATCGAGCCGTCGCCATGAATGGTAGATTCTGTGGCTGGTTTACTAGCTGCCAGCTGGGTAGTAATTTGCCGGCTGAGTTTTAATAGCGCCTGCTTTAAATCTCCAGTAGGTGTTTTACCCTGCGCTAATTGGCTCTCTAGAAACAAGCCACTTTGCATGATGGCTTGGCGTAATTCGGCCGGATTGGACGATTGCGCTTTGCTCGCAATAGCTTCAATGAACTCTTTGCCTAGTGTTGCCAGCGGGTGCTGTTTGGGTAAATTACTTAGTTTGCCAAGGTTGGCCAATAGGTGGCTTACGCTTTGTTGTTGAGGCAGCGCGGCGCGCAGTTGGCTTTGGATCAGGCCGATCTCCCCTTTGAGTATTTGTAGTTGAGGTCTTTGCTTATGGTCTTTTCCGGTAACCTGTAGTAATAGTTTTTCGCCATGGCGAAGCGCCGTTTGGCTTTCTGCCATTAGCTTTAAATTCCCAGACGCTAACTCATAGAGATGTTCTGCACGCTGGCCCACGACAACGGCTGTTAACACGCGATCAATAGCCAATACAGGCGCAGGTCCCGCTGGCCTATTAAATGCGGCGGGCTGGGTGGCAAAGCTGGGATTGATAATGACCATTTCTATATCGTGTCCGCAGATCTCATGGGTACGTACACCTTATCGGCAGGAAATCTCTGTGCTTTAGGGTTATTTTGTTTGTGTCGTGTGCGATATTATTGCTTGAGATATAAATATCTGTTGTAATGCTCTGGAGTGAGATTTGTACTGTTGCACTGGTAGCGAACCGAGGGAAATCAAAATGACAACACTATACGATTTTGAAATATCGAATTTACAAGGCAAGCCTCTAGACTTGTCTGCTTATAAAGACAAAGTGGTCCTTGTGGTGAATACCGCTAGCAAATGTGGCCTTACCCCTCAGTATGAGGGTTTGCAGGCTTTGTATGAGAAATACAAGGATCAGGGATTGGTGATTCTTGGGGCGCCCTGTAATCAGTTTGCCAATCAAGAGCCGGGCGATGCGAATACCATTGAGGGTAGCTGTTTGATCAATTATGGGGTCAGTTTTCCAATTACTGAGAAAATCGATGTGAATGGCAAAAATGCGCATCCGCTGTTCGCCTATTTAAAAAAGGCGGCACCGGGGACTCTGAGTAATGCGGTGAAATGGAATTTCACAAAATTTTTGGTGGGTAAAGATGGCTTGGCGATCAAGCGTTTTGCACCAACCACTAAACCAGAGAGTATTGCCGAAGACATAGAGGCTGCATTAGCCGCATGAGTCAGGCTTTAGTCGATACCGTGCCGCCGCAGCTACAGTTGGAAAATCAACTGTGTTTCCCCTTGTATGCGGCCTCAAGAATGATCACGCGGTTATATCAGGATAAATTAACGCCGCTGGGTCTAACATATCCGCAGTATATAGTGATGATGATTCTGTGGGAGCGCGCACCGTGTGCGGTGAAGGTGGTGAGTGAGCATGCGATGCTGAACACTAACACTCTGACGCCGCTCTTAAAGCGATTAGAGCAGCAGGGCTTTATTCGCCGCAGTCGCAGTGTTGACGATGAGCGGGTTGTCATGTTGCACCTCACCGAGCTCGGCAGGGGTTTACGTGACGACTGTGAATGTGTGCCGCAGGCTTTGCTTAATAAGTTGGCGGTGAGCGAGAGCGATATTGTGCAACTTCGGGATTTATTAAGCCGACTGTTGCCTATACTCAGCGCTGGCGTTAATGACGATTAGCAAATCTTAGCTATAAAAAACGGGCTCCTGGGAGCCCGTTTCTCGTTTCGTCTTAAGCGAAGTGCTTAGCTAAACGCTTTAATAATATTACCCAGCATTTCTTTCGCGTCACCGAACAGCATCCGCGTGTTCTCTTTAAAGAACAGGGGATTGTCGATACCGGCAAATCCTGATGCCATTGAGCGCTTCATCACAAACACATTGCGCGCCATGTCGACGTTAATGACCGGCATACCGTAAATCGGGCTGCCTTCCATCTCGCGAGCGGCAGGGTTAACCACGTCGTTGGCGCCGATAACAATCGCCACGTCGAAGGTGTCCATGCGCGGGTTGATTGCATCCATTTCCAGTAGCAGGTCATAAGACACGTCAGCTTCTGCAAGCAGTACGTTCATGTGACCCGGCATGCGGCCAGCAACAGGGTGAATAGCGTAAACCACTTCGGCGCCATTCTTTTCCAGGAGCTCTTGTAGCTCTTTGACCACGTGCTGAGCTTGGGCAACCGCCATACCGTAACCGGGTACGATAACAACGCTAGCAGCCGCTTCGAGCACGTAGTAGGCGTCTTCAGCCGTCATGGCCTTGGCTTCGCCTTCGATCTTGGCGGCCGCGCCACCTGCAGACACGGCGCTGAAGCCGCTGAACAAGACATTGCTCAGCGAGCGGTTCATCGCCTTACACATGATTTGCGTCAGGATAATCCCGCTGGCACCAACCAGTGCACCAGCTACGATCAGAATGATGTTGTTGATCGCGATACCCGCCGCACACGCCGCTAAGCCTGAGTAGCTGTTTAGCAGAGAGATAACCACCGGCATATCGGCACCGCCGATAGGAATAACCAGCATGATGCCCAGTAGCAATGACAGGCCAATCACCACATACAGATATATAGAGGTGGCGGGGCCAGTGCTAATGGTGAACATCACAGACGCCGCAATGATGGCGATAATCAGCAATATGTTAAAAATACGCTGACCGCTAAAGACCATCGCTTTACCAGAGATGCGCTCGCTGAGCTTGCCCCAGGCAACCATACTGCCCGAGAACGTCACGCCGCCGATCAGAATCGACAGGACGATGGTGATCAGTTCAAAGGTCGTTGCTTCAAAGCCGTAAAGTGCCGCCCAGCCCACGAACAAGCTCGCAACACCACCAAAGCCGTTGAACAGCGCCACCATTTCCGGCATGCCGGTCATTTCGACGCGGCGCGCAACGAGGGCGCCAATGAGGCCGCCGACCACAACACCGGCAATAATCCATTTGTAGTCAATAATGCTTTGATCAAGCAGAGTGATAACAACCGCGATAAACATACCCAGCGCAGAGACCAGGTTGCCTTTGCGCGCGGTCGCTGGTGAGCCCAGCATTTTAAGACCAAAAATAAACAGCACGGCCGCTGCCACATAGGACAGGTTAACCAGTAATTCGATACCCATTACTTAGTGCTCCCTTTTTTCTTGAACATAGCCAGCATGCGGTCAGTTACCATATAGCCGCCGATCACGTTAATGGTGGCCATTGTCACCGCAATGGTGCCAAGAATAGTGGACAGTACCGCGTGTTCAGCGCCGGCCGAGGTCAGGGCGCCGACAAGGGTAATACCCGAGATCGCGTTTGAGCCTGACATCAGTGGCGTGTGCAGGGTGGCAGGGACTTTATTGATCAGCTCAAAGCCTAAAAATATAGACAGCATTAAGATGAAAGCGAGAAATACTATTTCCATCATCTTCTCCTAGTTAATCAGGTTTTTAATGGTTTCGTTAACGATCTCGCCGCCGTGGGTAATCACACAGCCCTGCAGAATATCGTTTTCCATGTCGATAACCATTTTCTTGTCATCGCCGCTCCAGCCTTCATCAACGAGGTTGAAGAGGTTGGACGAATACATTTGGCTGGCATCGCGGCTAACAAAGTTAGACCAGTTGCCGTCGCCGATAATAGTCACGCCATCAACCACAACGGTCTGGCCTGCTACCGATCCCTCAACGTTGCCGCCGCTTTCCGCTGCCATATCGACAATCACCGAACCGGGTTTCATACCCTTGATCATGTCGCTAGTGATAAGCACGGGTGGTTTGCGACCAAACAGCTGAGCCGTGGTAATCACGATATCTGAGTCTGCAATTTGCTTCTTTTGGCCTTCAAGCTGCAGCTTCATTTGCTCTTCGGTCAGGGCAACCGCGTAACCGTCTTTGGTCTGGCCGGTTTCGCCTAGATCGATATCAAGGAATTTGCCGCCTAGAGAGCGGACCTGCTCGGCAACAACTGAGCGGGTGTCAAACGCAACCACTTTGGCGCCCAGGCGCTTTGCAGTTGCAATGGCTTGCAGACCGGCGACGCCAGCACCGATGATGAAGACGGTAGAGGGCTTTAAGGTACCCGCTGGTGTCATCATCATGGGTAGAATGCGGGGCAATCTCGTGGTGGCAAGTAATACCATCACATAACCCGCCAAACTTGCTTGCGAACTCAGTGCATCCATTTTTTGTGAACGCGTAGAGCGTGGAATCATTTCCATGCTGATGGCGCTAACGCCGCGATCACGAAACGCCTTAATTAAGCTGTGTTCGTTAAATGGATCCAGATAGCTGACGTGGATGCAGCCAGATTTCATTTGTCCGATTTCATCGAGCGTTGGCTTGCTGATACGTAAAATAATATCGGCGCTGGACAGCACGGTATTGCGGTCAGCGATAACAGTGGCGCCAGCGTCGGTGTATTCCTCGTCGCTAAAGCCGCTGCCTAAGCCCAAGCCTGCTTCGATTTGAATCGTTGCACCGGCCCTGATTAGCTTTTTGGCATCTGTCGGAATGATCGCAACGCGGTTTTCGCCGCTCGCGAGTTCTTTTGGGATTCCTATGAGCATTGTTGTAGATCCATTGTGGTTAACAATTTGGTATTGGGTAAAACCGCGTAGGATATTACAACTAGCCTTAAGAAGCGATAAAAGTGTGGTTTAACTCAGTAGTCAATTACAATAAAAAGCTCCATAAATTAAGGTGATAGCACCATGTATTTATTCAATAGTACTGTTCGGGACGGTTGATGTTAGGCAAATGTACTTATGGTTGTTGCATGCTCCAGCGAACTAGACTGGCTAGGTAATTTGTCTATTTTGAGTGAAGTGAGGGCACAAGCTTAAAGAGAGTTAGTTTGTTTTGTGTATCCCCAAAATCTCACTCAGTTACCCACTTGGGTCGTAAATGCCTAATCGCACCTTGATCTTGATAATCCCGCTGGCCTTAACTTACTTCGCTATTGGTAAGTTGGCACTGCTCCTTGCTATACCCCCTGGGTATGCCACCGCAATCTGGCCTTCGGCTGGTGTCGCTTTATCTGTCATTCTATTGAAGGGCTACCGTCTTTGGCCGGGCGTTCTGCTAGGCTCGTTTTTAGTAAATGTCGACGGAATGCCAAGTTCGTCGTCACTCTTAACTTCTTTATTCGTACCCATGGTTATCGCTGCCGGTGCTGCTCTTCAGGCTGTGCTTGGTGCTTGGCTAATTCGTAGATATATAGGCAGCAGGATTTGTCTTGACAGTATTAGTGAGGTTTTTAAGTTTCTTGTATTCGCGTGTGGAGTAAGTTGCGCTGCGAGCGCCAGTATTGGCACCACTGCTTTGCTGTCCGCAGGGTTATTGCCTGCAGAAAATTATATATTCAACTGGTTTACGTGGTGGGTCGGCGACGGTCTCGGGGTGATGATTACTTCGATTCTGATCTTTGTGTATTTTGGGGAGCCAAGAGCTGTTTGGCGCAGCAGAAGACGGGTTCTACCGTTGGTTCTTGTCAGTGTTTCTCTGGTTGTCGTTACCTTGTATGTTTTGGGCAGTCGCTGGGAGCTGTCGCGCCAGCAGGGCGAGTTTAGGCGATATAGCCAACAAATTTTTAACGCAGCACAATCAAAAATCGATACCCATATTGATGACTTGCATGCGGTAAAGGCTTTTATCGAGGTGTCTGGCGGGCTTTCACGTGAGACTTATGAAGCTTTCGTGAAAGGGTTTTTAGACCGTAATGCGGGATTTCAGGCCATAGTCTGGGTGCAGCGAGTAGGTGCTGCAGAGCGTTTGGCGTTCGAGGCCTCAATGGGCGATGAGCTCGGCGCGCCGGTAACTATAATGGGCCGAGATCAAGATGGCAGCATGATTGTGCAGCCAGTCAAAGACGATTATTTCGTCATTCGATATATAGAGCCTATGGCAAAAAATGTAGGCGCTTTGTCTTATGATATTAGTTCAACTGAGCTGGTTCAAAATGCACTAGCTCGGGCTTCTCTGTCCGGTATGCCGGCAACGACTGGGCCAATTTCTTTGGTGCAGGAGCGAGATGGACAGTTAGGTTTAGTTGTTTATCTGCCTGTGAATGCAGTCTCGTCGACGATGGGGGGCGGTGACTTGTCGGGTTATGTTGCGGGCGTTTATAGAGTGCCGGATTTAATGGCAGTATTACTGCCCAGGGCCGATTTACGAAATCTTTCTGGGGTGGTTTCTAGTTTAGATGGTAGTGGAAAAATATATTCAATTAATTCCCTGGACTCTAAACAAGCTTTGTTTTCGGATTCTGCGGTTTTGCATTTTGCCGATATTGACTGGCTTTTCGAGGTAGAGGCCGATCAAGGTTTTCTGGTTGGTAGTCGGTCCATGGTGCCGTGGACAATGTTGGTTGCTGGCTTGCTGTTTACCGGTCTATTGGGGATGACATTTTTAGTGCTTACTGGGCAAAAGCATAGATCCGATGTCGCCGGTGCAAAGCTCAAAGAGATGTTGCTTAAACTTCGAGAGACTCAAGATCACCTGGTGGAATCTGAGAAAATGGCTTCATTGGGAGGGTTGGTAGCGGGCTTTGCTCATGAGCTAAATACGCCACTTGGTATTGCGATCACGGCAGAATCAACCTTGCAGTCGGATCTTAGCAAATTGCGCACGGAATTGGAGGGTGCAGATGCAATAGCCCCGGTTACTGAGATGTTATCGCGAATGCAGGAGGCATCTCGTATTGTGCTTTCTAATGTGCAGCGAGCCGGGGCGTTAATTATGAGCTTTAAACAAGTGTCGGTTGATCAAGCAACAGCCGAGATCCGCGACATAAATTTACATGAATATTTAACGGATGTGCTAAGTCATTTGTCGTCCAGTTACCGCAGCAGCGGGCACAATGTGTCACTCGATTGTCCTAAGGATATTAGGATTAAAACCGTGCCAGGTGGAATTGCACAGGTGCTTATGAACTTGTTGAGCAATAGCCTTACTCATGCTTTCCCATGCGGTCAAAAAGGCAATATTCAATTGTGTGTGCAAAAACAGCATGATCACGTTGTCCTTCGATTCAGTGATGACGGCGTTGGCATTCCCATTGCGGATCAGAAAAAAGTGTTTGAGCCCTTTTACACAACTCGTCGCGGTGCCGGTGGCACCGGCTTGGGGTTGCATATCGTTTATAACACCGTGAAACGCCAGCTCAGGGGGCGGATTTCGGTAAATAGTCAGCCGGGCGGTGGGACGGTTATCGAGATAGTGTTACCCCTTACGATTAATGACTTTGCCTCGCAGGGGGAGGAATTCAGCTCCGTTGTTTAGAGAGGGGAGCGTTATGATCCCTAGGGTTTGGTTTTGATGCCGTCAAATAATAAATCAAGAGATTTCGCGACATATTCAGTTGAAAGTCCTGGTGGCGGGGAGCTCAGGTGGTGATGAAACAAGCCAATAATATGGGTGTGGGTATGAATGGCGACGCATTCGGGGTTTAAATCGGCTCTTATTAACTTGGCTGTTTGCGCGTTATTGAAAAATCTCTGTAGTCTAATCGTTGCTAATTTGCGGTCGTTGCGAATTCGTTGCGTAAGTGATTCACTTTCATTGCACAGGGAGTACCTGAACACAAATCGTGTTATTTGCTCGAGTGCTGCTAGTTTGTTGGTGCGTTCAAAGGCGTCGACAATCACGTTTTTTAGCATATCCAAGGACAGGGTTTCATGGATGCTGGTATTGCCGAGTGCTTCCAGCGCGGCATTGGTGGGTGCGCCAACACTGTCCATCATGGCTTCGATTAAGTCTTCTTTATCTTTGAAGTGCCAGTAAATTGCGCCGCGGGTCACTCCAGCCTCGCCTGCAATGTCAGTTAGTCTTGTACGAGTAATACCTTGAATTGCAAAGAGTTTGCCGGCGGCGTCAAGGATGCGCGCACGAGTAACTTCTGCATCGGCTTTAGATCGTCTCATTTCTGGTTAACCTGGCTATTATTTGTAGTGTTGTGTTTTACAGAAACATCACTTTACATACATGCATGCATGTATGTAAAGTGATGTTAATATCTCCTTATGTGTGTGAGGCGTTTGCTAGTGCTTTCTTTTTCGTCCCGTTTTATTGCCGTCCTACTTTCATCTTTTATGCTCTTTGCTCTTGTTGCTTGCAGTAAAGAGGGTCCCGCTCAGCATGTTCGTCCTCCCATTCAGGTGAATGTGCTTCGCGCGGTTGAGCACTCGGTGCCGATTGGCGGGCTCTACCCTGGACGAACGGTAGGCTCTAAGGAGGTGCAGGTTCGAGCGCGTGTTGAAGGTATTTTATTACGCCGCGCGTATACCGAGGGGCAGGCTGTCACGGCTGGGCAGCTGTTATTCGAGATTGACGCTGCGCCGTTTGTGGTGGCATTGAACAGAGTGAAAGCGCAACTGGCTCAAGCGAATGCTAGTTTATCAGCCGCTGAGCGTCGCTGGCGGCGTGCACAGGAGTTGATTAAAACCAATGCCATTAGTCGTCGTGAACGCGACGATACTGAATCCGATCTGGATTTTGCTAAGGCTGCAGTAAAGCTAGCTGAAGCGGAAGTGCAGGCTGCCCAAATTAATCTTGATTACACGCAGGTGAAAGCGCCAATTGCGGGAATTACTAGTCGTGAAGAAGTTTCAGAAGGCAGTTTGGTCGGGCCAGAAAATAGCTTATTAACAACCATAACCCAGCTTGATCCGCTTTGGATTAACGTGTCATTGCCAGATAAATTAGTGCTGGGCCTGCGCGGGATGATTGATCGCGGGGAAGCGGCATTTGAAGGTAAGCGTGAAGTGGAGGTTCTTGTTGGCCAAGGTGAGACATATCCGCATTTCGGACTCGTAAATTTCACTGAAAGTGCCATTGATCGCAGAACGGGAACGGTGCAGTTGCGCGCCATTATTCCTAATCCAGAAAGCGTGCTTTTACCGGGACAGTTTTTACGCGTTAAATTGCACGGTTTAATGAGCTTGAATTCGATAGTGTTGCCCGCACGTGCAGTAATGCAAGGCGCGCAGGGGGCTTACGTCTATAAAGTGGGTAGCGACAATCAGGCGGAAATGCTCAGCGTTACCTTAGGTATGGATGCAGAGGAGGGCGTCATTATTGAGTCGGGGATAGAAGCTGGAGACCTTATTGTGGTCGATGGTGTGTCGCGAGTTCAGCCGGGGGCAGTACTTGCAACAAATGAGCTTGAAGTCTCGGCGGCCGATCCCGTATCGAGCGGGGCTGCGGTATTAGATTCTGGAAAACCCGATTCTGAGACGGCGGGCAAGTCTGCGGTGGAGGGTGCGGCGGAGTGAGCGCGCGTTTCTTTATTGATCGTCCAGTACTATCAATAGTTATATCCCTTATGATTTTACTTGGTGGCGCAACCGCAATGGGTCGTCTGCCCATTTCTTTATACCCAGAATTTTTGCCGCCGGAAATTGTCGTTTCAGCTAACTATCCGGGCGCCAATGCGGAAACAATTGCCGAGACTGTAGCAGCACCTCTAGAACAGCAGATAAACGGCGTTGACGGTATGTTGTATATGTCCACGCAAGCATCGGCTTCTGGCACGGTGAGTATCAACGTGGTATTTGCGACAGGGACAGACCCAGATCAAGCTGCAATTAACGTGAGTAACCGCGTTGCGGTAGCGGAAAATCGCCTACCTGAGGCGGTAAAACGATTGGGTATTCAAGTCAGTAAACGCTCATCAAATATTTTGATGATTTATGCGTTGACCTCAGATTATCCGCAGTACGACTCAATCTATCTAAGTAACTACGCTCTGCTTAATATTGTTGACGAGTTGCGTCGTTTGCCTGGTATTGGCGACGCTCGCCTGATGGGTGCGAAAGATTACTCGATGCGGATTTGGCTGCAGCCAGATCGCCTTGCAGAGTTTGCTCTAACACCAGCGGATGTGGCGCAAGCGGTGCGGGAGCAGAATGCTAATTTTGCGGTGGGGAAATTTGCGGCCGAACCTTTGGTTCAAGATACACCGTTCACCTATACGGTCACCACTCAGGGCCGTTTAGCCACGGTATCTGAATTCGAAGATATTATTTTACGCACGGAGAATTCGGGTGCCACCTTGCATTTGGGCGATGTTGCTCGCGTCGAGCTGGGTGCAAAGGACTACGCTTTTCAGGGGGCATTTAATGGTCAACCCGCTGTGCCGGTGGCAATGTATCTGCAGCCCGGTGCTAATGCTTTAGAAACGGCGAAGCAAGTCCAGGATGTGTTAGAGCATGTGCGCGCGAAGCTACCTTCAGGCGTTAACCTAAGCTTGGCATTTGATACAACAGTTTTTGTTGAGCATTCGATACAAGAAGTGCTTATTACATTCTTAGAGGCGCTGGTACTAGTTGTACTAGTCATGTTTATTTTCTTGCAAAACGTGCGAGCAACTATTATTCCTCTACTGGCAATTCCGGTGTCAATCATCGGTACTTTTGCCGGGCTTTATCTTATTGGTTTTTCCATCAATTTATTGACGCTGTTTGGCTTGATACTCGCTATCGGTATCGTTGTCGACGACGCTATTATCGTGATCGAAAATGTCGAGCGGATAATGGAAGAGCAGCACGTAGACGCTGACACGGCGGTTAAGCGGGCCATGGAGGAGGTCTCTGGGCCGTTGGTGGCGATTGTGCTGGTCCTTTGTGCGGTGTTCTTACCGGTTATCTTTATGGACGGTTTAACTGGGGAGATGTACCGCCAGTTTGCGGTTGCAATTTCTGTCTCCGTTATTCTGTCGGGAGTCGTGGCGTTAACCCTGACACCGGCGCTGTGCTCAATGCTGTTAAAAAGCAAGGTGCACGCGCCTGCAAGCACGGGCTTTCTGGGTGGATTTAATCGCTGGTTTGCTGTGCTTCGAAACGGTTATGTAAATGTTACTAGGGCAATTATAGAGCGCCGACTCGTTGGCTTAAGTGTATTTGCCGGCTTGATGTTGGGGCTGTGGTATTTGTTCAGTATTGTGCCCAGCAGTTTAGTGCCGAGCGAAGATCAAGGTTACATTATAATGGCATATAAGACACCGCCCGCAGCCTCGTTATCGCGGACCATGGCGGTGACGGATGTCATGAACAAGCGGATTCTTGAGCAGGATGAAGTACGCAGTCTAATAACTTTCTCCGGTTTTGATTTGCTGACGTCAGCGCAAAAGACCAATGCCGGCGTGTCATTTATTATGCTGAAAGATTGGGCGGAGCGCCTAGAGGCGAAGCAGAGTTCTACTGAAATGGCGCACAGTCTTCCTAGGCTCGGTAGCGATCTTTTAGATGGGCAAATGTTTGCTTTTAACCCAGCGCCGATAATCGGGCTGAGTACCACTGGTGGCTTTGAATTATATGTGCAAAATCGCGGTAGCAGCGATTTTGCGGAAATGGACAAACAGTTGCGTGCATTTCTGAATTTAGCTAATAAACAGCCTGAATTGATTGGTGTAAACACCACTTTTGATATTAATACGCCCCAATACCGACTGACGCTCGATCGTGAGAAAGCCTTGAGTTTGGGCGTGCCAGTAGGGGATGTGTTCAGCACAATGCAGGCGACGTTCGGCAGTCTATACGTCAATGATTTCACCTTATTCGGCCGCAGTTTTCAGGTAAATCTTCAGTCAGAAGAGGATTTTAGGACCTCGGCAGATGATTTAGGCAAAGTTTTTGTTCGAGCTGGTTCGGGCAGCTTGGTGCCGCTGCGTTCGCTGCTGCAGGTTGAGCGTATTGTTGGACCTGATACCGTTAGTCGCTTTAATGGTTTTTCCGCTGCGAAAGTGATGGGTAGCCCAGCAGAGGGCTATAGTTCTGGCGATGCTTTAGCGGCATTGGAGCGAGTTGCGGCCGAAGCCTTGGGGCCTGATTTTGAATTGGGGTGGGTGGGTAGCTCATACCAGGAAAAGGCGTCTAGTGGCTCTGGTAGCCAAGCTTTTGTTTTAGCGATCTTGATGGTGTTTTTGATTCTGGCGGCTCAGTACGAGCGCTGGATAATTCCCGCTGCGGTTATTTTGGCTGTTCCATTCGCGTTGTTGGGCGCTATTTTGGCAACGTGGATGCGAGGCTTGGAAAATGACATTTATTTCCAGATAGGCCTTGTCTGTTTGATCGGTTTGGCGAGTAAAAACGCCATATTGATAGTTGAATTTGCCATGCAAAAACAGCGGCAGGGAATGACTATTGTCGATTCCGCAGTCGAGGCCGTTAGATTGCGTTTCCGCCCCATTGTGATGACTTCACTGGCATTTACCTTGGGTTGCTTGCCTTTGGCGCTGTCCAGTGGCGCGGGCGCTGCCAGCCGCGTATCACTAGGTACGGGTGTTATCGGTGGGATGTTGCTCGCGACCTTTTTAGCGACGGTATTTGTGCCGCTGTTTTATGTCTTGCTTGCGACGCTGGGCGAGAAAGTAAAACGCAGTAAATAGTGTGAGAGTATTTCTTGTAGGGCAGTCTAGCTGCCCTGCATTCTATCTCCGTAATCCCAGCCTGACAGAGTCTTCGTTTCAAGTTTGATGACATACTCATCAGCACTTCGACTTAACAACCATTTCTTCAAGCTGGGCTGTGAATCCCCTACATAGCGATCTATCAGTTTAGTAAGTACCAGTCCATTACTGTCTTTTGCGAGAGTGGCAATGGCCTTGCCTCTTGCGCCGCGATAAGGTGAATTATTGACAGACACGTCGAAGGCGCAGTGTGGATTGTTTTTTAAAACGCGGATGATTTTTGCGGATGCATGGCTCGCGCAAAGAATTTGCTCACCGTCGACGATATACCAAAGCGAACATACTATTGGAAAACCGTCGCTATCTATAACCGCCAACCTTAGCGGACTGCGTTGCTCCTTCAAAAATGCCAGTGCATCCATGTCGTGGTTTCTCGCTCTGATTATTATCTACAAGCAGGACGAAATTTAAGCTTTCGCTAGTCGAATCCCACCATCTTCGATCGCTATACGTTGTTGCTTGTAAAGACGACCAATAGCTTGTTTAAAAATTTTCTTACTGACGCCAAATTGGGCGTAAATTTTCTCTGGCGGACTTTTGTCTCCCACGTCTAGAAAGCCGTTGTTGGCTTCTAGTTGAGCGATGATATTGCTGGCAATGTCATTGTTAGTTACCGCCGTAATGGGCTGCATGCTTAGATCGATGCGACCGTCATCGCGGACTTTTTTAACATAGGCGGTTAAGGTTTCTCCGCGGCGCAGTGGACGAACTAGGTCGCTGTCGTAAAGTAAACCCCAATATTGGTTTTCTATCACTGCCTTGTAGCCCAGTTCAGTTTTATTGCCGACGGTGACCTTGAAAGATTGCCCGCGTTGAAGATGTGGCGCGGTGTCTTCAATAAATTCGTCAAGCTTCATTGAGGCAACAATGCGATAGTTTTTATCGAGGTAGATTTTGACCAGCACGTTTTTGCCAGCAATGACCTCACCCATATGTTCCGCATAGGGCATGAGCAATTCTTTTTCTAAACCCCAGTCTAGAAAGGCACCGGTATCGTTCACTTGCGACACCTTAAGCAATATCACATCGCCGAGTTGTCCAAGGGGTGTTTTGGTGGTGGCGATTAAACTGCCATCGCTGTGGTGATGAATAAATACGCTTAGCTCATCGCCTAGCTCGCAGTTTTCCGGTGCATTTTTCCGGCTTAAGAAAATATCCCCTAGCTTGCCACCGTCTAAATAAAACCCTGCTGGGGTGTGACGGCTAATTTTAAAGCGGCTAGTGCGACCGATCGCGGTCATGGGGTAGTCCTCATGCGGGGATAAAAAAATATAGTGGGATTATACGCTAGCTGGCGCAGCTGTGAGCGAAAATATGGCTGACAAAATAAGAGGGGTATTGCAAAGTGCGGCCAGAAAAACACTGGCCGCGTGAGGGCTTGCTAATTAGACCAGTTCAATCGCTACCGCAAGGGCTTCACCACCGCCAATGCAAAGTGAGGCGATACCGCGTTTTTTACCGTATTGCTTCAGCGCGTACATCAGGCTGATGATGATACGAGCGCCGGTTGAACCAACGGGGTGGCCTTGGGCACATGCGCCGCCGTGTACGTTAACCTTGGCATGATCGAGCTCCAAGTCGCGAATTGCCAACATGGTTACCATGGCAAAGGCTTCATTTATCTCCCAAAGGTCGACGTCGTCTTTGCTCCAGCCCGTTTTTGCCAATAGTTTTTGCATTGCTCCCACTGGCGCAGTGGTGAAGAGCGCTGGCTCTAAAGATTGGCGAGTGTGGGCTACGATGCGTGCCATAGGTGTCGCGCCGGTTTCCTTGAGCGCTTTCTCGCTCATTAAGACCATTGCTGAAGCGCCGTCAGAGATTGAGCTGGCATTTGCCGCAGTGATGGTGCCGTCTTTGGCGAAGGCGGGGCGCAAGGTCGGAATTTTTTCAATGGATGCTTTAAGAGGCTGCTCGTCGTCAGTGACGATAGTTTCGCCGCTGCGAGAGCTAACTGTTACCGGTGCTGTTTCTGCTTTCAGTGAACCGTTTTTAATTGCGGCGCAGGCGCGGTTTAGCGACTCAATCGCGTAGGCATCCATTTGCTCACGGGTAAATTCGCTATCGTCGGCGGTTTGCTGCGCAAAACTACCCATCATTCGGCCCGAGTAGGCGTCTTGCAAGCCGTCAATAAACATATGATCTTCGAAGCCTTTGGCGCCGGTGCCAACCCCTTTGCGGGCGTTCAATACAATATGTGGCGCATTGGTCATGCTTTCCATGCCGCCAGCTACGATGATGTCGCAGCTACCCGCTTTAATTTGGTCGTGGGCGTAAATGGTGGTTTGCATACCTGAGCCGCACAGCTTGTTGACGGTAACGGCACCGGTGGATTTTGGAATTCCCGCTGCGATGGCGGCTTGACGCGCTGGGCCTTGCTTTAAGCCCGCGGGCAATACGCAGCCCATGATGACGTCTTCGATTTTGCCTGCATCAATATTGGCGCGCTTAACCGCCTCGGCAATGGCTGTTGTGCCGAGTTCTACCGCGGTGAGTGAGCTTAACGAACCGAGCATGCCGCCCATGGGGGTGCGGGCACCGGAAACAATATATACGGAGTCAGACATAGGATGATTTCCCTGTTGGTTTGCCGCCGAGATGCAAAATAAAGCGATCTTCAGGCGTCGATTTTAAGAAGAAGGAATTTTTAGAGGCGGCACATTTAGCCACGCTAAGCCCCCATTTTCAAGGCTTGGCGGCATTTCGCTGAGGAATAGCGGGTATCACGATTTGTTCACTTCAAAGAGTTTTCGGCGCACGGCACGGCGATATTCACCAGGGCTCGTGCTGCTGTGTAGTTTAAATAAACGACAAAAATAGCTGGCGTCGCTATAGCCACACTGTTGCCCCACTTCTTCGACGCTCAAGTTGCTATTTTGTAGTAAATCTTGAGCTAGCTCTATGCGTAACTTCTGTAAATATTGTAAAGGTGGTAGGCCGGTAACTTGCCGGAAGCGGCGGTGAAAACTGCGTTCACTGAGGCCGCTTTGTCTTGCTAATTCGGGAATATTAAGCGGGTTGGCGATATAACGCGCCAACCAATTTTGCGCCAATGCGATGGTTTCGTCGCGGTGTAAGTCATTGCGATTGACGCGATAGCTATTGCGAGAGAAAGGCCGTCGACTTTCCGGTGAAAATTGCTGGGCGACACGGCTGGCAATCGATGCGCCCCAGTAACGGTCAATGAGATGAATGACCAGATCGGCTGCGGAATTGACGCTACCGGTACAAAAAATATTGTCGGCTTGGGTAATCAGATAATCGCGATGCAAAGCTACATTGGGGTAGCGGGCGGCAAAATCGTCGAAATAATGCCAGTGGGTGGTGGCGACACGGCCATCTAATAAACCCGCCTCAGCGAGGAAATAGCTGCCGTTACCCACCGCGCAAATTTCTGCACCACGGGCTTCGTGGCTGCGCAGCCATCGTTGCACATCGGGTTGCGTGGGCGCGCCGCGATGCGGGTGACGCCAGCGACTGGGAATGATGATCAAATCGTATTCTTTGCCGTTATTGATGTCGGTACTGGGTAGCATTTCCATGCCACCGGAAACGCTTATTGGCTGTCGGTTAAGGCCAACAAACTCGGAGCTGATGATAGCTTTGCGACTATCTAGCCGCGACACGCTGTTTGCCGCTGTCAGCAGTTCACTGGGTAGACTGATGCTGGTGGCGAGTGCGTCGTTAAATGCGAGCAAGGCAACTTGTTTCATGTTGGCATAATTATCTCATCTATTGGCAGTTATATTCTATTTCAAAGTGCCTAACATCGATAGACTAGCGTTCTATTATATTGTGCTGTCGGTAAGGAATTAGTGTGAGTAAGTTACCAGTTATCGTGGGTTTTGGCGGGGTGAATGCTGCCGGTCGTAGTTCATTTCATCACGGCTACCGCCGAATGGTGGTTGATGCATTATCCAGTGATAAGGCGAGGCGAACTTACCAAAGTTTGGCCGCGATAATGGGCGTCCCGAGTGATCAAATTGATTCGGAGGCACAGCGTCAGTACATGCGCGACCATACCTTAATTCGCAAGATCGAAGGTAATATTTTTGATACCGAGCATGTTGCGTGGAATAAGCGTATGGCGCTATCTGGCGCGGAGGGCGTGTTGCAGTTTGTGACCCGTGCCCGAGATTTGCCAGACAGCTTGCCCGGCGGTTGGCAAGTCACAGAATTAGGCGACGGCAAAGTGTCTGTAAGCGTGAGCGATGGCTGCAATATGTTGCTGCCAACCACGCGTAAAATCGAAGTATCATCCGCTGGTCAACTACCTACTGGTTTTGATCCCGCCAGTCTTTACGGTTCGCGAAATCATCCCCGTGGTTTGCAAATGGCCATTTGTGGTGCATCTGACGCTCTAAAATCCATGGGGATAGAGTGGCAGACGGTGATGGACAGTATTCGCCCAGATCAAATGGGGGTGTACGCGAGCTCGGCAATGGCACAGTTGGATGATAATGGTTTCGGTGGCCTGCTAGGTGCACGCGCCAACGGTGGCCGGGTGAGTTCTAAGCAGCTTGCTTTGGGTTTGGCTGATATGCCGGCCGATTTTGTGAGCGCCTATGTCTTAGGTAATGTTGGTACCAGTGGGCCAAGCTTGGGTGCCTGCGCGACCTTCTTTTACAACCTGCGTCAAGCGGTTAACGATATTCGCAATGGTCTCGTTAAAGTGGCTGTCGTTGGCGTAGCGGAATCCGGTGTTGATCCGCGGGTTATCGATGGTTACTACACAATGGGTGCCCTGGCATCGGATGCCGAGCTGCTAAAGCTGGATGCTGAAAAAGGCTTAACAGAGCCGGATTATCGCCGCGCTAGTCGTCCTTTTAGCAGTAATTGCGGTTTTACGATTTCTGAGTCCTCACAGTTTATTGTGCTGTTCGACGACGAGCTGGCTTTGCAGCTTGGCGCACAAATTCATGGCTCTGTAGCCGATGTATTTACCAATGCTGACGGATATAAAAAATCAATATCGTCACCGGGTATCGGCAATTATTTAACCATGGCAAAGGCAGTTGCTGCAGCGGCTGGCATTATTGGTGACAAGGCAATAAAGACCCGCAGCTTTGTTCAGTCCCACGGCACCAGCACGCCGCAGAATCGCGTCACTGAATCACATATTTTGAATGAGACCGCCAAAATATTTGGCATTGAGAATTGGCCGGTGGCGGCGATCAAAGCTTATATCGGTCATAGCGTTGGTGCCGCTTCCGGGGACCAACTTATCGCGACTCTGGGGATTTGGCACGACAATATATTACCGGGTATCGCAACCATCGATCATATTGCAGATGATGTTCATCAGAGTCATTTACGTCTGCAAAAGGAGCACATGGGGTTTGAACCGGACAGCTTTGATGTCGGTATCCTTAATGCCAAGGGGTTCGGCGGCAATAATGCTAGCGTTGCGCTGCTGTCCCCCATATTGAGTGAGAAAATGCTCAAGGGGCGCCACGGCAATCAAGTGTGGCAGTCTTATTTGGGGCGGCGCGAGGAAGTGCAGGCAAAAGCGGCTGCTTATGATGATGCGGCCTGTGAAACGGGGTTCAGCGTTAAGTACCAGTTTGGCGAAAATGTACTTGATGGTGGCGACCTTGCACTAAGTCGTGCCGGAATTGGCATTAAAGGTTGGGCCGAAAAAGTCGCGCTGGAGTTTGAGTCACCGTATGCCAATTGGCTGGATTCGAAGGAATAAGTCGCCGAACCGTAGCCCAATTCTTGGCTCTGCTGCAAAGCAGGGGTAAATACGGATAGGTTAAGCCCACGCTGTGTGGCTTACTCATTGGTAAATTACCGTGTTTTTAACAGAGCCAAATGGGAGGAGGTATGCGGGAATTTATCCGTCATTCCAGCGAATTTCCCGTCGCCATTAAGGTGGCAGGGGAAGCCGGATCCCGTCGTGGCTGTCTGCGAGACCTTAGCGTTGCTGGGCTATCTTTTGACGTTGCCAGTAAAATTGATGTTGGCAGCAAGATTAATTTTTATGTGCCGTCGCTGTCAGACGAACCCGCTGGCCGAGGTCATGTGGTGTGGTGCCGCCCATTGCGCGCGAGTTATCGCCTAGGCGTTGAATTCGAGACTGCGCAAGATGCCTACCGCACGCGTATGGTTGAGCAAGTCTGTCAAATCGAAAACTACCGGCGCGAAGTCAAGGAGTTGGAAGGGCGAGTGCTCGAGCCCGAAGAAGCTGCCGTTGAGTGGATAGAGAGCTACGCAGCTGATTTTGACCGGCGATTTTCTTAAGGTCATGAAACGCTTGCACTGTGGCTAGATGTTTATCAAGCCGAGACAGCTAATTAAATTCATGGTTGAATAGGTCCCCCGCATGTTCGGGGGATTTTTTTTGCCCAGAGGAAATGGACAATGAAACATGAGGCGGCCGCGCGAGTCGTGATAAATATGCCTAGGGAGCAGGCTTGGAGTTTGCTCAGAGATTTATCGCTTGCCCATAATTACGTGCCTGGAATTACCCGCACGGAAATTACAACAGAGAAGGCTGAGGGGCCTGGTGCAAGCAGGCGAGTCTTTCAGTCGTCTGGCAAGGGCATGGATGAGACTATCGTTGAGTGGAATGAGGGCCACGGCTTTCTAATTCGGCTTCATCGCGGCGAAAAGGGCGCGCCGCCGCCTTTTGCCAATGCGGCATTTCGCTACCGTCTTGATGATGCCGGGCATAACTGTACCGCGCTGACCACGAGCTTAATGTTTGACATGCGCTGGGGCGCACTGGGCCGGTTTTTACACTCAAGGCTATTACATAAAACATTTCGTGGTGTTATCCGCGACGTGGCAATTAGCATGAAGCAGTTTTATGAAACTGGAGAACCGGTGAAACCAGAGCAATTGAAGCAATTGCGGATTAACGCAAGGCAAGCCGCCTGATGGATGCCTTAACATTACTTAAGACTCGTAACTCTGCGGCAAAACTGTGCGCGCCCGGGCCAAAGGATGAAGACTTGGAAGAGATCTTTGCAGCGGCTAGCCGCGCGCCAGATCACAGTCGTCTTCGTCCCTGGCGATTCTTAGTGGTGAGAGGGGAGTCTTTGAGCGCCTTGGGTGAATTATTTGCCACCGCCGCTATGCAACGCAATAGGGAATTAAGTGAAGCTGATTGCCAGCGCTTTCGCCTGCAGCCCTTGCGTGCGCCACTGATTTTGGTGGTGATCGCCAGTATCAAAGACCACCCCAAAGTGCCGGTTATCGAACAACAGTTGTCGGCTGGCTGTGCCGCTCACGGTGCATTACTCGCAGCCGAAGCGCTGGGCTATGCTGCCATCTGGCGGACCGGCGAAAATGCATTTGATCCCGTCGTTCACAAGGGCCTGGGGTTGGAGGGCCACGAAGAGATATCTGGTTTTTTGTACATGGGGACACGTGAAGGTTCAGCCAAGCCCTTACCTGAAATGCTGCCGACTGATTTTATGAAAGAGTGGAGATAATAATGAACAGTGTCGTTCCGCCGAGTTACACCACCTTAAAAGTGCGAATGGAAGAACACGTCGCGTGGGTTGCCTTAAATCGTCCTGATAAGGCAAACGCAATGAATGAAGCCATGTGGGATGAGATTCAAGCGTGTTTTGAGTGGTTGGATCAAGAGCCCCTCGTCCGCGCCGTGGTCTTGTGTGGCGAAGGTAAACACTTTTGTGCAGGAATTGATTTAGCCATGTTTGCTGGATTGGCACAATCAGCTGAGGGCATGGAGAAGTCGCGCTTTGTTGAATGGTTTAGAGCCGTTATTTTGCGTTTGCAGGGTAATTTGACGGCTATTGAGCGCTGCCGTAAGCCAGTGCTGGCAGCCATACAAGGTAGTTGTGTGGGTGGTGGTGTCGATATTATCAGCGCGTGTGACATGCGCTATTGCAGCGATGGCGTCAAATTCTCAATTAAAGAAATCGACATTGGTATGGTTGCTGATGTCGGCACATTGCAGCGCCTGCCGCATATCATTCCTGCTGGTGTGATGCGCGAACTGGCCTACACTGGTCGCAATGTCGACGCGACCGAAGCGGAACGTATTGGTTTAGTGAATCGTCGTTTTGACAATTATGAAGAAATGATCGAATTCGTATCCGCACTGGCGCAGGATATTGCCCGTAAATCCCCCTTGGCGATCCGTGGCAGCAAGCAAATGCTGCTTTATAGTCGCGATCATAGTGTGTCTGACGCTCTTGATTATCAAGCCACATGGAATGGCGGCATGCTCAGCTTTGAAGACGTGATGCAAGCCATTACTGCGACCAGCGAAGGCAAGACCGCAGACTTTAAAGATTAAGAATCGTTTAATTTCCCTCCGCCGAACAGCAGGGTGCTTGTACTGGCCCTGCTAGTTGGTAAACTTCCTGTAACCAAAATAAATACAGCGACGGATTCGCCCTCTGTCTTTGTTGAGCGACCGTGACTCATGCAAACCCGTACTATTTTTAGCACGCCTTTAGTGAGCGGCTTTTTCCGTGTGATATTTAAAACGCTTACTTGCTTGATCAGGTGGCGAATTGTAGGTGTAAAGCCTGTTGAGAAAAAATACGTGCTGATTGCGGCGCCGCACACCAGTAACTGGGATTTCCCAACCATGATGGTAGTTGCCTTTGTGTTAGGTTTAGATCCGCACTGGGTGGGCAAGCACACCTTGTTTCCGAAGGGGATTCTCGGGGTGGTCATGCGCTGGCTGGGTGGTATCGGTATAGACCGCCGGACGGCACATAATACGGTTGACCAAATGGTGGCGGAGTATGCTGCTCGCGATGAGTTAATGGTATTGATTGCGCCTGAAGGCACTCGTAGCAAGGTTGAAAATTGGAAGGCGGGTTTCTATCACATTGCGGTTGGAGCCGGTGTGCCGATCTATTTGGGGTTTCTTGATACTAAGACCCGAACGACGGGTATTGCAAAGGCATTCTATCCGACGGGCGACTACGAAAAAGATATCGCGGAAATAAAGTCGTTTTATAAAGATAAGGTCGGATTTAACCCCGAGCTGGCTTAAGCCGAGTTTTTGCTCGAAATATAAATGTTTAAAAAAATTAGATAAAAAATGCGGGAAATTACCATGTTAAAACTGAGTAGAAATATTGTGTCATCGGCACTCTTTGTCGCTGCAATATTCCATTCTTTATTTGTTTTCGCGGACACCTCGGTGACGGTTAATACCGAAAGCATTATCGCTAATTCGCCAGATAACTGGTTGTCTTATGGCAAAGATTACAAAGAACAGCGCTACAGCGAACTTGATAAAATTAATGTTGGCAATGTCGCTGACTTAAGTTTGGCATGGTCTTTCGATACAGATTTTAACCGCGGTCTAGAAGCTACCCCGATTGTTATTGATGGCGTTTTATATTTAACCGGTAATTGGAGTGTGGTGTACGCACTCGACGCACGCAGTGGTGAATTATTCTGGAAATATGATCCAAAAGTTCCGAAAGAATGGGCGAAAATGGCCTGTTGTGATGTAGTAAATCGCGGTGTGGCGGCATACGAGGGTAAGATAATCTTCGGAACCCTTGATGCGCGCTTGATAGCCTTAGACGCCGCGAGTGGCGAAAAAGTGTGGGAAGTAGAAACCGCTGATTTGAAATCCTACCCTTACACTATTACCGGCGCGCCGCGTGTGGCTAAGGGTAAAGTCTTTATAGGTAACGGTGGCGCAGAGTATGGCGTGCGTGGCTATGTAAGTGCCTACGATGTGAATACTGGAGAGCAACTTTGGCGCTTTTACACCGTACCTGCCAATCCTGCAGACGGATTTGAAAATGACGCAATGAAAGCCGCCGCAGAAACATGGACTGGCAAGTGGTGGGAAAATGGCGGTGGTGGCACGGTTTGGGATTCAATTGTTTACGATAACGAATTAGATCAGTTGTATATCGGTGTAGGTAACGGTTCTCCGTGGAATGCAAAAATCCGCAGCCCAGAGGGCGGAGATAATTTATATTTGTCTTCTATTGTTGCCTTAAATCCTGATAGCGGCGAATACATTTGGCATTATCAGGAAACTCCTGCCGAGTCCTGGGACTACACCGCGAGCCAACATATTATGTTGGCGGATATGGACATCAAAGGTGAACTGCGTAAGGTTATTTGGCACGCACCGAAAAACGGCTTCTTTTTTATTCTCGACCGAGAAAATGGCAAATTACTTTCTGCAGAACCGTATTCCGATGTGAATTGGGCAAGCCACTATGATTTGGAAACAGGACGTCCGGTCGAAACTGAAAATGCCCGTTATTTAACGGACTCGCAGTTGATAAGACCTTCGTCCATGGGGGCTCATAACTGGCAGGCGATGGCTTACAGTCCGCAAACGGGTTTGGTTTATATTCCCGTGATTAATAGTTTGTTCGAATATAAAGCGGTTGATGAGTATTTATATGAGTGGGGGCAATGGAATTTAGGCATTTACATGCAGCAGCAGTCGGTTGCCGACCCTATTTTAGCCCAGCTACTCACTAGCAAAATTACTCAGGGAGCTTTATTGGCTTGGGACCCAGCAACCCAAAAGGCGGTTTGGGAAGTTCCGCATAAATTAACGTGGAATGGTGGTTTGCTGGCAACGGCGGGCGGTTTGATATTTCAAGGCTCGGCCGAGGGCGAAGTACTGGCATTTCGTGCCGACAACGGTGAAGAGCTTTGGTCGTTTGAAGCCAATACCGGTGTAATGGCACCCCCCGTAACCTACACTGTCGATGGTGAGCAGTATGTGACTATTTTGGCGGGTTGGGGCGGTGCATTTGGTTTGATAGCGGGTCTGGAACAGGAAGTTGCTCCACCACCAAGCCGGGTACTTACTTTTAAATTAGGTGGTACAGCGCCAGCATTGCCGGCGAACCCACTTAAGCAAAGACACGAGCCACCAGCACGTTTGACTGACGACGCGCAGATTTTAGAAAAAGGTCGAACGCTTTATTACGGTTATTGCAGTGCCTGTCATGGCACCGAAGTGATTTCCAATGGTGCGATACCAGATCTACGTCATTTGCCGAAAGCGTTTCACGATAATTTCAATGCGATTGTATTGGATGGGGTCATGAAAAAGGCGGGTATGGTTGGCTTCTCTGAAGTTTTGACAGAAGAGGATGCGTTTGCATTGCACGCGTATATTCTAGAGCAGGCCAATGTCGACAAAGAAAGCCGTGCACAGCCAAGTTGGTTGATTTCTATTAAAACTTGGTTTTACGGTATTGTCGCAAAATTGCTTGGTTTTGCGATGAGTTTTAGCTAACGCGTTGCGACGATAACATCGCGCAATCGATTGTTAATGATTGTGCGAAGGTCGGCGGCCAATTCTCTGTAAAAAACCCGATTCGGCGAATTGGCCCGCCACACCAAGGCGTGCTTTCGCAAAATCGGTATATTGCGAAGCTCGCATACATAGAGCGCTTCTGGGTTGTGCATTTCGGAGTGCACATATAATCCCGGTAAGAAGGCTACGCCCATTCCCATAACGACCATTTGCCTTAATGTATCTAAGCTAGTGCCTTCGTAGTCGCGCTGAAGATCGGCGCCCCAACGTTCACATATCTCTTGCACCTGTAAATGAAAATGATGTTTTTCTTCGAGGGTTAGTATTTTCTCCCCCCGTAATTTACTTGGTGTAATGCTCTTCTGTCCGGAGAGTGGGTGGTTTATCGGGACGACAAATTTTAGTGGCTCGATGAATAATGGAGTCATCGCAAGTTGGGGGATTGTCAGCGGCAGTGGAACAATAGCTAAGTCGTAAACCCCATCTAATAAATCTTTTTGCAATTCTCGGTGGGTGGCTTCGCGAACGTATAGTTTTAAGTTTACGTGCAGATCATGCAGATCTGGTAGCACATGGGGCAGTAAATAAGGGCCAACGGTTGGTGGCACGCCAAGGCGATAGGTTGTTTGATGCCCGTCGATTTTGGCTGCGGCCATGTCTTCAAACTCTTTCATACTGAGTAACACCTGCCGCGCGGCGTCGAGTAAATCTCTGCCGCTAGGTGAAAGCAATGTCCCCGCTCTGGAGCGCTCAAAAAGCTGAGTATTGAGCGTGGATTCAAGGATCGCTATCTGGTTTGTGAGGGCCGGCTGGCTCATTCTCAGTTCTTCGGCGGCACGCCGATAGCTCGCATGCTTGGCTACTGCAACAAAATAATTTAGCTGCTTTATGCTGGGGGAGCTTATTTTTGATGCCATGATCGCGCCTTTTTCTGATAACTTAATGATATCAGCAAATACTATACCTTGTTATTAAACTATCAAAGGATAATCAGCTCGAAATTGAATCCAGATTGTTTATTAACGAGGATGTGGTTGTGGAAGAACTTATTCAAGGTGTTACTAAGTTTCAAAACGAGGTGTATCCAGGCAAGGAGGCTGCATTTCGCAAATTGGCGAATGGTCAAAATCCTGAAGTATTGTTTATCACTTGTGCCGACTCGCGTATTGACCCTGGCATGCTGACGCAAACCCAACCTGGGGACTTGTTCATCTGCCGTAATGCCGGCAATGTGGTGCCGCCTCACAGCAATCAAACCGGCGGTATGACGGCATCAATCGAGTTTGCTGTTGCGGCACTTGGGGTATCGCATATTGTGGTGTGTGGGCACAGTGACTGCGGCGCGATGAAGGGCGCGATAGATCCAGGCGCTCTAGACGATCTCCCGCACGTCAAAGAGTGGCTAGGGCATTGTCGGGCAGCCCGCGAGGTTGTAAAAGAGCGACACGGGCATATCGATAAATGCCATTTAGACGAAGTCTCCAAAGAAAACGTTCTCCTTCAGCTACAGCATTTGCGCACCCATGCTGCTGTAGCGGCAAAGCTCGCAAGTGGAAAAGTTCGCCTACACGGCTGGATTTATAATATCGCCAGCGGTGAGGTTGAGTGTTACAACGAAGAGCGGAAGCAGTTTGAATTAATGGACTCCGCCTACAGTCATTTGATTGATGGTCAGTTAGCTGCCAAGCAGGGAGCGGCCGTATGACATTTAATCGAGACACCATAGCTGGTGATATCACAGGTGGTATAACAGCGGGGGTGGTGGCTCTGCCGCTGGCCTTGGCGCTGGGTGTCGCGTCTGGATTGGGGCCAATGGCGGGTATCTATGGCGCTATTGCGGTTGGTTTTTTTGCAGCCTTGTTTGGCGGTACAGCGTCGCAAATCTCTGGTCCAACTGGGCCAATGGTCGTGGTGCTAGCGGGTTTGTTCGCTAGCCTATCAGGTGACGTTGCGCTGATATTTACTACCGTTATGTTGGCCGGGGTGCTGCAAATTGTGTTTGGCTTCCTCGGTGTTGGGCAATATATTCGCCTAGTTCCTTATCCTGTCATTTCAGGCTTCATGACGGGTATCGGCGCCATTATTATTATCCTGCAAATGGGGCCGCTGTTGGGGCACGATTCGCCAGGGGATCCGCTAGGTGCAATGGCGAAGTTGCCGAATGCGATAATGGATATCAATTTTGCCAATCTTGCACTGGGTTTGGGTACTTTAGCGCTGGTGTTCTTTTGGCCAACTCGGATAGGGAAATATTTGCCGGGTCCACTCGCCGCTTTAATTATCGGCACATTGGCGGCATTTTTCTTATTCGATGTTCCCGTATTAGGTGATATTCCGTCAGGGCTGCCAAGCTTGCACTGGCCGGTCTTCGAGCAAAGTAAGGCGCTTTTGATCATGGAAGCCGCGTTTATTTTGGCGGTGTTGGGTTCAATTGACAGTTTGCTGACCTCATTGGTCGCCGACAATATGACCCGTCAACGACATGACAGTAACCGCGAACTTATTGGTCAGGGTATTGGTAATACAGTTGCTGGATTGATTGGTGGTATCGCGGGTGCCGGTGCAACAATGCGCACCGTGGTAAATATTCGTTCCGGTGGCAAGACTCGGGTTTCAGGTATGGTTCACGCACTGCTGCTGCTAACCATTGTGCTTGGCTTGGGACCTCTCGCCTCGAATATTCCTCTGGCTGTGCTAGCGGGTATTTTGGTGAAGGTGGGTTTAGACATAATCGACTGGAGCTATATCAAACGCGCTAATCATGGTCCGCGCTGGGATCTTGCTTTAATGGTGTTGGTATTATCGCTCACAGTATTTGTTGATCTGATTACCGCGGTTGCAGCAGGCGTGGTATTGGCCGCCTTAGCATTTGTGAAGCAAGTGGGGCAGCTGCAGATTGCCAGTCTTAAAAATATGCCTGAACATCTTGATTCCGAAGTCGAGAAGGCATGTTTGGCGGAGTGCGGAGATCGAGTCGCACTGTTTGAGTTTAGTGGCCCGCTGAGCTTTGGCGCGGCAGCTGACCTAGGTCATCATGTGCGAGAGCACAGTGAGGTTGGGTCAAGAGTGCTAATACTTGATTTCTCTAGTGTTCCCTTCCTTGATGTGTCCGCGGTTTTGGCCGTAGAGACCATTGCGAGCGATGCCGCTAGCAGCGGTAAGCTGTTGTACTTGGCTGGAATGAATGCTGCTGTGCAAAAGATTCTTACAGGGATGAACAAGGGTATGCCTGGTAACGGTGTTTATGCAACGCGTTTAGAAGCGCTAGAGGCCGCGCAGTCTGCGATTAAGGCAAGCGATAACCGTGTAGGTTCGGTAATCGGCGCTGCTGCTATGTAGTGATGAAGGGCGCGCGGGTGGAGTTTATCCACCCGTCGCTGTTGTCGTTCATAGTTTGAAATGAAAGTGATTTAAGGGCGGCCGCGAGGCCGCTTTTTTTTATAGTGCCATTTGTGTGCGTAGAGAAATTACATCTACATTGTCCGCTTCGTTTCCACTAGGTTGAATCAGTGGGCCATCATCTAGATCGTAGGCGCGGCTGTAACCGAATAGAATGCGTAGATTAGGGTTTAGATACCAGTTTAGATTGAGGCTAATTCGCTGTTGGCTGCCACCCTCAATTTCCTCATCTTTTAAATCTACCTCGTCGAGTCGTAAAGCGAGCTCCCACGCGCCCCAGTGGTTTTGGGACAGGTCAAAATTATTTCGGGGCTTTAGCATTTTGAACTCACCGTCTGAGCCTTTATAGTTGCGGGCTTCCCCCGTTAATGTCCAAGCAAGTTGAAGGTATTGGGCATCGAACCGTAAGTCTGATCCGCCGTCGCGCTTGATGTTTGCTTGTCCCCATTCTGCCTGCGCTGAGAAACGACCTTTCATGGCGGCGAGCTCAAGTCCAGTCAGTTGGATTTCCTCAAAGCCAACAATGCTGCCGGTATCGCTGAGGTAAAAGTCTGACATATTGGTGGTTTCATAGCGCAGGCGCGGCGTTTTGCTATTACTCATATTGTTATTGTCGTTAGCTTTACGCAGACCGACGTTGGCGCCGATGTGGAGTAATTTTCCAGCTTCGTTAATGGGTGCGAAGGTTCCTCTAGCGCCGAAACCGCCGCCTTCGTCAGCACCGTCGCCGCTGGCTGATATTGCATCGCCATATATTCCGCTTTGAAATGACCAGTTTTGTCCCATCGTTTTTACATTAACGCCCATCGCACGGTCGAAATGTGGCAATGTCAGTGCGGTAAGCAGGGAGCGCTCATTGAACATAATGTCATTGGAACTTTCTTGTACCTCCATGCTTACCGCATGCTTCTGGTTGCCAACGGTGATTTCGAGTTTGGGGTTGGCATGGTAGGTCATCAAAACGTCTTTCATAGAGACACTGTTGCCGCCCCAGTCTCCTTCAATGGTGTAAGTGAAATCTCGATTGAACCTGCCCTTCAATGCCAGTCGCGCGCGGCGAAGCTCTGTGCCAGATACGGCTTCAACCGGGTCACCATTACTCCGCTTTTCTAGTTCGTCATTCATATGGGTTGTGCTGTCTGCGTGTATGCGTCCCCCTAGGCTGATGGCAAAGTCGCCATTGCCTGACGTAACTACTAAGCCTTTGTTGCCTACCTCGAGCTTGGTGGGCGCTTGGTTGTTATCTGATTTGGTGAGTTCTTCGCTGGCTGGCTCGAATGTACCAAGTTTGACCCTGTTGGCACCTGGTTCGGTAAATACCTGCTTTGTCTCGCGGTCGACGTACAGATTTAGTTGACCGGATGGGGCTGCGTTAGTGCTGACACTAGTCGCGAATAGACACAGCATGGCAAGTATTTGCGCGCGGGAGTGTTTTTGTGTGCTCTTCAATTCACCTAGTGAATTAGCGATAGATTTTGTCATTGCGTCCTCGTTCAGCAGTGTCTGCGTTAAGCAAAGGTGTCGTGTCGGTAGCTTTGTAGTGATTGTGGTCGCAATTCTGCGATATTTATATTACAGAAATATGACACACATGTTTTTTTGTGACGGAATTATTACATTTCTGATTTTGTGGCTAGCTGCTTATTTAGGATGTGAAGCCCATGCGGCATGAGTTGGCAAACTAAGGGTTGTGTGTAATAGGAAAGGAAAATTGCAAGCCATCTGCCGATAAATTTAAGGAAAAAAAGTTCTTGTAGTAACGTCTCGCTACTGTTATTGGGCCACAATCTTGTCCACAGTATCTGTGGATAACTTGGTGGGTAACTTGTATGTTGTGGCAGGAGAGAGAGGGCTAATCGGGACTTTAACAAATTGTTCAAAAAATAGTCATTTTTAAAAAATATAATTAAAACAATATGTTATGAATGATTTTGCATGTCGTTAATGATGTTGTGGTCTTAAGCTCTGTATTTTGGTTACTTGCTCCCTAACTGTGAATAAGTGTTACGTCAAGGCTTAAATATTGTTACCTGTTACGTATTTTCACTTATTGTTGGGTATTCGCGGCGGCTTGGTCAAAAACGGTGCGGCAATTAAAAATCACTCGCCCTTGTAAACACACCCGCTGGTGCATGTTTCTCTAATTTCGACCCGACTTAGTGCGCTTAGCAGTGGTTTGAGTTGGTTCCAAATCCAGATTGCAATATTCTCGCTCGTTGGGTTTTCGAGCCCCTTTATGTCATTCAAGTAATTGTGGTCTAGTTGATCGTAGATAGGTGCGAACACTTTCTTTACCTCAGAAAAGTCCATGAGCCAGCCAGTGTGGGAATCGATATCACCTTCGATAACGATTCTCACCAGGAAGCTGTGTCCGTGAAGTCGGGCGCATTTGTGACCTTGGGGGACATTGGGAAGCCGGTGTGCGGCTTCAAAGGTGAACTCTTTGTAAATTTCCACGTGTCAGTCTCAGTTTTAACGATCAAAAGGGCGTGCAGGGAATCTGATTCAAGATTGGCGCTAATGGTAATCAGCTCTGGCGACGCTGTACAGCGCGCCTTAATTCATTGATTTGTTGGCTCTAGTCAGGGGTTCAATTTTTGGATAAAAAATGAACAAAATCAGTGTTATAGCTTTTTTATAAAGAAAATGTAAAAAAACAGCGTCCAGTATTTGACACCGAAAGCGATTACTGTAGAATGCGCCTCACTCGATTGAGAGGGTGATTAGCTCAGCTGGGAGAGCATCTGCCTTACAAGCAGAGGGTCGGCGGTTCGATCCCGTCATCACCCACCATAATCGTGTAAAAGTATGCGGACCGGTAGTTCAGTTGGTTAGAATGCCGGCCTGTCACGCCGGAGGTCGCGGGTTCGAGTCCCGTCCGGTCCGCCAACACGTATTTCTAGTTAGTACCCTCCTTGCTTTGTGTTCAGTTGATTGTCATTGGTATTTTTTTCTCGTTGCAATTGATTTCTCTCCTATAATGTCTTTCGTAATTGCGATTGGTTTTTTTGTACTACTTTTATTTGTCGCCGGCATATTTAAAATGTGAGTGGAGGTTTATTTGGGCGCGTTAACTGAGGCAGTGGTTTTTTTTAAAGGCAGTGACGTCGTTAAAGAGATGTTCTTTGCCGAATTTGAAGCTGTACTGGATGACGTGGTTGGCATTCCTGATTTTGCGAGCGACGAGATTCAGGCTGCTTTTGTTCAAATAGAAGATACGCTGGTGGTTACTGGTGTGGTGTTCTTTATTATCAGTTTTGACGGTCGAGGCAGAGTAACTGGTCATTGGAATATTCCTCTTCGGCATTTACTTGATCACGCTAGCTATGGCCCTGACTTGGGGGCTGGGCCCATTCGTGTTGCCTGCCGTAGTGCTTGCCCGGTTGCCTGGTATCGTCGGCAGCTGTGGGATCCAGACACGGGCGCACATGGCACATTTAGCAGGATTAGCGCGGCAGCGACTCGCAACCGCCTAGGTATCATTAGTGAGAGCGGTAATCGTGTGATTCCCCGCGGCAATGTGTCTGATTTTTTTAAAACCCAGGCAGAAGTTAAGGCTACTCCAGCTCCGGTAGACCAAGCGCAACCTCAATCCCAGTCCCCACCACAGGCCCAGCCCAAGTCTGCCCCCGTTTTTCATCGCCGATACCGCCGTAAATTACTTGCCATAAGAAGCGCGGAACAGCTAAAGCTCGCTACCCAAGCGGAAACATATACCAGTGCCTTAGAGTCACAAGCAGAGGAGTTCACCCGTCAACTTCGTGAGCGTGAACTGCTAATAAAAGATCAAAAGGCGAAGTTGGAGGATTTGTCAAAGCTGGAGCAGGAAGTGCAGTCGCGCTTAGATAAGCAGCAGCGATTGTTGCACCAAAAGACAGAAGAGCTAGAGGCATTATTGTCTCGAGGCGGTCATGACTATCAAGAGCAAATGGAAGAGCTACGTAAGGAGTACGCCGAGGAGCTGGATCGGCGTTTAAAAGACCAGGCGCTTCAATTAGAAGATACATTGCATCGGCGTGAACGCGAACTATACGATCGATCGACTGAGATAGTTGAGCTGCGTGGCGAATTAAGTACCTTGCGTGAACAGAATAGAACATTGATGGTAGACAGTGACGACAAGCTTTTGAAAACAATGGTTGAAAAAGGTGTTGTGTTTATTGCTTATCATCCCGGGGTGGAGCACTTGGTGATATCGCAAGAAGAAATGCCGGAGTACCTTCGTGAACCTCTGCTTTATGTTGCTTCGCGCTGTGAGGTGTCAGATGCTCAATATCGCGAGTGGCTAGCGCATTATCGATTACCGATTTGTCGTGCCACAGATGACGATATGCAATATTGCGGTCAGCCCATTAAAAAAGTGATGCGGCCTATGTTGTTTCGGTCTGGTGAGAGCGATCGTTGTCATGAACATAGTGCGTCGGGCTTGTCGTAACGGTGTTTGCAGTCTTATTAATTTGCACGCTCTGAGATGAGCTTGATTGAGTATTTGTTCACTTCGTCGAGCGGAGTGGGTGTCGATATACTGCGGTTGGATTCCCTCGAAGGTCCAGCGTCGGGTAATAAATGGTTCAAGTTGGTATTAAATATTGAGGCGGCAGAGCATGCCGCTGCTGATTGTATCCTCAGTTTTGGTGGCGCTTACTCAAACCATTTACATGCTTTGGCGGCCGTCGGCTTCTCGAAAGGGTTTGCGACGATAGGCTGTGTGCGCGCTGATCCAAGCTCGGGGCTCACCCCAACCTTGCAAGACGCAAAGCGCTGGGGAATGTCGCTGCACTATTTAAGCCGCAGCGAGTATCGTCGTCGCCATGATCAAGACTTTATCTCTGAGCTACAGGCTCAATATCCCAGTGCTTACATAGTTCCCGAGGGCGGTGGAAACACTCTTGGTGCTAAAGGCTGTGCGGGTATTGTCGACTTAATACCCAATGCCGGTCGAGACTATGCCGCAATAGTTTTGGCCTGCGGCACGGGCACAACACTGGTTGGTATTGCATCAAAAGTGGCTGAAGGTGTCAGTGTTATCGGCGTGCCGGTATTAAAGGCCGAAAAATTTATGGCCTCAGACATAACTGCAATGTTTCAGTCGCTTAAGGGGGATCGAGGAAACTGGCGCTTAGATCACCGCTTTCACGGCGGGGCATACGCGCGCTTACCTGAGCAGATGGCCCAATATATGCGGGAATTCGAGCTTGAGTACGGTGTGTATCTTGACCCAATATATACGGCAAAGGCGGCTTATGCGCTCCAGTGTATGGTGGAAAATAATGAATTTGCCGCAGGTAGTCGGGTGTTACTTGTTCACACTGGAGGACTGCAGGGCCGGCGCGGCTTTGGTTTAAACCAGGGTGACACGCCTTGTTTATACTAATCAGCCCAATTATCTGCAACTAAAAACCGACGTTGTTGCCGATCATTAATCAGCATGATGGGCTTTTTTTGGGCTGATTCTATATGTGCATCGTCAAGTGTGGTGGCATCATTAAACTCGGCCCCTAGCCAGCGGGGTTTTTCAATATATCGCCAGTTAGACTGTATTGGCGCCTGAGTCTGCTCTTCTCGAAATTTGCTTACGCTGAGCCAGTCGCCCCGTTGATGATGCATATTGAGCGACGGGGTTTGGCGCTTATCGTGATCGGCGTGGAACAAAATACCGCTTACTTGAAGTTCTTGTTCAACGTTATTAATACCCAATTCCCGAATGACTTGGCGTCCTGCCTCGGTGTAGGCGAGCGGTAGTTGATGTTGAGTGAGTCTGGCCAATTTGCGGTCCAATCTATCTGCGCGATTTGGACCAAACCACTGATTTAAATTTGGTGGCGCGTTCTTGTTCGGTATTCCCAGAAAGAATTTTACGGCGAGTTCAAGATGGATATGGCGTTTTGACACTTTGCAGAAATAAATTAGGTCGAATTCCCCCAAGGTGATTTTGCCATCGCGCACGGGGATGTTATGGGCAATGAGATCGGTGTCAGGATCTTGGTCTAGAAAGAAGTGCCAAAGGCTTTCATAGATTAAGCCAAGGCGAGTGCTGTGGCAGTGCTTATCTAAGTATTCTTCAAGGGGTTGGGTATCCGCATCAAGATTCATTAGCCATTCGAGACGCCGACCTGTTAACGCTAGGCGGGGACGATAAACCGGCCCCGTCGCGCTAGAGACTTCATTAATTAAGGTTTCGCTAAAGCAGCTCCACGCAAGGGCGCGTACAAGTGATGACTTAAATTGAGGTAATTTGCTTGCGATGATGGTCAAGCTCCATTCATTAACAGTTTGGGCGCTTCGACAGACCTTAATTTTGCTTGCGGCCTAGCGTCTTTCTGTTCCAAACTCCCGATTGGCGCCCAAAGGCCCGCTCTTTTAGTATAATAAGCGCCCGATAGTCGGCAGTAGGTATTATGGAACAGTTTCGCAATATAGGTGTGATAGGGCGGGAAGGCAACGGTGTTGCCGAAACCCTTAAGCGCTTAATAGATTTTCTGCAGGCTCGCGAGCTAGGTGTTGTGCTTGACGAGGCGGTGTCGGAACTGTTGCCTGACCACAGTTTGCGGGTAAGTTCTCGTCGTATGATCGGTGAAGTTTGCGACCTAATTATAGTGGTTGGTGGTGATGGAAGTTTACTCGGTGCGGCGAGAACATTGGCGAGGCATAATGCGCCGGTATTGGGTGTTAACCGCGGTCGGTTAGGTTTTTTAACAGATATTTCACCCGACGATATTGAGACTCAGGTTGGCGCGGTACTGGATGGGCACTATCGATTAGAAAAGCGGTTTCTTTTAGATGTTGAAGTCCTTCGAGATGGCGAGCCGGTGGGTCGTGGCGACGCCTTAAACGACGTGGTATTGAACTCTGGCACCTCGGGTCACATGATGGAGTTCGAATTATTTATTGATGGTGAATTTGTCTACCGGCAGCGCTCGGATGGATTGATAATTGCCACTCCCACGGGTTCCACAGCATATGCCTTGTCAGCTGGTGGCCCGATTATGCATCCGAGATTAGATGCCGTCGCTATTGTGCCGATGTTTCCCCACACTCTCAGTAGCCGCCCGATTGTGATTGACGGAAAAAGTGAAATCAAAATGGTGGTGGGTCGCAGCAATATTGTGCACCCACCGGTGACCTGCGACGGTCAAGTAAAAATCACATCTCAACCCGGGGATGTTATCTATGTGCGCAAAAAGCCGCACAAATTACGCTTGGTGCACCCCTTGGATCACAGCTTTTATGCAAGTTGCCGCGATAAACTTGGGTGGGGAGCGCATATCGGTAAAGAGGAGTCCGATGACTGAAATAGTGAGTTTGCGGTTACCCTTAAGTACAGACTTAGAGAAATTCTCCTTACTGCTTTGGCAGAGCTCAGTTCCACATCGTATCGCCGAAGAGCGTGGTATGCAGGTGGTGTGGGTTGGTTCAGAGCATCATGCTGCTCAGGCTAAAGCGCTTTTCGAACGTATCCAAGCTGGCGACCCAGAACTGGCGTCGGTGACATTCGAGCGGGTGCCAAGTCCTGTACGTGACCAGTGGTATCGTCGATTTTTCAGCGTGCCGGTGGTGGCGACCTTGCTGGTGTTGAGCTTGCTAGGTGCTCTGTTGCCGGTGCTTGACCGCAATTATCAATATCTGCCGTATCTTAGTTTTTATCAGCTCTATATTGTTGACGGCGGATTGCGCGGTGATTGGCCGGTAGGGCAGTTGTGGCGAGTAATCACCCCAGCGTTTTTGCATTTTGGCCTTATGCATATTGTATTTAATAGTCTCTGGTTGTGGGAGCTCGGCGGGATGATAGAGCGTCGCCAGGGTAGGGTCCGTATTTTGGGTCTCTTTGTGCTGGTTGCGGCGGGTTCTAATATTGCCCAGGCGATCAGTAGCGTCTCTTTGTTTGGTGGTATGTCTGGCGTGATTTATGGCTTGTTGGGCTATATCGTGATCTGGAATCGTTGCCGGCCTGCGCAAGCCTTCCCGTTGGCTAATGGTGTGGCGGTGGTGATGATCGTGTGGCTATTGCTTTGTATCGCTGGTTTTACTGAGTTATTAGGGGTTGGTGCCATTGCTAATACTGCCCACGTTAGCGGCCTTCTGTTAGGTATCGTTTTAGGCTTGGCCGCAGCGCTACTCGACCGCAAAGTGGTGTGAATTTTGGTATATAATCGCCGGCCGCGTTTTCATTGCGGTGAGCGACGATAGTGAGAGTTGTGATGGATTTTGAACAGTTAGTCGACAATATTACCCCGGCGATTTACGAAGGCCTGAAGCGCGCTGTGGAAATTGGTAAATGGCCTGATGGGCGGGTGTTAACCGTCGAACAACGCGAGCACTGCATGGCTGGCGTCATCGCCTACGATTTAAAAGTGAATGCAGAGAGTGAACGGGTTGGTTTTATAGATCGCGGTAGCAAAGCTGAGGGCGAAGTTTGTGGCGATGACCACAGCCACGACGAAGCAGGTCAAGATCAAGTTTTGAAATGGGCGGAGTAATTAATGAGCCTTTCTAGTTTGGTCGGCCCAGTGGCAAAAATGAAAACCAGCTTGGTCGATGACTTGGCGATGTACAGCATGCCCATAGGCGATGAGCTGCGTGAGATAAATGCCTTAATTGGCAGTACTGTGCGTATGGAATTTCGCCAACAAATTAATTGTGTGCACTGCGGACGTTTAACCAAGAAGAGTTTCAATCAAGGCTATTGCTACCCGTGTTTTCAGCGTTTGGCACAGTGTGATAGCTGTATTGTTAGCCCCGAGAAATGCCATTATTTTGAAGGGACCTGCAGGGAGCCAGAGTGGGGCGAAAGCCACTGTTTGATTGATCACATTGTCTATTTGGCGAATTCGTCGGGTGTCAAAGTTGGCATCACACGCGGCACTCAAGTGCCGACTCGCTGGATTGATCAGGGGGCGGTCGCGGCCCTGCCCATATTTCGGGTGAGTAATCGTCTGCAGTCGGGCTTGGTAGAAACCTTATTTAAAGCCCATGTCGCCGACAAAACCAGTTGGCAAGCGATGTTAAAGGGGGCGCCGAGCGAGGTGGATTTGGCTGCGCGTCGCGACGAACTTGGCGCGCTCTGCCAGCCAGGTATTGCAGAGCTACAAGAGCGCTATGGTATACAGGCGATTCAGCCAATTACCGATATTGCCGTGCAGCATATTCGTTTTCCGGTTGAAACATACCCATTAAAAGTTAAGTCCTTCAACCTAGACAAAGACCCTTTAGTCGAAGGGACCTTGATGGGCATAAAAGGGCAGTATCTGATTTTTGACACTGGTGTGATTAATATTCGTAAGTACGCCGGATACCATATTGAACTAAGCAGTGAATCATTGTGATTCAGGAGTTGTTTCATGCGCGACGCGCAGCCTAGCACCATCTTTTTAAGTGATTACCGTGTTCCCGAATTCTTAATCGATAGCACCACGCTGAAATTCGAATTAGGTGAAACCAACAGTATTGTGCGCTCGGTACTTGAGCTGAGACGCAATCCTGAATCTGACGCGCAAGATGCACCTTTGCAGCTACATGGCACCGAGCTGGAGCTTGTCTCCTTGTCGATAGATGGCCGCGAATTAGCCCCGAGTGAGTGGTCGCAGAGCGGCGAACAACTCAGTATTGCCAAGGTGCCGGCGGCTTTTAGTTTGAGCTGCGAAACTCGAATTCGTCCACAAGACAACACCTCTCTTGAAGGGCTGTATAAGTCTAGCGGTATGTTTTGCACTCAGTGTGAGGCAGAGGGCTTTAGAAAAATAACTTATTACCTAGATCGCCCCGATGTGATGTCGGTATTTACTGTAGAGATTGTTGCCGATCAGTCGCGCTATCCTGTTTTGCTGTCAAACGGCAACCTCGTAGCGACCGAAACACTGGCCGACGGTTTCCATAAAACTGTGTGGCAGGATCCATTTCCCAAGCCTGCGTATTTGTTTGCGTTAGTCGCAGGTAAATTATCGGTAGTGGAAGATCAGTTTATTACTAGCAGTGGCCGCAGCGTGGATTTAAAAATCTACGTCGAAGAAAAAGATCTCGATAAATGCGATCACGCGATGCTGTCTTTAAAAAATGCGATGCGCTGGGACGAAGAGGTTTATGGTCGTGAGTACGACTTAGATATTTTTAATATTGTTGCGGTTGACGATTTTAATATGGGGGCAATGGAAAACAAGAGCCTCAATATTTTCAATACCTCCTGTGTCTTGGCAAAACCCGAGACGACTACGGACGCTGGATTTCAGCGCGTTGAAGGCGTTGTTGCCCACGAATATTTTCATAACTGGTCGGGTAATCGTGTTACCTGTCGAGATTGGTTTCAGCTGAGTTTAAAGGAAGGCTTCACGGTTTTTCGCGATGCCGAATTCTCCTCCGATATGGGCTCGCCAACGGTTAAGCGGGTCGAAGATGTCACCCTGTTGCGCACCGCACAATTTGCCGAAGATGCCGGCCCCATGGCGCACCCCATCCGGCCCGATTCTTTCATAGAAATTTCTAACTTCTATACCGTGACGGTCTATGAAAAGGGCGCCGAAGTTGTGCGCATGATTCATACTTTGCTGGGGCCAGAATTGTTCCGCAAGGGTAGTGATTTATATTTTGAGCGCCACGACGGTCAAGCAGTGACCTGTGAGGATTTTGTGCTGGCGATGGAAGACGCCAGCGGAATTGATCTAAGGCAATTTCGTAATTGGTATTCTCAAGCGGGTACGCCGCGCTTGGAAATTAGCGGTAGTTACGATGAGCAAGCGCAGACTTACATCTTGGCGGTCAAGCAGTCTTGCCCATCAACACCGGGGCAGACCGAGAAGGCACCGTTTCATATTCCCCTCGCTGTCGCCTTGATTGGTGATGCGGGCCAGCTGCCTTTGCAGTTAGCCGGTGCTGAACCAAATACCGAGTCAGCAGACAATACCGAATTAGTGTTGAGCGTCAGCCAGCCAGAACAGCAGTTTGTATTTAGTAATATCAAAGAGGAGCCGGTGCCCAGCTTATTGCGCGGCTTTTCGGCGCCGGTGAAATTGGACTTTGATTATAGCCGTGACCAATTACTGCGTCTTATGCGCAGTGACAGTGATGGTTTCTGTCGCTGGGATGCCAGCCAGCAGTTGGGTTTGGCGGAAATTAAACGCGCGATAACGGCGCTAGCGGCGGGCCAGAATGTTTTCCCTGATGCTGAGTATATCAATGCCTGCCGCGAGCTACTGGCAGACACGTCTTTAGATGAGGCAATGGTGGCGCTTATGTTGCAGCTGCCGTCAGAGGCATACTTGGCGGAGATTATTCACCCGGTCGATGTTCAGGGTATTCATCAGGCCCGTGAAGCCTTGCGCAAAGTATTGGCGCAAGCATTGAAAGGCGAATTGAGCGCCTGCTATTCTCGCTGCGAAAGTGACGAAGCCTACGCCGCCAACGCCGAGCAAATTGCCCGCCGCAGCTTAAAGAACACCGTGCTTGGGTATTTGATGTTGCTCGACGAAGAACAGTTTATCGCTTTGGCAATTCAACAGTTTGAAAGCAGCGCCAATATGACGGATCGTTTGGCAGCACTGACGTATATAGTGAATAGTGAGTCTGAGTACAAGGCCAAAGCATTGCAGCGTTTTTATCAGCAGTGGCAGCACGAGCCCTTAGTGATAAACCAGTGGTTCCAAGTGCAGGCAATGTGTCGTTTGGCAGGAACCTTGGAAACTGTGCAGGGCTTGATGTCGCATCCGGCGTTTGATATTCGTAATCCAAATAAAGTGCGGGCTTTGATTGGCGCTTTCTGCGGTCAAAACGGCGTTAATTTCCATCGTGAAGATGGCGCGGGATATCGGTTCTTGGCCGACCAAGTGTTGGTATTGAATCGCAGCAATCCACAAATTGCATCGCGCTTGTTAGTGCCGCTAACCAAGTGGCGCAAATACTTACCTGCGGCTCAGCAGTTAATGCGCGCTGAATTGCAGCGTGTCTTGGCGGAGCCAGAACTGTCCAGTGATGTGTATGAAGTGGTGTCGAAAAGCCTACAGGACTACTCATAGCTAATTGGTTTTTACTTAGCGTCGCTCCGGCGCTAGGTGCTTATCGTGTACAGCCCCTATAGTAGCTCCTAAAGAGAAGTCGTAATAAGTGTTTAAATTGTTATAACAATATATGCTTAAGTTATAAGCGTATGATTTTAAAGAATTTATTCTTATTTTTGGCTATCTTGTGCTACAGTTGCCGCCCTGATTAGTACTGAATCGAAGAAAATGAAAGATCTCGACCTAGATGCATTAAACGCGGAGCTTCGCCATAAGTCGGCTGCCGATATCATTCGGTGGGCAGTATCCTTAGGTGAACCGATAATGGGCTCGACGAGTTTTGCTCCCAATGCGGCGGTGATGTTAAAGCTGATTACCGATACTGCGCCCGAGATGCCCGTGGTTTGGGCTGACAGCGGTTACAATGTGCCTGATACCTATCGGGTCGCAGAGCAGTTAATTAAATTGCTCAAACCTAATTTGAAATTGTATATTCCAGAAATCACCGCTGAACATCGCAACGCGATCATGGGTGGCATTCCGCACCCGGATGACAATCCCGATTTGCACAAAGAGTTTACCAGGCAGGTTAAGCTTGAGCCGTTTAATCGCGCTTTTGCTGATTTGGCGCCCAAAATTTGGGTGACAGGAATTCGGAAAGAGGAAACTGCATTCCGGCAGAATTTAGATATTTTGTCCTGGGATGGTCGCGGAATATTAAAAGTGGCGCCCATTTTTTATTGGAACGAGGCCGATGTGTCAGCGTTTATGGCCGAGCACAAGTTGCCATCTGCTAAACATTATTTTGACCCGACCAAGGTGGCGGAAAATCGCGAGTGTGGTTTACACACTTCTGCCTAAACTCTTAGGCCGGCGTCCGTCGGCCGACAACGCTTTTGCCATCCTGTCCTTTTCGGTATCCTGCTGTTTCTAAGTTAAGGTTGTCTACCATGTATTCGTTGCTGCGCCGTTTGTTATTTTGTTTTCCCACGGAAACCTCCCACCATCTTTCGCTGGTCTCGGTGTCTCTCATTCAAAAGCTAGGTTTGAGCCGCTTGATTGCAAAGCCAATGGTGTTGTCGCCGCAGACTGTCATGGGGATTGAGTTCCCAAACTCGGTCGGTTTAGCGGCGGGTTTAGATAAGGACGCAAAACATATCAACGGATTGGCGGCCTTGGGTTTTGGTTTCATCGAAGTTGGTACAGTCACACCGAAAGCGCAACCTGGAAACCCTCAACCGCGCTTATTCCGACTGCCGGAAGCGGAAGCCATTATTAATCGCATGGGTTTTAATAATTTGGGCCTCGATAACTTGCTTAGCCAAATTGAAACGGCTGGATTCAAAGGGGTTCTGGGTATTAATATTGGTAAGAATAAAGACACGCCAGCCGAGCAAGCGGTTGATGATTATTTGATTGGTTTACGCGCGGTCTACCCTCATGCAAGTTATGTCACGGTTAACTTGTCCTCACCCAACACACCCGGCTTACGTGATTTGCAGTTCGGTCAACCGTTGATCGATTTACTTGCAGCCTTAAAAAAGGCGCAGCTTGCGTTGGCCGAGCAGCATGGTCGCTACGTGCCGATGGCAGTTAAAATAGCGCCGGATATGGCAGAAGATGATATCCGTCGTGTTGCCGAGGTGTTTGTTGAGCAGGGTATTGACGGCGTTATTGCAACGAATACCACCATCGCGCGTGACGCTGTGGCAGGTTTGCCTCATGGCGACGAGATGGGTGGCTTAAGCGGTAAGCCAGTTCGAGATAGTTCGACAGCCGTCGTTCGTATTTTGGCAGATGCGCTGCAGGGGCGTATACCGATTATCGGCGTGGGCGGCATCAGTGACGGCGAATCTGCTGCTGAAAAAATTGCCGCCGGTGCATCGCTAGTACAAATTTACACCGGCTTTATTTATCGAGGTCCCGCACTTATCGCCGAGGCAGCGTCGGCAATTGCCAGCCAAAGGACGAGCTAATGGCTTTAGATAGCGCGTTGATAGAAGCTTTTAGTGTGTCGCTGGCTACCTTCTTTGCGACCATTGGCCCCATTGATGTAGCGGCCATGTTTGCAGCATTGACTAGTAGTTTATCGGCAAAGAAAAGGCGCAATACAGCGCTGCGGGCAGTGGTGATTGCCGGCGCTATTTTATTTGCCTTTGTTTTGCTTGGCGAATTTATTTTAAATGCCATGGGTATTTCGCTGGCTGCCCTGCGGGCAGCGGGGGGCGTATTGCTGTTGTTGATTGGTATTGATTTGGTCACGGTGAAAGGCAGTGGTGCTACCACCACGACGACCGACGAAGACTTAGAGGCGGAAGAGCGCAGCGATATCGCGGTGTTTCCCTTAGCTACGCCGTTAATTGCTGGGCCCGGTGCGATTGGGGCGGTAATCCTGTTAATGGCTCATGCCGATGGCAATTTTCTCGAGCAGACGGCGGTTATTCTCTCACTTAGCCTAGTCTTGGCAATGACCTTGATTTCTTTATTGCTCGCCAGCCGTTTACAAAATTGGTTGGGTGTTACCGGCATGCACATGATTAGTCGTGTATTTGGTGTGTTGCTTTGTGCTCTGGCAATGCAGTTCTTATTTGACGGCATTGCTCAGAGCGGATTACTTGCAGGCGTCGCTGGAGGCTAAGGCATACTGCGCCGCAGCTTACGACGAGAAGGGCGTGCCAATTTTGACCGCTTCTGGGCCCTCAAATTGCATTTTTGTTTTTGTCATAGAGATGGTGCACATTGGTTTTTTGGGCAGGCCTAGCTCTCTTAGCTGCACAGCGAGAGGGTGGCGCTCACCAATTTGAGGTTTGTCACCGCCAAGCTTAAAGGTTAAGCCTTCACCCTCCGTTGTGCCTATGGTTTTCCACGCCATACCGTCGCGAATTGCTAAAGAGGGCGCCGCCTGAGGTTTAGCCACGCTTGCACCGCCGGTCGCAGATTTAATCCCAAATACGAGTTCACCGTCATCCTTAAATGTTGCCGATGCCGCCTTTTGCCCAAATTGGATGTCGACATCACATACCCATTTTGGAAATCCCCAAATAAAGCGCCCTGCGTGGGTAGTGAAACCTTGATTAACGGGCATACGGTAAACATAGTTGTTTAGTGAGCCCCTGATCATCCGCCAAATGCTTCCTACGACGGGAAGTGGCTTGCTTTCGCCTGGTGTAGTGACGGGGAAGACGATGGCGGCCTCGTTGTAGTCACCTAGGTCATTTTGTTGATAGTCGACCCCGAGTAATTGCATTAATGCCTTGCCGGGCCATATTTCAACGACCTTGAAGCCACTATCGGCAATGAGTGCTTGCGCTTTTTTGGCATCAACCACAAAGATATTCATCAGCATCGCGGCGGCACCGACTTTGACCGGAAGTGCAATATTTTCGCCAGCGATCAGGTAGTTCTTCTCGTCTAATTTAGAGCAGTGCTCATTGGTGATTTGTTCGCCACTTTGGCTCGGAACTGGCTCTTCCTGACATATAATTGCGGTATTCTGCATAAGAGAACGTCTCCTTGTTATTATGGGGTGCGGGCTGCTTGTAATAGTAATGATAGTGTAAGCTAATGGCAGGTGAACACTGATTACAATGGCGTAATTTCTGAGCGTGGAAAACGGCCTGAGTATTGCTTCAGAGCTTTGCTGGGACTTCATTTGTAATGTAATTCGCAATTTTGGGAAAAGTTGAATATGGCTAATAGCATCTCTGTGCGCGTGAAGGAAAGGGTTTTGCTCGCTGCGTCAAAAGCGCGGGGATTGAGTGCTGCGACCGACACGTCTGGTCGCAGAATCAGTATGGCCGAATTTGGCGTAAGAGGATCGTGGCGAATTTTGCAGACTACGCTGGCGGTTTATCCTCGCGCGTTAAAATGGCTGCTGCAGCGGCGCCAGCCCACCCCAGCCGAATTGCGAGAGCTATTTGAATCGCTGGGCGCAACCTATATCAAGTTTGGCCAGTTTATCGCGAGTTCACCCTCTATTTTCCCCAAAGAATATGTCGATGAGTTTCAGCATTGTTTAGATCAAACTCCGTCGCTGCCATTCAGTAAAATTCGGCAAATTGTTGAACAGGATCTCGGTAGGCCTATTTCTGCTGTTTTCGCCCAGTTTGAGGAGTCGGCCTTGGCATCGGCGTCTATTGCTCAGGTACACGCTGCGAAATTGCTGAGCGGCGAAGATGTCGTGGTGAAGGTCCAAAAGCCAGGTGTTCACGCGATTTTGACCACGGATATGAATGCCGTTTACCTGTTGATTCGGCTGTTTGAGCTTATCCTTCCAAACACGGACAAAGATGCGGTGGCGGGGCTGGTAGAAGAAATGTATCAATCTATGATTGATGAGTGTGATTTCTTTAAAGAGGCGGACAACCTCAGGGTCTTTAGGAAGTTTCTTGTCGATAGCGACAACAAGCTGGTGATGGCACCAAAGCCCTACACCAACGCCTCTGGCGCGAAGGTGCTGACCATGGAGCGCTTTTACGGCGTTGCTCTTACCAATCAATTAGCGATGACAGAGGGTGATTTCGACCCCGCAAGTAGTTTGTTTAATGCGCTGAATACCTGGTTTGCAAGTTTGACCCAATGCCCGTTCTTTCACGCCGATTTGCACAGCGGCAATTTAATGATTTTGGAGGATGGCAAGGTTGGCTTTATCGATTTTGGTATGGTTGGCCGAATACAGCCGGAGGCGTGGCAGGCCATTTTTAGTTTATTTATGGCCATCAGTGAACAAAATTACCGTCTTATGGCGGAATCCATGGTGAGTGTGGGTATAACGCGTGACAAAGTGGACGTGAACTCGCTCACACGCGATATTCAGAATTTATTTGAGGGCTTAAATGCCTTAGATCCCAAGCAAGTACTGGAAAATCGTCAAGGCGATGGCATCAATTCAATGCTCAGTGAGCTGGGAGATATAGCGCGGAAATACGGTATTCGCTTTCCGCGCGCATTTACCATGCTGCTGAAGCAATTCTTGTACTTTGATCGATATATGGAGCTATTGGCGCCGGGTGCAGATATCTTCCAGGATGATCGCGTAGATTTCTATCTACAGTAGCCGGGCTATGGTAAACCGCCGATGGGCGAATTTAATCGCGAATAAGCGGCTATATTTATTCAACACTACGCCGCTCATTTCTGCGGCGCTTCTTTCCTGTAGTCGCTCATTTTGTGGCATTTAGTAGCTATATCGAAGCAAAGCTAAAGTATTTCAGTAAGTAGATCACACTATTCATTCCTTACGTATATTAACGGTAAAGTCTGTCGATAGACTTTTAAGTTCAGGGACGGCAGGTCAGTATCCATGCCGAAGCAGCAGGAATTAAAGCGCTGGAGGACGGGGATAAGATGAATTGGACGTACATTCGTGTTGAATCAAGCGAATAACACGATGCCCTTTGAAAGAAGGCTTATGGTGTTTTTTGTTGCCAATACTCTGGCGTGCTGCATCGCTGTGCTCATTTTGAGCCGCGTGATTGATGGCGATGACAGCCAAGACGACCGTTTTGCGAATTATGGCGTGCTAATTGGCGAATTATTGCGTCAAAGTAGGGGCGTCAGCGATAAGGACATCGAAATCCCCAAATTAGAATTTGATCGCGAAATCGCTGCTATTTGTGTGTATAGCAATGGTGTCCTGCTAAGTCGCTATGAAAGTAACCTAGGTGGGCAGTACTGCAGCTCCCAATATCAGGTCGAACAAGCAGATTACCAAAAAACGCTGGAATTTTTTGATGCGGACGGTGATCTTAATCCCGTGCAATTACTTATAAAGCCAAACCATCGAAGCTTTGTGTCATACATTGAAATAAGCGCGTGGTGGGTGCTGGTATTGGGAGCTTTGTTGGTGGTGGCATGGCGGCTATCGTCAACCGCTTCGCGAAAAATGATGGCCCCCGTTTACAGTCTGCTTGATGTAATAAAAATGGTGACGGAAAGCCGGGATTACTCTTTGCGCGCCGATGTTAAGAGTGATGATGCCCTTGGTGTGCTGTCACAAGACTTCAACGGCATGATTGAGGGGATCGAAAGCCGAAATCAAGAGATTGTTAAGGCGCGTCGTGAACTGGAAGTTCGAGTGCGCGAAGTCGACATTAGTAATCGTGAATTGAGTAACGCATTGCAGCGTTTAAAATCTACGCAGCAGAAACTAATCAATAACGAAAAAATGGCGTCGCTCGGAGCGCTGGTTGCTGGTGTTGCCCATGAGATTAATACGCCGGTGGGGGTTGGGGTAACTGCGTCTTCTACCTTGTTGGAAAGCACACGTAGTGTTAGTGAGAAATATAAAAAAGGCGAGCTAACAAATTCAGCATTGCTGCAATATATAGAGCAGGCGACCTCTGCAGCGAATATTATCATGAGCAATTTGGATCGTGCGGCGAATCTTATTCAAAGTTTCAAACAGGTAGCCGTTGACCAAAGTAATAGCGAAGTTCGTCTTATCATTTTGAAGGACTATCTAGATCAGGTTTTGCTCAGTCTGAATCCGCAGCTGAGAATGACAAAGTTAAAGTGTGAGTTTGATTGTCCGCGCGATTTGGGCATCCAGTCTTATCCAGGTGCTATCTCACAAATCATTACAAATTTAGTAATGAATGCGATTGTACATGCGTATGACAAAGACAGTGAAGGCACGCTTCGTCTTCAGGTCCGCGACGGTGAATCTGGCGATGTTTGTATTCAATTTAGTGATGACGGTAAAGGTATTTCTGCCGAAAATATCAGTAGAGTTTGGGACCCATTTTTCACCACAAACCGCAGCGGTGGTGGTAGCGGATTAGGCCTACATATTGTTTACAACCTGGTGACACAGCAGTTGTGTGGAACTATAGAAATTGAAAGTGATGAAGGGATGGGAACCACGATTAGCTTATTCCTTCCCAGGGATGTCGGTAAGGTAACTTCTTATGAATAATTCTGACGAGAAAATAGTTGACCTTGGTAATGATCAGTTGTGTCTTGCTGAAGAGCCGACTATAAGCTCTATTGGTCAGCATGCTAAACCTTGGAAGCTGCTCATTGTTGACGACGAAGAGGTGGTTCATTCAGTAACGCACTTGGCACTTGATGGTTTTAATATAGGTGGTCAAGGCTTGGAGTTTATTAGTGCCTATTCTGGCGCGGAAGCACGCACTATTTTGCGAGAACATAAAGATATCGCGGTGATATTGCTCGACGTCGTCATGGAGACAGATCGTGCGGGATTAGATCTTGTTCATTTTATTAGGCGTGATTTAAAGAACAGGCTAGTCAGAATTATTCTGCGCACAGGGCAGCCGGGGCAATCGCCAGAGCAAGAAGTGATTACGAAGTATGATATTAACGATTACAAAGAGAAAACTGAATTAACCAGGCAAAAGCTGTTTTCCGCTGTCTATACAAGTCTTCGTTCCTACGGAGATTTGTATGCTCTGGAGCAAAATAGAAGAGGTCTGATGAAAGTTATTTCTGCCTCGGCGACAATATTCGATAAAAGAGATATTTCAGAGTTTTCGGCGGGGGTTCTAGAGCAATTAACAGCTCTTTTATATTTAAATAGTGATGCGGTTTTAATTAACTCATCTGGTCTGCTTGCTCATCCAGAAGTGGAGAAGCTTCGCATTCTTGCTGGCACTGGAAAGTTTAAAGATTGTCACGGTGAAGTTGACATCTCAATATTCTGTAGCGAGGTTGTCGAACGAATTCGCTATGTATTGAAGAACAAGAATAGCAGTTACGGCGAAAACTATTGGTTGAGTTACTACGTCACTAAATCTGGCTTAGAGCAATTGCTTTACCTCTCGGCTAAGGATACATTTTCAGTGCCGGATATCGAGATGATTGAGCTTTTCGTCAAGAACGTAGCGATAGCGCATGAAACTATCGCTTTGTTAGAGAGCTGCAAAAAATGACAGATACAAATAATAAGGTTCCTAATAAAATGGCTGATAATGACGATTTAATTCTAGCCAATGAACATAGCGTCATGCTTAACCAGAACGCGACTGCAGAGAACACGACGTGGAAGGTTCTTATTGTAGATGACGAAGAAGAGATTCATGTGGTTACCCGGTTGGCATTGCATGATTTTAACTTTGGTGGCCGTCATTTAGAGTTTGTCAGTGCCTATTCCGGTCAGCAGGCGCGAAAGTTGATTCAAGAAAACCCGGATACCGCGATTGTATTGCTCGACGTTGTGATGGAAACAGATGATGCGGGTTTGGAAGTGGCTCGCTATATTCGCCAAGAATTAGGTAATCATTTTGTTAGAATTATATTGCGTACCGGTCAGCCTGGCTTGGCACCGGAGCGTCGTGTTTTAAAGGTTTACGACATCAACGATTATCGAGCTAAAACGGAGCTAACCCAAGATCGTTTGTTCTCGGTAATTTACACCGCGTTGTCCTCATACCGAGATTTGGTGGCGTTGGCGCGCAGTCGTCATCAGTTGATTGGTCTAGTAAATGAGATTGAACAGCTCTCTCATTTGGCCGCGAGAGACCTGCAAATGCCCTTGAATAACGTGGTGTCAGCCATGCGAAGAATAGGGGGCAAGGCACAGGATTTGACGCCGCCAAGTTTGGCAGAGGACTTTTTAGAGGTGAGGGAAAATGTTTACGCGATGCAATCGGCCTTGAATAAACTGGTTGCATTGACGTCGGTAGGGCGATTTAACGAAAGCAGAGAGCTGGTAGATTGCAATGCGATTGTAACTGAGGTTTTGGTCGACTTAGATAGTGCATTTCAGTCAAGTCACGCTAATCTTCACTGTGAGACGCTGCCGACAGTGTTTGCGTGTCGGCGCCAGCTTATGCAGTTATTTAAAAACCTTATTAGCAATGCGATTCGTTATACCAAAGATCGCGAACCTGAAATTTATATCAATGCCATGACGCATGAACGCAATTGGCTTTTCTCCGTTAGTGATACTGGGGTTGGTATTAGCCCTGAGAATCACAGTGGTTTGTTTAATCTTTTTCATCGTAATAGCGGGGACGAGGCAACCGGCGATTCAGGGGTTGGTTTAGCCATCTGTGAAAAAATTGTCCGTTGGCACGGGGGTAAAATTTGGTTGGAGTCTGAGCTGGGCAAGGGATCAACATTCTATTTTACAATTCCCTTGGCTGAGTAAGTATGAATTTTTCTGAAATCCGTGAGATTGACTCTAGCTGGATACTAAAAAGTCTAGAGCAAAAACTGGTGTGTGTGGATCTTTGTGGTCGAGTTATCTACGCAAATGCAGCAGCTATATCTCTTAGTGAGTATGAATATCAGCAAGGTATACCCCTCGCTGATTTTTTGCCATTCCTTGTTTGCGATGGCGAAAGGGCGTTGGCCGATTTGCTCCGTTGCAGCGATGGTGATTTAAAGGATTGTCGAGTTGTACTGCCGCATACCAAAGATAATCAGTATAAGATTGTTATAAAAGATATAGTTGATGATGCCGGTGAGATAGCTGGGCGTAGCCTGTTAATAAGCGATGAGCAGGCGTTAGCAGTGCATTACGGAGATGGTGAGAGCCATTTAGATCCGTTGACAGAGTTGATGGGTAGGCAAGAGTTTGAGCGTCGTTTGGCAAATTTGGTGAATGATGCGTCAACCAGTTCGCGCACGCATGCATTACTGTATATAGATATCGACCAGTTCAAGTTGATAAACGATACCAGCGGTCATGGCGCTGGCGACAATTTAATTAAAGTGATTGCCGATGCCCTTAAATTGGAGTTGTTTATTGGCGATATGCTCTGCCGTTTAGGTGGGGACGAGTTCGGTGTGTTGTTAAGCAATGTGGATGCTTTTGAAGCACGCTCGGTGGCAAATCGTCTCGTTAAGGCTATTAAGCGTATGTCCTTCGTCTGGAGTGGAATATCGCATAAGGTGTCTATCAGTATCGGTGTGGTTCTAGTTGATGAGTACACCACTGATAGAGAAAGTGTGATGAGCCAGGCGGACGTGGCGATGTATTCGGCGAAGGAAAATGGCCGCGGCCGAGTTCATATGTATGACAAAAGCGATAAAAAACTCAGTCGTTTACACGATGATATGGACTGGGTGCATCGTATTAATAAGGCCCTCGCAGCAGATGATTTTAGTTTGGTGACCGAGCGGATAATGCCCTTGGTTGACCAGTCAAACCGCACAACTATCTATAACGAAATTCTCGTTCGTATGCGCTATAACGGCGAGATGCTGAGGCCTGGGCAATTTATGCCGGCCGCTGAACGCTTTGGTTTAATGCCTCAAATTGATCGATGGGTAATTAAGCATTTTTTTAGTTACCTGCAACGCAATTCAGATTTGAACAATCGCGATGTGATGTATTCGATCAATATTTCTGGTCAGTCTTTGTGTCAGGAGTCATTTCTTGAGTTTGTTTATCGTTGTTTGTGCAGGGGCAACGTTAATCCAGAGATTATATGTTTTGAAATTACCGAAACCGTCGCAATTACTAATTTTTCTGTCGTGACTCGGTTTATTCATCGTGTACATGAATTGGGTGGGAAGTTCGCTTTAGATGATTTCGGTACCGGTATGTCGTCTTTCGGTTACTTACAGGAGCTTCCCGTTGACTTCGTCAAAATAGATGGTCTGTTTGTCCATGATATGGATAAAAATCCGGTGCATGAGGCCATGGTGCGATCGATCAATGATATTAGTCATGTGCTTGGCAAGCGCACAATTGCTGAGTTTGTTGAGCGCGAGGCGGTATTTGATCAGCTGCAGGCATTAGGTGTTGATTATGCGCAGGGCTATTTACATGGGCGTCCGACTGATTTGGTTGATTTATGCAGTGAGAGTGCCGGTTAACGTTTGCTAGCTGGCAGTTCGGTCTAGATATCCCCCCTATTAAAGTACTTTGATAGGTCGGAGTGAATGTATAGACCGGTGAATGTGATACAGAAGGCCCTATTTCTTCGCGGCATACCTACTGTCGATCGCAGCTCAGCCTAGTGAGTGACCCATATCGTTAGTCGGCCATGTCATTTGTGTCATAGTGTGTGATGCGTGGTCGTGCTATAAGTTTCGGCTGATTTTTTATTGAAGAGCTTGGCTATGTGGTTAAAGCAGCAGTATCGCGACTGTCGAAATTTGATATTTCGAGGTATCTCGGTTCCAGAAGATGTTTCTGGCTTGGTTGATATTGACCCAAAAGAAGTTGATGCCGCCAAACACGGTATTGCGCAGGAGGATGTCGAGGCACTTTGGGGGCACACTGAATCTATGTTTCAGTCCGGTATGCACCCAATGGTTAGTATTTGTCTTAGGCGTGGCGGCGATGTGATTTTAAATCGCTCTATAGGCTACGCGGATGGGGCAAATCACACGCAGCCAAAAATTGCGTCTTTACAGACGCCAGTCTGCTTATTTTCTGCATCGAAGGCGGTATCGGCAATGCTGATACACAAGCTGGCGGAAGATGGGCTGATAGATTTATTGAATCCCGTCAGTCATTATATTCCGGCATTTGCGGCGGAGGGTAAGGCGTTAATTACGGTTTACCAGCTTTTAGCCCATCGGGCTGGCGTGCCGGGAATTCCCGATGACGTCCCTATTGAGCTGCTTTTTGATCACGACGCCGCTGTCCGGCAGATTTGCAAGCAGCCAGCCTTGCATAATGATGGGCGAGTGCTCGCCTATCACGCCATTACTGGCGGCTTCATACAGGCGGAATTGATCCGCGTTGTTACCGGCAAGACGTTAAATGAGTATCTGGACGAAGTCGTTCGCAAGCCAATGGGAATGAAGTATTTCCGATATGGGTTAGCGCCAAAGGATCACACTCAAGTTGCTCGAAATTACTCAACTGGATTGCCAAACATCGGTGCGGTTGAACGGCAGTTGACAAAAATCCTAGGTGTTGGTGTTTCCGATGTTGTCGATATTTCTAATAGTGAGGCATTTTTAAATGCCGAGATTGCTTCTGCTAATTTATACGCAACAGCGGAGGAGGCCAGTCGCTTTTTCCAAATGTTATTGCAGGGCGGTGAGTGGCAGGGAAAGAGAATTTTTACGCCGCTGACCGTTAGCCGAGCGGTGCGTGAAATGGGCAAGCCCCAGTTTGATCACTCTCTTATTGTATTGCCGATGCGCTACAGCGCTGGAATGATGCTGGGTATGAACCCGGTTGGTTTATATGGCCCCAAAACCCACTATGCCTATGGGCACTTAGGTTTTTCGAATATTCTTTGCTGGGCTGACCCCGAGAGGGATATTGCCGTTTCAATCGTCTCGTCGGGTAAGCCGGTAATCGGCAATCACATTTTGAGCTTGTTTAAATTATTGGCGGGAATAAGCTCTACCTGCAAACCTTGCGTGGATATGGAGTATATTTACAGCAAAGTTCTTTGATCTACCGTGAAAGTGATTGAATTACTTGGCAGATTGAAAATTAATGATAAATGCCTATGGCCAGCGACTTGGTGATTGGTTAGAGTGTTGTAAAGGGTAAATGAAGTCCCTGTCCTTTCCTTTGGGAATAACGAGTAGGTTGAATTGTGAAAAAACTCGAAAATAAACTGCGCCTTGCCAATAGCTACGAGGAGTGGAAAGCGCTAGCGAAGGAGCACGATCGCTGTTCGGGTAGAGAGCATTGGAAAAAGATTGATAAAACAAGTCTTTATGATTATGCATCGATTCGTTCGCGACTAGAGCGCCTGCGCTATTTCCGTGACAACAATGACAATATTGGTCTGTTGTTTACCCTCAATGAGGGTATTCACGGCAATATGGGCGGTATGGGTAAGCCCGTTTTGTATGCGCGGGCTAAGTTTGGTACCAAGCAGCTTGTCCACGATTACGTTGATGGTATTCGTGACGCCCTTGATCATTTGGCAAAATTAGATACCGATTCTCCGAGCTTTCTAGAGCGTTTGGACTTTTTTCGTCGCGCGAATAAATGCTATGGCCAATCTGCGCTGATGTTGAGCGGTGGTGCGATACTGGGTAATTTTCATATCGGTGTCGTAAAGGCATTGGTAGAGCAAAATTTGCTGCCGGATGTTATTTCCGGTTCTAGTGCCGGCTCCTTGATTGCGGCGGTGCTGGGAACGCGCACCGATGAGGAGTTACAAGACTTTTTGGTGGCGGAAAATCTGGGTAAATTGCTGTTGGCCGAGGTTGAGCTTGCCAATGGACGGATGTCGAAGTCTTCTCCCAGAATTAATCATCAAGTGCTGAAAGAAAAAATTGCCAAGCTGATTCCTGATATTACCTTTCAAGAGGCATTTGAGCGCACGGGTCGGCATATTAATATTTCTATTTCTCCGTCAGACGTTCATCAGACTTCGCGATTGCTAAACGCCATCGCATCGCCGAATGTTTACATTCGCAAGGCGGTATTAGCATCCTGCGCGATACCCGGCATTTACCCTCCAGTGATGTTAGAAGCCAAAAATGTGCACGGTCATCCCCAACCTTATTTGGCGACCCGCCGCTGGATCGATGGCTCCTTGAGCGATGACCTCCCTGCTAAGCGACTGGCGCGTCTGTATGGTGTGAATCACTTTATTGTTAGTCAGACAAACCCCATTGTGTTGTGGGCTGTTCGCGATACTAAAATTGAAAATAGTGGCTTGCTGAATTCGCTTCGGCAGCTTGGCGGGAGGAGTATTAAGGAGCTCTCCAAAGTTGGCAGTAGTATGGCGCGGAAGTACTTCAAAAACTCGCCGCGTGTGCGCAGAGTGAGCAATATTGTCTACTCGGTAATTAACCAGGAGTACACGGGCGATATTAATATCATTCCGCGCTACCGGTTTTTTGATCCGCGTAAATTGCTCACTGAGTTAACACCCGAAGAGTTGCAGTTTTTTATTGCCGAGGGTGAACGTGCGACCTGGCCTAAAATTGAAATGATTAGAGCCAGTACAACGATAAGTCGCAAACTCACGGAAGTACTCGCGAACTATGAAGCCGAAGAGCTTGGGGCGCTATCGAAAAGTCACCATCATCTTGGTGCGGACATGCCCAGGAGTTCCTTGCGGGCATAGTGAGCTGTTTTTATGGGGTAGTATGTTTACCCCTAGTCTTATCTATAAGTACATGGCGTTTATCCTAACGCTTTTGTTTTCCTTAATGCCAACCCTATGAATTTTGTTTCTAGCCTCGATCTAGCAAATGTTGTTGATCGTGCCAGACATACCCCTTGGGGTATATTTAGTGTGAGTTTGGGATTACTATTGGGGAAGGTATGTCATGATTGTATTCCGCGTTCTTAGAAAAGTTTAAGGGGTTTCAGTATGGTTGTAGAGACGGTTTTTACACCTGTGGCAGCAATTATCGGCGGCGCGATGATTGGCTTAGCTGCGCTTGTACTGATGTGGTCCGTTGGCCGGATCGCTGGCATATCAGGCATCGTGGCTGGCGCTATATTAGAAGCTGAAGATGAGCGAAATTGGCGTCTACTATTTTTGGCGGGCCTATTTATTGGTGCGTTGATCGCATCTGTCATAACAGGTGCCTTGGATGACGTTAGCAGTATTGCAAGTACACCCGTATTAATTGTGGCTGGCCTATTGGTTGGTATTGGTACACGTATGGGGGGAGGGTGCACGTCGGGGCACGGCGTTTGCGGTATTTCAAGGTTTTCGCAGCGATCGATAGTCGCAACGACGGTATTCATGGCTAGTGGTGCTGCGACGGTGTTTGTTATCCGTCACTTGTTTGGAGAGGGTGTATGAAACCTTGGTTCGTTGGTCTAGCTGGCGCTTTATTTGGTGCCGGAATTACCGTGTCGGGCATGGCTAATCCCGCTAAAGTGCAGAACTTTCTCGATGTCGCCGGTAGCTGGGATCCTAGTTTGGCACTGGTAATGGGAGCTGCCTTGCTTGTCGTCACGCCAGGATTTTTCTTTGTGTTTAAAATGTCTGCGCCAAAGTATGCGGAAGCGTTTGCTCTGCCAACTAGAAAAGACATTGACTGGAAATTGCTGTTAGGCGCCTTGTTGTTTGGCATAGGTTGGGCTTTGAGCGGGTTGTGTCCTGCGCCAGCTTTGGTAGCGACCTTAACTGGGGTGTCGGGTTTCTTTATATTTTTGTTAGCTATGGTTGCGGGAATGATTTTGTATCGCTTTGTATTTGAGTCATAGTTTCTGTGTATCGTTTAATACATAGAGTACGACAATGTTATAGGCTAATATTTGTCGTGTAAGCCCTCTCTAGCAAGGGTGAGCGATAACAATAACGATGATGGGGAAGCGACATGGCTGTAACATGTAAATTTTCAAAAAGTGTGGATGAGGTTTGGGCGGTATTATGTGACCCCGATTTCCGGGTCGATAGAAGTATTGCTTTGGGTGAGTTAAGCGCCGAATGCGATATTGAGGAAGACGGCGATACCGTTAAAATCCATATGGTTAGAGAGGTGGTGCGGGAGCTTCCGTCGGTATTAGCAAAAATTTTTAATCCTAAGCAAACCTTAGAGTTCGTTGAGACCTGGCAGTCGGTAAAAAACGGCTGGGAAGGGAATATGGAAATCGAAATTAAAAATCAACCGGTGCAATTGGGCGCCAGTATCTCACTATTGGCAACAGCCGATGGCTGTGAATACAGCGTATCGCATCGTTGCAAGGCGAAGATTCCGCTGGTCGGCGGGAAGGTTGAGAAATTTATTCTCTCTCAGACTGACTCAGGCGCGCTAGACGAATTGAGCTACCTGAAGAAAGCCTTGGCGTAAGCGTAGATTTACAATTTTTTGGTGGTTAAGTACTACGCCGCGACTATTAAATGATAGTCGCGATGTTCATTGATTGCCGAGGCGATATCCGCGGCGCTGTTCAAGCGTTTGATTTTGTCGAATAGCTGCTGGGCTTGCGGATACTCTCTACGTAAATATCCCAGCCACTGCTTTATCGGTCCGCCTACATGGCGTGGCGCGCATGATGTTACGCTGTCGTTAAAAAGTGCCTCAACTAACAGTAAGATATTTGCCCATTTATCGCGATGGTATTTTTTGCCCAGCGACTGGGTTTTAATCGCGAGCGCAAGGTCGGGCCTAGCGAGCAGGCCGCGGCCGAGCATGACATCACTGCAGCCGCTTTGTTGTTTGCAAGCTTGGTAATCGTCAGGGCTCCAAACTTCGCCATTTGCGACAAGCGGTATTCGGTTGACGTCGTGTAGTTTTGCGAGTTGATGCCAGTGCGCAGGCGGTTTGTAGCCATCAGACTTGGTGCGAGCATGGATTGTGAGGCCGTTTGCTCCGGCATCGTTTATTGCGCTGACAATGTCTATTAGCTTGCTGTCATCATTAAAACCTAATCTGATTTTTGCAGTCACAGGAATAGATGCTGGAACAGCGCTGCGCATCGATTTAATGATCTGGTAGAGTAACTCGGGTTCATCTAGCAGTACTGAGCCGCCGCGGTGACGATTGACACATTTGGCAGGACAGCCGAAGTTGGTGTCGATCCCGATAGCACCTAAGCTTGCGGCGCGAGCAGCGTTTTCTGCCATAGGACCTGGCTCACCGCCAAGCAGTTGAATATAAACAGGTGTTCCGGAAGGGGTTTTACAGCCGTGTTCTAGTTCTGGGCAGAGACGATGAAATACTCTAGCGGGCAATAGCTGGTCGGTGATTCGCACAAATTCGGTGATACAGCGATCAATGCCTCCGATGGCGGTCAGCAGGGCGCGCATGCGCGCATTGACGACACCCTCCATCGGGGCGAGATGTAATTGCATTGCTTAAGCGAAGCTCTAGATCAGCCAATAAAGAGCTATTGTAGCGTAGCATGAGTAAATGGCTGAATTGATCAGTTGGGCAATTTTGGTCAGTTTTCTAAATTCTGGGCTTGAGGTCGGTGTTTTGTTTGAATATGGCGTATTCGGAGGTGGGTGGTGGTAGTGAGTGTATTGCGAGCGGCGGGCTTTGCCGTCGTCACCTTGTTAATGCTGGCGATTATTGCGTCGCAATTCCCGTCCATGCGCGCCAGTCTTGAAGAGGAGCGTATTTTTAACGCTGAAAATGCGGATTTATTTGGCGAAGATCCATTCTTTTACACCCAAATAGAGCTACTTAAGATGGGCGAGGACACCAGTGGCGGCTTTGTTAGGATGAGTATTGACGGCGATGAGCGAGAGATCCGCGCCGGCGATGTCATTCTGCGTCCGTGTTTGTCGCTTAGTAAGCTACTCGATAAAGCCGTATTACTTGATCATTGTGGTAGTTATGCCTTGCTGTCACTTGCAGAACCGTCGGCGGCCAGTATCAATTTGCGAGTTTTAAATACCAGTTCGGTAGCATTACTTGAGCAGGGGCCGCGTATTATCGATTTGAGAGGCGATGCGGCTATTCAAGCCTTGGTGTCGGATTATCGTCGTCGTCTATATGATCGCCCGCTGTCTTTGTTGGGTGAAATAGACGTTAAAACGCTAACTAGAGAGGGTAAGAGAGAGTATTACCTATCGCCTGGGCGCGATAAAAAGATCTTCACCACACTCGGCTTGAAGTCGGGTGATCGAGTGCGTGCGTTTGATGGGGTGGACTTAAGCAGCGGCGACGCGCCAACCGAAATGTATGAGCGCTTAGACGACGCTGAGCATGTGGCGCTAACACTGGAGCGAAATGGCGAGGACTGGGTGGTGTTGCTTGACTTTGGTGGCGGTGATGCCGAATTTTAATTACAGCCATATCATTGAATTTCCTTAATATTTAGATGGCTTTTCCAGTAGTATACTCAGCTGATTATTTGGCGCCTCGATAGTAAGGGGCATGTGGCAAGCTTATTTAGAGTAGGAGGTTTGTGTGAGTGAGTTCAATAAGTGGGAATGTGTTATCTGTGGCTTTATTTATGATGAGGCCGAGGGTTTACCAGATGATGGCATTCCAGCAGGTACTTTGTGGGCTGACGTGCCTGAAGACTGGGAGTGCCCAGACTGCGGCATAAGTAAGTTTGATTTTGATATGGTACCGGCTTGAACTAGCTCTGGCACCGAACTTGGCCTTTTTCTTGAAAATTGCGCTTAGACTGTGCCTGATCAGGCCGCCCTCTGTTACACTTCTGGGATCGATTAATAGCTAAGGTTAACGTTATGAAAACAATAAAATTGTTAGTGCTACTTAGTTTAGCGTACCTAGTGTCGGCATGCGCACCAGAAGTTGGCAGTGATGCCTGGTGTGCCGGAATGGATAAAAAGGCCAAGGGAGATTGGTCCGGGAATGAAGCAACGGACTACGCAAAGAACTGTGTTTTTAAATAGCAGTCAATTATGCGCAGTCCTCAAATGGGCTAGTTCTGCTAATTTAGTACGACAATTTTATGACGACGAAAGCGGAGTTTGGGCTGTCACCGCAGCTTCCGTAAGAAAAATGTCATATTGTTCGTCTACTATTCGGCGCTTCGCAGTATTTTTGGGGTAAGTCTGAGACGTGGAACGCTCTGTGACATTGATAAGGTTTTTCCCACCTCGCGTAGCGGTATACGTCAATATCCTCCTATGGGCAGTATTATTGGCTTGCTTGGCAAGTCTGTGCTGGCAGATTTCGACGTGGTTAAGAGGACCAGCCCTTCCTGGTGCCATCGTTAGTGACGACGGCGCGTTATCTGCAACGCTGTCGGGGGAGTCTTCCTACGATGTTCAAAGTCTACTCGCTGTGCCCTTATTTGGTACTCCGCCCGTAACCCCAGTCGCTGCGACCGAGTCTGAAAAGGAATTGCGTCGCAGCACATTGAAAATTACCGTTATCGGCTTGGTTGCCGGTAGCGATGAGCGAGGTGTGGCGGTACTGCGTCACGGTAGTAAGACCAAGGCCTACAGTGTGGGTGAAAAAATTGAGGTGCCTGGCTCAGTTCGTTTGCTTGGGGTGTTTTCTGAATACATCATTATTGAGAACAATCGCAAGCGGGAAAAAATTGAACTCGACAAAAAGTCTCAGTTGGCTGGCATTTCGAGTGCTGCGTCGCCTAGTGCCGATGACAACAGTACTGTAAATCTAAACAAGCCGGAGATTCAGGAGCTCATTGGTGATGCCCGAGATACGGTTCAAAACAGCCCCTTAACGCTGGCTCGATTTTTCTCTGCGACCCCGGTAAACGAGAACGGACGCTTGATCGGGTATGAAGTAAAGCCGGGGCGCGACAAGCGATTATTTGACCAGCTCTCATTGGAGCCGGGGGATGTTGTTCTCTCTGTTAATGGCCAATCGGTTGCAGATCTGCAGCCTCAAGAATTGTTTAAGCTCATGCAAACCACCACATCCTTTGAACTTCTGGTTCAACGTGCTGACACCATCCTCACCAAAAGATTTGATATATGAAATTGCTACTGCGTAAATCCTGTCTTGCCCTAGGTCTGTTTGTCTTGCTCTCGGGCAGTGTATTCGCGGAACGTTTTGATCTCGATATGCAAAATGTCGATATTGGCGAGTTTATAAACACGGTGGCAAAATTAACCGGTAAAACTATCGTGGTTGATAGCCGGGTTAAAGGCAAAATCAGCGTCGAGAGCCATCGTAAACTCGATGCCGACGAGCTATACCAAATCTTTTTACTGCAGCTTGGCGTAGAAGGCTATTCAGCGATTGAAGTGGGTGATGGCATATTAAAGGTTATTCCGAATCAGGCCGCTAAAATCGAAGGGATCAGTGTTCAATCAGACCGCTCCTCAATGGGGCGGAGTGAATCAATTATCACGCGTATCGCGCAGTTACAAAACGCCGATGCCGATGAATTAGTGAAGTCTTTACGTCCCTTGGTCGACAATAAGGTCGGGGTCATCACGAGCTACGCAGATTCAAACATTATTTTGATTACTGATCGTGAGTCGAATGTGCGGCGCTTAATGTCGATTGTGAATGCCGTGAATTCCGTTGACACCCAGTTAATGGAAACGGTAGTGCTAGAACATTCCTCTGCCGAGGAAGTTGAACGAATCTTAACCAAGGTTTTGTCTCAGCAAACACGCAAGCGTGGGGCTGCGAAGCCCGTGGTTGCCGCGGACCCTCGCACCAATACCTTAATTTTGTTCGGCGATGACGACTCGCGTTCTTACCTGCGCCGACTAGTCAAAGACCTCGATAGCGAGGTGAGTAATCAGTCCAATATTCGTGTGCGCTATTTGAAATATGCCAAGGCTGCAGATCTCGCACCGGTACTCAAAAGTATTAGCGATACCCTGATTAAAGGCGACGAGATTGGTAAAGCAGCGGGGAATAATAGTCAAACTTCGATGATTAATATCGAAGCCCACGATCAAACTAACTCAATCGTGATGTCAGGTAGTCCGCATATTATCGACAACCTGGAGTCGGTCATCGCGGATTTAGATATTCGTCGCGCACAAGTCCTTGTCGAAGCGATTATTATTGAAGTGTCGGACAGTCGCGCCAAAGAATTAGGTGTGCAATGGTTGTTTAGGGGCAACTCATCGGGCAATACGCCTGCTGGCGGAATCAACTTCGGCGGTGGCGCCTCGGGAAGCGGCAGCGCACCGGGAATTATCAGTTTACTGGCGGGAGAGGAAGCGGCCGCGGCGGCAGCAAGTGGTATCAGAGGCGCCGCGTTTGGTTTAGGTAAAGTTAAAGATGGCGCGTTCAGTTTTGCCGCGCTGCTGACGGCATTAGAGAGTGATACGGAGTCTAATATTCTGTCGACGCCAAGCTTATTAACCTTGGACAACGAAGAGGCATCCATCTTGGTAGGGCAGGAGATTCCTGTTGTTACCGGCTCGACTGCAAGTTCAACCAATGCGAACCCGTTCCAGACTATTACCCGTCAGGAAGTCGGTATAAAGCTATTGTTTACGCCACAAATCAACGAGGGGGACGCGGTTCAGTTGAATATTGAGCAGGAGGTATCGTCGCTCAGTCCATCAACGGATGCGGCGGACGTCATCACCAATAAGCGAACCATCAAAACCGCCGTATTAGTGAATGATGGAGAGACCATTGTGCTCGGTGGTTTAATTGATGACCAAGTTAAAGAGCAGTCAGCGAAAGTGCCATTGCTCGGCGATATCCCTCTCCTTGGCCGCCTATTCCGCTCTGATAATACCAGTAAGGTTAAAACTAATTTGATGGTGTTTATTCGTCCAACGATTGTTCGCGATCAGGTGACGTTGTCAGAGCTGAGCGCACGCAAATATAACTATATTCGCGCAGAGCAACTGGTAAAAGCTGAGCAGGGAATCAATTTATTCCCGTTCACAGATCTGGCGGTTCTACCTGAGTGGGCCGGAATGGACCCCTCTCCGGCAGGTATTTTACCAAGCAAGCCAATGCCGCCGCCGATGACCCCGGCTGAAGAGGCGGTTGAAAAGAAAATGATTAAAGCGCCGCCTTCAGACGCAGCGCCGGCACCGGCTGAACAATAATATGAGTCAGCCCCTGAGCTACGCCTTTGCGCGCAGTAATCGCGTCTTAGTCGAAGAGACTACAAGCGGCTTTGATTTGCTGTGTTGCAAAGAGACACCGTCGACCGCGGTGGCAGAAGTGCAGCGTGTGTTAGCCGGTAGCGTAACGCTTAAGCTTTGCGACGAAAAAGTGTTGCAAGATAAAATTAATGAAACCTTTCAGCGCCAACAAGGCGATGCCATGTCGGCGATGGGCGATATTTCCAGCGAGGTTGATCTTGACCGCCTTGCAGAAGAAATCCCCGAGTCTCAAGACTTGCTGGACGCCCAGGACGACGCGCCGGTCATTCGCCTAATCAACGCCTTATTCGGCGAAGCGCTCAAACGTGACGCGTCTGATATTCATATAGAAACCTACGAGAAAACTATGTCGGTGCGCCTGCGCGTTGACGGTATTTTGCAGGAAGTGCTCACCCCAAGTCGGCGTTTGGCGCCGCTATTGGTGTCGCGAATTAAAGTGATGTCGCGACTCGATATTGCGGAAAAACGAGTTCCTCAAGATGGCCGCGTCTCATTGCGAATTGCGGGACGTTCGGTAGATATTCGGGTGTCGACGATTCCGTCCAATTACGGCGAGCGGGTCGTTATGCGACTCTTAGACAAACAAGCGGCGCGGATCGATATTGATCAACTGGGAATGCCAGAAAAAACGCTAAAAACCTTAAAAGATTTGCTGCAACAACCTAACGGGATTCTATTAGTTACCGGTCCGACGGGCTCCGGTAAAACGACAACGCTCTATGCCGGACTAATGTCATTGAATGATCGTCGCCGGAATATACTCACCGTCGAAGATCCCGTTGAGTATGACATTGACGGTATTGGTCAAACCCAGGTTCATACTAAAGTGGGTATGACCTTTGCGCGGGGGCTGCGGGCCATCCTCCGCCAAGACCCTGATGTGGTCATGCTCGGCGAAGTGCGCGACCAAGAGACGGCAGAAATCGCAGTGCAGGCGTCGTTGACCGGTCATATGGTGTTATCGACTTTGCATACCAATACCGCAGTTGGTGCAGTCACCCGCTTAGTCGATATCGGGGTAGAACCCTACCTGATTGCGTCAAGTTTAAAAGGTGTGCTGGCACAGCGTTTGGTGCGTAAATTGTGTCAGCACTGCCGCCATGAAATCGTGCTGGATAAAACCGAGGCGCGCCTGCTGGGAGACCCGACCTTAGAGGGGCGCAAGGCCTACAATGCGGCCGGTTGCGATGAGTGCCAGCATACCGGTTACAAAGGCCGGCAAGGTGTTTATGAGCTGTTAGTTGTTGACCGCGAAGTGGCGGAGCTAATCCACAACCGTGCCAGCGAACAAGATATTTTGCGCAAGGTTGGTAACGAGATGCCTTCGTTGATGGGTGAAGGTAGGCGCTTGGTATTAGCGGGGCAAACCAGTTTAGACGAATTGTTGAGAAGCGTGCGAGAGGGCGGTGATGCCGGCCTTTGAGTATCGCGCGCTTGACTCTGGTGGCGCCAATAAGAAGGGCATTATTGAGGCTGACTCCGGTCGTCAGGCGCGTCAGCTCTTGCGTGACCAGCAATTATTTCCCCTCGATGTAAAACAAACTCGCGAAAAAACCCGCGCTGAAAATGCGCGGCGAAGTTATGGTCGCTCGCGGGTGAGTATTGCGGATTTGGCGCTGTTCGTGCGGCATCTTGCGACTCTAATTCAGTCTGGTATACCCCTCGAAGAAGCGCTGGCGGCGACGGCAAAACACACACGGAAAGCCTATTTAAAACGCGTCGTGTTGGATTTGCGAGCCCGGGTTTTAGAAGGACATTCTTTAGCTGACGGTCTAAATGAACACCCCCAGGTGTTTAATCCAGTATTCCGGGCGCTGGTTAGCTCTGGTGAAAAATCAGGGGATTTGGGACTTATTCTTGAGCAGCTTGCGGAATATACCGAAGACAGTCAAAAATTGCGCGGCGTGATTGTTCAGGCGGCGATGTACCCCTTGGTATTAATGTTTGTTGCACTGTCGGTCATTGCAGCGCTAATGACTTATGTTGTGCCCAAAGTGACCGCACAGTTTGCGCATTACGACCAAGCGTTACCGTTGCTGACGCGCATATTAATTACCTTGAGCGACGGTTTGGCCGCTAACTGGTACTACATTCTGATCGCCATTGTTGCCATTGCCTTCGGGGCCAAGTGGTGGCTGCGCGATCCCGGTCGACGTCTTAAAGCTGACAAGGCAATATTAAAACTACCCCTCTGGGGATTGTTGATGTTGGAACTAGATTCGGCGCGTATGCTCAGAACCCTGTCGATTCTGATGTCATCTGGTGTGCCATTTTTAGAGACCTTGAAAGTGGCTTGCGACACCTTGGCAAACGAACATTTAAAAAAGAGTATGGCAAGTGTTCGCGAGCAGGTGCGTGAGGGCAAGAGTTTTAGCCGCTGCCTGCAAGATGAAGCACAACTTCCACCATTAGCGATTTATATGATCGCCAGTGGCGAGGCGAGTGGTGAAATGGAAGCCATGACGCAGCGCGCAGCAAGTAATTTGGAGCGCGAGTTACAAGCTCGGGTTCAGATGTTTGTGAGTTTGTTTGAGCCCCTTTTAATTGTGGTGCTCGGCGGCGTAGTCTTATCAATTGTATTGGCGATTATGTTGCCAATACTGCAGTTAAATAATCTGACACAGTTTTAGGAGGTATTGCCGTTATGTTGGTATCTGAAGGTAAGGGAAAGGCTCGTCAGAGCGCCAGTGGCAATAGTTTGCGAGTGGCGCAGCAGGCAGGTTTCTCGTTGCTGGAGATCATGGTTGTTATTGTCATTATGGGCTTATTGGTGGCAGTAGTGGCGCCAAACGTACTGCAAAACCAAGATCGGGCCATGGTAGAGAAGGCGCGCGCTGATATATCTGTATTAGAGCAGGCGCTAGATATGTATAAACTCGACAATCATATTTATCCCAGTACTGATCAGGGCTTGCAGGCGCTCGTAAAACGTCCTGAGACTGGGCCATCACCTAAAAGCTATCGCAGTAATGGATATATAAAACGTCTTCCGGAAGATCCGTGGGGTAATCCGTACATATACATTCAGCCAGGTGAGCACGGTGCATTTGATTTGTATTCAACCGGTTCAGACGGAGAAGAAGGTGGTGAGGAGCTTGCCAGTGATATCGTCAACTGGCAGGAATGATCGCGGGTTTTCACTGCTTGAATTGTTGGTCGTTGTTTTTATTATCGGCTTACTCAGTGGTGTTGCCGCACTGACCTTGCCTGGTAAAGATGGCGGAGCGCTGCTACAAGAACAGCGTTTTAAGCTGCTCGGCACATTGCGAAGTGCCAAAGCTGAAGCCGTTTTCAGCGGCCGCAGCCTTGGCCTTGGATGGTCGGGCCAGCGCGGACGTTTTTATGTACTAAGCGCACAGGGTTGGCAAGTTATTCAGGAAGGTGTGTTAGCAAAACAGCTGGAACTAGATGAGCGGGTCAGGTCATTGATTACCGTGGCGGGTGAGCCAATCAAAAACACGGCGGACGATGACTCCGCTAAGCGTGATGAAACACAAGAAACCACGCCCCAAATAGTCTTTCTCGGTGACGGACAAATTTCTCCTTTTGAGTGGCGTTTGTCATCCGAGGGGGCTGAGTCGGTGGTGCTAGATGAACAGCTCACAATTGAACCCTAAGCTATGTTGTTAATTCGCAAGCGCCGTAGCCAATCCGTAAATTGCCGCAGCAAGGGATTTACCCTGTTGGAAGTGATGGTAGCCTTGGTCATTTTTGCAACGGCGGCGGTGGCCTTAAGTAAAAGCTTAAGCGAGAGCGCGAACAATGTTGGTGAGATTGAGCAACGTCAGTTTGCTGATTTGGTGGCTCACAATGTGTTGGTGGATATTCTGCGAGATGGCTATGGCAATACTAATAGTGGCAAAGTGAGCTTGGCCGGTTTCGACTACCGGTGGCAGCGTAATGTCGAACTAACACCGCACCCCAATATACGCCGCGTCGATGTTGAGGTGTATTTAAGCACTGGCAAAGATATTCTCGCTAGTAGATCGGCGTTCCTCGGCAAATGACAGTGCTTGGGGGCGTTAAGCGCCAGAACGGCTTCACCATGGTTGAACTGCTTATTGCGGTGGGCATCATGGCGCTGCTGGGGACAATCGGCTCGTTACTCCTCAATAGCTCGTTGGAAAATCAAGCGGCCATTGAGGCGCGGCAGCAGGCTTTAGAGCGAGTAGCTTTAGCGCTTACGATTTTCAGGCGAGATGTAGAGCAAATAACCCAGCGTATTCCCCGTGATTCGCAGGGCGATGCAATGGCAGCCAATATCGTCGCCGAGCAGGTTGGGGAAAATAGCGAGTTGGAGTTTGTGCATGGTGGCAAAAGAGTGCTGCCCGGCCGGGGGGTAGCGAGTACCCTTGAGCGAGTGCGATACGTGCGAGAGGAAAATGAACTCATTCGCTATAGCGCAGCGGTAGCCGATCCGGCGGGAAATACCACATGGCAGCGCCAAGTGTTAATGAAAGATGTCAGTGAGTTTATTGTAGAGCTCTATGACGGTAGCCGGTGGTCAGTATTTTGGCCGCCTAGTACACAAGTAAATGCGACTCAGCCGAGATCATTGCGGATGACGGTATCGACCAATGTGTGGCCAGACATTCAGCTGAATGTGTTAATGCCAGAGTTAGGGCAATGAAAATACCTCAGCAGCAGCGCGGCGCTGCGTTGATTATGGTGTTGCTCATTGTTGCCATTATGGTTGTTCTTGCGGTCGGTTTAACTGACGGAGTGCGCTATAGCAGCCAGCGCTTGTTGAACCAGCGTTTGATGGATCAAGGTTACTGGTATGCGCTTGGTGGAGAGCGTATTGCAGTGTTTGCACTAGAAGATGTCGCCAGTGACGTGGTTACAGCGCTAAATCAAGATTGGGCCAGAAAAGACATTGCTTTCCCGATTGATGGCGGCTCCATTGCGGGTTTAATCATCGACGAGCAAGCGTGTTTTAATATGAATTCGCTGTATCGAGCAGAGCCCGCAAATGGGGAAGTAGAAGACGTTAGCGCAGCGGAGTTAGTGTTTATCGCCTTGTTGGAAAACCTGGAGATTTCACCGCAGCGTGCGGAGTTTATTATTGGTCGCACCCAGGACTGGATTGATGAAGATTTTTCGCCTGAAGGTATTTACGGCGCTGAAGACTTGACCTACACCGCTTTAGATTATCCGTATCTGCCGCCCAATAGTTTATTAGATTCGATCAGTGAAATGACACTATACGCAGAGTTTGAAGAAGGTGAACAAAAGCGCATTACGCCTTTTTTATGTGCTTTGCCGGAAGTGAATACAGTGATTAATGTGAATACGATAACTGTAGATAAATCGGCCTTGCTGGCAGCGGCAATTGGTAATGTGTTGTCCGCGGAAGAGCTTCGAGTAGTGCTAGAGAATCGTCCAGAAAATGGCTGGGCGGATATAGCCGGTTTTGTTACCGCCTTGAATTTATCAGCCGACGAAACCGTGCCTAGTAAACTTTTACAAGGTATTGGTGTGAAATCGCATTATTTTAGAGGTTTGGCGGATGTGTTTTACGAGCAACGTCAAATGCGTTTGTTTAGTCGAGTGGTATTAAAAAACGGCAAGGCCCTTGTTTACGGCCGTGAGTATGGAGAAGTTTTTTGACTGCGATGTTGTTAATAGATTTACCGCTGACCCCGGAAGCGCCGGTCGCGTGGTTGCATTGGGATAATGGCAATGTGATCGCTGAGGGTGTATTGGCCAATAGTAGCGAGCTGGCAAGCTTGGCAGATAAGGCAGCGGGCCTACCTTGCTATGTGATAATCCCGGGGGAAGCGGTTAGCGCGCATCGCGTTGTGTTACCAAAAGGCGGGCGAGTTGGTTTGTCTGCGCTCCCGTTTCAGCTAGAAGATAAGCTTTGTAGCGATCTTGATAGTGTTCATATCGCGACGGGAGTGATAAAGGCTAATCAAGCGGCGGATGTGCTTGTTCTGGCGCGCGATCTTGCCGCGTATTGCTTAGATGTGTTGCGCAGCAGTGGCTTGCGGATCAAGGCACTGCTGCCAGATTATGCGGTATTGGCTGAAAATGCCGTCGTTGTAGCAGGTCAGCAAGTAGCAGCAAATTATCACGCCAAATCAGCCGGCACCACTACCGCTAATTTTGCGGTTTGGCAGCAATTGGCCACTGCGGGTGAGCAGGCAGATCAAGAGGTGCAATGGTACTTTAGCGGCGATTACCAAGGCGAACTAACTGAGCAGGCGCCTGCTAATGCTATTCATTGCCCGAACCGTTTACAGGCCTTTGCGCGTAACTTTGCGCCGTGGTCGCTGTCGTTATTAAGCGGGGATTATTTGCTTAAGGATGAGAGCGGCGAAGCCTTAGGCCGCTTGCGTTGGCCCTTAATTTTACTGGTCGCATTGTTGCTTGTGCATTGGTTTGGTTTGGCTGTGCAAACGCGAACAATGGGGCGTGAAGCTGAGGCCCTTGATAAAGCAATGGTCGAACTCTATCAGCAGGCATTCCCGGGAGCACGGGTCGTCAATGCGCGAAGCCAAATGCGCAGCCAGTTGAACGCTCTGGAAAATGCCGGAACCAGCGGTGCCATGATGCCCTGGTTAGACAAAGTGGCGGCGGCCACGCGCGGCCGCAGCGAAATTAGTTTAAGTCAGTTAAATTTTGAAAATGACCCGCCGGTGATGAAACTATTGGTAAAAGCCAAGTCTTATGAGCAGGTTGATCAGTGGTTAGCCGCTTTAAAGGCACAGGGTTTAGCGGTGGAGCGCGGTGCCTTTGGGCAAGAAGGTAGCGGTATTGCTGGTCAGGTTAGTATTCGGGGGGCGGCGCAATGAAATTGATAGACCGGCTTCTGGAAGGGCGCAACGAACGTGAACGCCAGATCTTAATTATCGGCGCTATTGTCGCGATACCGCTTATTATTTGGATGCTCATATGGCAGCCCCTACTAAAAGCCAATGAAGCGGCTGAGGCGCGCCTCGATCAGCGTCGTCAGTCCTATGCGTGGATGCAGCAAGCCACAGCGAGGGTGACAGCGATGCGCGGAAGTGTGTCCCAGTCGGCCGCGTTAACAGGTTCTCCGCAGCAGCAAATTACGGGTGCCGCGGCTGCCTTAGCCGTCAATATAAACCGTATCGAGCCGCAGTCTGGCGGGCGCTACAGTGTGTGGGTAGCCAAAACAGATTACAGCAGTGCGGTTCAATTTATAGAAACCTTATCAGTGGCAGGTATGACTTTGTATTCAGCGAATATGACCTTATTGGACTCACCGGGTAGTGTTTCGCTACGGGCGTCATTGGGTGTCGCCGAATGACGCGTCGTATTTGGATTTTCATTGGCCTGCTATTTTTTGTCGCCTGTTTAGTTGTGGCCACGCCTGCTTGGATTGTGCGCGACATACTGATCAAACAGCAGCCAGCTATGGCGGTGGGAAATGTCAGTGGGCGGGTTTGGAGCGGCGAGTTAGATGTCGTTCAATATCAGGGCATTACCCTTAGCGGCATTCGCTGGACTCTCCGGCCATGGGGTATTTTCAGTGGCCTGCCACTGGCCATCGCAGTAACTGAGCCGGTGACCGGTGAAGGGAATATCGGAATTGGCAGTGACGAAACCTTGCACTTGCAGAGTGTGAGTGTAGATGGGCAGCTCGAAAGACTACTTAATGCGATGAATTTTCCCAGTATGGGTTTTGATGGTGGGATTACATTGGTGCTGGATGAAGCTAAGATAAACGCAGGTGGCTGTCAGTCTTTAAGCGGCACATTAACCTTGAACTCTCTATCGGGTGATGTTGAGGGCGTTGAATCCATTGCACCTGTAAACGCCGCATTGCGCTGTGAAAACAAGCGAATCGTTTTAGATATTGACGAAAATAATAGTGCTAAGGTGCGCGGTGTCGTTCGAATTTCAGTTAAAGGTCAAATGAATGGCCAGCTATTATTAACACCTGATCCAGGTACACCGTTGTTTAAAAGTTTGACGCAGTTTATGGGGCGCCCGTCTAACGGTAAAGATTTCGTACTGCGGCTCTAAAAGTAATTTGCATAGACCTTGATGGCTTTATTTCAACGCACAAACAAGGTCTTTACGCAGTGTAAAATTAGCTAATTAGTATCCACATAAGCTTGCATATCTATCGCGATGAAAACTGCTATTGCCCAGTATTTGGCTTGCGACCCGCGAGCGTTTTAGAAAAAAGCCAATATCGAGCTCGTCAGTGACGCCAATGCCACCGTGCATTTGTACGGCTTCATTGCTTACCAATTCAAATACATCGTTTAGCCGCGCTTTGGCAAGACTCGCCAGCTGGGGCAGGTCTGCGCGCTTATCATCTATGGCTGATAACGCATCCAACACCACGGATTTTGATAGTTCTAACTCGATATACATTTTCGCAGCGCGGTGCTGCAGGGCTTGGAAGCTGCCAATTTTTACGCCAAATTGATCTCGTTCTTTTAGGTATGCAACGGTGCGTTCAAAGCATTCAGTTGCCGAGCCCAGCATTTCTGCGGCGAGGCAAATACGACCATAGTCCAATGCCTTATTCAGAATATCTTGCCCCTGCTCTGGACTGCTAATAAGGGCTGACTGACTGACCTTTACTTGATTGAACTCAATACTTGCGGCGTTGCGACTATCAATTAGATGGTGGCGACGACGTTCAATACCAGGGGTATTTGCATCGACAATGAAAAGACCTACTCCCGACGCAAGACTTGTGGCCACAATAAGTTGGTCAGCGCTATGGCCATCGAGAACAAAGAGTTTTTTGCCATTAATGACATAGCCACCGTCACCGGCCGTCGCGGTCGTTGTGAACGCATTTGGTTGATGGTGCGGCTTTTCTTCCAATGCCAGCGCTAGGCTGAGCTCGCCAGCGGCAATGCGTGGAAGCAGGGCAGACTTTTGCTCTTCATCGCCACCATCGATAAGAATAGTTGAGCAGAGAACAACGGTTGAAAACAGGGGCGAGGCAGCAAGGGTGCGGCCGCTCTCTTCAATAACGGCGCCCAAACCTAAGTAACCAAATTCCAGGCCATCGTAGGCTTCGGGTAGCACCATGCTCGCCCAGCCAAGATCAGTCATTTGCTGCCAGTGTTCACGCTTATAACCTAGTGAATCTTTTTGGTCTCGTAACTGGCGCAGTGCCGATACCGGCATAATGCGATTTAAAAAATCTTTTGCGGTATCTTTGAGTAATCGCTGCTCTTCGTTTAATACCAGTGTCATATTTGCTCTCCGGTTTGTTCGCGGTGTCAATGTGTGGGCAGTATTGGGTCAGCGTTAATCTGGTAAGCCGAGCACACGTTTTGCAATAATATTGAGCTGCACCTCAGAGGTACCACCCGCGATTGAGAGTGCTTTAGAAAATAGCCAGCCGCGGTTGGTCAGGAGTTCATCGTCGTTAAACTCGCTGTCGTTCCAGCCTAAGGCGCGGTGTCCGAGTACCGCCATCAGCACTTCTTCCTTGCGCTTGCTCTCTTCAGTGCCCACGTATTTCATAATCAAGGGCACATTGTTGTCGGCGACGCCGTTCATGCGCTCTTCAAAGCTGCGGAAATGGGTGAGACCAATAGCGCGAAAAGCCATTTCGTGGCTGACTAACTGATCGCGTAGACCGACATCTTTTAGTTTGCCCTTATCATCCAATCCCACGTATTCAAGGGCAGCTTGCACTGGGCTGAAACTTGGTCCAGGTGTGTCGCCACCAATTTCCGCCATGAGCTTGCGTTCGTGTTTTAACAGGGCTTTAGCAACCGACCAGCCCTTATTGAGTTCGCCAACGAGGTTAGTCTTGGGCACTTTGACATTGTCAAAGAACGTCTGGCAGAACTCGGATTCGCCACTGATGAGTTCAATGGGCGTAGTAGACACACCGGGGTCGTCCATATCGATCAATAAAAAGCTGATACCTTCTTGTTTTTTAGCGTTGGGGTCGGTGCGTACCAAGCAGAAAATCCAGTCTGCTTTGTCGGCATTGGTGGTCCAAATTTTTGCACCGTTTACTAAAAAGTGGTCGCCTTTGTCTTCTGCACGAGTTTGCAGACTGGCCAAGTCGGAACCCGCGCCGGGTTCTGAATAGCCCTGACACCAGCGAACATCGCCCCGCGCAATTGCGGGAATATGCTGCTGCTTTTGTTGATCGTTGCCGAACTCCAGCACTGCCGGACCTAGCATCCAAATACCTAGGTCGAATAGCGGTGTTCTGCACCCCAATCGCTTCATTTCATCTTTTAATATTTTAGCTTGGCGCTCGTCTAGGCCGCCGCCACCTAGTTCTAGCGGCCATTCGGGCACAGTCCAGCCTTTGTCGCGCATGCGCTCAAACCACAGTTTGGCATCGCTGCTTGGGAATGCTTTGTTTTTGCCTGCCCAAACTTGTTCTTCACGCGTGATGGGGGTGCGCTGTGAAGGTGGGCAGTTTTCTTCCAGCCAAGCGCTAACGGTTTGGCGGAATTGATCGAGATCGCTCACGTCGGTCTCCTTAAAATAGTGGGTTGACACGCAGAACTTAGCAGCCGCAAATGCGACTGTTTTCGGCAAATTTTGTCTGCAATAAATGTGAGATTAGCTTAGCCGACGGGGCTTTAAAGACAAGGACGAAACACGTCATACAGACTATCAAAAGCGGTCAGTTGTTGAATGGTATGGACATTATTGGTATGCCTGGCTGGTATGTATTTTTGAACTTATCAGTAATGTGATGTGGTAAGGGTAGACGACTGAGGTAATTGTCTGCCATGTTACGACCGGTTTGTGCCGCTGGGAATGGTGGTGACGTAACAATAATAATAGGTAAAAAAATGAATCGATTTGAAAACAAAGTAGTCATGGTCACGGGAGCAGGGGCTGGGATAGGTCGGGCGAGCGCGTTGAGAGTGGCCGCTGAGGGCGCTAGTGTATGGTGTACTGATATCAATGAGGCCGATTTACTCAGCTTGGTTGATGACATTTCCTCGCTTGGCGGACGCGCCGTAGCCCACCGTTTTGATATCAGTGAAGCGGGCGCCGCAGAGCGCTGTGTTGAAGCTTGCGTCACAGAATTCGGGCAGCTTGACGCGGTGGTGAACATGGCTGGTATTTTGCGGTTTTCTAACTGTCACGAGTTAGATTTGTCGGTGTGGGAGCAGGTCATCGCTGTCAACCTTACTGGCACGTTTTTGCTGTGCAAAGCAGTGCTGCCGGAATTGCTAAAAACCAAGGGTAATATCGTCAATGCTGCGTCTACCGCATCGCTGCAAGGCTTGCCTTGGGGTGTGGCTTACGCCGCCAGCAAAGGCGGGGTGTTGTCGATGACACGCAGTATTGCGGTGGAATACGCTAAGCGCGGTGTAAGAGCTAATTGTGTTTGCCCCGGCGATATTAATACCAATATGGCGCAGGGTGTCACCTTTCCCGCCGACGCAGATTTTGATTTGTTAACGCGAATCACGTCGCTAACCGGTGCAAAAGGGCCTGAGGTGGTGGCGGGTGTTATTGCCATGCTCGCGTCTGACGACGGCTGCCATATTACGGGTGAACATATTCGCGTTGACGGTGGAATTCTCGCTTAAACCTAGATTCTTGACGCCACAGGCGGCTTAGCTTCTGGTCGCCGCCCTTTGTCTCTGCCATCATAGCGCGATGATGACTTAAAGGAGGCGAGGGGGCGAATGGATAATTTTATTCTGGCTATTGATCAGGGCACCACGAGTTCGCGTGCCATCGTGTTTAATCAAGGAGGCGAAATTTGCGGTGTTGGTCAACAGGAGTTTACCCAGTATTACCCTCAAGATGCCTGGGTTGAACACGACCCAGAAGAAATTTGGGAAACAACATTAAATAGCTGTCGCAAGGCGATTGCGGCGGCGGGCATTAGCGCTGCGGATATCGCTGGTATTGGTATTACTAATCAGCGCGAAACCACCATTGTTTGGGACCGAAAAACCGGTGAAGCCGTATATCCGGCGATTGTTTGGCAAGATCGAAGAACGGCCGCTCGATGCGCTGAGCTTAAGGGGCAGGGCGTTGAGAGTATTGTCTCGCAGCGCAGTGGATTACTCCTAGACCCGTATTTCTCTGGCAGCAAAGTTGGCTGGATTTTAGATAATGTCAGTGGCGTGAGAGCGCGCGCACTAGCCGGTGAGCTCGCATTTGGAACAGTGGATAGCTTTTTACTTTGGCGGCTTACTGGTGGCGCTGAACACGCCACTGATGCGACTAATGCCTCCAGGACGCTGTTGTTCAATATTCATAGCCAGCAATGGGATGCCGATCTGCTGGCATTGTTCAATATCCCTGAATCCATGTTGCCGGAAGTAAAAGATAGCTGTGATGATTATGGCCGCTGTGACAGTCAATGGTTTGGGGTAGATATTCCCATTTGCGCTCTCATTGGCGACCAGCAAGCCGCGACCGTTGGTCAGGCATGTTTTAAGCCCGGTATGGCGAAAAGCACTTATGGAACGGGCTGCTTTGTGGTCTTGAATACGGGAGCAGTGGCATTGCGTTCGGAGCACAGATTACTCACAACGGTTGCGTATCGTATCCGTGGTGAAGTGTGCTACGCCCTAGAGGGGAGTATTTTTGTTGCTGGTGCGGCGGTGCAATGGTTGCGCGACGGTTTACAATTAATCGGGTCGGCGGCGGAAACTCAGCCTCTTGCGGAAAGTGTTGAGAGCTCCAACGGCGTGTATATGGTGCCGGCTTTTACCGGATTAGGCGCGCCGTATTGGGATCCCGATGCTCGCGGCGCTATTCTGGGCATTACCCGTGATACCGGTATCGCCCATATCGCAAGGGCGACATTGGAATCGGTCTGTTATCAAACCCGAGATTTACTAGAAGCTATGCGTGGCGATGGTGCTGATTTTACGACTTTGCGCGTTGATGGCGGCATGGTTGCGAATAACTGGGTTGTGCAGCGTTTGGCTGATACCTTGGATTGTCGCTGCGAACGCCCGCAGGTTACCGAAACCACGGCACTTGGTGCCGCATACTTAGCAGGATTGCAGCTTGGTGTTTACCAGTCTCTAGACGAAATTGGGGCATTGTGGCGCTGCGAAAGCGGCTTTGATCCTGCGATGAATGAAGTGGATCGAGCCCGCCGGTATACCGGTTGGAAGAATGCCGTGTCTAGGGTACGTAGCACGCACTGAGCGGGTCAGGGGCGGCGTACGCCGCGCCTAGTGACGTAAGTGTAGCGACAGGTCTAGCGCGCTTATTGGCATGGGGCGACACACGTAGTACCCCTGTACGTACTCAACACCCATATCTTTTACTATTTTGAGGGCAGCTTTGTTCTCGACGCCCTCGACAATCACTTTTTTACCGAGGCTGTGGCTCATTTCGACCATGGATTTCACGAGAACCTGATCTTGCTCCCGCTCGTGGATAAAACGAATAAAAGACTGATCGATTTTAATATAATCAACGGGCAGATCGCGAACGTACTCAAAAGAGGTGAAGCCTATGCCAAAATCGTCAAAGGCGATTTTGGCACCAATGTCCTTAAAGTGGTTTAGTAAATCGTGGGTAACATGTAAGTTTGAAATGGCATCAGTTTCGACAATTTCAAAAATAAGTCGGTGTGGATTAGCACCCGTTAAATGAATCAGTTCTTCGATACGCTGTTTGAAATCAGCTTGCTCTAAGGTCGGTGCGGTAATGTTAATACTTAAGCCGGTAGTGATTCCGGACTCCTCCCAAAGATATTGCTGGCGCATTGCTTTTTCAATTACCGAATAATCGAGCTTGGGAAGCAGCCCTGATTCAGAGGCAATGCCAAGGAATTTTGCCGGCGCGATAAATTGACCTTCGTTGTCGAGCAAGCGGACTAAGCATTCACAGTGACTAATCGTGTTGGTTTTTAGGTCCAAAATCGGTTGGTAAAATAGCACTAAACGATTGTCATTTAATGCGGATAGCAATTGTTCCTTCATCTGGTATTTTTTGTGCCGAGAGGAGCGACTGCTGTCGTCGTCCTCGCCATCGGCATAGAATAAATGACCGCGGAATTTGTTTTTGACTCTTAACATTGTTGATGTCGTGTTTGAAATGAGTTCGTCGATCCCACTCAGGTTTTCATTAAACGAATCAATAACGCCAGATAAGCTTATTTGCTCTTCGTCGTCACCATACTTAAACTTGTAACTCATAAGATGGTCTAGGCACAGGTCTCTGGCGCTAAGTTGAGTGTCTAGTTCATGGTGAATCAATGCGCAAAACTCACCTGAACCGGTTCTTGATAGCAGCGTGTCCTGCGGCAGCGACTGGTGGAGATGAGCTGCAAGGTCGTTGAGTAGTTTGTCGCCAGCCTCAAAGCCGTGACGGTCATTAAAAATGGCGAAGTCATCGATATCGATCATCAAAAGTTCGATTAACATCACTTTTTGATATCGACTGATGTAGTTATTGGCGTCCTCGGTAAAACTGTTGCGATTTAGCAAGCCGGTTACTCGATCATGCTGCCCCAGCCACCGCAAACTTTCGGTTGCTTCGCGACGCTCGGTGATATCTATGCCAAGAGATAATATGCTGAGTTCACCGCTTATAAATAGGCTGCTGTGAGTCCATAGAAAATCAAGCTTCCTGCCGTCGCTGGTAAAAAATGACGTCTCACCTTGGATTTTTTTGCCCTCAGAATTCAAAATAGGATGCAATGACTTGGTGAGACTCGTTGATTGACGATCGTTCTTTACCCAGCTATTGATATTGGCGTCGGGTGGCGTTTGTTCACTTAAACCGCAGAGTTGGCGCCCCAATTTATTGATGTTGCGAATTTTGCCCTCGGCGTCGTGGATAATAATGGCGAGGGGTGAGCTGTCTAGTAAGGTTTCGTTGAATACCTTTGCCTCGGTCAGGGCGTCGATTTTTGAGGCTAGTTCGTTCCTGTGGTCGGTTACTATCTGATCCATGCTATCTAGCGAGGAAATCACTTTCTCAAAAGTGGTCGCAAGGATATCGATCTCGTCGCCCCAGCGAGAGTTCGACTCAAGTTTGTTAAGTGATTGCCGAGCATCGTCAAATCGACCTTGAGGTAGCAGTGGCAGTATTTTGGCTAGTCCTAGTAGTCGGTTTAGTGACGGTCGTAGAATTACTGCAATGAGCAACATAATTAAGGCGAGGGTTATTAGCGAACTTAAAAATATCTCTTTTACTGTTTTAAGTTCATGTCCGTGAACCTGAGAATTATCTTTTATTGTTGCGATATAAAATTGGCCAGAAGCACTTGGCAGGAGAGGAAAAAAGCGTGCGCTGTATTTTTCTTTGTGGCCGATATAGTTGCGGCGCACCAGATCTCCGCGATCAATATTTTTAGAGAATTTTTGCAAAAGTTCACTGGCACTGGAGGAGCGACTGGCTAGCATCGTTAGCTGGTTTTGTAGGCTGCCGTGACTATTTTCAATCCCGACTATTGCCATTTCTGAGCCACTAATATCCCAAAAATCGTCTATCAAAATTTCCACTGAACGATTGATGTTAATAATAAAGCTTCTACCATTGTGATCTGTGCTGGGAACGAATGCTTGATGATAACATTGAGAATTACAATCTACGGTCGCGAATGCTTGTTTGCTTTTTGCGATAGTTTTAAGCGCGCGTTGAATTTGAATATTGCTTAATTTGAAGGTGGATGTAGCTTGGCGAGAGGTAGAAATTAGCTGGCCGTCAGTGGTGAGATAGTTAATTGAATCAATGCCCGACAGTGATAGCGCATGAGCTTCCTGGGCTGTTGTTTGGCCGTCTAGGCGCGAGGTTTCAAGGTTTAATATATCTGGAATAACTTGGCTGTATGCCACGCGGAACAAGTCGTCATTGGCGTGACGTTGCAGTGATAAGAAGGTGTTCTCAAGTTGCAATAAATCGTCGTTGATGGCTTCGCGGTGATTGGCACTGGTTTGTATATATGTGTAGTAGCCGCGTGCACCCATGACTAAGGCAATTGCTAAAAATAGGACGCTACTTAATTTCCGCTGCAGACCTAGGTATTTACCGCTACCTTTGCCATTCTTTTGGCTTCGGCTCGATGTCGGCTTTGATGTATTGTTTTTCAGAATACGAATCCACCTACTGCTGCTGTCAATTGAGGTCTATCCTATTTTGCTATACCTGCTTAGCGGTTAGTTTTGCTATTAGGCTAGTCTGAGCGTTTGACATCTGAATCGCTCTTCACCTTTATCCAACTGTTATTTTTAAATGCTATCTACGCTTCGTTTGCATTTATGGTAACGGCTTCCTTGAACAGGGTAAACGTAAACTTCAAGCGAAGTATAGCCGTGTTGTCGAGCACCTGCCGCCTTATTTTTGTGAGTTATCTCCTCGCTAGCTTACTTTAGATAGAGCTCGGTAAATTGTCGAATCCGTTTTGCATTTTCACCGAGATCACCTTTACCCACGCGGGAGGACGAACGAAGATCTATGATCGATCCGCTAGGCGTTTGCGCTATGCGAATCACGATATCATCAGTAAAGCCGAACCAAAAACTTCTGACGCTAGCCTCTATATGTCCACGTTCTTGGTAGTTGATGTCCCAGCCTAGTTCTTTCGCAATGGTTACCGCTTTCCCTTGCGCCTCATCAATTGACAGTACGCTAGGGATTGTTTGCACGTCCGGATACGCTTGTTTTTGAAGCGATGAGTTGCTCGCATGATAGTTCAGGCTATTATCGCTTGGCAGGCGGTTTTGCTTCGCTGCTATGAATTGCGGCGGGTTTTCAATATCAGTAGTAATATCATGGATTAGTGGTGCGCCGGCGCCGCGAAATACGCTGAGACCGAAAAAAATGATGGCCGGCAGTGCGATGATGGCAGCTTGGCTGAGTTGGCGTCGCCCCATTGGATCTGACGTGCGTCGAGTAAATAGCGCGGAGGCACAAATGCTGATAAACCCTAGCAAGGCGGCAAGGCTAAACATCAGTAAACCAATTTGAAAGTTAAACCAATGGAATCGAACGCCGGCGGTGCCTAGAGCTAATAGTAATAGTGAGATTATTGCTATTTTGTTGGTGAGTGAGGGGATATTCATAGTAGCTCCAAGTCGATGTCTGACTAATCTTACCAAAGGGTAATTACTCTGCGCTTTTTTTTTGATCAAATGCGTGATTTACTTGCGGTTAGAATCCTGTAACTTTTGTTACGATAATGAATGCAGGTGCTTGCTAGGACGGAGACGTCACACAATTTTAGAAACCAATAACAATGTTGAGGTAAGGTATGGGCCGCGTTGAAGGTAAAGTATGTATTATTACGGGTGCCGCTAGCGGTATGGGTAAGGCCGATGCGGTGATGCTGGCTGAGCAGGGCGCATTTGTAGTGTTAACCGATTTGAATGAAAAAGACGGCCAGGCGGTAGCGGCGGAAATAGGTGAGCGCGCACTTTTTATCAAGCACAATGTGACCAGCGAATCCGATTGGCAGCACGTGGTGAAGACGACCGTCGAGCGTTTCGGTCGTTTAGATGTACTGGTCAATAATGCTGGCATGATGGCGCTGGGGAATGTGGTTGAGTGCAGCCTAGAAGATTATCGGCGGGTTAATGCGGTCAATAGTGAAGGTGTGTTTTTGGGTTGTAAGACCGCCATTCCCGCGATGGAAGCGGCAGGAAACGGCGGTTCCATTATAAATATGTCCTCGGTAGCCGCGATGCACGGCATGTCTTTTGTTGCAGCATACAGTGCGAGTAAAGGCGCGGTTATGGCGTTGACCAAGTCGGTGGCGCTATATTGCCGAGAGAAGCGCAACGGCATCCGCTGTAATTCTATTCATCCAGATGGTGTGAAAACGCCAATGGTGTTTAAAGTGGCTACCGGTCAAGAAACGGCGAGCAGGGAAGAAATTGAATCTTTGTCTACCGAAGCAAATCCGATGTGTGAACCTGAAGATATTGCGTCATTAGTGCTTTACTTGGCATCAGATGAGTCGCGCTTTATTAATGCTGCGGAAATGCTGATTGATAATGCATCTACGGCGACGCCGCCAATCGGTATCTAATCGAAAATAGGTGCAGCACGGAGTGGTAATGCGGAAGCTTATTTATTTGCTGTGGTTTGATACTGCAGAAGAACGATTTGCAGCGGCCCTACACAGGGAATTGGTTCCCCGTTTAAGGGAAACCAAGGGAGTGTGTAGAATTCAGCTTAATATCGCCGATAGTGATGTCGAGGCGGCCGCTGCGCTGCGCATGGAAAATTCCGCTGCGGCCTTTGATGCCATGTGCAGTGTCTACTTGGACGACACGGTTAGTGGCGCGACTATTGATAAGCAGGTGCAGGCATTTTGCGCGCAGTTTAGTCGCTACCACGTCGATGAAATTGAACGTCTGCCAAATACCCAGCACCAAACAGAAGCGGGACAGCGAACGCCAGGGTTTAGTCAAATAGCGTTGCTGCGTTGCCCGCGACGGTTGGAATATCAAGCGTGGCTGGATTATTGGCAAAATACACATACCACAGTGGCTTTAGAAACCCAGTCAACCTTTCGCTATGTGCAGAATATTGTCAGCGACGTCGCAGGAAAAGATGTCAGTTGCTATCACGCGATAGTCGAGGAGTGTTTTCCCACATTGGCGATGACGAATTCCGAGGTGTTTTACAACGCTGAGGGAGACAGTCAAAAGCAACAAGCCAATATGAAGCGGATGATAGATAGCTGTGTTAATTTCATCGATTTTGATGAAATTGATGTGGTGCCAACGAGCGAGTACGTCTACTGAAAGTTTGTTAAACTTGGCTTGGAATACAATTCGATTTCCTATCGATAATTACAGGCCGGTGTTATGGCATTAATGTTAGAACCCTCGTGGCAGGCTGAGATTGGTGAACAGCTTAGTCAGCCGTATTTTCAAAACTTGCTTCAATATATCGAAAGCCGTAAAGCTTCATCCGTAGCGGTTTACCCTCCCCTTGATCAATGGTTTTCTGCCCTAGATTACACACCCTTTAATGATGTAAAAGTAGTGATACTGGGGCAGGACCCTTATCACGGTTTTGGTCAAGCGCATGGCCTTAGTTTTTCGGTGCCGACAAACGTAAAAATTCCTCCGTCCTTGCGAAATATTTATAAAGAGTTACACGCTGATTTGGGCATTGATATCCCCAAGCATGGTTGCTTGCAGCAGTGGGCCGAGCGCGGAGTATTGCTGCTCAATAGTGTGCTGACAGTAGAGGACGGAGCTGCCGGCTCACATCAAGGGCGGGGTTGGGAGCAATTTTCCGACGCGATAATTCAGCGATTAAATGCCGGTCGAGAAGGCGTGGTGTTTTTACTCTGGGGCAGCCATGCGCAAAAGAAGGGTGCGTCAATCGATCGGCAGCGCCATTTGGTATTAGAGGCGCCTCACCCATCACCTCTGTCAGCGCATCGCGGCTTTTTGGGTTGTGGTCATTTCTCTAAAGCAAACGCGTACCTGCAAGCGCGTGGCCAGTCGCCGCTAGATTGGCGGCTATAGGCCTGCGTGCGGTGGAGGTTACGGTCTGTAGGGTGAGTCTTTTGGTAGGTCGTCCATAATCGATTCTAAGGTGTCCGCTAAGAATTGACTTGCGGCGATCTCCATTGCCCTGCCTAGTTCTGCATCCACCACTTTTTCGGCTAGCGGTCTCAACTTCCAAATTAGCTCTGCAATTTTAGGTAGTTCCTCTGGCGGTGGTAATTTCTGTTCCGCGTAAGGCTCTAATACATGTCGCGAAACCAGTTTAACGAATTCATTTGCGACGCGTTGAACATTGCCACGCATCATTCGCAAAATATCTAGCAGTTCATCCAGTGGGATGCCAGTAGCACATAGCTCTTCCGATACTTTTAAGGTGCTCATGCTTGATACCCTTAGCTGGGTACCCGAAATACTGAATAAACCTAGATCGTGCGCTGTTTTTACCGCTGAAGGGGTTAGCTTGGTGCCAAACATTTTAACCAGTTCAGTCATGGCTATGGTTGTTGGTGCTTCGTTTGTCCAGGGGGAGTTCAGTGCAGATTCAATACCTAAGACTTCGCTAAGACCAACACCTTCTTCCAGCGCAGAAATTAACTCTTTGATGCTCGAAAGGGTGTAGCCGCGGTCGAGTAAGTTGGCAATCAGGCGCAGTCGGGACAAATGGACGTTGTTATAGATCCCTTTTCGCCCTTGTAAGGTTGGGGGGGGAAGAACGCCACGATCTTGATAGGCGCGAATATTCCTAACGGTGGTGTTGGCGGCGATGGCCAGTTCTTCAACCGAGTAATTGCGCTGGTGTTCGGTGTTCGCAGGGTCGTTGGTTAAATTCGTTTGCGGCAGTAGCTGTGCCATGTTGCTGATTGTTTCTTCTGGAAATTTCATGCTCTTCACTGCGCGTTGCGCCCTCTTTTATAAAGTGCAGTCAGTAACAATAGACTGATCCTACTTGGCTATTTCCACGAATACTCGTCCTGAATTCGTGGCGAGGTGGTTGATGTGATCCCTGTAAATGTTAATGTAAATGAAGCAATGGTGTCATCGTCAACATATTTCTTGACATATAGCGGTGCTGCGATTAATGTCCCATCAGTTGATGTCACATAGTGGCGTGTAGTATAACAATAAAACCGATAGCAGGTCTTGAATTATGGGTAGTCGTAACACATCCGTCTCTTTTTGTTTCTTGGCATTCACCTTGGCTCCGTCAGTAGTGATGGGGGCTATGCTCGAGGAGGTCGTTGTTACCGCTCAGCATCGAACTCAGAATCTCCAAGATGTTCCAGTTTCCGTCAGCGCCATTAGTGGCGAAAAAATGATGGAAGCAGGTATTAACCGCATGGAAGACCTGCAAGCCTACGTGCCTAACCTAACTGTTACGGAAAGCGGGATCAGTACCGACATTTACATTCGGGGCATTGGCACGGGGATGAATCAAGGTTTTGAACAGTCGGTCGGTATGTATGTTGACGGTATTTATTATGGACGTGCTCAGTTAGCTCGGGCTCCCTTTCTGGACTTGGAGCGAGTTGAAGTGTTGCGCGGACCGCAGAATATTTTGCAAGGTAAAAACAGTATTGCTGGTGCGATTAACATCATTACGGCATCGCCTACTAGTGAAGTGGAAGGGCTGTTTTCTGCGCTTTACGAGCCGGAGATGGATGAGAAAGTCCTTGATTTAATGCTGTCTGGGCCGATTACCGACAATTTTGGTCTTCGTTTCGCAGCGCGCTTAAGAGACTACGGCGGCTTCATGACCAATGAGCTGAATGGTGACGTTGGACCGCAGTATGACCAGGGGACCTATCGTTTAAAGGCGTTTTGGGACGCGAGTGATCGCACCACGGTGACTGCCAAGCTTGAACTGGGTCGGTTTGACTCGGTGGGGCGCCAAGCGGAGGTGATAAATGATGAGCCTTCGACATCGAGTAACCCAGTGTTGGCCGGACGGACCCAAGCTGAAATACTGGATCGCACCTTTATTCCCGGCATTATTGATGTCGATGTTGATGAATCGGTAAATAATAATTTTCAGGATTTCAGAAATTCAACGAATGGTAATTTCAGCAATAACGATACTAAGAACCTGACTATTAATGTAACTCATCAGACCGAGAACGATCATATCTTTACGTGGATAACTGGTCTGATGGGGTATAAGTATGACGATCTCTGTGACTGTGATGCGACATCGGCGGAACTGTTTAAATTTGAATTGGCGGAAGACTATAAACAAATCAGCCAAGAGCTTCGGTGGATATCGCCTGCAGGCGGAAAAGTTGACTATATAGGTGGTGTTTACTTCCAGTACAACGACTTAAAGTTCAACGATAAACTGATACAAGATTCAAATTTGGTGGTCGAGCTGATTAACGCATTGGACATCATCGAATTAGGCGGCCAGGGTGATATCGATCCTTTGGCTTCGGCCTCGTCTCCTGAAGAGATTTTGGGCATTGGTGATGCAGGCAACGCGATTGCTAATATCGAAGGCCCACGTGAGTTTTTAAGTGAAACTAAGATAGCGTCTACTTTTTTGCAGGCGACCATCAATATGACCGAGACTCTGCGTTTAACACTCGGTGGACGCTATACCTATGAGAATAAAACCGGCTCGCGGCACTTAACGCTCACTGATCTGCAGGGTAATGAATTGCCGATTGGAGAAATTGATACAGTTGTTGCAAATACGTTTGCGGTAGAGCGCCACAATTTAAAAGGCGAGCGTAGCGAGAGTCAATTTTCTCCGCTGGTCAATCTTCAGTGGGATTTCTCGGTAGATGGGATGGCTTATGCGACGGCGAGTCGCGGTTATAAGTCAGGCGGTTTTGACGCTAGATCTAATGCCACACCGGATGATGAACTTACCCCCAGGAACCCTTCGGCATTGACTCCCAATCAAACAGTATTGATTGGGACCTTTGAATACGGTGAAGAAGAGGCAACTAGTTATGAACTAGGTTTTAAAACTGGGCTTCTGGATGGCGCGGCTGAGCTTAACGCGGCATTGTTTTATACCGAATACAACAATCTCCAAATTAGCATATTTGACGGCACCATAGGCTTCAAAGTGGGTAATGCCAAGAAAGCGGTCAATATGGGATTGGAGTTGGATGGTCGCTGGCAGATAACCGACTACTTCCGGATTGGCGGTGCATTCGCTCTCCTAGATTTCGAATTCAAAGATTTTACCAATGGCCAATGTCAGCAGGATCAGGTGCCGAACTCTCCCAACGGCAGAGATTGTGATTACACTGGAATGTCTAACCAGTATGTGTCCGATTGGTCAGGCACATTATTGGCTGGTTTTGAGGCGCCAATTACCGACTCATTAGGTATTGGTTTGGGGCTGGACGTGGTTTTCACCAGCGATTTCAACCCGTCATCTAATCTTGATTCGCGAGTACAGCAAGATACCTTCTTTAAGGTGAATGCACGGGCAGGTATCGGCGCGCTTGATCGCAGTTGGGAGCTAGCCTTGGTTGGTAAAAACCTGACAGATGAAATTATCATGGTTTACGCTGCAGATACGCCCTTAGCCAAAACCCTTTTTGGCACTACTAGTCACACTGGCTTTTTTGACGCGCCACGGTCGGTCGCTATGCAATTTACTTATCGGATGTAAAGTGGTCACCCGCCGCCGTAAAGCGTACAGCTTGAACGGCGGTTTGGTAGTGAGCCGTCGACAGGCGGTGCGGGTTAACTAAAGGACGCAGGTGATGATGAATACAACAAGAAATAAAAGCTGGGCGCTCGTTGCCATGTTGCTGCTGAGTTTCTCACTCAGTGCCGGTGAGTGGGAGTTAGAAAAAGACAAAGACGGAATACAGGTCTACACGCGTGCGGTCGATGGGTCTGACTATAAAGCATTTCGTGGTGAAGCCATTATTAATGCCGAACTTAATCAAGTAATGGCGTTGCTTGATGATACCAATGGTTTTGTTCACTGGATGTTTAATTGTAAAAATCCAAAACTTTTATACAAGGCGAGTTTATTGGATCGCTATCAGTATTTGCAGAATGATTTTCCCTGGCCAGCGGCGGATCGAGATATGATTCTACGTAATGAAATATCTCAAGATCCGGTTAGCCGAATTACAGTAGTAAAGCTGACTGGTGTGGATGTGCAGGCGCTCCCAGAGTCAGCTAAAGCGGCCCTACCTAAGAAATCGGATGCTGTAAGGGTAGAGGAAGTAGAGGGCTTTTTTGAGTTGACGCCACTAAGTGATGTGCAGACAAAGGTCGTGTTTCAATTACATTTGAATCCGGTTGGCGCGCTGCCCTCCGGCTTGGTAAATGCCATGATAGTAGATAATCCATTTGAAACACTAAAGGCAATGCGCAATCGAGTTGTGTTGCCGGAATACGCAAACTTTAATCCCTTCTAAGACCCGAAGTCCCCTGATTCGAACATTCGGCGAGAGATAAAAATGGATGTTGCTGGCTCTGATGCAGCTCGGATAGATGCAAAGCGGCCAGCCCCGCAATTTTGTTACTCCGGTGACGTGCGCATAGCAGTTTATTGTCAGGGGCAGCCGAGTAAGCCCAATATTGTGTTGGTACATGGCTACCCAGATAACAACTCTGTTTGGGACCTGTTGGTAGATTACCTGGTAGATGACTTTTATATTATTAGGTACGACGTGCGGGGGGCTGGGCTTTCGTCGGCGCCTTCCAATCGCAATGGCTATTCACTCGCGTTATTGCAAGCGGATTTAGCAGCGGTTACTGCACAGTTTTGTAGTCGTCCCCAGTTTCATCTTGTCGGTCATGACTGGGGCTCTGTGCAAAGTTGGGAGTCTGTATGCTCTCCGAACTCCCAGCACAAAATCTTATCGTATACCTCTATCTCCGGTCCCTGTTTGGATCATGTTGGCTATTGGTTTCGCCAGTGTTGGGGCGAGAGTGGCGGTACTAAATTAGTTATTCATCAAATTTTCCGCTCCTGGTATATCTGGTTTTTTCATATTCCGTTGTTGGCAGCCATGCTTTGGCGAGTGGCTCTGGGTCGAAATTGGCGTCGATTAATGCGCTTTGTGGAAGGTGTAAATATTGCTGAGCATGCCCTGCTGACAAGCGCTCAGCGCAAGCGTGACGGGGTGAACGGTATTGAGCTTTACAGGGTGAATTGCCTTCCTCGTTTTCGTGCGCCGCAGCTGCGCAGCAGTGTTGTGCCGGTACAGCTTATTATTCCTGCGAAGGATCGCTTTCTGGGCGCAAATTTATACGACGGCCTGTCGCAGTGGGCGCCAAATCTCTGTATTCGACACGTCGAAGGTGGACATTGGTTGCCGCTAAGCAGGCCTAAGGAGTTGGCGCGCCTTGTTGCGGATTTCATAACTGACGGGGCGTTTCACACCGATTCAGCCATCGCAACAACGTAGGGTAAATATTCATTCGATTGTACTTGACATTAATTGATGTCAAGATTAATGTTACATCACTTGGTGTTACATAATAAAATGATTCATAAGGAGATGCTTTATGAAAACTATAGTTCAACCGGTGCGTCGTAATCTTGAGTTTCGTTTACCAAAAGACCGTATTGGCGATTGGCACGCCGGCGGTGCACACATTACTCACTTCTTTAATGCCTTGTCGATTTTCTTTCCAGATGGCGAGCGCTTTTTTATTGACAGCGTACGCCACTATCGCGATCGGATTCATGATCCCGAATTAAAAGAGTCTGTACGAGGATTTATAGGCCAAGAGGCAATGCACGGCCGCGAGCATGAAGAATACAACGATGCCTTGGTCGAAAAGGGCATGCCGGCTGATCGTTACGGCCGTATTGTTGTTCGCCTTTTGAAGTTCCTTACTCGATTTTCACCCAAGTCTGCTCAGCTAGCAGGGACGATTGCCTTGGAGCATTTAACGGCGATTTTAGCCAATATGGTGCTGAGTGAGCCGCGTAGCTTGGAGGGTGCAGAGCCCCGCTATGGTGCTTTATGGAAGTGGCACGCACTTGAAGAAACCGAACACAAAGCGGTTGCCTATGACGTATATCAGGAGGTTTTAGGTGGCGGATTGATTGGCTACTTACATCGCTGTTTCGCATTAATTACTGCGACCAGTATTTTCTGGCTAATGGTTATTCCATTCCATATTGGTTTGGTGCGTCGGGAAGGTCAGCTTTTCAATGTGATGGGTTGGATAAAGGTGATGAACTTCTTGTGGGGATCACCAGGAATGCTGCGCAGAACGATTCCTGACTGGTTGGATTACTTTAAACCAGGATTCCATCCTTGGGATCATGACAATGCCCAGTACTTGGCGGAAGTCGACTCGCTAGTTGATGAAGTGACGGCGTATGGCGATTCCGCCGTTGGCGCTGCTGCATGAATGCGGTAAATGAAATCGTAGCTGAAAATGCTGCGATTTTGACCGAGCTGGACGCAATGCGAGATCGGTATTTGGCAACGCCATTGGCTGATATTGATAAAGCGGCACTCGCTAGGTGGCAGCCTAGCGGGAGTTTGTGGCAGCGTCTGCAACCTTTGATGAGCCTGCAGGCGGGCTTAAAGCGCCGTGTGGCCAAGGTTGACGACCACAATATATGTTATTGGGCAGGCGGAAATAGTGCGGGTCGCGTGGTTGTTTTGCTCCATGGTTTTGGGTCTAGCAAAGAGAACTGGAGCTATTTGGCAGCAAGGCTGCGCAAAGACTGCTACCTATTAGTTCCGGATTTGGCGGGGTTTGGTGATAGTGATTTTCACCCCGATGCGGATTACCAGATGGCGGCCCAGGCAGACCGAGTTGCGTCATGGCTGCAAGGCTTGGGGGTAGAGAAAGCGCATTTCGCCGGTAGCTCAATGGGCGGCGCAATTGCGGCGCAGCTAGCAGCGAGACATCCGCAGCTTGTTGAAACGCTTTGCTTAATGAATTCGGCTGGTGTGCCCGGAAAACACCTTAGCCAGTTGGAAAGTGGTTTAGCGGCGGGTAAGAACTACCTTGCGCCGTCGTCGCCGCGCGATACCTGGCTGGTTTTCGCCATTGCCTTACACCGGCGGCAGCGTGTCATTGGCATGATTTTAAGCTTTTTTCTCGCGGGAGCGATGAGCCACCGAAAACGCGTAAATGATTTTATTTTTTCGCACTTAGTCGATTCTTTAAAAGATACATTTTTGAATCTGAGCAAGATTACTGCCCCAACATTAGTGCTGTGGGGGGATTCTGACCAGGTGTTGGATGTGAGCTGTGCCGATCAGTTTTGCGACCAAATTTCTGATGCAAAGGCGATGATCTTACCCGCCGTTGGGCACTTACCCATGATAGAAGAACCGGCATTAACAGCCAGAGTGCTAAGTGATTTCTGGTGTGCTGGAACGAGAGTGATATAGACAATGACGGAACATAAAAATAATACCAAGCGTAACAACAATATTGATGAGGTCGCTATTATTGGCGCTGGCTTCGGCGGATTGGGTGTCGCTATTCGTATGCAGCAACAGGGTCTGAATGACTTTGTTATTTACGAGCGGGCGGGGGATGTCGGTGGTGTTTGGCGAGATAATGTCTACCCCGGTGCGGCCTGTGATGTGCCTTCGCACTTGTATTCTTTTTCGTTTGAACCTAAGCCTGACTGGGGCAGAACTTTCGGCCCGCAGCAGGAAATATACAGCTATCTGCGACATTGCGCCGATAAATATCAGTTACGCGAAAAAATAAAATTTAATACTTCGTTAAGTGATATGACTTTTTGCGAAGCCAGCGGTACATGGAAATTAACATTTGCCGATGGCAATAAGCGCCGAGCACGCTCCGTCGTGATGGCAATTGGCGCCTTAAATGTTCCGCAGTATCCCGGAATTGAAGGGGTCGATAGCTTCGGCGGGAAAGTGATGCACACCGCGGAGTGGGATCAGGAATATAGTTTAGATGGCAAGCGGGTTGCTGTGATTGGTACCGGCGCCAGTGCAATTCAGGTTATACCGTCCATTCAAAGCGTGGTTAGTGATCTACATGTATTTCAGCGCACGCCGCCTTGGGTCATGCCAAAGTCCGATAAGCCCGTTACGCCAGCTCGACAGCGCTTGTATAGACGCTGGCCAATCGTTCAGCGCACGGTGCGCAATCTTCAGTATCTGTTTATGGAAAGCTTGGTGCCGGCGTTTATGTGGGACAGTTTTCTCACTCGTTTTGGCGAGGCGATGGGACGTCGATACTTAGGAAAAGTAATACGCGATCCGGTCTTGCGAAAAAAATTATCTCCTAATTATGCCATGGGCTGTAAGCGCGTTTTACTGTCGGATGACTATTATCCTGCGCTGGCGAAGCGCAACGTCAATGTCTGCGTTGAGGGCATCGATAAAATTGATGAAACGGCGATATGCACTAGTGATGGGAAACGTCATGAAGTGGATGCCATTGTATTCGCTACTGGATTTAAAGTGCCAGTTTCAGGCGCGCCGATCCCGATTCGAGGGGTTGGTGGGCGGCTGCTTGAAAAGGATTGGGTAATTGGTAGCGAAGCGTATAAAGGTGTCGCCGTGTCGGGCTATCCTAATATGTTGTATGTCATGGGGCCGAACACTGGGCCGGGAAATACTTCAGTTATTTTCTATATAGAATCGCAAATAAATTACATTTTGAAATACTTGAAGACGCTGAGAAGAAATCAGAATACGTATTTAGATCTTAAACCCATGGTGCAGCGGGAGTTTAATGCTGATATCCAAGAGCGATTTAAAGGTACCACGTGGACCTCTGGCTGTAATAGCTGGTATTTAACCAAAGACGGCAAAAATACCACCTTGTGGCCCAGTTTTTCTTGGCAGTATCGCTTAACGACGCGTCATTTTTCGGTGTCAGAGTATGAATGTATAACTGCCTCAAGTGAAGTTGCAGCGCCAGATCGTAATGCAGTGACGACGGCTTGAATTTAGAGGTGTGTGGTGAAAAATTTTAACAATAAAGTCATCGCCGTAACGGGCGCGGGATCTGGAATTGGTCGAGCTCTAGTGATTGGTTTGCGAGCCGCAGGTGCTCGTGTTGCCGCGTCCGATATTGTCGAGGGAAATTTACAGTCACTTCGAGAATATGGTGGCGAGTCTGAACTACTGCTATCAAAATTAGATGTTAGCGATAATGCCGCTATGAAGGCTTGGGCAAAGGCTGTGAAAAGCCATTTTGGAGTGGTTGACGGTATAATCAATAATGCTGGCGTGGCGCTAAGCTGCCACGCAGCGGAGCAGCCGCGCGAGCAAATGGAGTGGTTGTTTGGCGTGAACTACTGGGGCGTTATTAATGGCGTAGAGGCGTTTTTGCCTGAGTTGCTTGATCGTCCCGAATCGTGTGTGGTGAATATATCGTCTTTGTTCGGTTTACTTTCAGTTCCCTCACAATCTTCCTACAATGCCGCGAAATTTGCGGTGAGAGGTTATTCAGAATCCTTGCGCCAAGATCTGCGAGACACTGCGGTGAAGGTCGTGACAGTGCATCCGGGAGGCATAAAAACCAATATCGCGAATAATGGTCGGCATCTAAACTCGATTACCGGTAATGCAGCTGATGTGGCTAAAACAGCCGATATTTTTAATAGTATTGCGGCGACGACGCCAGAGAAAGCAGCAGCGGTCATCATACGTGGTATGCGCAAATCTAAGGTGCGAGTATTAATTGGCAGCGATGCGCGATTGCTAGATATTATTCAGCGTTTGTTCCCCGCGAGCTATGATCGTTTATTAGTGCCATTAATGAATGTGGGAACACGTTTGGTATTGAAGCGAATCTAAGTGTGAGGGAGTTCATTATTGGCGCAGAATTTTTTGCGCCAATAATGTCAATCAGCAGTGGGTAAGCTGTACGGCAACGCTAGTATTTCTAATGTGGTAGCTTCCCCAGCAAAATGAACTTGGTTTGTAGCAACCGCGTCGTCGGTGAGTACAGCTAATAACTCTACGTCATTTCCCCGGGTTACCGCCGAGACCAAATTGCCAATACTCTGTGGTTCGTCGCCACTGAACAAATCAGCACCGGGTTTGTAGTCCATTGCATTGACAGAGGCGCTTAGGCGCCCTCTATATAGGCGCCGCTTGAGTTTGGCGCGATATTGCATTCGAGCGACGATTTCTTGCCCCGTGTAGCATCCCTTATTAAAGCTAACGCCACCTATGAGTTGGTGGTTCAACATTTGTGGAATGAACATATCTTGCGTGTCGGCACAAATCTCGCCGATACCTGCTGCAATGTTCAGTGCTTCCCACTCGCAGGAGTCGATCGCGCAGGCATTTTCGCTAAGTGCTGTCCATATTGCGTTCGCTGATGCTGCTGGGGCCCAGCACTCAAAACACTCGCCGTCTGAGTCCAGCTGAACGAGTGTGGTTTCGCCGTCGGTGGCTTGTCTCATCATTGCTGTTGGTGCGAAGCCAAAATATTGTTGTAGCTGTTCGCGAGCGCATTTACCGCTAATTCCGATGGCAATGTATTCGTTCGTCGCGTTGCGAATTTTCGCTTTAGAAAAAACGATGTATTTTGCCAGCGTCGCGCAGCCAGTGTCCGCAGTGTCGCTGCGCAGTCTAAGTAGCGCCGATTCACCGTCGCGCATCCCAGCGATGAAGCTGATAACCATTCGGCCCTTGATATTGCAATAGCTGCCGAGGGAGGCGTTTTCAATATCAATTTTTCGCCAGTCACAGGTGGTTTGGCCCTGCAGAAATTTACTGCTATCTGGACCCTCTACGGCAAGGAAACCATATTGGCTAAGCGCGGTAATATGGCAGTCGCTTTCGGCCTTGCTTGGTTTGGATGTAACTCGCCAGTATCCTTTGCTTGAGATGCTGCTTGCTGGATACTGTGCCGCTAAAAATTCCCAGAATGTATTCATAGTGTCTCAAAGCTAAACGGTTGGCATTTCGAGGCTCGTTCCGCAGGATACAGATTGTTGCGGTGTGATTGCAGTCGATTGCCGCTATAATACGCGTTTTTGTAGCCGCTTTGTGCGGGCTACCGTTACGAAGTGGAAAATAATGGTTTCGGAAAACGAGTTCAAGCGAATTTGCTGGGCCTGCCGTCGTGGCATGCTGGAGTTAGACTTGGTGATGGTGCCCTATGTTGAGCATCGTTTTCGGGTGCTAGATGACGAAAATCAACAGCGTTTTATTCGTTTGTTGGAGTGCGAAGACACGGAATTGTTTCAATGGTTTTTAGGTCGGCATCTACCTGAAGATCGAGATCTGGCGATAATCGTTGATGACATCAATACGTTCTCCAAAACCCCTCGATCTTAAGTTTAGGTCGTCACGATGCTTGTGTGGATATTTTATCGGTCTACACGGGCTTGTAGCGGTTAGTGTATGGCTCGCTGTGCCGTGGCTCATAGCCTTACTAGGTACGCTTCTTCTGGTCCTAAGTCTGGTGTTTTACGTTTTTCGCGACATTTGTTTTTTCGGAGATCAGGCTGTCAGTCGAATTGCCTTTTCTGAAAATCGGTGGCGGATTTATCGCGGCGATGTTCGTAGCGGTGATATCGTCGTTAAGCCAGTGGATTGCGTCGATGCAACTGTGCTGTCGTTCGCCGTACTATTAAGATTTCGCGCGCAGGGTTATCGGCGGTCCCGCTCTATAGTGGTATTGCCTGACCAACTAAGGTCAGAGCAATACCGGAAATTGCGTCAAGTCGCGAATTTTGCTCGTCTTTCTTAGGGCGAGCTATTTTAAGCCCCTGGTTTGTAGTTGAGGGGCGTCAATATAGTGTCTTCTGCGTTGTCTAGTTGGGCGGGATAGTCGAGAGTATAGTGCAAACCGCGGCTCTCAGTGCGCTGCATCGCCGACCGGATAATAAGTTCGGCCACCATGGCAAGGTTTCGCAGCTCAAGTAAATCGTTGCTGACTTTATAATTGGAATAATACTCGTCTATTTCCTGCTGAAGCAGGGCGGCTCTGTTTAATGCGCGCTGCAGACGCTTGTTTGTGCGCACAATCCCGACGTAGTCCCACATAAAACGACGTAACTCATCCCAGTTGTGGGAAATGACGACGTCCTCATCGGAATCAGTTACCTGTGATTCATCCCAGGGTAGTGCAATATTTGGCGCCGGTAAGTTCGCGAGTTGCTCTCGTATATGAGTCGCGGCCGAGGTGCCATAGACAAAACACTCTAACAGCGAGTTGCTAGCCAGGCGGTTGGCCCCGTGCAAGCCTGTGAAAGAGGTCTCGCCAATCGCATACAGGCTAGGAATATCGGTTTTGCCGTGCTGGTCTACCATTACGCCGCCGCAGGTATAGTGTGCTGCCGGAACCACGGGTATTGCTTCACGGGTGATATCGATCCCTAATTCAAGGCAGCGCGCCTTAATAGTGGGGAAGTGCTCAAGTAAAAACTCTGGCGACTTGTGACTGATGTCCAGATAAACGCAATCGCTACCTAAGCGTTTCATCTCGTGGTCGATGGCCCTTGCAACCACGTCGCGGGGGGCTAGTTCGCCGCGCTCATCGTAGCGGAACATAAAGCGCTCGCCGTTTGCCGAGATAAGTCTGCCACCTTCTCCCCGAATAGCTTCAGTAATCAGAAAGGACTTTGCTTTGGGGTGATACAGGCAAGTAGGGTGAAATTGGTTAAATTCCATATTTGCTATGCGGCAACCTGCCCGCCACGCCATTGCAATGCCATCACCGCTAGCGCCGTCTGGGTTACTCGTATACAAATAGGCTTTGTTGGCGCCGCCAGTTGCTAACACAATGGCTTTTGCGTGGAACAATTCAACGTGGCCGCTGTCTCTGTTCAGCACGTAAGCGCCGTGGCAGCGGTCTTGTGCGATAATTAGGTCTACTGCGACGTGACGGGTAAATATTTCAATGTTGGCATTTTCACGCGCGCGGTTAGTGAGGGTTTCAGACACTTCGCGGCCGGTGGCATCTGCTGCGTGAATAATGCGGCGTTGACTGTGGCCACCTTCGCGAGTGAGATGAAATGCGTCGTTGCTGTGTTCGTAGCGACTGAATTGAACCCCCTGTGATAGCAGCCATTTTATGCTGTCACTACTGTTTTTAACGGTAAAGCGCACACTGTCTTCGTGGCAGAGTTGGGCGCCAGCGACTAAAGTATCTGCGACGTGAGCATCGATTGTATCGCCATCGTGAAGTACCGCGGCAATGCCGCCTTGTGCCCAGTAGGTAGAGCCGGCGTTGAGCTCACCTTTGCTTATTACCGCAATGCGTGCGGTATCGGCAAGCTGCAGTGCTAAAGTGAGACCTGCGGCGCCGCTGCCTATCACTAGAACATCATGTGAATGGTAGTGGGTCATGTTGTTGCTTGCTCCTGCCGCAGTGCAGCTATAATATGCCGCTCGGGATCTAGATTGGCGCAAAGTATACTGATAGAAAGTCGCCTTACCAATATTTGCCTGCGTTGCCACCGCATAAACCGGTGAACATGCTTAAAAGGGATACGATGACAGAACTTCTTTTAGCCTCGGCGGTCTACTCAATTGATACTGCCGAATGGCTTGCAGTGAGGCAATATGGCCGAGCTTAAGCAGACCGATCAGCAGTTAGTTGAGCGGGTACAAAAAGGCGATAAGCGCGCATTTGATATGCTCGTGCTCAAGTATCAGCACAAAATCTTCGGCTTAATTTCACGTTACGTGAAAGATAACGACGAAATTCAGGATGTGGCGCAGGAGGCGTTTATAAAAGCGTATCGTGCCCTGCCTAAGTTTCGGGGTGACAGTGCTTTTTATACGTGGCTTTACCGGATAGCGATTAATACTGCAAAGAATTATCTTGTAGCACGAAATCGCCGTCCACCGGGTGTAGATGTTGATGTTGCGGACGCGGAATATTTTGAGGGACCATCTGGCCTGAAAGATATTGAAACGCCCGAAAATCAACTGTACGGCGCGGAGTTGAAGAAAGTGGTACAGGACGCTATAAAAGCTCTACCAGAGGATTTACGATCGGCACTTAGCCTGCGTGAATTCGATGGCCTGAGTTATGAAGATATTGCATCGGTAATGGATTGTCCGGTCGGTACGGTTCGGTCGCGTATTTTCCGCGCCCGAGAGGCAGTCGATCTGCGAGTTAAAGCCCAGATAAGTGGCGAAGAGGTGGAAGTATGAACGATACCGTCAGAGAATCCCTATCTGCATTGATGGATGGCGAAGCCAGCGAGCTTGAGCTTCGTCGTATTTTGAGTGCCGATGAACACGCAATTCGCACAGAATGGGCTGACTTGCACCGCTCTCAGCAAATACTTAAGAATGAGGTTAGTCCCTTTATGAATTGGGATATCTCAGCTCGAGTGATGGCAGAGATTGAAGGCGATGAGCTCATTAATAGTGTGGGAACAGGCTGGAAGCAGGCGGTTTCAGGGCTCGCTATTGCAGCTAGTGTTGCCGCAGTGGTAGTTGTTGGCTCGCTTGGTAGCAATATGTTTGGTGGCTCAACACAAATGGTTGCCGATAATAATGGTGTCAGTGGTCGTGTTTATCCTGCTCAGACATCATCTGCCACAGTGGGCGGTGTTGCGGTAAGTGCTCAGGCGCAAGCGTCACCTGCCGGTCCTTTGCTAAATAATGACGCTGAGGCGCGTAAGCGTTTCGAGGCATATTTGCGTAAACATACGGATCGTGCGGCATTTAATAACGGGCAAGGTATGGTTTCCTACGCACGCGTAGTGTCGCAGGAGTCTGAATAGCGTGATCGTTCGGCTCACTTGTGCGGCGCTAGCTGCTGTTTTAGCTAGTGCCCCCGTTTTTAGCTTGGATTCAGGTAGTGAACTACTAAATAAGATGACACACAGTCATCGTGAGCTTAATTATCGCGCCATTGTGACCTATCAATTGGGCGACCAGCTAAGTAGTTATCGAATTACCCATACCGTTCATGATGGCAAAGAGTTCGAGGCCTTGGAGTCACTGGATGGTGACCATCAAGACTTAGTTCATCACGGCCACGATATAAATTGCGTCCACCCAGGGCCTCAGTTGATACGTCTTGTCAACGCCGATGAGGAGCAGGGGTTTTATCGCTATTATGATGTTGATATTGAGGGTGAAGGCCGTGTAGCGGGCCGCGATACAGTGACTTTGTCGATAAAGCCCCGCGATGTTTACAGGCTGGGTTACACTTTGTCTTTAGATAAGGAAACCGGTTTATTACTCCGTTCAGATATTGTGAATCAGCAGAGAAAGGTACTTGAGCGCTTTCAGTACGTCATGCTAGATCTGAATATTCCTGATGATGAGTTGATTGTTGATGGTGCCATTGAAGTAGAGCATAAACATGTTGCTCTCGGGGCGGGCGCGACGACCGCCCGAATTCGGGTTTGGCGACCAAACTGGATTCCTGCCGGCTTTACTCCTTTAAAAGACACTGGCGAAGAAAACGCTGGGCTGACCTATACCGATGGTCTTGCGGTGATGTCAGTGTTTGTTGAGCCCTTATTGAAAACGGAATCTGATGCCATAAGCGTAAGCGAAGGTGGAATGCGTCGCGGTGCGTCGGTTAGCTACACGGTGGCTTTCCCCGAAAATGGCATGTTTGCTACGGTAGTGGGTGAGGTGCCAATGCTCACGGCTAAGCAGGTGGCAAAATCATTGAGCTGGGAACCGCGGTGATTACTGAAACCGGTCGCGTGGTCGGAATTGAAGATAAGGCACTGTGGGTAGAAACCATTCGACGCAGTACCTGTGGCAGCTGCGCGGCCCAAAAGGGCTGCGGTCAGGGCTTAATGAATAAGTTCACTGATGGTCGCCGAAATCAATTGCGGGTCTTACTAGGCTCGCTGTCTGTCGATACTTTCCATTTAAACGACGAAGTCGAAATTAGTATTCCAGAGCGTGCACTGATAGGTGGCGCCATGATGGTGTATTTACTGCCCCTGATCACCATGATTGCAGGCATGGGGCTAGTATCCAACTATGCGTCTGGCGACGTTGCAGCGGCGCTTGGTGCATTAGGAGGCTTCTTGCTTGGCATGGCTTTAGTTCGCCTTCACGCCATGTATATTCAGAATAAACCGGCATATCAAGCAACTGTGGTGGCTAAATTTACCCCCGCCGCAACTAATTCTGTTGCTATTACCGTTAGTCCCCATTCTGGGTGAGTCTATTCATAGCCTAGAGCTGTGGCTTTGCGATACAATCGCGCCTCTGAAATTCCATCAATTTAGTTTCTCTGAGGTGCAAGCCGAGCGTGTCTAGTCTCGATTTAATTCGCAATTTCTCAATTATTGCTCATATTGATCACGGTAAATCTACTTTAGCTGATCGGTTCATCCAAACCTGTGGCGGTTTGACTGAACGTGAAATGTCAGCTCAGGTATTGGATTCAATGGATATCGAGCGCGAGCGCGGTATTACCATCAAAGCCCAGTCGGTCACACTTAACTACACGGCTCTTGACGGCAAAACCTACCAGCTTAACTTTATTGATACCCCTGGCCACGTCGATTTTTCTTATGAAGTATCGCGCTCGCTGGCTGCCTGTGAGGGTGCGCTGCTCGTTGTTGACGCCGCGCAAGGCGTGGAGGCCCAGTCGGTTGCCAACTGTTATACGGCGATAGAACAGGGCTTAGAAGTACTGCCTATCTTAAATAAAATGGATTTGCCGCAAGCTGACCCTGATAAGGTAAAGCATGAAATCGAAGAGATTATTGGTGTTGATGCCAGTGAGGCTGTTGCGGTGTCAGCTAAGTCGGGCATGGGTATTATTGATGCTTTAGAGCATTTGGTGGCCAAAATTCCACCGCCGGTTGGCGATCCAGACGCACCGTTACAGGCTTTGATTATTGATTCGTGGTTCGACAATTATCAGGGGGTCGTCTCCTTGGTACGTGTTAAACACGGCACGCTCAAACGTGGCGATAAAATAATTACTAAGTCTCTTGGTAAGTCGCAAGTCGTGGACTCGTGCGGTATTTTTACACCCAAGCAAACCGCGACAGGCATATTGCGCGCCGGTGAGGTTGGGTTTGTTATTGCGGGTATCAAAGATATTCACGGCGCCCCAGTTGGCGATACGTTTACCCACGCATCTACGCCAACAGTTGCATCACTGCCTGGCTTTAAAAAAGTGAAACCGCAGGTTTATGCGGGATTGTTCACAGTGTCGACAGAAGACTACGAAGATTTTCGAGTTGCCTTGAGCAAGCTAACTCTAAATGATGCGTCTTTGTTCTATGAACCAGAAAGTTCAGACGCACTCGGTTTTGGCTTCCGCTGTGGCTTTCTTGGCACGCTGCACATGGAAATCATTCAGGAGCGTTTGGAGCGTGAGTATGACCTTGATTTAATTACCACTGCGCCGACCGTAATCTATGAGGTGCTGAAAAAGAATGGCGAGGTGGTGATGGTTGATAATCCCTCGTCGATGCCAGATCCCGGTGAGGTTGAAGAGACTCGAGAGCCAATTGCGAGAGTGAATATTCTTGTGCCACAAGAGCACTTGGGTAACGTGATTAGTTTGTGTGCGGAAAAACGCGGTGTTCAAAAAGATATGCAATTTCTAGGTCAGCAAGTCTCACTAAATTGGGAAATTCCCATGAGTGAGGTGGTGCTAGACTTTTTTGATAGACTTAAATCCGTGAGTCGTGGCTTCGCATCCTTGGACTATAGTTTCGATCGCTTTGAAGCGGCAAACTTAGTCAAGTTAGACGTTTTAATTAATGGCGATAGAGTTGATGCCCTTGCGCTCATTGTGCATCGTGACATAGCTCAAAATCGTGGCCGGCAATTAGTTGATAAAATGCAGGAGTTAATTCCTCGGCAGATGTTTGATGTTGCGATTCAAGCAGCGATTGGCGGGCACGTTATTGCCAGGCAAACCGTAAAGGCATTGCGGAAAAATGTAACAGCCAAGTGTTACGGCGGTGATGTGTCGCGCAAGCGCAAGCTACTAGAAAAACAAAAAGCGGGTAAAAAACGCATGAAACAGGTGGGCAATGTTGAAATTCCACAGACCGCGTTTTTGGCCGTACTTAAAATTGATAGTTAAAGGAAAAATAGCCGCATGGTGAATTTGATTCTAATGGTAGTTGCGGCTATATCGTTAGTCGTTTGGTTGATTCAAGAAATAAAAGGCCGTCGGCAAATGCAGCAAGCATTGCAGTGGTGTGCAGAAAAACGCACGGCAAGCGATGCAGATAGCTTGCGTCAGCAAGTATTACCCGGCTGGCTTGAGTGGACATACCGTTTAGTCGTCTTTGCCTGGTTCGCGTGGATTGCGAGCGTTGTATTGCTTAAGGACGGAGATTTCGCACTTGCCTTAGTCGTGTTAACGATTGTTGCCGGCATCATTGCTGGTTTAGATCGTTTTGTATTTGAAAAGGCTCGCCAGGCCTATGTAAACGCAGGAAATGTTGCCGTTTACATAACCTACTTTGTAAAACAGGACCAAGATTCTCTAAAATCTGAATTTGGTGGCATGCTGCCCATTGCCGAAAATGCGAGATCATTTTTTCCCGTATTATTGGTGGTATTGGTTTTGCGCTCCTTCGTGATTGAGCCGTTTCAGATTCCGTCGGCGTCGATGGTGCCTAGTCTAGAAGTTGGCGATTATATTCTGGTGAATAAATTTAACTACGGATTACGTTTACCGGTTATTGGTACGAAAATTCTTGAAGTTGGCGAGCCGAAGCGCGGTGATGTTATGGTGTTTTTCCCACCGAACGACAGCCGCTACTTTATAAAACGTGTCGTTGGCCTACCTGGTGACGAAATTCGCTATGTGAATAAACAGCTTTTTATCAATGGTAATTTAATCCAGCGAACACTGATGGCGGAAGTACCGCCGTTGCAGCCGGTGACACAGGTCTTAAGTGAGCAATTGGGTAATGTTGATCACTTGATCCACCATGATAAGCGTATTTACCGCGGTGATTTTGTTACTACCGTTGAGGCTGGACACTATTTTATGATGGGTGATAACCGTGATAATAGTAGCGATAGTCGAGTTTGGGGGCAGGTGCCAGAAGAAAATATTGTAGGGCAGGCATTCGCTATTTGGATGCATTGGCACTCCTTTAAAGAGTTGCCTAACTTTAATCGTGTTGGTCGTATACGTTAGCGATAGGGCGAAATCATGAGAAAAAAACAAGTTGGTATGGGGATGATTCCCGCATTTTTGGTTCTAGGAGCGGTGATCATATTTGCGACGATTGCCGTTAAATTAATGCCGATTTATGTCGATTATTGGACATTGACGCGGATTATCAATGACGTCGTTACTGAAGACCGAGATGAGGATCCAACCCCAGCGGGCATTCGTCGCGATTTATCTAGTCGCTTTATCACCAATCGTGTCGAGGCGATTTCATTGCGCGATATCAAAATCGGCAATGATAAAAAGGGTGTAGTTATTGATGCTCGCTATGAAAAGAGAACACCGATTATGTTTAATATCGACGCGGTGGTTCGATTTGATGAAGCACTGTTTGTGGTGCCTCGGAGTTAAGTTTGAAAACTCCTGACGAGCTCTGCCATAGAATCGGTTATCAATTTAACGATGAGTCCTTGCTTGCAATGGCCATTACTCATCGCAGTTTTAGTGCAAATAATAATGAACGAATTGAGTTCTTGGGTGATTCCCTGCTCAATATGATCATTGCTGAGGCCTTATATCGTCGCTTTCCAGATCTTAGGGAAGGAGAGCTCAGTCGAATACGCGCCTTGTTAGTCAGCGGTAAGACCTTGGCTGAACTGGCCACAGAATTCGACTTAGGCAGTTTTCTGCGCTTAGGCGCTGGCGAAAAGAATACCGGTGGTCATCGCCGTAATTCAACCCTCGCCGATGCTATTGAGGCGCTGATAGGCGCGATTTACATTGAATCAGGTTTTGATACCTGCCGCGAACGGGTTTTGTCCTGGTTTGAATCTCGACTTGTGGCGCTCAACCCAGAATCTAGTCATAAAGATGCTAAAACGCGACTTCAAGAGTTTTTACAGGCGCGAAAGCTGCCATTGCCTGATTATCAGCTTCTCGAAACGGAAGGCGCCGATCATCAACAAACATTTATAGTGAGCTGTTCGGTATCGCTGTTGAAATCAACGATATCGGCCTCGGGTAGCAGCCGTCGCAAGGCCGAGCAAGCTGCTGCTGACAAGGTGCTGGTCGCCTTAAAGGATGCTGAATGAGTAACGATGTAGTAAATGACAACAATACCCAACGCTGTGGCTTTATTGCCATAGTTGGACGCCCTAATGTTGGGAAGTCGACCCTGTTGAATCATATCTTGGGTCAAAAAATTAGTATTACGTCGCGCAAGCCACAGACTACCAGGCACCAAGTGCTGGGAATAAAGACGGAAGGTGCGAATCAATTTATATATGTTGATACACCGGGCTTGCATCTCAAAGAAGAAAAGGCTCTGAATCGCTATATGAATCGTGCGGCAAGCTCGGCGATGAAGGATGTCGATTTAGTCCTGTTCTTGGTGGATAGAGACCGTTGGACGGATGATGACGAGCTGGTTCTGCGCAATCTAAAAAATGCGCGATGCCCAGTGATAGTAGTTATCAATAAAGTTGATCGTCTCGACGATAAGGGGCAAATTTTGCCCATGATTGAAACTCTACAGGCACGACATACCTTTGATCATGTCGTACCTGTATCCGCTTTGCGTGGTCATAATAGAGAAGAGTTAGAAGCCGTTATTGCGCGGTTCTTGCCTGAAAATGCCCATATGTATCCTGAGGATCAAATTACTGATCGCAGTGAACGCTTTTTAGCGGCAGAGTTGGTGCGCGAAAAAATTATGCGTCAATTGGGGGAAGAGATCCCTTATTCAATGACTGTAGAGATTGAAGAGTTTAAAGCCTCACCTAGACTGCTAGAAATCAGTGCCTTGATTTTGGTTGAGCGGGACGGCCAAAAGAAAATTATCATCGGTGAGGGGGGCAGTCGCCTTCGTCAAATTGGTACCGAAGCTCGTAAAGATATGGAAATTGCCTTTGATAATAAGGTGATGTTGCGCCTGTGGGTGAAAGTGAAATCCGGTTGGGCTGATGATGAGCGCGCCTTGCGCAGCCTTGGTTATAACGACTTTAAAAAGTAATGAATAGGGTAGATGGCGCGCCGTGTTTCGTTTTGCATTTGCGACCATATCGCGATACCAGTGCCCTTGTTGAGTTATTTAGTTTAGACCACGGTCGTTTTACCTGTGTAGCGAAGGGCTTGCGGGGTGGCAGTCGCTCGCGACAGCAGTGGCGCGCGGCACTGCAGGTTTTAAATTTAGTATCGGTAAGTTGGCAGGGGCGAGGGGAACTAAAATCTTTGCTCGATGCGCAACATCAACGCAGTTACGCCTTAAAAGGCCGATCTTTATACTGCGGGTTTTATATGAATGAATTGTTAGAGCGCTTGCTCTACCGACATGACCCGCACCCTGATGTATTCCTCAGTTATACCCATTGCTTGAGTGAGCTTGAACGCGATGCGCCGCTGGAGCCAACACTGAGACGTTTCGAATTTAGTCTTTTAGAGTCCTTAGGCTACGGCGTGAATTTGACGTTTTGCGCCCACAGTAGCGAGGTTGTGCAATCTGATGCGCATTATAGGTTTGATGCTGGAGAGGGCTTTGTACACGTAGCAGAGGGTGCGCCGGGGCTTATCTTTTCTGGGGCCGATTTATTACAGTTGGCGGCCGATGAATATAATGACAGCACTTTACGTGCAGCAAAAAAACTAAGCCGCCAATTATTGCAGCCCTTGCTTGGCGATAAACCACTGCAAAGTAGGGCATTATTCGCTAATAGTGGGGTGTCGACAAAAGTGGATCTCTGAGTTTGATTGCTATGTATTCAAATAGTAAATTGTAGTCTGCAACATCAAACGTCAAAGACCACGTTTAAGTCGTGTTGATCCTGCCAGTGTAATAAGTCGTCAATCGCATTAATTAATGCGGATACGTCCTGTCCTTCTACTCCGTTTTCTGTAGTTTCAAGCAGATGTTCAAATGCTAAAACCTGCTTTTTTAGCGAAGGTGTGCCGGTATAGCAGCAAGCTCCTTTTAAGGTGTGATTGATAGTGCGAAGCCTTTCCTGATCACCTTTTTGCGTTGCGTTTACCAAGTCTTGCCGCTGTTGCGGCAGCGCTTCAAACAGCATGCCAAGCATGTCAGCCGCCAGCTGTGGTCGATTTTTTGTTAGGCGAAGGCATTCGCCAATATCTACGGGTCTAAGTGTATCTAAGTCATCATTTACAGTGGGTAATTTCAGATGCTTGCTGAGTAGGGTGGCGAGCTGAGACTCAGATATTGGTTTGCTAAAGTAGTCATTTATACCTGCCTTACGCAGCTGTGACGGGTTTTCAGGCGATAAGTAAGCGGACAAGGCGATGATCGGTGTATCGGTGTTTAATCCGCTGTTTCGGATCTGTCTGCTGGTTTCGATGCCGTCCATTTGCGGCATTTGAATATCCATAAAAATGAGATCAAAGGTTTTTTCGCGACATTGCTGAAGCGCTTCTGCTCCATTTTGAGCAAAGTGGGTATGGATCGCCATATCAGCCAAAAAATTTCCCAAAATATGTAAGTTTGATGGGTTGTCATCCACTGCAAGAATATTGGCGTTGGGAAAGCTTGGGATTTGGCTTTGCTTTTTGGTGGTGTACTCAAAGCCTCTATAAAGCGCGTCAAATAGCTTTATATGAGAAAAAGGTTTGTTCAAATAGACGTGTCTAGTGTCGTCTCTAGATTGCTCGTTATAGTCAGTGATAATAACAGCTGCTTGAGTGACCTCTGGGAGTAGTTTGCTTAAATCCGTGCGTGCATCGACACTAATAACATAGTAATCGGCAGGTTTTAAATCTCGAATATTGGTGCAGTGTTGAACATTGAGTCCCCACGATAAAAATAGCGAGTTAAGTGCTTGATAGTGCAACTCGCTCGTGTCGTACAGGGTGAGCGATTTACCCTTCAATACACTAAAATCACGAAGCTTGATGGCGTTACTGCAGGGAGACAGATTTAAAGTAAACCAGAACGTGGCGCCATGGCCTGGTTCGCTAACAATACCAATCTCTCCACCCATCTGCTCCACCAGGCCTTTTACGATCACCAAGCCTAAGCCAGTGCCACCGTATTGCCGGGTAATTGACGCATCGGCTTGACTAAAATCTTTGAAAATTTCCTGCTGTTGATCCTTGGATAGGCCGATACCTGTATCGCTAATTTGAATCGTAATGCTGACATTATTTTCATCTATTTGATTGCTTGAAATGGCAATTTTTATGTGTCCTGCCGGTGTGAACTTAATGGCATTATTAATTAAGTTGGTCAGAATTTGTCGCAGACGGAGGCCGTCAACGAATACAGTTTCGGGTGTTCCTTCCTGGATAATTAATACAAATTCCAGTTTTTTTTCATTGGCACTGGGAGCGAGAAGTTGCAGTGTATCTTCCACGGCTTCACGAAGGTTGACGGGGGCATTGTCTAAAACCAGCTTACCCGCCTCTAACTTAGAAAAATCCAATATATCGTTAATGATAGTAAGCAAACTATTGGCAGAGTTGTGTATTGTTTCGATGGCATCGCGTTGCCGAACTTCTAGTTCCGACTTTAGCAAAATTTTACTGAAGCCGATTATGCCGCTCAGTGGCGTGCGAATTTCATGGCTGGTGTTGGCTAAGAACTCCGATTTTATGCGGCTTGCATTCACAGCTTCGCGACGTGCTAGATCTAGCTCGATATTTTGGACCTCCACCGTTTCTAGCGTCTCTCTGAGGTCGATATTGGTTTGTTCAACATTGCGTTGAAGTTCTTGTAGCTCTTTTTGATGAGCATTGTTGAGTTGATTGAGCTCCTCCGCAATCTCGTTAAATTCGTCATTTTCGGGTATGTGGGCGTGGAAGTTTTTGGCGCCCGTTGCCATCTTGCGAATGGTTTGACGCAGAGTGGCGAGGTCTGATGCCAAGGATTGATTAATGTAACTCGTTAGGCTGACGCACATAATAAACGCAAGCACCAAAAAAACAGTGCCTAATAATAGCGTTTGGTATAGATGTATTTTTAAGTGACGCCAGTCAAATTGCATGACTATCCAGCCTACTACCGGTGACACCGCTGATGTATTAATAGCAGGAGAAACGATGGGCTGGCGGATTATCATTCCGTCGTCTAGGAATTGGTACTGAGCTTCTTGCTCACCGGGGCGTATAGCGGTAATTGATAAGTTAGATTTTGGGCCCGCGTGAGTAATGAGTTGCATATCGGCGGAATATACTCCGATTGCTTTTACTGCGGTTTCTTCTAGCGATGCGGTAGTAATATGGGCGAGGGTGTCATGATGCCCATCTGCAAGCACATGCTCAGTCAGGACCGCGAGTTGCTCGCTTGAGGTTTTGGCTCGCTCAGTCATCAGGTGGTGCAGTTCATTTATCTGACTGAACATCAGGTAGGCACTTAGCGCCACGGATAAAGCGAGAATGGGTAACAGACCCATAACCAAGATCAATTTTCTTATTCCCAATCTCGCGCGCATCGCTTGGTGGAGCCTTTTACTGTTGCGGTGTTATTATCATGACCGAAAATTGCGGCCGCTGCCATTAGGGTTGAAGATAGGTTTGCAAAGTCAGAACCTAAATTACTACGTAAGTGGTAATGCTAAAAGTGTTAAAATCAGCAGGCGATATTTATCTACTGGGCACAGATTGTATTTATGAAAGAATTTCCGACGATTGATCAGTTTATTGGCAACACCCCATTGGTGCGTTTACAGCGCTTGGGGGGCGCGACCAGTAATAAAATTTTGGTCAAACTGGAAGGCAATAACCCTGCTGGATCGGTTAAAGATCGCCCGGCCATGAATATGATTCTGCGAGCAGAGCAGCGGGGCGACATCACCCCCGGTGACACCTTGATTGAAGCCACCAGTGGTAATACCGGCATAGCCTTGGCCATGGCGGCCGCCATCAAGGGTTATAAGATGATCTTGATTATGCCTGATCACATGAGTGCGGAACGGAAATTGGCGATGGCTGCCTATGGCGCTGAATTAGTCGAGGTCTCGCAGGCTTCCGGCATGGAAGGGGCTCGAGACTTGGCCTTGGCGATGCAGGCGAAGGGCGAGGGGAAGGTACTTGATCAATTTTCTAATAGCGATAACCCTCAGGCGCATTACGAGGGAACAGGGCCGGAAATTTGGCGTCAAACCGACGGTCGTATTACTCACTTTGTTAGCTCGATGGGGACGACGGGAACCATTATGGGGGTTTCCAGGTACTTGAAAGAACAAAACTCGGCGATTGAGATAATAGGCCTGCAGCCCGACGGTTGTTCAAGTATTCCTGGGATTAGACGCTGGCCTGAGGCCTATCTCCCCAGTATATATGACGCTGTTCACGTTGATCGTGTCATTGATATGGACCAACGCAGCGCGGAAACTACGATGCGAGCAATGGCGGCAGAAGAAGGTATTTTCTGTGGCGTGTCGTCGGGCGGTGCTGTTGCGGGGGCACTTCGTGTCAGTGAGACTGTTGAAAATGCGGTGATTGTCGCTATTGTTTGCGACCGCGGTGATCGATATTTATCTACTGGTGTTTTTGATGCGTCTTTGGCTAATTGAGCGAATACGCGTTTTTTAGGATGTATATGGCAGTGGGCAATCAGCGATGGTAAAGGTAAGGGAAGACTTTCCGCGGTTGGAAGGTGGAAACGTTGATATTGCTGCGTGGATAGCGCGATTACCTGTCGATACTCAAGTTATTCATACCGACCAGTTACAACGTGCATTTGAAATGGCTGAGCTGTGCGCGGCAAAGCCATTGTCCACGGCGGGTGGTGAAGATTTAAGTAGTTTTTACACCGCATTAGAAATGGTGGAGATATTAGCTGATCTTCACCTCGATCAGGATAGTCTAATTGCCGCAACCCTGTTTAGGGCGGTTCGGGAAAACAAGCTTAGCCTCGCTGAACTTGAACAGCATTTTGGTAAACCGGTGGCAAAGTTGGTCGACGGTGTCCTGGGCATGGCAGCTATTTCAAAAGTGAATGCTGAGCTCGATACGCCGGTTCTGGGGCAGTCAGAGGCGCAGAGTGAAACGATTCGAAAAATGCTGGTCGCGCTGGTTGATGATGTGCGCGTAGCGCTAATCAAGCTTGCTGAGCGGACATCTGCAATTCGCTCCGTCAAGAATAAGCCGGACAAGCGTTACCGAGTTGCTCGAGAGGTCGCTGATATCTATGCGCCTTTAGCTCACCGGCTTGGGATCGGGCATATAAAGTGGGAGCTAGAAGACCTTTCCTTCCGCTATTTACAACCACTGGCGTATAAAAAGATCGCTAAATTACTTGATGAAAAGCGGTTAGATCGCCAGCACTACATTGAAGATGCCATTGATATTCTGGATAAAGCGCTTAAAGCCGACAATATTCAGGCTGATATTGCCGGTCGAGCGAAACATATTTACAGCATTTGGCGAAAAATGCAGCGCAAAGGCATTGGCTTTTCACAGGTGTACGACATTCGCGCATTGCGAGTATTGGTGCCAGATGCGAAGTCCTGCTACGCCGCCCTAGGTTTGGTGCACGGGCTGTGGCGCAATATTCCCAACGAGTTTGATGATTACATTGCCAACCCCAAAGAGAATGGCTATCGCTCCTTACACACAGCCGTAATTGGGCCAGATGGCAAGGTGCTGGAAATTCAAATTCGCACTCGCACCATGCATGATGAGGCCGAATTTGGGGTGTGCTCTCACTGGATGTATAAGGGAACGGACCGCGGTGCCAAAACCACAAACAGCTACGATGAAAAAATTGCGTGGTTGCGACAGGTTCTTGACTGGCATGAGGAGAGTGGCAGTAACAGCGACGTTGCCGAACAATTTACGCGTGCACAAGACAGGGTTTATGTCTTTACTCCAGATGGTCACGTGGTGAACTTACAAAACGGCGCAACACCGCTGGACTTTGCTTTTCATATACACACTGAAGTGGGCAATCGCTGTCGGGGTGCTAAGGTTAACGGCCGAATTGTGCCGTTAACATACACGCTTAAAACCGGCGAGCGGGTAGAGATTCTTACTGGTAAAGACAGCGAGCCGCGCAGGGATTGGCTGCAAAGTAATCTCGGATATTTAAAAACATCTCGGGCGAGAACTAAGGTTCAGCACTGGTTTCGCCAGCAGGCAAAAGAAGACAATATTATTGCTGGTCGTGCGCTTTTAGATAAAGAATTTAAACGCCTTGCTTTAAATAGTATTGATTACAAATATCTCGCTGATCAAATGCATTGCGCGAGTGTAGAAGACATGTACGCGGCAGTTGGCGCCGGCGAAATTAGCATGTTTCAGTTGATACGGGCTGCGAACAATCTTGCTGGCCGAGATGACGACAATAGTCAGTCGATACTGAGATTGCGGCCTGCAAGTAGCAAAGGTAACGACGGTAGTCAGGTACGGATAAGCGGCGTTGGCAATTTGATGACGTACATTGCGCGCTGCTGCAAGCCTCTGCCGGGTGAGGCGATCTCTGGATATATCACTGTAGGTCGTGGCGTCAGTGTTCACCGCCAAGATTGTAATAAATTACTTCAGCTACAAAGCGTAGAACCCCAGCGGATTATTGCCGTAGATTGGGCTGATGCACAAATTGATACATATCCTGTCGATATAGAGCTGACAGCCTATGATCGCCAGGGCTTGTTGCGAGATATTACGATGCAATTGGCTACTGAAAAGGTCAATGTCGTGTCACTTAATACCGTCACGGATACCGCTAACCATATGGCAACGATGAACATCAGGCTAGAGATACGAGATCTCGCGACATTGTCAGATGTATTGAGCCGCTTGAACGGTTTGCCGAACGTCGTAAGTGTGAAGCGCATACGGGAGAGCTGATAGGTGAGTTATACCATCGCAGATTTGCAATATCTGATGGCGAGGTTACGTGATCCGCTAACGGGTTGCCCCTGGGACCTTAAGCAAACTCCAATTACGGTGGTTCCGCATACATTAGAAGAAGTTTATGAGTTGGTGGACGCCATTGAGCAAGGTGACTCAACGCAGGTTCAGCAAGAGCTGGGTGATGTATTATTCCAAGTGATTTTTTATAGTCAGTTGGCATCTGAACAAGGCAGTTTTGATTTTTCAAATGTCGTGAATGATATCGTCGAAAAATTATTGCGACGTCACCCACATGTATTTCCAGATGGAAGCTTAACGTCGCGACGAACCAGCATGGCTCCTGATGATGCGGCGATTAAGGCGCGTTGGGAGGAGATCAAGCAAGACGAGCGCCGGCAAAAATCACAACACAGTGTCCTCGACGATGTCCCGCAGGCGCTGCCAGCACTAACTAGAGCCATGAAATTACAAAAACGTGCATCACAAAGCGGTTTTGACTGGCGCGAGCTCTCTCATGTAATTACCGCATTGCGAGATGAGCTTGAGGAGCTCGAAGAAGCAATAGCTCTCGGTGAGGCAGCGGCCATTGCCGATGAAATGGGTGATGTGCTTTTTTCTGCCGTGAATCTAAGTCGCCATCTCGGTCTTGACGCCGAAACCGAGACTAGGAATGCGAGCAAAAAAATTGAGCGACGGTTTCGGTTTGTTGAGCAGCGTTGTAAGGAAACGGGCGTTTCTGGGGAAAGCGGGACCGTAGACCCGCAGCTAGATCTGTTTTGGAATGAGGCCAAGGCCGCCGGCCTCTAACTTGTATTTCGAATCCTTATAAAGGCTCGACTCAGCGAGTGGACTAATTATTAATGATTGTCTGAGTGCTTGTATCGGCTGAGATGCTTTTCAGTCAAAGACAGATAGCGCGGTGTAGGGCCGACATCTTCATAGAGTGGATCACCTTGCTCGTCGAATGCCACCACCTTTGAGCCTTGCTGGTAGGGCATGACACTTTCCATCTCGTCCAGCGCGGCGGTCAGCAGGTCAGTGATGAGCTCTTCTATATTACGACGCGGATATAGTTCTGCCAGTGCATTTAACCTGGCGGCATCTTTAATAGAAAGTCGCACATCATAGCTGTCTGCAGTTAGGGTGCCAGCAGCTGTTTGTTCCCATAACGATAATAATTCTCGCACTTTCATAAATAGCGTCCTGTCTTTTGAGGCCTTGTAGAAAATCTTGCCTGCCAAGAAATAATACCTATTTAGTGTATGTTTTTGCTAGCATGAATGGCGTAAATAGTGTTGCGAGACTGCTTGGAACTATTCTGTGCTTTTGCCCACCATTTACCTCTGCTGCTATTTCAGTTTAGTAGCTAATTTGAGTATGCGTATAATTTTCGAGCATGGGCCTTAGGTTTGGCACAGCAATTGCGACTACAAGCACTTAAATAGCCTCTAATTATCTATTTCAGCGGCTATCTGTAGTGGTTAGTGGGGCGGCAAGTCTTGTGTGGCGGGCCATTGCTGTGTATCGTTGTGCGCTTTTGCTGCGGCGGCCCCTACGCTGCAGGCTATGATTTCGTAACCTTTTGGGGAGTTTCCCGCTATGCGCGTTATATTATTAGGGCCACCTGGGGCAGGTAAGGGCACTCAGGCTCAGTTCATTTCTGAAAAATTTGCGATCCCACAGATCTCTACTGGAGATATGCTGCGAGCAGCCGTAAAGGCGGGATCACCGCTTGGGCTTCAGGTAAAAGCGGTGATGGCTTCTGGCGGTTTGGTGTCAGATGAGACGATTATCGGCCTTGTTAAAGAGCGAATTACCCAAGATGACTGCAAAAATGGGTTTTTGTTTGATGGGTTTCCTCGCACTATCCCGCAGGCAGAAGCGCTTATTAGCGCTGGTGTCATGATTGACCATGTCGTTGAAATTGCCGTTGCCGACGAAGAGATCGTAATGCGCATGAGTGGACGCCGTAGTCACGAAGGGTCGGGCAGAACGTATCACATCGTATACAATCCGCCGAAGCAAGAAGGTATTGATGATGTCACCGGTGAGAAGCTAATTCAGCGCGAGGACGATCAGGAAGATACCGTTCGCAATCGTCTGAATGTTTATCACGAGCAAACCAAACCTCTGGTTTCTTTTTACGGTAGCTTAACGGGCGATCAAGCTCCTAAGTATTCTCGTATCGAAGGGGTCGGTAGCGTTGCCGAAATTACTCAGCGGGTGTTCAGCGCCCTCGAATCGTGAAAACCCGATCACAATTAAAAAAGGCACCTCCGGGTGCCTTTTTTGTTTTAATTAATCGAATAGTAGCGATAATTCGTATATCAACAAAACATCAGTAGACTTGAAATGAAATCAATAGGCATCGTATTTATCAATTTGGGCACACCTGATTCACCGGATACGGCGGCGGTAAGAAAATTTCTGCGCGAGTTTTTATCGGATCCACGGGTGGTAGAAGTGCCGCGTGTCATTTGGATGTTGATACTTTATTTGATTATTCTACCTTTTAGATCGCCCCGTGCGGCGCGCAATTACAAACAGGTGTGGATGAATGATATATCGCCTCTGCGCTATTTTTCGCAGCGCTTAGTAGATGGTGCCGGCAGAAAGTTGGCGGCAGATTATCCAGATGTCGATATCCATACGCGTTTAGCAATGACTTACGGCGATGTCAGTATTGCTAGCACTATCGACGAATTGATCGATCTTGGGTGCGAGCGATTGTTTTTTGTTCCTTTATATCCCCAGTACTCGGCAACCACCACCGCTGCGGTGCATGACCAAATTTGCAAAGCCTTTTCTGCGATTAGGGATATACCGCAGTGGGGTTGGGTGAAAAGCTATTATGATCATCCAGCATATATTTCGGCGTTGGCGAGTACGGTTCGTCAGCATTGGTCTGAAAACGGCAAGGCTGAATTATTGCTGATGTCGTTTCATGGTATTCCTAAACGCAATGTTGAATTAGGGGATCCGTATCAGGCGCATTGCGAAAAAACTGCCGAGGCGTTAGCACGTGAACTCGGTCTTAATGACGGCGAGTGGATAAGTACATTTCAATCCCGTTTAGGCAAGGCGGAATGGTTGCAACCATATACTGATAAAACCGTGATCAGTCTTGCGCGGAATGGCAGCAAAACTTTAGATGTTATCTGTCCGGCTTTCGCTGTTGAGTGTTTAGAAACGTTAGAAGAAATTGCAGGCGAGGCGTGTGAGTTTTTTATAGAAAATGGCGGAAATGACCTTCGCTATATTCCGTGTCTAAATGACGGTGAGGCGCACCAAAATCTCCTAATTTCTCTTTGTAGGTCTTTTTTGGAAGAAAAAAACGTAAATTTTCGATAAATATTAAGAAAAAGGCGTTAATTAAAAGACTTTTTTTTGCGTTGGTTATTTTATGTGCTATTTTTATTGCCATAAATACCAGCATCGTAATCGTCAAGGAGAATAAATGATGCCAGCTAGTAAAACCAGTGTGAAAAAAGTGCCAGCCAAGCGCAAGCCGCGAGCTAAAAATGCAATCTTAACAAACCCTGTTGTAGCGAAAGCAGAAGAGGGTTTGAAAAAGGTTGAGGCGATGGTTGCAGAAGAGCGCAAGTCGCTTGCTGCGGCAAAAGCCAAAGTTGACGCTGCTCGTGCAACAGCTAAGAAAACTTCACGTGCTGCTGATAAAAATGCAGTTAAGCGTGCGGCTGCTGCAGCTGACAAACTTAACGCAAAATTGAAAGCAACTCGTGCCAAGGCTGCAGCTACTAAAGCAGCTGTTGCCAATGCTAAAGCCCTGGCTCGCATTAAGGCATCGGAAACCGCAGTTAAGCAAAAAATTGCTGAGCGTTCTACTGCACTGGCTAGCAAAGCTGACGCAGATTTGGCGAAGGCAGTTAAGTTGTTTGAACAGCGCTTCAAGAAAAAGCGTTTGGCTGCAAATAAACTAAAGTTAGCAGCTATTGAGAAAAAATTGGTTGCTAAGCATAAGCAAGCAGTAAAACAGATGAGTGCTAAGATTAGCGACCCAAAAGTGGCTGCCGTTGCTAAAGTAAGTGCAAAAGCACCCGTCGCCAAAAAAGCAGCACCCAAAAAGGCTGCAGCTAAGAAAGCGGTTGCAAAAAAGGCGCCAGCTAAAAAAGCCGTAGCTAAAAAAGCACCGGCCAAAAAGGCAGTGGCTAAAAAAGCAGTAGCCAAGAAGGCTCCAGCTAAGAAAGCGCCTGCGAAGAAAGCTCCGGCGAAAAAAGCGCCAGCAGCAGTTGTTACACCACCTGTAGTAGAGGCACCGAAGTCAGAGTAATCGCTTGATTATTCTGCTTTGAACTAAAAAGGAGGCGAAAGCCTCCTTTTTAGTATCTGCTTATTAAGTTTTCTGATTTAGTTCTGCCAAATCGGCTTGGCTATTGCAATTTCTAAATGCAAATTGCTGTCCGCGGAAGTCCGCTTTTACGATTTTGTGCTGCCCATACCAACGATGTACTTGTCGATTACCCGCTTCTAAATATTCTTGAAGAGATTCCTTTAGCTGTATTCTTATTAGTGCAAATAGATATTGTTCTCGTTCGCCATCATGTGCGTAGCAAATGTCGGCATTGTCTGAGGTTAGCGACACCGCTAATTGTTCGTAAATGTCTAGTGGGGCTAACGGGCTATCGCAGGGCAATACTAATAAGTAGGGGGTGTTAGCAATTTGCATTGCCGCGTAGATACCGGCTAAAGGACCCTCGTAGTTAGTATCTTGCACGGTTGTACCATAGGCATTGTATTGTTCGATGTTGCGGTTACAGCTGATAATGATGTGAGCAATGTCTTTGGGAATGACGTCTAACATATATGTGATAAGTGGACGCCGCCGCCAGGTAAGTAGGCCCTTGTCTTGGCCGTTCATTCTGCGACCTTCACCGCCGGCTAAAATAAGTGCGGTAACCTCTCTTGCGCAGATACTATTTTTTGACATGTTTATTCCCAGTTTGAAACATCTAGATCAGTCTGGGGGCTGTTGACGTTTGGGCATCCCCTCTGCTGATGCTATTTTTGTGACCGTGGATAACTCCGCTAAACCCCGCGATGTGCCTTATGTTATTATTCTGCCGCATGAAAACTCTGAATAGTAACCCCGCTCAACGGCAGATTTAATGACAAGTTTACTCGCGATTGAGGCTTCAACAGAAGCATGTTCCGTGGCGCTGATCTATAACGGCAAAGAAAGTGAAGATTTTCGCCTTTTACCTCGAGCCCACACCCGCTATTTATTGCCAATGGTTGATCAAATATTATCTGATTATGGCATTGCTGTAGCTGATTTGGATGCAATTGGATTTTCTGCGGGTCCGGGTTCGTTTACAGGCTTACGCGTGTGCGCGGGTCTAGTTCAGGGCCTTGCTTTTGCAGCAGACAAGCCGGTTGTCGCGGTGTCGACTTTGCAGGCAATCGCTCAGGGCGAGGCAGATCGGCTTGGCTTAGCTGAGGGCAATGTACTTTTACCGAGCCTAGATGCGCGAATGGACGAGGTATATTGGGGCGAGTATTGTTATCGCAATGGCATTGCCGAACCGCTAACTGAGGATAGCCTGCGTTCACCTGAGTCGATATCGGTTGTTGCGAGCGAAAATTCGGTATATGGATTTGGCAATGGTTGGAATTATATTTCGCGATTTACTGTGGACGGCGCTTTGAATAGCATCGATGTCGATGTTTATCCCCACGCTCAGGCGGTGCTTAAACTGGCGACATTGGCGTTTCAGCGCGGTGAGTATGTGACTGCTGAGCTGGCACAACCGGTTTACCTGCGCGACAGCGTCGCGTGGCAAAAATCTTAAATAAATCTCTAGGGCGTTGATGACGATGGATTCATTACGAGCGGTAATTCTTGCCGCCATTCAAGGATTAACGGAGTTTCTTCCGGTTTCTAGTTCGGGTCATCTTGTGTTGCCGCAAACCCTGCTGGGTTGGGAAGACCAAGGCCTCGCCTTTGATGTTGCAGTGCACGTCGGTTCCCTGTTGGCGGTGTTGTGGTATTTCCGTCTAGAGGTCGCTGCGATCTTGGGCGATTGGTTTGCTAGCCTGGTGTCTAAACAGCAAACTGAAAACAGTCGTTTGGGCTGGATGGTTATCGTTGCGACGATTCCCGCTGTGTTGGCGGGGCTGATCTTCAACGACATTATTGAAGCGCATTTGCGGTCCGGTTATGTTCTCGCGAGTACCACCTTGATATTTGGGGTGTTGTTGGGTGTGGTTGATCGCTATGCTAAACATGGCAAGCAGCTGGCGGATATCGGCCTGCGTATTGCCATTATCATTGGCCTTGCTCAGGCCATTGCTCTTATTCCCGGTACCTCTCGCTCGGGTATTACCATCACTGCGGCACTGATGCTGGGCCTTAATCGCAGCGACTCAGCGCGGTTTTCGTTTTTACTATCTATGCCTATTATCGCCGCGGCAGGTTCGTATAAATTATTGGAATTAATTGAGAGTAGTGACCCGGTGGCGTGGAATTATCTAGCCATTGGTGCGGCGGTATCTGCGCTAACTGCTTACGCCTGTATTCATGTTTTTATGCACTGGGTTGAGCGTATGGGGATGATGCCGTTTGCGATCTATCGAGTCTTATTAGCGGGCGTATTATTTGCTGTCCTGGCGTCTTAAATCTGGAATGGGTTACGGTCAATGAAAGTCGCGTTTATTGGTTTAGGTACAATGGGCTACCCCATGGCGGGGCATTTATGTCGTGCTGGGCACTCTGTATCGGTTTTTAATCGCAGCACAGAGAAAGCACAAAAATGGTCCGCGGAGTTTGGCGTTGACGCGAGCGAAACCATCGCAGAAGCGGTTGTCGATGCGGAAGTTGTCGCCGTGTGTTTGGGCGCCGACGAAGACGTGAGAGCGGTATTATGCGGAAAACACGGGGTTTTTGATTCAATGCAAGTCAATGGCATTGTCGTAGACCACTCAACAACTTCGGCGGGTCTTGCCCGAGATATGGCAGAGGCCGCGCAAGAACGTCAACGTCACTTTATTGATGCCCCGGTTTCCGGCGGCCAAGCTGGCGCAGAGAAGGGATGCCTGACGGTGATGGCGGGTGGTGATTCAACAGCGTTTAATGCCATCGAGCCAATTCTTGCTGCGTATGCGACTCGTTTTCAGCTGCTGGGCCAGGCGGGGTCCGGGCAGCTGGCAAAAATGGTAAACCAAATCTGTATCGCTGGCTTGTTACAAGGCTTGGCCGAGGGCGTGCACTTCGGTGAGCAGGCCGGATTAGATATGCCTGCGGTTATCGATGTTATTAGCGGCGGAGCAGCGCAATCCTGGCAGATGGATAATCGCGCGAAAACCATGTTAGCCAATGAGTTCGATTTTGGCTTTGCGGTTGATTGGATGCGAAAAGATATCGGCTACGTATTGGATGAAGCGCGTAAGCGCAAAATCAACTTGCCAGTAACGGCATTAGTTGATCAGTTTTATACCCAGGTTCAGAATTTGGGTGGCGGGCGTAAAGATACTTCTAGCTTATTACTTGCCCTGCAAAGCTCGAGGCCAGATCAGTGCGACAAAAAGGTTTAGTGAACTCTGTATTCGAAGCTGTTTTCGCCATAGCGGCGTCTGCGTTGTGCGCTCTTGTCGATACAAAAAATATTCTAGTTATTCAGCGGAGCCCTAATGTCTGAGATGAATCTGTTTAATAAAAATTTGCGCACATTTTTAGATGCCAGCCCGACACCATTTCATGCCGTTGAAGAGATGCGGGTGCGTTTACTTAATGCGGGTTATATCGCGCTGAATGAGCGTGATGATTGGAAGTTGGAGGCGGGTAAGGGGTATTACCTTATTCGCAATGGGTCTTCTATTGTTGCGTTTCACTGCGGTAAAGATCCGATCCAAGAGCGCGGTTGGCGAATGGTAGGTGCGCATACCGACAGTCCAAATTTAAAAGTAAAACCAAGCCCTGAATTACATCGTCAGGGCTATTTTCAACTTGGTGTTGAAGTGTATGGCGGCGCGTTACTTAACCCGTGGTTTGATCGTGATCTCGGCTTGGCTGGGCGGGTAAATTACGAGAGTACGCAGGGGCAGTTATGTAGCGCCTTAATTAATATTAATCGCCCGGTGGGTGTTGTCCCCAGCTTGGCGATTCATCTTGATCGCGAAGCCAATAATGCGCATTCGGTTAATCCGCAAAAAGACCTTCCGGTCGTGATACTGCAAAGCGAAAACTCGCAGGATTTTCGCGATATGCTTGCCGTGGAACTGGCTCGTCAAGAAAACATTGATATTGCTAAGGTGCTCGATTTTGAACTGAGTTTTTACGATTGTCAGCCGTCGGCGATGGTGGGGTGGAATGAAGACTTTATTGCCAGTGCTCGCTTGGATAATTTGCTGTCGTGTTATATCGGCCTAGATGCCTTGCTAGCGGCAGATGGCGGCGAGCACAGGGTGTTGGTGTGCAATGATCACGAAGAAGTGGGCAGCCAGTCCGCGGTGGGTGCACAAGGCCCTATGTTAGAGTCGGTGCTGCGTCGAATAGCGGGTGATGAAATTTCTTGGCAGCGCGCAATTGCCAACTCAATGATGATTTCAGCGGATAATGCCCACGGCATACACCCTAATTTTAGTGATAAACATGATGGTAATCACGGTCCTCTCCTCAACGCCGGCCCGGTGATTAAGAACAATGTGAACCAGCGTTATGCGACAAACAGTGAAACTAGCTCGTTATTTCGCCGCCTGTGCGCGAAAACTGACGTGCCAGTGCAAAGCTTTGTAGTCCGCAGTGATATGGCCTGTGGTAGCACGATAGGGCCCTTGACGGCCTCCGCAATTGGTGTGAAGACCTTGGATATCGGTGTGCCGACCTTTGCTATGCACTCCATTAGAGAGTTGGCGGGTAGTCAGGATGCGTTTAATTTGAAGAAAGTATTGGCCGCATATTTCCAACTGGACTCCGTTTCAGGCACGGATTAATTAGTATTTGATTTTCGCTAGTGGGGCGCCATTGAAAGCAGCGGCCGTTGAAGGCCACCCTGATTTTCAACGGCGCGTGCTGGTACTCCTTCAATATCGTGTTGAAGGAGTACTAGTTACTTTACCGACTTGAAATCGGGTTTGCGCTTTTCAGAAAACGCCAGCAAGCCTTCGCGTCCTTCTGGGCTGCTAACGCACCGGGCTATACCGCGACTTTCTATTTCCAGCTGGGTTTCCAGGGAATTTGAATAACTACCAAGCAACAGCTGCTTGATTTGGCCGTGCGCCATTTGCGGGCCGCTGGCGAGTTTGTTGGCAAGCGCGTTCGCTTCGCTCATGAGTTCTTCTGTGGCAACAACTTTTGTCAGCAATCCCCAGTCTAGTGCTTCCTGAGCAGAAAGAACGCGGTTAGTTAACATAAGCTCTTGGGTACGGCGCAAGCCGATAAGTCTGGGTAAGTAAATACTGGCGCCGCCGTCGGGGCTAGCGCCAATACCCGTATAGGCCATGGTGAATTTTGCTTTTTCAGCGGCGATAACAATATCGCCAGATACTGCGAGACTAAAGCCGGCACCGGCGGCGGTGCCGTTGATAGCGACAATAAGTGGGGCTGCCATACGCGCGAAGCGGGCATTAGCTGAGTGCAGGCAAGCGGTTACATCCTTAAGGAGTAACCCGACATTGTCGCCCGCCGCAAGAAAACTAGGGACGTCGCCACCTGCGCAAAACATATTGCCAGTGGCGGTGAGAATCACTGCGCGAATACTGCTATCTTCATCGCACACCATTGCCACATGCATCAACTCCTGCGCCATTTCTAAATTGACGCTATTTGCTGCATCGGGGCGATTTAAGGTGATTTTGGCAATGCCGTTGGTATTTTCCCACTGTAAGGTATTGTATTCGCGCATAGCGGTAGTGTGATCCCGGTAATTGTATTAAGGCGAAGAGGGTAATGGAGCGGTAATCATGCGTCAATTCACAAAACTATCGTTTCACCGATGGATATTTAACGAATGAGAATATTGGTCTTGTCGGCCTACCACGCAGACAGCCATCGCTGCTGGCTAGGCGGCCTGATGGCGCATCTACCAAATATAGAGTGGACCGTATTGAGTTTGCCCGCCCGTTATTTCAGCTGGCGCATTCGTGGCAACAGTCTGACTTGGGCAATGCAACAACGGGAGGTGTTAAGTGCCGCTTATGACGTGGTTCTAGCAACGTCAATGACGGATCTATCTGCCTTGCGCGGCTTAGTGCCGGCGCTTTGTCAAATTCCGACGGCGGTGTATTTTCACGAGAATCAATTTAGTTACCCGCAAAGCACGCAGCAGCGCGACAGTGTCGAACCTCAGATATTGAATTTGTATACCGCCTTGGCAGCCGACAGAGTTTTGTTTAACAGTGAATACAATCGCAGCACATTTTTAAGCGGTGTAGATACCCTAATGGCACGCTTACCTGATTTCGCGCCCCGCGCAGAGGTTGCTGCTGGCTTGGCAAATTGCGACGTGTTACCAGTGGGTATCGACCTCGACCTCAATGCTCCGAGAAGACTATCCGCCGGAACTCGGCTGAAAGTTTTATGGAATCATCGCTGGGAGTACGACAAGGGGCCGGATCGCCTATTAGCGCTAGTCAAAGAGTGCGACCGGCAGGGCTTAGCTATCGACTTTTATATCGCTGGCCAACAGTTTCGAAACTCCCCTGACGAATTTGAGCAAATCGAGACAATACTATCAGCGAGCGATAATTTAGTGTTGGCGCAGTGGGGCTATGTATCAGACTCAGTTCAGTACGCTGATGTTTTGGCGAGCTGTGATATTGCCCTATCTACCGCTATTCATGACTTTCAGGGCTTGTCAGTCTTGCAAGCGGTTGCGGCAGGCTGTGTTCCGCTGGTACCAGATCGCCTTTGCTACCCGCAGTGGTTTAATACGGAGTACCGTTACCAGAGCAGTGATAATCTTACTGAGGAAGCGGCGGCCTGTTGCGCAAAGCTAGCTGAGCTCCTTGTGCAAAAAAAGGCGGGGCGATTGTCCTCGGTCGATATATCGATGTTGGATTGGGATGTTTTAGCACCGAAATACTTGAGTGTATTTGAAGAGCTAAGCTCGTAAGCATTGTTTGAGCTTAGGTGGATACTGACAGCGTTGGGGTGAGCCAGTATCATAAGCGCCTTTATTACACGCTGAGAGAAGATTGTTCGCTCGCAGCCGGCTTAAACAGGAAAATACTATGGCAAAGCAGCGGGTACTCACCGGCATTACCACAACCGGAACACCGCATTTGGGAAACTACGTCGGCGCAATTCGACCTGCGATTGCCGAGAGTAAGCGCGGTGAATTTGACGCCTTCTTTTTTCTTGCCGATTACCATGCGCTTATAAAAAGCCATGAGCCAGCAATGGTGCATCAATCCAGTCGCGAGATTGCTGCGACATGGTTGGCACTGGGCTTGGACACAGATAGCAGCACCTTTTATCGTCAATCTGACGTGCCCGAGATAACTGAACTGAGCTGGATTCTGACCTGCGTTTGCGCAAAGGGGTTAATGAATCGCTCGCACGCCTATAAAGCCGCGGTGCAAGCCAATGAGCAAAACGGTGATGATCCCGATTTTGGTGTCACGATGGGGTTGTTTAGCTACCCGATATTAATGGCCGCAGACATACTGATGTTCAACGCGAGTAAAGTGCCGGTGGGGCGTGATCAAATTCAGCATATTGAAATGGCACGTGATATGGCGCAGCGTTTCAATCATCTTTACGGCGACACCTTTGTTCTTCCAGAAGCGGTAGTTGATGATGTTGCCGTATTAAGTGGGCTTGATGGTCGTAAAATGAGTAAAAGCTACGGCAATACCATCCCCTTGTTTCTGCCTGAGAAAAAATTACAGAAACACATCAATAAAATCAAAACCAATCTTTTAGAGCCGGGTGAGCCAAAAAATGCTGACGAATCGACTGTGTTCGAAGTTTGGCAGGCTTTTGCAACGCCCGCGCAAACGGCGGATATGCGTCAAAAATTTGCTGACGGTATAGCGTGGGGACAGGCAAAAAAGGAGCTTTTTGAATTAATTAATTCACATATAGCCCCCGCTCGCGAGCGTTATGAGGCTATTCTTGAAGACGGTCAGTACTTGGAGTCAGTGCTTAAAAAAGGTGCCGAGAAAGCCCGATCGCAAGCGGCGCCTATGCTGGCTGCGGTTCGAAAAGCTGTTGGTTTGGCCGCGTTTAAGTAAGCGCTTTAACATGTCGAAACAAAGGAAGTGTCGACGTGTCTGATGGTGGTAACCGTTTTTTCCGGTGATGACACGTTGTCCATTTGGCGGGTAAGCCAAATGGGCATCGACTTCAGCTCAGTTTCAGCTATTGCTTATTTATCTAGTACGAGAGCTGAGATAAGCGCGTCATCACACAATATTGTGCGATGAAGCGCTATTGCTTGATGGCTTAGTCAGATTAGAAATCGAAGCCCACTTCTAGATAGGCTGCCCGTGGCTCTCCTACAAAATAACGGTAGTTGCCAAAGGCATAGTCGGCTCTTTCTGCGTAATCAATATCTGTCAGGTTGTTTATTCTAACAACAGAGTAGAGCTGCTTGCCGTACTGCTGGCGCCAGCGGAGGTTGCTGAGAGTGTGGCCTGGGTAGCGATATAAATTATCTTCTTCTAAGAAGTATTCACCTTGATACTGAATTTCTAATTCGAAGCGAGTATTGGTAAACGGCGACCAGCGCAACAATGTACCTGCTAGTTGGCGCGGTGCTGAGTCTATTTCATTGCCCTCTGCAGTAAGCGCATCGTTGGCGTATTGGTGCTTGCTGTAGCTCGCCTGCAACTGCCAAAGTAAGCTAGGTGCAATTTGCCAGCTGAAATTTGCCTCGAGTCCACGGTCTATGGTTTTGCCGCCGTTGATATTGCTGCGATTACTATCTTGAATAATCACGTCGTTTTTATGCATTACATAGGCTGAAACACGATATTGAAAAGTCTCCCAATTGCCGCGTAGACCTAGTTCTATACTGTTGAGCGATTCTTCATCGAGATCTGCATTGAGCTGTTGAGCTTGCAGTCGGTATAGTTCAGCGGCTTGTGGTGCTCTGAAACCGTGGCCGGCATTGGCAATTAGGTCGGTGTGATCGCTCAAGTTTTGAACGACGCCAAGATTAAATGAGCTATTTCGAAAGCGCTCCTTGTCGTCTGCAGGGCGCGCGTAGCGGCAGGTGCCGGACGGGCAGGCGCTGCCATCTGCCGCGGTATTGCCGTCGATCATCAAATTGTCGTAGTCGTAAAATTGAACGTCGTAGCGTCCGCCGAAATTGACTTTTGTGCTGCTAGTCGCCTGCCAATCCCCACCAATAAACCATGCGCCGTACAGAGCGTCGACGTCATAGTCGTAGTGCTGACCGGTGGGGAATGAGCCAAACGTGGCCTGGCTTTGGGACTGCTTTAAATAGGCTTTGGTTACTTCCATGTCGAAGCCGTTATAGAGCGTGACATTGTCGCTGTAGTTTTGATAAAACGCGGTCTGTAGACCGGCGGTGCGCTCGCCGTTTTCTTCCAGCGGAGTACCGAGTAAAAAGTGTTGGAGAAATTCCATTTCGGTGTAGCGTAAATACGGTGTCACAACAAAGCGGCTGTCTCTTTCGCCGTCGCGCTCAAAGCGGCTGTAATAACGAACGCTGGTGCTGTTGCGAAACGCCTCCGGATTTGGATTTTCTCGTTTGCGATCATCATTTTTGTAGGCATCTTCGCCTAAAATATAGCCGGCGGTTTCCTGATTTAGATTACTTGCCGCCAACATGGATTGAATATTCCAAGTTTCGCCATGATAGTCGTGGCGCAAATTCATTTTTTGCTGATCGTAACCTGATTCATCCTTAAAGCCATCGTCGTGATTGCCTTGCAGGCTTATGCGGTAGCCATGTTTGCCCGTGGTATTGCTGTGGCTCGCCTTGATGCGGCCGTACTTATCCGGGCCTGCTTCAAATGATAGGTGGGTCTCGGGATCGGCAGAGGATGCCCGGCTAATCACATTGATCACGCCATTTAATGCGTTGGAGCCGTGGACCGCTGTTCCCGGCCCACGAATTACTTCTATGCGTGAGGCTTGCTCGGCATTCACGTCGAATAGTTGATTTACGTTGCAAAAGCCGGGAGCGCGAAGTGGAATGCCGTCTTCGGCAAAATAAAATGCACCGCAGCTGCCAGTCCCGGTTAATACGCCGGAGCGAATAGCCGTTAAATTCTCTTGGCCGTTGCCGCGACTAATTGATACCCCAGGTACTTGGCTTAATATTTGGCTGATATGGGTATGACCAATGCTTTCTATGTCTTCTTGGCTAATAACGCTAATTGCCAGGCTCTGGTCACCGAGTTGCTTCTCAATACGGTCAGCGGTTACCGCGATGGTTTCAGGTTTGTTTGGCTTGTCACTTGCCGCAATGCTTAGGCCGGACGCCAGACTGATACTGATTGCCAGCGGGGTAGCGTATTTTTTAATCATGTTTAAGCTATTCCTTTGTGGTCTTCGCCGCTTATTTTTTATACAGAATGAAAAGCCCTTCGGCTTCGCTAAGTAAGGTGTCACCGCTATGGCATTCGCCATGAATCACAATCTGTCGGTCTTTTTGCTTTTCTAGCCACGTAGTAAAACGAAGCGGTGTCAACAAGGGGGTAGGTTTACGATATTTTATTGTCAGGCTCGCTGTTAAGCCGGGCAAATCATTGGCAATAGCGGTAAACGCTAGGACCTGATCATATACCGCGCTGATGATACCACCATGAACACAGTTGGGCGGCCCTTCGTGAATTTTGCCGAAGCTACCTTCCGCGTATACGTTGTTGTTCTCTTGCCAGATGCGAAGGTTCGGCGCAATCGGATTAAAGTAACCCGTGATGGGGCTACAAGGTAATAGTTTGCGAAAGTCTCCTTGGTAGTCCGGTGAGTAGAACTCAATCATTTTGCGGTTACGTAACGCCGCCATCTGTTGATTCAGTTGCAAGAGGGTTGACTGTATTTGGGTGAGCTCCTCGTCGCTTCCTCCTAGCGTTTGGCTGCTCTCTAGCGCTTCGCTGAGTTGTTCACAGATATCGCGAAGTTGCTGACGTTGTTGATCGCTGGCCAACATCTACTAATTGCCCCATGGCGGTATGAAGTAGCGCAAGAGTGTAATAGGAGCTTGCCTTGATGGAAAGCAAACCTAAGCTAGAAGCCGTATTTTTCTCATCGTTGCTTCGTTGCCAATGGCGATAAAGAGCGGAATCAGTGCATGAGCTGCAGGTTTGCGGAGGACTCAATCTGTAATTTCAATGCAGCTTCCAGTCGGTGTTTGTTTTCCCGGTCGTTCGATGGGTGTGCAATGCAGTCTTTCTGGAATTGACGGCACCAGTAGGCTATTAAATTCCGTAACGTCGATGATGTCTTCAGATAGCCAGCGCTCCAAAATACCTAGCTCTGGCGGTAAAAACAGCGGCGTCGACTTGTTGTGAATCGTTTGCCATTTCGGGTGTGGTGCAAGGGTAATCACGCTACAGGAGCAAATTTGCTCGCCAGTTTTTTGGTTTATCCATTCTCTGTAGAGCCCGCCAAGTGCAAACGCAGTGCTAGTTGGCTCAATGCGATGGTAGTGTCGCGACCCTTTCGCGCCATTGCCTTCTATTATGTAGGTGGCAGGTATAATGCAACGGCTTTCACGATAAGCATGAAACCCTGCGCTACCGAGCGTGTTTAATTTATCTGATCGCGTGTTGAAGCTAGTGTATTTAGAAGGCTTTGGGCCGTCTGGTGTTTGCTCAAGTAAAAGCCACCAAATTGCAGGCGTCACAGTACGCTGGCCATACTTATTACGAATAATGTCAATATTTGCTGCTGGCCCCGTTCCGGTATTGTCGCGGAGCAAGCCGAGATCAATGCCCAGAATAAGCATCAAGGTTTTGGCTAGTGGTGAATCTATGGCATTGCCGAGATAGCCGCACATGAGTCAATCCATCTTAGGTGACGTGCAAGGCTAAAACGACTTAAGGCGAATCGCAAATATTATTAGGGTTAATTGTTTGACGGAGTTTTAAGATTTGCATTGAACTTGGGGAATTTTTTGAGCATTGCTAACTGTGTAAAACTAGCTGCTCAAAAGAGGTCTAGCGGCTTGTTTTTATCGTCTTACATGGTACCAGTGGGCGGACTCGAACCGCCACTCCCGCAAAGGAACCAGATTTTGAATCTAGCGTGTCTACCAATTTCACCACACTGGCATGTAAGTGGGGCGCGATTATAACAAGCTTTTCTGTCGGGTCAATCGACAGGGACATTTTATTTATTAATGTGGCAAGGGCTGTATACATATTGATCTACTCTGGTGGAGTCCCGTGCCATTTTCCGCTAATCTTGCGCCCTTCCGAACGAAAGCAGACATTATGCGGCGCAGTGATTTTAATTTTGAGCTTCCTGAAAGCTTAATCGCCTATCATCCCATGCCTGAGCGCGATGGCAGTCGTTTATTGGTTTTAGATGATAAACAGCGCTGTCAACATCGGCAGTTTAAAGATTTGCCGTCTTATTTGCAGGCGGGCGATTTGCTGGTCTTCAACAATACTCGGGTTATCCCGGCACGATTGTTTGCGGTGAAGGCGACTGGCGGTCGGATAGAAATACTCATTGAGCGCTTGCTAGACCAATATAAAGTGTTGGCACATGTGCGCTCGAGTAAATCGCCCAAGGCGGGTGCTGAGCTGAGTTTGTGTGCGAGTGCAGAGGCGGAGCCAACTGATGATATCGCGACTGTGCTGGGCTGTCACGATGCTTTGTTTGAGCTGATTTTTGCCTCGCCAGTGTTAGACGTGCTTGATCGTATCGGTCACATGCCGCTTCCTCCTTATATAGAACGTGAGGATGCGTTGGACGATCGCGAGCGCTATCAGACGGTATACGCCAGCCGTGATGGGGCGGTCGCCGCGCCGACAGCGGGATTACATTTCACCGATGGTTTAATGCAGCAATGCCGTGATAAAGGCGTTGATATTGCGTTTGTTACTTTACATGTCGGTGCTGGGACATTTCAGCCGGTGCGCGCAGACGATATTCGCGATCACCAAATGCACGCCGAGTATATTGAGGTGAGCGAAGAGGTTTGTGAGCGGGTGCGCGCAACGCGGGCACGCGGTGGTCGTGTTGTGGCGGTGGGGACAACCAGTGTGCGCAGCTTGGAGTCAGCCTCTCAGTCCGGTGAGATAGCGGCTTTTTCTGGCGACAGTCGCATATTTATATATCCGGGTTACCAGTTCCGCAGCGTTGATCTGATCGTGACCAATTTCCACTTGCCAGAGTCAACCTTGATTATGTTGATTAGCGCTTTTGCGGGTCGCGATGCGGTTCTTGGTGCATACGCCGAGGCTGTGGCCGAGCAATACCGCTTTTTTAGTTATGGTGATGCCATGTTGGTATTCCCATCAAGTCATACCGAGAAATAGGATTAGTTTATGACTGAGTGCCGAATGCGCTTTGATTTAAAGGCCAGCGATGGTTTGGCGCGTCGCGGAACGCTGGATTTTCCGCGCGGTAAAGTGGAAACCCCCGCATTTATGCCAGTGGGTACCTACGGTACCGTCAAGGGCATGTTGCCGCGTGACATTAAGGAAATTGGCGCGCAGATTATTCTTGGCAATACCTTCCACCTTAGCCTGCGGCCGGGTACAGAGGTGGTAAAAGCCCATGGCGATCTGCATGATTTCACGGGGTGGCAGGGGCCGATATTAACTGACTCCGGCGGCTTTCAGGTTTGGAGTCTCGGTAAGCTGCGCAAGATTAGTGAAGCGGGGGTGTCCTTTAAATCGCCAGTAAATGGCAGCGATGTGTACTTAGACCCGGAAACATCAATGCAAATTCAGCGTGATCTGGGGGCGGACATCGTCATGATATTTGACGAGTGCACGCCGTATCCCGCCACCGAGGCGGAAGCGAGAACGTCTATGGAGCTGTCCTTGCGTTGGGCTGAGCGCAGTAAAACCGCGCATGCGGGCAATGACGCGGCTTTGTTTGGTATTGTGCAAGGCGGCATGTACCCCGAATTGCGCCGAGAATCTTTGCAGGGTTTAAAAGATATTAATTTTGATGGTTTTGCGATTGGCGGTTTATCCGTCGGCGAGCCAAAAGATGAAATGTTAATGGTGCTCGATTCGCTAGCGGAGCATATGCCTGAAGACAAGCCCCGTTACCTAATGGGGGTGGGCAAGCCTTCAGATATTCTAGAGGCAGTTATGCGCGGCGTTGATATGTTCGACTGCGTGATGCCAACTCGCAATGCGCGCAACGGTCATCTGTTTACGTCTACGGGTGTGATTAAAATACGGAATGCGAGCCACCGCTTTAACAATGCACCCTTGGATGCCAGGTGCGATTGTTATACGTGCCAGAATTTCTCGCGGGCCTATTTACATCATCTCGATAAGTGTAAGGAGATTTTAGGCGCACAACTAAACACGATTCATAATCTTCGTTATTATCAAAACCATATGACGGCAATTCGCCAAGCTATTGAAGAAGGGCGCCTGGCGCAATTTGCCGAAGAGTTTTATCGCGAACAAGATGGTAGGGCTGATGTATAAATTAGTGTTCTTTGTACCTGCCGCGCACTGCGAACGGGTGAAGAATGCGGTGTTTGATGCCGGTGCCGGTGGGCAAGGTAATTACGGTCGCTGTAGCTGGCAAGTATTGGGTCAGGGACAATTCTTACCGTTGGCGGGTAGTCAGCCCTTTATAGGTGGGCTGGGAGAAATAGAAATTGTAGACGAGTTCAGGGTGGAAACACTGTGCCCCGTAGAGCGTGTTAACGACGTGATTGCTGCATTGAAAAATGCACATCCCTATGAAGAGCCGGCTTACGAGTTGTATCAGCTGGCATCGATCTGAATTGTTGCCTTATTAAGGAGATTCACTATGTTGTACCAATTGGGTGAGCGCCGAGTTCAGCTTGAGGGCAGTGGTCATTTTGTCGCAGATAACGCGACCGTTATCGGCTCGGTGACGCTAAAAGAAAATGCCAGTATTTGGTTTAACGTGGTCATTCGCGGCGATGTCGATGACATCGTGATCGGCGCGCGCAGCAATATTCAAGACGGCTCGATTCTTCACACCGACGCAGGCTTTCCCATGCATATTGGCGACGACGTCACGGTGGGCCACAAGGCGATGTTGCATGGCTGCACTATCGGTCAAGGCAGTCTAATTGGAATAAACGCAGTCGTGCTCAATGGTGCCAAGATCGGCAAAGGCTGCTTGATCGGTGCAAACGCTTTAGTGACAGAAGGTATGGAAATACCCGATGGCTCAATGGTGTTGGGGTCGCCGGCTAAAATACGCCGTAGCTTAAGCGCTGAAGAGCAGGCGGCATTGATGATGTCTGCTGCGCATTATGTTGAAAATGGTCATCATTTCGCCGCCCAGCTAAAGCCTCAGGACATGGCATGAGTGATGGCAAAGAAAAAGCGGTAGCGTCGCCCTGTGTCTCGGTTTGCGCATTGGACAATGACGACATGTGTACCGGCTGCTACCGAACGCTAAAAGAGATTGGCGACTGGTCGGAAATGGATAATGTGCGCAAGCGTGAAGTGATTGTGCTGGCAAATAAACGCTGCCGCAATCGCTATGGTGATCTGGGCTAGGGCGATATGTGCCGGCGCACTAGCGCCGGTTTTTGCCCTTGCTATACGCTCGAACGGACTGGATTAGATTGCCTTTCATTTCGAGAATTTCAAAGTAATAGCGATCGATGGTTAGTCCGACTGAGCCTTCTGGAAACGATTCCAATTTCTCTAGCAACAGGCCGTTCAAGGTTTTTGGCCCATCGGTGGGTAAGTCCCACTTCATACTTTTATTAATGTCTCGGATTGTGGTGGTGCCGTCTACCAGGTAAGTACCATCCGCCTGATGCACGATATCCTCGGTGTCAGTACTTAGGTTCGACGTAAATTCGCCGACTATTTCTTCCAGTAAGTCTTCCAGAGTCACAATTCCCTGCATCACACCATATTCGTCAACGACTATGCCCATGCGGCGTTTTTGTTTCTGAAAATTAAATAGCTGAGTATTGAGTGGGGTGCCTTCTGGAATAAAGTAAGGGTCTCTAATCGCCTGAAGTAAGGCATCGCGCTGAACGCGACCTTGGGCATCTACGCTGTTAATGATGTCGCGCTGATGCAGAATGCCGACAATGTTGTCGATGTCATTTTGATAGACTGGAATACGGGTGAATTCGGCGTCGCGCAATTTGCGAATGATGGTGTCGGTGTCGGCATCGACGTCGATACCAAAGACCTCGTTGCGGGGGATCATAATATCGTCCACCGTGATTTGTTCGAGGTCGAGGATGTTCATTAGCATCCCTTTGTGGTGTTTGGGAATTAAATGACCGGCTTCCCCCACAATCGTCCGCAGCTCGTCTAGGCCGATATGTTCTGTTCCGTCGTTTTTTTCTATGCGCGTTAGGCGGAGCACAAACTGGGTGACGTGACTGACTAGCCAAATCACAGGAAACAAGAAGGCTTTCAGTGGCAACAATGCATGGCTTACCGTATAGGCGACGGTTTCCGATTTATACGCAGCGATGGTTTTGGGGATGATCTCCGCAAAGATAAGGAAAACCAAGGTTAGCAATATTGACGCGGGAACGACGGCGTTATCGCCGTAGAGGCGAATTGCGACAATGGTAGCGATGGACGCAGCTAAATTATTGACCAGATTATTGCCGATCAAAATAGTGCTGATCAGGCTGTCAGGCTCTTCAAGTAGTTTTGCGGCGCGCTTAGCACCTCGATGGCCGGATTTTGCGCGATGACGCATACGATATCGGTTGAGGGACATCATCCCGGTTTCTGAGCCGGAGAAAAAACCGGACAGGACGATTAATGCAGCTAAAATGCCAAAAAGAAGACCCAGCGGTGCCTCGTTCAAAAAGCCCAAAACTCCTTAGTTACTTAAAAGAGCGCTAATCTTGACCAAAAAAAGGGGGCGCGACAAGCGTAATCTCAGGTGCTGCTCACATGGATGATGATAGACAGGGCGATTTTGGTGCCGAGATAGCCTAGTAATAGACAGCCAAACGCCCATAAAGTCCAGCGAATGGCGACTTTTCCGCGCCAGCCCAGTGCCACGCGGCCGCAGAGTAATATCGCTAATAATATCCACGACAGAACCGAAAAAGCGGTTTTATGAAGCAAGTGCTGGGCGAGCATGTCGTCGACATAGATGCCGCCGGTGATTATGGCCAGAGACAGCAGTGCAAAGCCGGCCCAAATAAGTTCGAATAGCATTGCCTCCATTGTTTGTAAGGGGGGCAAAATGCTCGGTAAGCCCTTTAAATGATGTTCGCGCAACATGCGATCTTGGAAAGCAAGCACTATGGCCTGAGTGGCGGCGATGGTAAGCACGCTATAAGCCAATATCGAAAGCAATATATGACATAAGACACCAATTGGCTGGTGTTGAAGTAATTGTTGGCGCTCGGGAATTAAGAGTTCAGCTAACACGCTTATAGCGGCGAGTGGGTAAAGGGGGATCAGCAGGTTGTGGAGCGGTCTGCGCAAGCTTGCACTCACGGTGATTAAGCAAATCAGCCAAGTAATCAGGGACAAAACCTGAATAACGCCGAGATCCATGCCGTTGACGGTGTGGATGGCGGTAATTGCGGCAACAGCGTGACACAATACGGCAGCCAAGCCGGTCAGTAGGCTGGGCCGGCTGAGATCGCGGTTTAGGTCGCGGTATTGCATGCCTGCGGCAATAGTATAAAAAGCAATGGCGGCGATACTGCTGTATAAATTCATCGGTATGTGTGGCCGTTATATCCGTATTGTTTACTGAGCGTTGGGTCTGCCTGATGACTCGGTTATACTGCGGCATTATTTTACGCCGCGCCTTCTATTTACGGTGCAGCATAGCGATCAGATTGTAAGCGGGTTCACGATAGTATGTCGACTTGAACCGTGTTGCCACATTAATTACTTTTAGCTTTCAGAGAGTTTACGCATGTTTGAGAATTTAACCGAACGCCTTTCGCAGACCCTGCGCCATGTCACTGGTCAGGCGCGGTTGAGTGAAGACAATATAGCCGATGCCATGCGCGATGTGCGTATGGCCCTGTTAGAAGCCGACGTTGCTTTGCCGGTAGTAAAGGATTTCGTCGAGGCGGTTAAGGCGCGGGCGGTGGGTCAGGAGGTGAGTAAGAGCCTGAGCCCTGGTCAAATGTTTATCAAGATCGTCCAGCAGGAGCTGGAACGGATCATGGGTAGTCAAAACGAGACATTGAACCTGGCCACGCAGCCTCCCGCAGTAATGTTAATGGCGGGCTTGCAGGGGGCGGGTAAAACCACGTCTGTTGCCAAGTTGGCAAAATTTCTACAAGAAAAGCATAAAAAGAAGGTCTTGGTGGTCAGCGCCGATATATATCGGCCAGCGGCAATAAAGCAGCTGGAAACGCTGGCGAATGATATTGGTGCCGGCTTCTTTCCAAGCAATATCGATCAAAAGCCAGTTGATATTGCCAATGCTGCCATTGCCGAAGCGAAGTTGCGTTTTTACGACGTTGTGATTGTCGACACCGCCGGTCGTTTGCATATCGATACCGATATGATGACCGAGATAAAGGATCTTCACGCGGCTATAAAGCCAATTGAGACCTTGTTTGTTGTCGATGCGATGACTGGTCAAGATGCGGCGAATACCGCCAAGGCATTTGGCGAGGCACTGCCGCTGACCGGTGTTATTTTGACCAAGGCGGACGCAGATAGCCGCGGTGGTGCCGCATTGTCGGTGCGTCACATTACAGGCAAGCCCATTAAATTCATCGGGGTTGGTGAAAAGACCGATGCGCTTGACCCATTTTACCCAGACCGGATTGCGTCGCGCATCTTGGGTATGGGCGATATTTTGTCGCTTATCGACGAGGCGGAATCTAAGCTCGATAAAGATAAGGCGGAGAAACTCGCCAAGAAGCTTAAAAAGGGTAAGAAGTTTGATTTAGAAGATCTGCGTGATCAGCTCCAGCAAATGCAGAATATGGGCGGCATGAAAGGCCTGCTAGATAAATTGCCGGGCATGGGCAATATGGCGCAAATGGCGCAAAGCCAGATGGACAATAAGATGTTCACGCGCATGGAGGCGATTATCAATTCGATGACGCCCGCCGAGCGGCGCAATCCGGATTTGTTAAATGGTTCTCGCAAGCGCCGTATCACTGTCGGTTCTGGCACCGAAATTCAAGATCTGAACCGTTTGCTCAAGCAGCATAAGCAAATGGCGAAGATGATGAAGAAAATGGGTCAGAAGGGCGGTATGACAAATATGATGCGTGGCATGGGTGGAATGATGCCGCCTGGTGGCGGAGGTGGTCGCTTCCCTGGAATGTAATGGCTTGAGCTAAGGTTGGTGCGGTTATTCTTGTGCAGGCTAATCGCCCATTCTTATCTTGATGTTGCGTATGATTTTTTCCGTTAATTGATTGATAAATATAATAAATTTTTATTTTTCTTAAGGTTTGCAACTGCCTCCCATTCTCTAGCTTTGGCATGCATTTGGGGGCGCTAAGAAAAAGCGCGCTAAGTGTTTCATATATCATCGATTTCCCTTATAATTCCGCGCCTTTATGGCTTCGGTCATATAATCGCTTCGAATTTTTCGATAAGCAGGTATGAAAACCTGCCCAAATGCTAGGAAATGAAACAAGAATGGTCACTATTCGTTTGGCACGTGGCGGCTCTAAAAAGCGCCCATTTTATCATCTGACAGTTACTGACAGCCGCACTTCACGCGACGGTCGTTTTATTGAGCGCGTTGGTTTCTTTAATCCAGTTGCTCGCGGTAACGAAGAGCGTTTACGCGTTGACAATGCGCGTGTAGATCACTGGGTTTCGCAAGGTGCTCAAGTGTCTGATCGCGTTGCAAAACTGCTTAAAGACGCAGCAGCTGCCGCTTAAATGACAACATTTACCCCGGAAAATCGGGTTGTTATCGCTAAGATTTCTGCGGTGTACGGGGTAAAGGGATGGGTGAAAATACATTCATTCACCGATCCCATAAGTAATTTTTTTGATTATAGCGATATGTACTTCTGCAGGGCTGGGAAGTGGCAGCGTGCAGAGTTTGATGAGTGCCGTGCACATGGCAAGGGTATTATTGGCCACCTGAAAGGGGTTGATGATCGCGATGTGGCTGCGAGCTACTGCGGTCTTGAGTTGTCAGTTGCAGAAGCGCTGCTGCCCAAGCTTGAAGGTGATGATTTTTACTGGCATCAACTGACAGGCTTGAAAGTGGCAACACTTTACTCATCGGCGGAGCCGGTATTGCTTGGTGAAGTTAGTCACCTACTTGAAACGGGTGCAAATGATGTTCTTGTCGTGCAGAAGTGCACGGGAAGTCTGGACGATAAGGAGCGTTTAATTCCTTATGTGCCGGAGCAATTTATAAAAAATATCAACCTGGATACGGGGATGATATTGGTGGACTGGGATCCTGAGTTCTAGTTAAAAAGGGCTAAGGGGACGACGTTTTGGACATATCGGTGGTCAGTCTTTTTCCCGAGATGTTCGCTGCAGTCAGCGATTACGGCGTAACCGGTCGCGCAGTTCAGAAAGGTTTGTTGAATATTTCGTGTTGTAATCCGCGTGATTACACCACTGATCGTCATCAAACGGTGGATGACCGGCCCTATGGCGGTGGCCCCGGAATGGTGATGATGACCGCCCCGCTAGAGCAGGCTATCCATGCCGCTAAAGCGTCGGTGGCGCCCGGTGCGACGGTTATATATTTGTCGCCTCAGGGGCGTCCACTAGACCAGCAGGGCTTGGTCGAATTAGCACAAAGGCCGTCGCTGGTGCTGTTAGCTGGACGGTATGAAGGAGTAGATGAGCGCCTAATCGAGGCCGAAGTCGACGAAGAGTGGTCGATAGGTGATTACGTGCTAAGCGGTGGTGAGCTAGCTGCCATGGTGATGATCGACGGCTTAAGTCGCTTGCTACCAGGGGTGTTGGGGCATCATTTGTCGGCAGAGCAAGACTCGTTTGCCGAAGGATTGTTAGATTGTCCGCATTACACGCGGCCTGAGCATTACCGAGATAGAGCGGTGCCAGACGTGTTGTTAAGTGGAAATCACGAAGCGATACGGCGTTGGCGACTGAAGCAGTCGTTGGGCCGAACTTGGTTGCGGCGCAGAGATCTACTGCAAAGAGTAGAGCTGAGTAGCGAACAAAATACATTGCTGGCGGAATTTATCCGCGAGCTTGACGATTAACTGACATCTAGCTGTGAAGCTATAAACTTTCGAATTTAGGAGCATGCCATGAGCACCAACAAAATTATTGCCGAACTGGAAGCAGAGCAGGCCACCAAAGAGCTGCCGGAATTCAGCCCCGGTGACACCGTTGTCGTTCAGGTAAAAGTGAAAGAGGGTGCTCGTGAGCGTCTTCAGGCTTTTGAAGGTGTTGTTATTGGTATCCGTAACCGTGCCCTGAACTCTGCTTTCACCGTACGTAAAATTTCTCACGGTGTCGGTGTAGAGCGTACTTTCCAGACATACAGCCCATTGATCGACAGCATTGAAGTTAAGCGTCGCGGCGACGTGCGCCAAGCGAAACTTTACTACTTGCGTGAGCTGAGCGGTCGTGCAGCACGTATTAAAGAAAAGTTGGGCGCAAAAGCCTAAGTTTTTGATAGTTCTAAAAAAGGCAGCCATTGGCTGCCTTTTTTTGTTTTCTTGTCGAGCAAATTAAGTCGCTCGCTGCGTTAGATTGTAAATCAGAATAAGTGCAAAAAAAGCGAGTGCGTAGATTGTATTTTCATCGCATACTTTCTAGCCTGTCCCCGCCGCAAGATCGCGCTAGCTTCCCTGAGGCGGTACACAAGTTTGATAGTGTTTGGGTGGGTGAAACTTGTAGCGATAAAATCGTTCATATTGAGGTGTTCGATATTCGCAGAATCTGGAGAAGTTGTTTGAATAATTACATGAGAGTTATTGTGCGTCGTGTTTTCTTGCTGCTGGCCTTTGGTGCTGCGCTGTTTCAGTTATCCAGTCACGCCGCCGCGTCGGTCGTGATTGATAAAGCTGCCGACACGGCAATTCGTGCGTCTTTTAAGGCAACGCGACCTGATATCGTCATTAGTCAAATAGAGGCCAGTGGCATACCTGGTTTATACGTTGTTAGCATGCAAAACGGCCCCACAGTTTACGCTAGTGCGGACGGCCGTTATTTTATCGCCGGCGATATGTTTGAAATCAGCGCGGCGGGTATTGAAAGCGTAGCTGAGAAAAAGCTTAAGCCGGTTCGCAAGGAGTTGCTTGCACAAATTAAGCGTGAAGATATGATTATTTTTAGCCCCAAAGGTCAAACTAAGGGCGCTATTTATGTTTTTACCGACGTGGATTGCGGGTACTGTCGCAAGCTTCATGAAGAAGTACCGCAATTAAACGCAATGGGTATAGAGGTGCGTTATCTCGGTTATCCACGTGCGGGTTTAGGTACGCCGACTTACGATAAAATGGTGTCAGCGTGGTGTGCAGATGACCGCAAAGCGGCGATGGATTCGCTAAAGGTAGGCGCTGCAATTGATCCTAAAAAATGTACTAATCCCATTGCCGCAGAGTATCAGCTTGGCGCTCAAATGGGGGTAACGGGAACGCCAGCTATCGTGCTGGAAGACGGCAGTATGATTCCTGGCTACAAAACTGCTCAGCAGTTGGGTCCGATGATATTGAATTAATAGCTAGGGTCTGTTGCCGTTTCAGCACCACCACTGCTGGAGGTCATTTTTCCGTCTGGCAAGGCAGAAGGAACGCGGTTTGGTGGTTCCAAATAAGCGACTGATAACGCCGCTAGACGGAAAAATGGCCCCAGCGGAACGCCGCCCGGCCCTTTGGGTTGCGCCTGAAAGCGCGCCACTTGTCGTTGCTCCTCGCTCATTTGGAACCACCAAACCACACTCGTCGCGTCCCGGCGGGGTTCCGCTAAATTGGCGCGCTTTCAGGCGCAACAGAGGCGGTGATGAAACGGCAACAGACCCTAGCAAATAGCGTAAAAAGGGGGCGATTAGCTCCTTTTTTTATGCGCCGATTTTCATCCTGCTGTTTTCTTCGCTCCAACTTTGTAACCAAATGTCATTTTTTTTGTTGCTAATCGACATGGTTACACCTCATCTCTTTGTTCCAGAATAGCCCTCCTGATTTTAATGTGCTCGTCTCTAATCTGTGTCGTGGGCGGTTTGGCATTTATCGATCAGTGTGTCACTCAGCACAATAATGGGCGCCTGACGACAGATTCTGCATCCAAGGCTAAGCTATATTGTTCTGAGCTGTAAGGTCGCATGGTGGATGAAGGTGTGCAGCTATGCGGCGGTGCGAGGTATATGCAGGAATACGAAATTTGTAATCTCTAAGCTAACGCCTGTATCGGCCGAAAATTGGCCGGTACATTAGAAATAATGAAAGAAAGCATCGCGCGTTCAATTTTTGAAAGGCGCTAAATTTTAACTCACCTTAAAAGTAGGAGAAAACGTATGGATATTAATGGAAAAGTAGCAGTTGTCACCGGTGGTGCTTCAGGTTTAGGTGAAGGCACTGTGCGCGCTTATGTTGCGAAAGGCGGCAAGGTCGCTATTTTTGATATGAACGCCGACCGTGGCAACGCCATCGTTGCCGAGCTGGGTGCGGATAAGGTTAGCTTCCACAATGTTAATGTCGCGGATGAAGACTCGGTGTCGACTGCCATCGCCGAAGTCATGGCAAAGTTTGGTGCAATCCATATTTGCAATAACTACGCGGGTATCGGCAGTGCGGCTAAAACCTTGAGCAAAAACGGCGCATTCCCACTCGACGCGTATAAAGCCGTTATCAATGTGAATTTAATTGGCACTTTCAATGTTGCGCGTCTAGTCGCCGAGCAAATGGCGAAAAACGAGCCCTACGATGGCGCCAATGCGCGTGGTGTTATTATCAACACCGCATCGGTTGCTGCTTATGAAGGTCAAGTTGGCCAAGTTGCCTACAGTGCTTCAAAAGGCGGCGTTGTCGGAATGACGTTGCCAATGGCGCGCGATTTGGCTTCTTACGGTATTCGTGTCAATACGATCGTACCTGGCTTAATTCACACGCCGCTGTTTGAAACTATTCCAGAAGCCGCCTACAAATCCTTGGAAAACAGCGTGGTTAATCCTCAGCGTCTGGGTCGCCCAGATGAGATCGCTCACCTGTCAGTCATGATTGCTGAAAACGAATATATGAACGGCGAATCTATCCGCTTGGATGGTGCCATTCGTATGCAGCCTCGCTAATTGCGCTTAACCGAGCCAAATATGGCGTTGTAGCGATTGCGCGACGCCAAAGAAAGGAGCTGCTATGTCAGACTACCAATGTCTTGAATATAAAAAAGTCGGTATGGTCGCGGCAATCCATTTGAATCGTCCGGATTCCTTAAATGCCTTCAATCGTCAGATGCGTAGCGAGCTACTAATCGCGCTTGAGCACGCGAATCAAGATAGTGATGTTCGCGTCGTTGTTCTCGGCGCCAATGGGCGGGGGTTTTCATCGGGAGCGGATTTGGCTGAAGGGTTTCTTGAAGGCCAAACGGTTGAAGATCAGATCCTTGATGAATACGGGCCGATACTGTCATTAATCGGCGCAATGGATAAAACTGTTATTGCTGCATCTCCCGGTGTTATGGCGGGTGTTGGCGCGGCGATCGCAATGCGTTGCGATCTTCTAGTGATGGCTGAGACCGGTAATTTGATGATGGCATTTAGCAATGTCGGACTCGTACCGGATGGCGGTGCGAGTTGGCAGTTGCTGCGCTATTTAGGGTACCAGCGCTGTTACGCTTTAATGGCTGAGGGTGGCCGCATCGACGCGTCAATCTGTCTCAATGCCGGTATTGCTAATAAGTTGGCTCCCGCAGATCAGGTACTTGACACCGCTATGACGTGGGCAGAAAAACTTGCCCTGCGAGCGCCGGTGGCGTTGCGTGAGATGAAAAAGCTACTTCGTCAAGCTGCGGATGATAGTTATGACGAAACCGTAAAGCGTGAGGCAAAGGCGCAGAAAATTTGTGTTGAAACGGCTGATGCTAAAGAGGCGATGCAAGCATTCTTTGAAAAAAGGCCGCCCGTATTTCGCGGGGAATAAATTTTTTGAGAATTATTTTGATAACAGCGTCCGCGCTGAAACGAGGATAGAAAGATGAGTGATGAAGTATTAGTCAGTGTTGAAGACGGTGTGATGATTGTGACCATCAATCGTCCAAAAGCAAAAAACTCTGTGAACCTCGCCGTCGCCAAGGGCATCGCTGCGGCAATGGAAGAGTTGGATAGCAATGATGAGATTCGCGCCGCGATTTTGACCGGTGCGGATAATACATTTTGCGCCGGTATGGATCTAAAAGCCTTTGTTACTGGTGAAATGCCTATTATTAAAGGCCGTGGATTCGCGGGTTTGTGTGAGCAGCCCCCCAAGAAGCCATTAATTGCAGCGGTCGAAGGTTTTGCTTTGGCTGGCGGTTTTGAGTTGGCTATTTGCTGCGACCTGATTGTGGTTGCGGATAATGCCAAATTTGGCATTCCTGAGGCTAAGCGTGGATTGGCAGCGGCAGCGGGTGGTCTGATGCGTTTACCGCGTCAAATACCTTCTCGCGTAGCAATGGAAATGGCTTTAACGGGCGATTTTATCAGCGCGCAACGCGCCTACGATTTAGGTTTGGTCAATAAAGTTGTTGAGGCCGGCGGTGCACTAGAAGGTGCTAAAGCCTTTGCACGTAGCATTGCAGCCAATGGCCCCATGGCTGTTATTGCGAGTAAGCAGGTTGTTATCAACTCGCAGGACTGGCAGCAAAACGACATGTTCCCAGAGCAAGCTAAAATAGTTGATCCGGTTTTTAGTAGTAAAGATGCCATTGAAGGTGCGACGGCATTTGCAGAAAAACGCGCGCCAAACTGGAAAGGTTGTTAATCGCCCGCAGGGCTTATAGCGAGGAAATAATGATGAAAGAAGCATGGATTATAGACGCCTGTCGCACTCCCCGTGGTATTGGTAAAGTGGGCAAGGGTTCATTGGCGGGTCTCCACCCACAACAATTGGGTGCAACAGTACTAAAAGCACTTGCTGAGCGCACTAAATTAAATACCGCCGATGTTGACGATATTATCTGGGGTACCAGTTCACAGCGTGGCGAACAGTCCGGCGACCTTGGCCGTATGGCGGCGTTGACTGCTGGCTATGACGTGAAAAGTAGCTCAGTCACCTTAGATCGTTTCTGCGGTTCTGGTATCACAGTAGTGAATCTTGCTGCTGCATCCATCATGTCCGGTATGGAGGACGTGGTTATAGCGGGCGGCACCGAAATGATGTCGAACTACGGGCAGAACGGTAACGACCCGTCTATGTTCCTGGATAACGGCAATATGGTGTTGCGTGAGGTTCATCCCCAGCCTCACCAAGGTGTGTGTGGCGATGCGATTGCCACCTTAGAAGGTATTACGCGTGAAGACTTGGATAAGCTAGCGTTCACCAGTCAGCAACGCGCTGCCCATGCTATAGAGAACGGGCACTTCGACAAAAGCCTGGTGCCCGTATACCGCGAAGACGGTACGCTTGCTTTGGACAAGGAAGAATTTCCGCGTCCTAGCACGACATTAGAAGGTTTGTCGCAGCTTAAGCCCGCCTTTGCTGAGCTGGCTTATTACCCACTAGATGAGGCGGGTACTACCTACGCGGGTCTAGTGAATAAAGTCTACCCAGATCTAAAAATTAGCCACGTTCACCATGGCGGTAACTCCTCCGGTGTGGTTGATGGTGCAGCAGCTATTTTGCTGACGTCGCCAGAATATGCAAAAGCAAATGGCCTCAAGCCGCGCGCGAAAATTGTTGCTATGGCAAATATGGGTGACTCACCAACCCTTATGCTAAATGCACCCGTACCAGCGACGTTGAAAGTGCTCAAAAAAGCCGGTTTAACCGTTGATGATATCGACCTATTTGAAATCAACGAAGCCTTTGCAGTTGTTGCTGAAAAGTATATTCGCGACCTGAAATTGGATCGTGACAAGGTCAACGTCAACGGCGGCGCAATGGCACTTGGCCATCCTATCGGCGCTACCGGTGCAATCTTGATTGGCACGGTATTAGACGAGTTAGAGCGCCGAGGTCTTAAGCGCGGTTTGGTTACCATGTGTGCCGCTGGCGGTATGGCACCTGCAATCATCATTGAGCGTATCTAGTTGCTTGTAGATTATAGGATGTAGCAAATGAGGACTCGTATTACCGAGATGCTGGGGATTAAATACCCCATTATTCAAGGCGGTATGCAGTGGGTCGGACGCGCCGAGCTAGCCTCGGCGGTGTCTAATGCGGGCGGCTTGGGAATTTTGACTGCACTAACGCAGCCAACTCCCGAAGACCTGTACCGCGAAATCCTTCGCTGTAAAGAAATGACGGATTTACCTTTTGGCGTAAACCTCACTATTTTGCCGACGATTAATCCCGTTCCCTATATGGAATATGCTGAAGCCGCGATTCAGGGTGGCGTTAAAATAGTGGAAACCGCTGGGCGTAGCCCAGAGGACTTTATGCCGCTATTTAAAGCCAATGGTGTGCGGGTTATTCACAAATGCACCTCCGTTCGTCACGCCCTTAAAGCCGAGCGAATTGGTTGTGATGCGGTTAGTGTTGACGGTTTTGAGTGCGCGGGACACCCTGGTGAAGACGATGTCACCAATATGATTCTGCTGCCTGCGGCGGCAGCAAAACTGAGTATTCCCATGATCGCCTCCGGCGGTATTGGCGATGCACAGGGTCTAGTTGCTGCTCTGGCGCTGGGTGCGGAAGGCATCAATATGGGCACACGTTTTGTCGCGACCAAAGAAGCGCCGGTTCATGACAATATTAAGCAGGCGATGGTCGATGCCGATGAGCGTCAAACCGCATTGATTTTCCGCAGTCTTAACAATACCGCGCGGGTTTTTCGCAATGCGATTGCCAAGCAAGTGGTCGAGATAGAAGGGCGCGACGGCAAAACCGACTTCGCCGATATTCAGCCTTTAGTAGCGGGCGCACGCGGTCGCGAAAATGTGTTGGAAGGCGGCGACGTCGACGGCGGTATTTGGACGGCCGGTATGGTCATTGGTTTGATCAATGATATTCCAAGCTGCCAAGTTCTGTTAGACCGCATGGTAAGCGAGGCAGAAGTAATTATTAGTCAACGCCTAGCCGGCTTGTGTGGAGAAGACTAACGGTAGGGTAAATTGCGTCGCAATATCGTTACTTTCTAAAAACGTCCTGTGTTTTGATTTTCTCGAAACACAGGGCGTTTTGCGTCCACAACGACAAAAATTAAATAGGTTGTTTAGGTATATCGTCTAATCGACTCCGTTATTTGCGTACTCTAGGAGTACTTCATTTTGCGTGCGTTTAGTTTGCGGTTTTTGAACGGCGGCTCTGGCCCGTCTTTTACGCCACCAAATAATTATTCCCGTCACGCTTAGCATGGCAACTACCACACCCATGACTGAAATTAGGATACGGCCAGGCAGGCCGAGGATTCTGCCTGAGTGCAGTGGGAATTGGGCCTGCACAAATAGGTCGGCGGCGGTGCCTTCCCAGGGCTGCCAGTCGCCAAGGTAGTCACCGGTTTTGGCGTCGATATATACCGCTTTGTGGCCCACGCCGCCGGCGCCGTGACCTTCGTCTACGTCAAAAAACTCCAGGCGATAAACGCCAAATTCTCTGGCATACCAAAGACTGCCTACGGGGTCTTGCCAGTTGCGTTGCTGTGCTTGCTCGGCTCCCAACGCGATTGCCTTTTCAAAACTGAAGTTGGGTTGAATAGGGTGGTGATGCCCTGACGATGTGCGGCTGTCGATGGGAGTGGGGCTGACGTCTGAGACCATGCTCATCAGTGGGAAAAATACTTCTCTATAGAGGTTTAGCGAGAAGCCGGTAAACGCGATCACAAATAACAGCACCCATGTCCACAAGCCAAAGGCGCGATGTAAATCGAAATTGAGTTTGTAGCTACCTGCATTGCGGCGAATTTTCCACGCCGCCATCCATCGTTGCCAATAGGATTTGTTAGCTTTGCTTAGGTGATTTGCACTGCGTTTCTGACGGCGGCGAGGCAAGGTTAAGTAAAAGCCGATAAAGCAGTCGATGGTCCAAATTAATGCGATGACACCGAGCAGTAGCACGCCCCAGTGAATGTCCTTAAACTCGGGAATATGTAAGCTGAAGTGCAGCTTGTAGAGAAAAGATACAAAGTTTTCAGAATTTATTGGCCACACCGCCCCCCATTCCCGCTTGCCAAGTACTTCACCGCTTACGGGATCGACATAAACCTGATTAAAGCCTGGCTCGTAAAGCTCGCCATTGTCCGGGTTAACTCTAGGTTCCACCCAATAGTAGTAACTGTGACCAGGCTCCGACGCGGTTTCATAGTAAGTCACCTTAACTTGAGGAAACTGCTGCTCAAGATGATGTGCGAGCGCTGTGGCACTTTGGGGGGTGCCGACGCTAGTGGTTTCTAAAAGGTGGGGGTTAAGTAATTCATCCAGTTCGTGATCCCACGAGATAATCGCACCGGTCAGACCAGTAACAATCAGGAACAGGGCGATACCTAAACCGAGATATCGGTGAATAAGGATGAATAAGGCGCGCATGAAAGTGGTACCAGTTAGTTAGCTTGAAAGAAGGTGTTATAAAAATGCTGGTGCCATCCGAAGTGGCACCTGCACTGAAAATCCATTTATTAACTTTGGCCTTGGCTGCTAAAGCTCCCAGTTTACCGACAGCTTGATATTGCGAGGTGCGCCAAAGTAGGCCTGCTCCCAATATAGGCTGTTGTAATATTTTTCATCCGTGATGTTGTCAACATTGACCGCGGCGGTAATACTCTCGGTAATTTGGTAGCTCACTAGAAGGTCGAGCAGCGCGTAACTTTCTTGTTCGGCAATACCCGTCGGCGTGGTGATATCGTCCTGCCACTTAAGCACACCACCGACTTTTAACTTCGGCAGCGTGGGAATGTGATAAGAGGCAGAGGCCTTGATCATTTGCTTGGGGATGTAGGGTATTTTGTCGCCGTTGACGTCTTGAATATCGACTTTGGTATAGCCTGCGCTAACATTTAAGCCGTCGCTCAACTGGCCAGACATTTCAATCTCGTAGCCGTCGCTTTCTTGGGTTCGCGGATCATAGGTTGCTACACCACTAACTGGGTCATCACCCACATAAACGCCATAATTACTGATTTCTGATTGGAAGGCTGCCACGGTCAATACCGCGCGCTCGTTATTAAATGACATTTTTAAGCCCAGCTCGGCACTTTCGCCTTCAATAGCACCTAGCGGTCTAAGTTGTGGGTCGACAAATACCTGCGGCGAGAACACCTCAGAAGAGCTGCCGTAGGCCATTAGCGAGTCAGTAATTTGGTAAGTAAGGCCGTAGTAGGGAACGGTTTTGCTTGCCTCTTGATCTGCTGCTGCACCGTAGCTGATTCCGGTTTGTTCGTAGTCTGCTTTGCGCGCACCAATAAGAGCGGAAAGCCGGTCGCTAAAATTAATACGGCTTGCCGCATAAAAAGAGGTATGGTCTTGTTCGACGCGGCTAGTACCGGAGGCGTCGACGAAATCAGGGCGTGGCGAATTGCCTTGCGCCCAGTCTGAACCGAGGGTTGGGTAGCCAGTGGCAAAATTAGCAAATCCCGCCCCAGTGATTTCTACGTCCGCTTGGTTGTAGCCCACCACAACTTGGTGCTCACGGCCTGCTACGGTGACGTAGCCCGCTGCAAACACATCAAATATATCCCTTGTTACACCGTTTAAGTAGCGGCCAGTGTAGGCGCCGAGCCCAGATTCGTCTGGCATTGGCGTGCCATCGACAAAGAATAATTCTGATTCAATATCGATGTCCGCCCTAGTGTAAACCGCATTTACTGTCCATTTGTCACTTAGCTGATGCTTTAATTCAAGGAAGGTTTGATTTTGTTCGGTGTCACGGAATGACCAGTCAGGTGCACTGCTGGTAGATACGTCGTAATGGGTTGGCGTCCCGTCTGAATAAACGAGCGGTAGCGCACCCCACAAGATGCCGTCAGCTGCATTTAAGTCGTAGCTGTGGCCGATAGTGAATAGGGTGTTATCGCTGAGATCAAACTCAAGTACACCGTAAAATAGCTTGGTGCTGTCTTCGTGACGGTCTAGGTAAGACTCGGTGTCTTCGGTAGCAAGTACTAAGCGACCGCGCACTCCCTCGCTGAAACTACCAGACACATCGCCGTCGAGACGGTAGCCATTCCATTCGTTTACCGACGCTCTAGCATTCGCTTGCAGGTCTTGAGTTGGACGCTTGCGCACGTAGTTAATGGTGGCGGAGGGGTTTGCCAAACCAGTGATCAAACCGGCAGCCCCTTTTACGACTTCAATCTTTTGATAAATGGCCGTGTCTGCCTGCCCCTGTACAAGGCCAAAGGCAAAGGGGGTGCCGACGCCATCATATTGAAAGTTGACGATATCGAAACCGCGCGCAGTGTAATAGGTGCGGTGGGTTTCTACTTCCTCCACGGTGACACCTGGAGTGTAGTCCAGCACGTCGTTTGCTTTGTCTAGCATGAAGTCGTTCATTTGCGAACGTGAAATCGCCGTCACGGTTTGCGGGGTTTCAAAAATAGTTAGGTTGAGATTGGTCGCGGTGGTGGTTTTACCTTGCTCGCCGTAAACATGGACATACTCTACGGTGGGTTTGTCCTTTTTTGTGGTGTTTTCTTGATCACTCTCGCTTTGGGCGATAGCGGACGTGCCCATGCTGATGGTTAGTAACGCCACGGCAGCGCCGAGTGCAGAGGGTGCGTAAATAGTCATATGATCTCGTTGTTTTGACGTAATGTGGTGGCTGGATTTAAAGACGTCATTATATTATATGTAAATCTTAATGCAAATCAGTATCATTTGTATTTTAATATCTGATTCATTGGCCGTTATGTTGGCAATGTGGTTTGTGGTCGCGCTTGGTCTACTGCCGTTGCTGCGCTTGTAATCGGCTTTCCTTCGCAGAACGACGATTGGTGACGAATAAACCTTGTTGATTCCCCGCAGCCCATAGCCTTAATGCCTTACCTTGACTAAAATGCACCCCTTTCGGGTACAAAATACTCTGGTGCTTCCACGTATATCTGCGTGAGTAAGCATGAGCGACGCACCCAATGGTTTACCTGACGTTTAAGGAGCAGTGGTGGATTCGGTCAAAGTAGGAATATGTGGTTTAGGAACCGTCGGTGGCGGCACATTTGCGGTATTGGCTCGTAACGCGATAGAAATTGCGGCACGAGTGGGCGCAGATATTGTGGTGACGCAGGTTGGTTCGCGTCGCGATAATCCAAAATATGATTTGAGTGGCGTGGCCGTCGAGCGCGATGTATTTGCGGTGGCTGATAACCCTGAGATCGATATTCTCGTTGAGTTGATCGGCGGTACGACGGTTGCTAAAGAATTGGTATTGCGCGCAATCGCCAATGGCAAGCACGTTGTTACTGCGAACAAGGCCCTAATCGCTGAACACGGCAATGAAATTTTTGCAGCTGCTGCTGAGAAAGGCGTGACCGTTGCATTTGAAGCAGCAGTAGCCGGCGGTATTCCGATTATTAAAGCGCTGCGCGAAGGTTTAGCGGGCAATAAAATTCAGTGGTTGGCGGGTATCATTAACGGTACTGGCAACTTTATTCTGTCTGAGATGCGCGAAAAAGGCCGTGATTTCGCCGATGTGTTGGCAGAGGCGCAGGCGCTTGGCTACGCCGAGGCTGACCCGACTTTTGACGTAGAAGGGATCGATGCCGCTCATAAACTAGTAATTTTGGCGTCCTTGGCCTTTGGTATTCCACTTCAGTTTGACAAAGTATTTACCGAAGGCATTAGCCGGATTGCCCAAGAAGACGTCATTTACGCCGAAGAGCTTGGCTACCGTATTAAACATCTCGGTATTGCTCGCGATACCAACGACGGTATAGAGCTTCGTGTTCACCCAACACTCATCCCTGAAAAGCGTTTAATCGCCAATGTAAACGGCGTGATGAACGCGGTACTGGTTCAGTCTGACGCGGTTGGCCCAACGCTGTACTACGGCGCTGGTGCCGGCGGTGAGCCGACAGCATCAGCAGTGGTCGCGGATATTATTGATGTGGCGCGTACCTTGAGTGCGCAGCCGAGTAATCGCGTGCCGTACTTATCTTTCCAAACTGCATCTCTGAGCACGCATCCAATACTACCGATAGATGCGGTAGAGACCGCGTATTACCTGCGTATGGCCGCGGTCGATAAACCCGGTGTGTTGTCGAAAGTAGCGCAAATTTTGAGTGACGGCGGTATTAGCATCGAAGCCTTAATCCAGAAAGAACCCGCTGATGGCGCGAATCTGGTACCGATGATTATACTGACCAACCGCACAGTAGAAGCCAAACTATCAGCAGCGGTCACCCAGATAGAAGGGCTAGAGAGCATAGTCGGCGAAGTCACCCGGATTCGCGTGGAGTCGTTGGCAGGATGATCTGGTCAGACGTCTGAAGTCGGGTGTCTGATGCGTTCGATCTCAGACATCCAACGTCGGATTTTGGGTTTTGCGCGTGCGTTAAAATTGAAGAGCGCACTGAAACAACAATTAGCAATGAGTACAGTTAAGTGAAATACATAAGCACCCGTGGCAAAGCGCCCGCCCTGAATTTTGAAGATGTTTTGCTTACTGGTTTAGCACCAGACGGCGGCTTGTATGTGCCAGAAACCTTGCCGGAATACAGCAAAGAGCAGATTGCCGCGTGGTCGTCACTGTCTTATACCGATTTGGCCTTCCAGATTATTCAGCCATTTATCGGTGGCTGTATTCCAGACGATGATTTAAAAGCGATTATTGATGATACCTACGTGGATTTTCGTCACCCGGCGATAGCGCCTTTAGTGCAGCTTGATCGCAATGAATGGGTACTCGAATTATTCCAAGGGCCAACCTTGGCGTTTAAAGATTTTGCACTGCAGATGCTGGGTCGTTTGCTGGACTACGTATTGGAGCGCCGTCAGCAAAAAGTGGTGATTATGGGGGCGACCTCTGGGGATACCGGTTCTGCTGCCATTCAAGGCTGTAAGCGCTGCACGAATATCGATATTTTCATTCTGCACCCTTACCAGCGTGTATCAGAAGTGCAGCGCCGCCAGATGACGACGGTGGTGGGTGATAATATCCATAATATCGCTGTGCGCGGCCATTTCGACCATTGCCAAGCGATGGTTAAGGCCAGCTTTGCCGATCAACGTTTCCTGCCAGAAGGGCGCCAACTGGTTGCGGTTAACTCGATCAACTGGGCGCGGATTATGGCGCAGATCGTTTACTATTTTTACGCCGCCTACGCTGTCGGCGCGCCCAATCGCTCGGTGAGCTTTTCTGTGCCGACGGGTAATTTTGGAGATATCTACGCGGGCTATTTGGCTAAGCGTATGGGCTTGCCGATTGATCAGCTAGTGGTTGCCACCAACCAAAACGATATTCTGCACCGCTTTATCAGTGGCAATAAATTTGAGAAACATGAGCTGCAACACACGCTGTCGCCCAGCATGGATATCGTGGTGTCCAGTAATTTTGAGCGCATGCTGTTTGACTGCTACGACCGCGACGGCGCAGCGATTGCGGACTTAATGGAGCGCATGAATACCGAGACAGTGTCTATTCCAGACAGCGCTTTCGCTAAGGTACGTGGTTTGTTTGACAGCTACGGTGTTGACGACGCAGAAACGGTTGAAACAATCGCATCAATTTACGACGCCAGTGAATATCTATTAGATCCACATTCGGCTATTGGTGTGAAAGCGGCGCGCGAATGTCGGCGCGATATGGACACGCCAATGATTACCCTGGCGACTGCGCATCCCGCGAAATTCCCTGAAGCGGTTATGAAAGCGGGCTATCCGACAGCGCCAGCACTGCCACATCACATGAGTGATTTGTTCGACTTGGATGAGCGCTACGAAGTTATCGACAATAAAATTGGGGATGTTCACGCGTTTATCGCTGCCAACGTCCGCGCCTGAGTCGGTGTCTGATTTTCCTAAAATAATTTTGCGCACACCCGCCGCCACAGATTTTTCTGCGGCGGTTCCCCCTTTGCTGCAAAAACTCTACGGTGCGCGTGGCGTAGTCAGCGACAAGCAAATTGAAACGGGCCTAGAGCAACTTCCCAAGCCTGATATGAAAGGCTTGCCGCAGGCCTGCACTTTGTTGGCCGACGCAATACAAAACAATCAGCGTCTGTTGATCGTGGGTGATTTCGATTGTGACGGCGCCACCAGTACCTGTGTTGGGCTGCTCGGCTTGCGCGCTTTAGGTGCGGGCCACGTAGATTACCTTGTACCCAATCGCTTTGAATATGGTTACGGCTTAACACCCGAGATTGTGGCCGTGGCCGCAGAGCGCCAGCCTGATTTAATTATTACTGTCGATAATGGCATTTCCAGTATTGACGGTGTTGCGGCGGCGGCTAAACTCGGCATTCCAGTCTTAGTGACAGATCACCATTTACCTGGCGATGCCCTGCCAGATGCGGCGGCAATTGTTAATCCCAATCAGCATGGCTGCCCGTTTCCGGCAAAATCGCTAGCCGGCGTTGGGGTGATGTTTTATGTGCTGCTGGCCTTGCGCAGCGAATTGCGCGAACGGGCATGGTTTTCTGATGAGCGCCCCGAGCCTAATTTGGCCGAGTTATTAGACTTGGTTGCCCTAGGTACCGTCGCGGATGTGGTACCACTTGAGCAGGCGAATAGGGTGCTGGTGACACAGGGCTTACGGCGGATTCGCGCTGGTCGTTGCCGTCCGGGTATTAAGGCTTTGCTCCGCGTTGCGGGCAAAGAGGCCACTCGCTTAGTTGCTGCCGATATGGGGTTTGCCCTTGGCCCGCGCTTAAATGCGGCGGGCCGCTTGGACGACATTAGCTTGGGGATTCGATGCCTGCTCACCGAAGACGAGGATGTGGCGCAAAGCTTGGCGGCGGAACTCGACGACTTAAACCGCGAGCGCCGGGCCATCGAGCAGAGCATGAAAGATGACGCCATGCGGGTGTTGGCGCATTTGCAGTTGGATGCCAGCCATATTCCCAATGGCATTTGCCTCTACGACCCCACTTGGCATCAGGGCGTGGTCGGTATTTTGGCTTCGCGGATTAAAGATCGATACCATCGGCCGGTTATCGCGTTTGCAGACGCAGATGACGAGGAAATGAAGGGCTCTGCGCGCTCCATTCCCGGCCTGCATTTACGAGATGCCTTAGACCTTTTAGCCAAGAGAAACCCGGGCCTACTGAATAAGTTTGGTGGCCACGCCATGGCCGCCGGCTTGAGTTTGGCTAAGGCAGATTACTCGCGATTTGAAATCGCCTTCGACGCGATTGTGGCGGAGCTGACAAACGAAGAACAACTCACCGCCGCCGTGCATAGCGATGGCGAGTTACTGCCAGCGGATTTTTCCATTGAGCACGCCGAGTTATTGCGCAGCGCTGGGCCGTGGGGGCAAAACTTTCCGGAGCCTAAGTTCCACGGCAGGTTTCGCCTTGTCCAGCAGTGTATTGTGGGTGAACGCCATTTGAAGATGGTGTTATCTCCAATCGGTGCTGATCAGCAAATAATTGATGCAATCGCCTTCAATATTGATACCGCGCAGTGGCCGAATCAACAGGCTGACGAAGTGGAGTTGGTGTACAAGCTGGATAGCAATTTGTTCAGAGAGCGCCTATCGGTGCAATTATTGGTCGACCATCTGCGGGTGGTATTGTAGGACTTTTAGGGTCATCTAATTACTCCCGCTCTTTGTAGCCTCGTCTGATTCATAGCTACGCTTTGCTCAGTGCCTCGCATCAGGTAAAATGCCCGCCTTTTCCACGTCTGACCGGATATTGCTTAATGTTAGAAGTAAACGCCATACGCCAATCCCTTAAAAGCATGGGCGAAAGAACCGACGTGCTTCGGGGGTACCTTTGACTACGCCAACAAGAAAGAACGTTTAACGGAAGTTGAGCTAGAACTGGGTGACCCAAAAGTGTGGGATGACCCAAAGCGCGCGCAGGAGTTAGGTCGGGAGCGGGCTTCTTTAGAGGCCGTCGTTGAGACCATTGACGAGTTAGATAGTGGCGTCGCAGATTGCAGCGAGCTGCTGGATATGGCAGTAGAAGAGGGCGACGACGATACCATTAGCGGTATGCAGACCGATGTCGATCGCTTGGAAACCTCATTAGCGACATTAGAATTCCGCCGTATGTTTTCTGGCGAGATGGATCCCAATAACTGCTATTTGGATATTCAATCTGGCTCCGGTGGTACCGAAGCACAGGATTGGGCCAATATGGTCTTGCGCATGTATTTGCGTTGGTGCGAAAGCCGCGGTTTTAAAGCGGAGTTAGTTGAGCTGTCAGATGGTGAAGTAGCGGGAATTAAAAGCGCGACCATCCATATTCAAGGGGAGTATGCCTTTGGGTGGCTGCGCACCGAAACCGGCGTTCACCGCCTAGTGCGTAAGTCTCCTTTCGATTCAGGCAATCGTCGCCATACCTCGTTTTGTTCGGTGTTTATTTCACCAGAGATTGATGATGACATCGAAATAGATATTAATCCGTCGGATGTGCGCACCGACACCTACCGCGCTAGCGGGGCAGGTGGTCAGCACATCAACAAAACCGATTCGGCGGTGCGTTTAACTCATGTTCCCACTAACATCGTAGTGCAGTGCCAAAACCAGCGCTCGCAGCATCAGAACCGCGACAGCGCCTGGAAAATGTTGAAAGCAAAACTTTACGAGTTGGAAATGCAGAAGCGCAACAGCGCGGCGCAGGAACTGGAAGACAGTAAATCGGATATCGGCTGGGGCAGCCAGATTCGCTCCTATGTCTTAGACGACCAACGCATTAAAGACTTGCGCACTAATGTGCAGACCAGTAACTGCGGTGCGGTGCTAGACGGCGATTTAGATCAGTTTATTGAAGCAAGCTTGAAGTTCGGCCTTTAACAGGCCGAGTCGGGTGTCCGAAGTCTGGCGTCTGACGAGAAATTCGTACGCGTTTTAAGTAAAGTGCCGAACTTGGTGCCTTAATTTTCAAATACAAATAAGCAGTGCGCTGCTTTTAATACGTCCGACGTCAGACCTCCGACGCCCGACCCAGGAACTAAAAATGTCTGAGAATCACAACGAAATTGAAAATGCCCAGGAAGAGAACCGCCTTATCGCTGAGCGTCGCGCTAAATTAAGTGCGATTCGCGAAAAGCGCAATGCCTTTCCTAATACCTTTCGTCGTGAAGATTACGCCGACCGTCTGCAGGTCGAGTTGGGCGAAAAGGGCAAAGAAGAGTTAGAGACTTTAGATCGTCAAGCCAGCATCGCCGGTCGCATTATGGCTAAGCGCGGGCCGTTTATGGTGCTGCAAGACATGACTGGGCGTATTCAGGTCTATGTGGATAAAAAGCAGTTTCCAGAAGAATTAGCAGACGAAATCAAAACTTGGGATATCGGCGATATTATTTCTGCTAGCGGTCCGGTTCATAAGTCAGGAAAGGGCGACCTGTACGTTTACATGAAAGAAACCTCGCTGCTGACCAAATCCCTGCGGCCTTTGCCTGATAAATTCCACGGCCTGCAAGATCAAGAAATTCGCTATCGTCAGCGTTATGTCGACCTCATCATGAATGAGTCTTCGCGCCGCACCTTTGCGATTCGCTCAAAAATGATCAGCTCGATTCGCAACTTCTTACAGCAGCGTGATTTCGTCGAGGTAGAAACGCCAATGATGCAGGTCATTCCAGGTGGCGCCAGCGCGAAACCCTTTGTGACGCATCACAATGCCCTGAGCATGGATATGTATTTGCGTATCGCTCCAGAATTGTATTTAAAGCGTTTGGTCGTCGGTGGTATTGAGCGGGTCTTTGAGATTAACCGTAACTTCCGCAACGAAGGCTTATCAACACGACATAACCCAGAATTCACCATGATCGAATTCTACCAAGCCTATGCTGACTACAAAGACATGATGGATTTGACCGAGGCCATGTTGCGCAACACCGCGCAGGAAGTGCTGGGTACTACCACCATAAATTACCAGGGCAGCGAGTACGACTTTGCCAAACCGTTTACCCGTCTCTCGGTTTTCGATTCGGTACTGCAATACAATACAGATATCAGCGCAGCGCAATTGTCGGATATGGCGCAAGCTACGGCTATTGCGAAAAAACTCGGCGTCGATGTGAAAGACAGCTGGGGTCTGGGTAAGATTCAGATCGAAATTTTTGAAGAGACTGTTGAGCACAAGCTCGATCAGCCGACCTTCATTACCGAATACCCAACCGAAGTATCTCCGCTGGCGCGTCGCAACGACGATAATCCGTTTGTGACAGATCGCTTTGAGTTTTTTGTGGGCGGCCGTGAACTTGCCAACGGCTTTTCGGAGCTGAACGACTCAGAGGATCAAGCTGAGCGCTTTATGGCACAGGTTGCTGAAAAAGATAGCGGTGACGACGAAGCCATGCATTACGATGCCGACTTTATCGCTGCGCTGGAATATGGCCTGCCGCCAACAGCGGGCGAGGGCATAGGTATTGATCGTCTGGTGATGCTGTTCACCGATGCGCCGTCGATAAGAGATGTATTGTTGTTCCCACATATGCGGCCAGAGTAAGTCTGAGGTCAGAGGTCTGGCGTCGGATGTGTAAGGAACTCATTACACGCGTCTGATATCCGACTTCTGACGTCAAGCATAAAAGCTGTGTAGACAGCTGCTTACGCAACTATGCTATAGTGACCTCCACGTTTTATCGTCCTTGGGGAATGTGGAAATGAGTATCGAAAACGTCGATTTATTTGACGGTCTGATGCCGGAAGAAATTCAGATTTTACGCGATACCAGTGTGGTTCGTGAATTTGCAAAAAATACCGTATTAATACACGAAGGCGACGTTGCCGATTCACTTTATGTGGTCGAATCTGGTCGAGTTAAAGTCTATTGCAGTGACAAAGGTGGTAAAGACTTTGTACTGAATATTCTTGAGCACGGTGACTATTTTGGCGAGCTTGCTTTGCTTGATGACGATAAGCGTTCGGCCTCGGTGCGGGCGATGGAAGCCAGCAAAGTTCGCATTATCTATAAAGAAGATTTCAAAGCGATTTTGGATCTGCATCCAAATATCACACGCATTTTAAATAAAAATCTTACCCGTCGAATTCGCAAGTTAACAAACGATGTTAAGAGCTTGGCGCTGCAAGACGTTTATGGTCGCGTAGTAAAAGTGCTGACTAGTTTGGCGCTACCAGCAGAAGAAGATGGCAGTATGCGTATCGATGAAAAACTCACCCAGCAAGAAATTGCCGATCGGGTCGGTTCATCGCGGGAAATGGTAGCGCGTATTTTGAAAGACCTTACCATCGGTGAATATATTGATGTTGACGGTCGCCATATTATTATTAAACGCAAGCTGCCAGAAAGTTATTAAATCGGCGCTTTTGGTAAAAAGTGATTATATCGCTTCTTACCAATGATAATTTAACTCTAAGACAAATTGATAACTGCTGAAACCGACTTCAGCTTCGCTCCCTAAAGGGAGATCGGTGTTGACGTATTTGCGTGCGTTCTCGGGGTTGGCGATGAATACAATGCTCGTCTGCCAATGCTTATTAAGTCGGTGTTCGATACCACCGCCAAGATGGTATTTGGCGGTAAGATTGTTAAGCGGATTGCTCGCGCCTTTTTTAACAGCGTAACCGACATGGTTTATACCGCTGTAAATTGTCGTGCTGTCGCTATATTTATATTCAAGGCCAATTGATTGCATAAACTGGTCCTGCCCGCCGAAATCACTCACCGTAACTATTTGCTGTGGTGCTAATAGTTTGTTTGGTCCTGAAAGGGTTGTTGTTACTTTGCCTAGTGCCTCACTCCATTGATACCAATTAATGTCGGCGCCAACGGTGAGCTTGGGGCTAATTTTCCAGCCAAAACCAATGCCAATTTCTTTTGGAAGTGATAAGCCTTGTATTGCAGCGGACTGATAATTAACGCGGCCGATGCCGGTCGACTCGAAGTTAACGCTGGCCTTACCATTCTCAAGGTTTAATTCCGTGCTGTGACCATACGCTAAGCCGATGTGCAACGTGTCACTGATGGCATACTGCACACCGCCTCGCCAAGAAAAGCTCGTGCCGCTGGCGTCCCATAGAGCGAGACCATAAAAGCCAGTGGCAAGATCCGAGGTGTTCGGCAAGATGTTTTGCTCGGCTTCGGCATAATTTATCGATGCGCTTAAACCAATACGAAGCTTATCACTAGCCTGCCATGCGACTACGGGTGCAAATCGAAAAACCCCAAACTGTGCAGATAACTCATCGCGGTTACCATAAGTGGTCTCCAATTTTTGATAGTCATATCCGACCCCGCCTTGCGCGAATAAACCAAGACCAATGGTGATATTGGGCGAGCTTTCGAGTGGTTTTGACCAACCTAAGCTCACTAAGAGCATGTTGTCGAGTCGAGAGTCCTGGGAGTTGCCTAGTGAGTCTCGGTAGTTCAGACCGGTTAATAGGTGTGGCTCAAGGGCCATATACAGGGCCTGGCCTCCAATTTTTGTCAGGCCTGCTGGGTTGTTATTGATACTGAGTGAATTGTCTGAAAATGCCATGTCAGTGCCGAGCATGCCTATGGATTTGGCACCATAGCCAATAGGCATAATTGCGACCCCTGCGTTCGCAGTAACGCTAAAGCTCGCTAATAGGCAAAGTACCAATAGTAGGTTGTTATGGCGTAGGTCGCCTTTTAACTGAGTGATCATGGCAAATCCAATATTTAGTATTTAATATACTAAACGGTATATTATCAAAAAACATACTGCTTGGTATATTCTTATCGAGAAGTGGGTATGTGTTCTGAGTGTTATGTTCACATTGTCTTATGAAGTGGATCTAATCGGCGGGAGGGCTTATGGCAGAAGGTTTGGGGAAGCGGGAGCGTACTCGCGCCGTTATTTTATTGTCCAGCGCGCATCAATTTGCTAAACACGGTTTTAATGGCGTGAGTATGGACTCATTGGCCAAAGCTGCGAAGCTGACGAAAGGCGCCCTATATGATCATTTTCCCTCTAAAGAGGATATATATGTACAGAGTGCCGCGCATTACCTTGAGCAGGCTCTGGCTGGTTTAATTGATGCCCCCGAAGTAGATCAATCTGAGGAAGAGGCGTTGTTCTCTTTTTTGGCCAAATTTCTAGATCGCCTAAATGAAAAGCCGGTATTAAGTAGATTAATACTCAGAGTATTAACCGAGGAGACTGGAAAGAATACCCGCGAGATTGCAGAAAAAGCATTAAATCTGCCGTTTAAACATACCGTCGACTTGGTGTCAGCGTATAGGCCAGATCTGAACGCCAGTGATTACGCCTATTCGTTTTATTGCAACGCGATTCTCAGCGAAGATCTCAAGAATGTCGTCGATGTACTGAGCCCTGATAGCCCCTCATTGTCAGTCCATGCCGCTTTATTACAGCATTTTCGGCGTATTTTGGCGGTTTAAATAAATATTGTCCTATATCCCTGAGGCTGGCTTTTAAGGTTCAACGCGGAGTTTGGCGTCACCATGGTGAAATTTCACACTTAGTAGCTGGCCTTGAGCGAGCTGCTTGCTGTCCCGAATAATTGTGCCACTCGCATTTTGTACAATGGCATAGCCTCGATTGAGAGTTTGCTCAGGTCCGAGAGCTTTAAGTTGTTGTTCCATATTTTTTAATGCGACTCGGGGCTGTTTAAGCTGCTGATTCATGGCGTGTTGTAGCCTTTCACGCAACGTACTGAGCTCTTTCTGCTTGGTCTTTAACTGCCGCTCTGGATTTAGCAGAGCGAGTTGTTGATTTACTGCTATCAGGCGCTGTTTGCGCTGGCGCTGGGCTTGCTGCCACTGGCGCTGAAGGCGAATCTCTAAATCGTCCAAGCGCTGACTTTGCTCCCGCAATTGGCTGCGGGGATCGCGCACGCGTCGGCTTAGCGATAGCAGTTGTTCTCGCCAGCGGTTTATTCTGCGAAGCTGGCTATTGGCGAGTCGGCCTTTGAGTAAATGTAATTTCGATACCAGTTCGCTTTGGTCTGGGCTGAGTAATTCTGCGGCAGCGGACGGGGTTGCCGCGCGAATATCGGCAACAAAATCACTGATACTAAAATCGACTTCATGGCCTACTGCGCTCACCACAGGCAGAGCGGAATTGTGAATTGCCTCGGCAACAATACGCTCATTGAAGGGCCATAGGTCCTCTAGTGATCCGCCACCGCGAGATACCAGGACAACATCAAAGTCTTTGCGACCCTGACTTTGCCAAATATTGGCTTGCAGTATAGCGTTGGCAATTTGCTGGGCGGCATGCTCGCCTTGCACAAGGACCGGTAGTACGCTGATTTGCATGCTGGGCCAACGTCGCTGTAATACCGACAGAATGTCGTGAATCGCGGCGCCGGTCGGCGATGTCACTACGGCGATATGGCGAATGGTGTCGGGAAGTGGCTTTTTGGTGTCGGTATCGAACCAGCCTGCAGCCAGTAACTCTTGTTTTAATTGCTCAAAGGCTAAGGCCAAGGCGCCTGCGCCAGCGGGCTGCATGCTGTCGACAATCAGCTGGTAGTCGCCGCGGCCCTCGTACAGGCTGACTTTGCCGCGCACGCTCACTTGTTGGCCAGGCTCGGGGCTAAAATTAACCCGCATATTCTTACCCTTAAAAAAAGCGCAGCGAATTTGGGCGCGGTCATCTTTAAGGGTGAAATACCAGTGCCCGGAGCTCGGGCGGGATAGGGTAGACAGCTCGCCGGTGACATTGACCTGCGCAAAGCAGTCTTCGAGCAATTGTTTTGCCAAGCCGTTTAATTGGCTGACGCTGAGGGTTTGTGGCGGTTCTTGTGTAGTCATTGACGCATTATACCAAGATATGGGATTTGATCGCGAAGTATCGGTTTACTCAGCGACGCCCATCAATTAAAATTGCGAGGATTCTAGCCACCGGCACCGGAATCAAAATATGTTACGCATTGCCCAAGAAGCTCTCACCTTTGATGATGTACTTCTACTCCCTGGTTACTCTGAAGTAACCGCCAAAGACGTTAGCTTAAAGACTCAGCTGACTCGCAATATCTCTCTGAATATACCCCTGGTTTCGGCCGCGATGGACACGGTAACTGAAAGTGCCCTGGCGATTGCATTGGCCCAAGAGGGTGGCATCGGCATTATCCATAAAAGCATGACTGTCGAGCAACAGGCTCAAGAAGTGCGTGCCGTTAAAAAGCATGAAAGCGGTATTGTTAAAGACCCGATCACCATTGAGGCCAGTGCTCCACTCAGTGAATTGTTTGAATTGCGTCGCCGCCACAAAATTTCCGGGGTACCGGTTTTAGATAAGGGTGAACTGGTTGGGATTGTTACCAGCCGCGATGTGCGTTTTCAGGAGGAGCTGGATGTCCCTGTATCCAGCATGATGACCCCGAAAGAAAAGTTGGTCACGGTAAAAGAAGGCGTTGATATGGCGGTAGCGCGTGAGTTACTGCATCGTCATCGCATAGAGAAAGTCTTGGTGGTCAACGACGATTTCAAACTTACCGGCATGATCACAGTAAAAGACATGAACAATGCGCAAACCTATCCGTTTGCCTGCAAAGATAGTTCTGGTCAACTGCGTGTAGGTGCTTCAGTTGGTACCAGTGCGGACACGGATGACCGAGTTGCCGCCTTAGTTGCCGCCGGTGTAGATGTCTTGGTGGTTGATACCGCTCACGGCCATTCGATGAATGTGTTAAATCGCGTGCGCTGGATTAAAGAAAAGTACCCGCAAGTTGATGTCATTGGCGGCAATATCGCTACCGGTGCCGCTGCGCTTGCCTTGATTGAGGCGGGTGCCGATGCGGTGAAAGTGGGTATCGGCCCAGGCTCGATTTGTACCACTCGAATTGTAACCGGTGTGGGTGTTCCGCAGATAAGCGCGATTGCCAATGTCGCTGAGGCTTTAAAAGGTACAGGAGTTCCGCTTATTGCCGATGGTGGTATTCGTTTCTCTGGCGATCTGTCTAAAGCGGTGGTCGCTGGTGCTAGCGCGATTATGATGGGGTCAATGTTTGCCGGTACTGAAGAAGCGCCAGGTGAGGTTGAGCTTTTCCAAGGCCGGACTTATAAGTCATATCGCGGCATGGGTTCTCTAGGTGCAATGACCAAAACCCAGGGCTCTAGTGATCGTTACTTCCAAAGTGCAGATGACGGTGCTGAGAAGTTGGTGCCAGAGGGTATTGAAGGGCGGGTCGCTTATAAAGGCCCGCTGTCAGCGATTGTCCACCAGCTAATGGGTGGCCTGCGCTCTGCGATGGGTTATACGGGCAGTCTTGATATGGAAGCCATGCGTTCCGTCCCAGAGTTTGTGCGCGTCACGTCTGCCGGTATGAATGAAAGTCATGTTCACGACGTGAGCATCACCAAAGAAGCACCGAACTATCCGACCTAGTCGACATGTTTTTGTGTGCCGAATTAACAAACCCGCTATCGCAGCGGGTTTGCTGTTTTATTTATGCTCACAATCGTTGTGAGCCCTGTAGAGAGAATCACTGTGTCCATCCCTGATATCCACGCCCATCGAATTTTGATCTTAGATTTTGGCTCGCAATATACTCAGCTTATCGCCCGTCGTATTCGCGAAATTGGGGTGTACTGTGAAATTCGCGCCTTTGATATCGATGACGCAGATATTGAAGAATTTAATCCTAGCGGTTTTGTTTTGGCGGGTGGCCCAGAGTCAGTCACGGAACTAGGTTCGCCCCGCGCACCGCAAAAAGTTTTCGATTTTGGTGTGCCCGTATTAGGCATATGCTACGGCATGCAAACCATGGCCGAGCAAATGGGCGGCAAGGTTGAAGGCTCGCCGGTACACGAATTTGGCTACGCGCAAATCAAACTCGAAACCAGCAGTGCCTTGACCATGGACATTGCTGATCATCTTGATTCGAGTGATGGCAAAACACTATTAGACGTGTGGATGAGCCACGGTGACAAAGTCATTCGTCTACCGGAAGGTTTCGAAGTGTTGGCCTCAACACCGTCTTGCCCAATTGCGGCGATGCAGTGTGAAGATAAAAAATTCTACGGTGTGCAGTTTCATCCAGAAGTGACTCATACGCTTCAGGGACAGCGTATATTTGAACATTTTGTATTAAAGCTATGCGGCTGCGATGCACTTTGGACGCCGGCTAATATTGTCGAAGACGCGATTGAAAAAGTGCGCGCTCAAGTCGGTACGCAAAAAGTATTATTGGGTTTGTCTGGTGGTGTCGATAGTTCGGTAGTGGCCGCTTTACTGCATAAGGCTATTGGCGAGCAGCTTACTTGTGTGTTTGTCGACAACGGCCTGTTGCGCAAAAATGAAGGCGATCAGGTCATGGACATGTTCGCTAAGAACATGGGCGTGAAAGTGATTCGCGCCGACGCTGAAGAAGCATTTCTGAGCAAACTCGCCGGCGAAGCTGACCCAGAGAAAAAGCGCAAAATTATCGGCAATACCTTCATTACTATTTTTGATGAAGAAGCGACCAAACTTAAAGACGTTAACTTTCTTGCGCAGGGCACTATATACCCTGACGTCATTGAGTCAGCCGCCTCAAAAACTGGCAAAGCTCACGTGATTAAATCCCACCACAACGTCGGCGGCTTGCCAGACGATATGGCAATGGATTTGGTTGAGCCACTGCGCGAGTTGTTCAAAGACGAAGTGCGCCGCATTGGCTTGGAGTTGGGTTTGCCCTATGACATGGTGTACCGCCATCCCTTCCCTGGGCCTGGTTTAGGTGTGCGAATTCTTGGTGAAGTTAAAAAAGACTATGCCGATATTCTTCGCGAAGCAGACGCAATCTTTTTAGAAGAATTACACCGCGCAGACTGGTATCACAAAACCAGTCAGGCATTCGCCGTCTTCCTGCCCGTGAAATCGGTCGGTGTAGTAGGGGACGCCCGTCGCTACGAATATGTGATCGCATTGCGCGCAGTAGAAACCATCGATTTCATGACAGCGCGTTGGGCGCATTTGCCTTATGAGCTTTTAGAAACCGTATCTAATCGCATCATAAATGAAATCAAACAAGTGTCGCGAGTCGCTTATGATGTTAGCAGTAAACCACCTGCTACCATTGAGTGGGAGTAACTTAAGCTCAGACTAGGAGATAAAAAAAGCGGCGCTCTACGCGCCGCTTAGTCGATGTCAGGCAGTAATTACTTGCGCCTGTGATGGATTACATATCGAAACGATCGAGCTTCATCACTTTGCCCCATGCCACCACAAAGTCATTAACGAACTGTTTCTCGCCATCTGCGGAAGCATAGGCTTCGGTCAGTGCGCGCAGCTCGGCGTTTGATCCGAAAATCAGATCTACCGGTGTCGCAGTCCACTTCGCTTTATTGGTGGCGCGATCACGCCCCTCATAAACTCCGTCTGACGTTGATGACTTTGTCCAAACAGTAGACATATCGAGTAGGTTCTCAAAAAAGTCGTTGTTCAGGGTACCGGGTTTGGTGGTCAATACGCCAAGCTTGCTTTGCCCTGTGTTGGCATCGAGGGCACGCATACCGCCAAGTAGGGCAGTCATTTCTGGCACTGTAAGTGTCAGCAAATCGGCTTTGTCCACCAGCATTTCTGTTGGTGAACCGTAGGCATCGTCAGTGTAATAGTTACGGAATGCGTCTGCCTTTGGCTCCAATACGGCAAAGGATTCAACATCGGTCTGGGTTTGAGATGCATCGCTACGACCAGGGGCGAAGGGGACTTCAATATTGTGTCCCGCTTTCTTTGCAGCCTGTTCAATGGCTGCTGCGCCGCCGAGCACAATCACATCTGCCAGGGAGACTTTTTTGCCGCCAGACAGTGATTTGTTAAAGTCTTTTTGGACTTTAGTCAGGGTTTTTAACACCTTGGCTAACTCCTTGGGGTCGTTAGCGGCCCAGGTATTTTGAGGTGCCAGCTGAATGCGCGCGCCGTTGGCACCGCCACGATGATCTGAGTCTCGGTAGACAGACGCTGATGCCCAGGCAGTCCTGACCAGTTGCGGGATCGTCAATCCAGATTTCAGGATTTTTACCTTGAGTTTGCTGGTATCCTTGGCATCTATCAGTGTGTAGTCGACTGCTGGAATGGGGTCTTGCCAGATAAATTCTTCGCTCGGTACTTCACTGCCAACATAGCGAGAGCGTGGCCCCATATCGCGATGTGTTAGCTTAAACCAGGCACGAGCGTAGGCGTCATCGAACTCTTTTGGATTAGCTAGGAAATGCTCGATTATTTTTCGGAATCCCGGATCTTTTTTTAGCGCCATATCGGTTGTAAACATAATCGGCGCGCTGCGTTTACCTGGTATATGCGCATCCGGAACCATATTGGCAGCGCTTGCATCCGTGGGGGTCCATTGGGTGGCCCCAGCGGGACTCTTCGTTTTTTGCCACTCAAAACTCATTAGATTGCTGAGGTAGAGAATGGACCACCTTGTGGGAGTGGCTGTCCAAGCGCCCTCCAATCCGCTGGTCATGGTGTCCTCGGCATTGCCTTTACCACATTTATTTTTCCAGCCAAAACCTTGATCTTCGATCGCTGCAGCAGCTGGTGCGGCACCAACGCATTCACCTTTTTTGGCGCCGTGAGCCTTACCTAGGGTGTGTCCACCGGCAACCAATGCGACAATCTCCTCGTCATTCATGGCCATTCGGCCAAACGACAAACGCATATCTTGAGCAGCGGAAAGAGGGTCATGGTTGGCGTTGGGGCCTTCTGGATTGACATAGATCAAGCCCATTTGTACTGCGGCAAGGGGATTTTCTAACTTGCCATCTTTGTAACGCTTATCATTGGCCAACCATTTGGTTTCTGCGCCCCAGTAAACATGATCTGCTTCCCAGTCATCAACTCGACCACCGGCGAAACCGAGGGTTTTGAAACCCATTGATTCCAACGAGACATTACCTGCCAAGATCATAAGGTCGCCCCAAGAAACATTGCGGCCGTACTTTTGCTTGACCGGTTCTAGTAAACGGCGGGCTTTATCTAGGCTGACATTGTCTGGCCAGCTGTTTAGTGGCTCAAAGCGTTGCTGAGCACCCTCTGCACCACCACGGCCATCTGCCGTGCGATAGGTGCCAGCGGCGTGCCATGCCATACGAATCATCAGGCCGCCGTAGTGTCCCCAGTCGGCAGGCCACCAGTCTTGCGAGGTTTTAAGGGTCTTTTCAATGTCTTGTTTAAGCGCGTTGATGTCGACGCTTTTGAACGCCTCTGCGTAGTTGAAGTCTTCGCCGTAGGGATTGGATTTGGCGTCGTGAGAGCGCAGTTGATCGAGATTGAGTTTGTCTGGCCACCAAAATTGATTGGATGGTGACGCCACGTCTGCCGCTGCCGCGTTTAGCGAGACAAGCAGAGTCAGACCTGCCGCGGCGCCAGTAAATAAGGATGTTGGTTTCATTATTGTGCCCTCCAGAGCGTACATCGATAATGCACAAATATAGTGCATCATCGCGCGGGAGGTAATTGCAAAAATTAGAAGATAACGTTCAGTTTTATGAGTGCTTTAATCTTGCCGTTTTGTCGCAGGCTAAGGCGCTTTTGCACACTGCTATTAAGGCTTCAATACTCGACATGCGGGTGTAATTGGGGCGTAACACAAAGGCAATACGCCGGTGTGGTCCAGGGTCGCTTAGGTGTACTGCAGTGAGTTCTTCGTTTTGGGCAATGAGTTGCTCAATTGCCATTGCTGGGATGAGTGTGGTGCCAAGCTTCCCAATGACCATCTGTACAAGAGTGTTCAAGCTAGTCGCGCCAAAACCTTGGTTGGCCGCCTGCTCAGGTAATTTACAGGCTTCAAGAATATGGTCTTTTAGGCAGTGCCCATCTTTAAGAAGCATAAGCTCGCAGTGATTTAAGGTTTTACTATGAATGGCTTCTTGTTGGGTGAGGGGGTTGTCTTTTGGTGCGACCCAATAAAAGTCTTCCTGCCAAAACTCCATGCTCAGCAAACCCTCTACCGGGTAGGGTAAGGCCAGGATTGCTGCATCTAAATCGCCACGGCGCACCATCTCGACCAACACATGAGACTGCTCCTCAACAATATTGAGTTTGGTCTGGGGGTGCAGCTCGTTTAACACAGGTAACACCTTGGGCAATAAAAACGGGCAGACCGTGGGTATAACGCCGATAGTAAGGGGGAAACTGAGCGGCAATCGCTGGGAGTCGGCTAAGTGTTCCAGATCGTCTACGTGCAACATAATCGTTCGGGCTTTATCTAGTACTTGCTTGCCGACAGGGGTTATAAGCACTTTTTTGTTGTCGCGTTCAAAAATTTGCAGCCCAAGCTGCTTTTCTAGCTCGTGTAGGGCGGTACTTAAGGCGGACTGGCTAATATTGCTAATCTCAGCAGCCTGTTTGAAATGAAGGGTTTTTTCTACCGCTAAGGCATAATTTAACTGTTTGATGGAGATCATTATTGTGTAGCCCAGTTTGTTATTCTATTTTTTAGAATGTTAATCTAAAAATTCGCAAATTTACAGTAGGTCGGCTCGGAGTAAAATTCGCTAGGCTTGCTAATTGATGAGGAGGTTATTGGTGCGGTACTCATCGTCACGGACTCAGGCCCACTTCCTATGAAATCATTACAAAGTTAATTTGGAATCCAATCTTGCAGTCGTTGAATAATGTCTAAAGGCTGGTATAACAGAGGAATAGCATTTTCTCTGGGCGCTAATTTTGTATGGGTATAGTAACTTGATATTAATCATGAAAACTGAATTTGAGAATCTACAGCAGAATATTGCACACTCTTATGATGTGGATACTAATTCTGATAAACAGGTTCTTAAAATCTATTGCGGTGAAGTGTTGATCGCCAAAAAGATCAAACAGAAAAAATCCATTCGCTACTTTGGGGTTCGGGATTACCAGAAGTACCTGCACTCAGTTTAATCGTTTTTATAAGTCCAGTCTCGAGCGGCCTTTTGGCCGCTGCCATCGCATAGTCTATTGCTCGCCCTCTGATCGAATCCATATATCCCGTTGTGGAAACGGAATTTCTATTTCGTGTTTTCTCAGCGTTGCCTCTATTTCCACGTGAATCTCGTGAATTAAGGGCATGATGTCGAGCATGCTGGGTACAAATACGCGGAGTTCAAAGTTAAGGCTGCTGTCGCCAAAGCCGACAAAGAAGACTGATGGCGGCGGGTCTTTGGTAATTCGGCGGTTGTCTTCAATGACTTTAGAGAGCAATTTATGAACTGCAATCACATCGGAGCCGTAAGCAACGCCAACTTTAATAATTTGCCGGGTAATAGAGTCGCTTAATGTCCAATTGGTGAGCTGCTCGGTAATAAAGGTTTTGTTGGGAATTATCTGTTCCTTGCGATCCCAGTCGGTGAGCGTTGTTGCCCGTATGCGAATGCGAGTCACGGTGCCGGTGTGATTTCCTACGGTGACGGTATCGCCAACACGAATGGGACGCTCGAATAAGATGAGTAAGCCGGAGACAAAGTTCGCCACAATTTCCTGCAAACCGAAACCAAGGCCGACACCTAGCGCGGCGACGAGCCACTGTAGTTTTGACCATTGAGCGCCGATTATATTCAGCGAAACGATAATGCCGACCATCACGATAATATATTTCACCACCGTGGTGATGGCATAGCTGCTACCGGCTTCGAGTTGCAGTTTACGTAAGATCGAAATTTCCAAAATGCCGGGTAAATTGCGCGCCCCCAGGTAGGTTAGCGTCATCATAATGATGGCTATTATGCCGTCGGCAAGGGTGATCGCCTTGTCACCCATCGCGGGGTTGTCGCCTGTTACATGCCACAGTTCAATATTATTGAGTATGCTTAGTGCCGGTAGTATTTCTGCCCATAATCTCCAGACTAAAACGATTGCGGCAACGCCAGCTAATAAACCCAAAAAGCCTCTGGTTTGCTGGCTAATCGTGTCCATATCGTATTCTGTTGCTTCAATGGTTTCGGGTAGTCCTTCGCCGGCGTTATCTGCCGCTTGGCGCAATGCATTTTGTGCTTGCTCGGCTTGCCGTTTGAGGTGCAGCCGTTCAAGGGTCATACGCCGCTCAATTACCGAGAATATTCGTAAGGTGAGCGAGTAAAGTATAAAGAGCAAAGCCAGTAAACAGGCGCTGATAAAAAGCTTATTTTGAATCATGAGCGCCGAAAAATGATAGCCGTACCAAGAGAGTCCTAGCAGGATCAACGGAATGCAAACAGCCAACGAGTGAGCGATGTGTTTAACGGTGGTTTGTTGACGAGATACCCGGTCTCTAAAACGGAAAAGTTTCCACAATACGCGGTGGGCGACGTAAGCCAGCGCCAGCGAAGATATACCGAAAAGTAGCTGACTAATAATAGTGTTGCCATCGCTACTGTGGTCTGCGATGGGGATAAAAAGCGATACAAATACCAGTGTAATGGTGAGCCAAGCTAAGTTTTTTCTGGTGACGGCGAGTATGTCGATGCGCCATTTGAAGTGGAATTCGGCAACGCCATCAGCCCTGCATATTTCCCTAAATATATTTAGCAACAACCATAGTCCAGCCGCATTCTTCAGGCCTTGGTGAATCTGCTGGGTAAACGTGCCGCCCTCAGACGTTAAGATTGCTAGAAAGCCGAGAGTTAAGGGGCCCGGTGATGCGAGGACGAGTGAGATGAATAATGCCGCGGCAGTGTATGAAAAATGATCTCGATTGACTTTGTCGACATTGGTGGCCAGTGTTTTTAACAGGGTTAGCAGCCGTGGTTTAAGTAAAAGAATCAGTCCCGGAATGGCAAGTAAAAAAAGTTGCCATTTATTATCCCATTGTATGTTTTTCGATAATGTATTTTCTTGCCACTGCGGTAAGCTGTCTAGCCACGGTGAGTCCTGCTCCAGGGCGCGTTTTAGCTGGGCCCACAGTGGCGTAGCGCTGGGAATCCACAGCAAACGGGAATTGAGAAGTTTAACGTATTCAGCGGTTTTTGTTGTTAAGGCAATGTTTTCACTGCGGGTAATCATGATCGCTTCTATGTAGCGTCGGTATATCTTGATGCCGTCTTGAAGCAACTGAGTTTGTTGGTCATGCAATTCCTTGCGTTGCGAGTTAAGACCACTAAGCTCGGTCTTAGTCATTAAATATTGACGATCTTCGAGTCGAAGTTTGCTTAGTTGCGCGCGGGCGAGTTCTTCATTTAAGGCTTTCGGCTTTAGCGTTAGGGCCGAACGCTGAAAAAACTGCTGGCGCTGCGCCAGTAAATCGCCCCCTAAGCTTGAGAGGCGGTCTGCGCCGGTAATTGCAAGTTGCTGCGCCATGCTATTGGCGTAGCGCTCGACGTAAGTGCGTTCATCGCGCAATACCACCAGTTTATTGAGTAATTCGTCGGTGCGGGCGGTGATCTGGGCAATATCGCTTGCGAGCTCGGCATTGTCTTTGGCAATGGCCTTAATGTCTGGTTCGGCATTCTCCAATTGCGCTAGGTGTTGTAGGGCGCGCTCGGCGACAGCATCCGCTTGATTGCGGCGGGCGCTGCTGACCGCGTCTTGCAGCTTGCCTATGGCCTGATTGGCGATATCAATTTTGCGTACCACTAAGCGTTGCTGAAGATCCAGAATTTCGAGTAGTGAATCTCTGGAAATTAATCGCTGGCGCAATAATTCAACACGGGCATTTGCAGCGTCGCTTTCGCTTGCGTTAAAGGCTCTACGTGCTTTCGCGAGCTCGCTTGTTTCACTTTCTGGACGTTCTGCTAATTGAACTTCGGCGGTCGATTGTTTTTGTAGCGCAGACTCAATAAGGAGCGATACGTCTTGTTGTCCGGTCAGAATCCGGGCATTTATGCCGGTTTCTTCGCTGCGTAGCTCCAGTAAGCTTGCCTGCTGGTTGAGCAAACGCTTTTCCAGAAGAGCGAGCTTGCCGCTAGTATCGGCTTGCGGTAGCGTTTGGTCGAGTTGGCGTTGAATATCGGCGAGGCGGGAAGTGGCGTTGGCTACTTGGTCTATATAACCCTGGGTTTGGTTGCGATCCTCAGTTACTTGCGTCAGATTATCTATCGTTTTTTGGTAGAGTTGAACAACAAAGTCGCGTTGCTCAGCATTGAGTGTCTCGGAGGATTGAGCGGCGTTCAGTCGAAGTTTGATGTCATTGATACTTTGCGACGCGTTTGCCTGCGCAGCGTAGCTAGGGCTTGCGGTAATACTCAGTAGTACGAAAATCACGCCTAGTATGTTTAATAAAAGGTGTTGCGATTGACGTCTAGTATTAATGAACTTGCAACTTATGTTGGAGGTAAAGGCCTTGAAGTTGACGGCTGTTGTGATAATCAATATGGCTTTTCTTAAAAGCAGCAAAGCTTGTTTAGGTACTTTATGATGTTGCGTGTGAGATAACATGCGCTGCCTTTTCGGTGGTCAGTGCGTGTTTAACGCGCCGGGTTAGCTTAACGGATAAAAAAATAGATATGGCCATCCCTTTTTACCGGAAAACAGATATTTAGCTCTTACACAAAAAACCATTGCTGACGTTACCAGAAATGAAAGCCGACGCGTACACAAATGAGTGAAGGCGCAGGGTAATTGTCGAACTTTGGTGGCTTGTTAATCTGCTCATTTCCTAATTTCGTTTGAATTTTATTTTTTGGCTCCTCATATCTTCCTATATCAGGCAGGGAAGGGAGGGAGGAATTAGGTGTTTGCTTGATCCTAAATGCCAGCAGTGGATGAAAATTGCATCATGCACGGGGTATTATTTTTCTGGCATCGACGATTAACTCGATGATCTAATCAGCGGTGTTAAAACCTAGAGCCTATGTAATAAATTCCTTCACAGGCTCTGTTACCTGCCAGATGATATGGAAGCGTTACACGGGGTCATTTACAAATATGCGATTGCCTTACGTGGGACTTAACATTGTTTTCATGGCGGCGAATTGGGTATTAGTGCCTTAGTCGGTGAAACCGCCTAGACGGCAGCGTTTACGCTCTAGCATTGCTCTGCATAGCGGCGCGTGCCGGTGATGCCATTTCCAACATGCCGTGATGAAAAGCGACCACGGCAGCCATCGAGTGATTTCTAATTCTTAGCTTCCTGAATATGTCCTTCACATACCCGTCAACCGTATAGGTACTGATGGATAAGGTCTTTGCAATTGTCTTATTGCTGCGGCCCTGCGCGAGTTCCCTTCGGACATCGTTTTCACTTGGGGTGACTGGAAGGCTTTGAAGCTGTAGCTGTGACCAATGGCTATATTGATTTCAGAATTCTCTAAATTGATTCTCGATGCGTCGGAATCAATCTAAATGTTTAATTCAGGGTGTTCTGCTTGGAATATCATGGATATTGGGAAATAGCAGTAAGCTCACAATATTGGGCAGGTTGTTATAGGTCGAATTCGCCGCGGGGCTGATAGCAGAATACTGCTGCGCGTATTTCAACTCTAGTCGCAGTAGGGCGTGGCTGACCATCTGAAAAAGCGCTGTGGTCATGTGCATAAAACTTTGAATGCGTGCTTACTGGCTCAGTAGACACGCTGCTAAATGCGATCTAAAAAGGCCGTCGTTGTGTTCATTGACGGCCTGGTATTTTAGTTAGCGGCGTAAGCCATCACATTTATTCTGACAAATTAAGTGTTTCGACGGTGTCCGCTGCGATATCTGCTTCTAAATAGGGGAATTTGATCCACTGCTTGGCGGAATAGGCCTCAGTCATATTCTTATAATACGGCGAGGCTGGATCGGCAGACTGGGAGTAGGTGATGAAGCCCTCGGCAACTGGGTTACCGGCATTATCCCATGTAACAGTTTGGATATAGCTGTTGCCATAGGTGATGTTGTAGCCGTCTTCTTCTAGTCCACCACTACGCGCGTTGGCAATGGTGAATGAGCCCTCAAAGCCTTCGCCGCCAAAGATGGGGATGATGCTGTCGTGCACTCCCGAGTGCTGAATTTGGCCCATCGGTGTATCCAGTTCGAAGGATGAATCGAGGACTTTCTGTATGCCGTCGGCAAAGGCGGTGGCCACAATGGGATTGAGCACGTTCAGGCTGGCGGGGGTGTTAACCGGGTCGCTAGCGGAGAACGGCGTTAACCAAAGGAGGTCATCGATAGGGGTGGCGATCGGCAAGGGTCCACCAGTGTTACGCCAGAATTCACGCCAGATATGCCCGCCGACGGAATCTAGATTGTTTTTGCCATCCCACGCCGCGAGTACTGAACAAGCCGCGCTGGTGTCTACCGGTGTACCCCCGGTGCTTAGCAGTGGCAACGGCAGGGTACAATAGCTGCTCAGCAACGACGGGCGTGCAAGCTGCTCAGATAGAACGGCGCTGTCCAGCGCGACTTCCTGCAATGTTTCCAAATCGAAACGGTCGCCGGGGTGGCCATCGCTGCCATCCAGACGTTTGATGACTTGCTGCATACACAGCCGGGTGCGCAGGGTCCGCTCGGTACCTTCATCGCCAATGATGGCGGCAAAGCCAGTCAGTGGTTCTGCAGGATTGCTGACCCAGTAGCTGTCGTTACAGTTGTGGACCCAGTCATTACGAGTGATTTTGGGGAGATTTGCCGGTCCAAAAATGCCCGGCCGAGGAGCGTCTTCATCACTGTCCCATTCGCACGTTGACCGCGAGCCATCGAGGATGGGTAAGCCGGGCATTAGCTGTCCCAGCACGGCTTGTAATGGCAGAGCACCACAGGTCTGGACCTTGGCATCGGAGACATTGGGAACGACAGTGACATCGCCGTAATAGGCTGGTTTACCGGGGCCGGTGGCGGCGGTGTTGACCCACGGTACGCCGAGAACACTGCCGTGCAGTTCAACAAACTCTTCAAAGCTTTGCGCCCTGTTCCAGCTAAAAAACTGGTTCATAAGACTGTCGTTTTCAGCATTTGCGTCGCGCAGGGTATATGCCTTAAGGGGGGACCATTCAAGCACTGGTACACCTGAGACCGCGAGTTCAAGCATGGGGCCGTAATGCGAACGATACAATGTGCGGGTTTCGCTAGTACTTGTGCCGTCGTCTTCTAAGATGTCGATCGATACCTCGCTCGCCTCCAAATCTCGCATTTCGCCGTCATAGAGGTATTGAGTGGGGTCTGCCGGGTTCAGGGTCAGTTCGTAAAAAGTAAAGCGGTAGGCGGTGGAGACGGTATGACTCCAGGCAAAATGCTCATTGAAACCGATTAATACCGCAGGCACGCCATACAAGGACGCGCCCATAATCTCAGCGTCGGGTAATTCTAAGTGCGTTAAATAGAGACGCTCGGTGCCTGTCCACGGAAAGTGTGGATTGCCCAATAGTAGGGACTCTTCACTGACTGCATCGGGCCCTAGTGCATACATATTACTGCCAATAGGTAGTCCGCCTGAGAGCGGCAAGGCCCCGGGGTCCAGTGCGAGAATATCGTCCAGGTCAACGGGAAGGGGCAGATTGTCTGGCCCCGGTGGTTTGGCCTGAGAGACCTCATTTACAAACACGGATGAGCTGGCCAGCAGCGTAAGCCGAAAGTATCGGCGGAACATGTCGTCGGCGCTGATTTGCGTAAGCCAGGCTTCATCGCGACACGCCAAATGGCGACCGGGGTGCTCGCCAGCGTTAAGCTCTTTCACGTAGCGGTTATAGCCAGCCACGAAGCCCTTAGTGGCGTCGATCGCCTCTTGATCACTGTTCTTTAGTGGAGCGATGGCTGCGTCGGTGGCGATGAACTTCCAGAAGAAATCTGAATCGACGTTATTGGCGGTGGAGCCATTAGCCACAATGGTGTAAGTGCCGTCGCGGCCCAGATATTTGGCGCGTTCACCGCGAATGGTTAACAGGTCTTCAGCCAGTACGCAGAGGTTGTCTTGTGCATGAACATAGCCGTAGCCGTAGCCCATATTGGCGTAATTACTGGCCTTGATATGAGGGATGCCGAAGGATGTGCGACGCACTTCCACGTTGTACTGTGGGCTACCGTTGCCATCACCACCATTGCCGCTATCCGCGCCGCGAGAGCTACTTCCACCGCCACAGCCGCTCACGATTAATAAGCCGATGCAGGTAATTATTAACGCGTAAATACGCATGTCGGTTCTCCCTCAGAGAAATTAATACAATCAATTAGTAAGTGTAGCTCAGTGTATTGGCTTGCGTTTTAGCATCATTGAATCTTTTTATTTCAGGATACTTCGCAAATTTTGCTTACTAAGCTGCTTTGCTAAAAGTTAGTTTGCACATTGGCATTGTCGCGAAAAATTATATCGACGCTTGTGAATTTTATTTAGTGAAACAAGTGGTGCCGTGCGCAAGGCGGTCAATTTGACTGTTGTTATACGGATTATAATCGCCGCTCTAATTTCGAATGTCACGTTAAATAATGTGTAGAAAGGTCGCCTTCCCGGTGTAGTCAAATTCATTCTCTCCTTGTTATACCGCACAAGTGTGCTTTCTATACCTATAGGCAGGCAAAGAGTGATGCCCCTTTTGACTGGGTCGCGCTAGGCAATCGATTAAGCAGTGCTACTCGTAAGTTTCCTTGTACGTAATTTTGTTTTTGCTAGATGACGTAAACCAAGTATTTGGCCTAGGGCAATAGGCTGTTTTGTTTGTTTGGTAAAGGGCTCTATGTTCTGACGTGCCTGTGAGTCGCAGAGCGTAATTTAACAAGCTTAGCTGAGATCGAAGCTGGCAATACTAGAAGTGCGGATTGATATTATTTTGATATTGCAGAGTATGGGAGATCTTACGATTTTAGAGAAACTTATATTTTATCGTTGCGCGGATGTTCGCAAAAGGTGAGAGCTGAAGGAGATCTAATGATCCAAATATCGATAACACCTCCGGTTTTTAAATGTCTAACTGACGAAGATGCTTTTTATCAAAGACTGTCGGAGATAAAGGGGCTCCAAAAAGTCGTGGATCAAAAAGACGGCGTCTTTTTGTCGGTAGCGATGCCTCAAACCCCGCAGCTATTGACCGAACTTGATCAAATCTGCGCGTTTTGGGGCGTTTCGTATCTGGTGGTTTCAGCGTGAACCCTTTGACTCGTTTTTATGTGCTTACGTTACTAGCTAGAGCTCGCGGGAGCTAACACGAAGATAGGTGTATTAGCGAGGGTGCTTGAGTGAAGGCCGTCACTAGCGAAGGCGTCAACGTCAGTTAGTTACGCAGACACCTTTGAATCCTCTAAATAACTTTAACGCGCAGGTGTAAACAATTGAGTAAAATGGTGTGTTGAAATTACCGCTAAATCGACTTTCGTTGATCACGACAAAACCATTTTGGTAGCTAATAAATGCTGGCTGTTTGCTGGTCAGCGATTGAACCCTCGCCAGTCCCGGCTTGTCGGAAGAATTATACCAGAGGATAAAATTGTTCAGTCACGTTTCGCGTTATGGCTGCTAGTCCGATACTTTATGAATCGCACGAAAGGTGGAATATGGCGCAGAAGGCAACCCTATATCGGATGGCAACCGCCGATCATCTATGTCCATTTGGTATTAAGTCCCGAGATCTTCTTAAGCGCATGGGTTTTGCGCTGGACGATAATACCTTGACCTCTCGCGCGGAAACCGACGTTTTTAAAGAGGCGCACGGCGTTGATACAACACCGCAGATATTCATTGATGGACAGCGGATTGGCGGCTACGACGATCTCAGGGAATATTTGAATTTGCCCCAAGAGGGCGGCGAGGGCACTACCTATAAGCCGGTGATCGCTATCTTTGGCTCCTGTTTCTTAGCCGCGTTAGCGTTGAGCTGGGCGCATGCCGGAACGTTGGTTTCAAGCATCGCGCTGATGTGGTTTGTGGGTTTAAGTATGCTGGTCTTGGCTATACAGAAGCTGCAGGATGTAACGGCGTTCTCTAATCAGTTTGTGACCTACGATTTACTGTCCATGCGTTATGTGCCCTATGCCTATGTTTACCCTTATGCGGAAGCCTACGCGGGTTTGGGTATGTTGAGTGGAGTCGCGCCTTGGCTGTTTGCGCCGATATCACTCTTTATAGGCACGGTGGGTGCGGTGTCGGTGATCAAGGCGGTTTATATTGATAAGCGAGAGTTAAAGTGCGCTTGCGTAGGTGGCGATAGCAGTGTGCCGCTAGGTTTGGTGTCGTTAACCGAAAACCTGTTCATGATGTTTGCAGGTATTTGGATGTTCTTGCGAGTGTAACAAGGTTTACCGGTATTTTGATTTTCAACGTGTTGTTTTCGCAGAGGATCGATCTTATTTGATTATCTTCAATATGATAAAAGATTGCAGGCTCGGTCAAGTAGACCTTGATCAAAATGGAAGTGCCACCTTGAGGGTGATGCTTGGAATTTAAGGTAAAAATTTTCACTGCACAATTTTCTTCAATTAAATCACTTGCCGCGACGTCTAATATTTATTTAGGAACAAGCTCGTCTTTGCCCGGTCACAATTCTTGTGATCGGGTTTAGCAGTGTATTCGTAGGCAATTTAGTTCTTTTGCGTGTAAAGCGCTACGCCTGACTGAACATGTGCATTTGAGATGATTCTGCCAAGCTTTTCGGCTGCGGTGCGCGGGGGAGATTTAAGACTGACTGCTTTACCCTGTGGCTCTGGCTAGTGTGGGGCGCCCCTACAAATATAGCTACATCTCCCCGTACGGCAACTAAAAATGACGAAACAAGGAGCGAGAGTGTGCGAAGCGTTTTTGTAAAAAAAGCGGCCATAACGACAATTTTATTTATGCTAATTTGCGCCAGTCCGTCTGTGAGCTTGGCCGCGTCTCCTGCTGCAGAGCCCGTTGATTATCGTGCTCTCGCCGCCATGCTCGAAAATGAACATGCTAGAAATGTATTAATTGAAGAACTTCGGGGTCTTGAAAATAAGCCGGTAACGCAGGAGCTAACCAATACGGAAGTGGTGTCAGCAGATGCTATTGCGGCACAAGCTCCCAGTGGTCAAAGCGCAAAGGAGGTGTCTTTTGCTCGGCGATTGGCGGCGACCAGCCAAAGTATCGCCAGTGGTTTGCATGATCAACTTGGGGTGCTGGTAGCGGCGGCCCAAAGTCTGTTTTCTAGCAACGAAGAGACGATTACCGCTGGGCCCCAAGCTGATCGGGATAAAATGTTACATGCGGCTGGGCAATTGGCAGGGGTGATTATAGTCACCTTCATGCTGTTTATTGTTTTTAGAGCGATCGCGGCGCGGCCGTTTCAGGGGCTCAGTTTATGGGTGAGTCGAGGGTCTGAAAAATTCACCATGGTGCGAACGATCGTTGCGGTGGTGATCGCCGGGCTAGTCGATGTGCTGGCAGTGGCTTTGGCTTACGCAGGTGGTGGGGCTGTTAGTAATTATTTAGCTGATGACAACGCCACGGCGGCGACGCGGCTAGCGCTTTTCCTTAATGCCTTTATGATTGTTGAGCTGGTAAAGGTTGCGCTGAGAATGTTGTTTGCCAAGCGCTACGCTAGCCTGCGATTGCTGCCGGTAACGGCCGACCAAGCGGCATATTGTAATCGCTTTTTCGCGGGCATCGCCGGTTTTGTCGGCTATGGCGTGTTGGTGTTGGTGCCCATTTTAAACTTTAATATTTCGCCGAATTTGGGCTCGGGTGTCAGTTCACTAATTGTCTTTACTGCGGCCCTATACGCAACGGTGGTTATTTTGAAAAATCGCCGACGCATTGCTGACAGATTGAATGGCCGCGCCGACGTTAGCAGCGGTGCGCTGGTTATCATTTTACGGGTGCTGGCAAAACTTTGGCATTTACTTGCCATTGCTTACGCTGCCACTGTGTTTGTGGTCAGTGTATTGCACCCTGAAACCGCGTTGCCCTTTGTCGCCATCGCAACTTTTAAAACCTTGTTACTCGTGGGTGGCGGCTTGTTGTTCTCAGTAGTACTTGGGCAGCTGATAGGTAAAGAAATTAGTATTTCAGAAGGACTTAATACCCGTATGCCGCGCTTGCAGGCTAGGGTCAATACCTATGTTCCTAAAAGTTTAAAGCTTGCTCGCAGCTTGATTCTAATCGCGGTCGGGGTGTTTACCCTAGATGCGTGGGCGGTTTATGACCTTGGTGCCTGGTATAACAGCGATATGGGTGCGAGAGCGGTCTCTGCCTTAATTGATATCATAATTATCATGTTTGCAGCCGCTCTGGTTTGGGTGGTTTTGGCCAGCGTAATAGAACACCGCTTAACGCCAAAAGACAATACGCTGCCTGCCGATGCTGCGCGGGCTGAGACCTTGCTGGGCTTGTTCAATACCACACTGGCGATCGCGATTATCGTTGTGACGGTGATGATTGTGCTGTCTGAAATTGGCGTGGATATCGCGCCGCTGATTGCCAGTGCCGGGGTATTGGGTTTGGCGATTGGCTTTGGTGCTCAAAAGTTGGTTCAGGATGTGATCACCGGGGTGTTTATTCAGCTTGAAAATGCGATGAACACCGGCGATTTTATTTCTGTAGGCGGTAATTCGGGAACGGTCGAACGGGTTGGAATACGATCCGTTGCGATGCGAGATTTATACGGCACCTACCATATCGTGCCGTTTTCCTCGGTCGACGCGGTTTCTAACTACACCAAAGAGTTTGGTAATCACGTGGGTGAGTATGGTATTGCCTATCGGGAAAGTATTGATGAGGCGATTATTCAGCTTGAAGCCGCTTTCGAAGAATTAAAACAAGGGAAGTTTAAAGATGACGTGCTGGCGCCACTCAACGTCGCTGGCGTAGTCGCTTTAGCAGACAGTTCGGTGAATATTCGCGTTGTTATCAAAACGACACCGGGTAATCAGTGGGCCGTGGGTCGAGCCTATAACCGCCTAGTGAAAATGTATTTTGATAAAGCGGGTATCGAAATACCCTTTCCGCACACCACTTTGTATTTTGGTGAGGACAAGGAAGGATCGGCCCCTGCGGGGAATATTCGCCTTGCCGGTGACGCTAAGGTAGTGGACACCCAGGGCGGCTGAGGGCGAATTGCGTTGAACCATAAATGAGGGCGCGCTTTGCGTGGCCTCATTTATGGTGTTGATAGGATTGGTGTAACGCGGAGCTTCGGCTTTTTGATTTGCGGCGCGGGATTTCTCTGCCGAGGTGGTGACGAGGACGACTAAATGATAGTCGGTATGTAGTCATTTTATGCCCGAGCTTCATTTCGACTAGCGATGCGCGCCGGAGATGTCATTTCCAGCATGCCGTGATGAAAAGCGACCACGGCAGCCATAGAACGATTGCGAACTCCCAGCTTCCTGAAGATGTCCTTCACATACCCGTCAACCGTATAAGTGCTGATGGATAAGGTTTTTGCAATTGTCTTATTGCTGTTGCCTTGCGCGAGCTCCCTCAGGACATCGTGTTCACGTGGCGTGAGCGGGAGGGCTTGAAGCGGTTGCTGTATTGGATTGTGGCTGTCTAAGGGCATTTTGGCGATCACTTTTCTGTTTGCGATTGCCAAGTATCTTCCCCCGCAAACGAGGGGCTGACAAATGAAAAGTTACCACACTTCGGGTTAGTTTTTCTTATCTTTCCATTCTTCGGCGATGATTCTTACCATCCAGGCGTAGAAGGCTTTGATAATCTCGTCGTCAGCATTGCTATTGCAGTAAGTCAGAAAACACTCGCCGTGGGGAGTCACTTTGTCGGGCATAGGAAGCACAAGGTCGTCGTCTTTATTCATGAATTGGTGCGCCGTGGGGAGATAGCCCATCGCTACGCCAATATTGTTTTTAACAGCTTCGATACTGGCTTGTACGGTGCTGACAACGAGTTCATTTTGGGTGTCCGGTAGCAGGTTCCATTGAGTTTGCCAGCGCGGCCACTGATACGTGTCGCCTGAAATTTTGATGAGGCGGCAGTTGCGGAAATCACCTTTGCGTAGTTTAGGGTGTTGCTCAAGGTAGCTGCGGCTGCAGATTGGCGTGAGGGCAATTTGCACTAGCGGATGATAGGTCAGCTCGGGCTCATTCCCACATTCGTGGCGAATGGCTACATTGGTTTCAGAATTCTCTAAATCGATTCTTGATACGTCGGAATCAATCTGAATGTTTAATTCAGGGTGTTCTGCTTGGAACTCATGGATATTGGGAAATAGCAGTAGGCTCGCAATATTGGGCAGGGTATTAATCACGAAGCGTTGTTGCTTTTTCTCTTTGCGCACAGCCAAGGTCGCGGTGTGAATCAAGTCAAGTCCGCGTTTAATGTGCAGGTAATAGCGTTTGCCTTCAGGAGTCAGCGTGATTTTCCGGTTTGCCCGTTTGAACAACGTAACGCCAAGGTTTTCTTCAAGAGCTCTAATTTGATGACTGACCGCGGGCGGCGATACAAAGAGCTCGTCCGCCGCGTCTTTGAAGCTCATACGACGAGCCGCCACTTCGAAAACACGAATCAAATTCAGGGAGGGAAGGTGTTGATTACTCATTTGCTGAAAAACTCAGATTTGCTATCCGTGGATCTATTTAAGTTTGGAAGATCGACATTAAACAATCGTACTTCTACCCCATGATTTTTATCATTTTGGAATGCTTGTGCCGCCATCTCGCAAGGCGCCGTTACTTCTCCCCACCCCCCGTTTAAGGGGGATAAGCAGGATAAACGCGCAGTTTTGCCAAGTCCAGCAATAGTGAGTCGCTAAAAGATGTTCGATCGGCGACTCGTGTGTTCTTTCATCTCAATCGTTACGTAGCATGTTAGCGATGCTTATATGCCAATAAGTGCAGGTTGGATTAGCAGCCCTTTAAATCAAATGCTGCATGTCTGGCGGGCGCAGCAGGGTGTGTGCTGAGCAGACCTTGCTGTGAGAGGCTACGGCGTATGACTTTTGTCAGATTGACCTGGTCAGGTTGACTCGGTCAGATTGACTCGGTCAGATTGACCTAGTCTGGTCGATGCGCTCTGTAGCGGTACAGATAGAAAAATCCTGGTGTTTCAGTAAACCATTTCTAAGTATGCAGTCTGAATAATATGGTTCGCAAATATTCAGTCTTTGTCAATATGACGCCCAATCAGCTCTTTAGGCAGAGGCTCGGGGGTGAGAATGAAGCTTCGGAATTGGTGCTGGTGTTGTTTTGCCATTGCTGCGCCAACGGCGCAGGCGCTTAAGGCGGGTGACGTAATCGTTCAGGGCGGTTGGTTTTATCTCTCACCGCAGGAGTCGAGTACGCCGCTTAATACAAAACTTGCCCCCAGCCTACTTGGCAGTGTGCTCGGAATAGAGCAAGAGTTTAGCTCACCCGGCACATTTTTATCCGTGAATGACTCTAGCACGCCAGCGTTAACCTTATCGTATTTTCTCACGGACCACTTTGTTATCAAATTGGAGGGTGGCGTTCCCGCTGAGTTTGAATTGTCGGGGCAGGGGCTTGTGCGTCCGACCGGTGTGGCAGGTGAATTGCTAAGTGTCGACCTTGGTGGTGTGCATAATAATCCGCTTGCAACGGTGCGGCAGTGGAGCCCGGCAATACTTGCGCAGTACTATTTTCGTGATGTTAGTGCCCGATTGCGGCCGTATATCGGGGTCGGTGTTACATATACCTGGTTTGACAATATAGAACATAATAAGAATTTTGAGCAAAGTCTTAAGCAAAACTTTGGCTCAGTGTTGGCGCTGGCGACCGGAAGTGGGAGCGAAACATTTATTGATAGCGAGGCAGACTCTGATATCGCTCCTATATTTAATGTTGGTCTAGCACTGGAGTTGGATGATAGATGGAGCCTATCTGCTTCTGTATCTTATTTGGCGTTGGAGACGACATCGAATATTGCCATTACCGCAAAAGATGGTGCCCTTTTATCTGAAAGCCGCAGTAAATTAGAATTGAACCCGATTATCTCGTCCGTGCTCATTTCCTATCGTTGGGGTGATGGCTGATCAACCCGCGCAATTAAGTTCGAATCAGTATTTTCTATAGGCATGTCTTATGGGCATTACACAAAAGACGCCGTTTTACTTTTTTGTAGTGTTGGCGGCAGGGGTGGCGCCAATATAGAGCCTCTGTATGACGTGGCGTTTGATCTTTGTTTCACGATGTATCCAATGATGCCACTGGCGCAATGTGGTCTGACTTTACGCGTTCGAAATTGTTCATCAGAACTGGACGCATAGTGGCTATATGATTCTGTATTCTTTTGCCTGTCTTTATGCAGGACGGGCAGGGTCTATATCCCCCCCACTTTTTGTTATCGATGTGTTGTCCCTTCCAAGCTGTTCACTATCGGCATGCTGCTAGAAGATGCTGATTAGTGTCATAATATTTAGAAATCGTACAGCTCAGTTCTCAATTGTCTTAAGAGTGGCGTGGTAGCGAGCTGTTCATGTTTAGGGGTTGCAGCGGCGCTTATGGAATCTTCTCTTGATGAAAAATGGATGCGGAAGGCGCTTACATTAGCGCTAGAGGCTGAGGCAATAAATGAAGTGCCAGTTGGCGCAGTAATTGTTCGCGATGGGGAAATGATTGGCGAAGGATTTAATCAGCCTATTCGTCAATCTGACCCAAGTGCTCATGCTGAAATTGTCGCGCTTCGTCACGCAGCAAAAGCTGCAGTGAACTATCGTCTTCCTGAGGCAACTTTGTATGTGACTGTGGAGCCCTGTGCAATGTGTGCCGGCGCTATCATCCATAGTCGTATTGCACGCGTTGTATTTGCGGCAAGCGAGCCTAAGGCGGGTGCGGTTTGTAGTCATCTGCAATTGTTTGATCAGCCGCAAATGAATCATCGGGTTGAATGGTGCGGCGGCGTATTGGCGAATGAGGCGAGTGATATTGTGCAGGCTTTTTTTGCTCGGCGCAGGGCGGAAAAGAAGCGTGACAAGCTTGCTTAAGTTGATCGCTGTGAGAGTCGGTAACTAGATTTGCTTAGAGCGCATCAAAACCGCGGTTTAACTCGGCTGGAAGGTAATCTGAAACAATGCGAGGTGGCGGAACGCGATAGCGATTAAGCTCGTCCCAGGTTAGCAGTGAATAGTAATCGCGGATATTGCGCACGTAGCGCGCCGCTTCGTCACCGCGGGCATAGCCGTATTTTGATGGCTTGTACCACTTTTGTTGGCGTAGCAATGGCAAGTTTTCTTTTACATCATTCCAAAGGTTTGGGTTGCCGCCGAGTTTTTGCGTAATGACCCTGGCGTCTTCGACGTGGCCAAGGCCAATATTGTACGCCGCCAAGGCAAACCAGCTGCGGTCGGGAGCTTCTATTCCCGCCGGTATACGGCTATAGAGCTTTTTGTAGTAGCGGGCGCCACCGCGCAGGCTCTGCAGGGGGTCGAGACGGTCATCTACCTGCAATTCGCGTGCAGTCGATCGTGTCAGCATCATCATGCCACGCACTCCGGTGGGAGAGCGCGCCTTGGCATCCCAGTGCGACTCCTGGTAGCTGATTGCGGCCAGTAAGCGCCAGTCCAAATCATATTCAATAGCTACTTGCTCAATGATTCCCTTCACTTCGGGCAGGCGCTCTTCCTTCATTTGCAGAAAGGTGTGGGTGCTAATAAAGGTTTGCCGCTCGTTAAGCGTAAAGTTCCGGTCAATTAAACGGGCTAATTTGCCATTTTCGGTGATGCCTTTAAAAAAAATGGTCATTTCTTTTATCAGACTCGCGTTTGAAGGGCTCGCTGCCATTGCCCATGCTAATTTGCGTGGTTTGCCTGCACTGAAGGCGATGCGAAAGCTGGGGTAGAATGCTCGGTTTGCGTAGTATTCGGTCGAGTTGACGATGGTTGCATCAATTTGGCCGTCCGCGAGCTGTTCTAGTAAGTCAATTGTTTCAAGATCGCGGCTTTCCATCCACGTCAGTTCCGGGTGCTCGTTTTGCAGTGTTTTGAGTTGCTCGGCGTGGGCAGTATTACTAATTACCCGTATTTGCTTGCCGATGAGGTCTTCTATTGAGCTCATTGGGCTATTTACGTCGCGGTTGTAGATAAAATACTGCTTTACGCTGAGGTAGCTTGGGCCGAAAAGTAAGGTTTCTTGTCGTGCGGGCGTAATGCTGAGAGCTGCAGCCGCGATATCGGCTTGATTGTTTACCAGCCCACTAAATACGTCATCGAGGCTAACCACGGGAATTATCTCTAATTCAACGTCGAGGTGGTTGGCGAAAGCGAGGGCGAGTTGGTATTCGAAGCCCGCTGGCGCACCTTGAGATTCGTAGTAAGTGGTAGAGCCGTTGCGGGTAAGTACCCGTAAAACACCGTTATCACGAATTCTTTGCAGATTGTCGCTGCTGTCTTTACTACTATTTAGCACGATGGCAACGAGCGCGAAGCACGCTGTAATTAGCCATATTGCTAGAAATCGTAATGTTTTTCGGCTTGCTGGCAAGTGTGACGCTCCAGTGGATTCGGGGCCAATTGTATCGGGATGGGACTGATCGCACCATAAAGACTATTTTGGATAAAAATTCTCGCGTAAATCCTTTACAATGGCCGGCTTTAATCCCATTCGATCGAGGTTGTCGCCCCGAATGCTTATTCTTCCTGGTGCCCCAGCGCTTTCAGATTTCCGTATAGAAAAATTAAAGGCCGCTTTGGCCGCCTCAATTCCCGCTCTGCGGGGAGTGAGTGCTCAATTTATTCACTTGGTAGATACCGCTGCTGAGCTCGATACTGAGCGCAGCGATGTGTTGAGCCAGTTGTTGCAATATGGCCCCCGCGCCGAGTTTATTGCCGGTGGAGGCCTGAGTTATTTCGTGGTGCCTCGACCTGGCACCATCTCTCCGTGGTCTAGCAAGGCGAGCGATATTGCCCACAACTGTGGCTTGGATATGATCGCGCGAATTGAGCGCGGCGTGCAGTACCACTTCGATATTGAGGGTGATATTGATGGCGAGCAGCAAGCCCTGCTTTTGGCGTCAATCCACGACCGTATGGTGGAGTCGGTATTAAACACGCCGGAAGAAGCGAGTGTGCTGTTTAGCCGCCAGAGTCCAAAGCCGATGCAGGCGGTCGATGTGCTCGCGGGAGGTCGCGATGCGTTAGTCGCCGCGAATAGCGAACTGGGGCTCGCCCTCGCAGACGATGAAATCGACTATCTGCTAGAGAGTTTTATTCAGCTGGCGCGCAATCCTAGCGATGTCGAGTTGATGATGTTTGCGCAGGCGAACTCTGAGCATTGCCGCCATAAAATATTTAACGCCAGTTGGACCATTGATGGCGAGCTGCAGTCCCACTCTTTATTCGGGATGATAAAAAACACCCACGAACTGGGTGGTGAGGATGTACTAAGCGCCTATTCAGATAACGCAGCTGTGGTAAAAGGTCACCGCGCCGGCCGTTTTTATCCTGAACCTGGCACCGCTGAATACCAGTACCACCAAGAAGATATTCATTTATTGATGAAGGTGGAAACCCATAATCACCCCACCGCAATTTCCCCGTTCTCCGGTGCCGGTACTGGCTCTGGCGGCGAGATACGTGATGAGGGGGCGGTAGGTCGAGGTTCTAAGCCCAAGGTGGGCTTGAGTGGTTTTAGCGTATCTAACTTGCGTGTCCCTGGGTTTGAACAACCTTGGGAGGCCGATTACGGCAAGCCCGGCCGCATTGTTTCTGCACTCGATATTATGTTGGACGGGCCTATTGGGGGGGCCGCCTTTAATAATGAGTTTGGCCGACCTAATTTATGTGGCTACTTCCGCAGCTTCGAAGAAAATGCCGTGGGTGCGGCGGGCGAAGAGCGTCGCGGCTATCACAAGCCGATAATGATCGCCGGTGGTTACGGTAATATAAAAGAAGAGCACGTGCTTAAAACCGAATTTCCAGCCGGTCATAAATTAGTGGCCTTGGGTGGGCCGGCTATGTTGATTGGTTTGGGCGGTGGCGCGGCGTCGTCAATGAGCAGCGGTGCCTCTACTGAAGATTTGGATTTTGCCTCCGTGCAACGTCAAAACCCTGAAATTGAACGTCGGTGCCAAGAGGTGATCGACCGCTGCTGGGCGATGGCTGACAACAACCCCATTGCCTTTATTCACGATGTTGGCGCCGGCGGACTCTCTAATGCATTCCCCGAGTTGGTTAAAGACGGCGGTTGCGGTGGTGATTTTGAATTGCGCAAAGTGCCCAACGATGAACCGGGCATGTCGCCATTAGAAATTTGGTGCAATGAGTCACAAGAGCGCTATGTCATTGCCATTGCACCTGAAAACCTCGCCACCTTTGAAGCCATCTGTGATCGCGAACGCGCGCCGTATGCAGTGGTTGGCGAGTCTGTTGCCGATAAGCGTCTGCGTGTTGGCGACACCCATTTCGACAATAACCCGGTTGATCTGCCTATGTCGGTGCTGTTTGGTAAACCGCCAAAAATGCACCGCGAGATTACTCGTCAAAATCCGCAGCTACCGGCCTTTGATGCATCTGCCATTAATGTGGAAGACGCCCTGGATCGACTTTTGGCGCTGCCTACCATTGCCGCCAAGAATTTCTTGATCACAATTGGCGACCGTTCTATTACCGGGCAGGTACATAGAGATCAAATGGTTGGGCCGTGGCAAGTCCCCGTTGCAGACTGCGCGGTAACAACGGTTAGCTACGACTCTTACGCGGGTGAAGCCATGGCGATGGGCGAGCGCACGCCGCTTGCACTTATCGATGGCCCGGCGTCGGGGCGCATGGCTGTCGCGGAAGCGCTAAGCAATATCGCTGCGAGCCGAATTGAAAAGATTTCTGATATCAAACTCTCTGCCAACTGGATGTGCGCGGCGGGTTATGCTGGCGAAGACGAGATACTATTCGACACGGTCAAGGCAGTGGGTATGGAATTTTGCCCGGCGCTGGGTATTACTATTCCCGTCGGCAAAGATTCCATGTCGATGCGCACCACCTGGCAGGACGGCGCTGACAGTAAAGCCGTTACCGCGCCTATGTCGCTTATCATTACTGCGTTTAGTCCCGTAGCGGACGTCCGTAAAACGGTCACGCCGCAGCTGCGCACCGACCTTGACGACAATGCCTTGTTATTAATTGACTTGGGTGCGGGTAAGCAGCGTTTGGGTGGCTCGTGTTTAGCGCAGGTTTATCAGCAGGTTGGCAATGACGCGCCAGATATTGATGACCCTGCGGTGTTGGCTGGTTTCTTCAATGCAATCCAACAGTTGTTAGAAGAGCAAAAAATAATGGCCTACCACGATCGCTCTGATGGCGGTTTGGTACTCACTTTGTTAGAGATGGCTTTTGCTGGTCATTGTGGTCTAGATATTGAGCTGAATGCCCACGGCAAACTGCATGGCGCACTGTTCGCTGAAGAAGCCGGTGCGGTGATACAGGTACGCTGCGCTGATGTTGAAGCGGTGATAGATACCTTTGCTGCGCATGGCATCGCCGCCTGTGTCCAAGAAATAGGTCGCGCTGTGGCCGGTAGTGACGTTGCGATTAGTTTTGGTGGTGTTGAAGTTCTTAGAGATGATCGCTTGGCGCTGCAGTTGAAATGGCAGCAGCTGAGTTACCGTATGCAATCACTAAGGGATAATCCAGAGTGTGCGCAACAGGAATTTGACTCAATCACAGAAAGCGACCCCGGTTTAAGCCAGTCATTGCGTTTCGATGCGCAGGATAATATTGCCGCCCCTTTTATAAACTCCGGCGTTCGTCCGCGAGTCGCTATCCTTAGGGAGCAGGGTGTCAATGGTCAGATGGAAATGGCCGCGGCATTCGATCGCGCTGGATTCACCGCTGTTGATGTTCATATGAGTGATATTTTAAGCGGTCGTGTCAGCTTGCAAGATTTTAAAGGCCTTGCCGCCTGCGGTGGTTTTTCCTACGGCGACGTGTTAGGTGCGGGCGAGGGCTGGGCTAAAACTATTTTGTTTAATGGTTTGGCGCGTGACGAGTTTGCCGGCTTCTTTCAGCGCAGCGACACCTTCTCGCTTGGGGTGTGCAACGGTTGTCAGATGATGTCTAATTTGCACTCCTTAATTCCGGGTGCAGAATACTGGCCGCGTTTTGTGCGCAATCGCTCAGAACAGTTCGAAGCGCGGTTTTCCTTGGTTGAAATCCCCGAATCACCCTCCATATTACTAACTGGTATGGCGGGGTCGCATTTGCCGGTTGCTGTTGCCCACGGCGAAGGTCGTGCGGAGTTTGCAGATCCTGCTCATTTGCAGAATTTACAGCAGAGTGGGAAAGTGGCGCTGCAATTTATTGATAATCAGCTGAACGCGACTGAACGCTATCCCGCCAATCCGAACGGTTCGCCATTTGGGATTGCTGGTGCTAGTAGTGTTGATGGTCGCGTTACCATCATGATGCCGCATCCGGAACGGGTTTTCCGCACCGTGCAAAATTCTTGGGTGGCAGACAATTCAGTGGAAGATAGCGGTTGGATGCGCTTGTTCCGCAATGCGCGAGTATGGGTAAATTAAGAAAGTAGGTAAATGAGCGCCGGCTTGTGCCGGCGTTTTTACAAGGGCGGTTCAGGGGTGCTCCGTCTGTTATTAACGTCCATTGTTGGCGTCCGTTACTAAATAGACACCGTCGCGACAGACGGTTTTGGTGGAAATACAATGCTAAATAAATATCCGCTCTGGAAAAACCTGCTGATTATTGCAGTGCTGGGGATCGGTTTGCTCTACGCGGTGCCTAACCTTTATCGACCAGATCCTGCCCTGCAGGTTTCTGGCGACAGCAGCGGTGTAGTCATCGACCAAGCCCTCATGACGCGTTTGTCTACCGCTTTAGATGCTGGTGGCATTGAGCACTTTGGTGAAAAAGCGGATGAGACCGGTAAGTCTGGCCTGATTCGTTTGTACGAAACTGATATGCAATTACGTGCACAGCGTATTGTGCAGCGCACTCTGGGTGACGGCTACGTTGTGGCATTGAATCTGGCATCAAATACACCTGATTGGCTCAGTAATCTAGGCGCGCAGGCGATGAAACTGGGCCTGGATTTAAGTGGCGGTGTGCATTTTTTGTTAGAGGTTGATACGGATTCAGCGATTGCCACGCGCCTGGAGCATTACAGCTCAGGCATAAAAAAGAAGCTGCGCGAAGAGCGTATACGCGGATTTGTGACGCTGGAAGACGGCATTATTTCGGGTAAGTTCACCTCTGCTGAGCTGCGCGACACCGCCTTGGGTTTGATCCGCAAAGATTTTACTGAGTTGACCGGCGAGCGTCTCGACTCACCTAGCGGCGATGATGCTTTTTACCTGCGCGCCATTATTGGTGAGGCTAAGCGCAAGGAAATTGAAGATTATGCCGTTAGCCAAAACTTAACGACCCTGCGTAATCGCGTGAATGAGCTCGGCGTGTCTGAGCCTTTGGTTCAGCGTCAAGGTCGCAACCGGATTGTGGTGGAATTACCGGGCATTCAGGACACCGCTGAAGCCAAACGCATACTGGGCAAGACAGCGAATTTGGATTTTCGTTTAGAGGCAAAATACGACGCGCCACTATCTGATCGCGAGCAATTTGAGTTTCGCAATCCTGGCCGCGGCGAGCCGAGTGCGTGGTTAGAGCGAGATGTGGTTATCACTGGTGAGCGTGTCGCAAATGCGCAGGCAGGCTTTGATCAGAATGGTATGCCACAGGTCAATATCACTCTAGATAGTCAGGGCGGTACCTTGATGCACAGAGTGACGCGTCACAACATCAACCGCCGCCTTGGAGTGTTGTTTATTGAGCGCAAGAGTCGTACTCACTATGAGCGTGATGCCAATGGCGTTGAGCAGGCGGTGAAAGTCCCCTACGACGAGAAGAAAATTATCAGCCTTGCCACCATTAAAGATGCCTTGGGCGTGCAGTTCCGTATAACCGGTCTTGATGCGCCGGGTGAAGCGGCGGAGCTGTCATTATTACTGCGTGCTGGTGCGCTGGCGGCGCCTATCGACTTTGTCGAAGAGCGCACTGTCGGGCCATCGCTGGGGGCAGAAAATATTGAGAAGGGGCTTAATGCCGTCAAGATCGGCCTAGGCATGGTTGCTCTATTTATGATTGTTTACTACCGCGTATTTGGTGTTATTGCGGTAGTCGCGCTTGGCGCAAATATCATTTTATTAACTGCCTGTATGTCATTGTTGGGGGCGACCTTAACCCTGCCGGGTATCGCCGGTATTGTACTGACAGTGGGTATGGCAGTTGACGCAAACGTGCTTATTTTCTCTCGAATACGGGAGGAGTTACGCGAAGGCCTATCAGTGCAGCACGCTATTGAGGCGGGGTACGGACGTGCGTTTGTCACCATTATGGACTCGAATATTACGACCTTGTTAGTGGCGGTGATTTTATACGCCGTAGGGACTGGCCCGGTTCGCGGTTTTGCGGTGACCTTGTCAATCGGTATCTTAACGTCGATGTTCACTGCGATCATGGGTACCCGCGCGGTTGTTAATTTCGTTTACGGCGGTCGTCGTATCACTAAGCTGGCGATCTAGGGGAAACGTATGTCTGACACTAAAAAAATTGTTAACTTTATGGGTGCGCGTCGCATCGCGATGCTCATGTCTATCGCGGTAATGGTCGCTTCCGTCGCGGTATTGGCAGTAAAGGGTTTAAATTTTGGCCTGGATTTTACCGGTGGTACCTTAATAGAGGTTATTTACGAAGAGTCGGTGCCCCTAGAGCGTGTGCGGGAGGATTTGCGCACCGCAGGTTACGAAAGTGCGATTGTTGTAAATTTTGGCTCAGATACCGATGTGCTTGTGAGAATGCCTGAGGGCATGAGCCCAACCTTGGGTGAAGAGGTTCTCGCGGTGTTACAGGCGGGCACCGAGGCCGAAGTTGAGCTTCGTCGTATTGAGTTTGTTGGTCCGCAAGTGGGTGAGGAGCTGAGGGAGCAGGGCGGTTTGGCAGTGCTACTGGCCCTTGTCGTGGTGTTGATTTACGTTGCCATGCGCTTCCAAGTTAAATTCTCTATCGGTGCGGTGGCTGCGTTGGGGCATGATGTTCTCATTACCCTCGGTATTTTCGCCCTGGTCGGCTGGGATTTTGATTTAACTGTACTAGCGGCCATTCTGGCTGTTATCGGTTACTCGCTTAATGACTCGATTGTTGTTGCTGACCGTATTCGCGAGAACTTGCGAAAGCTGCGTAAACACGACCCTGACGAGATCATCAATATTTCATTGACCGAAACCCTCGATCGTACTTTGGTTACTTCAGGTACAACCTTGCTGGTGTTGTTGGCGCTGGCGTTTGTTGGCGGCGAAATGATCCACAGCTTCGCGCTGGCATTGCTGATCGGTATTGGTGTGGGTACGTATTCTTCTATCTATGTCGTGGCAAGCTTATTGTTGACCATGAAAATCAGTCAAGATGATTTGATAGTGGTGGAGAAAGAGGGTGCGCAGATTGACGACTTGCCTTAACAGGGCAGGTCGCGCGTCAGACGTTGGGCGTCTGACGCGTTTAAAAGCTATCGAATATTTTCTAGATGCGGGCGAATAGCCTGCAAAATACCCTTTAGGCATTTTGGATTGGCGGCGACAATGTTGCCGCTCTCGTAGTAATTACCACCGCCTTTAAAGTCGCTGACTAAACCGCCGGCTTCACGCACTAGCAAAATTCCTGCAGCGATATCCCACTTGTTTAGGCCAATTTCCCAGAAGCCATCAAGGCGTCCAGCGGCGACATAGGCCAAATCTAATGAGGCGGCGCCAGCGCGGCGGATACCCGCTGTTTCACCGGCGATTGCCTCCAGGCTGCGCATATAGGCGGGGATATGTGCTTCATTGCGCGCTTTAAACGGGATGCCGGTACCAATCAGGGCGCCTTCTAAACTCGCGTTCATGGTTACCCGAACTCGGCGTCCGTTGACCTGTGCACCGCGACCGCGGCTAGCGGTAAATTCTTCGCGGCGAATGGGGTCTAAAATAACGGCGTGTTCAATTTGGCCTTGATGTACACAGGCAATAGAAACCGCGAAATGCGGAATACCGCGAACGAAATTGGTTGTGCCATCAATGGGGTCAATTACCCATTGATAGGGGCTGTCGGCATTGCCGGTTTGACCTGATTCTTCGCCTAAAAAGCCGTGATCTGGGTAGGCTTTTTGCAGGTGATAAATGATTTCCTGTTCGGCCTTGCGGTCTATTTCAGTAACAAAATCGTTTTCGCCCTTGGTTTCAATCTGAACGCGGTCGATTTGTTCAGAAGCGCGCGCGATAAGGTCGCCGGCTTTACGGGCGGCGCGCAATGCGATATTCAGCATGGGTTGCATAGTACTAAGGCCTTGATGTGCAAGCAATTGGACGCGCATTATAACAGAGACTGAGCAGCCTACGGAGGCCTAATTTCATTGTTTCGCTATGTCCTTCCTGTTAGACTGACGTCCCATCTCATGGGGGCGAACAAGCGCTGCTTTTTCAGGCCCTTATATCTCTTCGTACTATCTAAAAAGGCATTACATGGCGCGTTTTATATTCGTCACCGGCGGTGTTGTTTCGTCCTTGGGCAAGGGCATTGCGTCAGCATCACTAGGTGCCATTCTTGAGGCGCGTGGTCTCAAAGTCACTATGTTGAAACTTGATCCCTATATCAATGTGGATCCTGGCACCATGAGCCCGTTTCAGCACGGTGAAGTGTTTGTGACAGAAGACGGCGCAGAAACCGATCTGGACTTGGGGCATTACGAGCGCTTTGTGCGCGCAAAAATGGCCAAGGGCAATAATTTTACGGCCGGTCGGGTTTATGAAACCGTACTGCGCAAAGAGCGTCGCGGTGACTATCTTGGCGGCACTGTTCAGGTTATTCCACATATCACTGATGAAATTAAGCGTCGGGTGATGGCGGGAGCGGGCGATGCAGATATCGCCATTGTTGAAATTGGCGGCACAGTCGGTGATATCGAAGGTCTACCGTTCTTTGAAGCAGCCCGTCAGTTAAAGGTTGAATTGGGTGCCAAGCGCGCCATGTTAATGCACCTGACTCTGGTGCCTTATATTGCCACGGCGGGTGAGACTAAAACTAAGCCGACCCAGCATTCGGTAAAAGAACTTCGCTCTATTGGCTTGCAACCCGATATTTTGCTGTGCCGCTCAGATCACGAAATTGACCAAAGCAGCCGTCACAAGATCGCCTTGTTCACCAACGTCGAATCCCGTGCGGTTATCCCTCTGCGCGATGTTGACTCTATTTATCGCATACCGTCGCTTCTTGCGGCCGAGGGCTTGGACGAATTAGTTGTAGAGCGCTTTGGTTTGGATTGCCCGCCAGCGGATTTGACCGAGTGGGACACTGTTATCGAGGGTGATCTGCATCAGGATCAAGCCGTGACGATCGCCATGGTCGGTAAGTACATGGAATTGCTCGATGCATATAAATCCCTAAATGAAGCATTGAAGCACGCAGGTATACATAGCCGCACCAAAGTGCAGGTACGTTATATAGACTCTGAAGTCATAGAAACTGATGGTGTAGATATTCTAGACGGCGTGGACGGCATTCTTGTTCCCGGTGGTTTTGGAAGTCGCGGTGTTGAAGGCAAAATTCGCACAGTTCAGTACGCGCGCGAGAATAAAATTCCCTACCTGGGTATTTGCCTGGGTATGCAGGTTGCCGTCATTGAATTTGCTCGCAATGTGCTGGGCTTAACAGACGCGAACAGCAGCGAATTTAACGACAACGGTAAAAACCCGGTGGTTGGCTTGATTACCGAGTGGATCACTGCTGACGGTGAAGTTGAGCAACGCGCCCACGATGATGATCTTGGCGGCACCATGCGGTTGGGCGCCCAGCTTTGTCATTTGGTTGAAGGCTCCGCAGTTGCAGCAGTTTACGGTAGTGCACAGATCACCGAGCGCCATCGTCACCGTTACGAGGTTAATAACACCTACGTAGAGCGTTTACAGGCTGCCGGTTTAAAAGTAGGTGGTTGGTCTGCCGATAAGAGCTTGGTTGAAGTGGTGGAAATCGCAGATCATCCCTGGTTTATCGCATGTCAGTTCCACCCCGAATTTACTTCTACACCACGCGACGGCCACCCTTTGTTTACTGGTTTTGTTAACGCTGCTATCGCGCATAGCGAATAAGCATTGTTGGGCTGAGCGAGTTAAAGGAATCGATCTATGAAAGATAAAGTGGTCAATGTAGCCGGTATTGAGGTGGCAAACGACAAGCCTTTCGTCCTGTTTGGCGGTATGAATGTGCTCGAGTCCCGCGATTTGGCGATGCAGATTGCAGAGCACTACGTTGAAGTGTGCGGAAAGATGGGCATCCCCTATGTTTTCAAAGCCTCATTCGATAAAGCGAATCGCTCTTCCGTGCACTCTTATCGCGGCCCGGGTATGGAAGAAGGTTTGAAGATTTTTCAGGAAATAAAACAAACTTTTAATATTCCCGTGATTACCGATGTGCATGAAGTGCATCAAGCTGGCCCGGTTTCTGAAGTGTGTGATGTTATCCAGTTACCGGCATTTTTAGCACGCCAAACCGATTTAGTAGCGGCGATGGCGGCGACAGATGCGGTTATTAATATTAAAAAGCCGCAATTTCTCAGCCCCGGCCAAATGAAAAATATTGTTGAGAAGTTTGCAGAGTGCGGCAATGAGAAAATCATGCTGTGCGAACGCGGCAGTAATTTTGGTTACGATAATTTAGTGGTAGATATGCTGGGTTTTCGGGTGATGCGTGAAGCCAGTGGCGGCGCCCCCATTATTTTTGATGTTACCCACGCTTTGCAGTGTCGCGATCCTATGGGCGCAGCGTCTGGTGGTCGTCGCAATCAAGTTGTTGAACTTGGCCGTGCCGGCATGGCACTGGGGATTGGCGGCTTGTTCCTGGAAGCACATCCCGATCCCGATCGCGCTAAATGCGATGGCCCAAGTGCTTTACCATTGTCAGCATTGGCACCATTTCTAGAGCATATGAAAGCGGTTGACGAGACAGTGAAGTCTCTACCGGCGCTAGATATTAAATAATTTTATTTTGACTTAAGACGGAGAAAACTCACATGGCAGAGATTGTCGATATCAAGGCGTTTGAAGTGTTGGATTCACGGGGAAACCCCACTGTTGAGGCAGATGTCGTATTGGCATCGGGCGCCGTAGGCAGTGCCTGTGCTCCTTCCGGCGCGTCGACAGGCTCGCGCGAAGCCTTGGAATTACGCGACGGCGATAAGTCGCGTTACTTGGGTAAGGGTGTATTAAAAGCGGTTGCAAATATCAATACCACAATCCGTGATTTGTTGATGGGAATGGATGCTGAAGACCAGCGTGCCATCGACAATGCCATGATTGAGGCAGACGGCACTGAGAGTAAGTCTGTCCTAGGTGCAAACGCAATTTTGGCTGTGTCATTGGCCGCGGCGAAAGCGGTAGCGATTGAAAAAGGTATTCCTTTGTATCAACGCATCGCACAGATTAACGGCACAGAAGGCCAGTACACCATGCCCGTGCCAATGATGAATATCATCAATGGCGGTGAGCACGCTGACAACAACGTTGATATCCAGGAATTTATGATTCAGCCAGTGGGTGCAGAAACCTTTGCTGAAGCACTGCGCCAAGGCGCTGAAATTTTCCACTCATTGAAGAAAGTATTGGTTGCTCGCGGCTTAAATACAGCGGTGGGTGATGAAGGTGGTTTTGCGCCGAACTTGCCCTCAAATGAAGCAGCACTTGAAGCCATCGCAGAAGCGGTTGCCAATGCCGGCTATGAACTGGGTAAAGATATTACCTTGGCGCTTGATTGCGCATCGTCAGAATTTTACAAAAATGGTAAATATTCTCTAAGTGGCGAAGGTAAGGAATTTGACGCAGAAGGTTTTGCCGCTTACCTGGATGAGTTAAGCCAAAAATACCCGATTATCTCTATTGAAGACGGCATGGACGAAAGCGATTGGGATGGCTGGGCTGCTCTGACTCGTCGTATCGGCGACCGAGTGCAATTGGTTGGTGACGATTTGTTTGTGACCAATACCAAGATTTTAAAACGTGGCATAGATAACAATATTGCCAACTCGATTCTGATTAAATTCAATCAGATTGGTTCGCTGACTGAAACGCTAGATGCGATCAAAATGGCCAAGGAAGCTGGTTACACTGCGGTTATATCTCATCGCTCCGGCGAGACTGAAGATACCACTATTGCTGATTTAGCGGTGGCAACTTCTGCTGGACAGATTAAGACCGGTTCACTGTGTCGCTCTGATCGTGTTGCCAAGTACAACCGTCTGCTGCGTATTGAAGCCGAACTAGGCGCGGCTTACCGCGGTCGGGATGAATTCCGAGCGTAATAAAATAAGGGGCGGCAGTAGCCGCCTTCTTTGTTTATAGTGCTCATTACTTTTTTATTGGACGTCGTTCTGGATTAGGATGAACATCAATATCCCTTTAAAGGGCTTGCTATGACTCGCCGTCGGCTATTTTATTTGCTGCTGGCAATACTTGTCATGTTGCAAGTTCGGCTTTGGACTGGCACTGGAAGCTGGGAACAGATTGCCAGCTTGCGTCGAGATATTGCCGTTCAAAAAAATACTAACAGCGAGTTAGAGCTGCGCAATGAGCGATTGCATGGCGAGGTGCGCAGCTTGAAGCATGACTTGGATAGTATTGAGGAGCGCGCCCGCAACGATATGGGCTTGATTAAATCTGGTGAGACTTTTTATCTCATTGTCGATGAATAGATACTTATATAAGAAGAATAATAGCTTGATTAGTAACAGGCAGAATGTCAGTGATAAATAAGCCGCGCCTATGGGCGGTTATCCCGGCTGCGGGAAGTGGCGCGCGTTTTGGTGCTGCGCTGCCAAAGCAGTACCTAAAGCTCGCTGATAAAACCGTTATTGAACACAGTATTTCAAAATTGTTGATGCATAGCGATATTGCCGCCATTGCTGTGGCATTGCATCCCGACGATCACTTTTTTTCTACCTTATCTTGTGCGAACGACTCGCGGGTGTTGCGTGTTGATGGCGGAAGCGAACGAGCACATTCTGTAGCGAATGCCTTAGCTGCCTTGGAAATGGCGGCAGATTCAGATTGGGTGTTGGTGCACGATGCGGCACGTCCCTGTGTTTCGAATCGGGATATAAAAAGGCTTATAGAATTGGGTTGTGCGCATTCGGTGGGTGCTATTTTAGCTTCGCCGGTGGTTGATACCGTAAAACGCAGTACCGCATTGCGGGAAATTGCCGAGACAGTTGATCGCAAGGATATATGGCGGGCGCTGACCCCGCAGCTGTTTCGCTATGGTGACCTGCGAGATGCGTTGCGCTTTTGCCATGACCAACAGTTACTGGTGACTGATGAAGCGTCTGCGTTAGAGCACTGTGGTCAGCACCCCTTGTTGGTGGAGGGCAGCCCTCGCAATATTAAAATTACTTACCCAGACGATCTCGCTATTGCCGAGGTGTTTCTGCGTGGAGAAGAACAATGAGCGCTATTCGCATTGGTCATGGCTACGATGTGCACCGCATTGAATCAGGGGAGGGTATCAGTTTATGTGGTGTCCGCATCCCATGTCAGTGGCGATTAATTGCTCACTCGGACGGCGATGTTGCACTCCACGCGCTGTGCGATGCCATGCTCGGTGCTTTAGCCCTGGGAGATGTCGGCAAACATTTTCCAGATAGCGATCCGCAGTATGCGGGGGCCGATAGTAAAGTGCTGCTGCAGCATTGCTACAAATTAGTCTTAGATCAGGGGTATTGTCTCGGTAACGCTGATCTCACCATTGCGGCTCAACAGCCGAAATTAGCACCCTATATTTTGGCGATGCGCGAATCTATTGCTAATACCTTGGGTGTTTTAGCTTCCAATATCAGCGTGAAAGCGACTACCACGGAAAAACTCGGATTTGTCGGGCGCAGTGAAGGTATTGCAGTGGATGCAGTGGTGTTGTTGGAGCGAGCAGAGTAATGCAGCTAGCTGATTGGCCCCGAGTGCAAGGTTCGCCCAAGGTGTCTGGTGTACTAAAGGCGAGGCCTGAGGATTTTGTTGTCGAGGAGGTGTTTGATCTCGAGTTCAGTGACGATGGTGAATTCGACTGGTTGTGGATTGAAAAATGCGGCGACAATACCGAGTACGTTGCACGGCAATTGGCAAGAGTGGCCGGGGTTCAGCCGCGGGCGGTAACGTATTCTGGCCAGAAAGATCGTCACGCGGTAACGCGACAATGGTTTTGCGTGCATTTGCCGGGGAAAAATAAACCTGAGTGGGTCGTGCCGGAAAATGAGAGTTGGAAGATTTTACGGCAGGGTCGTCATCGCCAAAAACTGCGTCTGGGAAGCCACCGCTACAATCGCTTTATTCTCCGCTTAACGGATTTAACGGGTGATCTCGCAGACCTAGAGGCAAGACTGCCAATAGCTGGGCAGGGCTTTCCGAACTATTTCGGCGAGCAGCGATTTGGCTATGGTGGCGGCAATATTGATGCCTGTCGGCAATGGTTTGCCGGTGACTTAACTCCGGGACGATTCGATCGCGGCATGTATTTATCCGCTGCACGATCGCTAATTTTCAATACGGTATTGGCAGCGCGTGTCAACGCAGAAAATTGGCAGCGCGGTTTGGACGGCGATGTATTTTCATTGCGCGATAGTGGCAGCGTGTTTTTGGCAGAAATAGATGCTGACATAGTTCAGCGCCTAAGCGAAGGCGATATTCACCCCAGTGGGCCACTTTATGGCAGCGCGAGTAAGGTCGCTGTGAGTGGCGCTGTCGCGCAGCTTGAAGAAAAGGTGTTTGGCGAATTTGCCGATCTATGTGCGGGCCTACTGAAGAATAATTTAACGATGGAGCGACGCGCTCTGCGAACCGTTCCAAAAGACTTGCAGTGGCAGCAAATCGATAAGCAGTCCATAGAACTAGCATTTTCACTACCTAGGGGCTGTTTCGCTACCGCGCTTGTGCGAGAATTAATCCATTACTAGGGGCTTTTTCGGCTCTGATGTTTATTGAGAAGACACGGTGACAATTTTAAATTTGCAAGGCATAGGGATGACGTCTCAGCGAACGCGAGATCGTTTGATCGAGCGTTTGACAGAACAAGGGATTACCGACAAAGCCGTACTGAATGTGATACGGGGGACTCCCCGTCATATTTTTCTTGATGAAGCCCTGTCGCACCGTGCCTACGAAGACAGCTCTCTGCCGATAGGCTTTCAGCAAACCCTTTCTCAGCCTTATATTGTTGCTCGCATGACGGAGTTACTCCTCGCAAACGGACCGCGAACCCGTGTGTTAGAAGTGGGGACGGGGTCAGGTTATCAAACCGCGATTCTCGCCCAAATGGTAGAGCGGGTGTTTAGTGTAGAGCGTATTCGACCCTTACAAGAAAAGGCGCGGCAGCGTCTGCGCCAACTCGGCTTACACAATGTGCATTTGCGTCACGCCGATGGCGGTATGGGTTGGAAAGATCGCGGCCCGTTTGACGCCATACTCTCTGCGGCGGCGCCGGAACAGGTGCCCGCGGAATTGTTGGAGCAATTGGCAATGGGAGGGCGTTTGGTAATACCGGTTGGGCCAGTGGGTAAACAGCAATCCTTATATGTATACGACAAAACCGAAGATGGTATTAAAGAGCAGCTAATCGAGCCGGTGTTATTTGTGCCGATGGTGGCGGGCGTTGTAGTTGCTTAATTTGTTGTGTGAAATTGTTGTGTAAATTGATTGAAACTTAGCTGGCAGTTAAAAAGGACGTTTGATGAAGGGGTTTTCTCTAGGCGTATTTGTTCGCGGTATCGCAATGGGCGCCGCTGATGTAGTGCCAGGTGTTTCTGGTGGTACGGTTGCGTTTATTACAGGTATCTATGACCAGCTGATTGAGAGCCTTAAAGCATGTAATCTGCAAGCACTTAAACTCCTGTTTAAATCTGGCCCGCTCGCGTGTTGGGAATATATCAACGGTGGGTTTCTGCTGAGCTTAGTGTTGGGAATTGCCGTGAGTGTGGCGTCTCTAGCGCGCGTGATTTCCTACGGTTTGGAAGAGCATCCTCTGCCATTAGCTGCACTATTCTTTGGTTTGATTCTCGCTTCGGCTCTCATCGTTTTTCGCCAAATACCGCAAAGTAGCCGACACATAGGCTGGTTGCTCTTCGGTATTGTATTTGCTGTTGTGATCGGTGAGATTCGCCCTGCAGAAATTGCCGCAACACCGCTGTCCTTGTTTTTATCGGGTGCTTTAGCGATATGCGCAATGATTTTGCCGGGAATATCAGGTAGTTTTATTCTACTGCTGCTGGGTATGTACGAGCCGGTGATCGGTGCAATTAAGCAATTTGATATAGTGTCGCTACTGAGCTTTATGGCGGGTTGTGCTGTCGGACTGATGTTGTTTGTTCGCTTGCTGTCGTGGTTGATGCATCACCATCGACCGCAGTTGTTGGCTTCTTTGACGGGAATACTGCTGGGCTCATTGACGATAATTTGGCCTTGGAAGCTCGATGCGCAAGGGCAATTATTGGCTGAGTCGCTAGCGCCTGGTTGGCAGAATGTTTTGCCTTGGGAATATGCCCATATTGCTGATCCGAAATTGTTGGCATCGTCGCTAATCGCGGTGGCCGGGGTGTTTTTAGTCTTGGTTGTGGAGAAAATAGCGAAAAACGATTGATATTTTAAGACTGTTTTTTTCTATTACGTGCTTTTGAAAGTACTTTTAGTAATCAGGGAGCCACGGCGGCGGCTCATCGTAGTATGAGTACACATTATTTGATGTGAGTTTAGTGTTACTTCTTTAGCAAAAAAGGCTTATTTTTGTGCTTATAAAGACGGATACACGATGGCTATGCTGAGATATTTTTTCGGCATAATCACCTTGGTTTTAAGTGTTACAGCTTGCACTACAAGTGGCGGTTCTGCGCCTGTTTCTGATCGTTATAATCCCTCTGAGCGTCCACCTCCGTATTATGTTGTGAGTGCTGGCGATACGCTTTTTTCAATTGCATGGCGTTACGGATTCAATGTTAAAGGGTTAGCGACTGCTAACAAATTGGCTCCGCCTTATACAATTTATCCCGGTCAAGCCTTGGTACTTCAAGAAAGTACGCGAGTCATTGCTGCTGCAGCCAAGCCGGCGCCAACGAAAAATAAGCCATCCACTAGCAAGGCGCGTGTGACGCCAAGTAAGCCTGTTGCGGCGGCAAAAGTGCCCATTCCAAAACCTGCAATTAAATCAACCCCGGCGGTTTTGGATTCTGGCGAGGCTTGGCGCTGGCCGATTTCAGGTCCCCTGGTTCGATCTTTTGTGGCGACCGGGCAAGAGCATAAAGGTATTGATATTAAAGGCAAAATGGGTGAGCCTGTACGTGCAGCAAAGGCAGGCGTGGTGGTGTATTCGGGAAGTGGTTTAGTAGGTTATGGCAATCTATTAATTCTCAAACACTCTGATCGCTATTTAAGTGCTTATGGGCACAACCGACGTTTATTAGTCAAAGAGGGAGACAGCGTAAAGGCGGGTGCGGTTATCGCAGAGCTAGGTGATAGCGGGACAGATTCGCCAAAAGTACATTTTGAAGTTCGTATAGACGGAAAACCGGTTGATCCTTTGAGACTGCTTCCTAGGCGCTGAACGCCATTACGATCAGGAGATTGTCTTAAGTTTCACCCAAGTCGAGCAATAAAACGAAAATAAGGATTCGACGATGCGGGTATATGAAGAAAGTAATAATTATCGTTCTGGTTTAATTGAAATACCAAATGATGAAGATGCAAGTAGCGATGACTTTATTGCAGAACCCCCGGTAAAAAAGGCTGCAAAAGCCACTAAATCCCCTCGCGCTCGAAGGCAGAGCACAGATCTTGATGCAACGCAGATGTACCTCAGTGAAATTGGATTTTCGCCGCTGTTAAGCGCCGAAGAGGAAGTCCATTTCGCGCGTCTTGCGCGCAAAGGCGATCAGGCCGGTCGCAAACGCATGATTGAAAGTAATCTGCGGCTGGTTGTAAAAATTTCCCGACGATACCTAAACCGTGGTTTGAGTCTTCTCGACTTAGTTGAGGAGGGTAATCTCGGCTTAATTCGTGCGGTAGAGAAATTTGATCCGGAGCGTGGTTTTCGCTTTTCTACCTATGCCACATGGTGGATAAGGCAAACCATTGAACGGGCGATTATGAATCAGACAAGGACCATTCGCTTACCGATTCACGTAGTGAAAGAGCTGAATAGCTATTTGCGGGCGGAGCGAGAGCTCACTCAAAAGCTAGATCACATGCCATCGCCTGAAGAGATGGCTGAAGCCCTTGATCGTCCGGTGTCTGAGGCAAAACGCTTATGCGGGCTTAAGGATCGAGTTGGCTCCGTAGATGTGCCCCTGGCTCAAGATTCCGATCAGGTTTTGCTTGATACGATCGCCGATACGCAAGCTTTAAATCCCAGTGATATTTTGCAGGGCGAAGATTTGTCTAGCAGTATTGATGAATGGCTTGACGAGTTGAGTGTAAAGCAGCGCGAAGTGGTCGTTCGCCGGTTCGGCTTACGGGGGCATGAATCGTCGACGCTGGAAGAGGTCGGACGTGAAATTGGCTTAACGCGCGAGCGCGTAAGACAAATTCAGGTAGAGGCGTTAAAAAGTATGCGAGTGCTTTTTGAGGCGAATGGTCTCAGTGCCGCTTCGCTGTTTGCAGAGGACTTTAATTAGGCTTCAGTGAGTAGAGTACGCAGAACTAAAAAAGCCCGCTATTGCGGGCTTTTTTAGTTCTATCAATGGCCTTGGCGATGCTTAGCGCTCAAGGTATTGAAGCTTGTCGGGTTTGCCAGCCCAGTCCTCTGCGTCGGCAGGAGGCGTTTTCATCTCGGTGATGTTTGGCCACACTTCCGCAAGTTCTGCGTTCAATTCTAAGAATACTTGCTGGTCATCTGGCAGCTCGTCTTCAGAAAATATGGCATTTACTGGACATTCTGGTTCGCACAATGCGCAGTCAATACACTCGTCAGGATGAATTACGAGGAAGTTCGGGCCTTCGTAAAAACAGTCTACCGGACAAACCTCAACACAATCTGTATGTTTGCACTTGATGCAATCTTCGCCTACAACAAAAGTCATTTCTGGTCAGCCCCTTTTAATCCTGACTTGGGTGGTAATTCTTTGAGCGGCGTATTGTAACACCAGTGAAAAAAATCGGTATAGCCTAAGTCTTAACAATAATTTATATGTGCCTAATCGTTTTTACCCCTTAGTCATTTAATTCGCGTTTTAAGACAGTTTAGCCTTTAAGGCATACAGTAATTCATGGGCTTGGCGAGGGCTCAGGCTATCGGGGTCAATTTCGTCTAATGCCTCAATAATAGGGTGCTCTGCGGTTGGCATGGCAAATAAATCTGTTTGAGGCCCCGCGGTGACTAGCTGGCCGTGGCCGATGGCTTGATTCTCGAGCTCTTGCAGTTTGATTTTAGCGGCGCGAACCACATTGGCGGGAATGCCAGCGAGTTTAGCGACCTGTAAACCATAGCTTCGGTTGGCAGGGCCCTCTTCAACACGGTGTAGAAAGACAATATGGTCATTGTGTTCGGTTACGCCAAGGTGGACATTCGCGGCCTTGGGGTAGGTTTCTGGTAATACGGTGAGTTCGAAGTAATGGGTGGCGAATAGTGTAAAGCCCTGGACGCGGTCAGCTAGGTCTATGGCGCAGGCCCAGGCGAGCGATAGGCCGTCAAAGGTGCTGGTGCCGCGACCTATTTCGTCCATCAGTATTAAGCTTTTATCCGTGGCATTGTGCAGGATATTTGCGGTCTCGGTCATTTCCACCATAAACGTCGAGCGTCCGCCGGCGAGGTCGTCAGAGGAGCCTATACGGGTGAATATCTGATCCACCAAGCTCAGTTTGACGGCTTTTGCAGGTACAAAACTGCCGATATGGGCGAGCAGCACAATCAATGCTGTCTGACGCATATAGGTCGATTTACCGCCCATATTCGGGCCAGTAATAATGAGTGTGCGTCGGTCTTCGGCGAGTTTTAGGTCGTTGGCAATAAACGGGTCGTCGAGCACACTTTCGACAACGGGGTGACGGCCCTGCTCGATATCTAATATAGGCTCATTGCAAAATTGTGGCTGGCAAAGCTCTAACTGCACCGCACGCTCTGCAAGGTTGGCAATGACGTCTAGTTCGCACAGTGCCTGCGAGCAAACTTGCAGCGCATTTAATTCGGCGTTGACCGCGTCCAGGAGTAACTCATAAAGATGTTTTTCCCGCGCCAGTGCCCGGCTTTTACTGCTGAGGGCTTTGTCTTCAAAGGTTTTTAATTCTGGCGTAATAAAGCGCTCGGCATTTTTGAGTGTTTGTCTGCGGATATACTCGACAGGCGCTTGCGCCGCCTGCAGTTTGCTTATTTCTATGTAGTAGCCGTGTACGCGGTTATAGCCAACTTTAAGGGTGCTGAGTCCAGTTTTTTCGCGCTCTCGGCGCTCCATCGCTAATAGAAATTCACCGGCGTCGCTACTCAAGCTGCGCAATTCGTCCAGTTCGCTGTCGTAGCCTTCAGCGATAACGCCACCATCCCTCAACACCATTGGCGGATTTTCTGCTACTGCGCGGGCCAGCAGGTCGTCGAGTGCCGGAAATTCACTCACTTCGTTTCGCAAATTAATTAGGTAGGGAATGTCGAAGGGCTTTAGCTGACTTTGCAGTAAAGGCAGTGTCGCCAGTGAGCGCTGCAAGCGCGATAGATCACGGGGGCGCGCAGAGCGCAGTGCCACCCGCGATAAAATACGCTCAAGGTCGCCAATCTGTTTTAGTGTGTCTCGTACCGATTCAAAGTGGTAGCCCTCAATAAGGCCAATAACGCCACTTTGTCGCGCATTTAGAGTGGACTGATTGCGCAGTGGGCGGTGCAGCCAGCGGCGAAGCAAACGGCTTCCCATTGCGGTTTGGCAGCGGTCAAACACCGAGGCGAGGGTGTTCTCAGTACCACCGCCTAGATTGATATCAAGTTCTAAGTTGCGGCGTGTAGCGGCGTCCATTGCCACCGCATCATCGCGGGACTCGTGTTTGAGTTGATTGATGTGGGGAAGCGCACTGCGCTGGGTGTCTTTGACGTATTGCAGCAGGCAACCCGCTGCGCCGATACCCTGGCTTAAGGTGTCGCAACCAAACCCGGCGAGGTCTTGTACCCCGAAATGCTGACATAGGCCGCGGGTGGCGGCGTCAATATCGAACTCCCATGGCGGTAAGCGCCGCAGTCCCGGTAATTTGGGCATATCGTCTAAAACAAGATCGTCAGACATCAACAGCTCTGCGGGGCGCAAGCGCTGCAGTTCGCCTAGGAAAGCGGCTTGGCCGAGCACTTCAAATACGTGGAAGCGTCCGCTGCTCATATCTAACACGGCAACGCCGATTTGTTGGCCGAGGTTACAAGCCGCTAGCAGCAGGGCGTCTTTTCTTTCATCTAATAAGGCTTCGTCGCTAATTGTTCCCGGTGTGACGATTCGGGCGACGGCGCGTTCTACAGGGCCTTTGCTGGTTGCTGGGTCGCCGATTTGCTCGCAAATGGCCACTGACCAACCACCTTTAACGAGCTTGGCTAGATAGCCTTCTGCTGCGTGGTGGGGCACGCCACACATTGGTATAGGCTTGCCGCCTGATTTGCCTCTTGCGGTTAAGGTAATATCGAGAAGTTCTGATGCACGTTTGGCGTCGTCAAAAAAAAGCTCGTAAAAATCGCCCATACGATAGAACACAATTTCGTTGGGGTGTTCGGCTTTAATTTTTAGGTACTGCTGCATCATGGGCGTGTGGCCCGGATCTATGGCGCTGCTAATATTTGCGTCAATGGTCATAGCGGTGGCTTATGCTCTGTGTGTTTGTGCGCTAAACGACGTTGTATAAAAATGTTGAGATCGAATATCGTTGTCTGGATGTATGGCGCTGAATAAAGAGCGCAAGGATAGCAAATCAAATATAAAACCACTACGCAGGGCGTCGTTGATTGCCCTTGTTTGCTAAATTTACTCCGATGCCCGCCAAGGCTTTTGGGCGAGAAATATGGTGTGACGACTTCCCTTGCCGGGGCGCGCGCGAACGGTGTGAATAGATACCTTAAAACGGGCTTTTTTAAGACGAATCGCAAACATGCTGTCTGCACCGGCTGACCAAATTGCCAGCATTCCCTCTGGGCGTAAAGTCCTAGAGATGGATTCCAGTCCGCGCTGTGAATACAGCCAATTATTATCGGTGTGGGTGAGACCTTCAGGGCCGTTGTCTACGTCTAGCAATATCGCATCGTATTGCTCATGTTGATTCTCAAGCAGTTCGGCAACATCGCCCAAAACTACCTTGGTGCGGGGATCGCGCAGGGGGGTTTGTGCGCAATCACCCAGAGGCCCCTTATTCCATTCAACGACTTCCGGAATAAGTTCGGCCACTGTGACCTGTGCGCTAGCGGCGACAGCTTGCAAGGTCGCGGCGAGGGTGTAGCCCATGCCTAGTCCGCCGACCAACACATGCGCATCGCTTTTTTCCTTTATTAAGGCGCAGCCTAACTCTGCTAGTACCTGTTCTGAATTGTAAATGCGGCTATTCATCAATTCACCGCGCACCCCTGACAGGCGTATCGAAAACTCTTCGCCGCGTTGCGATAATTGTAATTCACCGCCATTGTTCGGTATCTGCGCGATACCAAGTTTTTTCCAGGGAATCATAGGTTTTGCCGGTGAGTTAACTAAAGGTGATTTTTTTGGGACGCGAACTTTAGCACAGTTCCTTATCGGACGATCATCCAAGCGTTAATATGTGGCTTATAGGACACCAATCTAGGGTGCTGGCACTGAAATTGGTACCCTGTTTTTATCAATGTGGATGGCAAGGAAAGAAATTGCGTTATGCCATTGACAAGCGCTTGCATAATACTGATCATATATACAGTGTATGGCTGGATGTAGATTTAGGTCATCGTAATTAATATCAACCTCCACAAAGGGTAGAAAGCACATGGATCCGAATAAACAGAAAGCACTGGAGTCAGCGCTGGGTCAGATTGAACGTCAGTTTGGCAAGGGTTCGATCATGAAAATGGGCGACAGCTCACGGGAAGTGATGCCCTCGGTTTCAACGGGTTCCTTGGGCCTTGATATCGCGCTCGGCATTGGCGGTTTACCCTACGGTCGTATTGTGGAGATCTACGGACCGGAATCATCAGGCAAAACAACCCTGTGTTTGCAAGTTATGGCTGAAGCGCAAAAAGCGGGCAAAACCGTCGCCATAGTCGATGCCGAGCACGCACTTGATCCGCAGTACGCCGAAAAACTCGGTGTTAATCTGGACGACTTATTGGTGTCTCAGCCAGACACAGGTGAGCAGGCTCTGGAAATTACAGATATGCTGGTGCGTTCTGGTTCGGTTGACGTGATTGTTATCGACTCGGTAGCGGCCTTGGTGCCAAAAGCGGAAATCGAAGGTGATATGGGTGACTCCCATGTTGGTTTGCAGGCGCGCTTAATGTCTCAAGCCCTGCGTAAATTAACTGGCAGCATCAAGCAGACCAATACACTGGTTATCTTTATCAACCAGATCCGTATGAAAATTGGTGTTATGTTTGGCAACCCAGAGACCACCTCGGGTGGTAACGCACTCAAGTTCTACGCATCGGTTCGCCTAGATATTCGCCGAATCGGCGCAGTGAAAGAGGGTGAAGAGGTCACTGGTAATGAAACTCGCGTAAAAGTGGTGAAGAACAAGGTATCGCCACCATTTAAGCAAGCTGAGTTCCAAATCTTATATGGTCGCGGCATCTACCATATGGGTGAGGTAATCGATCTAGGTGTTAAGCTCGGTTTAGTAGATAAATCCGGCGCATGGTACGCCTACAAAGGCGATAAGATCGGTCAAGGCAAGGCAAACGCCGCTAAATACCTGTCGGAAAATCCTGAAGCTGCTGCGGAAATTGAAGCGAATATTCGCGAGCAGTTACTGCCAAAGCCAACGGCGAAGAAAGTGCAGGAAGAAGTAGTCGCTGAGTCTGAGTAATTTGGCAGGCGACAAAATAAAATGCCAATGCGTTATTTTACTTTGTCGCCAATCGCTTTTGTTGTGCCAGGCTGATTTTTCAGCGAGCGGGCGTCAAGCCCGCTTCATATATAACAAAATTAATAGTTAAAAATTTGCTCGTCGTCATCATTTTCAGTGCTGAGCGAGAAAGAACTCCGTTGCTCTTCCTTTTTTACTTCCTCTACATTTCCCTCTGGAATACCACGGCTGCTGCGAAGCTTTATTTGCAGGCGTAGGTTGTTCGCGGAATCTGCATTCTTTAGTGCGTCTTCAAAGGATATTTTGCCGCTTTCGTAGAGTTTGAATAATGCGGAATCGAAGGTTTGCATCCCTAAATTTTCCGATTTGCTCATTATTTCTTTGATGGTTTCTATCTCGCCCTTGTGGATTGCCTGTGCAACCGTAGGCGTGCCCAGCAGTATTTCTATCGCGGCGGCGCGCTTACCATCTTCCGTGTGCACCAAACGTTGGGAAACAAAGCACTTTAAATTAAGCGACAGGTCGAGTAGCAGTTGATTAGGTCTTTCTTCCGGAAAGAAGTTAATACTTGATTCTACACTCGCGGCTAATAGCCTGTGTGATTCCTCAGGGTAGGTGCCACCTTTTACAAATTTTAAGTGAAGGTGACTGGCCAATTTCGCCTAGAATATTTGATTCATCATTGAACGATCTCGTGACGCACCTTTCTGTTTAGCACGCAGCTATGGTCACCAAGGTCGTCATTTATTAAAACTCCGGTATACTGAACTGGCTTCTTAACTGCTTTACTATGATTGTATTGGACGGCGGAGCGTCGAGAGGGCGTTCGCAAAGGTCTGGATATGACGTAATTTAAAGTGGTACCTATATCTTCAAATTTAATGAGAAACTGCAGGGCCAGAAATAATAATTTGATCAATCGTTAGGGGTTGCAGGTTTGGGTAACATAATGCCACTTGGGAGATCGGGGCGACAAAATTATCACTGAATTTTGTAATCCTCAGGTTCATAATTTTAATTTCCCCTCCACTAAGTAGCTTCTGAGATAATGTAAGATGTGTGTTATTTTCCGCAATCAACTTTACTTTTTAGCTAGTAACTGAATTTTACTTCTATAATGAAAACGAAAATACGAGATGAGTCAATGTTAGGTGAGATGCGGCAATTATATTCGCACATATTGGACTCACCTCGCCTGTATCAAAACCGAGTATTCAAATGGTTGCAGGACGAAAAGGGGCATGTGGGATTGCGCCCTAACTTTCTCCCTGTCATCGGTCTACTTGTTCAAGAGCCTATGCGCCTCACTTCACTGTCTGAAAAAGTGGGCATGAGAAAGCAGCATTGTACTAGACTTGTCAACAGTATGGAGGAAGCTGGTTATGTTTTCCGAGAGCGGGATGCCGAGGATCAAAGAGCACAGAATCTAACGATTACCGCTAATGGCCGGCGTTTTGTAGCCGACGGCATAACTTATAGCGAGAAGATTGCTCAACAATTACGTCTCATCCTAGGTGATAGTGGATTAAGCGAGTTGCAGAATGACCTGATCGCTGTGTGTCGTGGGTTGAATCTTGAGTCTCGTTTTTACGGGGATGTTATAGCGAATCGGCACTCAAGCGATCTGTTGGTTTTTCGGATGGTTGCCCTAGCCGAGTATTGCGCAGATTATGTTAACAGGACTGTACGTAATGATGGATTCCCAGATATTCGCCGCAAACATGCAGAGATATTAAGACATGTCGCAATATCAGGTGCTCGAATGCAGGATTTGTCCGGCGTATCGGAGCTCAGTAAACAAACAATATCCGGAACCGTCAATGAGCTATTCGCAATGGGCTATGTAACACTAGAGACTGATCCTGAAGACAAGAGAAGTAAGTTTATTCAGTTCGCCAATCGTGGCAAAAAGATGTTTCGAGTAGCCCTTAAAATTGTCGACGGTTTAATGAATAAAATCAAATTTTTGCTCGGTGCGGAGAGTTTTGAACGGTTTAGAGCGAGGATGAAAATTGTCTATAAATTTCTAGCGAGTCACCAGTCATTAGTCGATAGTGATTTCGATAAATATTCTACTGCTAAGGCTGTACCATCTCTAGGTGATGTCGCCGTTTATTTAATATCGCTGATGGTGGAAAGGGAGCAGCAAATTTTCGGATTGGCTCGGAATACATCTGGCAGCGATCGCATTCTCGAGCAGCTTACTTTATCGATTGATAGTGCTCACGGGAGCTTAGAAGAGGCTAAGTTCGGCGCGGAATCTCGTCTTAGCAAGCGACAGAAGAAGCTACTCCAAGAGACTTTATGGAATATTATGATGATTGACCATAGCGCTGGTAACTAGATTGCTAAGTTCCCCTGAGTTTTCGCGACGAGTTTACCTATAAGCGTCCATTGAAAACTCAGGGAATCTAAATCGCTAAGCTAGTCTAAAAGTCATACGATAGTTCAAGCCCCGCGGTCCTTGCTTGCCCCTGTACTACTAATGCAGAACCCAATGCGGCGGATACCGCGAAACCGGTTTTGTAGTATTGTTTGTCAGTGACATTATTTACATAGGCTGCAACACGAAGTTGCTCACTTGGAAAGTAGTTCAAGCGGGCGGAAACAAGTGTTAAATCTTCCAAGTAAGATGTTTCGTAATTTGGAGCAAGATTGTCGACACCTATATATAACTCGCTTCGATAATAAACCGTTAATCGTGGGACAAGTAGACCAACGGGCGTCTGCCAATTGTACTGCGCAGTCATTGAGTAGGAAGTTTCTGGTACAAGTGCAAAAGGTTCCGCGCTTCTATCTACTACAGATTCACCTTGGCCTGGTACTACAACTTTGCCGGTATATTCGTTGTAGCCAGCGTCCATATAGTTTGCGTTGCCGTTGAATACCCAGTTTCCAAGCAATAGGGTTCCTTCCATTTCTAAACCTTGAATAGTGGCTTGGCCAGCATTTGACAGAAATAGGAAAATATCACTGATTCGTTGACCCTGTTCGGCAACCCGAACTTGGATATCGTTGTAGTCCATGGAGTATAAGGCAGTATTAAATCGAAGCTTGCTATCAAAACTTTCAAGCTTGAAACCCAGCTCATAGTTTACAACCTCTTCAGGATCAAAAGGTACCAGCTCGCTACCCTTAGGCTCGAAACCTCCAGCCTTAAATCCTTCGCTATAGGTTAGATAGAGCATGGCACTGCTCATATTTACTGCACTCAGCCAATCATCACTTCCCTTAACAGAAAGAGTAACTGACGGGCTAAAATTGCTCCATTCCTTATCAGCGACATCTGCATCTTTGATAATATCGAAAGGAATATCCGGAAGGTTATTGCCCAACGCATCAAATTGAGCGCGTAAGATTGGCGTGTAGAAGCCGACCTGGTCTAGATAGACTGCACCAATACGCGTGCCGTATTCTAGTTCGTCGACGTCAATTGCTGTTAATTTTCGCTCACGTTTTTCATGGGTGTAGCGTCCGCCGACAGTAAGCTGGGTAAGATCGGTTATGTCCCATGTAAACTGCGAGAACACGGCCCAACTTTTGTTTTCCAGCGAGCTATAACCGCCTAGCACTGTCGTGAGAGGGAATACAACTGCGTCACTCAAGCTAAGTCCCGCGTTATTTAACAATCCAGTGACTGCGCCTAGGCCCAACGTCTCGACAAATGTTTCAGGTGATATACCCGAGAGGCCCTTTGGGCCAACGGTTTGGGCAAACGGATTATCTCGAATAATCTCAAGTGACGTAAATGCACCTATCGTATAACTGACCCGATCATTGAAGGCTGACCCGATGAACTGAAACTCTTGGCTGAATTGATCGCGAGTTTCATTTGTAACTGGCTTACCATCGGCTTTTTGAAGATCATTCAAGACACGCGTGCCGTTGTTTATCCCTTGAATTGACGTTCCGTCGTTGTCGTCGTTGCGTTCAATATCATACTGGTGGCTCCAAGCGGAAACACTCTTGATCTCATGATCAGCGACATTCCAAGACAGGGAAACACCGAGCATGGCGTTCTTCATTGCGACCACGCTGTCACTGGAGTTGATACTTACCCGGTGACTTTCAGTGAGATCCTCACTTGCTTGGCAAGCGTCCAAATAGGAAGGCTCGCCGGGATATTGTAATGCAGCAACATTCGCAGTCGGGTTTTGCATCAGGCAACTAAGCCAAGTACTGCGTTCCTCTTGGCTACTCCAGAATGTAAAGAGATCGACCTCGAAATTGTCGGATGCTTGCCACAGAGTGCGCAGAGTCACAGCTAATCGGTTTTCATCACCGAACAGCGTTCCATCGGTGTTTTCGACGTCACCATCCAAGCGAGTGCTAGAGAGTCCGAAGCGGGCTGCTAGCTTATCGTTAACTATAGGCAAGTTGCCATAGAGTTTAATATCTTCGCGACCGTAGTTCCCTCCGCGAATGGTGACACCGAACTCAGATTCATAAGAATCGGGGGCGCGGGTAGTCACCAGCATGGCGCCCCCAGTATTGTTTTTACCAAACAGGGTGCCCTGAGGGCCCCGTAGTACTTGAATCGATTGTGTGTCGACCGTATCAAGTAGCAGCGTGTCCTGTCGGGCGAGAAATATACCGTTCAAATATACTCCGACGCCTGGATCAAGCACTGCAGACCCTTCTCTTTGGCCGATACCTCGAATATAGATGGCAGGCGTTTTGGAACCATTCTCTCCGAATTGCAGTCCTGGCACCATTTGCTGCAAGTCAGTGATACTCGCAACACCAGCCTCCGTAAGTGCATCGGCGCCTATTGCGCTTACTGCCACGGGCGATTCCTGTAGGTTTTCTGCCCGGCGGCGGGCCGTAACAATGACTTCCTCTAGCTGTGCACGAGCGGACCTAGTGCTAGCATCTTTTTGGTTTTGGGTATGACCGGGGGCACTAGAAAGTGCAACTGCAATACTCAGCAAAGGTATCTTGTAGTTCATTTGATTCCCTTAGTTTTAGTTATTGTTAAGTATATGGAGCTGATGCGTTCTTTTTCTTAGTATTTTTTGTACAGCTCATAGCTAGCTATTTTTAGAGTTGTGTTATTGCTGCGGCCAATAGTATTATAGTAACCATGTTCATATCAACTAGTACGATATAGGTTTTTCCGATGTCCAATTTCAGGGTAGGACAGGATGTTAAATAATTTGGCTCTCTGGAGGTTATTACGTGGCAAATAGTGGCAGTCTTAGTTCGAGTACCGGGCTTACGTCGATGCACAAAGCATTGATAGTTATCCTCTTGATTTGGTTTGGTGTTATTCCTGTTGGGTGGTATTTCGAATACCACTTGGGATTTTCTTCGAATCTTGTATCCAACACGTCTACTGTTATCCAGATCCTGGGATTTCTTGCGATATTGCTGGTTCCTTGGATGAAGTTGCCAGGCCAGGAACGCCTGAGCAATTATGAGCGCTTGTCGCAAACGGTGATTCTTTGGATATTTATTGCATTGTCTCCTAGGCTACTGTGGGAACTCCCGTGGCTTTTTTTCCTAGATGAAATTCGCGAAGGCGTCGAGAATGGTGCGCTATGGAGTTACATCTGGGCGGGTTACCTTAGAGGTGGTGATCTTCGATATCTGACTGGTGATACATTAGTTGTGGTTTTGGAATGGATTGCACTTTTCGTCGGTGTTTTTGAAGGGTGGGCGCTCTGGAGATTTTTCGTCCAAGGGAAGAGGTTCACCAATATACAGTTGTCGTTGATCATGGCAGGGATGATTGTGGAGGTAACTTTGCCTGCGGTATATTTTGGAGTGGAAATCGCTAACAACCTTGAAAATGTTGTAAGTCCAGCAGATCTGTGGATTAAGTTCATTCTTTTGAACTCGTTCTGGTGCACGATGCCGCTTGTAACCTTTTTCTGGGGAGCTAGACGCCTTGCTACACAGGATCTGAGTGTGAAATTTTAGCAAGTGCCACTTCACAACAGGATCGGTCAAGGCTAACGGCGAAGAAAGTGCAGGAAGAAGTGGCTGCTGAATAAGCCAGCTAAGCGGCAAAGCAAAATGGCTATGAGTTATTTTGTCTTGCCGCTAAGCTGCTTTCTCATTGTGTTTGTTAACCCAGCTTTAGTACATCTACCGACTAATCACTTCTAGTTTTGCTCGTCTTCATCGGTTTCAATGCTAAGCGAGAAGGTATTTTGCTTTTCTTCTTTAGCGACGTCCTCGACACTTCCCTCTGGAATACCACGACTGCTGCGAAGCTTTATTTGCAAGCGCAGGTTGTTCGCAGAATCTGCATTCTTTAGTGCGTCTTCAAAGGAGATTTTGCCGCTTTCGTAGAGTTTGAATAATGCGGAATCGAAGGTTTGCATCCCTAAATTTTCCGATTTGCTCATTATTTCTTTGATGGTTTCTATCTCGCCCTTGTGGATTGCCTGTGCAACCGTAGGCGTGCCCAGCAGTATTTCTATCGCGGCGGCGCGTTTACCATCTTCAGTCGGAACTAAACGCTGGGAAACAAAGCACTTTAAATTAAGCGACAGGTCGAGTAGCAGTTGATTACGTCTCTCTTCCGGAAAGAAGTTAATAATGCGATCTAGCGCCTGGTTTGCGTTATTGGCATGGAGGGTAGAGATGCAAAGATGTCCTGTCTCCGCAAAAGCAAGAGCATGCTCCATGGTTTCGCGGTCGCGAATCTCGCCGATAAGAATAACGTCGGGTGCTTGGCGCAGGGTGTTTTTCAACGCCTGATGGAAACTTCTGGTGTCCATCCCGATTTCGCGTTGATTAATAATGCTGCGTTTGTGCCGATGAAGAAACTCAATGGGATCTTCAATGGTAATGATATGACCGCTACTGTTGGTGTTGCGGTGGTCGATCAGCGCGGCAAGTGAAGTGGATTTACCCGAGCCGGTTGCACCGACGAACAAGACTAAGCCGCGTTTCGTCATAATGACGTCTTTTAATATTGGCGGCAGGCCCAATGCATCAACGTTGGGAATCTCGGTGACAATATTTCGCGCAACTATCGAGATTTCATTTCGCTGCTTAAATATATTTACGCGGAAACGGCCCACTCTCGGAATATGGTAAGCTAAGTTCATTTCTAATTCTTGTTCAAACTCAATGATTTGCTCGCTATCCATAATGGCGTAGGCGATTGCTTTGATGTCTCCGGGTAAAAAAGGTTCTTTCTGCAGTGGCTTGAGCTTGCCATGGAACTTTGCACAAGGTGGTGCTCCTGTGCTCAGAAATAAATCAGAACCGTCGTTTTTGGCGAGAAGGGTCAGGTAGTCATCAAAAGTCATATTTCGCAATCACCGATTTGTTATGGCGTTATCATTATAGGCTAACGCCATTTTCACAGATGATAGAATTGAAGTGTACTTTTAATTTGTTAATCTCACTTTGTCGTTTTCACAGGTGAGGGCAGCGCCAACTTCGGCGTTCGCTAAGGACACGCCGAGCGTAGTTAATAAGGAATTTACTAAAGGGTCTAAAATGGGTGAAAGCGCGGTGGCTAAAATGCCGTTTATACTTGAAATCAGTGCGCTAGATGTTCCGCCAACTAAACTGAGTACGCCACCTAATAAATTACCGTTACTTGGCTGGTAGAATTCCAGCTCTACACCAAGGAGTGTACTTGCTAAGCTCGCAACGGGGTCATCTGCAGAGAAGCTCTGATAAGAGTTTTCTATGTCGTCTTTAACATTGGGTAGATACGTGTCATCAGGGTTGTTTGCAAACGTTGAAAGGTTTTCAGGTCCATCACCTAGAATAGACGTATCTAGCTTAAGACCAATGCCACCACCTACGAAAGCCTGCCTGTCCGCTAATGTCTTGTCCGAAGTCCAACCAGTGCCACGTTTGTACTCGTAGCTACATAAAATAAGGCAGGTCTTTTTGACGCGGATTGATCCAATATCGATGACAGGTATAGGTTGGATATCCAATTCATCATCTGAGAAGAAATTGCTCGCCGCGTTTTCGGCGCTGCTGCCGAATTGACCAAGGGCAACAGAGGCGACTGATGTTGAAACTTCTGCGTTTAAGTTTTTATTGCCTTCCATATCGCAATCGGCATCTTTGACGCGAGCGTCGCCGCTACCGGCTCTAATTCCAATGTCTATCCTTGGTGCAGATACGGCCTTAAGGTCAAGTATGTCCTCTTGGCAGTTAAGGCATAAGATGTTGCTTAAGACACCCGTTAGATTGAGAGTTAACAGACTGTTTACAGTACTACTTATTTGAGTCAGGAGTGGAGCTGCGTTTGCTAAAGATTCTAGATTACTTAATACGGCGCCTAGTATTGGCAAATCGAGTGAAACGAATGCTTTAACTTGCGAGGTGTGGGCATAAATCGCGTTGTTTCCGTAGGGGTCAATTTCGGCAAGGTCTGGGTTGCCAATAGCAGTTTGTGCTGGCTCGGTTATTTTTGCCTTTACCGTTGCACTGGCAATCCCAAGTGGTACCGCCACGTCAGCGACTATGCCGCTGTTGACGCTGGCCAATTGAATGGCACTTCCGAGAAGTTGCATCAGGGGAAGGTTTACATCAAGTGAGGTTTTTGATGCGTCATCTTGTATTTGAAGGATTTCACTGAGGTTTAGATCTGAAATTGCCCCTGGAATATCCGCTACGATGGATTGCAGCGCGCTGACGGGAGTAGCACTCGCACCGTCGGCTTGTAATACATTTGCACCGACATCTAAAAGATCGGCCAAACTAATATCGGCGTTGAGCAGTGCGTCGTAGTTGCCCGCACTGATGCCCACTTCAGATGCGAGGGCATCGAAAAAATTAAGCAAATTAATATTGGTATCAAGTAAACTTTCCCAGTCACCGACTGTGAGGTTCAATGTTGTACCAAGCAGACCGCCCAAGACAGAGTTCAGCACGCCGCCATCGACTGCGGCGATATTAGATCTAATTGAAATAAGAGCCGTAGGCTCGCATGCCTTGGCTGTAGCCGTCGCGGTCAGATTTACCTCATTGTCGTCACTCGGCAGTAATTGTTCAAACAGAGACGCGGGCACTTTATAAGATAGTGCGACGGTAACGGCATTACCGTTTCGTGTAACCGTTGCTGTGCTGTTGGCGTCGTTTCCTCGAAAATCATTTCTCTGAGCGGAAAGCACATTCATATCCGCTATAGTTAATGATTCAACATCTAGCGAATGATCTCGACAATAGAGAAGCGCTGTCTCGATAGCCGCCAAGTCCGCATTTTTCTGTAACGAACGTTTTTCTAAATACAGGCGCCCGGTATCGGTAACCACAGCGAGAAATGTAAATAAGCTCAGCATCATCAACACAGCGAGAAGTGTCGTTACCCCGCGCTGCTTTTGATAGGAATGACTTGATATTCGCCGCTGTGTTTGCATGTTGATTACTCTTCGTTGAACGAATCGTTGCTAAAGCGTTCTGGTATGGCATGCGAGAAACTCTTTACATAGCGGTTATACACTTCGGTACTGACTTTGCCGCTTAGGTACTGTTCTTCCGTGCTTGCATTTTGTCCAGAGCGCTGTAGCTCAAGTAGACGATGAGTAGCGGTTTGCGGCGCTGGGTTTTGGGTGTAAATAACTTCTGGCTCTGCAAAAACAGCTGCCGAAAAAGTTGTAACACCAATAAAACATGCGATGGTTAATTTATTCATAGTGGTGCTCCTTGTTTAATGACGTTACTACCCGCAATTGTGGGTTGTTTAAATGCGTTGGCTTGGCTTAGTAGCTCTCTAAATTCTTGCGACGGGATGCCGTTGTTTTTAGCCATGCGCAGGGCGGTTCTGCTGTCGCCATCCAGTATCAAACTCATTACCATATTGCGAATGGCGACCGGGTGGCCTGGCTGTAGCTGTAAAGCGGTCATAAACTCGCGCTGTGCGCCCTTAAAATTCTTGTGGGCTAACAGAATAAAACCGTAGTCGTTGCGAATATCGGCATTGCTTGGGGCAAGGCGACGTGCTTTTAGCATTTGCTGATGAGCTTGTGGTATATCGCCGCGGGTTGCTAAAATTTTTGCCATACCGGCGTGACCGAAAGCGGCCATGCAAGTTAGGCTTAGGTTTCGATAGCTTGTGTAGGCTTCATCTAGCATACCCGTATTGCGTTGTGCTTCAGCGCGCAGTCTTAACACCCGCGGAGAGCTGTCAGGCGCTTTTTCAAGATAGGCTAGCGCTGAGTAATACTGTTTTTCCGACACTTGCTGCTCGATTAAATCTAGTGTGACGCTTTCCTCTTTGCTAGTTGGGACGTTGCAATTACTGGCAGCGGCTTGCTTGGAGGCTGGCGTATTAGCGCAGCCGCTTAATAGCAGCACTAGCGTGCATGTGGAAATTAATAATTTACTCATGTGCAAAGCTCCTTCCCTAGTTTCCTAGGTTGCCTAATGCGGTTGAAATTGACATAAGGGCGGGGCCAGCTACAACGATCAATAGGGCAGGGAATAAAAATACCATCATGACCAGCGACATCTTTCCTGACATCTTGTTAACTTGCTCGTGAAGATCGAGCTTTCTGCGGTTTTGTAAAAGTTTGTATAGTTCGTCAAGGGCTTTATCAATGCTGCCACCAGTAATGGCTTGTTGGCGGACAACAATAAGGTACTCTTTAAATCCCTCAGCGTTGGTGCAACCTATTAGCTCATACAGCGACTCTTCCTGACTTTGGCCGGATTCAATCTTGTTCACCGCAAGTTGTAATTCCTGTGAACAGGTTGGCGCAAGATTGCGTAATTGATCGCAAATAATCGCTAGTGTTTTAGGTAGTGATAAGCCCACGCGCCAAAGCATCCTTGTTGTTTGAACCAATATCAGTGTTTCCTGGTTAAGTTTCTCTTGGCGATCTTCGGCAATTTTCTTCAAGAAGAAATAGGCCAGATAAACCAGTAACACAAACCCACCTGTAATGGTAAATAGTATGGTGGTAGCGGGGGTGCCATTGAAATATGTATATATACCAAGGCATATAGCGATACAGATAATGGCGATAAGTGTTATGGAGATGGCGTTGACCTGTTGTTCGCTGTTTAGCAAGCCCGCGCGACGCAGTAACTGGGATAGCGATGCAATATGGGTGTTTTCTTCACGTAACTGGCGCCACATATCCTTCGAGCTAAACTCGAATTCCTGGGACTTCCCTGATGAGGCCGTTTCTACGTGTGCTATGGCTAATAGCAGTACCGGGGCGGTGCAAAGTATTACTGCGCCGATGATGTAGTAAAGGTGGTGCGCTTCCATGGTTTTCTCCTTAGGCCCCAATTGATTTGATCATGCGCCACAACACAATAACGCCGAGCAATTGCATGATGACGGCAGCCATTAACGTTTGTTGGCCTCCGACGGTATTCCACATGTCTGTGAGGAACTTCGGATTGTTAATAAAGGTATATGCCGCAATGGCGGGAGGGAGCGCGGCTAGGATTGCTGCGGTAACCCGAGTTTCGCCTGTCATGGCGCTAAGCTCTCGTTTACCTGAGTCCTGCATGCGTAAAATATCGACGATATCGTCGAGAATCGAACGAATGCTGCCACCATACTGCTCGTTTATGCGCAGTGCTGTTGCGAGCACATCAAATTCGTTTAGCTGGTTAACGCGTGCTTCACGTTCAAAGGCCTGATGAAGGTCGTAGCCGTAGTGTACGCGCCTAACAACTCGCCTCATTACCGTGCCTAGCGGCCGCTCTAAAGTTTCTACAGAGTCAGCGAAAGCATTTTCTACAGATATACCAGCGGACAAGCGCCGCGTTACTTGGTTAATAAATGAAGGAAGCTGTTCTAGCATTTTAGCCCGTCGTTGCGCGCCAATTATTTTAACGAGCGAAAAAGCAACAAATACGACACCAGCTGCTGCGAGGACACCCACCTTGATAGGCAGGATTAGCAGGCTTAGTGCGATACCAGTGAGCATAATTGCAATGGCAACGTAGACAATCGCAGGCGGTAGTTCAACGCCGTTGCTGCCGAGGTAGTTCTCTAATGCCGCCGGCAGCTTGGGGCCGGCCTCGGGAATGATTTCATTCTCGGGCGTCCGCGTTTCGGATTCGCCACTAATCAGCATTAGCACCACAAAAGCTAAGCCGACCAGAAGTAGTGCGAGTGCAATCCATAACATAGCGAAACTCCTTTAGCTCAGATGTGCGCCAAGTCAGGTGAGCGAGTTGTATCCTTAGCTCCATCAACGCGAAGTACTTTTCGGCTTGCATCGTCGTAGCAGAAGATATCTTTTAGGGTTAGTTCATTATTGATGACATGCAGTTCTGAGATCTGAAGTACACAGCGGCGTCCATCTGATTTGCGGCCTATATGCACAATTAAGTCGAGTGCGCTGCCGATCATTTTTAGGATTAACTCGCCAGTGCCTTTGAAACCGGAAATACCCACCATCATTTCGAGACGCGTAATGGCATCGCGCGCTGAGTTTGCGTGCACGGTACTCATAGAGCCATTGTGGCCAGTGTTCATCGCTTGTAGAACGTCCAGAATTTCGCCGCCACGGCTTTCGCCCACGATGATGCGGTCTGGGCGCATACGCAGGGCATTTTTCACAAGTTCTCGTGCGGTGATTTCACCGACACCCTCATTGTTCTCTGGGCGGGTTTCTAAGCGAACCACGTGCCCATTGCGAAGCTGAAGTTCAGCCGCGTCTTCTATGGTGACAATCCGCTCGGTGCCAGGAATAAATTGGCTGAGAATGTTGAGCAATGTTGTTTTACCCGAGCCAGTTGCACCACTTATTAGAATGTTGGTGCGGTTGCTTACCGCATTAGTAAGATACTCAAGGACATCTTCACTGATTGAACCGGTTGCTAGCAGTTCTTGCGCAGTGAGTGGATCCTTGCGGAACTTACGAATTGAAAGGCAGGGGCCATCGAGTGCGAGTGGTGGCACAATCGCGTTGATACGGCTGCCATCCTCAAGACGACCGTCAACAATTGGGCTAGACTCATCAATACGGCGGCCCAAGGGTGAAATCATCCGGCGAATAACCCGCAGTACGTGACGGTTATCGAGAAAGCGCATATCCGCTTTTTCAAGTACGCCGGCACGTTCTATATAAATATTACGCGGACCGTTAATCAATATGTCGTTGATCGTTGGGTCATCTAGAAGACTTTGCAGCGGCCCAAAACCGACGATTTCATTTAGTAAGTGCTTTTCTAATGAAAGGAATGTCTCGCGGTCGATGGTTGCTTCGTAGATTCGACAGTATTGACGAATGTACGCCGAAATCGCCTCTTCCAGCTTTTTCTGATTATCGTCGTAAATGATTTTGTCATCTTCAATTCTATCGATAACAAACTTGTGCATATCTGACTTTAGTTTTTCATAATCGTCAGTAGGGGCAACTGGTTTACTTGGTGTTCTTCGTTCTATCAATCTCATCACGGAATACCTAATAATCAGTTAGAAAAGCCGACGCCGGCTGACGGTTTTGAAGTCTTACTTGAGCTAGTACCCTTTTGTGAATCACCAAATAACATATTGGTGAACGAGGGGGTGTAGTCTTGGTAAATTGCACCCGGTAACTCGCGTAGCTCAGTATTTTTCGCAATGGGTTTGACCAGGTGAGGCGTTACTATCATCACCAATTCTTTGTCGTCCTGTTCAAAGCGTGTGGAGCGGAACAGTGCACCAAGAATGGGTATGTCACCTAATCCAGGTACTCGATTTGCATTGTTGAACGTGTTGCGAGTGACTAAACCGCTAATGACGAAACTTTCACCTGGAGCTAGCTGAATCGCTGTATCAGTTCTGCGAACTCGTAGGGCTGGAACAGAAACACCACTTGCTTGAACTCCGCTATTAAAATCGAGATCGCTAACTTCTGGGGCAACCTTTAACATAATGCTGTTTTCGCTTAGCACAGTTGGTGTTAAACGTAGACGAACACCAAACTCTTTAAACTCAATTTGTACTTGGCCGTTTCTATTAGAAACAGGGTAGGGGAACTCGCCGCCCGCCAGGAAGCTGGCAGTTTGTCCAGACAGACTGACTAGTGACGGTTCCGCCAAAGTGTAGGCGTAGCCATTTTGTTGTAGGGCATTCACTGCAGCCTTGAAGCTGCCGGTTGCGTGACCTACTAAGATAGATGAGGTATCGCTGCCCGTTGCGATGCCACCAAGTAGTTGACCAACTGGGTTGCCGCTTAATATGGGTAATAGGCTTGCTGCACCGGTGGCAATGGATGTGTCTCCGCCGGTGTATGCCAATGCGGTACCAATCTGCTTTAGTTGCGAGCGGCTATATTCAATAATTCGAATGTCAGTCTGAACCTGAATCGCGCCTTGTTGCACTGTATTGTCGATTGCCTTTTCGCCCGCTTCAGCAATAAGTTGATCATGCTGGATAAGGGACTGTGTTTTACCTTGCAAAACAATATTGTCACCTGATGCGTCTATGGCAATTCCCGCGGTGCTAGAACTGGCTACATCAGGCACGACATCGATTTTGAATACAGTCGGATCGCCACTACCTTGCCATAGCAAAAGTTGCGTCGACCCAATTTGTTTCGCCGTAATCAGAAACTGCGTCGAATTCAACACTTTAAGACTCGCGATGGCTGGGTTGCCAATTGCGCTGCGCTTCACACTGTACTGTGTGGTTAGCGCTTGCTGCTCGCCAGTAGTCATGCGCATAGTTTTGTAGGGGCTCGCCTGAGCTACCGAAACGAGCGCAAGCAGCAAGCTAAATATAAATCCTTTTTTCATCTTGGATACTCCTTCAGTGCCCTTGAAATTGCTCGTTTTCATTAGTTACGTACCGTAATTGTTTCGACTGAATCACCGCTATAAACATAGACAGATTTCGGTGCTGGTGGTGGTTTTAAACCGGTAACATCGCGGATAAATGCAGTGCGGTCGGCGTCACTCATGTGCTTACTTAGTGATGTCTCAGTGTCTGCGCTGGCAACGTCGTTACCGTCCTCGGACTCCATGTCGATCTCACCTAGTGCGACTAAGCGAAGATCACCGCGGTCCTCCGCGAGTGTCAGAACTGGGATGTCCTCTAGAGCAATCTCGAGGACGGCTGAGCGACTGCTTTTTCCAGACTCTTTTTCTGCTTTTGCGCTAGACTTTTTCTTGTTGTCGGTAACTACAATATTTTTATCTGCACGTTCAACATCCGTCCCAAATGCAATGACCCGGATATTTTTAAGCAGGCGGCGAGATATGCTTTTGTTGTAGGTTTCTTTTGATGCTTTAACTGTAAAAACGACATCAACACGGTCACCAGGTTGTAGAAATCCACCTGCACCGGATGCTTCATCAACTTTAATTGCCAGTGCGCGATAACCTGGGTTGATATAGGGAGCTAGCGTACTTTGCTTTTCAAAGTCACTTGCGCGAATAATGGCACCCACAGCAACTTTGGATTCTAATTTCTTGTTGAGAATGTCTTCTGCTTTCGTGAAGCTGCCATCGACAAGAAGGGGGTAGGGGATAAGTTGGACGTCTTCAGCAGTAATGATTTCGCCCTTATCCATGCCGCGATTTGCGATAAGCAATTTTTGCGCATAGGCAAAGTTGGTTTGCTCTGCTGTATTCGCTTGCGCCTGCGACACTGATCGGCTCTTGGACGAGTCCTCCTGACTTATTTTGTAACCAATTATCCCCATAAATACAGCGCTGATAATCAGCAATGCGGCGATAATCTTTAATGTCCTTGCTTGCATAGTCGTATCCCTAAAAAGGTCAATAAATTGAAGTGCTATTTATTACCACTGTCTTTAAAACGAATCTTAAGCACTGTGTCATAGTGATGCTATTGTGGCTGTTACGTATGATGCTTGCGGCTTTTACATTAGGTGCTACGAATGCTGTTGCGCTCGTGTTCCACCCTGTTAAAACAACAAGCTAGCTTTACCGCTTAGTTGGTCGGGTAAGGTAGGTAGTTTCCCAAAGCCCGGCATGCTGATTCCGTCTAGCAGCGGCGCTGCTGATACCGTAACTTCACATATAATGCCGTCAAGCGCTGGTTCACCATCTTCCGGTACAGAGGCGTCTCGGCAGTCGCTGCTCCATACAAGGGAGTCTGGAGAGTAGATTAGCAGCCCATCTGCATCATCTTTCTTGAGGCGGATATTTGCTATGGTGTTTATCTCTGTTTCCCAATCTTCGGGAGTCTCGCAATCTTCGCACACCAGTGCGGCTCGCAAAACCTCCTCGCTTGAATACGTGAAATTCTGAACTAATAGGAATGCCAAGCCATAAACGATGATTGCGTAGCAAATTATGAAGAGAACAGGGAAGATAAAAACGAACTCAATGGCAACGGCACCTTTTTGCCGCTGCAAAAATGAGCGATAAAAATTGCGGTTTACCATTGTCGTGCTCCATGCGTAGTTAGTGGATGATATATTGATTTAAGTGATAAATGACACAAAGATCGCGCCGATTGCGATTGCACTTCCAAGTGGAACGCCGCGATGAAATGGCTTCGTCCTTGTGGTGATCACATTTGGATAGCGCGCTGTTATTAATGGCATCCTTGCAAAAAAATATGCGAAAGACATTAATAGCAGCAAGCTAACTACTCCGATAGAAAAAATCCAAAGTAGTTGAATAGGTGTCCATAGAGGGGATATCGCTAACATGAGCTTCAAGTCACCGCCACCGACAACGCCTTTTACATATCCCGGTAGTGTTATTGCCAGACCAATGCCGATATTTATGCAAATGACCGTTAGGCTAATATCATGGGATAAGGCGGCAAAGCATACCGCCCATCCCACGAGTATTAACAGCAAGCTATTTGGTATCCGCCTATACTTCCAGTCAACGTAAGCGATAACTGAAAGGATACAAAGTGCTGGCATTAACACAATAAGCTCGACTTATTTTTCGAGTTCGGTCTGAACGTTGGTGAACGCTTTCTCGATACCCTTGGTGCCGTCTTTACCGCCACCTAGTAAGCTGATGCCGTAAACGATGATGATAACAAGCAATGCAGCCATGACTGAGTATTCAATAGCGCTGGCGCCGCTCTCGTCTTTTTTCAGATTGTTCAGTTTGCTAGTAATTTTGTTTAACATGATTCATTCTCCGTGATTAATATAAGAGGACCGAACAGCGCAGGTTTTCCCTCTCGGCCTTGGTGCTTACTTTGGTCTTTACACAGATTTAATGAAATAAGTAGTTGCCGAAGCCGACTTAAGGGAAATAGCAGGTTTTATAGGGTTTTGTGATGTTTTTCGGGTTTTTTGTGACGTGGAGCACGTTTTGTCTGCAAGTGTAATCAAGGCTATTCGAATTAAAGCGATGGATTTTCTCGCTAGACGCGAATACTCGCGACATGAGTTACACCAAAAATTGACGCAGCGATTTCCTGAAAGCACGGAAATAAACTCGGTTTTAGATCAGTTAATAGCAGATGGTTTGCAGTCAGATAGTCGCTTTGCTGACTCCTTTATGCGCTTGCGGGTAAATGCTGGATACGGCCCCCAGTATATTCGCGCTGAATTACGCCAGCGCGGTGTGGCTGAAAACGTGGTTGAAGACACATTTTCGAACCAAGATGTAGATTGGGTAGCCGCGGCGCAGCAGTTGTTTGAGAAAAAATACGGGGGGCAAGATATGTCTGATGCTAAGCTGCGTGCTAAATGTCAGCGCTATATGCAGTATAAAGGCTTTGCGTTTGACCATATTCGTGAGTTGTTTTGATTTTTCGTAGTGCCTGCGTTATTAAAAGCCCCGTCGTATTGAATAGACGAAATCCTCGCTGCGTATTGCAGAATAAAATGCTGCTACCATTTGTCGCTAAAACCTAAATCCTGCTTGGCTCAGTCAACGTTTCTGGATGACAGAAGCTGATACTCTTGTTTTAGCTAAAATTGGAAGCGGGGATGACTGTTCTCTCTGTATCGTCATGCTCGGCCACGACCGAGTATCCAGGTGAGCGGCAGCGAACGTCTTTGGCATCAGACGTCCGACGAAACCCAAGCGAATGCCTTTAGCGTCAGACGTCCGACAAATCTAATCGTTTTTGACGGAGTATAGTGCGGCTCATAGCCCGAGTGTATGCGGATCCCGATAGGGGCAGGGGATGGCAGTTCCTCGCTTTATCTGTTTCTTTGAACAGTAATTGAGCAGGTATTGCGGACGTATACGTAATATCAGCGCTGTGCATTTGGGGCTTTTTGCGATTACTATGTTTAGATAATACTGTTGTTAGTTTAGTGGGGAAGTAATGAAGAAATTTAGCTTTATCATGTTATTAAGTGCCGTTTTGAGCGGCGTTGCCATTTCACCAGCTTTAGCGAATGACGCTGCATTTGGCGGCGCACGGCTAGATGTTTTAAGCGAGAAATTGAATCTTTCGCAAGGCCAGCAAGGGCAGATTCGAACCTTGCTTGAAAATTATGCCAAGGAAGCTGTCGTTATTCGCGATGGTCTCGTTGCAGCGCAGGAGAGCATTCGCCGCGTTAATTTGGCAAGGTTGGACGAGACCGGTGTGGCGCGTTTAAGTCGAGAAGCAGGGCGGCTTTCGGCGGCGCATACTAAGGCGCTACTGGATACACAGCGCAAGTTCTACGCGGTGTTAAATAAAGAGCAAAAGCGCGCTTATAATAAAATACGTTCAGACGCGCTTCAGGCGGCGAAAACGCCAGCTAAATAAGATATCTCTTTGCCTAAATAGCTAGCCCGCTGGGGCTAGCTAAAGTCCGTTTCCAATTTGATCTTTTACAGCCTTTGAATACTTAAGCCTTCTTGCGCTATCCAGTCAGCCAGTGCATCTGCTTTGGTTTCGTTGCTAACAATCGCAATGCTCGCTTCTGCATTCGTAAAATATGTCTCGCAAACGCGCAGTAAGTCCTCCGCGGATACAGCGAGGACGCGCTGGCGGAATTGACGGCGTTCGGCGATCGTACGACCAAAAATATTGCTGTGATAATCTTGCTTGGCTTCGCCTGCGGGTGAGCCGGGTTTGTCGATACTACCAACAACACCGAGAATGGCTTCCTCCAATCCCTGCGCCGAAACGGGTGTAGTGAGCATCCACGTGATCGATTTATCGAAATCGTTCAAGGTTTCTTGTAAGCGTGGGTCTCGGTAGGAGTAAAACCGGAATGCGGCTATGTTGGAGTCTTGCGAAGCGCCGCCGCCATAGGCGCCGCCTTGTTCGCGGATCGCACGGTGTAAGAAGCCATTGCGTAAATACACTGCAAATACGCTGAGTACTGGGGCGTCAGGGTGGCCAGAGGCTACGGTCGGGTAGGCTTTGGCGCAGAAGTTGACTTGCGAGTTGGCGAGCCAGAACTCTTTATTGATCCCTCGTAAGGCCGGTAGCTCGAACCCTTCGCTGGCGACCGCATTGAAATCCTGCCAAATCGGGCCGATGTCGGCACATAAACTTTGCAGTTGGTCGTTTTCGGCAATAATCAGCAATTGTTTATTACTGGAAAGCATTTTCTGGTGTATTGCCGCCAGCTCATTTGCAAGGTTCGCTAGCGAGCTCTTATCGTCGATGCGCTTGGCGAGTAGCTTGAGTTGCCGAATCCCGCTCAAGCCGCCTAAATCTTCATTAACCTTGGCAATCGGGCTCATCGCCGCACTGGCTGCACTCATTGCTAAGCTATGGCCATTGCCGGTGACGGCTGATTCGCGGCGCCCTTTAAGCTGGGCAATGAGTTCTTTTAGTCGGTCGTGCTCGTCAAAACGCAATTGCTCAAAGGTGTCACGCATCAACTGGGATTGATCCGAGGCATTGCGCAGTAGCGCTTTGGAAGACAACACTAAGAAAGCTTGTGTTTCCTGTTCATTGTTAATGCCGCCGCGCATTGTCGTATAAGCGCTGATGCCGCCGCAAACCTGCGACTGGCGCGCCTGAACTTGAAGGTAACTTTGCGTGCCAAGGCCAAGCTCGGTCGCGACAAGAGTGTATATGGAAAGTAGCGAAAGCTCGTCTTCGGTCAGTGCCGGCAAGCTAACGAGTAATTGCTGATAAACCAGCCCATTGGTGCCACGGCCATATTGTGTGTACGGTAAGTTGCCGAATTGCGCGGTGTCAAAGTGCAGTGCTGGAGTGTCTAGCGGCACGTCGTCGAGGGTGACTTTTGGCAAGATGGACTCGTCTTCTTCCATCGTTTGCCGCTCAGCTAGGGCTGCTGCTTGATCGATGATGGCTTGCTTTTGAGCGTCGCTAAGCCCGTTTTTGATCGCTGTTAGGCGATCGATTTCTGCTTTTTCTGCCCGCGCTTGAATGTTTTGGTCGGGACTCATCACCAAGGTCACTCGGTGAGGGTTGTCCAACAGATTTTGGGCAAGTTGTTTGATGTAGTCTGGGTTGGCGGTTTTATTTCTTATCGCCTGTAACGCCGGGTCCAAATTGAGTAATTCAATCGGCTTGCCGCGATGAGTCGCGCTGCCCAAGGCGGTTAATATTAATTGCAGGCCATATGGATAGCCGTCACCACCGATTTCGCGCTGGCGCAGCTCTAGCTGATGCAAAACGGCATCGACATCCTCTTTGGGAATCCCATTTTCAGCGACATTTTTTAAGGTCTCAAGAATAAGGTTCTGAACCTCGTCGGTGTTTTCTACGTTGCTACCTTCAACACCGCAGGCCAACACCATCTCACGCATCGAGTCCTCTAGCCCACACATTGGCGAAGGCGCGCTGCCAAGTGAGGTGGTTTCCAATGCGTGCATGAGTGGGCTGGCGCTATTGTCGAGCAGTACACCGGCAAGTAATTGCGCTTCTAACTGGGTCTCCAGCTCGGTGCTTTTGCCCATTAACCAGGCAACAACGATATGAGTCTTTTTGTCTGTGTCTTCAGAGGGTGGCAGTGGATAGCTTTCTTGAACGCGCATTGGAGCGTGGTAACGCTTTTCATCGCCCACCGCGATATGGGTGTCGAGTGCCTCAAAGCGATGCAGTGCTAAATCTTCAAAGCGAGCCTGGTGTTCTGCGGCGGGAATATCACCAAAGGTCATAAAAATAGCATTGCTTGGATGATAGTGGCTTTGATAGAAAGCCTTTAGTTGATCGTAGCTGAGGTCTGGTATGGCCTCGGGGTCACCACCGCTGTTGTAGTGGTAAGTAGTGCTTGGAAATAAATACTTACACAGTGTATGCCAGAGTTGGCTGGGTACTGAACTCATGGCGCCTTTCATTTCATTGAAAACCACGCCTTTAAATTCCAGCTCGGAATTTGGGTCTGCAGGGTTTTTAAATTCCAGCCGATGTCCTTCTTGGGCAAAGTCCAGTGGGTGCAGGCGAGAGAAAAAGACGGCGTCTAAATACACTTGCAGCAGATTTTCAAAATCTTTGCGATTGCTACTGGCGAAGGGGTAGGCCGTCCAGTCAGAGCTGGTAAATGCGTTCATAAAGCTGTTTAAGGAACGGCGAATCATCATAAAAAACGGGTCGCGAACCGGATATTTTTCGCTGCCACAAAGAGCGGTGTGCTCCAAAATATGGGCAACGCCGCTGGAGTCTTTTGGCACGGTGCGCAGCGCCACGAGAAACACGTTTTCTGGATTGTCGCTGGCGATGTGGTAGTGGCTAGCGCCTGTTTTGCTGTGACGGTACTCAGCAATGCACACTCCAAGTGCGGGTACATCTTCGTTGCTGATTAATTCAAAGCTGGGATATGCCTTTGGGTTTGCTGTTGTTGTTACTGCGGTGTCGACTTGAGTCATGCGTCATCCGTATATTTGGCGAAGAAGTAAATACTGTTGGTATTCTAGGCTCTGTGGGCGTGAATTGCATCAGCGCGACTAGGCTGTTTTGTACACTCAATAGGTTTAGCTGAAGGAGTACTGGTACTCCTTCAGCTTGAAAATGACGTGTGACTCTGTAGGTTGGGTTGAGGAACGAAACCCAACATGGTGGGATGCGCTACCATCGCTTGTTGGGTTTGATAAACCGCCCGAATGGGCGTTCAGCTTAAAAGCTTGTCGTTCCTCAATCCAAGCTAGGAACTTTGGCATTAGGTAATATTGTGTTAAAGGAGTTCTAAGGCAGGGCGGGCAGCTCGAATCTTATGCGGAATATGTTTGGCCAAAGCTTGCCGGTCACTAGCCAGCTATTGTCTCTGGCGTCGAAGGCAACGCCGTTTAACACCGCCTCGGGGGCGAGTGGGCTGGTTTTGTTAGCGGCGGCGACAAGTTCTGATAGATCTAGCTTGCTAAGCACCTTGCCATCACGACCATCGATGATAAATAGATAATTGCTGTGCCATTGATTGGCGATGACGTAGTCGCCCACACATTCGAGCTCGTTTAGTTTAGTTACAGGTGAATTGTTTTCTGTGACGGTGAGGGTGTTAATCAAGGTCATTGTATCGGCAGCTAACCATTGTAACTCGCTGCTACCATTGCTCATGACAAAGTGATCGGCGCGACCCTTGACGATACTGGCGCAGAGTCCCCAGCCTTCACCTTCGTAGGGAAACACCCCGAGTAATTTAAAATGCTGTGGGTCGATAATTAGGCCGCGTCCTGTGCGCCAGGTCAGCATATATAGCTTGCCGCGGTATTGGGTAATACCCTCAGCAAAAACAGTGTCTGGCAGGGCTGAGCCGCGGATACTGTCGTTAGCAGCTGGTGGGAAATTACGAGCGATAATTTTGGAGTGGCCGTAAAGGCCGCTGCTTTCGTAAAGCTTCCCTTGGTACAACTCTAACCCTTGAGTAAATAGGGCGGGTTGATGCGGATAGGTGTTGATTAGTTCGTAAGCCAAGTCGGGAAACGCGCGGCTGGACACAATCAGCGAAAACAAGATAAGTGCCACGCCTACGCTACCGTGTCTCGCCATCATGGCGATGCGGCGGCAATATGATTTGGTCTGGTTTACGGATTTGTTCACGTGCTATCTCAAAAGGTGGTGGTGCGCCGACCGAAATCAGTTTGTTTGAGTCTGCCATAAATCGGCTTTCGCTCGTAGCTTTAGCGCAAATCCCTGCGCAGACCTTAAGTGGAAATTAAGCGCAGATCAGAATGCCGGTCTAGATTTTTTGATTGCGAATGATTCTGCGCATGGTAAATCGTGCGGGTGATAGCGCTTCACACAAATGGCGAGGCAGAGGGCGCACCTCTCCGCATATATAGCTAGCCAGCAACTCTGCGCACACTGGGGTAGACGTTAGCCCGCGCGATCCGTGAGCCACATTGATATACAGCTTGGGGTAATTGCTGGCGGCGGTATCAATACATAGGCGAGCGTCTTTGCCCAATGCAGCATAGTTCTTGGCATAGTCTGCCACGATAGGTGCGGCCCCGACGATGGGGAGATAGTCTGAGCTGCTGCAACGCAGTGAGGCACGGCCGTCAAGGGCGCTAGCCGTGCTTTTTAATAAATTAGGTGAGATTGCCTTTAACTGGGCGAGATTTAAGCCGTGATCACATTCCCTGAGCGCGGTGTCCGAGTCCCTCAGGGTAAAGCTGGCGCCAATACATAATTTGCCTGCTATGGGTGGGGCCAAATATCCCTCATGGCAAATCACGCACTGGGGGATTTGTGTTAAATTAGACTCGTTTAGGTAGCTTAGCTGGCCGCGAATGGGTTTGATCGGCAGGTGCTGGGTTTGGGGAAATTGCAGCGCGTCGTTACTGTTGGCGACAATAACCGCATCCGCGTCGACTACGCTTTGCCCTTTGTCATCCAATACACACCATTGCCCATTTTCGGCGTTTGATAGTGAAACACCTTCGCAGTGGGTGATAAGGCGAATATTGTGATGATCCAAGTCGGCGTTACAGACACTTGGTGGGGAGAGCCAGCCAGCATTTGGATAATAAAAAGCTTGGCCGTTTAAGGTGACTCCACTGACCTTTTCTAACTCATCTCCGCTTAAAAACTGCAACCAATCTTGGTCGGCGAGTAGGTTTTTCAGCTGATCAAATTGTACGGCGTCTTTCTTTGAATTTGCTAGCTGCAAAACACCGCAGAGCTCACCTTCGATGACACCGCTGGCGAGCCGCTCGCGATAATGAGCCAAGGCATGCAGAAAACTAGTCAGGGTGAATTGGTTTAAATCGCCAGGGGCAGGTGAGAGCTTGGTATATAGCACGCCTTGCGGGTTACCTGATGCCCCACTTGCCGGTGTGTTGCGTTCAATGACCGTGACTTTTATGCCGCGCTGGGCTAAAGCACGTGCTGTGCTGCAGCCCGCCAGACCTGCGCCGATAACTATTGCGCTTTTTACCGCTGACGCCGCTGACGGACGGTGCCACGGTACCGCAACATTTTCGGGTTTTGGCGCGTCGGCGTCACTCTGATTTTTAAATGTGCCGCGCAACATTTCCCGTTTGCGACCGTAGCCGGTGACTTTCTCGATGGCAAAGCCTTGCCCACGCAGTCCGCGTTTAACAAAGCCCGCCGATGTGAATGTGGCGAATGTAGTGCCCGTGTCGCTGAGTGCCCCCATGCAGCTAAATAATGTGTCGTGCCACATGTCGGGATTGCTCGCGGGCGAGAAGCCGTCCAGAAACCACGCGTCGGCGCAAGGTGGTCGATCTAGCGGCGAGGTTTGTGATCGCGGGCTTGATGGGCTCGGCGAGTCTAGTAGTGCCGGCAGACATTCAAGTGCGTCGCCGAACAGCAAATCCAGGCAAACTTGTGCACTATTCAACATTCTTCGGTGCTGACCTGGTAACAGCGGCGGATAATTGTGCTGTAGTATAGAGGCCAAATGAGTCAATTCTGGCCAGTATGCATGCGCTCTGCGCAAGTCTGCTGGATGCAAAGGATGTTTTTCGACGGAAATAAAGTGGAGTTGCCAGTTGGACGGCGCTAAGGATTGCCAAAGCTGCCAAGCGAGTAAGAAGTTTAAACCGGTGCCAAAGCCGGTTTCAATGATGGTGAACCTTCCACTTTGCTGTGTGTCCAGAGTTTTCCAGCGTTCAGTTAACTGATTGTGAATTAAAAAAACATGGCGGCTTTCATGGATGCCGCTTTCCTGACTGAAATAAATATCGCCGTAAGTATCGGCCCGGGGGACGCCATCAGTTCCCCAATCGATACTGGCGGCCTCAAGAAAATAGGGGTTGGGGTGCGAGCTCTTAGCCATTGTGTATATAAATTCAGTATTGCCGGGGAGCGTATTGTAGCAGTGAAAATGGCTAAAACCTCCGCGAGTCGATTTTTGATAGTGCCGGCTGTTGCCGTTCAATTCTTGGCGATTTTTGTATTATCTGTTGGCCTCGTGTCCCACGCGCAGGGGCAGGCGGTTGACGCCCAGAAAAGTAAAGTGACTCTCGCCTTAGCGACTGAGCCGCCAACCTTAAATAGCGCCGTGGCGACAGATACCATAGCCAGTTTTGTATTGTCGCATTTGATGGAGGGTCTGTTGGTTTACGGCCGCGATGGTGAGCTGGCAGCGGGTGTAGCAGAGCGCTGGCAACTTGACGCTGATGGCGCCACGTTTTGGTTGCGTGATTCGGCGCGCTGGAGCGACGGCAAGCCGGTGACGGCCCATGATTTTGTGTTTGCCTGGCGTCACGCCCTTAAACCCAGTACCGCGTCGCAGTATGCATTTATCTTCTATCCCATCAAAAATGCAGAAGCGGTTAACGGTGGCCAGCTAGCGGCGGCGGAGTTGGGTGTTACTGCGGTGTCTGATCATGAACTGCGGGTGGAGTTTGCTAAGCCCTGTCCCTACTTTCTCAGCTTAGCGGCCTTTATGACGTTTTTACCGCTGCGGGAAGACGTCGTTGAGCATTGGGGTGGACGCTACGCCGCTGATAGTGACAAGCTGGTAGTTAATGGCGCTTATGTATTAGATAAATGGGTGCACGGAGCTCATCTTAGATTGCGCAAAAACACCCATTATTGGCAGGCCGGTGATGTCAAAATAAGCGAAATAAATATGCCCTATATTACGGCCGACCCCAGCGCCCAGTTTAATTTATTTCGCGATCAACAAATTGCCATTGCGCCTCTGGATACAGGCTTGCTCGATGAGGCTGTCGAACGTGGCTTTGATATTGAGTATTTTCACACCGGCTCGCTATATTTTCTCGAGTTTAATTTTCGCGAAGGGCGTATTAGCAGCAATCGCGCGTTTAGAAAAGCGGTTCAGCGGTTAATCGACCCAGACTTGCTGGTTAATAAAATCATCGGTTTGCCGGGTGTTAAGCCAGCGTATTCACTTTTTCCTGTCACTGTTAAAGGTAGTGAAAAACCCTTTCGCGAAGAATATCCGGTCATGCGTGTCGACGCCGATATTGCCGAGGCGCGCAAGTATTTAAAGCGGGCCAAGGCTGAGTTGGGTTTAGAGTCGTGGCCGCCGCTGGTGATGTTGGCGGGAGATAGCCCAAGAGCCCTGCAAGAGGCGGAATACTATCAGTATTTATTTAAAAAGGGCTTGGGCTTGGAGCTCCGTATTGACCAGCAGGTGTTTAAGCAGCGACTTGAAAAAATGCGCCGTGGCGATTTTGATATTGTCGTGGCCGCGTGGGGGCCAGATTACGACGATATTATGACCTTCGCCGATCTATTCGCCTCCTGGAACGACAATAATCGTGGACGTTATGATAATCCACTCTATGATCGCTGGATTCGATTGGCACAATTGAGCAATGATGCGAAGACGCGTTTTAATGCCATGGCGCAAATTCAACGCATAGTAGTAGAGGATGTGCCCATTTTACCCACCTATGAAAATGGTGCGCTGTATGTTCAGAACCCGCGGTTAAAAGGTGTTCGACGCTCTATCTTCGGTGGTGATCCGAATTTTCGCTACGCATGGATTGAGCAATAATTATGCTGAGTTTTATTGCCAGAAGACTGTTGTCGGGGGTGATTACGATTTGGTTTATCGCCACCGCGACGTTTTTTGCTATGCATGCGGTGCCGGGAGATCCGCTTACCCAGGAAAAGGCGATGTCGCCAGCGGTACGCGCGCAGTTAGAAGCGCGCTATGGTTTGGATAAGCCACTATTTGAGCAATACCGCTTGTTTATGAGCAATATGTTGCACGGCGATTTTGGGATTTCATTTACCCAAGAAAATCGGCGGGTGAACGACATTATCAGTAAGCACTTTCCTATTTCGGCGATCTTGGGTATCGCCGCTGTGTTAATTGCGCTGGTGGGTGGGGTGGCGGCGGGGTCAGTAGCTGCCTACTGCCGAAATCGTTGGCCAGATCGCTTGGTGATGGTTGCTGTTATTGCCGCTATTTCGGTGCCGGGTTTTGTTATTGCCGGTTTGGCGCAGCTGGTCATTGTGGCAATGAATAATGCCGCAGGTAAAACCCTATTGCCCGTTGCGGGTTGGGGCAGTGTGAGCCAAATTTGGGTGCCAGCTCTGGTGCTGGGTTTGGGCACAATGGCGTATTTGAGCCGAATTATGCGCGCCTCAATGTTGGAGGTGCTCAGCGCAGACTACAATATTGCGGCCAAAGCCAAGGGCGTTCATGGATGGCGTTTGTTTTGGCATCATCAGCTGAGAAATGCGGTGCTGCCAGTGGTGACCGAGTTGGGCCCAACTATCGCCGCAATTACGACCGGCGGCTTTGTGGTGGAATTGATTTTCGCCATACCGGGTTTGGGACGATATTTTGTGCAAGCTGTTCAGCAGTTGGACTACACCGTCATCATGGGAACTACAGTGTTTTACGGCGCCTTCCTGGTGCTGGTGGTGGTATTGGTTGATATTAGCTATGGCTTAATTGATCCGCGTATTCGTTTACACCGAGGCAGAGCATGAGGCCGTCGTCCTAATGGCAATCTCAGTATTTCGTTTTGCTCCTAAAACATGGGGCGCCGCAGACGATTTGGAAGCGGTTGCGCCTATTCCACTGCCGAGCATGGCCAATCCCACTGTTATTTTGTCGGGATTGATGGTGATTTTTTTACTGTTGTTTGTCACTGTCGGGCCGTCGCTATGGCGTCAAAGCCCGTCGCAGCAGTGGCTGTCGCAGATATCGGAAGGAGCGAGTCGCGCTCGGTCGGTGCGGATTGTATCGGACAACGGCGCGTGGCGGCCCTCTAAAAAAGCAGATGCACCAAGCGGTTTAAAAGTTCACGCAGCGAATACTGAGTATGTAAGGCTGCAGTGGCCGAAATTGGCTGGTATAGAGCGCTATCGCGTATATCGTGGTGACGCCAACAAAGCTGGACTCGGCTTGGCGATCTCCGAGACCGCAGACAGTTATTATCAAGATCGTCTGCAGCTGAGTAGCGAAGTGTATCGCTACACTATTGCCGATGCCGATACCGGACTCTTACTACTGTCGAGAGAGGTCAGGCCGGAAGCGGCAATGTCAGTCTTTGAGGCCCAGTTACAGGGCTTAATTCCGGTGACGAATAACAAAACCCAGTGGGTTGAAATACCGGGGCATCCGCTGGGCACCGACGCGCTAGGGCGCGATATATTGGCCCGCTTGATGGCGGGTGGCCGCACATCGCTGTTTGTTGGTGTGGTGGCTCCCTTACTTTTTATTACTTTCGGTTGTATTTTTGGTGCGATTGCAGGGTTGATGGGAGGCTGGGTAGATCAACTCGCCATGCGTTTCGTCGACTTTGTGGTGGCACTGCCGTTTTTATTATTTATGATTTTATTCCGCGTTGCGTTTGGCATCGGCCCTGGCGAAAACGGCATCATGCCACTTATTGTTGCGATGTTGGTGTTAAGTTGGCCGGGTAGCGCGAGATTGATACGCGGCCAGGTATTGGCGCTGCGCAGCCAGCCGTTTGTAGAGGCATCACGCATCGCTGGCGTCAGCACCTCTCGCATAATTCTCCGTCATATGTTGCCCAATGTATTGCCGATGATATTAGTGGCATTTAGCTTTGCGATTCCGCAGGCAATATTTACCGAGGCATTTTTGTCATTTATCGGTATGGGGGTGTCGCCGCCGACCACCTCGTGGGGAGCGCTGTGTAATGAAGGTATCAAAACGCTGTTGTCGCATCCTCGCCAACTCATCCTTCCAGCCATATTCATCAGTCTGTCGGTGCTGGCCTTTAATATATTGGGCGATGCCCTGCGCGATGCAACTGATCGACGCTCGGGGGTGGTGCGCGCATGAGCCTACTCAAGTTAACGTCATTGCAGGTTAGTATCGGCCCAGTAAAAGCGGTTCGCGATGTGTCTCTGAACTTGGAGGCAGGGGAGTGCAGAGCGTTGGTTGGTGAATCGGGCTGCGGTAAGTCGGTGACGGCGATGACCTTGCTGGGACTCATGCCAAACGCAGCAAAAATCAGTGCAGAAGAATGGTGGTTTGCTGGTCGCGATATGACGCAAATCAAGGAGCGCGAATGGCGTCAGTTGCAGGGAAATCAAATCGCGATGATTTTCCAAAACCCGATGACGGCTTTAGACCCGACGCAAACCATCGGTGCGCAGATAGCCGAGCCATTGCGGATTCACAAAGGCCTGTCGCGACGAGAAGCAAAAATGCGCGCAATCGCGTTACTTGAACGCTTGGCTATTGCGAACCCTGCGCAGCGGGCAGAACAATATCCCTTTGAGTTTTCTGGCGGTATGTTGCAGCGGGCAATGATCGCGATGGCGGTTGTGTGTGAGCCAGAACTCCTTATCGCCGACGAGCCCACCACCGCCCTCGACGTTACCGTGCAAGCAGAGGTTTTGTCTTTGTTACAGGAGATGCGGGAGTCAAGCGGCACTGCCATGTTGTTTATTACCCACGATCTCGGCGTCGTTGCCGAGATCGCAGACTCGGTGTCAGTGATGTACGCCGGTCAAACCGTTGAGTCAGGTTCGCTGCACGATGTGTTTAGTCGGGAGGCCCATCCTTATACCCAAGCTCTAAAGCGGGCCGTTCCGAGTTTGGAGAACCCTAAGCCTTTGGAGGCAATAGCAGGCACCCCACCTGATTTGCGTCAGCCGCCGAGTGGCTGCGGTTTTGCCGCGCGGTGTTCGAAGCGCATGGCGATTTGCGAAGAGTCACCGCCACTGATGTCCTGTGGTGAAGACCATCTTGCGCGCTGCTGGTTGTGGCATAAAGATCACCCGGAGCGCTGGCGCGAGGCCGAAGCTGTTTCACTGTTGGGAGGAAAGTCATGACCGCGCCGTTGGTGGATATTCGCCAATTGCGCTGCCACTTTAAAAGTGGTGCTAATTTATTGGCGGCGGTGGATGGCATTAATCTGCAAATTACAGCGGGTGAGGTGTTAGGGCTTGTTGGTGAAAGTGGCTCGGGTAAATCGACCCTGGGACGAATGATTGCTGGTTTGCAGTCCCGCAGTGCAGGCAAGATTTATATTGATGGCAAAGACATGCCACATTCCTATCGTCGTCATGACTATCGCGAGATGGCGACCCAGGTTCAAATGGTGTTTCAAGATAGCTATGCAAGTTTAAATCCGCGGATGACGATTTTAGCGAGTTTGCAGGAGCCGCTTTGGAGCCTTGGGATTCACGGTCAGGCCGCGCGGGATAAAGCAGCCTACTGGCTAGATCGCGTTGGTTTACCGCAATCTGCGGGGGAGCGTTATCCCCATGAATTATCTGGCGGTCAGCGCCAGCGTATAGGTATTGCTCGGGCGTTTATTACCGAGCCAAAGTTGGTGATATGCGATGAGCCGGTATCGGCACTGGATGTCTCAGTGCAGGCGCAGATTATTAATTTATTGCAGGAATTGCAGCGTGAGCACAATACCGCCATGCTGTTTATCGCCCACGATCTAGCCGTTGTAAGATTTTTAGCCACGCGCACGGCAGTTATGTATCTTGGCGAAATTGTAGAGATTGGGCCAACAGCCGCCGTGTTTGAGGCACCTCGTCATCCCTATACAGTGCGATTGCTCGCGGCACATTTAGATGGAAACCCAAAGGGCCGAATGCTAAACAAGTCACTACCAGCTCAGACTGTTGCCAATCGAGCACCGCTGGCGACCGATAGGGGATGTCGATTCGCGCCACGTTGCCACATGGCTGAATTGGCGTGTTGCGATACCCCGCCGTGGTTACAGCCCAGCAGGGTGCGCACTGAAGCAGCCTGTCATCGCTTAGTGGATATTGAAATTCTTAGGTCCAGGGCATAGCGTCGGTATTGAGGTGTTATCGGCTAGGCCTTGAGGTCTTAAAATAATAGGGTAGTTAGCCAGCCCTCTGAAAATATTAATATTGGATAGTCATTTTATGAAAGTGAATATGGATACATCGAGCGTACTGACAATTTCAGTAAATTTATTTAAAACCTGCTTGCTAGATGTGGGCCGCACCGAGGCAAAACGTTATTTTAAGGAGCTAGAGGCTGGTCGGGAGTTGTTTTTGACCAAAATGGACATGCCGGATAAATCTACAGTGCGGATTAGATTGCAGTTAATGCCTGAAGAGTTTCGCGGTCACTTAAATTTCAGTGCGTTTAAACTGCAATTGCAGATGTTGTGCGCCGAGTTGGTCAAGGTGATACAGGCTAAATCAGAGCCAATTGTGATGAGCGATGATAGCGGCCAGCAACTTGTATTTAATATTCCAGCCATAAGTCATATCGATGGTTATCTTAATGCACTGGTTTTGGCCGCGGATCTGCGGCGCAGTGGTGAGCTGGTCTTGCAGCTCATGTTTATTGATCCTGAGCAATATCGTGTAGCTGAACCCGCTAGCGTTGAGGGATAAGCTAGGGGAACAGCACAAAACCGCTCGCAAAGTGCACTAGTGTTGACAGTGAGTACAAATATCGATAGCTTGCCACCTTTAGTAGCCGTGGTCAGACTGCCTGTCATCTGGCCCGGCATTAATAACAAAAAGGCCTTACGAGGGGACGACTTTGTCAGCAGCAATGGAAGAAATCGCAGCAGCAATAAGTGCGGCGCGGAAAAACGCAAATGTGTCGAGTAGTGTTGATCTTGCTCAGTACGCTAATCTGGTGGACATGTTTGCCTACTGCGCAACAACGTTTGCGAATCACCCAGTTATATCGTGTATGGGTAAAACTATTACCTATCGCGAGCTAGATATCTTATCTGCTCAATTCGCGTCATACCTTCAGAACCATACCAACCTGAAGGCCGGTGACCGTATTGCCTTGCAAATGCCAAACATTATCCAATATCCGGTCGCACTTTTTGGTGCAATCCGCGCGGGCCTGATCGTGGTTAACACCAACCCACTTTACAGCGAGCGCGAACTGAAACATCAACTGAATGACTCAGGGGCGAAAGCGCTAATTGTTTTGGCAAACGTTGCCGAGGCAGCTGCGGCGGTTGTCCCAGAGACACCAGTAGAAACGGTGATTGTCACTGAAATAGCCGATCTGCACACCGGCTTTAAGCGGCCATTAATTAACGTCGTAGTCAAGCGTGTTAAGAAAATGGTGCCTGATTTTAGCTTTGAAAATCAGATTTCATACCGAAAGGCATTGTCCTTGGGTAAAAGCGGCAAATACACCCCTTCTTCACCGGGTGCAGAAGACGTCGCTTTATTGCAGTACACCGGCGGTACAACCGGTGTGTCTAAAGGCGCCATGATCAGTCATCGCAATCTGATGGCCAATGTCCTGCAAAGTAAGGAGCTGTTTGAAAGCTATGGCTTGAACGAGGCGACGGAAACCTTTTTGTCACCGCTGCCGCTTTACCATATTTATTCTTTTATGCTGTCATTCTGCGTCATGATGCAGGGTAATCACGCGGTGCTTATTCCAAATCCGCGTGACTTGGGCAGTGTAATTAAAGAAATGAAGCGCTGGCGCTGGAGCGGCATGAGCGGTATCAATACGCTTTTCGTTCAACTGTGTAATCACCCGGAATTTAAAACACTCGATTTCTCCTCCGTCAAAGCCACGTTGTCAGGTGGTATGGCATTAACTGCGGGTGCGGCGAAAGAGTGGATGGAGATGACTGGGGCGCAGGTTTACGAAGGCTACGGCTTAACTGAAACCTCGCCGGTGGTATCAATTAACCCAGGTGGTGCCAATCAAATCGGCACTATCGGGATTGCCCTGCCGGGCACCGAGATTCGTATCGTCACCGAGGGTGGTGAGGACGTGGGAATCGGTGAGCGCGGTGAGCTTTGCGTTCGAGGCCCGCAGGTGATGATGGGCTATTGGCAGCGCCAGGATGAAACTGATAAGACCATTAAAAATGGCTGGTTGCATACCGGTGATGTTGCGGTTGTGCAAGAAGACGGTTATATGCGGATCGTTGATCGCATGAAAGACATGATTATCGTTTCTGGCTTTAATGTTTACCCCAATGAAATTGAAGATGTGCTGAGTGGCCATCCCAATATCGCAGAGTGCGCAGCAATTGGTGTACCTGATGAGAAGTCAGGCGAAGCGGTAAAAATCTTTGTTGCTGCTAAAAATGGCGACATTGATAAGGATGAGCTGAAAGCATTTTTGCGTGAACGCTTAACCGGCTATAAAATGCCGCGTTATATAGAAGTTCGCGATGAATTACCTAAAACCAACGTTGGTAAGGTTTTGCGTCGTTCACTTCGAGACGAGGAGCTTGCCAAGCTCGCCAAGGCTGATTAAATTTTCAGCTCATTGCAAAAAGGCGCCTGATGGCGCCTTTTTTATTTATTTGGAATGTATGCCAGAAATTACCGCAGCCTCACTATTGGCCAGTGTTGACGAATGTATGTTGGGCGATCAGTTTGCATTCGCGAGGCAGTGTCGTCAGCTCGCCAAGCAAGATCGAGAAAACACTGACATTGGCGATAAATTGCTCGCGCTGGCTCAGCGTATTAACGCGTCCGCACTTAGGCGGAAGGCGCGCCAAGAGAGCCTGCCTAAGATCGTCTATCCTGAGGACCTGCCCGTTGCGCAGCGGCTGGATGATATTCGCAAGGCAATTAGCGAGCATCAGGTCGTGGTGCTCGCCGGGGAAACGGGGTCGGGTAAAACGACTCAAATACCGAAGATTTGCCTAGAGATGGGGCGTGGTGTTGCGGGCTTAATTGCCCACACTCAGCCCCGACGTTTGGCGGCGAGGGCGGTGGCTCAGCGTTTAGCAGAGGAACTCAACACCCAGCTCGGCGAAGGCGTTGCTTTTCAAATTCGCTTTCAAGAAGTAGCCTCACCGAATAGCTATATTAAGGTAATGACTGACGGTATTTTGCTGGCTGCTATCCAGCGCGACCGATTCCTCAGTCAATACGACACCATTATTATTGACGAGGCCCACGAACGTAGTCTGAACATTGACTTTTTATTGGGTTACTTAAAAACGCTTTTACCGAAGCGGCCTGATTTAAAGCTCATCATTACCTCCGCGACAATTGATGTGCAGCGCTTTTCTGCGCACTTCAATGATGCTCCTGTTATTGAAGTGTCTGGTCGCAGCTATCCGGTGGAGTATCGCTATCGACCTCAGGAGGAGCTGAGTTCCGACAATGATTTGGCCGAAGCAGTGGAGTTAGTGCTTCGGGAGCTGATGGCGGAGGGCGCTCAGCGTCACGGTGACACGCTGGTATTTCTTAGCGGTGAACGAGATATTCGCGAGTTAACCCGCCACCTGAAACGCGCCGAATTGCCGGGGGCAGAGATATTGCCGCTGTATTCGCGCTTAAGTGGCACAGAACAACAACGGATATTTGATTTGCGGGGACGGCGGGGGTGGCGGGTGATATTGGCCACCAACGTGGCAGAAACCTCGCTCACCGTGCCCGGGATTCGTTACGTTATAGACGCGGGTACAGCGAGGGTCAGTCGTTACAGTGTGCGCAGCAAAGTGCAGCGTCTGCCGATTGAGGCCATTTCGCAGGCCAGCGCCAATCAACGAGCGGGTCGTTGCGGTCGCGTTGCGCCGGGTATTGCGTATCGGCTTTACAGTGAAGCCGACTATTTGAGCCGGCCAGAGTACACTGAGCCGGAAATTCAGCGTACAAATTTAGCGGCTGTTATTTTACAAATGCTGCAGCTGAAGTTGGGCGATATTTCAGATTTCCCCTTCGTTGACGCGCCGGATAAAAAGTTTGTCAACGATGGCTTTGCGCTGCTGGCAGAGCTGGGCGCGGTTGATGAGGGGCGCATAACAAAACTTGGTGAACAGCTTGGGAGTTTTCCCGTTGACCCGCGTATTGGCCGTCTTCTATTGGCAGCTGAAGACGCATCGTGTCTTCGCGAAATGCTGGTAATTGCAAGTGCTTTGAGTATTCAAGATCCCCGTGAGCGCCCCGCCGATAAGCAGCAGGCCTCGGATGAGAAGCATCGCCGATTTTGGCAGGAAGATTCAGATTTTGCCGGCTTTGTGGCGCTGTGGGATTACGCCGAGGAACAGCGTCAGGCGCTGTCGGCAAATCAGTGGCGAAAGCTTTGTCAGCGTGAGTTTTTGTCGTGGACGAGAATGCGTGAGTGGCGAGAAGTGCATCATCAGCTAACCCTTATGTGTCGGCAGTTAGGCTTAAAGCAGAATAAAGAAGCCGCCGGTTATGAGAGTATTCACCGCGCCTTGTTACCTGGTTTCCTCGGTCAAATAGCGACCAAGGACGAGAATCGTGAATTCACCGGTGCACGCAATCGAAAGTTACATATTTTTCCTGGCTCGGGATTATTCAAAAAGCCGCCAAAATGGATTGTGGCGGCGGAGTTAGCCGAAACAAGCCAATTGTATGCGCGCTGTGTCGCAAAAATTGATCCCGAGTGGGTGTTTGGTGTCAATGATAGTCTGCTTAAGCGTAGTTACTCAGAGCCACATTGGCAGGCTCGCAGCGGCCGAGTTATGGCCTTTGAACAAACCGCGTTATACGGTTTGGTCATTCGCGATAAAAAGCGTGTTCACTACGGCCCGATTGCACCTGAAGAAAGCCGCGAAATTCTTATTCGGCAAGCATTAGTCGAAGGCCGCTACCAAGGCCGCGCGGATTTTTATAAACATAACAAAGCGTTAATCGCTGATATTGCGGAGATAGAAGACAAGGCTCGTCGTCGAGATATATTGGTGTCTGATGATGAGCTATTTCGATTTTACGATGAGCGTATTCCGGCGGGTATCGTCACAGCCAAGCACCTTGAACACTGGCTAAAAGCAACGGCTCCCCCAAACACACTGTATTTGACGCGCGGCGAGTTGATGCGCCACGGCGGTGGTGATGTCACCGAACAGCAATTTCCAGATACTTTAGCGTACGGCGGCATTAGCTTCGCGCTCAGCTATCACTTCGAGCCAGGTCACCCCGCCGACGGTGTCAGTGTATCGGTGCCGTTGGGGAATTTAGCGCAATTGCCTGCGGGGCGACTTGAATGGCTGGTGCCGGGTTTGTTGCGAGAGAAGTGCATTGCCCTAGTGAAAACCCTGCCAAAGGCGCAGCGCAAGCAGTTGGTGCCGGTGCCGGACTATGTTGATCGCGCTATGCCGATGCTTAAGGTGGGCGAACAGGGGCTGCTTGCTCAGCTTGCCACAGCCTTGTTGCGCTTGAGCGGTTTGCAGATCGATATTAATGAGTGGGCTGCCAATCGCATTGACGATTACTACTTAATGAATATTCGTGTGCTGGACAATACCGGAAAACTATTGGCACAGGGGCGTGATTTAAGGCTGTTAAATACCCAACTTGCCGATCAAGTTCAGCAGGGTATTGCGGAAGAAAGCAGTGGCAGTTTTAACAGTAAAGTACTTCAAGATTGGAATTTTGGGCACTTAGAAACGCGCCATGAGTTTAAGCGCGGCGGCGCAACATTGACTGCATATCCGTGTTTGCGGGATGACGGCGACCATGTTGTTTTAGAGTTGGCAGAGTCGGCGCAGGACGCGAAACAGAAGAGCCTTTACGGGGTGCTGAGATTACTATTGCTGCGACTGTCTCAACAGACAAAATTATTGCGGGCGAGTTTGTTTCGACATAACGCGGTGCAATTGCAATTCGCCGCTGTGGGTGAAGATAAAAAGAAATGGCTCGAAGACAGCTTAATAGCCGCAGCTCGACAAAGTTTTGCGATAGATCCTGACAACTTACCTGAAACAGAAGCCCACTTCGACAAACTGTGGCAAGAGGGGCGTGCAAGTTTTACCGCTGACGCTGAACGCTATGCGGAAATGCTCACGGAAATATTGGGTCATTATTCCGATATTCGGCGGGCTTTGAAAAAGCTGAACTCGCTGAGCTGGATTCACAGTATTAACGACGTAAATAAGCAGCTTGACGGCTTGTTTTTCAACGGCTTTATAACGGCGTTAAATTATGAAGAACTGAGTCAGTACCCTCGATACTTGAAGGGGATTTTGCAGCGCCTTGCAAAACTGGATGGAAACTATCAGCGAGATCGTCAGTGCACCCTTATCTTAGAGCCTTTGCAAAACCAGTTGAGTGACTTCTTGCTGAAAGCGCCCGATGAGCTTGCTTCACATCCCGCCCTTAGAGATTATCGCTGGCAGCTAGAGGAATTCCGCATTTCTCTGTTTGCTCAAAATATCGGCACGCGGTCGCCGGTATCAGAAAAACGATTGAAGCAATTATGGAAAAGTGTCACTCAAGATGTAACATTCAAAGTCTAGTTAGGTCTATTGGCTATGGGCACGCTAGTTTGATTGTCTTTGCTGGGCGGGAACATGCCCCTAGCAATTCTAGTTAACCCTAAATGGCGCCATTCGCCGGCTCTTCGCCTACTTGGAATACCAAGTTGCATTCCTCTCGTCTCGGCGGGGCACAGCTAGGTAGCCGTTTCTTTAAGCATAGTCGTGACAATCAAGCTATTCGTGTCTCGTACTAGCCGCGACGTAATTTACGGTAAAGATCGGAAACCTTGGTGTTCTCGTAAGCTAATCATTGCATTGTTAAATTTTGAGATCCGGCTATGCTGAAAATGCGTTTTTTACCGTTTAGCTCAGATACATTGGCTGTTTTTTGAGCAGAATTTTAATTTACTTGAAGACTAACTCGGTGCATAGCCGGAATGGAGAAATAATAATGGCGTCTTTTACGAAAAAACCTCTAGTTGCAGCCTTTGGTGCGGCGATGTTGGCTTCTGCTGTGAGCCCTGCGATGGCTGATAGCAACCCGTTCGCGGCCAAGCAATTGAGCGCGGGCTATGAACTTGCGATGGGAAGCTCCGATAAAGCGGCTAAATCGGAAGCTAAGTGTGGGGCTGATAAAGCCGGTGAGGCAAAGTGTGGAGCTGATAAGGCTGAGCACGAAGGCAAATGCGGCGAAGCTAAGTGCGGCGCTGACAAGGCAAAGGCCGCCCACGAAGGTAAGTGTGGTGAAGCGAAGTGTGGCGCTGGTAAAGGGGCAATGGAAGGGCAGTGTGGCGGCGACAAAGCGGCGAAGGAAGCGTCATGCGGTGCTGCGAAATAAGCATTATTTTCTTAGTGTTAACGGTTCTCTGAGAGGCAATCACAGTATCAATGGATGAGCTTAACTTAAATAATAGATCTGCTTTGGCAGGTCTCGGTTTGCGTCGAGGTCTTATGTCGGCGTTTAAACAGCTGAGCCCAGACGATATTGATTTTATTGAGGTTGCCCCTGAGAATTGGATAGGTGTTGGCGGTCGTTACGGCCGCTCATTTCGTGAAATAGCTGAGCGTTACCCCGTTTATTTACATGGGCTATCATTAAACATTGGTGGTTTTTCTCCCCTCGACACAAGCTTGCTGAAAGATATTAAGCAGTTTATGGCGGATTTTGACTGCCCTCTGTATTCAGAACATTTGACCTATTGCGGTGATGAGGGACAATTATATGATTTGCTGCCCATTCCGTTTACTGAAGAGGCAGTTCACCACGTTGCTGGCCGAGTTAAGCAAGTACAAGATGTTTTAGGTAGGCGTATATTGCTAGAAAATGCGTCTTATTACGCAGCTCCGGCTCAGGAAATGAGTGAAAGTGAGTTTATTAACGCGGTGCTAACCGAGGCAGATTGTGAGCTGTTACTAGATGTAAATAATATCTACGTGAACAGCATTAACCATCGCTACGATCCCCACGATTTTTTGCATTCACTTCCGCTGGAGCGCGCGAGGTATGTGCATATCGCCGGCCATTACGATGAGGCCGAGGATCTGCGTGTCGATACACATGGTTCAGATGTCATTGATTCTGTCTGGGCCTTGCTAGACGCGGCTTATGAGCGCTGCGGTCCCTTGCCAACTTTGCTGGAGAGGGACTTTAATTTCCCGCCGATGGCAGAGTTGTTATTAGAGGTAGAGCGTATTAAGCGTGCTCAAGCTATCAACGAGTGCAGTGTCGCTTCTCACCGGGTTGCTGTGAGATGAGCAATTTTCAGCATGTTCAGCGCGAACTAACCCAGTTTATTCGCAATCCCGACGCTTCTTCTGGGTTGCCGGGTATAGAGGACCGTCGTCTAGCTATTTATCGCGATTTGTTTTTCAACAATATCAATGGCTTTTTAAGTAATGGCTTCCCGGTCTGCCGCAGTTTGTATAGCGATTCGGATTGGGGCTCGATGGTGCGGGACTTTATGATTCGGCATCAGTGCGCGAGCCCTTACTTTCTTAAAATTGCGGAAGAGTTTCTTGAATATCTTCAGCATCAGCGCAGTGGTATGGCCGTAGATCCGCCGTTTTTAGCCGAGCTTGCCCATTATGAATGGGTAGAGCTGGCACTCGATGTCGCTGTTGACGAACTTCCTTCCGCAGTAGAGCCTCCCAGCGATATTTTGGATGCGCGGTGGCGTCTGTCTTCACTCGCTTGGCCGCTGGCTTACGGTTTTCCCGTCCATCAAATTAGCAGGGATAACCGTCCCGCAGAAGTGACCGGCGACGTCACCTATATTGTGGTGTATCGCGACCGTGCCGATAGCGTTGAGTTTTTAGAAATCAATGCAGTCACGGCGCGGTTACTTGCGTTGTTTGATGACGCGTCTTCGCTCAATGCGTACGGAGTACTTAAGGGAATTGCCGCCGAGCTTGGTGTTGAAGCTGAAGCGGTGGTGGGGTTTGGTCGCGAGCTTGTGACACAGTTGGTTGGTCTCGATATATTGATTATTGCTGAGTCGTAATCATGCAGTTAGTGCCAAGCAAGCGCGCATTGCGTATAGTGTTAGCCGCTTTTTAGAATTGATGGATATGACTCCAATGGAACGAATAGCTTGTGCCTTGCTATTGACGCTGCTGTCTACATTTCAGGGCGTAAATGCGTCTGTAAATGATAGCGACAGCGATCCTCGCGACCCTTGGGAGGGCCTCAATCGTGCTGTCTTTGTATTCAATGACACGGCTGACCAGTATGTCTTGAAGCCTGTCGCGAAAGGCTATCGCAATATTACGCCGACGTTTGTTGATCAAAGTTTAGCCAATTTTTTTAATAATCTCGGTGAAATTAAGAATATCGGCAACAATGTATTGCAGGGTGATGGCAGCCATGTTCTGGTGAGTGGTGGACGGTTCATTATTAACACAACGGTTGGTGTATTAGGCATTTTTGATGTCGCTGGAGCGATTGGTTTAGTGCGTGACTCCGAAGATTTTGGTCAAACCCTTGCGGTGTGGGGGGTGGGTAATGGCCCGTACATAATGCTACCGTTTCTCGGCCCCAGCACTTTGCGGGATGGCGCGGGAAGGGGGGTTGATTCTTATACCGATGTGATGCGCAGTGTTGATCCTGAAAGTGCGCAGTACGGCATGACCCTTCTGGATTTGATTCAAGTTCGAGCCTCTTTACTTGGGACAGAAGAGTTGGTGTCGGGAGATAAATACACCTTCTTCAAGGATGTTTATTTGCAGCGCCGAGATTTTCTTATCAATGACGGCAAGCTTAAAGATGATTTTGGCGATGAAGATTTCGAATCCTTTGATTTCTAATTTCGCGCCTGATTTCCCTGGCGTAAATTCTGCGCATAAATACGGCTTGTGTGTTCTTGCTGATGCGAGTAAAAAGTCCGCATGAAAGCTACGTTTCCCCAGAGTATCTTATTGGTTCAGCAGGCTGATGCTGTCCACAACGAGCTAGTGTCCTCCTTGGAGAAGCTGGGTATGTCCGTGCTTGCGATTGCGGATTGCTCGACGGCAATGGTGGGGTTTCGCGAAGAAGATATCGATATTGTGATGGTTGACATCGATTTCCCCGATGATCGCGGTATTGATCTTCTCGGTAAAATGGCAGCTGACCCCCGTGAATTGCCTCTAATCGGTGTTTCTCGTCGCAAAAGTCTTGCTGACGTTGTTGAGGCTGTTAGGCACGGTGCAACTGATTATCTGATGCTCCCTCCAGAAAATTTGGACGTTATTCGTCATGTTATTGATCGGGCGGTTGAGCGCGGCGCCCTAAAACGCGAAAACTTGGCCTATCGCACTAAGCTTGAAAACGCGAACCGAGATTTACTTGAAAGTTTGACCTTGTTACAACAAGACCAGCAGGCGGGAAAGCACGTTCAGCAGCTTCTGCTACCAGATACGCCAAAGCAAATTGGCGGCTACAGTTTTTGTCACTTTATATTGCCGTCTTTGTACCTGAGCGGCGATTTTGTTGACTACTTTATTGTTGGTGAAGATCACGCGGTGTTCTTTGTTGCCGACGTGTCAGGGCACGGCGCTAGTTCGGCCTTCGTGACGGTATTCCTCAAAAACTTGTTTGCACGCAAGCGCAGTGATTTCTTACATCGCGGTTCCACTGCTATTTTGTCGCCAGCGAAGATGCTTGCCATAGCGAATCGGGAATTACTGGAAATGGGGATCGGCAAACACGTAACAATGTGTGTCGGTGCTTTTGATCTTAAGTGCCATCAGCTCTGCTATTCGGTAGCAGGTCATCTTCCCGCGCCGGCAATGGCGGTAGACGGTAAAGCGGAATTTCTGCCTGAACACGACATGCCTGTTGGTTTATTTGCCGATGCCGAGTACAGTGATCATATGATCACTTTCCCACCGGGCGCAGTGCTAACGTTGTTCTCGGATGGTATTCTAGAGGTGTTAGACAGTGACACCCTCGAAGAGAAAGAGCTGAAGCTACTCGATATTCTCGGCGAGGGTGAAAGTATGTCGACGGGACTGGCGAAAACCTTTGGTTTACTAGAAATAGACGAAGCGCCAGACGATATCGCAATTTTAGTCGTGTGCAGGTTATAGGCAAATGCAGCCCGGTAGGATATTGGTAGCAGGACAAGACGGCGCGTTTGTTATCAAACTAGTTGGTGACGTGCGGTTGACGCTGTGTACAACCTTGGACGAGTTTTTCGACGAGATGTTATCTGTTGAAGGCTTTGCCAGTGTTGTCGTTGATCTTTCTGATGCCCTAAATGTCGACAGTACTACTTTGGGTTTACTTGCTAAATTAGCGATTAAAGCCAAAGAGCGTTTTAAGTTTGTCCCCCTTATTTTATCCACTAATCCCGATATCACCCGAGTGCTCGAAAGCATGGGTTTCGATAGGGTGTTTAGAATTAGAGAAGAGCCACTACTCGACGATGAAGACCTAGGCGAGTTACCGGTTTTACCCTGTAGCGAAGATGCCGTTAAGAAGCGGGTGTTAGAGGCGCATCGCACGCTGATGGGGCTGAGCGACAGTAATCACGCTAAGTTTCGTGAATTAGTGTCGCTTCTAGAAGGCCAGTGTTTTTAATTCTTTCTCTGCACAAACGCCATCCTTATCTATTTGCTAGCCGCTTTTTCTGTCGTTGTCAGCTTTGCTCGGATAAATTCGGTGTGAGGTAAATAAATGAGATCAGAGATCTTCCGGATCAAGTGATCTTCGTATTTATCTATTTGCCCATCCTCAATGGCCACTTCCCAAAGCGCGACAATCAGCTCATATTTTTCAATATTATTGCAATTGTCGTTGATGTAACGGGTAAACGGATACAAGGAGGTGCTGTCTTTATTAAGCGCTGTTGCCGTCGTCATGAAGTCTTCAATATTCGGTAGCGACACTGAAAAACACCGAACCAGCAATTCTTGTATTTTTTCAATTTCTTTGGGGTCTTGTTCGTAATCAGATTTGCTCACTTCGATAAGTAGGGCGGCTGCCGCTAACTCCAGCGACATCGTGGTCTTCTTGTCGTCTTCTTCCACGCCAGAAAAAAGCTGCTTTAATTTTTCAAACATATCCTAGTACTCTTTCAATTTGAAAATGATGTGTGATTCTGTAGGTTGGGTGGAGCGGTAGCGATACCCAACAAGCGGTGGGAGAGCATCCCATCATGTTGGGTTTGATAAACCCCTTCGGGGCGCCCTGACGGGCGTCCAGTCTGAAGGCATGTCGTACCTCAACCCATACCTACGAACTTTGACATTTGGCAATATCATATTGAAGGAGTACTAGTTCCATTCGCTAAGCAGGGTTTCAAGTTTCACTTGGTCGGCGGCAAAGGCCCGAATACCCTCGGCGAGTTTTTCTGTTGCCATGGCATCGTCATTCAAGGCCCAGCGAAATCCTGATTCGGTAATGTCGAGTTTTGGATGGGGGATGAAGTTCATATCTGGACCGAGTTGGCGCGGTAAGGCTTGTGTATCTTCACTCAGTTCAGTTAGCAGTGCGGGGCTTATTGTTAGGCGATCACAGCCCGCTAAAGCCGCAATTTCGCCTATATTGCGAAAACTTGCTCCCATTACAACGGTTTTGTAGTCGTGTTGCTTGTAATAGCTGTAAATGGCAATGACAGACTGAACCCCAGGATCATCATGTGCCGTTTCAGGTGCAAGACCACGGGCGACATGCCAATCTAAAATACGACCAACAAAGGGTGATATTAAGGTTGCGCCAGCTTCTGCGCAGGCGGCAGCCTGAATAAGGCTGAAGAGCAGTGTCAGGTTGCACTCTACACCTTCTTTTTCTAATACCGCGGCGGCTTGAATGCCTTCCCACGTTGAGGCGACTTTAATGAGTAGCCGGTCTTTGGCGATGCCTTTTTGCTGGTAAAGCTCGGCTATGTAGCGGCCTTCGGCAATCATCGCCTCGGTATTGAATGAGAGGCGGGCGTCGACTTCAGTAGACACTTTCCCGGGTACTAATTTGCAGATTTCGGCGCCAATTTCTACCGCTAGCTGAGTGGCGGTTTTTTGCAGCCACTGGGCGTCTCGGGGGCCTTTACTCTGAGCGGAAATGACGCGCTGTATTAGCGGTTGATATTGGGCAAGTTGAGCGGCTTTAAGAATGAGTGATGGATTTGTCGTGGCATCTTGAGGAGAAAAACGCCGGATTGCATCTATATCACCGGTATCGGCAACCACATCGGTGAACTGCTTTAGTTGTTCTAACTTACTGCTCATTACTTACTGTCCTTTTTGTCATCATGGTCTGCAGGGCTTCTTCGGTAAGGCTTAATGCCTGCTCCAATATCTCAATACCGGCGTTGGGGCGATGGCCGTGCTCGCTTATATAACGTCGAAATAGTCGACCACCGGGTTGTCCATTAAATAATCCCAGCATATGTCGTGTCATATGATTGAGCCGCGTACCTTGTGTAAGTTCCGCTTCTATATAGGGGAATAGGCCGCGAATGACGTCACTTCGCACAGCGATCTGTCGGTCTTGGCCGTAAAATTGCGAATCCACACTAGCCAGAAGAAACGGGGTTTGATACGCGCTGCGGCCCATCATAATGCCATCCACGTATGACAATTGCGAGGTGGCATCTTCGATGTTCTGAATGCCGCCATTGATGATAATTTCGAGCTTGGGAAAGTCCTGTTTTAGCTGGTGTACCAAGTTGTAGTTCAGCGGCGGAATTTCGCGATTTTCCTTTGGGCTCAAGCCTTGCAGCCACGCCTTGCGGGCGTGAACGATGATCGCGTCAGTGCCGGCCTCGTCAATGGCGGCGACAAACTCCTGCAGCGGCCCGTAGCCTTCTTGTTCATCAATGCCTATACGGTGCTTAACGGTAATGGGGAGCGAACTAGCGTCTTTCATTGCCTTTACACAATCGGCAACGAGGGCCGGGCGAGACATGAGGCAGGCGCCAAAAAAACCATTCTGAACGCGATCCGAAGGGCAGCCGCAGTTTAAATTCACTTCGTCGTATCCCCATTTTTCAGCCAGTTGTGCTGAGTGGGCCAGTGCCTCGGGGTCGCTGCCACCAAGTTGCAGAGCGACAGGGTGTTCAATATCGCTAAAATTGAGGTGGCGCTCGGCATCGCCATGGATCAGCGCGCCGGTAGTGATCATTTCGGTGTACAGCACCGCTTCTGTGGTCAGTTGGCGCCAAAAGACACGGCAGTGCCGGTCAGACCAGTCCAGCATGGGGGCGACGCAAAAGCGGCGATTAAGTAATTTTTTGTGCATCTGCCGCGAAATACCTCTGCGGGTGGGTGAATCTTGCCTCGTCCGGCACGTATAATGACGGCCTGAATGGCCCGCTCACGCAAATTGATGCGAGGCTAAATGTCTATTGTATTCAAATGGTAATAAACACTCCATGACTGTTCGCACTCGTATTGCTCCTTCGCCCACCGGTGACCCGCATGTAGGCACGGCTTATATCGCACTGTTCAATTATTGTTTTGCGAAAAGCCAAGGTGGCGAGTTTTTGCTGCGCATTGAAGACACCGACCAACAGCGTTCTACTCCAGAGTCTGAGCAGGCGATTTTGGATTCACTGCGCTGGCTGGGTTTAGAGTGGGCAGAGGGCCCAGACGTTGGTGGGCCGCACGGGCCGTATCGTCAGAGCGAACGTAGTGAAATTTACAAAGCGCATTGTGAACAACTTATTGCTGCCGGACATGCCTTTCGCTGCTACAGGACAGCTGAAGAATTGGAGGTGCTGCGTGAAGCCCGTCGCGAGGCCGGGGGGCATACCGCTCTAAAGTATTCAGATCTGAAATTAGACGATGCTGAGCATGCGCGTCGCGAAGCGGCTGGTGATGCTTATGTGATTCGAATGCACGTGCCTGAGGGCGATGGCCGCTGCGAAGTTGACGATATGCTGCGGGGTAAAATTGAATTGGAGTGGGGGCAGGTAGATGCCCAGATCCTTTTAAAATCTGATGGCTTGCCGACCTACCATTTGGCAAACGTGGTCGATGATCACTTGATGCAGATTACCCATGTGCTGCGCGGTGAAGAGTGGATTAATTCTGCCCCTAAACACAAGTTATTGTATGAGTATTTTGGCTGGAAAATGCCAGTGTTATGCCATCTGCCCCTGTTGCGAAATCCCGATAAAAGCAAGCTCAGTAAACGCAAAAATCCGACCAGTATTTGGTACTACCAGCGCATGGGTTTCCTGCCCGAGGCGCTGTTGAATTATTTAGGCCGCATGGGCTGGTCGATGCCAGATGAAAGCGAGAAGTTCAGTTTGCAAACCATGATCGACAATTTCGATATCACCCGAGTGAGTTTGGGTGGGCCGATATTCGATGTTGAAAAACTGCGCTGGCTAAGCGGCTTGTGGCTTCGTGAAGATTGCAGTCTTGAGCAGTTGGCAGATCGTATGCAAGAGTGGGCCTTTAACCGCGAGACGTTAATGAAAATGCTGCCGCATGTGCAGTCCCGAATTGAAGTGTTTAGCGATATGGCACCGTTAGCGGCGTTCTTTTTGTCGGGTATGTTGCCGCTTACTCCCGCGAGCTTCGCCGCTTCAAGTCTAAGTGAAGAGGAGTTAGTCACCTTGTTGCAGTGCGCGGCGTGGCGCTTGGAATCGTTAAATGATTGGCAGCGTGATCGAATTTTCGCAGAGGTGAAATCCTTGGCCGATGGCTTGGGAATCAAGTTAAAGGATTTTATGCCGCCATTGTTTATCGCTATTGCGGGTACAACTTCGTCGATCTCAGTTGTTGATTCGATGGAAGTGTTAGGCCCAGATATGAGCAGAGCGCGATTGCGTCATGCCATAGAAGTCTTGGGTGGGGTAGGTAAAAAACGCCTGAAAAAGCTGGAAAAGCAGTATCAGGAGCTCGCATAGCAAATTCCTGCAATGTGGGGAGTTAGCTCATAGTTGGAGCGGGGATTCCCTAGCGACAATGAATAGAAAAATGCAGTGATTTCAAGTCGATGTGTTGACAAGTTCTGGGGCTGACCGTAATATGCGCAGCCTCCACTTTGGGGCTATAGCTCAGCTGGGAGAGCGCTTGCATGGCATGCAAGAGGTCGGCGGTTCGATCCCGCCTAGCTCCACCAAAGTTTTAAAAACCGCGTAAAAGCGGTTTTTTTTTGCCTGCAATTTAGTGACCCTGTGCAACGGTTTCAGCTGTGTCAATGTTGTGCACAGTAATTGGGCAATTTTCGTGTGAGGTGCCATAATGCAAATGTCTTATCAAGCTACGTCTCTTTTTGTGGGGTAATCAATCTGTGTCGAATATTTCTCTTCGTCAACGCCATAATAAAAAACCAGAAGAACTTCGCGAGTTAATCCGGCAGATGGCGATCAAATTAGAAGAGCGTTATCAGTTGAGTTCTCGCTGGCTAAATAATGATGAGCTCGAAGTTGCACGTTCTGGTGTAAAAGGGCGAATTACCTTGGGGATTGACGAAGTGAAGGTTGATATCAAGTTGGGCCTAATGATGGGTGCCTTCAAGTCGACAATTCAAAAAGAAATATCACGCTCAATGGCTGAAAAGCTGGTTTAAGAAAGATAAGGCGCAATTCATGCCTCTGCGGAATTTTTTAGCCAAAGCGGGACTCTAACGGTCACAGTTAATGACTATTGGGAGTCTGATATAAGATATGACTAATATGCTTCTGTCGCTTCGCGCATCACGCCACAAACTACTTCGCGTATTGATATTTTGTTTTTTAGCTGGTCTTGCTCAGGGCAGCTTGGCATTTTTCCCTCAGCAGGATGGTAATGGTCGCGAGCTTCCCAGCCTTGCGCCAATGCTAAAAACCGTCAACCCTGCTGTCGTTAATATATCGACCTATACAACGCAGACTATTCGTCAAAACCCGTTGCTGAACGATCCATTTTTTCGACGTTTCTTTAATGTGCCTGAACAGCAGATGCAGCGTCCCCAGCAACGTCGCACCCAGGCGGCTGGCTCGGGCGTTATCATTGATGCCAAAAAAGGCATTGTTCTGACTAATCATCATGTCATCAACGGCGCGGATGAAATTACCGTCAGTATGGAAGATGGCCGCAATTTCACTGCGACACTTGTTGGCTCCGATCCCGATGTCGACATCGCAGTGTTAAAAATAGATGCCAAGAATTTGCACAGCGTTAAATTGGCAGACTCTGATAAATTAGAGGTAGGTGACTACGTCGTTGCCATTGGCAATCCCTTTGGCTTAGGGCAAACCGTAACAACCGGTATCGTGAGCGCCTTGGGGCGTACTGGCTTGGGAATTGAAGGTTATGAAAATTTTATCCAGACCGACGCCTCAATAAATCCGGGAAACTCCGGCGGTGCGCTTGTTAATTTGCGGGGCGAACTGATTGGGGTGAATACCGCAATTTTAGCGCCTGCTGGTGGCAATGTAGGAATTGGTTTTGCCATACCGATCAATATGGCGAAAGTTAGTATTGATCAAATTTTAGAGCACGGCGAGGTGCGTCGTGGTCAACTCGGTGTGGTTATTCAGGATTTAACGCCGGAGTTGGCCGATGCCTTTAAGGTCGGAAAACATCAGCGCGGCGCGGTGATTGCTGAGGTTCAGAGCGGGTCTGCCGCCGAGCAAGCCGGTTTGCAGGCAGGGGATGTCGTCGTCGAGGTGGATGGCAAGGATATCCTTAGTTCTGCACAATTACGCAATGCGGTTGGTCTAAAGCGGGTTGGTGATCGTATTATTGTTATAGCCTTGAGAGAGGGCAAGCGCAAGGAGTTTCGCGCGGAGCTCGCTGAAATGGTGACATTGCCTGTCGCTACAGTTGGCGAGGCGACCAGTGAGCTCCTCAAGGGAGTAACACTCCGCGACGCCGAAAATGGTCAGGGCGTGTTGGTGACTGAGGTGGCGAATACAGCAGAAGCTGCGGGAAAATTGGCGCAAGGTGATTTGATCGTGTCGGTAAACCAGCGCCGCGTTGCCGATGTAAAAGAATTTAGTGAGGTATTGTCTGCGAGTAAGGGCCGTTTGTTGCTGCGAGTCGTGCGGGGTCAATTAGCGCTTTGGGTTGTTTTGCAGTCATAGTTTTAATGGGTATTTTAAAAGCGCTTGGGGAGACGGTAATGAAAAAGATAGTAATGGCTGTTGTGGTGGCTTTGTTGGCGGCCTGCGCTGGGGTTCCGGTTTCGACCGATTATTCTCAGGAGTTTGATTTTAGCGGTGTATCGACTTATGCTTGGCTATTGCCCGCCAAGCATGCCGACCCAGAAATTGACAATGACTTGGTTCGGCAGCGAGTTGTGGATGCGGTAGACGCACAATTTACCGCTAAAGGTTTGAAGCAGGTCGCAGATGTCAGCCAAGCGTCTGTATTGGTGAGTTACCAGTTGGGGCAAGAGGATAAAATTGCCATCGATAATTTTGGTTCCTGGTATACCCATTACGGCTATTACCCATGCTACCACTGTGGTTATCGCCCCGGTTTCGGCTATTTCGGCCGCAGTCATTTTTACGATGACGATATCTGGGTACGAAACTACAAAGAAAGCACCTTAATGATTGATGTGATTGACCCCGCATCGAAAAAATTATTGTGGCGCGGTATGACAAAGCGGGTTATTCCTAGCTTGAAAACGCCAGAAGAACGGCGCTTGTATGTACTTGAAACGGTGTCAGCGATTCTGGCTAAGTTCCCACCGGGTTCTGCGGTGGCGCGTTGATATTATTCGACATTTTCCTGTGATTTCGTCGGTGGGTCCCTTGCATGTGCCAAGTGTTTCGCCGACAATAGCGCCCGCGTTGAGGTACTGTCACAGCGTGTCTTCTGCGGTGGTCCTTCCGGTCCCCTCGCAACGATAGATAGCAAACCCCGCCAGGCCCGGAAGGGAGCAACGGTAGTTATCAACTCGTGTGCCGGGGTGTGGCTGGTTGGACCGCCACCAAGTTCTGCTTAATCTCCTGTCTACGTTTATTTTCCTCTACCTTCATTGGTTTATGTCCATGCTGGGCTGGTGTATCCTTGCTGCTTGCATGTTAGGAATTGTTCAATGAGCTATCAGGTGTTGGCGCGGAAATGGCGCCCGAAAACCTTTCGTGAAATGGCGGGTCAGAATCACGTTTTAAAGGCATTAGTAAATGCCCTAGATCACGATCGCCTTCATCATGCCTATTTGTTTACCGGTACCCGTGGCGTGGGTAAAACCACCATTGCACGTATTTTAGCCAAATGTCTTAACTGTGAAGTTGGCGTTAGCTCTGAACCTTGCGGGCAATGCAATGCCTGTGTCGCAATTAGCGAGGGTCGATTCGTTGATCTGCTCGAGGTTGACGCGGCGTCGCGAACCAAGGTTGAAGACACCCGTGAAATTTTAGATAACGTCCAGTACACGCCGAGCCAAGGCCGCTATAAGGTTTACCTCATAGATGAGGTGCACATGCTCAGTAGCAGCAGTTTTAATGCGCTGCTGAAAACGCTGGAAGAACCTCCGGCGCATGTGAAGTTTTTACTGGCGACCACCGATCCTCAAAAATTGCCGGCGACGATTTTATCGCGCTGTTTGCAGTTTAATTTAAAAAACCTGACTCCTGAGCGAATTGTCGACTACTTAAAGACTGTACTCGACCAAGAGATGGTTCAGTTCGATGAGTCATCGCTGTGGTTATTGGGTCGTGCCGCCGACGGCAGTATGCGTGATGCTCTTAGTTTAACGGATCAGGCGATTGCCTTTGGTTCCGGCAAGCTCGGTGAGGCAGACGTGCGGCAGATGTTAGGTACCATCGACCATAATTCTGTTTATCGGTTAATTGAAGCCTTGGCCAGCAGTGATGGTGCTGGGCTACTGGCTGTGGTGGCGGACCTTGCCGAAATGGGGGCTGATTTCCCCGGTGTAATCAGTGAGCTATTGCTTGTTATGCATCGCTTAGCCGTGGCGCAAACAGTACCTGATGGCTTGGATAATAGCCTTGGTGATCGCTCTAAAATCATAGAGTTAGCGGGCAAACTTACAGCAGAAGATGTGCAGTTTTATTACCAGATAGGACTGGCAGGGCGTCGCGATATGGGCTTGGCGCCCGACCCCAGAGCAGGTCTTGAAATGGTTCTGCTCAGAATGCTCGCGTTTAAACCCCAGGGGGTTATTGACGCGCCTCGCCAAGTATTACCTAGGCCTGTATCTGCAGTGGCGGAGGCCGCTGCTCCGGTAAAAAAGCTGCAGACGCTTGATTCGGCAGATGATGCGCCGACAAGCATCAGCGCTAAGCCGGACGTAAGACCTGAAAATTTGACGGTTTCGCCGTCGGCAAAACAAGCTACTGAGAACACCTCTCAAGTGCAGACACAGCCGGCGATAGATGAGTCGCCTGGTGTGCCTGACGTGATGTCTTCGAACGATATACCAAGCGACATAGCTGCCGCTCACGTCGAAAAACCTGCAAGCCCCGTTGGCTTTGACGCGGCGTCTGATCTAGCTCTCGAGAAAGTCGCGATTGTAGTCGAAGAGCAGCAAGTTGCGGGGATTGAGCCGATAGCACAGGCTCGTGACTCAAGAGTAGAATTGACTACAGAGCGAATCGATTTTTCGCAACTCAATGAGAAGGTATGGCGCGAACAATTTGACGTGTTTCAATTACCTGGAATGTTAGGAAACTTGGCGGGGCTTTGCCAAATAGCGGCAAAGTCGGACAACGGTGTCGAGTTCGTTGTGGATTCTGCGAACACCGCGTTTCTAAGCGATCGTAACGTCGAGCGACTAGGTGAGCTGCTTTCAGAGTATTTCGGTAAGTCGCTCCAGGTCACCGTTACTATTGCCGAGCTTGATATTGAAACCCCAGCGGGCTTTAAACAGAGATGTTTGGACGAGCGCTTAGTCCTTGCTAAAAATGCCCTGCGCGCCGACAACTATGTGAATCGTATCATAGCGGAATTTGATGGTGTGCTAGATGAAGACTCAGTGCGCCTTGTCGACTAGACCATGACGACTAGATCCAGTTGCTTAGACTTTGTTGACGATTGGATGGCATAACTGAGCGGCTTAAGTGCATGAATAAAGCGCTACTTTTTAACTAGATTTCAAAAGATCTGAATGAGATAGAACTATGAAACCTGATTTGAATGAATTAATGAAGAAAGCTGCCGAAATGCAGGAAAAAATGCAAAAGGCGCAGGATGAGCTCGCCAATGTTGAAGTGCAAGGCGAGTCTGGCGCGGGCTTAGTGAAGGTCACTATGACTGGCCGTCACGATGTGCGCAGAGTGGCGATTGACGCAAGCCTGATGTCGGAAGACAAAGAAATTTTGGAAGATCTATTGGCTGCGGCGGTGAACGATGCTGTTCGTAAAGTAGAAAAAAACAACCAGGATAAAATGGGCGGCATGATGTCTGGGCTCGGTATGCCTGCCGGCTTTAAGATGCCGTTCTGAATATGAGCTATAGCCCGCTAATAGATGAAATGATTGATGCCCTGCGCTGTTTGCCGGGTGTGGGTGCAAAATCTGCGCAGCGTATGACCTTTCAGTTGTTGGAACGGAATCGTCCGGGGGCAGCGCGTTTGGCCGCTGCCCTGAGTAAGGCGGCGGAGCATGTTGGACACTGTAATAGTTGCCGCACCTTGACTGAGAATGAGCAGTGTTTTATTTGCGCTGACCAGCGCCGTGATCAGCAAACAATCTGTGTCGTTGAGTCACCTGCGGACGTTGTCGCTTTTGAGCACAGCGGCGATTACAAGGGCTTGTACTTTGTATTGATGGGCCATTTGTCACCCATCGACGGAATTGGTCCCGCGGAAATAGGTATAGACAGATTACTTCAGCGCACGGCTGAATTGTCGGTAAGCGAGCTAATATTAGCGACTAACCCGACCGTTGAGGGTGAGGCGACAGCTTATTATATTACCGAGCAAATGCGCAGTCGCGGAATCGCCGTGAGTCGCATAGCCCATGGGGTACCCTTGGGTGGTGAATTAGAATACGTGGACAGCGGTACGCTGGCACATGCACTTAAAGGACGCCGTCCCATTGACTGATCCTCTTGAATCCCGCGTTTATATCGATACCGACGCGGCGCTGAACGCTGCCTGTAAAAATTGGGCGACAGCCGCATTTTTAGCCATCGATACTGAGTTTATTCGCACCGATACCTTCTATCCGATTGCGGGATTGCTGCAGGTTGGCGCAAATGGTGGGCTATACCTGATTGACCCTCTCTCTATTAGCGATTGGTCTGCGTTTACCGCTTTACTGCGGCGGATGGATTTACCGAAAGTTATTCATTCTTGCAGTGAGGATTTAGAGGTATTTAACGTCTTGTTCAAGTGCGTTCCTCAGCCACTGCTCGATACCCAAATTGGCGCTGCATTGGCGGGAATGGGCGCGGGCTTAAGTTATCAGCGGCTAGTGATGGATTGCTTGGGAGTACATGTTGAAAAAGGTGAGACCCGATCCGATTGGTTGCGTCGTCCACTCAGCGAGAGTCAATGCGTTTACGCGGCGCTGGATGTACTGTATTTGCAGCGGATATACCCCATTCTGTGTAAGCGCTTAGACGACAAGGGGGCGTTGGGATGGTGGCAAGAGGATTGCGCTGTCATTACCGCGCAGGCGGAAAAGCCAACTGATGCCAGTGAGTATTATCTGCGTATCAAGTCTCTTTGGAAGTTGAGTACTAGGCAGCAATATATCTTGAAAATACTGTGCGCGTGGCGTGAGACTGAAGCTAGAGAACGAAATATTCCAAGAGGTCGCGTGTTAAAAGACGCCGCATGCTTTGAGATCGCAAGACTGCAGCCCGCAGATAGTAGCCAGTTCAGCCGAATAAAAGAGTTATCTCCGGGCAGTATTCGGCGGTATGGTGAGGCAATACTTGATTTGCTTGCTGAGGGGCGCTCAGCCGATGACAGTGAATTGCCTTTGCCAGCACCAAAACCTCTGACACCAGCGCAAACGCAGTGCTACAAGCAATTCAAGGCGGTCGCAGAAGAGGTTGCTGATCAGCTGGGGGTGGCGCCTGAAGTATTTGTTAAAAAGCGTGATATTGAAGAGGTAATTCGCAGCGCTCGTTTACCGGATGCGCTTACAACATGGCGCAAGCCTTTGATTGGCGATAAATTACTCGCGTTAAGTGAGAAAAAAGCATGAAACGAATTTGCGCGGTTTATCGTAGCTCACGTACTGAAGGCATGTATTTGTACGTGGATCACCAGGAAGATCTAGCGCGGGTGCCCGAGGAATTACTTTCTCGTTTCGGTAAACCTCAGCGTTCTATGACCATTGTTTTGCATGCCGAGCGAAAATTGGCCCGGGCCGATGTCGCAAAGGTGATGGGCGAGATTGAAAATAACGGCTTTTACCTGCAACTTCCGCCCCAGCCAGAGCGATTAAACCCGCGGGTAGGGCCGGAAACTGACGACTAAATTAGGCTATGGCAGACATTGTTCGACGCCCATTTTGGGAGCAAAAGACCTTAGCGGAAATGTCAGCCGAGGAGTGGGAGTCAGTTTGCGACGGCTGTGGTAAGTGTTGTCTGCATAAATTGGAAGATCACGACAATGGTGACGTGTTTTACACGGATGTGGCTTGTCGTTTGCTGGATACGAATTTATGTCGCTGCAGCGACTACAGCGCGCGCAGGAAATTAGTGCCGGATTGTGTGTCTTTAAGGCATAGCGATCCCGATGACATGTATTGGTTACCTGAAAGTTGTGCTTACCGCGTACTGGCAGAGGGGCGTATGTTGGAAGATTGGCATCCCCTGATTTCTGGTGATGTAAATAGCGTTCATGAGGCCGGTGTGTCTATCCGTGGTCGTTGCATTAGTGAAAACGAGCTTAAAGATACGGATTACGAAGATCGTATTATTAACTGGGTGGAGTAGGGACCTACATGGTTGACATGAGTGATTACAAGCTCGCTTGGCAGGTATATCTTGGTGTTGGATTATTAGCCGGCTTGATCTGGTGTATGTTACTGCGCCGCGTGCAAATAGGCGTGGTGAGGTACTGGCTGATGATTGCTGGCGTGGTTTTCCTATTTTTACCCGCTCGTCACCCCGATGTGTCTGAATTATGGGTGCCGTCTGCGGGGGCTGCGGTCCTGACGATTTTTACAGATGGTGTAGCAAAGGCGGTGCCCATGCTAATCATCATCGTCGCGGGTCAAATACTTGCCTTAGTGCTTGGTGTTGTACTTGCCTTTGTTTTCCCTCGTCAGAACAGGGACGGCAATAAGGTCGCGTCGAGTAAAGTCGCGGCCAGTGGGCGAACAGAGCCCAGCATAGGTACGGATTGAGCCCCTTTTCGACAATGATGGGGATCTTGCCTGATTGCTTTTAAATCGACGTAGATTCGCTATACTTTGCGAGAGAATTGCACCAATATTAATAATAAGGAAAAGCCTGGTCGTAACGCCGTAAATGGCGTCAGAAGCGGGTTCGGGTTTTAAAGACGTTTTTAGGGAAGTCGATGGATCTGGAATTAGTAGGCGTAGATGGTGGTGAATCACATGTGATTACTGCCACATCCGTAGTGATTGGCCGCGATAGTGGCAATGACATCACTATCGCTAAAGATTTACTGTCGCGGCGCCACGCTAAGCTAAGTTTTATTGACGAAGAATGGTTGTTGGAGGATTTAAATTCCACCAATGGCACCTCGGTGAATAATCGTCAAATCACACGTCCAACAAAGGTTAAGGTGGGGGACGTAATCAAGTTTGGTGAGACAGCATACTATTTAAAAAGTAGTGCCGACGATGGCAGAACAATAGTTGCTTCCCGTCTACCACAGAAAGATATCTCGTCAGGTGGCTCTGTGGTTATTGATGAAGAGCCCGATGGAGATCAGACTTCTTTTCAACAATCCTACCAATTGCCATCTGGTTGGACAAATGTGTCCACCCAGAATCCTGCCTATACTAAAGAAGCGGTTGATAAGCTGATCACGCGAACCATTACGGCAAAGCAGCTTGACCCTGATGTGGTGCTGGTTTTTTATATTAATCAATCTCGGCCGCTGGTTTACGGTATTTCCGCCAAGAAAAGCGACGCTTTTTGGACGATAGGACGAGGTCAAGACGTTAAAATTCGCGTCGATGACCCTAGTATCTCCTTACAACACGCTAAGCTATTATATAAAGCTGGTGATTGGGCGTTAGAGGACGCGGGTTCGACGAACGGCCTGCGTGTTGACGACGAAGCCAGTGCAAGTGTTATCCTGCGGGATCAGTGTGTGGTTAGTCTTGGCCGCGTAGATATGGTTTTCCGCAAGTTGAAATAGATAAAAATAATATTGTAATAAGCGGAGCTCAGTTGGATATGTGGCTCGGTCGGGATGGAACCATAATCTAGGGTATTGCGGAGGCAGTCATGGCTAGTCTTAAGGAAAGTTATCGTCGCTGGGGGCTTGGTTGCTTGGTTGTCATGCTTTTTTGTGGCGTATCGGCGTGTTCAAACACGCAAGAAAATGACACGGGTGCAGTACCTGCTAGCACAGAAGATGTTATAGCGGGCTTGCAAATTGTTGATTGCCTGCTGCCGGGCCAGCTGCGCAAGTTAGGCAATATGTCGTACATGTCGCCAAGACGTCCTGTCAAAACCACTGCGGCAGATTGCCGAATTCGCGGCGGTGAGTATGTCGCATATGACCGAGCCGATTATAAAACAGCATTAAAGGTTTGGTTGCCGTCCGCAGAGCAGGGTGATGCAGAGGCACAGCTTGCGGTAGGTGAAATTTTTGAGAAGGGGCTTGGCACCGAACCAAATTACGAAGTAGCAATATTTTGGTACCAAAAGGCCGCTGATCAAGGTAATAAGAGCGCCTTATTTAATCTAGGTACATTGTATGAGCAGGGCATGGGTGTTGAGAAAGACCGGCTGCAAGCGATAAATTATTATCGGCAGGCTTGGGGAATGCCAGAGGACAGCTTAATTTACCAAGAAACAGCGCAGCGCGAACAGCAGGAGTTACGCGCTGAATTGGCAAATCAATTAAAGGCTAAAGATCAGCAGTTGGCATTGCTCGATCGTCAAGTGGCAGCCTTAAAAAAGCAAGTGGGTAGCGCGAATACCACGACAGCAGTTGCACAAAACGCCGGTGCAGAGTTAGCTACTCTGCAGCAATTGCTTAAATCAGTACACAACGACCGCGCCAGCGTAGAACGCAAACTATCTACCATACCAAGGTTGCGGACACCTGCTTTATCGATGCCTAAGGCGTCTCCTACTGCCGCTGGCGGCGGAACTAAATTCGATGATATGGATTTCGGTCGCTATTATGCGTTGGTAATTGGCAATCGGGACTACGCGATATTAGATGATTTAGAAACGCCGCTAAACGACGCCAGAGAGATTGGTGACATTCTTGAAAAGCAATATGGTTTTCAAGTCCAGCTCTTGCTTGATTCAGATCGACTAACAGTAATGCAGGCGATTAACGAGCTGCACAGCGTGTTGACGGAAAAAGATAATTTACTTATCTACTATGCTGGTCACGGCAGCATGGTTAATGTTGGCGAGCGGGATACCGGCTATTGGTTGCCAATAAATGCAGATCCGCCACCGAATGATGCTTTTTGGATATCCAATGAATTTGTTAGCAATCATTTAGGCCGGCTGCAAGCCAAGCGTGTGTTAGTGATTGCAGATTCCTGCTACGGCGGCTTGTTGTCTTCGGCACCAGGTCAGTTGTTTTTAGGTCAAGGTCGGGAGTCAGATAACCCCGAGTACGTTAAATACAAGCTGCCTCGGCGTTCGCGTTTACTTATGTCATCTGGTGGCGACAAGCCAGTGATCGACGAGGGCGGTGATGGACATTCGGTGTTCGCGAGGGAATTGATAAATGTATTGCGCGCCAATAAAGGATTATTGTCGGCGCCTGATTTATATGCCCAAATTCGAGAGCCAGTGACCCAGCAGGCAGCGCTGAACAATTTCATTCAAGAGCCAGTTTATAAAATTATTAAAGGCGCTGGACATGAAGTTGGCGACTTTTTCTTTATTCCCAAAGGCGACGTAAATTAATTACTCGCTGATAGGTTTAATTTTCCGAGTTTTTCTAACAGAATTAAGAGAGATAACAACGTGAAAACTTATTTTGTTAACAAAGCAGTTTCTAGCGTCTTAGCTATTAGCTGCGCTCTCTTGTTACTTCCCAGCGCTGTTTTGGCAGCCGCAGGTGGTGCGGAGTGTAGTAGTAGATTAGTAGAGGGCGGAAATAGTCTTGGCGAGTTTACGCCACCTAGAGATGGGCAGGGAAGTGGTGAAGTTAGCACAGAAGGTGAGTCAATTACTTTTCCCGATACCGCTGATCCTGTCGAAACAAGGGATTTCGATATTTGTGGCGCGACGGTGAGTGAGTCGGCAGGCAGTCAAGCGCAAGAATTAGCAATGACTATTGGTTCCAAGATAATTAGCCTGCGTAATATGAATGGCAAAAAGTCTAAAAAAACTGCGTTTGATTACAGGGCACTTGGTGGTGCCGCGGGAGCCGATGATGCAGATAACACCATGCTAGACGGTAGTCGGCTCTCTCTGTTTAGCTTTGCTGATTACTCTAACCGCGATAGGCACGCCACATCAAAAAGTAGCGGCTATGAGCAAGAATTTAATTCCATTACCTTGGGTTTTGATTACCGCTTCGATGACGCGACGTTTTTAGGTCTGTCGCTGAGTGGCTCTGATGGTGATAGTGATTTGGACACCCAAAACGGAGGCAGCGAAGTGTCGTCTACCACCTTTGGGGTTCACGGCGCCAAATACTGGGGTGATAATTTTGTTGCTGGTCTAATTGCCTACGGTGCTTTAGACGTGGATGTGGCAAGAGCCACTGCTGGAGATAGCTTTACCGCGTCGACCGATGGCAGCTATTGGTATGGTGATTTTTCATTGGGTATGGAAAAAAATTACGGCGGTCTTCGCGTTACGCCTCAGGCTCGTCTGTTGCTTTTGTCTGGAGAGCTCGATGCGTATCGCGAAACGTCGGCTTCCGGTTTTGGCATAATTCGGAGTATAGATAGTCAAGATATTGACTCAACGACGCTGACTTTGTCGGTTCAAAGTGATTACCCTATTTTACAAGACTGGGGGGTGTTGTTGCCTTCCCTAAGGGTGGAGTTAATCGCAAATGATGGTGACGCTTATACTGCAAATGGCCAAAATTTAAATGATTCGGATAAAAGCGCTATCAGCAGTTTCGCTAATGAAGCCGACGATCCAGACTCCAGTACCGTTTTGGTTTCGTGGGGCGTCTCGGCACAGTTTAGCGGCGGTTTCGCTGCCTACGCGGTATATGAGCGGTTGTTTTATCATGACTACCTAAATAAATACACCGCGACTGTTGGGCTTAGATACGAACTTCCATAACTCTATTTCTGAGTTGAGGCGTGTACTGCGAATCGCTGTGAAATTACAGGCATTCGTCGGAAAATTAAAAGACCGAAAATAATGTTTCGATGCATATATATATGGCTCAAATGCAGAATTTTATGTTTCTGTAATTTGAGCCTTTTTATTTTGGTATTGTTCGTTTCTGCTTGCAGTAGCCCTGCGCAGCGGATAGATGCTAGTGCGATTAACTATCGTATGGAGCGACGCGAAATTTTAGGCGACCGCTTTAATCACATAGCCTATTTACGAATTGCAAGGCCAGAGAGTCGTCGTTTACATGTCTACATTGAAGGCGATGGCCGGCCGTGGCTTTATGGAAGATATGTCGCTTCAGACCCGACGACCAAGAAGCCATTGGCATTGACCTTGGCGAATCTAGATTCTGAAAATGTTCTCTACCTTGGGCGGCCCTGTTATATGGGCTTATTTCAAGATGGCGATTGTAAGGATATATATTGGACATCAGCGCGATATTCCCCTGTTGTGGTACAGAGTATGGTGGCGGCAGTAAACGACATTGCTGCGGAGTTTGATATCGATCAATCTACGTTGATCGGCTATAGCGGTGGTGGCAGTTTAGCGATGTTGATGGCCTCGGATCTGTTTTCGCAGCAAATACCATCCTTAGTCGGCGTTGTCACCATTGCTGGCAATCTTGATGTGACGTCGTGGACGGCTCATCATGGCTATTTGCCGTTGTCAGAATCGCTAGATCCCGCGAAACTTAATTACTCAGGCACACTAAATTTCTTACACTTTGGCGGTGCAGAAGACAAAAATGTGTCGTCTTCTCACTTGCATAATTTTGTCTCCCTGCATGGCGGGCAATATAAAATATTTGCAAATGTAGATCATAGTTGTTGCTGGCTGCAGCGTTGGCCAGAGTTGTTGCAAAAGGATGTAAGCCCTTTAGGGAGAGTAGCGGAATGACCGAAAAAGATAAAACAAAGATCGCGGGTGTGGAGCGTGCTGAACATGAAGAGAGCACCGAGCTAGACGAGTCTTTGTTTGATCTAGAAGACAGTCTTGCTCGTGGAGACAGCTCATTAGTTATTGACGATATTACAGAACAGTTGGATTCGGCTGATGATGAGGCTATAAATATTTCATTGGATGAGCCAGAAGCGGAAATTGACTTATTTGATGATGATGCAACCGAAGTCAGTGTCTATGCGAGCAACTTAGGCAATACAAACCTAGGTCCAGACGACGCTACCGTCGTCACTATTGCTAGCAGCAATGACGCAACGGCTGTTTATAACCCAAAGGATACTCAATCTTCTACTCGTACAGGACCGGGGATTGGCTTTAAAGTCGGTGATCTTTTAAAAGATCGATTTAGATTAGAAAAAATGCTTGGTGAGGGAGGCATGGGCGCGGTATTTTTAGCTGTTGATCAGCGGAAAATAGAAGCTCGTCATCCCGATCCGTATGTAGCTATTAAATTGATTAGTGGAGACTTTTCTCAAGACCCACTTGCCTATATTTCTCTGCAACGGGAAACGGATAAATCGCAAAAGCTCGCTCATCCCAATGTTATAACGGTTTATGATTTTGATCGCGACGGCGATGTTTTCTTCATGACGATGGAGGCATTGAAAGGGCAAACGCTAGATGATCTGATTAGAGATCAAGCGCGAACAAATATGCAAAGTGTTGAGCTTATTAATGCAATGAGCCAGGGCTTAGCCTATGCGCATAAACGCAATATTGTGCATTCGGATGTTAAGCCGCAAAACATCTTTGTGACCGAGGCCGGTGTTTTAAAAGTGCTCGATTTCGGCATTGCGCGGGCTTTGGCTGCGGTTGACGGCGCAGTGCCAGATGAGATTGATGAAGTGGTTGGTTTAACACCCGCCTATGCGAGCTGCGACATGTTTGAGGGCGCGGATCCCGATCCGGCTGATGATGTATACGCTATTGGCATCATCGCCTACCAGTTATTTACCGGCAAACATCCTTTCGATCGCAAAAAGGCGACAGTAGCGCGCGACGCAGGTATGCAGCCAAAGCGTATCAAAGGTATTCCGCACTATCAGTGGAAGGCTATCGCAAAAGCATTAAATTTTGAGCGCACCATGCGCTGGCAAAATGCAGATCAGTTTTATCGCCAATTCAGTGGCGCTGGTCGTATGGCTAAGCATCTAGGCTTGGCTTTGTTGGCGGTGGTTTTGGCCTTTGCGGGCTATCTCAGTTTTTATACGCCAGAAGCTGGCCCCGATATTCCCTTTGAGGAGCTCGCTCCAGATATTCAAAAGAAGGTGTTGGATAATTTAAGTGAAGCGGATCAGGCCTTAAGGTTCGCCGACATAAACGGTGCATTATTCTATTTAGATCGAGCGTATTCATTGCACCCAAGGAACAAAGAGGTCATGACCAAAATCGATGCCTTGGTTGATAAGGTCGTTGCTGCTTTGGCGGTCGGTGATACCGAAAGCGGCCGTACACTCCGACTGCAGCAGCTTGAAGAGCTTATGAAGTACGATTCTCTTGCACAAAATTCCGAGTTACTTGATCTTAAAAAATCGCTAGCAGAGCCACTGAAATAGGGTGAAAACATAGTAGGGTAAAGGTGTCGAGTGATAGGTTTTTTTACCCATCACTCGGCGCTGACTAGCCTTCGATTTCGGTGAAGGCTCCGTCAAACAGGGCAGAGCTTAAATACCGTTCAGCTGAGTCTGGCAAAATCGCGACGATTGTTTTACCAGCATTTTCAGGTTGTGATGCTAGGCGCTGTGCTACCGCCATGGCCGCCCCGCTGGAAATTCCGGCCAGAATACCTTCTTCTTTCATCAAGCGGTGCGCCCACTGCATGGCTTCATCATCAGTCACCGCCTCGACGATATCGACCATACTTAAATCAAGATTGTCCGGGATAAACCCAGCGCCAATACCTTGAATTTTGTGAGGCGCATGGCTGGGCTCGCTGCCATTGAGCGCGCTGCGTATGAGAGTTGATGACGCCGGCTCAACAGCGACGGTGGTGATTGCCTTGCCGCAGGTATTTTTGATGTATCGCGATATACCGGATAGGGTGCCGCCGGTGCCAACACCGCTCACCAGAATATCGATGCTACCGTTGGTGTCTTGCCAAATTTCCGGGCCGGTAGTGCGCTCGTGAATAGCGGGGTTCGCGGGGTTGCTAAACTGTTGTGGCATGAAATACTTCGCGGGATCGCTGGCAACCACCTCCTCGGCGGCGGCAATAGCGCCTTTCATGCCTTTGCTACCTTCACTAAGAATAAGCTTGGCACCCAGTGCGAGTAGTACTTTTCGGCGCTCCATACTCATGCTGTTTGGCATAGTGAGGGTAATCGGATAACCCCGCGCAGCCGCTACAAACGCGAGGGCAATACCCGTATTGCCGCTGGTAGGTTCGACGATTTCCATTCCCGCCTTAAGTAGCCCGTCCTTTTCAGCCTGCCAAATCATATTGGCACCGATTCTGCACTTGACGCTATTGGCTGGGTTGCGGCTCTCCATTTTCACAAAAATAGTGTGCTGGCTGATCCTGTTTATTTTGATCAGTGGGGTGTTGCCAATACTGAGGCTTAGATCATTGAATGGGGCGGACATATCGGTCTCCATTGCTGTTGATTTCTGGAAAATAAGCCCAATAAAGGGTGAATAGGGCGATATTTATCGAATTTATGTGTAAAGCTCTTACTATAGCTGGCCTGATTTGTAATTGCCTTATAAAGCCAGCTTGGGTAGTCTGCTGCGCAATCATTTTAAACTTCGCCTCGTTATAAGCAAACCGTGCGATATTTTCACCAGGAAAAAGCAATGAAATTTACCGGTACCGATTCTTATGTTTCAACCGATGACCTGAGTATGGCAGTGAACGCTGCTGTGACATTACAGCGTCCATTACTGATTAAAGGCGAGCCGGGCACGGGTAAAACGTTGCTTGCTGAGCAGGTCGCAGCCTCGCTGGGTAAGCCCTTAATTCAGTGGCATATCAAGTCAACCACAAAGGCGCAACAAGGTCTGTATGAATACGATGCGGTATCGCGTTTGCGCGACTCGCAGCTCGGCAATGAAAAGGTTAACGATATTGCCAACTACATTAAACGCGGCAAGTTATGGGAAGCCTTTGCAGCGGATGAGCAGGTGGTTTTGCTGATTGATGAAATTGATAAGGCTGACATCGAATTTCCCAACGATTTACTCGTTGAATTGGATCGTATGGAATTCTTTGTCTACGAAACGGGCGAAACCGTTAAAGCGAAAAAGCGTCCGATTATCATCATTACCAGTAACAATGAAAAAGAGCTTCCGGACGCGTTCCTGCGCCGCTGCTTCTTCCATTTCATCACCTTTCCAGATCGCGATACCATGCAGAAAATCATCGCGGTTCACTATCCTGATATTTCCAAGCAGCTGGTTGCAGAGGCCATGGAGATGTTCTTTGAAATTCGTCAAATTCCGGGCTTGAAGAAAAAGCCCTCTACATCTGAATTAATAGATTGGCTGAAGTTACTGATGGCCGATGAGATTCCCGATGAAATATTAAAGAATCGTGATACCAGTAAAGCGATCCCACCTTTATATGGCGCCTTGTTGAAAAACGAACAAGATGTGCACTTACTAGAGCGATTGGCCTTTATGCACCGTCGCGAGAGTCGCGGCTAATATGTTAGTTCAATTTTTCCTCGGTCTCAGAAACGCCGGCATTCCGGTCACTATCCGTGAGCTGCTAGATTTGATTTCAGGGCTTGAGGCGCGTTTGGCTTTTGTCGACGTCGACGAGTTCTATCAGCTCGCGCGTATATGTATGGTCAAGGATGAAAAATACTACGATCGCTTTGATAAGGCCTTTGCCAGTTACTTCTCGGAACTGAGCACGCTTGATGACATTATCGAGGCGATGATTCCAGATGACTGGCTTCGTAAAGAGTTTCTCAAGCAGCTCAGCGATGAAGAGAAAGCGAAGATTGAGTCCTTGGGTGGCTTAGACAAGCTCATTGAAGAATTTAAGAAGCGTCTTGACGAACAGAAGGGCCGCCACGAGGGTGGTAATAAGTGGATTGGCACCGGTGGTACGTCGCCCTACGGTCACAGTGGATATAACCCTGAAGGTATTCGAATTGGTGGCGAAAGTAGCAATAAGAAAGCGGTAAAGGTATGGGAGCGCCGAGACTTTAAAAACCTAGACGATAATGTCGAGCTGGGTACCAGAAATATTAAAGTTGCACTGCGCCGTTTGCGAAAGTTTGCCCGTACCGGCGCGGCAGACGAGCTAGATATTAACGACACCATTTCTTCAACGGCAAAAAATGGCGGCATGCTAGATTTAAAAATGGTGCCCGAGCGTCACAATGCCGTAAAAGTACTGCTGTTTTTTGACATCGGCGGATCAATGGATCCTCATATCAAAGTATGCGAAGAATTATTCTCTGCTGCGCGGACTGAATTCAAGCATATGCAATATTACTACTTCCACAACTATATCTATGAGTCCGTGTGGGACAATAATATTCGCCGGCATTCAGAGCGTATCCAACTGCTCGATATTCTGCACAAATACAGCGCTGACTATAAAGTCATTTTTGTTGGCGACGCGTCTATGTCGCCCTACGAAATTGTTCAGCCCGGTGGCAGTGTTGAGCACTGGAATGAAGAGTCTGGCGAAGTGTGGATGCGACGTTTACGTGAAACCTATGAAAAGGTTGCTTGGTTAAATCCCGTCCCCCCGCAGGACTGGAATTGGACGCAGTCTATAAAACTGGTTGAACAGCAGATGGAGGGGCATATGTTCCCCATGACCTTGGGCGGTCTTGAAAAGGCCATGGCCTACCTAGCCAAATAACAGCGTTCTTTACCGCAGTGCATTAACGCCCTAAAAAGGCGATTAATGCAGCGGTTACTGCCACATTCAGTGATTCGACACCGTTGTGCATTGGTATTTTGAGCATGGTGTCGCACAACCTTTCAATGTCTTTGCTCACACCGTCCGTTTCATTGCCTAAAATATAAATCTGGCTAGTGCGTACAGGGTTTTCAAAAACCGAATGTTTTGCGTGGGATGACAGACCGCAAATCTGCGCGCCGTCAGCTTGCATGCGTGCTAACTCTTTCGCTAGATCCTCACAGTAAAACAAAGGCGCCCTAAACAGCGTGCCGGCGCTGGCTTTGATCACCAAGGCGGTCAATGGTGCGCCACCGCGCCTCGGTAGAATAATACCGTCAATGCCACTTGCCGCCACCGAGCGAATGATCATGCCCATGTTTTGCGGGTTGGTGATGCGATCTAAGGCAATGTAGCGTTGCTTGCCGCTACTCAGCATGTCTTTGCTAATAACGGTGCTCGGCTGGTAGCCGCTGAGTTGCAAATCTGCAGCGACGCCTTGATCCTGTTTGCCGTTTTTAGAAATTCTGGATAGCGCTTTTCGATCATGAAATTCAATATCAATATTGCGTTGCTGCGCGATTTTTTTGATATCGCGAATAATCCCGTCTTCTTTATTGCTGTCGGCAAGGTGTAATTTATAAATTTGCATCGCCGAGTCTTGCAGCGCTTCTAAAACAGGTTTGCGGCCGTAAATGGTGAGAAGCTGATCAAAAAAAGCTTTGCGCTGTTGGTACTCGGGATTGCTCATAATGTATAGCGAACCTAAAAAGAAGAGGGCGGCTGGGAATCGAGGCCCGATGCTGAGTGGGCCGCGAGCGTGACATTCTTTGCGGCACTTTGTAGTTGGGTGGCAATCTCAGTGATTTGCTTGCCGCTCAGTGAGCCGTCAATGCTACCGGTAGAGAAGACCAGTTCGGGCTCGCTGCCTCGGCCAAATACAGGTACGGCGATATTGCACACCGGATACATACGATCGGGCTCAATGCGGTTTAAGTGATAGTCCTCACTGCACAGCGCTTCGCGATAAAGCTCTGTCGACTGCGCTTGTTGTTCCAGGCTCCAATTTAAGCGACCGTTGCTTAGGGCAACCTCGAGATCTTGCTCGGCTTGGGTTTTCAATGTGACTTCGTAGCCGCGGGCGCGTATTCCAATGACCGCAATTCTCAGACGCTGATCGAGCTTGTCGTCAAATTCGCTTGGCTGCGCCTTTTGTAGCCATGCTTCGAGTGTTTTTGCCGGCGACCAAGCAATAAACGTCGCACCGAGCGGCCCAGTATTTGGTAAGCGAAGCCCCAGCTGAAAAGGGAAGTCTAGAGGCTTTGGAATGCCGTAATTTGCCAATAGCACCAGATGTTTCGCGCTGCGGCCAATTACGCCGCAACCTATACCAAGCTCGCTGGTTAGTTTCTCTAGCTCGGGGCGGGCGTATTCAAGAGCGGGAAATTGCGCAAACGCGGCATTGCCGGCCGCGACAATGGATGGACCTAATCGATACTGCTTATGCCGTTCGTCTTGGATCAGAAACCCGTACGTCGTCATGGTGCTTAAAATCGCATGACACGTCGCTTTATTGAGATTGAGGGTTCTAGTCAACTCAGTTAGACCAAAGGCCTTGTGCGGATGAGCCATTAAGAGGTCAAGAATTGCGAGTGCCCGCGCAGTGGGTTTGGAAAACAATTGCCGCTCCAGCGTATACGCATGAAAAAGAGTCGCCATTTCAGGCCAAAGCATAGTAATCGAAAACGAGCCGCTATTCTTTTATTTGGGCAAGATTATTTACCCCGCCGTACCTTATTTGCTATTAGCGCTGCAATTTGGTGCGAATGCACTTCATATGGGCATGATAATTGCTTTGTGTTTGTGCGTTTTTTTATTGCACTCAGCGGTAACGCCGTTAATGCACAAAACTGATGCGGTTAGAAAGGCGTGAATACGCTATTACATCCATAAAAAAACATCGCACCTCATTATTTTGAGACGCTTTAGGCGGTTAATCTAAAGTTTTCTCATTAGAAGTCGTGCATTTTTATGGCGCATACAATCGTATATTGACCAAATTTGGTGCGCTTTGAAATTATTGGGAGAGGATTTTTGATGTTAACCATTAAAACAAGGCCGCTGTTGCGTTGTGTGGCAGCCTTAATATTGCTGGCCGCCCCACAATGGGGATTTTCTGAGGAAATTAACGGTGCAAATACCGCTTGGATATTAACGTCGACCGCCCTGGTGTTATTCATGACACTGCCCGGTCTCGCCTTGTTTTATGGCGGTTTAGTACGAAGTAAAAACGTACTCAGCGTGTTAATGCAGTGTTTCAGCATAACCTGTTTAGTGTCATTACTCTGGGTGGCGGTAGGTTACAGCATGGCCTTCTCGGAAGGTTCGGCATTTGTCGGTGGCCTTAGTAAGGCATTTTTGGCCGGCGTTGGCGAATCTAGCCTAAGCGGAGACATTCCAGAAACTGTCTTTATTATGTTTCAAATGACTTTTGCCATTATTACGCCAGCACTTATTGTGGGTGGCTTTGCCGAGCGAATTCGTTTTTCTGCCGTAATGCTCTTCTCAGCACTATGGCTGCTTGCGGTATATGCACCGGTGACACACTGGGTTTGGGGCGGCGGTTGGTTGTCACAAATGGGCTTGCTAGATTTTGCCGGTGGTACAGTGGTTCATATCACCGCTGGTGTAGCGGCACTAGTGGCGGCAATCGTCCTGGGTAAGCGCCAGGGTTTCGGACAAATGGCGTTGCCTCCCCATAATCTGACAATGACCTTTATTGGCGCCGGTATGCTTTGGGTTGGCTGGTTTGGCTTCAACGCGGGCAGCGCTTTAGGTGCCAATGGTGATGCCGGTATGGCAATGCTAGTAACCCATCTATCAGCGGCCGCTGGCTGTCTTACTTGGTCGTTTATCGAGTGGATTCGCTATGGCAAGCCAAGCGCCTTGGGCGCGGTAACGGGTATGGTTGCAGGTTTGGGTACCATAACGCCGGCATCAGGCTATGTTGGGCCAGCGGGCGCCATGGTGATCGGTTTAAGCGCAGGTATCGTGTGTTTCTACAGTACATTGTGGCTTAAGCAAGTGATCAAAATAGATGACTCCTTAGATGTATTCCCAGTGCACGGCGTTGGCGGCATTTTAGGTACATTTTTGGCTGGCATTTTCGCGAGTAGCGAACTCGGTATATTCAGCGGGCAAGGCCTGGCTGAAGGTGTCACCATTGCTTCGCAGCTCAAAGTTCAATTAATCGGTATTGGTGCGACTTTGGCCTATACAGCGGTAGTGAGCTGGATACTCTTCTTTGCAATCGACAAATTAATCGGCTTGCGCGTAACCGCCGACGAAGAGGCGCAAGGCCTGGATATTACCTGTCACAACGAAGTTGGTTACGATTTGTAAATCGAATGACCACGTAACATTTTTTGGAATGTTACGTGGTTAAATTTTTAAAAAGTAAAAAATGTCGCGCCTCACGCTTTACGTGTTAGTTACACGAAGGGTGGGGCGCGACGATGAACAAAGACATTAGAAAACTCTGTATTCAAGGGGGCCCGGGCTCCACAGGAGTTGGATCGACTGGCCCTGTGTTGCGCTCAAAGTCGGCGTCGACATTCGGTCTTTCTAATCCTGTTATTTTAGGCGGGTCTCTAGACTTACAAAGTTAGCGCTATCAATTCGACTTACTACGTAAAACTCGGTGTCGGTTGGTAAGTGAAAGCCTTCATAACGAATATTTCTGCTTATCGTTTCGGGGGCGGTAAAGGTAATACAATACTTCGTGTACCTGCTTGCAATCTCATCTATTTGCTCAGAAATTAACTATAGGACAGAGAGCGTTCATGTGAAGCATACCGCCTGGAACTGTCGAAGTTATAAGGGCTTGTATAGTGTTCGGTGGGATATGAATTCTATTGTTATCAATTTAATTGAAGAATTTTCTTGATTTATAAGCCTTCTCCATTTAGCGTAAGAAATGAATCTGCAAGGAAGCGGAATCAGTACGTGCTAAGGAGAGCTTATGAACCCCATTCGTGTTAATCCAACGTTTAAATCCCGCTGTCAGCAACTCGGTCAAGGAATGACTGAATACATTATTGTGGTTGCCCTCATTGCGGTGGCCGCCATCGGCGTCTTCCGATTGTTTGGTGATACTCTGCGTGAGCAAATGGGCGGCCTTGCCCAGGAGATGTCGGGGCAGAGCGGGACAGATCAAATCAGCAAAGCCCAAGATGCAGCGGACTCTGCAGTTGATCAGGCAAATACAAAGAAAGATCTCTCCAACTACTCATCTGGAAACCAGAAGTAAGCCATTAATCTTTCCAGTCCAATAGATTCTCTTCAGATTTTTTATTGGCCTGGAAATCGTTTATCTAGATTCGTAAATTGACGAATTCTAGGGACGAGCGATTGCGATTGGACGAAAGAGGCTCTTTATGGTGCGGAAAATCCGTGGAAACGTGCTGCCCTACGTGGTTGCAGTATTGGTTATTGTCGCATTCGCGGCGCAGTATGTGTTCAATGCGTTTAAAGTGACCAATGAAGCGACGAGAATGCAGAACGCGGCAGATGCCGCTGCCTACAGTGTCGCTACGGTTTTTGCCCAGAGTAATAATTTTGTTGCCCTTTCCAATCGGTCTCTTGTGGCTAACCAGGTTACTATGGCGCAGGTTGTGACGATGGTGTCGTGGACGAGAATGACCTCTACGATGGCAAGTACGGTAAATGATATTGGCCAGTATATTCCCTATGTCTCGGTGGTAACTAACTACATCAACCAAATTGCGCAAAACGCCAGGGGAGTAGTGGAATCCATTGCGCCAGCCATAACAAGGACAGTCGCTGCATATATAAGAAGCATCTCCTATATTCAGAAAATAGCGGTGCCGCTGGTTTCGGTTATTGCCCAGGACATCATGTCTGAGGTGGTTGAAAGCAATGATGCTGATATAGATTATTCCTTTGCGACTGTGTCGCTGTTAAATGACACCGCCGTACATCTATCGGCTTTGTATGGTCAGAACGACTGCAGAGGCGAAGCCAATAAAGTTCGGGATGGTGGCAACGTCAATAAGGAAACCGTTTCAAGGTGCCGGCAATTCAGAAACGTCACTATGGCGTCACGGGATGAATTCTCTTCAAACAGGACTTACCGATTTACCTTTCCCGGTATGCCGGAAAAAATTATTTTGCCAGGCACTCCCGCGGTCGCAGTCAGCGGCGTACCGTTGTATTCGACGCTGACAATAGAGCGATCCGGGTCTACGGTCATGGGGGGAGATACTCCCGACGTACAAAACAGCACCCCGTTTACAACCTGGTCTGCAATAGATGCCATCTCCATTCATGCCGAAACTCGCTACCTCGATTGGAAGGGCAGTGTTAAATCTACCGGTCATAAGGAGAGAGTTAAGTTGGGTGTTGGTCACGCCTATGTCGGCAACGAATGCAGTAAATGCCATCACGTGATACATGAAGGGACGTCATATTGGAATAAAAACCCCAGAGGGTCTGCCTGCACTGATCCTGATATCGAGAGAGGCTATGGCGGTGGGAGTAAATCGCAGAATAGCGGTGCATTCAAGCTAATGGACGTAACGGCTCTGAATTGCTACGAATTAAGTAATGAATTTGACTCGGACGTCTCTCAAGGTACCGAGCAGGGTGTTGGGTTGACACCTTTTTTCAACTTGAAAAAAGAAGGGTACGTGAACGAGACGGACCACGCTTTTATCTACCTCAGGAAGGAGCGTGGAAAACTTAAAACCTACCGAAAAATTCTTGCCACATCAGACAATTTAAGTTTAGAGCGCGAAAAAGGCGCGCAAAACGATTCCCTGCACGGCGCTTCTTCGGCGGCGATATATTTCAAGCGCAGCAACGACAAATGGATTCGTGCCGAATCGCAGCGTAGTGATGGCAGAGTGGAATATAGTAACGCCTACAATCCATTCTGGGAGGCCCGATTGGATAAAATTGATATCGGCGAATCTGTCTCTCTAAATGCCTTGAAGGAGCTGTGAGCATGGCGAGCGGAGAAAGAGGGCAGGCATTGCTGGAAATATTGGTGGCTGCCACTTTTGTATTGGTGCCAGTGCTATTCCTGATTGTGTACCTGGGGAAGGTGGGCGATTTGCAGCACCGGGCACATGAAGCGGCTAGGTATGCGGCGTGGGAGAGTATTAGCACCAGTAAAAGTCCCTCAGAAATTAGTAACGAAATAAACAAACGATTCCTGTACGGCCTTCACAAGGAAGTTGACAGTGAGAAAGACCGCAAATCAACAAATCTTGATAAGGATAGGGTGGATCCGCTCTATCTCTATTCAGAAGCCGGAAAATATGAAACTGCGCTGGTGGAATCGGATAGCTCCTTCTCATCTACATCACACCGTAATAGTGATCCTGATTCTGAGATTCATCAATGGCGGCAGGCGGCATTGGATAACGGCATTGTCGGGTTCAATCTGGAGTCGGATGGAATGCATTCGGTAGCGGTGAACATACCATTCATAAACACAAGCCGTCTTAGCCTTGAAGATCCGATCGAAACGTATTCTAAAAATGCTATTTATGCACAAGCTTGGAGAAAAGTGACTGACAGCCGTTTAAAAAATGCCATTGAAAATAGTGTTTTTGGAGAAAAGGCTTTCGACAATGCCGTTTTTGACAGTATGGCAAATTTCGCTGAATTGATTGGCTTTGAGGAATGGGGTGGATTCAAACCCGGATATGTCGAGGGCGATGTGGTGCCCTGTAGTCGGGTGCTGGGGGGCGGTAATGATCGCGAATTGGCCTGTTTTTAATGTGATGAGACGCGTATCTCTTTCTCGGGGTATAGCGATAATTTTCTGTATCTTGGCGCCATGTCATAGCTGGGCCTGGCCAGATAAATTGCCGGTGCCCAAAGGGGTGTCTGTCAGTGTTGTGGGAGAAAACATGCAGGTGAATGGTATACCGGTAAGGGCATACGAATATTTCTGGCGCAGTGGTGAACAACCACTCTTGGATTTTTATTCTGAACTTTGGCGGCGCGGCGCGGATGATGAACAACCGCCTTTTATACGGATGGAGCTCGGAGACTGGGATGTACTTTCCCATATTGAAGATGGATACAACTTTACCGTTCAGTACCAAGAAGAGGGTATCAAGGGAATTCGAGTTCTTTTGGGCATCTCGTCATTACCGAAAATGCTCGATAAGAATCGGCAGGGACATGCCGTCAATAAAGTTAAATTACTCTCAGGTATGAGTATTTTGTCAGTTGTGGAATCCGTCGATGCGGGAAGGCGGTCCGAAACATACTGGATTGATTCCAGCAATTCGATCGAAAAAACAGCTCAAATATTAGAGAAGCATTATTCGGAAGAGGGCTTTCTTGTGAGTAGAAAAAACATCAAGCGGGCTGAGAGCGGTATGATTTTTTCATCTTACCTGAGTGCTGAAGATAAAAGTCAGCAATTGGAATTTGCGATTAGTGATTCGGATGGGTCAACGAGAATTGTGGGTGTATGGCTGGAAAAATAAAATGTACTCAGAACTGAAAGAGCAGCGCGGGCAGGCTTTGCCCGAATACATTGTCGGTACATTGGTCGTAGTGGCGGTCTTATTTACGCCGATAGAGGTTTTTGGGGGCCGAGCAATCATTGGTGTGCTGGTCGAGTCTTTTCAAAAAAACTACAAGGGTTATGAGTATGTTGTTTCTCAGCCCGTCGACGAGTGACGTCTGTCTATGTCCATTGCGAAATATCGATACCCTATTGCACTGATACTGGCGCTCTGTTGTGCGGTTGCCGCGTTCTTCCTTACCAGATATTACTTTGAGGTAAGGGAAAAAGGTCTGCGGGAGAAAATCAGGTCTGAGGCGAGGCTGGTGGATGTGGTGGTGGCGAAAATAGATTTGCCGGTCGGGGCAAGGGTCGACCTGGACACTATGATGATTAAAAGCATACCGAGTGAATATGTTCCCGATGGCGTCATCTATCCGACGTCCTATCCGGACGTGGAGGAAAAATATTTATCGGCGCCGATGTCAAAGGGAAAGCCCCTGCTGCGATATATGGTTGAAGGGGTTTCTAGAATTGAGAAATTTTCAGACTTGCTCGCCTTTGGCGAGAGAGCTGTTACGTTGGAAGTGGATGGTGTTAGCAGTATTGCACATATGCTGGAGGCGGGGGACTACATAGATCTTGGCGTCATAAAAAATAAAGGCGCGGCATTCGAGCTGATATTGGATCGTGTTCGGGTGCTCTCTACAGGTAATTTTTCTGTGGCCGATCCAAAAGTTCGGGGCATGTATAAAAATGCGCAATATTCCACCGTCACATTGGGTGTCGCAGGTGAGTACGTACAGTCGATTTACGAAGCTCAAATAAAGTATCAATTGGTTTTCCTTTTGAGAAACGACAAAGATGTTAAATCCGCTACTTACAATATATCACCAGCTGGCTCGGGGGCAGTCACTGTTTACGCGGGTACTTCAGCGGAAGGGGTTATAAATACTTACCAGGATTTTGTTCAGGCCACCAGTTCAGAAAGAGAACCCGGCGCGGCGGTAAGAAACGCCAAGGGCAGATTGGTCAAGGTGTTGAGCGGGGATCAGTTGGTAGATCAAGCTCGTCAGGAGTCGGGGAATGACTTGGCAGAAATGCATGAGTAAGGAGAGGGTGTTGCAATTTTTTATAAAGATTCCCGCGATTATCGGATTATGCCTTTTACTATTTTCGCCACTGGGTTATGCAGACTATCCCAGTAATATGCCTATAGAAGTAGGTGAAGTTAGAACACTCCAGATCAACGGCTTAACTCATGTGGCTATTGGAGACCCCGGTAAAGTAGGTTACAAAACGCTGGAAAATGGCGAGTTGATGATAGTGGGGTTGGAGCCTGGTGAGTCCAGCATGCAAATCTGGCGTAATGGCGGGCGGAAGCTTCTCTATAAAATTAAAGTTCAAAATCGCTACGTCTCAGAGAGCGTGCGCATGGCGAGAGCCTTGACAGCTAAAATCTCCGGACTGAAGGTCTATTCTATGGATAGCCGACTGGTTGTAGAGGGCAAGATTAATAAAAATAACATGGCCAGCATTGAAGCAGTAAGAGCACTGACGCCGGATGCTATTTTTATACTCGAAGAACGTCCCTTTAAAAGAAATCCGATCATTCGTGTTGATGCGGTATTGGTTGAGATCAATGATAATGACGTCCAAAAGCTGGGGATCGAATGGGATACAGCTGCATCGGGGCCGATTTACGGCTTTCACAAAGATATAACGCCAGGTAGATTCAGGGTATATCAGGAAGATCCCGACGGAACAAATGAAGGTATTATTAACGCCATTCCGTTTGGTGATAGCAGTTTCTTCCAGTATTTCGGTATTACTTCCCATCTTGCCTCTACCCTTAATTTTCTTCAAAGTTCGGGGCAGGCGAGAATACTCAGCGCGCCGAAGCTCACTGCGGTCAGCGGTGAATCGGCATCGTTTCACATAGGCGGGCAATTCCCCATTCCCGTCATCAATGCGCTGGGGGCGACAACAGTCGAACGTCAGGACTACGGGGTGATATTGGAAGTATCGCCTACTATTGATGACGGTATTATCAATATGGAGGTTACCGTTGACCTCAGCGACATAGATCCATCTGTGACCGTTAACGGTGTTCCCGGTACCAGGAACAGAAAGACCCAAACAGTTGTTCAGCTTGAAGCCAATCAAACCGTAGCAATTTCGGGACTGTTTGCAACAGCAGACTCTGAAGCGACATCGGGTATCCCCGGTCTGAGTAAAATTCCTATTTTAAAATATCTTTTTGGCGTCGAGGACAAGGACTCGGATAACAAGCAGGTGGTGGTGTTGTTAACGCCAAAACTTATCAGCCCTGGCGATGAAACCGACCGGGCGTTAAGCTCGTTTGCTACCGAAATGCTTAGGGAAAACCGGGCCCATATCACCGTTGACGCTGCATTAATGGAATAGCTATGAAGGTTCTTGTGCAAACCAAAAAGGGAACAATGGTCGGAAAACTGTTTTGCGAGGCGGACTCATTCCTCATTGGCAAAGGCTCCGCCTGTTTGGTTGATCTGAGTGGTTGGAAGGTTTCGAAGTGTCACGCTGAGGTCAACAAACTTTCCGGGGGCGTGTTTGTCAGGGAGGCAGACCAAAAGTATCCGATTTATGTTAATGCCACCCGCATCATGGGTGAGTATGGCCCGCTTCGACAAGGCGACAAAATTGGCATTGGCGATTATATAATCACGCTTGAAGATTTCGCCATTAAAGCGGGGCCTGAGAAGCTTCTGGGTGGTGTCGTCCCCGTGGAGCCTGCACTGGCGACGAGCGCTGTTCCCGTCGAGAAAGAAAAGATAAATATCGAAGCTTCAAGCCTGATGCTAAATGACGACGCCGAGCGTCGGGAGCTGATACGGGCCTGGAAACTAAAGATTCACGCCTCTTTGCTCAAAACAATGGATCTTAGAAGAACGAATATCTCGACGTTGAACGATGTCGAGTTAAGGGCTTTATCGGCGGAAATTATCTCGGAAGCTATCGCAAAGTCAGCTGATTTTCCCCGTGTCTTGTCCAGGAGTGACCTTGCTAGACAGGTGCTGGATGAGGCCGTTGGGCTGGGGCCGCTGGAAGAGCTTTTGGCCCGTAATGATATTAGTGAAGTCATGGTGAATTCCTGTGATGAAGTGTACTACGAAGAGGGCGGGCGCCTCATAAAATCCGACATCTGTTTTAGCGATGACAAGGCGGTTCTCAGTGCCATTGAAAGAATCGTCACGCCATTAGGCCGACGGATAGACGAAAGCTCACCCATGGTGGACGCGAGATTGAAGGACGGTTCGAGGGTTAATGCAATAATTCCTCCTCTGGCACTAAAAGGGCCGACTATCACCATACGAAAATTTATGCAGGAGAAGTTGACGATTGGACATTTGATCGGCTTTTCTTCGCTGAATAAAGAAATGGCTGACTTTTTGGATATCGCGGTTAATCAGCGCCTGAATATTATTATTTCTGGCGGCACGGGGTCGGGGAAGACAACCCTGCTGAATGCCTTGTCTAACTTTATTCCTGATAGCGAGAGAATCGTCACGGTCGAGGATGCGGCCGAGTTGAAGCTCAACAAGCCTCATGTGGTGTCATTGGAGGCTCGCCCTCCAAATCAGGAAGGATCCGGTGCGGTGACGATTCGGGACTTGGTGAAAAACTGCCTTCGTATGCGGCCTGACCGGATAGTTGTTGGGGAGTGTCGCAGCGGCGAGGCGCTGGACATGCTGCAGGCGATGAATACCGGTCATGATGGATCATTGACAACGGTTCACTCCAACTCGCCCAGGGACTGCATTTCCAGGCTGGAAGTACTTGTATTGATGTCGGGCATGGACCTTCCGGTGGCGGCCATTCGCGAACAAATTGCCTCCGCGGTGGATATTATCGTACAGCAGACACGCTTTGCCTGTGGTTCCAGGAAAATCACCTCCATATCGGAGGTCACTGGTGTTGAGGGGAATATTGTCCAACTTTCTGAAATATTTCGTTTTACGCAATCGGGCTATAACGAAGACGGTCGTGTCATCGGTCAATTTGAAGCCATGGGGCAGGTGCCAGAGTTCTATGAACAGCTGGCAGCGAGGGGCATAGCAGTGGACCTGGATATTTTCTCCAGGCGGCAGGCGGGTTGATGATGTTTCCCGCTCTGGTGGCAACGCTGTCTTTTCTGGCGCTGCTGGCAGTTATCTATTCCGTTGGAGGGAGTACCCGTTCCGCAATCAGCCAGTATGACGAACAGGTAAAAGATGTCACTACGGTTTCCCTGCATGAAATTTTTATTTTTATCGATGACAAAACCATTAAATATATCAGTGCGGCGGCGTTCGTCTTTATTGCGCTTGTGGTTTACATCGTTAGTAGTTCGGTATGGACGTCAATCGTGCTTGGTTTGCTGGTGCTCCTGACACCCACCAAGGTGGTGTCGATACTAAAAAATCGCCGTTATAAAAAATTTAATAGGGATCTTCCGGATGCCTTGATGGCGACTGCGGGTATGTTGAAGTCGGGAGTTAACCTTAGCGGCGCACTCACTATTGTTGTAAATGAGAACAACGGCCCCCTTGGTCAGGAGTTTGGCCTGTTCCTGAATGAATTGAAGCTAGGCGTCGATTTTAATTCTGCGCTTGACAATATGTATCGTCGAGTTCCGATTTCTGATCTCGAATTGGTTGTGGCGGGAATGAAAATTTCCAGAGAAGTGGGCGGTAGTCTGTCAGAAGTTTTATTTAGGCTCTCGGATACCATTCGCAGGCGTGCCGAAATGGAAGGAAAAATTAAAAGCCTTACCGCGATGGGTACCCTGCAGGGCTGGGTGATGACCCTGCTCCCCATTGGCGTGGGTTTTGCTATCTATCTGATAGAACCTGAAACAATGGCAAAATTGTATACCGATTGGCGTGGTTGGATCGCGTGTTTTGTGATTGTTGTTCTTGAATTTCTCGGTTACAAAATTATCAGAAAAATAGTGAATATCGATGTTTGATGAGTTTATTTTTAAATATATGGCGATAGCTATGGTGCCAGTTTCTATCGTTGTGATGTATGTGTCTATATACGGTATTCGGGACGAAGTACCCGGTGATGAGCGCGATTATCTGGATCCATTGCCAAAATCATTAAGACGGATATGGCCCATTGTGAATATGTTTTCCTACTATATTGGCGACAAACTGCCGGTAGAGTGGCTGGTGTTCTATAAAAAGCACCTGGAGCGGGCTGGGCTAAATTACATGATGGGGCCAACTCAGTATTTTGGGCTGCAATTAACCGCCGCCACGGTGATGGCAGGGGTAGCGGCTTTGTGTGGCTATATGCTTGGAGCAATGGATTACCTGTATGTGGCAACAGGTTTTCTGCTTGGCTTTCTTATGCCGCTTATCAGCGTAAATGATTTTAAGAAACGAAGGGAGCGTGAGCTGGTGAAGTCGCTACCGGTGTACCTGGATTTTCTCACCATGGCCACCCAGGCAGGTCTGAATATGAGCAGTGCGATCGCGCAGTCTGTAGATAAAGGGCCGGAGTCTCCCCTTAAAACTGAATTTAAAAAGTGTATGCGAGACTTGCGTGCCGGTGTGCCGCGGAGCGAGGCCTTTCGCCTGATGGCGGATAGGTTGTCTCTTTCCGAAATCAACGCATTTGTTACCACCGTGATTCAGGCAGAAAAAACCGGCGCGTCTATTGGCGAGGCTTTAAAGGTCCAGGCTGATCAGCGCCGTATCGAGCGATTTCAAAAGGCAGAAAAACTGGCGATGGAAGCACCGGTAAAACTGATCTTCCCCTTGGTGGCATTCATATTCCCAAGCACTTTCATCATTATATTTTTTCCCATAGGCATGAAATTAATGGAGGCATTTTAATGACGACATCAACGCCTGTGATCCAGCTTGCTCCGCGACCTGTTCATGCCAATCGATTTTTGTCTCGCTTGCTGGGAATGTTTTCTCCGGTGGCAAAAAGGCGGGGAGCGGTAGTGATATACCCGTGTTCATCCATTCATACTTTTTTTATGAATAAGCCTTTGCATATTGTCTTTCTGGATTCGTCTCGCAATGTGTTGGCTTGCCATGATTCGGTCGCCCCCTTTAAAACCTTGGCATGTCCCGGTTCCTACTATGTTTTTGAGACCGGAGCGGGTGTGTTGAATCAAAAATTGGAGGTAGGTGATGTTGTGGATTTTTAGAGCGCTAACGGTATTGCTCATGATGCTTAACATTTCCGCCTGTAGCGCCACGGCGGCGAATGTGAAGCCACAGAATCCAATGGTAGAGGCACAATCTTATTACGATCGTGCTTTGTATAGTGATGCCGAACGTGTGTTGCTCAAGCTAAGTGAGCGGGTCGAAGACAACTACGACGTACATTTCATGCTTGGAAATATTTATGTTCGTACTGGCCAGTATCCGGCGGCCGACAGAATGTATCGGCGTTGCATCAATATAGATTCGTCGGTCGCCAAGGCTTGGTACAACCTCGCCCTGCTTAAAGTAAAGGAGGCGATGAGTCTTGCCGATGAAGGGTATCAGCGCACGGCGGTGGACAATCCCGAATACGAGCGCAATTTCCTCTTGCTCAAGGATGGCCTGATTACGGCCATTACTGGCCAATAGATGCCGAGTTTGATGTTGAACAATCACCCCCCTCAGCGGGGCCAAGCCCTGCCGGAAATGCTGATAGCTTTTCCTCTGGTGGTGATCATGGTGATGGGCATAGTTCAAGTTGCACTCTTGTATCGGGGCAAGGCCACGGTCAACAACGCCACTTTTCAGGCTGCCCGATCCGGAGCGTTAAATCATGGTTACACCGCTAAAATGGAGCGGGTGTTCTGGTCTCGAATGGTGGCGTTGGGGCAGATCAGGCCCGAACTTCGCAGTGGTACCACCACTGAAGGGCTTTTTGATAACCCGGATCAGCCTAAATTGCTGGCTTCCAAAATGGCGTTGGCCACGTCCCATACTTACAAACCCATAGAGGTTATCTGGCCAAGCAGGGAAGTCTTCGATTATTTTGCCGTGCCCGTTAAAGACCTGGAGCCGTGTTCTGGGGCGGGATGTCCGTTCAGCGACTATGGTGGTGCATTCAAACCCGCTATGAAGAGTGTGTTCGAGATTCCGGTGGACAATCTTGACGCGAGGGATACCTCTCTTCACGCCGTTGATGGCCGCAGGGTGAACTTGATGGATGCCAATTTGCTGAGTGTGCGCTCGCGTTACTGTTACGACCTGGAAGTGCCTGTGGCCAACTTTATTATCTGGCGTACATTGCGAGCGGTAAATGCCGCAGAAGCTGATTGGCAAGCTTGTGAAATCATGACGGCGGCGTTTGGCGAAAATCGCTATTTTATCCCCGTTGTGGGGCACACGGTTATACGTATGCAGTCGGGATTTCGGTGTGAAGGTGATGAAGAGGCGGGGGTGAATTGTGAGAATATTTAGGGTGGTTTTTTTCTGCTTATTAAGCCTGCCGGCATGGTCGGCAGATTCGCAGCAAGTACTTTCCCGACTGGCGGAGTTGGATAGTGCGCTGGGGGTGGCGGCCCAAAAGGAAGGCGAACTGGTTGCTGAAGAGCTGGATCGGAAGAGGCAGCAGCCTGCGTATCAACTGCAGTACATAAACCCTGGTGTGGTGCGTGGTTACCATCGTGAAGCGGACCGTGCACTGGCAAATATCATTGCGTTAAAGAAACAAACGCTAGCGACCACATTGATGGCTGGTCCCGCTTGCGCCCAGGCGATTGCAAAATACCGGGCCGAAACCTTCGATAAGCTGCAGGTGCTTTATCGGCAGTTTGTGTCCCGGGAACCGCCTTTTCCGCTGGTTGCACCTGTATATAACGCAAACGCACGCGACAGCCTCGGGTTTCTTACCCGGGTGGTCATGACTTGTAGCATGTGACAATGGTGAATATATTCGGTGCCAGTATGAAAAAACTTGTCTCCATTTTACTGTTATGTTGCCTGAAAGTTGCCTTTGCAGATCCCTATCAAAGCGTGCTTTATAGCAGCCTTTCGTCTGGGAAGGTGTTCTATCAATCCACCCGGCAACACAAAATGCTGGAGTTGGTGTCGGGCGAAATCCAGTATCTGCGCACAGTGGACGGCGCGGAAGGCTATCAGGCTCAACAGGTTCTTCAGTTCGAGGCGGAGAGTTCCGTACGTATTGTCGACCACAAGCCTGGTACTGCGGCCCTATCCTTATACAGGGATGCCGAGCGGCAGTTGGAGCGCCTGAAATTTCAAACGCTCTATCGCTGTGATTACCTTCAATGCGGTGATATTAGCGGCTGGCAGCTGTATCTTAGCGACAAGCTGCTTGGTAAGGAGGATACCCAACACTATCTGTTGGCCAAGGCCACCGGGCCGAGCAATGCAGAGTACTACGCCCAGTTCTATATAGTTGAGCTGGATGACCAGCCGCGTTCATTCCTGAGGCTGGTCGGGCCAGTCAGTTCGCCGTTTCAGCCTGCAGATCAAGCTGTTGACGATGACAGAGTATCTTTGTTTTTTCTCTACGACAGTACTCACTTGCTTGAACAGTCCAGGCTTGAACTCACCGCCTTGGCGGCAAAGATTCAGCGTGACAACGTTAGCAAGGTGGTGATTACCGGTCATGCCGATAGTCATGGCGCGCCGGCTTACAATCGTGCGCTGGCGATACGCAGGGCGGATCATGTCGCCGCCGCGCTAAAATCACAGGCTGATCTGGACAGTTTACACATCGAGCGGATGGCACAGGGTGAGGCAAGCCCCTACGCGGACAATCGTTCCGCGGCGGGGCGGGAGCAGAATCGGCGTGTTACCGTGCAATTGCTCGGCCCTAATCCCCACGAATAGAGCGCAGAAGCCTCTTGTTGATGAACGGAAGGATTTAGCAGCAAATATGAGAAGGAACGGAAACCTTCGAAAGAACGGTGAGGTCACTGGCCTCCGGCAAACAAAGGGACTTGGCCATGCTAACTCGGCTATTAAACATACTGGGTATATCCATACGTAAGCCACGGCGTGCAATCCGCGGCTCAGCAATGGCGGAATACCTGCCCATTCTATCCATTGGATTACTGGTGACCATGACGGGTTTTCAGAGCTATGGTCCGGTGCTGGAGAAACATATCGGCGAGATGGCCAGCCAGTTGGCCTCCAACTACTATCAGGGCTGGTTTTATCCCAAGGAGACAGCGGGTCTGGCACCGATAGGTGGTGGTAGCGGTTCCGGCGGCAGCGGTGGGCCGTCGGCGGGTGAGGGCAGTGATGGCCAGGACGGCTCCGGTGGCGAGTCTGAGGATGGCGGTGTCGGTGGTATTGGCGGCGATGACGACAACCCCGACAGTGAAGACCCTTTTAATCCCAATCCTGGTGGGGGGCAGTCCTGTGCCGCAGACACGGGCGGAGGCAGTGGCGACCCTTTTAGTTCACCCTCGGCCTCGTCAGTTGCCTCCACTAACACCGCCTTCGGCAACCCAATTGATATTGGCACCGGCAACAAATTTCAGCGGGAATTTGACTACCGTCATGCCGGTGTCACCCCTCTGGTCTTTGAGCGTTACTACAACAGCCTGCAAAGCCCCATCCGCAGTGCGCTGGGTTACGGTTGGCGCCACAGTTACAGTCGTCAACTCATACTGCCGCGTTTACCGGCGAAGCCAGAAGACGTCGCTGCCACAGTCACACCACCAAGGCCATCGCCACACAACAATACCCTCAAGATGTTGCGTGACGATGGCGCTGTTTATGTGTTTAACAAAAAAGGTAACCACTGGCGGGGCGATGGCGTGGTGGACCAACTCATTGAAGCGGGCGACGGCTGGCTTTACACCACCGTTAATGGCGTGGTGGAACGCTACAATTCCCTGGGGCAGCTACAAGACGTCCGCTACCCCAATGGCATTACCCACACCGTGGCCTACGATGATGCTGCGCGCCTGGCCAGCATTACCGACAGCCGCGGCCCAGCGCTGCAACTGCACTACAAACAGGTCTGGCTGAGCCGGGTGACATTGCCCGACGGTGACCAACTGCGCTTTCAGTACAGCGATGCGGGTAACCTTCATGGCTATCAGCGCAGCGGCCCCGGTCTCTGGGCCAGTGTGAGTGCGGCGTTTGCCGACAATACCGCCACCTACCACTATGAAGATAGCCGCTTTGCCCATGCCCTGACCGGACTTACCGATGCTGAAGGCCAGCGCTACGCCACCTGGGCTTATGATCATTTAGGCCGGGCTGTACTCAGTCAACACGGCGAGGGTGTTGAAAAGCTTACCTTTGATTATCGCCGCGATGGCACTGTTGCCATGACCAATGCCGCTGGGCGAACGACGGTTTTCCATCTCGAAGCTGCCCGGCCTGGCTACCGCCGTTTGGTCCGCGCCGATGGCCAGGCCACTCCCACCTGTGGGGCAAGCCAGCAGGCCCTCAGCTACAATCCTCAGGGCTTTCTTAAACTGGCGGTGGATGCCAATGGCCACGCCACCCGCTATACCCGCAACGAGCGGGGGTTGGTAGAACAGCGGGAGGACGGTCTCGCTAAACACGTGGGGCAATGGCTGCCAGAAGAAGGCGCCCGCCGTATTGAACAACAATGGCACACCGATCTGCCGTTAGTTACCCAGGCTACCTACAGCACTTATATCATTGGCGAATGGCAGACCTACCTCAAACGTGAGTTTCACTACAGCGACGCAGGCCGACTACTTACCCGTACCGATACCGACCTCAGCCAACAAGAGCAGCCTTACCGCACTTATGGCCAGCAACGCACTTGGCGCTACTCTTACTATTTCACTCAAGACAATCTAGCTCAGCCCAAAGAAGTGGAAATCAATGGTCCTCTGCCAGCCCAAGACGACGGCAGCGACGACATCACCCGCATCACATACAATCCTCAGGGCCTGATCCAGTCCATCGCCAACTCTCTGGGCCAGACCACCCACCTCACCGCCTACAACCGCCACGGCCAACTAACTCAGGCCCAACTGCCCAACGGCATCGAGGTCATCCTGACCTACGACGCATACCAGCACCTCGACACACTCACCCGCCGGGGCGGTGACCTTGCAGAAACTCTCGACCTGGACATCGACCGCAATGGCCTGCTGCGCAAACTCACTCTACCCGATGGCAGTTGGCAGCAGTTTGACTACAACGCTGCGCGGCAATTGGTTGGGGTTGTCAATCATTGGGGTGAGATACGGAGCATTACTCCTTCGCCGGTCAGCGGACAATGGCAGGAGAAAACTGCTTATGATAGTCATGGCTTGCCGGTACGACAGTTCGATCGGCAACTGGATTCGCTGGGGAGGGTGATTTCCGTTTTGGGTCAATACGGCCAGCGAACCGATATCCGCTACACCAAAGGCGGGCAATTACTGAGTATGCGGGAGGAGGGTAATGACCAGCCGTCCCTTCAGCAATACGATGGCTTGGGTCGGCTCACCCAAACCCTGAATGCCTTGCAGGGTAAAACCATTATTGACTACAGTTTGCAGGGCCGGGTGGCCAGTATTACCGATGCCGAAGGCCATCAGACTCGCTACTTTTACAATGGCTTTGGCGACATAGTCATGATGCAGAGCCCCGATACGGGCGTGCTTCTGCATCATTATGATAGTGCGGGCAATAAAATTCGTACGCAAGGTGGCGCTACACTCGCTGAGGCGAGTACGGTACGTGCAAGCACAGAGTATCGTTATGATCTAGCCAGCCGTCTTGTTGCTATTGACTATCCAGATACTGGAAATGATGTTGCCTATAGCTATGACAGTATGGATGCCGAACACGGCCAAGGCATCGGGCAGCTTACGCACATCAAAGATGCCAGTGGCACCATTGATTACAGTTACGATTTCCTTGGTCGTCTTACCAACGAAGTGCGCACTTTTACGCTCAACGGTCAAACAGCAAATTTTAGTGTGGGTTACCACTACAACCGCAAAGGTCTGTTGGACTACATACAGCTTCCCAACGGTGACCGGCAACGATTTAGCTATGACCGAGAACGCGTAAGCAAAATTTATTACCAACGCTCAGGTTTTCGGCAAACGATAATCGACAAAGTTGTTTACGCCTTGGGAGATACACCGGCGGCTTGGCGTTACGGGAATGGCGCTGAAGCAAGTGTCAACTATGATCTAGACGGCAGGTTAACTAGACAATATCTGAAAAATACTCAGGTCGACGCTCTATTGCGGCAACAGAACTATCATTACGACACGCGCAACCAGATCGAGCTCATTGATACCCACGGCATGGTGGGGGAGCCTAGCACGCATTACCGTTACGATGCGTTAGCACGTCTAGTGGCAGAGACGCCTGCCGAAGACCGATTGCCCACTAAAGAATACAAGTACGATGCCATTGGCAATCGGCTGGCACAGCACTTATCTTTGGGTGATCAACGGGTAAGTATTAGTTCAGACTATTCAATAAAAAGTAGTCACATTAAGACATACGGCGGCACGCAATTATTACTAAGCGGAAACGGGAACACACTGATTGAGTCACATCCCCGTCGAGATCGCCGATACGTCTATAACCAAATCAACCAATTGGTCGCCGTGTACGTCAATCGGCGACTAAAATCGACCTACGCATACAATAGTTTGGGGCAGCGCACGCATAAACTTGCGATGACTGAACAGGGGCCAAAACATACCGTTTTTCACTATAATTATGATGGGCAGTTACTGGGGGAAACGATTTGGAGTCCTAAGGATGGGGTGCAGAGCAACCGTTTTTACCTTTGGTGGCAGCGTATGCCTGTTGCGATGATCGACCAGCAAGGTGAGCAAGTTCCGATCATTACCTACCTGCATAGCGACCACCTTAACACACCTCGGCTGGCCACAAATCAGGATCAAACAGCGGTTTGGCAGTGGCAGAGCGATGCGTTCGGCGTGGGGCTGCCTGATGAAGATCCTGACGGCGACAGTACTTTCACCAACCTCAATCTGCGTTTTGCCGGCCAGTATTTCGATGCGGAAAGCGGCCTGCATTATAACTACCATCGCTACTACGATCCGGAAACAGGACGCTATACCCAAAGTGACCCTATCGGAATAATGGGGGGTGCCAACACCTTTGCCTATGCCATGGCCAACCCGGTGGCCAATACAGATCCTTGGGGGCTGTTCTTGTTTGCGTTTGATGGCACGGGGAATGATCAGAGTAATCGTGCAACATTTACCAATGTCACGTATCTACAAAACTATTATGCTCAGGGTTACTCAGTAGACGACTTCTTCTATCAACCCGGCGTTGGTACTGATGGAACGGTTTGGGACGATGTGCTGGGCGGTGGCGCGGGCTTGGGGTCAAGAGAGCGAGTTGATACGGCATTAGATCGACTTACTCAACTGTTATCTGAGCACCCGGACTGGGATCGGGTGATCGATATTGTTGGCTTTAGTCGCGGCGCGGCGGCAGCACGGGAATTTGCCAATGATGTTTTTGAGCGTATCGACAACAATTTTTGGGGTGACAGCGTCACCGATTGCAACCCCATCAATATCCGCTTTATGGGATTGTTTGATACGGTGGGCTCTATGGGGATCGCAGGCAATAGCACGGATATGGGCTACGACTTTAGTATTGATTCCCGAATTGGGCATGTGGCTCAAGCAGTCGCGTTAAATGAGCACCGTTTCTTATTCCCGCTGTCGTCGGTATCTCCGGTTGCAGGTGCATTCATTACCTCTGGCAATGTGGTTGAGCGGGGCTTTATTGGTGCGCATTCTGATGTAGGCGGCGGCTATGCCGACAGCGACCTGTCTGACGTTGCTTTGCAATGGATGTATCAACAGGCCGTGAGTGCTGGGGTGAAGCTTGGGACATTGTCAGCAGCACATCAAACGGTTACTAATCCCGTTATCCATGATGAGCGCCGTGCCGATGGGCTTATGGGAGCTATTCATCCTAATGATGGAGATCGCACTATATACTATCCCAATGACCCTTTCAGCTCTCCTGGCAGGAACTGCGACCGCTACGTCAAAGGGCGCTGTGTTCAATGGGAGCCAATTGACCCTGCGGAGCGGCAAAAAACCGCGCCGCAATTCCCAGATTTATCCGGCATGATTAATGAAAACTACCAGGGTAACCAGCGGGGGACTGTCGACATGGCTAAGTATCGGCAGTGGTTGCAAAGCAGTGTGGGCATCACCGTAAACTAAGGAATGTGTGGATGAAGTATTTTATTTTTTTCTGTGCACTTTTTTCTATTGAGGGTTGTAGTGCCTTAAATGACAAGGCTTATATTATCTATGCCGTGCATAACGATACCGGCCGGCATTTATATGAGCCTGAGATGATTAACGAAAAAGGTGAGCTCGTATTTCGAATTTATGGGGGAAATATGCCCTATGAAGATGGTTCTCATAATGGCTTAACTCAGAATGTTTTGGGTGTGCCGGAGTATTTGCGCGTACGTTGGAAAGAATACCTTGATGGCGAGTGGGTAGAAAAAAAAATCGACGTAAAATCGGCTGTGCCTAAAGGTTTTTTTGGAGATATCTACGTAAGTATTTTGCCCGATGATGAGATGGCGGTGTCTTGGGTAATGAAGCGTAAGCACGCCTCTGGTATAGGGTCTAAAGATTGTGGGGGATATATTTTTGATCATTACTATGATGATGAGGCAAAAAAAAGAGTTAAAAAAAATATGCAAAAACTGAACACATATAGAGAAGGTAGGGAGCGAGATATACAGTCTGGATTGGTTGAAAAATATCGCACGCCAAAGTATCTGGATACTGCCACTGAGGCAGATTTTCGTTGCAATATTTACTTGTATTTGTAGTGCGCTCGGATTCGAAGCTACGGGTTTATCGGCGAAATTCGCCACGCAGTTATTGAGATTGAACGATTTTCTATCGTCCCAATGACCATCTTTAGCTCCTCTGTTAGGCAGTGTGACCGGCCGCGAGAAGGCTCAATGTGTTTATTGGGAGTCAATCTGTCCCGCAGATTAGCGAAAAACAGCACCCCAATTTCCGAGTTTGGAATGCCTGATTGACGAAAATCCCGATGGTAGTGTCAGGGGCACGGTTGATATGAATGAATATAACCAATGGTTGAATGAAAATGTTTGGTCAATGTTTTAATCAGGCGAAAAAAATGAGATTAATTCTGTTGTTGGTGATCGCATGGGGTCTCAATGGTTGTGGTTCATTCGCTTATCAGTCCATTGGATTTTCGCTACATAATGATACCGAAAAAACACTGTTTAATCCGTGGATTAAAACGGATGAGAATAAATATGTTTACGGTTCGTCGTTAAAAGTTATGCCATTTAAGAAAGGCTCGGGAGGAAGAATCAATGTATTTGACTTCAAGCGATTGCCGGAATATTTGGTGGTGGGTTGGAAATACGATGTCGATGAAAACTACATAGAAGAAAAAATCTATCTAAAGGAATCTCTTGATAGGGATTATCAGGGAAATATATTTATTAGTATTTTAGATGATCAGTCTCTTAGGTTGTCTTGGGTAAGGGTGGATGAAAATTCGGGTCTTCGTGTTTGTGATGGGTATATTTTTAGCCGATTAAAGTATGTCGCTGAAGAGAATTTAAGAAAAATAAAAGAGCGGGGGTGGTCTGTTTCACCTGATTTTTGGTGTAGTGCTGAGGCGCATTTGGATTATAAGACGCAAGAATCTCTAGATAATCCGAATAAGTAAAAAGTATCGCCCAGTAAAAACGCTAAACGAGGTGCCACGCGGTTGTACGCATAACAGGCTGGAGAAGTCGTTCCCGAATGCAGACAGGCGATTGCTTGATTCAGTTTCAAATCGTATCTAGTATTACTTTATTGGTGCGCATGCCGATGTGGGGGTGGCTAGTAGGCGCCTAAAGTGATTTATCCAATGTCGCCTCGCAATGGATGTGCGCGCAGACCGTGAGTGCTGTAGGTCCATTAATGACTGAATATAGAACGGTCAGTAAGTCCCTAACTTTCGACGAGCGAGATCAATTCCGTGGCTGTGTCGATGCGGGTGGGGCTATTTATAGTCCCAGCGATCCTTCTAGTACATCCGGTAGACAGTGCAACGGTCGTTGTGTTTAGTCGTCACTGTTAAGTCGAGGTGGTATGGGAGTGGCTTGCTGTACAGAACTCCTGCAAAAGGCTTTGCGTATGCGCGCCGTTGCCATTATTCTGCGAGGTGTATCGCGTTTGTCTTTGTATGATTGATACTGTTAATCACAAAATCCAGCTGATGTTCGTGCTGATGGATGCAGACACAATACTCTGTTCTGCGATGTGTGAGAATTCGCAGCAAATCGCTTAATCGCGTACTAACTGAATAGCTGCAGCATTCAGCTATTGAGGGTGTCAGCCGATGTCGACGCTTTTCAAATTCCCTTTGTAACTAGTCGCGCTCTGCCGAGCGTCTGCCAGAATTCAAGATTCTATGCCCTTCATTAATAGCGATCGCTATTTTCTTTGATATATCACTGCGCTCCGTTGACGTGATGTTAATTCTTACGTCTATGGTGTTGCGCACGTAGTGGGGCTTTAGTTGATTCAATGTTATGCAAAATAGGTCTTGGAGATATTCGTGGTCGTAAGCCTTGTTGAAGCTTTGTGCTGAAAACTCTTCTTCGACCAGCGTTTCCATGAAGTTTTTTATGTCTTCATCTAGGTACATAGCAGCGCCTTGTTTTTTTTGCGGAGTAAGCTTGTTGCTATTCTGGAAGTTATTCTTGAGGGGCGCTATACGATAAAACCGAGGGGTGCTTAATAATGCGGGCTAGTCGTCTATGCGGCCCCGCAGTGCTTTGATTTTTCCGCGTTGGGATTTACTGTCCATGCGCCGTTTTTGCGAGCCCTTTGTTGGTTTGGTCGCGCGTCGCGGTGGCAGGGTTTTAATGGCATCTTTAATAAGGTCCCGTAATCTAGATAGGGCGTCGTCACGGTTTTTTTCTTGAGTCCGAAATTGCTGTGCTTTGATGATGATAATGCCGTCTTTGCTTATTCGTTGGTCGCTTTTTGCCAGTAGTTTCTGCTTGTGAAACTCCGGTAGCGACGAGGCGTTGATGTCAAAGCGTAAATGGATTGCCGACGACACTTTGTTTACGTTTTGACCACCCGAACCCTGCGCGCGAATGGCGCTCAGTTCGATTTCGTCGTCGGGGATCGACACTGACGGCGATATACTAAACATGGCTATTTTGGTCTCCTGCGTGAAATAGGGTTGCAGTTATTCTGGTCGCTATGAAAAAGAGTGGCACTTTACGGCGCGCCACCGGGCCTATTGTAGCAGATAGTGATGATTATCTCGGCGGTGTTGTGACATTGGCGGTGTCGCGCTCCAATTTGGCAAATTTGACCCAGTGTGAAATAGGGGGTGTTTTAACCATCAAAGCGCAAAAAATTTGTGATGTCCGTCACGACTTACTATAGGTGTTATTACGTACGATGATTGCGTGGTTACAACAGAAGAGCTTAGTGGTTGTGTTAACTTCAAGCTTAATTCGTAGTATGACAATGTAGGGAAATAATAATGACCGATACTAAAAAACTTGCAGCAGCAGTAGCCTTAGCGTCAATTTCGTCTTTTAGCTTGGCCGGCCCTTTGGCGCCAGTCATTGGGATTTTAACTCAAGTCGATAATCAGCTTGGTGGCTTGACCGGTGGTGCTGGTGGGTTGCCGGGGCTGGGTTCGCTACCGGTAGATCCTTTATCGTTGCTTGGCGACTTGCCAGTTTTGGGTGGCGGCTTACCCGGCTTAGACGCTCTGCCGATTAATCCGACAACATTGCTTGGTGGTGGATTACCTGGATTAGACGCATTGCCTGTTAATCCACTTGCACTTCTTGGTGGAGCAGGTGGCTTACCTAGTTTACCGTCTTTGGGCGCCTTACCCATTGATCCACTGAGTTTGTTGGGTGGAGCCGGCGGCTTGCCCGGTTTAGATATCATTCCAATTGATATTCTCGGTGTGGTCGGCAATGGAAGCATACCCGGTTTAGATGCTTTACCTGTCGATATTTTAGCGATTATTCCACTGTAAATTCTTTACTCGGCAAAAAAATGCCAGAGCTATGCTCTGGCTTTTTTTGCACATGATTTTGCGAATGTTTATCGAGGCAATTTGATTTCTGCGCAGACGCCACCAAGCCGCGAATCTTTGAAGCTGATCTCGCCGTCGTAACTCTGAATAATATCGCTAACAATCGCTAGCCCGAGACCTTGGCCTTGCCCGTATTGGTCGCCGCGGCTGCCTCGTTGCAATAATTCCTCCCGATATTCCTTAGAGATACCCGGACCGTCGTCGTCAATACAGATTACTGTGTGCCCGTCGATGGTATGGGAATGTATGGCGATTGCAGCAGTGCAGGCTTTGCTCGCATTGTCGAGAAGGTTGCCGAACATTTCCATTGCGTCTTGTTCGTCAACAGCGATTACCAACGACGGGTCTAACGTTATTTCAAATTGTGGCGATTTATCCCGATGAACTTTAGCCAGTGTATTACACAGGCGTTCAATTAGTGGACGCAGGTGTATGCGTCTGCTTAGGTTTTGTTTACCACTGCTTACCGCACGTTTGAGTTGGTAATTGATAATATTGTCCATGCGGTCGATTTGTTCCCCTGTGGCGGGGTCTTTTGCGCCACTGCCTTTTAGTATGGCAAGCGGTGTTTTAAGGCTGTGGGCAAGATCTGCAAGGGTATTTCTATAGCGCTCTCGCTGCTTTCTTTCTTTGTCGAGCAATTGGTTTAAGTTATGGGTAATGCCCTGTAGTTCGCGAGGATAGTTTGGTCGGAGTTTTGTGGAGTCGCCACGCTCTAATAATTTTAGATCAATTGCTAATTCGCGCAGTGGCCGCAGTCCCCAGTATAAAATGAGCGCAGTGACTATCAGGGATATTGTCAGTACTAAGCCGAGCCATAGACTTAATTGATGTTGGAATTTTCTACGCTCGTTAATGAGTGGGCTTTGGCTTGAGTAGAGTGAAAAAAGTAAGGGGACTTCGCGATCATCTTCGGTCTCCCAAATAGCGTGGTACTGAAATACAAAGAAGGGTTCCTTGTCTACGCGGGCCTCACTAAATAATTCCTGACCGCTACGTGGTGTGCTTTCGGGCGCTGGTAGGGGAATTGTTTCGCTGGATACCGATTGCCATAGTGGCGTGCCATTGCGAAGTCGAATTTGCGCATAGAGGCCGGAGCGAAACTGCCAAAATCTTGGGTCTTTCAATCGGTCACCCATATCAATGGTGCCGTCTTGCCACTCGATTGCGCCGAGTAGACCGAAGAATTGGAGTCTGAGTTGATCTTGTTCGGCGCTGATTAAGCTCACGGTATGCGCGCGATCTATTGCGATACCAGTTGCTCCCAACAGCAGTGCCATGAGGCTAAGGCTGGCAACAATTAGTCGCCTGGTAATTGACTTGCCGCGCCGCTCCCACATTTAGTGCTGGGTTTCACTTAGCTCAAAGCGATAGCCGCGACCGCGCAGGGTCGAAATGGGCTTAAGCGCGTTATCCGGGTCAATTTTTTTCCGCAAGCGCGCAATAAATACTTCGATCACATTGCTGTCGCGATCAAAATCCTGATCGTATAAGTGTTCTGTTAAATCGGTTTTTGAAACGACTTGCCCGCTGCGCATTGCAAGATATTCAAGGGCATTGTACTCGTACGCCGTTAGTTCGACGGCGGTATTGTTTAGCAGCGCACGCTTTGCACCGGTATCGATGGTGATGCAACCAAATTGCAATTGTGGGCTGGCAAAACCTGCGGAGCGACGGATCAGGGCATTGGCTCTGGCCATCACTTCTTCTATTTGGAACGGTTTCGCCACGTAGTCATCGGCTCCAGCTTCTAGACCCTCGACCTTGTCTTGCCAGCGATCTCTGGCGGTGAGGATTAAAACCGGGAATTTGCGACCCTCTTTGCGCCACTGCTTAATAATACTTATGCCATCAATGCCGGGAAGGCCCAGGTCTACCACCGCTAGGTCGTAGGGGTTTTCTTGGCCGAGAAATAAACCCTCGTTGCCATCTGCCGCCGTATCACAGGCATAGCCTGCACGCTCAAAATTACGGTGTAGTTGCTCGAGCAGTAAACTTTCATCTTCGACTAGCAGAATACGCATGGTTCAATTCGCTCAATCATTAATAATGACATTTTTAATCTTGCCGTTATCCTGCAGTATGCGAACACTGTAGGCCGTACCGTTACCGCTGTTAATTTTTTTGGCTCCGACGGCGCGGCCACCATAGCGTCGCTCGGCAATTGAAATTGCCTCATTCACGCTTAGCCTGCTGCGGCCGCGATTATCCAAGCGCTCAACTTTGCCCCGGTCGGGCAGACCTAAGCGACCACCTAAGTTACCGAGCGGATTGGCATTGCTGTGCACCGCGATTACGGCTGCAATGAGAAAAATGGATATTCGCATTGGTAGTTTACGTTGCGAAGTAAGGTTCATAGAACTCCCAAACATCTACATTAACCACGGGGTGTGATGTTCACCTCGATTTCGATCTCCCTACCCGGATTATAGGGCAAGCGGGTGTGATAAATCTCGCCTTGGTAGCGATAGCTTACATCATAGCCAACAACTTCTTCTCGCCACTCTTGGTGATGCTGTGTTTCACAGCGATCGATGGTTTCGTAGTGACTGTTACCGCGGCCTCTAGAGATGTCTGCTGCGACTGTTGCGCCAAGAACCGCGCCGACGACGGTGCCAACCCGCTTGTTACTTTTATGATGCCCAAGCTCATTGCCGAGTGCACCACCGATGATGGCGCCAAAGATCGGTGCAGAGCTGCTGCGGTCGTGGACGACGGCTTCTTCGCGCCAGCATTGTTCCGTCGGTCTGGTGTATGAGATCCGTTCGTAGATCGCTTGCACATGGGTAACTTGTGCATACTGTGTATGTCGTACACTGTCTCTGCGGTGATCAGCTAAAACCGAGGTGGAGCAGACGAGAATCAGCGGGATAACGGTATGCTTGAACATGGCATATACTCGGGAACTATTGGTAGTATCCAGCATAGAGCCCTTTGGCTTAACTAAAGCTGAACCATATACACCCCATGTGCATTTTAATAATATTTAGGAGAAGTCGGTGAAACTATATACCTATGCTTTAGCACCAAATCCGCGCCGAGTGGGTTTAATGATGAAATACAAGGGTATCGAATTAGAGACCCAAGAGATTGATTTGGCGGCGAAGGAGCAGTTTTCCCCGGAATTTAGTGCGGTAAATCCGCGTTTAACTTTGCCTAGCTTGGTTTTTGACGATGGCGCGATCATATCCGACACTATCGCGATTTGCCTGTATTTGGATGAGGTCTATCCTGGAGCCTCTGTGTTTGGTCAATCGAGTTTAGAGCGAGCACACGTTATTGGGTGGTGCCACCGCATCTTTTTTGAAGGTTTTTCCGCTGTAGCAGAAGTACTGAGAAATAAAGGTGATGCCTTTAAAGATAGTGCTCTACCTGGGCCTTTAAAAATACCTCAAATTGTTGAGCTGGTTGAGCGTGGAAATCTGCGTATTTCAGCCTTCTTTGAGGCAATGAATGATGAAGTAAGTAATCGAAATTATTTGGTGGGTGATTCATTGACCCAGGCCGATATTGATCTCTATGTTGTGCTGGGCTTTTGTGGCTGGGTACGGCGTAAAATTCCGGAAAATTGCCCCGAGCTCCAAGGCTGGTATGACGCTAAAAAAGCGTTTTTTGGCGAATAAATAGAGATAAGGCGAAACCAACGTTCCGCCTTATCTATGTTGCCCTTATAAGCCAAAAAATACTTTCACTCGCGTATTGAACGCGGGCTCATAGTGGTGGCCACAATGCCTACTATGCACGTGTCGTGAATAGTAATGCTTGTTGTAGTGTCTGCCGTGGTAGTAGTGATGACGGTCATTGTAGTATCTATCGCCGTGATGATAGCCGTATTTTTTGTAGTGTTTGATGTGGCCGTGATGGGGTGCTTTGCCGTGATACTGATAGCGTGCGTCAACGTGGGCGCCACTGCGATGATCAGCGAAAGCACTATTTGCTGCGAGGCCTAAACTAGCAATAAGAATTAAGGCTTTTGTCAGTTTCATAATGACGCTCCTGTGAATGAATACAGGGTCATAGTCACATAGCTTGCCTGAACGATTCCTTAATAATGGCCGTATTGTAAATACGGTGTTTCTACATAATAATAGTGTTGCTATAAAAATGATATTATACAACAGGGAAGGGTAGCTGATGCCAATTTTTGCCTCGCTTGAAATAGCGGTTTTTATGAGAGTTTGTCTTCTCCTTGTTGGCGTTTTCGGTGTAGTGCTTGCGCAGGCTGAGGACTCTTCATCTGTGAAAATATCTGGTAGTGATCTTAACCGTGGCGAAGTTCGCCAACCCTGCTTGAATCGCGATCCTCAGCGTCAGGTTTTTTTTGGTGACACCCATGTCCATACCAAATATTCATTAGATGCCGGCACGCAAGGTACCCGCACATCACCAGCTGATGCCTATCGCTTTGCTCGCGGAGCAGAGATCGGAGTGCAACCGTGGACTGCGGACGGCAAAGCGCTGCGTCATTTGCGTTTGGACCGACCTTTGGATTTCGCCGTCGTCACCGATCACGCAGAGTTATTTGGTGAAGTTGAAATTTGTCAGGTTCCCAGCTTTGAGGCTTACAGCAGTTGGCAATGCAAAATTTATCGAGAGGCTCCTCGGCTAGCCTTTTTCCTTTTTAATACCCAGTCTTCTCGCGGTAAACGCCTTGGTATGTGTGGGGAGAATGGTGACTTATGTCGAGATGCGGGGCTGAGGCCTTGGCAGGAGATTCAACAAGCCGCTGAAGATGCATATGATAGAAGCGAGAATTGTGAATTTACCAGCTTCGTCGCCTATGAATGGACCGGTGCTTCGGCAAATCTTGCAAATTTACATCGCAATATTCTCTTTAAAAATAAGCAGGTCCCAGCGTTACCCCTAAGCTTTGTTGATACGCCATCGGCACCGTTGTTATGGGATGCGCTTGACCGTGAATGTGTCAATGCCGGAACAGGCTGTGAGGTGCTCGTTATTCCGCACAACTCAAACCTGAGCGATGGCTATATGTTTAGTTTGGCTCGCGATGACGGTAAGCCAATTACCGTTGCCGATGCAAAGCAACGGGCGCGTTTGGAGCGTTTAGTTGAAGTAATGCAGCACAAGGGTAGCTCGGAATGTTATTACGACCCCTTGAACAGTGCTGATGAACTGTGCGCTTTTGAGCAACTACCATACGGCAGCTTTTCCGATAAATTTATAGGTAAAATTCTGCCGTTCGTGAGTAAGGCACCGCAGCCAAATGGGGGCTTCATCCGCGATGTGCTGCGCGATGGGCTTGAGCAAGAGCAGCGTTTGGGGGTAAACCCATTTAAGCTGGGGTTTATTGCCAGCTCGGATACGCATATTGGCGCGCCCGGCGCGGTTGCTGAAAAGGGCTTTTTGGGCCATGGCGGTGCCGGTGTGCCCGTTGGCGATACGGTGCCGGAAGGCTTGCCCGACGATTTAGAGTTTAATCCAGGTGGTCTCGCGGCGGTGTGGGCAGAAGAAAATAGTCGCTCGTCGTTATTTGAGGCCATGCAGCGCAGGGAGACGTATGGGACCAGCGGTCCGCGGATTAGCTTGCGGTTTTTTGGCGGTGACGCCTCACTGCCAGACGATATCTGCGAGCGCAGTGATTATGTCGCGCAGGGCTATGATCACGGTGTTGCAATGGGCGGTGATTTACTTTTGGATGAAGACGCTGAAGCGCCGGTGTTTACGGTCTTTGCAAAAATGGATGCAGGTCGCACTGGCACGCCGTTGCAGCGAATTCAAATTGTAAAGGGCAGCGTCGGCAAAGAAGGTCAACGTGACGAAGTTGTGATCGATATTGCTGGTGATACCGATAGTAGCGCCGGTGTGGATTTACAAAGTTGCGAAACGCAAGGTAGCGGGCATCCCCAACTTTGTGGTCGCTGGCAAGACCCTCAGTTTGATCCAACAGAAAATGCTTACTACTACGCGAGAGTGCTAGAGAACCCTACATGTCGCTGGAGCCAGCAAATATGTATTGCGGCAAAAATTGATTGTGAAAATCCCGACACGATAAAGCCGGGATATGAGCAGTGCTGTTCGGCGGCGCATCGGCCTGTTATTCAGGAGAGGGCGTGGTCATCGCCAATTTGGTATTCGCCGAGTGAAGACATGAGCGAGGAGGTTACTAAGGCCGGTGTAAAAAATGAGAATGTCACGGCCGAGGCCCAACCTTGAGGCAGCTAGTACGGTCACGGCTGCTGCATTTTATTATTATTGGTTTCGTTTTGTATGTCGTTAATGGCCATGTTGAGCGTCAAAACCAACGCGTATTGACGTGTCTGACGCCGTCGCAGAGGACGGTATTAGCAGCTGATTGGGCTCAGGTTGCTGGTCGCGCGCCAAGCGCGAATGAATTGTCGCAATTAGTAAATGTCGCCTTAGATGAGCAAATGCTGGTACGCGAGGCAATGTTGCAGGGCTTGCATAAATCTGACCAAGTTATTATTCAAAGGCTGCTGCGGGATGCGGATTTCCTGGGTATTAAAGGTGATAGCCAAGACAAAATTGATGCAGTGTTGGCTATGGATGTCGCGGCTGGCGATGAAGTCGTGCGCCGCCGATTGATACAACTTATGCAGCATGAGAGTGCGCTTAATTTACAGGGCCTTTCACCGTCAAAAGAAGAGCTGGATACGATTTATACCCAGAGGCCAGATCTTGGGATGGTTCCTCTGCGGCTAAGTTTTGAGCATGTCTACTTTGATTCTAGTCGCAGCAACGCGCGCGTACGCGCTGAGCAGATGTTGCGTGAGAACACGCAAGATAGTCGGCGCGGCGATGTATTTTTAGATGGGAATCATTTTTCTAATCTAAACCGCGTAGCTATCACCTCAAAATTTGGTGAGGATTTTAGTCTCGCGCTGGCCAGTTCGGCGAAGCCGATTGGTTCGTGGTTTGGCCCGCTGCAATCGGCTTACGGATTTCACCTGGTTCGCATTAAAAATAGGAATGAAGCTTACCGCCTGTCTTTTGATGAGCTAGCGCCTGAGCTTGAGGAAATATGGCGGCGAGAACGTCAAGCGCAGGCTTGGAATGCCTACGTCGAGGAATTGCGTGACAACTACAAGGTGGATTGTCATGCGAAGATTTAGTGTGCTTTTCGTACTGCTATGCCTGATGAATAATGTGAATGCCCACAAGCTGGCGCCATCGCTTCTTGAGTTGAGGGAGCTGCCTGGCGGATTGATAGGCCTTTGGTGGAAAACGCCGGTGTTGGCCGCTAAGGTGCCGACGGTAGTTTTACCTGAGTCTTGTCAAGTTATCGACCGTCAGGATCAGACTGTGAGTGAAGGTGCAATTGAGCAGCGGTATTCAATGCTATGTCATAAAGCGACTGCATCACTCGAGTTTGCAATCGAAGGGCTTACTGCATCCCGCTCGGCGGCTTTATTGCGTTGGTATGGTATAAGTGGAGACGAGCAGCAAGCCTTGCTTAGCTCTGATGAAGATCGCTTTTCACCCGCTATGCAGGGCAGTGGCGGGTCGGCAATATTTCAGTTCACCAGCTTAGGTTTTAAACATATTCTTATTGGGCTTGATCATCTGCTATTCGTGTTGGGTTTGCTGTTAATAGCTAGCAACCGTTATCAACTTTTGGCCTGGATCAGCGCTTTTACGGTGGGCCATAGCATCACCTTGTTTTTGGTTAGTATTGGTTTAATCCCCCATTGGCCAAACTTAACCGAGTGGCTTATTGCGGCCAGTGTTTTAGTGATGGCGCTGTACGCCGGTAAATCGGTGGCTGCTAGCGATACTAAGCCAGGTGGTAAGTGGTTTATCGTTTTGGTCGGCGCTTTTGGCTTGTTGCATGGATTGGGGTTTGCGTCGGTCCTAGACGAACTCACTGTGTCTAGCGCCGATATATTGCCGGCATTGCTGGGCTTTAATATTGGTATTGAGCTGGGTCAGATCTTTTTTATCGCCATGGTTGCGGCGCTCTTACTCGCCGTTCGGCGGACTCTAGCTACTATGCCGTTGCGGCGTGTGGCGCTATTGTCTGGCGCTCAGACGGCAACAATATACGTGATGGGGTCGGTGGCGGTGTTCTGGATGATTGATCGTGGCCTCAGTTTGTTTGAGGCCACGTTTCGCAGCATTTATTAGAGTGGTTGAAAGGTATTACGGCTTCTGTGTCGCGTCGACATCATTCGCTTTCTTCGCCACAGGTGGCTTGCCGGGGTAATTTTTCATTTGAATGAGCGGGTGGAAGGCCAGTTCTATGCCTTCATCGATATTGTTGCTGCGACTGAGAATTTTTTTGCGTCGCACAAATCCCTTGTCAGATTTGCGGGAGTCGATGCCGTGCAGGGTATCTATGCCGCCGCGGCTGGAAAATAACGGTTTGCCTTCGGTGGTGTAAATCGTCACAACCAAGGATGCGCCCTTAATTATCTGAGTCCAATTGAAGTCTGTCGGAACACTGGATGTGGCTCCTTCGGTAGCCGGCTCACGTGTTACGCCGTACCAACGTGCATAATGCTTCATGCCTGGACTGTGTTGAACGTCGTGCTCAATAAGGTCGGTAAATATCACGGCATCAATGTCTTTTTGGGATTGCAGGCTCTCTAGCGTTGCAGCCATTACCCGTTGCCAACCGGCGGTGTCTACTTTACCGGTGGTTGGGTCGTAAAAGTTTCCGTAGCTTAGCAAGGCCTGCTGCCATGCGTTGTCGAACAGGTGACTAGGGGCAAGTGTCATGCCATTCGCTTTTAGGTAGTCTTCGACTAGTCCATCTACCTTGTCGACACTGTCACGCAACACTGAACGGGTCGGTTCCCCGCTGATGTTTACTGTTGCAAGAATGACTTTCTTAAGTGGTTTTTGTTGAATGTCTTCACGACTGATAAAATAGTCGTAGGCGGTAGGATTAAAATCAGTTGAACTACAGCCTGTGGCCATAACCGCGCCGATAAGCGTCAAGATAAGTAGATATAGTCGCACAATAAGCCCTTTTTTATTAAAAATGCCTGCGCATTCTAGCAATGGCGAAAGACGATGAGAAGCGAACATATGCCCAGAGCAGTGCAGTTACATACCGAAGTGAGTGGAAGTGGGCCAGTTAGCGTTGTTTTGCTACACGGTTTGTTTGGCTCAGCGAGTAATTTAATGTCTGTTGCTCGCAGCCTTGAAAGTCATTTTACGGTTGTTCGCATGGATCTGCGCAACCATGGTAAATCTGCCCACAGCGATCAAATGGATATTCCGGTGATGGCGGAAGACGTTATTGCTGCAATGGATGTGCTGGAGATGCCAAGTGCGCATTTTCTGGGACATTCCCTCGGAGGTAAAGTTGCAATGCAAGTGGCCATAACTCATCCAGAACGGGTGAAGCGTCTCATTGTTGCTGATATCGCGCCTGTGCGCTACGGACGTGGGCACGATGCAATTATAACTAGCTTGCTAGCTCTGGAATTGCGGTCACTTAAAAATCGTGAGCAGGCTGATCAGCTGTTGACGAAGTCGGTGCCAGAAGTCGCGATACGCCAATTCTTACTCAAAAACTTAATGCGCGATGGCAAAGACGGTTGGGCTTGGCGGATGAATTTACCTGTTGTCGCAGAGCTGTACGATAATTTGCGTGACGCACCCTCAGCCGAACCTTTTGAGGGCCCAACCTTGTTTATTCGCGGTGAGCTGTCTGGTTACATACGTGACGAAAATCGTGCGCCAATGATGCGTCAATTTCCGAATATGTACTTTGAAACCATCGCCAATGCCGGTCATTGGCTGCACGCCGAGTATCCGCTTATATTCAATGGCTTAGTTAATGAGTTTTTGCGGGCAGACGGGGCGGCGTAATCGACTTTTATTATCGGTGCTTAAGAGTGGGTGTCATCTTGCTGTGGTAAAAAAGGCGAATGTCGAGGCGAGGAGCTAATATGATAAGTACGATCACCGAAACTTTGTTTTCCGAGCCGCCACAAGAAACGCTATACCATTACACCTCATTGAGTGGCGTGCTGGGTATCATCGGCAGTCAAAGTTTGTGGGCTAGCGACATTCGTTATATGAATGACTCTGCCGAGCTGCGTCATACTGCAGACCTGGTTGCTAATGAAGTGGCTAGTCGAATCGATGCAAGTCATCGGCGACCCCATTTATTAACGAGCTTTCTCGATTGGGTTAAGCACCGGATAACCAATGGCCACATCTTATTCGGCGCATCCTTCCGCGCAAACGGCAATTTGTTAAGTCAGTGGCGCGGATACAGCGCTGTCGGCAAAGGGGCCAGTTTGGGATTTAATCCTGCGACGGTAGCAAGTTGCGCGGCAAAACAACATTTTCGTATGGGGCGCTGCATATACGATCGATTGGAGCAGCAGGCGTTGATCGCTCAGGTCGTTGACGCAGTGGAAGTGTTGGCAGATGGTATTGAAGATGGCGTTGAGCGAGAGGTTTATCACCAGTTGTTTGAGCATCTGGAAAGCGATTTGCTGCGCTTGGCTGCGATTCTGAAGCATCCTTCTTTTGAAGAAGAGCAAGAGTGGCGCCTGGTGTCGCCTGTGGTGTCAGACTACCGCCAGGCGGCGGTAAATTTCCGCGAAGGCCGCAGCATGTTGGTGCCTTATATTAGCTTTTCTTTAGTGGCTGACGACAATGACGCAGTGGATTTAGATCATGTGTATCTAGGGCCCACTCCCAATATCAGCTTGTCGATGAACTCAATGAAAATGTGTCTTGCCAAGCATGGTATTCGACCTGCGAACGGTATCGAATACTGCCAAATTCCCTACCGTCAAAACTAACAGCGCCTCATTAAACGGCGCCGTTTTCACCCAAAATAAAGTCTGCGCAGCGCTCTCCAATAAGAACGGCTGTCGCATTGGTATTGCCGGACGGTATCGTTGGCATTATTGAGGCGTCCGCTACCCGAAGGCCATCGATTCCATGTACTTTAAGTTTGTCGTCGACGACAGCCATCGGGTCGTTCCCCATTTTGCAGGTACCGACTGGGTGATAGACCGATTCTCCGGTGTTCCGTATAAATTCGAGAATTTCCTCGTCGCTCTGTACTTCCGGTCCAGGAACGAGTTCTTCACGGCGGTGTTCGTTAAAGACGGGGGCTTCGAAAATAGCGCGGGTCTTGCGGACCGCTGCAATCATTTTTTTACGGTCGTGTTCGTCAGCCAAGTAATTGTGAAGCAGTGCTGGGGCATCATTGGGGTTATTGCTGCGAATATGTACGCTGCCGCGACTTTTAGGGCGAAGATAGCACACCGTCGCAGTGGTGCCAGGCACTGTTATCATTCGACCATTTTCATCCTGGGTGCCCGCAGCTGGGGTGAAGTGAATTTGTGCATCAGGCCGTGATTCAGCGCTATCTGTTTTAAAGAAAACCCCAACCTGCGAGGCGGGGTGCACCAGCATCCCTTTGCGTTGAAAGGCGAGTTTGGCAAACGTGATCAGCATTGCTAGGGGGCGAGAGTCTTCATAAAAGGTCTTTAATCCCATGAAGGAGCGCTGCGTGTTCACGGTGAGGTGGTCTTGTAAATTTTCACCGACGCCATTAAGCGCAGTGTGAACCTTGATGCCGTGTTGCTGCAGAATTGCCGGGTTGCCGACACCTGAGAGTTCTAACAACTGCGGTGAATTGACGGTGCCTCCGCACAGAATGATCTCGCGGTGGCAACGAACGTATTGCGACTTGCCGTTATGGGTATACTGCAGTCCGTTTGCCTGCCTGTTTTTAAATGTAATACGGCTCGCTAAGGCTCCCGTGATGACGGTCAGATTCTCGCGTTCCATTGCGGGTTTTAAGTATGTTTTCGCGGTACTTTGGCGCAAACCATTGCGGATATTCACTTGGTAAAAGCCGGCGCCTTCTTGATTTTCACCGTTAAAATCGTCGTTTGCAGGTATGCCTGATTCAGTAGCGGCCTGTATATACATGTCGGCAAGGGCGTATTTGTCGCCAACGTTATCTACCCACAGCTTGCCGTCGCTGCCGTGGAATTTGCTGGCGCCGTCGGTGTTGTGCTCGCAGCGTTTAAATATTGGTAGCAGATCGTCGTAGCTCCAATTTTTGTTGCCTAGTTCCGCCCAGTGATCGTAGTCCTCTCGCTGGCCACGGATGTAAACCATACCGTTGATTGAACTGGAGCCGCCCAAGAGCTTTCCTCTGGGCTGATCTATTCGTCGATTATTCATATGGGGTTCGGGTTCGCTTTGGTAGCACCAGCTAAACTCGGGATTCTTCATGGTGAATGCGAACCCGAGAGGGATATGCACCATGGGATGACTGTCTTTTCCTCCAGCCTCCAACAACAACACGGTGTGCTCACCGCTGGCAGACAGGCGATTTGCCAGGGCGCAGCCGGCGGATCCCGCACCGACAATGATGTAATCGTAATGAGTGAGCATGTTTTTATTCCGCTGTAACTGGTCGCACCTCAGAGAGGTTTATTACGAATATATTGTTATTGCCACTACCATACGATTAGCTAATTGCAGATGTAAGTTATAATTTTGTAACCTTTTGTTGGCGCCACTCTTTTGGCAGTGAGTCCCGCCATCCAAAGCGGGTGATTAAGCCAGAAAAGTGGTGGTCAATGGTTGCGTTTATTTTGATTGGATGCCCCGTAACCGGGTGCAGAAAGCATTGCTGCGCGGCGTGAAGAAGTAGGCGAGGGCAGTCGAGCTGCGCGGCGAAATACCGATTGTGGCGTCCGCGGCCATATTTAGCATCGCCAATAATAGGGTGTGAGATGTGCTTGAGGTGCCGTCGCAATTGATGGCGACGCCCAGTATGGGGCTGCAACTCCAGCAGCGAATATCGTGATTGGGGATAGGTTTCTATTTCAACGTCGATTTGGTGTTTGCCGAGTAAGCGAAAGTCGGTGATAGCCGCTTGCGCTTCGGCTGTTTTGCTCTTGGCGATGCGCTGATCAGTCACTTCAGTCAAGGCGTGATCGATATGACCAGCGTCGGGGCAGTGACCTCGGACTACAGCTATATACGACTTCTTAATCTGTTGCTTAGTGAAAATTTGACCTAAATCTCTCGCCACCTCCGCGCTAAGGCCGAATAGCAGGACACCAGATGTTGGTTTGTCTAAGCGGTGAGCTGGATAAACGTACTGACCAATCTGGTCGCGGAGTATTTGAATGGCAAATCGAGTCTCGTGACGATCAATAGGGCTGCGGTGTACCAAGAGTCCACTGGGCTTATTAATCGCGACGATGTGTTCATCTTGATACAGAATGTCGAGGACGTCCGATGCCGGCCGAATTGGGTTGTTTTCGTGCATTTACAGTGAAACCTTAGATGAAGACTTTGTCATTTTCACGTTCTTACCTTGTTTGAGAATTACCGGCAGTGTTAGATTCCCGCCTATAGGCATTTCACCCAATTCGGTGAAAGAACGCTTTTGGAGAGCTCGCGTGGTAGTTAAGTACCCTTGTAAAACCGTCGACATGACATTTTTTGATACGGCCCCCTTTCGTTATGTAGCTGAGGTCGAGGTGAAAGTCAGTGCCGCTGACGTATTCGCATCATTCGAAAATGCCGATGATTGGCCGCGGTGGGCTATGCCTATCCAAAAAGTGGAATGGACAGCGCCAAAGCCCTTTGGTATTGGCACAACACGCACAGTTAGCATGATTGGCGGTCTTGTCGGCTACGAGGAGTTTATCGCGTGGGAGCGTGGGCGGGAAATGGCTTTTTGTTTTACCCATGGCAGTAAGGACAATATTGAGTCATTTGCTGAGCGCTACGAGGTCGATGCGATAAGCGAGCAGTGCTGTCGCGTGCGCTGGACAATGGCAATGAAGCCAAAGGGCTTTAGTAAGTATTTTTTACCCGTGTTCAGTCCTGCTATGCACCTTGGGGTGAAGGTTATGCTCCGCAAGTTTGCGCGTTTAGTTGAGGGCCGCCGCTGCTTTTAGCTTGACGCGGCCCCGCTGAGGATCAGCTTTTACTCTTTGCTATTTCCTCGTCCAGCATTGTAATAATGGTATCAATGTCACTCTGCGTCAGTTTGCCTTGTTTTAGATAACGAATTACCCCTTTGCTATCTACAAGTATAAAAGCAACGGTTCCCTTTTGTAGTTCCCAAGCTGCAATGCCACTGCCTTTGTCGTCGGCGACAAGTATGGCTTTAGGGTGTTCGCGTTTGTTCTTCTCTAATTCACTTCCGACAAATCCAGCAGTTCCCCATAGCGCATCATTTAGATTGATGACGCTAATGGATTGAAAACTGCCTGGCTCATAGTCTTTTGCATTTAGACGTTCTTTCAGTGGAGCAATAATTGCGTCGGAAGACATTCTTGCGGCAACATGGAAAACAAGCGCTGGTGTACCTTCGGTGATTTGCTGAGTTGACCAAGGCTTGTGTTGTATTTTGCTACCATCAATGATCAATTCACCTTTTGTCGGTACGCTGAAGTCCGGCAAGGTGCCACCGACCTCGATTGCATTGCAAAGGGCGGAACTGGTAACGAGTGATAGACTCAATACAATGTTTTTAAAACTTATCATGTCGCGTTTCCCTACTATGTTAATTGCGAATAAATTTGGGTGAGAATACCACAGCGTTTGAAACACAAAGATGACGCTTAGTTCATAATTGATATCTCACGGACAGAGTTTAAGGCCAGCAGCTTAACCTTAACTGAATAGATCTTTAGCTAACTGCTAATATGCAGAATGACATTGCGATTTGATGATGCATGGCGATGTTCCCATAGGTAAATTCCCTGCCAGGTGCCCAATGCTAGTTTGCCGTTAATAATTGGAATTGATAGTGAAGACGCGGTTAGCGACGCCTTGATATGCGCAGGCATATCATCACTGCCCTCTAGCGTGTGAGTGTAAATTGGATCGTGTTCTGGAACGAGGCGGTTTAACCAGTGCTCTAAATCTCTGCGTGCACTGTCGTCATAGTTTTCTTGAATAAGTAAGCTTGCCGACGTGTGCTGTATAAATAGGGTGCACAAGCCATTTTGCTTATTGAATAAACGTGAAATGGTTTCGTTCACCGTGGTGGTAATGCTATGTAAGCCTTGGCGGGAGACAGAAAAGGTGAGTTGTTCGATCATGGTAATGTCCACTTGTTATTACTTGCCGGCCCTTTTAGCTGCGCGTTGAATATCGGGATCAAGCTGATGTTTTTTTATCAGTTTATGAAAGTCCGAGCGGTTGCGACCGGCGTGTCTAGCTGCATCGCTAACATTACCCTTCGTTTGAAATAGTAGCTTCTGTAAATATTCACGTTCAAAATTTTTGCGCGCCTCAGTTAGTGAAAGATTGTCAACTGGGGAGGTTTTCACTTGCGGCAGGGTAGCAAGTATTTGCGCTTCGCCAATAATAGGCGAGGGCGCCAATGCAGCGGTTTGTTCTACGACATTGTTAAGCTGGCGAATATTTCCCGGCCAGTGATATGCCATTAGCGCTTCTAGCGCAGCTGGCGAGAATTTTTTACACACACCGCCGTTTCGCTGAGCAATGCAATTTAAAAAGTGCTTTGCCAATAATTGAATGTCAGCGACCCGATCGCGCAGCGCAGGTAGGTTTAGAGATGCTACATTGAGGCGGTAGTACAAATCCTCTCTGAACCTGCCATCAGTTATCGCGGTTTCAAGATTCTGATGCGTCGCCGATAAAACACGAACATTGATGGCGATATCGTCATGACTTCCCACAGGTCTTATTTTCTGTTCCTGCAGAACGCGAAGCAATTTGACCTGAAGTTGTGCTGGCATATCGCCAATTTCGTCGAGAAACACCGTGCCACCGTCGGCAGTGGCAAATAGTCCCTTATTGTCGCGACTGGCGCCGGTAAACGCGCCTTTTACATGGCCAAATAGTTCAGACTCCAATAAATCTGCCGGAATCGCGCTGCAATTGATTGCGATAAATGGCTTGTCCGCACGCGGACTAAATGCCTGTAGTGTACTTGCTAGAAGCTCCTTGCCGGTGCCGCTTTCTCCGCGAATTAGAATGTTGATATCACTTTGCGCAAGCAGCTTTGCCTGTTCGAGGAGTTGCAACATATTTGCGCTGCAGGTAATAATTTTGCTTGTCCTTGTGTCTGGCGTTGTATCATTGTCACTAAGCCGCAAGGCTTGTTGAATACTGCTTAGCAACTCATCCTTATCAACTGGCTTGGTCAGAAAGCTAAATACACCTTTTTGGGTCGCGCTGACGGCTTCTTTAATTGAACCGTGGGCTGTCAATACAATCACGGGGATACTGGGGTAGTGTTGTTGAATGTTTTCGAAAAGCTCAATGCCATTCATACCGTCCATTCGCAAATCAGAAATAACGATATTCGCACGTTCAGTCCTCAGTTTTTTTAAAGCACTCTCACCGCCGTCAGCGCAGCTGACATTAAAACCGAGTGCGTTCAAGCGTATAGAGAGTAATTGCAAAACGCCCGGATCGTCATCGACGAGTAATACCTTTATACCGTCTGTCTTCATTGCTGGCTCCCCGATGGTGATGTGGCATCGTTATTGATCTGTGTTTCTATGTCGCTGATTCCGTCTATCGTCTGACGGAGTTTTTCTTTGAATACATCTCGATCTTTTTGTAATTGGAGCGTGGTCTTATTCTGGACATCTATCAGCATTAGCAGCGAGTGCTCTGCTTCGCTTAACAATTGACTATTAACGGATTGAATTAGCTCCTGACTCTTTTCGGCATTCTGCTGCGGTTCGCAGCTGCTTAATATAATTCGCTGAAGAATACTGTCATTGCTACTTTGGCTGGCAAGGATTTTGTCAATTTGTGTGCGCTCGTTCTCGGGCAATAGGCACCAGGCGAGACGCTTTTCCAAGAGTGCCACGACTGGCGCGATATTAGCGCTATGTTGTAGTTTTTCGCTAGTCTTACTGATCACCCGAGTTTTTGAGGGTGTTGATTCTTTTTGATTGATATTATTGCTTGGTGTTGAGCAGGCACTTATCAATGCAAAAAATGCGATTGTTAATGTCGGCTTCATTGTATATTTCATCATATGTTTGGGAAGTAGAGTGTGAACTCTGTACCTTCATCCTTTTTTGATTTTAGTGTTAAGGTGGCGTGCGCGTGTGTTACGCAGGCCTTTACTATGGCAAGGCCAATGCCGCTGCCTTTTAGCGAGCCTTGCCGTTTGGTTTTGCCCTGGTAGAAAGGCCGGAAGATTGCCTCTTGTTCATCGATATCTATTCCCGGTCCGTCGTCGCATACCTTTAGCCACCAATGGCTGAGCTGCCCGTCATTTTGAGTGCTGAGATCAGGCATGCCGAATTTGTCGATGTCGCAGAACCCCCATGTGACCGAAATAGTGCCACCGGCCGGACTAAAATGGATGGCATTAGATAGTAAGTTGCTTAAAATCATTTCGACTAATTGGGTGTTGCCGGTTACCGGCGTAAGCTCCTTGCTGCATATAAATTTGAAATCAGATTCAGGTAAGAAGCTTCGGTAGCGAGCGATTAATTTTGTGCACATTGCACTGAGATCGATTTGCTCGCTGTGGGCGTCGACCCCTTGAGAGATCGCGTTGAAATTTAATAACTGTTGAATTAGCTCTTGTAGATTTCTGGCCTGTATTCGAAGTATGTCCAGTACTGCCATTTGTTGCTCGTTTATAGCACCGGGTATTTGCTCAGCTAGCAGCGATTGTGCATCCATAATTGCAGCGAGAGGGCTTTTGAGCTCATGGGTTATATGTTGTGTAAATTGTGCTTTCTGCTGCTCTGTGGTGAGTAATTGGATGCGCATCCATTCAAGCCTATGGCCAAGTTCGATCAAGTCAGATGGGCCCTTAATACTAATTTTTGTATCCCACTTGCGCTGTCCAAGATGATGAATTGCGAGTGATAATTTACTAATTGATCTATTTACGATCATAGAGCTTGCCCCTAGTAGAAAGAGGCTAGCGGGCAGTGCCAGTAAACCGGTTACAAGAACTCGCCAAAGCACGTTGTTTAGTTCTTTCTCGGAATTGCTCAATGCGCTTTGGATTGCAGTCGTTAGTTGCTCGCTTAACATCGCGCTATTGTCTTTCAGTTCCTTGTATAGTGATTCAAGTCGCGTTGCATGATCGCCTTCAGCATTCTTTGCTGCGTTCCCTATCTCTGAGCTGGTTTCGGATATGGTTTTAATCGTTTTGTTATTTTTAAACTCTGGTAATTGCAATTTTATGTTTTTGATACTTTCTTCTAGCTGAGACTGTTTAATATTTAAAATTTCCAAAAAGCTCGACTCTTGGAGAAGCTGGAATTGCCTTGCGGCGCGTTCAATTTCCTTACTTAGCTCCTGAACGGAAACACTCAAGTGTGAAATTTGAGCTTGCTGCATGACTAAACGCTGCTGCGCTCGAGCTTGTGAGCTCATCTCCCACACAGCGTAAGTCACCGCGACAATGAGCGGTAACATGGAAAAGAGAGCTGTACCTATCCATTGCTGAGTAAGGCTTCTATTTTTACTAAGGAATATAAAGTTCACCTTTTCTTGGTTTGTAAATCGTGTGTTTCTAAAAGCAGACTATCTAAGTTGTTGAAATTTATGAGTAAAAAAAATAATAATCATCTTGTGTTGCAGAATGCCAACGGTTTGACCGTCACTTTTCATGTTTAGTTCTTGTCAATATCTTAAGTTGTTGAATTTAAAGTATAAATAATTTTGGCATGGGGGTTGCTCTGTAACTGATTGACAGACCATGAAGTCAGTTTTTAATAGTTAAGTATTGGGATGTCGATTTGCTAGGTTGTTAAATTTAAATTTAGTTAAATCACAACTTGTTCTGATTTTTATATCAGATTGGTATTTGTTAAGGAGAATTATGATGAAAAAATTAGCAGCAGTTTTTGCCGGGGTAGCATTTAGTTCATTTTGTATTGCGGCACCACTGTCGGGCGCAGTAGAAGATTCTGGTGTGGGCTCTTCACAAGGTGGTGTGAATACCAATGTACAACAAGACACCCGGCAAGATGGAGGTATGGGTAGCTCGGGTTTAGGTACGCAAACCCAAATGCAAGGCGGTGTTCAAGGTAGTAATGATGCTAGTAGCGCTATTTTTACTGCACTTGATCAAAATGGTGATGGTTCGCTAGATGAGAAGGAAGCGAAATCCGAGCAGGCACTTAGCCAACATTTCGCTGTCGTAGACAGTAACGCTGACGGCGCTGTTAGTCGTGATGAGTATATGTCACGTGGTCAAGCAATTCAGGATCATGAAGAAGAAGCAGAGTAATTTGTGATCTTAGCGGGCCTTTGGCCCGCGCTATTTTTTGAAGACCTACAGAGGAAGAATTATGCGAATATTAAATACAAAGGATTTGATGGTAGCAGCTGTACTTTTTTCTGGTGTCACAGGTGCGTCTACCGTTTTTGCAAACCCGACAGCCGGTCCACACGCTTATATCGGTGCAAACTACGGTGGTTATAAAGATCGTGGTGGCGACTTTGATGAGGATGATGATTTTAAAGAGGCGATAGTGGGCGCTCAGTTAAATCAGTTTCTGGGTTTGGAAGCGAGCTATATTGATTTCGGGTCCTTCGGTGGCGATGTCGGCAAGGCGGATATTGACGGTTATGGCTTGGCGATCGTCGGTCGTTTGCCCATCACAGAGCAGCTTGGCATTTACATTAAAGGCGGTCAGTTATTCTGGGACGCGGATGTTCGGGTAGCTGGATTAAAACAAAGTTACGATGGCGACGAGCCGTTTTATGGTGTCGGTGCAGATATTAAGGTGAGCGAGCATTTCGTGGTGGCCTTGGAATACGATCGCTATGAAATCGATTTAGAAGACTCTACTTTGCCGGCACCCGCGTCAAATTGGGAAGGCGACATGGATACCGTTAAGCTCGGTGCGCGGTTTCTGTTCTAAAACTTCAGCTTGTCTAGGACTTTAGCCGGTCTAAGATAGAAGCCTGACTTATTAAGCACGCTGTTTAATAAGTCAGATTTTGTCTGAAGCACAATCTTGAATTTCTCCCCCTTCTTTGTTGGGGTGAGGCAGTTCCCTCAGCCAGTCGCGATTTTCCCCTCATCTTTGCGGCTGGCCTTTTTTATTATCCATACGGTGGTGTGAGTTTTTCACCGCAATGCTTGCAATAGTTAGATTCCTTTTCGTGACCAAATTTTTGACAGCTATCACATTTCCGGCTGCTCATAGCACGCTGGCTTTCTTGAATTAATTCGGCGCTGAGAATACCGGTTGGGATCGCTATGATTGCGTAACTGGTAATCATTGCAATAGAAGCAATAAATTGACCGAGTGGGGTGCGGGGCGAAATATCGCCGTATCCGACAGTGGTAACGGTGACAATGGCCCAATACATACTTCGAGGTAGACTGGTGAAACCATTTTTAGGACCTTCGACAAGGTACATTAAGGAGCCAAACACCACGATGACCGTCAGCACTGAGATTAGAAATACTGATATTTTTCGGCGAGATGAATTCAATGAACGAATTAAGACATTTGCTTCGCTCATATAGTGTAATAATTTAAATACCCGAAACACGCGTAGGACCCGAAATATTCGAATAACTAATAGATGTTGAGCGCCGGGTATGAAAAATGAGAGGTAAGTCGGTATTGTGGCCAACAGATCCACCAAACCGTAAAAACTAAAGATATAGGCTTTGCGGTTTGGCGAGCAATAAATCCGCGCTGCGTACTCCAGTGTAAATAACAGAGTGAACAGAACTTCAGCGGCAAATAAATATTCACCGTATTTTTGATTTATTTCGGAAATAGAGTCGACGAACAGTGCGGCAACACTGATTAAAATAACGACCATTAAGAATATATCGAAATTGCGTCCTGCGCCTGGCTCAGTGCCAAAAATAATCTCGTTTAGCCGTGCCTTAAAACTCGCTTTTGGCATGGGTCACTATTCCTCTTCCGCCACAGCAGCCACAATTTGTCTGCAGAGATAAGTCAAATCTTGATCGCTAATAATATACGGAGGCATGGTGTAAACCAGTTTACCGAAGGGGCGCATCCAAATACCTTTTTCGATGAAGCGAGCTTGAATGCTGGTCATATCAACCGCTTCTTTTAGCTCGATAACACCGATAGCGCCAAGGCATCGCACTGCAGCCACTGATGACAAAGGTAGGGCGTTGGCGAGCTCCTCGCAGAGTATACGCTCAATTCTTTGTATATTCGTTTGCCAGTCATCGGCTAGTAAAAGATCAATGCTGGCATTGGCAATACTGCAGGCGAGGGGATTCCCCATGAATGTTGGGCCGTGCATAAAGACACCCGCTTCGCCATTGCAGATACCTTCGGCAATACGATCACTGCAAAGCGTAGCGGCCAGTGAGAGATAACCACCTGTTAAGGCCTTACCTACGCACATAATGTCGGGGCTGATGCCCGCATGTTCGCAGGCAAATAATTTTCCTGTGCGACCAAAGCCGGTGGCAATTTCATCGTGTATTAGCAGGACGTCGTATTCGTCGCAGAGTGCGCGGAGTTGTCTCAGATAGTCGCCACTGTAAAAGCGCATGCCGCCAGCGCCTTGGACTATCGGTTCAACAATGACGGCGGCGAGTTCTTGATGATGTTCTGCTAGGACGGCTGTCATTTCAGCGAGGTCGCCCTCACTGGCGGCTTCACCAAAAGCCGTGCGCGGTGATTCAACAAACAGGTGCTGTGGCAGCACTTTCGTAAATAAGTGGTGCATACCGGTGACGGGGTCACACGTCGCCATCGCGCCGAACGTGTCGCCGTGATAGCCACTGCGCAGAGCGAGTAATCGGGTTTTGTGTTGTTTGCCAATGGAGTACCAGTATTGCAGGGCCATTTTAATGGCGACTTCAACGGCTACTGAACCCGAGTCTGAGATGAATACTTTGCTTAATGGCTGGGGCGTTATGTCGACCAAGCGTTTTCCCAGCGCGGCTGCCGCAGGGTGAGTGATGCCACCAAACATAACGTGGGACATATCATTGAGCTGCGTATTTGCCGCCGTATTGAGTTTGGGATGATTGTAGCCGTGGATGGCGGACCACCAGGAAGACATCCCGTCAATCAGCTCTGTGCCATTTGCGAGTGTCAGTCGCACCCCTTTTGCGGAAACGACCGGGACCATTTTTGCGGGATTTAGCATCGATGAATAGGGATGCCAGATGTGGTCTTTGTCCCATTGAAGCCATTGTTCGGTGCTGGCATTGTGGTAGTCAGTCATTATTGTCCCCCTGTAAATTGGCGTTATTTTAAGCATTTAGACGAGATAACACGAGTGCGCCGATATTCTGTGAAGGATTCGGCATCATATGTGCGCTAAGGTAATAATTGCACGCATGTTTAGCGCTAGGATTTTGCTAACGGAACGCATATAAAGTTGTCACTATCAGTGAGTGACAATGACAGTGTTTAGAGTGAATAGGACGGAGCGAGTATGAGCGAATACCGGATTGAACGCGACAGTATGGGTGACGTACAGGTACCGAAGAATGCGAAGTACGGTGCCCAGACCCAGCGTGCGCTGAATAATTTTTCGATTAGCGATCTCACCCTGCCCAGTGACTTTATTTCAGCAATAGTCCGCATAAAGCGCTGTGCGGCGATGATAAACCGGGAAGAGGAATTATTGCCTGAGCCGATATTTCAAGCCATTAGCAATGCCGCAGACAGGGTGTTAGCCGGTGAGTGTAGCGATCAATTCTCCGTAGACGTGTTTCAGACGGGGTCGGGTACTAGCACTAATATGAATGTAAATGAGGTTCTCGCAAGCTTGGCGGCCGAGCAAAGCGGCTTGGCAATTAGTGCAAACGACCATATTAATATGAGTCAGAGCAGTAATGATGTGATTCCCAGCGCTATCCATATCAGTGCGGCGCTGGCAATGCGTGATCGCTTGTTGCCTGCCCTTGAGCATTTAGAGCTGGCGATTCGCGATAAGGCACGCAGTCTGGACACGGTGATTAAGACCGGACGTACCCATTTAATGGACGCCATGCCCTTAACGTTGGGGCAAGAGTTAAATGGGTGGGCGGAGCAAGTGCGCAAATCCAGGGAGCGTCTGCAGGATGGGCTGAAATACCTAAGCCAGCTCGCGCAGGGAGGCACAGCCGTCGGCACTGGTGTAAATGCACCGGATCTGTTTGCGGAAAAATTTTGTGCGGCTATAAGCATTGATACCGGCATTGGATTTTCTCCTAATCCGTCTTTGTTTGAGGCCTTGTCCTCGCAAGATACCGCGGTGGCAGTGTCTGGGCAGCTTAAGGTGCTCGCGGTCGCACTGCTTAAGATAAGCAATGATCTGCGATGGATGAATAGCGGGCCACTAGCAGGTTTATCCGAAATTCGCTTAAGTGCATTGCAGCCTGGTAGCAGTATTATGCCGGGTAAGGTCAATCCGGTTATTCCCGAGGCGGTGGCGATGGCCTGTGCGCAGGTGATTGGCAATGATAGTTGTATCACCATCGCCGGGCAGTCAGGTAATTTTCAGCTAAACGTGATGCTCCCGCTGATCGCCTACAACCTGTTGCAGAGTATTCAGTTAATGAGTAATTCCAGCCTAGCCTTGGCTGATCAGGCCATCTCAGGCTTCGAGGTAAACAATGAGGTGTTGGCTGAGAGCGTTGCCAAGAACCCGATATTAGTGACAGCTTTAAACCCTGTTATTGGTTACTTGGCCGCCGCTGAAATTGCAAAAAAAGCCTATGCAGAAAAGCGTCCGATATTAGACGTGGCTGAAGAAATGACTGAGTTGACCCGAGAGCAGCTTAGCGAATTGTTGGGCCCGCTAAAATTGGTATGAGCCGTGTCGCAAGGTGCCGCTTGCAGGAGATAAATTTACTGACGGTCAATGTTTAAAAAACGCATTTCGTGGTCCGGGTGTGGCAGTGTACAGGTCGAATATTTGCCGAAAATGGTATAGCGATTTGAGGCAATGAAATCGTAGCAAAAATCCCTCGCGGGACGGGGGATTAACTTGAAAATGACAAGTAGGCGCCAGGGGTAGGGCATGGTAGCCATAATACGTAGGAACGCCGTACTCTTTTGGTAAATTTGGCCACTGTCCAGATAGTACATGGTCTTGTACTCACCCTCTGGTTCATCGATTCGCAGCTGATAGTGATCCATCAGTACTACGCCTTCTCTGGATTGTACTGATGCGAGTTTGAATTGCTTGGCTTTGTCGTACCGCATGATAAAACGGCTCCAAGCATGACAAAGCTTGCATACGCCATCAAACAAAATCACCTTATCTGCGGTTTGGAGTAAGCTTGTTTCCTTTGCGGAGCGCATTGCATTCTCGCTTTTAATGACTGGCGAATCGGTGGCTTACAAAAACTTAATCCAGCATGTCTCGCAGTGAGGGTAATACGTTCTGTACTATCAGGGCCTGAGCATCAGCTGTCGGATGAATGCCGTCGCTTTGCATTAGCTTGCGGTGGCCTGCAATGGACTCAAGTATAAAGGGCACCAGCGGCACCTTAAGTTTGTCGGCGAGTTGAACATAATTTTGTTCAAAAGCGTCAGTGTAGCGTTTGCCGTAATTGGGTGGAATTTTCATACCCAGTAATAGCACTTGAGCACCAGTATTAGCGCTTTGGGTGATCAATGCGTGTAAGTTTTTACGTATGCTGAGAATAGGGTAACCGCGCAGGCCGTCATTGCCACCCAGTTCAATGATGACAATGCTGGGATTGTGCTCTTTAAGTAGCGGTGGCAAGCGCTGTAATCCGCCAGCCGTTGTTTCACCGCTAACGCTAGCATTAATGATGGTGACGCTATCTTTTAAATCATTTTGCAAGAGTTGTACCCAGCCTTCTTGCTGGCGCATGCCATACGCGGCACTAATGCTGTCGCCAAGAATTAATATTTTATGTTGGCTTGTATCATCGGCATAGGCGGCCGGTGCACATATTACTAAGCTAATTAGGCTAGTAAGAAGAGTGGTCAGCAGCAGTCGATTTATACCGCGTGAGTATATTAGGGAAATAAATTTCATCATGATTCGTGTCAATAATCTCTGTAAAACGGTTGTCACTGGCGGCCAGCAATTAGACATACTGAAAGGGATCAGCTTTGAAATCAAGGCGGGTGAGAGTGTTGCCATTGTTGGTGCCTCTGGTGCGGGTAAGTCGACCTTGCTTGGCTTGCTTGCCGGTCTCGATAACGCCAGCAGCGGTGATATTTATTTGCACGGAGAAAATATTAGTGTGATGGATGAAGATCAACGGGCAGCGTTGCGAGCGCGCCATGTTGGTTTTGTATTCCAATCCTTTCAACTATTACCTGGAATGACAGCTCTTGAAAATGTGATGTTACCACTTGAGCTAGCCGGGCGCCCTGATCCAGTCGGCGAGGCAAAGCAGTATTTAGACAAAGTTGGCCTGGCTGAGCGCGGCGGCCACTATCCGCGCGTGCTGTCTGGTGGTGAACAGCAGCGAGTGGCCTTAGCTAGAGCATTTGCCGTTGAGCCGGATATTCTGTTTGCCGACGAGCCGACGGGTAATTTAGATGAACACACAGGTCAGCGTATTGTTGATTTGCTCTTTGCGCTAAACAGTCAAAGCCAAACGACTTTGGTTCTGGTTACCCACGAAATGAATTTGGCCGAACGCTGCGATCGGATTCTGATCATGCACGATGGTCAGCTGCGCGAAGAATCCGTTGTGAGCTCGGCAATATGATTGTTCGGGGTATGCGCCATTTAGTTAGAGCTTGGCGCGGCGGTGAGCTGGGCCTTTTGGGATTTTCACTTGCCTTAGCAGTTGCGATTGTAAGCGGTATTGCCGGATTTTCAGACCGTTTGAGTCGTGGTATGGAGCAGCAAAGTCACCATTTTCTAGCGGCAGACCGGGTGTTAAAAACGTCGCGAACAGTGCCTGATGTCTGGCTGAGTACCGCTAAGGACTTTGGACTGCGCACTGCGAAGCTAGCCAGTTTTCAATCGATGGTCTATGCCGGCGACGACGCAATGCAGTTAGCATCGATAAAGGCGGTCTCAGACGACTATCCGCTGCTAGGAAACGTTGGTGTCAGTGCCGAACTTTTCGGTGCAGCGGATATGCGCTCATCCGGTCCGAAGTCAGGCGAGCTCTGGATGGACTCGCGGCTATATGCTTTGCTTGATTTGCCGGTGGGTGGCGAGGCTGCGGTGGGCGAAAAAAGTTTTGTGGCGACGCAAGCCCTTATTAGTGAGCCTGATCAGGGCAATATGAATGAAATGTTGGCGCCACGCGGCATGATTAATTTCGCTGATTTAGCAGCGACTGGTGTAGTGCAGCCCGGTAGCTTGGTTCGATACCGCTATTTATTTGCCGGCACGGAAGAACAACTTGCTCGATTTGAACAATGGCTGGAACCGCAATTAGAAGAGGGGCAGCGTTGGCAGGATGTCCGTGATGGTCAGCCTGCGATGGCGGCAACACTGAAGCGCGCCGAGGGATTTTTGCTGTTGGCGGCTAGTCTTGGTGTTGCTTTAGCTGGCGCCGCTATTGCCTTGGCGGCTCGTCGTTACGGTGACAGAAATACCGATAATGTTGCGATTATGAAAGCCCTCGGCGCGAGCAGGAGGCAGGTGCTTAGCCACTATATTACGCAACTTACTCTATTGTGCGCGGCGGCGATTTTAGTCGGTGGATCTGCCGGTTATGGTTTGCAATGGGCATTGTTTGCAAGCTTGAAAGAATTTATTTCAGTCGATATTCCCGTCGCAAGTTGGCGTCCGCTTATTGTCGGTGCAGTCACGGCTTTCGCCTGCACAGCCGTGTTTGCGATGCCGCCGGTGTTTGCCTTGAGTAAAGTCTCTCCCCTGAGAGTGCTGCGCCGCAGTGATGAAGATAGCGGTGCGGGCTTGCTGGCTAGTGCTTTGATCGGCGTTGGTGGTCTCGGCTTGCTGATGTGGTGGTATAGCGATGACGTGTTTATGAGCGCCGCAGTATTGCTTGCCACCTTAGCAACAGGAGTTTTAGCTAGTGCATTAGTTCTATTTGCCATTTCGTTCGCTAGGCGCAGTTTTCTTGAGCGTGCGGCTGGCGCGTTGCGGATCGCTTTGGCAGCGATATATCGGCGTCGTGTTGGCAATGCCTTTCAAGTGGCGAGTTTTGCGTTGTCGCTAATGGTGCTTAGCTCCCTTGGTTTGCTGCGAACCTCTTTGCTAGAGGACTGGCAATTGCAGCTACCCGCAGACGCCCCGAATCATTTTTTAATTAATATCCAGTCCTCAGAAATTGCGGCACTGGAAAGTTTCTTTAAACAAAATGCTTTGAACGACGCCGGCTTATTTCCAATGGTTCGAGGTCGCTTAACGCATATCGATGGTCAAAAAGTCAGCGATATTAAAGATATTGAGGCCAATAGTGGCGGTATAAATCGAGAGCTAAATTTAAGTTGGGCAAAGGATTTACCTGATGATAATTCACTGGTGTCAGGCAGTTGGTGGCCAGATTTTGCGCCGAGTAATTTCGCTGGTGGTGATATCGTCCCAGTGTCAGTTGAATTAGAGCTCGCTGAAAAACTCCACCTTAAATTAGGTAGCGCGCTGTCTTTTAATATTGGTGGGCAAGAGCTTGAGGCCCAGGTGAGTAGCATTCGCCGACTGGATTGGTCGAGTATGCGGCCTAATTTTTACTTTATGTTTCCGCCACAAAGTTTAGAGGTGTATGCCGGCAGCTATATCACAAGCTTTTATTTGCCAGCTGATAAAAAAGCCTTACTCAGTGATCTGCTGCGCCAGTTCCCGACCCTGACACTCATTGAAATTGATGGCGTTATTCTGCAGATGAAAGCCGTGGTGAGCCAAGTCAGTACCGCCATTGGCTTGGTGTTGGTACTCATCGTAGTGTGTGCATTGCTGGTTGGTGTGGCGAATGTGTTGGCGAGTCTCGATAGTCGCTTACACGAAAACGCAATTCTACGGACCCTTGGCGCCAGTAAAAAATTAATAATAAGAGGCTTATTGCTTGAGTTTGCAGCAGTGGGTTTGTTGTCGGGTCTCATTGCCGCAGTGGGCAGTAATATTGCGCTGAGCGTTTTGCAGTACTGGGTGCTTGATATGGATGTGACGCTGCACGCGAGTGTATTTGTTTTTGCGCCAGTGATCGGGGTCCTAACAATGTGTTCTTTGGCGTGGCTGCTATGCCGTCAACTCGTTACCCAACCACCGCTCGTGGTTCTGCGCCAAACGCGCTAGCAATGGTAAATTACCAGCGCGAGTACTAGGCGTTTTCCGGCGGGTAGGGCGTTAGTGCGTCGGGAAGTTTTGAAATCTCGCTTGGGTCGGTGCAGAGGCCAGCAATCATCATTCGCAAAGATTTCTCTGCTTGCAGGTCTAGGTCGCGGTGGTAACCGTAGGTGTCACCGTGGTCGAGCATGAGTGTTGCAACGCCGTGTACGGCTGCCCACACTGTGTGAGCCATCGAGGCAACGTCATCTAACTCCCTCAGAACGCCGGTTTTGTAACCGCGTTCAACTCCAGCTCTCACCTTGTATATAGCTTCACGCCCCGCAGCAAATAGCTCGGGATAATCATTTCGCGGCTGCAACACTGGACCAAACATGAGATGGAACATTTCGGTGTGGGTCTTTGCAAATTGAACATAGCCAAGGCCAAAATAGAGCAGGCTAATATCAGCGCGAGGTTCGCGTTCACTGGGTAAGCAGAACTCAAAAAAGCGACGGAATCCCTCAGTAGCCAGAGCGGCGAGCAGGGCGTTTTTGTCTTTGAAATGTCGGTAGGGCGCAGTTTGAGACACCCCGATTTCTCGCGCCAGGGCTCGTAAACTAAGCTCTGCGATACCACCGGTTATGAGATGCTTTTCTGCCAACGCCATTAATTCCTGACGCAGATTGCCGTGGTGGTAGCTGGTAGTTGTGGTGGTCATAGTCATTGCTTTGTCGTCTGTCATTCAGTGCGATGTTGACAGTGATTATATCTGGTGTCATGTGTTTTTTTTGATTTTTGCCATTATGACGGCAAAGTTGCGCAATTCTAACGAATTTCTATGCTTTAGTCGCTTAATTGCGTTGGCTATTTTAATGTGACAAATGTTGTTGGCTCGGCTTTAACGATGCCAATATTGAATATGTACTTGGGGGACGAATGGAATTACATGTCGAGAATAAAGTGTATTTGGTGGCTGGTGCTAGCAAGGGTCTGGGTTGCGCCATTGCTGAGCAGCTTGCGCTCAACGGTGCATCGGTAGCGATCGCCAGCCGCAGTGAAAGTGCAATTAAAGCCTCAGCACGCGCACTGAGTGAGGCAACTGGCGCTGATGTTCGCGGCTACACGATGGATGCCAGTAGCGGGGTAAGTATTGCGGATTGGGTAGCCCTAGCCAGCGCCGATTTCGGCAGGGTGGATGGCTTAGTCGTCAACGCCGGTGGCCCACCGCCGGGGCAGTTTGATGTGTTTAGTGATGAAGACTGGCAGGCGGCGTTTGAACTGACTCTGATGAGTGCGGTGCGCATGATTCGCGCGACGCTGCCACATTTACGCGCGGCGGGTGGGGGATCGATTCTGACCTTGACCTCTTCGTCGGTTAAAGAGCCCATTGATTTTCTATTGCTGTCGAATGTCATGCGCTCTGGCGTTACAAGCTTGGCCAAAAGCTTGTCTAAGCAGTTGGCGCCCGAAAATATCCGTGTAAATAATTTGGTTCCGGGCTTAATAGCAACTGATCGTATGGTGAATCTCGATACCGCGCAGGCTAAGGCAAAAGGGATCAGTTTCGACGAGCAGCGAGCTGCCAGTCAGGCATTGATCCCGATTGGCAGGTATGGCGATCCGAGCGAATTTGGCAAAGCAGGGGCATTTCTATTGTCGGATGCCGCTAGCTACATCACCGGTGCGACGTTGGTCGCCGACGGCGGCACGATGAAAACGGTCTGGTAATCGCATTTTGTATACGCAGTTTAATGCTGACCGTGCTCAATTTTGTAGAGGAGATCAATACTTTGCGCCTTACCAGATTGGGCTTTCAAACCCAGGTTTTTACTGAGGCTGTAGTCTAACTGCACACTACCAGCCGGTGTGAACAGGTTTTGAACATAGCTGATAAATAACTCTGGCGTAAGATATTTTCCAACCACAAGCGAGCTATCTTCGTAGGTGTCACCGCCTTGTAAGGTAATGACATCGACGCCAAAGGTATTTTGCAGAGTATTCGTAATACCGCGGCTCTGCGAAATACCCAAGGCGGTGGCGGCGTTCATTACCTGATTCGCGTCGGATTTATTCATGTCAGATGGGGCTTTCCCGGTGATGAGGATCGCTAGCACATCGGTGGGAGGACGCGCTGGGTTAGAGAACAATTCGCTGCGTATGTCCTGTGCAAAACCGCCAATATTGACACCGACCGTGACGGTTTTAGTTTCTCTAACCGCGGTGATATTTAAGCCTGGGTTGTCCAGTGGCCCCTGAAAAATAAGTAAGCCGCGCTCGACATTTAATTTTTGTCCGTAGGCTTGATAGACGCCGTCATATAAAGAAAGTGAGCCAAAGGCCTGCAGTAGCCCCTCCGGTTTTTGGGTTACTTTTAATTTGCCGCCTAGCCTAGTGCTTAAGCCATAACCCTTAAATTCGAAACTGTCATTCAAGCTAATGTCGATGCGGGTGTCGATCGCTCGTGACTGAGAAAGGCTCTTATTGGACTGTTTGTTGATGATGCGTTCGTCTACGGATACCCCAGCAGCTTGCTCGGGCAGTGTTTTGAGCGTGAAGTTACCTTTGGGTATATCTAAGCTACCGCGAATCTTTATTAATTCTGGGGTGAGATCAATATTGATACTTGGCGATATAAGGACTAGACCATCGGCGATATTCAGTGCGGTAAATTCTTCGCCGCGTAGCTGAATTTGGCCGCTAGGTCCGCCGCTGTCGCCCAATTCGCCGTTGCCGACAACACTAAGAAACCCTTTGCCAGATTGAATTTTACTGTCAATTTGCCAGGGGCCTTCGCTGTCGAATGACAGTGTTGCATACGCATTTTTCAATGAAATTCCCAGGTCGGGTAAACCCATTGCCAGCTCAGTTAGCTTAACGCTGCCCTCTGCTTTCGGCGCGGCGAGCTGTCCAGTTGCGACCACATTGGCAGTGAGGACGCCGTTCAATTTTTCAAGTTGTGGGAAGAGTCCACCTAACCACAACAGATTGCTGAAGCCACCGTTGATATCACCATTAAGTTGACTGTCGCTCTGCAGGCCGTCGGTGTGAATATTGGCCGTGATGCTGCCAATATCATCAATACTAAAGCCCGTCTTACTTGTTAATTGGTTGTGTTGGATATCGACCTTGGTGTTAAGCACGGCGCGATAGTCTACGGCTGCTTGATCTTCGTTTTCTTGATAGCGAATGATGGCGTCTTGGCTACTTAAATTTAAATTGCCACTGAGATCGTCAGTCTTGCCGGTGATGGCGAAACGGCTATTAACTGTGCCGGCGAGGGCTGTGCCGGGGGGTAAGCTGGCATTAAAGTATGCAAGTGGAAACGAATCGATAAGGCCAGTAGTGCTAAGTTGATCGTCTTGAAGCTTGCCGTCGGCGCACACCTTGGTCTGGTCTTGCGTCAAACACAGGGTGTCGAGTATTACATTGCCGGCGGCGAGCTCAAGTTTACTCGTGTTAGCAAGCCCCCAAGCGCCACTGGCTTTGCTATCTAAGACAATATTTTGAATGTTACTGATCCACCGATACTGCGACTTAAGTTGCGTTAACGAGGCGCTCATATCGAGTTCCAGGTGTTTGTCCTTGTCATCTAAGGCCAGCGATAGTTGGTGTTGCTGCATCGTACCGCGGCCACTCAGTTTTAATGTCGCGTCGTTTAGTATGGAGGCTGAAATACCGCTGCTGGTCAGATCAATGTTAGCGCTCGCGTTGGCCGTGGTATTCAGGTTTAAATTCGCACTCCTAACAGCGTATTGCTGGTATTGGAGCTCACTGAGCTGCAAGTCGGCATTGACGACGGGGGTTTGGCCCTTGTCGAATAGTTGTTTTATAGCGTCGCCGCGCAGGCTACCTTTAGATTTTAAAGAGCCGCTTAGCTGAGGCAAAATTTGCTGGAGATTCGGTGCGTTGATGTCCCAGTTTAGCTCGCTTTTCGTCGTTAGTTTGCCATCCGCGCGAAGGGTGTTGTCACCTAGTTGCAGAGCCAGTTGTTTAAATTCTTGGCCTAGATTACTGATACTTACCGCGCCGCTGCCGGCGATGGTTTTGTTCGCAAGATCGCCCGCCAGCTGATTAATAGTCACCTCAGCTTGGTAGGCTTTTTCAGTCCACGAACCCGTACTGTCGATATTTGCCGCGAGGGTTATCGGCCACTCTGGCAGTATGTCGCCGGTGTCAATTTGATTGGCGTCCAGATTAAGCTGCCAGCGAACTGGCGAAGAGGACTGCTGTTGAATGGCGGTTTCTAAAATGCCGTTGGCGTCGATCTTACCTGCCATTTCAAGATTGCCGACTTCGGTTTGCAGTTTTAGCGTCGCAAGATCTAAGGCGAGTTTATTGCCGTTCAGTACTAATTTAACTGAGCCAGGTTTTGACAGTGCGCTACTGATAACAGCTCCTGGGGATGTATTATCTTGCAAAGGTGGTTTTCCGACACTTACGTTAGCCCTTGGGGAAATTGCAGTGAGCTCACTTGCAAAGTCCATGGAGTAATTGTCCCATTTGCCATGCAGACGTAGATGGCCTTTGTCGCTACTTAAAAGCGGCATGCTACTTTGCCCATCGCTGACTTCATTAAATTGCGGTGGGAGGGCGATACTCGCCCAATGAAATTTCGCATCCAGTACGATCTTATTAATATCGACAATTGCATCGCTGGCTTTGTACCAATTCGATATAGCGATATCACCTATGATTTCACTTGGCTGAGTAAGGGTGTGTTTTAAGCGCAGCTGCTGAAGGTCGCCAGACAATTCGCCATTCCCGCTGAACTCCGCTTGTTGCTCAAGGTTTAACAGCCAACTCAGATTGAAATGCATTTTATAAGGCGCGTGATTGCGTAGTCTGCCCTTGAGAGTCGCTGAGTACAGCTTACTTTTGACTGCCAATTCCTTAATGGAAGTACTTAATAGCCCGCTGTGAGCGCGCAGCGAAATGCGCTCAATAGTTTGGATATTGTCTTGATTGCGTATGCTTATATTTTCAATCTTTGCATCTTTCACACTAATCGGGATCGGCAGTCCCAAGTTCGGCCATGCGCTGGGTAACTTTTCGATAGGCGCTTCCGTGTCGATATTGAGCGCAATATTAAGCTGATCGATATGTAATTTATGGACAGTGAGTTCGCCGCTGAGTATTCCCCACAGATTCCATTCGCTGTCGATGCTGGCGATATCAATATCTGCCGCAGGGAGTGGCAGGTGCAAATCTTTCAATTGGATGCCGCTGGCGAGGGTGCCGCTATACGAGGAGAACGTCGCCTGCGGTGAAATATACTGAAGACTTTTTGAGAGTAACCAGTCACTGCCACGCTGAGTATCCAATATAAGATATACCGCGGCTAAGAGTGTAATAACTAACAGCGCACAACTTAGAATGCCGCGAATAAGCCAAGTCGCGACAGTTGTATAAATCTGCTTTAAGCGCGGCGTCTTCGATGAATTTGTTCTGGGCTTCATAAATCTGGCCCCATTGATAAGTGGAAGCGAAAACCGCCATCTTTTAATGGGAAGCCAAAGTCCACGCGTATCGGCCCAATCGGTGAAAACCAGCGTAGACCGATGCCCACGCTGCTGTAAAAAGTGAAATCGCTGGTATCGAAGGCGTTGCCAGCATCGTAAAAAGTGGCGAGCGCGAAGTCGCCCCACACCCTATGGTCATATTCGAGGCTACCGGTTAGTCGGTGTTTGCCGCCAATAACTTCACCGGCACTGTCTTCTGGTCCGAGTGATTCGTAGGCAAAGCCGCGGACGCTATTGTCGCCGCCGGCAAAGAATCGCAGCGATGCGGGCAGTTCAGAAAAGTCGTCGAGGGCGGTGATGCCGAGTCCGCCGCGACTGATGACACGCCCACCAAGTAGCGGGAAGATGATTTTTCCGTCCAGCTCAAATTGTGCAAGACTGACACTTGAGACCACGCCATCTAAAGCACCGCGCACCGCTGTAGTGATTCGCCAACCCTGTGTGGGGTAACGACGGTCATTCGCTTTGCTACGTGCGTAGGCGAGCCCTGGCATGAGTAGTGTCGATGTGTTGTCGACATTGGCAATTTCAAAGTTCTCGCGGAGAAATTTCAAACTTAAGGTCTGAACCCAGCCGGAGTCAATGAGTGAAATCAGCGCGACTTCCGCACGATAACTGGTACTTTCTGAGGTGTCCGTGTCTTTCTGTTGAACGCCGGTAGACCACACGGTTTTGTCAGTAAGTGGTTTGGTGCCGGGTTGTGAGTATTGATAGCCGATGTTAGATAAAACCGGTGAATACTGGCTGCTGATTTGGTAAGTGTCGCCGTCGGCGTTGACGCGCCGGTTGCTGAGTCCATAGCTAAGCCTTGGCCCCGTGTCGGTAGACGCACCGATACCGGCGGTGGTTTCGTACTCTTTCTTTGGCGTGGTGCTGATATACGTTGCTACTTTGCCGCTGTTCGCGTCGGGGTTGTCTTGATCGACACTTACTGACGCGAAATAATTACTGCTCACTAAATTGTTTTGCAAGGTAATGAGCTTGTCCGCTTCAAACGGTGTGTTGCTTTGAAAGGGCAAATACCGCACTAGCAGCGAGTCATTCAACAAAGACGGCCCAAATGTAATGTCACCGAAAAGATAGCGAGCGCCGCTTTGGTAAGTAATGGTAATGGCGGCGGTGTTGGTGTCGGTGTTGATGTCTAAATTGTGTTGGCTAAATTTGCCGTCAAAATAACCAGCATTGCGCGCCCGTTGGCTTATTTCCTTTTTAATGTCTTCGTAGTCACTGTGTCGCAAATTATTCCCGGCTTTGGTGGGTAACTTCTGCAAATAGTCGAGAAATACCGCATCGCTTTTCCCGGGGCCTTCAATGGCTACGTTGAGAGTAGCTATTTTAGTGACCGGACCCGGTTGAAGTGCCAATTCCAATTGCCAGCACTCTATCTCGTCGTTCTTTTTTAGTCGTTGTAGTGGCTTTGTCACCGCGGATAGGCCGCTTTTATCGGTGTCTTGTGCGAGCCTTTTATCTCTGCTTTTGGTGAGCGTCCATTTACCGTGGTAGTAGCCTAGCGCGCGAAGTGCCTCAGAGATCTTGTCGTCGCTGCCCCTAAGTTGGCCGCGGAGCTTAGCTTCGGATAAGTCGCAAGCGATATCGTTTAGCGCAAGATGGGCGCGTATATTGTCTTGCAGTGTGCTCTTGCCGCCGTGAATAACAAGGGTGGCGTTATCGTTTGCCGTAACTTGTCCGCAGGTACAACAAAGAAGGATCGCTGTGAGGCGCTTAACCCGTTTTGACATAAATCCAGTAGGTGTGTGACGGCGTGAATGAGGCCTCGATTATGCCTTGCTAGATTTTCGCTAGCTACTTTAAAGTTGAAAAGTGGGGCTATTGAAGGAGATATTTACAAGGATACAGCTGCTAGAATGATTGTCAGGTTTGCGGCTAGAAAACAATGGCGAAGGGTTACGGGTTTAAATCACTTATTTTATAGGGCGTAGGAGTATATGAGGCGGTTGTTGTTGCCACTGACGGCGTTACTTTTATCTGATGCATTGCTGTTGGTGGGGCACGGGTTAATGCTCACCTTACTGCCTCTGCGCGCCGAAATTGAGCAATTTACCGCAACCCAAACAGGTTTGACCGCATCTACCTATTTTGTTGGTTTTGTTATTAGCTGTTTGGTCACGCCGCATATCGTGCGTCGGGTAGGGCATATCCGCAGTTTTGCGGTATTAGCGACGATATTTTCTGCAGTGGTTTTACTGTTTCACGGCTTACCCAGTTTTGTTGCTTGGTTGGTGCTGCGCTTTGTGGTGGGTTTCTGTATTTCCGGTTTGTACATGGTCATAGAAAGCTGGCTCAATGACCGCGCTACTCGCGAGACACGGGGTACGATACTGTCGCTGTATACCGTCATCAACTTAAGCATGATCATTGTCGGTCAACAAATGCTGAATTTTGCTGACCCATCAGGACCCGTGTTGTTTGGTTTGGCAGCGATATTATTGTCACTCGCGATAGTGCCAGTCTGCTTAACCGCGACCTTGGCGCCAACGCCAATGCCGGTTGTAAAACTCAATTTTCGACGGCTTTGGCAATTGTCTCATGTCGGTATGGAGGGGGCGATTACCAGTGGCCTTGTCACTGGCGCCTTTTGGGCATTGGGGCCGGTGTATGCACGCGGTCTAGGTTTAGATACCTCCGAGTTAACCCTGTTTATGAGCGGTGCCGTGCTTGGCGGCGCATTGTTTCAATTGCCCTTGGGGCGTTTATCCGATCGTTATGATCGGCGCTTGGTATTGTATTTTAACTGTCTCGCGGGTGCGGCTGTGTCGATGGTTTTGGTCTTTGTCCCAGCTATCGGTAACTTGCTGTTGCTCTTGTCGGTGCTGTGGGGTGGGGCGGTGATGACCATGTATTCAATTTGCCTGGCGCATACATCTGACAATGCCGAGGCCAGTGATTTTGTCCTAATAGGCAGCGGCATTTTATTTTTGTTTGGTTGTAGTTCGGCATTGGGGGCGCCATTGGCCTCGATCTTTATGTCGCTACTTGGTCCACCGGGGCTATTTGTTTTTTCGGCGGTATGTTTGCTGGGGTTCACCTTGGGAATTTCGATTCGTCGAAAATCCCATGTTCTGCCTCTTGTCGATTCAACGGAACCTTTTGTTCCGGTCTCGGTTACCTCGCCAATGATTTTTGAGCTGGATCCGCGAACAGAAGACGCAGATGTCGCGCAGGCAGCGGGTGGTGAGCAGGAAGAGAAGTCAGACGGCGAAGCGAAAGTCGTTGAGGTGATTGACCCTATTGAACGCTAATAAGGTCAATCAGTTTAGGAGGCGGTTTAGTCGACGAACTGCACTAAGTCAGCAAGGGGCGCGCGATCCATAATGACTTGGTTGATTTGCGTTCCGATGTCTTCGTAGCCAAAGGACAATCCGCAGATAATACCGTTGCCTTCCGGAATATTGGCGATTTTAAAGACTTCGTCGGGATAAAACGCCAATGCGCCTTGGGGGCAACTGGCTAGACCGTGCTCCACCAGGATTAGCATCAATGTTTGCAGATAAATACCCACGTCTACGGCGTTGACAGGCCCCATACTGGTTGGCATTGAAATAAAGGCGACGTGCGGGGCATCAAAAAACTCCCAGTTTTTCATCATCAGAGCAAAGCGCTTGTCTTTCTCGTGACGCTCAATACCCATGGTGCCATAGTAGTCCATTGCGCATTGATATTGGCGGTCTTTATAGACCCCTGTCAGGTTTTGGTCCCCCGGGGTAAACGCGGACGACGGCGCCTTGCCGGCGCTCATTTCGGCAAAAATGGCAGCCTGCAAATCTTTTCTCGCTTGACCAGACACCACCACGGTATGACAGGGTTGGGTGTTGCAGTTCGAGGGGGCAAAGCGGGCCTGATCGAAAATTTTCTCAAGAAGCTCCGGTGGAACGGGGTCGGGTTTAAAACCGCGTATTGATCGGCGGGCTTTTACGGCATCGGAGACGTTCATCTGGGAATTCCCTAGTCATTTTTTAAAGAGTTAAAACGGTAAACGATTTTTAGCACTGAGTCATCGATCGCGGTGGCAAAAGCTGTCTATTTGGCGCGCGCAGACGTTTTTGGCGGGCAATAAAAAAGCGGCCGAGGGCCGCTTTTTATTTAGTGCAAAAGACGAAGATATTATGGCAGCAAGTGTTTTACACCATCACGCTCTTCGGCAAGCTCTTGCTCAGTGGCTTGCATTTTGCCGCGGCTGAAATCATTGATTTCAAGGCCTTGAACAATTTCCCACTCGCCATCTTTACAGCGGCAAGGGAAAGAGTAGATCAGACCTTCTTGAATGCCGTAGCTACCGTCGCTGTAAACACCCATAGAAACCCAGTCATCACCTGTGGTGCCCAGTGCCCAGCTGCGCATATGACCGCTGGCGGCGTTTGCTGCAGAGGCCGCAGAAGATGCGCCGCGCGCTTTAATAATGGCTGCGCCGCGTTGTTGAACGGTTGGGATGAAGTCGCCTTCAAGCCAAGCTTGATCAACGAGGTCACTGGCGTTTTGGCCAGATACTTTGGCGTTGAACAGATCAGGGTATTGAGTTGCTGAGTGGTTGCCCCAGATTGTCATATTGGTCACGTCATTGACAGTCTTGCCAGTTTTGATAGCAATCTGAGTCATGGCGCGGTTGTGATCCAAACGGGTCATCGCCGTGAAGTTGCGCGCAGGAATTGACGGCGCATTGCGTTGAGTGATCAGGGCGTTAGTATTGGCTGGGTTGCCGACAACCAACACTTTAATGTTTTTGCTGGCATTCTGGTCAATGGCTTTGCCTTGAACAGAGAAAATGGCAGCGTTTGCTTCCAGTAGATCTTTACGCTCCATGCCCGGGCCGCGTGGACGTGCTCCAACAAGCAGTGCGTAATCAGCATCTTTAAAGCCGACATTTGGATCGTCGGTGCACACTACGCCAGCCAATAATGGGAATGCGCAGTCTTCAAGCTCCATGCGAACGCCTTGCAGGGCATCCATCGCTGGGGTGATGTCTAACAGGTGCAGAATAACGGGCTGATCGTCGCCCAGCATAGCGCCGGATGCGATACGGAAAAGAAGTGCGTAGCCAATTTGGCCGGCTGCACCGGTAACGGTGACGCGAACTGGTTGTTTCATTGGGCGATTCCCTTTCTGGTGTTGGTCTGATTTTTGAGCGGGTGCGATCGGACGTGGATTACACAGTCCGACATGCACCCGTGCCGGGGTCTGGCCGTGTACAAGACACCTCATGCCAGCAGATTTTGGCGGGCTAATGATAGTCATCTCCGTCGCGGATTGCCAGCGCTTGAGGCCGATAAGGCCAAATACCGGACTCAGGAGGCGGTTGTTAGCGCCGCTGAGCGCGTGATTGTGGCCGCTGCGTACACGTTTCTATATAATGCGCGACCCAACTCTCTATTTGATTTTCCGCTATGTCTAGCTTGCCAAAACTTGAATTCAATAAACTTCAAAAGCGTTTACGCCGCCATACTGGGCAGGCGATTGAAGATTATAAAATGATCGAAGAGGGCGACCGCGTGATGGTCTGCCTGTCTGGCGGCAAAGACAGCTATACCATGCTCGATATTCTGATGAACCTGCAAAAAAGCGCGCCAGTAAAATTCGAGCTGATTGCGGTCAATATGGATCAGAAGCAGCCGGGATACCCGGAGCACGTGCTGCCAGATTATTTAGATGCCTTAGGTATTGAATACTACATCGTTAACAAAGACACCTACTCTATAGTTAAGCAGAAAATCCCAGAGGGTAAGACAACTTGCGGACTGTGTTCACGTCTTCGCCGCGGCACGCTATACGCCTTTGCGGAAGAAATTGGCGCTACAAAAATAGCTCTGGGCCATCACAAAGACGATATCGTACAGACCCTGTTTTTAAATATGTTCTACGGCTCACGCTTGTCGGGAATGCCGCCAAAACTCCTCTCTGATGACAAGCGCAATATCGTTATTCGCCCGCTGGCGTATTGTCGCGAAACTGATATCGAGGCATTTGCCGCGCACAAGGAATTTCCGATTATTCCCTGCAATCTCTGTGGTTCTCAGGAAAATCTCCAGCGTCAGAATATTCGCAAAATGCTGATGGACTGGGAAAGGGTGGATGGCAGCCGCATAGAGAAGATCTTTTCTTCCATGCAAAATATCGCTCCTTCGCAGATGGCTGATTCCAATTTGTTTGATTTTGCCTCGCTGACGATAGATCGCACAGGCGAGCGCAAAGAGTATGAGTTCGACTCCACTCAAACGATCGATGCGGGTGGCCTGCCGTCGTCATCTCAGCCCGCCGAGCGCAGCAATTTCATAGAACTGACTGAATTGAGATAAATATCTTGGGCGGTTGCTGGGTTTCGGTAACCGCTATTATTTTGCGTAATTCTGCCATTCCTGCATAGCTTGCCCGCGGCTGCCCCTGTCCTTATCTCCACTTGTTTTGTTGACCCTCCTTACGCGTTGCCAATAGTGGCCCAATTACTGCTTTATCCATACAGATTAACAATTTACTGGTGATGGTTACGGTAGTTTGTCTGGGCTTTGGGCTCTTTCCGTCAAAATATTGACAGATATTGTAGTAGGTATGATTTAAATGCTTGTCATTTTTTTGACATTGGGCTGGGCGTCGCTGGCAATAAAACCGATGCCTGTCTGAATAGTTAACGGCGATGTAACTCAGTAAGTGGGGTTGTGCAGTGACTTGAATAGAGTGCTGATGACATCGCGCATCAAGAGGGAAGCAGGTGGACGAAGAAGAGGTAGGACTAAGGTCATTTTCTGCGGCAACACTGTGCGCCTTGGTATCGGTCACGCTGTGCATAGCTCTTGGCGGCAGTGTGTTATTTGAAGCGGCCTGGCAGCAATGGCGCTTTAACGGGAGTACTGGACATGAGCTTATCGCAAATGATCCGCGCAGCCAGCGTGAAGCGAGTCTTGAGCGCAAAGTACTTGCTTTGGCGACCTCACTACTGCCCGCAACTGATATCAAGGTATCAGTTCAAGTTGAAAGTGCCAGCGCGAATGGCCAAGTAGCGGAGCTCAAATCCGTATTGTTAATAATTGACCGCGCGCAGCCAGATAATAACATTGAAGAGTCACTTTCAAGCTTGGTAAGTGCGGGTTTGGCGATGAATTCGGCCCGCGGGGACCAGCTAGCGGTGCGGTTTCATCCCTTTCCCAGTATCAATGACACGGCCTATGAAAAGTTTGGACTTAGCCCATCAAAACGGATGTTACTCGGCCTTGGTATTTCTTTGCTTGGTCTAATCGGTTCGGTTTTGCTTTTCCACCATTACCGCAAGATCAGGGCAAAAACCTTGCAATTAGAAAACGATTATCGGGATCAGTTGCTGCGATTTAAGGCGATAGCCCAAGAAGAGCCTGCGCGTGTTGCGAGCGTATTGAGCGGATGGCTGAATGGGACGCCGCTTAAATGACCGCGTCGACTCACCTATCTGATGTTGAACAAGCGGCAGCGTTAATTATGTCGCTCGATAAAAGCCATGCCGCTGCAATCATGCGGGCTTTACCACCCGCCGATGTACATCGTATCGCGGCAGCAATGAGTGGCATGGATGCGCCCAGTAGTGGTGAATTTAAGCAGGTGCTTGCTCGCTTTCATCTTGATGTTAAAACCTTTTCCGGCGTCAAACCCAGTGCCAGCGATGCGGTGCTTAGCTTGTTAGAGGAGGCGTTGGGCGAGGAGCGGGCAGCTCTGCTGGGAGATCGCTTGGCTTTGCACGGCCAGTCTCGGCAGATCACAAAACTAAAATGGTTAGAACCCAATACCATTGTGGATATAATTCGTCGCGAGCATCCACAAATTCAGGCGGTTGTGATCGCCTGTTTGGCGCCGAGGCAGGGCAGCGAGGTGTTGCTCGCTTTCGAAGAGTCGCGACGCTTAGACTTGCTGGGTCGCTTATCAAGTTTAAAAAATTTAACTCCGGCTGCACTAGAAGAGTTGGATTGGTTGCTGGAGCACTATTTTAGTGATGTGGGCAGGCCGCTTGGTCGGGCAATGACAGGCGACTCTTTGGCGGCGGCCCTCCTCAATGAAATGGATGTTGGTGCGGAAAGTAATTTGCTCAATGGTTTGCGAGCGAGCCAGCCTGAGCAGGCTGCGAGAGTCGAAGAGTTAATGTTCGGCTTTGCCCAAATTGCGAATATGGCAGAGCAGGATATCGTGATTCTTGCAAAGCAGCTTGCCCCAGAGATAATGGCGCCAGCCTTAGCAGAAGCTGGCGCGCTGCTCCGCCGTCGATTTTTAAGTGCGGTAAGTGACGATAAAAAACATGAAATCATGGCCTTGTCTCGTCGATTTACACAGGCAGAAGCTCATGCTGCACAAGCGGAGGTTGTCAGTGTGGCCAGACAAATGGCCGCGGTGGGGGAAATCATTCTAGACGCCCGTAAAATAGATGTGTTTTAGTCTCGCTATCGGTTTGTATTGACGAAATGTCATGAGAAGTTAGTTTTAAATACTAAAATACGGAATTTTCCTCCACAATAACTCTTTTTGTAATACCTATTAATATTTTAAATAAACAGAGTTAAACAAGGACGTTTAAGCGTATGCCTACATTGAATTTTGCGGTACTCGAAGAGCTCCGTGATTTTATGGAAGAAGATGTTTTTACCCTCATTGATGAGTTTGAAATTGATACTCAAGAGCGCTTAAGCTTGGTTGAGAAAGCAATTCAAGATCAAGATGCAGAGACGCTGCGAACAATGGCACATACCATGAAAGGTGGTGCCGCGTCCTTGGGCGCAGAAAATCTATCTCAACATTTCCGTGGATTGGAGTTGCGTGGCCGAGATGCGAGCTTTCGTGATATTCAGCAGGATTTCAGCAATACCCAGCGTAGCTTTGCGGAAGCGATGCTCTCAATTCGCCGCTGGTTAGATGGCATTAAATAGGAGGGTCAATTTTTTGACGCACCCTTCTTTTTTAAGTCATTGATTTACATAATAAATAATTGGCTTGAGTCTTGCTAAATACGCTGTACTCTCCTAGATAGTGCGGTATAGGCGTAATGGTGAAGGATTTACTCTCCCAAGCAGAAATCGATGCGTTGTTGGCGAATGTTCAGGCGCAAACGCCGCGAGCTGAGGCCAGTACTTCATCGTCTGTTGATGCCCGCTCTTTTGATTTAGCTAGCCGGCGACGCTTGAAAAAACGCCGCTTACCGGGCTTAGAGCACATCAATAAACGATTTTCAGAATATTTCCGCGATAGTATTTCCGAAGTTTTAGGGCAAAGCCTAGATGTCGCCGCTATTGACCTTCAGTTTTTACCCTACAGTGAATACCTGCATTCATTGTATGTTCCCACATCTCTAAACCTCATGCGTTTACATCCTTTAAATGGGACGGCGATGGTGGTTTTTGACGCGCGCCTGGTATTTCGTTTGGTGGATATGTTTTTCGGCGGCAACGGTACTCAGGGTCATGCCGACGGCAGGGATTTTAGTAAGGTAGAGCGTCGAGTTATTAGCAGGTTAATCGACCGCGCCCATCAAGACTATGACCGCGCTTGGCGCTTGGTCAGTGCGATCAGCTGCGAGTCGCTGGCAATGGAGGTGAATCCGGCCATGGCTTCAATTGCTGCTCAGTCTGAAATTGTCGTTGTTAGCCGTTTTCAGATTGAGCTGGATAGTGGCGGCGGCGGTGAATTTAATATCGCCTTGCCGTTGGCGATGCTAGAACCTGTGTTGGAATCATTAAGTAAAACCGAATCTGCTGAGCAGCTCGGTGACAACTCGCTGTGGCATTCCAGCTTGAGCCAATCAGTGATGGATATGAGTGTGCCTACCCGCTGCACATTGGCGGAGCCAGTGATGAGTTTAGGGCAGATAGCTGCCCTGCAAGTTGGAGACGTGATCCCCTTTAGTAGCCGTGAATTATCGGTGATAAAAGTGTCTGGGGTGCCAATGGCACGGGCACAGCTGGGCGTGGTAAATGGTTTTTTAGCGCTCAAAATTGCTGAGTAAGTTGCCTTATATGTACTGCCTAAGCATACGTAAAACGGTTGTATAGTCATCTGGACCTTGATTGTTAAATGGTTACCGAGAGATTGAAATATTATGGATAAGCAAGACGAGCTTCGTCGTCAGCGACAAAATTTGAAAGAGGAAATGGAAGCGGCCGACCGAGCCGGTATTCAACACGCTAGCTCGGCTGGGCGTAAGGGACAGGTGGAGGTCGACGGCCCTGCAGCGAGACTTCGCGATCGAAAGTCCCCCGGTCCAGATTTATCAATGGTGATGGATATTCCCGTTAGACTTACCTTGGAGGTAGGGGGGAGTGATATGCCGATTCGAGATCTACTGCAGCTGCATCAAGGCGCTATTGTGGAGCTTGATCGTATGGCGGGCGAGCCTTTGGATGTGATGGCAAATGGCACGCTTATCGCTCGCGGAGAAGTAGTCGTGATTGAAGATAAATTGGGAATTCGGCTTACTGAGGTGGTCAGTCAAGCGGAGCGGTTACAATCCTTGCGATGATGATATGTCCGCATAGTTAGATGTGCGTAACGAATACCAAGTGGCCATAGGTGGGAGAACAAAAATAATGAGGCGTAGGCTGGTGTTTTTGAGTCGCGATAAAGCAAATCTCTGCGAGATTGTGGAAATGTTAAATCAACCCCATTTACAGGGTTGGCGGTGGCGAATATTTACTGAAGCAAGGGCAGAGGTTCAGCGTCTCGGGCTGCCATTGGCAAGCCCGCTTCTGTTGACCAATATGCTTGGTGGCGCATGGCGGGGCGGCTTTTGGGGGCTTTGTTTAGGGTGGCTGCTGGTGATAATTTCATTTGCGCTGTTTCAAATTAATGCAGGCTTAGTTCGCGATATTATTCTGTATTCGCTACCCATGACCCTACTGTTTTTTGGTGCGTGGGAGGGGGGCTTGTTAGGGTTAATGCAAGAAAATTCAGCGCTAGATGACTACCGGCCATATGCAGCAGATAATTTGTTCGTGCTTTTAATTGACGTTCAAGCAGTAGATCAGCGTCTGTTAAAGAAGATTATGGCGATGTGCAAAGCGGAGCAAATTGGCGAGCACACTCACAGGATGTGGGGTTTTCCCTGGCGAGAAAATATTTACAGCAAACCTAAATCTACTGCGGAGCCCTCATGACACGCCAAATCCAAGTCATAGCGGTAAGTGGTGGCAAAGGCGGCGTTGGTAAAAGCAATGTTGCTATAAATCTTAGCGTCGCACTGGCTGAAGGTGGCGCGCGCGTGGTGTTATTGGATGCCGACTTTGGCTTGGCAAATGTGGACGTCTTACTTGGTTTAAAGGCGAGCAATACTATTGAGCAGGTGCTCGATGGCCAGTGCACACTCGAAGAAGTGTTATTAGATGGGCCCGCGGGCATCAAAATTATTCCTGCATCGTCGGGTACGCGACGTTTAAGTATGCTGAGTTCGCTGGAGCACGCTGGATTGATTCGCGCCTTTAGCGATATCGCCAATCAATTAGATGTGCTGGTAATTGATACCGCCGCGGGAATCTCAGATTCTGTAGTGAATTTTCTCAGCGCTGCACACGAAGTGGTCATGGTGGTTTGCAATGAGCCGAGTTCCATTACCGACGCCTATGCACTGATTAAGCTGCTTAGCCGCGACTTTGGTCGCAGCCGATTCCGAATTTTGGCAAATATGGTTGCAGACGAACAAGAGGGACGGCAACTTTTTGACAGTTTAAATCAGGTTTGCGGCCAGTTTCTGGACGTGGGTTTGATCTACGCTGGCGCCGTGCCCTTCGATACTAAATTGCGAGACTCGGTGCGCCAGCAGACGGCGGTTGTTCTGGCTGCACCAAGCAGTATTTCGGCGAGAGCGCTGCGCGATTTTGCAAAGCAGGCTCAGCGGTGGCCGCTACCTGCCAAGGCGGAAGGTCATTTGGTGTTTTTTGTTGAGCAACTGCTAGCGGCAAGCTCGCGTTCCGGTGGCGCGTTGGCAAATAGCAAATGAGCGATGACGATCTAGACAACTTATCGCCGAATCCTTTTGGCATAGCTAGTGACGAGAGTGATCCAATTAATTCGGTGTTTTCCTCACCGGCTGAGATGCGTATCTTGGTGGTGGAGAGCTTCTCGACTATGCGGCGTATTATTCGCAACTTACTTACCGACCTAGGCTATCGCTATATTAGCGAGGCAGAGGACGGGCTTTCGGCACTACCTATGCTTCACAATCAGCGTTTTGACTTTGTGATTACCGATTTAATCATGCCAAGAATGTCTGGATTAGATTTGCTGCGCGCGATTCGGGCCGATGCAAACTTAAGTCATATCCCCGTGTTAATGATTACCGCCGATGCCAAGCGTGAACAAATTATTGAGGCCGCGCTAGCTGGGGTGAATGCCTATATGGTGAAACCTTTCACTGCCGCAACCTTGGAAAGCAAAATACTTTCGATTATTAATAGCCGAGCGTAAGTCTTGGCAATGCCTTTTCCCAGCAATAAGCAAGCTTCCATCTCGAAACATCACTCCTAGCTCAAATTGTCTGGCCGAAAATGCTGGAATGTGACCGACCTTGCAGCTTAGCGCCAATTAAATGTGGATAATTAATAGTAATATCGATTGGACGAAGGGCGTACCTACCCTGAGTTACTTTGATGTCTGACATCGCCAACTCGGATTTTCGGCGACACCATTCTAAATAGGGCCCTGTGTGAACGAGCACGAACACGAAGGTATTTTGGCGATTTTCCTTTCGGAAGCGGAGGAGATTGTTCAACGCCTGTCGGAACAGTTGGCGGAATTGCATTACGGCTATGATGGTCAGCGCATACTCGATGATATTCATCGTGGATTTCATACTCTGCACGGTGGTGCAACCGTGTTGAATATGCCCGAGTTGGCTGAATGCGCGCAGTTGACCGAACGGGTAATGGAGCGAGTGCGGACTCGCCGTGTGTCAATAACACCGAGTTTAGTGTCATTATTAGTGGCGGCAATTGGTAGCCTGGAACTGATATTGGCGCGTCGCATAAACCATCAGCCGCCGCGGCCAGTCGATAAAGAATTAAAAGCGCGTTTATTGCGAGCGGCGGATCGCAACAATAATGAAGCAGCGGCAAATAACCCAGTGGAATCATCACTTGATACAATGGGTGTGTTTTTTGATGGTCGTTTACAGCCCCGCGACAATCAGATCGCGAGCATAGCCCCCTCAGTTTTACATTATGAAAAGACGCGTTTTGAACCCCTGCAAGCAAAGCAAGGCACTGATGTGCTTGCAACCCGGCAGTTTGAGCAAGGCACTGCGGGTAACTTTCCGCTGGACTCACCGAAAGGATTCGAGTCGATAGATAGTGCGGTCGCTACGCTTACCCGTGAGTCCTTGGCTACCTTGAGCGGGCTCAGCGATACTCCCGGAACAGCAGAGGGCGATGCCCTTAATTTAGTGCGCGAGTTAAGTTGGGTGAAGCAGCGGTTAATGAAGTTTCATGCCAAGGGATATTCTGAAGAGCTAGACAAAGCGCTGACGTATCTCGATTTGGTGACTCAGGACTTTGAAGCTTGGGCGCATGATCGAAGCAGTGACGGCGATACCAAACCGAATTGATCCCGCCACCTATTGTCCCTAGGTACCTAAATGCTGCTACCTTGGTCTAGGGTCTCAGCGTAACAACCATGCTTATCAAGTCAGCGTTAACCTCGAAAATGGCGTATTTACTGCCGTGAACCGTGCTTTTGCGCTCGTTTAAGTCGGAACTAAGCATTGCTATTGAGCTTGTGCTTAGCTTAGATCCACATGTTTTTCGCACTCAATTTCTTCTATTTCGTATATACTTGGCGGCATTTTTACGCATGTCATATGCGTGCCGGCGGGTGAATAGACGGGAGCGATTTTGCTAAATTCGGGCTTGGAAGTTAAGCAGCTATACACTGATCGTGATGATCGGGTGCTGTTTTCCGATTTGAGCTTTCACCTCAATGCGGGCCAGCTGTTACAAATTGCCGGTCCCAACGGCAGCGGTAAAACTAGTTTATTGCGTATTTTGGCTGGCTTATCGAGTCGTTACAGTGGCGAGGTTCTATGGCAGGGAAAATCCCTACAAAAGAATCGTCACGACTATTTGCAGCAATTGCTTTATATCGGTCACGGCGCTGGTATAAAAGCAGTACTTAGCCCACTTGAAAATTTGCGATGGTCATGTGCCCTGCGCGGTGCTGAAAATAGCGATGTCGTGCTTCTTGATGCTTTAAATAAAGTTGGTCTGCGTGGTTTTGAAGAACAGCCGTGTTTCTCGCTATCGGCGGGGCAGCAGCGCCGAGTAAATTTGGCGCGTTTATTCTGTATTCCGGCGCAGCTTTGGATTCTCGACGAACCCTTTACCGCGATAGATCAGGGTGGTGTGTGCGAGATAGAGCAGTGGCTTAGCGAATTTGTGAGTGGCGGTGGTTCGGTGTTGTTAACCACGCATCACAAACTTAGTGTCTCTCAAGGTTTTAATGTTATTACGCTGGGGGCCAGCAATGTCTGAGCCCAAACTGCTAAAGCTAGTCATAGCCGTCTTGCATCGCGATATTGTTGCTTCACTGCGACGTGGTAGTGAGTGGTCGAATCCACTGGTATTTTTTGTCATGGTGTGCGCCTTGTTCCCCCTTGGTATTGGCCCACAGCCAGATCGTCTCGCCGACTTGGCACCCGGTATTTTGTGGGTGGTGGCGTTACTGGCCTCCCTGCTTGCCACAGACAGCTTGTTCCGTGGGGATTTTGACGATGCGACCCTAGAGCAAATGCTATTAACTCATCAATCCCTTTATCCGCAAGTATTAGCTAAAACACTGGCGCACTGGCTAATGACAGGTTTGCCCCTGAGTCTATTGTCGCCAATTTTGGGATTGCTATTGCATTTGCCCGGTGAGGGCATGGTGCCGTTGATGTTGAGTTTGGTACTGGGCACAAGTGTGCTCAGTTTTATCGGTGCTATTGGTGCGGCATTAACGGTGGGCCTGCGCAAAGGCGGCCTGCTTTTGTCGTTGATTGTATTGCCGCTATATATTCCCGTGCTTATTTTTGGCAGCAGTGCGGTGAAAGCGGCGATAGAAGGTGCCGCCTATTTACCGCAGCTCGCTATGTTGGGCGTGTTTTTTCTCGCGGCCTTGGCACTTGCGCCTTTAGCGATATGCGGAGCGCTGCGAATTAGTGTTGATCAATAGCCGTGTGCTAATGCTTTATAACTTGCCGCGAGGCTGCGGTATACTGCTCGACTTTTACGTTGATCAGATTGGCGTTTGAATTGAATTTTAAAAGAGATTATTGCTTTGTCGATTAGCTCAACCTTTCATAAATGGGGCTCTCCGCGCTGGTTTTACCAGTTTAGCGGTCGTTTACTACCGTGGCTGGTGATCTTATCGCTATTGTTGTTGGTGGGTGGTGCCGTTTGGGGCTTGGCCTTTGTGCCGGCTGATTACAAGCAGGGTAATAGTTTTCGCATTATGTATATTCACGTGCCCGCGGCTGCGGTTGCGATGGGCGCTTACATGACGATGGCGACTGCCGGCGCGATCCATTTGATTTGGCGGATGAAGTTGGCCGCCATGGTGATGAAAGCCATCGCACCCATTGGCGCTTCCCTAACGTTCCTGTCGCTAGTCACAGGCGCGGTGTGGGGTAAACCGACCTGGGGCACATGGTGGGTGTGGGATGCGCGTATCACGTCGGTGTTAATTTTATTCTTTTTATATCTCGGTGTGATTGCCCTGCATCAAGCCTTTGAAAATCGAGACGCGGCGGCGAAAGCCTGCGCGGTTTTGGCAATTGTTGGTGCAGTGAACATACCCATTATTTATTGGTCAGTAGAGTGGTGGTACAGCCTGCATCAACCAGCGAGTATTAGTTTTACTGGCGAGTCGACAATTCACCCGAGTATGCTTCGCCCCCTCATGGCAACGCTGTGCGGTATGTATCTGTTTTTCGGATGGTTGCTTTTGCTGTATACCCGAATCGAAATTTTAGAACGAGAAAAAAACACGCGCTGGGTACAAGATCTTATTTGCGGGGAGTCACGCTAAATGTATTTCAATAGCGTTAGCGAATTGCTCTCTATGAGTGGTCACGGTAGCTATGTTTGGTTTAGTTACGGCGTGTCGGCCTTGGTTTTAGCGACTTTAGTCATTGTTGCACGACGTAGACGTGCCGCGGCTGAACAACATATTCGCGCTCTAGTTAGACGCAAGGGCGCGACTACATCAAATTGATTGAAAATTTCTCCGTTTGTGCTCAGCGCTAGCGGTACTGTTTAAGAGAATGTTATGGCGATGCATCCACAGCGCAAACAGCGCTTATTGATTGTTGTATTTATTTTGCTGGTCGCGGGGCTTGCCGCTGGGTTGTTGGGTTACGCCTTAAAAGAAAATATTAATTTGTTTTATCCCCCAGCGGAAATTGCTTCTGGTAAAGCGCCGGTGGGCAAGTTTATGCGAGCGGGCGGGATGGTGCAGGAAGGAAGCGTAGAGCGGGCCAGCGACAGCTTGAAGGTTCGGTTTGTGGTCACCGATTTTAGTGCGGTAGTGACGGTGGAGTACGAGGGCATTTTGCCGGATTTATTCGCCGAGGGGGAAGGAGTTGTCGCGTCGGGTAAATTAGGCGAAGACGGTATTTTTTATGCCAGCGAAGTGCTGGCAAAGCACGATGAAACCTATATGCCTCCCGAGGTTAGCGATGCTTTGGAAAAGTCTGCTGCTAGTCGAGCTGCGCAACAAGAGAAGGGTAGTCAGTGATAGTTGAAATTGGCCATTTTGCTTTAATACTAGGCTTTTGTTTTGCCCTTGCGCTGGCGATCCTGCCGTTGTGGGGTGTGTTTCGCGGCGATCACTTGGCTATGCGCGCGAGTCGCTATTTAAGTTTTGCGCAATTCCTGTTCACAACTGTCGCCATTGCCAGCCTGTTTTATGCTTTTTTAAGCGATGATTTCTCTGTCGATATCGTTGCTGCTCAATCGAATACGCTGTTACCAACGGCCTATAAATTCAGTGCCTTGTGGGGTGGTCACGAAGGTTCGCTATTACTGTGGCTGGAAATACTCGCGCTTTGGACGGTTGCTGTCGCAATTTTTTCAAAGCAGTTACCTCTCGATATTCTAGCCCGTGTGTTATCCGTAATGGGTATGATTGCGGTGGGCTTCTTTGGCTTTTCGCTCTTTACGTCGAATCCCTTCGCCCGTCATTTATTGAATACACCAGCTGACGGTCAAGATTTGAATCCATTGCTACAAGACCCGGGTATGGTGATTCATCCGCCCATGCTGTATGTCGGCTACGTTGGGTTTTCGGTGGCTTTTGCCTTTGCGATAGCGGCGTTAATGAGTGGCCGAATGGACGCAAGTTGGGCGCGGTGGTCGCGGCCCTGGACTAACATTGCCTGGCTGTTTTTGACCGTGGGTATCGCCTTGGGCAGCTGGTGGGCCTATTACGAACTGGGTTGGGGCGGCTGGTGGTTTTGGGACCCGGTTGAAAACGCGTCTTTCATGCCTTGGCTAGTTGGCACCGCCTTAATTCATTCACTGGCTGTCACTGAAAAGCGGGGCGTATTTAAGAGCTGGACCTTGCTGCTGGCAATTTTTGCATTCTCACTGAGCTTGCTCGGTACCTTTTTGGTCAGGTCGGGGGTTTTAACCTCAGTCCACGCGTTTGCCGCAGACCCAACCAGGGGTATGTTTATTCTTGGCTTTTTGGTCATCGTGGTGGGGGGCTCGCTAACGCTTTACGCTTTTCGCGCACCAACGTCACAGACGGCACCCTCATTCACGTGGCTATCTCGCGAGGCCTTGTTACTCGTCAATAATATATTGCTGCTGGTCGCGGCAATGACCGTTTTGATCGGCACATTATTCCCGCTGATAATGGATTTCGCCGGCTTAGGTAAATACTCGGTGGGCCCCCCGTATTTTAACGCCATATTTGTGCCCTTGATGTGTTTGCTGGCCTTGGTGGTTGGTATTGGTCCGCTATCACAGTGGAAGCGAAGTAAGCCGGAGTCTTGGTTGAAACCGGTGTTGATTGCCTTTGTAAGCAGTCTGATTTTGGGTTTGCTACTGCCGCAAACCTTTGGTGATGGCTTGCACATTGGGGCGATTATCGGGGTGTTACTGGCGGCGTGGATTGTGTTGAGTAGTGTCGTGAATCTACGCGACAAGGTTCGCAATGCAGCAACACTTATGCAGGGGCTGCGCCGACTTACTTCCTCTTATTACGGCATGTTAACAGCGCATATTGGTTTTGCCTGTAGCGTGCTAGGCGTGGCGATGGTCACTAGCTTCAATCACGAACAAGATATTCGTATGACAGTGGGGGAGCGCACGGAGAGTGCATTCTCTTACTCGGTAAGTTTTGACTCAATTCAAGCGATCTCCGGTCCAAATTATCAGGGCCAGCGCGGCACTTTTTCGCTGTGGAAGGACGGCGAGTTTATAGCCGAGATGCATCCTGAAAAGCGCCGCTATCACGCTAGAAGTAGTCAGGTCATGACTGAGGCGGCAATTGATGCGGGTTTAATGCGCGACGTCTTTATTGCCTTGGGCGAGCCTGTTGGCAAAGATGCCTGGGCCGTTAGAGTTCACGTCAAACCCTTTATTCGGTGGATTTGGTTAGGCGCTTTGTTAATGGCGCTTGGTGGTTTACTCGCAATCTGTGACAAGCGTTACCGGCCAAAACAAAAAGCGATAATCGACGGGAATGGAGATCGCAGTGCAACGGTTTAAATTATTTTTGCCTTTAATTATTTTTGCTATTTTGGCAGCTATTTTCTTCGGAGTAGAGCGTCGTGTTCTGACCGGCGACTATGTGCCAACTGATTTGCCGTCGGCGCTAGTAAACAAACCACTGCCTGAGTTTTCTGAACCGGCTCTTGATGACGGCCGCATAGTCAATAAGTCGCATATTATAGGCGAGGTTTTCTTGCTTAACGTTTGGGCTACCTGGTGCCCGACCTGCCATTATGAGCATCCATTTCTCGTCAAGCTTGCCGCGCAGGGCGTTAAAATTGTCAGTATAGATTATAAGGATGACGCTGAGGTCGGACGACGCTGGTTGGCTGAGAAAGGTGATCCTTACACAGTAACTTTGTTTGATGAGGATGGCTCCCTCGGCTTGGATCTTGGCGTGACTGGGGCGCCGGAAACCTATTTAGTTGACGCTGAAGGCATTGTCCGGTTTCGCTATCAGGGCGCACTCGATCAAACTGTGTGGGATCGTGAGTTTGCCCATCGAATTGCCGAGCTGAACGGTCGGGGCGCTGTGCAATGAGGGGATTAATACTATGTATAGCGATGATGCTATACGGTGCTGCCGCGTCGGCGGTTATTGAAACCTACCAGTTCGACACACCGCTGCAACAGCAGCGTTATCAGGCTTTTATCGAAGAGCTGCGCTGTCCCAAATGCCAGAATCAAAATCTTTCCGGCTCTGATTCGGCGATTTCGAAAGACTTACGTCGTCAGATTCATCGTATGATCATGGACGATAAGTCGGATATAGAAATAACGAATTATATGGTCGATCGCTACGGCGATTTTATTTTATATCGTCCCCAGTTTAATGGCCAAACAGCGGTGTTGTGGCTTAGCCCAGTCGCCTTACTATTACTTGGCTTGTTAGTTTGGTGGCGTATGGCCAGCGGTCGGAAGCGCAGTAAATCGACTGTGGATTCTTCGCTGTCAGTGGCAGAGCAACAGCGCCTGAATGAATTGCTGGGTGATGATGCCAGCGGCGAAAAGTCGGGGGACCGGCAATGATAAGTTTATATACTGGGTTTGGCTGTTTGCTATTGATAGCCGCTATATTTGTGCTGTTATCCATGCGTAGCCGCGGCCCATCTCAGAATGATCAGGAACTGCATCGCCGAGCACAGCGTGATTTTTATCGTCAGCGTCAAAATGAATTAGCGAGCGATCTAGCGTCAGGCCTAATTGATCAAGCGCAACTTGCTGAGCTTGAGCGGGAATTGGATAGACAGTTGGTCGCCGAGTCCAGCGGCGATAGCGCCACAACTTCTTCAAGTGCTAAGCGCGGCTATATTCTAGCAGTGTTGATATCCATCCCACTCCTTGCGATAACACTGTATGAGTATTTCGGCTATCGACAAGATTTACAGCTGCGGGAGTTACAGTCCGAAATTTTGAGCGAGGGCTTCAGTGACGAGCGTTGGCAGCGCTATCAAGATATTGTGGATGTCATTCTAGAGCGGCGGCCAGATAGCGGCGAACATTTGGTAATGATGGCGACCTTGTTCCGTCAGCAGAGCGACTTTGCCGGTGCCTTGCCTTATTACCAGCGTTTAGCACGGTTGTTTCCAGAAGACCCCAACGTGTTGGCGCAATTGGCTCAGGCACGTTATTTAGTTGGTGATCGACAAGTTGATCAAGAGACCCGAAGCTTGCTCGAAAGGGCGCTGGCGATTAATCCTACTCAGGGAACCGCCTTGGGCGTTTTGGGTATCGATTCCTTTGCTAATAAGCAGTATGTAGATGCGATATCGTATTGGCAGAAACTACTGGTGCAATTGCCAGCTGGTTCCGCAGAGATAGGCGTCATTAGTGGCGGTATTGCCGAAGCTAAGCGACTAGCCGCCGCTGCGGGTAATATGCAAACGCTGGAAGTGAATGTGAGTGTGGCGGCTGAGCTAGGCGCATCGCCAGAGGGCGTTTTGTTTGTTGTCGCTAAAAGTAGCGACGGCAATCCGATGCCGGTGGCTGCCTTGCGCGTCCCTTTATTGACCCAGCAGGAATGGCCTATTAATCTTCTGCTAACAGATGCGGACGTGATTAGGCAGGGTAAGCAGCTAGCCGATTTCTCAGAGCTTACGCTGTCGGCACATATTAGTAGGTCAGGGACAGCCATCCGTCGTGATGGTGATTGGGTTGGCGAGTCAATTCAGGTTGATGTGAGTAAAGTGGCCGATCCATTGACCTTGTCGATTACGGCAGTGCAGGGAAAATAGTGTGAGACGCGCTCTCTGTTCACAAATTCTCAAATTCTGCTGTCAGTCCTTGCTGCTATCGCTATAATCGCGCATTGCACAAATTTTTCCTGTTGTTGCCCCGAGAACACAATAAAACTCAGCGTGGCGACACCATAAAGTGTTGGTTATTGGTTTATGCGTCTTAAAAGTATCAAGTTAGCGGGTTTTAAATCGTTTGTAGATCCGACGACAGCTCATTTCCCGACAAATTTGTCGGCGGTGGTTGGCCCGAATGGCTGCGGCAAATCAAATATTATCGACGCCGTGCGTTGGGTAATGGGGGAGAGCTCGGCTAAAAACCTGCGTGGCGAGTCAATGACAGACGTCATATTCAATGGCTCGGTCAATCGCAAGCCTGTTGGTCAAGCCAGTATTGAGTTGGTGTTTGATAATACCGATAAGAAACTGGGCGGCGAATACGCGGCTTACGACGAAATAGCTATCCGCCGCAAAGTGACCCGTGAAGGTCTCTCCGAATACTATCTTAATGGCACCAAATGCCGTCGTCGCGATATCACCGATATATTTCTAGGTACCGGTCTTGGGCCTCGCAGTTATGCCATTATTGAGCAGGGCATGATCTCGCGCTTGATTGAATCTAAGCCGGAGGAATTGCGGGTATTTATTGAGGAAGCGGCGGGCATATCCAAGTACAAGGAACGTCGCCGCGAAACAGAAAACCGCATGCGCCGAACCCAAGAGAATTTGGAGCGTTTGACCGACCTTCGCGATGAGCTCGAACGGCAGTTGCAGCATTTGCAGAGACAGGCCGCAGCGGCGGAAAAATATACAGAATACAAGAAAGAAGAGCGTTTACTAAAAGCCCAGCTACAGGTTTTACAGTGGAAGGCGCTGGACGATAAGGCTGGTTTAAAAGAAAAGGAAATCAATGCCTTAGAGCTGGAACGTGAAGCGATTGTTACAGAACAGGTTGGCTTAAATACCGGGATCGAGCAGGCGCGAGACCAGCACAGCCAGCTGAATGACGCGTTCAACGAAGTGCAGGGCCGGTTTTACAGTATTGGCGCAGAAATCGCGCGTGCGGAACAAGGTATTCAGCACCAGCAGCAACGCCGTCAGCAGTTAGATGCAGACCTGCAACAGCTCAGTGTGAACATGCTTGAAACCACGCGGCATTTGGAAAGTGATCGTGAAAAGATAGCGCTCTGGGAAGAGGAAATTACCGAGATAGAGCCGGAGTTGGAAATCACCGACGCCGCTGAAGAAAGTGCCGCCGACGCATTGGCTAATGCAGAAGATGCCATGCAGTCCTGGCAGCAGCGTTGGGACGAGTTTAACCAACTGGCGGCAGGCCCGCGTCAACGCGCAGAAGTCGAACAATCTCGAATTCAGCATTTGGAGCTGAGTTTACAGCGTTTGCAAGAACGCATTGAAAAGCTGGACCAAGAGCGCCGTGGCCTGAATCTCGATGAAAGCGATGATGATATCGAGATACTTCAACAGGAAACTGCGGAGGTTGAGTTAGAGGCGTCATCTGCGCAGGAACGTCACGAGCAGATTATTCCGCAGATTAGCGAGTGCCGTGAGCGCATCAAGCTTGCGAGCGATGAGCTGGATAGTTGCCGAAGCGAATTGCAGCGTATGCGCGGTCGCATGGCATCACTGGAAGCCTTGCAACAGGCCGCGCTGGGTCAGGGCGATAAAACTACCGCGAAGTGGCTTGAGGAGCAGGGCCTGGCGAACACGCCGCGCTTGGCGGAGCAGCTTAACGTTGCCGATGGCTGGCAGCAGGCGGTTGAGACCGTATTGGGAGATCAATTACAAGCCCTGTGCGTCGATTCGTTGGACGGTGTTTGCGGGATTTTAGACGGCCTCAAAGAAGGTAGTGTTTGCTTTGTTGAAGGCGCGGCAAGCTCCACTTCCTCTACTGTCACTCTAGCTGACAAGGTTAGCGGTAATGCAGCGTTGCTTGGCGTTCTCAGCAGTGTTCGTGTTGCAGATGATTTAGTTGCAGCGCTGGCAATGCGCTCTGGACTGGCAGCTCACGAGTCGGTGATTACCCCCGAGGGCTTATGGCTAGGTGCAAATTGGCTGCGTGTTAGCCGTGGCAACACCGAGCAGGGTGGCGTATTGCAGCGTCAGCAGGACTTGCAGGAATTGCGTGAAGCAATAGACGCTGCTGAGTTGCGTATTCAAACTATTGTTGATGGCTTAGATGCCGATCGTGGCTTGCTAAAGACACAGGAGCAAGATCGGGAAAACCTCAACCGCGAAGTGCAGCAATTTAATCGCCAATACAGTGAGCTGAAAGCCAAGCTAAGTGCCCAGCAGGCGCGCGTTGAACAAGTTTTAGCTCGTCGTCAGCAATTGGATGGCGATGGCAAAGACTTGCGCAATCAGTTCCAGTTAGAACAAGAGTCCGTTGCCGAAGCGAGAATGACCTTGCAAGAAGCGATTGAATCTATGGAGCAAGACTCGGGTAAACGCGAAGCTCTGCTTAGCGAGCGCGATAACAATCGCACGATTCTCGATGCGGCTCGGCAAACGGCGCGGCAGAGTAAGGATCACGCTCACCAACTCGCGATGCGCCATCAGTCACTGCGCACCCAGCGCGACTCCGTATTACAGAATATTGGCCGTACTGAAGAGCAATTGGCTCAATTGCAGGAGCGTCGCGAGCAGCTGGCGGCGAGCTTAGATGAAAACGACGCGCCGATAGATGATTTAAAAATAGAATTAGAAGCCCGTCTCGAACAGCGCTTAGCGGTTGAAGAGGAATTGGCTGAATCCCGCCGCGCGCTTGAAGTGGTCGACCACCAACTTAGAGAGAACGAGCAAAAGCGTCACGGTATAGATTTACGTTTGCAGGCTGTGCGTAATAGTTTGGAGCAGGCTAGGGTAGAAAATCAGGGGCTGCAAGTTAGGCGCAAGGGTTTACAAGATCAGCTGCAAGAAGCGCAGTTTGATCTTCAGTCAGTGCTTGAAAGCCTGCCTGAAAATGCCAACGAAGCTGAGTGGCTAGAGTCTTTGGAACAAGCGGGTAGACGTATTGCTCGGCTGGGCCCGATAAACCTGGCGGCGATTGAAGAGTATAAGCAGCAATCTGAGCGCAAAAATTACTTGGATTCGCAGAACAGCGATCTGGTCGAGGCCCTGGAAACCTTAGAAGGCGCTATTCGTCGTATCGACAAAGAAACTCGCAACCGTTTCAAGGAAACCTTCGATAAGGTAAACGGCGGTTTGCAGGATCTATTCCCGAAAGTGTTTGGGGGCGGGAGCGCCTCACTTGAAATGACCGGCGACGATTTGCTGAACACTGGTATTTCGATAATGGCGCGACCACCGGGCAAACGTAATAGCACAATTCATTTGCTGTCGGGCGGCGAAAAAGCACTAACAGCTATTGCTCTGGTATTTTCGATTTTCCGACTTAATCCCGCGCCGTTTTGTATGCTTGATGAAGTTGATGCACCGCTAGATGATGCCAACGTTGGACGTTACGCTCGTCTGGTGAAGGAGATGTCTTCCGAAGTGCAGTTTATTTATATTAGCCACAACAAAATAGCGATGGAAATGGCGCACCAGCTAATGGGTGTGACTATGCACGAGCCGGGGGTTTCACGCCTTGTCTCGGTAGATCTTGAAAAAGCGGCAGAAATGGCAGCAATGTAAAATAGCGCAAACGGGCTAAAATCTGGATATTTCCTAAATCGCGTGGAACAATGGCGACAGAACTTTATCCAAAGCCACAGCAAATTTTCGAGGATACGGCCACTGCGGCTAATTTAAGGGCTAGGTAATGGATCTCAATGTGAGAGATTGGTTAATTATTATTGGCGCTTTGCTGGCGACGGCGGTGCTACTTGACGGCTTTCGGCGCATGCGCAAAGACCGCCAGGATACTATTCGATTACGGTCTAGAAATCGACAGGACGAAGTCGACCTGTCTAATCCTGAATTACCATCGGGTACAGCTCGTGTGGTGGCGGTGAGGGAAACGCCGAGCTTGCACGTAAAGCGCGCCCACACGCCAGCACCAAAGCCACGTCGCGAACCTGAATTCGCAGTCGATGACGCCGTTGAGGACGTCGAAGTCGATGACGATAAAAATGATAGTTATGACGAAGATAGTTTTGCAGACAATGCTTACGATGATGATGGTCATGACGCAATCAAGGCGCTCGACGACAATATCTTGTTTACTGATCCGGCTGACGAGTATCGCTCTAAAACTCCCGAAGAGGATGACGACGAAGACGAAATCGTAGCGGGTTGGTCTTCCCATTCCGGCGATGACTATGATGATGAGCCGTTGCGGGCGCAAGCAGACGATGCACCCGAACATATCGTTGCTGGTGATGCTGATAAAGGCGCTCCGACTAAGGGCGATAGCGCGCCGACAGAGCATCACGAGCTGCTTGTCATTAATGCCATGGCAGCTGAAGGTAAGCCATTCAAAGGCAATGACCTACTGCAAATTTTGATGGCCTGCGATGTTCGCTATGGAAAAATGAATATTTTCCACCGTTATGAAAAAACGGATGGTACTGGCGAGATTCAATTCAGCGTTGCTAATTTGGTCGAGCCTGGAAATTTCAATCTTGATGAAATCGATGAATTTACCACCCCAGGTGTCGTGTTCTTTATGCATCTACCGGGTCCCAAAGAAAGCATCAAAGCCTACGAAGCGATGGTTGAAACCGCGCGTTGCTTAGTAAAAAATCTTGAGGGAGAACTGCGCGATCAGACTCACAGCGTAGCGACCAAGCAAACCCTTGAACATTATAAACAACGCATCCGGGATTTTGAGCGTCGTCAGCTAACCCTGATGTAATCGCGGTGCACGATAATAACGGCGTTTTGAATGTCTGACAGTTCCCTGCGAGAGCGCTTAACGGCGCTCCGCGATCAGCTCCACCACCATAGCTATCAATATTATGTGCTCGACGCGCCGCAAATTCCGGATGCTGAGTACGATCGACTATTTAACGAACTTCTGAGTATTGAGAAGGCACACCCCGAGTGGCAAAGTGCCGACTCGCCGTCGCAGCGAGTTGGCGCCGCCCCTTTGCCGGCATTCAGCCAGGTTCGCCATGAAACCCCGATGTTATCGCTTGATAATGTGTTTTCTGAACAAGAGCTGCTGGATTTTGATCGCAGGCTCAAATCACGTTTAGAAGAGGGCGTCGCCGTCAGTTATGCCTGTGAGCCAAAATTGGACGGCATTGCGGTAAGCTTGCTCTACGTAGACGGCGTATTGATTCGCGGCGCTACCCGTGGCGATGGCAGGGTGGGCGAAGACATCACTCAAAATGTCAAAACCATCACCTCAATTCCCCTGCGACTGCGTGGTAATGATTGGCCAGATGAATTGGAAGTGCGGGGTGAAATCTACATGCCTCGCGCTGGTTTTGAACGCATAAACGCCCTTGGTCGAGACACCGATGGCAAAGTGTTTGTGAATCCTAGAAATGCAGCGGCGGGCAGTTTACGTCAGCTCGATAGTCGAATTACGGCCAAGCGCCCGCTGGAAATGAGTTGCTACGGTATCGCCCAGCAGGAGGACGAGTCACTTTTCGCCACCCATAGCGAAGGCCTGCAGCGATTGCGTGAGTGGGGCTTTTTGGTTAGCCCGGAACTGCGGGTGGTCGACTCTATTGCCGGGTGTCTCGCTTACTATCAGGATCTATTAGCGCGCCGAGATGCCTTGGCTTACGACATTGACGGCATTGTCTTTAAAGTAGACTCCTTGGCGCTGCAGGGACAGCTCGGTTTTGTGTCCCGCGCACCGCGCTGGGCAATTGCGCATAAATTTCCAGCGCAGGAAGAAATTACTTTGCTCCGCGACGTTGAATTTCAGGTTGGTCGAACCGGCGCAGTTACACCAGTTGCCAAATTAGAGCCGGTGTTTGTCGGTGGTGTGACCGTCAGCAATGCGTCATTGCATAATTTTGACGAAATTGAACGCCTCGGAGTGATGGTGGGTGACTATGTCATTGTTCGCCGCGCGGGAGATGTTATTCCACAGGTCGTTCAAGTTGTTTTAGATCGCCGTCCTGAGGGCGCCACTAATATCATTGCTCCCGAGCATTGCCCGGTTTGTGGAAGTGCCCTTGAGCGTGCGCCCGGTGAGGCGGTGTTGCGTTGCAGTGGTGGTTTGGTTTGCGGTGCCCAGCGCAAAGAGGCAATTAAGCATTTTGCCAGCCGCAAAGCCATGGATATTGATGGCCTTGGCGACAAGCTTGTTGAGCAGTTTGTAGACGCGGGATTAATTGAAACCGTTGCTGACCTGTATTTGCTAACGGTTGAAGCCATCGCCGATTTGGAGCGAATGGGGCAAAAGTCAGCGGAGAATTTAATCGCCGCACTTGAAAAATCTAAAGTGACCACCTTACCGCGCTTTTTGTATTCGCTCGGTATTCGTGAAGTCGGCGAGGCAACGGCCCTTAATTTGGCGCGTCATTTTGGCGGCTTAGCTGAGTTGATGGCAGCGACTGAAGAGATGTTGGTTGAGGTAGAAGATGTCGGCCCGATTGTCGCCAGTCACGTTCACGCATTTTTTGCAACGGAGTTTAACCGTGAGGTAGTTGCCCAGTTGAGCGATCGCGGCGTGAATTGGCCGGCGGCGCAAAAACAGGGCGGCGAACAACCTTTGGCTGGGCAAACCTGGGTGCTTACCGGTAATCTTGAATCGATGACCCGCAGCGAGGCCAAAGAAAAATTGCAGGCACTTGGGGCGAAAGTTGCTGGCAGTGTGTCGGCGAAAACGGATTGTGTTGTGGCGGGTGCCAGCGCAGGTTCAAAATTAGCGAAGGCAGAGGCCTTGGGTGTCAGGGTGCTTGATGAGCAGGGGCTGCTTGCTGTTTTCGCAAGTGAAGGTGGCGCGGTATGAGAATTTTATTTGTTGTCCTCGTCACACTTGTGGTGTCAGCGTGTACCACCTCGCCGCCGCGCAACCCTGGCGATATTTGCTCAATTTTCCGCGAGAAAGATGATTGGTACGGTGATGCCAAAGACGCCTCTGATAAATGGAAATCACCCATCCCGATAATGATGGCCATTATGTATCAGGAGTCACGCTTTGTTGCCAATGCCAAGCCTCCTAAAAAGTATTGGTTAGGGTTTATTCCCGCAGGTCGGATGTCAGATGCCTATGGTTATGCCCAGGCCAAAGACGGCACCTGGAAATGGTATGTAGATAAATCCGGGAACTGGGGAGCAGATCGCGATGACTTTGCTGATGCCATCGACTTTGTAGGCTGGTATAACAATACCAGTAATAAAATAAATGGCATCAGTAATACCGACGTTTATAGTTTGTATATGGCTTACCACGAGGGCCATGGCGGTTTTAAAAAACGCAGTTTTGACGGCAAGCCCTGGTTAAAAAGGGTTGCTGGAAAAGTGTCTTCGCGTGCGGCGACCTACGGTACTCAACTCAGCCGCTGTGAGAAAGACCTTAAACGCGGCGGCTGGTTTTTCGGCATTTTTTAAGCAGTTGGCCAACTACCATTCCCCGGTATTTGCCATCGACAACCAGGGTTCTTGTGGCGGAAGTGCGTCGCCGCGCTGTAACAATTCAATGGATATTAAGTCCGGAGAGCGCACAAAAGCCATGTGGCCGTCACGGGGCGGCCTGCTAATCGTTACGCCTGCATCCATAAGTTTTTGGCAGCTTGCATAAATATCATCTACGGCAAATGCCAGGTGACCAAAATTGCGACCTCCGCCATAATTTTCGCTGTCCCAGTTATAGGTCAGTTCAATGGTCGGCGTTTGGCTAATTTTTGCCCTGGCATAGTCATCCGGTGCGGCTAGGTATATCAGGCTGAAACGGCCTTTTTCGCTGTCGTAGCGTTTTACTTCTTTCAGTCCTAATAGCTCACAATAAAAATGCATGGACGCATCTAAGTCTTTAACGCGAATCATAGTGTGAAGATATTTCATAATCGTGCCTTTAGTCCTTGGGGGAAAATCTTACGCTGCGCTTTGCATAAGGGCAGCGCTGTGCTTCTATGTTGGTAGTTGCGGGTTTTGATTGAAGGTTTAATTCATGTTTCTGATAACAGCGAGCGGCTATTTGTGTCTGAGAGTAAACAAAAACATTTGCTGATTGTATACCACAGCCAGTCGGGCAGAAATGAAAGTTTAGCTTACGCTGCATGCCGAGCAGCACGGGAAGCTGAATCGGAAGTAGAAGTGCGGCTGCTGAGAGCGGCCGAAGCGGGCACGAGGGATATCGAATGGAGTGATGGCTTGCTGCTAATCTTCCCCGAAAATTTCGGTGTTATTGCTGGCGGTATGAAGGATTTCTTTGATCGCACCTTCTATCCGGTCATAGATCGGCAAATTGTTCGCCCCTTCGGTGTTTTGATTTGCACCGGCAATGATGGCAGTAACGCCTTGCGGCACTTGCAGCGCATAGCTAAAGGCTATTCATGGCGTTGCGTGAGCGAACCGTTAATTACGACTGGGGCACCCAATTCTGAACACATTAACGAGGCTGAGGAGCTGGGCGCTGCCTTTGCGGCTGGGCTCAGTATGGGCGTTTTTTAGCCCGAATTTGGTTTGCCGCAGGTTTGGTGATCTCTGATTGTTCACTTTGATCTAAAGCGATCTACTATTCGTACCGCTTGTGGCACTATTCATGTGCGAGCATAGCGGTAAACCACATTTTACTTCTGTGAAATACCGACTAAACTCACTATCAACCCCTATGGTGTGCCGCTTGTTAGTTGCGAGACCCGCGGGGGCGAATAATTAAAATAAATTTTATCGGGAGAGTCTTTAATGACAAGAAAGCGCATAGTAAATCGTCGTGTCGCGCCTATGGTGCTGGCAGTTGGCTTGTGTGCAAATCCGGCTTTGTATGCTGCGCCGGCACTAGAAGAGGTGTTGGTTACGGCTACGCTGAGAACCGAAAGCCTGCAAGATGTTCCCGTGTCGGTCAACGCGATGGCCGGCGAGAAGATGCAGGAAGCAGGTATTGATAAAATAGAAGACCTTCAGGCCTATGTCCCCAATTTGTCGATGTCTGAGACAGGCATAGGTACCAATATATATATTCGTGGTATCGGCTCAGGTATTAACCCCGGCTTTGAGCAGTCGGTAGGTATGTACTTTGACGGCGTGTCTTATAGCCGTGCGCAATTAACGCGGGCACCATTTTTAGACTTGGCTCGCGTGGAAGTACTGCGGGGGCCGCAGAATATCCTCTACGGAAAAAACAGTATTGCAGGTGCCTTGAGTTTAGTTTCTGCGCGGCCAGGGCAAGAACAAGAGGGCATGATCTCTGGTTTATATGAGCCTGATCATGACGAAAAAGTCGTCGATTTTATGATTTCGGGGCCAATCACCGACACCTTGGGTGGGCGCGTTGCCATTCGTAAGCGTGAGTTTGGTGGTTATATTGAAAACCTAACGCTGGACCGGGACGAGCCACAGCGTGACGAGTCAACCATTCGGGCTATTTTGGATTGGGACGCAACGCCTGATTTAACTGCGATGCTGAAGTTCGAGTTGGGCAAGTTCGATGTGTTGGGTCGGCAGGTTGAGATCGTAAACGACCAGCCCTCAACTACACTACCTGGCAGCCCGACATACTCTCAGGCTTTAGCTGCACCGCCGCCGAATGGTTTTGGTGCAGACGCTTCGGTATTAAATACCACGCAAGATTACAAGCGTTCCTCAAACGGCGATTACAGTAATAACCGAACCCGCAACGTAACACTGAACGTGGATTATGCACTGGGTGAAAGCACCTTGACGTTTATCACCGGTATTTTGCACTACGAGTTTGATGAGCTTTGCGACTGTGATTTTACGGGTGCACCGGTGTTCAGCGTGCCGTTTGAAGAAGAGTATGACCAATACAGCCAAGAGATTCGCTGGGTGTCTGCTGCTGGCGGGACCTTAGAATATATTGGGGGCGCTTATTATCAAAAGAGTGAGCTAGATTTCTTTGACGCAATTGTCATTGATAGCAATATACTTCCAAGCGCAGTGGCTCAGCTGACCGGCTCTCCGGCGCAAGGGGGTTCGATTGCGAATACCACAACGCCACGCAATTTTACGAGTGATGCCGAGTTGTATTCTGTCTTTTGGCAGACAACGTGGAATGCGAGCGATCAGCTGCGAGCTACTCTAGGTTTACGGTATTCCTATGAGGAAAAAGAGGGCACTCGTAACTTAACGATAGCCGATTTAAATGGCAATGAGCGGCCTGCTGGTCTCGTTGATGCTGTTCTTGCGGGTGTGTTTAAAGTAGAGCGTCACGATTTGAAGGACTCACAAAAGGGCGGCAACCTTGCACCATCGCTAAATGTGCAGTATGACGTTAACGATGATGTAATGGCCTATGCCACGGTTAGTGTGGGTAATAAGTCAGGTGGTTTTGACGCCCGTTCCAATGCCTCCCCAGGCGGGGCGATTGATGGTTCTTTTGAGTACGATGAAGAAAAGGCGACCAGCTTTGAAGTGGGTGCTAAGACCAGCTTTATGAATGGTCGCGGTGAATTAAATGTTGCCGCTTTCTTTACCAAGTACGATGACCTACAAGTCAGTATTTTTGACGGTACTCTTGGTTTCAACGTGGGTAATGCCGGTGCAGCTGAAACCAAAGGTATTGAATTGGACGGTCGTTTTGCGTTAACGGATAATTTGTTAATGACAGCAGCATTAGCCTTCCTAGACTTTGAGTTTACAGACTTTGAAAAAGGCCAGTGTTATCAGGGGCAAACACCTGATCAAATCACGCCGACAGTTAATTTCTGTGATTACAAAGGTATGACCAACCAATATGTGGCGGATTTTTCCGGTAATGTTGGATTTGTCTACACCAGAGCCTTTGGTGATGCGATGGAGTTCCGTGCGGGTACCGACTTTACTTTCACGGATGACTACAATTCCTCGCAAAATCTTGATCCTAGCCAGGAACAAGACGGGTATGTAGAAGTGAATATGCGTTTGGCGGTAGCTGACGTTAAATCTGGATGGGAAGTCGCGATAGTCGGTAAAAACTTAACCGATGAAGACGTGATTTCTTACTCTAACGATGTGCCATTGGCGAATAGTGCTTTTGGAAGCATTGGCCATTACGCCTTTATTGAGCGTCCTCGCAGTGTTGCTGTGCAGGTGGCTTATCGCTGGTAATCTGGCTTTCACAATCTAATATAGGAAGGCTTAACGAGAAAGCGCGATCTTAACGGTCGCGCTTTTTTGCATTTCGGCTAAGGCTTTTTATAATTGATATGGATGAGGTCAGTGCTAATTTATTGAACTATTTTCGATATTAAGATATGTTTTCAATGCATACATTTTGGCGTATATGTATAATATAAGCTACCTTGAGTTTAGGTCGTCAAAAACACGTGGTGTATTTGGCGTCACTATAAATATAAAACTATCGCACCTGGAGGTCTCATGACCTTAATAAGTCCTGTATCTGTTTTCCGTCGTTCTGCCCTAGCAAGCGCTATTTTATTATGTTCGTCCTATTCCGTGGCGGCTCCTGTTCTCGAAGAGGTGATTGTTACCGCCACCATTAGGGCGGAAAGTCTGCAAGACGTCCCCGTTTCTGTAAATGCTGTATCCGGCGAGAAAATGATGGAAGCCGGCATTGGTAAAGTAGAAGATTTGCAGGCCTATGTGCCTAATTTGACGATGTCTGAAACCGGCATCGGTACCAATATTTATATCCGCGGTATCGGTTCCGGGATTAACCCAGGCTTTGAGCAGTCAGTGGGTATGTATTTTGATGGTGTTAGCTACGGTCGTGCCCAGTTGTCACGGGCACCGTTCCTAGATTTAGCGCGAGTCGAAGTGTTGCGTGGTCCGCAGAACATTTTGTTCGGCAAAAACAGTATTGCAGGTGCGTTAAGCCTTATCTCAGCTCGTCCGGGCCAAGAGTTTGAGGGTATGGTTTCCGGTACTTATGAAGCAGAAACCAACGAGCAGATACTGGATTTGGTTTTGTCCGGTGCCTTGACTGATACGGTTGGTGCTCGTCTCGCGATTCGCAAGCGATTAACTGACGGCTATATTGAAAACCTCACGCTTAATCGCGATGAGCCAGAGCGTGACGAACAAACCATACGCGCTATTTTTGAATGGGATGCCACCGCGAATTTGACTGCCGCTTTGAAGCTGGAAGTTGGTCAGTTTGATGTCAATGGCCGCCAGATTGAAATTATCAATGATAATATTTCTACCGATTCAACATTTGAGGGAAATACCTATGCTCAAGTCCTCAATAATTTTGAGGTTGGGCCTGGTGGGCTTCTAGGCACGGTTAGCTCTGATCCCTCAGTACTTAATAACCGTCAAGATTTCAAGCGATCTTCAAATGGCGACTTCAGCTACAACGATACTCAGAACGCGACGCTAAATGTAGATTACGTGTGGGGCGACCACACCTTCACCTTTATCACCGGTCTTTTAGGTTATGAAACATCTGAGCTGTGCGACTGCGACTTTACCGGTGCGAAAGTCTTCAGCGTAGAGGCGGAGGAGGAGTACTCTCAGTTCAGTCAGGAAATCCGCTGGGTGTCGCCAGTAGGTGAGACCTTTGAATTTATAGCGGGCGCCTTCTATCAGCAAAGCGAGCTAGAGTTTTATGACAGTATCCGTGTAGATAGTGATCTCTTGCCCATCTTATTGAATGGTGCGGATGTCTTAGAGGGCGGCGCGCGTGGCGAGTCTCCTGCCGACGGCGATATTAGTGGTGGGCCGCTTGATAATATAACCGCCGCGATGTTGGCCGGCTCGCCTTTGCTTCCATTGTTTCAGCCATTATTTGACGCTGGCGTGTTGGAACTTGGTGGTCTCGGTGATGCTGGTGATGAAATTAAAAACTTGGGTACGCCGCGCGACTTTTCGTCGGATACCAAATTAATTTCTGGCTTTATTCAAGCCACTTGGAATGCGACCGATTATACTCGAGCAACGCTGGGCTTACGCTATTCCTATGAGGAGAAAGAGGGTAGCCGTAGCCTTGATCTAATCGATATTACAACCGGTGAAAGGCGCGCTATTGGTGAAGTCGATACGGTTGTGGCAAAAAACTTTTCGGCCGAGCGCCATAATTTGAGTGGCAAGCGCACGGGTGGCAACTTGGCGCCATCGCTGAATATTCAACATGATTGGAATGACGATGTCATGTTGTATGCCACGGCAAGTATTGGTTATAAATCTGGCGGATTTGATGCGCGCTCAAACGCGTCACCCGGTGGCGGCAAATTGCGTACGGCAGCCCCAGAAATTGACGGTAGCTTTGAATACGATGATGAGCAGGCGACCAGTTTTGAACTTGGCGCTAAAACGACATTGCTAGGTGGCGCTGCGGAGCTCAACGTTGCAGCGTTCTATACCCAATATGACGACCTTCAGGTGAGTATTTTTGATGGGACGCTGGGTTTCAACGTGGGTAACGCTGGTGCAGCGACCACAATGGGCTTAGAGCTAGATGGTCGTATGGCGTTGACCGAGAATCTTATGATGACCGGCGCATTAGCCTTCTTGGACTTTGAGTTTACAGAGTTCGCTAATGGCCAGTGTTACCAAGGCCAGCCAGTAGACTTTGAGGTCAATGGTAATCCTTTTTGTGACTATAAAGGAAAAACTAACCAGTATGTCGCCGACTACTCGGGTAACCTAACATTTGTTTACACCACCATGGTATCTAAGGATATTGAGTTCCGTGGCGGTGCCGACTTTGTGTTCACCGGCGCTTATAACTCTTCACAAAACTTAGACCCAAGCCAAGAACAGGATGCTTACATTAAGGCTAATTTGCGCCTCTCTTTAGCTGATGTTGCTGCCGGTTGGGATGCCGCGATTTTGGTTAAGAATTTGACGGATGAAACCACCATTTCTTATTCAAATGACACGCCGTTATCTAACAGTACTTTTGGCTCGATCGGTCACTATGGTTTTATTGATCCACCAAGGACTACGGCTCTACAAGTAACATATCGCTGGTATTAAGATTGCTCTTTAGGGTAATTTAATAACGCCGCGCAAGCGGCGTTTTTTTTGCCTGTTGGTTTTATTTAATAGAGAAATAACACTGTGAAGAGCATCGAACAAATTGTCCTTGGCGCAGCACTTGAAATATTAGCGAAGGGTGATAGCGGCTGGTTGTGCACCGTCGTTAAAACCTTTGGCGCTTCGCCGCGCCCCTTGGGCTCTTTACTGTTTATGGATGCTCAGGGACAGGTCTTTGGATCGTTGTCAGGCGGCTGTATAGAGGATGAACTGCTGGAAAAACTGCAGCGTGGCGCTTTGGCTAGCGATCGGCCGGAGATATACGAGTACGGTGTCAGTCCTGAAGAGAATGAACGTTTTGGCTTACCTTGCGGCGGTCGTATGCAGGTTTTAGTGGAGCCTATGTCTGCGTCTAGCGATTTTTGTAATATGCTCACGGATCTGTGTGACGCTATTGGCAGTCGGCGTGCAATGCGCAGGCGGGTGAACTTAATAACGGGTCAGTGGCAGTTAGAAACCATGACCAGCGCCGAGCCGCTGGCAATTATCGACGAAACCTTGGTTCAAGACTTCGGCCCGCGATATCGTTTACTGTTAATCGGCGCAAACGAGCTGGCGCGGTGTATATCTGAAATTGCCTTGGCCATGGACTACCGCGTGATTGTGTGTGATCCCCGCGAGGATAGGCGTGAGCAGTGGACAGTCGTCGGTGCTGAGTTAAGTGCCTTAATGCCCGATGAGGCGGTCAGTGAGTTTGCTGACCCGTATACAGCTGTGATTACCTTAACTCACGATCCCAGAATCGATGATATGGCGTTGATGCAAGCGCTGCTAGAGCCGCTGTTTTATGTGGGTGCTTTGGGCTCTGTTAGGACGTCGGCGAAGCGCCGCGAACGCCTCAAGCAATTAGATATTAGCGACGAACAAATTGATCGCCTTTACGCGCCAGTGGGCTTGGCAATTGGCAGTAAGTCTGCGATGGAAATTGCGTTGGCAATTATGGCGCAGTTAACTCAGCTGCGTTCCTCGTCCATGAAGGTGGTTCGCGGTGGCTAAGCAAACCCTAACTGTACCGTTGCTGATATTAGCCGCCGGTAAAAGTAGGCGTTTTGGCAAAGAAGACAAGCGTTTTACCGCATTGCCTCATGGCGGTGAGTTAATTAACGCTCTAGTGCGTCGCGGGCGAAAAGCGGGATTGGATGTGTATGTGGTGCTTGATCCAGCGGATGATGTGTCGGCGAGGATAGATGCGCCCTGCGTTTTTGCGCCGAATGCCGGTTTGGGGATGGGGGCGAGCATTGCCGATGCTGTTGGCATTTTTGCGGAGCGTTCTGAAGCAGAGGCGCTTTTGATTATGCCGGCGGATTTGCCCCTGCTGCGGGTAGAATCACTACGCCAAGTTGCCGAACCTGCGACCGCGCAGCGTATCGTCATTCCTACTTTTGAGGCTAAGCGTGGTCATCCGATTGCTTTCGGGCGGGAATATTGGCCGGCCTTGAGTAAGTTGAGTGGCGATGAAGGCGGACGTAGTGTTATTGCTTCAGCACGGAGCGAATTTGTTGATGTGATTGAGTTGAATGACGAGGGCATTTGTCTCGATGCGGATACGCCAGAGCAGATGTCTGCTTTGCTATTAAAGCTTCGCCCGGTGCTGCGTTAAGGTTTACTCCCCATCTTATTTTTGTCGCTGGCGGCACTTAATAAATCGATAAAGGCTTCTGCCGCATTGGAGAGGCTGCGGTTGCGGTGATGAACGCAGCCAAGTGTTCTACTCAGGGTTTGTCCTTCCCAGTTCAGCGCAACCACGCTGTCGTCTAAAAGCGTTAAGGGTAAAATGCTCCAGCCTAGTCCAATACTGACCATGACCTTAATGGTTTCAAGATAGTTGGTCGACATACCGATATTCATATTGAGTCCGCGCTGATCAAACAAATCCTTGATGATTTGCCCGGTGTAGGTATTTAGACCAGGTGGAAGGGCTGTGTGCTGACTAAGCATTTCCGCATTCACGCTGCGGTGCTGTGCTAAGGGGTGGCTATGCGCAACGGTGACCGCCAGTGGATCCTCCCATACCGGCATAGATTGCAATTGCTGTTCACCGGTAGGTGACAGTGTGATGACCGCTAAATCCATTTCGCCGTGCAAAATAAGCTGATGTGCCTGCTCCGAATCCATAAAGTCGATATCGAGTTTAACCGCCGGGTAGAGCTGGCTGTATTTTCGCAGTATCGGGGGTAGACGGTGCAGGCCAATATGGTGGCTTATTCCCATCGACAAGCGGCCGCTAACTTGGCCGCGCAGATCATGAATACTGCGAACGGCTTCTTTTATGTCTTGTAATATCCGCCGGCTTTGCGGAAGCAGTGCTTGGCCGGCCTCGGTCAGGTGCACCTTGCGGCCAATGCGGTCAAATAATTTGCAGTTCAGCTGAGATTCCAAGGCGGCGATGCGTTTACTCACCGCGGGTTGGGTGATGTAAAGCTGTTCTGCGGCAAGTGAAAATGACTGCTGCTCGGCAACGGCGAGAAAGGCTTTTAAAGAGTCGTTATCCATGGGTGTTAGGATATTATCATTCCATATTGGAATGCAAATAATGAAAAATATGAATTTGTGTTATTTGATTGTGCTGCGTAGTATTGCGGTTCTGATAACTGACTACACGGGTAGTTTTGCTATCGCAGACTGGGTAAATACGCTTAATTCACAAAGCGTGCGATGAAATGGGGCAGGGATTATGGCTGGACAAACGCTTTACGACAAACTGTGGAATGCGCATCTGGTAAAGGAGCGCGATGATGGCACGGCGTTGCTTTATATCGATCGCCATTTGGTACATGAAGTAACTTCGCCGCAGGCTTTTGAAGGTCTTCGTTTAGCTGGCCGTAAACCATGGCGCATCGGCGCGAATATCGCAACGCCTGACCATAATGTGCCGACTGAGCTAGTTGAGCGCAGCGGCGGCGTAGAGGCCATTGCAGACGAAGTGTCGCGGATACAAGTGCGCACCTTAGATGAAAACTGCGATGAGTTTGGTATCACCGAATTTTCAATCAATGATGTGCGCCAAGGTATTGTGCACGTGGTTGGCCCTGAGCAGGGCGCAACGCTGCCCGGTATGACGGTGGTGTGTGGCGATTCCCATACTGCAACCCACGGCGCCTTAGGTGCTTTGGCGCACGGTATTGGCACTTCTGAAGTGGAGCATGTGCTTGCTACGCAGTGTTTGATACAAAAGAAAAGTAAAAACATGCTGGTGCGAGTGGATGGCGAACTCGGTGCGGGTGTTACGGCAAAGGACGTGGTGTTGGCCATTATCGGCAAAATCGGCACCGCCGGTGGCACGGGTTACGCCATTGAATTTGGCGGTGAGGTTATCCGCAAGCTGTCGATGGAAGGTCGTATGACCATTTGTAATATGGCCATCGAAGGTGGTGCCCGGGTTGGTATGGTGGCGGTTGATGACGTCACTATCGACTACGTTAAAGGTCGCCCGTTCGCGCCGAATGACAGCGAGTGGCAGCTTGCGCTGGAATACTGGAATACTCTGCATAGCGATGACGACGCGGTATTTGATAAAACCGTAGTACTTAATGGCGCAGATATTTCGCCGCAAGTCACGTGGGGCACCAGCCCCGAAATGGTGTTGCCGGTGAGTGGTATTGTGCCTAACCCCAATGATTACACTGATCCCGCACAGCGCAGTGGTTGCGAGCGCGCCTTGCAATATATGGGGCTGACCGCAGGCCAGGCGATTACCGATATTAAGCTCGATCGGGTATTTATCGGTTCTTGCACAAACTCACGTATTGAAGACCTGCGCGAAGCGGCGGCGGTGGTTCGCGGTAAAACGGTGGCGACCAATGTGAAAGAAGCCATGGTTGTGCCTGGGTCTGGTTTGGTTAAAAAGCAGGCTGAAGCGGAAGGATTAGACAAAATATTTTTGGACGCGGGTTTGCTGTGGCGTGAACCGGGCTGCTCAATGTGTTTGGCAATGAACGCCGATAAGCTTGGTGCCGGTGAGCACTGCGCGTCAACATCTAACCGCAATTTTGAAGGTCGTCAGGGCTTTGGTGGGCGCACCCACTTGGTGAGTCCGGCGATGGCTGCCGCAGCGGCGATTGCGGGCCATTTTGTCGACGTGCGGGATTGGACCTAAGGAGTTTATGATGAAAGCATTTACAGTTCTTGACGGTATCGTAGCGCCGATGGATCGCGCCAATGTCGATACCGATATGATTATTCCCAAGCAGTTTTTGAAGTCGATAAAGCGCAGTGGCTTTGGCCCCAATTTGTTTGATGAGCTGCGTTATTTAGATGAGGGGCAGCCTGGCCAAGATAGTTCTGCGAGGCCTTTAAACCCTGATTTCCCGCTTAATTTTCCGCGCTACAGCAATGCGTCTATTCTTATCGCGCGTGAAAATTTTGGCTGCGGTTCTAGCCGCGAGCACGCGCCGTGGGCATTGGAAGATTATGGTTTTCGCTGTGTGATCGCGCCGAGCTTTGCCGATATTTTCTTTAATAACTGCTTTAAAAATGGCGTATTACCGATTGTTCTCGCGGCAGACAAGGTGAACGAGCTGTTTAAAGCGATGTACGCCGATGAAGGGTTTACATTAAAGATTGATTTGGCCGCCCAGCAAATTGTTACGCCTGCGGGTGAGGCAATTAGTTTTGACGTAGATAGCTTCCGCAAGCACTGCTTGCTGAATGGGCTAGACGACATTGGTTTAACCTTGGAAGACGCCGACGATATTCGGGTTTTTGAATCTAAGTGGCAGCAAAAATCCCCTTGGTTATTCCGCGAGCACGGTGTTTAACACCTTGTTCAATGGTCCCGAAACCATATTATTTTTGAAAGGAATTTAACGTGACAGAACGTCAACAAAGAAATATTGCCATATTACCCGGTGATGGCATCGGTCATGAAATCATGGCTGAGGCAGCAAAGGTATTGGAGTGGATTAATGAGTCCGAAGATCTTGGGCTGGTGTTGCAGCATGCGCTAGTGGGCGGTTCGGCAATTGACGCCCACGGAAGTGCCTTGCCTGCGGAAACCTTCGCTATTTGCGAAAAGGCTGATGCGATATTACTTGGTGCAGTGGGTGGCCCAAAGTGGGATAAATTGCCGCCAGCAGATCGTCCAGAGAAAGGTGGCCTCCTTGAAATTCGAAAGCGTTTAGATCTATTTGGCAACTTGCGTCCGGCTATTTTATATCCGCAGCTGGCGGGTGCTTCTTCGCTGAAACCGGAGCTGGTATCGGGTTTAGATATTCTTATTGTCCGCGAATTGACGGGTGGTATTTACTTCGGTCAGCCACGTGGAATTCGCGAATTAGAAACTGGCGAGCGCGAAGGTTACAACACATACGTTTATAACGAATCGCAAATTCGTCGAATTGGTAAAGTGGCGTTTGAGTTGGCGCAAAAGCGTGGTGGACGTTTATGTTCAGTTGATAAGGCGAATGTCTTAGAAGTGACTATGTTATGGCGTGAAGTGATGGACGAGATGGCGAAAGACTATCCCGACGTCGAGCTAAGTCATATGTATGTCGATAATGCGGCAATGCAGCTTATTCGCGCGCCAAAGCAGTTTGACGTGGTTGTTACTGGCAATATGTTTGGCGATATTTTGTCCGATGCCGCTGCTATGTTGACCGGTTCTATTGGCATGTTGCCGTCAGCATCGTTGGATGTGAATGGCCGCGGCATGTACGAGCCGTGTCATGGTTCTGCACCAGATATTGCGGGCCAAAATAAGGCAAATCCGCTGGCGACTATCTTGTCAGTGGCGATGATGCTGCGTTATTCACTTAACGAAGCTGCGGCGGCGCAACGTATTGAAGATGCAGTGAGTACGGTTTTAGATCAGGGTTTCCGAACGGCCGACATTTTCTCAGAGGGCAATAATTTGGTCGGCACCGTTGAAATGGGCGACGCGGTTATCGCCGCCTTGGCATCAGCGTAAATTCAGCACTACAGAATTCAGGAGAAATTATGAAAAAGGTAGGTTTTGTCGGTTGGCGCGGTATGGTCGGTTCAGTATTGATGGGCCGCATGTTAGAAGAAAAAGACTTTGATGGCATTGAGCCAGTATTTTTTACCACCTCTAATGTAGGTGGGCAGGGCCCGGCAATTGGTCGCGATATCGACACATTGAAAGACGCTAGTGATATTGCTGAGCTAGCGGCGATGGATATTATTATTTCCTGTCAGGGCGGCGATTATACTAAATCGGTTTTTCCAGCCCTGCGCAGCAGCGGTTGGGATGGCTATTGGATAGATGCCGCTTCATCGCTGCGGATGGATGATGATGCGATTATTATTCTCGACCCGGTTAATCTCGATGTGATTAAAGATGGCTTGAGCCGCGGTGTTAAAAATTTCATCGGTGGTAATTGCACCGTGAGTTTGATGTTGATGGCAATTGGCGGGCTATTCCGCGAAGGCTTGGTGGAGTGGGTGAGCGCTCAAACCTATCAAGCGGCAAGTGGCGCTGGCGCGCAGAATATGCGTGAGCTGATTAACCAAATGGGGTCGGTACGTGATTGTGTTGCCACCGAACTCGCCGATCCCCGTTCAAATATTTTAGACATCGATCGCAAAGTGGCAGAAGCAATGCGCAGCAACAGCTTCCCGAAAGATAATTTTGGTCACGCACTGGCCGGTAGCTTATTGCCGTGGATTGACACTCAATTAGAAAATGGCCAAAGCCGAGAAGAGTGGAAGGGCCAGGCTGAGACCAATAAGATTTTAGGTCGCGCAGATTCGCCTATCGCTATCGACGGTAACTGTGTGCGTATCGGCGCTATGCGCTGCCACAGTCAAGCGATGACTATCAAACTGACTAAAAATGTCGCAGTTGCTGAGATTGAAGGCATTCTCGCCTCTGCTAACGATTGGGTGCAAGTGGTGCCAAATGATCGTGCAGAAACGCTGGCGAAATTAACTCCAACGGCAGTGACAGGCAAGTTGCATGTACCCGTAGGGCGTTTGCGTAAATTAAATATGGGTGAGCAATACCTGTCTGCGTTTACCGTGGGCGACCAATTATTATGGGGCGCGGCAGAACCGCTGCGCCGCATGCTGCGAATCCTACTTGGTGATATTAAGTAATGGCATATAAGTGTGTTGCAGTATTCGGTGCCTGCGGTCTGGAAGGCGAGTTGCTGCTAACGGCACTGGCTGATGCTGAACTTGGCGTTGACAGTATCAAAGCCTATGCCGATGACGGCGAAGGTGAAACCGTGATGTATCGCGGCAGCCCCGTCGCCGTTCATGAATCAAGCGCGGCGGATTTTAACGGGGTTGATGTCGCTATTATGTTAACAGAGGGTTTTAGCGACCTTAGCTTGATCGATTTGGCGGAAGATGCCGGTGTCGTCGTTCTCGACTGTACCGATACATTGGCGCAGCGTGGTGATGTGGCCATTTACTGCACCAGTTCAGCAGATATTGAAGGTGGCCGATTGTTCGCGATCGCCGACGCAGTAAGTAGCCATGTCGCGGCGGTGCTGCGCCTATTGCCACAGGCGAGTATTCGCTCGGTTAACGTCGCTGTTGCCCAGCCAGTTTCAGTGTGGGGCCGCTCAGGAGTTGAGACGCTGGCGGCAGAAACAGCGCGTTTACTGAATGGCCAAGTTCCTGAAGAGTCCTCGTTTGGTCAGCAATTGGCGTTCAACGTGCTCGCACGCCAGGAGCACAGTGCGGCATTGGAACACAGCTTGGCCAGTTTGTTAGGTTTGGGCGGAAGCGCTGTTGCTGTTTCCGCCAGCGAGATGTTGGTTCCCGTCTTTTACGGTCACACTGCGATGCTGCGAGTAAGCTGTGTCGACAAAGTTGAACTTGCGGAAGTAAAGCGGCAATTGGCGGAAAGTGAGCTTTTCAGGCTGTTTCCATCAGGCGATACCTCAGAAGCGACGCCAGTTAATTTACAAGGTAGCGATACGATTGATATTTCTGCACTAAGTGTTGATAGGCAGGATGAAACAGTCTTTCGTTGTACTGTTGTCGGTGATAATCTTCGTAATGGTGCGGTGATTAACATAATTGCTCTGCTTAAAATCTTGATAAAAATCAATATCTAGCTTATATCTACGCATGTTGTTTAGAGAAATGGCGATACATCGTCATGGGCAGTGTCTGCCCAGCGGAGATTCTTTATAAAAGCGCAGCCCATTTGGCTAGTGGCAAATAGGCGCGTTAATACACAAACGGTGACATTATGATGCGGAATAGGCTGGCAAAAGCGGTACTGACAGTTGGTGCCCTGCACAGCGGTTTAGTCAGTGCACTCGGCCTTGGTGAGTTAACACTGGATTCTACTCTGAACCAGCCTTTTCGCGCTGAAATCCCAATCCGAGATATTGGTGAGTTAGACGTAGCACAGATAAAAGTACAGCTAGCCGATGCCAGTGCATTTGAAAATGCGGGGGTTGATAGGAGTCAATTTCTATCTAGCTTGCAGTTTCAGATTGAAGTAATCGGCAGTGGAAACGGCCGTATTATTGTCACCACCGAAAAAGCTGTCGTTGAACCCTATCTTGATTTCATTGTTGAAGCGAGATGGCCCAACGGCAAAATGATACGCGAATACACGGTGTTGCTGGATTTACCGGTCTATGCTGATGATAGTCCCGCGCGAGCAGTGAATCCAAGCGTTGCCGCATCAGCGCCGAAATCTTCGCTTAGTACACCAGTGCAAAGCCAGGCACCGGCGCGTGAGTTGGGCGGCGCCATTGGAGCGGTAGATCGCGCTCCGCCAACTGCGCGCAGTGTTGATCGTCAACAAGAGTTGCCTCCCGCAGATAGCCCTGCCACTGAATACCGAGTTCAACATCACGATACTATGTGGCGAATAGCGGGCAAATTGCGTCCCAGTTCGTATGTGACAACTCAGCAAACCATGCTGGCTTTAGTAAAAAAGAACCCGCAAGCCTTTGTGAATGGCAATGTGAATCAGATTAAGTCGGGTTATGTTTTACGCCTGCCAACTGAAGACGAAGTTCGCCAAGTTGACCACCAAGAAGCAGTGGAGGAAATACAATTACAAGCAAAGGAGTGGCGCGGCGAGAGAGTCGCCAGATCCACTACACCTAAAGCCGCTTCGGCTGCGGCATCTTCATCGTCGTCGGCAACACCAATGGCGCCGCAAATTGACGCAACCGCAAAATCCCCTAACGAACCAACGTCAGATACTGATACAGCGGTTAAATTCTCTCTGGGCAGTGCTGGTAGCACCGACAGTGGAGACGAACTTGATGCCATGCGTGATCAAATTCGTGTAGAGAAAGAAAATTTAGAAAAAACCCAGCTTGAAAACAGTGCGATGCAAAATCGTGTTGTAGAAATGGAAAAGCAGATTCAGACACTGCAGAGCTTAATTGAGCTCAAGAATAGCCAGTTGGCTGCCTTGCAAAATGGGCAGCAAGTGCCAGATGCTTCAGCGATTAGTGATGAGGCGGAAGCTGAGGCAATGGCTCCCGCTGTGGCTAGTGAAGCCAGCGCCGAAACAGATTCTGCGACGGATGTCGCTGTCGCCCCCAAAGTAGATGCCGACGCCAAGCCGGCAACTGAAAAGCCAGCTGCTGCTAATAAGCCTGCAGCCGTGAAAACACCTGTCGCCCAGGCCCAAAATTGGTTAAGCGAAAACCTAATGTTGGTTCTCGGCTTTGTACTTGGCTTATTGGCGCTGTTAGTTTTATTCATTCGACGCCGTAATTCGGCTGAAGATGATGCTGACTTGGCGGCATTTGATGACGATTTAAGCGATAAGGATTCAATTGAGTCTCCGGTATTGTTTGCTAGCGGTGGTGAGTTTGATCGCGATTCGTCGAAAGCATTTGATGCAGTAGAGGCCGGTGACGACCCTGAGGCGGTGTTCAGTTCCGACGACTTTAATTTTGATGATTTAGGGGACGATTCACTCTCGAATGCGGAATCGACAGATTCCGAAGAAGTGATGTTGGCCGATGACGCTGCCTTGGACGGTGAGGATGAATCGGAAGGCGCGGTAACATCTGCAGATGCGGTAATACCACAAACCGGTGATGTCGTTGCAGAAGCAGAAATTTATGTGGCCTATGGTCGCTATGACCAAGCGGCGAGTTTACTGAAAACGGCCATTTCTCAAGACCCAGAAAATGCCGAGCTCCGTTTAAAGCTTATCGATATTTATCTAGATACCCGTGATCAAGATAATTTTGAGCTGGCCTACCAAGACCTGCTTAGCTTAAATAACGATTCGGCAGTTGCCCGTGTTAAAGAGTCGATGTCGGCCATTGAGGGCGTTAGCCACTGGCTGGGTGACGAATCTCAGGCGTCAGATAATACGGTTGATGTAAGCCGAGCGAGTGTTGCAGTCGATGCGGCGGATGAGTTGGATTTTGATATCGCTGGTGAGGCAGAGGAAGAAATTCACAGTCTCAGTGACGATGATATTGATTTTGAGCTAGATGAGCCGGAGGCTAATGCTACTCCGCTTGAGCCAAGTCCGATCAGCAATATCAATGAATCAGGCACGATTGATGATATCGAGCCGGGCACTGACTCTGACACCTTGGAATCCTTAGATGTTGATCTAGCGGATTTAGATTTTGATTTTGACGGCGATTTCGGTGGCGCCTCCGGTGTGAGCGAAGAGGTTGTTGAGGACGTTTCCACGCCAAGTCCGCTTGCTTTAGAGGACGATGCTCCTGTTGTCGAAACAGTCGATGCCGAAGACGACGATGTTATTTCTTTCGACGAAGACGAACTTGGCAGTTTTGAATTGGATGATCTCGCCTCCAGCGAGCCAAAGTCTGGCGACGAAGACACGCTGGAATTTGATATCGGTGCCTCTGGCTTAGGTGATTCCGAACTCTCTGACATAGCGGCATCTGGCGATGAATTAGGCGCAGAGCTTGAAGAGCAGCCAGAGCAGGTGCTAGAGCCGCTGGCTGAAGAAGAAAGTGTTGATTTGGACCTCTCTGACCTGGATATGGATTTGGCGGAGCCAGCGCAGGCTCCTTCTGTGTCAGATTTACAAGATGATGAAGATGAGATCGATCTCGAGCTTTCTGACTTTGATATGCCGCTTGGCGAAGTTGCAAGCACAGAGCCGGTTTCCTCTGTTGATGATGAGCTCGAAATTGATGAGACCTTCTTTACCGAAGATGACGCGAATTCAGACGCTAGCTTAGAGTTTGCTGAAACGCCTGCTCAAGAAAGTGATGCGCCGGCAGAGTCATCGTCAACTTCGTCCGAAGCGGCGTCACCTGTTGACGAAGCGATCTCTGTTGAGGATCTCGTGTTTGACGAGTTTGATGCTGGTGAGGAAGAAGCCGAAGGGTTTGACGCGCTGGTAGATGCTGAGTCAGTTGCGACCAAGCTGGACTTGGCCCGCGCCTACATCGATATGGGTGACAGTGAGGGTGCTCGCGAAATGTTGGAAGAAGTCCTTCAAGAGGGCGACATTCAGCAGCAAAGCGATGCACAGACACTTTTAGACAATATCGGATAATACTGGCTGTAGACTCCTGTGATTGCAGATGTAGATTGTTTCGACCGGTTTGAGGACGAGCCCTTGCCGGTCGGTTGCCGTATTGCGATGGCGGTGGAATATCAGGGCAGCGCCTACCGAGGCTGGCAAAGCCAGGATAAACCCCGTGTCGCCACCGTTCAGGATTCACTCCAAGCCGCTATTTCTTCAATTGCCGCGACGACAGTGACGGTAATTTGTGCTGGTCGCACTGACGCCGGTGTGCACGCCACCCATCAAATAGTCCATTTTGACGCCACCGTTTCCCGTTCATTAAAGGCCTGGGTTGCAGGTGTAAACGCCAAGCTTCCAGAAGACATTGCTGTGCAATGGGCTAAGCCTGTCAGTAATGATTTTCATGCTCGGTTTTCCGCTACGGCACGGCGTTATCGCTATATTATTTTGAACCAGGCGCGTCGTTCCGCGCATTTGGCTAAGGGCGTGACCTTGATTGACCAACCTCTCGATGCAGACTTAATGCATCAAGAGGCTCAGGTATTACTCGGTGAGCAAGATTTTAGCGCGTTTCGCGCGGCTTCTTGTCAGTCAAAGACCGCTATGCGCAATATTCACCATGCCAATGTGAGTCGCTACGGTCGCTATATTGTGCTGGATATTGCGGGCAATGCATTCTTGCATCATATGGTCCGAAATATTGCTGGGGTTCTTATCGCGGTGGGAAGTGGGCAGATGCCGGTGGGGTGGACCCAGCAAGTTCTAAATAGCCGTGATCGTAATCAAGGTGGGGTGACGGCTAAACCACACGGCTTGTATTTGGTCGATGTAAGCTATCCCGCGCACTTCGAATTGCCGGAATCGCGCGTCGGCCCTGATTTTGTTCCCAGTTAGCGACCACATCTACAGACAAATAATGCAGTTATTTGTTAGTATTCGTTCCGGTTAATTGTCTGGCTGTACATCCAAGTGTTTCGTACTCGCGTAAAAATTTGTGGTATCACTCAAGCTGAAGATGCGCTTGCCGCAGTTGATGCCGGTGCTGATGCCTTGGGGTTTGTATTTTACCCGCGCAGTCCGCGTGCGGTCAGTGTTGAACTAGCAGCTAGTATCATGTCGATGTTACCGCCATTTGTAAGCAAAGTAGGCTTGTTTGTGGATGCTAGTGAGGCGGAAATTCAGAATGTACTGACGAGCTGTTCGCTTGATCTCATTCAATTTCACGGCGATGAGACCCCTGAGTTTTGCAACTTGTTTTCCGTGCCTTATATGAAAGCGCTACGTATGCGAGATGGTCTGGATGTGGCTGCGGCCGCGCGGGCTTATTCTTCAGCAAGCGCGCTATTGTTAGACAGCTATAAGCCAGGTATTCCCGGTGGGACTGGTGAATCTTTTGATTGGGATAGAGTGCCCCGTGAATTGGCGCTCCCGATTGTGCTAGCGGGTGGACTAACCCCGAGTAATGCCGGTGCAGCAGTAGCGGCCTGCCATCCCTTTGCCATGGATGTGAGTGGCGGGGTGGAGAAGGCGCCCGGCATAAAATGTACGCAAAAAATGACAGAATTTATTAAGGCGGTCAGCCGTGCTGATCGACGGGAGGATTGAGTGAGTAGTAAAGTAGCTAAAGCTGATTTTAGCCAGTTTCCAGATGCCTCTGGGCATTTTGGTATCTACGGTGGTCGCTTTGTTTCGGAAACCTTGGTGTTTGCCTTGGATGAATTGGAGGCAGCCTATCAGCGGCTTCGCAAAGACCCGGACTTTCAAGCCGAGTTTGATCATGACTTGGCGCATTACGTGGGTCGTCCTTCACCGCTGTATCACGCCAAGCGCTGGTCTACAGAAGTAGGCGGCGCGCAGATTTACCTTAAGCGCGAAGATTTAAATCACACTGGCGCGCACAAGGTTAACAACACCGTCGGACAGGCGCTGCTCGCGAAATACATGGGTAAAAAGCACGTTATCGCGGAGACCGGTGCGGGGCAGCACGGTGTCGCCTCTGCGACGGTTGCGGCTCGTTTAGGGATGAGCTGCAAAGTATTTATGGGTGAGGATGATATTCATCGCCAAGCCTTGAATGTATATCGTATGAAGTTGCTCGGCGCTGAGGTGATCTCAGTTAAATCGGGCTCTAAAACCTTGAAAGACGCTATGAATGAGGCGATGCGCTACTGGGTTACAAATGTTGAAGATACGTTTTATATCATTGGCACTGCCGCTGGCCCGCATCCCTATCCGATGTTGGTGAGAGATTTTCAGTCGGTGATAGGCCGCGAAGCGCGGGAACAATGTTTGACTCAGAATGGACGTCTGCCCGACGCACTGGTTGCCTGTGTTGGTGGCGGCTCTAATGCGATTGGTCTTTTCCATCCTTTCTTAGACGATGAAGACGTCGCGATGTACGGTGTCGAGGCGGGTGGCGACGGCGTTGACACAGGACGTCACGCCGCCCCCTTAAATGACGGCATTCCTGGCATATTGCACGGCAACCGTACTTATTTGATGCAGGATGAAGGCGGTCAGATTATCGAGACGCACTCGGTCTCCGCCGGTTTGGATTATCCCGGCGTCGGTCCAGAGCATTCATGGCTCAAGGACTTAGGGCGCGTGAACTACGTCGCCATTAACGACGATGAGGCGCTGGCAGCGTTTCGCAAGCTAACCCTTGTGGAAGGCATTATGCCTGCTCTAGAGTCAGCCCATGCGGTGGCCTATGCAGAGAAGCTGGCCAAAACCATGAGTCCAGAGCAAAGCATCGTGGTCAACTTGTCGGGTCGTGGTGACAAGGATATTCATACCGTCGCGACTATTGACGGTATTGGCATTGAATAACGGGGAAGTACTTTGAGTCGTTTAGCTGCAGTATTTGCGAAATTAGAGAAAAGCGGCCGCAAGGCATTGGTACCGTATATCGTGGCGGGCGATCCTTCGCCCGCACTGACTGTGCCGCTAATGCACGAATTAGTGCGACAAGGTGCTGATATTTTAGAAATTGGCGTGCCTTTTTCAGATCCCATGGCCGAAGGTCCTGTAATTCAGCTTGCGCATGAGCGCGCTTTAGCGAATAAGGTTACCTTGACGATGGTGCTTGAGTTGGTTACCGAGTTTCGCAAGTCCGACCAGGAGACGCCATTGGTGTTGATGGGGTATGCCAACCCGATCGAGCGTATGGGTTATCAAGTATTTGCTGACCGCGCTGCGTCAGCCGGTGTAGATGGCTTGTTGACCGTTGATATGCCGCCAGAAGAGGCAGAGCAGCCAACCCGAATTCTGCGCGCCGCCGGCATCGATAATATTTTTCTGCTTGCACCGACAAGCAGCGAAGACAGAATTAAGAAAATCGTGTCCTTGGCAAGCGGCTATTTGTACTGCGTGTCCTTGAACGGGGTAACCGGTGCCGGGAATTTGGATATCAAGGCCGTCTCTGAAAAATTAGCCAGTATTAAACGCTTCACAGACCTGCCAATAACCGTTGGCTTTGGTATTAAAGACGGCGTGTCTGCGGCCGCCTTAGCGCCGTTATGTGAAGGTGTGGTAGTCGGAAGCGCGCTGATCGAACGGTTGGTTGCGACGGATGCCGACAAGACAGTAGAGCAGCGAGCCGCATTGGCTGCCGCATTGATCGCCGAGATTCGCTCAGCAATCGATGCCTGAGAATTATCGCCTTAGCCTATTGTATGTTGGCAGGGTTTATAGGGTAAAGTAATGCACAGCTAATGCCTGCGTGCATTTTATAAACAGATTAAAAATGACTACAGGAATGGATTATGAGTTGGGTTGATAAGATTCTTCCCTCGGGAGTGCGACGTGTTGATTCGGATGAGCGTCGAGGTGCAAAAGGTGTTGTACCCGAAGGGCTTTGGAAGAAATGCGTTAAGTGTGAAGCGGTACTTTATCGTCCCGAACTAGAAAGTAACCAAGATGTTTGTCCTAAATGTGATCATCACATGCGTATTGGCGCGCGGCGTCGAATTGCTTTGTTTTTAGACGAGGCGGGCCGCGAAGAAATTCTTAGTCATATCGAACCCGTCGACCGACTCAAATTCAAAGACAAAAAGAAGTATCGCGATCGTTTAACCGCGGCGCAAAAATCAACTGGTGAGAAAGACGCGTTAATTGCCTATAAAGGTAAGGTAAAAGATTTACCCGTAGTGGTTGTTGCCTTTGAGTTTAATTTCCACGGTGGCTCGATGGGATCTGCGGTGGGCGAGAAATTCACGCAAGCGGCGAATGTTGCTCTTAAGGAACGCTGCCCGCTGATTTGTTTTTCTGCGTCGGGTGGTGCTCGTATGCAGGAAGCGCTTATCTCTCTTATGCAGATGGCTAAAACCAGCGCGGTACTGGAGCGGTTGAAGCAAAATAGTGTTCCCTATATATCGGTTATGACCGACCCAATTTACGGTGGGGTTTCCGCGAGCCTGGCCTTGCTGGGCGACATAAATGTTGCGGAGCCTGGTGCGCGTGCGGGCTTTGCTGGTCCGAATATTATCGAGCAAACGATCCGTCAAAAATTGCCGCCGGGATTCCAGCGCAGCGAGTTTTTGCTGGCACATGGCGCTATCGATATGATTGTTCGTCGCGCGGATATGCGTGACATCCTCGGTCGGGTGCTCGGCGGCTTGATGCATTATCAGCGCTAATTACACTTTATGAGGTACACACAGGTCGGCGATTGGTTGCGGTGGATGGAAACTCAGCATCCCCGCGATATCGATCTCGGTCTTGAGCGCATCGCGCGAGTCGCACTGCAACTTAATATCACGCTTAATATGCCGGTAATTACCGTTGCCGGTACTAATGGTAAAGGCTCTTGTGTGGCTCTGCTGTCGTCGATACTTGGTCAGCAGGGCTATCGAGTCGGCGCTTATACTTCCCCCCATATCATTCATTATCAAGAGCGCATCGTTGTCGCAGGTAACAATGTCGACGACGAGACTCTGTGCAGTGCGTTTGCTGCGATAGATGAAGCCCGAGGCGAGATCTCGCTGACGTACTTTGAGTTCGGCACCTTGGCTGCGCTGCTCATTTTTGAGCAGCAGGCTGTGGACGTTGCGGTGCTTGAGGTTGGTTTAGGCGGTCGTTTAGATGCCGTGAATATAGTTGACGCTGATGTTGCCATAGTCAGCTCTATTGCCATCGATCACGAAGCTTGGTTGGGCTCTGATCGAGAAATGATTGGCCGTGAAAAGGCGGGGGTTTTTAGATCTGGCCGGCCGGCAATTATTGGTGATCCTCAGCCTCCGCAGGCTCTTTTAGATTATGGCTTGCAGCTGGGGGCAACGCTCGTTTGTCGCGACGACGATTTTAGCTTCACAGAACAGACTGGCTCCACCTGGTCGTGGCAAGGCCTAGCAAAAAATGGTGAGCGGTGTGAATATAAGGACTTACCTCGTTCGCCGTTGCTCATAGACAACGCCGCGACCGTGTTGCAGGCCTTGCAATATATTGACTTACCCCTATCTGAAGAATCCATACGGCAGGGGTTGAGCACGGTTAACATTTCCGGCCGCTGTGAGCATATCAATTATCGCGGTATCGATCTTGTGTTGGATGTGGCGCACAATCCCGCATCGGTGCAAATACTGTACGATCACTTGGTTGCCAATCCTATTGGCGGTCGGACGACGTGTTTGTTTGCCGTGATGGCAGACAAGGCGATTGACCAGATTATAGCCATAGTCAAACCCTGTTTTGCACACTGGACTTTGGTGCCGCTGCTAGGGAATGATCGAGCGGCAACAGCTGAAGAAGTAAAAGTGGCGCTGCAAGCGCAGGGGGTTGCTCAGGTGTCAGTTGGCGATTCGTTTGGCGAAAACTTGGATAGCGCTTTGTCGAGTCTGTCGGCAGGTGATCGCTTAGTGGTTTTTGGTTCATTTTTCACTGTGGCCGCTGCCATGGCAGAATTCGCTGACAGGCTCAGCGCAGAATAAGTAGTAGGGGATACGACATGATGAGACAACGCTTGGTCGGTGCACTCGTTTTGCTATGTGGCGGGGTGATACTTTGGTCACTGTTATTTACAGGCCCTGCAGCGTACAAATTAGACAGAGATACGCAGATTCCAGACGCACCTTTGGTTGACCCGGTAATCGATACGCCGCCGCAGAAACCCGACGGCGTTATGCCGGCAGATACTCAGCTGGTGCCGGAACAGCCAAATATGCCTATTGCCGATGAAGACTCCGAAAAGGGGGCGGCAGTACGGGCGGAAGCGGCGAATGTTCCTGAACCTAGTGCTCGCGAAACGGCATCACCAGCTGTGGTTGCTAAGCCGAAACCTGTTGAGGTGAAAAAGTCAGCGCCTACGCCGCTTAGCAAGGAAAAGTTAGACGGTAATGGCTTGCCACCGGCATGGGTCGTGCAGGTTGGGGTTTTTGGCAGCGAGTCGAATGCAGAAGCGTTACTGAAATCCCTGCAGGGCGCAGGCTACAAGGCATTTATTGATAAAATTCAGCGAAACTCAAAGCCGCTCTATCGTGTATTAGTGGGGCCGGTAATTAGCAACGAGAAAGCTGTATCGCAGCAAGCTGCTATCAATAAGCGCTTTAATGTGAAGTCAATTGTTAACCGATTTGAGCCTTAGTTGGTGCTTAAAGCAAAATCTTACTTGGGATGCGGCGCTGGGCTTGTTAGAATTCGCGTCTCGAATTCTTGCGGGAGCCGCTTACAGTGCTAAGCACGTTTAACTGGGCTGACTGGGCCATTCTTGGCATTGTGACAGCCTCGGCACTTATCAGTTTGATACGTGGTTTTGTAAAAGAAGCGCTGTCTTTGTTGACCTGGGCTATCGCATTTTTTGTCGCTGTTGCCTTTCATCCTCAAGCAGTTGCTTTGCTCGAGCCCTTAATCGACAAAATATATATGCGCGAAATACTCGCCTATATTCTCGTCTTTATTACCACCTTAGTGGTGGGCAGTTTAGTCACTCATATAATTGCTGTCATGGTGAAACGCACGGGTTTAAGTGGTACCGATCGCTTGCTCGGCATGATCTTTGGTACCGCCCGAGGCTTAATTGTGGTGCTGGCTGTCTTGGTGTTATTACCGTCGCTGTTGACGGGTGTTGAAAATGATCAGTGGTGGAAGGAGTCTCAGCTGGTCCCCGAGTTTCTGTTGATGAAGGACTGGTCAGAGCAGAGCTTCAATGATGTGGTTAACTGGGGCTCGTCATTACTGGCCAGTCAGAGTAATTAATCGCGTTTGATCTTCGTCCTAATGAGGTAGTACTGCATGTGTGGCATCGCGGGTATAGTCGCTAAGACTAATGTAAACCAGGATTTGTACGATGCGTTAACGGTGCTGCAGCACCGTGGTCAAGATGCTGCTGGTATCGTGACATTTGAGCATGGAAAATTAAATCAACGCAAAGGCAATGGTTTAGTTAAAGATGTTTTTCACACGCGGCATATGCAGCGTCTATTGGGCAATATCGGCATTGGCCATGTGCGTTATCCAACCGCGGGTAGCTCAAGTCCCGCCTTGGCGCAGCCTTTTTACGTTAACTCGCCATACGGAATCAGCCTTGCCCACAACGGCAATTTAACCAACGCTGCTGAGCTGTCAAAAGAATTATTCCAATCTGATTTGCGTCACTTGAATACTGAGTCTGACTCTGAAGTATTGCTGAACGTGTTCGCCCATGAGCTGCAAAAATTGGGTAAATTAGTGCCGACTGCTGATGATGTGTTTGCTGCCGTTAGTGGTGTGCATTATCGGTGTAAAGGTGGTTATGCGGTTGTCGCGATGATCGCAAACTACGGCATTATTGGCTTTAGAGACCCCAATGGTATCCGCCCCTTGGTTTACGGAGTGCGCGAATCTGCGCAAGGTAAAGAGTATATGCTGGCGTCTGAGAGCGTGGCTCTCGATGGTTTAGGCTATAAATTAATTGGCGATGTTGCACCCGGCGAGGCGGTCTATATCGAAACCAATGGTGAAATTCATGTTCGCCGTTGCGCAGAAATTAGCGATTACCGCCCCTGTATTTTTGAACATGTCTACTTCGCACGACCAGACTCGATCATGGATGGCATCTCGGTTTATAAGTCTCGCTTACGTCAGGGTGAGCGTTTAGCAGAGAAGATTTTACGAGAATACCCGGATCATGACATCGATGTTATCGTGCCCATTCCAGATTCCAGTCGTATCGCTGCTCAGTCTATGGCGGCAAAGTTGGGTGTTAAATTCCGCGAAGGTCTGGTGAAAAATCGCTACATTGGTCGCACCTTTATCATGCCCGGCCAAAGTGCGCGCAAAAAATCAGTCAAACAAAAATTGAACGCCATTGGTTTGGAGTTTAAAGACAAGAACGTCATGTTGGTAGACGACTCTATCGTCCGCGGCACGACCTGCCAGCAAATTATAGAAATGGCACGCGATGCGGGAGCACGCAAAGTGTATTTTGCTTCCGCCGCGCCGCCGGTGCGTTACCCCAATGTTTACGGTATTGATATGCCTTCAGCTGAGGAGCTCATTGCACACGGCCGCACGCCAGAAGAGGTGCAGACGGAAATTGGCGCCGACTGGCTGCTTTATCAGGACCTTGATGATTTGGTGAGTTGTTCCTCAGAAGGTAATCCCAAAATTACGCATTTCGAGTGTTCGGTATTTGATGGCAATTACGTCACCGGTGATGTTGATCAGGCCTATTTGGATAAGCTTGCAGCAGATCGCAATGACGACTCTCAAAGTGAGCGAAATGCGGTTATCGGTGAAGGTGCCTTGATTGGCCTGCACAACGACGTATCATAAGAGACGACGTAATATTGCGAGCTGAGTGGCGGAGAGAGCAACAATAATGACCGAGCAAGACTATCTGGCGCAGCGCCAAGCGGTATTGGCAGAGGCTGAGCTTGACACGCGCGCGGTGCGGGCGGGTCAGGTACGTACCGCCGAGGGCGAACACGCTGAGCCTATTTTTATGACCTCAAGCTATGTGTTCGCATCAGCAGCTGAGGCGGCGGCACGATTCTCCGGCGAACAAGCCGGCAATGTTTATTCGCGTTATACCAACCCTACTGTGCGGACGTTTGAAGAGCGCATAGCCGCTTTGGAAGGCGCCGAAATGGGCGTCGCCACTGCGTCGGGTATGGCCGCAATACTAAGTACCTGCATGGCTTTGCTTCAGTCAGGCGATCATATAGTGTGTTCGCGCAGCGTATTTGGTACGACCACCGTTTTACTGACAAAGTATCTTGCTAAGTTAGGTATTGACGCGACCTTTGTGTCGCCGATTGATGTGCAGCAATGGCGTGATGTGATACGCCCGAACACAAAAATGTTGCTGCTGGAAACGCCTTCCAACCCGCTGTCTGAGATTGCGGATATTCGCGCCTTGGCGGACGTAGCTCATCAACATAATGCCTGGCTAGTAGTTGATAATTGTTTTTGTACTCCGGCACTGCAACAACCCTTGGCACTGGGTGCTGATATCGTTGTGCATTCTGCGACCAAGTATCTTGATGGGCAGGGGCGCGCTGTGGGTGGTGCGGTCGTCGGTCGCAGAGAACAGATGAATGAAGTGCTTGGTTTTATTCGTACAGCCGGTCCTAGTATGAGCCCATTCAATGCATGGGTTTTCTTAAAAGGTCTAGAGACCTTGCGCTTGCGAATGACGGCACATAGCGCTAGTGCACTTGCATTGGCGACGTGGTTGCAAGAGCAAGCTGGTGTCAAAAAAGTGTATTACTCTGGGCTGCCTGATCATCCTCAGCATGCGCTTGCGGCATCGCAGCAAAAGGCGTTTGGCGGTGTGCTGTCCTTTGAAGTTGGCAGTGACAAAGATGCCGCTTGGCGATTTATAGATGCGACCCGTTTAGTTTCTATAACGGCTAATTTGGGGGATGCGAAGACCACTATTGTTCATCCGGCGACAACCACTCACGGTCGTCTTAGCCCCGAGCAGCGTCAGCAAGCTGGCATTGCCGATAATTTGATTCGAGTGTCTGTCGGTTTGGAAGATATTGAAGATTTGCGAAAAGATATGCAGCGCGGTTTGGGCGCGCTGTAATACATGGATATCTTCGCGCAGGTTATCCAAGAGATATCTAAAGTTGTGCTGGGCAAAGATAGACAGGTGCGCCAGGCACTTTGCTGTTTGCTGGCGAGAGGGCACTTGCTGATAGAAGATGTGCCTGGTGTGGGTAAGACGACCTTGTCGCAAGCTTTCGCTAAAGTGACGGGGCTAGATTATCAGCGTATGCAATTTACCAGTGATCTATTGCCCTCTGATATTCTTGGGGTGTCTATTTTTGATCGGAATAGCAACGCTTTTCACTTTCACGCCGGCCCGGTTTTTACCCAATTTCTATTAGTCGATGAGATAAACCGCGCAAGCCCGAAAACCCAAAGTGCTCTGCTAGAAGCAATGGCCGAAAAGCAGGTTACTATCGAAGGTGAGACGCGAGTTCTACCTGCCCCATTTTTCGTTATGGCAACGCAAAATCCGTGGTTTCAATCAGGTACATTTCCATTGCCGGAATCTCAGCTTGATCGTTTTCTAATGCGCATCTCGCTGGGTTACCCGGATGAATTGTCAGAGCGACAGTTACTTGCGGGGGGGGACCCCCGTGCCATTATTGGCCAATTGCGAGCCTTACTCAGCGCAGAAAAAATTATTTCCCTACAGGCGATGGTCGATAAAATTGAGATTCGCGATAGTGTTATATCCTATGTGCAGAGGCTAATCGCTTTCACTAGGCAGGATTCCCATTATGCTTTCGGGCTTTCTACTCGCGCCGCATTGGCGTTGATACAAGCGGCAAAAGCGTGGGCAATGTTAGAGGGGCGCGAATACGTTTTGCCGGATGATATTCAATTTTTATTGGAACCGGTCGCCGCTCACCGTTTAAAACCAGCGGCGGACAATCAAAATGATGGCCCTGATTTAATACGGCGTTTGTTGTCACAGGTGCCGGTAGTGGTGTAATTATGGCGGGCAAAATGACAGCGTTTGTTCGTCGCCGCTTTGACGCTTGGTTAGAAAAGCGCAGCCCACCTTGTAGTCACGTAGAACTCAATCAACGCCGAATTTTTATTATTCCCTCCCGCGGCGGCGCTGCCTACTTGGTCATGCTTCTCGGCCTCCTTATACTGGCTATCAACTACCAAAATAATCTGATTTTTGCGCTGACCTTCTGGCTCTTCAGTCTTCTTCTGGTCGCGATTCTTCACACCTTTGCGAATCTATCTGGAATAACCCTGCGCGCCGGGGCAGCGGAGCCGGTGTTTGCCGGTCAATTAGCTTCGTTTCACTTACATCTAGAGGCGGGCGGACGGGATAGACATCGATTGTATTTGGGGTTTACCGAGCAGGCCGCGGTGACGTGTAGCCTTGATGCCAAAAAAGGGGGTAGCAGCGTAATTCTAAAGTACCCAGCGCTTAAACGCGGTGCCATGCGGCCGAGTCGTATGACTATTACCACCCGTTATCCTTTAGGTATATTGCGCTGCTGGAGTGCGCCTAAACTTGATTGGCATTGTCTTGTTTATCCCCAGGCGCGGCTGTTGCGGCCTTTAGTGAATAGCGCTGCAGAAGGTGAGGGCAGTATTCCCGATATTAGCCGAGACGGAGATGAATTTACTGGCTTCCAGCTTTATCAGCCTGGCCAGCCACCCCGCCGAATTTTTTGGAAGGCTTACGCCAAAGGCCAGGTTTTGCAGACCAAACAGTTTGAACAATCGCAATCTGATGAATTAATACTGGATTGGAATGAGCTTGACGGCCTTGGGGTAGAGGAACGATTGAGTACCTTGTGCGCCTGGGCTCTGGATTGTAATACCCGAGGGTTATCCTTCGGCCTGCAAATGCCTGGAGTAAAGATCTCTGCAGCAAGCGGCGGCGATCAGTTGACCCGTATTTTACGTGCATTGGCTTTGTACTAGTGTCCCTTAAGGTAAGTTCATCGGCATTCAGAATGCGCAATCAGCCTCGAAATAAGGCGCAGCCTGCCGCCCATAGCGGGCCTATTGGCAAGGGCTGCAACGCAGTAGCGGGGCTGATTGATCATTCCCGCAGGGCGCCTCCCGTGTGCCTTGTGGGCGGCGTTGCACGCCTTGAAAAGGGTGACACCCATACCGGCCAGCGCGCCTTGGCACAAGGCATACGGGAGACGCTGAAAATCGACGAACTTATGTTAAGGGACACTAGCGTGAAGACCTTAACTAGAACGAGGCAGGAGTCATGAACGCAGCTGAAAACCGTCATGCTGTTGTCTGGTTATTGCTCGCACAATTATTGGCGATACTCCCTTTAGTTGCGGTACTGCCGCTGTGGATTATTGCAGTGTGGGTGGCGTCAGCGTGGTGGTATTGGCGGATAATTTCGGCGGGGTGGTCGTTCCCCATAGGGGCGGTGAAAGGCTTGTTGGCTCTCGCAGCCATCGCTGGAGTTTATTTCTCGTTTGCCTCGCTTTTTGCCATTGAGGCGATGGTGGCAATACTTGTCCTCGCTGTCATTCTAAAGTTGCTGGAACTCAAAACTGAGCGAGATCACTGGCTAGTGCTTATGCTTAGTTATTTTGTAGTTGCCTGCAATTTGCTATTTTCCCAGCAAATAATTGATGTCTTACTCAGTTTGCTGCAGGTCGCGGCCTTACTCGTTGCTCAGCAAACTATGAATCGAGATAAAACAGCAGTCACTACGATGTTGCGATCGGTAGGGCTGATGGCACTGCAATCTCTGCCGTTGATGTTACTCCTATTTGTGATTTTTCCGCGCATCGGGCCGCTCTGGACAATGCCATTGCCCGGAGGGCAGGGCAAAGTCGGTATGTCAGACTCCTTAGAATTTGGTGACATCGCAAAATTAAGCCAGTCTGGCGAGTTGGCTTTTCGAGTTCGTTTTGACGGTGAGCTGCCGGATCTAGCATCGCTGTATTGGCGTGGATTGGTTCTTGATGAGTTTGATGGTCGACGTTGGAGTCGAAATACATGGTCAGCCCGAAATAAAATCTCGCAAGCTGCTCTTTCAGAACCTTTTGTATCTTACACAGTGACCCTGGAATCTGCCTTACACCAGTGGTTTTACGTCTTACCACTAGGCAAGATTGATCGCGACGACGTTTACTATTCAGCTCAGCACCAGTGGCTGAGTAAAAAGCCTATTAACGGTCGCGTAGAATATTCTGCTAAGAGTAATTTTGATCAGCCGCTTATGGATGACTCGGGCGGTCAGCGTCAAAATTTACAGCTGGGCAGTCGTTCAGAAAATTCTCAAGCGCGTGCTTTAGCTGCGCAATGGCAAGAAAAATTTTTAGAGCCAAGGGATCGAGTGAGTGCCGCGATTGCGTTCTATAAAGCAACTCCCTTTGTGTACACCCTGACTCCGCCGCTATTGGGGCAAAATAACGTTGATGAGTTTTTGTTCAATACTCAGCAGGGCTATTGCGAGCATTTTGCTGGCAGCTTTGTCTATTTAATGCGAGCAGCGGGTGTGCCTGCACGGATTGTAGTGGGTTATCACGGCGGTGAGTTCAATAAGCGCGATGGCTATTTACTGGTGCATCAATCTGACGCTCATGCATGGGCTGAGGTTTGGTACGAGGACGAAGGGTGGGTGAGAGTTGACCCTACGGCGACAGTCGCCCCTTCTCGTATACGCCTCGGTGCAGAAGCACTATTGAGTAGACAGAGCGGCTATTTACAAGACTCACCGATGTCGCTAAGACGATTTGAGTGGGCCACTCGCCTGCGTTATTTTGTCGATAATATGAATTATGCTTGGGCTCGATGGGTGTTGAATTTTGACAGCAATATCCAAAACAATTTTTTGCGGGGAGTGCTTGGGGAAATTAGTCCCCAGCGTATGTTGATTGCGGTTATGCTAGTGGGTGGTTTACCGTTAGCGATTGTCGCCTTTTTTAGTTTGCGCCTACCTACGAGGCAGAGTGAGGATTTGGCTGCGCGATATTACTTGGCGAGCTGCAGGGCGTTGGCGAGACGGGGTGTTCCAAGATTGGCTGGCGAAACCCCCGAGGATTTTTTGCGCAGAGTGATGCTTGAGCATCCCGTTTGGTATGAATGGCTGGCGGTGCAAACACGTTTATTTAGTGAGTGTAGTTATTTTTTGGCTGGTGGTGAAAATTATCAGCGGAGTTTGCGAAAGTTGAAAACATATCGACGTCCGCGAAAATGGTTGGACAAGTCAGCTATTAAAGCATTAGAGGGTGAGTGAAGTGATTACCAAAGTAGTACTTGTTGTCGTTGTTGTTGCGCTAATGATTTATTTAAATCGAATTGTGACCGGTATACTGCTGCAGTTTGCAAATAAAAATCGAATATCTGCACTGCGTTTGGGCTATGTGAGAAAAGCGGTGAACATCGGTTTTTTACTGATGGGCTTTATTTTCACTTGTTTTCTTTTTGGCTTGGGCTATCAACAAGTCTTTATATTTATGTCGTCTTTTTTGGCTGTGTTGGGTATTGCTCTCGTAGCGCAATGGTCGATTCTCAGCAATATTACGGCAGGTGTGATTATCTTTTTTGCCTTCCCTTATCGTATCGGCGATCGAATCAAAGTTGTCGATAAGGATGATGATATTAGCGGCAAAATTGTGGAGATAGCGCTGTTTCATGTGCTGATTCGCCGAGATGACGGCAGCACAGTAACTTACCCAAATAGTATTATTCTACAAAAGGCTGTGATTCAACTAAACGGTTCTAAAAATACTGAGGTGGAAGCTTTCAGCGAAGATAAGTGTTAAGGCACCTCTGTTTAATTCAGTGACGCCTCAGGCTTAGCCAAAAATGGCTCGGCAAGGCGCCGTACCCACAGCACTCGCTACGCTCATGGGGCAGGCTCTCGTGCAGGAAGGCTGGCTGCCTTTCAAACGAGGGTAACACTGCTGAGCTGTTTTTGGCTAAGCCCCGAAGGGCGGGCCTCTGGCGCACACTGGGCTGCGTTGCGACGCCGAAACGTCGGACCGCCGAGTGTCGGACCACATCAAGGACAACCAGCCTTGATCTCGGCAACTGCTCCTGCGTTGCTCTACCTCCTGCATCCATGCAGTCGTTTGCGCCGCGTCGGGGTGCCGCATCACTAACCAGTGCGCGCCAGAGACTCCGCTGAGACATTACCGAATTAATCAGAGTTGCCTTAATTATTAACTGCGTATTGATACTCGCTGTGAGCCCCTCTGTAATGCTGTGGTGGCAACTCCGAGAACCTAACTTGTGCCTTGCTATGCTCGGTAGGATTTGTAAAACATTTCTGCGCACTTTTCCGCGTAGAGATGTAGATCGGAATCTGATTTTAGCTTTTCTAAACCAAGTAGGCTGCGAAATTGAGACTCACATACCACCATGGCGATAAGTTGGCTTGCCGCCGTGTCAATATCGTCGATTTTTAAAGTTGATAATTTGTTTTGCTCCGCTAAATAGGCGCTGAGCTGGCTTCTTATTTTTTGAGGTCCTGCCTGCCAATATAAGTCGCTCACTTCTGAACGTCCGGCCTCGGCGACACAAACCCTAAACATACCGATTGCATCGTCACTTATGAGAAGGGCGGCGAGGTGAGTGCAAAAAAAACGCAAGTATTCTTCGCAGTGCATTGCGCTTGGTATTTTGTTGGGCGCAAGGTCGTATTCTTCACATTTACAGTCAATGGCGGCGGTAAACAATTGCTGTTTATTTCCAAAATGGCTGTACACCGTTTGCTTTGATACGCCCGCTGATTTGGCGATTTCCTCCATGCTGACTTTTTCAAAGCCATTCACTATGAATAGCGCTCCTGCAGCGTCAATAATCTGATTACGCTTTTCTTCGCTTTTTAGTCTAACGCGTTTTTCTTGCACGGTGTTGTTTGCCTTCTTTCAATATGTTGCGCGACGACGGATGTTGCTGAACTGTAATACTAATTTATCTAAAATAGACTAGACAGTCCAGTATGGTTTATTTATATTCGAGCGGTTCACACTATATCGAGTTTTGTTTATGCAGCGTTTTATTATGTTGGCGTGTTTTTTCGCGACAGCTTGGCTCACGCCACCCGGCGCACTCGCTGAAATCACCGTTCATCGTGTTAGTAGCGCAGTAATAGAGCGGCTGCCGGCGTACGAGGCACAGCGCTTATTTGCAGGCAGGGTAGTGGGCAGTCAGCGGGCTGATATTGGCTTTGAGCTCGACGGGAAAGTTGCCGAGGTCTCGGTGGAAGACGGCCAACAAGTAAAGGCAGGGGACGTCCTTGCGCGCCTAGATACTCGATCTTTAGAAATAGAAAAGTCAGAATTGCTTGCCGCGCAACGAGAAGTTGGCGCGAGATTAGAGCAATTAGAGAAAGACGTTATTCGGTTTCGTAATTTGCGTGAGAGTGGCTACGTATCGGCAGGCCAGCTTGATGAATTAACTTCTCGGCGCAGTGCGACCGAGGCTCAGTTGTCACAGGTTGATGCCCGTCTGAGAGGTGTGGACTTGCGAATGAAAAAGTCTCGGATGACGGCACCCTTTAGCGGCGAGGTATCTACTCAGAATTTAGAAGAGGGCGTGTTGGTCAGCGCCGGACAGCCCTTGATGCAGTTAGTTGTTACTGGCAGTACCGAGGCGGTGTTTGGTATCTCCGATCGTTTAGGTCGAAATCTTACCTATGGTCAACAGTTAGTGATTTCTGGTGACTTTGGCCGGTGGCCGGTATCTGTCATTTCCGTAGCTCAAAATTTAGACTGGCGAACTCAGACACGTACGGTGCGGGTTCAATTACCGCCCGAGACATCTGCGGTTGATGGCAATACTACCTATTTGCACTTCCCTGAAAAGCGGCAGGTTGCTGGATTTTGGCTGCCATTGTCGGCTCTGTTAGAAGACGTCCGGGGAACCTGGGCGGTCTATTTTCTCGCTCCCGCAGATGACGGTTTGTATCAATTAAGAAAGCGTTCGGTGCAGCCGGTTTTTCAATACCAAGGTCGGGTCTATGTCGACGGTGAGTTACAGACCGGCGATCGGGTGGTTACGGCAGGTCTACACGGCCTTTCGCCGGGGCTGCATGTCAGCCTGGCGGCTGAGTAATTAGATATGATCTCTAAAATGCTGACTAATCCTCGCATGGTTGCGCTTCTGATCGCCTTGATACTGGTGGCTGGTCTTGCTGCTGTGGCCAGTTTGCCGCGACTTGAGGATCCCCATCTTGTAAATCGTCACGCAATACTAGTGACACCCTTTCCCGGCGCCAGCGCAGAGCGCGTGGAAAGCCTGATTGCTGAACCACTTGAAAATGCTATTCGTACGGTGCCTGAGGTGCTTCATATCACCGCCCATTCTAGTGGTGGTGTGTCTGTGATTGTTGTGCAGCTAGAAGATGCTGTAATGCAGGAGGATGGGGATCAACTCTGGGCTGAGTTAAGAGACAAAATTCAACAGACTGCACGTCAACTCCCTGATGGCGCGGGCGAGCCGTATTTAGACACCGACCGCCACTCGGCGTTTACGTGGATTGGCGCGTTAATGTGGGAGGGAAGCGGGCCAGCAGATTTATTGCGCTTGGGTCGTTACTCCGATGAGTTGGCGAGCAGGTTAAGAAACTTAACCGGTACGGACATTGTGGAGATTGTTGGTGCCCCAGCAGAAGAAGTACAAGTCAAAGTGGATGTTGTTAAGGCAGCGGCAGTTGGCTTGGATGTACCCAGAATCGCAGCAATACTGCGTGACAGTGACGCGAAAACGGCGGCCGGCGAGCTGACCAATGACCAGCAGCGTATCTCTATTGAGTTAATTGGCGGGTTTGATGCCGTTGAGCGCATTAAGCGCACCCCAATATTGACCTTTCCTGGTGGCGGATCCCTTCAGCTGCAGGATATTGCTCAGGTTTACCATGGGCAGCCAGATGTCCCCAGAGATATGGCAATAGTGAGTGGCGAGCGTGCCATCGCAATTGGGTCTCGGATGTTGCCTGATATGCGGGGTGATCGCTGGACCGCCGCACTGCAAGCAGAGGTCGATAATTTTGCGACAACATTGCCGGATGAGATCAAACTAAAAGAACTTTTTGTTCAAGAGCGCTATAACGATGTGCGTTTGGGCGATTTAGTAAATAATATCTTGCTCGGTTTTGCGTTCATTTTCGCGATCCTACTTGTCACCCTAGGTTGGCGATCAGCTGTGATTGTCGCCCTGTCCTTACCATTGACGATGCTGTTTTCTCTGGCTTGCATGAGGATGACGGACCTACCTATCCATCAGATGTCGGTGACAGGTTTGATAGTGGCTTTGGGGATCATGGTAGACAATGCGATTGTCGTTGCTGATACCGTAATGCGATATCGCCGTGATGGCTATTCCGCTGTAGCAGCAGCCACAAAAGCACTCCGTCATCTATGGGTTCCTTTACTTGGGTCAACGTTAACAACGATATTAACCTTTATGCCGGTGGTCCTTATGCCGGGACCAGCAGGTGAATTTATAGGTCCATTAGCTCGCGCGGTTATATTTTCACTGCTTGGTTCTTGGGTGATTTCCCTCTTCATTATCGCGCCCGTGGCAGGGAAATGGCTGTCAAATAATCAGGCAAGCGGAATAGCTGCTCCGCGTTTAAATAGTTGGTTTCGTCGGTTATTGTCGTGGGTGTTACTCCGTCCTCGACGGATGATGATGGTGGCTTGCATATTACCTGTGCTGGGCTTTATTACTATTCAAACCCTGCCAGAACAGTTTTTTCCGCCGTCGGACCGCGACATGATAAACCTCGAAATTTACCTGCCAGCTGGCAGTAGTATTGAGCATACGCGGCGGGCGACAGAGCAAGTGGCTGAAGTGATAAATCGCCACCCGGAAGTGACTTCCTTGCACTGGTTTATCGGCCGCAGTGCATTGTCGTTTTATTACAATTTAACCAATACCAAAGACGGCGCATCTAACTACGCGCAGAGCATGATGACGATGGTGGACTTTGCGCAGGCCAACCGCTTAATCGCCGTATTGCAGGGGGAGTTGGATGAGGCCTTTCCCGATTATCAGATTATCGTGCAGCGTCTCTCTCAAGGCCCACCGGCCAATGCCCCGGTCGAGCTCCGTTTGTATGGCAGCAGTTTACCGCGCTTAAAATCCATGGGTGATGAGCTGCGTCGAATCGCACAGGAGACCGAAGGCGTTGTTCACGTGCAGGACACGCTTGGTCAAGTAGTGCCGAAAGTGTGGTTGGATATTGATGAGAGTGAAGCTCAACGTAGTCAAATTGGGCTGAAAGATGTGTCATCCTTACTCGCAGCGAGTATTGATGGCGTGGTGAGCAGTAGTATGTTGGACGGTACTCAGCAGTTACCAGTGCGTGTGTCCGGTGCTGATGTGAAAGCCACCAGTATCGATAGGTTGATGACCTTTCCACTTGCACTGCCATCGGGCCCAAGACCGTTGTCAGCTCTGGCCAATGTGGAGTTGCGGCCCGCGCAGGCTAAAATATCTCGACGCGATGGCCGGCGGGTAAATATGGTGGGGATATTTATTCGAGATGATGTACTCCCCTCAGAGGTGCTGGATCGCATAAAAGCGCGATTAGCGGAGGAAAATTTTGAAGTACCAACGGGCTACACACTCGAGATTGGTGGTGAATCGGAAAGCCGTAATGAGGCAGTTGGTAACCTCATGGGCAGCGTTGGTATCATTTTTGTTCTGCTCATAGTTACCGTGGTGATGGCGTTTGACTCCTTTCGATTGTCGGCCTTGGTATTTGCGGTCGCGTTTCAGTCGGCGGGAATGGGGATGCTAAGTTTGTGGCTTGGCCAGTATCCTTTTGGCTTTACAGCAATTATCGGTTTGATGGGCTTGATGGGGCTGGCAGTGAACGCAGCCATTGTGATCTTGACCGAACTTAAAGCGTCGCCTTTAGCTATGGCTGGCGATAAGGCAGAGATTGTAGATATTGTGTCGGTGTGCACTAAGCACATTAGTTCGACAACAATTACCACCGTTGCAGGACTGATTCCTTTGATTTTGTCAGGCGGCGGCTTTTGGCCGCCGTTTGCCGTGGTACTCGCAGGCGGTACGGTGTTAACCACTATTTTGTCGTTGTTCTTTGTGCCCGCCGCGTTTTTGGTGCTGCGAAAGCCTTACGTGCTGAAGTATTTGCCGCAAAGATCGGGTGCCGATGTCAGTTAGTATGGTTCTCTACCGTGTAAGTACTGGTTTGCATTTCTAGCACTGATATCGAACTTTTTCGGCTAGGCTCCTTAGCTACATGGGCGAACGTTACGATAACCTCGGTGCTTTATCGCCGTTTGTTTCCTGGATATTGTTATACTGCCGCCATTAGTGATACATGTCGAAAGCGCGTTCACTGTGTCATGTAAAAATTTAATGAGAGCGGACAATGAATTTAAACAAAGATATCCAGCAGTTAAACAATAAACTAGACCTTCTTCGACGGAAATTAGATGACGCGAAGGCCAAGGATAATCAGCCTCTGGTTCTTCAGTTTAAACGTGAGCTGGCAACAGTGAACAAGAAGATCGCCAGTATCAAAGGTATGCAGAGTCGTAGTAATTCCGCGCAGGGCGAAGTATTGAAGGCCTTGGCGTTTTCACGCGCGTTGACTAAAGTTGAACAAGCGGACATGGGTAAATTAAAAAAATCTGTGCGCGGACTTATTGTTGTTCATCCTATGACGGCCTTAGGTAAGGAGATGGGCATAACGGAAGTTACCGGTTACGCACCTAAGTCATTCTAATTGTTGCCAAGATACAATGACGTTTTGAGTGTTTTTTTTTTGGCTTTTGTTTTTATGTTTGTTTAGTAAATTATTTTTTAATAACACATGGAGTTTAGCTGGAGGGTTTATCGTTCGATCCTTTAGAAAGACATCATTTTTTTAGTTGTTTAAGTTTGCATAAATCGCATACATAAAAAAGCCGCCCTAGGGCGGCTTTCTTTTAACGAGTTAAGTCAAAGACTTGCGTCGCACTTACATAGTTACTTCTGTAATTTCTACCGATGCAATACGCTTGCCTTCTTCCGCACCTTTTTGGAAGGAGGCAATCTGATCGAAGTTCATGTAGCGATAAATCTCGCCAGACATGGCATCTAAATCTTTGCAGTATTCCATATACTCTGCCGGCGTTGGCAGGCGGCCAAGGATCGCGCCAACCGATGCTAATTCAGCAGAAGTTAGGTAGACATTAGCGCCGTTACCGAGACGGTTGGGGAAGTTGCGCGTAGAGGTAGACAGTACGGTTGAGCCGTCGGCAACACGAGCTTGGTTACCCATGCACAATGAGCAGCCAGGCATTTCCATACGTGCGCCAGATGCGCCGAAGATATTGTAATAACCTTCTTCCATCAGGGTGTGTTGGTCCATTTTAGTTGGTGGTGATAACCACAAACGGGTGGACAAGCTGCCTTTGTTGGCGTCCAGCAATTTACCTGCAGCGCGGAAGTGGCCGATGTTGGTCATGCAGCTACCAATGAAGACTTCGTCAACTTTGTCGCCAGCAACTTCAGACAGCAATTTCGCATCATCTGGGTCGTTAGGGCAGCACACAACGGGCTCTTTTAGCTGGTCTAGATCGATTTCAATAACCGCTGCGTACTCGGCATCGGCATCGCCTTCGAGCAGGCTTGGGTTCGCCAGCCACGCTTCCATATTGGCGGCGCGACGCTCCAGGGTACGCTTGTCGCCATAGCCTTCGCTTACCATCCAGCGAAGCAGGGTGATGTTCGAGCGCAGGTATTCAGAAATTTCTGGAATACCTTGTTTGATAGTACAGCCGGCTGCAGAGCGCTCTGCAGAGGCGTCAGACAATTCAAATGCCTGCTCAACGGTCAAACCGGCCAAGCCCTCGATTTCGAGAATACGGCCAGAGAAGATGTTCTTCTTGCCCTTTTTCTCAACGGTCAGATGACCTTCTTTAATGGCTTGGTAAGGAATGGCGTGAACCAAATCGCGCAGGGTAATACCGGGCTGCATTTTGCCTTTAAAGCGAACCAATACAGATTCAGGCATATCCAGTGGCATAACGCCGGTAGCTGCAGCGAAGGCAACTAGACCAGAACCCGCCGGGAAAGAGATACCCATGGGGAAGCGAGTGTGTGAGTCGCCACCGGTACCGACCGTGTCAGGCAGCAGCATACGGTTCAGCCAGCTGTGGATGATGCCGTCGCCTGGGCGCAGCGATACACCGCCACGGGTCATGATGAAGTCAGGCAGATTGTGCTGGGTGTCGATATCGATTGGCTTGGGGTAGGCCGCGGTGTGGCAGAATGACTGCATGGTCAAATCGGCAGAGAAGCCTAGGCAGGCCAGATCTTTCAATTCGTCACGGGTCATTGGGCCAGTAGTATCTTGCGATCCTACCGTGGTCATTTTGGGTTCGCAGTACGTGCCTGGACGAATGCCTTCGCCTTCTGGTAAACCGCAAGCGCGACCAACCATTTTTTGCGCTAAGGTGTAGCCTTTACCTGTGTCGACGGGCTGCTCTGGCAGACGGAACAGGGTAGAGGTAGGAAGACCTAGTGATTCGCGAGCTTTAGCCGTTAGGCCACGACCGATAATCAGGTTGATACGGCCGCCAGCGCGAACTTCGTCTAACAGTACAGGCGACTTCAGTTCGAAGGTACTCAGCGTCGCGCCTGTTTCAACATTTTTGATCACGCCGTCGTATGGGCGGATTTCAATGACGTCGCCCATGCTTAGGTCGTCAACCGGAGCTTCGAAAACCAATGCACCAGCGTCTTCCATGGTGTTGTAGAAGATCGGTGCCACTTTACTGCCGATACAAACGCCACCAGAGCGCTTGTTAGGTACGCCGGGCATGTCGTCGCCGAAGAACCACAGTACCGAGTTGGTTGCTGATTTGCGCGAAGAACCCGTGCCGACAACATCGCCAACGAAGGAGATAGGGTGGCCTTTTTGTTCAAGTTCTTTGATTAGCGTTAGTGGGCCAACACTGCCTTGGACGTCTGGCTTGATGCCGTCGCGTTCCATTTTGAACATCGCCAATGCGTGCAGCGGGATGTCTGGGCGTGACCATGCGTCTGGTGCTGGTGATAAGTCATCGGTATTGGTTTCGCCGGTGACTTTAAAAACGGTATTAACGATGCTTTCCGGTACTTCGGGGCGATTCGTGAACCACTCAGCATCGGCCCAGCTTTGGATAACTTCTTTCGCCAGTGCATTTCCGGCTTTCGATTTTTCTTCTACATCGTGGAAGGCATCAAACATCAGCAGGGTGTGCTTGAGTTCTTCGGCGGCGAGTTTAGCTAAATCAGCGTGGTCGAGGAGTTCTACCAAGGTGATAATGTTGTAGCCGCCGTGCATATTGCCTAAGAGCTTAACGGCAACTTCTTTGCTGATTAGCGGGCTGCTTGCTTCGTCTTTTACCAGAGCGGCGAGGAAACCTGCTTTAACATAGGCGGCTTCGTCAACGCCTGGTGGTACACGGTTGGAGATCAGGTCAACAAGGGTTGCTTCTTCGCCAGCAGGCGGATTTTTGAGCAACTCGATTAGGCCCGCGACTTGTTCAGCGTTGAGTGGCTGGGGAACAATGCCTTGCGCGGCGCGTTCGTCGACGTGTTTCCGATATGCTTCGAGCACAGTGTAACTCCTCTTTTCAGTTTCGGTACCCGTATCCACCGGGATCGCCGGGGCCGGGGCTATCGATGCCCATCATCGATGCGAAATAGGGGGCTGCAAGTATACTGAAAAACCCTACATAGGTTAAGTGAATAAGCGCGCTTGCCTGTGCTTTGAGGGTAGCTTACTCTTTGCGCCTAAGCCTGCTGTCAAAATTGGAGCCAAATTTGTCGACCGCTATTCCCCGTGTCATTACACCCTGTACCGGCGTCTGTTCTACCGCGCTGGGCGATGATGTGTGCCGCGGCTGCAAACGATATAGTCACGAGGTAATCGACTGGAATAGTTATACCGATCAGCAGAAGCAGATTATTGATGAACGCTTGGATGGGTTCTTAATACAGGTAATGTCGAATAAATTAAGTATTCGCGATACCAGTATTTTGCAGTGGCAGTGTCAGGTTCAGCGGGTTCGCTATCCAGCTCATAAGAGTCCATATATTTGGCTGTTCCAATTGCTTCGAGCCGGAGCTGGCCAGATTAGCGACCCTGCGCAGTTTGGCTTTGTACTTGATTCGCAGTATCGGGATGTGCCCCTCTTGCAGCTGCGAGACATGATAGACAAAGAGTTTTATCTTCTTTCGGAAGCGCATTATCAGCGGTATATAGGGATGTATCTTCACGCCGAGAAGTAGTTCTTTTGGTGACGCTAGCGCTACCCGGTTCTGATCCCGCGTCGGATTTTGGTATACTGCGGCGGTTTTATTAAGCCGGATACACTTCAATGTCAGTTGATATTAGCGAAATTTTAGCGTTTTTGCCCTGTGAAACCCCGCAGGGGTGGGTTGACGCCGCCTTGGCTCATCCCGAAGAAATGCTGATTGATCACGCCAATTGTGAAAAAAAAGCAGCGGGCACCGCATTAAATTTGATTTTTCGCTATGTCGACAAGCCTGATCTAATGAATCGCATGTCTAAGCTCGCGCGTGAAGAGCTGCGTCATTTTGAACAGGTCATGGCCATTATGAAGAAGCGTGGGATTGAATACCGGCATTTATCGTCGGCACGCTATGCCAACGGTTTACGCGCTGAGGCGCGCACTAGCGAACCGCATAAACTCATCGATATTTTAATTATTGGCGCCTTGATTGAGGCGCGCTCTTGCGAGCGATTTGCCCGCATTGCGCCACTGTTAGATACCGAGTTAAGCGCCTTTTATAACTCCTTATTAAAATCTGAAAGTCGCCATTTCAAAGATTATTTGAACTTGGCTGAGCGCTACGCTACGGAAGATATTGCGCCGCGAATTGCGGTGTTTAAACAAAAAGAACAAGAGTTGATTGAAACCGCTGACGAGATATTTCGCTTTCACAGTGGGCCCTTGGCGGCTTAAGTTTGCTCGCGGCTATATTTTAGACAAAAGATCCTGTTTCCATTAGCTGGCGAGCAACATCAGTAATAGCGCGTCCTTGGCGGTTGGCGTTCTTATTGAGTAGGTCGGTGGCTTGCTCGTCGGTAAGGCCATACGTTTCAACGATGAACTTCTTGGCATTGTTTAAAATTTGGCGCGCATCTATTTCAGGTTTCAGTGCCAGCACCTCAGCCCGCAAGCGATCAATGCTGTGAAAAAAGCTCAAGGTAATATCGATAAGTGACTGCAGCAAGCGCGGCGGCATATTGTCTATGGCGTAAATGCTGATTCCCGCGTCAGCCGCAAGTCGATTAATACTTTCGGAGCGATTATTACCGAGTTTAATTACTGTACGCGGATATTCTTTGTTCAGCTGCGCTAGATGCTCAAGTGTGTCTCGATTGCTTGAGTTGGTATCGACTAAAATGATTTCCGGGTGCATTTCACCCACAATTTGATAGATGTCGGCATGTTGATTGTTGAAATTGATTAACTCGATACCGGCCGATGCCAAAATAGAGTCAATTTTATTCGCGCGGCTATCATCAATATCAATCAGTAATACTTTCATTTGCGCCTTCAGGCCTCTTTTTGCACGTTAATAAGTCGCAGCGCGGGGATGTCGGCCTTGGATAGGCTTTGTTGTTCCAGGTATTTAATAATGCCGCCGACACTAATTACCTGGCCATCTAAAAATTGATTGGGGCCTATTTGCAGCGACTTCATCAGCAAGTTTTTCTCATGTAAATTGCCTTCGGTTTTTCTGTCTATGCTGGGGCTTTCTAAACCAACGGCTTCGGCAGCGATGCGGAATAGCGATGGTTTATATACGGCGGCAACGGTCTCCTCGATGTTAATCGGTGTCGTTAGCTGGCCCCAGCGGTACATTTGGGAGATAAACCACTCGGCATGGTTGAGCCATGGAAAATTTGCTGAGTAGCGGTGGAATACATGGAAATCGTCAACCTTTTCTGGCATCTGCCCAAAATGCTTTAAGGATAAACCCATAAGGGAAAGCGCGACGGTTTCTTCGGGCAGGGCGATATAGGGCGCTTGGCTGATCATTTTTGCTGCGGTTTTACGGTTCTCTTTTTTATCGAGCCAAATACACGCTTTGATTAGAGCTCGTAAAATAGCCTGGTGAGTGGCGGGGTTTTCATTCGACCAACTCTCACTAACCGCAAATACTTTTTCAGGACTGTTATTCCAAAGTTGGTATTTTGTAGCCACCACGTGACCAAGTTGTTGTTGCACCGCTAAGGTGTTCCAAGGTTCTCCGACACAAAACCCGTGTATATCTCCGTCGGTCATGGCGGTTACCATTTTTGAGGGCGGAATGACCACAATTTCGATGTCTCTATCGGGGTCGATACCGGCACTAGCTAACCAGTAGCGCAGTTCATAACTTTGGGTGGAGCAGGGGTAAACCACACCGAAACGTAACTTTGGCCGCTTGGCGCGTTTATTTTCTTCAACGACACATTGCAGTGCCTGGGCGGCAATCAATGGGCTGAACTCGCTGCGCGGATCAACGCTAAATAGGTGGTCGTAGAGGTCATTATTGACAGTGATGGCATTGCCATTCAAGTCCAGCACCATGGCGCTGATCATATCTATTCTTGGCCCGCCAACACCTAGGCGGGAGGCGACAGGAATAGAGGCGAGCATTTGTGCGCCGTCGAGTATGCCTAGACCTACTTTGTCGCGAATGCCCGCCCAAGATGCTTCCCTAGAGAGGGTTACATTCAGTCCTTCGTTGCGGAAATAGCCTTTTTCGAGAGCGATTACCAGCGGTGCGCAATCGGTTAACGGAATAAAGCCGAGACTAATGTCAGTTTTTTCCAAGCGAATACCATTTTTATTATTGATTGTGGGCATTTTAAGCTCCTGTTGCTTTTTTAAACGCTACTTCTGCTGGTTTGTTGGTGTCGGCTAGCCGTAATTCATGCGGCTTTTTTGTGCTCGTTTTGTGATCTGACTTCGCCTGCTTTTGGTGCAGGAATGTCAGTACTGCTGCGCGGTAGTGGTTGTAATCTACGTTGTCTGCTAACGCTAATCGCTCTCTTGGACGCGGTAAATCAATGCTGAGTATCTCCCCCACAGTAGCGGCAGGGCCGTTGGTCATCATCACAATTCGATCAGATAGCAAAACGGCTTCGTCGACGTCGTGAGTGATCAGAATAACGGTATTGTTCAATTCGGCTTGAATTTCCATTAGGGCGTCTTGTAAATGTGCTCGCGTAAGTGCGTCTAGTGCTCCAAAAGGCTCGTCCATAAGCAGTACTTTGGGCTCCATCGCCAGTGCCCGGGCAATCCCGACTCGTTGTTTCATTCCGCCAGAGATTTCTCCAGGCAGCTTGTGGCTGGCGTGTGACATTTGTACTAAGCCTAAATTGTACTCAACCCAATGTCGTATTTCAGCCTTGGACTTTCTGCCCTTAAACACTTGCTTGACCGCCAATTCGACATTTTGGTAAACCGTTAACCATGGGAATAATGAATGATTTTGGAACACTACTGCACGATCTGGGCCAGGTTGGTTAACTTCTTTAGACTCCAAAACAACAGCGCCTTCGGTAGCTTGATAAAGGCCGGCGACAATATTTAGTACGGTTGATTTGCCACAGCCCGAGTGGCCGATAAGTGATATGAATTCCCCTCTGGCTATTTTAAGGTCAACTTTTTCTAATGCTCTAAAGGGGCCTGTTTTGGTGGGGAAGTCGATACTGATTTGTGAAATATCTAAATAGGTAGACATGTCGTACTCCTTAAGCGCCAGCGTCGTCGTGGGCTATCATTTTGTGGAGCGTATGCATGAACGAGTCCAGTACAAAGCCAATAAAGCCGATAGTCACAACAGCGACCATTATGCGGGCGAGGGATTCGGAGCTGCCATTTTGGAATTCATCCCAAACAAACTTTCCCAGCCCTGGATTCTGAGCGAGCATTTCAGCTGCGATGAGAACCATCCAGCCAATGCCCAGTGAAATTCGAAGGCCGGTAAATATCATTGGTAGTGCGGCTGGTATGGCGATTTTCGTTACCTGAGTAAACCAGCCAAGTTGAATGACTCGGCCGACATTGATGAGGTCTTTATCAATATTGGCAACGCCAACGGCAGTATTAATGAGAGTTGGCCACATACAGCACAGCGTGACGGTAATCGCCGAGTTGATAAACGATTTGGAAAACGCGGGATCATCACTTACGTAAACAGCGCTGACAACCATGGTAACCAGCGGTAACCATGCCAGTGGCGACACCGGTTTTAATATTTGGATAATTGGTGCTATCGCGGTATTGAGCAGTGGGCTGAGACCGCAGGCTATCCCGATGGGAATCGCGATAATAGACGCCACTAGAAAGCCCGTGAAGACAGTAATTAAACTTGTAAAAATTTGATCGAAGTAGGTGGGTTTGCCGGTGTAGTCACGAATTTTAACTTCTGCGTCGGGGTTTTTTGCTAATTTGACTTTGTTGCGGTCCTCTTGTCGCTGGTAAAACGCCTCGGCTTTTTCTCGTTCCGCTAAATGTTCCTGATATAAGCCACTAGCGGCTGATGCGACAACGCCTGGCCCTGGAAAGGTACCGAGGCTGGTATCGATTTTTGAGGCGGCAGTGGACCAGATTGCTAAAAAAACGAGAATGGCAAATAGCGGTAATGCAATTAATCTAACGATTTCTTGCCCTTGTTCGCGAGGGTTTTCCCAGAAGGCGAGTTTTATTACCGGCACCATCCACCGAAAGCCCGCCACACTCAAATAATGTAGGGTATTTTGTTTCAACATATGTGCTCCAAAATTGCCCCGCCGCGGCGGGGCAGGATGATTACTTCAGTAGATCTTTAGCTTTTAAGCCGATGCTAAATTTGCTGATGTACTCATTGGGCTTGCGACCGTCGTAGGTGATGTTGTCTATGAACTCTGATTGCGGTGGTTTGTAACCTGTTTCAGATGCGAAGTTTGGGAATTCGCTGGCGCTGACTTTACCTTCTGCAATTAGCTCTTCAGCAGCTTGTCGATAGATATCAGGGCGATACACTTTCTTGGCGATGTCCATATACCAGCTGTCAGGCTTGTGTTCGGCAATCTGCCCCCAGCGGCGCATCTGGGTTAAGTACCAAATGGCATCCGAGTAGTAGGGGTAAGTCGCGTTGTGCCGGAAGAATACGTTGAAATCGGGGACTTCGCGTTTGTCGCCTTTTTCGTATTCAAATGTGCCTGTCATAGAGTTGGCGATCACATCGTAGTCGGCACCAACGTAGCTGGATTTTGATAGAATTTTTACAGCTTCCGGGCGATTGGCGTTGTTGTTGTCGTCCAGCCATTTGGCGGCGCGAATCATCGCTTTGACGACGGCAATGTGGGTATTGGGGTATTTTTCCGCCCATTCATTACTAACACCAAACACTTTTTCGGGATTGTTTTTCCAAATCTCGTAGTCGGTAATAACCGGTACCCCAATGCCTTTAAACACGGCTTGCTGGTTCCAGGGCTCTCCTACGCAGTAGCCGTGAATAGTGCCGGCTTCTAAGGTGGCAGGCATTTGTGGCGGCGGGGTGACCGACAGTAAGGCCTCTGCGTCGATAGTGCCACTGGTGTCACCCTTCAGCGGCGCGTAGTAGCCGGGATGAATGCCGCCAGCTGCTAGCCAATAACGCAATTCATAGTTGTGAGTTGAGACAGGGAATACCATACCCATTTTGAAAGGCTTGCCTTCACTTCTGTATTTGTCGATAACAGGCTTTAAGGCGTCAGCCTTAATGGGGTGAACGGGTTTGCCATCAGCTTGCACCGGAATATTCTTTTTCATCTCCGTCCAAACGTTATTGGAGACGGTGATGCCATTGCCGTTTAAATCCATGCTAAACGCAGTGATGATATGTGCCTGGGTGCCAAAGCCAATGGTGGCACCCAGCGGTTGTCCCGCTAGCATGTGAGCGCCGTCCAATTCACCGTCTATTACGCGGTCAAGCAGCACTTTCCAGTTCGCTTGCGCTTCGAGAGACACATACAGGCCTTCGTCTTCGAAGTAGCCTTTTTCGTAAGCGACAGCCAGCGGAGCCATGTCTGTTAACTTAATAAAGCCAAATTTTAGCTCTTCTTTCTCCGGTTCTGCCGCTATGGCAATGCAACTTGTTGTTAATACGATTGCGCTTAAGGTGCGGGTAAACAGGCTGTGATACCGAGGCATCGATTCGTCTCCAAAGTAGTTAATGCCAGGCATCGATGTGATCAGCATTGATGCTTGCCATCGGTTCTATGCATGTCGAACATATGCTCGTTGCAAGGGGCGTAGAACGTTCTGAGGAGTTAATAGCAATAGCTATGCCATAAGACATAAGTCTATTAATATCATAGCTTTATCGTAACTTTTTGCTTGTTGGTGAAGGGAGTCTGCGCACCGATCTGAGGCGGATTTTGGGTGTGGTGCGCTATTTCACTTGCACAAGATCGCCTCAAATTGGTGCGATCTCTCTTTGGGGCGGGGGTTAGCTTACGATAGTTGCGGAATTTAAGCTGATTTCGTTGTTGTCTACTTTTAAATACCACAGTTGGTGATCCCAGTCGCCGAGGACAATGCGCTCTGTGATTTCTTTAGTGGTGGTAATCGAGTGACGATTAGGGCGATGCGTGTGTCCGTGGATTAGTCTTGTGCAGCCGTGCTTCGCCATTTCGGCGTTAACTGCAGACGCATTCACATCCATTATATCTGTGGCTTTATTGCTATTTGATTCGCCGCTTACCATACGCATGTGTTTGGCTATCGCACGGCGTTCCGCAAGGGATTTGCTGAGCGCATCTTGCTGCCAGAGAGGGTCTCGCGCCATTTTCCTGAATTGCATATAGTCTTGGTCATCAGTACATAAACTGTCGCCGTGCATTAATAAGGTTTGTTCTCCCGCTAGGGAGATAACGCTTGGGTCGGGGAGAAGTTCGGCGCTGACGTCGCGACAAAATGTATCGCCGATTAAAAAATCGCGATTGCCGTGCATAAAATAGAGTGATGCGCCGCGATCGGTAAAATCTTTGAGGGCTTGCTTTACCGAGTTAATAAATGGTGATTCGTCGTCATCACCGACCCAGCTTTCAAAAAAATCCCCAAGGATATAGAGGTCGCTGGCATCGCTGGCGGTGGTTTTTAAAAACGAAAAAAACGCCCGGGTGATTTCCGGGCGCGATTCATCCAGATGGAGGTCTGAGATAAATAAAGTGCTCATAGCGATATCAGTCTACCCAAACCGCTTTTTCAATAATCACATCTTCTGCGGGCACGTCTTGATGGCCGGCTGCGCTAGTGGTTTTAACGCCTTTGATTTGGTTTACAACGTCCATACCGTCAACGACTTTAGCGAAAACAGCGTATCCCCAGCCTTGCATGGTTTTGCTGCTGTGGTTCAGGAAGTCGTTGTTCTTCACGTTAACAAAGAATTGTGAACTGGCTGAGTGGGGGTCAGATGTACGGGCCATAGAGAGGGTGCCTACATCATTTTTTAAGCCGTTATCCGCTTCATTTTCGATAGGGGCACGGGTTGTTTTTTGTTTCATGCCGGGCTCAAAACCGCCACCTTGCAGCATAAAGCCATCGATTACGCGGTGAAAAATAGTACCGTCGTAATAGCCGTCAACCACATACTGTTTAAAGTTTTCTGAGGTTTTCGGCGCATTTTCGAAGTCCAACTCAACCTTAATGTCGCCGAAATTTGTAGTGAAGATAATCATTTACGCTGATCTCGCTTATAACCGGAAATTAAAGCCGCTATAATACGGCTTTTGGCTGCGGGGCGAAACCGGCGCTAAACCTTTGTGTTTATAGCGTGCAGATTCCTGCGGCCTCGGCGGTTTACAGTAATTCGCCGATTTTGGACATTTGGAACCCATCAATGACTGACAATGCAGTATCCGGCAATAATTTTCTACGTACTATCGTAAAGGAAGACATCGCCTCGGGTCGTTTGAGCGGTGAACTCGTCACGCGCTTTCCACCAGAGCCAAATGGTTTTTTACATATCGGGCACGCTAAATCGATCTGCCTGAACTTTGGTCTTGCCAAGCAGTTTGGCGGGCGCTGCCATCTGCGTTTTGACGACACCAACCCAGCAAAAGAAGAGCAGGCCTATATAGATGCTATTCAAGAAGATATCCGCTGGTTGGGGTTTGAGTGGTCGGGTCCGATTCGCTATGCCTCGGATTACTTCGACACCTTGTACGACTACGCACTGCATTTGGTTCGCAACGGAAACGCGTATGTGTGCGACTTAAGTGCGGATCAGGCTCGCGAGTACCGCGGCACCTTGACCGAAGCCGGTAAAAATAGCCCGTATCGCGACCGCAGTGTGGAAGAGAACCTCGCCTTGTTTGACGGTATGCGCAATGGCGAATTCGATGAGGGCAGCAGGGTGCTGCGCGCTAAAATTGATATGGCAGCGCCAAATATCAACCTTCGCGACCCTATCATTTACCGTATTCGCAAGGTGAGTCATCACCAGACTGGTGATAAATGGTGTATTTATCCGACATACGACTTTACCCACGGCCAGTCAGATGCGCTGGAAGGCATTACGCATTCAATCTGTACCTTGGAGTTTGAAGATCACCGTCCTTTATATGAGTGGTTTATCGCCAATTTGCCAGTGCCAGCGCAGCCCAAGCAGTATGAGTTTGCGCGTTTGAATGTAAATTACACGGTGACCAGCAAGCGTAAATTAAAAATGCTGGTTGATGAGAACGTGGTAAACGGTTGGGATGATCCCCGAATGCCGACTATCGCGGGAATGCGCCGCCGCGGATTTACGGCGGCTGCGCTCAGAAATTTCTGCGATATGGTTGGTGTTGCACGCAGTGAAGGTGTGGTAGATGTGGCCATGCTCGAACACGCAATCCGAGATGATCTTGATAAAAATGCACCGCGCGCCATGTGCGTAATGGACCCGCTTAAAATAATTATTACTAACTATCCCGACGACAAAGTCGAGTGGTTAAATGCGCCGGGTCACCCCAATCGTGATGATTTGGGTGAGCGCAGCCTGCCTTTCAGTCGCGAAGTTTATATAGAGCGCGAAGACTTCCGCGAGGAGGCCAATAAAAAATTCAAACGTTTGGTATTAGGTAAAAAAGTGCGGTTGCGCAGTGCTTATGTACTGTTGGCTGAATCCGTTGTTAAAGACGCTGCCGGTAATATTGTAGAAGTGCATTGCAGCTACGATGCGGCAACCCACGGTGCTGACCCAGAAGACGGTATAAAGCCAAAAGGCGTTATTCACTGGGTATCGGCAAGTCACGGTAAGCAGGCGACAGTGCGTTTATATGACCGTCTATTTACTCATGAATCGCCAGATAGAGGCGGGGAAGAGTTTCTTGATCATGTCAATCCAGCGTCATTGAGCATCATTGAGCATTGTTGGATTGAACCGAGCCTTGCCGACGCGGCGCCAGAGGCGAGTTTTCAATTTGAGCGAACGGGCTATTTTGTTGCCGACAAGCTTGAGCACACAAGCGGTGCGCCGGTATTTAACCGCACGATTGCCCTTCGTGATACGTGGGGTAAGGAGTCGGACGTCTGAGGTCGGATGTCTGTCGAAAGCGATGGCGCTAGATGTTAGACCGGAGTGGGGAGACGCAAAAGCTGTTTTCCCGCTCGGAGTCTGAAGCCTGGCAGCTGATGGATATAATCAAATTTTTATAACGGGCTTGGGTTGATTTTGACGTTGCATCTCCCGTCCCCCGTCCAGCATTAAGCGATCAATTATGACGATTCAAATCTACAACACCCTCAACCGCAGCAAGCAGCCTCTTGTGCCCCTGCAGGACGGCAAGATTAATATGTACGTCTGCGGTATGACGGTATACGACTTCTGTCATCTCGGACATGCGCGGGTGTTGGTGGCGTTTGACGTCATTACACGGTATTTGCGTGGCAAGGGTTTTGCCGTCAACTACGTGCGCAATATCACTGATATTGATGACAAAATATTGCGCAGGGCGGATGAAAATAATGAGCCCTTTGAAGCGTTAACTGAGCGTTTTATTAAGGCCATGCACGAAGATGCCGCGCGGCTGGATATTATGCCGCCAGATATGGAGCCCAGAGCGACCGCTCATATCGCTGATATCTTAACTATGATCGCCACATTGATAGAAAAGGGCTTCGCCTATACCGCTGCAAATGGCGATGTGTATTATCGGGTCACTGCATTTGCTGACTACGGAAAGTTATCAGGCAAAAACCCGGATGAGTTGTTATCTGGCGCGCGTATTGCGGTCGATGAAGCTAAAGATGACCCCCGTGACTTTGCGTTGTGGAAAGCGGTTAAAGACGATGGTGTGAGCTGGCCGTCGCCTTGGGGGAAGGGCCGCCCGGGCTGGCATATAGAATGTTCAGCCATGTCTACATGCTGCTTAGGAAATACCTTTGACATACATGGTGGTGGGCCGGATTTGGTTTTCCCGCATCATGAAAACGAGATAGCGCAGTCTGAAGCGGCAACAGGTCAGCGTTACGCGCAGACCTGGATGCATGCCGGCGCGGTGCGGGTCGATAATGAGAAAATGTCGAAATCGCTGGGGAATTTTTTCACCATTCGTGAAATTCTCGATCGCTATCATCCGGAAGTGGTGCGTTATTTTCTTATTTCCAGCCACTACCGCAGCGCTATTAATTATTCAGAAGATAATTTACTTATTGCCAAGCAAAACCTGGAGCGCTTTTATCACGCCTTTAAAGGATTGGGTATTGTCATCGCGCGACCTTATGCAGAGCTAGATAAGGACGATGTTTACGTTAATCGATTTGATGCCGCTATGGCAGACGATTTTAATGCACCCGTCGCCTTGGCGGTGCTTTACGATATGGTAAGAGAGTTAAATAGTGCAAAAGAAGCACTCGAAACTGAACGCGTTGCGTGTTTGGCTAGCTATTTAAAATCCATGGCGGCCTTGCTCGGCATTTTACAGTTATCAGCCGATGAGTTTTTACAGGCGGGTAGCGGTGATCAGTTAGCGGCTGACGCTATTGAGGCGTTAATTGCAGAGCGCGTGCAAGCCAAGAAAGATCGGCAATTTGCTCGTGCAGATGAAATTCGCGATTCCTTAAAAGCGCAGGGTGTCATTTTGGAAGACAGCCGCGAGGGCACTACTTGGCGCCGTGAATAAAGCCGCCTCGTCGCAAAGGCTGTTCAAATTAATTATTGGTTGGGTAGGGCGTTGCGGTGAAAAAAAGTATTCTTCTATGGATGTTTGCAGTACTCGTCGGGTGCACCACGCCAAACCTATTGTTAGATGGTGGCTTCTTGGCGACGGCAGATTATTTTCCTGTTACTGGCCGGCAAGGCTGGTTGATTAATCAGCGTCTCGGTTTTGCGTCTTTTGTCACTGGCAAGGTAGACCGCGATTGGGACAAGACTAGCACGCTCGAAATTGGCGATTTTGAAAGTGTCCGTCAAGCCGGTGCATATCGCTTTTCATTTTCTGATGGCGTCGACAACGTTGCTCAGCTTGATTGCAAAAGTGGAGAAGACAGCGACCAGGTGAATCTTCGCGGCGTGCTCGGCGGCGACGCCAAGTGGATCGTTGATGCCGAATCCTTTCTGAATTGCTCGTTGTTAGAGTGGGGCGAAACCGTTGCTTGGAAGCTGGTGATGTCGGCTAACGACGAACACTTACGCGGCTATTTATTCTCCGGCAAAGAGGCGATGCCGGTATACGAAGTGCTTGGCACTGATGAGCTAGAAGGCAGCGCTTGGCCTGTGGGTAAGATTGTAGGCTATCTCGTTTATCGCGATGGCCTGCAGCTTGCGGCAATTCAGGTGATGAACGAAGGCGGTGTGTGGATCGATAGCAAATTATCCCCAGTTGAGCGGCGCAGGCTTGCTAGTCTCGCTGCGGCTTTGCTGCTTTATAGCCCGAGTGAATCTTAGTCTTATCCGAGCTGTTTGATTGGCGGACAAAGTCTGAGTAACAGTAGGCCGAAAATAGCGCCCAGACTATTTGCAAGGAAATCTAATATCGACGCATAGCGACCTGGTGAATAGGCTTGCGCTATCTCCAGTAGACCGCCGTAGGCACAAATTGCAATGACGGCAAGGTGTAAATGGTGACGTTTAAGCGTCAGCGGGTAGGTCAATAAGACAAACACCAGGTAGGCGCCAAAGTGCTGAAGCTTGTCCCACAGGTTTAGGTCTGGCATCGCCGCTGAGGGGACTATTGAAAAATAAGCGATGAAAAGCGCGAAGCTCAGAACGGGCATGAGTCTGAGCGTGTTTCCGGTGACTGTCATTTTGCCTGATAATCATCCGGTAACAGGGCCGCTAATCTCTTTTCTGCGGCGCTAACAATGTGTTCAATGTCTTGGCCGTCAAAGTCTTCTAGTGGAAAGCGCTCGCTGTGCAAGGTCACGTTACCAAAGGGTTTCGGGAATTTAGATTTGTCCCAAGTTGACTCAATTCTCCAGCCTTGATATTCCGCTCGGATGAGGTAGAGCGGCACCTTTGCCCGCATGGCTAACACGACTGCGCCGGCTTTCATTTCATGACGGGGGCCGCGAGAGCCATCGACGGCGAAGGCGACGGTTTTGCCTTTTCTCGCCGCTTTAAGTAGCTGCACAAAGGCGTCTTTGCCGCCCCGGCTCGGCGAACCGAGGGCGACTTCGTAGGTGTAGCGTTCCATCACCATTGCTATTGAGTAGCCGAAATGATTTTGTGAGGCTATTGCGGCGATATTCTGGTTTTTATATCTGTGAATAATGGGGAGGAGTTCGTCGTGATAAACCGCCATCACACAGGGTTGTTCTAACGCCAGCTGGCCTTTAAAGCGCAGAGTATTCATTACCCAGAAGAAGATCTGCAGAATACCGCTAAGCAGCAGCCGCGCAAACTTCTGCGCGGGTCCTATTTTTTTGGGTGGTTTGTTTACCCTAGCCATGATGCTTGTCCGTGTTAGGCGATGGCTTTTTCGCCGGAGTCCACGCTTTGGAATATCAGAGTATTGATCGTCATGGGGCCAACCCCGCCTGGTACAGGAGTGTAAGCACTAACCCGATCGACTAGAGGTGCAAGCTCAATATCGCCGACGCCGCCCGGATGGTAGCCGGCATCGACAACAACCGCGCCGTCTTTAATCCATTCCGCTTTGATAAATTCAGGTTTACCCACTGCGCCGACTAAAATATCCGCCTGCTTTATCAAGGCTGGTAGGTTTTGCGTGCGTGAGTGGCAGATAGTCACAGTGGCATTGGCCTCAAGTAGCATCATGGCCATTGGCTTGCCGAGAATGGCGCTACGACCGACTACAACAGCATGCTTGCCTTCGATCCCAATCTTATAGTGCTCTAATATGCGCATAATGCCCTTGGGGGTGGCGCAGCCATAAGCTTCTTCGCCCATTGCCATGCGGCCAAAGCCGAGGCAGGTCACGCCGTCGACATCTTTGTGAAGAGCAATCGCATCGAAACAAGCGCGCTCGTCTATTTGTTCTGGAACAGGGTGTTGTAGCAAAATGCCGTGAACATTGGGATCGCTATTTAACTCGTCAATTTTGGTCAGCAACTGCTCTGTGGTGGTCGATCCGGGCATTTCCACTGCCAGTGAATCCATGCCTACGCGTCGACAGGCATTGCCCTTCATCTTGACGTAAGTAGCGGAGGCGGGGTCATCGCCAACCAAAATTGTCGCGAGTATGGGGGCTGTCTCTTATACACATCTCCGAGCCCACGAGACAAGAGGCAAT